>Ga0247813_10000001_pt1 | contig 1084461 bp, 960 predicted proteins | sample UWRJL169409C1_FD_180719 | JGI IMG/M metagenome (GOLD analysis project Ga0247813, IMG submission 180719) | Plant litter microbial communities from Arlington Agricultural Research Station in Wisconsin, United States - UWRJ-L169-409C-1 | ecosystem: Environmental > Terrestrial > Plant litter >... | reverse complement strand
GATTGGCACCGTTCACCGTATAGGTAACCGTAGCTCCCGGGGTGCCCTGGATCGTGAACGTCCCGGTGGTTCCCGAACAGATCACCGAAGCAGTGAAGCCCGTCAGCGTGGCCGTAGGAAGACCTACCGAAATAGTTGCTGTAGAATTCGCAGCACCAGAAGGTACCGTATAATTACAAGCCGGAGTCGTATTGCTTGTAGCTTCTAATATCGTATAGGTTGTTGCATTTGTCAAGGCTTGTGTTGCAAATTGTCCATTTCCACCTGCATCCAACACTATTGTATTATTAGCAGCTCCATCATTTATTACAACGGTAGCTCCAGGAGTACCAGTCACAACCAGATTGGTGGAACTATTGGTACAGATGGTTGCAGAAGTGAATACAAATTCAGCAGTTGGAAGCGGATACACCGTCAAGGTAACAGACATTGTAGCAGAATCGGTGCCGGTAATAGTAGCGAAAACAGTATAGGTATAATCTCCTGGTGCTGTTGGCACAGGAACTCCGGTCGGATCTTTTACATTAGATGAAAAACCATTTGGCCCTGCCCATGTATAAGTGGCTCCGGGACCTGCATCTGAAGTAGTCAGATTAAATGTTGGCGTTCCTTCACAAACTGGATTTGGAGTTACCGGATTAGTACTGATGCAACCTTCGATTAACACAGTTGCAGTCGTTGTAAATTCAGGACATGCTCCAGGCACTTCAGGAATTGTATAGGTAATCGTATAATTTGCAGGCGTGGCAGCTGTCAAATCCAACACCCCGGTATCCGGATCAATTATCAATCCTGTTGCAGGTACAATAGTATAAGTACCTCCGGTTGTCAAATCATTTAACACTGGTGCCATTGCTGGATTAGAATTGATGCAGAATCCAGGATCACCTCCATCATCCGGGTAGGAAAAAGTTCCTGAAGGTGTCCCTCCCTGGATTGTAAAAGGCCTTACATTATGACAACTACTTCCTCCTGTCTCTATAATCAAAGTATAAATCGTCACCGGGTTATCATCCGGAACTTGAAAATTAGCCAATTGAGTCGGCGTTAGTGCCTGGGAAGTTGAAAGATTATTGGCTGCCGTTTCATTAGTAAAGTAAAAAATATCATATTCATAATCTGGCGCCCCATTTAATATATGTGTGGTCTGAGCCACATTAAAATTATTAAAGGCATATGGTGGCGGATCTGTCGTACACAAAGTAAGATCAAGAGGATCTTCTACGGGTAGAGGTGGAGAAATGATAATCGTACGTGAACCATTAACTGAAACTGTAGATCCGTCGCATCGTGTAAAAGTGGCCTTAACTGTATATGTTTCGTCAGCAGCAGGACAGACCTCAACCGTTTGACTGGTGCTTATAATAGTTCCTGCTTGGTTTTTCCATTCAAAGGTTACCGATTCTGGCCCAGTACCTGACGGAATAAAACGCCATGCTTCATTAGTTGCTGTCCAATATCCTGTATTTCTATTTGGTGGAGCAGTTCCTAAAGTTCCATTTGCATTTTGAACCCCTATCACACCTTCCCTCCAAGCATAGGTACCTGGCACTCTTCTCTTTACTAGAATATCTATGATATTTGTAGTTTCATACATAACAATTTGACTCGTTTGTAGATTGGTGATATCCTCATTATACTGTGGCACCTCTGAAACATTCATAACAAATACCCTGTTCGGAAAAGTCCCTGTAACATAATAATTTATACTCCCTATACCAGTAGATTGAGTTGCTCCAAAATCAATATCTTGATAAACACCGTAAATAGCATTCAAAATAGGAAAAGTTGCATTAGGGATTTGCGTCATGTTCATAACCCATGGACAAGTTCCTCCAGAATAGCCAAGATTAAAACTTAAAACTCCATTAGATCCTACTAAAAGCTGTGTATAATTTGTGTTGTAAAAACAAAACGGAAAAGGCAATGTAAAAGGTGTTTGAATCCAAAAATCATCATCATTGCCTGTAGTAGGTATTGGTATTTGCGTAGCTGTTGTAGAATTAAAAGCAAATAACGGCTGGTAATTAATGGACTGAACGGTATAACTTGTAGAAGGCTTAAATGTAGTATAACTTGCGGATAAAGTAGTACAATCCCCTGGAAAACAAACCCCTTCGGGCTCATCAATGGTAACCTCTACAATAGGTGCTTGCTGTGCAAACATCTTAAAACTACTCACTAGGAATAAGCAGATGATTAACAGGTATTTATTTTTCATTATTTAAAATTTTTAGGCAGCGAAATTTACAAAAAAATAACATATAATTATGACTAAGTTTAAATTATTTGAAAAATTAACAGCTATGGAAGTACTTTGAATTTTATTATTTATCTTTGTGGCTTTAGTGTTTACACGTAATATAATATCTAATTTTAATGACAAATAGCGAAGATTTTCAAGACGAAATTGGAAACAATCATATAGCTACCAGTGCGAAAAATCCTATCAGAAATGATGCTTTCGAACTTACTGATGACCAGAAAATTGAATTAATAAAAAAAGACGTCCACAGCATCCTGCTGACCCTTGGAATGGACTTGACGGATGACAGTATGAAAGGCACGCCAAACCGTGTTGCAAAAATGTTTGTAAAGGAAATTTTTGGCGGTTTGAATCCTTCGAAAAAACCAAGCGCTTCCACGTTTGACAATAATTATAAATACGGCGAAATGCTGGTGGAGAAAAACATCACGCTTTACTCGACCTGCGAGCATCATCTGCTGCCTATCATAGGAAGGGCACACATTGCCTATATTTCCAGCGGAAGGGTTGTAGGACTTTCTAAAATGAACCGCATAGTGGATTATTTTGCAAAAAGACCACAGGTTCAAGAACGCCTTACCATGCAGATTGTCCAGGAATTGCAAAAGGTTTTGGGAACGGAAGATGTTGCCTGCGTGATTGACGCCAAGCATTTATGCGTAAATTCAAGAGGCATTCGCGATATTGAAAGCAGCACCGTAACTTCTGAATTTTGCGGAAAGTTTAAGGAAGAATCCACCAGAAGAGAATTTCTTGATTATATAAAACTGGAAACCAAATTCTAAAACAATTTTTCTTATATTGCCGATACCTAGCCCTGATAGCAGTGGAAATCCTTTTATTTTTTCTTTAAAAATAAAAGATTGGAACGGATAGCAGGATTAGCTCCTAAAAAAATTGAAGATGCCACTATACAAAAATCACCCGCTGAAGATTTATAATTCCCTTTCGGGAGAAAAGGAAACGTTTACCCCAATACACGAAGGAAATATCGGTATGTATGTATGTGGACCAACGGTTTACAGCAACGTGCATTTGGGCAACGTAAGAACCTTTATGTCTTTTGACGTGATTTACAGGTATCTGATCCATATCGGATACAAGGTTCGCTACGTAAGGAATATTACGGATGCGGGACATTTGACGGATGATGGCGATGTTGAAAATGACCGTTTTGTAAAGCAATCCAAATTGGAAAAATTGGAGCCAATGGAAATCGTACAGAAATATTCGGTTGATTTTCACAAGGTCCTGGATGCCTTCAACTTCCTCCCTCCCACCATTGAACCTACCGCAACTGGACATATTATTGAACAGATTGAGCTTACCCAGAAATTGATCAGCCTTGGTTTTGCATACGAAAGCAATGGCTCTGTTTATTTTGACGTACTTGCTTACAATAAGAAAGGCTTGAATTATGGTGAATTGAGCAATAGGAATATCGACGAACTTTTTGCCAACACAAGGGATCTTGACGGACAAAGCGAAAAGAAAAACCCACAAGATTTTGCACTTTGGAAAAGTGCTTCCCCAGCCCATATCATGCGATGGAATTCTCCGTGGGGAGATGGCTTTCCTGGATGGCACCTTGAGTGCACCGCAATGAGTACGAAATACCTGGGCGAGACTTTTGACATTCACGGTGGTGGAATGGATTTGAAATTCCCGCATCACGAATGTGAAATCGCACAAGGCAAGGCTTGCAATGGGACTGCTCCGGTAAATTATTGGATGCATACCAATATGCTTACAATGAACGGATTGAGAATGAGCAAATCTACTGGAAATTATATCCTGCCAATGGAATTGCTTGACGGAAACAATACTTTTTTTGAAAAGCAATTTGAGCCTAATGTGGTGCGTTTCTGCTTTTTACAAGCACATTACAGAAGTGTGTTGGATATCTCCAATGATGCCATGGTTGCCAGTGAAAAAGGATGCAACCGATTATTGGAATCGTACAAACTGATTGATTCGCTCAAAGCAAGTGGAACTTCCACCTTGGATATTGCTTCCTGGAGACAGAGCTGTTATGATGCAATGGATGATGATTTCAATACTCCTATCCTGATTGCACAATTGTTTGAAGGGGCTCGCTTTATCAATCTGGTCAACGACGGAAAGGAAACCTTGATGGCCGATGATATCCAACTTTTGGAATCCACGATCTCAAGTTTCCTGTTTGATGTCCTGGGAATCAACAATGAAGCTTCGTCGAACGGAGTGGCAACTATTTCTGAAAAACTAAAAGGTGTGGTTGAAATGCTGATTGAAATGAGAAATACGGCCAGGGCCAACAAGGATTTTGCGATGTCTGACCAGATCAGGGACCAGCTCATAGCCCTTGGAATACAATTGAAAGACGGTAAGGACGGGACGAGTTTTAGCGTACAATAATCAGTACTCAAAATTAAAAAACAGGCTTTTGCTCTTATAAAATGCTGAAGAAAATAATTTTATTTCCTTTTATCTTTTTAATCCGATTCTATCAATTGGCCATCTCTCCTATTTTGCCCTCGGCTTGCAGATTTCAGCCTACTTGTTCGCAGTATATGTTGGAAGCCTTGCAGGTTCACGGATTGTTCAAAGGTGGGTATCTGGGCACGAAACGAATCTTGAGTTGTCATCCCTGGGGCAAGACCGGCTATGATCCCGTTCCTCAAAAAAACTGCAACCATAAACATTAATTGCAATCAAAATCTTTATTTTTACACCTACTAACTTCATAAAATAAATATGACACATACATTAGGGATTGTTTGGAATCCATCGGAAGGAATCGATCTAGGCTTTTTTGTCATACGGTACTACAGCCTGATGTGGGTTGTCGCCTTTGGTTTGGGCTGGTACATCATGAAAAAGATTTTCGACAGGGAAAACGAACCTGTTGAAAAATTGGATTCCCTTTTCATCTGGACAATTTTAGCTACCTTGCTTGGAGCTCGCTTGGGTCACGTTTTATTTTACCAATCAGAACTCATATTCCAAGATCCACTGAGCGTGCTTTTGCCGATCAGGACCGTACCTGATTTTAAATTTACAGGCTTCAGCGGACTTGCTAGCCACGGAGCTGCAATCTCCATTATCATTGCAATGTTTTATTTCAGCAGGAAGGTAATGAAAAGGTCGATGCTTTGGGTTTTGGACAGGGTTGTTGTTCCTGTCGCAAGTGGCGCCATTTTCGTGAGATTGGGTAATTTCTTCAATTCTGAAATTTATGGCCACGAGACTTCAGGAGATTCATTTTATGCGATAAAATTTATCCGAGAAGAGGAATTCTGGAAAACAAAGGATGTGCAGGATCTAACACAGGCTGCATCCGAGAAAGAAGGTTATAAAATGATCCAGAACGATCCGCAATTTTCAGATATCTTGTCGCAAATTCCTTTCAGGCATCCTTCACAATTGTATGAAGCATTCGGATATATCTTCGTCTTCCTGATATTGTTCTATGCTTATTGGAAAACGGACGCAAGAGAAAAACAAGGTCTCTTGTTCGGATTATTTTTGGTGATGCTGTTCACCATCCGTTTTATTGTCGAATATGTAAAACAAAGCCAGGGTGGGTTCGAGGAAGAACTTGGACTGCTTTCTACGGGACAATGGCTGAGCATTCCTTTTATAATTGTTGGATTTGTATTTATTTTCAGAGCGAAGAAAGTCTCAAATTCCTAAGCTCCTATACTATACAATTAATGGAAAGCCCGAAGGTCACTCTTCGGGCTTTTTTACTGTTATTGCTTTATAGGCTTACATACTGTACTTGATGGAATACAAATACCAGCTGTGATAATTTTCACAGGTAAAACTTATTTAAGCAAGAGCTGAATTATTTTACCAAGAAGGCTTGCGGAGACTCTTCGCAACAGACCATAAAAAAAGCCTGTACATAATCGTACAGGCTTTTTACCTTATATCATATATAGACAATCAAACTAAATTAGTGGCCGCCTTCAGCCTCAATTGCATCCACATCAATATTTTGCTTCTTTAAGATTGCTTTGACTGAAAAACCATAAAAGGCAATGTATGCAAAACATAAAACCGGGATAAAGTAGGATTCGTGGATTCCGATGATATCAGAAATTTTTCCTTGAAGCGGCGGAATGATTCCACCACCCAGGATCATCATCACCAAGAAAGCCGAACCTTGGGAAGTATATTTCCCCAGGCCTGTAATTCCCAAAGAAAAGATTGCAGGCCACATGATGCTGCAGAACAATCCACCGCTCATAAAGGCATAAATGGCAACAGTTCCTGTAGAAAACAATCCGATAATCATTGCAATCATTCCGAAAACACCGAAAATCATCAATGTTTTTGCTGGCTTGTCCTGACCCAGAAAAAATCCAGCAATCTGAATTGCCACAACTCCTGCATAGGCATACAAAGGCGTAATGTCCTGGCCTGAAATATAGTTTACAGAAAGCACTACTCCAAAAGCGATGTATGGAACAACAATCAACAAGATTTTTCGCAAGCTGTTTGACGGATTGAAAACAGAAATGGCTCCTGCCCAACGGCCAATCATCATGCTTCCCCAATACATCGAAATATAAGGAGCAATCGCTGCACCGGCAATTTCACCAAAAGCTGGAGTTCCCAATAATTCAGCCAGGTTACTCTGTATCGTTACCTCTACGCCAACATAAGTAAAAAGTGCCAGCATCCCCAATACCAATTGCGGATAACGCATGGCCCCCCAGCCTTCCGGAGCTTTTTTGGCTGCCGAATTTGCATACAGCAATCCGATCACAATTACAAGCAATGAGGAAACAGTCAACGAAAGTCCCAGATAATCCACTTCTTTGTTTTCAATGAATCTGGTTATAAATTCCGGATCTTCGTAACGTGAAAAAATGTATGCGAAAATGGCTATCATCGCGACAGTAATTGCAATCAAAACATTTTGGGCTTTTTTTGCAGGTTCAAAGGCAGAATCGCTTTTTCCCGCAGGTAATTTTTTTGAAAAGAAAAACAAGGCTGCAGCAATTAAGAATAAAGCCCCAACTGCCATATATAGGATTTCCATCTTGTCAAGTGAATCCGCTTTCTGGGCAAACTCTTCCAAGTTCACACCTGCAACCACTCCGAAAAGGGCTATTGAAACCACGATCGGACCAATTGTCGTTCCGAATGAGTTGACTCCTCCTGCCAGGTTCAATCGGTTGGAAGCCGTTTGCGGCGAACCCAGAGATGCGGCAAATGGTTGTGCAGAAGTTTGCTGCAAAGAGAATCCCAGTGCGACAACAAACAATGCCGCCAGGATTAATGCATAGCTTCCTTGCGTAACTGCAAAAATCATGAATGCAGCACCAAAGGCACTTACAATCAAACCATTGATAATTCCTTTCTTAAATCCCCAGGAATTCAAAATGTCTTTTTTTGCAAGACCACTAAAAATGAAAAGCAACAGGGCACCAATATAATAAGCACCATAAAATGCAAAATCTATAAGCTGGCTTTGAAACTGGTCAAGCCCAAATTTGATTTTACAAAAAGGAATAAAAACACCGTTTGATGCTCCTATAAACCCCCAAAAGAAAAAAACGGTAATCAGCGTATAGAGCGCTGAATTATTAGACTTTGTTTGTTCTGCATTCATAAAGTTTTTGGTTGTATTTTTGGTTAATATGAAATTTTTCCAATCTTTTTGTTCATCTGATCGCAAGATTATGAATATCTCAACTTTATCTACTAAAAATTATGATATTGGAAAAATTATTTTATAAATATCATTTATATAAAATTCTCTTACAAACGAAAAGCAATTAAGTTATTAACGAAAACGTTTTCTTAAAGTTTTTAATGGCTTTTTTGTCGCTATTATATCGTTTGCGAGGGCTGAAAAGACAAATAACCCTATTCTGATTTCCTAACTGCAGTACGGGGGCCGATTCCGTTGTTGTTGAATGCTTCAATTTGGAAGTAATAGGCATCAGATCGGTCCAAGCCATTAAAGTAATACTCATTTTTACCATAGACCATTATCGAACCGTACATTTTATCAGGAGACTTCCCGAAGTAGATCACATACCCATCTGCAGAGGATTCCTGTTGCCATTTGAACCAGACATTTCTCCTCTCGCCTTTCTTTCTGGGCTCGCTTCTCAAGGGCACAAAATTTTGAACTTCCAAAGGCTTGTTTCCACTGCCCTTTCCGAAAACACGAAAACCTGATAGCGCAAATTTACCTGTTGGCATTCCTAGATTTACAATCTTTACGTACCTTGCCTGGACCGGCTTTGAAAGTTCGATGTAGTCGTGCGGGACATCTTTCGTGTTCTTGCTCTTGTCAACCAACATTTTCCAGTCCCTGTTATTATCAGAATAATATAAAACATATTGATGGCCTGTTGTGGTTTCCGGTTTTCCCATCAATTCAACATCCTGGTCTGCATAGTTGACCTGGATGGCATTGATGGTGCTTTTCTCTCCCAGATCCGAAATCAGCCACTCGCCTTTTGTACCGGATTTGGCCGACCAATATGTTTTTATGTCTTCATTTACAGCATAATTGGCATTGAAACCACCCAAGGTTGAAGATACCTGGACAGGCTTGTTATAGTTGAGCAGCATCCAACCGGAGAAACTTTCATTCAAATGATCTTTCTTTTGAGATGGAAGAAAGGTCGGATAATCGCCATAGGCCGTATTGGAATACAAGATGCCGTCCTTGTCAAAACCCGCTGGCCAGATGCCGAGACGTCTTTCAAAATTATTCTTCACACAGATGGAAATGGTGGAAACGTGCCAATAGGCATTGTCTGCATCTTCATACGTTGCCCCATGTCCCGCGCCCCTGGCAAAACCTCCCGGCTTGTACGAGAATGGATTGTGTGATTGGTATTCAAAAGGTCCCAGCGGATTATTGCTGATGTAAACGCCATCGCCATACCCGCTGAATTCTGTTCCAGGCCCACCATATTGCAGGTAATACTTGTTGTTGTATTTGTTGACAAAGGCACCTTCCATAAAGGGTTGCAGGAAAGTATTGTCATTGTTTTCTCCAAATCGCTCCCAGCCATGTTCATCATCATTCAAGGCTATCAGCGGAATCACTTCCCCTTCGGGCTGAAAGGTTTTACGGTTGAGCTTTACGCCATAAAGCGGATAAAGATTGCTTGACCCATAATATTCATACACTTCGTCCTTTTCCTTGTCCCAGAATATTTGCGGATCCCAGGCTCCTGCTTCTGACTTGTGGACCAGTTCCTTCCAATCGTCGACGGATGGATTGGTGCTCATCCAGATCGGAAATTCCTTTCCGTGTGTGGAACCTACGACAAGCAAGGTATCATTTACAAAGGAAAGTGATGGTGCGCATAATTCATCATAAACCTTGTGCTCCGGACGAAGGAATTTTCGAGAAATAAATTTCCAATCCAGCATGTCCTTGCTGTGCCAGTACCCCCACTGATTTGTTGAAAACAGATAATATTCTCCTTTAAAGAAAGTAATCACAGGATCGGCCGTTGCACGATGCTTGCCCTGCGTTACGAAGTTAGGAATCGGGCAATAGCCGTAATCAATATTGATGGGATTGCAATAGGTTCTTTGCTGTGCCAAACTTCCATTGGCTATCTGCAGTACCAGCAGTAGTACAAGTATTCGTTTCATATTATTTTGATTATGATGAAATCCCTTTTAGAAAAAACCCTTCAGCAATTAAGTTGAAGGGCTTTTAAACATAGACATGAAAATCATTAATTAACTAACTCAAATTTCTCCTTTAACTCTGCGTTGGAACTTCCACCGATGAAAACCTCAAAATCACCAGCTTCGGCAACATTCTTCATGTCAATGTTATAAAATTTCAAATCTTCTGATGTTAGTTCAAAAGTAACCGTCTTTTTTTCTCCCTTTTTCAGTTCAACCCTTTCGAAACCTTTCAGTTCGCGGACAGGCCTTGTCACCGAGCCAACAACATCTTTAACATACAGCTGCACCACTTCTGATCCGTCGTACCTACCGGTATTGGCAACTTCTACGGTAATTTTCAATTTTTCATTGAATTTGATCCTGGTCGATGAAACTTTCAAATTCGAATAGCTGAATGAGGTATAGCTCAATCCGTATCCGAATGGAAACAAGGGACTATTGTCAACATCCGTGTAACGGGATTTGTATTTCTGCTCAGGATCTGACAATCCTAAATACGGACGTCCTGTATTCTTATGATTGTAGTAGATGGGAACCTGTCCAACGTTTCTTGGAAAAGTGATTGGCAATTTTCCACTCGGGTTGTTCTGTCCGAAAAGGGTTTGGGCTACCGCATCGCCTCCTCTTGTTCCTGGAAACCAAGCTTCCAGGATGGCATCCATATTTTCATTTTCCCAGGTCAGCGTCAAAGGCCTTCCATTGAAAAGTACCAGGACAATTGGCTTTCCAAGTTTTTTCAGTTCTGCGAGGAATTCTTTTTGGATGCCCGGCAAATCGATATTGGTTTGGGAAGCCGCCTCACCCGTCATGTTCTCCCTTTCTCCCATCACAGCCACGATGACATCTGCATTTCTGGCATTTTCAATTGCTTTTTGCATAAGGTCTCTTTTCGTACCTTGGATTTCAACACCCTCGTCAAAAGTAACCTTTGAAGTGTTTCCTAAAAATTTGGTGACTCCTTCCTTTATACTTGTTGCAAATCCATCCCTTTCTCCAAGAGCGGCCCATGAACCTATGATGTTATATTCATCGTTGACATACGGACCAACAAAGGCAATCTTTTGTTCTTTCTTAAGAGGAAGTACATTGTTGCTGTTTTTGAGCAATACCATCGATTTATTCGCAACATCGAGAGCTGCTTGTAAGAATTCAGGTTTGTAGATGGTTTCTTTTTCTCTTTTTTCATCAGAATAGCGATAAGGGTCTTCAAAGAGTCCGAGATCGTATTTCACTTCCAAGATCCTCCTGCAGGCATCATTGATTACTTCAATGGATACCTTTCCTTCATCATAGGATTTTTTAAGCGTATTCATAAAAGTAGCACCGACCATGTCCATATCCAGGCCTGCATTCAAGGCAAGCTGGGCAGCATCTTGTTCGTCTTTTGCAAAACCATGGGCAATCATCTCATTTACGCCTGTGTAATCTGAAACGACCATCCCGTCAAACTTCCATTCCCCTTTCAGGACATCACGCATCAAGAACTTACTTGCCGTTGAAGGCACTCCGGAAATTTCATTGAAGGAAGCCATGAACGTTTTCACTCCTGCATCGACAGTTGCCTTGAAAGGAGGAAGATAAATATCCCTCAGTACCCTCTCGGACATATCGACCGTATTATAATCACGTCCTGCTTCGGCTGCACCATACGCAGCAAAGTGTTTTGTACAGGCTAGAATAGTGTTGATCTTGGACAAATCGTCTCCTTGGAAACCTCTTACATTTGCAACAGCCAATTTAGAACCAAGGTAGGTATCTTCTCCGGAACCTTCAGAAACCCTGCTCCATCTAGGATCGCGAGCAATATCCACCATTGGTGCAAATGTCCAATGGACCCCTCCCGATGAAGCCTCGGTTGCGGCCACCCTTGCTACCAATTCAACAGCTTTCGCATCAAACGAGGAAGCCATCCCCAGATTGATGGGGAATATGGTCTTGTAGCCATGAATGACATCGTGCCCGAACAATAGGGGGATCTTTAATCTTGAGCTTTCCAAATTGATCCGTTGGATTTCCCTCGTAGCTTTTGCGCCAGTTGCATTCAATATGGATCCTACTTTTCCTTGCTGGATCCTTGTAATGAAATTATCTCCAGTCTTTGGACCCGTCACGGTCCCATCAGATGTAAATTGGACCGTCTGATAGATTTTTTCATCAACAGTCATCTTGGACATAAGTTCAGAAATGAATTCAGCCTTGGGCTTTATTGTTGTCTTTGTTGCTTTTTTTTGGGCACAAACAGGCAAAGCAAATACCAGCGCAAAGAGTATCGATTGGTAACTTTTCATATTTAATGGCTTTATTCAGTATTAGGACTGGAATATATATTTGAATATTAAAAAACTGTTGATTATTTCTTTTGATATAATCAGTAATGGATTAAAATACTAGTGTCTTTCTTGTCAAGGAACAACCTAAAAGGCTGTTGGTTTTCTAAAAATTATATTTGGAAGAATGAAATCCAAGATTTGTCAATCCTGTTTTCACCTCGGGTGCATTCATGAACAACTTCCAAAGGAATCCTGTCCGGTAATTTTCAATCATCGGAACTATTGTTCCCTGGTCTATCGCCAGATATCTTCGTGTCACCCAATTATAATGGGGTGAAAAGGCATCATAAGGCCCTGCAACACCTATCAGGGTTGCTTTTTGATCTTCGTAGAAATAACGAAGTGCTTTCATTGATTCTTCCGGTGTGTAGGGAAAAGAAGAAAGTGCGGCAGTTGGAGTGATCACCCCCCTGTCGTTTGTCGGTTTATGATCGGTATAACCCGTCGAACCATCTGAATTTCTGGAATAACTAGCCGTCAATCCCCAGCATTTGTCGCTGTAGCCATTATACTGATTCGGATTGGCAACCGAGTGCTGGTGCATGATCTTGGCATGGTTTTGAACCAGGCTCCAATAATCTGCATATTGGTCGGTCAATCCTGTCGGATCCAGACCCAGATAGGAATAATGTGACCAAAACATTGGCCCCACGTTTCCTGAAGAACCATTGTAATTGAATATTACGGGAATACCGTACCTGCTGCCTCCATGGATGATATTTCCATTTCTTGCCCATCCTTGATGATATGCCTGTGCATTTATCGGATGTGTTGGCGATGCGGCGGCCATGATATATGTAATCAGACATTCGTTGTAACCTTCGAGCTTGAAATTCATCTGCCATTCATATTCTGGTGACCAATGCCAATATAAGGCATTCTCCCCTTTCGTGTACCAGTTCCAATCAACACCTTTCCAGAGCGCATCGGCTTTTTGGGCCAGTGCCTGTTCCGTTTCGGAACCATCCTTATAATATTCCCTGATGCAAATCAATGCTTGGCATACAAATGAAGTTTCAACCAAATCACCTCCGTTGTCCATTGTTCCAAAGGGAACCACTTTTCCGTTCGTTCCATTGATCCAGTGTGACCAGGCTCCGTGAAAACGATCTGCATTTTCCAGGAAATTTAATGCTGTATTCAATCTCGCTTCTGCTTCAGCCCTGCTGACAAATCCTCTTTCCACACCAACCAGGATGGTCATCAATCCAAAGCCAGATCCTCCAGTTGTTACAAGATTCTGGTCATTAGATACATCATCAACATGGTACCTTTCCCTTGCCAATTTTGAGTTGGTTTCGGCATAATTCCAAAAATACTTGAAGGCATCCTTTTGAGCCAGGTCAAGCAATTCTTGATCGGGCAACTGTACAATCGGTTCTGTTGGTTCTTCTTCGACAGGAGTATCGTCCTTGGAAGAATCTGAACACGAACATGAAAATACAAAAGGAAGCAATATGAGGAGTTTGAAGAATTTCACTTGAAAAGATTTTAAATTTAATAATTGGGGGATATGGGTAAAAAAATACCCGACAGGCAAAACCTGCCAGGTATTGTTTCTTTAAGTTTCCAGGAAGGAATTATCTTCCTGCTTTTTCCAGCTCGTATAAAGCTCCGATATCCGATTGGGACAAAGCTTTCTTGTACACACGGATCTCATCCACACTTCCTTTAAGGGCTGCATTCCAAGCATCTGTGTTTGTACCTTCTACAACTGTTCTCAAGGCTCCAATGATTGGATAAGTAGGAGTAAATTGATTGAATGGAACTAATGCATCCTGTCCATCAATCTTTCTATTTTCCCATTCAGAGTTGGAAATTTTTACTCCATTGGCATAAATCCTGGCCATTGTTTTTCCAGCTGATGCATCATATACAAATACCACATGAGCCCACTGTCCGCCAATTTTGTTGGCTGCCGCAGTATGGTTTTTTCCAGCAGCATTCTCCTCGATCATCCAAGGCTCCATTTTGGTCATATTGACAGCATCGCCACCAAAAGTTGTCCCATCTGCTTTTTTAACTTTGAATTCAGCTTTGATTGTAATTGAATCACTTGTTGTCAAACCATGAGTGTTACCAAACAATGCCAAATTACCTACTTGCTCGTTTGGATTAGTCAAACTGAAAATCGGAGAAATCGTACTTACTGCTTCTGGACTTGCTTTTTGATTTGTAATTTTAACCCAGCTACTTACAGTTATACTACCTGTAACTCCAGCCAAGGCAGGAATTGATGGGTATTTTAGATATCCAGAATTGAAAGTAGCAGCTTGTCCTTTTGCACCTGCGCCGAAAGTTGTGGCAACTATTCCATTTGGAGCCGTACTTGAAATTTTTTCAACTCCATCACCATCCAGTGGGAAATAAGCCACCAAATCAGCAGCAGCCACTTCATCAGCAGAATTATATCCACCAATTGGAGGCAGCGGGCTTGAACTGTCATCGCTGCCACAAGATGTAAACATTGTCACACCTAAACCTAATGCTATCGAATAGCATAAAAACTTGTTTGTTTTCATAAAAAAATATTTAAAATTAGAGTTAAAGTTAGTATCCATTATTCGGTAATAATCTGCCTCCGCTGGCAATGATCTGGTTCTGCGGAATAGGAAACACTTCATGCGTTCCTACAATAAACGTCTTACCATCGGCTTCCATCGCTGCCTTGGCCTGGCCTGTTCTTACGAGATCAAACCAACGGTCATGTTCCATGGCCATTTCCCATCTCCTCTCGTTGAGAATATCCTGCAAGGTTATGCCTGCTACTGGCCCCAGACCAGTTCTCAGTCTTAGTTCATTGATCCTATCCTCAGCTTCACCTGGATTTCCAATATGAAATGCGGCTTCGGCTCTTATGAGTAAGATATCACTATATTTTAGAATCCTGAAATTTTTTGCCGTATTCCCCTTGTCATCATTCCAATCTTCTGCAATTTGACTTTGATAGGCTTTATAATTGTATCTTGGATTGGTCCAGGAAGTCGGCGCTTCAAAGCCATCCCAGAGTGTTGATGGCACGAATAAAACGGTTGCATCTTTTCTTACATCGCCAGGAAGATACGAATTTACCAAGTTGGTGGAAGGTGTATTGAATCCCCAACCCATATCCGGTGTCCCCCTTGGACCTTGGACATTGGTATAATCCCTTAGTCCATTGGTCAAAGTTGCCTGGACTTCGTATATGGATTCAGTGCCATTTTCGCCTGTCTGCCTCCACACTTGTGCATAATCAGCCAGCAATGAATATTGTCCGGAAGTGATTACATTCCCAGCCATATCAAAAGATTGTTGCCATTTTTCCTGATACAGATAGGCTTTTGCCAGAAGTGCCTGGGCCGCTCCTTGTGTTGCCCTTCCCAAATCACTTGGGGAATATTGTCCCCTAAGTGGGAGCTTTTCTATCGCATCCAACAGATCAGCTTCGATCTGGGCATACGTTTCTTCTTTTGATTTTCGTACAAATACTTTTTCATTGATCAATTCCGTGTCATTGACATCAATTTTTTCAACTACAACCGGTACGCCTCCGAAGCATCTTACGAGATCAAAATAGAACAAGGCGCGTAGAAATTTCACTTCTCCAATCAACCTGTTCTTCAAAGCCGCATCAATCTGCAACTGCTCCAGATAGAACAAGGCATTATTGGCCCTGTAGATACCGTCATACCTGCCTTCCCAAACATCATTGAAGGAAATGTCAGTTGCTCCAAATGTAAGATTGTCCATTTTGAGCTTATCATTTCCAGTATCCGTCGGAGTGGATCCCTTGTCGGCATCGTCTGACGTGATACTCGTGATTCCTATCCATGAAAAAGAATACATGTTATAGTCCAGCTGCTTGTTATAGACACCATTGACCAATCTCACTGCATTGTCCGGATTGTTCAGAAAATCCAATTCGTTTTGTTCGCTGTTCGGATCAACATTCAAATCTTCCTCGCACGACCAGAAAGCCAGGGACAGGATGAAAAGTGCTGCTATTTTTGTTCTTATAGAATTGATCATAACTTTATTTTTTAGAAACTAACATTTAAACCTAGTAAGAATGTTTTATTGGTCGGATACGCATCCAGCTCGATACCTGCATTCCTTAACGGATTTGCATTATCTGTTCCGGCAATCTCAGGAGAATATCCGGTGAACTTTGTAAATACGAAAGGATTTGTAGCCGTTACATAGAACCTGACCTTGTCTATCTTTTCAAAAAATTCAGGAAGCGTGTAGCCAACCGTAATATTGTTTATCCTGAAGAAAGCACCGTCTTCTATATAATAAGTTGAAGCAACCGGCACTTCATTGAAAGGTTTCGGGTTTGGCGCATTTGGCGTGGAAGGGGTCCAGAAACCATCCAGGACGGCATTCTCGATATTTTCTCCACCAAATCGTTGGGCTTTCTTGCCGTTGTATACTTTATTGCCTCCAACTCCATAAGTATCTACTGAAAAATCGAAGTTCTTATAATTCCCTCCAAAACTAAGGCCGTATGTATACGTTGGCAAATACGAACCTGCTACAACCCTGTCTGCACTATACGTGAAACCTCCATCGCTGTTGAAACCTGTTACATCATATACGTAAAAACTTCCCAATGCCTCACCTACCAGTACTTGCTTTGTATACTGTCCATTACCTAGGTCGCCTCCGATGTAGGTAGAAAAGAAAGGATTATCCACTCTTGTCAATTCATTCTTGTTATGGGAAAAATTTCCAGAAACCCAATAGTTCAAATTGTCATTGATCTGGTCAGCCCATCGCAAGGAAACCTCCAATCCCTTGTTGCTTACAACTCCGGTATTCACAACCAGAGGTTCTGGAGATATTACTTTTGGAGGATTGACAGGCAGGATCACATCCGAAGATTTCCTGTCATAGATATCAAATGATCCGGAAAGCCTGTTGTTGAAGGTTTTGAAATCAAATCCGAAATCAATTTCACTCATGGTCTCCCAAGTTAAATTTGGATCTACCTCATATGCTTGCTTGTTTCCTGAATTGATTGTCTCGTCTGGGCCGAAAGCATAGTTGGTTCCGGCAGCAAACAAGACAGCGTTCAAGGCATTGACCGCATTTCCATTTCCTACTTCTCCATAGCCTCCCCTGAATTTCAGGTATTCTACAAACTTGACGTCTTTCATAAAATCCTCATTGGAAATTACCCAGCCCGCAGAAACTGACGGGAATATGGCCCATTTCTTGGCATCTTGAAAGTTACTTATCCCTTCCCTCCTCACGGAAGCTGTTAAAAGATACTTGTCATTGAATTCATAATCTATCCTGGCAAAATAGGCAATGGAAACAATCGGCGTATCGCGCTTATTGCTGATGATCGAGCCTGGTGCAACTTCTTCATTGTAAGTGGACAGATCAAGTGACCAATAATTGGACTGTTCAGGAACATTCCATCTGGTTGCAGATAAATTTTCAGTAATTCCGGAAGTGGTTCTTGACATACCGAGTGTTCCTGTTATTGTATGCTTTCCGAAAGTTTTGTCATACGTGAAATAATTGTCCCAATTCCACCTGTAGGAATCTCCCCTTCTCTGCTGCAAGGTATTTACAGGGGATTTTACAGGATAATCTGCAATTTCCTTGGTTGCATTTTGAGACAGCCAGATTTCCCTGCTTGGCGTGAAGGTAAATCCTTTTGACTGGTCATAGGTCGCTCCAAAACTTGAATTGAATTTAAATTCATCGGTGATTTTCAATTCCGCCGCAATTGATCCAAAAAGCACCAGGTTTTTATTTTGTTCGTTGTGATAGTACAATTGTGAAACCGGGTTGCCAACATTGTTGAAACGATCACTACCATTGATATCAACCTGACCCGTATCTGGATTTCTCAAAGGCACTCCCCATCTTCCATTTTCAAATTGTACGGGAACAATCGGTGCCTGCTTGTAGGCGTTTGTAAATGCACTTAAAGGTCTTGGACTGTTCCTTACTATGGAAACGTTAAGGTTCTGGGATATTTTCAATCTGTCGTTCAGCAACTTGAATTCATTTCTTGAATTTAAATTGGTCCTTTCAAAATTGGTTCCTTCAAGGATTCCTTTTTCTTTATAATTCGTGACACCCAGATAGTAGCTTGCATTTTCAGAGCCACCAGAAACTGCAATATGATTGCTTGAAACCTCTCCAGTCCTTGTAATCTCGTCCAACCAATTCGTTGAATAGGGCTGATTGGAATTGAAATAGGTGGAAGACCCCAGAGCAGAATTATTATAGTAGTTGTAACGAAAAGGCGTGGCCATGTCTACTTCCCTCTGGATAAACTTCTGACCATAATAACTGTCAAATGTTATCTTCATCTTGCCTTTTCCTTTCTTGGTGGTAATCACAACGACTCCATTTGATCCCTTTTGTCCATAGATCGCCAACGAAGAGGCATCCTTTAAGATATCCATCGTCTCAATTTCGCTAGGAGGCAAACCGTTAAGGCCTGACGCTTCCACCCCATCGATTATATATAACGGATCCCTGCCACCGATCAAAGTTCCCAGTCCCCTGATTCGTATCGAAGGATTCGCACCAGGTTCATCGTTTGTAACGATGTTGACCCCAGCTGCCTTGCCTTGAATGGCTTGAATGGCGGATTGGGCGGGTGTCCTCACAATATCTTCCGCTTTCACTTGGGCTATGGATCCTGTAATACTTCCTGCTTTCTTTGTTCCGTAACCCACTACGACAACCTCTGAAAGAGAATTGGTTTCTTCTTTCATCTTTATTGTCATACCACTTGTTGCACCCAGGGTAATGGATTCAAAACCAATCATGGAAAAAACCAATTGGTCACCGGGTGATGCATTAACGGTAAAATTTCCATCAAAATCAGTTGAAGTACCTTTGTCGGTACCCAAGACAGTTATGTTCACACCCGGAAGCGGCAATCCTGCCCCGTCCGTTACATTACCTTTGATTTCCTGGGCATAAGCAATGCAAGAGGCAAATAAAAGTATTAAAAAGTTAAGAATAATCCTTTTCATCTGTTACTATTTTTCGTTTGGTTAGTTGAGCCAAATTATAAAATTACAACGTTATAGTAACATTTCCTTAACACTTCGCGAATACATCATACCCTAAAAAGCCAAACAAACGTAATATAATCAACACTATGAGTGCTCAACAAAGAAAATTTGATGTAGTATTGATGTAGTATTGATGTGGTTCGAAAACGTAATAGTGATGTAATTTGTGGCGAATTTAGATGCCAAGCATAAATTTATTTAGATTTTCGTCAGGAGATAGCCCAAGTTTTTTTCTCAGCCTGTAACGATGAAGCTCCACCCCTCTGAAAGTGATGTTCATTAACGGTGCTATTTCTTTGGACGACAGGTTCATCTTCAGATAGACACAGAGTTTTATATCCTTTGGAGTGAGGTTTGGATATTTTTTGGCAAGCGAGGAAATAAATTCATTGTGGATCTGGTTCAAGTTGGTTTCAAATATTTCCCATTCATGCTTGTTGATAGCATTAATCTTGATGGCCTTATTGATTTCACTCTTGAGCTTGTTCATATCGGTTTCATTTTCCAATATCTTCTGGATATCATCAATCATCTCACTTTGCTTGGCAATCGATAATGACTTTCCTGCGACTTCACTGGATTTGGTTTGAATTTCCAATTCAAGGATATGCTTTTGATATTCCTGTACGTTCAACTCATTCTCAGCCTTGAGCTCTATCTCTAGAATCTTCTTTTGATGCTTCAATTCCTCTTCCTGAAGTTTAAGTTTTTGGATGTACCTGATCTTGTTCCACTTATAATATAAATAAAAGCTTCCGGCAATTATAAAAACATAAAAGATGATCATCCATACGGAAAAGTACCAGGGATTGTTCACCTTGAACGAATATTCACCTTTCTTCTCATAGGTTTTTCCGTTGAAATAATAAAATTCTAATCTCTGGGTACCGCTGTTCAGGTTGTTAAGTACCATATTACCGTTGATGATCCTTTTCAATTCCTTGGAACCGTTAAGGCTGTAAAACAGGTCGAGGGTATTGAAACCATAATATTCCGTAATGATATTCAATTCGACGGTTTGGTTGTAGTCTATTTCCGTGTTTTCATTTATCAGATCGCCATGATAAAATCCTTCTATCGTTATGTTGTTGATGGCTTTCTTTTTCGCATTCAGTTCATAGGATATGAATCCGTCGTCCAGATTAAGTAAAATTGAGTTTCCATTCTTATAGGCTTTTGTATTTTCTATGATGAGTCGCCCTTCATAATATTTTTCCGGAATCAGCTGCCAGGTAAATCTTGAATCCTTTTGGGAAATCACATAGAGCAATCCTGAATCGAGCACTATGAAATTATGGTCGTCAATCGGGATAATATCAGATATGTTCTGGAAGGAATTATTGAAAGCTTCATTCAGCTCTAATTTTCCAGAAATGGAATTATACGTATACCAGTTCTTATTGATCAGGAACAAGATCTCATTCTTGTAATTGAAAATTTTCACCTCATAATTACTGCTGATGCCATTTGATTCCGTTACGTTTTCAACTTCCCGGGTAACAAAATCCTTGTCGTATGTCAGCCGGTACAAACTTCTGTAATTATCTGCCGCCCAAAGCTCATTTGGCCTGTTCTGTGCAATGTTCCTAATAGGCTTTGTCAGTTTTTCGAGTACTTTCCATTTGGTAAAATCATTATTCTGATAGCATACTATGCCTGAATAATTGGCTTGAAAATAGACATTGTCGTATTCACTCTTGAGAAATTTCCAACCTCCATTTACTGGATTTACTTTTTGAAGCTGGCTGCCATTGTAGATAAAAGTTCCATCATTATGACCAATGATGAACTCCTTGTCGAGCTTGTAGATGTCCCAGACTTGTCCTTGCGAATTTGGAACCGGGTGCAGCTGTTTGTCCTTATGGACAAAAATCCCATGGTTGGTGACAAAAAGATAGCCTTCATCCGTGGTGGAAAGGGAATAGACCGAACCCAGGATTCCTGAATTATCAGAAAATACATTTACGGAAGAATTTATTTCCACATGGGCAATACCGTTATCCAAGCCCAGCCAGAGATCGTTTTCCTTGTCAACGGCAATTGAAAGCACGGCATTGTTCTTAATGGCATTGTTCCGATTGATGTTCTGAAATGAATTGTCTTTGAGGTTTATGATGTACAGACCTTTCAAACCTGTACCGATGCTCAAAGTGATCGGACTTATAAATTTTGCCGTCACGATCACCTCATTTTTAAGCTTTTCATTCAAAGGATGGCTCCAGGGTATCAAGCGCCCCTTGTCCTCTATAAAAACGCCACTGTTCTTTGTAAAGATGAAGACCTTCCCATTATACTTTTCAATATGATGGATGATATTGCCATCTACAATGGACCAGTTTTCCTTCTTGATGAATTTCTTGTCCTTCATCAGATAAATACCTGTTCTTACCGATGCAACATATATATCATCATCAACCACATAGCAATAGGATATCTGAAAGGGGAACTTGATCTTCTCGACATTTCTACCATCGTAGATAAAGATTTCATTGAAGGATTGAAAGTAAATTTTTCCCTTGTGCTTGAATACCTTCCAGATTTCCTCGTTATCAGAATTTCCGGTGAAGAGGTTCTTGGTATTCGAAACGGAAAAGTAATGCATCTTTCCGTTGGTCCTTTTCCAATAGCCGAATTCTTTGTAGGAACCACAATACACCCTGTCCCCATCAATGAATACCGACCTGATTATGGTTTTATTGGGCAAGGTATATTTTTCCCATTTTACGCCATTGTACCTTAGAAAGTAATGGTTGTTGGCAAAGTACATCGCATTGTCCCTGCCTTGGACGATGTTCCAGTTCTGATTGTCGCCATTGTATTCGGATTTGGTAAAATTTTCTACAAAGGGAATCAGCTCCTGCGAGTGGATCTGAAATGACAGGAGGAAAAATAGTATCTTGAATGCCGAATTTCTCAATTTTAACCATGTTTTATCCTCAAATATAAATACATTTTTCTTTTAATCAACAGAAACGTGCAGAAACAAAAATGTCCCGATTAATTCGGGACAGTTTCTAATTTATGGTCGTTTACATAATCCTGCAAGTATTTGAATCGTTCGGTGAGCTGGCCATTTTCGGTGATCTTGGCCCTCTTGAGGATGCCATCCTTGTCACCGTTGAAAAAAGCAGGGACAACGTGTTCCATAAACATTTCACCAAATCCTTCACTGGCATCTTTTGGCAATTCACAAGGCAGGTTATCAATGGACATGACCACTATGGCTGCCGGGTGAAAAACATCAACTTCCTTGTGCTCGCTTGGCAGATAGCCAAATAATGGTTCTGCAATGGTGGAAGCTTTTATCGTACAGGCAATTGGTCCATCCACATCACATGAAATATCCGCCACGACTTTTATCTTGCAATCGTTGGCACGAAGCATTTCACGACTCAGGATCACGGGAGCATCATTTCCGTAGAAATGGCCTGCCATGAAAATATCAGATACTTTCGTAAAACGCTCGAAATCCGAAGTGTAAGCTGTTGGATTTGCATAGAAATCTTTCTTGTCTGATGGCTTGCCGTCAATACGCTTGTTATAATCCAGGACATCTATCTGCACGAATACCGGCTCGGAATAGATCTTGGAAAGGAAATTTTCGACGGAAACTTCCTTGATCTTCATCGCTTGGAGGATTTCCCTGGCTCCGTTTCCTACTTTACCATTGCCCGTCAGGACAATCTTTATTGGAGGCAGGACCAATCTTCTCAACCTTTCCACCAAGGCATCTTTTCCAGCCAATGTTTCCGCTTTTGGAAGATTGAATAATTCGAATTTTATTCCAAAAGCCCTGATTCCATTATAGGCACCTACAATCCCTGCGTAGCGGCCGAAACCGATCAATCTTTTGAAATTTTCATCAACTATGGTTTCATGATCATATAAATCAATATTCTTTTCGAGGACTGCCTTCAACAATTCCCTGTTATGAATTTGTTTCTTGATGGTATGGGAAAAGAAAAAATATTTCTTGTTTGGGATCAATGCATAAAGAGGCACCTCCTTGACACCAAACAACACGTCACAATCAGAAACATCAGAAACGACCTCTATTCCCAGATCAGCATATTGCTCATCTGTAAAAATCCTGATATCAGAACTTTCCACTTTGATTTCTGACTCGGGATGTTCCTTTTTTATTCGCACAAGTTCCTCAGGCGTGAAAACTACTCTCCTGTCTGGGGGGCTTTTCCTCTCTTTTATTATTCCAAATTTCATCAGTTCTATGTGTTTTTAATAGCTAAAAATCAATTTCTTATTAAGGAGTAAAATCCACAAAAACGGGCATCTGAAGCGGATTTTAACTAGTATTTCGTAATTTGTTCCAAATGTAACATATAAATTTTTGAAGTCAAAAAATTAATTCTTAAAAATGTAAAAAATATATTTTTATAGGTTCTGAAACAGAATTAGTTAAAAAAATATTGTGATTATTGTTGTTAAGCTTTCATTAAAAGCACCCTTCATAATTTATCCATTTATTTATATTTGTGGTTCAAGCACCTTAAAAATGAATTTCAAGAGTACCCTCTATATCCCCCTAATCTCCTTCCTTGCTATTTTAAGTTCCTGTAAAAAGGACAATAATGATTTTGCAGAAAATGACAATGCTAAAAAGACAGACACTTTTCCCCATATTGAACCTGACTCCAGGAAACTAAAGGCTCCTGCCGCTAAATTCGTGGAAGAAAAGAAAAACACAATTGCCGGCTTCTATAAGAAATATTGGGACAGGAACAAGGTAAGCGGAAGTTTCCTGGTGGCAAAGAATGGCAAGATCATCTTCGAAAAATATGCAGGATATGCCAATTATGAGACAAAAGAAGATATCACGCAAGATACGCCTATACATCTTGCTTCCGTAAGCAAGGTGCTGACTGCTGCTGCGATCATGGAATTGGTGCATGCCGGCAAATTCAAACTTGACCAGAAGGTAAATACCATTTTGAAGACTTTTCCGTATGAAGAAATAACGGTAAGGATGCTATTGAACCACCGAAGCGGACTTACGAATTATGCCTATTATTTTGATGACAGGGAGAAATGGAATCATGGCAAATTGCTGACCAATCAGGATATCCTGGATCTTTTTGTGAAATACGATGCGGGTCTGGATTTTAAAACAGACAAGAAATTCGCCTATTGCAATACCAATTATGCCATGTTGGCCTTGATCATCGAAAAGGTTACAGGAATGAAATATGCAACGGCGATGAACAAGATCATATTCGAGCCATTGGGGATGAAACATAGCTTTGTAATTGATTTTGAAAAACAGATCAAGCAGGTAAGCCAATCTTACAAAGGCAATTATAAGAAATACGAACTCAACCACCTGGATCAGGTTTATGGAGACAAGAACATTTATTCAACGCCGAGGGACTTGTTGAAATTTGACCTGGCAATCTCCTCTCCAGATTATCTTACGCCAGAATTGGTTGATGAAATTTACAAGGGTTATAGCTACGAAAGACGAGGTACCCGAAATTATGGCCTTGGGATCAGGATGCTCGAATGGGAGGATGGCGAAAAGTTGTTTTACCATAACGGATGGTGGCACGGGAATACTTCTTCCTATGTAAAATTAAAGAAGGAAGATGTGGTGATTATTGCCCTGGCGAATAAATACACCACCATGACCTACAAATCATTCCATCTCGCTACGATTTTTGGAGATTATCCCCTGAAGGTTGAAAAAGGCGGTTTGGGAGAATAAATTCAAATAAAAACAGTAAATTTGTGGTCTGGTTTTTGATAATATATTGAAAATTAGACAAAAATGGGGTCGACTGGTTTTGACAGCAAGTCGAATTGAAAAGTAAGCACGTCGAGAACTGGGACAATTCTCGTTAATAAATGGTTCCAACACTTTTACACGGCGAAAATAATTACGCTCTAGCTGCATAATCCGAATTATAGTAAGATTAGCCTCGTCCCTACAAGGTAGGGAAGCAGGATTCTCCTTGAAAGCCTTGGTTTGTGGCGTTCTTTAAAGGGGAACCGTAAAAATAAACCTAGAAACAGTCAAGCTTCGGGACTGTTTTGACAACTAAGAAGATAAGTGTCCAGTGGCTGTTTCTGGCCAAGCTGGATGACGAAAATCCAATCAGGAAATAAGCGTGTAGAAAGTTTTTTAGTTGCTTGTTTGGACCCGAGTTCGATTCTCGGCGACTCCACTAAAATAAATAACGCCACTGTCTTCCAGTGGCGTTATTTTTTTTTGATTAATATATTAAACTCTTAATACGCCACTATCTGCCCGTATGTTTGCCCCATTTGTTGCAAGTGATAAAGGACTTGAGAGATAAACTACAAGATTAGCAATTTCTTTCGGCTCAATAAATCTTTGCAGAAGTATATGAGGATTGGTTTGTTGAATAATTGCACTTTTCATAGTTTCAACATCCAGTTGTTGGGAGTCAGCTATCTGTTCAATAGTCCTCGCAACCCCATCAGAATAGGTTGGCCCGCCTAATATTGTATTTACTGTTACTTCGGTTCCTTTGGTTAACTTTGACAAACCGTTACTTAGTGCATTCATTGCTGCCTTGGTCATTCCATAAGTAATCATGTTCTCAGGTATATTTACGCTCGATTCGCTACTGATAAAAATAATCCTCCCCCAATTGTTTTTCAGCATTGCAGGCAGTAAATTCCTGGAGAGACGCATCCCACTCATAACGTTAATTTCAAAATAATTGTACCAGTCCTCATCAGGAGCTGTAAAAAAATCATCAATACCAAAAACACCTACATTATTTATAAGTATATCAATATTGTTCAATTTATTTAATAATCCCGATACCTGAACTGTATTTCTAAAATCTGCCGTAATTGCGGATATAATTGAGTCAGGAAATTGTTTTTGAAGATGCTCGCAGACACGCCTTGTCTTTTCAGCATCCCTGCCATTGATTATAACAGCCGCCCCCTCTTTTAACAGTTGTTCGGCTATAGAAAGACCGATACCCTGAGTTGAACCACTAATGAATGCTTTTTTACCTTTAAGTTGTAAATCCATATTTTTATTTTTGTAATGATTATTAAAAAAATAATGAAATTTTTTAGTCCAGTATTTTCAGATGAATCTCAATTTGTTTTTTTAAAATATTCCTATCGGGATAAATCCTGCGCAGTGAGTTGATACCACACCAAAACGTAATTAAGTATTTCCCAATCATTTCGGCTGGCATTCCTGATGTAATTCGTCCTTTATACTGCTCTGCAGAAACTATCAATGTATAAAGCTGCTCCGTCTCTTTAAGTATTTCAACAGCCTCATTTTGCAAATCATCATCAACTAATGCCATCTCTATAACAGTATTAGCTACAATACAGCCCTTAAAATGATCTCTCTTATCTTGATCAGCCAAATGCAAAAAGAATTCTTTAATTAATTCTACAGGTTTTTCGCAATTTTCCAGTGATTCTCTGAATATATTAAGATCTTCTTTTCTCTGCTGAAGCGCTTTCTTAAAAAGTTCTTTTTTCCCACCCTTAAAAGTATTGTAAAGGCTTCCTGCTCCTGCACCGGTGGCATTGGTAAGGTCTGTCAATGAAGTGGCATTATATCCACGCTCCCAGAAAACTTCCTGGGCTTTCAATATAAGTTCTTTGTCCTGGTAAATATTTGGCCTGCCTTTCATTATTGTAGTGTTTGCTACAAAAATAATTAAAAATATTGAAACACATCTATTTTATTCACTAAATGACTTCCTAAATTCTAACGGAGTTTGATTAGTGTTCTTTTTAAATAACTTACTAAACGATTGAGAATACCCGAAACCAAAATAATACGCTATTTCACTTACTGTCATGGTTGAACCGGCGAGCAGCTGCTTTGCTTTCTCGATTATATGCTGTTGAACATATTGTTGGGTACTGAGCCCGGTAGTATTACGTAGCAAATCGCTTAAATAATTAGCCGATAAATGTAACTGCTCTGCAATAAACTGAACGCTGGGCAAGCCTTTATCTAACGATATCCCTGAGTTAAAATATCTGTCAAGCAATTGTTCCAACTGCGAAAGCAAATCGTTATTTACACCTTTCCGGGTAATGAACTGGCGGCCATAAAAACGATTAGAATAATTCAATAATAATTCTATATGAGATACAATAAGATCCTGGCTGTAATGGTCAATATTGTTTTTTAATTCGTCCTGCATCTGATTTAATAACGAGGAAATTATTTCAGATTCTTTTTCTGAAAGATGCAATGCCTCTGTAATAGCATATGAAAAAAAACTATAGTTGCCGATAGTCTTTCCCAAAGTGTAAGGACGTATTATTTCAGGCTTAAATGCAAGCATATACCCCTGTACAGGATTATCAGTTGCAGCAGTGACCGAAAATACTTGACCGGGTTTTGTAAAGGTCATCATTCCCTCTGAAAAGTCATAATCCATTTGACCATATTTCAGGTTTCCATTGCTGCCTTTCTTTAACGTGATACAATAAAAATCATTGGTAAAATACTTCCACACATCACTATGCTTATAGCTTAGCAACTCAAAATCAATGATGCTTATCAGTGGATGGTCTGGTTTAGTCAGCGCAAAAAGATGATGCAGTTCTGAAACTGATTTGATTAAGTGAGGTGTGGAAACTTCTTTTTTCATAATTTAAAATTACAAATTATTATAATCTGTTGAAAATGATAAATCCTTCCATTCTTCCAATTCGATGGCTTCTTTTTTACGTTGTTCTATAATAGAACTGTAACTATCCGTACCCAATGGAAGATGAAGAGGCGGATCTGGTAAACGTGAGATTTCGTAAAGCACATCAGCCAATTTCTTTGGATTGCCAGGTTGGTTGCCATTAAAACTTCGCAACATTTTCACGTGCTCATTCACCTTATATTCTTCAATTAACTTAGAAGCTACTGTCAGGGTTTTATCACTCATAAAATTGGTACGGAACATTCCCGGTGCTATTACCGTTACGCTTATTCCGAATGGTTTTAACTCTTGTGCTAATGCTTCTGAAAGGCCTATTACGGCAAATTTTGAGGTATTGTAGCTTCCTGTATTGGCATGTCCAATATACCCCATATTCGAAGATGTGTTAATAATATGCCCTGATTGCTGTTTACGTAAATACGGAGCTACATTACGGATAACATTTGCCATTCCAAATACATTTACATCTACAGTTCTACGGAATTCCTCGTCACTAATCTCCTCAATGCTGCCTACCAGGTAGTATCCTGCATTATTTAAAATAACATCAATCCTTCCAAATACTTCAATACCCTTTTCAATAGCAGTTTTTACATCTTCTTCATTCGTAATATCTACTTGCAGCGGTAAAAAACTTTCTGATGCTTTGCCTATGCTTTCCACCTGTTCTTCTAAACTTCTGGAAGTTGCAATTACTTTATCTCCACTCGCAAGTACTTTTTTAGCCACTTCAAGTCCCATCCCTTTAGATGCTCCAGTTATAAACCATACTTTTTGATTACTCATAATTTGCTTTTTTATTTAAAGCAAAGGTCCCCATTGCAATCTTCCATTATGTATCTCAATCACGGTTTAATGTGTTTAAATTTAAACGATACAATATGTAAAAAAAGTTAAAGCAGCTATCAGGTGTTCGATGGAAGTCCACTCACTCCATAAAAAAGGACAATCCAAATAATGGATTGTCCTTTTTTAATTATACCAACTTGCTTTCTCCATTGAAGATATTGACAATATCGGCACTTCTATTTTTTATTTTTCGAAGGATAAACGCTGGTGTGACTTCCCAATAGACAACCATCCATTACTTTTTAATAAGCTTTGATGAATACACCCTCTTGTTTCCCAATGTTGCCTTGACAATATAGATTCCTTTTGAAAGAGCTCCAATATCTACTTTTTTGTCTTTTACGGCCATTACTTCTTTTCCAAGAATAGAATAGATTTTGATTTCCTCAACCGTTGTATCTGCTGAAAGAACATACACCAGACCTTCCGTTGGATTTGGATAGACTGAAATACCATTATTGATTGGTTCAAACGGGATCGTGCTTAGAAGAGATTCAAATTCATAGGCTCCCATATCTACGGAACTCCCCTGTATCCTGTCACTACCATCCAGATCAAGCACAAGCGCAGACAAATTGGGTACGGCTCCGACATTATACAAGGCATTGCTTCCTGCATTTATGGCCGGACTTGCTTCCAGCAATCGGTAATCCTCGTTTGCAGCATCAGCAAAAAGTGGATTGCTGTCGATGTTGCCTCCCAAATCCGTACTAAGTGGCGCCATATCAAAATTATTGAACAGGCCCGTATCCCAATTGATACTTCCACCACTTGTTGCAATCAGGGTATTCATAAAGGAAACAGGTTGAAATGTCCAAAGCTCGTCAGCACCCGGATATACTGAAGTATTGCCGTAGAGGATCGAGTTGCGGATATGGTTGGTTCCCGTTCCATCAGAACCATAGAAAATAGCCCCACCCCATTGGTTGTTCGCATGGTTTTCGGTAAACGTACAGTTCGTGATGTATGAATCACCTCCCATCACTTTACGGAATCCTGCTCCCACACTTCCTGCATTCTTATAGAACAACGAATTGCTTATGGTGATCTGGTCGGCTGGTTTTCCTTGAAACAATACGGCCGAGTTCAGGTTGTTCCTGAAAATACAGCGATCGATGGTGACATTTACAGGATGGCTCGCCTCTTGCCCATTGGGATCTACAGCACCCAGTACCCAGATGATGTTTCCTCCTGATGCACTGGTCCCGTTGGATTCAAAAACGGAATTGGTAATGGTGGCACCGCTTTGCGAAACGATCAGCAGCTTACCGTTGCCCGTCAGCACATTGTCGCTGTTGTTGGCAAACAGGCATTCGTCAATCCAGACGTGGCTGTTGTCCATTAGCTGTATGGCAGACGATTGGAATGCATAATTTTCAGTGAACTTGCATCGGAGAAAAGTAGCTTCAGCCCCACCAAACAGATTGACGGTGGTAATGTCTTCGTGGAGGCCTTCATTATTAACAAAGGCACAATCGATAAATGAATTTTGTGAATTACTTTGAATTTGCGCTGCACCATAATTAAGTTCCTTGAACGTAACATTGGCATATACCACATCTGAATTGCTCTCAAAAATACCGTACATAAAAGCGGGTGAATTGCTGTCTTTGGTAATCGTAATCCCATCTACTATGGTCTGGGAGGATATCTTCTTGTCAGCAGGATAAAAATTTCCGATAACGGCATAATGCGTAGAAGTCAGTACACTGGAGTGCAGTGCTGCATCCCGGTCGGCAAAGGCAGGATTTCCGCTTGCCGGGAAGCCTCCGTATAATTTGATACTGTCGCGCAACCTGAAATACATTTCAGGAGCATAATAGGTTCCTTCTGCCACCCATACGGATTTCCCTTTGAATTGCTTGTCCATCATCAATTGCAAATCGCCGGAAGCATCTGCCCATGACGAACCCGTGCCGGTCCCATTCTGCCTTACATACAGGATCTCCGATTGCACGGTCTGGTATTCGGAAAGACCGATGTCGATTGCATCGACAATCCTGTTGTTGTTGAAGTAATCCTTTTGCACGGTATTCACCGCTGACAGATAGGCCTGGGTATTCCCCTTGTTGATTCCCACACTTGCCCCCTGAAGTGAATAATCGGCATTGAACAGTGGATCTACATCATAATTGCCCCCCATATCGATTCCATAGGTACTGAATTGTGGAACATTGTAGTAATACTCACTTCCCTTGCAGCCTTGCAGGATGCTGTTGGAAGAGTGGGCAATACCATTTTGACCTGCATTAAAATTATCGTTGGTATAGACATCCAAAAAATCCAAATCGGCCGTGTTGCCATAGATGATCGTATTGTAAAAATAGCAATTGGTATTCGTGATCCATACACCGCCTATTTGTCCTTGTGCATGATTGTTGGCAATGACGCAGTTATAGAATTTGGGCGTTCCTCCATTTATCCGGATGCCTCCTGTATCACCATCGGTGCCTGGAATCAACAGCGAAGTATTGTTCACCACCAATACCTGGATAAAGGTTGAATTGGAATAGCTCATCAAGATTCCGGCTCCCAGACCTGCATTGGAGGTGTTGTTGGTTACTTTCAAGTTTCGGAAGGTAGCATCACAATTGTTCAGGTGCAGTCCGGCACCACCACTTGAAATTCCGTCCTTCAAGGTAAAGCCATCCAGGATCGTGGAAGGACTCAACGGCTCGAAGCTTCCGTAGGCTTCTACCACACGACCTTGATTTCCCTGCAAGATGGTCTCGTTCAATTGCGGATTGCGATCGTTGAAACCAGGACTTGCAGTGAGCGGAAATCCTCCGTAAACCGCAATGCCTTCCCTGAGCGCCAAAGCAATACCTTCAGGATTTTGATAGGTCCCCTGCTTGACCCAGACTTGGTCTCCAGGTGCAGCATTGTTGATGACAGCTTGTACGTTATTGGATGCCAACGACCAATTGGTTCCATTTCCAGTTCCGCCTTGGGAAACGTACCAGATAGCATTTTGAGAAAAAACTGAATGAAAAGAAAACAATACAAAGGAAACAACAAGAAGAAAGTAGTTTTTATTCATAATAAATTTGATTATTGTCAAATTTAATAAAAAAACCATTCCCTGATTAGATCGTGGAGATTTATATTGAATTTATACAAGAGGCTTCCTGAGCCACAGTTCATCGGAAGCTTCGCTGCATGGTTTTAAAGGATACGATAGGGATTCCCTCGATCATTTAACCCAATTTCATTTTTTTGAAACGATAACAATATAATGAGTAGATTATTTACGCTTGAAGCCTGACCATGCCTTTTTAAAACCTGTTACAACACCCACCACGATCAATCCCGCCACCAAACCAATCGCAAATTCTTTGATGATTGATGGCACATTTGGCAGCAAATGATGGAAGTACTCGATATTATGGACAAAGATTCCACCAGAAACAAGGATCAGGGCAATTGTCCCGACCACAGCCAAAAACTTGATGATAATAGGAAGTGCCTTAACCAATCCATTGCCAACTACCGACAAGAATCCTTTGTCGTTGGAGTGCTTTATCAGCCTATAGCCCGCATCATCCATCCTTACGATTAGCGCCACTATCCCATAAACCCCAACCGTAGCAAGAAGTGCCACGACAGAAACGGTAAGTATTTGCAAGGTAAGACTTTTGTCAAGGACTGTACCCAAGGCAATGATGACAATCTCCACCGAGAGGATGAAGTCTGTAGTTACTGCCGATTTTATTTTTGCCTTTTCCACATCGCCACTGTTCTCCTCGCTCTTTTCAATCACCTCGTGTCCTTTCGTGGGAGGATGAAAAAGATATTCGACAATTTTTTCAACTCCTTCATAGGCAAGATAGAATCCTCCCAATACGAGGATGAACTTTATCGCAACCGGAAAGAATACATTGAGCACCAATGCAATTGGAACGATAATGATTTTATTGATAAAGGAGCCTTTCGTAATGGCCCACAATACGGGCAACTCCCTTGAAGAAAGAAATCCTGTTGCTTTTTCTGCATTGACTGCCAGGTCATCACCCAGTATTCCTGCCGTCTTGCGTGTTGCAATCTTGCTTGTAATTGCAACATCGTCCATCAAGGCGGCGATATCGTCTAAAATTGCAAAGAAACCTGATGCCATAATTTTGTTTTGTCTATAAGGTAAAAATAGAAATTAAATTTGAATTTGAGTTGTGCAAGCTGTCGGTTTTATTGATTATACAAGTAATAACAGAAAACATTGACAAGTATATAAATCCTGCAACATCCCCTTCCTAATACAACAAGAAAGAGATGGATTTTAAGGGATAACTAAAGGCAGATGATCACAATTGGCTTCCCAGGAAGATTGTTATTTTTCCGAAAACTTCCCCCATGGTTTGAAGATCCCAATCGGCATGTCCGCCATTGGCATAAAAATTAAATTCATTGTAAACCTGCATGGCATCCAATTTGTCGTGCAGGCGTGGACCCTGGCTTGCCGGAACCAAGGGATCCTGGCCACCATAAAAAGAGATTGTTGCCGGAGAAGCTGATGTGATATGCGTCAACGGGCTGACAGACGACAATTGCTCATTGGTAGGCGATGTTGTTCCAACCAAGCTCTGTGCTGCTGAAGCATACAACGGATGAATGGTATAGGCTGGATCGGTAAAATCTGCAGGCCCGACCACATTGCACACGGCTTCCACATTATGGTCAGTATCATAAGCATAGCTGTATAGCATGGCCAGATGCCCTCCGGCACTAAAACCAATAAAACCATAGTCATCAGAAATAGCATAATCGTGATGCTTCAGGTGATCGATTACCAATTGTATGTCATTTATTTGTTTGGGAAATGCAGGGCTGGTATTGGTGGCAAGCCTGTAATTGATATTGACAATGGCATGATCTGGAAATTGTTGCCTGATCGTTGGAATCAAATAAGCCATGTCACTTTTGTTACCGGCCACCCATGACCCACCATGCAAGAGCAGTATTACCTTGGTGTCAGTGTTTCTGCCAGACGGGAGATAAACATCCATCTTCTGCTCGCTATCACTGCCATAAGCAACGTCAAGCAGTTCTTTTGCAGCCAAGGGCTCCGATGAAACCTTTTCATCATCAGAGTCGCAACCTATGATGAGGAATAAAAACAGGAATGGCAGAAGCAGCGTCTTTTTCATTTGGATTAGGTTTTTTATAGTATGATTTAGAGATATACCAGCTCAAATTTGATGCCATTAACAGCATTTCTGCATTTTGATTTTTTTTATATTTGTTGGATGTGTCCAGCTAATTGACTTTTCCTAAGTACAAGACTTTTTCATAATCCACCTGCTTTTCTTGTCCTGGTTCAATGCATATGATTTAAATGAAAGCTAATTTTGTCCTATCAATAAAAACACAACCAACAAATTATTCAATATGGAGACTATAAAACTAGAATTAGACGAAAAGAAGCACGGTGCTTTCAATATTTATGAAGAAGGCAAAAAGTTGGGCGAGATGGTCATCAGCATCAAGGATGATCTCCTTACCGTCTACCATACGGGCGTTGAACCCGAAGCCGAAGGAAAGGGTCTTGCTAAAAAACTCCTGGAAGAAATGACAAGTTACGTCCGCCAGAACAAGATGATGGTGCTGCCCCTTTGTCCTTATGTACATGCACAATTCAAAAGGCATCCAGATGAATTTGCCGACATCTGGAAAAAGTAATTCAAGAATCAATCCCTGCAATCTCGAAAATCCCTAAAATCTACGATATTGATTTGATTTTCATATACAGCCAATAAGAATCAACTCTAAATAAAAAGAGCCCGATATTGTATCGGGCTCTTTTTATTATAGAAATATAGATTAGATCTTGAATCTCTTTCTATCCGTTTCTGTCAAATAAATTTTTCTCAAACGAATAGATTTTGGTGTAACCTCTACATATTCATCTTTTTGAATGTATTCCAAAGCTTCTTCAAGAGAGAAAATGATTGGCGGGATGATTCTCGCTTTTTCATCGTTTCCAGAAGAACGAACGTTAGATTGTTTTTTTTCTTTGGTTACGTTTACAGACATATCATCTGCACGAGAGTTTTCACCAATTACCTGACCTTCGTAAATATCGGAATTTGGCTCAATAAAGAACTTACCACGATCCTGCAATTTATCGATAGAATATGGAATTGCTTTTCCTTTTTCCATGGAAATCAACGAACCTTTGTTACGTCCAGCAATTTCTCCTTTGAAAGGCTCATATCCGATAAAACGGTGTGCCATGATAGCCTCACCAGCTGTAGCAGTAAGCAATTGGTTACGCAATCCAATAATCCCACGTGATGGAATGTTGAATTTTATAATCATACGTTCCCCTTTGGTTTCCATGCTCAACATTTCTCCTTTACGAAGCGTTACAAACTCTACCGCTCTTCCTGAAAGTGTTTCTGGCAAATCGATTGTCAATTCCTCAATTGGCTCACATTTTTTACCATCAATTTCTTTGATGATAACTTGTGGCTGACCGATTTGCAACTCATACCCTTCTCTTCTCATTGTTTCAATAAGAACAGACAAGTGCAATACTCCACGACCGAAAACCATAAATTTATCAGCTGAATCCGTTTCACCCAACTTCATTGCCAAGTTTTTCTCTAATTCTTTTGTAAGTCTTTCTCTAATATGACGAGAAGTTACAAATTTACCCTCTTTACCGAAGAAAGGAGAGTCATTAATTGTAAACAACATACTCATTGTTGGCTCATCGATAGCAATAGAGGCTAATCCTTCTGGATTTTCATGATCCGCAATTGTATCACCAATCTCAAAACCTTCCACACCAACAACAGCACAAATATCTCCAGCAATCACTTCCGTTACTTTTTTACGGCCAAGGCCTTCAAAAGTATGCAATTCCTTAATTCTAGATTTTGTTACCGTACCATCTCTTTTTACCAAAGAAATCGGCATACCTTCTTTCAAGACACCTCTCTCCAAACGACCAATTGCGATACGACCTGTAAATGCAGAGAAATCCAAAGAGGTAATCAACATTTGTGGTGTTCCTTCTGAAACTTTTGGAGCTGGCACATTTTCAATAACCATATCCAATAATGCTTCGACATTATTGGTTACGTTTTCCCAGTGGTCAGACATCCAGTTGTTTTTTGCAGAACCGTAAACCGTTGGAAAATCCAATTGCTCTTCAGTTGCTCCAAGTTCGAACATCAAGTCGAAAACTTTTTCGTGCACTTCTTCCGGAGTACAGTTTTCTTTATCAACTTTATTGATTACAACGCAAGGCTTCAAACCTAGATCAATCGCTTTTTGCAAAACGAAACGAGTCTGAGGCATTGGTCCTTCAAAAGCATCCACCAAAAGGCAAACACCATCGGCCATGTTCAATACACGTTCTACTTCTCCACCGAAATCCGCGTGACCAGGAGTATCGATAATGTTGATTTTTGTTCCTTTATATTGAACTGATACGTTTTTTGAAGTAATGGTAATACCTCTTTCGCGCTCTAAATCGTTGTTGTCAAGAATAAGATCTCCCGTGTTCTCGTTGTCACGGAAAAGTTGACAGTGGTACATAATTTTATCAACCAAAGTAGTTTTACCGTGATCGACGTGGGCAATAATTGCAATGTTTCTGATAGATTCCATTCGATTTTTTTAGAATGCGCAAAGGTACACTTTATTTTGATATAAAAAACGAAAATATTTCGCTTAACTTTTTAATAACTGCTATATAATTAATGGATTAGGCTAAATGGATTAGTTTTTGGCGAAAATTAAAAAGATAATTATTATTTCATATATTTGATGTAATGAAAAATAAAGCAAACAAAATAACCTATATCTTCATTTTTGTATCTACGGTTTTTGCTATTGCAAGCGTTATATTGTTTGAAAAAAATAACGAATCAGAAAACCTTCTTGTCTATCATATCCTAACAGACTTTATTTTCATTCTAGTTACAGGACTGACCCTCAGGTATTTTATAGTAAAAAACAACAAGGGGAATTTTTATCGCATAGAAAAACAAAACATCGTTAATGCCGAAATACAAGAGGCAAAAGAACGGTATGACATAGTAGCAAAAGCAACAAGCGACACGGTTTGGGATTGGAAAATTATTGATAATGAATTTTCATGGAACAAAGGAATCCAGGGTGTCTATGGATACAACAAAGAAGACATCGAAAATACTTCAAAATGGTGGTTCGACAGGATCCATCCGGAAGACAGCATCAGGATGTCGGTTAAATTGTACTCCTTCTTGGAACAAAAAACACAAAATTGGCAGGACGAATACCGCTTCAAATGCAAGGATGGCTCTTATAAGTACGTATTGGACAGAGGCTTCCTGGTAATTGACGATAGCGGAATTCCTACCAGGATGATCGGAGCAATGCAGGACATCACCAAGAAGAAAGAAGAAGAGGAACGCCTGAAACTTTTAGAAACCGTAATTACAAACACGAAGGATGCCGTAGTGATTACAGATTCCGATATTTCGGAGTTTGAAATCCCAAAGATTGTTTTTGCCAACCAGGCCTTTACCGGAATGTCAGGATTTGATTATGATGATGTCTTGGGAAAATCCTTGAAGGCATTCATCGGAGTTGAATCAAATGATGTCGAATTTAAAAAGTTCACCGCTTCATTGAAAGCCAAACAGGAATGCGAGGTTGAAACCATCAGCCACAAGAAGAACAACGAGGAATATTGGGTCCGTTTTTCAATGGTGCCCGTTTTTAACAGCGAAAAAGAACACACGCATTGGATTTCCATCCAAAGAGACGTAACAGAACAAAAAAACCAGGAAAAGGAAAAAGAGCAACTCATCAACGAACTGACGCAAAACAACAAGGATTTAAGACAATTCTCTTATATCACTTCCCATAATCTGAGAGCTCCTTTGTCCAACCTGATTGGCTTGTTGAAATTAACGAATGACATTTACATTCCCAATGAAGAATTAAAACTCATTATTGATGGCTTTTCAAAATCCACATATCTGTTGAACGAAACGATTTCCGATTTGGGAAGGGTAGTCATCATAAGGGACAATCCGTCGATTGAAAAGCAGAATATTTCCATTGAGGAATCCTTCAACAACGTCATCGAGCAAATCAACATTCTGGTGGACAACAACAACCCTAGAATCATAGTTAAAAACGACGACAACCTTTCGATTTATTCCAACAAGGCCTATTTTGAGAGCATCCTACTGAACCTACTAACAAATTCAATAAAATACAAATCAGCCGAGAGAGAACTGACCATTACAATTTCCATCTTTGACCGTGCCAATTTCACCGAACTCGTTTTTGAGGACAATGGAATCGGAATCGATTTAAAGAAATACAGCGACAAGCTGTTCGGTTTGTACCAACGATTCCACAATTATCCTGACAGCAAGGGATTGGGGCTTTATCTGGTAAAATCGCAAATTGAAAGCATGGGAGGTGAAATCAGGGTTGAAAGCGAAGTAAACAAAGGCACCAAATTTATTATAAAATTTAAGAAAGAAAACTAATGCTACAAAAAGTAATCTGTGTAGACGATGACCCCATAGCACTACTATTGTCCAAACTGGTAATTTCCAAGGCAAATTTCGCTTCCCAAATCATAACTTGCGTTAATGGGGCAGAAGCAATGAAATACTTGGAAAAACCGGAAACGATCGAAGAGAACTCCAATTCAGAACAACCTCTTCTCATACTGCTGGATTTAAACATGCCGGTAATGGACGGATGGGAATTCCTGGAGCAGTTCAGCACCAAATTGCAGGAGCCCTATGCCAGCACCAAAATCATCCTGTTATCCTCTTCCATAGACCCGAATGACATCAAGAAATCAAAGGATTTCTCCATGGTTGTAGATTTCTTCCCCAAGCCACTTACAAAGGAAATGCTGGTTTTGATTTCAGAAAAGATAAACGCATAAAAAAAGCTCTCGAAATGAGAGCTTTTTTTTATAAAGTAAGTTGTAATTCAATTACAATTTAGCAACGTGCTTTGTTAACTTAGATTTCAAGTTGGAAGCTTTGTTATCGTGAATGATATTTTTCTTCGCTAACTTGTCAACCATAGAAATAACTGCCGATAATTTAGAAGTAGCATCAGCTTTATCCGTAGCCAATCTTAATGCTTTGATTGCATTACGAGTAGTTTTGTGCTGGTATCTGTTTAATACTCTTCTTTTTTCGTTACTTCTGATTCTTTTTAATGCTGACTTATGATTTGCCATTTCTTTTAATTTTAGATGTAATAATTATTATAGATACTAGTTAAAAAAGAAAAACCTCCCACAATTGCAAAACAATCACTTTGGTTTTAACTAATAAAATAAAGACCGAGACACCAATCCTTATTTTATAAAACTTATTCACAACTAATTTTAGTAGTCCGTAGGGGAATCGAACCCCTGTTACCAGGATGAAAACCTGGCGTCCTAACCCCTAGACGAACGGACCATTAATCTTTCTTTCGTTAGATAATACTTTCAATATATCTAGAACTTGTAGCCCGTGGGGGAATCGAACCCCCCTTACCAGGATGAAAACCTGGCGTCCTAACCGATAGACGAACGGGCCTTGCTTCTCTAATGCGGATGCAAAAATACAACTATTTTTTATTCACGCAATAGCAACGTAATATTTTTTTTATTTTTTTAATACGCCTTGGCAAAAAGCACTCTTCCCTTTGAAGGATTCCCAGTAAACACACAGCTTCCCGCTTCTTCTACCCGATCCAAAGCAATACATCTGATTGTAGCCTTGGTCAAATCCTTGATTTTCTCTTCCGTTTCAGGAGTTCCATCCCAATGTGCTGATATGAAGCCTGTTTTATGCTCCAAGACTTCTTTGAATTCTTCAAACGAGTTTACTTCCGTGATGTGTTCGTTCCTATAATTTAGTGCCTTATTGAACAAATCTTCTTGGATTTTCTCCAATAAATCGCTCACATAATTTACAATTCCGTCTTTCAAGACCACTTCCTTGGTCAAAGTATCCCTTCGAGCCACCTCAAAAGTTCCGTTTTCCAAATCTTTCGGACCAATTGCAATTCGAACCGGAACACCTTTCAATTCCCACTCCGCAAATTTGAATCCCGGCTTCTGGGTGGTCCTGTCATCAAATTTGACAGATATCCTCAGTTTCTTGAATTGCGTAACCAAAGTATGTGCCGCTTCTGAAACTGCTGCAAATTCTTCGTCTGTCTTATATATCGGAACAATCACGATTTGAATTGGAGCCAGATTCGGAGGCAATACCAATCCGTTGTCGTCTGAGTGCGTCATCACCAAAGCTCCCATCAAACGAGTCGAAACCCCCCAGGAAGTTCCCCATACATACTCCTGCTTTCCTTCTGCTGTTGCAAATTTCACATCAAATGCCTTTGCAAAATTCTGCCCAAGGAAATGCGAGGTTCCCGCCTGAAGTGCTTTCCCATCCTGCATCAATGCCTCGATGCAATAGGTCTCATCTGCCCCGGCAAAACGTTCGGTTTCGGTTTTCAATCCTTTTATGACTGGAATTGCCATAAAATCCTGCACGAAATCAGCATATACATTCATCATCTGCTCGGATTCCGCAATTGCTTCCGCTTTTGTAGCGTGTGCCGTATGCCCTTCCTGCCATAGGAATTCTGCCGTCCTCAGGAACAATCTCGTTCTCATTTCCCAACGGACAACATTTGCCCATTGATTGATCAACAAGGGCAGGTCCCTGTAGGATTGCACCCATCCTTTATAAGTGGACCAGATAATCGCCTCACTTGTCGGACGAACGATAAGTTCCTCCTCCAATTTGGCATTTGGATCAACCATTAATTTCCCTGGCTTATCTGGATCATTTTTCAACCTGTAATGTGTCACGATCGCACATTCCTTTGCAAATCCTTCTGCATTCTTCTCTTCTGCCTCAAACATACTCTTGGGTACGAACAATGGAAAATAGGCATTTTGATGTCCTGTTTCCTTGAACATCCTATCAAGTTCTGCTTGCATTTTTTCCCATATGGCATAACCGTAAGGCTTGATCACCATACAGCCTCTGACCCCTGAATTTTCGGCAAGATCTGCCTTTACAACCAGCTCGTTATACCACTTCGAATAATCCTCTGATCGCGTTGTTAAGTTCTTACTCATAATGAATAGTTTGGCACAAATATTGTTTAACTTATTTTAACTAAATAGTTCAGCAAAACTAACTATTTTTGTATTGTCCAACAATAAAAATACCCATAGATATGAAAACTAATTATTTTTCCACAAAATCACTTTCCGTATTCTCCCTTATCGGATTGGTTGGCCTTTTAGTTACGTCTTGCGGTTCCTATCAAAATAGCTCCTACTATGACAGGGACGGAATATATAACAATTCAAGCAGAAACTACGATAACCAAGTTACCTCATCAGCTTCAAGTCAACAATATAAAGATTATTTTGATTCAAGGATTGAAAACGATTCCACTGAAGTTTTTACCGATGTGGAAAACTACTCTTCCAATTACCAAAATGAAGCAGATTACAACACAGGCTATGCCGCCTGGGGAGGCAATTCTGACAATGTCACGGTAAATGTTTATGACAACAGCTGGGGATGGAACAACTGGGGATATGCCGGATGGTATGGTCCCGGATGGGGAATGGGTTGGAACAACTGGTATGGCCCGGGTTGGGGATTCGGATGGGGCGGATGGTATGGAAACGCCTGGGGTTGGAACGGCTGGTATGGAAACAACTGGGGCTGGAACAACTGGAACAACCATTATTACTACAACAATTATGCTTACAGCAACGGAAGAAGAGGACAGTCCTATAATGATGGAAGAAGGAACTATATGAACCGTTCCGAAACATCAACAAGAGGTTCAAGAAACTACAACAATGGCACTTCTGTAAGAAGAAGCAATAATGGTTCCGTTAGAAACACCAATTTCACGACAAGGAATACTACCAGGAACAGCAACTTCAATGCAACAAGGAATGGTGCCACGAGAAACAGTAATTTCAACACTACCCGAAACAACAATTCAAATGTTGCGCCTTCGAGAAACAATAATTCGAATGTAGCCCCAACAAGAAGCTCAAGTCCTTCAAGAAACAATACTTACTCTCCTGCTCCAACACGTTCTTCTGGTTCAAGCGGTGGCGGTGGCGGAAGAAGTGGAGGTTCTTCTGGCGGTGGTGGAGGAAGATCTTCTGGAGGAAGAAGATAATCCATCTTGAAAAAATTCACTTACCTATGTTTTGACTGAGATGTTATGAGCATAGGTATTTTTTTGAATCAAAAATTTTAAAGAAATGAAGAAATATTTATCCTTTTTAATTCTTGGACTTTCAATAAGTTCAGTCCAGGCACAGGACTTTTCCGATGCCTTGCGCTATTCCCAGGACAACCTTAATGGAACTGCCCGCTTTAGGGCTATGGGTGGTGCTTTTGGTGCTCTTGGTGGTGATTTCTCTGCCATTATGGTGAATCCGGCAGGTTCTGCCGTTTTCAGCAACAATGCTGCAGCTATTACCTTAAGCAGTTACAATACCAAAAACAAGTCTACCTATTTTGGGACTTCCACTTCCGAAAAGGACAATTCCATAGACTTGAACCAATTGGGTGCTGTCTGGGTATTTAAAGATTATCAAACCAATAGCAAATGGAAGAAATTCACACTTGCTATCAATTATGACAATACGAACAGTTTTAGCAACACACTTTATTCACAAGGGCACAATCCGACAAATTCGGTAGCCAATTATTTTACAAGTTATGCCAATGGAATTTCTGAAGGAACCATAACAGGAAACTCTTTTGAGGCATTGGGATATAGTGGACAACAGGCTTATCTTGGTTATGAAGGATTCTTTATCAATCCAACCACTCCAGGAGGGAATCAATACGTTTCTGCTTTAACCGGCACTGGAAATTTTTATCAGGAAAACAGTATTTCTTCAAATGGCTACAACGGCAAGCTATCCTTTAATGCTGCTGCAGAATATAATGACAGGCTTTATTTTGGATTGAATTTGAACAGTCACTTCGTAGATTTCAATCAGACTACAAGTTTTTATGAGGATTATCTGGACTCTCCAAATCACAATACTGCAACAGGCGTTCAGGCTTCTCGATTTACCAATGAATTGTATACTTATGGAACAGGATTTTCATTTCAACTAGGTGCCATTGCAAAAGTTACCAATGAATTCCGTGCCGGTGTGGCGTATGAATCGCCAACCTGGTACCGTCTGAATGATGAACTATTGCAAACATTGTCTGTTGATTGTGCAGATTGCGGAACCAATGGCGGCAACAGCAGTTTTTATGCTGATCCCAATCTCGTGATCGTCTATCCAACTTATAAATTGCAGACACCAGGAAAATGGACAGGAAGTCTCGCCTATGTTTTTGGAAAAAATGGATTGTTGAGCTTTGACTATATCATCAAGGACTACAGCAACACAAAATTCAAACACACTACTGACGTGAATACGCAACTTTCGACTCTTTTGGATACTTCGAATGAATTCAGGGTTGGTGGAGAATACAGGATCAAGGCCTGGAGCTTGAGGGCCGGATACCGCTTTGAGGAAAGTCCATACAAGAATGGAAATACAATGGGTGATCTAACCAGTTATTCCGGAGGTCTTGGTTATAATTTCGGAGATGTTAAATTGGACATGTCGTACACATTTGCCAAAAGGGATTATCAGCAGGCGTTCTTCTCACAAGGGCTTGTTGATACGGCAACCATCAACAGGAAAAACAACAATGTTTCCTTGACGGTTTTATTTGAATTATAAAAGCTCTTTCGGGCTTGAAATAGCAAAATCCATTCGTCTTCACGAATGGATTTTTTTATGAGTATTTCAAGAATAGATGTTCCCCCCAGCCCCGATGGGAGGAAGTATCCCTCGCTTTTTGCGTGGATACTCTGGACAGCGGGACCAAGCGGTTATAAAAATTCCCAAATGATTCCGCTTCTAAAAATAAAAGCGTAATTTTGCACGCTCTAAAAATATTTAGAACCTTATTACTATGAGAACCAAATCGTTAAAAAAGAACAAAATAAACGTTATTACTTTAGGCTGTTCGAAGAATGTGTATGACAGCGAAGTACTTATGGGACAACTACGTGCCAGCGGTAAAGATGTTGAACACGAGGCACCGGCAGAAAGGGAAGGCAATATTATCGTGATCAATACATGCGGTTTTATTGACAATGCAAAGGCAGAATCGGTGAACATGATTTTGGAATATGCAGACAAGAAAGAACGTGGTTTGGTAGACAAGGTTTTTGTGACAGGATGTTTGTCTGAACGTTACAGGCCTGATTTGGAAAAAGAAATTCCAAACGTGGATCAGTTTTTTGGTACTACGGAATTACCTGGCTTGTTGAAAGCATTGGGTGCAGATTATAGGCACGAATTATTGGGAGAACGTTTGACCACGACTCCAAAAAACTATGCCTATTTGAAGATTGCCGAAGGTTGCGACAGGCCTTGCAGCTTTTGTGCGATTCCCTTGATGAGGGGAAGCCACGTTTCACAACCTATTGAAAAATTGGTCAAGGAAGCGGAAGGTCTGGCAAAAAATGGCGTCAAGGAATTGATCTTGATTGCACAGGATCTGACCTATTATGGTCTTGACCTTTACAAGAAACGCAACCTTGGCGAATTGCTTGAAGCTTTGGTAAAGGTGGAAGGAATTGAATGGATTCGTTTGCATTACGCCTTCCCTTCTGGTTTTCCGATGGATGTTTTGGAAATCATGAAGCGTGAACCAAAGATTTGCAATTATATTGATATCCCGTTGCAGCATATTTCAGACAACATCTTGAAATCGATGCGTCGTGGAACAACCCAGGCAAAAACCACTAAATTATTGAAGGATTTCCGTGAAGCTGTTCCTGGAATTGCCATCAGGACGACTTTGATTGTAGGTTATCCCGGTGAAACAGAAGAAGATTTCAATATCTTGAAAGACTGGGTCCAGGAAATGAAATTTGACCGCATGGGGTGTTTTGCTTATTCCCACGAAGAGAACACGCACGCCTACTTACTTGAAGACGATGTTCCTGCAGAGGTAAAACAAGCCCGTGCTAATGAGATCATGGAATTGCAATCCCAGATTTCCTGGGATTTGAACCAGGAAAAAGTCGGTCAGGTATTCAAGTGCATCATAGACAGGAAAGAAGGTGGGCATTTCGTAGGCAGGACAGAATTTGACAGTCCGGATGTGGACAATGAAGTCTTGATTGATGCTTCAAAACAATATTTGAAAACAGGTGAATTTGTGAACATCAAAATCATAGAAGCCACAGAGTTTGACCTTTACGGTGAAGCTGTCATGGCATAATTTTAAAAAAGAGCTTCAAAAATGAAGCTCTTTTTTTTCATTTTAATCCGTCGACAAGATGGCATATCCGTAATTGTCGGCCCAGCCTGATTGCAACGGCAACAATTTCCTGGTATGTGCTTCTCTCAGCATCCCTGCTTTTTCCAAGACCTTTACTGAACCAATATTTTCGGTTGCGCAACCGGCTTCAACTCGATGAAGTTCCAAATGCTCAAACCCAAAAGCTATCACCCTCTTCAAGCTTTCCGTTGCATAACCTTTGTTCCAATAATTGCAATGGAATTTGAACCAAACCTCGGCATTCTTGTATTTTTCCTTGCCCAGGTTCATACCGATCAGCCCTATGAATTCATTTTGGCCTTTCAATTCGATTGCAAAAGAATAGCGTTTATTTTGTTCCAGGCTATTTTCAAACAGCCAGCTTTCCACCAGATTTTTGGTTTCGTTTATATCATTTGGAATGCCCAAGGTGTTAAACCTATCCGTTTCAGGCAAGCTATGCAGCTCGTGAATCTTCTCAATATCACTCTCGTTGATCGGTCTTAACTCAAGCCTTTCGGTAATCAATACATGATTGTTCATTCAGATCTGAATTATTTTTAAATATGTTCCATACAAATAAAAACTCCGAAGCATCAACTCCGGAGTTTGAATGATTGTTTATTCTTCGACCACCTTGAACTGTTTCATCTCCTCCAAAGGTTCAATGGCGGTGTAATCTTTCCAGATTTTGGGATCGTATTTTTTAAGCCTCATGTACTCAAATTCCTCTTCTTTTGTTGATTCCAAGGCATTTTGTGAGATCTCTGTTTGCGAGATATTCAAGAACTCCATCTTCTCGGTCATGTCACCTTCTACTTTTATGTCCAGTGCCACAACATCTTTATCATCATCTGTAAGTTCGATAAACTTCAAAGGCCTGTTCAAGTAAAAATACTGGCCTGTTTCTTTAGCAGCATATTGCAGATAATAGCCATTGCCGGATGGCCTTGGTTTGAAAATTATCGTTCCCTTGCTCACATTTTCAGAAGCTTTCACCCCTAGAAGCAATTTAAGATTGATGCCGCCAAGCTTTTTCCCTTTTGCCAGATTATAATCTGCCCTTACAACGGCATAATCCGTTTCAGATATATAGAGTTTTCCGGTATATTTTGCCTTGCTCTTCTTAGGCTTGAAGCTCAATACATATACAAATTCATTTTGGCTGGAATACATTGCTCCTTCATAAGCATATTCGTACAATTCAATCTCACTTACAAAATCCAATTTACCCCCAGAGTGAAACTTGTTCTCCGCCATGAACGTAGCTATATTGCCTTTTGTTGAAGCAAGTTCACTTTTCTTCTGCTTCTTCTTTTTCTTCTTATTGAAATCTTTTCGCAACGAAATCGTATCTCTAGAACCAAACCATCCACTTTTGATCCTGTAATATTTGGTCGTATCCAAGTGCTTTAGAAAAATGTTTGCCGCCATTTTTTCCATATTGTCCAAAGAGACTGCACGGCTTTCGTCCTTCAGCTTTGTTGCCTTGACTACATCCAGTTTCGTGGTGTAAACAGGCTTTTCCTTACCCGGCAGATTTCCTGTATAATAATTTCCAAGTAGATCTGTGAATTCTACTGGCGGTGTTGAAAGCAATTTGGAAGTGAAAGCCGCAACATCTGCATTGGCGGCCTTGAGTGCGCTTTTGGAAAACCCTGTTGATTTTGTGATTTCAATATCAAGTTTTTTAGGTTTGAACGAACCTACTTCGCGCAAGAAAAGTGTGTTTTTCAAAGGTTTTCCTTCGCCTTGATAATTCTTTTTCAAGTTTTTCTTGACCTCGGCCATAATCGTGTAAGGATCTGGCTTTATATTGGAAACGGCCACGTTGTCAAGTTCAAAAATCCCTGGCTGCAACTTGATGGTATTCTGCAGTTTCTTCAGTTCGCCAATTGTGAGTTGCTGGCTGATGTAGCCCAGATAGGAAACGATCAGTAAAGATGCATCGTTGTTCTTCTCCGAAAGCGTAAAATATCCTTCGGCATTGGAAATAAGGTTTTCTGAATCGGAAACCCTGATGTTTGCATAAGGAATACTCTCGCCGCTTTTGGCATCGACAATCTTTGCAGTAATGTTTTGAGAAAATCCTGCAAGTTGAAACAAGAGGACGGATAAGACAAGTAGTATTTTGTTCATTGTAAGGGTTTGTTTTTAGGTTGCTAAAAGAGAGCATTACTTACTAGACGAGTTTATCGATAAAAACGTTGCATCCCCAAAAAAAAATTGCAACCACGCTCTTAATGCTCCGAAAATCCAAGTATCCGTATTTATCGATGCTGGTCGATATAAATCATATTCCCGTCTGGGTCGGCCAACATCACGTAGGCAGGTCCGGAAGTCTTTTCGTCTGCTTCGGCAGTAAGCTTGATGTTTTTGCTTTTCAGGTGTTTTTGAATTTCTCGAACATCGTCAAACTTCTCGATGTTCTGAGCATTCTCGTTCCAACCCGGATTAAAAGTCAGGATATTGCCTTCAAACATTCCTTGGAAGAGCCCAACCAGACTGTTCTCGTTTTTCATAATAAGATAGTTCTGTTCCATCCCACCTCCAAAAACCTTGAAACCAAGGTTCTCATAAAACTCCTTTGAAGTCTTGAGGTCCTTGACGCTAAGACTGATTGAAAATGCTCCTAATTTCATATCCTTTTCGGTGTTTGTGCTTGTTTGTTGTAAAGTACTTTCTTTTTTCTTGACAGAAATGGAATTTCCATAAAAACCAAGTGCAAAGGACGTGAGGAATCCTGCCATCACTACTATGTTCTTTTTCATCTTTTTAAAGTTTTATATTATGAACTGATACTGTTCGATTATAGTGCCCCCTATCCATCTTATAAATCACTCCCTTGTTTTGCTTGTCGAAGTCAAACTCCTTATCAAATGCGAGTCCTATTTTTTCCAGTACTTTTATGGAGGCGACATTTTCTGTCATTGCCCTGCCAATTATGGTTTCCAGATGCAACTTTTCAAATCCATATGCCATGCATGCCTTGGCACTTTCAGTGGCATAGCCCTTGCCCCAATGGGTTTCAAAAAAGCGGAAGCCTATGTCGGTTTCGTCCAGGTTTTTGTCGTATTTGAGTCCGCACCAGCCGAGAAATTCATCATTTGACTTGTCTAGTACCGCCCACCTCCCATAACCGTTTTGTTTGTAGTCCTGATAATTTTCGAGAAAGAGGGTGGCTTCTTCAACATTTTTAAAAGCTGTATTTCCTGTATATCGTATGACGTTCGGGTTCAGGTTTAATTGATAGAACTGTCCTGCATCACCCGGGTTGAATTCTCTTAACAACAGCCTATGTGTTTCTAGTATCGCTTTCATAATAGGACGTCTCGTATGCAAAGCGAATATAATAAAAAAACTGCAAGTTATTTTGCAGTTCTGTCTGGAAGCTATGAATTGTAAATCAATGTCACCAGGTTGAGTCATCTAATGCCTTTGGACTTTATCCTGCTTAATGTTTCTTGGGAAATATTCAAATACGAAGCCACGATTTTATTAGGAAGCCGTTTTACAACAAGAGGTCTTTTCTCTAGCAGGTCATCATAACGCTCGCGGGCATCCATCGTAATAAAGGACATGAGCCTGTTGGTATTGGTCACATAGGCAAATTCCAAATAATGCCGATAGAACTTTTCCCAGATGGGAAGATTTTCCAACAAGTAGAAAAAATCATTCCTGCTGATATAGAGCAGCTCCGAGTCCTGCAGCGCCTGGACATGTTCCAACGAGGCAGCATTAGTGATAAACGAAACCAATGCAGAAGCAAAATTATTTTCAAAGGCCAGAAACCGAGTTGATTCCTGTCCAAGTTCATTAATGAAAAAGATCCTTACACATCCCTTATTGACAAAATACATCTGATTGCCCAATTCACCCTGCATGACCAAAAGATCATTCTTTGCAGGATGCATCACTTTAAAGCAATTCAGGATCACATTTAATTCCTCTTCCGAAATAGCAATTTTATCTTGTATGTAATGGGCTAGCTGTTTGTGCATGATATTTTTAATCAGGGTGCGACGCATTAAGATTTGGGTTTTCTGCCTTCGTTACCTTTTCAGCCAGTTTTCTTGCCTTTGGAATAATAAGGAAAGCAGCGGTATAGGCCACCGGCAGCATTACGCTCCAAGCATTTAAAAACTTTAAAAACAAGTCATCGTTGAAACCATTATTCCTCAAAGTCCCCACAAAAGCCATTACCAAGGTCATCGGAAGCACCACAAACAAAGTATTGATGTATTTGAAATATTTTTTTTTCATCTCTTATCGTATTAGGATGCAAAGATGATGTTTGGCAATAAAGCAAAAATTGATTTAAGTCAATAAATCAATCTTTTAAATCCGATAGCGTGGAATGTTTGTTGGATATAGAAAAAATCCTACTCACTGCCCTTTTTTGATCTTACTATCATAATGGCGTCGTATTCCCTATCATCAAATAGCCTGTATGTGCCGTATTCTTTATAAATATCAATAGCCGCGATATTGTTTACAGTATCCAACTTATCAGCCTCTTCCTTAGGGATTATTTTATCATCATAAACATATAATATGATGCTCTCTTCCATAGTTTTAAATGGAGGCGGCTTGACCTGGTTGGTTTTAATCAATACCACCCCTTCACTGGCATCACTGCCCCATATTGCGGATCCTGTTTTTTCATTCATGGCAATCGCATTGATGATGTTTTCAGGCATCAGCTTTACATCTGCGAGTGCATTTTTTAAAACGGGCTTGCCGTCAATAACAAGCAATGGTTGGCGTTTCGAGTTTATCGCTCCTTCCTTTTGAGCCAAAAGAGAGTTGATCTTGGTATTGGTTTTTTCATTTAACGAATTGATCTGCGAGAAACAATTGGCGGATAATAATGCGATCGAAGCTATGAGAAAATTTTTCATAAAGGTTGGTTTTAAGATTTATGGGAGTTCAAAAACAGCTACCTTTTTAAAAAAGAGCCTTTTACAAATTTAATAAAAAAATCAGTCTATGGTTGTTAAATAAGATAATAAACGCAAGTTGCTTTGCAACTTTCCTGCTACGTATTATAAAATATGCCAACGATTCTATTTGAAAAAAAATTAAAACCAATTTGCCATAATCCTATCTTCAAATTCATAAATTTGGCCACTCGGGCATTGCATGTAAAACCGCTACCATTATAAAATGAATCACCACTATCAGAAAATTATCGAGACTATTTTTAATCAAATCAAAAAGGAGGAAAATCCTGGAGATGTGGCCGCTTATATTCCTGAACTTGCCAATATAGATCCCGATCAATTTGCCGTATCGCTCAAACTGCTTGACGCCGAATGTTATAATTATGGCGATCATCAGACACGATTTTCCATACAGAGTATCTCAAAGGTGCTTTTGCTGTGCATGGTTTACAAAGACATTGGCGAGAAGATATGGGAACGTGTAGATGTAGAACCTTCCGGAAATCCGTTCAACTCGCTGGTACAATTGGAATCCGACAATGGCATTCCGAGAAATCCTTTTATCAATGCGGGCTCATTGGTGATCGCTGATATATTGATTGATCTGTATGACGATCCGAGTATGGTATTTTTGAATTTCGTAAGAGATCTTACCGATTCCAATACGATCGATTATTCGGATGTTGTGACAAAAAGTGAACTTAAAAATGGCTTTCGCAATGCAGCACTGTGCAACTTCATCAAATCCTTTGGTAATATCAAAAATGATCCTGATGAAGTATTGCGTCTGTATAGCCAGATCTGCTCGGTGGAAATGAACAGTTTGGAATTGTGCACCGCCTTTACTTTTCTAGCTAACGGAGGAAAAAAAACATCCGAGCAGAAGCAAATCCTGACAAGAAGCCAAACCAAGAGAGTGAATGCCATTATGCAAACCTGCGGCTTCTATGACGAATCGGGAGAGTTTTCCTTCAGGGTTGGGCTTCCTGGAAAAAGCGGTGTGGGTGGCGGCATAGTAGCCTTATTTCCTGGTCGTTATGTAATTACAGTCTGGAGTCCGAAACTGAATCCAAAGGGAAACTCTTATAGGGGAATGAAATTCTTGGAGCTTTTTACTACGGCTACCGAGGAGTCTATTTTTTAGTTGGGAAGATTGGATTATGTTTTTTTTTCATTAGTCTGGGAGTACTGATTTTTAGGCACCTATTTCATCAATAGAACCTACCTCAACAGCTTTTCTCCTTATCAACTTCATTCCAAATTTTGCCATAAAGAATATTATGGCCGCAAACAATACAGTTACCAGTATAGACCCAAAAGCATATCCCAATCCTTCAGAGGTTGATTCATTTATTTCCTCTTTGATTTCGATAATAGAATTAAATGCTGATACGATAGTTGCCAACGATAATAACGCTGCAAAAAGTAATAAAAAAATTCCAGCTAGTTTTTTTAGCAAGTCCATAATGCAATATCTTTTAATTTCAAGATCCAAATATAATCAAAAACTCATAGGCTGGTTCGACGCTTGAATTCATACTATCAAAAATAACACAATCTTGTTAACTACTTGTTAATGCAAAAATCATAGCTTATTTTTGAGTAATATTACACTTTGATTTAAATATATCTCTTGAAATTCAACAAGCTCAATACCATCATCCTCCTCGGACTCGTTGCCATCATTGGCATTCTGATTGCACAATTGCTCTGGACCAAGAAGGCCTTTACGCTTGAGGAAAAGAAATTCAGCCAGACGGCCCATATCGCCCTGTTGGAAGTGGTAAAAAATTTGTACCAGGGAACAAGTCACGAGCTTCCTTCCAAAAACCCAATTGAGAAAATTTCCAACGATTACTATATCGTGAATGTGGAGAACGATTTTGATCCGGAGATCTTGGAGTTCTACTTGAAATCGGAGTTTGAAAAGATGGGCATCACGACCGATTTTGAGTATGCGATGTACAATTGCCAGAGCGATGAAATGGTATACGGTAATTTTATTTCGCTTTCGGACAAGAGCAAAGCAAAGGCGAGGGTTTACTTCCCGAAGCACAAGAATCTGGTATATTATTTTGCAGTTCGTTTCCCCAAGGAGACGAGCTATGTTTTGAGTTCATTGCAATTTTGGTTCGTACTCTCCTTTGCGCTGATTGTGATCCTCGTGATTTATGTGTATTCGATCTTTACGATCTTGCAACAGAAGAAATATTCGGAATTGCAACGGGATTTCATCAATAATATGACGCACGAATTCAAGACACCGCTGTCGTCGATATTGATTGCCTCGAACTACCTCAACCGTCAGGAAAAAATAAAAAGCGATGACAAGCTCGAAAAATATACCGAAATCATCATCAACCAAAGCAACAAGCTGAACCATCATATCGAGAAGATATTGAACATTGCCAAGTCGGACAATTCGCCGTTGGACTTGGACTTGAAGGAAGTATCTGTGGTTTCAATCATTGAGAATGTGGTGGAAAACATCCGATTGAAATATGAAAATGCAAGCGTGCACATCCATGCTTCAAAAGATTACAGAATCAAGGCCGATGAGTTTCATTTCACCAATATCATCTACAACCTGATTGACAATTCGATCAAGTACTGCGAAAACAAACCTGAAATACACATCACGCTTTCGGAAGAAAACAGCAACTTGAAATTGGAATTCAGCGATAATGGGATTGGTATTTCAAAAAAGAATCTTTCTTTTATCTTTGATAAGTTTTACAGGATTCCCAGCAAAAAGAGCAATGAAGTCAATGGTTTTGGACTTGGATTGTATTATGTGAAGAAAATCTGCACCTTGCATCATTGGAAGATAAATGCAAAAAACAACCTTGAGAACGGAATTATCATAACCCTATTAATCCCCTTGAAATAATGAGCCCGTATAAGATCCTTTATGCTGAAGACGATGAAACGCTTGCCTTCCTGACCAAGGATAATTTGGAACAAAACGGCTATGAAGTGGTGCATTGCATGGACGGGAATCTGTGCATGGAAGCTTTCAGGAAGGAAAACTTTGACATCTGCATACTCGACATCATGCTTCCCAAAAAGGATGGTTTTGAGATTGCTTCCGACATCAGAAAAATCAACAATGATATCCCTATCATTTTCCTTTCGGCAAAAACCTTGAAGGAAGACCGCATCAAAGGCTTGAAGCTTGGCGCCGATGATTATCTGGTAAAACCTTTCAGCATCGAGGAACTGGCCTTGAAGATCGAGATCTTCCTGAAGCGATCGCAAAAGAATGCCATTGCCGATAAAGTTTCCTACAGCGTAGGCAGGTATAAGTTTGACACGAACAATTATGTCTTGACATTTGAGGAACAGAAAATCAACCTGACCCAGAGAGAGTCGGAACTGTTGAAATTGTTTCTGGACAACAAGAACAAGGTCCTGAAAAGAGAACAAATCCTGACCTCGCTCTGGGGCGACGATGATTATTTCATGGGACGAAGCCTTGATGTCTTCATCTCCAGGCTGCGCAAGATCCTATCAACGGAAAGCCATATCTCTATTGAAAATTTGCACGGTATTGGTTTTAAATTCAACATCCAGGAATAAAGGCATCGTTTTTGTTTTTGGATTATAAACCTTAAATTTGAAAACCTTTTAAAAAATTAAATCAGATGAAAATAAAAATAGCATCCCTGTTAATTCTTTTTACTTTACTTGCCTCAAATTTTGCCAACGCGCAGTATAGAAGCAGAAATGGCCTGGATAGACGAATGATGTCCGGACAAGGCCAGAATCCATCGCCTAAAAAACAAAAACCTGTTGATCAGGTACAAGTCACTACAGACAGGATGACGACTGATCTCAATCTGGACGGATTTCAATCGGCCGTATTGAAAAACATCGTTGAGGATTATAAAAATGCTTCTACCTCCATCATGGAAGAACAAATTCCAAATGAGTTGAAATATGAGAAGCTGACCGCTGCGAATAACAAGATGGAAGCAAAAATTTTAGAAATCTTGAACGATAAGCAAAAAGTAAAATTTGCGGAATTGAAAAATGCCGCAGAAAGCAAGGACAAGAAAGACAAGAAGAAGAAAAAAGGCAAGAAAGAAGAGGAAGAAAGCGAAACGATTGAAGAATAATCTACAACACGAGCAATCCGAAATCCCTTAAGATATGGATCGGTTTTGAATACCAGAACAATTCAAAATCATCCAATGCAGTTTCAAAATCGGTTTTCAATTCATTAAAACTATAGGTTTTTGAGTTGGAAACCGATAGTTTTTTAAGCATTTCTACCAGCCATTCGCCTTCGTTTTTATTGACCTGAATGGTGAAACTTTCTTTCTTGTCGTGGAAGGTCAGTCCCATCATTTCCCAAGAATTTCCTTTTTTTGATTTTGTAAAATGCTCCACAGCGGGCTTTCCTCCCAGCCAAAGGATCTTGGCAGTAGGTTTTATCTTGAAATCTTCTTCGGCATTCAAGGCATCAAAGATAAAATCTTCTGGAATTTTTGTCCTTGGGATCTTAAATTCAAACCAGTCCTGCAATGGATAATTAAAACAGATCCCGTGCATGAAATTAAAGAGCGATTTCTTTAATCCGAAACTGAACTTGTCGTGGTTGATTCCAGTTGAATCGATATAATTGATGTCGTTGTTGGCAAAACTTCCGATGGTTTCGGTTTCCTTCAGAACCCCGAACTTTTCGGGATACATTCCAACCGGACTGTGTGCCGTCATGGCAAATTGATGCCAGAATCCGGATTGCAAGATGCCTGCCTCAAACAATTGACGCACCATTTCCAGACTGTCAACCGTTTCCTGAATGGTTTGTGTTGGATAACCATACATCAGATAAGCGTGTACCATAATCCCCGATTCGGTGAAGTTGCGGGTTACCTTTGCCACTTGTTCTACTGTCACGCCTTTGTCGATGAGTTTTAACAATCTGTCGGAAGCCACTTCCAGTCCGCCAGAAACGGCTATGCATCCGGAAGCTTTTAACAAGATGCACAAATCTTTGGAAAAGCTTTTCTCGAAACGGATGTTGGTCCACCATGTCACGGTCAGCTTTCGCCTTAAAATCTCTAAAGCCAAAGCGCGCATCAATGCTGGGGGAGCAGCCTCGTCTACAAAATGAAAACCATTCTGACCTGTTTGGACTATCAGTTCTTCCATCCTGTCGCAAAGCAAATTGGCAGCAACTGGTTCGTAGATTTTGATATAATCCAAAGAGATATCGCAGAACGTGCATTTTCCCCAATAGCAACCGTGGGCCATCGTGAGCTTGTTCCATCGGCCGTCGCTCCACATCCGGTGCATCGGATTGACGATTTCTATTACGGAGATGTATTTATCGAGCAGCAGATCGGAATAATCGGGCGTGCCTACTTCTGATTGCTTGTAATCACGGCAAGTGGAATTGTTGAGATATTTTACCTGGTCGTTTATCAGGGCAAACGTTCTTTTCAAATCCCGGACATCACGCTTCCCTTCGAGGTACTCTATTAGATTTTCGATGGGCATTTCGCCATCATCCAATGTGATAAAGTCGAAGAATTCAAATACCCTCTTGTCAGAAAGTGATCGTAATTCGGTATTCGGAAAACCGCCACCCATTGCAACTTTTATGTGTGGGAAATGTTTCTTTACAAATTGAGCCGATCGGAACGCTGCATACAAATTCCCTGGAAAGGGAACTGAGATCAGGAACAACGTTGGGTTGATTTCCGTGATCCTTCCTTCTAGGATCTTGATTAGAATCTTATCGGTATAGGTATATTCCTGTTGAAGGCTTTGGTATAGTTCGTCAAAGGAATTGGCGGATCTTCCGAGGCGTTCTGCATAGCGGCTGAAACCGAAATTCTCATCGACGCATTCCACGATCAAATCGGAAATATCTTCGAGATATAAGGTCGCGAGGTGCTTTGCCTTGTCCTGGGTGCCCATGGTTCCGAAAGCCCAGTCGAGCTCTTCAAGCTGCGCGAAACGGGAGGCTTCAGGCAGAAAATCTTCCTGACAGATGGGTAATGCCAATGTTGGGTTTTTTCCTTGGAGGAATAGAATAACAGCATCAATCGTGTTGATGTAATGGTCCTGGAGGGCTATTATTCGTTGGATATTCGGATTATTGGTTGCTGGTTGCCGGCTGATTGTTGCAAACAAATCAATCAGGCCCTGCCTTGAAAACAGTTTGAGTATTACCTCGATTCCCAAGTCAGCTTGGGTGGATGGGATGTTCTTGGTGTTGAGAAAACCTTTGATATAGGCCGTTGCCGGATAGGGCGTATTCAACTGGGTGAAGGGTGGCGTTATGAGGAAAAGTTTTGTCATAGGTTTTGCAACAGCTGGCAAAATTAGTCCATATTTTTGATGATGCCTTGTATTTGCAGCATTTTTTATATGGCCGAGAAAGTATTTAAATGTTTAACCAAAGATGATTTATATATATTTGTGGACCCAAAAACATTTTTATGCTTCGAAAATTACTTTTATTTGCCGTTCTTTTTTCTGTTGGCTTGTCGGCTCAAAACCAAAGCCAATCTGTCGGTTTCAAGGAAAACAAAGGACAAATTATTGACCAGAAAGGGAAGCCTAATCCAGCTGTCAGATACTTGCTGACTTCAGGCGGGCTTAATGTCCAGCTGAAAAAGAATGGATTTTCATATGATGTTTATGAAACCGCGAAAATTCCGTTGGCGGAAAAAGACAAACGAAAAAAGGAGAACTTGAACCGTCGGTATGAGAAAAAAGGTATGTTTCCGGATTATTCTTTGAAGTATGTATTTCATCGTGTTGATGTTGGTTTTGAGGGTTCAAATCCTAATGTGGAACTTTTGGCGGAGGATAAATCCAAGGATTATGATAATTATTATACGTTAACGCACGCTCCTCAGGGAATTTTGATGGTACATCAGTATAAAAAAATTACTTATAAGAACATTTATCCGAATATTGATGTTTTGTTTTTTGTTCCTGAGGATGCTGCTAAAACTGTGGAATACAATTTTATTATCCGGCCTGGCGGGAAAGCTTCGGACATACGGATGAAATTTAATGGCGTAAAGACGGATTTGGAGGATGGAAAAATCAGGATGGAAACGCATTTTGGGACCATGGAAGAGACCTTGCCTTTAAGTTGGACCGAGAATGGGAATAAGCGAGAGAAGATTGCGGTTGGGTACAAGAAGTTGAAAAAAAACGTATATGGTTTTGACATTGAAAAAGAAGTAACATCTGATAAAACTATTGTCATTGACCCTGTTCCAGTGAGGCTGTGGGGAACTTATTATGGGGGATCTGATTTTGAGTTTCCCTATGATATAAAAATTGATCCTCAAGATGGAATTCACATCATAGGTTCGACGATGAGTTTGAACAATATTGCAACTGCTGGAAGTTACCAAAGTACGTATAGCGGAGACTTTATTGATTGTTTTATTGCAAAATTTAATTCAGATGGCGTAAGACTCTGGGGAACCTATGCTCCATCACACGACTTTGGTGGAAACAGGAATATGGCGATTGATTCAGATTCTAATATCTATATGGGAAGCAGGCAATTGGTGTCAACAAATTTGGCCACTCCGGGCGCTTATCAAACTGTGAAAAATCTATATTATGATACTTATTTAATGAAGTATAGCTCTCTAGGATTTTTATTATGGACTACTTATTATGGAGGTGATGGAAATGACGACATTGGTGCGATATGTACCGATTCTTTGAATAATGTATATGTTGTTGGAGACACTTCTAGTTCTGATACTTTAGCAAGCCCCGGTGCCCATCAGGAAACAGGAGTAGCTAATATGAACGGTAATTTGGGATTTATCGCGAAATTTTCGCCAAATGGTCAGCGCATCTGGGGTACTTTTTTTGGAGGACAATCGGCTACCAGTATTCTAGGTGTTTGCGTTTCTGATGACAATTTTTTGTATTTGGCTGGAATGTCAGCTGGAGATGATGCAAGTATAGCCACGCCTGGTGCTTACTTGGAATCTGTTGGTAATAGCTGGGGAGGATTTATAACAAAGTTTTCGCTCGATGGTACTAGAATTTGGGGCACTTTTACAGCGGCGGAGGATATTCCTCATGAAATTGTTACGACGGGTAATTCCATATATGTCGAAGGGTATACGACAAACGAAGCAACCAGCACTCCTGGAACATTTATGGAAAACATAATTGAGCATCCGGATTCGCAATTCAACACCTTTCAAAAAGTACCCAGCAGTTTTATTACCAAATTCAATACACAGACGCAACAAAAAGTTTGGGGTACATACTTTTTTGAGAGGATAAATGACATTGCCATCAATGATAATGACGAGGTTTATTTTTGCGGACATACAAACATTTCCGCAGGAATAGCAACTCCTAATGGTTATCAGCCTACAAAAAATCCGAATATGGACAAAAACTATATCGTAAAACTTAACGGCAATGGTCAACGCATCTGGGGCACTTACTTCGGTGGCAATCAAGGTGACTATGAAGCTTTCATTTCCTTGGATAGTTTTAAAAACTTATACTTGTTTGGGCTTACCAATAGCACGACTGGCATAAGTACAGCGGGAGCATTTCAAACTGAAAAAAATGGTACCCAGCAAGAAACTTTTTTAGTAAAATTTAAAGACTGCCTGTCTTTTACTACTGTTACAAGCAATTCTCCAGTTTGTATCAACGACACCATAGCACTTACAGCTTCAGGTGGAAGTAATTATTCTTGGACAGGACCAAATGGCTTTACATCGACCTTACAAAATCCGACTATCCTGAATGCAAGTATTCTAAATGCCGGGGAATATTTTTGTACGATTACAGGAACTGGGGGATGTGACGATACACTTTCGGTTGTGGTAGCAGTTGGTGATACGGTAGCTCCGGTTCTTGATGTTGCGAATCTGCCTACTATCACTGGAACGTGCAATACGTTGACGATTCCGACACCTACTGCTACTGATGCTTGTATGGGAGTTATTACTGCTACGACCACCAGCCCGTTGGTTTATACCTTGGAAGGGACTTATACTATTGTTTGGAACTATGATGATGGGAATGGCAATAGTGCGAGCCAGAATCAAACTGTTATTATCAGTGTGCAACCTCTTCCTGTGACCAATACAACGGTTACCTATTGTATCCAGGAAAACAAAACCCTGGCCGATATTACCATTACAGGACAAAATATTAAATGGTATGATAATGTGACGGGTGGGAATTTACTGCCTGATACGACATTGCTTGTTGATGGAATTACCTATCATGCATCGCAAACCATCAGTGGTTGTGAGAGCGCTAGAATTCCGGTAACGGCAACGATCCAAAACACTTTTGGGCCAACTGGTTTTGCAGTGCAGTACTTTTGCGTGGCTCAGGCCTCGACACTTGCTGATTTTGTGGTTACGGGTACGGATGTTGTTTTTTATGACAGCCAGTTCGGGGGTTCTGTACTCCCAATGAACACCCCGTTGGTAGATGATATGGGCTATTGGGCTTCGCAAACCCTAAACGGCTGTGAAAGTAGCCTCAGAACACCTTTCATCTCGGACATCATCAATAACCTGCCCGCCAATGATTATGCCAAGAATGTATGTGACAATTTGAATGATGCCAGGGAAAAGGTTGATCTTTCCGATTATAACGAAGACATCATTGCAGCTTCAAGTGGCTATTCGTTTAGCTATTATACGGATTTTGCCGCTGCCGATAATGAAATTGTTTCCAATGAGATTACTGATTTTGGAGATTATGAACTGCAATTGGGCGAAAACATCATTTATGTGAGGGTTGAAAACACAACGCTTTGCTACAAGGTTGTTGCACTGCAACTTACCTTGATTGCCACACCGATATTTAAAATGCTCGATACTTATGAAATTTGTGAAGGCTTTTCGAAAACCATTACGGCTGATGCCGGGTTTTATACTTACACATGGTCCACTGGAGAGCTAAGTCAATCCATAACGGTTACCGAACCCGGAACTTACGGTGTCACGGTTACGGAGTACCATGGCGACGTGATTTGTGGTACCACGAAGAGCATCACTGTCGTGGCTTCAAACAAGGCCACGATTACCTCTATAGCAACATCAGATTGGACAGCGGATGAAAACATGCTAACTGTTTTTGTGACGGGTTTGGGTGATTATGAATATTCCCTGGACGGGGAGCATTATCAATCCAGCAACCAATTTACAGGTTTGGAAAATGGCGAATATGTGGTCTATGTGAAGGACATCAACGGTTGCGGAGTTGTTTTTGATGATGTATACCTGCTGATGTATCCAAAGTTCTTTACTCCGAATGCTGATGGATATAATGATTCGTGGGGCATCAAATTCTATAAGAATGAACCGAATATGATGGTGCGCATTTTTGACCGTTATGGAAAATTCATCAAGCAATTGACGGATACCGATCCTCTTTGGGACGGCACTCATAATGGACAAATACAATCGGCTACGGATTATTGGTTTACGGTTACCAGGGAAAACGGGAAGGAACATACGGGACATTTTTCGCTCAAAAAATAATGCCTGAAACATGAATTTCAAATATTAACACCATCATTATCAGTATTTAATTAAATTTACGGTGCTTTTGAAATTATCAAGAAAAATTATCCTTTTGATTGATAAAAGAAATGTTTGCTAATCATGAAGAGATGACCAACAATTTACGCAATTGCCTAGCGTGTTTTATACTGCTTTTTTCTGTGGCACTCCATGCACAAGAAAATTGCAATAACGGTATTGATGATGATGGTGATGGACTTATTGACCTGAATGATCCTGAATGTATTTGCAACATGGGTGCCGTCATTCCATCCATAATCCCGAATCCTTCTTTTGAGGATTATACTACTTGTCCAACGGCAGAATCAGAGGTTTTCCTTTCGCAATTGGATTATGCAATTCCTTGGATCCAGGCTACCTATGCAACTTCTGATTATTTCAACAATTGTGGATGGGTCGCTCCTGCCCTGATTGATGCAGGCTTGAACAATTTCCCCGACGGTGAGGCGGCCGTCGGTGGGATATACACTTCCACTTGGAAAGAATATATTGGCACCACTATATTGGCCACCATGAATGCCGGAAGTAGCTATCAATTTTCTTTTTACGTGGCCGGTACCTGCATTGACAATCTCGGAAAATCAACAGGATACAATATCAGCATAATGCCTCCCGTCGATATAACCTTGTATGGTTGCACCAATGGTTCCAATCTGCCATTGATTGGAGTGACGAACAGTCCGTCAGTTGCGGATCCTACATGGATAGAAATTGGACACGTAAGTTATACCCCTGAACAGAATTGGCAACAAGTGACCATCAATTTCACAGTTCCAGTGGACATCAATGCCATAATGATTGGAGCTCCGGTAAACCTTCCTGCTGCTTACAGCGCCTCGCAAAATTTATGCTATCCCTACTTCGCTTACGACAGCCTTATCTTGAATGATGATACTTTTTTTGATGTCAACATCAGCCAGGCAGGAAACTATTGCGAGGATAATCTGGTCCTTACCTCGCACATTGCAAACCCTGGCATTATCCCAACAGGATATCAGTGGTATAAAGATGGGATTGCCATCAATGGAGCCACTAGTCCAAGTTATGAAGTCCCATCAGCCCTTGAAAGTATTGGAGCCTACAAGGTCAAAGTCAGCACCCCAACGAACTGTTTTATCAGCACCAATGAATATATAAATTTCACATTGCCAAATGACGGTAATGCCATTGTCATTGCCACCACACCAACCTGTGTCAATACGGGTACGGTTACCATACAAACACCGGCAGATTATTACAGTTTTGATGGTGGTGTTAGCTGGACGACCAATCCTGTCTTGCAAAATGCTGCTCCTGGAAAGTATTTTATCAAAACAAGAAACGACAATGGATGCGTGATGCAGCAGGAAGCCATTGTACAAGAGATCTTATCTGCCGCACCAACCTTCACAATGGTTCAACCTGTCTGTGGCCCTAATGGAAGTATCACGATTACCAGTACTGCTTATGAATACAGCTTTGATAATGGCATCAGCTGGACGACTAGCCCTACTGCTACAGGACTGCTTCCCGGGAATTATCGCGTTCGGACAAGGGACATCAATGGATGCCGTTCACAATTTGCATTAGCTATTTTAAATACCAATGCTTTTTATCTTCCGGCCCCACAACGCACGGTTACGCATCCTTCCTGTGGTGTTGGAGGTACTATAACCATTACTACTCAGGCAATGGAATACAGCATAGATAATGGCCTTACGTGGTCTGTCAATCCTGTATTCGAAAATCTTCCTGCCGGGACTTACTATCTGAAAATTAAAAATGAGGAGGGTTGTGTTTCGGGACTATTGGCGGTTGGTTTATATTACGTCTATCTCCCTCTTCCTTCTCACAGCATGGTAAAGCCTAGTTGTCCAACCGAAGCCGGTACGGGAATTACAATAACCATCAACACCCCGGCAGCCGAATACAGCTTCGATAATGGAACAACTTGGACCACAAATCCCGTTGCGATAAATCTGGCTGCCAATACAACTTATTATTTAATAGTAAAAAATAATCTGGGATGTATTTCCATCGCAAGCCCGGTTTACACTGGAAATCAAAATGTTCCACCTGGTCCTCCACAATATACGCTTATACATCCGGTCAACTGTACGCTTCCTACCGGAACGATAACCATCACGACCCTTGGCGTTCAATACAGTTTTGATAATGGTGTCACATGGGGACCTACTGGCACGGCCTCGAACCTGCAACCGGGCACTTATCATTTGAAAGTAAAACTTACGCTCAACGGATGCCCTTCATTGCCGGCAACTGTTTTGATAAATGCACCTCCTCAATCACCAATTGCTCCTACTCTGTTAGTCAGCCAACCTGCAAGTTGCACCAATCCTTTTGGATTTATAACCGTAACAAGTTTGGCCGACCAATACAGTTTTGATAACGGCGTAACTTATACCACAAACCCCGTTTCGCCAATGCTTGCCCCTGGACCTTACCAAGTAAGGATTAAAATTGGTAATTGCGAATCTGCTCCGACAAATGCCGTATTAGATCCTCTCATTAATCCGGCTGCTCCCACCTTTGTTCTTGTCCAACCTGACTGTATAAATCCCAATGGAACAATTACGGTTGACAGCCCTGCCTCGGAATACAGTTTTGACAACGGCGCTACCTGGACTGCAAATGCCGTGTTGAATAATGCTGTTCCCGCAACCTATCTGATCAAAGTTAAAAACGCGATTGGCTGTATTTCAAATGCAACTACAGCTGTTTTGGTTCCTTTTACAGCTTCGACTCCATTGCCAACCGCTGCATCTCAAACTTTCTGTATCCAGGACAATGCAACTTTGGCCGATGTGGTCGTGAATGGCCAGGACATAAAATGGTATGATGCTCCAATTGGAGGAAATGCTTTGCCTCCTACAACACCTGTAAACAATGCTGTTTATTATGCTTCACAAACCATCAATGGTTGTGAAAGTGCTCGAATTGGAATCCCGATCAACATACAAGACACTCCTGCTCCAACAGGCTTATCACCCCAAACATTTTGTGAGAATCAGAATCCGACCTTGATTGACCTTGTTGTTGCTGGAACTGCAATAGAATTTTATGACAGCTTGAATAATGGAACAGTTCTGCCAGCTTCAACCGTACTTCAAGACGGTATTACCTATTATGCAACACAAATGACAAATGGCTGTGAGAGCTTGCAAAGATTGCCTATTAGTGTCATTGTATTAAATTCATTACCTGCCCATAATTTTGATGACTTGGTGTGCGATGACCTGAATGATGGAGATGAAGACATCGATTTGACCCTTTACGAAGAAGATATAATTGCAAGCCCTACAGCTTATACGTTTTCTTATTATACCAGTTTTTCTGGTGCCGAAAATGAATTGTCATCTGCATTCATAAGCAATGAAGGGAATTATTCGTTGCATTTGGGGCAAAACACAATTTATGTTCGTGTTGTTTTTGGCAATCAATGTTTCAAGGTTGTCGAGCTGAAACTGACACTCATTCCTTCTCCCTATCTCAACATGAAAGATAATTATGATGTTTGTGAGAATGGTTTTACGACCATAACTGCGGATCCCGGTTTCGACAGTTACACCTGGTCAACAGGAGCAACAACCAGGGCTATTACGGTTACGCAAGCTGGGAATTATTCCGTTACGGTAACCAAAGACCACGGCACGATGATTTGTTCTTCTACAAAAAGCATCACTGTTGATTTGTCCAACAAAGCTACCATCACTGCTATAGAAACTGTTGATTGGACTTCTTATGACAATACGATTACGATTATCGTGACTGGTTTGGGAGATTATGAATATTCCCTGGATGGCATCCATTTTCAAGACAGCAATCAGTTTTATGGATTGCCCAATGGAGAATATACCGTTTATGTAAACGACATCAAAGGTTGTGGCATTGCCAAAGAAGATGTTTATCTATTGATGTATCCCAAGTTCTTTACTCCAAATGGCGACAGCTACAATGATGTCTGGGGGATTAAATTCCACGAAAATGAACCCAATCTGAAAGTGCATATATTTGACCGTTATGGAAAATTCCTTAAGCAATTGACTATTCGAGATGCTTTTTGGGACGGTACTTATAACGGAGAAACATTACCTTCGACCGATTACTGGTTCGTTGTGATTCGAGAAAATGGAAAAGAGCACAGAGGTCATTTTACCCTGAAAAGATAAAAAGCCAACCATTTGTTAAACCAAAAATTGTAATCTTATTTTTAGTTAATTTTACAAAAATTTTAGACCTCTGAATTATGCCAACTGACTGTATAAGCTATCAAAATTCCGGATATTTCACTCCCTTGATGAATGATTATTTAGACCAGAAAGAAAACTTACAGTCGCTTTACAATCGGTTTCCAACCTTGGAAAACTTCAAGGAACAAATTCTGGAGAAACAGGATAATTTTAGCATTGAGAATCGAAAGGTTCTTGTTTCGGCTTTAAGAGAGCAGTATAAGAATGTCACTATTTCGGATTTGACCAATCAGAATATTTCAGCTTTAAAGGAACAAAATACTTTTACAATCACAACCGGGCACCAACTCAATTTGTTTACCGGGCCTTTGTATTTTCTGTATAAGATTATTTCTGCAATCAATTTATCAAAGGAATTAAAAACCAAATATCCTGCTTATAATTTTGTTCCCGTTTATTGGATGGCAACGGAAGACCATGATTTTGATGAAATCAATTATTTCAATTTCAATGGAAAGAAATTCCGATGGAACAAGGAAAGTGCCGGACCAGTCGGGCGTTTATCTACTGAAGGCCTTGCTGAAGTCCTGGAAGTTTTCAGTCTGGAATTAGGCCAAGGCAATAATGCCGAAACCATCAAGAAATTGTTCCAGGATGCCTATTTGGATCATGACAACCTTACTGATGCAACTCGCTTTCTAGCCAATTCATTATTTGGAGAATACGGTTTGGTGATCCTCGATGCCGATAACAAGGATTTGAAAAAGCTTTTTGCCCCTTTTGTAAAAGGAGAATTATTGCATCAGATTTCAAGCAAGAAGGTACTTGAATCTACCGAAAAACTTAAAGAATACAGCATCCAGGTCAATCCAAGGGAGATCAATCTATTCTATATTGAAGATGATTTGAGGGAAAGGATCATTTTTCAAAACGAAACCTATTATGTAAACAATACGGATATCAAGTTTTCCGAAAAGCAAATACTATCAGAACTTGAAAATCATCCTGAAAGATTCAGTCCGAACGTTATCATGAGGCCTTTGTACCAGGAAATCATACTTCCCAACCTATGCTATATTGGCGGTGGTGGCGAATTGGCGTATTGGTTGGAATTGAAATCGTATTTCAATACCGTGGATATTGTTTTCCCCATATTGTTATTAAGAAATTCTGTTTTATTGGTAACGGAAAAACAAGCCAGGAAAGCGGACAAGCTGAATTTGACCTGGAAAGATTTGTTTATGAAGCAAGCCGATCTGACGAACGAAAAAATAAAGAACTTCTCGGAATTTGCCATTGATTTTTCTGAGCAGAAAGCATTCTTAAGGCAGCAATTTGAAAACCTGCACAGTATTGCTTCAAAAACGGATCCCTCCTTTTCTGGTGCCGTAAAAGCACAGGAAACCAAACAGATAAGAGGATTGGAAAATCTTGAGAAAAGATTGTTGAAAGCCGAAAAAAGAAAACACTCGGAAGAATTGGAAAGAATCACGGACTTGCAAAATGAATTGTTTCCGATAAAAAGCCTTCAGGAAAGACAAACCAACTTTTCAGAATTCTATGTGGCCAATGGCGATGCCTTGATGCATAAATTATTTTCTTCCCTGAAACCGTTAGCCGATAGATTTGACATCATTGTTTTCTGAAATTTTTCTACATCCTGCATATTTATAACACCTATATAAAAAAGTTATCAATACGAAAACGTTTTCGTTTATGGTATTTGTGACAGCACGTTAATTTGTAATAAAATTTAGCATAGCTTTAGCTAAACAAAATTATAAATTACGATTATGAAAAAAACATTACTCTTATTGATTGCATTGATCGGATTACTTTCAAATGCAACTTATGCACAAACCATTTCCATCGTTGGTGAAGCCGTTGGAGGATGGCCGGACGATGATCCCTCAACACCCGATACCCATATCCTGAGTACTACGGATAACATCAATTACACTATTTCCGGTCTCGTTGTAACTACTGCTGCTTCTGGTGGTGGTGCTAAATTCAGACAAGATGGTGCCTGGACAACCAATTGGGGAAATGCAAGCTTTCCTAATGGAATTGGAACACAAAGCGGCAGCAATATCCTGACCGTTGCCGGAACTTACGATGTTACTTTCAACAGGCTTACAGGTGCTTATTCCTTCAACAATGTTGTCAGCTTTCCTTCTGTTGGAATTTTGGGAGATGCCGTTTCTGGAACTGGGTTCAACGGCCCAGATGTAGACTTGTTTACAAGTGATGGAATTACCTATACCCTAAACAATTACACCTTTACCACAGGAAATGCAAAATTCAGGGAAAACGATCAATGGACAAACAGCTGGGGAAGTTCAGCTTTTCCAACTGGTACGGCTATCTTGAACAATGGCGACAACAATATCCCAGTTGTTGCAGGCACTTACAATGTCACGTTCAATAAAACTACACTTGCTTATAATTTCGGGTTTCAAAGTGTTGGTTTCCTGGGTACTGTTCTTGGCGAAGGCGGCTTCGATGGAGGCGACATAGACCTGTCAACTACCGACGGGATCAATTATTCTATTGCCAATTATCCACTGTTGGCAGGAGAAGTAAAATTCAGATTGGAGAATTCCTGGAATACAAACTGGGGTTCAAGTGAAACACCGGGAATTCTAGCCGTAAATGGTCCGAACATTGTTATAGCTGCGGCTGGAAACTATGATATCAGCTTCAATAAGAATACTTTGGCTTACAGCATTACGGCAACATTGGGTACGACAGATTTCACCGCAAAGGCTATAAAAGTATACCCCAATCCATCCAGAAGTATTTGGAATTTTTCTTCTTCAACAGCCATTTCTTCCATACAAATCATTGACGTAATAGGAAAAACAGTTCTGACAAACAACATTACAACAAATGAAACATCAATAGATGCTTCGGCACTACCACAAGGAATGTATTTTGCCAGAATCACAGCCGGCAGCATCATCCACACAATAAAAGTCATTAAAAATTAATTTTAGGCAGATTTATTGACTTTATCCCTTGTCGTATTAATACGGCAAGGGATTTTATTTTGCCGAAAATTAATGCCACCAATACCAATAAGATTTTAATATATGGTTTTAAAAGGCTACTTTTGCCAAAAATTTAAAAATTACAATGGCAACAAATAGAACATTTACAATGATTAAGCCAGATGCTGTCGCTAACGGACACATCGGAAACATTTTAGCAATGATTACAAACGGTGGTTTCAAAATCGTTTCTTTAAAATTGACACAACTTACGGTTGCTGATGCTCAAGCATTTTATGCAGTCCATAGTGCAAGACCATTCTACGGAGAATTGGTAGAATTCATGTCAAGAGGACCAATCGTTGCTGCTATCTTGGAAAAAGAAAATGCAGTGGAAGATTTCAGAACTTTAATCGGGGCTACAAATCCTGCTGAAGCAGCTGAAGGAACAATCAGAAAAGCATACGCTACTTCTATCGGAGAAAATGCAGTTCACGGTTCAGACAGCCATGAAAATGCAGCTATCGAAGGTGCATTCCACTTTGCTGGAAGAGAGCAGTTCTAATATTAGTGGTCAGTTTGTAATCATAATTGATCATACATAGTTAAATAAAAAAGTCCAATTTCTATTTTGAAATTGGACTTTTTTATTTAATGCAAACTTGTACAGTTACTGAAACCTAACGAAGGACGACATCTTTTACAATATCACGACGAAATTCCTCATTGATCATCTTGATGATCTTCTCCTTGCCGTAGCTCAGTTCCTCACGCAAAACTGCCGATGTCAGTTCCACATACAAAGTGCTGCCCTTCAAAATTACATTTTTAGTGTAGCTGTTCACACCATTTCCCATCAGCGAGACCCAGGCTTCCTTTACCGTAATCTGATCCATTCCCGCCTGTAATTTATTGTCCTGGATGATTACTTTCAGCACATCGCTTATGGAACTTTCATTATTGAGTCGCTTTGCCATTATTTTACGCTAAAAGGAGTTGGTCTTTTGTATTCATATTCAATTTCTGCTTGGTTTTTCAGTACAAGCTTTTCATCCGAAACCTCCAAAATTTCTTCTTTCCATTCCGAATAGGAAGTAGCATATTGAAGGAAGACCTTATCCTCTTCATAAAGCACCTTTACCTTTTCGGATTCGTCGTTCACAAGGTATTTTCCATCAAACTGGGGCATTACTTTCTTCCTGAAACCTGAATCATTTTTTATTTCAAAATAATCAATAGTCTCATTTATCTTGTAATTTCTTTCATTCCCATCAGGCAAATTCACGTTTTCAATCTCCCAATATCCATTGATTTTCGAAATATCTTCCGGTTTCACATTTTTACGACAAGCTATAAAAAGCAGGCAGGCAAATACTAATACAATTGTTTTTTTCATCGTCATTTAAAAAAAAGTAAAAATACACCTAAATCCAATCACAAAAAAGACTCTTCCCGATTAAATTACTTGATTTTTTCAACCAATCATCAGGAACTTGAGACTTTGAAATAAACTTTTGACTACTTTTAAGGTCTTATCCTGAAAAACCGAAATACTATGAAAAATAGTTCTCTGATATTCTTGCTCTCCCTATTATTTATAGGATGCAGTTCATCTGACGAAAGCTTGAATACAAGTCCAGGGCAGGAAGAACCATTATACTTTCCGCCACTCCAAGGTTCAATCTGGGAAACAAGATCAATAGTTTCTCTGGATTGGAATGAAGACGCGGTTGCACCACTGCTGACGTATCTTGAGCAAAAAAACAGCAAAGGGTTCATCATTGTCGTTGATGGAAAAATTGTAATGGAAAATTATTTCAACGGACATTCTGCCACAACAAACTGGTATTGGGCAAGTGCAGGAAAAACTTTGACAGCGACAATGACTGGAATTGCCGAACAAGAAAACCTTTTGAACATCAACGACAAAGTTTCCGATTATTTAAATCCTGGCTGGACGAGTCTCCCATCCGAAAAGGAAGATCTTATTACAAACAAGCATTTACTCACGATGACCTCAGGAATAGATGATGTGGCAAATGAAGACTGTGTTACCGCAGATTGCCTGATTTATAAAGCAGATGCCGGAACACGCTGGGCGTATCACAATGTCTATGTAAAACTGCAAGATGTAATTGCACAAGCAAGCGGACAAACCTACAACAGCTATTTCAATTCGAAATTACGCGATAGGATAGGAATGAACGGCAGTTGGGTAAACCTGGGAAACAATAGCGTCTACGCAAGTACGACCAGAAGCATGGCACGTTTTGGCCTATTGATGCTGAACAAAGGGAAATGGAGTAATGAAACAATCTTGAATGAAAGTTACTTTAATGAAGCAACGACCACCTCCCAGGACCTCAATAAAGCTTACGGTTATCTGTGGTGGCTGAATGGGAAATCAAGCTATCATCTACCTCAGACGCAATTTGAATTCCAAGGTCCGCTTATTCCATCCGCACCTGGCGATATGTTTATGGCATTAGGCAAGAATGACCAGAAAATCTATATTATTCCTGGCAAAAAAATGGTCGTGGTAAGGATGGGTGAAGTTGCCAATCCTGAAAATCCAACATTCGCCCTTTCTGGATTTGACAACGAATTATGGCAAAAAATTAATGCGTTATATGAATAACGCATTAATGATATTGTATGTAAAACAAAATCTGTTATATGAAAGAATATCGCAAACTTAAATTAAATTGATTGTTTTGAACTTTAAAATCTTGAAATCCTGCCGGAGCTTCAAAATAGTCCTTGATGGAATAATATTGCAATTCAATTGAGTATTTTTGAGCAAAGGAATATCCTACTGCCGGATTTATCGACATTGTAGTTTTTAATTTCAATGCCAATGGTGCCCTGTCATAAGCCGTCGTAGTAAGCCTGCTGCTTTGGACCTCACTGACCGAACCGCTTTGAATTGCCATTCCGAAACCTAGATTGAAAAAAAGAGTACTGTTTCTGTCAATTGGTATATAGTACCTTGGAGACAGCACCACATCAACAGACTTCGTATCGACATCGAAAGTACTGATGTATTTGATGGTACTTTTCTCCGCCTCTTTGGTTTTCAAAGTATAATCCGAAGTTTGATAAGAGGCCCTTAAGAAGAAGGCCCAATGCGCACTTGTTCGCAACTCGGCCTCAGCACCAAGACCAAAAGAGAATAATGCTTTCTTATCACTGTAACTATAAGCATTTCCAACTTTTACAGATGAATTATTTAAATTTACAAATCCAGTAAATACTAATTTACTCTTTGAAAACTCATTCTTGAATGTCAAAGACCCATTCCCTCCTTCGTTATTGTATCTATTGAAAATCTTGATCAAATCATCTTCATTGTATTTGATTTTGGCAAAATCGCTGGGTTGCAACTTATCTGTCTTTAAAACGGCATATAGTTCTCTCCTGTAGCCTGAATTCGTATTCACAACTTCGCCACCATAAGTTTTGACATCATGGGTCAATTCAACTGGAACGGACGCATTAGCAAGCTTATAAAAATAGATGACCTTTTTTTTATTATGATAAGCATATAGGCTGGCCTCTCCTTCCACCAAGACCTGCAAGAGAAGATTCTTGTTTTGCAACTCGTGGATAGGCTGGTTGGTATAGTTCTTTAAAAGAGGAATCAGAAAACGCTGAAATTTAAATTCATCGGCGATACTGATTTCTTTTACTTTCGCTTGGGAAATTTCTTCGGTGGCACCTTCCGTACCAGATTTGAATTTAATTGGATTTTCTTGATTTTCAGGCAGATTAAGTTTTGAATAGTCCTTGTATTGCAAGAAAACTTCTGCCTTGTTGTTTTCGACATCAATATAGTATCCCTTCCTGTAATCATTCTGCCCGAATGAACTTGATGTAACCAAAAATAATGCTGCTGCCAATAAATAAAATGTACTCCTCATGAATGTTTTAATGTTTTGATTTGTGCGAATTTACACTTTAAAAAATGAATCCACAAACTCAAACTTATTAAACACCTGCAGATCTTCAATTCCTTCCCCAACTCCTATGTATCTTACAGGAATCTTGAATTGATCGGAAATCCCTATGACTACACCGCCTTTTGCAGTACCATCCAGTTTTGTTACCGCCAATGAAGTTACTTCGGTTGCCGCAGTAAACTGTTTAGCCTGTTCAAATGCATTTTGACCCGTAGAACCATCCAAAACCAGCATTACATCGTGCGGGGCATCTTCCACGACCTTTTGCATTACACGTTTCACCTTCGTCAACTCGTTCATCAGGTTTACCTTGTTGTGCAGACGACCTGCAGTATCAATGATCACTACATCGGCATTTTGCGTTACAGCCGATTTCAAGGTATCAAAAGCAACAGAAGCAGGATCGCTTCCCATTTGCTGCTTTACGATTGGAACCCCGACCCTGTCAGCCCAAATCTGCAATTGGTCGATTGCTGCCGCACGAAAAGTATCGGCTGCACCTAGAACCACTTTATATCCGGCCTTATTGAATTGATAGGCCAATTTTCCAATCGTGGTGGTCTTTCCAACCCCGTTTACGCCAACCACCATGATCACATACGGCTTCTTGTCTTTTGGAACTTCGAATTCTGAAGCTTCTCCCGTATTGGTTTCCGACAGCAACGCAGCTATTTCTTCACGAAGAATTTGGTTGAGTTCCTCTGTTCCGAGGTATTTGTCTTCAGATACGCGTTTCTCAATTTGCTTGATTATCTTCAAGGTTGTATCCACACCTACATCTGAAGCCACGAGGATTTCCTCCAGATTATCGAGTACTTCGTCGTCTACTTTTGACTTTCCCGCAACGGCCTTGGTCAGCTTGGAAAAGAAAGTTGTTTTTGTTTTTTCAAGTCCTTTGTCAAGGCTTTCCTTTTTTTCGGATGAAAATATTCTTTTAAAGAAACTCATTTTTTATTTTGGTTTTTGCTAATTCACGATTGTTATTTCAAAAAAGTCAAAAGAATGCCTTTTGTTCTCCCTTGGCCCCGATTGGAATGAAAATCCTTTTTGTTCCGGTGTTTGGGACAAAAAGATTGCAATGCAAAGCGGTAACTACGATTAAAAGATGCCTTTTGTTTTCCTTCTTAAAATCATGAACAAATATAAAAATAAAAAAGCTACTTTCGAGTTGAAAGTAGCTTTTGTATATGCTGTATTTTGAATTATTTCTTTTTCAAGAATTCATCAACAAGTTCTGGAGACATGATAGATTCTACGAATGTATATGCACCTGTTTTTGGAGATTTCACCATTTTGATGGCTTTTGATAATCTCTTAGAAGACGTCTGTAATGTTGCTACGGTTTTCTTTGCCATTTTATAAGATGTATTTGAATTTTAATGAAACCTCTATGTTTCCACCCAGGTCCTTTCAAATTCTAATTATTATTTAATTTCTTTGTGAACAGTTACACGTTTCAAGATTGGATTAAATTTTTTAATCTCTAATCTATCCGGAGTATTTTTCTTGTTCTTTGTTGTTATGTATCTTGAAGTTCCTGGAACACCAGAAGTCTTGTGCTCAGTACATTCTAAAATTACCTGGATTCTATTACCTTTCTTTGCCATCTTGCTATATATTTATTTGGAAGGATTATTTAATAAATCCGTTAGCTTTAGCTTGTTTCAAAACTGCAGCGATTCCATTTTTATTGATTGTTTTTACTGTAGATGCAGCTACTCTAAGAGTAATCCATCTATCTTCTTCAGGAAGATAAAAACGCTTTTTAACTAAGTTCACAGAAAATTTTCTCTTAGTTTTGTTCATAGCGTGAGAAACGTTATTTCCTACCATCGCTCTTTTACCTGTAAGGTCACAAACTCTTGACATTATGCTTATCTTTTATCGTTATTCAAAATCAGGGTGCAAAGAAAAGAAAAATAAACCTTATATGCAAAATAATTAAAGTACATTTTTCAAAATTTCTTTCTGGAGTATTTCCAAACTTTTATTTACGGCCCTATCTATCACTTTTTCACGAGGTTGACCAAAATTAAACTTTTCAACAATTACATTTTCCGGAGTTGCCAAGGCGATGAAGACAGTACCGATTTCTTCATCCGTGTCGTCTTTTGTCGGTCCGGCATTTCCAGTAACAGAAATCGCATAATCAGTATCCATCATTTTCTGGACGGAAAGCGCCATCTCTTTTGCAACTTCTTCGCTTACAACTGAATATTTTCCTATCGTTTCTTCGGAAACTTTCAGGATGTTGATTTTTGTTTCCTTGGCATAACTCACAATGCTCCCCTTGAAATAAGCCGACGAACCCGGAATAGAAGTCAGTACTTGCGCTATCTTCCCTCCTGTGCAGCTCTCGGCAGTTGAAATGGTCTTTCCTTGCCTGGTCAGGATCCTTCCCAAGACGACTTCTATGGTCTCGCTGTCGTCATATCCCACGATGATGTCACCGATAATTTTGGCAAGTGAGGCTACATTTTCTGCTATTGCTTTTTTCAGTTCTTCTTCATCGGTTCCCCTTGCTGAAAGACGGAGACGCACCCTCCCCGGACTTGGCAGATACGCCAATTTGATAAATTCCGGCAGATTGTCCTCCCAGTCTTCAATCCGTTCTGCAACAAGGCTTTCACCCTGTCCGTAGGTCAGAATGGTTTGATGGAGGATGTAAGGACGCTTGTACTCCTTGATGATCTTCGGAACGATTTCGTTCTCTATCAATCCTTTCATTTCGTAGGGAACGCCTGGCAAGGACACAAAAACGGTGTTCTCCTTTTTCATCCACATCCCAGGAGCCGTGCCAAATTGATTGAACAGTACCGTGCATTTTGAAGGGACCAAAGCTTGATCCTTATTGATTTGAGAAATCGGACGCTTGTAGATCCCTTCTATCAATTGCGTCACGTGTGCCAACACCTTTTGATCCACAACCAATTCATCTTCAAAATAATCGCAAAATGTTTTCTTCGTAACATCGTCCTTTGTCGGACCTAAGCCTCCCGTAATCAGCACGAGGTCAACCTTGTTTTGAAGTTTTGAAAAAGTATCCAGGATATGGTTTTTATCATCCGAGATGGAAATCATTTCGTTGATTTCTATTCCAATCTTGTCGAGTGCTTTTGCAATAAAACCAGAATTCGTATCTACTATCTGGCCTATCAGGATTTCGTCGCCGATGGTAACTATTGTTGCTTTCATTTTTGATGTGGGAATTGGGATATTGGATTCGGTTTGAATCTCCTCTACAAGTTAAAATCCTTGCGAATTTCCTTGACCGCCTTTTCAACGCGGTGTTCGAGACTTTTATAGGTCTCTATTATTTCCTTCTTTTTAGCATCGTCTTTTCTTGCCCATTCTTCAATACAAACAACTTCTTCATAGGCAACCGTCATACCCAGCAAATCCAAAGTAGGTTTTATTTTATGGGCGGAGCTGTAGGCTTGCTGGTAGTTTTTTTCTTTTATGGCATTCTTTATCTCAAGCAAATCTTGCGGAACTTCCACCACGAAAAGCGTTACAATATCCATTACGAAATCCGTATCGTTTTCAGAAATTGCATAAACTTTCGCCAAATTATAATGTAAAGCCATCTATTTTACTTGTATTCTAAATATTCTTTTTCCTTCAATAAATCCTTCCAAGACATCTTCCGTCTTCACTGCAGCGACACCTTCTGGTGTTCCCGTAAAGATGATATCGCCAATTTTTAGCGTAAAATACTGGGAAACATACGAAATCAGCTCGTCAATCTTCCACAGCATATGAGCTGTATTGCCCGCTTGAACGGCTTCTCCATTATTCTTCAACTCAAAGCTAATGTTTTCAAGTGAATTAAGTTCAGATTTTGGCAAAAATTCTCCAATCACGGCCGAACCATCAAAGGCTTTTGCCTTTTCCCAGGGAAGTCCTTTTTCTTTCAATCGGGATTGGACATCCCGAGCCGTAAAATCAATTCCAAGACCAATTTCATCATAATATTTATGGGCGAATTTTGGATCAATGTGCTTTCCTACCCTGTTTATCTTTACCAAGATTTCAACCTCGTGATGGATATCACTGCTGAAATCTGGAATAAAAAAAGGAAAGTTTTTTGGCAGGATTGCCGTATCTGGCTTCAAGAAAATTACAGGCTCCGTTGGCTTTTCGTTCTGCAATTCCTCAACATGCTTGGTATAATTTCTACCGATGCAGATTATCTTCATCTTTTTAGGGTTTCGGTTTTCGGTTTGGACCAGGGTCTACCTTTTACCCTAAATCCAAGTACCAACAACCTATTTTGTATTTAGCTTTCTTAATTTTATCGCCGTCAATACCTTTTTGGTATACAAAGGAAAATCTGCATTCTGGATCCAACCGAAATAACCCGGTTCAGCTTCAAGGACTTTTTCCACCTTGGCACCTTTGTGTTTTCCAAAGGTAAAGATCTCTTCATTGTCTTTGTCCAAAGCAATAAAACCAGCAAAATCAACTGATTTCTTTCTGGTCGTGTACTCCGAAAGTGATTTCATATCACGAGGCAAATCTTCATATCGATCCAATTGCGCCTTCAGTATCTCATAAGTGGCCATCGTGTCCGCTTCTGCCGAATGTGCATTTTCAAGACTTTGGCCGCAATAAAATTTATAGGCGGCACTTAGGGTCCGTTCTTCTTTTTTATGGAAGATCGTCTGGATATCAACCGCGACCTCATTTTTCATGTCAAAATCAACTCCCGCCCTGAGTAATTCTTCCGCCAATAACGGAATATCAAAGCGGTCTGAATTAAATCCGGCCAAATCCGAATCCTTGATCATCTTATGGATCGTCGAGGCAAGTTCCTTGAAAGTTGGCTCGTTTGCCACTTTCTCATTCGTGATTCCGTGGACAGCTGTCGTCTGAGGCGGAATCGGAATCGTAGGATTTACAAGCCAGGTCCTGCTTTCTTTGTTCCCGTTGGGGAAAACTTTAAAAATTGATATTTCAACAATCCTGTCTTTCGTAATGTCGATTCCTGTGGTTTCAAGGTCGAAAAAACAGATTGACTTCGTTAATTTAAGTTCCATTTCGTGGTTTTAATATGGACTGCAAAGATAAAAGGTTTTACAGTTAATCTACCCAAACCATATCACTTTTATGAAGCCTCGAACAGTAAAAAAAATCATTTCGAAATCACAAATTCAAGTTTATTGCAAATGGTTCAGGAGCAAAACATCCCGCACTCTTTGATCCATATTCCCGCTGCTTCGCGATATCTTTTGCCCTGGACACCATAACAAAAGGATATTCACGAGCATCGGGGCTGGAATAAAAACGCTAGGCTTTTTTTCTACTTTCTGACCAAATACTGCCAGGATATTTATCAAGTAAATTATTCGAAAAAAGTTTTCACCCTTTCACTTTCCAATCTCTTTTTCAGCCAATCGTTGATTCTCTTCCTTGCATCAGCCGTTAATCCTTTCCTGGTTGTTTCCATCACCACAATTTTCACCTTGTCTGTTTTGGTGCTGTCGTGGAAAGCAACCGTTTCTGAATAGGAGCACGATTTGATTTCCGGAAAAAGTGTTTTTATCTCGCCCAGAAGCTGCTTTCCAATCCTTGGTTTTGAAATTATGCTGTCCGCAATCTTCTGCTTTTCCTTCAAGGCCAAGTTCAGCCGGTTTACTTCCGTTTTCAACTTGTCGATCTGGTTCACACTTTCTTTTCCTTCATTATATGAAAAACCTTGCTTGAAAATTAATTTTGCTTCAGATAAGGAATAATTAGAAGCTTTTTTAGTGATTTCCTGCTTGTTTGCTTTTGTAAGGTCGCTTCCGCCATAAACCAAAGTAATTTCCTTTTTTCTGGCATCAACGTCATTTTTCAACAAATAACTTCCTTCAAAAACGCTTATATCCGCTACAAACCGATCTGCATTTTCACTGAAATGTTCGCGCTGCACCAGAGCATATCCGAAATATACACTTGGAATCAGAGTGGCCACAATGACAAGGGAAAGCAGGCTTTTCACACGAGTCTTGTGTTTTTCTTGCACATTTGAAGAAATCGGGAATTTCAAAAATCGGCAAATCAAAACGGAGGAAATGGCAATGAAAACCACATTGATCGTAAAAAGATAAATGGCACTCACAAAGAAATTTATGTTGCCACTTGCCAAACCATAACCTGCGGTGCAAAGCGGCGGCATCAATGCAGTGGCAATTGCGGCGCCGGCAATGATATTTCCTTTTGTCCTGCTGCTGATGGCGATGATACCGGCGAGTCCTCCGAGAAATGCAATTAAAACATCGTAAATTGTGGTGCTTGCCTGGGACAAAAGCTCAGAATGTACCGCCGATAAAGGACTCAATGAAAAATACAATGTGGACGTAATCAGAGCTGCGAAGACGGCAAAGCCAAAATTTTTCATCGCTTTTCTGAACAATGGAAAATTATAAGTCGCTATGCTGTACCCCATTCCATTAATCGGACCAATCATTGGCGAGATTAACATCGCGCCAATTACTACTGATTGGGAATTCATGTTTAAGCCAATCGAAACGATAAAAATGGCGATCACCAAAACCCAAAGCCTCGTGCCCCGCAACATCACATCTTTTTCGATGGATTCGTGAATGGTTTGAAATTCGTCCATTCCGGATCTTAGATTGGTGTAGACTAAAAATTTTCTAAGAAGTGTCATATTTTATTGATTCAATCCTAAATATAACACAATTGTAGGAAACCGAAAAGCATAAAACAAAAAACTCCCGAAATTGCTTCCGGGAGTTTCCAATTCTATGCTTTAATTTTCTAGTAGTCTCTGTTCACGTCGAACGCCTCAAGGTATTCTGCAACGCGTTTCACGAAGCTTCCACCCAATGCACCATCCACAACCCTGTGGTCGTAAGAATGCGAAAGGAACATCTTTTGGCGGATTCCGATGAAATCTCCTTCAGGAGTCTCGATAACCGCCGGAACTTTTCTGATAGCGCCCAAAGCCAGGATTCCTACCTGTGGCTGGTTGATGATTGGCGTTCCGAAAACACTTCCGAAAGTTCCAACGTTTGTAACCGTATAAGTTCCGCCTTGCGTATCGTCTGGCTTTAGTTTTCCTGCTTTTGCACGATTCCCTAAATCATTAACTGCTTTTGCCATTCCAACGATATTTAATTGGTCAGCATTTTTGATAACCGGAACAATCAGATTTCCGTTTGGCAAGGCTGCCGCCATTCCAAGGTTGATGTTTTTTCTCTTGATGATATAATCTCCGTCAACAGAAATGTTCATTCCAGGGAAATCTTTCAATGCTTTTGCAACCGCTTCCATAAAGATTGGCGTGAAAGTCAACTTCTCGCCTTCTCTTTTCTCGAAAGCATTTTTTACTTTGTCTCTCCATTTCACGATGTTCGTCACATCCACTTCGATGAACGACTGGACGTGGGCAGATGTTTGAACCGAAGCGACCATATAGCCTGAAATCAATTTTCGCATCCTGTCCATTTCCACGATTTCGTCGCCACCGTTTACAGATACGGGTGCAGGAGATTGGGTTTTAGGTGAAGGCGCACTGGTTTGCGCAACAGGCTGTACTTTTGAAGCTTCAGCTTTTGGCTGTTTCCTGTCTGCTATATATCCTAGAATATCATCTTTGGTAACCCTTCCATCTTTTCCGGAACCATTTATGGCTTCCAATTCGGCAACTGAAACTCCTTCTTCCTTGGCAATGTTTTTCACCAAAGGCGAGAAGAATTTTTCTGAATTGGAGAAATCTTGAGGCGTGGCAACAGCTTGCTGGGCAGATGCAACCGTTTTTTCGATTGTTGCCACAGATGCCGGGGCTTCCTCTTTTGGAGCTTCAACCACCACTCCACCTGAAACTTCGATATAAGCAATTGTCTGGCCCACTTTTACAACGTCATCAACATTGAAAAGGATTTCAGACAGGACTCCTGAAACTTCAGAAGGTACTTCTGAATCCACCTTGTCGGTAGCAATTTCAAGAACCGCTTCATCAGCTTCGATTGGATCGCCCACTTTTTTTAACCAATTCGTAATGGTTGCTTCTGCAACACTCTCTCCCATCTTTGGAAGTTTCAATTCAAATTTTGCCATATTGCTAACCTAATGGTGAATTTTTATTTTCTTGATGCAAAATTAGTGATAATTTTTAGGTTATACTATGAATTATATAATTTTACGGTTGTTTTTATTTTGACACGAATTACACAAATTTACACGAATTTTCAATTACTAAAACCATTTATTTTCTTAAAATCTTTTGCAAAATCCTTAAAATGGCTGCTTCATTAAAATTGGGTAACTTCTCCTCTATCATTACTGCTGTTGCTTCCAATGATAAAATTGGATTCGGCTGGCAGGATTTTAAAGGTTCGTTTTTTATTCTTGTGTGTGTCCAAGAACTGTATGCTGTCTTTGAACGTGAGGTAATTGTTGTCTAGAATTACCTCTGTCTGCTTGTGTTTCGAAAACGTTTGCGAAAATAATGCTTTTTGGTTTTCTAAAGTTGTGATTTGTATATTTTTTTTGAGCGCTTCCTGTAATTTTTCTCTTGTATTGTCATTATCAGACACTAAAATATAACGTTCAGGTTTCGTTCTAGGTTTTACTTTTCCTTGGAACATCTTTACAAACGAAAAGAAAATGATTCCGATTTTCATAAAGAAGGAAAAGAAAAACGATGACTTGAAATGCTTCTTATAGAAGAACTCCATTGCCTTTTGGAAACGTTTCATATACGTTCCGTCCTTGATGGTGCTTTCGCCTTTATAATGAATGACGGTAGTCTCGTGGAAATAATAGTTCTGCTTTCCTGTTTTAAGCACCATATACGACAAATCGATATCATCGGAATACATAAAACAATCTTCGTCGAAACCGCCTACTTCTTCATAGGTTTCTTTTTTCATGAACATAAAAGCTCCCACTAATATTTCGACTTTTCCGGTTTTATTTTGGTTGATGTGCGAGGCATAATATCTTCCGAAAGACTTTATGTTTGGGAAGATTTTATAGAGTCCGAATATCTTGGTGAAAGCTACAAATGGCGTTGGAATTCCACGTTTAGATTCAGGAAGGAAATTTCCGGTACCGTCTATGAGCTTGCAACCTATGATTCCTAGACTTTCTTGTTTTTTGGCGAAAGCTAGGATTTTTTCGAAGGTATCTTCGGCTACAACCGTGTCAGGATTCAGGATGCAGAGGTAGTGTCCACTGGCAATTTTTACACCGATGTTGTTTCCTTTTGGAAAGCCTTCATTTCCCTTGTTTTCAATCAAGATTACGTCTGGAAAACGGTCCTTTATCATCTGGCAGCTGTCGTCCTGGGAATTATTATCAACAACGATTATCTCGGCATTGAAGTTCTGTGTGGCTTTTTGGACACTCAAAACGCATTGTTCGAGGAAATGGCGGACATTGTAATTGAGGATGACTACGGATAACTGCATTGGACAAATATAAAAAAGTTTTTTTTGATGTTAATTTGAATATTTTTTAAATATTACCGATAACGATTGGTCCAAAAGATTCCAAAAAGCGCATAAATCTTCCCCTAGCCCCGACTGGAGGGAAAACCCTTTTATTTTTTTCTTTAAAAAAATAAAAAGGATTGGAAGGAGGGCGGGAAAATGGATTGCTGAAACCCCCAAACGATTCGCTCCTAAAAAAAGAATCCGTGATTACTTCATTCATCGGAATGACTCCATTTGACGTTTGCTTTCTGGCTCATAATGACCTACTTTTGCAAAAAAATTACCATAGTGAATTACTTATCAGTAGAAAATATATCGAAATCTTTTGGCGAAAGAACGCTTTTTAAAGATATTTCGTTTGGAATCAACAAGGACCAGAAAATTGCCTTTATCGCGAAGAATGGCTCGGGGAAGACGTCGATTATGAAAATCATCAACGGCGAGGACGAGTCAGATACTGGTCAAGTTGTGGTGCGAAAGGACATCAAGATGTCGTTTTTGTCGCAGGATAATAATTTACAGGAGGAGTTGACGATTGAGGAAAGTATTTTTGCCAGTGATAATGAGACGCTTAAGGTGATCCAGGAGTATGAAAAGGCATTGGAAAATCCGGAGGATGAGGAAGCTTATCAGAAGGCTTTCGACCGAATGGACCAGCACAATGCTTGGGATTTTGAGACGCAGTTCAAACAGATCTTGTTTAAATTGAAGTTGGAAGACTTTAAATTGAAGGTGAAAAACCTTTCGGGTGGACAGAAGAAACGATTGTCTTTGGCGATTATCTTGATCAGCCGACCAGATCTGCTGATTTTGGACGAGCCTACCAACCACTTGGATTTGGAAATGATCGAGTGGCTGGAAAGTTATTTTGCGAAGGAGAACATCACGTTGTTCATGGTGACGCACGACCGTTTCTTCTTGGAGCGTGTTTGCAACGAAATCATTGAATTGGACAACGGGAAATTATACCAATACAAAGGAAATTATTCGTATTATCTGGAAAAGAAAGAGGAGCGGATTGCTTCGGAAAATTCCAGTATTGACAAGGCTCAAAACTTGTTCAAGAAAGAATTGGAATGGATGCGAAGACAGCCTAAAGCAAGGACTACAAAGAGTAAATCGCGTCAGGATGATTTCTACGTAATCAAGGAAAAAGCGGAAAGCCGACGCAAGGAAAACAAGGTGGAACTGGAGATCAATATGGAGCGGATGGGCAGCAAGATCATTGAGCTTCATAAGATTTCGAAGAAGTTTGACGACAAGGTCATCTTGGATAATTTCAGTTTTGATTTTCAGCGTGGGGAACGAATTGGAATCATAGGCAAGAATGGAACGGGGAAATCTTCGTTCTTGAATTTGCTGACCGGGACAATTCCGTTGGATTCAGGCAAAGTCGTGGTTGGAGAGACGATCAAGATTGGCTATTATACGCAAAGCGGGATCAATCCGAAACCGGGACAGCGTGTTATTGATATCATCAAGGAATACGGCGAATACATCCCGTTGACGAAAGGGAAGATCATTTCGGCATCGCAATTGCTGGAGCGTTTTCTTTTTGATGCGAAGAAACAATATGATTATGTGGAGAAATTGAGCGGTGGTGAATTGAAACGCCTGTACTTGTGTACGGTCTTGATTCAGAATCCGAATTTCCTGATTCTGGATGAGCCGACGAATGATTTGGATATCGTGACGTTGAACGTCTTGGAAAGCTTCCTATTGGATTATCCTGGATGCCTGTTGGTAGTTTCGCACGACAGGTATTTCATGGACAAGATTGTGGATTTGCTTTTTGTATTCAGGGGTGATGGCGTGATTGAGAATTTTCCTGGAAATTATTCAGATTTCAGGGCTTATGAAGACAGTGCCGATGTGCAACAGAAGGAAGACAATAAAACCGAGAAAAAAGCTTGGAAACAAAATAATCCGACTGGAAATCTGACTTTCAACGAACAAAAGGAATTCCAGAAAGTTGAACGCGAGATCAAGGATTTGGAGATCGAGAAAGCTAAGATTGAATTGTTGTTTTCTGAAGGAAAAGTTGCTGACGCCGATATTGAGAAAAGAGCGAATGAGTTGCAGGTGATTATCAAGAAGATGGAAGATAAAGAGGAAAGATGGTTTGAGCTTTCTGCAAAGATGGAAGGATAGCTCCAACACAAAATCCATAGATTGCCAACAAACTTTTGAAATAGATTATCAGGAAATAAAAACCCACAGCATTTAGTGTTGTGGGTTTTGTTTTTATGATGCCTACCAAGCTATCGGATTGTAATCTTTCAGGAATTTTCCGCACCAGTGTTTTCCCGTGTTGATGCCATCAAACAATGGATCCATCACTCGTGCCGCACCATCTACGATATCGAGTGGCGGTTGGAAATCTTTTTCTTCTTGTTTTCTCTTTGCCAATTCTGCAGGGTCTTCGTCGGTCACCCAGCCTGTATCGACAGCATTCATAAAGATGCCATCCTTGGACAGGGTTCCTGCGGCAGTATGCGTCAGCATGTTCAATGCCGCTTTTGCCATATTGGTATGCGGATGACGGTCTTCCTTGAAATCGCGGTAGAATTTCCCCTCCATTGCAGATACGTTGATGATGTGCTTCTTTCCGGTGTTGTCTTTCTTCATTACTTCCGAGAGACGGTTGCACAAGACGAATGGCGCCACAGAATTCACCAATTGCACTTCAATCATTTCGGTGGTTTCAATCTGGCCCAATTTCAAACGCCAACTGTTGGTTTTTCTTAGATCCACTTGTTGCAGATCGGCATCCAATTCTCCTTCGGGGAAAACTTCCTGTGCTACCAAGGTATTGTCGAACGAATAAGGAATCTGCGATAATTTTGCGGAAGCCCTCAACCCTATTCCGGGTTCCGGACCGTGCCAAGTTACAGGCATATTTTGATTGGAAGAAGCACCAATCGTAAGCACTTTTAATTCTTCCAAGCAATTGAGATGGTCGTTTAACAGACCTTGAACATCGGGATGAAACGACGAAATTGGCTTTTCTTCGTTTTCCATCAAATGCGTATAAAAACCTGCAGGACGTCTCACTGTCTGTGCCGCATTGTTGATCAAGATATCCAATCGCCCGTATTTCTGTTCGATGAAATTGCAGAATATTTCCACGCTCGGAATATGCCTTAAATCCAATCCATGGATTTTCAAGCGGTGTCCCCAATCTTTAAAATCTTCTTCCTTGGCAAAACGAATGGCTGAATCTACCGGGAAACGTGTCGTTGCAATAACCGTCGCTCCGCCTCTCAACAACATCAACGTGATATGGTATCCGATTTTTAGTCGGGAACCTGTGATAACCGCAATTTGCCCATTTACGTCCGCAGTTTGAAAACGCTTGGCATAATTGAAATCACCACAATCCGTGCACATCGTATCATAGAAATGATGCATTTTCGTGAATTTCGTCTTGCAGACATAGCAAATCTTAGGAATTTTTAATTCTAAAACTTCCTTATTTAGAAGTTCATTGGAAGCCAATAGCTTTGGAGCCACGAAAATGCTTGCTTCACGAGCCGAACGGATTCCGGTTTCTTTTCGAGCAGTCCTGTCCCTTGTTTCTTCTTTGCGCTTGGCCAAAGCTTTTGCATCTTTTTTCCTCTTGGCGAATTCTTCCCTGTCGGGCCTCGAAAATTTTCCTGCCGCCTTGATCAAAGCTGTCCTTTGCGTTTTTGGTATTTCAAATATCTGGGTGGTTTCAGCATTCAATTGTTCTAAAACGGCAATACAGCGATCGATATCTTCGGCAGAAAGCATTGTTTTTGTTTCTATTGCATCATTCATTATCATACGGTTGGAATTACTTTGGTCGAATTTCCAAGGTTACAAATATAGTGTTTAAAGTTCCAAAGGGACAAAGTTTCAGGGTTGCAAAGTTTTGATTATGGTTGTATCGCTTTTGGCTATTTCCTTTCAATTTGTATCTTCGCCACACTTTATACATTATGCAGCACATTTTCAAATCATATCTAAAATTCCTCTGGAATTCCACAAATGCTCACGGCGTTCATTCGCCGTTTGTGTTTGATTTGATTCGGAAATGTTTTTATGATAATACTGATTATTCGGCATACAAAGTTTTGAATGACTATCGAAATTCCCTTTTACAAAACAGGAACACCATTGAAGTAACTGATTTCGGAGCAGGTTCAAGGGTTTTTAAATCGAATACACGCGCGATAAACAAGATTGCCGAAAACGCAGGAATCTCTCCGAAAGATGCGAAGCTATTGTTCAGAGTTGTAAATTATTTTCAACCGGAAAAAGTTTTGGAAATTGGAACTTCATTGGGATTGGCAACTTCAGCTCTAGCTTTGGGAAATCCAAATTCATACATACTCAGTCTTGAAGGCTGTAATAATACGTTGTCCATTGCTGAAAATCTATTTAATGAAAATTTCTCGGATTTTAATTTTGAATTTGTAAACACTGAATTTAGTTGTTTACTTAAATCCTACAACCAACAACCACAAACCTTCGACCTGGTCTACTTCGATGGAAACCACTCCAAAGAAGCTACCTTGCACTATTTCGAATTATTATTGCCCACCATTTCCAATGAAACGGTTTGGATTTTTGACGATATTCATTGGTCTTCAGGAATGGAAGAAGCTTGGGAACTCATAAAAAGGCATCCCAAGGTAACCGTCACTATTGATACATTTCAATGGGGCTTTGTTTTTTTCAGGAAGGAACAAGAAAAAGAACATTTTACAATCAGGACTTCCAAGTCTTTTGTTTTGGACAACATTTTAGGAGTTAAAAATCTATGGGGATTGCTCCATTGATTGTTGCGCAACACTTTCATCAATTCGCCTTTGGCGGAAACAAAAAAAATGACTGCCATTGCTGACAGTCATTTTCCATTCAAACTTCAAGAATGTTTATTTTTTAGCTTCAGCATTTTCTTCTGCCTTGGCTCCCATTCTTTCCCATTTGAATTTTGGGGCAAACTTGAATTTAAGTTCTGCAATTTTTCCGTTATCTCTTGAAGACAAACCTTCTTTTTCAACTTTGTTCTTATGAGCATCCAAAGCTTCGTACATTGCCTTGATATAATCAAAATCTTCTCTTGAATAGGTATCTTTGTTTTTGTCGAATTCATTATAGAAATCATTGTAAACTCTCAAGATATTATCTTTGTTCACCCAAGAAAAATCCATATTTTCTCCGATATTGCCTGCTTTAAAGTAAGCAGCACTCAAGGTTTGCTTTCTATTTGCCGGATTACTAGCTGCCGCTTCTGTTGCCTTTGCAGCTTCAGCTTCCATTTTTGCTTTTAGCTCGGCATATTTTGCCTTCGCTTTTTCTACCCTGTTTTCAGCATTTGTCTTGTCATTTGCATCTACAAGTGCCGCTTCTGCATTAGAAGTTTGCTCGTTATATGCAGCATCGATTGACTCCCAATTCGCCTGTGCATCTGCAACAGCAATATTGTTTACTGAATCTACGTATTTTTCATATTTGTCAAAAGTTACTTCAGCATTTTTTTCTGCCTCGCTTTTGCAAGATGTAAGACTTACGGCAACAACTGCCGCTCCCAATAATAAATTGATCTTTTTCATAATAATTAGTTTTTGATTTTAATGTATGTAAATATACTTCAAATATTATAATAATATTAAATTTAGTTAATTATTTATGAATAATTTAGTATTTAACAAATTTTATACGCAAAATATATAAATTATATAACTTTAAAACAAAATAGTATAACGATTAATGATGAGAATAGATATATTAAATTAATTCAAAAAGCCCTAAATTAAATTGTTAATTAAGAACTGGGATTTGAAAAAACTTTTAACCTTTGCATAACAATGTCAAAAAAAAATATGAAAGTATACACAAAAACAGGTGATAAAGGAACCACAGCACTGTTTGGAGGAGATAGAGTTCCAAAACACCACATACGTATTGAAAGCTACGGAACCGTTGACGAGCTTAATTCGCATATCGGTCTAATCCGTGACCAGGAAATGAACCCTCATTATAAGGAAATCCTGATCGAAATTCAAGATCGATTGTTTACAGTCGGTGCCATATTGGCTACTCCGCCGGAAAAGGAGCTTTTAAAAAATGGCAAGGAACGATTGAACATTCCAAAGATAACGGAAGCCGACCTGCAATTACTTGAAAATGAAATTGATGACATGGAAAACAGTTTACCCCAGATGACACATTTTGTATTGCCGGGCGGTCACACGACCGTGTCATATTGTCACATCGCACGCTGTGTTTGCCGTCGTGCAGAACGATTATCAGTCCATTTGAATGAATTGGAACCCACTGATGACTTCGTTATCAAGTACCTGAACCGACTTTCTGACTACCTTTTTGTATTGGCACGAAAGTTGTCCTCAGACCTTCAAGCAGAAGAAGTAAAATGGATTCCGACCAAGTTATAGGCGAGCATCTTTTTATGTTAATCTTATGTGAATTTTTAGGCATAAAATGCACTGTTTTCAGCAATTGAACCCTAATTATTTCAATCACGTTCTTAACTTTCTGAAAATAAACTAAATTTTACTTGACTATTTCAGTAAAAAATTTATTTTTGCATAAACTAAAAATCGATAGAAGATGTATTGGACATTAGAATTAGCATCCTATTTGAGCGATGCGCCGTGGCCAGCAACCAAAGACGAACTTATCGACTACGCTATTAGAGCGGGAGCTCCACTTGAAGTGGTTGAGAACCTACAATCTATAGAAGACGAAGGCGAGATTTACGAATCAATGGAAGAAATTTGGCCAGATTATCCAACCGACGAAGATTATCTTTGGAACGAGGATGAGTATTAAAAATAAAACCAATGAAAAAGTCTCGATTGAGGCTTTTTTTTTGGTTAAATTTGCACATATTATTTAATAGAAATTATATTATCATGAGTTTCATAAACAGCATACTTAAAGCCTTTGTAGGTGACAAATCTGAGAAAGACGTAAAGTCTTTGCAACCTTACTTGACAAAAATCAAAGCGCTTGAAAGTAGCCTTGCTTCGTTATCCAACGATGAATTGAGGGCAAAGACAGTTGAGTTTAAAGCTAAAATAAAGCAGGCCCGACTGGAAAAGGACAATAAGATTGAGTCTTTGAAACTGGAAGTTGAGAAAACCCAAGATATTGATGCGAAAGAGGACATCTATGCTTCTATTGACGCCTTGGAAAAAGAGGCTTACGACATTTCTGAAAAAACGTTGATGGATTTGCTTCCTGAAGCTTTTGCTGTTGTTAAAGAAACCGCCAGAAGATTTAAGGACAATACCCAGATCAGGGTAAAATCCACACCAAAAGACCTTGAACTTTCTGCCACAAAAGCCTACATCACTATTGAAGGCGATGATGCTGTCTGGGCAAATTCATGGAATGCTGCCGGAAAAGACATCACTTGGGACATGATCCACTACGACGTCCAATTGATTGGCGGTATGGTATTGCACCAAGGGAAAGTTGCCGAGATGCAGACGGGTGAAGGAAAAACCCTGGTGGCCACCTTGCCACTTTACTTGAATGCCTTGACTGGAAACGGAGTGCACCTGGTAACGGTGAATGATTACCTTGCAAAACGTGACAGTACTTGGAAAGCACCTTTGTTTGAATTCCACGGAATCACCGTTGATTGTATTGACAATCACCAGCCAAACTCTGATGCAAGAAGAAAAGCATACGAAGCAGATATTACTTATGGAACAAATAACGAATTCGGTTTCGATTATTTGAGAGACAATATGGCACACTCGCCAGCTGATCTGGTTCAGAGAAAACACAATTTCGCAATTGTCGACGAGGTCGATTCTGTATTGATCGATGATGCAAGGACGCCATTGATCATTTCAGGACCAGTTCCACAGGGAGACCGTCACGAGTTTAACGAATTGAAACCAAAAGTTGAAAATCTGGTGAGCCTTCAAAGACAATTGGCGAACGGATTTTTAGCGGAAGCGAAAAAATTAATCAAGGAAGGAAACACCAAAGATGGTGGCTTCGTTTTGCTGAGAGCCTATAGGGCCTTACCTAAAAACAAGGCTTTGATTAAATTCTTGAGTGAAGAGGGAATCAAGCAATTGCTTCAAAAAACAGAAAATCAATACATGCAGGACAACAACCGTGACATGCATAAGATCGATGAAGCCTTGTATTTTGTAATTGAAGAAAAAAACAACCAGGTTGAATTGACGGATAACGGAATCAAATTCCTTTCCGGAGATACGGATAGCGATTTCTTCCTTTTACCGGATATCGGAACTGAAATTGCCAGAATCGAAAAATTAAAATTGGAAAAAGACGCTGAAGCGGAAGAAAAAGAAAAACTTTTCCAAGATTTCAGCATCAAGAGCGAGCGTATCCATACCCTGACGCAATTGCTCAAAGCCTATTCATTATTCGAAAAGGATGTTGAATATGTGATCATGGACAACAAGATCATGATTGTGGACGAACAGACGGGTCGTATTATGGACGGTCGTCGTTATTCCGACGGACTACACCAGGCAATCGAGGCCAAGGAAAATGTAAAGATTGAAGCGGCAACGCAAACTTTTGCAACGGTAACCTTGCAGAACTACTTCAGAATGTACAAAAAACTTGGCGGTATGACAGGAACAGCAGTTACTGAAGCCGGTGAGTTATGGGAAATATACAAATTGGACGTGGTGGAAATTCCGACCAACCGCCCGATGGCAAGAAAAGACAAGGAAGATTTGATCTATAAAACTACCCGTGAAAAATTCAACGCGGTAATTGAAGATGTAACACAACTTTCCGCAGCAGGAAGACCAGTATTGATTGGTACGACTTCTGTTGAAATCTCAGAATTATTGAGCCGTATGCTTAAGATGAGAGGTGTTACCCACAACGTATTGAATGCAAAAATGCACAAGCAGGAAGCACAAATCGTTGAAGAAGCAGGTAAGCCAGGCGTTGTAACCATTGCAACGAACATGGCCGGTCGTGGTACCGATATTAAATTGACTGCCGAAGTAAAAGCGGCAGGAGGTTTGGCAATCGTTGGTACGGAACGTCATGATTCGCGTCGTGTGGACCGTCAGTTGAGAGGTCGTGCAGGACGTCAGGGGGATGTTGGTAGTTCACAGTTCTATGTTTCCCTTGAAGACAACCTGATGCGTTTATTTGGTTCCGAAAGAGTAGCCAAGGTAATGGACAGGATGGGATTGAAAGAAGGAGAAGTGATCCAGCATTCAATGATGACCAAGTCTATCGAAAGAGCACAGAAAAAAGTAGAAGAAAACAATTTTGGTGTTCGTAAGCGTTTGCTGGAATACGATGACGTTATGAATGCGCAACGTGAGGTAGTTTACAAACGTCGTCGCCACGCCTTGCACGGTGAGCGTTTGAAAGTGGATATCGCCAATATGATTTACGATACCTGCGAACTTATTGCTTCGTCCAATAAAGAAACAAACGATTTCAAGAATTTCGAATTTGAACTGATTCGTTATTTCTCCATCACATCACCAGTTTCCAAAAGCGATTTTGCTAAATTAACTGCAATCGAATTGGCTGGAAAAGTGTACAAGGCTACTTTGGAATATTATACAGAAAAAACAGCAAGAAGTGCAAGAGAGGCCTTCCCTATCATCAAGAATGTTTTTGAAAACGAAAGCAATCAATTTGAAAGGATCGTGGTTCCATTTACAGACGGGATCAAGACTTTGAATGTGGTTACCGATTTGAAAAAAGCGTACGATTCTGAAGGACAGCAATTGATTGCCGATTTCGAAAAGAACATCACGCTTGCAATCGTGGATGAAGCTTGGAAGAAACACTTGCGTAAAATGGACGAATTGAAACAATCGGTTCAATTGGCAGTTCACGAACAAAAAGACCCTTTGCTTATCTACAAATTCGAAGCTTTCAAATTGTTCAGCAATATGTTGAATAGCGTGAACAAGGAAGTTGTTTCATTCTTGTTCAAGGGAGATTTGCCCCAGCAAAATGTTCCAACCATCCAAGAAGCAAAAGAAGTAGTGCGCCCGAAAGAAAAATTGACGATTTCAAAAGATGAAATTCCAAATACGGATGAAGCCGCAGCTATAAGCCACGAAGCGGGCCAGACACAAAGACCCCAAGTTACGGAAACCATTGTTCGTGACCAGCCGAAAATCAACCGTAACGACAATGTTACCGTAAAACACGTCTTGAGTGGCAAAACAGAAACCATGAAATTCAAAAAAGCGGAAAGCCTTTTGGCTTCTGGAGAATATGTCCTGACAAATGACTAAATAATTTTCTATTCAAATAGAAATCCCCAATTGCATTTTGTAATTGGGGATTTTTTTAGCTTATTTTTGTCCCCCTGAAAAGCCATACAAATGAAACTTACCAAAGAGCAGCGAGCCATTATTGATTCTTCTGGCGATATTAAAATAAACGCCGTTGCAGGTTCCGGGAAAACAACCACCATTCTCGAATATGCGAAAGCACGACCAAAAAGCCGGATACTTTACCTCGCCTTCAATAAATCAGTTCGGCTGGAAGCCGCTGATAAATTTTCAAAAAGCAATCTTGACAACGTGACCGTGGAAACAGCACATTCCCTGGCTTACAAACACGTGGTTTTCAACTACAATTACCGTGTTCGAAATCAAGACTATAAAACCAACGAAATCGTTGACCTTTTAAAACTGCAAGGGAATTCAGAGCAACATTTTGAATTTGTAATTGCCAATCATGTCCTGAAATTTGCAGCTTATTTTTGCAATAGCGATAAAAGGAAAGTGCAGGAATTGAATTATCTGGATATTATTTTTGATGAAAAAGCAAAAAAAGTCGCAAAGTCATTTTACACCCAGATCGAAATGCACACGCGTCTTTTTCTGGCCAAAATGGACAAAGGCGAAATTGAAATCACACATGATTTCTACTTGAAGAAGTTTCAACTGGAAAATCCTGTTTTGGTTTTTGACTACATCTTGTTTGACGAAGCTCAGGATGCTTCGTCGGCAATGCTGGCTGTTTTCTTGAACCAAAAGGCTACAAAAGTGATTGTTGGCGATACACATCAGCAGATTTACGGCTGGAGACACGCTGTAAATTCTTTGGAAAAAGCAAGATTCAAGACTTTCAATCTTTCCACCAGCTTCCGGTTCAACCAAGATATTGCCGATCTGGCGATGGGTGTTTTGGATTATAAAACTCATTTTGAGACACCAACAACCATTTCGATTTCAGGAAACGGTACCAATAATGGATCGAAATCAAAGGCGATTATTGCACGCACAAATCTTGGTCTTCTTTTGAAAGCGATCGAGTATGTGACGGAAAGGCCGAACATAAACGAGATTTATTTTGAAGGAAACATCCATTCCTACACCTATGCTGATGAAGGCGCGTCGTTATACGACGTCTTGAATCTGCAAAATAAAAATCGAAAGATGATCCGGGACAAGATGATCCGGGAGATGAAAACGATGAAAGAATTGGAAACCTATATTGAAAGTACTGACGATTCGCAATTGGGAATGATGGTGGAAATCGTGAAAGAATATGGCAATAGGATTCCGGGAATTTTAAAATCTTTGAAAGACAAGCACGTTTCCAACGAAGACAAGCACAAGGCAAGAATCATCTTTTCTACGGTTCATCGCTGCAAGGGAATGGAATATGACACGGTTCAGATTGTCAATGATTTTATGACCGAAGACCGATTGATCAAATTGAAACATTCGGGCGAAGATATTAATGTTGCAAGAATGAACGAGGAAATCAACTTGCTTTATGTGGCCGTCACACGAACAAGAAACAGCATCAGGATTCCTGAGAAATTGGTTCCGAAAAATTTTCCTGTCTCAGACAACATACACTTGATCAAAGAACCTCTTGAAAAAGCCGACCCAAAAAAATATTCTTTTCCTAGAAAAGAACAATTTACCAAATCACAAGATCCGAATTCCGTTGAAAAATCAAGAGAAACAAATAAAGGCGCCTATCAACCTTGGACAAAGGAATTGGATGAAGAGCTGACAATTTTGTGGATGGAGGGCGTAAATCCAAAAGATCTGGCATTGCATTTCGGAAGAACAAAAGGTGCGATCAGTTCAAGAATGAAGAAATTGGAATTGTTTGATTGAGAAAAAAGGTAACTTGAGATTTCTGGTTTCAAATCATTAACTTTGAAATAAAAATTATAAAAATGGACAAAATAAAAGAACTTGTAACACTTCTTCTTGCAGATTTTGAATTGGAAAATGAAGAAGAAATCATTGCAAACCTCGCATTGGCAAAAGAAAATCCGAAGGAATATCTTAAAGAAAATGATGCGGAATGGCTGGAAGAATTCGCTCCTGAAGACGCCTTGCAATTTGCCATCACCAATGAGATTTATGATTTTATAATTGTTGGCGATAAAATTGACGAGATACACGAACTCATTGTCGATGAATTTGAAGGTGATTTTCCTGAGTATCCTTATGAATTGAAACTCAATACACAGGAATATCTAGAATGGGTTTCCAGACAGATTGATGAAAATTATCCTGATCTGGAATTGATTGAATTTGGAGACAGTTTTGGAGATTCGATCCAGTTGCTGCTCGTCTTAAAGAAGGATGTTACCAGAATCAAGGAGCTTGCTTCTGAATTCAATATCCGTTGCAACAGTACCGATGAAATCTTGAAGTTGTAAAATTTATTTTTCTAAAACAAAATTGAAAAATCCTGAAGTGCCGTAAATATTAAGCTTTTGTTAAACACTTTTTCAGATTTTGAGAAAATTCTTAAGTTTGAGTATAACCTCAAATCAATAAATACTATGAAAAAGTTATTTTTTTTATTTACAATCGTTTCCTCATTGGTCTTGGGATCTTGTTCATCTGATGACAATGGAAACAGCGGATCCTCTTCTAGAGATGTAAGGTATGAAATTACAGGAAATTTCTCAGCGCCTTTGAATGTTACCTACATCACGGCATCAGGGGGAGCAACCTCTGCAGAGGTGACTTCATTGCCTTGGACATTATCCTTCACGGCAGATGCAGCCTCAACCGGGGCAGGTTTTAATGCAGGAGGTTTCGGAGGAACGGCAGGACAAACTATTTCCCTGAAAGTTTACCAGGGAGGTGAATTGAAATCCACTACCAATGCTGTTGCTGATTCTGATGGGATTATCGTGGCAAGCGCACCAAGCATTGTATTTTAAAAATCAATTTCATTTCAAATGGTCCTCAAATTAAATTTAATTTGAGGACTTTTTTTTTGCTGATACCCCCTTAACAACTTCTTGAAAATCTAAAAACTCCAATGGTTAAAAACCGAAATATCTGATTATCTTTGCGGCAGTTTAAACTTTAATTCATAAAATGAAGCCTAACACACAACAACTAAACAATTTAAGCATTCAAGTAAGAAGAGACATTCTTAGGATGGTTCATGCAGTCAATTCAGGTCATCCGGGAGGTTCCCTTGGTTGCACGGAATTTATTGTGGCACTTTATCAAAATCTAATGGACCGCAAGGAAGGTTTTGACATGGACGGTATCGGGGAGGATTTATTTTTCCTTTCAAACGGACATATCTCACCTGTCTTCTATAGCGTCTTGGCTAGAAGCGGATACTTTCCTGTTGCAGAATTGGCAACTTTCCGTCACATCAACTCACGTCTTCAAGGACATCCAACAACCCACGAAGGATTGCCAGGAATCAGGGTTGCATCCGGTTCATTGGGGCAAGGTTTGTCAGTAGCCATAGGTGCTGCCCAAGCCAAGAAGCTAAATCAGGACAATCATTTGATTTATGCGCTTCTTGGAGATGGAGAATTGCAAGAAGGACAAAACTGGGAAGCGATCATGTATGCCTCCGCAAAAAAAGTGGACAACCTTATTGCCACGATTGACCTTAACGGAAAACAAATTGACGGGGCTACGGATGATGTCTTGAACATGGGAAGCGTTCGCGCCAAATTTGAAGCTTTTGATTGGGATGTTATTGACATCAAGGAAGGAAATAATATTGAAGCCATTATTGCTGGAATGACGGAAGCAAAATCTAAAACCGGAAAAGGAAAACCAGTTTGCGTATTGCTGCACACAGAAATGGGCAATGGTGTAGATTATATGATGTACAGTCATGCTTGGCACGGAAAAGCGCCAAACGACGAGCAGTTGGCAACAGCCTTGACTCAAAACTATTGTGAAGGCGAAAGCGACTATTAATCTATGAGTTATCAATTATAGGTCGGGAGCATCGCTCTTAATCTTTTAATTTTTAAATCTTTCAATTAAAAATAATGAAAAAATATACAAATACAGGAAGTAAAGATACCCGTTCAGGTTTTGGAGCGGGGATGACAGAATTAGGTCAGAAAAATGAAAATGTCGTGGCACTTTGTGCGGATCTGATCGGGTCATTGAAATTTGATGAATTCAAGAAGAACCACCCGGAGCGTTTTTTCCAAATCGGAATTGCAGAAGCCAACATGATTGGTATCGCTGCAGGTTTGACAATCGGAGGAAAAATTCCATTTACGGGAACTTTCGCCAACTTTTCCACAGGAAGGGTTTACGACCAGATCCGTCAATCAGTGGCTTATTCTGACAAGAACGTAAAAATTTGTGCTTCACACGCAGGACTTACTTTGGGAGAAGATGGTGCAACACACCAGATCCTTGAAGACATCGGATTGATGAAAATGCTGCCGGGAATGACGGTAATCAACACTTGCGATTACAACCAGACCAAGGCAGCCACACTTGCATTAGCCGATCATCACGGACCAGCCTACTTGCGTTTCGGACGTCCGGTAGTGCCAAACTTTATGCCAGCCGACGAACCTTTCGTAATCGGCAAGGGAATTTTGCTGAACGAAGGTTCAGATGTAACTATCGTTGCAACAGGACATTTGGTATGGGAAGCCTTGGTTGCTGCTGAAGCTTTGGAAGAAAAAGGAATTTCTGCTGAAGTGATCAACATCCACACCATCAAACCTTTGGACGAGGAAGCCATCTTGAAGTCATTGGCTAAAACGAAATGCATTGTTACAGCCGAAGAACATAATATCCTGGGTGGCCTGGGAGAAAGCGTTGCCAGAGTCCTATCTGCAAACAGCCCTGCTCCACAAGAGTTCGTTGCTGTTAACGACAGTTTTGGAGAATCTGGAACACCTGAGCAATTGATGGACAAATACAAGTTGAACAATCAGGCGATTGTTGAAGCTGTTGAAAGGGTAATGAAAAGAAAATAATCATTCCTTTTCTTATAAATAAAAAATCCAGTTCAATGAACTGGATTTTTTTATGCTATCGATATTTTTGCTTTTAATGACAATTAGGATCCAAATGCTTTCTTAATCTCGTTGGTGATGTAAAATCATCTCCACAACTAGGAATTCCTTGTCTTTCATCAATTATTGTACCCGGATCATCAACCGTTGCTCCATTGAATGGATAGTAAAAAGTAAGTTCTTCCTGGGTTACAGGATCTATCTTTGTATACCTTATCTCTCTTCTGGTCAGGAATCCATCGCCATCGTCATCAATATCCAAGAAATCCGGAACTCCATCGCCATCCGTATCAACAGTATATGGATCCACGCTATTCAGACTTTCATACTTGGTCAGGATACCATCCCTGTCGTGATCCCTTTCCCTGATTGAATGCAACCTTATCGTAAAAACCAAAGGTGAATAGGCTGGAATCTTGTCCTGGTACCTGCTGAAGTAACCTAATCCCGAAGGAATAAAGACTACTCCTGACCCATAATTGCTATAAGTAATCTCACCATTTTCTCCAACAGTAGGATTATCTCCTCTTTTCAATAATGCCGTAAATTGTCTGAATCCAGAAATAACGGTTATTTCAGAAGTACTGATCTGCGGATAAGTAAACCAGGCCGGTGCATTTCCATTTCTGACATCAAATTCCGAATTATCAAGTGTCCATCCCCTATACGTCACAAAAGTTGAATCTACAGTGGTTGCTTGTTGCCCGACACCCTCACTCAACATTACATAATACATCTTATACTCCACAGGATCCTCCGATTTGCCATCCACCAGGTTTGAGGTTCTCGAATCATTCTTGACCATCTTGGACTGCAAAGGAAACTCTGTATTATCCCAAATCGATACAAGACCTCCAGGATTTCCTTGGGGAATCGAATCAATAACGACATCTATCAGTCCATTCACTTCTACTTTAACAAGATAATGTGTTTTCAAATACTGCTCGATTGAATCGATGTCAGATAAATATTGTTCCGAAAGATCTCTTGGTGGCGCAATTGAAGTATCGTCATCATTCTTATTACATGAAAATAAAATGACGCTTGTAAGAAGTAAAATAAAATAAAGCCTAAATTTGTTCATTATTAGTTGGAATTTTAGTCCCGCAAGATACAATATAGATTTATTTTTGGACAAAAAATTAACGACGATTTTAGAAAAGATATGAGAATCGATAAATATTTATGGTGCGTCAGATACTACAAGACCCGGAACATGGTTACAGAGGCGTGCAAGAAGAATCACGTAACGGTTAACGGGCAGGTTGCCAAGCCTTCAAAAGAAGTTTTCCCAACCGACAAGATTACTTTCAGGAAAGACCAGATTACGCAGATCATAACCGTTTTGGACATTCCACCCAATCGTGTCGGAGCCAAACTGGTTGATATTTACAGAAAGGATGAAACGCCTCCAGAAGTCTTTGCCCATTTGGAATTATTGAAACTTTCCAAAGAACATTATCGAAAAACGGGCGAAGGAAGACCGACCAAGAAAGACCGTCGTGACCTTGAAGACTACAGTACCGATTTTTCAGACGATGATGTTGATTAAAAAGAATTAAAGAACTAAATTTACACAGCTTTCAAAAAACAACGCAAATGAGCCAAAACATCATCCTTGACAACCAGGAAATAGAACACAAAATAACCAGGATTGCTTATCAGATCTATGAAACCTTTGTGGATGAAGAGGTTATCGTAATAGCCGGAATTGCCAATAATGGTTTTGTTTTTGCAAAAAAGATAGCAACCGCATTGGAAAAAATTTCGCCCATAAGGGTATCGCTTTGCGAGGTTTTTATTGACAAGCAAAATCCAACTTCGCCCATTACAACTTCTTTGGATAAAGGAGAATATCAGAACAAAGGCCTGGTACTGGTTGATGATGTTTTGAATTCCGGAACAACCTTGGTTTACGGCGTAAGGCATTTTCTAGACGTTCCGCTCACCAAATTCAAAACGGCCGTGCTGGTAGACCGAAACCATAAAAAATACCCCGTCAAGGCAGATTTCAAAGGAATTTCACTTTCAACATCATTATTGGAGCATGTCCAGGTAATTTTCGAAGACAACAATAATGTAGCTTTCCTAAGCTAACAGATCTTCAATCTCCTCGACAATCGTTTCGGCAGATTTATCATCGACTGCTACTTTGAAAGCAGCCTGATTGTAATAATAGCTCCTGTCGAAAAGGTGCTTGGCAATAAATTCTTTCATTTCTTCCTTTTCCAAGGTTGACAATAGAGGCCTGTCAGGTTTTGCACTTGACAAACGCTCATAAAGCGTTTCTACCGACGCTTTAAGATATATTGAAGCAATTCCTTCCCCGTTCAACAATAAATGATTTCCGGCATAGCAGGGCGTTCCTCCTCCAAGGCTTACAATCATGCGCTCATCGTTTGCCATCAATTCTGAAAAAATCTGATGTTCCATCTTCCTGAAATAAATTTCCCCCCTGGTTTCAAAAATAGCTTTCACGGACAAATTCAATCGTTCCTCGATGATTTTATCAAGATCCAAAACCTTTATTTTTATTTTTTCGGACAATAATTTTGCAATTGTTGTCTTTCCCGAACCCATATAACCCAATATCACTATTTTTTCCATCTAAATAAAACCTTATAAACTAAGGCGTTAAGAACAATTATTAAAAAAAGACAAATTTAAAGGAAAATTGCTTTGAAAAATAAATAATAACGCCTTATATTTGCACCCGCATTCAAGAAAAGAAAATGACTCGATAGCTCAGTCGGTAGAGCACATCACTTTTAATGATGGGGTCCTGGGTTCGAGCCCCAGTCGGGTCACAAAATGACCAGTCATTTAAAAAATTTCTTGAACGCATTGACTCGATAGCTCAGTCGGTAGAGCACATCACTTTTAATGATGGGGTCCTGGGTTCGAGCCCCAGTCGGGTCACAAAAGTTATTCGCCACGGTGAATAACTTTTTTTTGTTTTTGGCCACGTGGAGAAACGGTAGACTTGCCATCTTGAGGGGGTGGTGCTCGTAAGGGCGTGTGGGTTCAAATCCCACCGTGGTCACAAATAAAAAAATCCTAACTTTTGTTAGGATTTTTTTTTGGTTCTGTCTTACAAATCAGTTCTTGTAAACGATGTAATCGTTCGATTCAAGGACAATGTCTCCCAATAGTATTTTAGCGCCTCCAGGGAGCTTTATTTTTGTTGCAGCACCAAAGTTTATGATGACGGTGATGCTTTCACCTTCGAAGCTTCTTGTGTACAGGATTTGATTGTCCTGATATTCCAGCCTATCGTATTCTCCATACTGCAATACCTTTTCCTTGTTTCTTAAAGTTATCAGGTCCTTGTATCTGTAAAAAATAGAATTCTTGTCTTTTTTCAAATGTTCAACATTATCCTCCTTGTAATCCGTACCAACTTTTATCCAAGAGCTTCCTGTTGAAAATCCAGCCTGCCTGCCTGCATTCCATTGCATCGGACTCCGCGATTTGTCGCGATTGTTCTTGTTTCCTTCCAACAAGGCTTTTTCCGTACCTTCTCCTTTTCCTATTGCCAATTGATAATGGGTCCTGCCTTGGATGTCTGCCATTTCTTCGAAGCTTTCTGCAATGATGTTGTGCATTCCGATTTCTTCCCCATAATAAACAAAAGGCACACCTTTTGCCGTAAAGACCAATGCAGCCAACGCTGAAGCTTTCTTATAATCTCCACCAGCCAGCCTGTCTATCATCCTTGGCATGTCATGGCTTCCGAAAAACAAGGTCGGATAACTGCTCATGTTCTTTTCCATACTTTGCAATTCATTGAGGATCTTTTCGGCTGAAAAAGCAGCAATGCTTCCGAAATTGAAATTAAAAACGACATCCAGTAATTCTTCCGATTGGTATTGCCTCAGGACTTCAATCTTGTCACTTCCAATCTCTCCCACGATAAAACGGTCTTGATAAGTATTCACAGTGGATTTTATCATTTTCATGGCTTCCTTCACTCCGGATTGGTCGATGTCGTGCATGTGTACCTGATTTCCATCCCTCATCGGATTATCCGCAAGGATTCCATCAGTAGTCAGAAAATTGATGACATCAAGCCTGAAACCATCTATGCCGGCATCAAGCCAGAACCGGAGTATTTTCTGTACCTCATCCACCACTCTTGGATTCGACCAATTGAGATCCGCCATCCTGACATCAAACTTGTGATAATAATATTGATTGGTCGTGGCATCAATTTCCCAGGCCGTCCCGCCAAAAAAAGATTCCCAATTGTTGGGCTTGTCTTTCCAGATATAAAAATCACGGTACGGATTGTCCTTGGATTTTTTGGCTTCCTGGAACCATTTGTAATCGGTGGAAGTATGATTCAAGACCATGTCCATAATGACCTTGATCCCTCTTTTATGTGCTTCTTTTAAAAAATGATCAAAATCCGCCCTGCTTCCATAAGTTGGATCAATGGCGTAATAATCCTCGACATCGTAACCATTGTCCACTTTGGGTGATTTCAAGAAAGGTGTCAGCCAGATTCCCTTGATGCCCAGATCTTGCAAATAATCCAATTTACTCGCAATGCCTTGGAAATCGCCATAACCGTCGCCATTGCTGTCCGCATAACTCGGCATGTAGATCTGATAGAATACGGTTTCCTTCCACCAATTTTTTGAACTTCCAGAATGTTGTGCATTCGATAGAGAACAAAAAAGGCAGGTCATTATCAGAATTGAAAATTTAGACAGGACAGACAGTTTCTTTATTTTTTGGGTTGAACGTTATAATCCACCACAACATTATCCACTAGCATCTTGGAACCTGAATAAGTTGTTTTTCCTTTGGACGGAACCATTACAATTACCGCGGCATTTTTAGCACCTAATTTTATCCTGGACGAAGAAGAAACGTTTTTCGCCAGGAAAGTTCCTGAAACGGTATCGTATAAATCGACTTTCTTTCCTTTTGCAACATTTACTATAACGGTTTTGTTCTCGTTGTATGGGTTGTAATACAAGAAAGAAGGATATGTCTTGTCGTTGAAGAAATCGGTTGCCAGCAAATCCAATTGGAGGATTCCCTCTACATTTGTCTTCTTGATGATGCTTCCAAAAATCCCGACGTGTCCGCTTCCGTAAACACTCAATTGTGATTCCTTTGGATTTTGTCCCGGAACCCAGAGTGGCCCATCACCTTGTGCCACCGGAGCTGGAATATTTTCATTTTCAGGATAAAGCGATTTCTTGATGATCCCTTCATAACCTATCACATTTTTTCCAACACCAGCCAATTCCGGAATAGTTTCGTGCTCGTCCGGCATGTGCTCCGGATAGAAGAATTTTGAAGCATTTGCTGCATTCAACATCCATTTCCCGATAGCACTTGCATATGATTGATCATATCGTACCATCGGTACCAAAGGCCAGGCGGCATCATATGTATTCATCAGGAAACCATAGCCTCCATTGTGGACAGTGCTTCCCACCGTTCCTGAAATATCATATCCATTCCAATTTCCCACCAGGAAACCCCAACCTTCACGGCAAATTGCAGTGCCATCAAACGTCCAATCGAGCATTTTGGCAGTGTCGTATGATTTTCCTTCTTCCGCATTAATCCTCGCTGCCAGATAAGCTCCAAAAGGCATCAGCAATTCATACGTGGGATTTATTGGCTGCGCCTCCAAAGCCGAAAGGGCCGAAAGGGCTCCTTTCAAATATTTCTTATCGCCGAATTTCTTATAGGCCGAATACAAGATCCAGGCGTGTCCTGCAGCCGCATCGGGTTGTGCGCAAATGTTGTTTTTCATCGGCGTCATCTTCCCATAATCAAAATAGGAATAGTCGTAATTTCCGTTCAAGATAACATCCGCCTCATAGAATTTATCCCCTATCTTCCGGGCCATTTCTTCAAATCCAGGTTCATTGGGATATAAATCATATACGGCATAGAACAACAAGTTCGGATAAACATCATACCACCAATCACGGCCGTATCCCCCACCCAGCAATGCAACTTCCGGACAGGTGTTGTTCATCATGATGTCCCAGCCGGTTTCGCTGTTGAAATAGTTTTTCAGCATCGCGACATAATTGAGATTATCTTGGTTTGTTTTATCGATTCCAACCAGGCTGGCGCCCAAAGTGGCTCCCATCGTAGCCAATGACTCGTGAAACATTCCCTTGTTGGCTTCACCCTGACGGACATCCCCGATCGCGGTATACAAACCGACAACATCCTGCGGATAATTCTTCTGGCTTTTGTCCATCCAGACCATCGGCCAGAATTTTTCCTTGGCATCGAAATCAAAAACAACAGCATCAAAATCTTTTGCAAGCTTGTTGTAATCTATGATCCCGAAAGGTTTTGGCACATCCGCCATAAGGTCTACCCGTGGAATTGATTGTTGTTTTACCTGAGCTTCTACAGGCAGGTTTATGAGCAAAAAACAAATTATTGTGGCTTTAAAAAATGTATTCATTCGTAGGTATTTTTAAATTTAAGTGATATTGTTGGCCGTTTCCTCCAATGCCTTCGGGTTTATCTCCTCCTCTTCCTCAGGAGCCAATTTATTTCCCTTGGCAATAATCTTCTTGCTTATAAAGATAGAGCAAAGTTGCAGCAAGGCAATAATCCCAACCGCATAACGCAAGGCAACATCTTCTGAAACGGCAAAATACAAGACCAGGAATGTTCCTGCTCCAAGAAGCCTTCCGAGATACAATCCTGCTTCGTGGTTCAAGATATAAGTGAATTCACCCCTTTTTTCAATTCTGGAAACAATATCAATAACCCTCAATTGGATCGGGTAATAAGCAAGATCCATCAATGGTTTTGCTATCAGCAGCAGCAACAGGAATACGATTACCCCCATTTCATTGAACAAGGCCGCATTGAAACAGGCTCCAATTGCAAAAAGAATAAGTCCGGCCGAAAAGGTCTTGATCCTGTCTTCGGGTTTGGAAAATCGACCGATAAAATAAATAATGATTGCCGCAAGAATGGCCCCGATGGATTGTGCCTTTCCCAATGCACCTTCTTCCCCCAAGAGCTTGAAGATCAGCATTGCGGGAGCTGTAACAAGAAATCCTTGTGCCAAACCTTTGAACATCGCCAAGGACAATAATTTGTTCCAAAGCGGATGGAATTTAAAGAAGATGTATTTCTTCTGGATTGGATTCTGGAATCTTCCCCTGAAGCACACGACTGAAGCCAGGATAGTAATGACAAATACAATACCGGTAATCACTTCGTAAGCCGAATGTTTCGAATCGGCACCTGTCTTCGACTGGATGAACCAACCAATAGTTGCCGGGATCACGATTGCAATGATGGTATAGAAAAACGTTTCCAATCCATAATAGTAGTTCCGATTATCGTCGTTGGTTATGGAAAGTACAAGGTAATCCCTGTTCGACCAATACAATCCGAACGAAAGTCCCATCGTGATTCCGGCCACTCCGATTCCCAGCAGATCCAAATCTTTCAAGGACATCATTATGATCATCGAAACGCCGCTGAGCATCATTCCTATCGAATACAATTTCCTTATGTTGAAATATTTCAGAAGCAATCCATTCAACAAGAAAGTAAGCGGGATTCCCGTATAGATTGCCAATTGGTAAATGACTACCTTTGAAGTATCATCTGAATTCCGCATGATGTATGCCGCCACAAAAATGTCGATGACAGGCTGCACAAGGGCATAGACCAAGTTGGTCAGCACCAATATCTTGAAATTATGACTCTGGCTTTTAAAATGATCAAATTCAGATGTAAGTTTTTTCAGCATTGGTACTATTTTAAAAGTGAAATTATTTCATTGATGGAAAATTTAGCACCACAAACAAATTCATCCGAAGCACCGTAATACATCGTCACGGTATCTCCATCAGGCTCAACGATATGACCGTTTGTGAACACCACGTTTCCGAAGAAGCCACTGAGTTCATATTCGGTTGTTGGAACCATGATTGGTTCTTCGGTCCTTGCCAATACTTTTGTCGGATCGTTCAAATCCAAAAGAAATGCTCCCAGGCAATATTGATGGTTTTCGTTTGCCCCGTGGTAAATTTCCAGCCAACCTTTTTCTGTTTTTATAGGAGCCGCTCCCGCACCAACGCGCTTGCTGTCCCACAGACCTTTTCGAGTCCTGACAATGCAATGGTGGTTTCCCCAATGGATTCCGTCTGGGGAAGAAGCAATCCAGATATAATTTCCTCCAATATCAACACTGCTTGGTCGATGCAAGGCATAGAAAAGTCCGTTTATCTTCTCTTCAAAAATAGCGCAGTCCTTATTGTGGGCGGGCAGTATCATTCCGTGTTTTTCGAAATTCTTCCAATCCGTCGTAGTCCGCAAACCAACCCCTACTCCATTATCGGAAACAGAAGTAAACGTCAGGTAATATTTACCTTCAATGAATGCCACACGGCAATCTTCAATTCCGAAAGCTTCCAGGATGCCTTCTCCAACCAATGATGGATAGTCTTCTGGCTCATAAAATTCTACACCGTCATCACTACATAACAGCCTTAGATGCGACAATGTGGTCAGATAATCCGTTCCCTTGTAATTTATGACCCTTGCATCGGTTGCAATCAATTCAGGATCGTCTTTTTTTATTTCTATTATGCTGATACTTCCTGTTTCCGTAAGGATTGGGAAAGAAATGATGGTATCTTTTTGTTTCGGGCGTTCTGCGACTCTTACGATCAGCCACGTCTTTCCCTTGAACTGAAAAACGCCAGGATTTAGAAGGCAGGTAATTTCCAAGCCCTCAGTACTGGCAGGAATGTCGTTCGGAGAAAGCAATGGGTTCTCTACAAAGCGTCTTGCAATGTCTTTCATATTCGGTATGGTTTTGTAATTTATATAAGAAAGGCTGACCCGGAACTAACTCAAACTAACTCTGAGCCAACCTTTTCTCTAAGATTTAGTATCCGTCATTTGGGGTCAAAGTACCTGCCGATGCATCAATTTCCGATTGCGGAATTGGATACAGCATGTGCTTGTCTTGGAAATTTTTGCCGTGGGCCGTCATTACCTGTTTGGCAATTCCCCATCTTTTGAGGTCAAGCATCCTTTGGTTTTCGAATCCAAGTTCCACTCTCCTTTCAGAGATCAGCCATCCTTTGATTGTTGCCGGATCGCTTGACGCCGGCCTGTCTGGCAAAGTTCCCGCTGGCGGAACAATTCCGGCTGCGTCAGGTGTGTTTCTTGCCCTGTTCCTGATTTCATTGATAAGTCCAACAGCTCCAGCATAGTCACCTGTTTCAAGAAGTGCTTCCGCTTTCCAAAGGAGTGCATCAGCATAACGGATGTACACCTTGTTGTTTGGAGCATCATCGTTTCCTTTGTTGGTTCCGTCAAGGCTGCCCAGCATCTTGTTCATATTTTGATCCTCTACATTAACAGTTAGTGACTTTCTTGGATCGTTTGGTTCAAATGCATTCAGGAAATCAGCACTTGGGGCGAAAAATCCCCAGCCCAGTGGTGCACAGATACCATTTCCTCTTCTTGGAACAGCATTTGTTTGATGGTCAAAAGAAAAAATTACCTCGTTATCATTGTATTCTGCAGTGAAATTCTGAAAATAATTTGCATTCAAGCTGAATCCCAATCCTGCCAACTCATCAACCAATGGCGGAACCGCACTCCAATTTTTATTGTACAAATGTGATTTTGCCAAAAGTGCAATTACGGCGCCTTTTGAAACCCTCCATTTTTCCGTATCAGAAGAATATTTGGTATTAGGCAATAGATCTCTGGCCAAAAGCAAATCGGATTGGATCTGCTCCCAAACCAAATTTTTGTCTTGTCTTACCGCAACTTCAAAAGCTTCATTGAATGTTTTTACAGGCCTCAAGATCAAAGGCACGTCACCAAAATTGGTTACAAGGGAGAAATAATAGTAACTTCTGATAAAATAATTTTCCGCAAGTAGTTGATTTTTTCTTGCTTCCGTTATTCCTGTAATCGTTTCTATTTCTGGATTAGTCAGATGCTCAATTGCAGTATTGGCTCTTTTTATACCCTCATAGTTATAAGTCCATAATCCATTTGGCCCACCATTTTCTGAAGTAAACGTAAAGTTGTTTATTTCATCAATCCAAGGCTGATCTCCATCCGGATTCCATTTTTTCTCCATATCGTCTGATGCGATATCCTGCATGACGTAATCGTTCTGAAAAACAAGACCACCTGTCCAATCCCAATTTCCTAAAATATTTAATCGATTGGATAATAATTCATACGAAGAACGCGTGAGGTTTTCAATAATTGTAAGAGTTGGCGTGTTATCTGCTTGTTCTAATGTAACCACACCTACCGGGGTCAAATCAAGATCATCTTCACAACTAACCAGAGAAACAATCCCAGCCAATAATGCTATTTTAAAATATCTTTTCATAATCATTTTTTTAAAGTTTTATTCTTGCACCAAACATAACTGAAGCGGCTTGCGGATAAGTCCCTTGATCTTTATAACTGGTTGATTCAGGATCCAAACCGCTGTAATCCGTCCAAGTAAGTAAATTTTGTCCGGAAACATAGATGCGCAGATTTGATATTCCTGCCATTGCCTTTGTATCGAAGGTATATCCAAGCTCAATATTTTTCAACCTCAGATAAGATGCGTCTTCTACAAAAATGCTTGAAATCCTGCTTCCCCCATTGTCATTTTGAGTAACCCTTGGAATAGTATTGCTTGTTCCTTCTCCATTCCAGCTGTTCAATACTGCAGTTGTGGAGTTAAACGGACGTCCATCATAATCAAGGATCTGCTTCAAGTCGTTGTAGCGGTCGACATCTTCAATACCTTGAAATAAAAAAGATATATCAAAACGTCTGTACGAAGCATTAAAAGCCAATCCATAAGTAATTTTTGGAATAGGACTACCAATAAACGTCCTATCATCACCATTTATTTCTCCATCTCCGTTAAGATCTTTAAACCTGATATCACCAGGCTGTGTAGTTCCCGGGGCAGTATACAAATGAGAATTGATTTCGTCAGTATTTTGATAAATCCCATCAAATTGGTAGCCATAAAAAGAATTAATTGGCTGCCCGACTACGGTTCTTGTATTACTAAATGTATCTTGCAACAATCTAACATTAGGGTGAAGGCGCTCCACTTGATTTTTTAAAGTTGCCATATTGGCATTGAACCCGTACTTGAATTCGTTGTCATTGTTTTGAAAATTCAATGCAAATTCAAATCCTTCATTTGTAACATCAGCTGCATTGACATAAGTTGATTCTATAGTTCCAACTGAAACACGTGGCAGTTGCATCGTCAATAAAATGTCACTTGTTTCTTTTTTAAAATAATCAACAGAAAAGGATAGTTTGTTGCTCAAGATTCCAAAATCGATTCCAAAATTGGTCTGGGCTGTTGATTCCCACTTCAAATCAGGATTCCCATAACGAATTATTTTTGTACCGTCAATTGTAGTAGTCACAAAAGTTTGATAACCATCATTTGGAATTTCCTGGTTTCCGTTTAATCCCCAACTCGCACGTAATTTCATATTTGAAAGCCAACTCACGTCCTGCATAAACTCTTCATTTGTAATGATCCAGTTTCCTGCCAATGAAGGGAAATAACCCCATTTATTGTTAGGTCCAAATCTTGAAGAGGCATCAGCACGAACCGTCGCAGTTGCAAAGTATTTATTATTATATCCATAAGTCCCAGATGCAAACAGCGAGAACAAACTCCATCTTGATTGATTCCCTGAACTATAAGGAAAAGGTAATTGATTTTCCACGCTGCCTACGCCACCATAATCTAAATAACGATAAGGATCTGTAGTATTGTCAAAGTTTGATCTAGCACCACCGATAGCTGCTTCTTTATTTTTGATTACTTCGGTTCCTAAAAGAAAATTGAGGTTATGAGAATCATTAATTGTCTTTACGTAATTCAAAGTGTTGGACCATGTAAAAGTTATATTTTCACCTCTATTTTCATTCAAGTTGTTCGGACGATTGTTTCTTCCCAAGCCGTAATACACATCCTCTGTACTAGCAATGTTTGGATCTCCATAGTTTTCAGCAAAGACTTTACTATGCAAGAATTTAATATCAGCACCAAGATTACTTCTAAATTTTAATGATTTGTCACTCAAAATTGCATATTCAGCATATACATTTCCAAAAGCTTGAAATGTATTTCTCACATCATCTGTAAAATGAACAATTGCCAAAGGATTAGAACTATACTCATAATCCGGGCTCCATCCACCATTTTGATTAGGCCCAGTATAGAATGGTAAATCCGTATATGGATCACCTTCTCTATAAGTTGGATCATTTACATCTTTATAAATTCCTAAAACAGGTGGACGAATCAAGGCGTGGCGAATAACGCCTGGAGCATCACCACTTGAAGACAACCTGTCCTGGGTAATATAATTTAGTTGCAAATTTGACCCTACAGAAAATCGGTCAGAAACATTAGAGTTGACGTTGGTTCTAAAATTCACACGTTTATAACGGTCATTATTTTCTGTCACAATTCCATCAATTCCATAATAACCTCCCGAAATCATGTATTGTGTTTTCTCGGTACCACCGCTTGCAGATATTTGAATATTGTTAGACAATCCTGTTGTAAACAATTCATCCAACCAATTCGTATCGGCAAATATTTTTTCAGTTCGATCACGAGTATAAGGATTTGTGGCACCCGGAACGTTTTTTGTACTGTTGTTCCAAGCCCTTTCTTCCATATCCAAATATTGCGATGCATTCAGCATCTTGGGAAGATTAACCGCAAAGTGAACTCCTGTAAAAACATCCACATCGAAGCTAGATTTTCCTTCCGCTCCTTTATTTGTTGTAATCAAAACAACCCCGCCTGCAGCCCTGGAACCGTAAATGGAAGCTGATGCTGCATCTTTCAAAACAGTCATTGTCTTGATGTCTGATTGACTAAGGAACGTAATATCACGAGTCGGAACACCATCTACGACATACAGGGCATTATTGTTGCCCAGCGTTCCTTCTCCCCTGATTCTTAATTGAATCCCATCACCAGGTGCACCTGTACTTGCGGCCACAAAAACACCTGCCACTTGTCCCTGCAAGGCTTGAGACACATCTGCAACCCTGGTCTTGGAAAAATTTTCCATGTTTACTTCCGATACGGCTCCAGATATGGAATTTCTCCTCTGTCCGACATATCCTGTAACTACGACTTCATCCAAAGCCTGTGAATCTTCAGCCAGGACAACATTCAGTGTACTTCCAGTAACAGGAAGCTCTTTTGAAACATACCCTATATAAGTGAAAACCAATACGGAACCTGGTGCGACATTGTCGATGGAATATTTTCCATCAAAATCAGTTGCAGTACCATTCGTCGTTCCTTTTACACTGATGTTTACCATAGGCAATGGACCGTTTGAATCTGTAACCGTTCCACTAACTGTTTGTGCATACATAACGCTTCCAGTCAATATTGTCCATATCAGAACAAGATTGTAAATAATTTTGTTTTTCATACCAATAATGCTGATTTGTTAATAATGTGTACCTTTTTTTTCATGTTAATAAAATTTGGTTGAGTTTAATTGTGATTAACGCTTTTTTATGCTTGAAATCATTTCATAAATTTAAGTTAACCGCATAGAAAGGAGTGTACACTATTTCTTCAAAAGTGTACACTATAACGATATAGTTGATTTTCAGTTATTTGAAAAAGAAGAATTCTTGGTTTTGTATTGAAGCTGGTAATTCTTTGGAGTGGTGTTGTATACCTTTTTAAACTCCCTGTAAAAGTAGGAACGGTTGTTAAATCCCGATGCATAGCAGACTTCCGACACCGTCAACTGGTTCCTGCGCAAAAGTTCGGCAGAATGTTTCAATCGGATCGTGCGGATGAGATCTCCAGGGGAAAGTCCAAAAATTTCCTTGGTTTTACGATACAATTGCGACGTGCTTATGCCCAAAGTCTTCTCGATAAACAAACTTTGCAGGTTTTCATTGTCGATATTTTTGCGAACAAGGTCGATAACTTGCTTGATAAATGCCTTTTCTTCATTGTTGATTGGAATGTCTGATAGTGTTCCGACCACGGCATCGTGTGTAAAATGTTGCAATATCAAGGCTTTTTCTTCCAGCAATTTCTGGATCCTTATCAATAGATGGTCCGGATAGAATGGCTTGGGAATATAGGAATTGGCACCACTTTCCAAACCTTCAATCCTATGGATGACGGAATCTTTCGCGGTAAGCATGATGAATGGAATATGGCAGGTTCGCAAATCTGTTTTTACTCTTTTACAAAGCTCCACCCCGTCCATCAACGGCATCATCACGTCACTGATAATGATGTCTGGAAGTTCCTTCTCTATGATTTCCAAAGCTTCAACGCCATTATAGGCCGTGATGATTTTATACTTGTCTGCCAATAGATCGTTCAGGAACAAATGTATTTCCTTCTCGTCCTCCACGATCAATATCTTCTTCTGGCTGTTTTCAACCAGATCCAATGCTGAAATCTTGTCCGGAATACCATCGGTCTTCTCTGTGATTTCTTCAAGGATATTCTTAAGATGGTGCGAGATCAGGACAGGAGAATTTTCCATGTCAATTTCCTTTTCAGTAAAAGCCGATTTTTCACAAGGGATCAGGATGGTAAAAGTCGTCTGCTCATCCGGAATGCTTGAAACCAGTATTTCACCCCGTAAAACCGTAACCAGCTTTTTGATATAGGCCAATCCGATTCCCGTCCTAAACATTTCCGTATCGGATGCTTGATTGGTATCCGACAGGAAGAAACGGTCAAACAGGGAATCCAACTTTTCCTTTGGAATGCCTTTTCCCGTATTGGTAATCGTAATGTTCAGGGTCTTGAAACTTCGATCTTCAATTTCAAATTTAAGATGGATACTTCCGTTGGAAGGCGTGTATTTGAAAGCGTTTGACATCAAGTTGAAAACGATTTTTTCCAGTTTGTCCTTGTCGAACCAGCCCGGCAAGGTTGAGGGAACTTCTACGTGATAACCAATGTTCTTGTCCAAGGCCCAATCATCAAACAGCTCGGCTATTTGCTCGACAAGATTCACAAGATCAAACTTCCTTACCGTATTTTCCAGGTAATCGTATTCAGCCTTCCTGAATTCAAGCAATTGCTGGGTCAGGAACAATAATCTGGAGCTGTTCCTTTGGATCATGTGGATGAATTTCTGATTCTTCTCGTTCAAGTTTGTCGTTTCCGATAATTTCTGGATCGGCCCCACAATCAATGTCAGTGGCGTTAAAAACTCGTGGGCGATATTGGTGAAGAAGGTCAACCTGTTTTCATGCAACTCTTCCTCATTCTGCCGGATAAGGATATTTTGCTTCAGCGATTGTCGTTTCAAATAGTAGCTTCTCACAAATAAAACAAAGAATGCGAGAAGCACCAAATAAATCACGATTGCTACGTTCGATTGCCAAAAAACCGGTTTTACCCTGATATCGATTGCTTGAACAGGTTCGCTCCAAACTCCATCACTGTTTGTCCACTTCAACCATAAGGAATAATTTCCCCTTGGAACGTTCGTAAAAGAAATGATCTTACGATTGTCGATACTGTTCCATTCCTTGTCGAACCCCTCCAACTGGTACGCATATTGGCATTTTTCATTATTGATATAGGTAAGAGAAGCCAATTGTATGTCAAAAAAATTCTGATTGTGCTTTAGAACAATGGATGGATACGTTTTGGAATCAGGTGAGATAACCAATCCCTGATAATAAGGTGTAGTCTGATTCTGTCCGCTGATCTTATCAATAAGGAGGTCGGGAACCACTGTGGATTCTTTTATCTTTTGAGGCAAAAAATAATTAAAACCTTTGATCCCACCCATAAAAATATAATCCGATTTTGGGTCGCCATAAAAAGCCCCGTCCGCAAATTCATTGTTCTGCAAGCCTTCATTCTTGGTATAATTGATGAATTTTTCTGGATTGATGCTAAAATTTGACAGACCAAAATTGGTACTGATCCACAGATTTGATTTCTTGTCCGAAACAATTCCGTGGATGGTATTATTGGGCAAGCCATCTTTAGTGGTGTAAGTCTTAAAGACTGCTTTCCCATCGCTTTTCAATTCTTCAAGCACATTCAAACCAAAACTGGTTCCAATCCAGAGCTTGTTGTTGGCATCGGTCACCAAGCACAATATGTCATTGTTTGAAAGGCTTTCCGCATTATGCGCCACATTTTTATAAGTACGAAACTTTCCCGATTCCTTGTCAAAGAGATTCAGTCCTCCCAGACGTGTCCCGATCCAAAGCTGGTTGTCGTTTCTCGGAACAATAGAAAATATGATGTTACTGCTTAACGAGCTTCCATCATTATTACCAGCCCTATATCTTTTAAAATCAGTAAGTTTTAATTTGGAACCTGAACGTGCTACTTTGCATCTAATCATTCCGTAACCATTTGTTCCAAGCCAGATAAATCCATTCTTATCCTGATGGATGGCATAAATGGACTTGAAATGATCCACTTCTTCATTGCCTTCAATTTCACGCCAGCTTATCAATTTGGATTTTTCCAAATCATATACGGTAATCCCATCTCCATCCGTACCAATAAACACAAGATTTTCTTGTCCTTCGCACAAAGCGAATACCGCATTGTTGAGTATGCTGTTGCTTTCATTAAAGTTTTGATAATTTAAAGGGTTTTCCGGATTCAGATAAAAATCAGAAGAAAAACGAAACAAGCCTTTTCCTTTTGTTCCAACCCAGAATGAATTCCCTCCTGCTTCAAGAAAAGTTCTTACAATTCCACCATCCAGTTCCGGCATCTGCGCTTTTGAAATCAGGTTGAATGATTTTTTAAGCGGATACATCTTGAAAACGCCATCGCCATCGGTTCCGGTCCACATTATATTCTCGCTTCCTTGAACAAGGGTAGTAATTTTTTGATTTTTCAGGTATCTGGACCAAGGTTTGATTACCGCATTACCTTCGAAATCAACAATCGAGTATCCTGATTTTCCCGACAAGACCAATCCTTCGGGAATATGTCCGATTATATTTTCAATATTTTTTTGAGGAAAAACCTGTTTGCTTTTATAATTTGCATAATATAAAACAACTTCTCCCGTGGTCAAAACGGTGCAAATATCCCTATTTGGCAGCACGTCAAACGTTCTGATTTTATCAGAAATCAAAGTTGTCCTGTCAATGTATTTTTTTCCATTCCTTGTAGTAAGATCTATTGAATGAAGTTCATTATTATCAAACAAAACCAATAGTTGTCCCGTTGTTGAGAACTCCATTTTCCTGACCGTTTTTGCTGAAAAAATTTTGCTTTCCATTGGTTGGAAATCCTTTCCATCAAAATAGCCGATTCCCCAATCTTTTACAGCGCAAAACACCTGTTTTGAGGCATCCAGCGCCATATTGAATTCAGATTCCGACAAGGGTGGCTTATTCTTTCTTGAAAAATAGTAATGCTCAAAAGTATCGGTCTTTTTATTGTACCGGTTGATGCCGTGCATCGTTAAAACCCAAATCTGGCCCTCTTTATCTTCTCCAACTTTTAGAATAACCTGATTGCTTAATGAGGTTTTATTGTCTTCTTCCGACCTGAAAATCTTAAAACTATTTCCGTCGTAACGGTTCAATCCGTCCCAGGTTCCAATCCAAAGCAAATTCTGGGAATCCTGAAAAATGCAATTCACCGAGCTGTTGGACAACCCTTTGGTGTTATCCAATTGTTCCAGGGAATACTTCAAGTCCTGATTTTTTAATGTCTCTGAATCTGAAACAGCATCTGAGGCATCTATTTTATGTTTTTGATTATCAGCATATCCACTTCCCGACGAAACAGATTGTTCCGAATTATTACAGGCAATCAATCCCATAAAAATAATGCTGACGAATACTTCTTTGATTCTCATAAAGGCTGCTTTCTGGATTGGGCTTTTAGTTTCTTGTCTTGATTGGACGTCCCAACTTCCTCAAATGTACAAACAAATCTTATCAATAAAGAATCATGGTTTTTGATTGTTTGCGAAATCGGTTGCAATCCTTTTATATAAATACGGATAATATGGAAATGCAGATATAAATAAGCCATATTATTTTTTGTTTAATTTAATGATTACTTTTGTTAAACAAAATTATGATCATGCAAAGTGTCAAGACTGTATTCAGTATAAAAGACCTGGAAAACCTTTCGGGAATAAAAGCACATACGATCAGGATATGGGAAAAGAGGTATAATATCCTTGAACCGATGCGAACGGAAACCAACATCCGGTTTTATGACATTTATAATCTGCAAAAATTGCTCAATATCACCCTGCTTCACAATTATGGGTATAAAATTTCCACGATTTCAAAATACCCGCCTGAAAAAATCCCGGTTCTGGTCCGGGAAATAATTTCTGAGAAGAGTGTAAAAAACCACGCCATAAATGCCTTTAAAATGGCCATGATCAATTTTGACCAAGCCTTGTTTCTTACCACTTACAACAACCTGCTTTCCGAAAAATCATTCAGGGAAATCTTTAATGAGATCTTTATTCCACTTCTGAATGAAATTGGATTATTGTGGCAAACCGATACGATAAAGCCGGCACACGAGCATTTCATCAGTAACCTGATCCTCCAGAAACTTGTCATTAATACTGAAAAGGTTCAAATCTTGGAACCCGAGAAGAAAGAAAAAGTTTTTGTCTTGTTCCTTCCCATCAACGAGATACATGAACTGGGCTTGATGTATATCAATTATGAAATCAGTCTCAACGGTTACAAAAGCATCTACCTTGGAGCCAATATCCCGTTTGAAGATCTAAAGGATATTGCACAGATCTTCAATGATATCGTTTTTGTGACCTATATGACCATTTCTCCTGAAAAGGGCGAAGTAGAAGATTACATTTTAAGGATAAAGAATGAAATCATAAAAGACACTCCATCTGAATTATGGTTGATGGGTAGAAATACCGAACACGTTTTCCAGAAAATCAATATTCCTGGGATCAATATGTTTCGCTCGTTGAATGAACTAATAACCAGACTTTAAATATATGTTAAAGACAAGTATTTTTTGTTTAACATTTATTTATATTTGTTAAACACTATGAAGAAAGATATAAAAGTAATTGGCTCTGGATTTTCATCATTGGCGGGTGCTTGCTATTTGGCAAAAGCTGGCCACAAGGTAACCGTTTATGAGAAAAATGCCACGATTGGTGGAAGGGCAAGGCAATTGAAAAAAGAGGGATTTACATTTGATATTGGTCCGACATGGTATTGGATGCCCGATGTTTTCGAACGTTTCTTTGCCGATTTTGACAAAAGACCATCCGATTATTACGATCTGATAAAACTGTCTCCGGCGTATCAGGTATATTTCGGAATTGATGAATTTGTACTGATTTCAGACAACCTGGAAGAAATAAAAGCCACATTCGAAACAATCGAAAAAGGAAGCGGCAAGGTACTTGAAGAATTCATAAAGGAAGCCAGGAGTAATTATGACATTGCCATAAAGGATTTGGTGTATCGCCCCGGAGTTTCGCCCCTGGAGCTGATTACTGTGGAAACTGCAATGAAAGTGGGGCAGTTTTTTGGAAACATTTCAAAAAGCGTCAGGAAGAAATTCAAGAACAAGAAGCTCATCCAGATATTGGAATTTCCGGTCTTGTTCCTGGGTGCCAAGCCTTCGGACACGCCTTCCTTTTATAGCTTTATGAATTATGCCGATTTTGGCCTGGGCACCTGGCATCCAAAAAACGGAATGTACTCTGTGATCCTGGCGATCGAAAAACTGGCACAAGAATTAGGCGTGACAATTAAAACCGACAATAATATCACTAAAATAGTAGTGAAAGACAAGAAAGCAACTGGCTTGATTGTAAATGGGGCATTTGTTGAGGCTGATATAGTTTTAAGCGGTGCCGATTATCATCACACCGAGACCCTGCTGGAAGAAAATTACCGGGCCTATTCAGAAAAATATTGGGAGAGCCGTGTTTTTGCACCTTCTTCCCTGTTGTTTTATGTAGGCTTTGACAAGAAGATTGAAAACGTCGAGCATCATTCGTTGTTTTTTGATGTGGATTTTGATGCTCACGCTTCCGATATTTACGACAATCCAAGATGGCCCGAAAATCCATTGTTCTATGCAAGTTTTCCATCGAAGACGGATTCCAATTCAGCTCCCGAAGGGAAAGAATCGGCCATTTTCCTGATACCATTGGCACCGGGAATTGAAGACAATGAGGCACTCAGGGATCAATATTTTGAAAAAATCGTAACCCGATTGGAACGATTGACGCAGCAAAATCTAAAAGAAAATATTATATTTAAGGAATCGTTCTGTAAAAATGATTTTGTGGAACAATACAATTCATACAAGGGAAATGCCTACGGAATGGCCAATACGCTGTTGCAGACGGCCTTTTTACGTCCCAAATTGAAGAGCAAGAAGGTAAAAGATTTATATTTTACAGGACAGTTGACCGTTCCCGGACCTGGAGTTCCACCAGCCTTGATCTCTGGAAAATTGGCAGCTGAATTAATCGAGAAACATTTATAATCTATGAAGTCTATTTTTGACAAAGTTTCATTTGAATGCAGTAGGAATGTTACCAAATCCTACAGTACTTCCTTTTCTACTGCAGTAAAAATGCTTGCCCCGAGTATCCGCCAGGATATTTACAATATCTACGGGTTCGTGCGTTTTGCAGATGAAATTGTGGATAGTTTTCACGATTATGACAAGGCGGACCTGTTGCAATTGTTTGAAGACAATCTCCACTTGGCCTTGAGAGACAAGATCAGCTTGAATCCGATTTTGAACTCCTTCCAGCACACCGTGGCCAAATACGATATTCCGTTGGAGTTGATTGATGCCTTCATGCAGAGCATGAAACTTGATTTGGTCAAGAACGAATATGCAACCAAGCAAGAATACCAAGAATATATCTATGGCTCGGCGGATGTGGTTGGCCTGATGTGCTTGAAAGTTTTTGTAAAAGGAAACGATGAAAAATACGAAGAGCTGAAACATTCCGCAATGCGATTGGGTTCGGCCTTCCAGAAGGTGAATTTCCTGAGGGATTTGAAAGCTGATTTTGAAGATCTGAACAGGACTTATTTTCCTGATACCGACCTGAACAAACTCGACGAGATTTCCAAGCAAAAAATCGTTGATGAGATAGAAGCTGATTTCAAGGCGGCTTATGAAGGCATCCTGCACCTGCCACTGGAAGCGAAATTCGGTGTTTATACTGCTTACGTGTACTATAAAAAATTACTCTCGAAGTTGAAAAAAACACCTTCCGCAGAAATAAAAAACGCAAGGATCCGTGTTTCAGATTACCAGAAATTGGGATTGTTTGCAAAATGCTATGTCACGTATCGATTGAACATCTTATGATGAAGTCGCAGGCGCTGGCATTGTTTGTCGTTTAGAATTTATTTTTGAAATTTAAAAAAAATAATATGTGGATTCATATCTTGGTCTTTTTTCTAACGTTCTGTTTCATGGAGTTCATGGCCTGGTTCAGCCATAAATTTATTATGCACGGTTTTCTATGGTCGTTGCATGCTGACCATCACAGGAAGGACCACGATTCGTGGTTTGAGCGCAACGATGCCTTTTTTATCATTTATGCCGTCATCAGCATTGGCTTCTTCCTGCTCTGGCAATATGGCATCCTTGAAATCGGCCTGGCCATCGGATTGGGAATCTTCGCTTATGGCCTGGCTTATTTTCTGGTCCACGATATCTTTATCCATCAACGTTTCAAGCTGTTCAGGAATGCCAATAATCGTTATGCAAGAGCGGTAAGGCGTGCACACAAGATGCACCACAAGCACATTGGAAAAGAAGATGGTGAATGTTTCGGGATGCTTTTGGTTCCGTTCAAATACTTCAAGAAATAGTTTTATTCCTGCCTTCAGGTTCCAGATGGCGAAGCTAACCCCGGCATTAGTGGAAACCCCGGACTTTTTAAAGTTATTTTTTCTTGGCGTTTCAGAGCGACCAACGGAAGCTCCTGCAACGTCTTGGAAAAAAAGCTTGAAAGAGGAGGAGTTGCAGCATTGACGGAATTGGTTTCAAAAAAAAACGCCCAGATACAATACCTGAACGTTTTTCTCAAATTAACATTAACCTAAAATCTAATTTTTCTGCATCATCATTTCCTGAAGTGGTTTCAGCTGCTCTAAATCAATGTTTGATTTTTGCATTACTGAAAGCATGTTCATGATATGCGTCGGGTTCATCTTGTCACCAATGATTCGGACAACAGCGAAACCTGTCTCCTTGCTTTTGGCATAAATTACAAACTCATCTATATTTTCTTCCTCTCCGACGAAGCTGACCGTCACACCATTTTTTCCTGAACCAAATGACATCAGCTTTTGGTATTTTTCGGCTTTCAAGATATCGCTGACTTTTGCCCTTTCGATCTCGTATTGTCCAACATTTGATGAATCCAGCTTGAAGGCCAGGATGTTCATCTTGTCGAAAGATTTTAAGGCCTCCGATTGTTCGGGTGTAAGCTTCGCATTCTCGACATTTAATATATCTGGGGAAAGGTCAACCGCAATGAAATCCTTGTTCTCGGTCTTCTCCACAAAATATTTCTGCAGGGAGGGTTCAGAATTGCAGCTTGTCATAAACAAGCTGCAGATCAGGGCTATGAAATAGATCTTTTTCATTATTTTGGACCTTTAGCTCCCTTGCTCAAGGCACTGCCTCCGGGAAGATTCATCTTGTCTGTAAGTACTGAAAGATCATTCAGGTCGAAATCACCCGTCAAGGACATCAGGATCGTTTCGTTTCCTTTTCCAGAACCTTCAATGAACATCAACAGTTCCCTTACCTGGGTTTCCTTTCCTCCTGTCTTTATCAGGATACGGATGTTTTGTCCTCCATCCTTAACCCGCATCAATTCTTCCAACCCTGCTGTCTTAAGGTATTTTTCAGCAGTGGATTTCATATCAGCTGCATATTTTGAATTTGAAGTTGTAAACACTTTAAGGTTGTTCAACTTTTTTGTCAGGTTCAAGAATTGCTGTGCTTCCTTGTCCTTGGAGTCCATTTTTACGTTGCCCATCATCTGGAACATCTTCTTGGTTACGGTAACGACGGTTATGTCATCGGGACCATCAAATTTATCAAAGACCGATTGCTGTGCAAAAAACACTGATGGCATTAGGGCAAATACGATGGCAATTATAAACTTTTTCATTTTCTTTTTCTTTTTTATGATTTTGTTATTGATCTAAGGCGGCTAAATCGAAATCTCCCGTCAAGGATAATAATACGGTTTCGTCTCCTTTTTTATCTCCACCTGCAATGAACATCAAGAACTCTGATACCCTTGAAGAGTCACCTTTGGATTTTACATATATTTTTATATCGTTTCCTCCTTCTCGGATACTCAACAATTGCTCAAGACCTTCTTTTTTCCTGTAGGTTTCAAACGTCTGCTTCATGTCTTCAGATATCTTTATGCTGGACGTTGAAAACATCTTGAATTTATCGATGTTCTTTACCTGGCTTACATATTTTTGTGTCTTGTCATCCATTTTCAATTTTACCTTATCCAACAAATCAAATGATTTCTTGTTGATGACTACTGCTGTCACATCGTCCAAGTCGTTGAATTTATCAAAGGCTGACTGTGCAAAAAATAAAGATGGCAATAAAGCTAATACTGTTGTGATTATGATTTTTCTCATGATTTCTAAAATTTAATTGTTGATTTTTTTTTGATTGATTTTTAATTGAATACTTTGTTTTTGGCGTTTTCGTATTCCTGAATGTACTGGACACTTTCCATCCCGACGTTTACATTCTGGGATAATAGCGACAATGCTTTCTGGGTTTCCCTGAAGGCAACTTCTGGATCATCATAAGTTCCCAATTCCTGTGTCTGCGTGTTGTCGTAATTAAAATAAGTAAACGTTCCGGCACCTAGCAAAACAGTTACCGATGCTGCAATTGATAACCACGTTGTTGTTCTTTTTTTGGCTCGAGGTTTCGAAACCAGGGGAACCACTTGCGTGAACTCTTGCTGTTTTGAGGCAGAGAAATAACCAAATAGCGGTTTGTATTGTTCCAAATGCTGCGCTACATTTGAAGATGAAAAGTACTCTTTCAATTGATTCTCTTCGGCAATACTTGTTTCTCCTTCGAAGTATTTTTCTAATAGTATTTCTAGTTTATCCAATTCCATAGCTGTGTGTTTTTAACATAAATTCTCTTATCGTTTTCCTGGCTCTTGAGAGTGCTACCCTTATGGCCGTTTCATTCATTTCTAAAATCTTGGCAATATCTTCAAATTCGTATTGCTCTATGTCCCGCATCTGGACAATCAGTTTCTGCTGTTCCGGCAGCTGGTCTATTATTTTTTCGACCCAGCTCAAACTGTCGGTATCTTCCAGTTTCTGCTGCAATCCTGCCTCCCTGTCCGTAAAATTATTATGAACGATTTTTAAATTCCCTGCCCGTTTTGATTTCAACTGATCCAGGCAATAATTTTTGGTCATTGTCATTGCAAGTGCTTCCACACTGTTATAGTTGCTCAGACTTTCTTTCTTATTCCACAATTTTACCAGAACTTCTTGGGTTGCATCCTCAGCCTCTTCGGTGCTCACCAGCAATCGCCGGGAGACCCTGAAGATCTTGTCCTTGAAAGGAGTGATCAGGCTTACAAACTCATTTTGGTTCATTTGATCGTTTTTTGATTGATGATTAATCGATGATTATATAAGGAAGACGAGGCACAATCTTTTTTGTTACAAAAGAATTGAAAATAAAACTAAAGTAATTAAATTTACGTTTGTAAAATAAAAAATCCCCTATGAAAAATTCTTGTAAAGCCTTGATTTTATTTATTGTAGTTGCCTTTTCGTTTCAAAGTTGTGAAGATATGGATGACACTTTGGCTCCAGCAAGCGAACTGGAAATCGACACTTTTATTTGGGAAGGACTTAATCTTTATTATCTATGGCAGGAAGATGTGCCAGATTTGGCAGACGAGCTCAGAGGAACGGTAGAACTCAATACTATCCTAACTTCTGTCCCTGGCCCGGAAAATTTGTTTCAGAAATTGTTGTACAAGCCTGTAAGCCAGTTTCCTGTTCCAGAAGCCATTGATCGTTTCAGTGTCTTGGTAAATGATTATACTTATCTGGAAAACCTTTTCCAAGGGGTTACCAAGAACAATGGTGTTGAATTTGCCCTCCGCCGGAAGGAAAGCAATCCTGCTGAAATTTACGGCTGGGTAAAATACATCATTCCAGGATCGAATGCAGAAAATAAAAACATCGAACGTGGTGCCATTTTTTATGCTGTCAATGGAACTCCTCTAAATGACAACAATTACCTGTCATTATTGAATGCTGAAAATTATACTTTGAATCTTGCCGATTATGATGGTGGCGCGATTACTCCAAACGGACAAACTGTTGCGTTGACCAAAACCCAGCTCACTGAAAATCCCGTACTGGTAGCGGATGTTTTGGAAGTCGGATCGCATAAAGTAGCCTACTTGGCCTATAATGGGTTTACGGCAAACTTTGACCAGCAGCTCAATGCCGCATTTGGAGCTTTCTTGTCAGAAGGGGCTACCGAATTAGTGTTGGATCTGAGATACAACTCTGGAGGTTCCGTGCAGACTGCCACTTATCTGGCCAGTATGATTACGGGGCAATTCAACGGACAGCTTTTTGCAAAACAGCAATGGAACAGCAAGGTGGAAGCTGAAATCGATCCATCGAGGCTCAGCAATAATTTTACCAATTCCATCGGAAACACTTCCATAAACAGTATGAACCTTTCCAGGGTCTATATCTTGACGGCTTCAGGAACTGCCTCGGCAAGTGAATTGGTCATCAACGGATTGAAACCCTACATCAATGTCGTCCAGATTGGGGATATCACTACAGGAAAAAATGTTGGTTCCATCACTTTGTACGATTCGCCTGATTTTTCAAGAAACAACCGAAAAAGAAACCATAAGTATGCGATGCAGCCCTTGGTGTTCAAAACAATCAACAAGGATGGCTTTGGGGATTATCAAAACGGATTGGATCCAACTGTCCTCCTGAGGGAAGATCCGGGAAACTTGAGCCAACTCGGCAATCCCGCAGAACCGCTTTTGAGTACGGCCCTTGGATTGATAACCAGCAACGCAAGAATTATGAAATCCGATCCCCAAAAGGCTGCCAAGGATTTTAAAGATTCCAAGTCGATGAGACGCTTTGGAAGCGATATGTATATTGAAATACCTGAGGGATTATCTGATGTCTTGAAACGATTTTAAAAACTTGGTTTCTTATCCAGTCCTAACGATAGAAAATATCTTACGGATGAAAAATGAACAGGACCGGATTGCCAGCACCATACTAGAATTTATTGGCGGGCTGAAATATTATACTGCAGAAATTAAGAAAGGCTTCCAAATGGAAGCCTTTTCTTTTTGAATCAAAACCTTATTTTATAATGAGCCGCTGTGTAGTTTTTTGACCTTGTGCAGATAAAGAAACCTGAACCAGGTATACTCCTGGTGTAAGATTGGAAGTGTTTATCTGTTCGTTTGCCTGGATGCTTTTATCCAAGACAATTCTTCCAGAAATATCATAAATGGTAACGTTTGCTTCTTCATCCAACTTGATCGTGAAATAATCCGCAGCCGGATTAGGATAGATCTTCAGATTGCTTTTTGCGAAATCACCTCTACCCAATATTGCCTGATTGATTACTCCGACAGCTTGCAAATCGAAACCGCAGGAAGCAAAAGGTGTTGGGAAGGATTCGTTGATTGCATTCCCGAAACTATCGAAAGTGGCATAAGCAGGATCTATGGAGCCTACCACGTCAATTACTTTCACGTGCGTGATGTTGTCCTTGTCCAACAAGACGTTATCTTCCAGTTCGCTTATGTCAAATGGTGTTCCGTACTGCGAACTGTATTTTCCTGCTATATTGTTGAGATAGGTCGCAGAGGGCGTACCAAAAGAGCCTACTTGTGTGGCCGTTTGGGTTTCGCTGTGTGCTGGAAAACGGAAAAAATTTTGCCCATCAGAACTTACCTCTACAACGGCAAGCTCAAGAAAACTGGCTCCGCCATTTTCGAAAACGGCAAAATCAAATCCTTCGCCATCATAAATCGGGCTTGCAAAAGTAAGGATTGCGTATCCTGCATCTCCAAGACTTACCACTCCTCCATCCGGATAACCAACAGCATCCGAAGGCTGGCCAAAAGAGGCCTTGTTGCTTCCATTGGCCGTAAGGTTTGGGTTTGCGATATTAACATATCCTCTCTCGACGGTAATACCGGTAGCCCAAGCCACATAAAGCGGACTGTCCTTATGGATGGCTGTAGAACCTGGCATTCCGTCCTGTGGCGGATAGGATTGGGCATTGGCTCCAAAACCAATTAAAAACAGTACCAAAAGCTGTTGCAGTTTCATAAGGCTTATTTTATAATTAGCTTCTGTACGTCCTTGTTGTTTCCTATCTGTGTCTCAACTATGTAAACTCCTGTACCAAGATGCCCAATGTTGATTCCGCCTGTTGTATAATCCTGTGAAACAACCAGTCTTCCTGCAAGGTCGTACATTGAAACGACAGCCTTTTCGCTTGTATTGATGTAGAAGACATTTGCTGCAGGATTTGGATAAAGCGACACTTCCAGTTTCTTGTTATCCACCATTCCTAAATCTGCTTCCAAGGCTTTATAGTAGCCATTTGTTGAGATACCTGCCGTAAAGAACTCGATAAAAGTTCCATCCAGTGAATAGAGATTGGCCTTTGCGGGAACTGTAAAACCTGTAACTTCGGTTACATATAATGTTTCATCTACGATATCCATTCCGTAAATGCCGTACAATTGTGGCGTTGCCAATGAAAAAAGTGGTTCTGTCGGCAATTCCGTAGCTGTCATGGCCATCTTATAAACATCTCCAAAAACTGAATAATAGAAATTTCCGTCAGCCAATTTCAGGTTTGAAGGATGAAGCGATGGAAAATCAAGAGTGCTTGCGATGGTATTGTCCGCAGGATTGATCTTTACCAACTTACCATAAGTCTCGTCTCCGGACCAATTTGGTTTTCCTTCGCAAAGCACATACAAAAATCCATTGTCAGCTATCATCGTGTTGGGAACATCTCCTACCGTGATGGTGGTCTCTAGTGTATCCGTAACAGGATTGATAACGGATATCGTAGTTCCATATCCGAAACCTCCTTTGTGTGCTGCATATAGCTTACCGTTTACTTCAACGATCCTTTCTACCCCTGCTTCTACTTCGATGGTGGTTTCGATAGTATTGGTTTCTAGATTCAAAACGGCCACATAGGCAGTATCTCCACCCCAACAAGTAATATATCCTTTTCCATTTGCGAAAGCCATGTATCTTGGGTTGGACAATCCTGTATTCAGTGTCGCTTCCAATTGAAAAGTAGTGGCGTTTACCACTCTTAATCGATTGGAAAGATTAAGAATGATATAAGCTTTGTCTCCGTGAAAAGACAAGCTCTGTCCTGTATCCCCAAGTGTTGCACCTGGATTAGCAGCTCCATAGATGTCATTTTGAATCGCTGTTCCCCCGTTTGGAAGGAAAGAAAGCGTGGCAGTATCTGTTCCTGACATTCCTTCGTTGAGAATAAGAACACCATTGATGTACTGTTGCTGCGCGAAGGCTGAAAAACCTGCAAGCAAGAGCGAGATACTTAATAAAAGCGTAGAAAAAAACCGGTAATTTTTTGTCATTTTTAGGGGGTGATTAAATTTATTTTAGTTTTGAAAATTAGTCGTTGAAATAGAAACCATTAGGAATAAGACCTACTGGAAACTGGTTTTGCAAGGATCCCGTTGTTGAATAGATGTATACCCTTCCATCGGAAGCGTAATCTTTTGCATCGGAAACATAGATTTTATTGTTTTCTACCGCAAAACCGTAAAGAGTAGTGGCATCAGTTGCAAACAAAGGTGTTGCACTGATTGTTGTAGCGTTTAAAGTGGCAGCAAAAACATCTGAATTAACGGTGAAATATAATTTTCCATCTTCTATGGTCAAGTTTTGCGCATTTCCCAAAGCTTCAGGGAATGTTACCTCGTCGATGATTTCATTGTTTGATAATTGTACCCTGACCAATTTGCTCGCATTATCAAAATCACCACACAGTATGTATAGGATACCATTTTCTTCTTCAAAAGAAGTTGGAGCAATAACGGTAGGGATCGTTTTGATGATGGTTTTTGTAGACGGATTGATCACCGTTACAGAGCTTCCGTTTCCAAAGGCACCGTTTGCCACATAGATGTTCCCGTTTTCTTCAAGGATCCTTTCGCCAATGGCATTCAAGGCAATCGGGGCTTCAAGTGAATAATCCGCAAGGTTGATTACTGCAACATAGTCGTCCGTATGGTCTGAGAAACTGCCCATGTTGGTTACATACGCTTTTCCGTTTTCTACCACACCATATCTCGGAACGTTGAGACCTGTTTCGATTTTTGCAATCAATTTGAAGGTGTAACGATTTACCACCGTGATCTTGTTTGAACCATTCGAAACGATAAATGCCTTGTCGTCATTAAAGAAGATCGATTGCACGTACCCGCCAATTCCGTCGCCATCATTTTCAGCACCATACACATTTTGCTGGATCGTGGTCATGTCATCCCCAATAAAAGTTATCGAACCGGCCGTCAAGTTTCCTTCATTCAAAACCAATATTCCGTTATCATAAGCGCCAAGCGGCACATCAACACCCTTGTCGTCGTCGTCTGAACAAGATACGAACACGGTCGAACCTAAAAGGACTACCAGAAGTAATTTACTAAATTTCATTGTATTAAAAATTAAAGGTTAAATTCAAACTATAATTTCGTCCCGGCAATGGACGATTTTCCACACTTTCATACGCTTCGTCCCAAAGATTCAAGATCTTGAAACCAATTGCAAGGATGTCTTTTTTCCCAAAATCATAAGCGACACCCATATTCGAAACATTATACATCCCAATGGTCTTGTCAGGATTGTTGTCGGTTTGGGTAAAAACTTCTCCGGTAAGCAAATGCTGGTAGAAGGCATTTATTCTTTTATAGGAATAGGCGAAACCAGCCGTCATCTTATGGTAAGGCACGAATGTCAATTGATATCCCGTTTCTTCATTCTTCGAGTTGGTGTAGGCATAGGTTCCGCTGAAATCGAAAATAGAATTTCCTGATTTCTTGTTCCAATTCAAGATCCCTTCTACTCCATAGATGCTGACCTTGTTGGTGTTTGTCGGCCTGAAAACACCTCCGTTTCCGGGAAGCCAGCGAATCATGTCTTGAATCTTGATATGATATGCATTTATTGCAAGCGTGATCCCTTTGTATCGGAACTCATTTCCTATTTCTCCTTGAAAGGAACTTTCCGGCTTCAAATCTGGATTTCCGGCACCTTGCCAATACAAGTCGTTGAAAGTTGGTATCCTGAAATTTCTGGAACCGTTTAATTTCAGCATATAAAAATCGGCAAGGCGATAATTGGCTCCGGCAGAAAACAGTATTGGACTCTTATAATTGGAAGTTGCTTCTTTTCTTGCACTCAGCTCATACTGCAATCTGGATGTAACCAGATGCTTGAAAAATAAGCTTGCAGATCCGATTTGTCGCGTATCGTCTTTAATATCGGATCCATTTCCTTTGTTTTGCGTAAAATCGAAGATGGTATTGATTTTAATTTTTTCGTTGACATCATACGTCAAATCGTATTTTGCAATCAAGGTTTCCACTTCCCCATAAGTGAAACTCTCATTGGCAATATTTTCAAAGTACTGGTATTGCTCCGAAAGGAAGGCCACTTTTACCTTTGAGGTAAATTGATTGAAAAAGGAACTCCATTCCAATAAATTCCTTGTATTAAAATCGATATATTTTGTTTTGGAATCCGATGGCGAAACCAACGAAAAATGACGCTCGCCGTTATAAAACTGGCTGTATAATTTCAAGAAATTGTTTCCATTTATCTTATATCCGAAATTGGAATTGAAGCTGTTGTTGTAGAATTGTCCGTTCAGGTTTTTCCGGTTCGTATCCGGATAATCATAATCGTTGTCCGAACTGTTTCTGGAAACACTTCCCTGGAAACTGAACTTCTCATAGGAAGCATTCAATTTATAATTAAATCCGAATGTGTTGAAACTGCCGTAATTCAATTCCAGATCATTCGAAAAACCATTGCCAAAGCTCAAATCATTATTCAGGTGGATGCTTCCTCCGATGGCACTGCTTCCGTAAATAGCGCTTCCGCCACCGGCACGAACATTGACATTGTTGAAATCTTTTGTGGTGATGGTATTAAAATCGGTCTGCCCGTTGAGTTGCGAATTGATGTTGATACCGTTCCAGATTACCGCTGTCTGCTGGGCAGTGGTTCCCCTGAAGGAGGGAGATGACACCATCCCGAGTCCGTTTTCCTTGAAATAGATTACGGTATTGTAATTCAACAATGAAGTCAAAGAGGCTTGATTCTTATTGATGATGGAATCCGATAATTTTTGAACGGATTGGGAATTGGAAAAATTTCTGAGTTGGGAATCAGCAACTTTTACCTCATCCAAATACTGGATGCTGTCGTTCTGTGCCAAAGCAAATTGGCATGCAAAAAGGATTAAAACTAAAAACTGCTTTTTAAAAGTCATAATTCCAGAATCTTTTTTCCCGAAGATTCGATATTCGTTAAGAAAAAAGGCAGGTCTCCTGGCTTGCGTCTTGTTGTTTTCCTTCCCATTCAAAAGAATTGGAATTTAGAAATCAGGATTCAATCCGAGTACTAAATCTTTAACTTTGAACAGTGGTTTTGTAGTAACAACAAGCTTTATAGCTTACAGTTGCGGGAACAGCTTTGGTCTTAAACCAAATTCCCTTTTAATGTGATTTATGAAAATTAAAATCACAACCTTGATTCGGGTGCAAATATAGGTTTAACATTCGGAATTTTAAATATTTTTGATAATTCTTCAAAAAAACCGTCTTTACTTTTACCTTTGTCAACCTCAACAAAATATTTTATGCAATCATTCTCTTCCAAAATAGTATTTTTTGCCTTATTGATTTTCACTGTCGGATGCAAGAAAAATACCGACCAAGCAACTGTTGTTACTTCTGAAGTTAAAAATGAAATCAAATATGCTTCGGGTTTATCTATTTTTGACTATGGCGATTACAGCATCGTGAAAGTTTCAAATCCTTGGCCCAATGCCACCAAAGATTATACTTACGTCTTGAAGGAAAAACAAGCAAGAGTCCCGGACAGTCTCAGCCAGTTCATGACCATCCAAGTTCCGATAAAAAGCATAGTAGTCACTTCCACGACCCATATTCCGTCGTTGGAAATGCTTGGAGTAGAGAATTGCTTGGTGGGTTTTCCCAATCTTGATTATATTTCTTCGGAAAAGGTAAGGGCCAGGATTGAGGCTGGAAAAATAAAAGAATTGGGCTCGAATCAAACCTTGAATACCGAAGTGGTTATTGATGTTGCTCCAGATGTCCTGATCGGCTACGGAATCGACAATAAAAATCCAACACTGGACAATCTTGAAAAAAGCGGACTGAAGATAATGCTGAATGGCGATTGGAACGAGCAGACGCCACTTGGAAAAGCCGAATGGATCAAGTTTTTTGGTGCCTTGTATGACTTGGATGAAAAGGCCGGCCAGATTTTTTCTGATATTGAAAAAGAATACAATGCAACTCTTGCACTTGCCAGGAAAGCCACTTCAAAACCAACAATACTTGCCGGAGACATGTTCGAAGGAACCTGGTACTTGCCGAAAGGTTCTAGCTGGGGAAGTTTATTGCTGGACCAGGCAGGTGGAAATTATTTATGGAAAGAAAGCAAAGGAACAGGAAGCTTATCACTATCATTCGAGACCGTTCTGGAGAAGGCAAAAGAGGCTGATTTCTGGATTACTTCCGGGCAATTTTCTTCTTTGAAAGAAATGACAGATGCCAATACGCATTATAGCCAATTCAAGGCTTTTAAAAATAAAAATGTATATTCCTTCAGCAGCAGGAAAGGAAAAACTGGTGGGATTTTGTATTATGAATTGGCACCAAACCGACCGGATATCGTACTGAAAGATATCGTAAAGACATTGCATCCCGAATTGCTTCCTGATTATACTCCTTTTTTCTTTAAAAAGTTAAAATAAATTTGCCGGAAAGATTCCAGTGATCAAAGTTTAAACCGAATATGTAAATGCTGAAATCCAAAAACATCCTCTTATTTGCTTCATTGACATTGCTGATGTCAGTGTTGTTTGTATTGGATATTGGTTTGGGACAGGTAAGCATTCCTTTGAAAGAAGTTTTCAAGAGTCTTGCAGGACAAGATGCTTCCAGGGAAACTTGGCAATATATCATTGTAAATTTCAGATTACCCAAGGCAATTACGGCTGTTCTGGTGGGAATGGGATTATCCATAAGCGGGTTGCTGATGCAGACAATGTTCCGGAATCCATTGGCTGGGCCTGATGTCCTAGGATTGAGTTCCGGTTCGAGCCTAGGGGTTGCATTTGTAATTTTAGGTGCTTCGTTCCTGCCTTCAATGTTTGGTTCACTGATTATGTCCACCTATGGTATCATCATTGCTTCCTGTCTTGGAAGCTTTCTGGTCTTATTGGCTGTTTTGGTAGTATCGCAACGGTTGCGGAATACGATGTCCATCTTGATCATCGGAATCATGTTTGGCAGTTTCACCAGTGCCTTTGTTGGCGTCCTTACCTATTTCAGTACAGCCGAACAATTGCAGAAATTTTCCTTTTGGTCGTTGGGAAATTTAGGCAATCTGTCATGGACTTCTATCTTGATTCTTGCGGTTTCTGTTTCGATAGGATTGTTTTTGAGCCTGTTAAGCATCAAATCACTTGATGCCTTGCTTCTGGGGGAAAACTATGCAAAAAGTTTGGGATTGAATTTCAAGAAAGCGCGATTGACCATTATTTTTGCAACAAGTATCCTGGCAGGAAGCATTACGGCTTTTGCCGGGCCAATTGCTTTTATCGGATTGGCTGTCCCGCATATTGCGAAATTGGTTTTTCAAACCAGCAGCCATCGTATCCTATTTTGGGGAACGTTGCTTTTTGGTGCGATAATTATGCTGATTTGCGATATTGTTTCACAAGTTCCCGGAACGGATATCATCCTGCCGATTAATGCGATAACTTCCATAATTGGTGCTCCGGTTGTGATTTGGTTATTGGTTCAGAAAAAACAATTTAATTAAATGAGAAAACTTTATACCTTCGCTCTACTTTCTTTACTATTTCTAATATGCAACAGTTGTAGTGAAATGTTCGACTGCATTGCCAGTACAAAACCTGAATTAGAGTCCAAGACACTCGCAATGGGTTATTTGAGCCTACCCTATGAAGATTATATAACAGCATCGGTAAAGAACACCTCTAACGATAATGCCTTTTATTATTATTTTTCTGTTGATGGTGAACTTCCACCTGGATTGAACTATTCAGAAGAAGGAAGGGATTTGGTTTTTTATGGTTCGCCAACCCAACGAGGAACATATGCATTCAAGGTTACAGTTATAATTGAATATCCCGAAGATTATGAGTCCGAAGATGGATTTTGGGAGGATAGCGATCGAATTTGTTTTGGAAATGATAACATTTCCAGAAATTATACAATAACAATAGAATAGTTTGAAAAACCTGTATGTCATCTCAACATCTAATCTATCCATTGGTTACAAAACCAAAAAGGAAAATGTAATTATTGCTGAAAATCTGAACTTAAATTTAGCTTCAGGAAAACTCATCACGCTGATCGGTGCCAACGGAATCGGGAAATCAACACTTTTACGAACCATCACAGGTATTCAAAAACCAATTTCTGGCGATGTCTTTTTGAATGATAAAAAGATAGCCGATTACACTTCCTTGCAATTGGCGCAACAGTTGAGTCTGGTTTTGACAGAAAGTCTTCCGCCAAGTAATCTTACGGTTTTTGAATTGGTCGCATTGGGAAGACAGCCTTACACCAATTGGATTGGGACACTTACAGACGAAGACCTCCTCAAAATAAACGAAGCAATTGAGTTGACACAAATCGGCCACCTGGCTGATAAAAAGCATTACGAGATCAGCGATGGACAGTTGCAGAAAGTATTGATTGCAAGAGCCTTGTCCCAAGACACACCCTTGATTGTTCTGGATGAGCCCACAACCCATCTTGATCTATTGCACAAGGTTTCCCTTTTCAAATTGTTAAAAAAGCTGACCAGCGAGACCCAAAAATGCATCCTTTTTTCTACCCACGATATTGATCTTGCGATTCAATTAAGTGATGAAATCATCATCATGACGCCTGAACGAATTGTTCAGGATGATCCACAGACTTTGATAAAAAGTCAGGCTTTTGATGATTTGTTCCAAGATGAAAGCATACGATTCGATGCACAAAAAGGTAAATTTATATTTAAAAACCTTTAATTTCAATTTCTTATCGTCTATCTTTATAGTAACAAAAATTCCGAAAATGAAAAAGTTGCTTACTATATTCTGCTGTTTTTACTGCTGTTTTGCCTTCTCACAGGAAAAGATCGAGCTTTCCCCGAATGGTTTTCCAACCGTGACAATTCCAAGACCAAATATTCCACTTGAAAATCTTATTGAAGCTTCCAGAAGCTGGGCGTTATTTTACAATAAAAATGGTGCTGATGCATATGAAGTTACTTCCAATTCCTTGAAGATTGATGCGCTGAGAAAAGGTGCTTTTTCGTACTATAGTTTGGGCGAACGCTATTCTTTCGATATAAGATATACCTTGGCGATTGAATTTGGCGACACTAGCTACACGTTGAAATTTACCGTAAAAGAAATCTACACCGATGACAAGCTCCTAAAATCCACCCTGGCCGATTATTTTACCCCGGAAGGAAAATTAAAGGAAGGCTTTGAGGAAATAAAGCCTTCACTCGAAAATACGGTCAATAAGTTACTCGGTTCTTTTGCGACTTACCTCCAGCGATGATTAATTCCCTCTTAACAGATTGATACTTACCGTAGCAATATCAGCATCTGGAAATCGTCTGAAAATGGCCGGATCTGGAAACAATCCTGCTTCAGCGGCAACGCTATTGAATACGTCTATTTCAACGATATATTGGTCGGAAAAACCGTGAGTGGCATCATAAGCTGTTGCCGCTGTTCGACCCAGATTGGAAGCTGTCAGTTTTGGGTTTATCGTGTGCAATTCAATCAGAAGCAACCCGAATTTGCGAACATAAGGCGACCATTTCTGCAAATGCTCCAACAGGTTGTCTTCTACCAGGTTGTTGCTGATTCTTTTCCCCCTGAACGCAAATGCTCCGGAAGACTTGCTGATCCTTTCCTTATTGATGTGTTTCGGGTCTTCCCAAATTCGGTTATGATCCAGGAAGGTTCTCACGTTGAGCAAATCTTTCAGGTCGATGTTGTAGTTTTCCTTCAAGTCGTCCGAAAGCACATTCGGCCGGCCAATATCGCCCCAGATCACCTTTGCCCAGATGTCTGCCTTTATAAGATTGGCTCTTGTTACTTTCAAGGCGGCCTGGTTATAATCGGCTCCGACCAAAAACAGCGGATGCTCATCGAGCATTTTTCCCCTCAGCGTCTGTCTGTCGATTACTTCAAAAATATGCTGCAGGAAAGCTCCGTTTCCGCAACCCATATCCAAGATGCCCTTGGGCTGTTCTTCAATCGGCAGGTTGAAAAGCTTGACGATGATCTCATCGACCACTTTGAAATAAGTATCATGGGCACCACCGCTTCCCCAGACATTCATCTCGCGGTCGACGTGGATTTCGTTTTCGCCATCGGCTATCATCCTTAAAACGGCCGGATCGCCAAAGATCAGTTCTTCTATCCTTGCAAATGTTGGCAGATAGGAAACCGTAACTCCGTAGGCACTGGCTCTTTTTGCATAAAACAAGCCTGTTTCTGTAAATTGATAATTGCCGTTTTTCTCCAAAAACCATCCAAGGTGCACGAAAAAATCGAGCATCTTTTTAAAATTTTCGGGCGATTTATGAAACTCCTCCGGCTTGAAGGAGGTCTCCATAAAATATTTATGAAACATCCCGTTCATTGCCAAACGAACGATTGTTGGTCCAATCAAATGGCCTTCGATATGCTTCAAAATCTGATTTTGGATGGTATTCGCAAGTTCATCTTCGGAAACTATTATCCCGTAATTGTTCTTGTATTTTTCAAAAATGACATTGAGTTTTTCAAACGGGGCATCTTCGAAAAGACGCGGATGGAACTGGGTAGAGAACTGAAGCAGATCCACCACATCCTCATACAAGTGAAACAATGAAAAAGCCATTTCTGTTTTTTCATTTACCGAAATTGTAACTTCCTGGGTTGCATTATCAACTTCATACTCCAAAAAGCCCTGTGAAGCCAAGATTCTCAAGCCTACGTTCAGATAACCTTCATTTGCATTAAAGACAGGTGTGATGTCGGCCAATTGAACTTGCTTCTTGTTTAAGATAAACGCTAAAACGCCTTTGTTTTGTAATGCAATTGCAACTGGGGCAACAGCCAAGCCGTCTAGATGTTTGAAAATGGAACTCCTGAGTTGGGATTTATCGGTCATATATTTGAAAGAATGAAGGTGCTCTCAAATATAGCATTTTTTTTAAATTGAAAGCTGCCTTTTTGCCTCGCCTATTGCAAAAGCAACCGAATTTGCAAGATTGTAACTTCTTACCAAAGGGGAAATTGGAATCGTCAAATGGTTTTGAAACATGTCCAAGACCTCCTGGCTCAAACCAACGCTTTCTTTTCCGAAAACAAGCCAATCACCATCCTGGAATGTTTCTTTCAGATACGACTTTTCAGCGTGGGAACTGAACAAGAAAACGCGTGATGCATCCGGAATAACCGCTACCCATTCTGCCACATCCTGATATTCTTTCCAATCGAGATGCACCCAGTAATCAAGTCCCGAGCGTTTCAGGTTCTTATCGGTAATTTGAAATCCGAATGGGTGGACAAGGTGCAATCTATTTCCCGTTCCTACGCACAGGCGTCCAATATTTCCGGTGTTGTTTGGTATTTCTGGTTCTACTAAGACGATGTTTAACATTTTAAAGGTTTTGGGTTTTGGGATATTTTATATTGAAAAATCGGTTACTTCTACCACTTCTCCTGATTTCAAATCTCCGAGATGTACGTTTCCGATCCTGACTCTTACCAATCTTAAAGTCGGATACCCTACGGCTGCTGTCATTTTTCTGACCTGGCGGAACTTTCCTTCATTGACGGTTATGGAGGCCCAGCTTGTGGGACCGTGACGTTCGTCGCGTATCTTTTTGGAACGCGGTGCGAAATCGGGCACTTCAATCCTGGACGCTTCACAAGGCAAGGTGATGTATTTCTGCCCTTCGAAACCAATTTCCACACCTTCTTTCATTTGCCGTACGGCTTCTTCCGTAATGATGCCGTCCACTTGAACATAATATTCCTTGTCGACCTTTCTGCTTCTTACCTTCTCGCTTACTTTTCCGTCGGTGGTAAGGAGCAGCAGGCCTTCGGAATCTTCATCGAGACGGCCAATTGCCATGGTCCCATCTGCGAAAGCATGCAATTCACCCAGCAGTTTCTTGTTCCTTTTCTGTTCATAAATAAACTGGCTCAGATATCCGTAAGGCTTGTGGATGATGTAATGGTGGTGCTTCATTTTCGAGATTGTTGGCAAAGATAAGTTTGTTTGGCAATTAAAGCAATGTTAATTGAGTGGCTTCTTTGATCCATAAGTCGTAATATTATAAGACAAATCAACCTTAAAACAACCAATGCTATGGAAAATAAAGATCTAGGTTCCAAGAAAACCAATAACGAACAACAATTGAACGAAGGATTCAGTGGCCAGAACATGCCAAAAGATACTCCGGATTTAAAATCTGAAGTCGAGAAAGACAAGGATGGAAACGCTGAAGAGGTGAAAAGGGCGAGGGCTGTTGATGACAATTTGGAGGATTCCAAAGATGCGGCACCGGGTACGAAAACCACCAACAACGAGAACCAGAATCAGAAAACCGTTGAAAACAAGGATAGGAATTCTGATGTAACACCTAATCGTTATCCTAATTCCCATCCTGAAAACCATAAGGACAGGGGAAATATGAAACTTGACGAATAGCTTCTTGATTATCGCTTAATGATTTAAAAAAATTACTTATTATAATTAAAGCCAACAGAATATAATTTTTCTGCTGGCTTTTTTTATTTTAAAAAAACAATATCTTTGTCGCTCTAATCTACAGGAAATATGATTGTTTCAGCCGTCCTCTCCATCTAAAAAAAGGACATCCCATAGCGCTAACAACCAAAAGGGTTCGGTTTTATACTGAAATCCCATTATTTTCACAATCTTTATTTTTATTCCTATGTCGAAAGCAAGACAATCTACTGGTATATTTTTTACCGTTTTATCCGTTATTAAAAAATCCCTCAAGGGAGAAGAAATCGATTATACGACGGGAAGCATCCGCCTTTCCGTGATTTTACTGGCTATTCCGATGATGTTGGAAATGGCGATGGAATCTGTCTTTGCATTGGTCGATCTGTATTTTGTCGGCCATCTGGAGCACAGCAGCTTTGCGATCCAAACGGTTGGCTTGACCGAATCGGTTCTGACGATTATTTATTCACTTGCCATTGGAATAAGTATGGCAGCGACGGCCGTTGTTGCCCGACGAATTGGCGAAAAAGATCCTGTTGCTGCCGCAAAAGCGGGAATGCAGGCCATCCTGATTGCGTTTTCCATTACCTCTGCAATCAGTGTGCTTGGTGTGATTTTCGGAACCGAGATATTGCTCCTGATGGGCGCTTCACCCGAAGCTGCCGAACACGGAACGCCTTTCATCCAGATCATGATGGGCGGAAGCATCGTGATCATGCTGCTGTTCCTGATCAATGGAATTTTCAGGGGAGCCGGAAATGCGGCCGTAGCAATGAAAAGCCTTTGGATTGCCAATTTGGCCAATATCATTTTATGTCCGATCCTGATCAATGGCTTCGGGCCTGTTCCTGCGTTTGGCCTGACCGGTGCTGCGATTGCCACAACCATTGGCAGAAGCATCGGGGTTTCATATCAGCTGTATCATTTGTTCAATGGAAAAAACATGCTGAAGATTACGCTTGCCTATCTGAGACCAAATTGGGAACAGATCAGGGCGCTGGTCAGCATAGCTTCTCCGGCGGTATTGCAATTTGTAATCGCTTCCTGCAGTTGGATTTTTCTGGCACAATTGGTCGCTACAACCGGAGGCGATAATGGTTCGGCAGGCTATCAGACCGCCATGCGCTTGATGATGTTTTTCTTGCTTCCTGCCTGGGGATTGAGCAATGCGGCCGCAACACTGGTCGGGCAGAATTTGGGTGCAAACGAGGTCCAGCGTGCCGAAGATGCCGTATTGAAGACCGCCAAATACAATGTGATCTATATGTTCTGCGTGATGCTGATTTCACTATTGGGAGCCGAACTTCTGGTTGCCTTTTTCACTAACGATCCCGAAGTACAGGTGTATGCTATCAGGGCGGTCCGTGTCATCGCGCTTGGTTATATCTTCTATGGAATGGGAATGGTCTTGATCAATGCCTTCAATGGTGCGGGAGATACGTGGACACCGACCTGGGTAAACTTTATCGGATTTTGGTTGTTCCAGATCCCGCTGGCTTATTTCCTTGCAAAATATTTGAAAATGGGACCAATGGGCGTGTTTATTGCGATTCCGGTTGCGGAAACTGCAATTACAATTGCGAGTTTTATCTTGTTCAAGAGGGGGAAATGGAAGAAGGTGAAGGTTTAGGCTTTGGGTTCTACTATTTTGGGATTTTAGTTCCTAGAGGAAGAATTGTTTGGACATCTGATTGTAACTATAAATTTACCTTTACAAGCACACCCTATCATAACCTTATTGGTAAAACTGATGGTAGTTGAATTATTTTAATATAAACAATAATGCCGCAAAAGGAAAAGCTTTGTTTAAAGGAGTAACTTTAGAATTTTATGCTGAAAAAGATTGAGTAATATCGAGTTTAAAAATAATTGTATTTTAAATCCAAAAACCAAAATGGCTACAACAGACAAACATATTGATTTTAACTTTGTAAAACCTACTTTATATTTTTGTATTGCTGGTTTATTTATATCTGGATTTTCGCTGTTCTTTATGATTTTACTTCAAAGCGGGTTAGAAAAAAATAATGTTGGTTGTACTGCATTTTGGTACAACTCCTTTTTGTTTTCGGGTCTATTCGCAATTCTTCTTCCTGTACTTTTTTGCATCCACATAAAATATCTGACCAATAAGAATCTACTGCTTATGAAAATCATCCTGTTCAACGCTTTAGAATACTTTTTTATACAAATAGGTTTTGGTAATTTTTCTTCAGATGTAAAAATGCTTTGTTATGCGAGTGATGGTCAAAATGGATTGGAATTGTTTTTTAATGGATGGCTTGCTCTTCCTATTCTTATCTTGTTGGCATTCTTTTTAAATATTTGCTGAACTTGCGAAATACAGCTGTATAAAAAAACTGCTCACGCATGAATGAATCCCTTTGCGTGAACACACAATACTAGAAGATATGAATCAAAAAGAAATCATTATAATCATTTCCAAAGCAATTTTAGAATCGAAAAATGAAATATTTTTTGAAAGACAATTACTTGAAAAGCTTGACGAGAATCATCAAAAATACTTTCTAGAAATTTGGCAAAGAACTTTAGACTTTGAAAATTGGAACTATGAAGATTTGTGTATTGGCTTTGAAAAAACGGTGCATCTGCTAAAGACTGAATTCAAACTTAATCAAGAAGTAGCTCATGTATTAGCAAATAAAGCTTCTTATGAATGGAAGTAAATCTTAAAACTCCAAAAAAAATACTACCTTTCGATAGTATTTTTACTTAATTGATTCTGATCTATGTTAAGGATATTTCCCCTTCGTCGGAATGAGAAGTTTGAGAAAATACTATGGTTATAATTTTTCTTTTTTCATCTTATTTAATAGAATAACTCACACTCAATTTATACACCAGATTATCCTTGGACTCCGGCAATTCATATTCACCATATCTATAATATACTCCCGCTCCAATTCCAATATACCCGACATTCATATAATTCATCTTCACCAAATTATCCACTTGGATTCCCGTTTCCATAAAAATCTTCTTTTTGGTCTGGTAGGCTATCAACTGGTTGCTGTTCTTGTTCTTATCGGATAAATCGCCCCAGCCAAAATTATTGTGAAGCGTGATCCCCGGCTGGAATTTTCCTGTCTTGAATAACAATCCACCGAAATTATGCGAAAGAAATAAATTGGCATATCGGTCCGAAAGGAATTCATACGGACGCATCGTTTGGAAATAATTCGGGATCATGTATGGATATTGCTTGTCGTAGCTTCCTTCGCCTGTAAACAGCAGACCGTAAGGCAGTGGATTGTCGATAAAACCTGCTTCGAGTCGGTATTTCGTGGCTCCGAAGTTCTTCGTAAAAAACGATTGCTCCAGCCTTGCTTCTATCTTGTCATAATTGAAATCACTGTTCATCACATCCTTGATTCCTTTTGAGTAGGAAACCGAAAGGACGGGATAAGTGGTACCCAATGAAAGCCTTTGATTGAAAGAGGTCACCAGCTTTTCCTTGAAGGCAAATCGCAAATCGATTCTCACGTTGCTGTCCCTGTAATCGGTATAGACCTGACCGTTTTCGTGAAATTCATACAGGTATCTTGGTGTAGTTTCGCTTTGCGTAAGAGTGACTTTCCATTTCAGGTATCGGAACGACCTTGCTTCTATATTGAAACTTCCCTGTTTTACATTGTCCATCAAATAGGCTTGAAAATTTCTAAAATTCAGCATGTTCTGCATTGAATAATTCAACCCGTAATTTCCTGCTTCAACAAGGTTGTCCTGGTATTTGGCACCAATCTTGAATTCATTTTGCTTGGACAGGGTGTAAATGGCCTCACCTCCGTATTTCCAATCATGGTCCTTCATACCGTAACCGAAGAAACCTCCGAGTGTAAGGTTCTCGAAGAGTTTTTCATTCGTATAGACACCAAGTCCCAATCGATAGCCTTCGTATTTGTTATACACGATTGTCTTGGCCAGATCGAGGTCGAAAATTCCAATTCCAATCTTGAATTGTGTCAGTTTTTCCATCGTCGTTAGAATCTTGTCAAACTTATGTTCCTTCCCGATGCTATCCACAACCCTGTACGTGACTTTTTCAGGGTCGGATAATTTTTCTATCCTGTGCCTGTCCCAGAACAAACTGTCCTGCTTGGTCGCCATCTTGTCGATTCTTACGGCTTCGAGGGCAAACTCTTTCTTGCGCAACGGAACATTCAATTGGACTTCACTGATGTAGCTCTTCCCATCGACCACCATTTTTAAGTCCGGAAAAACCAAAGCGTAATTCAATTGTTCTGGAAACCAATACTTGTTGTCTATAAAAGTATATTGCTGCTGGATCTTGATATCAATCTTTCCTTTCTCAAAAGGTGTTGCAATTACGTTCTGAACCGCATAATTATTGGTATTGATGTACAGCGTTCCCTTCAGTCCTTCAATATTTTTGTCTTTTTGAGGTTGGAAGGAAATGATGTAGACCGTATCCTTTTTTTGGTAGAGCGTGTCTTCAATCTTGAAGCGGTATTTCTTCAAGCTTCCCTTGCTGATGGGATTCAAATATTGGATGTCGAATAACTTGATGTTGTCCTTGTAAAAGGAAAAAGGTTGCAAATCGGTTGCCAGGGAGGCGAAGGAAGGATTTTGAAATCCTGAAACTTTTGTACCGATTACGACCTCCTCGCTATTATCCGGAGCGATGAATTTTCTTTCGGAAACGGATTCCATCATAAAAAGCGGACTGTCCTTCAGCAGTTTCCCTTTCATCTTCTTGTTCAGGCTGTCATTTTTGGTCGCACCATCCGTTTTCATGTCATACACGACCTTGTTGTAGGAAGTATATTTGAAGGTCGGGATGTTCTCCGGATTGTTTTTTTCCTTATTGGCAACCACTTTTCGGATGATGGCATTGGCTGGATTCTCGCCTGGCTTGATCACTACCTCATCAAGCGCATCGGCGGAAGCCTTCAAGTAAATGGTGATGGTCTTGTCCTTTTGTAGTTTTACCGTTTGCGTTTCATAACCGATGTAGGTAACCGTCAAACTGGTCAATTCCTGCGTTGACGCAAAGCTGAATTTTCCATCAATATCCGAAGAAGTGTAGAGTTTTTGGTTGTTGTTGAATATGAAATTGGCAAACGCAAGAGGCTCTTTTGTTTCTGCATCGAGTATCTTTCCTGTAATGTTCTGACTGTAGCAATACTGCATAAAAAAGACGGAAACAAGGACAATTCGAAATAAGTGGTTCATTGGTAGGTTTGTTTTTTGGTTGTACAAATATAAAAATTACGTTTTTAATTTAGTTAAAATAATCATAATGTAATTCTATAAAATTATTTCAAAATTATATAAGCGATTGGGTTTCAGTTATGGGTAATTTAGTCAAAGATTAAAAACCTAAAATCTATCGCTATGAAAACTCTATCACTTATACTATCCATCATTGTATTTTTTACAGCAGGTTACTTTTTTGTTGTTGACTTTACCAACTCAACCGAAACCAATTATTTGATCTATATGGCCCTTCTGGTCATCCTTATGCTGATTTGCATTGTAGGTATAATGATCAATCTGCCCATGATCTTGAGACACAGACGCGAAATGAAAGTACTGATTTACAACAGCTACTCTAAAAAAAGGATTCGAAACAAGGAATTCGACAGACAGTTCGGAATCTCTTAACTATACCATCACTAAACCAACCTTGACCAACTTGATTGAAAAACGGCTCCTTTATTTGAGTCGTTTTTTTTTATGCTGATTTGTGTAGTTTGCTTACATTTACCTTTATAAAATCAGCCACAATGAACGACACGGTTATCACCATCATTACTTTTATCATCGCCTTGGTAATAGGCGTCTACATCGGAAAATTAATTTTTTCAGCACGCTTCCAATCGGAGAAAATTGGCCTGGAGGAAAAACTTATCGGACTCACGACGCAGCATAACATCTTAAAGGAACAATTTGTAACTGAAAAAATAACGGCCGAAAAACAATTGCTTCAAATTTCCCAGGAAAAGGAAAACATCCGGACTGAAAAGGATGCGTTGGCAATCCAATTATCCAAAAAGGAAGTTGACTTTGAAAATCTTTGGGAACGCAACAGCGAGCAGAAACAGGAAGTAGAAAAACTTCAGGAGAAATTTACAAAAGAATTTGAAAATCTTGCCAACAAGATACTGGAAGAAAAAACCAGCAAGTTTACCGAACAGAACCGTGAAAATTTGAAAAACATTCTTTCCCCTTTGCAGGACAAAATCCATCTGTTTGAGAAAAAAGTAGAAGACACCCACAAGGAAAGTATCGATTATCACGCCGCCCTGCGCCAGCAGATTTTAGGCCTGCGCGAAATGAACGAGCAGATGAGCAAGGAAACCATCAATCTTACGAAAGCATTAAAAGGCGACAGCAAGATGCAAGGAAACTGGGGCGAACTGGTCTTGGAACGGGTTTTGGAAAAATCCGGACTTGAGAAAGGACGGGAATATGATGTGCAGCAAAGCTTTACCAATACCGATGGACAGCGTGTTTTTCCTGATGTCGTAGTGCATCTTCCTGATGGCAAAAAGATGATCATCGACTCGAAAGTTTCGCTTACGGCTTATGAGAAATACATCAATGAGGAGAGTGACATTTTAAAAATCACCTATCTAAAAGAACACGTGAATTCAATAAAGCGTCACGTGGAGCAATTGGGCGAGAAGAACTATCACGACTTGTACCAGATAGAAAGTCCTGATTTCGTATTGCTTTTTATTCCGATTGAACCTGCCTTTGCAAGTGCCTTGAACGAAGACACGACTTTATACAACAGGGCCTTCGAGAAAAATGTGGTCATCGTGACACCTTCTACTTTATTGGCCACCTTGAGGACGATCGACAGTATGTGGGCCAACCAGAAGCAACAGGAAAACGCATATGAAATTGCCCGCCAGGCAGGAGCCTTGTACGACAAGTTTGAAGGCTTTGTGGTGGATCTGGTCAAGATCGGCAAGAAAATGGACGAGGCAAAATCCGAGTATGGAAATGCAATGAACAAACTTGTGGAAGGAAAAGGAAACCTGGTGACCAGTGTTGAGAAACTGAAAAAAATGGGAGCAAAAGCCAAGAAAGCCTTGCCTGAAAATATATTGAAAAGAGCTTCCGACGAGGAAATAGAACTTAATTAGACCATTGCTTATGGAATTCAAAACCGTAAAAGATTCAAAAATCACACTTTCAGAATTGATGCTTCCCTCCCATTCCAACTTCAGCGGAAAAATTCACGGAGGCTATATTTTATCCTTGATGGACCAGATTGCGTTTGCAAGCGCTTCAAAATATTCCGGCTTTTATTGTGTCACGGCTTCGGTAGATACGGTGGATTTTTTGAATCCAATAGAAATTGGTGAATTGGTTACTTTGAAAGCAAGTGTAAATTACGTTGGGAGAAGTTCGATGATTGTGGGCATCCGAGTAGATTCGGAAAACATCCAAACCGGAAAAATAAAGCATTGCAACTCGTCGTATTTTACAATGGTGGCAAAAGATAACGAAGGGAAAACTGCTTCTGTTCCCGGACTGATCCTTTCCAACTATGAAGAAGTGAGACGTTTTTATAATTGCATCAAGCAAATCTCACTCAAGAAACACAAGAACCATCACGAAGAAGTATTTGACCATAAATCTGAAAAAGCGCTGAAAGCCCTTGAATCCTATAACATAAAACTGCAATTACCCTAAGGACACATTTCATTTAACAAATAATTTTTCACAAATAGGCAACTATTTATTTAATTACTTAAACATTTATTATTTTTTTTGTTACAAGTATTAAATATTTGTTATTTTTGGTTGCTTATTACAAATTTGTTAGATGAAACATTTTTACCCTATTGTTGCCCTGTTTTTACTGTTGGTCATTGGATTTTCTGCCTGTTCTGATGATGAACAAAAGGAAGAAGAATACATTCCTATTCCTCCTACTTCTCCTGTTGTCCTGGATTTATCACAGGTCCCTTATCAAAAACTGACCGATTACAAGTTTTTTGAAGGAGAAATGAAAAACCAGACTCCATCACTCGGAGTTCTGCCTTACGAACCTATCAGTCAACTTTTTACAGACTATGCCCACAAGAAAAGATTCTTATGGATGCCTGAAAATGTAAAAGCCACTTACGATGGCGATGGGAAAATATTAAATTTCCCAACAGGAACCGTCTTGATAAAGACATTTTATTACGACAATGTCCTCCCTTCCAATACTACCAAGATCCTTGAAACCCGCCTGCTTATTAAAAAAGCGGATGGATGGATTTTTGGAGAATATGTCTGGAACGAAGCGCAAACCGAGGCTACTTTGCAAACAACAGGCAGCTATGTCGACCTGGAATGGATGGAGGGCAATGTGCAAAAAAGCACGACGTACAGGATTCCATCCAATACGGAATGTTTTACTTGTCATAAATCAGGACTCGACATTATTCCGATTGGAACAAAGCCTCAAAACCTGAACAGTACCTACGCTTACGCAAATGGATCAAAAAATCAACTCGCAAAATGGGTCGAAATGGGCTATCTGGATAGTAATTATCCTGCAGACATCACCACGGTTGTAAATTGGAAAGACACCTCTTTGGATATTGGCTTGAGGGTTCGTTCCTATCTTGATATAAACTGTGCACATTGTCATCAGGAAGGAAGCTATTGCGATTATAGACCAATGCGATTTGCCTTCAGTGAATCTTCAGACCCGGCTAATTTAGGAATCTGCATAAGCCCGGATCAGGATCTAGGAAACGGATTGACCCAGATCGTATTTCCTGGAAGGCCACAACGATCCGTGTTGGACTTCAGGATCAACTCAGTTGATCAGGCTACCAGAATGCCACTGCTGGGAAGAACCCTTGTACACGAGGAAGCGGCACAAATGATCAATCAATGGATTACGCAACTGCAAGGTTGTGACTAATAACACAAACCCTAAAATCAAACATCAATATGAAAAAACTTTTACTCTTATTTTTATTGTCAATAACCAATTTTGTCGTTAATGGACAAAATACTTGTGCAACCGCACTGCCTGTAACTGCAGGAATTACGGTTATTGATGCAATAAACGGCTCTCAGGCTCCTTCTCCGATATGTATCCCCAACGGGACAATTGCAACAGCGGGAGAATGGTACATCTACACTCCTGTCGGAAATCATACCGTGACAGTTACCACCGATTTGAACATCAATATTGGAGATGATCCACGCGTTCATGTCTATAAAGGAAGCTGCAGTGGTCTTGTTTGCGTTGCAGGTGACGATGACAGCGGAATCCTTGGGAATCCTGATGCACTTTGCGTGGTTACCTTTGATGCAATGGCGGGCAATAGCTATTACATAGCCTTTGATAACAAATGGGACTCCAACGGAATTACTTTTAAATTAATTGAAAACGAATACATCCCGCAACCAGTTTCCATAGTTTCCTTTACGCAACAATCCATTGCCTTGCAAGGATTTTACAGGGATTGCGTGGTAGACATGAACGGAGATTACCTTGATGATATTGTTTCTGTCAGCAATGGCCAAATCCACATGCTATTGCAAACACAAAGCGGAACTTTTCAGTCTGTAACCCGTACAACCCCTACCACGAATTTCGTGCCTTCATGGAGTATTGCCGCTGGCGATATTGACAAGGATGGATTCAATGATCTGGTTTATGGTGACGGTCAAGGAGTTGCTTTCATGAAACAGAACAGTACTCAAACAGGATTTAACATGATGTCGACTTCAGAATATGTCTTTTCACAAAGAACCAACTTTGTAGACATCAATAACGACGGTCATTTGGATGCTTTTGTTTGTCATGATGTAGATCCGAATGTTCGTTACATGAATGACGGAAACGGCAACTTTACATTCTTCCAAGGTGGGATGGGCGACTATGCTGCCGGAGGAAATTATGGTTCCATCTTTGTAGATTATGATAATGACGGCGATATGGATTTGTTTATCGCAAAATGTGGATCAGGACCAATTGACGAACTGCATAGAAACAATGGTGACGGTACTTTTACCGATGTAAGCATTGCTGCAGGAATGGCCGAGCCTTCTCAATCCTGGTCATCGGCTTGGGCAGATTTTGACAATGATGGTGATATGGATGCCATGATTGGGGCAAGCTCAATGGGAAGTGGAGGTCACAAGTTACGACGTAATAATGGAGATGGTACTTTTACAGATATCACGGTAGGATCCGGACTTGATGTCTTCACTCCTACCAACATCGAGAACATAGCCCACGACTTTGACAATGATGGTTTTGTGGATCTTTTCATGGGAGGAAATACCATATTGATCAATAATGGCAATATGACCTTTACTCCAAATCCAGTGAATACAACGGTTGGATCCATTGGAGATTTAAACAATGATGGTTTTCTTGATGTTCAATACAACAATAACATTTACCTGAACAACGGGAATTCAAACAATTGGCTTAAAGTACACTTGAAAGGTATTGAGAGCAACAGCAACGGAATCGGAGCCAGGGTTGAAATATATGGAGCCTGGGGAAAACAAATCCGTGATGTTAGAAGCGGGGATGGATTTAGACACATGAGCTCCTTGAATACTCATTTTGGTATCGGACAGGAAGCGACCATTACCAAACTGGTGATCAGATGGCCTTCCGGTATTGTAGATGAGATATTGAATCCTGCGATCAACGAAAGTATCCTGGTAGTTGAAAGCAGCACACTTGGCGTTACGCCTTCACCTGAAAGCAAATTCGTTGTATATCCAAATCCAACCAAGAATGTACTGAACATCCAATCAAATTCATTTGAAATTGCAGCTGCAACCATTTACGATATAACCGGAAGAGTAGTGCTGACTTCAAAAGTGAACAACCAAACTGTTGATGTTCATTCCTTGTCTACAGGAACTTACATCCTGTCGTTAACAGATGTCGAGGGTAAGAATCACATTCAGAAATTCATCAAAAATTAAAATAGCTGAATCTTGCATAAAAAAAAAGAGTCCCGATTGAGGACTCTTTTTTTTTATGTGCTATACTTACTATTAGAAAACTCTCGCCAAATTAAATCCGAAGAAGATATCTCCTTTCGTCCAATCTCCAGTTGTCTGACCTAAAAATCCTGCCTCGTGGATTCCTTGTGAACTTGTAAAATGCATTTGGAAAACGTGTCCTCCTGTTTCCAAATCTACACCGATAGACAATGGGTTCTTATAGATGGAACTAGTTGCCCGGTTCAAATGTGCCGCATAATCAACATTTATCGACCAACGGCTTGCAATCTTATAACGTCCTCCTATACCAATTGCATATTGGCTGTTGTCCTGCAAATCATTTTCAACAAAATTCTCGTGGAAATAAGTTGGAGCCAGCTCCAATGACAACCGGTCTGAAAACTTTCTTGAAACCAATACCTGGGTCACATACGTCAGCCTGTTTTCAAAGGTCATGTTCGGATAATTGCTTTCCTTCAGGGTATTATTGATGGCAAGGCTGTTAAAGCCTACAATCGTAAAAGGGAAACCATCCTTGATTTGGTTCTGCAACCTGTATTTAACTGAAAAGTCATAGGCCAGCTCGCTTCGGGCACCACTGACCGTAAGCCAATCCTTTAAGCCATACAAGAATTTTATCTGCGTATTGGCATTATCCAATCCATAAAACCCTTCGAATCCATCCTTTACAGAACCAAAACGATGCGCGACAATGAAGTACATATCGCCTTTTGCAGCCAGTTTGGTCGATTCGAGGTTTACAATCTTCAAGCCCTTGAAAGCCGATTCTACTTTTTCATTGGTCACAGTCGAATCTATCTCGGCCAATAAATCATCCTGGGAAAAAGCCAGTATGGGAAAAAGTAAAAGAAGGAGTAATTTGTTTTTCATAAATTGGAAATTAATTGTTTTTGAAACGTACGTAATAATAAGGATTTTGGTTTATTCTGCCGTGGTAACCTGGTCGACCTTGAATTCTTCCAGCAAGTCATCATACCCCACGAATCTTCCCTTGATCTTGATCGGATCTTGAAGATTTATCTTGGGCAGGATGGAATCCGTAAATTCTGCCGATAATTTTTCATCAATGATAATCGTATGCGACGGAAGATCTATGTTGGTGATTTTTCCGTATATCTGAATAGTCTTGTCGGCATATTTTGAGTTGGCCAAACTGTCGTTTTTAGAAAACTCTTTTGACAATCCAGACACACTCAACTCAAAATCAGCATCTTCCGAAGCGATATCTCGATGTCCTTTGTAGGCATAAAAGTATAGACCTGTGAATGCTGCAATTAAAACCAGGAGGAAAATGACTATCTTTTTCTTCATTTTTTTACTTTTTTGGGACAAATTTAATTAAATTATTGACCTATGCTTATTATCTTAAGTTTATTATCTAATTTTGGCGAAAATAGTATTAATATGAATCTCAAAAAGGCACTGCTCCTTCCTTCCCTTGCATTAGTTTTAATAAGTTGTACCAACGACAGCACCAATGATTTAACCGAAGTAGTTCCTGTTGATGAAACGGTAACCTTCAACAGGGTGAAAACGATCATGCAGGCCAATTGCAATTCTTGCCATGGGACCATTCCTACAAGCGGTGCTCCGATTTCGCTTGTCACTTATGACGATGTCAAAACAGCAGTATTGGAAAACGATCTGATAGGAAGGATGTCCATTGAAAATGGCGGTGACGGTCTTATGCCCGAAGGAGGACCAAGATTACCACAGACTACTATTGATGTTGTCATCAAATGGCAAACGGACGGATTTCAAGAATAACATTAAAACATACAAAATGAAAAAATCATTATTAATTTGTTTCTTATTTTGCGCAACGGGACTGTTCGCACAAGAAAAAATGGTTACCAAAACGGGCAAGGTTACTTTTGAAGCCTCTGTTCCTTCTTTTGAAGAAGTGAAGGCCAAGAACGACGGCGTTACGTTCATATTGAATTCAAAAACCGGAGAAGTAGCCGGTCTTGCACTGATGAAAGGATTTCGTTTCAAGATTGCCCTGATGGAAGAGCATTTCAACGAAAATTATATGGAAAGCGATAAATACCCGAAGGCTACCTTCAAAGGCAAAATAGAAAATTTTGATGTAAAAGCACTTGCTGCCACTCCAAAAGAATATACGATAAAAGGAAAGCTTGAATTGCATGGAAAATCCAAAGATGTCACTTCTGTAGCCAAAATCAGAAAGACGGATGCCGGAATAGAGATCATCTCCAACTTCAGCGTCAATGCAAGTGATTTTGATATCAAGATCCCATCTGTTGTAAAAAACAAAGTGTCAAATACCATAGACATCAAATCGGAATTCACGGTCAAATAAGATACTAAAAAATTATAATAAAGGGGCTTGCATTATTAAATGCAAGCCCCTTTATTGATTTCAAATACACCTATTGCTTGATTACCTTTTGGGTTACAGAACTCTTACCATTCGAAACCGTTACAAAATAGACACCCGATGCATAATTGCTGAAATCAGCATTTATTGTACTTCCGAGTTGCCTGGATTCATATAACAACGAGCCATATACATTATAAATCATCACACCTTCAATTTCATCCTTGGACTTGATCGTAAGCATATTCGATACTGGGTTTGGGTAAACCGTCAGGCCTGCATCTGAAAATGATGGCGCAGAAAGCATATTGCTGTCCACTGCAGTCCAATTTGCACCTATATTGTTATCCAGGCCAACATCTGTCAATTGCAGATAGGTTCCATTTCCATCAGCATTTGGCCATGGAGCCGAATCTTTAAATTCCACCTCATCAATCACGTTCCCGAAAGCGTCGGCCAATACCAATCGCTGTGAGCTGTTCGACAGGTTTCTTGTGAATTGCCCAAAAGCAGCAAAACCATATTTTGCCTGGAAAGTCGAGGCATTGCTAGCCAGATAAATACTTTCATTTGCCAAGACGGTTGAAAATGCCGGAAATTGGTAACTGATTCCCAATTCCTTGAAATAGATGCCAGCCAAGTTTACCGTGGTGGTTCCCGTATTCTTGATCTCGATAAATTCCAAATCATTAGCAACACTGAAGCCTGGAAAAGTACCTGGATTATAATTGATCTTGTTGATTACCAAAGATGGGACAGCGACGTTATCGCAAGCACTATGAGGACCAATATTAGCAGTGATCCACGCAATCCTGTCCGCCAACCATATTTTAAGAGTACTGATTTCCAAGGCGTGGTTGGGGATGGTTCCCCATTTTTCATTTTCTCTTGCCATTGCTTCACCAATATGCATTACAGTCGTATCAATAAAAGCCTCCAGGCTACTATAATTCAAAGGCTGTCCAGGCTGTATAAGCTGATTCCAGCGCTTGGACAAATAGCACTTGAAAGTTGTATTGGCAAACAAATCGGTCCAGAATTTTGCGCCATCGTTGCCACCATCTGAAAATTGCCAAACATCTGTATGGCTCCTGTCAAAGCCATATTGGAACAAATCATTTCCATACGTCAAATTAAAATCCCAGATTGGTCCGGCACGTAATTTCCCACCTCTGTCCTTATGGAAAAAAGTACTCAGCTGGTACCCATCCGCATTGGAAGCCAATTCATTGCTCACCATGAAATCTACAAAAGTCGGAACATCAATGATTGTTGGATATCCACCAAAGGCAAGGCTTGCATTCCCTGTATTTGCTGCTGTTGCAAGTGCATTAAAACGACCGTGTATATAGGCATCCTGCTCCGGCGTTACCGCCTCAGGTTTTGGTAATTCATGAATAAAATCAGTCATGCCTGCATAGGAGGGCATCTGCCAAGCAACAGGATCACCACCAGTTGTCTTGTCCGCCTTGGTTATATAACCACCTGTAAGATTTGGAGTTGCAATGTCCGTATTGGTTATCTTTACAATATTCACCCGGTTTCCATCAGCTTTTATTTTTTCCTGCATCACATACAAGCCCCTGTACTCACCATTGAGCATCAATTCGCAATAAACAGTCTTGGTTGCATAATTGCCCATTTGACGTGCCAGATTGTACGACAAATAATCCCTTATCAGTGACGGATCAAAGGCAAGACCATTTAAAATCCAATCATTTTCACTTGGCATCCCCAATATGCTTACGTTATTGTTGCTGGTATTATCGGCCTGAAGTGTTGTAAGTCCGTATCCCTTTTTAGGCAAATCCTGTGAGGAAGAACCACGGAGTTCTATACCAATCCTTCCGTTATAATTTAGATTTGCACCTGTATCTGTCAAATAATTGGTCGATCCATCCGCATGCCAAATGATTTTCATTGTAGCCAGAATCTTCGGATCATCCGGAATGTCCATTGGTTGTCCCGTGTTTGGATCGTTATCGGTAGTAATCACTACAATCGGCAGGTTGCTCTGGGTGAAAACCTGGGCATGCAAGCCATTTACAGGAATCAATACAAAAAACACCATGATCCGGATAAAGTATTTTATTTTCATAAGAATATTTTTTGTCAAATATAGATATTAAAAGCGCACAATGCTCCCACAAAATAATCTTTAGCTATTAATTTACTGACAGTTAGAACTAGATTTTTTTTCTTATTCTTACTTCAAAAACCGATAGCGGAAGAATTCGGACTGTCATAACTCCCCCCTGTCATTGTCGTTTTTGCACGCTTGAAAAGACAATTCCATATCCTATATTTGTAAGGCAGGAATAAGGAATTCATAAAAAAGCAATAACCATGGAAAAAATAACCGTCAGCACTACTGTAAACGCTCCTATTGAAAAAGTTTGGGACAGCTGGACAAATCCTCAGCACATCGTGAAATGGAATACGCCTTCAGAAGATTGGCATACAACTTTTGCTGAAAATGACTTGAAAACTGGAGGAAGATTCAAATCTTCCATGGCCGCCAAGAACGGAAGCATGGGTTTTGATTTTGAAGGAGTTTACACACTCGTAAGTAAGCATGAAAAAATTGAATACAAATTGGCAGACGGCCGGGAAGTAATCATCCTGTTTGATGATTTGGGCGATCGCGTGAAGATAACCGAGTCATTCGATCCAGAAAACACAAACCCATTGGAATTGCAGAAAAGCGGCTGGCAGGCCATAATGGACAATTTCAAGAAACATACAGAAAACAACTAATTTAAAGAAAAACACAATGGCTCAAGTAAATCCTTATCTGACGTTTGCAGGCAACTGCGAAGAAGCATTCAAATTTTATCAATCGGTATTTGGTGGTGAATTTCCTTTTTTCGGAAAATTCAAAGATATGCCGCCAATGGAAGGCCAGCCGCCACTGTCTGAAACCGATGGCAACAAGATCATGCACGTTTCTTTACCCATAAGCAAGGAAACAGTCCTTATGGGAAGTGACAGCCTTGAAGCATTTGGACAAACCACTGTTGTGGGTAACAATTATGCCATCTCCATTAACACCGATTCTCAAGAAGAAGCTGATAAACTTTTCAACGGCCTTTCAGAGGGCGGACAAGTAACCATGCCCTTGGACAAAACCTTCTGGGGTGCCTATTTTGGTATGTTTACCGATAAATTTGGCATCCATTGGATGGTGAATTTTGATGAAGTGAAGCCGTAATCTAAAGATTGAACATTTTTTGAAATCTTAAACCTAAAATTGCAATTCCGCTCTGAAATTCAAACAGGGCGGATTTTTTTTTACAGCTGTTATCAATAGCTAGGTCGTCAGGATTCCCCTTTACATTTATTGATGATTGAATAAAGCTACTTAATATTCAATCCATTTTTTTGTTAAACTAATCCCACATTGACAGAAACATTAAATATTATAGTAGTTTTGAAAGAAAAAAAATTCACAATGATTAAAAATCTACTTCTTTGCGTCTGCTTTTTATTTTTTGCAGCAACCGCAAAATCCCAAAACACGGTTGGTGTTATCCTGAACACTTCAGATGCCGAAAGTGGCTATACGCTATTTACCTCGCACACTAAAACCTTCCTGATAAACAATTGTGGCGAAGTCATCAAGCAATGGAACAGTGCGTATACTTATGGAAATTCGGTTTATCTGTTGGAAAATGGCAATTTGCTGAGAGCTGGAAATACAGGGACTACGGATATCTTTTTTGGCGGACAAGGAGGTGTTGTGGAAATTTTCAACTGGGAAGGCGATTTGATTTGGCAATATTTTTACGACACGCCGCAATACCGCCAGCACCATGATATCTATCCGATGCCGAATGGCAATGTTCTTGTCCTGGCAGTCAAGGTAATGTCGAATGCCGAAGCCATACAAGCTGGAAGAAATCCTGCAATGTTGCTACAGGACACCTTGTATTCAGAACAAGTATTCGAGATCCAGCCAATAGGATCAAACGGTGGAAATGTAGTTTGGGAATGGGACATCAAGAATCACCTCGTGCAAGATTTTGATGCCACCAAAAGTAATTTCGGTGTTGTTTCCGACAGCCCCAACAAGCTCGACATCAATTTCACCAATGGCATGCCGGGCAATTCCAATTGGCTGCATGTCAATTCCGTCCAATACAATCCTGCTCTTGATCAGATTGTCTTAAGTTCCCGCAATCTGAGTGAATTCTGGATAATAGATCACTCGACCACGACAGCAGAAGCGGCAACTGGTTCTGGTGGCATTTATGACAAGGGAGGGGACATCCTCTACCGATGGGGAAATCCACAAGCTTACAAGCGTGGCACTGAAGCCGACAGGAAATTATTTGGCCAGCATTACGTGGATTGGATCAATGAGGGGTTGATGGACGAGGGCAAAATTATCCTTTTCAACAATGGCAATGGCAGAGAACCTCAATTCTCCGAAGTCTATATCCTCAATCCTCCCATGAGCACGCCTGGAGTATATTCATTGGAACCCGGATCTACTTTCGGACCAACAAGTCCAGATTACATCTATGCCGATACAAGCACCAGCCCGTCTAATTTCAACTCCAACATTTTGAGTGGTGCACAACGCTTACCCAATGGAAATATTTTAATTTGTGAAGGAATCAAAGGCAGGTTGTTTGAAATTGACAGTGAAGAGAATATCGCATGGGAATATATTTGTCCCGTAAATTCCACTACAGGTACTCTGGCATCCCAAGGTGGCAACCCACCCATAAGCAGGCAACTATTCAGGGCTACTAAATACCCATCAGATTATGCTGCTTTTGGAGACAAAGACCTGACACCAGGAAGTCCTATTGAATTGAACTCAGGAGCAAACGCGTCTTGTTCCATCTTAAATAGTCACAAACATACTTTCGCTGATTTTAAGTTAATTCCAAATCCAACTTCAAGCATTTTAACTGTTCACGCAAATACCTCTGTTGATAAAATAGAAGTTTATAATATGCTGGGTTCTAAAATTGGCACCACAGTAAATTCAAAAACGGTTGATCTATCCAGTTTTGAGAGCGGTGTCTATCTGTTAAAGTTGTTTTTTGATGGAACATCGGTTACCAAAAGAGTCATCAAGCAATAAAAAAAATGATATTCAATGCAAAAAAAATCCCTTTCTTAAAAAAAAAGGGATTTTGTCTTAATATTTGATTATAGCTTGATACTATTTACTCAAGTACATTTTTCGTCTGGAATACAATTCATAAAACTGGTCGTCTTTCAAATCGTCGATAAACAATATGCTCTCTCCGGTTGATTTCATTTCCGGTCCTAATGCCTTGTTTACTCCGGCAAACTTACTGAAAGAGAAAACCGGTTGCTTGATGGCATATCCCTTCAATTGCGGATTGAATTTGAAATCGGTTACTTTGTTTTCACCCAGCATCACTTTTGTAGCATAGTTCACATAAGGCTCACCATACGCTTTCGCAATAAATGGAACCGTCCTGGATGCTCTTGGGTTTGCTTCAATGATATAAACCGTATCATCCTTTATTGCAAATTGGATGTTGATCAGACCAACCGTTCTCAGCGCCAGGGCAATTTTCTTGGTATGGTCTTTAATCTGCTGCATTACAAATTCTCCCAGGTTGAAAGGCGGCAATGTCGCATTACTGTCTCCTGAATGCACGCCACAAGGTTCGATATGCTCCATGATTCCGATGATGTAAACATTTTCACCATCACAGATTGCGTCTGCTTCCGCTTCAATCGCACCGTCCAGATAATGATCGAGCAATAATTTATTTCCTGGAATCGATTTCAGCAAATCAATTACGTGTTCTTCCAACTCTTGCTTGTTGATGACAATTTTCATTCCTTGTCCACCCAGCACATACGAAGGACGAACCAATAACGGGAAGTCCAAAGTATCTGCCAAAACCGAAGCTTCGTCTGCACTTTCAGCAATTCCGAATTTAGGGAATGGAATGTTCAACTCGGTCAGCAATTCGGAGAAACGTCCTCTGTCTTCGGCCAAATCCAAGGCATCGAAGCTTGTTCCTAGGATCTTGATTCCATATTTTGATAGCTTTTCGGCCAATTTCAAAGCCGTCTGTCCACCCAATTGCACGATTACACCTTCAGGCTTCTCGTGACGGATGATGTCGTAGATGTGTTCCCAGAAAACAGGTTCGAAGTATAATTTGTCAGCCGTATCGAAATCAGTTGAAACCGTTTCAGGATTACAGTTGATCATAATGGTTTCGTAACCGCATTCTTTGGCAGCCAGGACTCCGTGTACGCAAGAGTAATCAAACTCAATCCCCTGCCCGATCCTGTTTGGTCCAGAACCCAGAACGACAACTTTCTTTTTATCCGTCACGATGCTTTCGTTGGCCACGTATTTCTTACCGTCCGCAGTTTCAATTTCAGCTTCGAAAGTGGAATAATAATAAGGTGTCTGTGCTTTGAATTCCGCCGCACAAGTATCCACCAATTTATAAACGCGCTTGATTTCCATTTCATCACGCAGGTTATACACCTGGCTTTCCAAGCAGCCCAGCATATGTGCTATCTGCCTGTCGCCATAACCCTTTTGCTTTGCCTCAAGCAACAATTCCTTCGGCAAGGTGTCTATTTTATAGTTGGAAATTTCTTTCTCCAATAAGAACAATTCTTCATATTGCTTCAAGAACCACATGTCGATCTTGGTGATTTCGTGAATCCTGCTCAATGGAATTCCCATCTGGATGGCATCGTAAATCACGAAAACACGGTCCCAGCTTGCATACGTGAGTTTCTCGATAATCTGCTCGTAGTTCTTATATCCTTTTCCATCAGCGCCAAGTCCATTCCTTTTGATTTCCAAGGATTGCGTTGCCTTGTGCAAAGCTTCCTGGAAGGAACGTCCTATTCCCATGACCTCTCCAACAGATTTCATCTGGAGGCCCAAGGTCCTGTCGGCTCCTTCGAATTTATCAAAGTTCCAGCGGGGAATTTTCACGATCACATAATCAAGGGTTGGCTCGAAAAGTGCCGAAGTCGATTTTGTAATCTGATTTTGAAGTTCATCCAGGTTGTACCCCAGGGCCAGTTTCGATGCAATCTTTGCAATCGGATAACCTGTAGCCTTGGAAGCCAATGCCGAAGAACGCGAAACACGAGGGTTGATTTCAATCGCGACGATATCTTCCTTTTCATCTGGCGAAACGGCGAATTGCACGTTACAACCTCCTGCGAAATTTCCGATGCTTCTCATCATCAAGATCGCCATATCACGCATCTTCTGGAAAGTCGTGTCCGATAAGGTCATTGCCGGAGCAACCGTGATGGAATCTCCCGTGTGGATTCCCATCGGATCCATATTCTCGATAGAACAGATGATGACAACATTGTCGTTCTTGTCTCTCAAGAGTTCCAGTTCGTATTCTTTCCACCCCAGCAAAGCCTTGTCGATCAAGACTTCGTGAATTGGAGACATTTCCAATCCGTAGGTTAATTTTTCGTCGAACTCTTCCTTGCTGTGTACAAAGGCAGCTCCGGTTCCACCCAAGGTAAACGAAGGACGGATTACCAAAGGAAAACCAAACTCCTGTGCAATTTCTTTTCCTTTCAGGAAAGAGGTTGCCGTTTTTGCAGGTGCTGTTGGCACATTGATCCTTTCAAGCAATTGCTTGAACTGCTCCCTGTCTTCGGTGATATTTATGGCATTGATGTCAACCCCGATTAATTTTACGCCAAAATCTTCCCAGATTCCTTTCTCATCTGCTTCAAGGCACAAGTTCAAGGCTGTCTGTCCACCCATCGTTGGCAAGACAGCATCAATTTGCGGATGTGCTTTCAAGATTTCAATGATTGATTTTGTAGTCAATGGTTTCAGATAAACGTGATCTGCCATTGTTGGATCGGTCATGATCGTTGCAGGATTCGAATTGATCAGGATTACCTCGATCCCTTCTTCCCTGATGGAGCGGGCAGATTGGGAACCTGCATAATCAAATTCACAGGCCTGGCCAATAACAATTGGACCTGATCCTATAATTAAAACCGACTTGATGGAGTTGTCTTTTGGCATTGTGTTGTTGTTTGTTGTGTAGTTAGGTATTTTATAATTCAAAAGATTTCAGCTAGTTAGTGGACTTGAAATCCTGGGACACTAATTTTTAACGAAAAGGTATAAAAAAAGGCGGTACTAAAATAAGTAACGCCTTTATTTATTTTTCAATAAACATTATTTTTTGTGTCTTGGCTCGCAAGATACAGTCAATTTATGTCTTCCTTTAGCTCTTCTACGAGCTAGAACTTTTCTTCCGTTCGGAGATTCCATTCTGTCCATAAATCCGTGTTTATTTCTTCTTTTTCTTTTCGATGGTTGAAATGTCCTTTTGCTCATTGCTTTGTATCTTTAAAAATCGTGATTTAATTTCTATGTAATCGTTTCTGGGATTTTGTTCCCTAAAAACCGAGTGCAAATATACAAAGGTTTTTTTTTCTGACAAGTAGTTTTATAAAAATATTTTTAATTGATTTTATTACCTTTGCAAACTCATATAAAAAACTAATTATGTTTCACAAAAATATCAAACTCATTTTAGCCGGACTTATTATCGCCACTGGTATTTGGCAATTTACGGAAAGTAATATCGGGAATGGAATTTTCCTTTTGTTATTGTCTTTGATTTTTATCTTTCTTTACTTTAAAAATGAGTTTATCCTATTGGCTTTCCTGAAATTAAGAAAACAGGATTTTCCTGGTGCACAAAAATGGTTGTCCTATATCAAAAACCCTGAAGCTTCGCTTGTTAGAAAACAACAAGGCTATTTTCAATACCTGCACGGGTTGATGTTGTCACAAACCAATATCACGCAAGCCGAAAAGCATTTCAAGAAAGCGTTGGAACTTGGCTTGTCAATGGATACTGATATCGCTATCGCAAAATTGAATCTTGCAGGCGTGGCAATGACCAGAAGAAGAAAATTGGAAGCCACCAACCTTTTGAACGAGGCTAAAAAATTGGACAAGCAAGGTTTGTTGAAAGACCAGATCAAGATGATGAAGGAACAGATGAAAAAGATCTAATATTATTTCATCATTATAAATTAAAAAAGTTCGCTGTAGCGAACTTTTTTAATTTTAATTACATGTTGTTTCGAACAAATCCACCAATCCGTTTTGATCAACATTGGTATTGAAACCAAAATTATAAAAATTACCACTTTCTACGTATTGGCCTTCAATATAATCATAATGCTTTTTTTGCAATCTTCGAAAATTATTCTTCGAAAAGGCTTTAAAAAATGCTCCATTTACAAAATACTTCCCTCTCAATAAATTCTCATAACTATCATAATCTGAAAAAATAATTTCAGTTTTCCACATAATCTCCCCTGTTAGATAATTACGGTAAACTTGCTCAACTTTTACTAAATTATCATCTTCCAAATAAAATGTCCTAAAAATGTTATTCTCTTTTTTCTCAATTATCTGGTTGGAACCATACTCGTATTGATAATCTACCGTTTCCTCTATATCATTATCATAATTTTTTACCTTTCTGGCAATCAGCTTTCCTGATTCAATCTTATAATCTATTATTCTACCAGGCATATTATGCCTATAATTGTCTTGTGCTGTGATCACATCTCCCTGATAAAAAACCTCATTGACAAGGGCATCATCTATAAAGAGGCCCTCTTCAAAACCAGAACCCGTAGGATAATAAACACTTACAGGGCCACCTATCATTTTAACAATCTGCCCATCCGCATTATATTCAAATTTAATCTTTCCTGAAAAAAATGGATCTACCAAAAGCACCTCCATTTGTTCGTAATAAATCGTTTTAAGCCCGACAGAAGTTACTCTGCAAGTTTTTCCATCATCAGAACTGCAAGAAGGGAAAAAGAAAAACAAGACTGCCAACAAGCTCCAAATCGTATATTTTTTCATTAAATTACATTAATACCCACTCAAAGGGATTTCCAATTCATATCTTTTCCTAGCTGCATTGGTCAGCTTTTTATCCCTTAACCACGGATTATGAATTTTCAATATCTTGTAATTGATGCCTTGCTCCTTTGCAAAAGCAGCCAGATCAATTACAGCAGTATCAATCACTACTTTTTTGGTTGGAATTCCCTGGTACAATTCTTCCGGTGTTACATTGAAATTATAAAGCGTCGGATTCTTCATGATTTCCTTCAGGGCCAAAATCCTGAAAACATAGCGGTGCGTTTCATCTGTCAATAACAAATCATAATAATTGGAAACACCCTGGCTCGTTATCTGCTTGTTTACGCCTGCCAAGCCACCATTATAAGATGCCGCAGCCAATGTCCATGAACCCAGTCTGGATTTTGCATCCAACAAATAACGGCAAGCCGCTTCGGTTGATTTTTCCAAATGGTATCTTTCGTCCACTTCATCGTTTACCTCCATGCCTCTTTCCTTTGCTGTTGCAGGCATAAATTGCCAGAAGCCTTTTGCTCCCGCAGATGAAGTTGCATTCATCAATGCACTCTCGGCTACAGCCAGATATTTGAAATCGTCCGGGACACCATATTTCTGCAAAATCGGCTCTATCACGGGGAAAAACCTGTTGGCTCTTTTTATGATCAAAAGTGTCGAGGCATCCAGGTTCGCGTTCACCAATAGCTCCCTGTCGAATCTTTCCTTTACGTCTGAAATATTCAGCGGAGTGGCTTCTCCCGCGAAATCTACAGTTGCAGGAAAATACCTTGCCGCTGTTTTTGTTGGTTGCTCATTGTTGGCTTCTCCTGAAACCGCATGAATCAAGGCACCGCTTGTTAAAACGACTGCCGTGATTATTCCTGTTCTTTTTATCCAATTCATTTTCATTTTTTTTGATTGTTGTAAAACTATCCAATTCTAAGTCCTATTCCAAGATAATTCTTGGTAAATTTTCGTTCAGCCATTTGAACTTGCTCAAGATCATGATATGCGTTCCACCTTTTATGATGATGCAATCCTTGATGTTTTTTATCGGAAAGACTTCGTCTATATCGCCATGTATATGAACCACTTTCGTGTCTACTTCTGTTCTCTCCCACATTATCATTTGCTCGATGGCCCAATCCAGATAGACTTTTTCCCGCATTGACAAATACTTCTCATACAACTTCAATCGCTGTTTTATCGCTGTTCCAAAAGAAAACTTGGACAATACCTCCACGTTTTTCATCAAGCCTGTCGGAACAAGCTTGTAAGCCTTGGTTGATTTTGCAATCTTCATCCTCAGCGGCACTTCCAGATTGCATTTTACACTCGAAATGATGATTACCTTTCTCAACTTCAGAAATTGTGCCATTTCCTGGACCAGGACGCCTCCAAATGAAACACCAACCAACACCGCGTTTTCGTGCGTCACAAGCGAAGCCATCCTTTTTGCATACTCCTTCAAGGTTTCACCCGGGATTGGCATTTCCCAATCCAACAGGTGCATCTCAAAAGCATCTTTGGGCAATTCTATTCTCTCGAAGATCAAGGAACTTGCGGCAAGCCCTGGCATAAAATAAACGTGGATTTTTTGCATCAAAATTGTTTTAACGGTATGATAACAGCAACTTCTGTGATTTATTACGAAATTTGTATAAAATTACTTTTTTTCTTGGATAGGACTTCATCCACACTTTTAATTTATCAATAAATTATGACTACACAAGTATACAAATCCAACGAAAGGGGAAAGGCAAATTTCGGTTGGCTGGATGCAAATTTCTCCTTTTCTTTTGGAAATTATTTCAACAAGGACAAGGTTCAATTCGGAATGCTTCGCGTTTTGAATGACGACACGATTGCAGCCGGAATGGGCTTCGGGACACATCCCCATGAGAATATGGAAATCATTACCATTCCACTGGAAGGCGGATTGAAACACCGCGACAGTATGGGGAATGAAGGTGTGATTGGCTTTGGGGAGGTCCAAGTAATGAGTGCCGGAACGGGAATCCTGCACTCTGAAATGAACGCAAGTGCAAACGAAAGAGCCAAGACGTTGCAACTTTGGGTTTTTCCTGAAAAGGAAAACGTAGCGCCAAGATATGACCAGAAATCATTTGATTTGGCCAGCAAAATCAATACCTTTGTAACGGTTGTTTCGCCACGGGATAAAAATAATGGACACGCGCTCTGGGTCCATCAGCAGACTTTTTTCAATCTTGGAATTTTTGAAAGCGGAACAAGCGCAAACTACAAGGTCAACATTGCCAGGAATGGCGTTTACCTTTTCCTGATTGAAGGAGAAATTGAAGTTGACAACCAGACTTTGAATGAAAGGGATGCAATGGGCATCACAAATTTTGAAGATTTTGATATTGTTGTAAAACAGCAAGCAAAAATACTCTTGGTAGAAGTACCGATGACACACGCTTAAATTAAGGAGATGCAAACTATGGAAATTAAAGACAATACTTTCTCAAGACAATTTGAGACGTCCGTGGACGGAAAGTTGATCACGCTGGAATATTCCTTCCAGGAGAAGAAAATTTTCCTGACGCGCTTGAATGTTCCTGAAAATTTTGACAACGAGGAGTTTATTACCGATTTTTTAAAGAATATTATGGCGATTGCCGTGGAGCGGAAACTAAAAGTGGTTCCAATTTTACCCAAGATTGCTGCTTTTTTCAGAAAAAATCCAGTTTACAAGGAACTGCTTCCTCCCGGAATCAAAATTTAAATCAAAACCTGAAAGCTTTTACTTGAATGTAAAGGCTTTTTTCTTTTTGCATAAATTCTTACTTTTACCTGATGCCATCACAAGAAACCAATTCAAAAGTCATTCATTTTTTCGAGAATATTGAAAAATATTATGGCTCGAAAACTGAAATCACAGAAGCATTGTGTACCGAAACCGATAATTTCGACACGCAGCTTACGACGTGGAATTTATCAGAATTCACCCTGATTCGTTCGGCTTACCGAAATGCCGGCGCACGATTCATGATGGAAGGAGAAAAGATGTACTATGAAATTTCAGCAAAAATAATTATCGATTTCAAACAACCCGGAAGAAATTCATTTGAATTTATCGAACAATACAGCGAAAGCGTCTTCAGGATCACGAAGATTAAATTTCACTACAGATATTAGCTTTTTGAACTCAAAAAGGAAATTCCAAATCCTAAAACACAACTAACAGACAGGCCTGAACCAAAAATCCAAACCTTAGCGACATACAAAAGTTTGGAATTTGGAATTTTATAAATTGGAATTTATTTAGCCTGTTACTTGGAATTTTAAATTTGGAATTTACACATGTGCATGCAAGAATTCCATCCTGACACTTCCATCTTCATCAATTCTCGTAAGGTTGATCTCGTGCAAGGTATTGACCAATTCTGGATTCCAAGGCGTTTTTACTTTTACATAATTTTCGGTAAATCCGTGGATATAGCCTTCCTTGTTTTCGCCTTCAAAAAGAACCGTCCTGTTGGTTCCGATCTGGCTTTCATAAAACGCACGACGCTTTTTTACCGAAAGTCCGCGAAGCATCTTGCTTCTCTTTGCCCTGATGTTTCCTGGAACCACGCCCTCCATTTTTGCCGCTTCTGTATTTTCTCTTTCGGAATAGGTAAAAACGTGCAGGTAGGAAATGTCCAAATCATTCAAGAAATGATACGTTTCAAGGAAATGTTCATCCGTTTCTCCCGGAAATCCAACTATGACATCAACACCAATGCAAGCGTGAGGCATCACTTCCCTGATCTTGCTTACCCTTTCCGTATAAACTTCACGCAGGTAACGACGCTTCATTTTCTTCAGTATATCATTGCTTCCTGATTGCAGCGGAATATGAAAATGTGGTACAAAAGTCCGGCTCCTTGAAACGAATTCAATCGTCTCGTTTCTCAACAGGTTAGGCTCGATGGACGAAATCCTCAAACGTTCGATCCCTTGCACTTCATCCAATTTTTGAACAAGCTCGTAAAAAGTATGCTCGTGTTTCTTGTTCCCGAATTCCCCTTTTCCGTAATCGCCGATATTTACACCGGTTAGCACAATCTCTTTTATATTCTGTTGTGAAATCTCCTTTGCATTTTGAAGCACATTTTCCAAAGTATCGCTTCTGGAAATACCACGTGCCAACGGAATCGTACAGTAGGTACATTTATAATCGCAACCATCCTGCACCTTCAAGAAAGCCCTGGTCCTGTCTCCAATGGAATAACTTCCCACGTAAAAATCAGCTTCTGAAATCTCGCAGGAATGCACCTCGCCCATATCATTCTTGGACAAATCGTTGATGTAATCGGTAATCTTGAATTTTTCGGTAGCCCCCAGAACTAAGTCCACTCCGTCAACCGAAGCCAGTTCTTCAGGTTTCAATTGTGCATAACATCCAACCGCGGCAACGAAAGCCTTGTCATTCAACTTCATTGCTTTTTTTACCACCTGCTTGAATTGCTTGTCCGCATTTTCCGTAACCGAACAGGTGTTGATCACATAAATATCGGCAATCTCTTCAAAATCAACACGGTCAAAACCCTCGTCTTGAAAGTTTCTGGCGATTGTAGAGGTCTCTGAAAAATTCAGCTTGCACCCCAAAGTATAAAAAGCTACTTTCTTTCTGTTTTCCATAATAAAGCTTAATTGATGAAATCGTTGTCAAAAAATTAAGGCTGCAAATTTACATACAATTTTCAAGATAGGAAATGAATATATGTTTTAAATGCAAATTACTGGATTATAGCTTTTTAATCCATTTCACTTTGGTAAAAATGATTCAGATTGCGCTCATGCCAATCTTGAAAGATATTCGTAAAAGGAAATATCCTTGTCGATCTGCATCTTCCTGAAAATCCTTTCCTTGCGTTTCCGGCAGGCTTCCTGGGTAATATTGAAAATGGTACCAATTTCTTTCAGGCTCAGATTCATATAAACATAGCAGATAAAACGGATGTCATTGGAGGAAAGATTGGGATGCCTTTCCTTTAAGGTCGAAAGCAGGCCTTGATTGACTTCTTCAAAATGAACAATAAAATTATCCCATTCCGAATCTGTCTTCAAATGTTCCTTCAAGGTCTTGATATGGGTCTTGAGCTTGATGTTTTGTGATACATCCGGAAGTTCCGATAATGAATCAACGATTTCTTCAATCATTTCATTTCTTCCGGAAAGATACAGGGCCCTTGCCGAAAGCTTCCTGTTTTTCTGTTCAATTTCATTCTTCAACGTTTCCTGTTCAAGAAGTGCCTCATTTTCTATTTCCTTCACGTGTTTCTCCAACAGAAGATTCTCGTTCTTTTCCTTCTCCAATTCAAGTGCGATGATTTTCTGTTCCCTTTCGGCAATGATTTTTTTCTGCTCTTGCTTGATTGCCCGATTCCTAAACATTCTATAAACGAAGAAAAGCAATACAACAAAAATCAAAATCGCCGAAATAAAAATCTTCCTCTCGGTGCTTGATTTCTCCAGTTGGGAATTCAAATCATTCTTGTAATTTTGAATTTCAAATTTTACCTTATTGTTCTCGTACAGCTTGTCATTATTGAGTTTCGCCAATGAATCCCTTGTCCGTACCATCTCGTTTTTAGCCTCCAAGGCATTCTTGAAATCATTTTTCTTGGCATAAGCCTCAGAAAGCGAGTTGAAAAAATTAGCCTTCATGTCCAAATCCCTGCAGTCTTGCAAGGCCAGTCTCAAATAAAAAATACTCTTGTCTATATTGTCTTCAAGCGAATAGATATGTGCCAGATGATTCAAAATCGTCATATTATATTCCTTTTCCTTGGCCTTTTTTGTCTTGGTATACAACTTCAACAATATCTGTTTTGCTTGTTCCAGTTTTCCCTCAAGCAGGAGATATTCGGCAAAAGTCGCTTCGGCCTGGACCAATAATACCGGATGCTTCTTGTCATCCTTGAGAATCTCCAAAGCTTCTTCGATATATCTTTTTGCACCTTTCGGTTTGTTGATGCTATTCTCGGCCCTGGCCATGTTGATAGCATATAGTGCCACTTTTACCTTATCGTTTTCTTCCTGGGCTGTATTGTAGGCTTTCAGGTAATATTCCTTGGCCTTTTCGAATTTCTTCTCCATTGCATACATCCCGCCAATATTATTCAGCACAGCCATTTCACGGATAGGATCCAAATGCTTTATGGCAACCGTATAGGCATCCAGATAATAATTAAGCGCCTCTCCATAATCAGAGAGATTGAAGTAGATGATTCCTATATTGTTTTTGATCTCGAAAAGCTGCAGGTACCAATTATTCTTTTCGGCCACTATTTGAGACCTGGTCAAATACTCCAAGGCAACGGAATAGTCGCCTTTGTCCATAGCCACAAAACCTGAATCAATTGTTTTCTTGCATTGTTCAAGGGATTGTCCAAACGCCATCAAAGTAGAGATTAGACAAAAAAACAGGATAAAAAGTAAAGATTTTGCATTCATGCTCTTGAAGACTTGGCTATAACTTAGAATTCATTATTTTTAATACAACCAGATGTTCTATTTTTTAATATTTGTTTCTATTCTACAAACAAATGGCTAATCTATAACATAATTTTTATAAAAAAACATAAAATTTCAATCTTTAACAAACGAGAAAAAACATTGCTTTTTAAGGCTCCAATTGACCCCAAGCGTTTCTGAAATTCAAATGGATTCTGCCCCAGCCCTGATGGGAGTAAAAATCCTTTTTTAAAGTGCTTTTGGTTGAAATCCAAGGCAATCCAAAAAAGATTGGAACGGACAGCAGGAACTACGGCTACCGAGGTTGACAAGTGTTTCGCTCCTAAAATTAAAAGGTTTCATAAAATTATAGGAATGCAGTTTCAAGTTATTTAACTTAGTGTCCTAATTAAATTATAACAATATGAGAATTAAAAGCATACTTCTGGCTTCCTTTGCAATGGCTTCTTTTGCCGCAAATGCTCAGGAAGAAACTATCAAAGAAAATGAATTACCAGCTCCCGCAGCTACATTTCTTGCAACAAATTTCAAGAACAACCCGGTCACGAACGCTGTAAAAGACACCGACAAAAGGAAAGTGACCTATGAAGTAACTTTGACTGACGGAACCGAAGTTGAATTTACCCAAAAAGGAAACTGGAAAGAAGTGGATGGCAACAAGAAACCAATTCCTACAACGTTTATTCCGAAACCAATCCTGGATTATGTAAAGGCAAATTACCCGAAGGAGCAGATTACGCACATTGACAAAGGACTCAGGGACTATGATGTGGATTTGACCAATGGATTGGATCTGGAATTTGATCTTAAAGGAAAATTCTTGAGGATTGACAAATAAAAACAGCCCGAAGGATTAATTTGATGCATTTTGTTGCATTTATAGTATTTTTTACTACTTTAGTCTTCTCAAATTTTAAAATATCCTGCAGAATGAAAGATAAAATAATCATTGCCTACTTGCTTTTCATGTCCAGCTTCTTTATGAATGCCCAAAAGAAGGAACAGGTCAGAACACTGCCAAAAGAAGGTACCGAGTTTGTTGCAACCCATTTCAAGGACCAGAAGATAAAGAGCATCTTTAAAGTTCCGGTTGAGAGAAAACACAAGTACGAAGTTACCTTGGAGAATGGTACGGAGATTGAACTTGATCACTCCGGAAGATGGCAGGAAGTGGACGGAAACAGTAATACTGTTCCGTTTGGCTACCTAAAACCAGCAACGGTTACCTATTTGAAAACAAACTACGGAAATCGCAAGGTGGTTGAAGTAGAAAATGGTCCGAGATTCATCTTTGTAAAACTGGACAATGGCGTAAAGCTGCAATTTGAAGCGGAAGGAAAATTCAACAGGATTTATACCGAAGATTAAAAAACCAGATCGCAGAATTTTGCGATGCCACATAAAAAAAGGCTGTTTCCAATAATGAAACAGCCTTTTTTAGTTTATTCTTTTCTCCATTTTTTAGTTGCCTCGAACACGTGTTCCAGAATCCGGCCTTCCTTTTCATCAAATTCCACATTTCGCCGCAGCATTACCAATCTTGCGGTTTCAAATGCTTTCTTGGTAATATAGGTGGTAAATCCTGAAGCTCCTCCCCAAGAAAAACTTGGAACAAAGTTACGAGGAAATCCGCTTCCGAAAATATTTGAACTTACACCCACCACGGTTCCCGTGTTGAACATCGTATTGATCCCGCATTTGCTGTGGTCGCCCATCATCAATCCGCAGAATTGGAGTCCGGTTTTTGCAAAACCTTCTGTTTCATAACTCCACAATTTCACTTCCTCATAATTGTTTTTCAGATTGGAGTTGTTGCTGTCGGCTCCGATGTTGCACCATTCGCCCAGGACAGAATTTCCCAGAAATCCGTCATGCCCCTTGTTGGAATAACCAAAAAGCACCGAATTGCTTACTTCTCCTCCAATAACGGAATGCGGTCCGACGGTTGTTGCCCCATATACCTTGGTTGCCAATTTCACTCTTCCTGATTCGCATAAGGCAAATGGTCCCCTGATTACGGAACCTTCCATTATTTCAGCATTCCTACCGATATAGATTGGTCCGGATGAAGCATTCAAGGTTACAAATTCAAGCTTTGCCCCTTCTTCGATAAATATATTTTCTGGCGCGATTACGTTTACACTTTTTGGAATTGGCTGCGATTTCCTGTCTTCGGTCAACAGTTCAAAATCCTCTCGGATGGCACTATCGTTCTTTTGGAAAATATCCCAGGTATGCTCAATCGTGATGCAATCGTCACTGTATTCTATAATATCATAAGTATCGAAATCTACCTCTTCCTGCGAATCTTGCGTAAAGAACGCGATTACTTCTTCGCCCTTGAAGATGGCCTGATTAGGTTCCAAGTTGGAAACCAATTCCGAAAGCACCTCGTTTGGCAAGAAAGAAGCATTAATCATTACATTTTCTTCCAGCTCCACCATTGGGAATTTTTCAGACAAATATTCTTCTGTCAGACTGGTAGTGGTTGAACCAAGATATTTTTCCCATTTTTCACGGATGGTCAAGATTCCAACACGGATGTCGGCAACCGGACGCGTGAATGTAAAGGGAAGCAAGGCATTTCTAACTGTTCCGTCAAAAAGTATATAGTTCATTTTTATAGATTCAAAGTTTCAAAGCTCAAAGTTACAAAGATTTTACTTGCTTTTATACAGGGATCAAATTCTTAATGAATTAATATCATATCCCATAAAAAAAGCCTTCCGATTTCGGAAGGCTTTCTATATTTTAAAACGGTTAAATTATTATTTAACGTGTTTTGCGTATTTGGTTTTGAATTTATCAATACGTCCTGCAGTATCGATAAGTTTAGATTTACCTGTGTAAAAAGGGTGAGAAGTTCTAGAAATCTCCATCTTTACAACTGGATATTCTACACCTTCGTGCACGATAGTTTCTTTAGTATCAGCAGTAGATTTTGTAATAAAAACCTCTTCGTTCGACATATCTTTAAACGCTACCAATCTGTAATTCTCTGGGTGAATTCCTTTTTTCATCTTAAATCTTTTTTATTTGTTGGCTATAATTCGCTTTGAAGCTTTTCTTTTTTACCGAAAAGGTATAAACTCCTTATAACTTTTTGTTTTTACTTTATTATTTTGAGTTTGCAAATTTACAATTATTTTTCAATAAACAAATCTTTACACACTTTTTTTTAAAAGAATATACCTCACTACATATCACAATAAAGTTCGTTGCCAATTCACTGATTATACTTAAAAATATCCTTGGATCCTTGGCAAGCATCAGCCCTTACATTTGCAATTGATTTTCTACTATGTAAATGCGGAATTACTATATTTGTAGATTATTTTGAAAATACTTCAATGACAGACATTATTAAAAAGACAGGATTCAGCATTGGCCTAATCTTGGGAGCCCTGCTGATCCTCCTTTCAAGTTATATTTATTTTGTAAATCTCGATTTGCTGACAAATGTCTGGGCAGGCGTTTCAACATTGGTTCTAACGGTTGTATTCGGAATCATCTCGATTGTGGTCGTAAAGGAAAAGTTGGGCGGGTTCATTACTTTCAAGGAAGCATTTTCAGCTTATTTCATTACGATACTTACCGGAAGCCTGCTATCCTGCATTTACCTGATCCTGATTTACAGCTTCGCACTTTCTCCTCAGGCAAAGGAAAATATCATCCTGGCAATGCGTGATTTCGACATCAATTTATTGAAACAAAACTTGATGCCGCAAGAGAATATCGACAAGACCTTGGAAGTATACAAAACGTTCAATCCGTTTTCCATTACAACGGTTTTCACCTCTTTCATCAAATACCTTTTGAGGGATTGCCTTATCGGCTTTTTAGTTGCATTAATTTTTAGGAATAAGAGAACATTATAATATGAATCTATCCATAGTAATACCACTTCTCAACGAAGAAGAATCATTGCAGGAACTCCACGATTGGATCATTTCGGTAATGAAAACAAACAATTACACTTACGAGGTCATCTTTATTGATGATGGAAGTATGGATAATTCATGGGCGATAATAGAGCGCCTGTCTGCAGAAAATCCTAATATCAAGGGAATCCATTTCCTTAAGAATTTTGGAAAATCCCAAGCCTTGCATGCTGGTTTTGCCCGTGCAAAAGGCGATGTGGTGATTACCATGGATGCCGATCTGCAAGACAATCCGGAAGAAATACCGGAATTATACAACATGATCATCAACCAGGAATTTGATCTGGTTTCGGGTTGGAAAAAGAAACGCTATGATTCGGTCGTGACCAAGAACCTGCCTTCCAAATTATTCAATTGGGCGGCCCGAAAAACGTCTGACGTACAGCTGAATGATTTTAATTGCGGGTTGAAGGCCTACAAGAATATCGTGGTCAAGAACATTGAAGTTTCGGGCGAGATGCACCGTTACATTCCGGTCTTGGCAAAAAATGCAGGTTTCGGAAAAATCGGCGAAAAAGTAGTGAAGCACCAAGCCCGAAAATACGGTGAAACCAAATTCGGAATGGAACGTTTCATCAACGGCTTCTTAGATTTGATCACGATCTGGTTCCTATCCAGGTTCGGAAAGAGGCCGATGCACTTGTTTGGCGCCTTGGGCTCCGGAATGTTCATCATCGGATTCTTCTCGGCCTTATTCATAGGCATCAACAAACTAATCCGTTTATATAATGATTATCCAACCATAAAAGTAACCGAAAATCCTTGGTTTTACATATCTTTAACTACAATGATCCTGGGCACCCAATTATTCTTGGCTGGCTTTCTGGGTGAAATCATTTTAAAGACAAAAAGCAACGAAGGACGCTACAAGATATCAAAGGAAGTAAATTTATAATAGTTTAAAATTTATTAGAAATGCACATTGAAAAACATATTTTAGACCAGGTAAACGAATGGCTTACGCCAACATTTGACAACGATACACAGGAAGCCATCAAGACAATGATGACTTCTTCTCCCAAGGAATTGGAAGAAAGTTTCTATAAAAATCTTGAATTCGGGACCGGCGGGATGCGCGGTGTAATGGGTGTCGGGACCAACCGCATCAATAAATATACATTGGGGAAAAATACGCAGGGACTTTCCAATTACATGCACAAGGTATTTCCTGGAAAGAAACTCAAAGTAGTAATTGCTTACGATTGCCGCCACAATAGCAATACGTTGGCAAAAGTTGTAGCCGATGTCTTTTCTGCCAATGACATCCAGGTTTATTTGTTTTCGGACTTGCGTCCGACTCCAGAATTGTCCTTCGCCTTGAAATATTTGGGATGCCAGGCCGGTATTGTACTTACGGCTTCCCATAATCCACCAGAATACAATGGTTACAAGGTATATTGGGAAGATGGCGGACAATTGGTTCCACCACAGGATGGTGAAATCATCAAGCTTATTGAAGATCTGAAATACGATGAAATCAAATTTCAAGCCAACGAAAGCCTGATACATTATATTGACAAGGAAATCGATGATGCCTTCGTAAAATCCTCAATTGAAAATGCAAGTTTCGATACTCCGGCTGCAGCCAAGGACAATCTCAACATTGTTTTTACTTCCTTGCATGGAACTTCGATAAAATCCGTACCGCAGACTTTGGCACAGGCGGGTTATAAAAACGTACACATTGTTCCAGAGCAAGCGGAGCCAAATGGTGATTTCCCAACTGTAAAATCTCCAAATCCGGAAGAACCTGAAGCTTTGACGATGGCCTTGGCCTTGGCTGACAAACTAAACGCTGATATTGTAATCGGGACAGACCCTGATTGCGACCGATTGGGTGTTGCCGTCAGAAACAACGAAGGCAAGATGACACTGCTCAACGGAAATCAGACCATGGTGCTGATGACTGCCTTCTTGTTGGAACAATGGAAGAAACAAGGTAGAATCAACGGAAAGCAATTTGTTGGTTCGACCATAGTTTCAACTCCAATGATGCTTGCCCTGGCAGATGGTTATGGTGTTGAATGCAAGGTTGGGCTGACAGGATTCAAGTGGATTGCAAAAATGATCAAGGATTTTCCTGAATTGCAATTTATTGGAGGTGGCGAAGAAAGCTTCGGATTCATGGTTGGAGATGCAGTTCGAGATAAAGATGCTGTTGCAGCCACGTTATTGATCTGCGAAGTTGCCGCCCAGGCAAAAGCCAATGGAAGTTCCGTCTACAAAGAATTGCAAAACCTTTATGCCGATTTTGGTTTCTACAAGGAACACTTGGTTTCATTGACGAAAAAAGGAATTGAAGGTTTGGCAGAAATCAATCAGATGATGGTGGATTTACGTTCCAATCCTTTGAAAGAAATTGCAGGAGAGCGAGTGGTAATGGTTGAAGATTATAAAAACTCGACCGCCAGGAATCTTTTTACCGGTGAAGTGGAAACGATGAGCATTCCAAAATCAGATGTCTTGATCTATTACACTGAAGATGGTTCCAAAATTGCTGCACGACCAAGCGGAACCGAGCCAAAAATAAAATTCTACGTGAGCGTGAACGCTCCTCTTGATGATGTTGCGAATGCCAATCAAGTTGAAGCGCAATTGGACTCAAAAATAAAAAATATAATTTCCGATCTAGGAGTGAAATAATGGACGAGAATATAAAAAAGATTATTCCCTTTGCTAAAAAGTACAAGTCACACGTAGTATGGAATGTAATCCATAATGTACTGTATGCCCTTTTTGGCACTATTGGAATGGTTATGATTTTTCCGGTACTCAAGGTACTTTTTGGCAACGAAGAGAAAGTAACCAAGTTGCCTGATTACAACGGAATCACCCATATAGATGATTACCTGAACGATACGCTTTTTTATTATGTGAATTACTTTTCAGAATTGCATGGTCCTGATTATGCCTTACTGCTGACCGTTTCCTTGGTTGTGATTACTTTTTTATTCAAGAATCTATTTGGCTATCTGGGACTTCAGCATCTGACCAAGGTAAAGACCGGAGTTCTCCGTGATTTGCGGGAGAAGATGTACAAGAAAATCATTGCACTGCCTGTTCCGTATTATTCCGAAAAGCGCAAAGGCGATGTGATGGCACGTATGCTGGGCGACGTCAATGAAGTACAGAACTCTTTTTTCATGGTTTTGGAACTTATTGTAAAAGAACCATTGACGATCCTGTTTTCCTTGATCGCAATGATCAATATCAGCTGGAAACTCACATTATTTGTGTTTGTTTTTATTCCAATCTCAGGATTTATCATTTCCAAGATAGGAAAATCCCTGAAAGGAAAATCAACCAGGGCACAACAAGAAAATGGATTCCTGATTTCTGTTGTAGAGGAAACTCTGAGTGGCTTAAAAGTCGTGAAAGGATACAATGCTGAAAATTTCTTTTCCGCCACCTTCAATGGCTCCATCAACAGGCTATACAAATTATCGAACAGCATCGGCAAGAAAAACAACCTGGCCTCCCCCATGTCCGAATTCCTGGGCATTGTTGTAATTTCAATATTGCTTTTTTATGGAGGTAATCTGGTATTGGTAGACAAATCCCTTGATGGCTCATTGTTTATTGCCTACATTGGTCTGGCCTATAACATCCTGACTCCTGCCAAAGCCATCTCAAAAGCATCCTATCAGGTAAAAAATGGACTGGCCGCCGCCGAAAGGGTATTTGAAGTACTGGAAGTAGAAAACACCATCGAAGACAAGGCAAATGCTATTGAGCTGCACGAGTTCAAAAATGAAATCCACCTGAAAAATATCAATTTTTCTTATGGCGAGGAACCCGTACTGAAGAATTTTTCCTTGACCATCCCCAAAGGAAAAACGGTTGCCCTGGTTGGACAATCCGGAAGTGGCAAAAGTACGATTGCCAATCTTCTGACTCGTTTCTATGATGTAAACGATGGTGAGATCTTGATTGACAACCATAATATAAAGGATGTTACCATGAAATCTTTACGTGATTTGACCGGCTTGGTAACACAAGACAGCATCATGTTTAACGGAACCATCAAGGATAATATCCGCCTTGCAAATCTGGATGCAACCGATGAAGAAGTCATAAATGCATTGAAGATTGCCAATGCCTATGAATTTGTAAAAGACCTGCCGGAAGGAATCAACACCAATATCGGAGACAGCGGAAACAAGCTTTCCGGCGGACAAAAGCAGCGGCTTTCCATTGCGAGGGCCGTATTGAAAAATCCTCCGATCATGATTTTAGACGAAGCAACTTCTGCACTGGATACCGAAAGCGAGCGACTGGTCCAGGAGGCTTTGGAGAACATGATGCAGAACAGGACTTCAGTTGTAATTGCGCATAGGCTTTCGACCATTCAAAAAGCCGACAAGATTGTAGTGATGCAAAAAGGTGAGATCGTAGAACAAGGAACCCACGAGGAACTTCTTGCCAGAAAAGGAACGTATTCCAAGCTGGTAATGATGCAAAGTTTTGAATCCTAAAAAATCAAATCATGAAAAGGGAATATTTCGGAATGCTATTTTTAGTCCTGTCGGTTGTCCTGATTCTTTTGACACAATACTTTTTTGGAGAAGCCGAAGTAATGGATAAATTGAGTAAATTTATCGTCATCTAGATATTGATTGCTTTTTATGCCGGTCAGTATTCGATGAAGTTTCCTAAAAGATTTTAAATGTTTATAAGCGACAAGAACATCAAGCTTCCTGAAGACCCGGACACCATCGTCTGGAAATACCTGGACTTGTCTAAATTTGTCGATTTATTGCTCTATCGGAAATTGTTCATGTCGCGTTCGGATAAATTTGAAGACCAGTACGAAGGCACTTTCAGCGAGCCAACTTTCGAGGAAATCAAGAAACTTTCAATTGACAATCCCGGCTTCCTGGAATACTACAAGACCCATCGCAAGAATGTGGTCATTAGCAGCTGGCACATCAACGAATATGAATCGTTTGCAATGTGGCAGATCTTCACCCAGAAAAGCGAAGGTTTGGCGATCCAATCCACCTTGGGCAGGATACAAAAGGCCCTCAATGCTGATGCAGATTACGAACAGCACATTGGCGAGGTAAACTACATCGACTACAAAAAAGAATACATTCCTTTCGAAAATACCTTTTTTCCATTTCTTTTCAAGCGTAAAAGTTTTCAATACGAAAGGGAGATCAGGATCATCTCCGACCTTACTTCCTTTAATCTGGAAATCGACAATGGCTTGAAAATAGATGTGGACATCTGCAATCTCATCGAAAAGATCTACATCCATCCAAAATCTGAAAACTGGTACAAAAAGCTTGTCATTGACCTGGTTGAACGACTTGGCTTCGACTTCACTATCGAAAAATCAGATTTGGAAAGCGACATCTTGATTTGATTTTCCTATAAAAATCATTGTTTTACCCTCATTAAATTTTCTTAAAGAAATATCATATTTGAAACACAAGTTCATCAGAATTCATCAATTCTTTATAACAACTTACAATTCAGCAAGGTTTTTCCATAGGATTGCGTCTATTTTATTAAATTTACTCAATCATTTTTCCTTACTATGAAATTAGAATTTTACAAGCCTAAGAACGAACTACTCCATCCTTATATGGAAGGTTATTATTTCCTTGCAAAACAGGAAAATGAACCTACCGTGGAATATCTTACATTCCCTAATAATTTCAGTATCATATCGGTTTATAAGGATACCGAGATTGAATTTTCAGAAAACAAGGCCATAGTAAGTGGCAAGAAAAACAATAAATTCTCTTCGGATTTGATCTGCCATTACAAGAAACCAATCCACGTGGTCTGCGCGGGAGAATTAAATGAAGTCACTTTTTATTTCAAACCATTAGGCTTGAACGCATTCCTGGATAAGCCCCTGTGCAATTTTACCAACGACTTTTTTTCCAATTTTATTCCTTTTGAGGACTATACGGCTGAGATGATGTCGATCCTGGAAGAAAGGGATAGTGAAATCAAGAGAGAAAAGATTGAACAGTATTGGCTTTCAAAACTGACAGGCTTCAAGCATCCCTTCCTGCACAAGGTGGTTGATGATTTGATGAATGTAAACAATGATTATTCGGTTGCAGAATTGGCGGAAAAATACAAGACCAGCAGGCAGAACCTGAGCAAGCATTTTGAAACACATCTGTGCAAGACACCTTCTGATTTTAAAAAGATACAACGTTTCAGGGAAGCATTAAGATCAAAAATCGGAAACAATTCCCATGAGAACCTTACTGCCCTGAGCAATGATTTGTTGTTTTACGACCAATCCCATCTTATCAAAGATTTCAAATCATTGACGGGATTGACACCAAAGGCCTTTTTCAAGAATATCTCTTCCCAGGAAAACGGAAAAATAAATTGGCTTTTTAACCAATAGATTACATTTTTACAATTTTAATCAGAAGTGTTGAGCTACATTTGTTTAAATTTAAAATCACAATCAAGATGATCTCAGTAATTATTAAATTGGTTTCCTTGTTAGTTTCACTGGTAGCAAGTCTTTTTGAATACTTTTTCTAGGCTCAACTGCCGAAAATAATTTTCTTAAACTGGCTTGTAGCTTTCCAGTTTCCAATCCTTATTGGATAAATCCACGTAGTAATAAAGTATCACATCGTTTTTGTCGAACTGGCCATTCTTATTGGTGTCTTCAATTGTTCTGAAGTAAAGTCGGTTTTTCGATTCCACCAAATTCCAATCAATCAATTCCTGCATGTCCGGAGAAAGCTTCATAAACCCTTTTCCGCTGATATCACTGATGTACAATGATTTTATATCACTAACATCCAACTTATTATCTTTGTTGGTATCCATATCTGCAACGGAATATACCAGAAGCTGATGTTTTGTCTTTTCAAAGATCGTGTTCAAATAGCTGGCGGTCTGAATCACCATTTTCTTATCCGTCAACGGCCTGATTTCAGTTGAATCAATATGTTGGAATTTCAAATTCTGAAGAAATCCCGTAATTTCAAATCGGTTGTAATTCGATATGGAAAAACTTACCTTATCTGTATTGGACGAACCATAGCTTGATTTCGCCCTTCCTTCATATACCCTGTAATCTCCAATTGGATGAATCAGGTATTTCGTACCTTCCATCTGGATGGGCAAATCTGCAATTTCTATCTGGGATGAGTCAATGGGCTGTGGTTTTGCTTCTATTGTAGAAGTCTTTTCGTAGGTTACCTTTGGTGTTTCAGTCTCTTCCTTGCAGCTTGCCAGTGCCAGGATTAAAAAGCCAGCCAGTAGTATATTTAAGTTTTTCATAGTCATCGGAATTCAATTCAAATATAGTGATTTTTAAAACTTCCTTTCAGTATTAACGAATTTATAACCTTGCCGACAATTTCAAATTAAAAACCCTTGTCGTCAGATAATTCGGAACACCATATTGATTTTTAGAATAAACATCTCTGACCCAGGTATTTGTTATGGCGTTCTGATTGTCAAACAAATTAAAAATCTCAAAACCAAATGACAAATCGTTGAATTTTTTCAACCAATGCCCATCCGGTCTTTTGGCATTGTTTTCGGTCAACACATACGAGAATCCAACATCCGCCCGTCGGTAATCACGCAAACGCGACTGATACACATAAGGGTCGGCATAAGACGGCGAACCACCTGGAAGACCTGTATTGTAAACCAGGTTAAGGTATAATTTCACACTTGGAATATTCGGCATGTAATCCTGGAAGAGGATTCCAAATTTCAACCTTTGGTCGGTTGGCCTTGCGATGTATCCTTTATTGTCAATGTTTTCCTCCGTTTTCATATAACCAAAGCTCAACCACGATTCTGTTCCTGGAACAAATTCCCCGTTCAGTCTCAAATCCAAACCTTGGGCAAATGCTTTTGCATTATTATTTGCAGCATATCGAATTCGGACATTCTCCAAAGTATATGGATTTACATCTGTCAACGACTTGTAATAAGCTTCAGAAACCAGCTTGAATGGCCTTTCCCACATCTTGAAACTGTAATCATTGCTCAGGACAATATGAAAGGATTGTTGTGCTTTAACATCTGGATTTACCGCTCCATCCATATCCCTCAATTCCCTGTAAAATGGCGGCTGGTGGTATAATCCTCCGGAAATCCTGAAAACCATATCCTTATCCCAATTCGGCTTGATGGCAATGGAAGCCCTCGGGCTAAAAGTCGTCTGGCTTTTTCCATCCAAACCATCACCTGAAACCTGCCAATTATGAGCCCTGACACCTGCATTGTACCAAATGTCATGTTCCCCTATCTTATCTTTTCGGCTCCATTGCAAATAACCTGACAATCTGTCGATTTTTACATAATTGGTCGCTCTTACATTCTGATACGGAACCAATGGGCCAACATAGGGATTATAAGGCTGGTCGTTTTCTGGCAAATTCAATATCGGCGGATTGATTTTGAAACCAGCAGAATCAATCACCTCCCACTCTACAATCCTGTCGCGGATATCTTCACGGGTATATTTGAAACCCCACTCGATGGTATTTTTTTCTATTTGGTGGACTCCTTTGACTTCCGCATTTACAATCAAGGCATCCAGATCATTTCTTGCATGATTGAGCTGTGAACCGATTCCTTCAGAAAAATCAACATTTCCGAAATCATCCGAACCTATGCTTGTGTTTACCTCACCCAAACGGTATTGGGCAAAAATATCAAAATATTCCTGCTCTGTCGTGTGATAAGCGGAACCGATAAACTTGAAGGTATTGTTTTCATTAGCCTTATAAACCGATTTGAAAGCTCCGAAATAAGTTTTGTATTCATCTTCTTCCTTTCCATTGTAGAGCACCAATAAGGCAATCGGATTGTCAATAGTACCAAAATTTGTCTGACGGCTCAAAGGCTCGTAACTGTATTTATTTTGAGAAATATTTCCTAGGAAACTCCACTGCCATTTGGTAGAAGGCGTATAGGTGAAATAGGTCTGGACATCTGCAAAGGTAGGCCTGAAATTGCTTTCAGTCTCCTGGCTGTTCACCAAGAGGCTGTTGTCACGGTAACGGACTCCTGTAATGTTTGTCCATTTTTGATTGGGTGAAACGGCTTCGACAGCAACGCTTCCCCCAAGGAAACTTGCTTCCGCGGAAGCTCCAAATTTCGTTGGGATCCTATACGTGATATCCAAAACGGAAGATAATTTATCGCCATATTTTGCTTGAAAACCACCAGCCGAAAAATCAACATTTTCAACCATATCGGTATTGGTGAAACTCAAGCCCTCTTGTTGTCCGGAACGAATTAAAAACGGCCTGTACACTTCTATTTCATTCACGTAGACTAGATTCTCGTCATAATTCCCGCCACGAACTGAATATTGGGTACTCAATTCATTATTGCCACTCACGCCCGCAAAAGTCTTCAAGATGCTCTCCACTCCAGGATTTGCAGATGGGTTCTTCCTTATTGTTACCGGGTCTATATTTTCAAGACCCTGCGATCGTTTCCTGTTCTTGGTATTGATTACGACATCACTTAGCTGTTCTGCACTCGCCTTTAAAACGGGGTTGAATTCAAAATTTTCATTTGGATTCAGATGGACAAGCTGTGAGGCCTGCTTTAATGTGATATGGCTGAAAACAATCGTAACGTTTTCATTCGCAGGAATATTCAATACATAATATCCATTTTTGTCGGAAGCCGTAAAACCGTTTGAAAAGGTAACATTCACATTTTCCACAGGCTTGCCCATTTCATCAAGAATAACACCCTGGATCCGGGCTGTTTGTGAAAAAGCACTGAAACTGATGATATAAAAAAGGATGCTGAGTAAGGTATGTTGTGTTTTCAAGAGGACTTTTTATTATTTTTTTTGACTTCTAAAAAAATGAGTTTCAAAGATAGTAGAATTTCCAACATTATCCGTAACGACCACTTTTAAATCGTTTCTCCCTTCCGCCAGAAATTTCTCATCAAACTCGTGGATTATTGTTTTTGTCTTGTAATCGTATTCAAACAAGACCCATTTCCCGTTCAGGTAACCGTTGTAGCTTTTAATTCCCGAAAGATTGTCGCTGATGGTCAACTGCAGGTTGTTTTGCTTGCTCAACCATTTTCCTTCCGCAATATTCACTGAGGAAATTCTTGGCGCGGTCGTATCTTTTGCCAAGACAAACTTGCCAAGATTCTTGGCATAGGAAGTAAAGACACTATCTTTTATTTTGGTAAAATTATAACTCAACCTTTTTCCTTCCATCGAGGCAATGAACATCTTCTCTTTTTCTGCAGGAGTATATTTATCATTCTCGATGGTCACGGTAAAATTATTATGGACCGCCACAGAGTCGTCGTGAAAAGTCAAGATTTCGTCTTTCACATCAAAATTCAGATAAAAATCATCATAAAAAGTTCCAGCCGGTACAAAAACCGACATATTGTCCTTCTTGTAGATATTGTCGTTCTTGGCTTTCAAGAAATAATCCGTTTTCTTGACAGTACTGGCAATCGTCGGTGCAATTGGCGAATATTGTATTGGAACGTTGACCACCACTTTATTATTATTGAAATCTGAAACTTCAATCCTGTAATTGTTTGCGAGGTTTGGTTTTACTTCAATCACGCCAAGATTTTCATCGGTCCTGATCACGCTCAAGGGATACGGATTCGTCATGAACAATCTTTGGATCCGCACTCCCATCTTCTTGAACCTGTAAAAATCGAGCAGGGCATTGATGTAACGGCTTTCGTCAAAAGCAAAAGTATCGAACTGGTATCCGAAATTTGGATTTCCGTTTAAAAAGGATTGCACTTTGAAGACCCCGTTCTTGTTGTAATTGAAATCAAACATATCGTAGGCATTGATTCCAAAACCCACTTTTCCATTCACGGCAACTTTTTCGGAAACATAACTTCCATCCGCTTGAAGTGAAAGATTCAAAGTGATGGGCTGGAGCGACTGATTTACGGAAGAATTTTCTCCAACAGGATAAGCCATCAAAGTGGTTATCGCTGGTAATTTTGTATCTTTAATCAAGGCATCAAATCCAAAAAGCATGGGATTGATGGGCTTTTCAGACTGCGTATCTCGGAATTCAAAATGAAGATGGGGACCACCGGAGCCACCAGAATTTCCAGAAAACGCAATCAGTTCTCCTTGTTTTACAGGCAAATCTCCGGGTTTTGGAAACATTTCAATCTCATAAGTTTCTTCCTTGTAATGAGTATCCCTGATGTAGGCCTCAATTGCAGGCGAGGCTTTTTTCAGGTGACCATAAACCGTCGTAAAGCCATTCGGATGCGTGATGTAGATGGCTTTTCCGTAACCGAAGGTAGAAATTTTTATGCGGGAAACATACCCTTCCGCGGAAGCATAAACATTGAGCCCTTGCTTTTGCTGGGTCTTGAAATCCAAGCCGGTGTGGAAGTGATTGTTTCGCAATTCCCCAAACGAGCCTGAAAGCGAAAGCGGGATGTCCAAAGGCGAATTGAAATAATCTTTAGGATAATTGACTTGGGAAAAAACCGGTATGGCAAGTAGTAGGAAAAGCAATCTGAAAGTCATGGTAAACATTTTTGCTAATATAAAAAAAAGTCACAATCTAATATAAAAAATACTCAAATTATAACTGGCTATTTTTCAAATTATTATGCCCGATGCTAATAAATTTTATAAAAAACAATTAAAAATATTGTATAATAAAATAGGAATACTAACTTTGTGAGATTAAGTAATGAATATTGAGTCAATGAGTGAAATTGCGGAAATTGTTGATACTCTTGAAAATAGGCTTTCGAAACTTTTTACTAAATTGGACAATTTAGAGAGGACTTCGAAGGAGCTGCAACAGGAATTACAAAAATCCGCAACCATCATACAAAATCAGTCCCGTGAGATTGAAACCCTGAAAGGCAAGTATGATACCCTCAAGATGGCCAATTCATTGCTTGGCAGTGATGATAACAAAAGAGATACAAAGCTTAAGATAAATTCATTAATTCGTGAAATTGATTACTGTATTGCACAGTTGTCTGATTAGTACATATGGACGAAAAGCTTAAAATTAAAATATCAATTGCAGACAGGGTGTATCCGTTAACGGTAGACATGTCGCAGGAAGAGGGCCTGAGAAGTGCTTCAAAAAAAATTGATATCATGATCAAGCAATTCGAGGAAAACTATGCTGTAAGGGACAAACAGGATGTTTTGGCCATGTGCGCTTTACAATTTGCCTCACAACTGGAGCAAAAGCAAATTGACAAATCAGCAGACAACACGGAAACGAATGAAAGATTGCAGAAGATAAATAATTTATTGGCGCAATATCTCGACAAATAAACGTTCTTTAACATAGACTAAAATACTGCCTACATTAGTTCATATTTGGTAAACTCAACACTAACAATTTAAAATGGGTGAATCTTCGTTACTATAGCACGTCCGCCCCGGTGGAAAGCTTGAACAGCGAGTTAGCTCAAAACTTGTCCTTACGAGTTTATACAATCAATCTAATGTAGGCTTTTTTTATATACAAAAACAAAAAACAAAAATGGACAGTACACTAATTATAGTTATAGTAGGAATAGTAGGTATTGCGGGAGGTTTTTTCATCGCAAAATTGATGGAAAAAAGCAATGTTTCCAACTTGATTAAGAATGCAAGAAAAGAAGCCACATCGATTTTAAAAGACGCAAATCTTGAAGCCGAAAATATTAAAAAAGATAAGATCCTTCAAGCAAAAGAAAAATTCATAGAGCTAAAATCCGAGCACGAGCAGGTAATTCTTGGAAGGGATAAAAAAGTTGCGGAAGTTGAAAAAAGAGTGCGTGACAAGGAATCTTTAGTTTCAAACGAATTGGCCAAGGCCAAAAAGGTAAACGACGATTTTGAAGCAAAAACAAAGGAATACCTTTCCAAGATAGAAATGCTTGACAAGAAGCAGCTTGAAGTTGACAGAATGCACAAGAGCCAGCTTGAACAGTTGGAGGTTATTTCCGGCCTTTCGGCAGAAGAAGCTAAAAATCAACTGGTTGAAGGCTTGAAAGCGGAAGCCAAAAGTAGTGCAATGTCTTATTTGCAAGACACTTTGGAAGAAGCAAAACTTACCGCACAGCAAGAAGCCAAGAAAATCATCATCAACACGATACAAAGGGTTGGAACTGAAGAAGCGGTTGAAAATTGCGTTTCGGTTTTCAATATTGAATCAGATGATGTAAAAGGTAGGATCATTGGTCGTGAAGGTAGAAATATCCGTGCCTTAGAAGCCGCAACAGGTGTAGAAATCATTGTTGATGATACTCCCGAAGCCATCATCCTTTCTTGTTTTGACCCTGTAAGAAGAGAAATTGCCCGCTTGGCCTTACATAAATTGGTTACCGATGGAAGGATCCACCCGGCAAGAATCGAGGAAGTTGTCGCAAAGACGACCAAACAAATCGATGATGAGATCATTGAAGTAGGAAAGAGAACCGTTATCGATTTAGGAATCCACGGCCTGCACCCTGAACTGATCAAAGTGGTGGGTAGAATGAAATACCGTTCGTCTTACGGACAAAACTTATTGCAGCACTCACGTGAGGTTTCCAAACTTTGCGGAATTATGGCTGCTGAATTAGGATTAAACGTAAAATTGGCCAAAAGAGCCGGTTTACTGCACGATATTGGTAAGGTGCCGGATACTGAAAGTGATCTGCCACACGCATTGCTAGGTATGCAATGGGCTGAAAAATATGGTGAAAAAGAAGAAGTCTGCAACGCCATTGGAGCGCACCACGACGAGATTGAAATGAAATCATTGCTTTCTCCGATCGTACAGGTTTGTGATGCGATTTCTGGTGCACGACCAGGTGCAAGACGCCAGGTCCTAGATTCCTACATCCAGCGTTTGAAAGATTTGGAAGAAATTGCATTTGGGTTCCACGGTGTGAAAAATGCCTATGCCATCCAAGCGGGTAGGGAATTGCGTGTCATCGTAGAAAGCGAAAAAGTATCTGACGACAATGCTTCAACCTTGTCCTTTGATATCTCCCAAAAGATTCAAACCGAAATGACCTATCCAGGCCAGGTAAAGGTTACCGTTATTAGAGAAACCAGGGCAGTAAATATTGCCAAATAAATATAGATTTCCAAAAAAAAACGCCTCAATCGAGGCGTTTTTTTTATTCTTAATTTAAAAATATCTTGCAGATATCAGCTTCATTTATCGGTTTCAGAAAATAATCTGAAATTTCATCTTCATAGGCCTTCGCCTTGTTTATATCCACGATATCATTAGACGATGTCACCATATAAACCGGAGTCTTCAAATTAAAATCGGCCTTGAGTTTTTTATATTCTTCAAGAAACTGCCATCCGTCCATCACAGGCATGTTGATATCCAGCATTATTATATCGGGGATATTGTTGCTGCTGATCTTTTCCTTGAGGATTTCCAATGCATCAAATCCATTTTCACAAAAACAGGGACAGATTTCAATTTCATTCTTGCTCAATAAATTCTTCAAAATAAAATGATAAATCTTGTCATCATCAACCACAAACACTTTCTTATAATTCTTCATTAAAATAAATTTTAAAACACGAACCGTAGTTCACTCTGCTTTCCACTTCTATCCTGCCCCCCATTGCTTCAATCTGATTCTTCGACATGAACAAGCCGATTCCTCTGGAATTCGGATGCCTGTGAAAAGTCTTGTACATCCCGAAAAGCGCATCGCCGTGCTTCTCTAGGTCAATCCCAAGTCCGTTGTCGGAAATCGAAAGTACTTTTACACCATTTACGTATTCCAGATCATAATAGATCTTAGGTGTCCGTTCAGAATGGGAATATTTCACGGCATTGGTTGAAAAATTCAATAAAATACTTTCCAGATAAGCCGGATTGAAATAAACGGTTACGTCTTCAGGGATATTGATCTTGAAATCAACCTTGTGTTTTGCAAATTCATCACTCAACAAATTAATCATCTTTCTCAGGTATTGAGACAGGTTGAGATGTTCCTTTATAGGTTTCAAATCCGAATGGATGTCGACCAATTCCTTGAGGTTTTCTATCGTATCGGTAAGGTCATTGGAATTTGTCCTCATGTAGATCAGGCTCTCGTCTTTTATATTCTGATCTGCTTCCGATTCGATTATATCCAAGAGCATCTTGAAATTTCCAGCGTGCGACCTCAAATTATGCGACACGATATGGGCAAAATTCAACAATCTTTTATTTTGCTCGTTTAAAATTTCAAGTGTCCTCTTCAATTCATTTTCCTTTTCAATTTGCCTTGAAATATCGGAATGCGTACCAATGACCCGAACAGGATTACCCAGAACATCACGCTCAATAACCTTCCCCTTGCTTAAAATCCACCTATAGGCACCATCATTCGTCAAAACCCTTTGCAAATTTTTATAAAAAGGGGTCTTGTTTTCAAAATGAAATTGAATGTCCTTTTTGTATTTCTCTATATCTTCCGGATGGATCCTGCTGTCCCATTTCTCTATCGAGAGGATGGTATCCTTTTCTTCAAATCCCAACATTTTCATTGATTGGGAAGAGAAGAATACTTCATTTGTATTTACATCAAGATCCCAGATTCCCTCCGAAGAAGCCTCCAGGGCAAATTCGTAGCGCTCTTCTGAAATCTTTAATTTTAATTCCTGTTTTACGTTATCCGTAGTATCACTTACTCGCCCGTAAAAAGTAAAATTACCGCCGTGTCTTTCAATCGTGGCATTGACGCGGTACCACCTCAATCCTTTGGCGGGAAGATTGCACCTGAACTCAAAAAACCATACGTCCGAATTTAGCTTTGCCGTCTGGATTGACTCCAAGAAAGCATAAAAGTCCTCGGGCAGGATCTTGCTTTGAAGTACCACAACCGTATCTTCATTCAGCTCCCTTTCTGTCAATTCAAAATGACTTACAACAGATTCACTCAGAAAAGGAAACTTTATTGTTCCGCCCTCTGAAATCGTCATCTGAAAAATTAAATCAGGAATTTGAGACAAAAGCTTGTCGTAGAAAATAACCTTTTCTTTACGCTTAAACGAATCCGGGAATTTATCTAGTTTCATCTATTTAATTGGGGCTGAACATCTTGAAAAGACAAAATACTCGTATTAAACGGGTGCAAATTTACGTAAAATTTGCATACAAATTATTTTCTAGGATGAAATGAATTGACTATCTCGGACAAATGCTTCCTGTCGAGGTGGACGTAGATTTCTGTGGTTGTGATGGATTCGTGGCCGAGCATCAATTGTATGGAACGCAAATCGGCCCCATTCTCGAGAAGATGGGTTGCAAAGGAATGCCGCAAGGTATGCGGACTGATGACTTTATTAAGGTTTATTTTCACGGCCAGATCCTTGATGATGGTAAAGATCATTGCCCGCGTAAGCTGTCTTCCTCTTCGATTTAAAAACAAGGTATCCTCATGTCCTTTCTGGATTACAAGTTTATTCCGGGCCGTATTTCTATAAATCTGAATATACTTCTCTGTCAATTTACCAATGGGGACAAACCTTTGCTTGTTTCCTTTTCCTGTTATTTTGATAAAGCCCTCCTCAAGAAACAGATCTGAAATTTTAAGCTCAATCAGTTCTGAAACACGAAGTCCACAGCCATAAAGGGTTTCTAGAATCGCTTTATTTCTATTTCCCAAATCTTGATTTTCTTCGCTCCCACTCAATTGAATGGCACCAATAAGCCTGTCTATATCTTCAACAGATAAAGTATCGGGTAATTTTCTTCCTATCCTTGGCGTTTCAATCAATTCCAGAGGATTGTCGTTCCGGTAATCTTCAAAAATCAGGTAACTGAAAAAACTTTTCAGGCCCGAGATAATCCTTGCCTGCGATCTTGGGTTTACCTGCTTCGAGATTTCGTAAATGAATTGCTGGAGTGTTTCCTCCGTAATTTTAACAGGCGAAACCTCGATTTGATTTTCATCCAGAAAAGCACATAAACGCTCAATATCAAAAGAATAATTGTCGATGGTGTTCTGCGACAATCCCCTTTCGATTTTCAAATACGACTGATAACTCTTAAGGAATGATTTCCAACTCATAGTACAAAGAACGAGAATTATTGGCAATAAAAAAACCACGCAGATTGCGTGGTTTCAAATTATATCAAGGATAAATTAGAATTTATAAACCAATCCTAAATTGATGTCTCTTGTATCAAGACCGAATTGAAAAGCAGTAGTCTTTTCAGCTCCATCAGCATCTGGCTTGGTAGTTGAATAACCTAGGATTCCAAAAGTTGCCTCCAAAGCAAAATTGCTGGCGATAAAATAGCTAACACCTGGCGCCAAAGCAATATCAAAACCATTTCCTTTTGATTCACCAAGACCTGAAGAGTCAAATTCATTATCATAACTGTTGTAGTTAAGACCTAATTGACCGAAGAAAGAAAATTTAGAAGTTGGAGTAGTATAATATCTACCAAAAGCCCCTACTGAAAGAGTATTGTTTTTAGCTGACTCTGAACCAAGTTCAATTTTCGATGTTTCATACCCAAGAGCAAGTCCCAAGGCAATATTCTCACTTACAAAATAACCTAATTTTGGAGCAATTACAAAATCATTTGTTTTAAAATCTCCAGTCTTAGTTGATCCAAAACCAAATGCACCCGAGATAAACAAATCTCCTTTTGCAAAACCTTCTGTTGCTTCTTGAGCATTGGCAAAAGCGAATGTAAATACCGCTAATGCAGATAAAATAACTTTTTTCATTGTTTTTGTTTTAAAATTCGTTCAAAAATATATCAAAAAAACCTTACTATTAGCAACTGCCAAAGCACTTGTTAACAAAGTTATCAACACATTATTAACAATTTTTAAACATTTAACCCATCACCACCAAAGCACAAAAAACCAACAAATACAAACGATAATAATGATTTAAGACTAATTTACCAATAATTCAAGATACTTAATTGTTAAAAACAACAATAAAAAACATTTTACCGAATAAATACAATTATTATATTTGTGAAAACATTAAAACAAGACATTATGAAAAAATTATTTTTAGTGGCAGTCGCTACTGTTGGTTTTGCCGTTTCAGGTACAGCTCAAGAATTTAAATTTGGTGTCAAGGCAGGTTTGAACAACACTAACTTTACTGGAGACGCTGATACGGACGCCAAGACAAGTTTTTATTTTGGTGGTTTTGCGGACTATGCCGTTTCAGAAAAATTTCACATCCAGCCAGAGGTCTTGTACTCTTCGGAAGGCGCATCAGATGATTGGGGTATCAGCTACCTGAGAATTCCAATCATGGCGAAATATTATGTGGCAGAAAGTTTCAGCATCCTGGCCGGACCATCAATTGCTTTTAAAGTTGCAACTGAAGAAGATGCTGTAGATGAATTAACGAAATCAATGGATTTTGGTTTGGGAGTCGGGGCTGCATATGATCTGGAAAATGGATTGTTTTTTGATGCCCGCTACAATTTTGGCCTGCAAAACATCAGCGACGTGGACGGAGTTGACATCAAGAATTCAGGGTTCCAAGTTGGTTTGGGATACAAATTCTAAGAAAAAATCAAGATTTGAAAGCGGAAGATATCTTCCGCTTTTTTAGTTTGAATACAACACGGAAATTTTAATATCTTTTAATGTAATTTTAATAATTTGTAAGAACTTATTACCATAAATTTACATAAAACTAAACAACCCCTTTATTATGAAAAAATTATTTGTAATGGCAATCTTGTTTGTTGCCGGTTCGACGAGTATGAATGCGCAAGGAATAGATTTCGGAGTTAAAGCCGGAGCGAATTTTTCCAAACTTGACGGAGATGGTATAGACGGTGACAACCTGACAAGCTTTCACGTAGGTGCATTGGTAGAAATCAATGTATTTGAAAACTTCTCCGTACAACCCGAGTTGCTTTATTCTTCACAAGGAACAAAAGTAGATGGTGTAGGTGATTTTAAACTGGATTATATTTCAGTTCCGGTATTGGCAAAATTCTATTTGATTTCAGACAAATTAAGCCTTGAAGCTGGTCCACAATTTTCATTCTTGGTGAACGACAGTGCACCAAGCGTGGTAGAACAATATGAAACCAAGTCATTTGATTTCGCCGCTGTTGGTGGTTTAGCTTTTGACTTGACGAGCAACATCTTCTTGCAGGCAAGATATGTTGCAGGTTTGACAGACACTTCTAAAGATGCCAAGGTTACCAATCAGGTAATACAGCTTTCCGTTGGATTGAAATTCTAACTGAATAAAACAATATTTGGGAAGCCGTTTCAAATTTGGAACGGCTTTTTTATTGTGAAAACTTCAATTTTACTATTTTTACTGAAAAACAAAAATGCAGATCATCATCATCAACGGCCCTAATCTCAACCTATTGGGCAAAAGAGAACCTGAAATATATGGCAATCAGACCTTTGAAGACTATCTTGATCAATTGAGGTTGAAATTTCCAGAAGTAAAGCTTCATTATTTCCAGAGCAATATTGAAGGTGAAATCATTACCAAGATACAAGAAACCGGTTTTTCCTATGATGGGATAATCCTGAATGCTGCAGCCTATACCCATACTTCAATCGGAATTGGAGATGCCGTCAAGGCCATTACTGCTCCTGTCATCGAAGTGCATATTTCCAATACTTTTTCAAGGGAAGAATTCAGGCATCAATCTTACATCTCGCCCAATGCAAAAGGCGTGATCCTTGGTTTTGGCTTGCAAAGTTATGACCTCGCCATCCAATCATTTCTTTAGATTCAAAGTTGATCAAATTCAAAAAATATGTAAAATCGTGTTAATTAGATTGTAGATGCAACCTTTCAATTGATATATTCGTCTTACCATAAAACAATATACAATGAAACAAATCTCTACCCTGCTCTTGCTCTTCTCGAGCTTTACAATCTTTGCACAGATCAAAGGAACAGTCACAGACGACAAAAATCTCCCCTTGCCTGTTGTGTCCATCTATGTAGAAAATACCTATAATGGAACCTCATCCAACGAACTTGGACAATATGAGCTCAACGTCAGGACAACAGGAAAGCACACCATCATTTTTCAGTATCTTGGTTACAAGACCCAAAAGAAGACCATTACCATTGACAAGTTTCCATTTGTATTGGATGTGAAATTGGAAGAAGAAAACATTTCACTTTCCGAAGTGGTCATCAACTCAAAGGACAATCCAGCCAATGCCGTTATCCGAAAGGCAATTGCCGCCAGGAAAGACAATGCCGGTAATACGGCCCGCTACAAAGCAGATTTCTATTCAAGAGGAATGTTCAAACTCAAGAATGTACCCAAGAAATTCATGGGGCAGGAAATTGGCAATATGGATGGCGCTTTGGATTCCACCGGAAGTGGCATTATTTATCTTTCGGAAACCGTTTCGAAAATCATGTATGAGCAACCAAGCAATTTCAAGGAAAAAATCATTGCCTCAAAAATCAGCGGAAACGACAACGGCTTCAGTTACAACTCTGCCAGGGGAACCAATTTTGATTTCTATAAGAATACCGTTCCCTTTGGTGCCAATATGATTTCTCCAATTGCCGACAATGCCTTCAGTTATTACAAGTATACCTTGGAAGGAACTTTTCAAGATGAGAACAACCAGATGATCAATAAAATCAAGATGACACCAAGACGAGACAGGGAGCCTGTCTTTGAAGGTTATATTTATATTGTTGAAGATTCCTGGGCAATCTATGGTGTTGACGTAGACGTGAAAGGCTACCGTTCTCACCAGGAATTCATGGATGTGATGAATTTGAAACAGAATTATAATTACAATAAAACCACACATATCTGGTCTAAAAACCTTCAAAGCCTTGAATTTACGGCTGGCGCTTTCGGGATCAAGTTCTTGGGAAAATTTACCCATGTTTTCAGCAATTATGAATTTCCGGACAAATTCGAGAAGAAAACATTCTCGAATGAAATCCTGAGCTTTGAAGAAAACGCGAATAAAAAAGATTCTGTTTATTGGAATGCCTACAGGCCGGTTCCATTGACCCTGGAAGAAAGCAACGATTATGTCCGCAAAGACAGCTTGCAGACTCTAAGAAAATCAGAAAAGTACTTGGATTCGATTGATGCAAAAGGAAACAAGTTTAAACTATTTGATATCATTTCCGGTTACACGTACAAGAAATCGATGGATAAATGGTCGTTCAATTATGCCGGGGTATTGGATTTATCTTCCCTGAGCTATAATACGGTTCAAGGCTGGAACCTGAATTCTGGCTTCTCCTTCAGAAAATGGAATGAGGAAAACGGAAAATACACCTACATCAATTCTGTTTTCAATTATGGCTTTGCCGAAGACAGGCTTCGTGTAATGGGGAGCTACTACCACCGATTCAACAATCAAAACTATGCTGCAATCAGTGTTTCCGGAGGAAGTGCGGCAAGCCAGTTCAACAGCTCACCTCCCATTTCTAAATTTATAAACTCAGTCAGTTCCTTGTTTTTCAAGGACAATTATATGAAATTATACAACAAGGAATTTGCCCAGATCAATTATGGACAGAACGTTGCAAACGGTTTGTACCTGAATGGAAAATTGGAATACGAGCAAAGGAAACCGCTTTTCAACAATACGGATTATGTTGTCTTTAAAGACAGTGATTTGTTTACTTCCAACAATCCGCTGGCTCCGAATGATTATCTGAATGCTCCTTTCGAGCAGCATCATTTGGTGAAAGCTTCCCTTTTCGGCAGAATCAATTTCGGGCAGAAGTACATTTCAAGGCCGGATGGAAGATTCAACCTCAGAAACAGCAAATATCCAACATTGACCTTCAACTACGAGAAAGCATTTGCTGCAACCGACAAGGCTTATGAATACCATGCGGTTTCAGGTTCTCTCTACTACGACAAAACATTAGGCAACAAAGGAACGCTTTCAATGAACTTGAAAGGTGGAAAATTTTTTGATGCCGAAAACATCTCATTTATCGACTACAAGCATTTCAATGGAAATCAAACCCACGTGGGAACTGACGACCGCTACTTGAATGTTTTCAATCTGATGCCGTATTATGCAAACAGCACGAACAAGTCTTACTTTGAATCACATTTCGAGCACAACGACAATGGTTTCATCATGAATAAGATTCCGCTATTGAACAAATTGAATACGACTCTTATCCTCGGATTCCATAATCTGGCTACTGAAGACAGGAAACCTTATCAGGAATTTTCGGTCGGCTTGGATCGCCTAGGTTTTGGAAAATTCAAGATGCTGCGAGTGGATTATGTTCGTTCCTACCAGAATGGATACATAGGAGATGGAGTGGTTTTCGGATTGAAATTTTTAAACATGTTTGAATAATCAGCTCAACATCAAAAAGAATAGTTTCAAAAGATTGCCCCAGAGAGTAGCTGACTTTTTGGGGCATTCTTTTTCACAACATCTTGCTTGAAATTTTGAGCCCAAAGACCATTTAAAAAAGCTATATTTACAAGACATACAATCCATATTATAATTGAAACATTTAAATAAATCTTTCCAGGAAGATGTTGAAAACATCGGTAAAATTACTATCATTCCCAACTTATTGGATGTAGTATGCGAGATTACCGGTATGGGATTCGCCGCCATTGCAAGGGTAACTGAAGAGAAATGGATGGCTTGCTACGTACGGGATGATATTTCTTTTGGTTTGAAACCTGGTGACGAACTTGCAATTGATACTACGATTTGCAATGAAATACGGCAGCACCAAGAAGCGGTAATTATAGATCATGTAACGAAAGACGAGCTCTTCAAGTATCATCATACACCGGCCCAGTATGGTTTCCAGAGTTATATTTCGGTTCCGATAATGCGCAAAGACAATACTTTTTTTGGGACACTTTGTGCAATTGACCCAAATCCCCACTATTTGAGCAAGCCCGAAATCATAAAAATGTTCAGGCTGTTCTGTGACCTGATATCCTTCCATCTAGATGCAATTGAACAATTGGACGCCAATAAGGTGGACATGAAAGCACAACTGAGCTTTTCAAGCAAACTTGAAGAAAAGATAAGAGAACGTACGGCTGAGCTGGATGAAAAAAATGAAACCTTGCTGAGAACAAACAAGGAACTTCAGGAATTCAATTACATATCAAGTCATGATTTGCAGGAACCCTTGCGGAAGATACAAACCTATGTGTCCAAGATACAAGCAACGGAAAGTTCAAATTTATCATCAGATGGTACTGCCTACTTCCAAAAAGTAAGAGAATCTGCCCAGCGGATGCAATCCCTGATCAACGATCTGCTTACCTACTCGCAAACCCAAAAAACAAATGAACAGTTTAAAAACGTCGACCTCAGGTCGCTTTTGAGCGAAGTATTGGAAGATTTGACAGATGAGATAAACGAGAAATCAGCCCTGGTAAACATTGGACCAATGTGTTCAGTCAAGGTTATCCCGTTTCAATTCAGGCAGATTTTTTACAATATCATCGGTAATGCCATAAAATATTCCAGCGAAGAACGCCAGCCCAGGATTGAAGTAATTTCTGAAATAGTGAAAGGCAACCAAATAAAAGATTCCTTGCCAGGGGATGCCAGCTATTGCCACATTCGGATTTCTGACAATGGCATCGGCTTCAACCAGGATCACAGTGATAAAATTTTTGAACTATTTCAACGCTTGCACAACAAGTCAGAATTCAGTGGCACCGGAATTGGATTGGCGATCGTAAAAAAAATCATAGAAAACCACAAAGGGTTCATAACTGCAAAAAGTGCAACAAACGAAGGGGCTGCATTTGACATTTATTTTCCTCTTGAACAATAGCGCCCAAAATTTGGCATAAAATTATCCAGTCAAAATATTTTTTACCAAATGACAATTCTTAACCCTGATACATTAGCTAAATTGCATCCATGAAACAATTTATAGACTATGTTTTACAGTTCGGCAGCTTGAATGAACAGCAATTAGCGTTGATCTCAAGCAAGGCAACCGAATTGGATCTTCCAAAAGATGCCTATTTTTCGGAAGCGGGTAAAATAGCGCGAGAAGTAGGCTTTGTCATAGACGGCATTGTAAGGGTTTGCTATTACAACAATAAAGGTGAAGAAATTACCAAATACTTCATTGACGAGAACAATATTGTCGTGGACTTGGAGAGCTTTGACAATGAAATCTGTTCCAGTACCTATGTACAGGCCATCACCGATTGCAAGCTGATAGTCTTTTCAAGAAAAGATTGGTTAGAGTTGCTGCATACCATTGTCGGCTGGGAAACCATCGTGCACAAAATCACCTCCAAGGCATTGAGACAGAAAGTTGAAAGAAGGAGTCCGCTGGTTTCAGAAGATGCCACTACGCGCTATTTGAAGTTTCTGGACATCTACCCCAATGCTGTCAACCGTATTCCGCTTTCTTATGTTGCTTCCTATTTGGGCGTCACCCAATCTTCACTGAGCAGGATCCGAAAAAACATACGCTAGATCGCTTTTTGTCAAATGGCAAATGATTTCATTTGCAAACGGAGCACCTTTGTCTTATAATTTTAAAAAGATAAAAAATGAATTCCGTATTAATTACAGGCGCCAACAGGAGCATTGGCTTGGAAACAGCAAAACAGCTTTCTAAAAAAGGATTATTCGTTTACCTGGGAACGCGCGACCTTGAAAAAGGAGAAACAGTTGTAAAAGAATTGAACGCAGATGGATTCCAGAATATAAAGGCCATCGCGATTGATGTGACGAAACCGGAAACCATCCTGGCCGCCAAAAACATCGTTGAAAGCGAACAGGGGAAATTGGACATCCTGATCAACAATGCAGGCATAAGCGGAGCATTTCCCCAGAATGCCTCCGATACTTCCATAACATACATTCAAGAAGTATTTGACACGAATTTCTTTGGCGTGATCAGTGTTACCCAGGCATTCCTGGAATTACTTAAAAAATCAGGAAGTCCGAGAATCAGCAATATTACTTCCGGACTTGGATCCTTGACCCTGCACAGCGATCCCGGCTGGAAATATTATGCTTTCAAATCGGCAAGTTATGGAACTTCCAAGGCTGCTTTAAATGCCTACTCCATCGTCTTGGCATATGAGTTGAAACACTTGCCCTTCAAAGTAAATGTGATTGACCCGGGGTATACCGCAACTGATTTCAACCATCACAGTGGTCCAGGAACAGTGGAAAGTGCCGTTGATTTTATCATCAAGCATACGCTGACAGGCGAAAATGCACCGACGGGACAATTCTTCAGCAATGACATCGAAGATGGGACTGAAGTCAGTCCTTGGTAAGTTTGGCATCTCATCATTACAAGATCCCTTTTATAACGAAAGGGATTTTTTATATGCTCTTAGTATCAGATCACTCCAATTCAAGAACAATCCTTGCATATACCAATCAACACACAATTTACCCTTTCGACAGTGTATTGCTCCGGAAGGGAAAAATTGACAACTGCGGGAAGGCATTCGATCGATTGACAGCTTGTGCAGCGAAAATGAAAATGGTTGTCAGGCAATTGCTTCTGGTCACATTTCATACAGATGGCAAAATACTGCTTTCCATCATCCGCTACGATCTTGTGGACAATACCGTCTTCGCAAAACTGATTCAAAACCCGGTAGATCGTAGCCCTGTCAATTCCGATTTCAATTTTCTGTACTATGGCATCCTGGCTTAACGCTTTGGGAGTGGCAGCCAAGACTGCCATAACAGCCTCCTTGGTGGGTGTGGTCCTTCTTATCATCCTATTGCGACCTTGTTGTAATTATTATTGCGATTGTGTTGCAATAGTAGTTATAATTTTTAACTTTGGCAAAGATTTACGTTCAATAATGACAACAAGGGAATGCAATTAAAAATACAGGACTGGTTTCAACAGCGATGGCATTGCGATTTACCCTGACCGGTTTTACAAAAACAACACCATGGAAAACAATAAAAACTTTGAAGTGATCATCATTGGAGGCAGCTATGCAGGACTTTCTGCAGCAATGGCATTGGGGCGTTCTTTGCGTAAAGTACTGCTAATTGACAGTGGAAGACCTTGCAATATGCAAACACCACATTCGCATAACTTCATTACCCAGGATGGAGAAAAGCCTGGTGCAATAGCAAAAAAAGCCAAAGCACAGGTATTGAAGTATCAAACTGTTGAATTTTTAAATGCTTTTGCAACCAGTGGAACGCAGACTAAAAATGGCTTTGCGATTACCATCCAATCGGGCGAGGTATTTACCAGCAAGAAATTGATTTTTGCAACGGGCATCAAAGACATCATGCCAGACATAAAAGGCTTTTCGGAATGCTGGGGAATTTCAGCAATACATTGTCCCTACTGCCACGGATATGAATTCCGGAATCAGAAAACAGCCATTCTCGCAAATGGAGAAAGGGCTTTTCATCTGGCTTCATTGGTTTATAATCTGTCAAGGGATATTGTGATCCTGACTTCTGGAAAAGCTGATTTCAAGACTGATCAAATTGCAAGACTAAGCAAGAACGGCATCAAGATTATAGAAACTGCACTTTCAGGAATCGAACACGATAACGGACAAATCAAGAACGTGCTTTTTGATGACGGTACAAAAATCAGCCTTGATGCTGTGTATGCTTCAATTCCATTTGTGCAACATACCGATATTCCGGTTGCATTGGGCTGCAAGCTGACCGATACGGGGCATCTGCAAGTAGACAACTTCCAAAAGACAGCCATTTACGGCATCTATGCCTGTGGAGATAATACTTCAATGATGCGGTCCGTAGCCAATGCGGTCCATACGGGCAACATGACCGGAGCAATGGTAAACAAGGAGCTGACCGATGAACAATTTTAAACCTGGCTTGTACTGCACATAAACACAAGATCTTGCATGCAACTATTTGCAAAAAAATACAGCACGCATCCCTTTCATCTTGAGAGGAATTTTTTATTTAAAAAAAAATTTAACTATATACTTTGTTATACTATGTATTTTGCTTTATATTTGTCCTATGAATGAAACTTTTGTAGCAAATTGGAAATCGCAGGTTAAGAAAGGCACATTGACCTTCATCATCCTGAACATACTCAAGGAAAATGAATACTACGGCTATGAACTTATGGAACAGATAAGAAAACATACCGAAATAGAAATTGCCGAAGGCACACTGTATCCGCTTATGAATAGGTTGAAAACCGAAAACCTCGTAGATGCGAAGTGGGTGGAACAAGAGACCGGCATTCCGAGAAAATACTATTGCCTGACAGAAATGGGTACCAAGACGCTTGTTCAAATGAACGACTATTGGAGCAGCTTGGAAAAATCGATACAAAAAATAATCAGATGAAAATAGAAAACATAAAATTCAACCAGGAAGCTTCAAGAAGAGTCTATAACGATTATATGAATCGTGTAACGAAAGCTACCAATTCACTCTCAAGACAAGATCAGGATGATGTTTACATGGAATTCAACAGCCATATCTTTGAAGCCATCCAACACAAAGAACTGACCAATGAAATTGATGCCTTGTTGGATGTCCTGCAACGATTGGGCATTCCGGAAGAAGTCTTGAAACCGTTGGTAGCCGACAAGAAACTGGAACAGGCAACAAGAACTTTCAATCCCGTCCACGTTTTCAAGGCGCTTGTTTTAAACTTTACAAATGGCATTTCGTATATCATCTTCTTTGTCCTGTTCCTATTATTATTGGGATTTGTCTTCTTGATAATTGCCAAAATGGTACATCCAGAGGTGGGTATGTTTTTCAAGGACGGTTCGTTAATGGTCCTGGGAATGTCGAACAGCACCAACCAGGAGGGCGTTACCGAAGTATTGGGCAATTGGTTCATACCCGTGATGCTACTGTGCACCGTTGCATTCTATCTGCTCCTCACCTTGTTGTTAAAACTCAAGAAAATCATCAATCGAAAATAATTATATCTTAAAATCATCATTAATCAAAAAACGTAATCATCATGAAAAAAAACTTAATTACTGGCTGGATTATCTTATTCAGCACAATTTGCTTTTCGCAAGCGTTCAACACGCAACGTTTGGATAGTCTTTTCCACATCCTGGAACAAAAAGACAAGTTCATGGGAAGCATTGCAGTCTCCCAAAATGGCAAATTATTGTACACAAAAGCAATTGGCTACAGCGACCTCGAAACTTCAAAAAAAGCCACCACCGCAACCAAGTACAGGATCGGTTCCATCTCTAAAATGTTTACGGCCGTACTCATATTGAAAGCCGTTGAAGAAAACAAGATTACGCTGGACAAGACCCTTGACCATTATTTTCCGCAAATTGAAAATTCAAAAAAGATAACGATTGGAAATTTATTGAACCACAGGAGCGGCATCCATAATTTCACGAACGATGAAGATTATCTGACCTATAACACCGTTGCCAAATCAGAGAAGGAAATGCTGGCCATCATTGTAAAAGGAAAAAGTGATTTTGAACCGGACAGCAAGGGAGCATACAGCAATTCAAACTACGTATTGCTGAGCTACATCCTGGAAAAGACCTACAAGAAGGACTTTACCACCCTTTTAAACACCAAGATCATCAAACCTCTGGGATTGAAAAACACCTATTTTGGCAGTAAAATCAACATCGAGAACAACGAATGCTATTCGTATGCCTTTGATGGCAAATGGACGAAAGAAACGGAAACCGATCTATCCATACCAATGGGTGCAGGTTCATTGGTATCGAATCCTACCGACCTGACCTTCTTTATTGAACAGCTTTTTGTCGGCAAGATCATTTCAAGCAAATCAGTATCATTGATGAAAACAATGACGGATAATTATGGGATGGGAATGTTTGAATTTCCTTATTTTGAAAAGAAAAGCTATGGCCATACCGGAGGAATAGATGGTTTTCAATCGGTTGCGAGTTACTTTCCTGAAGAAAAATTATCCATTGCCTTGACATCAAACGGGGTTTCCTATTCCAACAACAATGTTTTATTGTGTGCCCTGAGTTGCTATTTCAACAGGCCATTTGTACTCCCAACCTTTGAAAAGATTGAAGTAAGCGCTCAAATCTTGAATTCCTACTTGGGAGAATATGCAAGCACGCAAATCCCATTGAAGATCAGCATCACAAAGAAGGAGGATCAATTATTTGCCCAAGCCACAGGACAATCTGCTTTTCCGTTGGAAGCCACAAGTGATACGCTTTTTAAATTTGAACAGGCTGGAATTGTCCTCGAATTCAACAGCAGCAAGAGTCAAATGACTTTGAAACAAGGGGGCAAGGAATTCTTGTTTACAAAAGAATAAAGTCACAGAGATTTGTTTAAACCGACAACTCCCTTAAAAGACAAAAGCCAATCTCCTTCTGAAACAGAAAGAGATTGACTTTTTCAATACCAAGAACATCTTGATCAGTTCAGCACCCTTTTTTCAATGTATTTGGAATTCATGATCCTGACAATTCCCATATAATCCATCGTAAATTCTATCTGATCACCTACCTTGTAGCCTTTTGGATTTTCACCGAGATCAAGCACCACCATATCGGATGTGGCTCCGGCGTACTTGATGTCGGCATCCGTAGGGTCGAAATGCTTGATATCGATGTCCAGCAGTCCTACATCAATAATGGCCCTGAAGGTCGACTTCCCAATGTTCTTCTGATCGAAAGAAACGGTATCTCCTTCCAAGTTGAGCCCCATTTCTCCAGATGGAATGAGGGGCTTCTCATAAAGCTCGATGATTTCTGCATATAGCTTGAAGATATCATTCTCCAATTCCTCGTACTTCTTGTTGTTGTACACATCGGTTCCCATGAAAAGGGTTTCCCCGATCCTGAAATGATTCACATCCTTCGGCAAAAGCTTCTGCTCTATCAACGGGATGGTTACCGAAGATCCACCAGAAATATAAGGAATGTCTACGTTGAACTTGAGTTCAATCAGCTGCTTGTAAAGGCAAAGCTGCAACAGCTTGTCGTTGTTGGGCAAAATACCATACAGGCAGGAGAGATTGGTCCCGATGCCCACCACCTCGATGTTCTTCATTTGGAAAACGGTGGCGTAAAAATCTACAAAATCATCCCGCATCACCCCTTCCCGGAGTTCTCCCAGATCGATCATGATGATGATCTTGTGCTTCTTGTTTTGCTTGGAAGCTTCGTCGGAGAGCATCCTTATCGTTTCGAAATCAGTATTCATACTGATATCCGCATACATCACCACCTCTTCAATAGCCCCTTTTGCAGGCGGTTTTATATAGATCGTCTGAGCTTCCTCCTTCAATAATTTGATCATCTTGAGGTTACTGATCCTGGAATCTGAATATTGGTTGATGCCCAGATCAAGCAATTCCCTTAAATATTTCTTGTTGCCACACAGCATCTTTGTCACTATCGACCATTCTATATCGTGCCTTGTAAAAAATGAATTCAAATACTTGTAGTTCTTCTTGAGTTTTTCTGTTTCGAGTGTTATAAATGCCATAATTTGTTATTTTGCATACCTCATTTCAAGATACTTGTTAGTAAATCCTAGCTTTTCATAAAGCTTTCTTGCTGGATTGTCAGGTTCGACGTGCAAGGCGATGCTGCCCTTCGCGATTGCCATTGCCTCGATCATCAGTTGCTTCCCGATTCCTTTTCCGCGTTGCCGGGCATCAATGGCAATGTAAACCAATATGTTTTCGGGAATGTACTTTTTCATTCCTGTTTCGTTCACGACTACCGCACCCACTATTTCAGAATCCATTTTTGCCGAGATGATAAAACCTCCCTTGTTGTCTTCATCGCTCAATGCGTATTTTATGGCTTCCTGGATGTCGTTTTTAGGATCTCCATATTGTTCTAGATTATGGAAAAGAAAATCTACTATCTTTTCCCTGAAATGGCTTTCAATTTCTGTAGCTGGATTGAATTTTTCTATCACTATCATTTTTTATGTATTTATGATTCAACCCCAATATAATTTTTTCACTCTTTTATCCAAAAAGAAGCCGTTAAAGTTTGTTAACACTGTCTTAGAGGCTCTTATAATAAATATTTTCAAAAAGCACATATGAGGGATTATCAAAATAATATAACAATATTACCAAATATCGTAACTCATCCTAACAATCCCAAACCTATCTTTGCCTTATACTTTGTTAGGAATTATACTAGTAAAGCAATTGATTGATTAACTCTAAATTACTAAAACAATGAAAACAAAATTTAAATTAGCAGCATTTGCAATCGCTATGCTATTTGCAGGAAATGTAAATGCCCAAGAGCCGACCACGTTACCTGAATCGGCAGAAAATTACGACCAAGGTTTCCGTTTGGGATTTGGTTTGAATGCAGGATATGTATTTAATGACCCTTATGATTTCTCACTAGGTGCAGATGCAAGACTTCAATACGATCTATCAAAAAGAACTTCCATCACTTTGACAACAGGCTTTACCAATCTTTTTATCGGAGACGATATCAAAGATTTGGGATTCATCCCTGTAAAAGCAGGTTTCAAAGGATTCATCTGGGAAGATCAGTTCTATCTTCTTGGTGAAGTTGGTGCCGGTTTTGCAGTCACAAACGATTATGATGAAACGACATTGATCCTTGCTCCAGGTATTGGTTATGCCAACAAATACATTGATTTGAGCTTGCGATACGAATATTACGGGGATTTCGTAAACGTTGACGGAGACAAAGGTGTTGGCCAATTGGCCTTGCGTCTTGCCTACGGTTTCAGGCTATAAGAAGTGCCAAATAAATTGCTATGAAAATAAAAACCTGATTGTCATTTGATAATCAGGTTTTTTATTTGCTTTATTTTTCTCCGTTCAAGGCATTGATGTAGAGATTGATATTTTCCTTTACTTCCTCCTCCAGTTCCGGATTTTTTATATCGGTATATTTTTCCATTTCCGTCAAGATAATTTTTCCTACGATATAGCGTGCCAATTCCTTGTCATCTGCCGGAACCACAAACCACGGGGCATTCTCCTTCGAAGTCTTGTTGATGGCTTCCTCATAAAACTTTTGGTAGTCGTTCCATTCTTCACGCTCCTTCAAGTCACCGGGAGAAAACTTCCAGTTGTGTTTTCCCTTTTCCAATCGTCTCAAGAGTCGTTCCCTCTGTTCATCCTTGCCCAGATGCAGGAAAAACTTCAGGACAATCGTACCGTTTTCTGTTATGTGCTTCTCAAAATTATTGATCTGCTCGAAACGCTTTTCCCAGAAATCAGCCTTGATGGCTTCAACGGTTTCAATGCCCGGAATGTTTTCATTCAAGATATATTCAGGATGCACCCTGGTTACCAATACATTTTCATAATGCGTCCGGTTGAAGACCGAAAATTTCCCCCTTTCCGGCAGGGCAATATAATGGCGCCACAAATAATCATGCTCCAGTTCTGTCGAGTTAGGCGTCTTGAAACTATGCACCACCACGCCTCTCGGATTCATTTCCTTGAAAACCTCCCGGATCAAGCCGTCCTTTCCTGAAGTATCCATTCCTTGGAGGCAAATCAAAACACCGTATCTATTATGGGCATACATCGTGTCCTGTAAATCACTCATCTTGTTGCGCACCTTGTCCAACTTCTTCTCCTTTTCGGCATCATCAACATCCACTTTGACTTTTGTAGGATGATTTTTGAGCTGGATTGGCTTCACAACCCGAAAATCATCCAAATTTAAATTTTTCATATCCAATTTATTTTACATAAATGTATATATTTAAACTCGAAAATAAAACATTTTTTTAGGAGCTGGTCCAACCATCCGCTGCAAGTTTTTTCGTTCCGGTCCATTTTTGCAATCTATAAAAGGAGCTTCCCCTGGTCGCTCTTTTCTAAAAACAAAAATGGAACCTCCGCTTCAAAAAGCTTTCCACTGCTGTCTGGGCTAAACACAAACAATACATATGCAAAAATTCCAACTTGAGTTATTGTTCCAGATCATCGGGATTGGCTCGGCTTCCGGGCTGCTTTTCAAGAACGATTCGCTTTTCATTATTTCCGACAACAGCAAGGCACTTTACGAGTACAGCATGACGGACAAGAAGCTTGATGCACACCTGCTGATTGAAAATGCCGAATTGCCTCAAGATAATATTCCTAAAAAACTGAAACCCGATTTTGAATCCATCACCTCCTATGGCGAAGATGTCTGTGTTTTTGGTTCAGGTTCAACCGAAAACAGGAACAAGATGATACAATTCAATACTTACAATAAAAAAACCGTCAAAACCTTGGACCTGGGCGATCTTTATCTGTCAATGCAGTATTTTGCCAACATAAAGCCGGAAGATTTTAATATCGAAGGAGCAATCTTCACAGGGGAAGTCTGGTATTTCTTTCAAAGGGGAAATGGAAAAAACGGCCAGAATGGTGTTTTTACGGTTTCAGGCGAAAATCTAGAAAATGAATTTTCAATCCTTTACAATTCTTACAAACTGCCAAAGATAAAAGGCGTTCAAACTACCTTTACGGATGCGATACTTGTTGAGGATACACTTTATTTTCTGGCCACGGCCGAAGATTCCAACTCCACTTACAGCGACGGAGAAGTCTTAGGAAGCATCATCGGAAGCATCAAGACCGATTCTATGAAACTCAAATTGAAGCAAACCATTACCAATGAGCATAAATTCGAAGGACTCACGCTTTTCAAGAGCAGCAAGGACTCGCTGGAGTTCTTGTTATGCGAAGACAAGGATACCGATGTGCAACAATCTGCCATCTACAAGCTGACGCTGAGCAAATGATCATTTTTACATCGTCCAGTCGCATCTTATAGAAGAACCAACAAAACATATAACTAGAACTTACAACAAAACAATGAATCCAATCTTAAACAAAAATCTATTCCTGGTAAAGGAGCACATCGGAATGTTCAAGGCGGCCAACAATTTTGACCTCTTTGACCCTGAGACCAACCAGATGATCATGACCACCCGTGAAGACAATCTTGGTTTCTTTACCAAGTTGTTCCGCTTTACGGATTATAAACGGATGACACCCTTCCATTTGGAAATCAAGACAACATCCGGAGAGAAAATCATCAGTGTCAAAAGAGGGGTTACCATTTTTCGTTCAGATGTAGAAATCTTCGACGAAAAAGACCGCTTGATTGGCTTGTTCAAGCAGCAATTCTTCTCTTTCGGTGGAAAATTCAATATTGAAGACAAGGACGGAAGACCGATTTGTACACTTCAAGGCAAATGGACCGGTTGGGATTTCAAGTTTATGAAAGACAATACCGAGTTGGCGCATGTCAGCAAGAAATGGGCCGGGATGGGTCGTGAATTGTTTACCTCTGCTGATAATTATATCTTGCAGATCAACGACAACGTAAAACCTGATGATGCTGTTCGCCAGCTCATACTTGCAGCCGTGATGTGTATCGATATGGTATTTAAAGAGTAATTTAAAGAGATGGCTTCCGTCCTGGATCAAGTACGGAAGCCTTAAATAGTTTTGTTAAAAAAGTAGGGCTAAAATTCAACAATCCATTATTTAATAAATAATTTTTATTATTTTATTAAAAACACAATTAAAAATATTTTAATTTAAATAGATCACTATAAATACTTTAAATTTAGCCAACCAAAACCCTAAATTTAATGTATCATGAAAAAAAAACTACTTTTGCTCTTCTCTACGATTATTTTCCAAACCTGTTTTTCCCAGGACAATTATCTTGATTTTGATGGCGTAAACGACAATGTCACTGTAGCCAATTCCGGAAATATTCTTTCCAACTCTTCCACCATATCAATGTCGTGCAAAGTATATCCGAAAAATGAAAACCCCAGCTTTCCTGCTTTTGATGGATTTGCAGGTTATAGAAATGACTTTAATTTTGATTTTTATCTTATCCAATTGTCTGCTACCGAAGTAGAGGCTAGGTTTAGGAATTCAAGTGGTGCTGCTTTTTCATTAACTTATGACGGATTGGTACTGGACGAATGGAACCACTTTTTTTTAGTCTATGATGGTTCCTACTTGACCCTGTTTTCAGGAAATGAAGAAGTTGCCTCAACTGAAGCATCAGGCTCTGTTCCTTCTTCAAACTCATCCGTGTTTAAAATCGGTACCATACAATACAGTACGTTTAATTTCTATCACAAAGGATATATAGACGAGGTCAGCTTATGGAACAAGGCGCTTACGGGAACTGAAATCAATGCAATTATCTACAACAATGGAGAAATTGCCGAACCTGATTCGGAAACTGATCTAAAGCTTTATTACAAGTTCAATCAGGGTGCAGCTTACAGCTCAAACATTGGATTAAATACATTGATCAATGAGATGGGATCGTTAAACGGCACCTTGAATAATTTTACCCTTTCCGGAAACACTTCAAACTGGGGAGGGGAGGAACTGATGGCTGTTGGAAATTTCAACAAGATGAATCCTCATTTATATCCAAATCCTGTTTCAGAAATGATCAACTTTTCAGGTTTTTCAGAAATTGATACCATCAAGATTATTGATCTGTCGGGAAGGACAATTATATACCAAGATACAGCCGGATCACAAGCATCAGCAATAAATGTAAGTCAATTGAGCGATGGCGTTTATTTTGCGGTTGTAAATGACAGCCAAAATATGAAATTCATTAAAAAATAATCCTGCATCGTTTTAACCTTGAAAGCTTATCATTACTGGTAAGCTTTTTTATTTTATTTTACTTTTTTTCATACCTTTTCCCAACCTTTTACTGCAAATAATACTCTATAAGGAAAAGACATCAATTGTGATAGACGAAAAATTAATAACAGAGTGCAAAAAGATGCATCGTGCTTCCCAGAAGCAGGTGTATGAGCTGCTGGCGCCAAAGCTCTACCGGACCTGCAAGCGGTATCTGAAAAAGGAAGAAGAAATCGAGGAAGTGATGGCCGATGCCTTCTACACGATCTTCACAAAATTGGACCAATTGAAAGAAGTCCTGGCCTTTGAAGCCTGGGCCCGCAAAATTGCGGTCAACCAATGCCTCCTGACCCTCAAGAAAAAGGTCAACTTCAATATTTATCTGGATGACATGAAGGCAGAGCCAAAACTTGAAACTGCAGATGATACGATCTTGGAAGAGGAAGACTTGCTGCAATTGCTCAATCATATTCCCGAAGGATGCAAGACCGTCTTCAACCTTTTTGCCATAGAAGGTTATTCCCACAAGGAAATTTCAAGCATGCTCGGGATTTCAGAAGGGACGTCCAAATCACAATTGAATGCTTCCCGAACGAAATTGAAAGAATTAGTGAACAACCTGTATTATCAAAAAGCGAAATAGTGATGGAACATCAAGATAAATTATACGAGCAGTTTCAGGAGGCTTCCCAAAAAGCTGAAGGCAAGGACTTCCCTGCAATGGACAAAGTCTGGGCAAGGGTCGAGGACAAGCTGGACCATAAAGTCCTGAAAAAAGAAAATACAATTTTGAAAAAAATTGCCATTGCTGCTTCATTGCTATTGCTGATGACACTTGGCTATCAATTTTTAAGCAACGAAGAGACAGTAGAAGTTATTCCCGCCAACAGCATTGCCTCACCTTCAAAAGAAGAAAAATTCATCCCGATGGATTCCGTAAAAAAAGATGCCGTCGTGGTTTCTGAAGCACCTCATCCCTTCATAAAAAAGAATGCGGATAAAATTATTCAAGAACAATTAGACAAGCAGGAAAATATTGCCTTACAAGAAGCGAATGAAACTTCAGCTCCTGCCCATCAAGAAGATGCTTTTGAAAATGAACGTTCAAAAGACTTGGATAACAAGAAAGGAGAAAGCAATTTTGCTACCCGGAAATTCAATGCCTTGAGCGTCAAGCGGAATGCCACCGAGCCTGCCGTACAAAAAGAAGAAACCGCAGCAGTACAGGAAAAGAGCAATCCTTTGGTAGTCCTGGATGGAAGGGCTATGAAAGATTCTTCCACCAAGGGTTATCTTAATGAAAATGGAGATGATTATGAAACGATTGCCTATCTGCCGAATCCGCTGTACATCATCAATGGCGTGGAATATACGGAACAGGAGCTTTTTGGTCCGAATCCAACAAGTCCCTATCATCCCCTGACAAAGCAGGAAATCCTTTCCACTTCAATTCTCCAAGGAGAAAGCGCCACCAACCTGTATGGCGAAAAAGGAAAAAATGGCGTGGTAATTATTACAACCAAGAACGGAAAACCCCTCAAGAAATAGTTTACATCTAAACTCAAAAACCATTAAGATGGGAAGCAAACAATTAAGAAATATCTTAATCCGCTTCCCATCTTAATGGTTTTGTTCACAATCAACCGCCTGAAAACGGCGACCAATTTAATGCTTGCTATCTTATTTCTCTATCTCACGAAGATTTTCCATCTTCTTGTGGGCAAGGAATCCTGTAATATCTTCAAAGTGTTCTTTTACCCTCTTGTTTCCAAATTCAAAAACTTTTGTTGCCAAACCGTCCAAGAAATCACGGTCGTGCGAAACCAGGATCAAGGTGCCGTCGAAATCTCGAAGTGCATCCTTGATGATGTCCTTCGTTTTCATATCCAGGTGGTTGGAAGGCTCATCCAGGATAAGAAGATTTACAGGTTCCAGCAATAATTTAATCATTGCCAGACGTGTTTTTTCCCCTCCAGAAAGCACTTTCACTTTCTTGGTCGTGTCATCGCCACTGAACATGAAAGCACCCAGTATATTTTTTATCTGTGTACGGATTTCTCCAACCGCAATATTATCGATGGTTTCAAAAATCGTAGCATTCTCGTCCAATAACGAAGCCTGGTTTTGGGCAAAATAGCCAATCTGTGCATTATGTCCCACTTCCACAGAACCACTATCGATTCCGATTTCCTTCATAATGGCTTTGATCATCGTTGATTTTCCTTCTCCATTCTTGCCTACAAAAGCTACTTTTTCACCTCTTTCGATAACGATGTTCGCATCCTTGAAAACGACGTGGTCTCCATACGATTTTGCCAGATCCTTCACCACGACAGGATATTGGCCCGAACGAACTGCAGGTGGAAATTTCAATCTCAACGCGGAAGTATCCACCTCGTCTACTTGTACAATAACCAGTTTTTCCAGCATTTTAACCCTGGATTGAACTGCATCCGTTTTCGAGAAAGTCCCCTTGAAACGGTCGATGAAAGCCTGATTGTCGGCAATCATCTTTTGCTGCTCATCATATGCTTTCTGCTGATGGATCCTCCTGTCTTTTCGTAGTTCCAGATAATGCGAATATTTCGCCTTGTAGTCGTAAATCCTTCCCATCGTAACCTCGATGGTCCTGTTCGTGATATTATCAACGAACGCCCTGTCGTGCGAGATGACCACAACTGCTTTCGCAGAATTGATCAGGAAATCCTCCAGCCATTGGATACTTTCGATGTCCATATGGTTGGTTGGCTCATCCAGCAAGATCAAATCAGGTTTTTTCAAAAGTATCTTTGCCAATTCGATCCTCATCCTCCATCCACCGGAAAACTCAGAAGTCTGACGCGTAAAATCTTCCCTTTCGAATCCCAAACCGACAAGGATCTTCTCAACTTCGGCTTCGTAGTTCACTTCTTCGATGGCATAATATTTCTCGCTCAGGTCCGAAACCCTTTCGATCAATTTCATATAGGCATCCGATTCATAATCGGTACGTACTGTCAGCTGCTCGTTTATTTCATCTATTTCGGCTTTCATCTTGAAGATTTCACCAAATGCCTTCGACGCCTCTTCCATAACCGTAGCACCATCCTGGGTAAGCAAATGCTGTGGCAGATAGGCAATCACCGCCTCTTTCGGTGCCGAAATATTCCCGGTTGACGGCTTGCTTTCTCCCGCAATTATCTTTAAAAGCGTAGATTTTCCCGCTCCGTTTTTCCCCATGAGGGCAATCTTGTCGTTTTCATTTATGGCAAAAGAAACATCGCTGAAAAGTGTCGTACCACCAAATTGTACTGAAATATCGTTAACTGTAATCATTACGAGAAGTTAGAAATTAGATTTTAGAAGTTAGAGATCGAATTCTAACCTGATTTTTTTGAAGGTGCAAAGATAGAATAATACGTGGATTGGGCAATTCATAATTTACCATAAAGAATGAGCATACATCATATGATTGAGGCATACAATTTTTATACCTTTATAACATTCAATACTTTAACCAAAATCATCCAGCTTATGAAACAACTATTACTTTCAATCCTGTTTTTGGGAACAATTATTTCCAATGCTCAAAGTCTTCATATTACTGGTTTGAATGCCACAACTGTGGATGGAGGCATAAATGTAAACCTTCATACTACATCCTTGGGCGGAGCCGGATACCTGAGCGATTCCTATGAGATATTCGGCAACATCATAATGGTAAAAGTTTGCTATTGGTTTGACATGAGCCTGCCTATCCTGCAATTTGAGGACAATATTATGATCCCGCTTGAAGCAGATGGTGATTACACGGTGAATGTGACCGTTTACAATTCCTCTTCACAGGAAGCGTGCGATGATTATTCCATAGCCGGTTCGCAAAGCATCGTAGTCAGTTATCTTTCTGCAACTGATTTTGAAAAAGGAAAGGAACATCTGAAACTGTTCCCTAATCCGACAAACGGAAAAATAGCATTCAACAATGCCATTGGTATAAACTCAATAACCGTTTATGATGGCATGGGAAGGCTGGTGAAAGAATTCAAACACCTTGCCACAAATACAATAAATCTCGAAGGATTGAGCGATGGGATTTATGCCCTGCACCTGGAAGGGGAACAAGGAATCCATACGCAGAAGATTGTATTCAGGAATTAACCTCATTAAAACACAAATCCCTTCTTTTCAATGGAAGGGATTTTGCATATTTAACTCTTATTTATTCGGATTTTTTATCTCATACCAAACTTCTTCTACTCCATCATCCAAAAAAGTATTCACATAGTGCAAGCCGGCTTTCTCCAATACATTTCTGGAACCTTTGTTACCTGCATCTGCATAGGCACAAATGGTATCTAGTTTTAGTCTGCTGAAGCCATACTTTACAAAAGCATTTGCTGTTTCGATGGCGTATCCCTTTCCCCAATGTTTTTGGATGAAACGATAGCCCAGATCATAATATTGGTCGCGACCGTTTACATTCTTCTCCAACTTTAATCCTGACCAGCCTATGAATTCATTGGTTTCCTTCAGGATTACTGCCCAACGACCGATACCATTGTCAACATATTGCTGACGGATATTCGCAATTACATCACGGCTTTGTTCGATGTCCGTTACAGGATTATTGCCCAGGTATTTGTGTACTTCGGGATTGGAATCCAATTCAAACATTCCCAAATCATCCGAAGGAAACAACTCCCTCAACAGCAACCTGCGGGTTTCAATATACTTGCTCATCAGCGATACGGCTAGATACTCAACCTGAATTCCTCAATGATCGGATTGGCCTTGCCAAAATCAACTTCTTGGATGAAAACCTCAACCGCCAGATCCGTATTGCCGAAACCACCCAGTCTGGCAGATTGGATGTTGTCTTTTATCACCGTACTGATTCCGGCATCTTCAATCCTTTGTTGCAGGTTCTTGGCCAGAATGTCACTTCCTGAAAATATTTTTATCAATCCCATAAGACTATTTCTATTGCTTATTACTATTTATTCCTAGTGAAAACTATTCTGTTTCTGTTTCTTCTTCCTCGTCCTCTTCTTCTTCATCCATTTCAAACCACAAGGGTTCAATCATAATGCGGTCTGCAAAACTTTCTATCCTTTCGGTTACATTTTCCGTAAAGAAGATGCACTGCGTCTTTTTAGCTTCGGCAATCCGGGCAATCTTCGTATCAAAACGCAAACGGAGCAATTCATCCGTATCTTCTACAATGAACATTTTCAATTGATTGACATCATAGCCTGCTGAAGCAAACAGATCGCTCAATCGGTTTGGAGTTCCAATCAAGACATCGATTCCAAGTGAGATATGATTCTTGTCAAAATCAATATCGCCCTTGTCGTGGACGCCATAGACGCGCAAGTCCGTATAATTGCCGTATTTGGCAAAAAGTTCTCTCATTTCGTGCATCTTTTCCTTTGTCTGCACAAAAATCAACGCTCTCGGCGATTCTTGAAATTCCTTCTCCAATCTTTGGATGACGTTGATGACCAGGGTTGTTGTTTTTCCTGAACCCGCAGGTGCAATGACCACGCAATCGGCACCACTCTTTATGGCTGAAAAGGTTTCCTGTTGGATTTCATTGGCTTCTTCAAGGCCGTTTTCAATCAATGCCTGTTGAAGATTCGGGTTTATTTTTTTTAATTGCATTTCCTTATTTATTGAAAAATTAAAAGATGTAATGATCGAAAGATCCGCAAGGAAATTTTCAATTTTTAAATCGTTTAATCGTTAAATTCAAATTTACTTGCTCGCAAAAAGCTTCACATCACTTTCAGAAATCTCGTTTCCTCCCAGGATGATCAACCTTTCGATTACGTTCCTTAATTCTCGAATATTTCCCGTCCAATCGTATTCCTGCAACAACCTGATGGCTTCCTTGGAAAATACCTTGGTCGCGTTCCCTTGTTCCTCGGCAATTTTCACGGCGAAATGTTCAATCAGCAAAGGTATGTCATCCCGGCGGTCATTCAATGCAGGAACTTTGATTAAAATTACGGCAAGCCGGTGGTACAAATCTTCTCGGAAGCGACCTTCTTCTATTTCTTTTTTCAAATCCTTGTTGGTTGCCGCAACCACACGGACATCCACTTTGATATCCTTGTCGGCACCAACCCTCGTAATCATGCTTTCCTGCAATGCACGAAGTACTTTTGCCTGTGCAGAAAGGCTCATATCGCCAATCTCATCCAAGAAAATAGTTCCCTTGTCGGCTGCTTCGAATTTTCCTGCCCTGTCTTTTACAGCTGAGGTAAAAGCACCCTTTACATGTCCGAACAATTCGCTTTCTATCAATTCTGATGGAATTGCAGCACAGTTTACTTCTATCAATGGTGCATTTGAACGCTCGCTTTTTTCGTGCAACTGGTGGGCAACCAATTCTTTTCCTGTCCCATTTGGTCCGGTAATCAAAACCCTTGCATCCGTTTTGGATACTTTTTCAATCATTTCCTTTATCAGATTGATCGGCTCCGAAGTTCCAATCATTTCGTAATTCTTGCTTACTTTCTTTTTAAGGATTTTATTTTCGACAACGAGTTGCTTTTTGTCCAATGCATTTCGAACGGTGTTCAAAAGCCTGTTCAAATCGGGTGGTTTTGAGATATAATCGAAAGCTCCGAGACGCATCGTATTGATGGCGGTTTCCATATCTCCGTGTCCGGAAATCATCACCATAGGAATCTCAGGTTTTATTTTCTTTACGGCTTCCAAGACTTCCACCCCGTCCATTTTTGGCATCTTGATGTCGCACAAGACAAGATCGTAATCGTTGTTTTTTATCTTTTCGAAACCTGAAACGCCATCTTCGGCTTCTTCCACCTGATAGGTGTCGTTTTCCTCGGAAAGTATCTTGGTCAATACTCTTCGGATGGCGGCTTCGTCTTCTATGATTAATATTTTGCTCATTTCTTTTTAGGGACTAAGTCAAAGGCCAAGTATACAAAATTTAAAATATTTGTCGCTTTGCACCTTTGATACTTTGTTACTTTAATTTAATATTTCAACCACCTGTACAATTCTTTCCATGTTGGTTTTTTGCCATACATCAAGATTCCAACACGGTAAATTTTGGAAGCAAACCATACCACGAAGAAGAACGTTCCAAACAATAACAATACTGAAATCAGTAGTTGCCACCACGGCACGCCAAATGGGATTCGCATCAGCATTACGATTGGCGATGTTAACGGTATCATTGAAAACGCAGTTGCCACGGTTCCGTGAGGCTCGCTCAAGACGCTGAAAAATCCAACGTAGACCCCTAACATCAAAGGCAATATGATGGGCAAAAGGAATTGTTGAGAATCCGTTTCATTATCTACTGCGGCACCGATTGCGGCATAGATGGAACTGTATAGGAAATAACCTCCAATAAAATAAACAATGAATGAAATGAACAATGTTCCCAATGGAAGGTTAAATAATTCATTGAAGTAAAGCTGTGCCTTGGATGCAAATTCCACTTCTGAGCCGGTCATCATTTGTGGTGCTGTTGAAGCAGCAGAACCCATCTCGATTCCCAACAGCGATGATGCGACAAGGAATAACGTACCTCCAATCACGGCCCAGATTGTAAACTGCAATACTCCCGCCAACGATGTCCCGATGATTTTTCCCATCATCAATTGGAAGGGTTTAACGGAGGAAATGATGATCTCGATGATGCGGTTGGTTTTTTCCTCGATGACGCTTCGCATTACCATGTTACCATAGATAACGATGAACATCATGATCAGATAACCGAAAGCGGCGCCTATCCCTACTTTTATCTCATTGAGCCCTTTTACGGTTTCTTCTCCCGTGGCTTTTGTAAGATTGATGCTCACTTTTGCTTCGGCATTCTTGATCGCCGTAGTGTCCAATCCTGCCTTTTGAAAGTTGGATGTGGTAAGTTTTTGTGCAATGATATCTTCCAGATCCTCGATAAACGACATGCTTGGGCTTTCGTTTGAGATGTACTGTATCTTGCTCGAAAGTGCCTTGTTGTCCTCTATCTTCGGAATATAAAGCAATCCCTCGTAACGCTCTGAAACTATGCTGTCTTTCAGTGTTTTTAAATCGACATTGGTGAGATTGAGGTAGTGGTATTCATCGGAATTTTTAAAATCCTTGACAAAGAGATTCGATTCATCGTGGATCACGATTTCCTTGACGTCCGATCTCATCGTGCTCAGATAGCCTACGAAAGCGGCAAGACCCACGAAAAGCAACGGACTCAGGAATGTCATTACTATGAAAGATTTGTTTCGCACCTTGGCGATGAACTCTCTTTTTATGATTAAGGTTAGGATGCTCATTTGATTACTTGCTTACTGTTTGAATAAAAATATCGTTTACACTTGGGATCTTCTCCACGAAATGGGTTACCTGCCCTCTCTGGGTCAGGATGTGGAGCAATTCGTTTGAAGTGGCATTCCCCAACTGTATCTCGAGTTTCAAATCTTCGTTCAAGGATTTGAAATCGGCCTGGCCAACGGTGAATTTCTGTGTCAAATCGTACATCAGGCCTTCAACATTGCTGGTCAGGATCCCAACTTGGAAACTGTTCGTGCGGTATTCTCTTTTCACGTCGTTGAGTTTTCCCTCGATCAATTTATTCGATTTATGGATCAAGGCAATATGGTCGCACATTTCCTCAACACTTTCCATACGGTGTGTCGAAAAGATTACGGATGTCCCCTGGCGGTTCAGCTCGATGATCTCGTCTTTTATGAGGTTGGCGTTCACAGGGTCAAATCCTGAAAACGGTTCATCCAGGATCAATAATTTTGGCTTGTGAAGTACGGTTACCACAAATTGTATCTTTTGCGCCATTCCTTTTGATAGCTCTTCAATCTTCTTGTTCCACCAGCTTTGGATTTCGAATTTTTCAAACCAATAATCCAATTGCTTCTTGGCTTCGGATTTTGAAAGGCCTTTCATCTGGGCCAGATAAAGACATTGCTCTCCTACTTTCATCGATTTATACAACCCTCTTTCTTCTGGCAGATAACCAATGGATTGGACGTGGTTTGGACTCAACTTTTCTCCGTCGAGCAGGATTTCTCCGCCATCCGGCAAGGTAATTTGATTGATAATACGAATCAGCGATGTTTTTCCTGCCCCGTTGGGACCAAGAAGTCCGTAAATGCTTCCTTTTGGAACTGTAATTGAAACTTCGTTAAGTGCAGTATAATCGCCATATTGTTTGACGACTTTCTTAACTTCAAGTATATTGCTCATACTGTAGATTGATTTATTTCATCAGTTTTGGCCATTGTGGCCGAGTGACTGTAAATGTAGCCAATTAGTAGCGAATTGGAAATAATGTTACAAAAAAAACCCACCCTTATTTGCACAAGGATGGGAAAAATTGCTATGAAAAAGAATTTACTAGTAAACTAGTAAAGCCCAAATGTAAAAATTAATTTTTAATTATGAAAACATATCCTTAACTTTTTCGAAAAAAGATTTATCGCTCTTTTCCGGATGCGGAATGAAGTTTTCATCTGTAAGGGATTTTTCGAAAAATTGTTTTTGCTCTTTTGATAAGGTTTTTGGTGTCCAAACATTTACATGAACCAACAGATCCCCATTGCCGTAACCATTCACACTTGGAATTCCTTTCCCTTTTAATCTTAAGATCTTACCGGATTGAATTCCTTCTTCCAGTTTGATTCTTACTTTTCCGTTGACTGCGTCAATATCTTTTGATACGCCCAGGACTGCTTCTGCAAAACTGATGTACAGATCAAGGTGCAGATTCTCTCCTTCCCTTTTCAGTGTCTCGTGCTCGATTTCCTCTATGGCAACAATCAAATCTCCCGGGATGCTGTTGTTTCCTGGAGCATCGTTCCCCTTGTTGGCCACCTTCAATTGCATTCCGTCCACAACTCCTGCTGGAATCTTGATTGAAACCGTTTCGTCTTCCAGGATCATTCCTTGAGAATCGGCATTGTTTGGCTTCTTGTCCAGGATTTGACCTGAACCACCACAAGTCGGACAAGTAGAAGCAGATTGCATTCTGCCCAAAATCGTGTTGGTGACTCTCATCACCTGCCCTTGTCCATTACAGGTAGAGCATGTCTTGTAGGAAACTCCGGAAGCCTGGATCTTGCGTTTTACTTTTACTTTCTTCTCAACACCATTTGCAACTTCCTCCAGTGTAAGTTTCACCTTGATGCGAAGATTGCTTCCCTTCACGCGGCGTTGTCCTCCGCCTCCGCCTCCACCGAAACCGGAAAATCCTCCGCCTCCGCCAAAAGCGCTTCCGAAAATATCGCCAAATTGACTGAAGATGTCGTCCATGTTCATACCGCCGTGGCCTCCGCCGAAACCACCTGCTCCATCAAAAGCCTGATGACCGTATTGATCGTATTTGGCTTTCTTCTGAGGGTCGCTCAAGACTTCGTAGGCTTCAGCAGCCAATTTGAATTTTTCTTCCGCTTCCTTGTCGCCTGGATTTTTGTCAGGATGGTATTCAATAGCTTTCTTGCGATATGCCTTTTTTATTTCGGCAGCATCGGCACTTTTTGTAATACCTAATATTTCGTAAAAATCTTTTTTCATCTTTTTCTTGAATTCCAATTATCAAATCTCAAAAAACAAATACTGTCCAATTTCAAAAATTCAACATCAAACCTTTGTGGAAAGTTGTTTTCAGAGTTTAAAGTTATTGTCCTATAACCACTTTCGGGAAACGGATAATCTTGTCTCCCAACTTGTATCCTTTTTCGATCACGTCTACGATCTTTCCTTTCAATTTCTCCGAAGGTGCTGGAATTTGCGTGATTGCTTCTGCAAAATCTGCATTGAAAGCATCGCCTGAACGAACTTCCACCTCTTCCAATCCTTTTGAAACCAAGGTGCTTTTCAGCTTGTCGTGGATCAATTCCACTCCTTTGACAAGAGCTTCATCTTGCGATTTCTTGATCTCTGCCATCCCCCTGTCAAAATCGTCCAAGACTGGCAACATAGCTTGCAATACTTCCTGGTTTGCCGTTTTGAACAAATCCATGCGTTCTTTTGACGTACGTCTCTTATAGTTTTCGAATTCGGCAAAAAGACGTAAAAATTTATCTTTTTCAACAGCCAGATCCTTTGTCAATTGTTCTTCAATACTTAATTCTTCTATGATGAGCTGTTCTCCGTTTGCATTCGTTTCTAATGTTGCATCATCCAGTTCCTGATCTTTTTCAGTATTTTCAGTAGTCATTTTCTGTGTATTTTTGAATATGTTTTTAAACTTCATTTCTTTTTTCTTGTGTTGCAAAAGTATTGCCATTTGTTTGAAAATGTCAAATTGTCACGCTTTTTTTATGGTTTTATTTTATGAACGACAGATTGCAATCCAGCCCCGACCGGAGCAAACAGTTTTTTGTCCTGGAGTCCGAAACAAAAACTAGTGTGGAAGACAAGGAAAAACCTTCCAAAATGCCTTTCGATAAGCTCCTGGCAATAAAGAATTTTAAGATATTTTTAAGAAAATTGTATTGTACTTTGACCTATGTTTGTGTTACTAAAAAACAATCATTATGAGAAAAAATATTTTAAGTTTATTTGTTCTGGCAACCCTTTCATTGACCGTTGCCTGTAAAAAAGAAGCCACAACCACTGAAGCTGAGACTGTTGCAACTGCAACTGATTCTTCTGCGGTTTACAAAGTGGACAAGGCTGCGTCGCTTATTGACTGGACCGGAAGCAAGCCTGCCGGCAAACATACTGGAACAATTGCTATTTCGGAAGGTGAAGTTACCGTAAAAGGCAATGCCATAGAGAGCGGAAAATTCACTTTTGACATGACAAGCATCACCGTTACGGACCTGAAGGAAACTGAAGGAAAAGGCGATTTGGAAAATCACCTGAAAGGAACTGGCGACAAGGCTGGTGAAGATCACTTCTTTAATACTACAAAATTCCCTACTGGAACTTTTGAAATTACAAAAGCGACTGTTGCTGACGGAAAAACCAACATCGAAGGCAACCTGACTTTGAAAGGTATTACTAAAAACGTAAAATTCCCTGCTACTGTTGTTGCTGATGCCAATGGCGTGTCCATTACAAGTGATGTTTTCACAATCAACAGAACGGAATGGGGTGTAAATTACGCTTCAAAATCATTGCAGGATGACTTGAAAGACAAATTCATCAACGATGATATTGAGCTTAAGGTTACCGTAAAAGCTACAAAATAGTTATTAATTCATCTTACTATATTTAGAAAACTCCGTCCGCGGAGTTTTTTTTATGCCCGATTCAAAAGGTGATTCAGTGCTTTATCGACGATCTTGTATTTGAAAACGAAGCCGTTGTCGGAAGCTTTTTGGGAACTTGCATTCTGGCTGGTGAAGAGCATGATGTGCATTTCGCCCAAGACGAGGTTCATCAGGAATCTTGGAATGGTTGGAATTAGGATTGGCCGTTTGATTACGGCTGCAATTTCTTCAGTCAGTTGCTTATTGGTGACCGGATTTGGTGCTACCGCATTGAAAATGCCCTGCCACGAATTTTTTACGGCGAAATAATACAATTCCGCCAGATCGTGGACATGGATCCAGGATTGCACTTGTCGGCCAGAACCGAATGGAGCCCCTATGCCAAATCTGATTGGCTTCACCATTTCCATCAACGCTCCGCCTTTGTTTGAAAGAACCAAACCCGTTCGCAATTTGCATACCTTTATGTTGAGAAGTTTGAATTTATCCACACTTTCCTCCCACTTCAGCACTACATTTCCCAGAAAGGAATTGTCCACTTCCTTGTCACTTTCCGTATATTGCTTCTTTAAATCGTCTGGATAAATGCCAACTGCAGAAGCAGAAACGATTTGCTTTACCTGATGCGGAAAGTCTTTGAGGGATTTGAAAAGCAGATTGGAAGACAAGATCCTGCTCTCAATGATTTCCTGCTTGTAATTTTTGGTCCAGCGTTGGCCAATGTTGGCTCCAGCCAGGTGAATAATCGAATCGACACCAATAAAACAATTTTCATCGATGATGCCTTGTTGCGGATTCCAATAAAATCCCTTGTAGTTAGATTGGCTTTCTAATTTTTTCTTTGAAGTGGAGAGATAATGGACTGTTTCGCCGTTTTGCAACAAAAGAGAAACCAACTCATTACCCACCAAACCTGTCGCACCTGTAATTAATATCTTCATTGCTAGTCGTGTTGTTCCTCAAAAATACGACCCAAGCCTTGAAAATAAATGTTAATTAGGCTATGTTTAACTTGTGATGAAGACAAGGTTTAGGTTGTGAGCTATAGGTTTTGCGCATAACTTGCAACCTGTAACTTTCTTACTTCACCCGAACGCTCCACTCGAAATCCATCTCTGAAACCTGGATATCCTGTTCATTTGTTCCAATAGATTTCATCCAAAACGTCTGGCCTTCTCCTGTAGCAATCGTCCTTTGGATGGCTTCTTCTATGAGATGGCCATCTTTGCAAATGAAGGTTATCCTTCCCGTTGCCTTCTTGGTAAAATTCCCCTTGTTGTTGGCGACAAGCATCGAGATTTTCTTTCCGCTTTTTTTGATATGGTACATTACCAAGGCCCCGGTAGTAAGCTCGGCAGCCATTGCTTGGACCGCAAAATACATCGAATTGAAAGGGTTCTGGTTGATCCAACGGTGTTTCACCGTAACCGTGCATTGCTGTCCGTCAATTTGTTTCGCCCGCACCCCGCTTAAAAAGGCGGATGGCAATTTGAAGAATAAAAATTTATTGAGATTTCCTGCCGTGAAGTTCATAATCATTGGATTTTTAGTAAAAATAAGACTTATTTTCGGAAAATCAATTTGTTAATTTTATGTTAAATATAAGTACTATGCGAAACAAGGTAGCTTCTTTTAGCCATATATTTGCATAAGAAATTACTATATACTTTTAATCATGGAAACAAATAATAGCAAAACGACCGCAACCTTGATACACTTGAGTGCATTATCACAGTACTTTATTCCTTTTGGAAATTTCATTTTTCCTATTATCATCTGGAGTTCATCAAAGGACAAATCAGAATATATTGATGCCCAGGGAAAACAATCCATCAATTTCCATCTGAGCTTGCTTATGTATTCTTTTATAATGGCTTTGATTGCCGCACCTCTGTTTTTTATAAGCATCTTCAGCAAGGCGAGTTATATCAAGGTCAATGACGGAGATTTCCTTATCGATAATTTCAATATGTCCGAAATTTCCGGATTGCTGATTACGGGTATCGTTATCGTTTGCGTCTTTTTTCTTTTAAAGGTAATCGAGTTTTTCCTGATTATTTATGCAGCGGTAAAAACTTCAAACGGTTACAATTACAAATATCCCCTGACCATCAATTTTCTAAAATAAAAAACTATGAAATAAACAACTTTAAATCAGCAGAAAGGATTAATCACCCTTGAGTTTCAATCATCATCAAAAAAATAATCATCACACGAGTGCCAGCGAGCTGGCGAAGCAATCAATCATCAATCAAAAAAACGAACTATCATGTTAAAATTAATCATCACCGCAATAATGTTCATGACAGCATTGCTATGCCAAGGCCAGGTTTCGGAAACCAGAAAGACAGAAGGCTTTTCGAACATTGAAGTAGCATCGGGAATCGAATTAAGCTACAAGGAAACAGAAGGAGAAACTTCGATAAGAGTGGAAGCAAATGAAGACGCGCCAGCCAATATCATCACGGAAGTGGAAGGAGAAACTTTGAGAATATTCGCAGATGGGAAAACGAAGAACGTAAAAGTATATGTATCAGCAAAAGACATTGCATCATTCAAAGCCAGTTCGAAATCCAAAATTGTATTTGAGAACACCGTCCATGCTGAAAACATTGCGATTGCACTTGAATCGGGCGCTTATTTCAAAGGGTATTTCAAATCGAACGGCCAGACAGATGTAGAAACTGGTATGGGTACGGAATTCAATGGCAGAATTGAAACAGTCGCTTTCAAGGGGAATTTCAAGAACCACTCCAAGATAAATATTTCCGGAAATGCTAAAAATGCGATCCTCAAGTCAGCCACGGAAGCCTATTGCAACGCCAAGAATTTTTTGACAGAGAATACCGAGGTAGCTTCAGACAATTCGACTGTCATCATTACAAGCAGGAACAAGATCGACGTAAAAGCCACTGAAAACGCAAGCGTTACCTATTTCGGGTCACCAAAGACGGTAACTATCGGAAACAAATCTTTTAAATATGTAAGACCAGCGCTTGTCGCAATGGAGTAACAAGATAAAATCCATAAAATGAAAATTTTAATTAAATTCAAACACACACTATGAACATAGAAAACACAAAAGCCCAGATGCGAAAAGGTGTTTTAGAGTTCTGTATCTTATCTGTGTTAAAGGAAAAAGATGCCTACACTTCTGAAATTTTAGATACCTTGAAAAACGCAAAACTGCTTGTGGTTGAGGGAACAGTATACCCTTTGCTCACAAGATTGAAAAACGACGGATTGCTCAATTATCGTTGGGAAGAATCTACTTCGGGACCGCCAAGGAAATATTACGGATTAACCGAAATAGGACAAACATTTTTAAACGAATTAAACGGTACTTGGACAGAATTATCTGATGCCGTAAACATCATAACAAACCAAAACTAACAGTCATGAACAAAACCGTAAATATAAATCTAGGAGGAATGTTTTTTCACATTGATGAAGATGCATACCAAAAATTGACACGCTATTTTGAGGCAATAAAACGTTCGCTTTCCAACTCCAATGGGCAAGATGAAATCATCAAGGACATCGAAATGCGCATCGCTGAACTTTTCGCAGAGAAACATTCAAGCGACAAGCAAGTCATCAATTTAAGGGAATTGGACGAGGTCATTGCTGTAATGGGACAACCGGAAGATTACAGGATTGATAACGAAGAAGCTGAATTCCAACAAAAAAATACCAATTTTGATTACGCTTCAAGGTCTATAAAAAAATTATACCGCGATAAGGATGGAGGAATGATCGGTGGTGTCCTGGCTGGTCTGGGTCACTATTTTGGAATCGACAAAGTTTGGTTGAGAATATTGCTCTTGGTTTTGGTTTTCGCTTATGGAACTGGAATCTTGGCCTACATCATCCTTTGGATTGTAATGCCTGAAGCCGTTACCACTTCTGAAAAATTGGAAATGACAGGAGAGCCGGTAAACATTTCGAACATAGAAAAAAAAGTGAGGGAAGAATTTGACAACGTTTCTGAGAAATTCAAGAATGTAAATTACGACAAGATGGGAAACCAGGTTAAAACTGGTGCCGACAGGGTTGTAGAAAACGTAGGAAATGTCTTTATGAGTATTTTCAAGGTATTTGCTAAAATCCTTGGTATCGTTTTGATTCTTTCAGGAGTGTCAACGTTATTCTTCTTGTTGGTTGGAATCTTTACTTTGGGAACAACCGCCTTTGTAGAATTTCCATGGAGCGATTATATTGATGCTGGAAATTATACGGATTATCCGGTCTGGACTTTTGGATTATTGATGTTGATGGCAATAGGTATTCCGTTTTTCTACCTGGTGGTTCTAGGGTTCAAGCTGTTGATTCCGGATATGAAATCTTTAGGAAATGTCTTCAACTATACCTTCCTGGCCCTTTGGATCATCTCAATCGCATTGATTATATCGATATCCATCAAGCAGGCGACACAATTTGCCTTTGAAGGAAAAATTGTAAAGAAAGAATTGCTTCAATTGAACCCGGCAGACACTTTACAGATAAAATTCAAGTACAATGAAAATTTCGCCAATGATATCCATGATTATGATAACTACAGGCTGGTTCAGGATTCTACCAACACTGAAATGATCTTTTCAAGTGATGTGAGAATCAAGATCATGAAGACGGATGAAAAACAAGCGTACATCCAAATTATAAAAGAAGCCGACGGAGAATCATTATCTGCAGCAAAACAATCTGCAGGAAAAATCCAATACAACTATAAATTACAAGGAAATCAATTGATTTTAGACAATCATTTATTGACTGAGGCCAAAAACAAATTCCGCAACCAGGAAGTGGAAATCAACTTGTATTTGCCACAAGGGACACTATTCAAAGCCGACGAAGCTTTCAGGGACAGGGATAATTCAGACGATGAGTTTTTTAATTTACACCATAGTTCAGCTGATTACCTTTACAAAGTGGAAGCTACTAAAGTAAAATGCTTAACTTGCCCTGCTTATGAAAATGAGTATGGAGATGTAGAAAATCAAAGTCTTGATACAAGCACAGATACAATAAAAAAGGTAATCCTTGAAGTGAATGGAAAGGAAATCATTAGAACTGAAACTACCACTTCTACAAAAAAAGGATTAACGATTGATGAAAACGGAGTAATCATTAAAAACAAATAACATGACACGAAACATTGCAACTTTGACGAAAACAACATTGATAATTGCAACACTATTATTATTTGCTTCTTGCCGACACAACATCAATTTCGGTGACGGAAGGAAAGGAAGCGGAAATATAATTGAGCAAACGAGAACCATCACGGAAGATTTTCAACACATAGAAGTAAGCGCCGGAGTTGAAGTCCTTGTGGAGCAATCCGATACAAAATCGGTAGTGGTGGAAACTGATGACAATTTGCAAGATCTTATCATTACCAAAGTTGAAAATGGAGTTTTATACATCAATTCAAGCGAAGGTTATAACACAAATGAAACTCCGAAAGTAACAGTGAAAATGCCAATCATATCGGGACTGACAGCCAACAGCGGTTCAAGCTTGAAAAGTCTGAACAGCCTGGTTACAGAAAACATCGTTGTGAAATCAAGCAGTGGCAGTGAAATAGATATTGATGTCGAAGCTGATTTGATTACGGTTGAAACTTCAAGCGGAAGCTCTGCAGAAGTTGGCGGAAAAGCATTGAAACTGGAAACCTCTTCTTCCAGCGGAAGTACTTTGGATGCATCAAACTTATTAGCAAATGATGTCGTATCACAATCCACAAGTGGAAGCAGCACAACCGTCAATCCCATTCTAAGCCTTGACGGAAAAGCATCAAGCGGTAGTTCAGTTGATTATAAAAACGTGCCTAAAACACTTGCCAAGGAAGAAAGTTCGGGAGGCAGTGTTTCCAAACAATAATTAAAGAAAAACATCAGTTACGGCTGATGTTTTTTTTTATATTTGTGGCTAAATCATATACAAACCATGAAAAAAATCACTTTTCTGATTATTGCTGTTTTCATTTCTGCTTTGGCTTTCAGCCAGAAAAAAGAAAAAGTCAAGGGTTCCAAGATCGTTACAGTCGTACAAAAAGAAGTACAGAACTTTACTGCCATTGAAGTCCTGGACGATTTGGAAATCTTCCTCATAAAAGGCGATCAAAATGGTGTTGAACTTGAAGCTGATGATAATCTTCATGATGCAATCGATTTGAAATACAACGGCGGAACCTTGATCCTCTCATCGGCAAAGGAAATTTCCGGATTCAAAAAATTCACCATCAGGGTGACGTATACGGACGAATTAAAAACTGTAGAAGCAAAAAACAAGGCCAAGATCCAAGGTCCGGAGGAAATCAACTTGGAGGAAGTGACTTTCAAGAGTTTCGATAATTCGAAAATGTACCTGAATGTAAATGCAAAGGTGTTGAATATTATCGGAAATGATAAATCTGAAGTCCAATTGAATGCGAAATCAGAATCCGTAAAGATAGAACTGAGCAAGAATTCTGAAATGAAAGCCTTGATTTCTTCCACGGAAATGAAATTTGATATGTACCAGAAATCAAAAGCCACAATCGAGGGAGACGTGATCGATTTGAAACTTCGTTTTGACAACAACACGAATTTTACAGGAAAAAATCTAAATGCTAAAAATTGCGAGCTTGTGGCCGAAGGCTATTCAAATGCAACCCTTCTGGTTGAAACATCGCTGAACCTGGATGCTTCAGGAAGTTCGGAAGTCTATCTATATGGAGAACCGAAAATAGAACTGAAGAAGTTTGCAGACAGTTCTACTCTTTATAAAAAGAAATTGAAATAAAAAAAATCCCAACTGAGTTGGGATTTTTTTTATTTCAATAATGTCAGGAATTATTCCAAAGAAGCCAGATATCTTTCAGCATCCAAGGCAGCCATGCATCCTGTTCCTGCAGCAGTAATCGCCTGACGGTACACGTGGTCGGCAGCATCTCCACCTACAAAAACACCGGCTACATTTGTTCTGGAAGTTCCTGGAATATTCTTGATGTAACCTGTTTCATCCAAATCCAGATAATCTTTGAATATATCGGTATTGGGCTTGTGGCCAATCGCCACGAAGAATCCGGTTGCCTGAATTGTTTTTTCTTCCTTTGCTGTCTTGTCTAAAACTTTAACCGCAGTAACCACTTGTCCGTCTCCAATAACTTCAACAGTCTCCGTATTCAAAAGGATATCAATGTTTTCCGTTTTTCTAACGCGTTCTGCCATGATTTTCGAAGCCCTGAAGTTTTCGCTTCTTACCAGCATTGTTACCTTTTTGCAAAGCTTAGAAAGATAATGTGCTTCTTCACAAGCAGAATCTCCAGCTCCAACGATTACAACTTCTTGATTCCTGTAGAAAAATCCGTCGCAAACCGCACAAGCAGAAACCCCTCCTCCCATTTGAAGATAGTGCTGCTCAGAAGGCAATCCCAAATATTTGGCCGAAGCTCCGGTAGAAATAATTACAGTCTCGCAGTGGATTTCCTTTGTATCGTTTACCCAAACTTTATGGATGGGACCCGAGAAATCAACCTTGGTAACCCATCCGTCACGAACATCCGTTCCGAAACGCTGGGCTTGCTCCTGCAACTGGATCATCATTTCCGGACCCGTCACACCATCAACATAGCCTGGAAAATTTTCAACTTCATTTGTGGTTGTCAATTGTCCGCCTGGCTGCGTACCCTGGTACAAAACCGGATTCATATTTGCCCTTGCTGCATATATTGCGGCTGTATAACCCGCAGGACCTGAACCTATGATAAGGCACTTTATTTTTTCAATTGTATCTGACATAGTATTGTTTTTGTTCTTTTGAGATTGCAAATGTATGTTTTTAATAAAAAATAATTCCTATTTGTTGATTAGTTTTAATAATTCCCAAATAGCTTAATTTTATTCCGTTTTTGATTTGGTAGAACTAATTTAAGTTCTATATTTGCATCCGCTTTCGGGGTGTAGCGTAGCCCGGTTATCGCGCCTGCTTTGGGAGCAGGAGGCCGCAGGTTCGAATCCTGCCACCCCGACAAAAGCCGAACAGCAATGTTCGGCTTTTTTCATTCAGACACCCTAAAAAAATGTACCCGTAATGAAACTAAAAATAGATCCTTTTGTCCTTGCCATTATCGGAATTATCATTATTGCCTATCTTTTTCCCGACTGGGGAAGCAAAGACAGTGTTGTTCCGCTTGATTTGATTGGAAGTATTGGAATCTCATTGATCTTCTTCTTTTATGGATTGAGATTGAGTCCGGAGAAAATAAAAACCGGATTAAAGAACTGGAAACTGCACGCCCTGGTACAACTGACAACTTTTGTCATCTTTCCGTTGGCAATACTGCTTTTCCGCCCTTTTATTCAATCTGAAAACGGAGAACTCATCTGGCTTTCGTTTTTGTTTCTTGCTGCATTGCCTTCTACGGTTTCTTCTTCCGTAGTAATGGTTTCGATGGCCAAGGGAAATGTGCCTGCCGCCATATTCAATGCGAGCATTTCAGGACTTATAGGCATCGCGATTACCCCACTCTGGATGGGCTTCTTCCTGAATAATTCTTCTGCTGAATTTGAACTGGGAAGTATCTACCTGAAACTGGTTACGGAAATTCTTGTTCCTGTAGTGATCGGTATTGCATTACAAAAATACGGTTCCAGATATGCAAATCAATATGCAAAAGAGCTTTCTACTTTTGACAAGTCGATCATATTGCTGATCATTTACAAAAGCTTTGCCGAATCATTTGAAGAAAATGTATTCACTTCCGTGGATGTTTTGGACTTGCTTTTTATAGCCCTTACAACGACCATACTTTTTTATGCGATCTATTATCTGACAGGTTTATTCTCGAAAATACTTGCGTTCAATGTGGAAGATCAAATCACGGCCCAATTTTGTGGCACCAAGAAGTCATTGGTTCACGGAACGGTTTTTTCAAAAATCCTCTTTCCAGCCTCGATGCCTACCGGTATAATACTACTTCCGCTTATGCTTTTTCACGCTTCGCAGATATTCATAATAAGCATCATTGCTTCCAGATTTGCAAAACGTCCAACAAACTGAAGACAGTTATAATTTGCAAATTATTTACAGGATTGAAATCTTCCTTACAGTTGTTTTTCCTTCCGAGAAAATCCTGGCAATGTAAATTCCGGCTGAAAAATCTATTGAGAAGGTTGCATCACCATTGAAGTCGTTGCTCAATAGCTTTTGTCCCGAAATACTGTATATTTCAATAGTCCCTTCATTTTTAATTCCGGAAACGGTTATGAAGTTTTTGGCAGGATTTGGATAAACAGCAACTTTCAGGTCAAGATTTTCTTCAACCGACAAGGTAGAAGACCAAGCCTGGCCTGCATTAGGTCCCCAAATATAATTGGCCAGATCCGGATAATCAATAAATGGATTTCGGTTGTACTGCCACGTGTAGATATAGTTATTGCGGTTCATTTCGAAATCATCAGAAGGATCTGCCATATTCCACGTCAATAAAGTGGCCAGATCACCCAATTGTCCGACTGTAGAATCGGGTGGATTTCCATTCACGACATCCAAGCCATTGTAACGGATTGCCATATAGAAGACAGCCCTTGCGACATCGCCTTTCCAACTTCCCTGATTTCCGGAAAAGCCATTGTAATCCGTAAGTCCGAAATCTTTATTGTTCCTGGAACTGTTTTCAGGACCATCTTCCGCCCTGATATGATGCGCATCCGCATGACCGTGCAACAGCATATCCGCGCTTGTAGCTTCCCAGATGTTCATTCCGTCTGGAATTTCGGATGTGGCATTGGCAAAACCACCTCTGGATTGCGGATAAATATGCTCCCGATTCCATTTCCCTGTCCCGCTTCCCGTGGTTTGGATCAACAACTTTGAACGTGGCTGTTCCTTGTACATCATCCAGATCTCATTGCTGTTCAATGGGTTTTGGTCGGAAATTCTAAGGATGGTATTGACATCACCATAGTTATGAGCACGAACAACTGCCGGATTTGCAATTATATCTTGGATGGCTTGTTTCAAGACAGTCCCGGATTTTCCTTCCAGACTATCATAATATCCTGTCGGAGCGGTGCTTGTCACGATTCCATAAGTAGGATTCAACGGCGTTCCCCAGGCAGCAATCTGGTAATCATCGTCAATTATTTCAATTTCAATATTGTCGTTCAAACGGTTGTATCCAGCAGGCAATGTTCCGAATCTAATCTTCGCAATTTCATCTCCTTCATCAATCTCATCGTCTACTATTTGAATATTGGTGGTAAAAGTTGTGGCTCCTGCAGGAATAAAAACGGTCGTATTTCCCGTAAAATCTGATGCATTGAAAGAACCATTGTTCAAGGTAAAAGTAAAGGTCAGGTCACTGGCAACAGGCGTTTGGGTTGTAAAGGTAATGTTGAAATTATCACCCTCATTATATTGCAAGGCAGGAACACTGATTGTTATTCCGTTAAAGACGAAACCACTTCCATCGTTATGGACACCCGGTGTTGGTGCCTTTGTTTCGAATGTACCGTCTGCTTTCCGTTGGATGGATTGTGTAGCTCCTTGTCCGTTTTCATCTTCATTGTATTGGACCGCAACGCCTAGAAGTGCCATAAGCTCCGTTGCATCCGGATCACTGGTGTCGTATGCTACAGCATCAATCAAATTGGTTGTCGTAGCCAGCGTACCATCGGGAAAATCTTCAAAATTGGCCAGATAGATCGCAATTGCATCAGCACCATTTTGAAGCACATTGTCTGCAAAAATCTTTTCAGGCACTGGAGAAACAAGCTTGTTGCCTATAAGGATCAGACCATTTATATCGGTTGACAAGCCCCCAAGATCAAGCGTAAAATAACTTTTATTTCCCGTACTGGAAGCTGCGTTTCCATTAAAACAAACCATTACATATCCGTCAAGCGGAAAATTAGGAACATCCGATTTCAATTCTACAAACTCCCTATCATCGATACTTGGCGTGTCAGAATCTATTTCATTGATGACAATCTGTGCATTCGAGATCAGGCAAGAAAATAGCAGCATTAAAGTGTGGTGGTATTTTTTCATCAGGGTAATTTTAGGTAAAAATAAGAAATTTAAATTATTGCATCCTGTCGTTATGAAATGAACACGATTACTTAACATCTGGATGAAATCCAATGTTTAAAAGTTCCCCAAAACATTTCATGACAAAACAAAAACCACTCCCAATTAAATTGCTATTTTTGCCTTTGTCAAAACATAACTAACTATATATGCTGATTATCGGAATTGCTGGAGGAACTGGAAGTGGAAAAACCACTGTTGTACAACAAATTATGAATGAATTGCCGCAGACCGAAGTGGGCATTATTTCACAGGACTCCTATTATAAGGAAAACCACAATCTTTCTTATGACGAAAGGGCCCTTATCAATTTTGACCATCCAAGAGCAATTGATTTTGAATTATTGGTAAAACATTTGAAGGACTTGAAAGCTGGAAATACGATCGACCAGCCCGTTTATTCTTTTGTAACCCACAACAGGACGGAAGATACGATTTCTACACATCCTCGAAAAGTAATGATCATCGAAGGGATTCTTATCCTTGCCAATCCTGAACTTCGCGATATGTTCGACATCAAGATTTATGTGCATGCAGATTCTGACGAGCGATTGATCCGAAGACTGAAACGTGATATTGCCGAAAGGGGCCGGGATATGGAGGAGGTTTTAAACCGTTACCAAAACACCTTGAAACCCATGCACGAGCAGTTCATTGAACCTACAAAAGCATTTGCAGACATCATCATTCCGAACGACAAATACAATACCGTTGCGATTGATGTGGTCCGCGCCGTGATCAACCAGCGCATTTTATAACTAACTTTTGCTTACTTTTATTCAATGAAGAATCCTATAAAAAAGCTTACCGACAAGCATCCCCTGCTCCGTTTTTTGAGCAATAAGTATGTTATTGTCTTGGTATTCTTTACCGTATGGATGCTGTTCCTGGATAATTATTCCTACCTCGATCACCGTTTGCTAGACAACGAGATAAATGAATTGGAGGACAACAAGGAATATTACCAAGGAGAAATTGAAAACGACAAGAAGAACATCAAGATTCTCAAAAATCCGCATCAGGTAGAGAAATTTGCCCGTGAAAAATATTATATGAAAAAGGACAGCGAGGATATCTACATCATTGAATACGAAGGTGATTCCTTGAAATAATCAGTATCCAGTAGCAATAAATACACAAAACAAAATGTCAAACGATTTATTCAGCGAATTTCAGCCCGTTTCTTCCAAGCAATGGAAACAGCAGATTCAGTATGAACTAAAAGGCGCAGATTATAACGATACCTTGATCTGGGAAAGTCCGGAAGGGATAAAAGTAAAACCTTTTTATCATAAGGATGAAGCCCAAATTGATTTTTCCAACACGAACAGTGCCGAGGAATTCAAAATCTGCCAGAATATTTTTGTGTATGATTTGGACAAATCTGCCGAAAGAGCATTGGAAATCCTGGGTCGTGGTGCCGAAAGTATCCGTTTTACCATTGAAGATGAAACCATTGATGTTGCAAGATTGGTTGCAAAGCTTCCTTTGGCAAATACTGCCATTTACTTCAACCTGCTTTTTCTTTCAATCAATTTCGTAAAGAAAATCGATGCGATTGCAAAAGATCGAAATGCTACAATTTTTGTTCAAATTGACCCTGTTGGAAGATTGGCAAGAGAAGGAAACTGGCACACCAACCTTGAAGCTGATCTTGATACCTTGAACACGCTTTCAATTGCCTGTCAAAATGTTCATTTCATAAGTATTGACGGAAGCCTGTATCAGAATGCGGGTGCCAACATCGTTCAGCAGATAGCTTATATTTTGGCACATGCGAATGAATATTTCAACCGTGTTGCAACCATTGCAAAACCAATAGTACTTCAGGTTGCTGTTGGTACAAATTACTTTTTTGAGATTGCAAAGCTTCGTTCCATTCGATTGCTGTTCAATCTTCTGTCGAAGGAATACGATCATGGTTTTGACTGTCACATCCTAGCAATCCCGACAAGACGTAACAAGACATTATACGATTATAACGTCAACATGCTTCGGACGACCACCGAATGCATGAGTGCCATCTTGGGAGGGGCCGATGCCGTTTCCAATTTGCCTTACGATGCATTGTACCACAAGGACAATGAATTTGGTGACCGGATTGCACGCAATCAATTATTGGTCCTGAAGCACGAAAGCTATTTTGACAAAGTGAGCAATCCTTCCGATGGAGCTTATTACATCGAAAACCTGACCAATCAATTGGCTGAGAAAGCACTTAACTTGTTCAAGGATATCGAAGCTAATGGCGGTTTCATCACGCAATTGGTTGAAGGCACCATCCAAAGAAAAATTCAAGAAAGTGCTGCAAAAGAGCAGGATTTGTTCAACTCAGGCAAGGAAATCTTATTGGGAACCAATAAATATCCGAATAAAAATGACCGGATGAGCGACGATCTGGAGTTGTTTCCTTTTGTAAAAACAAAACCAAGAAAGACTTTGATTTCGCCAATCATTGAAAAGAGATTGGCCGAGAAAATGGAGCAGGAACGTTTGGAAACCGAGAAAGAAAGCTAAGCAATGAAAAGAAAAGACATCCAACATATCACCCTGGAAAATTCAAAAGAGCAAAAGGCAAATTCCATCAATACGGAACAAAATTTTGTTACTGCCGAAAGAATCGAGCTCAAGTCTGCCTACTCCAAGGAAGATCTTGAAAATCTGGAGCATCTGGAATTTGGAGCCGGCTTTGCACCAAATTTACGTGGTCCGTACGCCACCATGTACGTTCGCCGTCCTTGGACCGTTCGCCAATATGCAGGATTTTCTACAGCCGAAGAAAGTAATGCTTTTTATAGGAGAAACCTTGCCGCCGGACAGAAAGGACTTTCCATCGCATTCGATTTACCAACTCACAGGGGCTATGATTCTGATCACGAACGTGTGGTTGGAGATGTAGGAAAAGCAGGCGTTGCGATTGATTCTGTAGAAGACATGAAGGTTCTATTTGATCAGATCCCATTGGACGAAATGTCCGTTTCGATGACGATGAACGGTGCCGTATTGCCCATTATGGCATTCTATATTGTGGCTGCAGAAGAGCAAGGCGTAAAACCCGAACTGCTTTCCGGAACCATTCAAAATGACATTCTAAAAGAGTTTATGGTTAGAAACACTTACATCTACCCGCCTTCTCCTTCGATGAAAATTATTGCTGATATTTTTGATTTTACCAGCAAGAAGATGCCAAAATTCAACTCGATTTCTATTTCGGGTTACCATATGCAGGAAGCCGGAGCTACCGCCGATATTGAGCTGGCTTATACTTTGGCAGATGGTTTGGAATACATCCGGACGGGATTGGCAGCCGGAATGAAAATTGATGAATTTGCTCCACGCTTGTCTTTCTTTTGGGCCATCGGAATGAACCATTTCATGGAGATTGCCAAGATGAGAGCCGGGAGGATGATCTGGGCCAAATTGGTCAAACAATTCAACCCGACAGACGATAAATCTTTAGCTTTAAGAACACATTGCCAAACTTCTGGTTGGAGTTTGACCGAGCAGGATCCGTTCAATAACGTAGCCCGAACAACCATTGAGGCTTTGGCTGCTGCTTTTGGAGGAACACAATCTTTACATACGAATGCTTTAGACGAAGCCATCGCCTTGCCTACAGATTTCTCTGCCAGGATTGCGCGAAACACCCAGATTTTCCTCCAGGAAGAAACCAAGATCACCAAAACGGTCGACCCTTGGGCAGGAAGTTATTATATCGAAAGCCTGACGGCAGAAATTGCCGATAAGGCATGGGAACTGATTCTGGAAGTCGAAGAATTGGGCGGTATGACCAAAGCGATAGAAGCTGGAATTCCGAAGATGCGAATAGAGGAGGCTGCCGCAAGAAAGCAGGCAAGAATCGACAGCAGCCAGGATATTATCGTAGGTGTCAATAAATTCCGTTTGGAAAAAGAAGATCCTTTGCATATCTTGGACGTGGACAACCAGATGGTTCGCAGGCAGCAGGTGGAACGACTTGCCGAGATAAAAACATCCAGGGATAACGAGAAAGTAAAACAGGACTTGAATGAATTGACCGAGGCCGCCAAAACCGGGCAAGGCAATTTATTGGAAATAGCAGTGAATGCAGCCCGAAATCGTGCCACCCTGGGCGAAATCAGTGATGCATTGGAACTAGTTTTCGGAAGATACAAAGCACAAATCAAATCTTTTAGTGGCGTGTACAGCAAGGAAATCAAAGACGACAAGAGTTTTGAGTTGGCCAAACAAAAAGCCGACGAATTCGCAAAGCAGGAAGGCCGGAGACCAAGGATCATGATTGCCAAGATGGGTCAGGATGGTCATGACCGTGGCGCAAAAGTAGTAGCTACAGGCTATGCCGATGTAGGTTTTGACGTGGACATAGGTCCCTTGTTTCAAACACCAGCCGAAGCCGCCAAGCAAGCCGTGGAAAACGACGTGCATATCCTAGGGGTTTCTTCCCTGGCTGCGGGACACAAGACATTGGTACCTCAAGTAATCGAAGAACTTAAAAAATACGGCCGCGAAGATATCATGGTAATTGTGGGAGGCGTTATCCCTGCACAGGACTATCAATATTTATTTGATGCTGGAGCTGTTGCTGTCTTCGGTCCCGGGACCAAGATCAGTGAGGCCGCGATTACGATATTGGATGTTCTTTTGGAATAAACAGGCAATAAAAACCTAATGAATCTTGACTTCTTGATGGTTTATTTTTCTCAAGCCTAAAGAAGTTAAGATTTTTTTTGAACATTTAGAATAAAAAAAAGCCCTGACAGTATAGACTAACAGGGCGAATAAAATTACTTCCGCTTTCGTTTTTTCTTGCCCTTGCCATCAGCTGCTTTTTTAGCCTTCTTCTTGCCTGAAAGTAATTCTTTTTTCGCTTTCAGACGCTTCTCAACCTCATCAGTCTCATAGGTTTCATTGGAAAAAATGGAAAGTTTTACATCTTTCAAAAGCCTCAATGCCTTTTTAAGTTCGTTGGTCCTTTCCAAGAGGAGCACTTTCTTAAGCAGCATTTCAGACTTGTCTATGCCCTTGATGGTCAATGCAAAATCAATCAACTTTGCGGCTTCTTCATAATCTTCATTCAAGAGCAAGGTCTGGATATAATGTGCATAGACTGCAAGCGAATGGATGTTGATACCTAATGCTTCCTGAAAATACTGTTTCGCAGTTTCATAATCCAGAAGCTGTTCGGCATAAATCCGGCCGTACAGATTCAAAGCCATTGTATTCTTTGCATCATAGGACAGGGCATAATCCAAAGATTCGATCGTGCCTTCCAGCCAATATGGATAATTATCCAAGGCTTGGAAAGTATATTTATCTACTGTTTTCATATTTTAATAATTTAAAGGAATCAATCTTCAAGATGATTCAACTGTTGTCTTAATTTTTGTCGTTCCTGCTTATAGCCCTTTTCGAGTTTCTGTTTTTTGAAATCGGAACCCGCAAACGTCCTCGTCGGATTGCCTCGTTCCACATTCAGCTGGTTTTCCCATTGAAGGCTGGCTTGCTGCTTCAAGGCTTCCAATTCGAAACCCTTTATCTTTTCCAGCAGGCGCTCGGTTGCCAACTTCTTATTCTGATGCTGGGAACGCGAATCCATTGCGACAGTACTCAAGCCCGAAGGCAGGTGTGTTGCCCTGATTGCCGAACTCACCTTGTTCACGTGCTGTCCTCCCGCTCCAGAGCTTCTCATCGCTTGATAATGGATGTCTTTTTCTGAAACTTTCGGCATTTCCAATTGGTCCATCTCAAAAACACCGATGAACCAGTTTTTCCGCTTGTGGAATTTCCTGAAACTGCTTTTTCCAATCCAGTGGATGGTTCCCGTCCATGAAGCTACAAATGCATCAATTGATTTTCCCTTCAACGCAATCAAGGCCGACTCGACCGTTCCGTTCTCGCTGCCAGCTTGCCGTTGCAAAACCTTCGCCTGGATCTGCTGGCCTTCCGCTTCATCAAGGATTTTCTTAAGCACTTGGGCAACCACCCAAGTGCATTCCGCAGGACCTCTTCCTGCTGTTATTTGTATTATTTTTTCCATTTTGATAAATCTTTTATTTGTCCATTCGGACAATCTTTGGTGTAAAGGTTCCTAAAACCGTTACCAATTCTTCCTGCAGGGCCATCACTTTGTGGATGTCCTTGTAGGCCATCGGTGCTTCGTCTACATTTCCGCCAATCAACTGCACATCGTGGTTTTTCAGTACTTTCTTGATCTCGCTCGGTGTAAATGTGCTCTTGCACTTGGCCCTGGAAAACAATCTTCCTGCTCCGTGAGAAGCCGAATTCAGTGACGCTGCATTTCCTTTTCCCATCACGATAAAACCTGGAGCCGTCATTGAGCCTGGAATAATTCCCAATTGCCCCTGATGAGCCGGAGTGGCTCCTTTCCTGTGAACTATGCATTCCTTGCCGTCAACGATTTCCTTCCATGCAAAATTATGATGGTTTTCAATCGTCACCACGATACGCTTTCCAATAGCTTTTGCCACTCTTCGGTGGATGTCGTCGTGACAAGCCTTTGCATAATCCCCTGCCAGGTTCATCGCTAGCCAATATTCCTGTCCGTCGTGCGTGTTCAAATCCAGCCAGGCCAAATGCTGTACATTTCGTGGCAACGGACATTGTCTGGTTGCCAAATGCGTATAATGTTTTGCAATGTTGGCTCCCAGGCCTCTCGAACCACTGTGCGACAAGACACAGAAATAATTCCCTGCTTCCAGCTTCCATTCCTTCAAGGGAGCGTCCAATTGCACAGTACCGAATTCTACGAAATGATTTCCTCCGCCTGAAGTTCCCAATTGCTTGTAGGCTTTTGGCAACAAACTTTTCAAGAGCGGAATATCTTGAAATTCAGACCTGCTGAAAACTTCGTGGTCCGCTTTTATGGCATGGGTTTCGCGCATTCCGAATTTCGTATGTTCCTTTAAAATTGCCTGCAACTGATGGTCCTTTCCTTTCAGATAGGACGCTGGCAGGTCAAAAACAGACAAGCTCATCCTGCATCCGATATCTACGCCGACACCATACGGAATTACCGTATTGTCCGTGGCCAGTACGCCACCAATTGGCAACCCATAACCCGAATGTGCATCGGGCATCAACGCTCCGGCTATTGAAATCGGCAGTTTCAATGAATCATACAATTGAAACTTGGCCTGCTCGTCAATTTCGTTTTCGCCAAAAATAGAAAACGGAACTCGTGTCGTTCTCAATTGGTTCATCTGCACTTGCACAGGTTTTATCAAGCCCTCGGCCACTTTGCCCCAGGTTCCGTGACCTTCAAATTTTTCAGGATGAAGCAAAACTTCTTTAGCCTCTCCCAGTATAGCTTCTTTCTTTTCTTTTTTTCTATACCGGTTGATCTGCCCCAAGGCAATATTGATCGTGTTGTTTTTTGGAAAACCCAATTTGATCAGGTCTTTTCCAGATAATTTATTTCCCATAAATTGTTTAAATCTTTTTGTTTTCTTGCGGTATATTTTAAATCATCAGAACTAAAATAAACGCATAGCATTTCATCCCATTCGGGACAAATAAAAGAGCAGTTTCCGGGAATTTTTTGAAGTGTCTAGAATAAAAAAAGCCCGAACTAGATGTCTTCGGGCTTTTCATATTTTATAAAAGTTAATTTCTAAGATTGAAACAAGCCACGAAGCAGTACCGCACCCAATCCTGTTGGTGTGAAGTCTTGTGATAATGATTGAAATGCAAACATTTTTCTTCGTTTTTAAAAGGTTATTTTTTTTTTTCGTATGCAAATATTTGATTTTATTTTCCTAATATCCTAATTATTTTTTCAAAATGAATTAAAAATATTTTTCCATCCGTCACCAAATACTCAATTATGAACTTTCTCATACTATCAACATCTTCAAAACACTACGTTAATTTACGGTTAATACAAAAATTTGTAAAATCTCGTTTCGGGAAAATAGGTATATTTGAGAAAGGATGTCAGTGCACACCTGAAAATCAAATACATCAAGAAATGAAAAAACTAGGAATTGTCATTGCATTAGGAATTGTACTGGTATCTTGTAAATCTGAAAACAAGCCCGAAGAAAAGGCAGGACAGGAAACGGTCACTACCACTACGGAAGCATCACAAACTGCTTCACCCTCCGAAACACTGGATTGGGATAATCTTCCTGACTTGAAAGATATTGGAACCTTCCCTTTTATTACTGCGCCGAAAGGATTGAAGATCAACAATGAAAAAGACGGGGTTTCGGAATTTTTTAAATTTGAAAAAATGGAAAATTATACCGGGAAAGAAGTAATTACCACCGAAGGGAAACTGGCCATCTTGTCATTTGATGGGGCTGATGGGAAAGATTTCAATCAGAGGATATTTGACAGGAGTGTTTATGATTACCTTGGAAAAATTGGCGCCAGGCAACTTTATAAAGGAGAATATCCCTCAGATGAGGAAATGATCAAAAAGCTGAATGAGAACATGTGGAGTGGCAAGTACCGGACTGCCGGACTGATGAAGGAAAGCGAAAGTCCCTTTGGAGTTTATGCGTTCAAGAATAACGGCAGGAAATACATTTTAAACATACAATCAAATTCAGCTCAAGGGAACATTTTTCTGATGGAACTTCAGGATCTGGAACAAACGATTGAAAAATATTCGGCTGCCCAAATGAAAACGGATATTGAGGCAAATGGAAAAGCAATCTTGAATATCAACTTTGATACTGACAAGGCTACACTGCAACCTGAAGGCCAGCAAACAGTTGACGAGATTTTTGTACTGCTCAATGACAATAAAAACCTTAAAATTTCCATTGAAGGCCGTACCGACGATACGGGAACGCCCCAACGAAACAAGCAACTTTCGACAGACAGGGCCAACACGGTGCTGCGCTATCTGACAGGAAAAGGAATAGACGCGAAGCGTTTGAAAGCGGCAGGTTTTGGCTCGGAGAAACAGCTCGTTCCCAATAATAGCGAAGCCAACAAAGCTAAGAATCGTCGTGTGGAACTGGTTAAAGTTTAAGCAATTTTAGCACCACGCTATTGCAGGCTTTTATCATAAAACGACAGTCACAATCTTAACCCAATTAAAATCGTTTACCTGACGGATGAACTATCTTTAAGAAAAAATAAAAAGCTATGTCAGGAAAAAACAAGAAGCAGTTTGGAGTTTGGATGGATGCCCATCACGCAACGGTTGTAGGGAAGGAAGATAATGAACAGGGTGCATTTACGCTTCTGGGTCATGTCAGGAATGCTGGAGCCGACAATAACTCTAACGAGAATGCCGCCAATAATCACGAAAACAGCCAGACACAGAAATTCTTCAAGGCGATTGCCCTGCTGATGCCAAACATTGAGGAAATCCATATTACCGGAACAGGACAAGTGCAAGAACAGTTCATCAAGTTTTTGTCCGAAACGGCACAGTATAAAAATGCTGTTGCCACAGAAAGCACTTCGAACAAGATGGACTATGATGGGCTTTCTGCCTATATCACGGAGCATTTCAAATAGAATATTTCTTATCCCTAAAAATCCCTTTCAGAACGATAGGGATTTTTTTTGATCGATCTAGTACAATATCAAATATTAATCGTAATATTGCGATATTAAACGTTAGACATAATGGGTGCCACCAAGACAGAGCATTTTACAGACAAGCAAAACCAGATTGCCACCATTGCGAAAGCTTTAGGCCATCCTGCCAGAATTGCCATCATCGAGTACCTTCTCAAAGTAAACGAATGCATCTGTGGTGATATCGTCAACGAATTGCCCCTAGCCCAGCCTACTGTCTCGCAACATTTGAAAGAGCTTAAAAATGCCGGGGTCATCAAAGGAAACATTGAAGGAACGTCTATTTGCTATTGCATCGACGAAACTACTCTTGAGTTGTTGAACAACTATTTCTCCAATATCATCACGAATGTAACCAATCAAAAGTGCTGTTGAGGCATTTTTTTAACTTCATTTATCGCAATATTGCATTATAACATTTAATAGAAAATTTATGAAACTATCCACCATCAAAGAACTGCTTCCAACATTGGAGAACGTAGAATTTCAACTGGAAGACGGCACTTTTGTTCCAGAACATTTTCATGTGACCGAAGTAGGAACGAGCACCAAGCATTTTATCGATTGTGGTGGGATCATCCGAATTGAAAAAGTCGTCAATTTCCAATTGTGGAATGCAGACGATTATGAACACCGCTTGAAGCCTGGCAAGTTGCTACACATCATCAAGCTTTCGGAACAGAAATTATGGATAGAAGATGTGGAAATCGAAGTGGAATACCAAAGCTCGACAATTGGCAAATATGATTTGGATTTCAATGGAAAAAATTTCGTCCTGCGAAACAAAACAACGGCTTGCCTGGCTCAAGATGCCTGCGGTATCCCTTCGGAAAAACAAAAAACGGACTTGAAAGAATTGGATAACACTTCGGGTTCTTCCTGTGTACCGGGTTCTGGTTGCTGCCAATTATGAAAATGCAGTTCATCAAATACAAGAAACCCATCATCATCACGACTTCCTTAATCGTGTTGCAGCTCCTTTTGGTTTCGACCCTAAATTTTGCATCATCAATCTCATATGATTATTTGTTTAAAATATGAAGAAGAAAATCCTCGTACTCTGCACCGGAAACAGCTGCAGGAGCCAGATAGCGGAAGGCTACCTGCGCTATTTTGCCGGCAGCAAGGCAGACATTTACAGTGCCGGTGTTGAAACCCATGGCTTGAATCCGAAAGCCATCGCCATAATGAAAGAAGACGGAATTGATATCTCGAGACATGCATCGAACAATGTCGACGAATACCGCAATATTAATTTTGATTTTGTGCTTACGGTTTGCGACAACGCCAAGGAACGCTGTCCGTTTTTTCCAACGAAAGCCCTCAGATTCCATCACAACTTTCCTGATCCGTCAAAAGCCACAGGAACAGAGGAAGAAATCTTGCAAGAATTTCGCAAAGCAAGGGAAATGATTAAAGACTTTTGTGATGATTTTATTGAAAAGCAGTTATAATATTTACATTTGAAAATGACCTGCCGAAAGATACTTTAAAAACAAATCCCAAACTCTTCTCATAGGGTTTGGGATTTCATATTGTTAAATCCTTGTTCTATTTTTTCAATGTGAAATGCCCCCTCAGCGTTTTTCCGTCGCTGCCGTTTACCTTGAACCAATAATCGTTGGAAGGAAGCGGCGTTCCGTCATAAGTTCCATCCCACACTTCATTGCTTTTTAGGATTTTCAAGAGCTTGCCATATCGATCATAGATTTCTGTCGTGAATTGGTCCTTGGCTTGTGCGAATTGAATCCTCCAGGTATCATTGTATCCGTCTCCGTTGGGTGTAAAGAACTTGGGAAACATAATTACATAGAAGCTGTCGTCTATCGTTCCGCAGCCATTCTTATCTTTTACATAAACCGTATAGATGCCGCCCGGCAATCCCGTAAAGACATTTGAATCCTGAAAGCTCAGGCCGTTCAGCGAATATTCGTAATCTCCAACACTATTGGGACTTAATACTACCGTAATCGTGTTTTCGGTTTCATTCCAATCGGATACCACTACTTCGGATATCGTAGCAGCGTTGGAAACAAAAACTGTAAAATCCTTCGTAGTCGTACACGTTACGGCACCGTGATTTTTGGTAACCGTTACCGAATAAGCTCCCGGCTCTGTAACAGAGATGTTGCGAGTGGTTTCATTTGTTGACCAAAGATAGCTGTCAAATCCTGCACCTGCATCTATGGCCACAAAACTCCCTTCGCAAACTGGTACGGTATCCTTTATTGGAATAACCGGAGGTGCCAACAAACTGAGCGTCAACTCGACCACTTCAAAACAGCTTCCCTGATTGGTAACCCTGACATAGACAATAGTAGTACCAGTCAGTTCATAATCTTCAAAATTGAGGATCTCATCTGCTGCAGTTTGATTTTCTGCACCATCAAATGACATATAATAATGAAAGAAGTAAGAGGTAGAAGGAGTTAGATTTGAATCATAATCCGATAAATTTACAAATTCGCTGTTGTCGCTGCCCTCATCGCATATCTGTATGGCATAGTCATTCGCATTCAAAGTCGTAGTGATAATTGCAGTCACTTGAAGCCTTGTCAAGCTTTCGCAATTGTTAACCGATTGGCTGGCATAATAGGTTTGTCCGTCCTGCAAAGGTGTTGCGACAGGAATCAAATTTCCGCCAGTTGGAGCATCGTACCATTTGATGCTCGAGCCAGTCACATTAATGTCTTGGATCGTTGCATTTTCAGTGATGCAAAAATATTGAATTGCATCTCCTGTTGGTGGAGCATAGTTATTGGTGAAACTGGCCAAGGTTACCGTAACCGGCAAAGACATGCAACCTGTCGCGTCTTTCACCAAGACTAGATAGTCTCCAGCAGGTACATTTTGCAAGGTATTGCTTGTTGTCCAGGTAACACCATTATCATAACTGTAAAAATCATTCAGCGTCACGACTTCAATGCTGCCTATGTCCGCACATGAATTAGGCTGGGTTGTTAAAATATAGGGTGGCGGAAGATTATTCGAGCGGGCAGGAAGATTTACATTTCTGACAGTCGAGACACAACCGCCAGTTCTTGTTAGCACTTGATATGTCCCGGAGAGCAAATCGTCAAAAAAGGGATCCGTACTCCAAGTCACTCCATTATCGATACTGTATTCATCACCTTCCGAGGTGACCAAGATAGTCCCGCGTGTAGTACAAGCCGGTGGTGTCATGACAACTCTTGGATTGGGAACTATTGAATTGACGGTAAAATTGGCCTCATAACAATTGGTTCCGTCAAAAACTTTTACAAAATAAGTACCATTCTTATTTGGAAACAGGCCATCCGAAACATTCAATACGGCGGACCTTCCATCAATATAGACTGGAATACCGTCCTTGTACCATTGATAGACAACATTTCCTGCAGGCGGAATATTGAGTGTTGCTGTCAAAAGCAAATCATCAGTACACAGATTGCCTGTCTTTTTGATAAACATGTCTGCGTTGGTCAAGTCATTAACAACCACATCGTCATAAAGGAAATAGGGAAATGATCCGATATGCATAAGTGGAACATTATAGGCACTTGGCAGCACATCCGGAGCACCAATCATGATCTGACGGATCTCAAAGGGGACTGTAAAATTCATCGTCACATCCTGCCACTTGGCTTTAGGATCATACGGGGCATTCCCAAGCTCGACCCAGGTTGAGCCGGGAATGACCGGACTCATCGACGTTATTACAGGTATAGTACTTACAACCGGACTACCGTATATGGTCAGGTTTGTTGGCGTGAGGTCCGAGACTTCCATCTCGTAGGCATTTGGGGGATTGTTCCTGTATATTATCGCAGCCACTTTTATACTCAATTGAGCCTCTGCTCCTGCTGGAATCGGAGTAGTCAAAGTGGCCTTTATATATTCATTGTAAGCCGTTGACATTGTAACGCCTACAATTCCATCTCCCGAAGGAAAAAATACAGGTTCGTCATTGGGCGCAAATCCATCCGATGGATAATTATTTATATCAGGCAGCACAAATCCACATCTGTTGAAATAACTTGGATTACCCATGGTTCCTTGCATCCAGGGAGGAGCTTTATACAATTGTGCCATCATGTTCGGACAACTAGTAAAGTCTTCAAAATCGTGATTGGGAACCAATGATGTTCTGGCTACTGGTGTACAACTGCATTCTTCGTCCATAAGGTCTATCAATCCATCTCCATCATCATCAATACCGTTATTGCAAATTTCTTGTGAGAAAGAGCCTAAAGTAAAGAGTAACAATATGATCGAATATAGAAACCTCATAAAGAATTGGATTTATAGCTTGTAAATTTAATCAATTAAATCATCAATTTCCTATATAATTTTTTGTTAAGATAAAAGCTCTTATTGTTAATTTTTTAGATTTGAACATCCTGTTTGCTTGGAAAGATGGATTTATTAGTACCACTAGAAGTTAAGATTTTAAAAAAAATGATTTGTATTTGAAAATTAATACTACTTTTAAACTAGGAATTGACAAATGCATAGCGATATGAACAACATCATAAAACAGTTGCCAGCTACCCAGGTTGGGGAATTACTAAAAATACTGCAATCCCGTTTTGAACAGAACAAAAGCCGCCATCAAGGCCTCGACTGGAAAAAAGTACAAATCAAACTCGAAAACAACCCCTTGAAGATTTGGTCGCTAAATGAAATGGAAAAGACAGGTGGCGAACCAGATGTGGTAGGTTACGACAAGGAAAGCGATTCGTATATTTTTTATGATTGTTCTGCAGAAACGCCAAAAGACCGAAGAAGTATTTGTTATGACCGTGAGGCACTCGATGCAAGAAAAGCCAATAAGCCTTCAAATAGCGCAATTGATCTGGCAACAGAAATGGGGGTTGAACTTCTGACGGAAGAACAATACCGCGAGTTGCAGCAACTTGGAAAATTCGATTTGAAGACGTCGAGTTGGATAAAGACACCGGCAGCAATCAGAAAACTAGGTGGTGCCCTCTTTTGTGACCGTCGTTATGACCACGTATTTGTATATCATAATGGCGCAGATTCGTATTATGCCGCCCGATCGTTTCGCGGCATGCTAAGGGTCTGAATCTCGAAGAACCGGATTTTATCAATAACCATTAATGTAAGATCTGGATTGAATATTTCTTCGTATATCACCATGGAAGCCTTGATTATTTATTTGATAAGTTGATTCCGAATTATTGTTGGAAAGATTGTAGTACTTTGTTATTGGCATAATTACCTTCAATGATTTTAAAATGTTTAAGATTATTATTAGAATTTATGTCAGAAGAAGCAATAATGTTTAGTACCATCTCAATGAAAATAGATGCCCTTGAAGCTGTTTTGAGTCCTGAACAATTAGGAGAATATCGAAAGATATTGGTCTTGAAAAAAGAGAACTTTATAAAAGTATGGGGCAAATATTTATCCAAGGAACGCCTGGAAGAAGCCCTGAACACTTTTGATGTGTAGCACATCAGATTTTGGAAAAACGTTATATTTGAAAGTCTTACCCACATAAGACATCGAGAAATGAACTTAAAAGACCTGTATACCTATTCTGTAACACTTGCGAGGAACGACTATCTGAAAGTGAGAGGAACTGTAGACACTCATATCTATTTCGTAGAGAGCGGCAGTTTGAGGATCTTTATCCTGGACGGCAGTGAAGAACAAATAATTCGTTTTGGCTATCCCGACAACATCATCGTGGCCCTCGACTCTTTCCTGACCGGGAAACCATCTGAATTTTATATTCAAGCAATCAAGAAAACGGTCGTAAGGGTGATTCCAAAATCGGTCTTCCATGAATTTGTCGAACAATCAGAAGACAACAAGAAGATGTTTGTCAGCATGCTGCAAGACCTGATCCTGCAACAAATGGAACGTGAAAAAGACATATTGACGAGTTCGCCCAGAGAACGCTACCATCGTGTCCTGTCCAGAAGCCCGAGATTGTTTCAAGAAATCCCAAACAAGCATATTGCAAATTATCTGCGGATGAGCCCAGAAACCTTGTCGCGCTTAAAAAAATCTTGATTTGCATCAAGGTTTAAAAACTTGCATTGTTTGAACTTTGCGTAAAACCAAAGATATGATAGTAAAATCAGAAGTGTTAATTGGGGAATTGTCTGCCATTACCAAAAAAAATACAAACCTTGCCAGGGCCTTGAAATCAAAATCGGATGAAGAGCTTAACTGGAGGACAAATAACAAATCCTGGAGCATCTTGGAGTGCCTGGAACATTTGAACCTGTATGGCGATTTTTATATTCCTGAAATTGAAAGGACGATTCAAAAAGCAGGCAGCAAAAGTGATGTGCTCTTCAAAAGCGGCCTTCTGGGAAATTATTTTGCAGAAAGCATGCTGCCCAAAGAAAAGCTCAACAAGATGAAAACATTCAAGGAAAAAGATCCTTTGGGAAGCAATCTGGACCGTGGCACCATTGATCGTTTTATAGACCAACAGGATATGATGCTAAAGTTGCTGGAACAATCCAGGAAAATCAGCCTGAACAAGGAAAAAACGCAGATTACACTGACGAAGTGGATCAAATTGAAAATTGGTGATACCTTTAGATTTGTAATCAACCATAACATCAGGCATCTGAAGCAAATTGAAAAAATAACTGCTGCCCAAGAAAATAAGTCCATAAATCATACCCTATAAAAAATATATGCCTTCTTTTTTATAAATTCGTTCCTGTTTATAATAAATTTGATCACCATGAACACGGACATCCAGGCATATAATGAAAGGCAGTTGCCTGCAGATGCTGCCATCTGCAACCAGCTTTATAATATTATTGATGAAAATCTGCATGGTGCCGAGCATAAAATTTGGCATGCACATCCCGTTTGGTTCCTTGATGGGAATCCTATTGTCGGATACAGCAAGTTGAAAGGAAATGTAAGATTGCTATTTTGGAGTGGACAATCCTTTGAGGAAGAAGGGCTAAAAAAAGAAGGCTCCTTCAAGGCAGCGGAAGCGCATTTCACATCGGCTGATCAGATCTGCAAGGAAGATTTGGAACGTTGGCTGAAAAAAGCAGTGGAAATCCAATGGGACTATAAAAATATCGTGAAACGTAAAGGAGTCCTGGAAAGATTGAAATAAAAAAATTTCCAATATAGCTCTAAAAAAAATATATTTGCAATCAGTTTTCGGGATGTAGCGCAGCCTGGTAGCGTACTAGCATGGGGTGCTAGGGGTCGCTGGTTCGAATCCAGTCATCCCGACAATACGGAACAAGGCAGGGCAACCTGATTTGTTCCGTTTTTTTATTTGTTTAAACCATTCACCAACATTGGTTTTTATTTTATTACTCAAGTCCCGAAGAGCAAAAATCAAAGCTCATTTCGCTGTTTTATATCAAGGATATTATAGATCGTCTTCAAATGATATTTTACCGTATTTTCTGAAATGAACAGTGCCGCTGCTATTTCCTTGTTGTTATTGCCTTTCTGTACCAGGTGGATAATTTCCCTTTGCCGCTCGGTAAGATTGAATACGGACAGGTCTATCCTTGGAAGGCCTTTCTTGTTCGTGAGATTTGTCAGCCTCTCAATTTCGCTGTGGATGCGTTGATTTTCCTTTTCAATCAAGATACGCTTCTGCTTATTGCTTATGAAAAGCTTGATCAGGATGAATACGACAAAAACCAACAAGGCGGACAAGGTAATGAGAAAAAGCTGTACATTTCTTTTGTTCTGGATTTCAAAATCGTATTCATTTTTCTTCAGCTGTTGCTCCAGTAGTTCAATCTTGCTGCTCTTGCTGTTTGAATTATAAATGAGAAAAACAGAATCGCATTTTTTTTGATAGTCAAAGGCATTCTTGTAATCGTTATTCTTCCTGAAAACATTCTTCATGATTTCATTCAGATAGAACTCATATTTGATACTTCCATAGCTTTTTGCAATTCGAATCCCCTCCCTGTATATATTGTCCCGCTTGAGGGTATCTTGCATTGCATTGTATAATTCTATCTGCTTTCCATAAACGATAGGGAGATCCTGCATATGGTATCTTTTTGCAATATTTATGGCCTTTTCCAATATCTTTTCTGCTCCTTCATAATCCTTGTTCTGGACAAGGAAATAGCCTTTTTGCGTATAAAGAAACAAAAGGTAATCTGAGGAAAGGTTCCTATATCCCGTTCGTTCCAACTCTTTCATTAATCTTTCTGCATGCCCAAACTCCTGCATGTCGAAATAGATAAAAGATTTTTCAGCTTTGACTTCCTGCTCAATAACAGACCTGTTTATGCTATTCCTGCCTTCTCCCAATGCAAGATCAAGGTTGTAGAGAGCCTGCTCATAATTAAATAATTTTTTATAAATCTTTGATTTGATGAGATAGCCCGAATACTTTTCATACGGGGTTCGTTGATTATCAGACATAAAATCTGATAACAATTGCATGGACATCCCATATTCTTCGTAATGATTATGATGGTCAATCTGCTTCCTCAGGGAATCTATAGGAATTGGTTTGGGATAAGCCGCATTTCCCTGAAGAACGAAAAGCAAGATTATTAGGCAATAGTAAGGGCGCATGATTTGGGATTTGTACAAAAATAATAATTCATTATAAATTTTATATTACTAATTATTTTAATTTATCAAATGATAATCAACAATCTCATAAAAAAACAAAAACCTGTAAAACAGTCAGTTGAAAATGACCACCCACTGGGTAGTCTTTAAATTCCTACTAAAAACTACTCTATAACTACCTACCGGATTTTATTTTACCCCAATAGTTTTTTTCATTTTTGCGATGCCTATAATTTGGTTTAAAAAAAATCATTTTAACGAAAAACAAACAAGATATGAACAAAAACAACTTTATGTATTTGACATTTTTGTTGGGAGCTTTTTCAGTCAATGCCCAGGAAGCACTTACAGTATCCGGAACAAATGCAAGTTCGTCAAGCGGAACCGTAAGCTATACCATAGGGCAGCCCTTTTACGTCAGCAGCCAAGGACCAAATGGATCTTTATCGGAAGGCGTGCAGCAACCCTATGAGATATCGGGTGTATTGGGAATAGATGAAAAAGATATCGACTTAAAAATCAAAGCCTACCCAAATCCTACCATCGATGTATTGCAATTGTACATCGGAAACCATCAAGACATGTCCTTTATACTGTATGACTTGAACGGAAGATTGCTTCAGAAAGGAATTGTCCATAGCCAGACAACACAAATTGACATACAGGGATTGCCTCAAGCCACTTACTTTTTACTTGTAAAAAACAAGGAAAAAGAAGTGAAGAGTTTTAAAATCATTAAAAAAGAATAAAACAACCTACCTAACAATGAAAAAATTTATATCAACTGCCTTTTTTGCCCTCTTTGCATCGCTAGCCTCGGCCCAGACACCAGAAAAAATGAGCTATCAGGCAATCGTAAGAAACTCCAACAGCGAATTATTAACTAATCAATCCGTAGGGATCCGACTTAATATTGTTCAAGGATCGGCAAATGGAGCTGTCGTATATACGGAAGAACACAATGTTACTTCCAATGGAAACGGATTGATCATATTGGAATTTGGCGAAGGAAACAATTCACTGGGAAACTTCGACCAGATAAATTGGGGAAATGGCCCTTACTTCATTAAGACGGAAACAGATATTTCTGGAGGCACGAATTATACCATCACAGGTACGAGCCAAATGTTAAGTGTCCCGTATGCGCTGTATGCAAAAACTTCTGGCAGTTCTGTCCCAGGACCACAGGGAGAGCAAGGAATTGCTGGGCCTCAGGGAATACAAGGTGAACAAGGGGTTGCAGGACCAGTCGGACCTCAGGGACCTCAAGGTGAAGCCGGAACTGCTGGATTGACAGGCCCTCAGGGAATACAAGGTGAGCAGGGTGTTGCAGGACCAGTCGGACCTCAGGGACCTCAAGGTGAAGCCGGAACTGCTGGATTGACAGGACCTCAGGGAATACAAGGTGAACAAGGTGTTGCAGGACCAGTCGGACCTCAGGGACCTCAAGGTGAAGCCGGACCTGCTGGATTGACAGGACCTCAGGGAATACAAGGTGAACAGGGTATTGCAGGACCAGTCGGACCTCAGGGACCTCAAGGTGAAGCCGGAACTGCTGGATTGACAGGACCTCAGGGAATACAAGGTGAACAAGGGGTTGCAGGACCAGTCGGACCTCAGGGACCTCAAGGTGAAGCCGGAACTGCTGGATTGACAGGACCTCAAGGAATACAAGGTGAACAGGGTGAACAGGGTGTTGCAGGACCAGTCGGACCTCAGGGAACACAAGGTGAAGCCGGACCTGCTGGATTGACAGGACCTCAGGGAATACAAGGTGAACAGGGTGTTGCCGGACCAGTCGGACCCCAGGGAACACAAGGTGAAGCGGGACCTGCTGGATTGACAGGACCTCAGGGAATACAAGGTGAGCAAGGTATTGCAGGACCAGTTGGGCCACAAGGTGAAGCTGGACCTCAGGGAATACAGGGTGAACAGGGTATTGCAGGAATTGAAGGACCTCAGGGACCACAAGGTGAACAAGGTGCTTCAGCTTACAACGTAGCTTTGGCAAATGGCTTTCAAGGTTCACAGACTGATTGGCTGAACAGCTTGAAGGGAACCGGAATACCTTCAGGGGGTACAGCGGGTCAAATCTTGGCCAAGGTTGACGGGACAGACCACAATACCCAATGGATCAATAGTTCTTCTGGTGGCTCGGCAAAGCTGCAGCTATTTGCAAAAAGCAACAGTCCCCAGACCATAAGACCTTATGCGTATGGCAGATACAACTTAAACTTCAACCAAGTTGCCTCCGGACAGAATACCAATGCCTGGACATCCAATAATACTTATACCATACCTCAAGGAGAAGGTGGACTCTATAATATCAATACAGCGCTAATTGAAACAGATTTTGGTGCTTTTTCATCTCCAGTTACCATCCATCTGGAAGTTCAAGTTACATCTGGAAGCAGCGTAAGTTATTATTATGGTGTAGGAAGTGTTGCTTCTACTCTTCTTCAGGGGAATGACACGAATATGTCCACTGTTGGAACACCGGGAGAGCCCAGATCATATGCAAGAAGTGCTGCTAATGTCACAGTTCCTCTTCTGGCTGGTGATATGATCAAGGTTTTCTATAGAACCGGTTCAAATTCAAACTGTACTACATGTACCGTAAGTTTCAGTACTGATGGCAGTACTTATTTGAGCATTGTAAAATTAGCAGGATTTTAAATACAATTGAAATGACAATTTATCAGCTACAACAAGAAAACTGGGGAGTATGCGGCTTCATATCAGCTATCCAGGCTGCGTATATGAATAACAAAGAAATTCAGGTTGCCGAAAAACCCATTGCCTCAAGATTTGGCAATGAAGAAGCAACACGGCAAGAAGTGCTTGCGACTTCTCATGATCTGTTAGAACATTTCATTCGTGTTTTTGACAGGTACTGTTCAGCATCAATCGCTAACGACATTGTAAAGTTTACACGTTCTTTTGGTGATGAATTCAGAAAACCGAATAATGATGTCACAGCACTTTCTGCTTATTGCCAAATGATGTATGATGACGGTACATTCATTGATACAGGTAAAATCAAAAAACCCTCCCTGGGTTTTGCCTTGACACCTGATGCTATGGATTTTTTATTGAGAAAAATATTCTCATTCAACATAAGTCCCTTTAGACATATAACCCTACCTGAATGGAAGAGCATCTTGGAGAACGACAAGGATTTCTCCAAATTAAAGAATGTCATTGTCGGCTTCTCAAACGATACGATCGATGAGGCAGGAAATTTTTATGGCTTGAGACACTGGATTTATATTGACAAAGAAGGTCATCCCTATTCATGGGGAGAAAAATACAAAAGCCTTAAAGATTTTTTTATTGATATGCCGACATATAAACGCATATGTTACACGTTTTCTATCTAGATACTATTAAGACGAGATAACGTTGCATACATTGAAGAACTTTGAGGGTTTGGAAAAAATTAAAAGCCGATAGAAAAAAGATTAATATGCAAGGAAAGCCAGACATTTGTTCTGGCTTTCTTTTTTTATAGGATCAATTGTTACTTGGAAGTTCAATATAGAAAGTGGTGCCCTCGCCGACTCTGCTTTCGGCCTTGATGCTGCCCTTGTTTTGCTCGATCATGTCCTTGCAAAGCACCAGGCCTATCTGATGGCCTTTTTCTCCCGTATTGCTCGTACTGATCGTATGCTCGAGATTGAAAAGCTTTTGAAGATCCTTTTCAGCAATGCCTGGTCCGGTATCACTGATGCATACCACGATTTTTTCCTCCCGGATTTCAGCATTTATCGTAATAGAATCGTTTGGATTGCAGAATTTTACTGCATTGGAAATCAGATTCCGGATCACGACATTGATCATATTGGGATCTGCGAAAGCAAAAACAGGCTCCGTGATGGCATTTTCAACCCTCAATTCCTTTACCTTGATCTGGGAATCGAGAAGACGGATGTTTGCCTCCACTTGCTCCCTGATATCAAAAGAGGCCGGTTTGACTATCATTCCATCAAGCTGGCTTTTGGACCACTCCAGAAGGTTATCAAGAAAAACGGCCGTGTTGTAGATGGTATCCTCAAGCCTGGACAAGAGCGCGGTAAGCTCTGCTTCATCCAGTTCGCCTCTCCTGTATAATCCGAAAAGCATTTTCAAGGTCGCGATCGGACTTCGCAGATCGTGGGAAACGATAGAAAAAAACTTGTTCTTTACCTTGTTGAGTTGTTCCAATTCATCATTCTGGGTAATGATTTCCTTGTTCAAGGTCTCGAGTTCGAAATTGATGTTGGCAATTTCTTCCTTTTGAGATTGAAGGAGCGCATTGACAATTTTTTTCTCTTTGTTTCTCTTGTAATAAAGGGCCAAAAGAAGTACTACCAGCATTAACAACAAGGAGGTTATGAAAATGGCCTTTACATAATTGGTATTCTTGGCAGAAATCTCAGTATTGTCTTGTACAAGATGATTATTTTCGGTGCGGATTCGATCAAAATCAGTCAATACCACGTCCTTGGTCGTTTTTTCAGACTCCAGGCTATCAATCACCTGTATGAGTTCGGTCTGGTAGTCAAGCGCCTTTTCAAAATTGCGCTGTTTCTTGTTGATTTCAATCACAAGAGGCAATGCTTTTGAAAGCACGACAAGAAAATTGGTCCGGCTTCCATTCGTATACGCTTCCATTGCATAAGCCTCGGCCTTTTGATAATCTCTCAGCTTGATGTACACTTCCGCAATGGAAATCAGCACAGCATCCTTGTGGTATTCGTTTTTTATATCACGATTGATTTTCAATGCTTGTTCAAACTGATTCAACGCATCGGTGTACTTTTTTTCAATGGCATTAATTTGTCCTAGGCCCCATCTGGCCAATGCCTCTTCGCTTGGATTTTCCAAGACCTTGGCCATTTCAAGGCTCTTGCCATAGTGTTCCCTTGCCTTCTGGTACTGTTTGAGTTCCCTGTAGGTATTTCCAAGCGTGAAGTGGCCGTGTGCAATCCCCCGCTTGTCACTTGCTTCTTCATAGTTTTGAAGCGCCAGCTTGAAGTAGCTCTCCGCCACGCTGTATTGTCCGATATCAAAATAAAGTGATCCAAGGTTTACATACGACTGGCTGATTCCTTTTTTCTGCCCGAGCTGCTTATACAATTCAAGCGATTGAAGGATATTCTTGATAGCTCCTTCCTTGTTATCCAATCTATCGTAGGCATATCCGATGCTTCCAAGTGCCCGGGCCATTCCACTTTTATAATTGGCCTTCTTTGCAACAGCATATCCTTTTGCAAAATAAAAAAGGGCACTATCGGTTTGATTGCGTATGCCATAAGAAGTTCCCATGTCAAGATAACCATGTGCCTCCAAGGTATCTATATCCAATTTACGGGCAAGAATACGGAACTTGTTGGCATAGAAAAACTTCTTTTCGGGATCTACTGCAGTGTAGGCCGATGATAAATCCATATAGATCCTTAACCGTGTCGTATCGGGAGCATTGGCCTTTAGTTCTTTCAGTAGCAGGGTAACCTTGCTTTCCTGTGCATTTACGAAGAAAGTACACCATAGTAAGAAAACATAAAGGGGGCGATGTTTTAAAGATCTGCTATATAGCATTTAGGATGTAGTTTAGATTATGAAGTTCCTAAACAGCCAAGGCTAATTTATTCTTGACGCTAAAATTAATAAAAAAATATTTTACAAAAGTGTCCTATTCATATTTGGCAGGCAATTCAACCAAAAATGTCGTTCCCTTCCCTAATTCACTCTCTACCGTGATTTTCCCCTTGTTTTGTTCCACCATATCCTTGCAAAGCACGAGTCCGATCTGATGGCCCTTTTCACCACTGGCACTCGTGGTTATGGTATGTTCCAGGTTAAAAAGCTTCTGAAGGTCCTTTTCACTGATTCCCGGACCTGTATCTTTTATGCTGAGAATTATCTTGTTGTTGCTGTTGTGCGTCTCAACTGTAATAGTATCTCCCGTATTGCAGAATTTAACGGCATTGGAAATAAGATTACGAACCACCACATTGATCATATTGGGATCTGCATAAGCTATGGCATTTTCCTCTATGTCATGCTCCATCTTCAAACCTTTCAAGCGGACGGCAGTTTCCAACAATTGGATGTTTTCGCGAACCAGGCCTCCAACCTCAAAAGACGATGGATTGACCACTATCCCGTCAAGCTGGCTTTTGGACCATTCAAGCAAATTGTCAAGAAAAACTGAAGTAGTATAAATCGCGTCTTCTAGTTTTGCCAGCAATTCATTGAGTTCATTTTCATTCAATTGTCCTTCCCTGTAAAGTCCAAAAAGCATTTTGAGTGTTGCAAGCGGACTTCGTAAATCGTGGGAAACGATCGAGAAGAATTTATTCTTGACCATATTCAGATGCTCCAATTCCGAATTCTGGACAGCCGTGATTTCCATCTGGGTGGTAAGTTCCTCGTTCAGCATCTCGAGCTCCTTGTTGATTTCCGAAATCTCATCCCTTTGTTTCTCCAATAAAAGATTGGTGGCCTTCTTTTCCAGATTCCTCTTGTAATAAAGTACGAGCAAAATTACCACGAACAGCAAGACAATTGAAGTTATAAAGATTGTTTTTACATAACTCATGTTCTTCGTCGCAATGATCTTGTTGTCTTTCACAAGTCCCTCATTTTCCGAACTTACCCTGCTGAACTCCGTCAAGACTACATGCTTAAGCTTTTCTTCAGCCTGGATGCTGTCGGTGAGGTCAATAAAATCGTTTTGATATTTATAAGCTTCCTTGTAATTGTTCCGGGCTTCCTCTATTTTCATATACATCCAGACTGCCTTTGATCGCATGGAAATCGATTCCATTATCAGGCTGTTCTTATATGCCCTTCTTGCATATTCTTTCGCCTTCTTATATTGCTTCAATCCGAGATAGGCCCTTGAAAAAGAAATTAAAACGGCACTTTCGTGAAAAGTATTCTTCAATTCGATGTCGTATTTCAAAGCAATTTCCAAATTCGGCAATGCTTTTTCAAATTTTTCTTCCTTTATATCCACCCTTGCAAGTCCCCAGGTAGCAAGCGCAATACCATTGAGATCTCCAATCCTCTTCCTTATTTCAAGGCTTTCCTGGAAATACTTTCTTGCTTTTTCGAATTCACCGAGTTCAAGACTTCCTCCTCCGAGGGAAAACAATGCTGCAGCAATTCCCGGTTCGTGATTGATCTTCTTGTAGCTTTCAAGCGCCAGGAGATCGTACGATCTTGCAACCTTATACTCGCCAAGATCGTGGTATATGCCACCAATATTGATATAACACTGGTTGATTCCCTTCGGATAATTAATTTTTTTATACAATCGCAGTGCTTCCTTGTACTTGTCAATGGCCTCCCTCTCGTTGTCTATCTTTTCATAAACATATCCCATACTGGCAAGGGCACGTGCCATGCCTCTTTCGTACTTTATCTTTTTTGCCGATTGATATCCTCTTGAAAAATAAAAAAGAGCGCTGTCCATAACAGTCCGGATGGCATGGGTACCCCCCATATCGATATAGGCTTCCACTACAAGCGTATCAATTTTAAGCTTTTGCGCTATCTTCTTGTAGCGAACAGCATAGTGGTATTTCTTTTCCTGATCTACAGAACCATAAGCCGTAGTGAGTTGCTGGTAGATCCTCATACGGGTCGTATCAGGCTGATTGGGACGAAGTTCCTTTAGAAGTTCCTCTACCTTTGTCGTCTGTGCTGCAACTGAAACACCGAAAAATAAAAAGAAAGCAAAAACAGGCAACCATTCTTGTTTCATATACCTGGCTGGATCTGGCATTTTTGTTCGGGTTATGATTAGACTTGGAAAGAGAACAGGGGCTTTTCTCTGAGGACCTAAAGATACTAAACTTTTGTAAAACTTTTTTATCCAATACAATAAGAAAACATCAATATCAAGTCAATTTTGTTAGATATATCCAACAACTTCCAACTAAACCTACAATAAACGATCGTAATACTGTAAACTATTATAAATCAGACCCCATACATTTACTTTAGACACTAACTAATTAAATTTGATGCTATGGAAATCACAAAAAAACATCACTCCGAAGGAAAGATAGCGAAAGCTATCGAAAACCAAACCGCAAAACTCCCGTCCGATTTCTTCCTGTGGGCTGCATTGGGCGCGATGGCAACATCGGCAACTTTAAAATGCCTTGGAAAAAGCAGAACGGCACTGTTCGTTGGCCAATGGGCCGCTTCATTTTTACTGCTTGGCGCCTACAATAAATTTATAAAGACGGAAGGCCACTATCAAGAACACACCTCCTTATGGACCGAATAATAGCCTTCTTGTGTAAAATTCAAAACCTATGGCTTGATTGTTACAGGTTTTTTATTTTCAGATTATCTAATTATTCAAATTCACTATCTTTAGCAAAAACAAAAGACAATGGATTTTACAAAAAAAATGCTACGCGATGATGCCCTGGAAGGCAAGGTAATAGTTGTTACAGGTGGCGGAAGCGGCCTTGGAAAGGCCATGACGAAATATTTCCTTGAACTGGGCGCCAAAGTGGCCATTACATCCCGTGACCTGGACAAGTTAAAGAATACGGCTTCAGCCCTTGAAACAGAAACTGGCGGAAAATGCCTGCCACTACAATGCGATGTACGCCATTACGATCAAGTCGAAAACATGCTCCAAGAAGTGCTGAAGACGTTCGGAAAAGTGGATGTATTATTGAATAACGCTGCCGGAAACTTCATTTCTCCCACTGAAAGATTGTCAGCAAATGCATTTGACACCATTATCGACATCGTCCTAAAAGGTTCAAAAAACTGCACCCTGGCTTTTGGAAAACATTGGATCGATACCAAGCAGGAAAGTTCAACCATCTTGAACATCGTCACCACTTATGCCTGGACAGGTTCTGCCTATGTAGTGCCAAGTGCGACCGCAAAAGCCGGAGTCCTGGCCATGACCCGCAGTCTGGCTGTTGAATGGGCAAAGTACGGAATCCGTTCGAATGCCATTGCACCAGGACCATTCCCGACAAAGGGAGCCTGGGACAGACTATTGCCCGGAGACCTGGCTGAAAAATTTGACATGGCCAAGAAAGTGCCTTTGAAAAGAGTTGGCGATCATCAGGAATTGGCCAATCTTGCAGCCTATCTCGTTTCTGATTTTTCAGCTTATGTAAACGGAGAAGTCATTACGATTGATGGTGGCGAATGGCTGAAAGGCGCAGGACAATTCAATTTATTGGAAGCCATTCCAGAAGAAATGTGGGACATGCTGGAAGCAATGATAAAAGCGAAGAAATAAACATTTCGACAGAAATTATCTTTCCTTGATCATTAAATATCTGATAGTTATACACGCAAGGAATAACCCGCGGCCTGTAACTGGCGACCGACAGCCACATTTGACAAACTGTTAACAAAATAGATTTTCAAAACCCATAAATAATTGTATTTTTACGGTTCAAAATTTCAGAAATTAAATGGGCAAAATTATTGCTATTGCAAATCAAAAAGGCGGTGTCGGGAAGACAACTACTTCGGTAAATCTGGCTGCATCCCTTGGTGTATTGGAAAAAAAAGTACTACTCATTGATGCCGACCCTCAAGCGAACGCAAGTTCTGGCTTGGGGATCGATATCGAAGGTATAGAAATAGGAACTTATCAGATTGTCGAACACAGCCACACGCCCGAAGAAGCGATCATTGCCTGTTCGGCTCCAAATGTGGATGTAATTCCTGCCCATATCGATCTTGTTGCAATCGAAATCGAATTGGTAGACAAGGAAAACAGGGAATACATGCTGAAGCAGGCATTGGAAAGCGTGAAAGACAAGTATGATTACATCTTGATTGACTGTGCCCCTTCATTGGGATTACTGACTTTGAATGCTTTAACGGCGGCCGATTCTGTTATCATCCCCATCCAATGTGAATATTTTGCCTTGGAAGGTTTGGGAAAACTATTGAATACCATCAAGAGTGTTCAAAAGATCCACAATCCGGATCTTGATATTGAAGGCCTGCTTCTGACAATGTTCGACTCCCGTTTGCGTCTTTCCAACCAGGTGGTCGAGGAAGTGCAGAAGCATTTCAACGATATGGTTTTCAAGACCATCATCCAACGAAATGTAAAATTGAGCGAAGCACCTAGTTTTGGAGAAAGCATCATCAATTTTGATGCTACAAGCAAGGGAGCTACCAATTATTTGAGCCTGGCTCAGGAAATTATAAAGAAAAACAGCTAGCATAGAATGACAAAAGCGGTAAAAAAACAAGCATTAGGGAGAGGTTTATCGGCATTGTTGAAAGATCCTGAAAACGACATAAAATCGGTTGAGGATAAAAATGCTGATAAGGTTGTAGGAAATATTATTGAGCTTGAGCTTGATGCCATCGAGATAAATCCATTTCAGCCAAGAAGCAATTTCAATGAGGAATCGCTTCAGGAATTGGCCACCTCCATCCGGGAATTAGGTGTGATCCAACCGATCACCGTTAGAAAGATGGAATTCAACAAGTTCCAATTGATTTCGGGAGAACGAAGACTTCGTGCTTCCAAGATTGCAGGATTGACTGTCGTTCCAGCTTACATCAGGATTGCCAACGACAACGAATCCCTGGTAATGGCTTTGGTTGAAAACATACAACGTCACGATCTGGATCCGATAGAGGTTGCATTGTCCTACCAGAGATTGATTGACGAGATTCAATTGACACAAGAGCAAATGAGTGAACGCGTTGGAAAAAAACGTTCAACTATTGCCAATTATCTTCGCTTGTTAAAATTAGACCCGATCATCCAGACGGGTATCCGTGATGGCTTTATCTCAATGGGCCACGGCCGTGCAATCATCAATATTGAAGACCTGGATGCACAAACGGACATCTACCAGAAAATAGTAAGCCAGAATTTATCGGTCAGGGAAACGGAAACCCTGGTAAAGAATTACCACGAAAGCCTTAAGCCAAAAACAGCCACAAAAACCAAATCTTCTTCTTTCGATGTAGATGAAGAAGAAAAGAAAGCCATCACCGGCTATTTTGGAGCAAAAGTGGACGTAAAGGTTGCCGGAAATGGCAAAGGAAAAATTACAATTCCTTTTCATTCCGAAGAAGACTTCAAGAGAATCATCAAACTTATAAAAGGTTAGTGAATAAATATATTTTCATACTATTCTTGCTTTTCATCACAGGAAACATTACTCTTTTTGCCCAGGTAAAAAAGGATGAATTTCTTGTATTGGCCGATACTGTAAAAGGCAAGGAAATTAATCCGCTCGCTCCCGCAAGAGCTGCTTTCCTATCTGCAATTGTTCCTGGATTGGGGCAGGCCTACAACAAGAAATACTGGAAAATTCCGATAGTTTATGGAGCAATCGGTACCAGCGTTTATTTCTACGCAGACAATAATAAAAAATACCATCGCTATCGCGACGCCTACAAGATGAGGCTTGCAGGAAAGGATGATGAATTCAAAGGACAATACAGCGATGCCACTTTGATCAATGCCCAGAGGACTTTTCAAAGGAACAGGGATTTATCATTGCTGATAAGCATCGGACTTTATGCCTTGAATATTGTTGATGCCAACGTTGATGCACACCTGATGCAATTCAACGTGAACAACAACTTGTCGTTCAGACCTGAAATCTACCCGAACGAGATCAACTACAAACAAAATGTCGGGGTAACATTAAACTATAGCTTTTAAAAAAATATTGATGAAGATTGCACTTTTAGGTTACGGAAAAATGGGAAAGGTTATCGAAAGGATAGCTTTGGAAAGGGGACACGAGATTGTATTGAGAAAAACCAGTTCTGACACTTTTGAGGACCTCCACAAGGCAGATGTCGCCATTGATTTCAGTATTCCAAACGCAGCCGTAAATAATATTTCTGCCTGTCTCCACGAAGGAGTTCCCGTAATTTCAGGAACCACTGGCTGGCTTGAAAACTATCACGAGATGGTTAAATTATGCGAAGAGCAGAATGGTGCCTTTATCTACGGTTCCAATTTCAGCCTTGGCGTAAACATCTTCTTCGAATTGAACGATTATTTGGCCAGGATGATGTCAAAATTCAACCAGTACAAGGTAGAAATGGAGGAAATTCACCATACCCAAAAATTGGATGCGCCCAGCGGAACGGCAATCACCCTCGCAAACCGGATCATAGAAAATTCCGATTATTCAAGTTGGGCGTTGGAAAATGCCAAGGATGATGAATTATTGATCAATGCCAAAAGGATCGAAAATGTTCCCGGAACCCATTCCGTCTTCTACAATTCCGAAGTAGATACGATCGAAATAAAGCATACCGCGCACAATCGTGACGGGTTTGCATTAGGTTCGGTAATCGCAGCCGAATGGATTATCGGAAAGAAAGGCGTTTTCACAATGAAAGATGTTTTGCAATTGGGCTGATCCAGATGTAACATTTCCACATTTCCTTATACTAATGACTTAGCTTCAAGCTAAACATCAAAATAAAAAATACACGATATGACACTTTATCAATGGTTTCTATTTTTTCTCATCATCCAGGTGGTTCATTTTATTGGAACTTGGAAGTTATATGAAAAAGCCGGAAGAAAATCTTGGGAAGCAGCAATCCCTGTTTACAATGCCATCGTGTTGATGAAAATCATCAACCGACCAGCTTGGTGGACCATCCTCCTTTTCATACCAATTATCAACCTGATCATGTTTCCTGTGGTCTGGGTGGAAACCATCAGAAGTTTCGGAAAGAAGACGACACTCGACACTGTACTGGTATTGCTGACTTTCGGACTATATATTTACTACATCAATTATACCCAGGATGTTACCCACATCAAGGACAGAAGCCTGGTTTCGCCAACAAAAACGGGCGACACCGTAAGTTCTTTGTTATTTGCAATAGTTGTAGCAACTCTTGTACATACTTATGTGATGCAACCGTTTACGATTCCGACATCATCATTGGAAAAAACACTCCTGGTAGGCGATTTCTTGTTTGTAAGCAAATTTCATTATGGCGCGAGGACACCAATGACAACCGTTGCATTGCCAATGGTGCACGACAGTATTCCCATGGTTCCAAAATTAAGCGATTCTATTCCTTTCTTGAACAGGCGCTCTTATTTAAGAAAGCCCCAGCTGCCTTACTTTAGGTTTCCTGGTTTTGAAGACATAGAGAAGAATGACATTGTTGTTTTCAACTGGCCGGCTGATACCGTTTACAAATTCTTTGACAAATCCGGAAGAAGAGCAACAAAACCCTTGGACAAAAGGTCCAATTATGTAAAACGCTGTGTGGCAACTCCAGGCGATGTGCTTTCCATCAAGGACGGCCTGGTTTTTATCGATGGCAAAGAATTGAAATTATCTGACAGGGCAAAACCGCAATATACTTATCTCGCAACATACGACAAGAATACTCCTCTTGATTTTGAATTCATCTTGAAGGACGTTGGCGTGACCGATGGAGCTGGATTCAGGGATGCCAACAGGGATACCTTGATAATAAGCGCCTTGACTTTTGAGGGTGCAGAGAAATTGAAATCCATACCGGGAATCAAATCCGTGAGCAGGTACATCGACAAGAGCAAGGGTGATTTTAGTATTTTCCCCCATAATAAAAACTGGACAAGCGACAACTATGGTCCTATAACAATCCCTGCCGAAGGCGCAACTGTTGAATTGAACAAGGAAAATCTTCCAATGTACCAAAGGATCATTGAAGTATACGAGAACAATGACTTGAAAGTAAATGGGGATGAGATCCGAATCAATGGAGCGATTGCAAAATCCTATACCTTCAAGCAAGATTACTATTGGATGATGGGGGATAACCGACACCGGTCTGAAGATTCAAGATATTGGGGATTCGTTCCTGCCGACCATATCGTAGGAAAACCAGTATTCATATGGATGAGTCTGGATCAGAATATCGGCTGGAACAAAGCAATCGATAAAATCCGCTGGGATAGAATGTTTACAACAGTTGGCGGAGATGGTGAACCTTACTCCTACTTTAAATTTTTCCTGATTGCCCTGGCCGCTTATTTTGGAATCAATTACTTCATAAAAAAGAAAAAGGCAAAGAACTAAAAATTTGACAATAAGAATACAGAAAAGTCATAATGTCAACAACTGGCTTTATGACTTTTCTCTTTTAAAATTTCAACCAGATGAACATCCTGCTACATCCAACCTACTTCCCTTCCATCAGCCAATTTGCAGCAATGGCCCAGGCCGAGACGGTTACCTTTGAAATGGAAGACAATTTCCAAAAACAGACCAACAGGAACAGGATGTACATCTATAGCCCGAATGGTGTACAATTATTGAATATTCCCGTTAAGCATTCTATCGAGGCAAGCCATCAAAAAACAAGGGATATCAAGATTGAAACAGCTTTCGATTGGCAGAAGCAGCACTTCAAATCATTGGAAGCGGCTTACAGGAGTTCGCCTTTCTTTGAGTATTTTGAAGATGATATCATGCCTGTCTTCGAAAAGAAACACACCTTCCTGATGGATCTGAACCTTGAAACAATTGAGATCGTTTCCAAGTGCCTGGGATTGAAATTATCGTATGCCAGGACAGAAGAATATTTCAGAGAAGTTGATTTTAGAGATTTCAGGAGCCTGGCCAATGGAAAAAAGGATGCTTGTCAATTTGAAGCCTATCCCCAGGTCTTTGAAGAAAAGCATGGCTACATCAACAATCTAAGCATCTTGGATCTGCTGTTCAATGAAGGAAGATATGCACTGGATTATCTGAAACAACAACAACTATAGTTTATCATCTTCCTGCATGGAAAGCCTTGCCATTATGGGAAAATGGTCTGAATCTACAATCTCTACAAAGTTTTTGAAGTTTTTGACCTTCATGCTTTTGTCGGCAAAGATATAATCGATCCGGGCAGGATAATACTTGAAATCATAGGTCTTTCCGAATCCACTTCCTGCCTCCTCGAAACCGTCCTGCAAATCGCCCCTGATAATCCTGTAAACGTATGAGAAGGCACTGTTGTTCATATCACCGCAGATGATTATCGGATATTTACAGTCTTTCTTATGGTCCATAATCATCTCAGCCTGCAGTTGCTGTTCCTTGAATGCAGTACTCATTCTGCGTAGGATCCTTTGTGACTTTTGTTGATTCATCCCATTGATATCATCGTTGATCTCATTCACATCAGGCGTTATCTTGATCGATTGCAGGTGGATGCTGTAGACCCTGATCGTATCTTTTCCTTTCTTGATATCGGCAAAAATGACATTGTTGTTTGATTTTGGCAAGACGATTTCTCCAGTTCCAACAATCTTGAATTTGGAAAAGATACCCTGGCCTGTCTTGATCTTGTCACCTTTGGAGAGAATGTATTTGTATTTATAGCGGTCATAATCAAATTCCTTGGCATTGGAAAATTCCTGGATGCACATGATATCAGGATTATTTTCCTTTACAAAATCTGAAATCTCGACAGGAACGGTTTCTTTTTCAGACCATTCGAATTTATTGAACAGGCGGACATTATAGCTCAGTACCGTAAAGTCCGAAACTTCTTCGGGCAGGTTCTTTTCTGAAAACTTATAGAATTTATTGATAAAAGTAATGCCCAACAGCAAGACCAAAGCAGGCAAGAGCACTTGTCTTTTGAATTGGATTCCCCAATAAATGAAATAGATGACATTCAAGATCAGCATCATTGGCAGAAACAAGGTCAATACCGACAAGAAAGGAAAAATCTTGGGAGCAAGGAAAGGCAAGACATAAGCAACGAAGGTCAATACAGCGAGCACTATATTGAAAAAAAACATTATCTTATTAAACCACGAAAGGTTTTTCATCTTGCGATTTGATTTTGTTATCGAAATTACCTAATTCTTGCCAGCCTTGAAGAGAAACTCTTTTTCATCTTTCGTCAGGCTGTCATAACCAGATTGACTGATCTTGTCCAAGATCTCATCGATCTGCTGTTGCGTCCTGTCTTTTGTAACGATCCTGGAAGCTGTTTCCTGTTTAGGACTTGGCTTGTAGTTCTTGTGCACCTTCTTGAATGGCACCGCTTTTTTTGGCTTGAACAAATTTGCAAAAAAATCCAAGACAACCGATACGATCTTGCTTAAATCTGTTCCGCCCTGCAATGCTTTTATAAAAAGGAAACCGAAGAAGGCACCACCCAGATGGGCAAGATGGCCACCTGTATTTTCCAAAGGCAATTGTATCAGGTCGATTATAAGGATAAAAAGCGCTATGTGCCAAAGTTTAACCCTTCCAATCAACAATAACCGCAATTCCATTAAGGGATTATACGTCACTGTTGCAAAGAGGATTGCCATCACGGCCCCGGAAGCGCCAACCAAGGTAGTATTTGAATTGGACAAGGCGGGCAGGAGAAAATAGCTGAGAATATAAATCAGCCCTGCAAAAATACTTCCCAGGATATATAATCCAAACAATTGCTTCTGCGTAAAATAGGTCGTGAACAAGCGGCTTGAAAAATTCAGCATGATCATATTGAACAGGACATGCAGGATTCCAGCGTGAAAAAAAGCATAGCTTATCAACGCCCAAGGCTTCCACAATAAGTCGGTTGGATTTGACGACAAGCTGACATACGAAAGAAAATCTATCCGGATTTCAAACAGGGACAAGATTCCAAAAACAATATAAGGAACAGCAAACAGCCCGACATTCCAGTAGATCAGCCTGTTGGCCACGCCACCAATCCTGTATTGCAATTTCAAATCATCTAATATGCTCATAAATCTTTTAAATTAATTCCAGCGGTTTCTGTTGAACTGATTTTTCTTCCAATACCACATCATTAAAAATCCTGTCAGGGCACCTCCGATATGGGCGAAATGAGCAATTCCGGAACTACTTCCAAATATTGAACCTCCATTCAAACCTAAAAATAAATCCACAGCAAGAATCCCGGGAACAAAGTATTTCGCTTTTATGGGAATCGGAATAAACATCAAAGCCAATTCTGCATTTGGAAACATAAAGGCAAAAGCCACTAAAAGCCCGTAAATGGCTCCCGAAGCTCCAACAGCTGGCGTTGTAAATCCACCTGCAAAAGAATCAAGTCCCGATTGCCCTAAAACATCAAGCCATCTCCTATCAAATTGCCCTTCATTCAGCAAGCCATAGATATCTGATTTAGAAAAACCCGCTTCAACCAATGATTGCAAACCTGAATTAAATTCATAATAATTTATACCAGTATGCAACAAGGCAGCACCTAATCCACAAGAAATATAAAAAAACAAAAACTTTTTACCTCCCCAAAAATGCTCCAATGCACTTCCGAAGGAAAACAAGGCAAACATATTGAAGAAGATATGCATAATATTGCCATGCATGAACATATGTGTCAACGGTTGCCAAACTTGGAATTTACCATTTTCAAAAAAATACAATGAAAACAATTCATAAGCCCTGCCTCCAACAAGATTGGAACCTATAAAAAATATTACATTAATAATCAATAACTGTTTTACAGTTGGTGTGATGTTCATCATATCGAGAATTTTTTATCTAGATCTTCCACACGCATCGTGATGAAAGTTGGTTTTTGAAAAGGGGACACATTTGGATCCTTGCAGGCAAAAAGTCCATTCACCAAATTTTCCTGTTCTTTTTCGGTCAGATAGGTTCCGGTTTTTACTGCCAGGCTTTTGGCCATCGACTTCGCAATGCTGTCATTCTGGCTAAAGCTGTTCTCTGGAATCCCTTCCTGCAAATCACTCAACAATTGTTCCAACACCAACGAAACCTCACTTTCGGTAACATTGACAGGTATTCCAGAAATCACGATGTGGTCTTCGGCTTCCGCCTCAAACACAAATCCGGTATTCGCCAGGGCAATTTTCAATTCGGAAATCAATTCCAATTCATTTTTGGAGAAAAACAAGTTCAAGGGAAACAACAACTGCTGGCTGGCGGCTTGTTGTATCGTCATATTGGTCAGGAACTGCTCATACAGGACGCGCTGGTGGGCACGTTGCTGGTCTACGATCACCATTCCTGATTTTATAGGATTTACAATATATTTCTTGTGGATCTGATACGTCTTATTGACCACCTTCTCCACTTCGCTATCGTCAAACAAGGAAGCGGTCACTTCTTCACTTTCAAAATGGATTTCAGTATTCTCAAAGATTGTTTCCGTATCACTCTCCAAGCCAACATACAGGCTTTCCCAGCTTGCCGTTTCGCTTCTTTTCGTTCGAAAATTATCTGTCGGATAGGATTGCCTGACGGTTTTCTCTTGTGAGAACGGATTATAATTCCCATCCACCTGGATGGTCGGAACGGAAGCATCCAGATCTTTATAATGATACGGCGTGTCCAAATTGGCATCACGGTCAAAATCCAAAACGGGAGCCACATTGAATTGTCCCAGGCTGTGCTTTATGGACGATCTCAAGATGGCATACAGGGCATGTTCATCATCAAACTTTATTTCGGTCTTGGTCGGATGTATATTGATGTCGATGCTGTGGGGCGGCACATCCAGGTACAGGAAATAACTTGGCTGGCAACCGTCCTTCAGCAAACCTTCATAGGCAGCCATGATCGCGTGGTGCAGATAACCGCTCTTTATATAACGGTTGTTGACAAAGAAAAACTGCTCTCCCCTATTCTTCTTTGCAAATTCAGGTTTGGATACAAAACCTTGGATCGAAACAATTTCTGTCATTTCCTGGACAGGAACAAGCTTTTCATTGGTCTTACCCGAAAAAATATTGACGATCCGCTGCCTTGAATTGGAAGGGGGAAGATTGAAAAGTTCGCTTCCGTTGTGGTAGAACGTAAAATAGATATTGGGATGGGCCAAGGCAACACGCTGGAATTCATCCACGATGTGGCGGTGCTCCACAACATCCGATTTCAGGAAATTGCGCCTTGCAGGAATATTGAAGAACAGGTTCTTTACCGCAAACGAAGTCCCTTTTGGCAAGACGGCCAATTCCTGGGAAACGAATTTGCTTCCTTCAATCACGATATGGTGGCCCAATTCTTCCTGATCCTGCTTTGTTTTCATTTCCACGTGGGCAATTGCCGCGATGGAGGCCAATGCTTCCCCGCGAAAACCTTTTGTATGCAACGAGAACAGGTCTTCCGCTTGACGGATCTTTGAAGTCGCGTGCCTTTCAAAACACAAACGGGCATCCGTGACACTCATTCCAACGCCATTGTCGATCACCTGGACAAGCGATTTCCCGGCATCCTTTATGATTAACTTGATGTCGGTTGCCTTGGCATCGACAGCATTTTCTAAAAGTTCTTTCACCACCGAGGCAGGTCGCTGGACGACTTCTCCGGCCGCTATCTGATTGGCAACGTGATCTGGAAGTAATTGTATTATACTTGACATTCTAATGTGTTGGGATTAACTTCGCCCTGTTCGGCTGAACCTTACGTGCGACTTTCAAAGTTACATAATTAATGTAAGAATTCTAAAATTTGAAATTGCGAAAAACAGAAAGTTTTACACAAAAAAAAACCTATTCATCGGAACAAATAGGCTTCAATAATCTATAAAAAATATTTTTATTCTTCCAAACGCTGACGGGTTTCATCAATCAGGATCTGATGCTCGTTCAACAATCGTTGGTTGTGAAATTGGTAATTGAAAGTCGATTGCTGCCTCAGATACGCCATTTTTATGGCTGCGATTCCCGCTTCCGTTCCCTTGTTTCCGTGAACACCGCCGCTTCTTTCTATCGATTGCTGTTCCGTATTATCCGTCAGAACGCAAAAAATTACCGGAATATCCGAAAGCACGTTCAAATCCTTGATACCCTGCGTCACTCCTTCGCAGACAAAATCAAAATGTTTTGTCTCGCCTTTGATGACACTTCCAATCGTGATTACAACGTCCGGTTTTTGGGTTTCAATCATTTTCTTTGCCCCGTATACCAATTCGAAGCTTCCAGGAACATTCCATCTGATGATATTTTCCTGCAAGGCGCCGCAATCCAAAAGAGCAGCAATAGCTCCCGAAAAAAGACCTTCCGTTATATGGTCGTTCCATTCTGAAACAACAATCCCAAACCGAAAATCTTTCGCGCTTGGGATTGTGTTCTTATCGTAGTTTGATAAATTCTTATTTGCAGTTGCCATTTTAATTTTAGATTTATGATTCTAAATTTACAAAGATAAATCTTAATATAAAACTAAAATTATTGCGACAAACCAATCAAGGCATCAACACCTTGAGCTTCTTGCGACATTTCGTAGTTGTCTTTAATATCTGTGAAAAATTTCAAAGCTTCTTCTTTATTACCCAAAGCCAATGTAGTTTTACCTGCTTTCAACAAGAAACGTGGCGTTGTAAACTCATTTTTATTCGATTCAGCTGCTTTTTTATAGAAATCCAAAGCTTCTTTCTGGTGTCCTTTTTGAGAATGAGCATCTCCGATTGCACCTATGGCCAAAGCTTTCAAGATGGCATCATCAGAATTAAATTTCTCCAGATAAGTAATTGCATTATCGTATTTTCCAGTATTCAAATATGCCATACCAGCATAATAATTCGCCAGATTTCCAGCATTTGTTCCTGAAAATTCATCAGCGATTTTCACAAATCCCCATTTCCCTTCAGAACCATTCAAGGCAAGCGTGTACAATGAATCACTTGAAGTACCGGCTGTTGCCAATTCGAAATTCTTTTGTGCCACAAACATCTGCTGGGCAGCATCAACCTCCTTAGGTTCAACAACAAACTTCGTATACAATAAATAACCGATTGCTGCAACAGCAACCAGACCAACAACACTTAGAATAATTTTTTGATTTCTGGCAACCCAATCTTCAGTCTTCGAAGCGGTTTCATCAAGTGAATTAAATACTCCGGCAGTTGCACTGTCTTTTTCTTCAACAATTACATCATCTTCGATATAATCTCCATCAACTTTATCTTCCTTTGGTTTAGGCGCTTTGTATCCTCTTTTATTATATGTTGCCATCTATTTTAATTTAGTGAGGTGCAAAAATAAAATTTTTATTCATATTTAAAAGATGTTTTTGTGGTTATTTTTCAATAATTTGCACACGTCAAAAAAACGGTTCTCCAACGGTATTTTTTTGAAACACGATTCTCAACAACAGCAGGCGCTTTCAGATGTATTTAAAAAAAATATCGCTCTTCAATTATAAAAATTTTTCCGAAGCAAATTTTGATTTTGACACCAAGATCAATTGTTTTGTGGGCAAAAATGGCGTCGGCAAAACCAATGTGCTCGATGCCATTTATCATTTGTCGTACGGCAAAAGTTATTTCAATCCGCTTGCAGTCCAGAACATTAAGCACGGCGAAGAGTTTTTTGTGATTGATGGAGAATTCGAGAAGAACGAACGCGTGGAGCAGATTGTCTGCAGCCTGAAAAAAGGGCAGAAAAAAATCCTGAAACGCAACAGCAAGCAATACGAGAAATTCTCTGATCATATTGGTTTCGTGCCATTGGTAATCATTTCTCCAGCCGACAGGGACCTGATTGTGGAAGGAAGCGAAACCAGGAGAAAATTCATGGACAGCGTGATTTCGCAATTGGATGCCAATTACCTGCAACAGCTCATCCAGTACCAAAAAATCATCAGCCAGCGGAACGCCCTGCTGAAGTATTTCGCACTGAATCACGTTTTTGAAACGGACACCCTGACCATATATAATGAACAGCTTGATGGCTTGGGCCAATCGATCTTTGAAAAAAGGAAAAACTTCATTGCTGATTTTATTCCGATTTTCAACAGGCATCATCAGACCATCACAGATTCCAAGGAAACGGTACAGCTGGTGTACGAAAGCAACCTGCACGAAAAAAAACTATTGACCCTTTTGCAGGAAAACATCAACAAGGACAGGATGCTGCATTATACCAGCGTTGGAATCCATAAAGATGACCTGTCTTTTGAAATCGACCATCATTCGATCAAGAAATTCGGTTCCCAGGGCCAGCAGAAATCCTTCTTGATCGCCTTGAAATTGGCCCAATTTGAATTCGTGAAAAAACAAAGTGGCGAAAATCCGATCCTCCTTTTTGATGATATTTTTGACAAGCTCGACGAAAGCCGTGTCGAGAAGATTGTCGAGATGGTCAACAACGAAACCTTCGGGCAATTGTTTATTTCCGACACGCATCCGGAACGAACCGAGGCCATCATAAGATCCACGCACCAGAGCTACAAGATGTTTAATTTGTAATTTTATTAATACTTCCGGAATAGCATGCAATCTGAATATTACTTAATTTAGCTCTCCCAAGGAAACCATCTCGAAAAAGAAACCCGGAAGGAATGAAACAACAGCCACAGCTGCACAGATTCTAAACAATCTTTGTTAATCTGTGGTAAAAACAGAAGCGCAGCTTCACATAACCAAACCTAGAAAAAAATGAAATTGCATAGAATAGCCCTTTTCTGCCTGTACCTGCTTTTTATTTCCTGCAACGGACAATCAAAAAAAGAATTCAAGAGCGTCAAGCCTGAAGAGTTTGCCCAAAAGATACAATCCACTTCCCAACCTCAAATCCTGGATGTCAGGTCTCCAAAAGAATACAGCGACCAGCATCTTGACAATGCCCTTAACATCAATTGGAATGGCAATGATTTCGATGAAAAGGCGGCAGGATTGGACAAATCAAAACCCGTTTTCGTTTATTGCCTGAGCGGCGGAAGAAGCAGCAAGGCAGCCCAAAAACTGAATGAAATGGGCTTCAAGGAAGTATATGAGATGGATGGCGGAATCGTAAAGTGGAACGCTTCGGGACTTGCCAAGAAAAGCAACGAGACCATCGGGATGAGCTTGTCGGAATATGAGAAGCTATTGGTTTCCGACAAGAAAGTGCTGATTAATTTTTATGCCGATTGGTGCGCGCCCTGCGTAAAAATGAAGCCTTACATTACCAAGATGCAAAAAAATTTAAAAAACGTAACGATCATCCGTTTGGATGCCGATGCGAATAAAACACTTCTTGCGAAATTAAAAATCGACGAGCTTCCCACCTTGCTGTTGTACGAAAACAAGGAAGTGAAATGGAAACATTCAGGATTTATAAGCGAGGAAGATCTAACTAAAAAACTATAAGATGCTGTCAAACGAATCATTACAATTTCTGGAAGATTTAAAAGCCAACAACAATCGTGATTGGTTTTTGGACAATAAAAAACGTTACGAGATCTTCAAAAAAGATTACCATCAATTGGTTTCGGATTTCTTGGATCTGATGAAACCACTTGACCCCTCCTTGGAGTTGCTGGAAGTAAAAAATTGCACGTTCCGAATCAACCGCGACATCCGTTTTTCCAAAGACAAGTCGCCTTACAAATCCCATCTCGGGGTCTGGATGTCAACCGGTGCAAAAGGTGCAAATCGTTCAGGCTATTATGTCCACATCGAAAAAGGCGGAAGCTTCATAGCGGGAGGATTCTATTCGCCAGAGCCGGATGACCTGAAAAAAGTACGCAAGGAAATTGCATTCTTTTACGATGATCTGGAAGAAATCCTAAACGATAAAAACTTCAAGAAAGAGTTTGGAAGCCTGGACAGAAACGAATCCAACAGCTTGAAAAATGCGCCGAAGGATTACGAAAAAGACCATCCTGCAATTGAATTTTTAAAATTGAAAAGTTACACCGCCACGCAAAAATTTGACATCAGGGAAGTTTCACAAAAAGACTTCGTGGCCAAGATGTCCAAAAAATTAATCGCATTGAAACCATTGAATGATTTCATCAACAGGGCTTTGACTTCCGAATAGACCCCCACAGGATTCAGAGACTCCAAACCAATCGTCTCGAAAATGTAATGGAATCGGATCCCGATAAATTCGAGGAAATCATTATCCCACTTTCAAATAAAATTCAGCGCATCCGTAGCTGCACTTCTATGGAATTTCGCTTAAATTTGACGCATTAATCACAGCTATCCTTCATTTATGGAAATCATCGAGAATTTCTCCTTAAAGAAACACAATACCTTCGGGATTGAAGCAAAGGCAAAAGAGTTTACGGCCGTTCATTCGGTTGACGAATTGAAAGATGTCTTAGCCGAGAACCAATCGAAAAAGAAATTTATACTTGGAGGCGGAAGCAACATGCTGCTTACCCAGGACATCGATGCCTTGGTGATCCATATTGATTTGAAAGGAAAAAAAATAATCCGTGAAAACGACGATTTTGTATGGGTAGAAAGCCAGGCGGGTGAAAACTGGCACGAATTTGTACTTTGGACGATCGCTCAGGATTTTGGCGGACTCGAAAACATGTCGCTCATTCCTGGAAATGTAGGCACCACGCCCGTGCAAAATATTGGTGCTTACGGAACCGAGATCAAGGACACCTTTGTTTCCTGTGATGCAGTCAAGATTAATACTCAAGAAACCCGCACTTTCACAAAGGATGAATGCAATTTTGGTTACCGTGAAAGCATCTTCAAGAACGAAGTAAAAGACCAATACATCATTACTGCCGTAGTTTTCAAACTCACAAGACAAAACCACAAGATCAACACCTCCTATGGAGATATTACGGCTGAATTGGCCAGGCAGGGTGTTACATCCCCAACACTAAGGGACGTCAGCAATGCCGTGATTGCCATCCGTCAAAGCAAATTGCCAGACCCGAAGGAATTGGGCAACAGTGGTAGTTTCTTTAAAAACCCGATCATCCCAAAAACCGATTTCGAGAAAGTACAACTGAAGTTTCCAGATATCCGCTTTTTTGAAGTATCCGATACCGAAGTAAAAGTTCCTGCGGGCTGGCTGATCGAACAAGCCGGTTTCAAGGGAAAACGTTTTGGCGATGCCGGAATCCATAAAAATCAGGCATTGGTTTTGGTGAATTATGGCAATGCGACTGGACAGGAAATCTTAAACGTTTCGAAAGACATCCAGGAAACGATCTTCAATACTTTTGGCATTCATATCGAAGCCGAGGTGAATGTTATATAATTTGGATTTGGATTCTGAAATCTACACTCTAAATTCTAAAATCAATAATCCCAATGTACATTCCAGAAGACTATAAAAACGACAACCTTGAAGAAGTCAAGGATTTCATTCAAAAGAACAGCTTTGGCATCCTGGTAAATCAAACGGAAGGAAAATTATGCGCGACCCATATCCCGCTTGAACTCGATAGAAACGAAAATGGCAAGGAGGTATTATTCGGACATGTTTCCAAAGAAAATCCACAATGGAAAGGTTTTGAATCATCAGACAAAGTATTGGCCATCTTCTCCGGCCCACACAGCTACATTTCTTCTTCGTGGTATGATTTTGAAGGCGTTCCCACTTGGAATTACATTGCCGTGCACATCTACGGAACCGTAAAAATTATTGAAGGCAAAGCACTCTTGTCTTCCTTGAAAAAGCTAGTCGACAAGTACGAAGCCAATTCTGAAAATCCCGTAAGAGTTGAAAATCTTTCCAAGAAGACAATGATGATGGCACGTGGCATTGTTGCCTTTGAAATTGAAATAGAAGAAATCCAGGCCCAGCACAAACTGTCCAAGAACCGGGATCCGAAAAACTACGACAACATCATTGCAGAACTTGAAAAATCAGGAAGCAGCGATGCAAAAGCGGTAGCAGAAGAAATGAAAAAATGTCCGCGATAAACTTATTAAATTTTCATACCATATAATTCCTTTTAAGGATTGATTTGCTTACTTTTGCACCCATTTTAAAAAGAGGACAAAATTATGTTTCTAACAGTACTATTTTGCATTTTTATTGGTATAGTTTTCATCCAATTCATCTATTATATGATTGTCTTTGGGAAATTTGCATTCGCGAAACCCAAGAAGAACAATTTGAAACGCATTCCTGTTTCGGTAATCGTATGTGCAAAAAACGAAGCAGAAAACGTGGCGAAATTCATCCCGATCCTTGCCACACAAAACTATCCTGACTTTGAAATCATCCTTATCGATGACGCTTCCAGCGACACCACGCTTGACATCTTCGAAGCTTTTGAAAAAGAATATTCCAATATCCGATTGGTAAAGGTAGCCAACAATGAAGCCTTCTGGGGCAATAAGAAATTCGCCTTGACACTTGGCATCAAGGCGGCCAAAAAAGAATACCTTTTGTTTACGGATGCCGATTGCTATCCGACTTCTGAAAACTGGATTGCCGAAATGACCTCCAACTTCACCATGCAAAAGACAATCATCCTGGGATATGGCGCCTATGAAAAAATCCCGAATTCATTCCTGAACAAGATCATCCGTTTCGAGACATTGCTGACCGCTGTCCAATATTTTTCTTGGGCAAAAATCGGAATGCCGTACATGGGCGTGGGCCGCAACATGGCCTACAAGAAAGAAGAATTCTTCAATGTGAACGGTTTTATCGACCATATGAAAATACGTTCCGGCGACGACGACCTGTTCGTGAACCAGGCCGCAACCAAGAAGAATACAACGGTTTGCTATTCGCCGGAAAGTTTCACCTATTCAAAACCAAAAACTTCTTTCAAGGATTGGTTTGCACAAAAAAGGAGACACGTTGCAACCGCAACCTTCTACAAGCCTTTTGACAGGGCCCAACTAGGCCTTTTCTATTGCTCACAGTTGCTGTTTGTTTTACTGCCAATCGTATTGCTGGCCTTCCAATTCCAATGGATCATAGTGCTTTCGCTGATCGGATTCCGCTACATCTTTGCGTGGACCATCATGGGCCTTTCGGCAGGAAAATTAAAAGAGAAAGATGCGATTTATTGGTTTCCAGTTATCGAAATAGTGGTTATCTTCACGCAATTGAATATCTTTATAACGAACCTCTTTTCAAAACCAGTACATTGGAAATAAAACCACTGATAGAAAAAGCGAAATCCGGCGACCAGGTTGCCTTCACTTCCCTATTGGATTTTTATTGGAATGAAGTCTATGGCTTTATGCTGAAGCGTACTGAAAACGAGACCGATGCAGAGGACATCACCATCGAGACTTTTGCAAAAGCCTTCGACAAGATTGCCACCTACAACCCCGAATTTCAATTCAACACCTGGCTGATTGCCATTGCCAAGAACGTCCACATCGACTTGTTGCGCAAGAAGAAATCATCCCTTTTCATCGAGATTACCGACGAGGAAGACCACCAGGCCTACAATGTGGCCGACACCACGCCATCTGCCGAAGACGAGCTCATCACCGAGCAAAACCTTTCGCAGCTCCTGCAATACATCAAGGAATTGAAACCCCATTACCAGGAAGTCATCCAGCTGCGCTATTTTCAAGAATTAAGCTATCAGGAAATCGCGGACAAGATTGAAGAACCCCTGAACAATGTAAAAATCAAGATCCTCCGTGCCAAGAAACTGCTGGCGGAAATCATCCAAAACAGACGTTGATTTTTTAGGAGCGAATCGCTTGGACATGGAATAAAACCGTATTCCTGCTGTCCGTTCCCAATCTTTTTTTTAATTGTCTTCACCAAGGCAATGAAAAAAGGATTTCCACTGCCATCAGGGCTGGATGGAAACCTTGATCCATCCGAACTGCGACAAATTCCAAGGTCTACATTTCTCTTCAAACCAATGCTACTTATCCCCTTTAAAGATAGTTGAAAAATATTTTAAAAATTATTGACAATTTCATAATATTTTTCTTAATACTTGCGTTTAAAACCAAAACACAGTTGTTCAATATACTATTTCTTCCGCCTATGCATCAGTAATACTTAACCTTAACAAATCATAAATTATGTCTAATGTAAGTATTTTCGAAACCCGCTGGATTGATCTTGTTTTTGAAGGCAAGAACAAAGAATATGGCGCTTACCAATTGCGTCAGGAAAATCCAAAAACAACTGTAAAGGCATTGCTGATTGCAACCTTTTTATTCAGTGCCCTTTTAGCATTGCCTGTATTCTTCAATAGCTCAAAACAAGCAGGCATTATCTACTGCCCTATGACAACTCCTATTGAATTGTCCCACATCGTAACACCTCCCTCAAAAAAAGAACCTGAAAAGACGGATGCGCTTCCACCTGCAAAAAAGGAAGAACCGAAAAAGGAAATCAACAAGGAAAATCTTGTAGAGCCGACAGTCGTTGAAAAAGAAAAAGCTACAACCGACATAGCAACAAACGAGGAAGCCAAGACAAATCCAAATGAAGGTTCTACCGAGGGAACAGGAACCGATCAATCTTCAGGAGGAACAAGTGGCGGGACCGATGGCGGCGGAACATCTCCAGGTGGCGGTACAGATGGAGCAGCTCCAAAAGGTCCTTACATTACGGCAAATCTCGACAAGATGCCGGCTTTTCCCGGTGGAATTGACAACTTCTATAAATACGTAGCCAAAAATTTCAGGACTCCTGAAATGGACAATGAAAAGGCGATAAGGGTTTTTGTATCGTTTGTCATAGAAAAAGACGGAAGCATGACCGACATCCGCGTTCCCAGAAGTCCGGGATACGGATTGGACAAGGAGGCAATCAGGGTCTTGAAATCCTTGAAAATAAAATGGTCGCCAGGGATGATAGGCGGAAAACCGGTTAGAACGTCTTACAACTTGCCCATCAACATCCAAGTAAGATAAACCCAGAACACCCGAAACCTCAAACCGCAAAGGAATTATAGCTTTTGCGGTTTATTTTTTTTACATAATCAGCTGATTTTCTTAATTTTGAAAGACAAAATTACCCCTGATGAAAAGCACCGATACCTATACCAATTACAGGATTCCAGTTCCGCCCGGATTCGAGGAGGTCTTTTCTCATTTTTATTTTGCAAGTAATGCCTCCGCTGATACCGTTACCAAAACCCTTATTCCCTCCTTCCAGGCCATCCTCGTTTTCAGCTTTGGAGCAAAGGCCACTTTGGTTTCCGGACAGGATAGCAGGATCGAGGTCGACAAATGCGTTGTCCTTGGCCCCATAAGACACGCTTTTGAGTACAGCCTTCCCTCTGGTGCCGAAATCCTGGTAGCCAGTTTCAAGGGAGATGCCTTTTATCGTTTTTTTGGAAATGTACTCCTTCCAGGACATCTGCCAATGGATCCGGATGACTTGCTGGAGGAAAATTGCTTCAGCACCTTATGGCATCAACTGCAGGGCAACGATACCCGGCAGCAGATTGAACATTTGTTGGATTTCTGCAGGCCTTACCTCAGGGATAGGAATGCCACTTCGGAATTGCTGGCCAATTTTAATAATGAAGCCCTGAATCCCATCAAGACGATAGCCGGACAAATCCAGCAGACTGAACGAAGCGTACAGCTCCATCATAAGAAATACCTAGGCTACAGTGCCAAGGAAATTGGCCGGTATCAGCGTTTCCTCAACGCAGTCCAACAGATACAAAACCTTATCGAGCAGGATGCAAAACCTGATTGGTTGGGGATTGTGGACCATTGCGGTTATTACGACCAAAGCCAGCTTATTCATGACTTCCAGCATTTCATACGTCTTTCGCCTACGCAATTTATGCAATTCCAACAGGACATCTGCAGGTCGGATTCCAGATAGCCATTTCGTTTTCTTACAATCCAGGCCAGGACGGTCGCGCTATATTTGTACCTATAAATCATTAAAAAGAAAGCGATGAACCATCTTGTCATTTATGCACACCCGAATCCTGAAAGCCTCAACAGCCAGCTGCAGCAAACCGTTACACAGGTTTTGGAGGATGCTCAAAATACGATTGTACTTAGGGATTTGTATCAACTCCATTTCGATCCTGTCCTTTCACTGGACGATATGAAGGGCCAACGAATGGGACAAGTTGCAGATGATGTAAGAATCGAACAGGATTTCATTACTTGGGCAGATGCCATCACGTTCATCTACCCCATTTGGTGGACAGGACTTCCAGCCATCCTCAAAGGCTACATAGACAGGGTCTTCAGTTATGGCTTTGCTTATCGTTACGACGAAGGCATTCAAAAAGGATTGCTTGCCGGAAAAAAAGCCATCATCATCAACACCCACGGAAAATCATATGCAGAATACGAGGCGGTTGGGATGGACAAGGCACTTTCACTTACCTCTGATTATGGTATTTATAGTTATTCCGGTTTGGAAATCAGCAAGCATTTCTACTTTGAAAAAGCAGACAGGCCAACACCAGAAGCCGTAACGAAATGGAAGACACAACTGTCTGCCTTTTTTGAATCGCTTGACAAAAAATAATCCTTGAATCAATACAGCTTGGAAATACAGTTTTATTTTAAGAAAACTTTAAATCCCCTACTCATAAATCTAAAATCTAAAATCCGCAATGTAAAATCTATATTCCTTATCTTTGTGCCTTGAAAATTTCGTTTATGGAAACTGTTTTAGAATCGAATGTATTGCCTACCGGAAAGCCGAAATGGCTGAAGGTGAAATTGCCTATCGGACAAAAATATACCGAACTTCGCGGTTTGGTGGACAAATATAAGCTGAATACCATCTGTACCTCTGGAAGTTGTCCGAATATGGGCGAATGCTGGGGCGAAGGAACGGCCACGTTTATGATCCTGGGGAATGTTTGTACACGTTCGTGCGGTTTTTGTGGTGTAAAGACCGGAAGGCCTGAAACCGTGGATTGGGATGAACCCGAAAAAGTGGCGCGTTCCATCAAGATCATGAACATCAAGCATGCGGTTGTGACAAGTGTGGATCGTGACGATTTGAAAGACATGGGTTCCATCATCTGGTTGGAAACCGTTCGTGCCATCAGAAGGATGAATCCCAACACGACTTTGGAAACCCTGATTCCGGATTTCCAAGGCAATACAAGAAACCTGGACCGTATTGTAGAAGCCAACCCCGAGGTAGTTTCACACAATATGGAAACCGTGAGGCGCTTGACGCGTGAGGTTAGAATCCAAGCGAAATACGACAAAAGTCTGGAGGTTTTGCGCTACTTGAAAGAAAAAGGTGTCAACAGGACGAAATCGGGCATCATGCTTGGTCTGGGCGAAACGGAAGAAGAAGTAATCCAGACGCTGCACGATTTGCGTGATGCAAATGTTGATGTCGTAACAATCGGCCAATACTTGCAACCAAGTAAAAAACACCTTCCGGTAAAGGAATTCATCACGCCAGACCAGTTTGCCAAATACGAGAAGATTGGCTTGGAATTAGGGTTCCGCCACGTTGAAAGTGGTGCCCTGGTAAGATCTTCGTATAAAGCGCAGAAACATATTCTTTAATCATTTCAAAGGTTGCTTTTTAAATTTTAAATGACTAAAAAAACAAGAATTGCCATCAATGGTTTTGGAAGGATCGGACGCAACTTGTTCCGTCTCTTGCTGGACCACCCCACCATAGAAGTCGTTGCCATCAACGATATTGCCGACAACAGGACGATGTCGCATCTGATCAAGTACGACAGTATCCACGGGGTTTTGCCCTATGAATGTTCGTTTGACGAGGATAGCATAATTGTAGACGGAAAACCGTATCTGTTCTTCCACGAGAAAAGCATCCCCGACCTCAACTGGGAAGCCGTGGATGTGGATATGGTGGTAGAATCTACTGGAAAATATAAAGCCTTTGACGAAATCAATGCCCATATCCTGGCCGGGGCCAAAAAGGTAATCTTGTCGGCTCCTGCAGAAGTGGAAGGCATCAAGACGATTGTCCTGGGTGTAAACGAACACATCCTGGACGGTTCGGAAAAAATTGTTTCCAACGCAAGCTGCACCACCAACAATGCCGCCCCGATGATCAAAGTCATCAGCGAGCTTTGCGGGATAGAACAAGCCTATATCACTACGGTACACTCCTATACTACTGATCAAAGTCTGCACGACCAGCCCCATAAAGATTTGCGAAGAGCCAGAGGGGCCAGCCAGTCTATCGTACCTACGACTACCGGTGCTGCAAAGGCCCTGACAAAAATATTTCCTGAATTTGAAGGCAAGATTGGAGGAAGCGGCATCCGTGTTCCCGTTCCGGACGGTTCCTTGACGGATATCACTTGTTATGTAAAAAGGGAAGTAACCATTGAAGAGATCAATGCCCGATTCAAGGAAGCTGCCGAAAATGAGCTGAAAGGTATCTTGGCCTACACCGAAGACCCAATTGTTTCCGTAGATATTATTGGCAACCGGAATTCTTGCCTCTTTGATGCCCAATTGACCTCCGTCATTGACAAGATGGTAAAAGTAGTAGGCTGGTATGATAATGAAATTGGCTACTCTTCGAGAATAATCGATCTGATTGATTTGATCCGAAAATAAAATCAAGCCATTAAGAAATTGAGAATGATCAAGCAGATGGATCTCAATTTCTTAATGGTTCAAAAAAATCAATACTGCAGGATCAATTCCTTGATCAGATTTCGAACGTGAGGCTCTGCATTTCGAGCTGCCTCTAAAACCTCAGCGTGGGTTATGGTTTCAATACTTTCTTCATTTCCCATATCGGTAATTACAGAAATCCCGAATGTTTCCAAATCCATATGGCGGGCGACAATCACTTCCGGCACTGTTGACATTCCGACACAATCCGCACCAAGGATTTTCACCATCTTGTATTCTGCAAGGGTTTCAAATGTTGGTCCCTGCAAGCCAAGATAAATACCATCCTGCACTTCGATGTTCAAATCTTTGGCAATCTCTTTTGCCTTCGACATCATTTTTTTCGAAAACGGTTCACTCATGTTTACAAAACGCGGTCCGAAACGTTCGTCGTTTTTGCCTCTCAAGGGATGCTCGGGCAGCATATTGATCTGGTCTTTCAAGATCACGATCGAACCGACTTCATAGTTGGGATTCACTCCGCCTGAAGCGTTTGAAACAATCAATTTTCCAACCCCAAGATACTTCATCACGCGAACCGGGAAAGTCACTTCTTTCATATCATAGCCTTCATAGAAATGAAAGCGTCCCTGCATTGCTACCACTTTTTTATCGCCAATGGTTCCGAAAACCAGAGCTCCTTTGTGGCCTTCAACTGTTGAAACAGGAAAATTCGGAATTTCATTGTAAGGTAATGTATGGGTTATCTTGATATCATCTGTAAAACTTCCCAATCCTGAACCTAGAATGACACCGTATTCTGGCGTGAAGTTGGTTTTCTCCTTGATATAATTAACCGTTTGCTGTACTTTTTCCCACATCTCTTTATTGTCTTTATTTTACTTTCTAGTTTATTTGTCAAGCTTCAGCAAAGTATTCCTTATATATTTCACAAATCAAGGCTTGAATAATCAAAAGTAAAACAAATTGGGAGAGTTAAAAATGAAATGTGCATTCTTTTTCAGCTTTTGCAATTTTAAGCAAGGGCAATTTTGCAACCACTCTGCCAAATGGACCGAAAAATACCAATGGGACTTGAAAAATTAGAATACAATACACAATCACATTCAAGACGAGTAATGCAGTAAAAAATCATCTTGCTTGCTTTTTGCTTTCTTTTCGAATCACTTCACAAATAAGAATATTAAACAATCAATACCAAAAACGTAATATTTATAGATTTTCAATAAAATCGAAAAGCCTGATTACCTTATTTGTACGAAATTCAAAATAATTTCCTTGCTGCAAGAAAAGATTTTGGGTTATTTATAGCTACTTTTGCGCCACTTTAAGGTTCCTTGTCACGAGGATTAAAAGGGAACTCTGTTCAATGCAGAGGCTGTTCCCGCAACTGTAAGGTCTATTTAAATATGTTTCAACACGCCACTGTTAAAACGGGAAGGCGAAACATTTGGACCAAGCCAGGAGACCTGCCTTGAAGTGAGTATTTAGTCTTCGGAGAAAAGACTCAAATGCGCAACTTCTACCTCTTTCCTTGCAGGGCTGGATTGTGCTTTTCTATTCTCCAAAAGACACATTTTTAACCTTAAAATCCCTGACAGGAAATGAAAAAAAATTTACTATTATTAGTAGCGTTATTAGGAGTGCAATTCCTTTTTGCACAGGAAACCAAAAAAATCGAGCTGTTGGCCATCGCAGAAGGCAATTTCGGCTCTACAAACGGAGACGTCTTCACTGTATCCAATGCAACAGGTGAAATGATTACCGAAGGCCCCTTGTATCAAAATGCAAATGGGGCAGCTACAGGATTCAATGTCTTGCAAGATTTTGAGATCGTGGGGGACAAGGCGATATTCGTTTCCAATGCGTCAGGATTCAGGGTTGTGATTGCAGAATATCCTTCATTTGCGGCAATTGAAACCTTCACCAGTATGGGATCTCCGGCATCGGTTGTTGGAGCAGGGACTGGTTTTGCGTATGTTTCTTTCAGCAATCCGATAAGCCTTCGTCAGATTGACCTGGCCAACAATACCATCACGCAGGTTACCGATACGGAAAATCTGGTTACGGGTTCGTCAAAATATATGGCCTACGGGAATGGCTATTTTTATGTGGCATTAGGAAACAGCATCTTGAAAGTGGATCCGGAAACCAATACAACACTATCAAAGTTTGCTTTGAATGTAGGAAGTATCACTGGTTTGCAGTTTGACAACGCAACCCAAAGCTTGTGGGCATTGGGAAAAGTGAGTGGCGTATCTGCCCTGCAAGAGGTAAATACTGAAGACGACAGCTTGGAAGAAGCGATTATCCTGACAGGAGTCACAAATGCCACACAGCTCAGATTGGGAAATCATAAATTGTATTTCTTGTCCGGAATAAACGTGCACGCCTATGACATCGATACTCCAAATATCCCTACTTCGGCGATCTATACCAGTACACTGCCCAACACCTATTTCTTTGCATATGGAAAAGCTTTTCACGTTGACCCCGTATCCGGAGATTTTGTAATTGGAAATGCATCCGGATTCACGGGCGATTCTGCCTACGAGATCATTGACGGTACCACTTATGAGCAATTGGTTTCGGGAACTGTGACAGGCTGTATCGGCGTGAATGAATTTATTTTGAAAACAGCTGAGGGTGCTCTCGGAGTATCCAATCCTGATTCAGATCGTTTTACTTTCTATCCAAACCCTGCATCTGATGTGGTGAACTTCCATAATGCCTACGAAAGCAATTATTCTGTGGTTCTGTACAACCAATTGGGAGCTGAACTACGTACTATAAAAAGCAATGGTGCAGATTGCAAGGTAGACATTTCTGATTTGCCAAATGGAGTGTATTATGCACGATTACAATCCGCAAACAGAAAAACAACCACGGTTAAAAAGATTGTTGTTTCGCATTAATTTCAACCTGATCAAATTAAAAAAGGCTGTAGCATTTCGTTTGCTACAGCCTTTTTGCACTTTAGTCATGGCATTGCTCCATAACTTTTAAAAACACTATCTAACTACTAATTTCTTCGTTATGAATTTTGTTCCGGCATATATTTTCACAAGATAAATGCCACCTGAAAAGTTTTCAATGTTGATCCTGCTTTCAGTTGTTTCCAAAACTTTGCTTCCTAAAACCGAATAAAGCTCCACTTTTGATACAGCTGCAAGCTTGGAATCTATATTCACGATACTTGTGGCCGGATTCGGATATAGCATGATTGAGGAATTCAATTCATTCTCATCAATACCCAATCCACAATCCTCTCCAACTGTATAAGTGAAATATTTGGTAACCGCCAAACCACCTGCGAAGGCAAATTTAGCAGCCAGATTGATGGTTGCCCCAGGCGTCTGGCCTGTAAGTGTCTTAGAGAACGTAAGCCCTGAAACGTTGTCCATCTGCGATTCTGCAAAAGGAGCCTGTTGCCACAGATAGGCCACTACTCCAACCTTGTCGGTGTCCAGCATTTCAAAAGTAGCGATAACATCCGTCCCAACGGTTTCAAAAGTATAGCTGTATCCTGTAGAAAAAGCACCATCCTGGGCCTCTGAACTGGTTCCTGAACAGGCCGTGTTGCTATCCGCCAAAGTGGTAGCCGATAAGACAATCGCATTGTTGATCGCTTCGTTTCCGGATGCATCACTGGCTTCGACACTGAAAGAATAAGCCGTTTCAGGTGTCAGATTATTGAGTACAACCGATTTCTGTACGCCAGATTCTCCGGTGACAGCCATTGTGTTTGTTCCGTATGTTATATTGAAAACCACATTTCCAGAATCATCCGTACCGTTCAACAACAATTCTACAGATGTCGAGGTGATGGTTCCAACAGAAGCAGTAAAATTCGCTGGTGCTTCCGTATCACTTCCACCACCATCACAATTATCTCCTACCACATAACTGATGTATTTGGTAACCGATAGACCGCCTGCATAGGCGAATTTAACCGCATAGGAAATTGTTGCTCCGGGTGCTTGTCCAGTCAGTGTCTTAGAAAATGTCAATCCTGAAGTATTCGTCATCTGTGATTCAGAAAAAGGCGTTTGTTGCCACAGATAAGCCACTACTCCAACCTTGTCGGTATCCAGCATTTTGAAAGTAACGGTGACATCGGTTCCGCTTGTCTCGAACGTATAATCATATCCGATAGAAAAAGCTCCCTGCTGTGCTTCTGAACTTGTTCCTGAACAAGCCGTGGTGCTATCTTCCAAAGTTGTAGCCGACAAGACGATTGCATTGTTGACTGCTTCGTTTCCTGATGCATCACTGGCTTCAATACTGAAAGAATAAATTGTTTCCGGTGACAAGTTATTAATGATGACTGATTTCTGTACACCTGAAACTCCTGCAACTGATGTTGAATTTGTTCCATAAGCTATATCATAAACCACGGTACCAGAATTATCCGTGCTGTTCAATAACAATTCCACAGATGTCGAGGTGATGGTTCCAATTGTTGCTGTAAAATTCGTTGGTACTTCGGTATCGGCTCCACTGCTTCCACAATTGTCGCCTACCACATAACTGATGTATTTGGTAACCGAAAGGCCACCTGCATAGGCAAATTTAACCGCGTAGGAAATCGTTGACCCTGTTGCCTGGCCGGATAATGTCTTGGAAAATTTAAGTCCTCCGACATTATCCATCTGTGTTTCTGAAAAAGGGGATTGCTGCCACAGATAGGCCACGACGCCAACCTTGTCCGTATCGAGCATTTCAAAAGCAACCTTGACGGTGTTGCCAACTGTTTCGAATGTGGCCTCGTATCCAATTGTAAAGACACCCTGTTGTGCTTCATTCGATATTTCCGAGCAAGACATTACTGCCGAAACCGTTACATTCACAACCGGCGAAATACTTTGTGCACCACCATTATCGGTTGCCACAGCCGTAATCGCGTGACTTCCGACACTTGGAGAAATCCATTCGAAAGAGTAAGGCGCCGTTGTGTCTTCGCCAATTTTAACCTCGCCTGCATAAAACTCCACCAAGGTAATCGTTCCGTCCAAATCAGAAGCCGAAGCCGTGATGGAAACAGTAGCCCCTTCAATATAGGAAGCGCCATTTGCCGGAGAGGTGATTGAAACCGCAGGAGTGGAATTTCCATTTGATGAAACCAAAATCAACACTTCATCATTTGCCGAATATGTTCCGTCACTGACAGTCAATTTTATCTTGTAAACACCTTCCACCAAATTGGAAACATTTGGAGAAACCGTATTAGCATCATCAAAAGTTATAATCGATGGGCCGTAAATTTGTTCCCAAGCATAGCTTATCGGCTGACCTTCCGGATCATTGCTCAAGGTACCATCAAGCGTAGCGGTTGCAGCCGGCAAAACCACCACTACATTTTCTCCTGCATTGGCAACTGGCGGTACAAATGCCAAAGGCGAAGCATAAGCAAAGGTCATTTTTCCAAGGTTGAATTCTCCACTGGTTGCATGTAAACGCAAAACGTGTTGTCCTTGTGTCAAAGGAATATTGTTGATGACTTTATTTGCCCAGGTTCCCCAATCACTTGTCGTTGCAAAAGAAGTAGGCGGGATAATCGCAGTCCCGTCAATTTCAAAATAAAATGGCCCACCACCGTTGCTGTTTCCTGAAGCATATCGAAGCGTTGCATTATACAAACTTGAAGTTTGCACCTCAATTGTATATTCCATCCATTCTCCGGCAGAAATCCATCCAACCGTTGCACCTTCCTGGGTATCCAAAGCCGCATCCACATATTCATTCGGTCTGTAACCACCTTCGTTGACTTGTGAAGTGTCATTGTATGAAATACCCTGGCCTACTCCACCTTCAAATTTATCATAATTGCCGGCTTCAATTATTCCAGGTATTTGAAATGCCGTTCCTGAAAAAGGAACCTGCTCGCCAACCTGTACCGAAATAATATTGGTTACATTGAATTGCTCTCCAATATAAACCTTCGCATACATGCCATGGATTCCCAAGGTTAAGTTTGGGGCTGCCATCTGATAAGGTGCCGTAGAATCTTCCCCTATAAAAGTATCACCGTCATAGAAAGCTACTTTGGTTACACCATTTCCTGTAACGGTAGCAGTAAGATTTACACTTCCATTTGGATAAGCCTGATAAAAATCTGCAGATAAAACGCCTACAGCATCAATATCCCTGCTTGTCACCATTTTATTGGCCGGCACCTGCAAGTTATAACCATCCGAAAAAGCAACCGTAATTGGTGCATCCGAATAATTGTGTGCTACATAAGTCGTCACGCCATTATCAATAAAAGAAGCTGCAATAGGATAATTAGCCGTCACGGCGGAATTTACCCTGCCCAAGGCATTCATGGCGTGCAGCCAATGATAGGTCTGGGCATCTGATATTCCAAATTTTAATCCCCTGTCCGGATAGGAATCATATAAAGCTATGGCTGCTTGCGGATTGGTAAAGGAAAGATATTGCCAATAAACGTCGTGCCAAAGATTTGGATTGGCTTCGTTGCTCAATATCCCCGTGTTGGCAGAAATTTCGTTCCACAATGATTCTGCATAGGCAGTGTTGTGTCCAAGATACAGGGAACCTCCGTGGATCGGATACATCTCGATGCCATAGGCCGCAGCGATATCTGATGTCCAGAAAGTTTGATTGTCATAACCATTGCCCCAGATTCTGGAAGCCACCTTGTAACCATATCCGGACTTGAAAGTCCTGTCGTGCATGTCAAACCAATATTCTTCGATTGCGGTTTGTTCCGTCGTATAGATATAGATTCCCAGATCCCTGATGGCATCATTTTCTGTGATTGTACCCCAGTGGATCAGGGAAGAAGCAAATTGCATGCTCTCAGATGTAGATTCTTGGTCGTTTCCAAAAGGGAATGTGGCAAAACCATTCGCCCAGCTATGTCCCGCATAAGGGCTGAAATTTCTCAGATAGGGAAATAATGGATCATTCCTGTCAGAAGAAGCGGCATCACGGATCATCAGGTTGATCATTGGTCCCCATTGGTCTACCCAGCCTGGCTCATATTGTTCCATAAAAGAAGCGGCATGGATAAAATACCCCCAATGGAAATGATGGTCGTTGATGTTATTGTCTTGTCCGTGGCCAGCAGGATATCCAATCAGTGTTGACCAATTGGTATTGTAATAGAACAGGAAGGCGACTTCTCCTGATTCAGCCTTGAGCCAATCTTCAAGTCGCTCTTTTATCGTTGCCACGATCTTGTTCCGGGCTTCGGTATTTCCCATTTCATCTGCAATACGGGCTGTTTGGATCAGACGATTCATGACTTGTCCTTCGTTGTAAGAATCAGTCCATGTTGCCAGACCGTCATTTTCAATCTGCGCAATCTTGCTGTCCAATAAAGCAGGACTGAATCCTTCACTGTAATTATCTAAATAAGGAAGCGTTGGCAAAATCCCTTTAAAAGTATGTTCAACTGTAAATGTATTGCTGTCAAGCGTCTTGATTTCTCCTCTTATGGAGCTATAATTATAGGCATTTGGCTGTGGAGAACCCGAAGCCAGATTAGCCCATTGATGCGGCAATAACCCCAGCAATACATTGGTTTCCGTACCTTCCTTTACATCAGTAGCCACATTGAAAACAGTGGTAACTTTAGAAGTACTTTGGTTATAAGTATAACTTGCGGTAGTATTGGTTGGAAACACATAAGCATATTTCTTATACTCATTTGCCGCCGCCGCAACACTGGTGGCACTTGGTGGCAGATAAGCCATCGACCAATAGTTCTTGCTATTCAAGGTCGAGGTATAGGTTGTTCCGCTTTGCGACCAGGTACTTCCAACAGGTGCATAAACTGCAAAGTCTGCACCTTGATGTGAATTGGTCACCACAAGCATTTCATTTGAAATGACCACGGTACCTTCCGTGATTTTTACACTTGCCACATCGGTCGCATTTTTTGTAAAATAGATAAAGGGCATGCCGATTCCGGCAGTGGCTCCAAAGGAATGCGTACCATTGCTCCAATTCATACTGACCGTCCAATCCGAATGATCAGAAACAGTAGCCTGGCCAGCATTTAAACCCGATACTCCTACAGTAATCGGCAAGGCGTCATCAATAGGCTGGCTGCTTCCATTTGGTGTGGAAGTCGGCACGATATAGCTTACGACGAGTCCTTCGTTGACCGTTTTCAACGCCAATGGATAATTGAAAAGATTGCTGGCGTGGTTCTGCTTCACCAAAGCCGACCACCAATCGTTCGTTGGAACTGGTTTTCCAACTGCATTTCCGCTTAATTGCGGCGTACCGGATGGAAAGGCATTTCTTCCAGCCGAATCCGTTCCGGGAAACACTGTGGTATAGCTTCCACTGCCAACCGTTGTAGTTTGTGCGCAAATCTGTTGCGACACAATCATAAAAATCAAAACAATAATTGCTTTGATACATTTTTCGTAATTATAAACCATAAAATTTATTTTTATGCTAATGTATACGCAATTTTATTACACATCTCCAATTACATCAATATACAAACCATACAGATTTAAGTATGACGCCATAAATGCAACTTTTTACCTATACAACAACACTACAACGTTGTAGTAAAAGTGTTGCCATCACTCAATTTTATTTGATTTTTGAAGAAAGAAGAAAAAAAATTAAAACTGATTATTATTGCTTTTTCAATGAAGGCAGAAATATGAAAAAGGCTGGAATCGCATTTCAATAAAAAAAGATTAGAATAAATCCTAACCCTTTAAAACCACATGCATTATTCTGCAGGCAAATTACTTACTTGCATAAGCAAGAATGGACTTGTCGAAACTTTCATCATCCGAGACAAAAGAACTTTTTATCGGAAGATAAAAAAGTTGTCCTTTCGGAAGTTGTCCTTTCAATCGAACATAATCTTTTTCGGTTGTAAGGATGATTTTATCTTGTGCCTTGTTTCTAATGTCAGCAATATCTTTTTCAGAAAAATGATAATGGTCTGGAAATACCAAGACTTCATCCTCCTCCTTTTTCAGATGCTTGAAAAACGGTTCGGGTTTTGCAATTCCCGCCAAAAGCAATTTATCGGTATATTTTATATCAGAGACTTTCAGATGCCTTTCTTCTGAAAAGACAGACGAATCGTAATCAATATAGGTAAAATACAATTCTTGATTTTCAGCCAGCTTCAATTTATTCCTAATGGACTTCTGCTCGTCAAGCGAAAGATCGGCTGGACATTTTGTAACGATTACCATATCGGCCCTTTTGGCTCCGCTCCTGCTTTCACGTAGATTTCCGGTTGGCAGGATATAATCATCCACATACAAGTCATTATAAGCCGTCAATAGAATATAAAATCCGGCTTTTACTTTCCGGTGTTGGAAGGCATCATCCAATAAAATAATTTCTGGTTTTATCTTTTGATTCAATAATTGCCCGATTCCATTTTTGCGATCTGCATCAACGGCAACCTGGACATTTGGAAATTTCTGATGGAATTGAAAGGGTTCATCACCCAAGATTTCAGCATTTGAATTTGCATCTGCCAGAACAAAACCTTCCGACTTTCGTTTATAGCCTCTGCTTAAAGTTGCAACCTCATAGTTATCGGACAACAATCGGATGAGGTATTCAATCTGGGGAGTCTTCCCCGTTCCGCCAACGCTTAAATTTCCGACAGCAATAACGGGCAAATCAAAAGTATGGGATTTTAAAATTCCCCTATCATAGAGGAAATTCCGAAAACTGGTGATTAAGCCATATAAAATGGCGAAGGGAAAGAGTATTTTTCGGAGAATATTCATAGTACGAAAGTATAATATTTTATCTTTGAAACATAAAACAAACACAGATTTCACAGATTCGCACAGATTTTTTTCCATCTCGAGGCTGTCTTTTAATTTGTGTCAATCTATGAAATCCGTGTTTATGAAAATAAAAGACATAATTACCGTCCTCGAAGAAATGGCTCCGCTGTCCTACGCCGAAGATTTCGACAACGTAGGTCTGCTGGTCGGCAACCAAGAAGAAGAATGTCAGGGCGTTCTGGTTTGCCACGATGCATTGGAAAATGTAATCGAGGAAGCCATTGCAAAAAAATGCAACCTTGTGGTTTGCTTTCATCCTATATTGTTTTCAGGTTTGAAAAAAATAACGGGAAAAAATTATGTCGAGCGTTCGGTTCTGAAAGCCATCAAGAACGACATTGCCATCTATGCCGTACATACCGCATTGGACAATCACAAGGAAGGTGTAAACAAGATATTCTGCGATGCCTTGGGGTTGACCAACACCAAGATATTGATTCCTAAAGTCAATTTCATCCGAAAACTAATTACCTACACGACTCCCGAAAATGCCGACCAAGTGAGAAATGCACTCTTCGAGTCTGGAGCTGGAACAATAGGAAATTACGACAATTGCAGTTTTAACTCCGAAGGGACTTTCACCTTCAAAGGAAATGAGAATAGCAATCCCGTGATCGGTGAAAAAGAAAAATTGCATACCGGAACCGAAATCAAGATAGAAGTTATCTTCGAGAAACATCTTGAAAGCAAAATCCTGAAAACGCTCTTCTCCAATCACATCTATGAGGAAGTGGCGTATGAAATCTACGATCTGCAAAATTCCCATCAAAATATAGGATTGGGAATGATTGGCGAGCTTCCAACTGCTCTAACCGAGAGGGATTTCATGCAATACGTAAAGGATCGGATGCAGGCAAACGGCATCCGCCACAGTGAATTCTTGAACAGGGAAATCAAGAAAGTTGCCGTGCTGGGAGGTTCTGGAAGCTATGCCATAAGAAATGCAATCCAAGCCGGAGCCGATGCTTTCTTGACCGCTGATTTGAAGTACCATCAGTTTTATGAAGCCGAAAATAAAATTTTATTGGCCGATATCGGACATTTTGAAAGTGAACGCTATACAAAAAATTATATTGTTGATTATCTTACGAAAAAAATCCCTAATTTTGCATTCATTTTATCAGAAGAAAATACAAATCCAGTTAAGTACTTATAGAATATGGCGACTACAAAAGAATTGAGTGTTGAAGACAAGTTAAGAGCAATTTACGATTTACAATTAATTGACTCCCGAATTGACGAAATCAGAAATGTCAGAGGCGAACTTCCTTTAGAGGTGGAAGATTTGGAAGACGAAGTAGCCGGACTGAAATCTCGTTCTGAAAAACTAAAAGCAGATTTGGATGTTATCGAAGAGCAGATCAAGGCTAAAAAGAACGCTATTGACGAGCACAAGGAATCTATAAAAAAATACACCAAGCAACAGGAAACTGTTCGCAACAATAGAGAATTCAACTCTTTGACAAAAGAAGTGGAGTTTCAGGAACTTGAAATCCAATTGGCTGAAAAACAAATCAAGGAAATGAAAGCTTCTATTGAATACAAGAAACAAATCATTGCAACATCATCTGAGAAATTGGCCCAGAAAACATCACATTTGGAACATAAGAAATCTGAATTGGATGCAATTATGGCTGAAACTGCAAAGGAAGAAGCTTTCCTTACAGAAAAATCGGCTGAGTTCCAAGCCTTGATCGAAGATCGATTATTGGCAGCTTACACAAGAATCAGGACAAGCGTGAGAAATGGCTTGGCAGTTGTTTCCATTGAAAGAGGTGCTTCGGCAGGTTCTTTCTTTACAATTCCACCACAAACGCAAGTTGAGATTGCTGCAAGAAAAAAAATCATCACGGATGAGCACTCAGGAAGAATCCTGGTTGACAGCTCACTGGCAGAGGAAGAAAGAGAAAAAATGGAAAATTTATTTTCTAGCATCTAATACTACAAACCACGCCAAAAGCGTGGTTTTTTTATATGAAAAAAGTAAAGTATTTTATAGTAACCAAATCAATCGGATTGTACATCAACTCCCTGAGCTACATCAATCCGAAAAAAGCATCCCTTCTTGCGTATCGATTGTTCAGCGAGCCAAGAATTGGCAGATTAAAAAAAGAAAAGCTGCCTTTGATCTTGCAGGATGCCAAAACGGAAACCTTTCATTTTAACGAGAGTCCATTTGAATCCTATTATTGGCAAGGAAACGAAAACGTAATATTGCTCATTCACGGCTGGGAAAGCAATACATCAAGATGGGAGAAACTTCTTCCCTATCTTAAAAAGACAGGAAGTACGATTGTCGCAATTGATGCGCCAGCGCACGGACTTTCCGCCGGAAAGGAATTCAATGTTCCTACCTATGCCGCCTTTATTGATGTCGCCGTTCAGAAATTTCAACCCAATTTTCTAATCGGACATTCCATCGGTGGTGCCGCTTGTGTCTATTATCAGCACAAATACCAAAACGACAAGTTAAAAAAAATGGTATTGCTTGGAGCGCCATCCGACTTGAAGACACTAATCAACAATTACAAGAACCTTCTTGGCCTCAACTCCAAGACAGAGGAATTGCTTGAAAAACATTTCGTGGAAAAATTTAAATTTAAGTTCGATGATTTCTCTGCACAGATTTTTGGCAAGAGCCTGAATATTGAAGGCATCATTGCCCACGATATCGACGATACAATTGTAGCTTTTACCGAAGGGCAGAAAATTGCGAGTTCTTGGAAAAACGCAACCTTTATAGAAACAAAAGGACTTGGACACAGCATGCACGACGATGAGTTGTATAAAAAAATCACCTCTTTTTTGGTAGGAGCATAACGCTTGGGCATTTTCAGAATCGTCATTCCGGCTGTCCTCTGACAATCTTTTCTTTTTTTAAAGAAACAAAGAAAAGGATTTCCACTACCATCCGGGCTAAGGGAAAATCCATTTCCCTAAACAATCATTTAAAAATATGCAGGGCTAAAATTGTAGAAATGTCACGACTAAATTACTCATGATTAGTGCAATTCGTATCTCTGAAATTTTAAGCTGTTTTTTCTAACCAATAAATCATACTTTTGCAGTATGGAAGAAAATTTGAAACGCTTGAATAAATTCATCGGGGAAACTGGTTTCTGTTCCCGCCGTGAAGCCGACAAATATATAGAAGAAGGTCGCGTAACCATAAACGGCATTGTTCCTGAACTGGGAACAAAAGTATCGCCATCCGACGAAGTCCGAATCGACGGAAAACTCATCCGCGAAAACAATCGAAAACCCGTTTACTTGGCATTCAACAAGCCTGTCGGGATTGAATGCACGACCAATCAGGAAGTACACGACAATATCGTAGACTACATCAACTATCCCGAAAGGATCTTCCCAATCGGTCGTCTGGACAAGGCCAGTGAGGGCTTGATCTTCATGACTAATGACGGCGATATCGTAAACAAGATCCTACGTGCGAGAAACAACCACGAAAAGGAATATACCGTTACCGTAAACCGTCCAATTACCGACCGTTTTATCGACCGAATGGCAAATGGCGTTCCGATTTTGGACACCGTTACCCGAAAGTGCAAGGTGGAACAGATCAGCAAGTACACATTTAAAATCATCCTGACACAAGGACTCAACCGTCAGATCAGAAGGATGTGCGAATATCTGGGATACGACGTTACGGCACTGAAAAGGATCAGGATCATCAATATTTCACTTGATCTGCCTGTCGGAAGATACCGTGATCTGACCGATGCCGAAATCAAGGAATTGAATCAACTGATCGAACCTTCAAGCAAAACGGAAGAAGCAAGCTTGCCAAAAGGAAAAATGGAACCGAGAGTAAGAAGCCAGGAACCAAGAGAACAAAGAATCCAGCAATCAAGAAGCAGAAGCCAGGAAACCAGGGCTACACGGCCAAATCAGGATGCTACTCCGCAAAGCAGGATCATATTGGGAAAATCTGCTCGATCTGGGTCTGAGAATAAAAATGATGATGCTTCAAAACCTTCGGAAACCAAGTCGGGACGAAAAGTAGAATTCATTAAAAAAGACGATCCGAATTACAAGAAAAAAGGAGATTATTGAAACACCTTTTCCATATCAAAACCATTTTCGCCTCATGAATAAGAATACGCCGAGTGCGGAAAACAAGATGGAAAGCACAAGTATTATGACCAAACCGAATGGATTGTCCTGCAATGAATTTGGTACATTCATCCCATAGAAGCTCGCAATCAGCGTAGGAATCATAAGGATTATGGATATGGAGGTCATCTGTTTCATAATGGTATTCATATTATTGGAAATCACCGAAGCATAAGCATCCATTGTTCCCGTAAGGATATCGCTGTAGATATGCGTTGTTTCCTGTGCCTGGCGCAATTCGATTTCCACATCTTCCAACAAATCAGGATCATAATGCTCCCTTTGCGATTTGATATTCTTGATCCTGTGCAGCAAAATATCATTGCCCTTGAGTGAAGTCATAAAAAACACCAGGCATTTTTCTATTTGAAGCAATGCCTGCAGTTCTTCATTTTTTATGGATTTCTCCAGATTATCCTCCGCCAGTTTTATTTTTTGATTGACCTGTTTCAAATATTTGAGGTACCAGACACTGGCTGACAAAAGGAGCTTCAGAACCAGATCGAAATTATCTTTAAGGTCCGTTTTTTTTCGCTGTGTATAAGACACGAAATCTGCCAGCAATTCTGTTTTATGAAAACTGATGGTCACACGTATTGCATCCTTGAAAACTATTCCCAATGGAATGGTATGGAAAGGAAGCTTCACGTCTTCTGACTTTACAGGAATTCTTATCACAATCAGGTACCAGCCGTTTTCCATTTCAATACGGGGCCTTTCGTCTGTATCTTCAATATCGTTGTAAAAGGCTTCAGGAATCTGAAGATCATTGAGCAAGTAATTCTTTTCCTCTGCGGTCGGACATTCAACACTGATCCAGCAGTTGGGTTGCCAGTCCTTGGTGGCAACCAAGCCGTTGCCGTTTTTATAAAATGCTTTCATACAATTCTCTGCATTAGTGACGGGTAGAGAATTGCATCGAACAAATCTGCTACTTCCTATTCAACATTTCCGAATAATAATCGCCCATTTGGTTTTTATTTGCGTGCAAATGTATTCTTTATTTTACAGGAATTTTTTTCCTGTAGCACTTTTAAGTTTATTTTAATTATACATCGCATTCGATGCATCAAAAAAGCCCTAAACTTTCATTTAAGGCTTTTTATTTATTTTTATTTTCTTGCTTCTCTTCTTTGTTCTCTTGCCAAAAGTGTATTCTTCAGCAACATTGCAATCGTCATCGGACCAACGCCTCCTGGAACCGGTGTGATGTGGGATACTTTTTTGGAAACATTTTCAAAATCAACATCTCCAGTAATCACATATCCTTTTTCTGAATCATCCGCAACACGGGTAATACCCACGTCAATTACCACTGCGCCATCTTTAACCATTTCGGCTTTGAGATAATTCGGAACACCAAGCGCGGTAATGATGATATCGGCCTGGGTTGTAATCTGTGCTATGTTTTTTGTGTAGCTGTGGGTCAGGGTAACGGTTGAATTTCCAGGAAAACCTTTGCGCCCCATCAAGATACTCATCGGGCGTCCAACAATGTGGCTCCTTCCTATGACAACGGTATGCTTCCCTTTGGTCTCAACACTGTAACGCTCCAGCAGCTCCAGGATTCCAAATGGCGTAGCTGGAATAAAAGTGGTCATGTCCAAAGCCATCTTTCCGAAATTCTCGGGATGAAAACCGTCAACATCTTTACTTGGATCTATTGCCATCAACACCTTCTGGGTATCAATCTGTTCCGGCAAGGGAAGTTGCACGATAAAACCATCGATGTTGTCGTCTTCGTTAAGCTGCTTGATTTTCTTCAATAATTCCGTTTCTGATGTCGTGCTTGGCATTTTTACCAAAGTGGATTCAAAACCTACTCTTTCGCAGGCTTTTACCTTGCTTCCAACATAAGTGAGGCTCGCACCATCGTTACCCACGATAACCGCGGCAAGATGGGGCACTTTTTCGCCGTTTTTTTTCATCAGATCGACTTCGGCAGTAATCTCGATCTTGATGTCTTCAGAAGTTTTCTTTCCGTCTAGTAGTTGCATTGTTTTTTTGTTTAATATTTAAAGGTTTGAGGCTGCGGCCCAAACTTTAGGTTTAGTTGTAGTTAGCGTTTCTTTATTGTAAAAAATTTAAGGCTTAAAATTTCAACTTGAAACCTTAAACCTTAAACGTATTTTATTTCATTCCTTTCATTCCACCCATCATCTTCATCAGGTTTTTTCCTCCAGGACCTTGCATCATCTTCATCATCTTGCTCATCTGGTCAAACTGTTTCATCAGTTGGTTTACCTGCTCCAGTTTTGTCCCGGAACCTTTTGCAATCCTGGTCTTTCTTTTCATATCGATGATCGCTGGTTTTGTTCTTTCAGTTGGCGTCATCGAGTGGATGATGGCCTCGATGTGCTTGAAGGCATCATCTTCAATCTCAACATCCTTCATCGCCTTTGAAGCACCTGGAATCATTCCAACCAAGTCCTTCATATTACCCATTTTCTTCACTTGCTGGATCTGGGTCAGGAAATCATCAAAACCGAATTCGTTCTTGGCAATCTTCTTCTGCAACTTTCTTGCTTCTTCTTCATCAAATTGCTCCTGTGCTCTTTCAACCAGGGACACAACGTCTCCCATTCCGAGGATACGCTCTGCCATACGGGAAGGATAGAAAACATCAATCGCCTCCATTTTTTCTCCGGTTCCTATGAACTTGATCGGCTTGTTTACTACAGATTTGATGGAAATTGCAGCTCCACCACGAGTATCACCATCCAGTTTGGTAAGGATTACACCGTCGAAATTCAATCTGTCGTTGAAGGCTTTTGCAGTATTCACAGCATCCTGTCCTGTCATGGAATCCACTACGAAAAGTGTTTCCTGTGGCTGGATGGCTTTGTGAACGTTTGCAATCTCGTTCATCATCTCCTCATCAACAGCCAAACGACCTGCCGTATCGACGATTACCACATTGAAGCCATTTTCTTTTGCATACTTGATTGCATTCAAGGAAATTTCAACGGGATTCTTATTTTCCGGCTCAGAATACACTTCTACTCCAACCTGGTCTCCCACGACGTGCAACTGGTTGATTGCCGCAGGACGATAGATATCACAAGCTACCAGAAGCGGCTTCTTGTTCTTTTTTGTCTTTAGATAATTGGCCAGTTTTCCTGAGAAGGTCGTTTTTCCCGAACCTTGCAGACCTGACATTAAAATGATGGACGGGTTTCCTGACAGATTGATTCCTGCAGCATCACCACCCATTAATTCTGTAAGCTCGTCCTTTACCAGCTTTACCAGCAATTGTCCCGGCTGAAGCGTTGTCAATACGTCCTGTCCGATTGCTTTTTCTTTTACTTTGGTAGTAAAATCCTTTGCAATCTTGAAGTTGACATCGGCATCGAGTAATGCACGACGGACTTCTTTCAGGGTTTCTGCTACGTTTACCTCGGTAATCTTACCGTGACCTTTTAATATATGGAAAGCTTTGTCGAGTTTGTCGCTTAAATTATCGAACATAATTGATGTATCTTTTATTGAAGTGCAAAGATAAACTAATTAGAGAATTAGACAATTGCATATTGGTATTATTCAACAATGAAGGATTGAATTTTAAAATCCTTATAAAAGTGCGATCCATGCTGTTTTATAATCAATTTATTCAACTTTTTACAGTGCTGTTTTGATAATCGGACAAACTGGCAACTTACACCTGGCGATGCACGAATCGTGGATTGTTTATTTCAACAAGGCAAGCAATGCAGCATCATTTGAAAATGCAGCATACTCGAAAGCCGTCTTCCCGAGATCATCCCTTTGCGTTTTATCCGCATCATACTCCAAAAGCAATTCTACCAGTTCAATGTTCTTGAATTGTACGGCACATATCAATGCCGTATTTCCGCAGCCATCACGGATATTGGGATCTGCACTTTTCTCCAGCAAGAGTCTTGCAATGGTATTGTTCCCTTTAGTCGCACAGGCCATCAATGCAGTACCCATTTCGCTTAAGACATCAATGTCCTCCACTATGTTCATGAGGTAACGGGCAACTTCATCATTACCCATGTGGCAAGCCATTATCAATGGAGTAATCCCTTCCTTGTTGGTCTGATTGACTGCTTCAGCATTCTCTTCCACGGTCCGCCTGATCTCTTCAACGGTGCCTTTCCTGGCAATACTGAAAATATCATCCTGCAGATAGGCTGCTTTTGAAACAAAAAAAACAATCATCGTGTAAATCAGTTTCCTCATGGTTGCATAGGTTAGTTTTTGTATTGCCACAAAAAATCGTATTATCTGGGAGGCGGCTTCCAATTGAGTGGGTTAAATAAAAACAGCCTTGTTGGGAATTACCCTAACTCATTTCAAACATATTTACAAAAAAGAAAAACCAGCCTCGAGAGACTGGTTCTTCCTGATTAACAAAAACTATATATAAAAAACTATCCGAAGATTAAAATTTGAATACAATGTCTATGAAGGGAACACTGTATAGATTCGGATCGGTAGAACCTCCGCCTCCGTAGAACCTCGTTTCAAGGATTTCCATATCGTTTGTTTCAAAAGGCAATATGGGTGGTTGTGGTCCTTGATTTTGAGATCTTTCAATGTATCTTCCGATTCCGCTTCCTTCTCCAGCTTGTACGATCCTCCTGATCGTATAAACTGCATTGGGCGTCAGGGTGATTTCACCTCCAAACTCGTTAAGCACATTGATATATTCTGTCTGCGCAGAAGAAAAGGCATATACTTTGGAGTACACTATAAATCCTTGCTGATCTTCTATTTCTATGGTATAATTCACTGGCGATGAACCTTGTTCTCCTCTGTAACCGATAGAGCAGATCGTCCTGTAGGCATCTTTTATCACAAACTTGTATTCGTGAACCAATGCGTCCATTGAATTCAGTTCTTCTACATTGTTCATCCCTTTAAGGCTGTCGTAAGCGGTCTGGAAGTAAGAGGTTCCCGGATCACAGCCTGGCACCTGGATGGTATCACAATCTGCGATTGCCTGTATGATGATGGCCCACAATTCATCATTGTTTTGAGCGGTAATGGTTTGTCCGTCCTGGTTTATAACAGTCATCGGGTAATCAATTCCGTAATAATCGTTCGGCCCCAATCCGGCTAGGAACGAGATCAACTCTGCATCATTATTAAAGGTATAATTATCAGCCACCTGGAATTCGCTGTTATAGGTAAAAAGATGCAAAGGATATACAATCGTCAAGCAATTGATAGGCTGCTCGTCAACCGGAACCACGACATCATCACATTCGTGTGCCTTGACATAGAACTCAGATTCCGAACCGATCATAACTTCGCTGTTATCAGGATAGATCACCGTTATCGGAAAAACAAAATCTACCGTATTGTATTGGCTTGGGTAATTAATGAATGTTGCTTCAACAGTGGCAAAATCTTCTTCCGATGTCACCAGTATCGGCTGGTTGTTTACCAATATTTCAACTGGCAATTTAACCTTGAAACAATCCGTACTGTCGATAATATTGTCAGAGGTAGGATCGCTCATTGAAACCCTCTTCAGCATATTGGTAAGCGGAGCTGACTTGCTTAATGTTTCTGTACCGGGAGCAACCAGTTCATTTTCTTCATTCTGGCATGATGTGAAAAGCAATGAACCGATTCCTGCCAACAAGAACAACTGTATTTTTTTGGTTAATTTCATAAATAGTAAAAATTTAGCGGTTTGGTATTAAAACAGACGATAGATAAAAAACCCTACCTGATAGGGGTTCTTTTTTCAATTAAAAACTATATTTGAATACTGTTAAAAAAAGCATTTTATAAAAGTAGGGTTTTTATCCTTTTGACTGTTATCCACACGTAAATGTGTCTATAAATTAATGAGAGAAAGAAATAAGATAGGGGTTTGCGAAGAAATGGCTTTTGCCAGCTTCTTCCACGCTAACGTAAAAGCCTTGCGCAATTATTTGTTGTATAAATATGGTGATGAGGAGCAGGCCAACGACGTCTCGCAGGAAGCCTTTATCAAATTATGGGAGAACTGTTCGGAGGTTCCATTGGAGAAGGCGAAATCTTTTGTATACAAGGTGGCCAATAATTTGACCTTGAATAAAATTGCCCACCAGAAAGTCAGGGTGACTTTTGCGAAAAATGAAAGTCCGCTGCAGCACACGAACGAAAGTCCTGAATTTATCCTCGAGCAGGACGAATTCAAAGTAAAATTAGAAAAAGCAATCCAGAACCTGACCGAATCACAGCGGACGGCATTTTTATTGAACAGGATTGACGGAAAAAAATACAGTGAAATTGCCGAAATACTGGACATTAGCGTAAAAGCGGTCGAAAAACGGATCAGCGGTGCGCTGGTGGCACTCAGGGCAGAAATTGGAAATATAAAGTAGGGTTTTTCAAATCCAGATTGTTATATACTATCAAAGAATAAAAAAATGGAAGAGCAACACGATTTGGCAAAATGGCTGGCCGGTGAAATGACGCAAAGTGAATTGGAAGCTTTTGAACGTTCGGCAGATTTTGTGACCTATAAAAAGATAAAAGAACTTTCCGCCCAGATGAAAGTTTCAGATTTTGATACGCAGAATATGTATCAGAATGTAATACAGCGCAAAAAAGTAAAACCGGTCATCAGGCTTCAAGACAGATGGTTTTCAAGAGTTGCGGCCGTGTTGGTCGTAGCATTGGGAATTGCTTTTCTTGTAAGACCCTATGTACCCACTACAGAATATGCTTCGGCTGGAGAAAAAAACACTTTCTTGCTTCCTGATAATTCTGAAATCGTATTGAATTCAGATTCTGAAATCAACTACAAGAAGTGGAATTGGAACAATGAAAGAAGTTTGGAATTAAAGGGAGAAGCTTTTTTCAAGGTAGCCAAGGGAGAAAAATTTACTGTTGCCACCCATCTGGGAAAAGTTACCGTTGTGGGAACCCAATTCAACATCAAGGCCCGAGACAACAACTTTGAAGTAGAATGTTACGAGGGAAAAGTAAAAGTGGCCTTTGGAAAGAAGACCATTTTCCTTGCCAAGGGACAAAATATCGTGGTACAGGACAATACCCAGATCGAAGCAATTCCATTGACCAATCTGCAGCCGGCCTGGTTGGGCAACGAGATAAAGTTCAACAACAATTCGTTGGCGGAAGTGGTTGAAGAGTTGGAACGCCAATACAACATCACCATCGAAAGCACCATAGATTCCAGTGAATCATTTACAGGAACATTACCCCTGAAAAACCTGGATGCTGCCTTGCAAATCATCAGCAAGACGCACCATCTTAAATACGAAAGGGCAACCAACCAAAGGATTATCTTGACAAAGGAATGATAAAAATCCAGAAGCTATTATGGTTGATCTTAATTGTTTTTAGTGTTTCTGGAAATGTCTATTCCCAACAAAAAAAAGGAGTACAACCGTTGAAAGAAATCCTCAAGGCAATTTCAAGACAACATGATGTTCAGTTCAATTATATCGAGGAGGAGGTTTCAGTCATCAAATTGGAACCTCCTGTTCGCACATTGGCATTGGCTGAAAAACTGGACTATCTCGAAGCAAGGACTACATTGGAATTTGAAATCATCAACACCAAATACATTGCTGTTTCTTCCAGAAAAAATATAGTTGCCCCAAGCCAGCCGACAGATACGATTCTTCCGATTGACTTGAGCGAAATCAAGATAGAGCGCTATCTTACAACGGGAATGTCTAAAAATATCGACGGAACTTTTACCGTCAATCCAAAGAAATTCGGAATCCTTCCAGGGCTTATTGAGCCAGACGCCTTGCAGACAATGCAACAGATTCCAGGGATCTACAGTGCCGACCAGACCATCTCGAACATCAATGTCAGGAGTGGAACCCACGACCAGAATTTATTCCTGTGGAATGGCATCCGGATGTTTCAAACGGGCCACTTCTTCGGATTGATCTCAGCCTTCAACCCATCCTTGGCACAAAAAATCACCATCTCCAAGAATGGCAGCTCCGCCTTTTATGGTGAAAGTATTTCGAGTGTAATTGACATCTCATCCCTTTTTGACGGTATCGAGAATTCCAATTATGGCGTAAGCAGCAACCTCATAAGTGCTGAATTCAATGCGAAGGTCAAGACTTCCAAGAAATCGAGTTTCCAGATATCAGGCAGGCGTTCCTTTACCGACCTGGCTTCTTCCCCAACCTATCACAGCTATTACGACAGGGTTTTCCAGAACACGATGGTAAAGAATCTCAGCACCAACGAAAACATCAATTACAATACCGACGAGAAATTCTATTTTTATGATTTCACTGCACAGTACCAGCAGAAGATTGGCTACAGGACCGAACTTATTTTCGACGCGATCGGTATCAACAATTGCTTGAAGATCACCCAGAGTGATGCAGCCGCTTCTCGAAAAAGCAATCTGGAACAGCAAAATTTCGGTGGAAGCGTGATGCTGAAAACCAAGTGGAACGAAAGAACGCATACCAAGATCAGCGGCTATGCTTCCTATTACAATCTGGACGCCACTAACGAAGCCATGGAAAACGATCAGGTATTGTCACAACAGAATAGTATTTTTGATTACGGCTGGAGACTGGAAAACAAGCACATCATCAGCGAGAACCTGACGTTCAACAACGGGTATCAATACAACGAAATTGGTGTTGGCAGCAGGGAACTTATCAACAATCCTGAATTTGGCAAGAAAGTCAGGGAGGTTATCCGGTCGCACGCCTTGGTTTTGGAAACCGAAATCAAGAACAAGCAAAACAACATCTTCCTGAAGGCTGGCTTGCGTAGCAACTACATCGAGGATTTTGGCCGATTGCTGCTCGAACCGCGCCTGCAATTCAATTATGCCTTCAGCAAAAAATTCAACATCGAAGTTCTCGGTGAACACAAAAGCCAGATCACTTCGCAGATTATCGACATGCAGCAGGATTTTCTTGGAATAGAAAAAAGACGCTGGACTTTGGCAAATGATGAAACTATTCCAATCCAGCGAAGCAAGCAGATATCATTAGGCTTCAGCTTCAAGGATAAGAATTGGCTCCTCACGCTCGATAATTACTACAAGAAGGTAACCGGAATTTACAGTCCGAGCCAGGCTTTCCAGAACCAGTTGGAATTTTCCAGAATCAATGGAGATTACTCGGTTATAGGTTCGGAGGTTTTGATTCAGCGAAATCTGAAACACTTTTATACTTGGTTGAGTTACGGATTGTCCAACAGTGAATATACCTTCAGCGAAACGCTTCCCGAGCAATTCGCGAATAATTTCCAGATCGTACATACCATTTCCTGGGCTGGAATTTACGAATGGAAGAACCTGAAAATTGCCCTTGGCACCAAGTGGCATTCGGGCAGGCCGGAAACTTCACCATCAACAAGCAATCTTGATTTCAGCAATCCTTCCAAACCGCAGATTATCTACAATAACCCGAACAATAGGAACATGAGCGAATTTTTTGAAGTGAACCTCTCGGCAAATTACAATTGGCTGCTCACTCCAAGATCGAGCCTGCAATTTGGATTTTCCGTACTGAATATCCTGAACAGGGAGAATATCGTCAACCGCTATTACAGGGTCAACAAAACCAACGAATCTATTGAAAGCGTAAATACGCTTGCACTGAAAAGAACGCCAAACTTGAGTGTCAAGTTTAGTTTTTAATCCACCTTTGCCTTATTAAAAGATCAGCCACAACTTTTAGAATTGTGGCTGATGCTGATATTAATTCTTTTCGAAAGTCAGGTAATCCGTGCCCCCGTTTCCTCCGCTGACGTCCACAAGCTTGATTCTTGTCGCAGTTCTCTCCAGGACATCCCAATCATCGGTAAGGTCAATGAATGAATTTGGGGAAGGTGCATTAAAAGTCAGGTCGAAGTCGATGTCGTTCGGACTGTCATCGTCACTGTCATCCGTAACGCTCCAAAGTCCTGAATAAGTATTGGTTCCGTTGGTGGCTACCACCGCATTGTTATCGGCAGTAAAAGTGAAATTGTAGCCCGCAAAATCATTTGTTTCATCGTTTCCACTGTCGATATAGCTGGTAACACGCCAGGTTCCAGTAGAAATGGTCTGCACGATTTCATTTACCGTTGGGTTGTTTGTCGAACCTCCATTATCGTCGGAACTGCAGGACGTGATAAAAAAAACACTGCTTGCCAGCATTGCCAGAATTACTTTCTTTTTCATTTTTTTTAGTTTTTAGGTTAATAAAACTTGAGTTATAACTAAAATTAACGATTTCTCCTTTAATTTAGTATAATGCAGCACCAATTTTAATTGAATTTAAATTGTTTTCATAAAATTGATTCCTACGCCCAAAGAATGATTGTTATCTTAAAACTGAAAATAAATAAAAGGCTGCGGCCCGCTGGTTGAAGTAGCGTACACCACCCAGAAGGTAAGGGCCAAGACCAATGCCTTGATTACGATTGGCATCTTATCAAAACATGATTTCATAAAACCAACCACCCTGTCCGGAAGGAAATGCCAGGCAAATCCTATCGCCATTACAATAAACACATTTTGATAGCCTTGGATGATGGTAAGCCATTCGTTGAGATGGAATTGCAGCTTCCCTATGTTGCTGATGACTTCAAAAGCTGTCTTGAAATCTTTTGCCCTGAAGAAAATCCAGCAAAAGACGACGAAATGAAACGTGAGGATGACACTGATGAACCAAGTCAGTTTGTTTTTTGGCAGCTTGATGTAATCCTTGAAGAAACGCTCCACAACCAAAGCCAAGCCGTGCAATACTCCCCAGATGACAAACTTCCATGAAGCTCCGTGCCACAATCCGCCGAGCAGCATCGTCAGGAATAAATTGACATACATCCGGACTTTTCCTTTACGGTTACCGCCAAGCGAGATATAAAGATAATCACGCAACCAAGTGGACAATGAAATGTGCCATCTTCTCCAGAATTCTGTAATCGAAGCTGATTTATAAGGCGTCCTAAAGTTGACCGACAGCTTGAAGCCCATCAATAGGGCTATACCGATGGCCATATCAGAGTAACCCGAAAAGTCACAGTAGATCTGGATGGCATAGCCATAGGAAGCCATCAGATTCTCGAAAGACGTATAGGTGTTTGGAGAATCAAATACGCGATCCACAAAATTCAGTGAGATATAATCCGAAATGAAGGTCTTTTTTATAAGACCTCCTATGATGAGGAACAATGCCCTGTTCACATCTTCGCGTGTAAGGTTCAGCTTGGCATAAATCTGCGGGATGAACTCGGAGGCTCTTACTATCGGCCCTGCTACAAGTTGTGGAAAAAAGGACACGAAGAACATATAATCAAGGATGTTCTTTGTCGGCTGGAGCTCCCTCCTGTAGATATCAATGATGTAACTCATCGACTGGAAGGTGTAAAACGAAATCCCTACCGGAAGGATTATGTCATGAAACGGAATATTATGGTCAAACAATCCATTGTAATTATCAATCAGGAAGTTCGTGTACTTGAAATAACCCAGGAAGGAAAGATTCAAGATGACACTCAAGACCAGATAAAACTTACGATAACCTTCAAGCACCTCGTTGTAGAGCAACTTGGCCAGATTATAATCCACGACTCCCGAAAACAGCAAGAGTACAAAATAGGCACCGCTCGATTTATAGTAGAAGAATAAGGAGAAAGCAAAAACATAAACGTTTCTCAGTGTAAACGTTTTGGCTTTTGTCGTCAGGATGTAAATCGGATAAAATATCAAAAACATCCCCAGGAACAAGGCAGTATTGAATAATATCGGTTCCTTTTGGTTGAACGTAAACCAACCTTCAACGGTAGCCATTGTGACAGTTCCGAAAATTTCGGTGAACCAATTCGGCATTTGAGATAAACTTATCACTCTTTGATCGTTTTATAATTTTGAAAAGCTTTCAGGATGGCTTCTGCCAACAAATCGCCTTGTTTTTCGTATCCTGCTTTGGTATAATGTACCTTGTCCCGGCCAATCAGGCCTCTTTGCGTATTTCTTCCGACACCATACAAGCCACCGAACTGCGAATACAAATCCCAAACGGCATAGTTGAATGCTTCGGCCCTTTCGATGATTTTCTGGGCATAATCGGCGCAGAAGGTATTTGGATATTTTCGCTTGAACAAAGAGGGTGGCGATGTTGCCACCAAAATTTCCGCATTCGGATTTTGTGCTTTCGCACTCTGGATGAATACATCCAGCTGTTGCATGTAATCCTCCGAACGCATATGGTCGAAGGACTCATTTGTTCCAAGCGAAATCACGATCAGATCAGGCTGGAGCGCTTTCAATTGTTCAAAAAACATAGGATATTTATTATAATCCGACAGCTTTGCCCCGTTGACGCCGATGTTATGGTACACGATTCCTGATTTATCGTTCTCCAATACGACGCCATTCAGCTCGAATTGCTTTTCATCCTTGTTTGGGATCAGGTAAATCCTTTCCAGTATTTCCTCGCTTCTGTAAAAATGGGAGTTATCATCTGCGAGCATTTCCAACGGGATAAATTCCGAACGCGAAATGGAACGCTTCTGCATTTCACCTGTCGGAATCTTCAAGGTCTTTCCAGCCCGGATATTGTTCGATTTCAGCCCGTTTGCCTTTTTAAGTTGCGCTACGGAAACATTGTATTTGTCGGCTATGATCGACAAGGCTTCACCATTTTTGATCCTATGCGTAATTTTCTTCGGCACATCCGACTCCAGGACGATGGTCTTCTTAGCGGTTGCGACCTGAAAGGTATTTGCGTTTTTTGGCGTGACGATTTTAATAAGATTGAAAAAATTATCAGCTTCTTTAGCATTTACTTCAATAGCAAAATCATCATTTCGGGAAGAAAGCAAGATGCCACTCAGGCCGACATTGCTTCCGTTTACAGGAGAAACAACCCTGTAACTGCTCCAGCTCTCATTGGACGAAAACTTTACATCCCACGAACCGTTTGTCCGGGCCAGATTATGTGGAAAAATCAAACCCCTTCCGCCATTTCCAAAAGTATCCTGCAATTTTTCACGGACAATATTGGTCATCAGATCGGCTTGAATGTGCGAATCGCCAATGTGCACGATGTTCACTTTTTGTGAAGTTGGATTGGCTTGCAGATCTGCCAGCTTTTGATAAAACTTGCGTATTGCATTTGGATTGAGGAGGCCGTTGTCGGGAATGGCAACCTCGATCGTGTCAACCGAAACGGAATCAATTTCCACATAGGACGAATCGATTGTCTGGGCTGAAACGATGCCAGCAAAAAACAAGAACAACACTATGTAATGCCACTTAATTTGCATCTTTTTCCTCCTCCTCTTTTGGAAAAATAGTATCCAGAAGCGATTTCTCTTTTTCCTTTTCCGGTTGTTTTCGATTTTGTCTTAAAACTTTATATTGCTTGTAACCGTCATTTAACTGTTGATATAGCAGCCCTGCAATCTTTTTCGCTCCCCTGAAGTTGAAATGCGTGTAATCCTTATTGGCCATGGCCGGCTCTTCTTCCGTCCATTTTACCATTGAACCATCGCCACCCATCAAGGTGTAAAGGTTGACATAACTTGATTTTGTCTTGACGGCATAACGCTTCTGGGCATTCGTCAACGGCACCACGGCCGAATCCGTTTTCATTTCCGTCTCGTATTTCGAAGCTTTATCGGCAGTGGAGACAATCAGGATTGAAACGCCTGGGAAACATTCCTTCAAGCGGTTTACGGTCCGTGTCATACTCTTATCGTACCACGTATAATCCTTGGTTCCGTAATTCAAAACATTGGTTCCGTAATGGAGGATGATCAAATCATAGTCCAATTTCTCCTGGAATGCCCTCATCAAGGAAACATCAAACTTGGAAATTGGAATCCCCGAATTTCCCCTTTGTGAAAAATTATCCACGTGGACACCTTTTCCATCGTCGAAATTAAATCCGTAGATCGGAATAGAATCTGCCTTGATAAAATCCGCCTTCAACGCTTTCAAACCCGATTTTGGAAGCGCAAGCGTATTCAAAAGGTTGTTCGGAAGCAGTTTTTTATGCAACGTATCTTTCCCGATGATAAAGCTGACTTCTCCACCCTTGTTCCTTGCACTTCCGTAGAAAAGTGTCGGATTGTCTAACTGTGAGGTGAATCTTGACCTTCCTGCCTTGAATTTCACCCACTCTACATTGGCAGTATCATTCGCAAAAAACACGTGGCCGTTTACACCGAAAGGTCTTTTGGGATATTTTACATTCAAGTACGATTGGGTTTTCCAATTGCCTGAAAATTGGTGTTCGATGGAACTTCTTGAACCCGCAGATTCTGAAGTAATGGCTACAAAACCAACTCCGGTTCCGCCAAAATCCTGTTGGAAATAATTCCTGAAATCCTGCACGATCATGTCTCCATCGGTCATGGAGTCGCCAAAATAAGCAATCCTCACATTCCCTTTCTGGGCCGTCTCAAGCTGGTATAATTTTTCGTAGAAGGCAATCAGGTATTGATTTCCCTTGTAATTTTCATAGCTTTCTTCCGGAAAAGTAACGCCATTGGTCTCGTAATACACGATAGGCTGATTGGCCAGCGTATCGCCAATATCTGCCTTTGAGGCATCTTCGGCTTCGAAGGCATCAATCAGCATACTGTCGATTAATACGTTCTTGGTCGTTCCGGCCTTTTCAGAAAATATCTTTTTAGGAAGCACTTTTTTTACTCCCAAAAAGAAAATTGCTGACAAAAGAATAATCAGGAAAGATTGAAAAAAATAAGGCTTATTCGATTCCACTTAAATAGTTATGAGTTATAAGTTATGAATTATGAGTTTGCTTTACTTGTAATAATAATGCTTCGTATTATCTTTAGCAATTCAACTGCATCGTCTTTCATACTCCTGTATTCTGTTTCATTTATATAATTTGTTTCTCTTAACAACTCCAACCAGTAGATACTTTCATCGCATTCTTTTTGAGAAATTGATAATTTATGTATAAAATCAGCTTTGCTTTGTCCATTCACAGCTTCCCTGACATTTGCACCTATTGAAGTTCCAGAACGTAGAAACTGCTTGCTCATTACAAATTCTTTCCTTTCGCTCAATATCTTGTAAAAGTTCACAACCCTTACGGCAAATGCAAAACTTTTGTTTTTCACGATACTTTCACTCATAACTTATAATTTAAAACTCTCTACATACGTTCAGGAACCGAAATCCCCAATAAACCAAATGCAGAAGCAATCGTCTCGGCTACTTTCTGAGACAATTGCACCCTGAATGTTTTTTCAGTCGTATTGTCAGAACCCAGGATCGGCACCACTTGATAGAAGGAATTGTATTCCTTTACCAGATCATACGTATAATTGGCAATCAAGGCCGGACTGTGATTTTGAGCGGCATTCTGGATTACTTCCGGATACAATTCCAATTGCTTGATCAATTCTTTCTCCTTTTCATGCAGGTTTACTTCTGTTGTCGAAAAAGTTATGTTGTTGAAAGCAAAATCTGCCTTGCGGATGATCGATTGGATCCTTGCATACGTATATTGGATAAATGGTCCCGTATTTCCTTGAAAATCTACTGATTCTTCAGGATTGAACAAGATTCTCTTTTTAGGGTCAACTTTTAAGATATAATATTTCAAGGCACCAAGACCGATCGTATTGTATAATTTCGCCTTTTCTGCATCAGAATAACCTTCCAGCTTTCCCAGTTCTTCAGAAATATTCTTGGCGGTGTCCGTCATTTCGTTCATCAGATCATCGGCATCGACTACTGTTCCTTCACGGCTTTTCATTTTTCCAGAAGGCAGATCGACCATTCCGTAAGAAAGGTGGAATAAATTTTCAGACCAGTCAAATCCCAGCTTCTTCAGGATCAGGAACAAGACCTTGAAGTGATAATCCTGCTCGTTTCCAACCGTGTAAACCATTCCGCCAACATCTGGAAAATCCTTCACACGTTGGATGGCTGTTCCGATATCCTGCGTCATGTAAACCGCAGTTCCATCTGAACGAAGCACGATTTTTCGATCCAGGCCTTCATCCGTCAGATCAATCCAAACCGAACCATCCGGGTCTTTTTCGAAGACACCTTTTTCCAATCCGATCTGAACCACGTCCTTGCCCAGAAGATAAGTATTGCTTTCGTAATAATAAGAGTCAAAATCAACTCCCATCGTTTTATAGGTGGAGGCAAAACCATCGTATACCCATTGGTTCATTTTTTTCCAAAGGGCCATCACTTCTGGTTTTCCAGCTTCCCAATCCAAAAGCATTTGTTGTGCTTCCAGGATTATTGGCGCTTGTTTTTTTGCTTCCTCTTCAGTTTTTCCTTGTGCTACCAATTCGTTGATCTGGTTTTTATATTCCTTGTCAAAGGCAACATAGTAATTCCCTACCAATTTATCTCCTTTCAAGCCCGTACTTTCAGGAGTTTCGTTCTTACCCGATTTCTCCCAGGCCAGCATCGATTTGCAGATATGGATTCCCCTATCGTTGATGATTTGCGTCTTGTAAACTTTCTTTCCCGAAGCCTTGATGATTTCAGCAACGGAATACCCCAGAAGATTGTTTCGAACGTGGCCGAGATGCAGGGGCTTGTTGGTATTTGGCGAAGAATATTCCACCATTACCGCTGTCTCGTCCTCTTTTGGCGTTACAAATCCGAAGCTTTTATCTTCTCTAATCGTATTGAAAAAATCCAAATAATAAGCATCCGAGATCACGATGTTCAAGAACCCTGAAACAACATTGAACGCTTTCACCTCTTTTACATTTTCTACCAGATAACTTCCAATCTTGTTTCCCAACTCCACTGGATTGCTCTTGATTTGCTTCAATAACGGGAAAAGCACCATTGTAATATCACCTTCAAACTCCCTGCGGGTTGCCTGGAATTCAACTTTTTCAACAGTAGTATCGAATACAACCTGAATTGCTTTCTGGATTTCCGGGGTAAGTGTTTGAATCAATGACATCGTAATTTTTTTTAAGTGTGCAAAGATAATTCTAATTCGTTAATTTGAAGTAGTAAAATTTATAATATCTCTCGATAATTTCACATTTGATTTTTATGCAAACAAAACACCAAATCAGGATGCAATTAAAGGCTGAAAATTTTATTTTTGCAATATGTCAGACTCTATTCGAAACAGCAAGGCGCTTCAATTATTTTGTGCTCTCATAGCACTCTATGTACTCCATTACGGTACTGATGGGACTGCTGCTTATCGTGATGGGGTTTGGGATAATGCAACCCTCAATCATCCGCAAAGTGTGACGGCATTGATCCTCGAACAAATCTTTGGACTGGAAAACGAATTCCCTGACTGTGATGAATATGATTCCGAGACGAACACTGCTTTGGAGAAATCGGGAGCTGCAGATCTTTTCCTTGTTCCAGCCCATGTCTTGAAGATACATCTATTCCTGCCTCTATCAACTATCAAGGAAATAGGGTTCTGCAAGACCCCAAGGCTGCAGGCCTATTTTGAAATCCATTCCCCTCCTCCCGAAGTTTAATTTGTATCTCTATTTTTTCTTGCCTTGTCATTAATGATCAAGGACAGCATTGAAATATTCTTATACAAATTAAAATGAAAGCACCTTTTTTAAAAACTGCATTGGCTTCCAGTGCTGCGGTACTCCTATTTTTAACATCCGTTACCGCCCAGGACAAGAAGACACAACAAAATACGATCGACAGCTTATATATTGAAGAAATCCAAGATATAAAAAGCCCTGTAAAAGTATTACATGCCGAACCATTATACATAGACCTGATCAGGGATCTCGGTGCCCGGAAAGGCGAAAAAGAATGGAATGTCGGATTTGGACTTACAGACAACAACAGCTATGACCAATATCTGGCCCTGGTGGAATATGAATGGGCTCCAATGGACCGGCTTGGACTTGAAATTGAACTTCCTTTTACATTCTACCCCTCGAATAATAACAGCAACACGCCCGGCAGCAAATTAAACGGATTGAAAATGGCCGTCCAATATTCATTCTTTGTTTCCGAGAAACTCAAGACTTCCCTCGCAATTGGATACATCAATGAGTTTGAATTGACGGATTTCAACCGTTACACCAATGCAAGATTATTTACCGGCAATATATACAATCCTTTCTTTGTCGCTGCAAAACGCTGGGGCAACAACTTCCATACGCTCCTTTATACAGGCCCTTCAATAGTGCATCATTTTGCAGACGACAGCACGGTGACTTCCTGGCAGATCAACAGCAATTTTCATTATATGATCCCCGGGACACGCAATTTCATAGGTATTGAATTCAACAAGGTCGCAACCAAAAGTGATTTTGACATGACCATAAGGCCGCAAATGAGGGTTGGCGTCAGTGAAAATGTCCTGATCGGAATCGTAACGGGAGTTCCAATCAGCCGCGAAAACGAAAGATTCAGTTCTTTCCTGAGGCTGATCTATGAACCCGGACATTAAAAACACACAAACATTTGAAAGCCCTTAATGCTTTTATTTACAAGGGTTTTCAAGTGTTTTTCCTCTCATCGCAAAATATATCTTTCATTTTTTTGGAAAAAAATGTAACATAATTCCAAATCAAGTGTCTATTAGGGAACTTGAATGAGTTTTTCATTTGGGTTGAACATCAATCATCAATCAAAAAACAAACGTTATGAGAATTAAGTTGCTCTTCCTGTTCCTTTTGGGGACCCTGTTTTCTATGAACGCCCAAAACATAGGAACGATTTCAGGAAAAGTCGTGGACCAGAAAAATGTACCCGTTTCCTATGCAACCATTGCCATAAAAGAAGGCGAAGCGGTTATCACTGGAGGAATCACGGATGACAATGGAGATTTCCAAATCAAGAATCTGGCTTTGAAGAATTATACGGTTGAAGTTCAATTCATCGGATATAATACTTTTATCATAAAGGCTGATTTGACCAGCCAAAAGAGCATTGCACTTCCTAAAATTACTTTATTGGAAGAAGCTACCCAGCTTCAAGGTGTGGAAGTCGTTCAGGAACGTTCGACTGTGGAGCAAAAAATCGACAGGAGGGTGATCAATGTTGGCCGTGATTTGACTACTGCCGGAGCCACTGCATCGGAAATAATGAACAACATCCCATCTGTGAATGTGGACCAGGACGGGAAGATCTCCTTGAGGGGTAACCAGAATGTCCGTGTCTTGATCGACGGAAGGCCAACCAATATCGACCCTGCACAATTGCTGAAGCAGATTCCATCTACTTCCATCAAGAAAATAGAATTGATTACCAATCCGAGTGCGAAATACAATCCGGAAGGAATGTCGGGAATCATCAACATCGTGCTGCACAAGAACTCCAATGACGGCTTCAACGGAAGCTTGAATGCAGGAATCACTTTTGGAGAAACACCAAAATTCAACAACTCCTTGGATATGAATTACAGGACTGGGAAAGTGAACTTTTTCGGGAATGTTGGAAGCAACTTTGGAAAATATTTCAATGAAGGTGAAATCAATCGTCTTGACAACAATTCACGCCAGAACTTGGATATCGTGAACGATAACGAATCGTATCTGTACAAGATCGGGATGGATTATTACATCAACGACAACAACACTTTATCTTTCTATACGAATCAAAATGCCGTAGATGGGACCGGAAATGTGAATACCGACATCAACTATTTGAGCTTTACACAGCCAAGGGTTTTGCAACTTGCGGAATACCTGACCGACAATAAAAGTGGGGCTTATAATTTAGCCTACAAGCACAAATTTGCAAAAGAAGGACACGTTTTGGATTTCGAAGGCAATTACAATGATTACGAACAGAACCAAGATGCAAATTTCAACACCACGATTTTTGACACACCAAATACCAGCGATATTTATTCGGACAAGATAAAGGACAGCAGGCAACTATCCACCTTAAACGTGGATTACATCAACCCGCTTTCTGAAAAATCTACTTTGGAACTTGGTGCCGAAGCGAGAATGACGAGGACGGAGAACAATTATCTTACAGGAAATACGCTTTCTACGTTTACCATCAGTCAATACGATTATGATGTGGACATCTATTCGGCCTATGCTACATTCGGACAAAAATTTGAAAAATTCAGCTACCAGGTTGGGGCGCGTTTTGAAAGCTACAAGGTGAAAGCCGATTTCAGAAGCAACGACATTGATCCTGCACAACAGCACAAGTATTTTGAAGACGATTACATGACGGTCTATCCATCAGCGTATCTTACTTACAACCTGAATGAAAAGAATATGTTCCAATTGAGCTACAGCCGTCGTGTGGACCGACCAAGCCTGGAACAGACGAAACCAATCAGGGAGTTTTCCACACCATTGGTTACTAGTTTGGGAAATCAGGAGCTTGAGCCACAATTTACGAACTCCATGGAGGTAAATTATACCAAGATGTTTGGAAAAGGTTCTTCTTTCACGGCAGGGGTCTATTACCGATTGATCAACGACGAAATCAACCGTGTGCTTTATCCAAACGACGCCACGCCAGACAACGACGATGACTTGATCATGAGTTTTGCCAACTTTGACAACAACAAGGCTTTCGGATTTGAATTGTCGGCCAATTACAAGATCACGAAATGGTGGGACGTTCAGCCGTCAATTGATTATTCGAGCATTTCACAGAAAGGTTTGGTGTCTGTCATAAGACCTGGAACCAGCCCGGTTGTTTTTGATTATGTGGAGAAGGAAATTGATGCCAATGCATTCAATGCGCGTCTGAACAGTAATTTCAGGGTGAACCCGAGACTGAGTTTTCTTTTGTTCGGATTTTACAGGGGCGGAGTGGATGGAATCCAGAACAACAGCCACGAAATGTACAAGATTGACGCGGGAGGAAGATATACGCTTCTAGACAACAAGATGTCAATCAGCGTCCGTTTCAATGATATCTTCGATCAGATGGAATACGGTTTTGATTCTAAAAATCCTTACGTGAGCCGTGGACGATTCGGCTGGGAAAGCCAGACGGTTTATTTCGGAATCAACTATATGTTCGGAGGTGGCAAGAACAGGGCGTTACAAAGAAAATACCGCGACGACAACACCAAGCAAGGTGGCGGCGGAATGTTTTAATTTTATTTATTATTTGAGTTAGTTGGAGAAAAATCCCGTATCGTTCAAGGATACGGGATTTTCTTTTTTTTACCTTTTTCACTTATCCAATGTAATTTCTACGCAAAGCAAAACCGCTGTCAAATCTATCACTAAAGCATATCTCAAAATTATCCTTAAGGACAATAGTGTGACATGGCTGGATAATAAAGATTGTGCTTCTTTTTATGAAGTACTTTAGCGCGGAAATTCTATTTCAACCCATTTTTTGAAATAGAGCCAACCTCACTAATTTACAAAACGGATAATGAAAACAGCACTTACTATTAAAGCAACAAGCACATCCAAGCAGATGAAGAAAAACAATCTACTGCCTTTTAGGTGCTTTGCAATTACAGCACTACTAATGATTACTTTCTCTTCCTGCAACGATGATGATGCCCACCACGACCCTGCTACAGTTGCATGCAAGACCAGGCCCGACCGCATTTCTTTTGGCGGTGACGTAAGTGATATGGTATACAACGCACAGGACCAGCTGATCAAAATAACCACTTCTGACTATAACATCGCTGCTCCGACACTACCACCTGTTGTTTCAGTGTACACCATAGATTACAATGCGCAGGGAAATGCCAGCAAAGTATCCAAATTGGTAGACAATCAGTTGGAAGTATACTACGAATTGGAATATAATACGAGCGGTAAAATAGCAAAACAGTCCGAGTTCAATGCCCAGGGTGCATTAGTCGCATACACTACAGCAGCATACAATACCAACAGTGTTTTGACAAGCATCACTACCCACAACGAAGGTTCTTCGGCAGAAGTGACCAGTACGTACGAGTATGCGGATGGCAATCTGGTAAAAAAAACAGTCCAGAACCTTTACGACCTCGATTCGCAAGAATATTACAATGCAGACTATACCTATAGTTACTTCCTTGACAAGGAAAACAAAGTAGAGCCTTATTTTGAAGGTCCTCTCGGATTGCTTTTTATCTCCAATCTGTCCAATCAACAAGCGCTGCAATACCTTCCAAAAAGCGGTATCTACCAGTTGTTCTTTGCCAAGGAAACCGCTTTTGAGACAAAGATGCTGAAGAACATTGAAATCATAGCGCATCGCTACAGCACCCGCGACACCACCCATATTGACTATTCGTATGACTATGATACCGATGGATTTCCAACAAAGCAGAGGGGCAATTATAAGAATATTACCCGACGTTACGTGCCAGGCCCATTTGGAGGATCTGTATTGCTTGTTACGCCGGTCAATAATTCTTTTGAAAGCACTGTGAACTTTTCATGCAACTAAGAAATTGGTTCGTATAAGTCTGCTGAACGGATTTACTATCGCCCTAAACAATGCTCAAAATTAGTATCTTTATACGATAAGTAATTAACCTTTAAAACACTAGAGTGATGAAAAAGATAATTGTTTTGGCATCCGCTTCAGTTGCAAGCGGTATCTTATTTGCAAATATTTACAACTCAATGGTCAATGCGGCTGCGGTAGAGAGCAATATCCCTACCTCGATTGTTGCCGCAAGGGAATATTTCAGTACGGTTAATCCTGGGGATTTTTTCAAGGTGTTTTCGCCACTTTCACAACTGCTGGCATTGCTGTCGCTTGTTCTGTTTTGGAAAAGGGCGCCAGCTATAAGATTACTTCTAACTATTGCGTTCCTCTGCTATTTTGCAGCAGACATTTTTGCCTTTACTTATTTTCATCCCCGAAACGACATCATGTATCATTCTGAAACACTTCCCGATACGGAAACCCTTAAGAGGATCGCAGCTGAATGGAGCTCGATGAATTGGGTACGTTCGCTTGTGTTACTGATTGGCGTAGTCTGTTCCTTTCTTGCTATTGATAAGATTTACACCCGAAAATAAATTCTTAAGTAAAAAATCCCTTTCAAACAAAAGGGATTTTTTTAATATAGCAACTTGAAGTTTAAAGATCAGCTGATCACAACGTTAAATTTCGATAATGGTTTGACATTTTAGTATCTTTTAGCTGGGTCTAATTCAGATATATTTGTGAATTACCCAGGCAAGTCCTTTATTTCTTTAGAAAGTACTGACCATAAAAACCGTCTTCTAATTACCTATGAAAACAAACCGCGCTATCACATTGCTCCTATTGTTATGTACTGTGACCACTTGGTCGCAAAACCGCATTGATTTTAAGCCTGCTGCAGAAAGAATCACCATCAGCAAGCACATCTATGGTCATTTTGCAGAACATCTGGGCAGATGCATTTACGACGGCCTCTATGTTGGCGAAGACAATAAAACGATTCCACATACCAATGGCGTACGGAACGATGTGGTGGAAGCACTTAAAAAACTGAACATCCCCAACCTCCGATGGCCAGGGGGTTGCTTTGCTGACACGTATCATTGGAAAGACGGAATTGGACCTAAAGAACAAAGGCCCTCTATCGTGAACATGTGGTGGGGAGGTGTAACGGAGAACAATAGTTTTGGCACGCATGACTTTCTTAATCTTTGCGAATTGCTCGGAACCGAGCCTTATCTGGCAGGAAACATAGGAAGTGGCGAGGTACAGGAACTTTCCGATTGGGTACAGTATGTAAACTTCAATGGATCGAGCCCGATGGCTGATTTAAGGAGGAAAAATGGCAGGGACAAGCCTTGGAAAGTAAATTTCTGGGGTGTAGGCAACGAAGCCTGGGGATGCGGAGGCAATATGACGGCAGATTACTATGCCGATCTCTATAAAAAATATGCCACCTTCATAAGCGATTGGGGCAACGAAGGAAAGTTGTACAGGATTGCATCTGGAGCCAATAGCAATAACTACGAATGGACGGAAACATTGTTGAAGAAGATCCCAAAATCACTGGTTCAAGGACTTGCACTTCACCACTATGCGGTAATCGATTGGAACCGGAAAGGTCCTGCTGTTGATTTTACGGATGCCGAATACTTCAAGACGATGAAAGCATCTTGGTTCATGAACGAACTGGTGGAAAAACACAGTGCCATCATGGACAAGTACGACCCAAAAAAAGAAATTGCCTTGATTGTAGACGAATGGGGCGCTTGGTACGACCCTGAAAAAGACAGCAAGGAAGGCGTGCTTTATCAGCAAAATACGATCAGGGATGCACTGATTGCCGGAATGAACCTCAACATCTTCAACAACAATGCGGCGCGGGTGCGCATGGCCAATCTTGCACAGGCCGTTAATGTGTTGCAGGCCGTGATCCTTACCCAGGGTGATAAGATGCTGCTCACTCCTACTTATCATGTGCTTGACCTCTACAAGGTACACCAGGATGCAACCCTTTTACCGGTAGAAGTTAACTCGTCCCGATTTACTTATGAAGGAGAAAGCCTGCCTACAGTTACTGCCTCGGCTTCAGTTGATTCAAACGGGAAGACCCACATTTCACTGGTCAACATCCATCCGAAAGACCAACAGCAAATCACCATCAATACGGGCAACACTGTTTATAGAAAAGTTAGCGGACAAATATTGACTTCAAACAATCTCAGGGATTACAATTCATTTGCCAATCCTAACAAGATTAATCCAAAATCCTTTAAAGCGACTAAAATTAATGGTACTTCACTGGTAGTGACCTTGCCTCCTTTTTCAGTAGTAGTGCTTGAAGTGGAATAAAAAACAAATTCCAAATTCCAAATAAGCTCCAGTATTCAATTTTTAAAGAATTGGAATTTTGTTTGGAATTTGGAATTTGTCTTTTAATACTTGTCTTTTGGAATTTGCCTTTTGGAATTTTAAAAACCTACCATTTCATAATCACGCTTCCCCAGGTAAAACCACTTCCAAAAGCAGCCAGGACAACCGTATCTCCCGATTTGATCTTTCCTTGCTCCCAGGCTTCGGTCAAAGCGATCGGGATGGAAGCCGCCGTTGTATTTCCATATTTCTGGATGTTGTTGTAAACCTGGTCGTCTGTCAATTTAAACTTTTGCTGGATGAATTGGGAAATCCTGAGATTGGCCTGGTGCGGAATCAGCATGTCGATATCGGAAACCTGCAAGTTATTGGCCTGCAAGCCTTCGTTGATGACTTCCGCAAAACGGACCACGGCATTCTTGAACACGAATTGTCCGTTCATATAAGGCAGGTAACTTTCATCATTTTCCGGATCCTTGTCAGCCAGGATATCCGTAACCCAGCGGCCTCCCATTCCGGGTGCCTTTACAATCAATTCTTCGGCGTGCTGCCCTTCTGAATGCAAATGTGTTGACAGGATTCCTTTTGAATTATCTTCTTCACGGCTCAAGACCGCCGCTCCTGCCCCATCTCCAAAGATCACCGAAACGCCACGTCCGCGGGTGGTCATGTCCAGACCAACGGAATGCACTTCGGAACCGATGACCAAGACATTCTTGTACATTCCGGTTTTGATGTATTGGTCGGCAATGGAAACCGCATATACGAAACCCGAACATTGGTTCCTTACATCAAGTGCTCCAACAGTTCTCAAGCCAAGATCCCTTTGCACCAGGACACCCGGTCCAGGAAAATAATAATCCGGACTCAGGGTTGCAAACACGACAAAATCGATGTCTTCCTTGGCAACTCCGGAGCGCTCGATGGCAATTCTTGCCGCCTTGACTCCCATGGAAGTCGTGGTATCCTCTCCTCTGATGATGTGCCTGCGTTCCTGTATACCCGTCCGCTCCTGGATCCATTCATCATTCGTTTCAATGATCTTGCTCAGGTCATCGTTGGTAACAATGTTATCCGGCACATAATAGCCAAGTCCTGTTATTTTTGAATTGTACATATTTTGGTATTTCGTTAAAAATCAATTGTCAAATCTAGTGATACTTTAAAAAAGTTACGACAAGTTAGTTCTTTTTTGGCAATTAGCAATTTTCAGCAATAATTTCCCGCAAGGACATTTCGTTAAAATGAGAAAATTGCGCTTTTATGTAACATCTTTGGATTATTTTAGACCAATTGTTTATTAACCTCAATCAAAGAATATATGAAATTAAGAATATCGCTTTTTTCGTTCCTGCTCATCGGAATCAGCTCATTTGCACAGGAAAACCTGACGTACCAGAAACCATCTAAGGAGATCCTCGATCTGGTTGATTACGAAAGGGCTCCATCGGTATCCATGGATACAAAAAAGGAATACATGTTGCTTTCTTACCGAAACACGTATAAGACGCTTGACGATCTGAATCAGGATGAAATGAAGTTGGGAGGATTGAGAATCAACCCGATTACAAATATTTCCAGTACTGTTACGTATATCAATAATCTGAAAGTCAGAAAGATTTCTGGCAAGGAAGAAATCCAGGTTTCGGGATTGCCGGAGAATGCAAAAATCAGCAACATCTCTTGGTCGCCAAACGAAAAGAAAATGTCTTTTTCAAACACGACTGCTACAGGAGTTGAACTTTGGGTGCTTGACATTGCTTCGGCTAAAGCCACCAGATTGACGGATGCTACGGTAAACGCCAACCTTGGGGGACCATTCAACTGGTTCAAGGACAATGAAACAATCTTGGTGAAAATGCTTCCGAAAAATCGTCCAGCCTTGATCAATGCGGCAAAGGATATTCCGACAGGGCCCATAGTTTCTACAGCCGACGGTTCAAAATCACAAAACAGGACGTATCAGGATTTGTTGAAAAACAAGACCGATGAAACAAATTTTGAGTCGCTTGTTACCTCGGAATTATACAAAGTAAGACTTGACGGAACGAAAACTTTATTCATGCAGGCAGATTTATATGCAGGAGAAAATTTTTCGCCAGACGGGAATTATCTGATGGTTTCAACCATTCAAAAACCATTTTCCTATATCGTTCCTCTAGGACGTTTTCCATCCAAGACGATAGTTTATGATCTGAATGGAAAAGTGGTAAAAACCGTGAATGAAGTTCCCCTGAGCGAGATCATGCCAAAAGGTTTTATGGCCGTCAGAAAAGGAAAAAGAGGGATGAATTGGAGAGCCGATGCTCCTTCAACATTATCGTTCGTAGAAGCTTTGGACGAAGGAGATCCGGCAAACAAGGTGGAATTCAGGGACGAAGTTTTCCTGTGGGAAGCACCATTCTCTGGCAATCCGACTTCCTTGGTAAAGACCGGACAGCGTTATGGTGGCATCATTTGGGGTAATGCGAATACTGCAGTACTTTTTGACCAATGGTACGACACCAGGAACGAGAGAACATTTTTATTCAATCCATCAAAACCAGACGAAAAGCCGCAACTGGTATGGGACAGGAATTCTCAGGACATTTATTCGAATCCGGGAGGTTTTGAAACTGTGAAAAACCAATACGGAAGACAAGTTTTGGCACTTGAAGGCGACAATGCCTACCTGCTTGGCGAAGGACACACAAAAGACGGGCAATTTCCATTCGTGGATGAATTCAACATCAAGACCTTGAAAACGAAAAGGCTATACCAATCCAATTACAAGGACAAGATCGAAAGTATTTTTTCTATTGAAGATTTCAAGAAAGGCGATGTCCTGGTTCAGATCCAATCGAAAACCGATTATCCGAATTATTATTTCAGGAACATCAAGAAGAAAAACAGCCTGACACAGATCACCAACTTCAAGAACCCTTTTGAAAGCATCAAGAATGTCAGCAAGGAAGTCATCAAATACAAAAGAAAAGATGGTGTGGAACTTTCTGGAACTTTATACTTGCCGGCTGGTTACGACAAGACCAAGAAAGAAAAATTGCCTTTGTTGATTTGGGCTTACCCGGAAGAATACAAGGACAAGAACAGCGCCGGGCAGAGCTCTCAGAACCCGAATGAATTTACGTTTCCTTATTATGGATCGTTCGTGTACTGGGTTACCAAAGGATATGCAGTCTTGGACGATGCTTCCTTCCCGATCGTTGGAGAAGGCGAGACAGAACCAAACGATACGTTTGTGCAGCAATTGGTTGATAATGCTGAAGCGGCCATCAATGCGGTGGACAAACTGGGCTACATCAATCCGAAGAAAGTGGCAGTCGGAGGGCATTCCTATGGTGCTTTCATGACGGCAAACTTATTGACGCACTCCAATTTATTTGCTTGCGGAATTGCGAGAAGTGGTGCCTACAACAGGACGCTTACCCCTTTCGGTTTCCAAAGCGAGCAAAGGAACTACTGGGAATCTCCACAGGTCTACAATACGATGTCGCCTTTTATGAATGCTGACAAGATGAAGACACCACTTTTGCTGACACACGGTGAAGCCGATAACAATCCTGGTACTTTTACATTGCAGACCGAGCGTTATTTCCAAGCCTTGAAAGGTTTGGGTGCCCCCGTAAGAATGGTGATCCTTCCAAAAGAAAGCCACAGCTACGTTGCCAAGGAAAACATCCTTCACTTGCTATGGGAACAAGACCAATTCTTGGAAAAATATCTGAAGAACTAATCTTTGCAAGATGGATAAAACAAAAAAGAGGAAAGATATTGAATGTCTTTCCTCTTTTTTTGGTTATCTCTTGCTTCTTTCTTCTTGGTTCTATTTTCTAATTGAGATAATTTCCTCGTCGGCAGTAATGCACACCACTTCATTTTCCGGAAGGGCAAAGGGATTTTCGAAAAAGATGACTTTTCGTTCGAAGACGGCTTTTATCAGATAATTGTTTCCTTTGAAATAACATTGCTTTACGTTTACAATCAAATCTGAGATATCCGTAAGGTACAGCTCGCTTGCATAAAGCAGGACGGTTTTCTCCTTGTCTTCGGTTTGGGTCACATGGTGCAATCTTATCTCGTTTACTTCTCCGAAAAGGGAAGCCACGTATTTGTCCTTTGGTTTCAGATAGACATTCCTGGAGAAATCGTGGTGGACAATCGCACCATCTTTCATCACGATCGTTTCATCTGAAAAGGACAAGGCATCGATGCTGTCGTGGGTGGCAATGATGCAGGTAATTCCCTTGTGCTTCAGGTAGGCAAATAAATTCCTGCGCAGTGCGCCTTTCCTGAAACTATCGATGTTGCTGAACGGTTCGTCGAGCAGCAGCACTTCTGGTTCCAAAGCCAGAACCCTTGCCAAGGCTACACGCTGCTGTTGTCCGCCACTCAGGTATTTTACCTTTGTGTTGGCAAGAGAAGTCATTTCGACCATTTCCAGAAGCTCGTTGATCCTTGCCTTTTTTTCTTCCGGATAGATATTCGAAAGGAACTTCCCGACATTTTCTTCTACCGTGATGTAAGGCATGAGATCGAAATCCTGTGCCAGGTATTTCATTTCATCTGCTCCCGGAACAAGATGAAATTTTGGTCCCAGGATTTGATTTTCATTCCAGAAAATTTCGCCTTCATTTAGGTCGTAAAGACCGTAAATAAGCTTGAGAAGCGTACTTTTTCCACATCCGCTTTCGCCAATGATGGAAAGATTTTGTCCTTTTTGAAGCTTGAAAGTAACGGAATTGATGACCGTCTGGGTATCGTATGAAAATGAGATGTTGTTGACTTTAAGCATTACCTGTTTTATGAACTGCAAACTTACAAAGTTTGAAGCAGGGATAAAAGCGATAACCAAAGCTTATGCTATATTTTTGCATGATTGCAAGCACAGCCATTCGTATTGATCCAACCATTCTCAGGCGCGAACATTTCGTTAAAGAACAATCCTTTTTACATCGGGAATAAAGCCTGTAACGTTATGCAGCGCCTGAAACTAAAACTTTCATTCTAGTATGACAGCTGGAAAGGAAATTCATCTGGCATGAGGGGGCTTAAAAGATGACTTTCCTTGCGATCTTGAATCCATCTTTGGTAAGGACATCAACAATCAATACTTGGCGGGTTGCTGTGAGGTCTTGCACAAGTGCTTCGCCAGCATTGATATGCTTTTGTTGCCAAAGCAATCGGCCGGCTATATCATATACTTTTACTTCTTCTAGTATCAATTCTCCAGCGTTTACTACAATAGTCGAATTACTGTTCTTGTAGACAAGGATACGCTCCGGGTTAATTTCTGGAGTGCCAATACCCAGGGTGGCATTCTGATAGATAATCTCGAATCGGTTTTCGAATGTTCCAATTGCAGATGTGAAAATATAGGAGTCCTCCTTCAGGTTATGGATTGTATCCAGCAGATTGTCCTTGAGAAAAACATCCTGTCCTTCAAACAAGCCATCAAAATGATCCAGGCTGATATTGAAGGTTCCTGCAATTGTGGTCTTATATCCCAACGGGACAACGTCTTGATCATTAAATGGAAGTGATTTTCCTTGAATAGTCAGCTTGTTTTGGTCAAGAAGGGAATAAAAGGTCACATAATTCCCTCCGAATACTTCACCGTCGTACAACCTGTCCAATCCATCGGTGGCATTTTCCATATAACCAATCAAGGTTTGGCTGAATGCTCCTTGATCATTGCGAAGATTGAGCCAGAACCGGTGCCTGCCCTTTGTTTCCCAATCTTCTACAGGAATAGTACTACCGGGCCTGAAGAAATTGGTATTGCCGCCTGCTATCCGCATTGAATTTTTAAATTTTACCTTGATCGGGATATTTCCGGGTTCAGAATCCTCAAAGTTCTTGATTCCCCTTATGAAGAATGCCTGGCCGGAAGCTATATATCCGTTGGAAAGTACATTGACATTATCTCCTGGATCAGTCGCACTGGGAGCCTGCAAGGCGGTTGCAACACCACCTGACAAATTGTAGGAAGCATAATCATGCGCAGTATATGCATAGGTTCCTGAGCCTCCATCTACAGGCGGCGTGTTGTGTGTCCATAAGTAAACGGTACCGCCTACTTCAGAATTATCGGGATCGGTTAGAAACAAATTTACATTTATGGCCGACGGATAAGGATTTCCTATGAGGTTCCAGACTGTGGCAGTGGTACTGCCTTGAAATCCCGGTACTATTTTTTCTCCGTTGTTGGGAGCACCTGTAAAAACACCCGTAAAGTTACTGGTACTGTTGACTTGGAACGATTGCGGGGCACGTACAATGTAGCCTTTTCCTGCCTGCATCGTGGCCGCACCATAATTATGGGGTGTCCAACCAGAGCCTGGTGTCCAACTGAAATATTTATCAAATAATGTAGCAGGGGAAAGATCATGGAGCGTTTGTCCTGCAACAGGTGAAGCCCAATAAGTAAAATCATAGCGCTTCATAGGCTTGGCGTTTCGGTATAATTTTGCCGTCCCCGTGTTGGTATTCGGTACGGTATTGTACCATTGGACCAGACTGGCATTATTGTTTACAATGATGGTTCCGTTATTGATCAATTCATTATAAAGTTCCAAGTAATTAGCATTTGTTCCGTTGCCGACCGTTACAGTATTGCCCGTATTGATTTGACAAGAACAGGCTGTTATGTTCCCATTGGTTGCAGTATCATAATTTCCGTTGATGATAGCTTTCTTCGAGGTTGTAGGAGCCCCATTGGTCCAGGCAGTTCCATTCCAGGTTGAAATCGAAGCAGCTTCAGGATTGCATCTGTAAGCCGTTATGCGGACATGCCCCTTGCCTCCATTACCCCCGGCTTTGTTTAACAGCAAGGTTAATGGCTCATTTATGTATCCACCGCTTCCTCCTCCGCCTGGAGCTGTTCCATTTGCACCAGCATTGGTAGCCGTTGTGATAGAATTGCCGCCGGCTCCTCCATTTGTGCTGTTTCCACCTTTACCAGAACCAACCGCAGTAGCAGTTCCTCCTGACTCACCAGCAACACCTCCCGTGCCTGCTGTTCCTCCTGTTCCTCCGATTCCTTGTGTAATGGTTATGCTTAGTCCTCCAATTCCTACCAGTATGAATCCTTGTTTTCCTCCATTTCCACCATTTGCAGTCATACTGCCTCCTCCTCCTGATGTCCATGATACACTAGTGGCACCTCCATTTGATCCATCAACACTGCTGCCTGCTCCTGCTGCTCCAACAGAAAAAGTAAAGGAATAACTTTGGGAGGGGCTCACATCAAAAACCTTGCTGTTATAAGCACCGGAGCCACCACCACCACCACCAAAAGCAGCACCTACAAGGCTTACCAACGAATTGGCACCGCCACCGCCACCGCCGCCTCCCCAGGTTTCTACCTTGATATAGGCAAACTCCGGGGGAACCGTATAAGTTCCACTTGAAGTAAAATCACTTACTACCTGGGCTTGCATATTGACCTGAAAATTCAGGAACAAGAAGAAAAAGCAAGCCAATGGCCCCAGATAATTTTTATCATCTGGAAGGAAATAGTTGGCTAATAATGAAAAAACAGGCTTTTTCATGAGAGGTAGTTTTGGTATCTTAAAGTTAAATCCAAAACCAAAAGTTATGTCCAGAAACGCCGTATGACTGGGATTATGCGAATCCTATTCCCTGATACGGATAGTGCCTTCTTAACGCAATTGCCTATAAAATAAGAATTAAGCACTTTTAACCGTTCTTTATCTGCCGATACAAAAACCCTATCCAAAAGCGGGAATTTGGGCAGCACTTTTCAAAAATTGATATAGAAAGTATATAAAAAAAACCACCAGAATTGAATTCCAGTGGTTTGCATTTCATTTTTTTGGAACTAAAAAAACAAGAGCATACTTTATAATAAAATATGCTCTTGCCAACCAAAAACCAAAACTATGATCTATCTATATTTTTCGTAGGATTTGGTAGCAATCCTCGCTTTCAAGTCGTGTAATAAATTGTATAATCCAAAAAAGGTTCGGTTGATGTACAAGAAGTGTTTCGAACCACGGTTACCGTTCATTTTTCGAAGCTGTGTATCTTTTGAAAATTCTTCACCCATCCTGGCAATGTTCCCAAAGAATTCCTCATCCGAAAAATCAAAGCTGTCTCCGTGGAAGGGCATTGTAAACAAGCTTAATAATTGATGGAACAAGCCTGTAAAATAGTCCACCTCTTCTTTCGTATCGTCTGCCCTTAGAATTTCAAGCTCGTATAATTTTGCATTGAACAGCTTCGGATCATCAATAATGGCAGGATTTGCCAATTCAAAATAGGGAATGTAAAAATCTTCCGGAACTTGCTTGATGCAGCCAAAATCAATTGCAATCAGATTTGCTTCGCCGTCAATCAAGAAATTTCCGGGATGCGGATCAGCATGAACTTGACGTAATTGATGTATTTGGAACATGTAGAAGTCCCACAGCGCCTGGCCCAATTGGTCCCCCTTTGCCCTATCGGTATTATGAGCCGTGAATTCAGACAGATGCTCGCCCTCCATCCAATCCATCGTCAGGATTTTCTTCGAGGACAATTCAGGATAATATTTTGGGAATCTTAAATTTGGAATCTTCGCACAGGCTTCTGCGATGGCGGTACCCTGCTTCAATTCTAAATCATAATCCGTTTCTTCGAGCAGCTTATGCTCTACTTCCTTGAAATATTTTTCAGAATCTTTTCCCTGCAGATTGAACATCTTTATGGCAAAAGGCTTTACTATGGCCAGATCAGAACTTATACTTTCGGCCACTCCGGGGTATTGGATTTTCACAGCAAGTTTTTTCCCATCCTTGCCAGCCTGATGTACCTGTCCGATACTGGCGGCGTTAACGGAGTCCGGAGTGAACGAATCGTATATGGCTTCAGGGAATTGCCCTAGATATTTCTTGAACGTTTTTCTAACCAAGGGTGCCGACAAGGGCGGAACTGAAAATTGTGCCAACGAAAACTTTTCTACATAAGCTCTCGGCATAATGTTCTTGTCCATACTCAACATCTGTGCCACTTTGAGCGCACTACCCTTCAAATTTTTCAAACCATCATAAATATCCTCGGCATTATTTTCATTCAGCTTGTCCTTCGAAAGCGACGGATTCACTATTTTCTCCCCATAATACGCCATATAGTTTCCCCCGATCTTGAAACCCGTTTTCACCAATTGGCCGGCACGTTCAATCTTTGTAGTCGGAATTTTATCTAATGTTTTCATCTTTTGGCTTCTAATTAAACTTTTCTTTCCAAATGAACTTTCCCAAGTCCAACAAGCTTTCCAATGGCTTGGTATCCATCAAATCTGCTGAAGTATTGACTGACTTCTCTATCAGTATGTCCGTCTTTTCAAAACCCTTGGAGGTATCCTCCAGCCAGAATTTCAATATAAATAAAAACTGAATCCAAGCGCCTTCCGAAAAGACAGGCCTGGTTATCTTCCTTACCTTGTTTTCTTTTTCCTCGGCATTGTGGTTCATTATCCCTCCAACAAAATCCTTGAACTGGCTTCTGAACGTTTTCAAGGTTTGCAGATTCTTCAAACCTTCCTTGTTTTCTTTTAGCGAATAAACAATGTAGCTCCTATTCAGTGTAAAAATTTCAAATAACGTGAAATACAACGTTAGCATCTTATTCTTTTCCGAATAGCCTGCATAAGCCTCTTCAAGGTTGATCGTAACGATTGCATTCTCGAAAAACTTCACCCAGATTTCCTGCTTGATGGCATCCAGCGACCCAAAGAAGGTATAAAACTCCGACTCTTCAATTCCATGTTCCTTGCAAAAGAGGTAAACATTTTCCGGAGCCTTGTTTTTCTCCAAAACATGATCCATATATAAAGCAATTATCTGATTGTCATCCAGTAATTTCTTCTTAGCATTCGGTTTTCTTGTTGTTGCCATGATGAGTAGTTTTAAATCTTATGTAAAATTACTTTCAAATATTTCTGAAACATAAAAACATTTGTTAAATATCTTTCAAAAAAAATGTAGGCTTCTAAAATTCAATATATTGTCAAACACCAAAGTCTGGTTCCTGCCAGATTATGGAAATTATTGGAAGCTGTCAAACCGTGGCAACATACATCTTTAAATATAATATTAGGAAACAAAAAAAGCTGCTTCTTTCGAAACAGCTTTCCTTATGATTTGCAAGGCAGGATTTATTGCTTGGCTTCTTTTTCAGCATCCTGGATCATTTTCTGATTTGCTGTAATTGCAAACTCTACCCTTCGGTTTTGGCTTCTTCCGTCTGGAGTATCATTGGTTGCAATTGGATCTGCAATTCCCATACCTTTCGTAGTAAAACGGTTTGCAGCAATTCCTTTGGACGTCAAATATGATTTTACCGAAGCAGCTCTTTGCTCGGACAAGGTTTGGTTGAATTCAACTTTACCGGTACTGTCCGTATATCCGAAAATTACGATATCCGTATCAGGATATTGGTTGAAAACGGTTACCAGTTTATCCAAATTTCCTTTTGCCGTAGCCGTCAAGGTAGACTTGCTTGTATCAAAACGTACTGCATTTTCATTCAATACCAATTTGATACCTTCTCCAACCCTTTCCACTTCGGCACCCGGGATAGCCTGGTCAATTTCTCTGGCTTGTTTGTCCATCTTGTTACCAATTACACCACCGGCAACACCACCAACAACACCACCGATTACCGCTCCAAGGGCAGTATTTCCACCTTTTCCAAGGTTATTTCCCAATACACCTCCGATTACCGCACCTGCAGCAGCACCGATACCGGCACCTCTTTGTGTTTTATTTGTATTTTTTGCGGCTTCACAACCTGTAAGGATTGACCCCATCATCATTAATGCAGCTAAAGCTACTATTGAAACTTTTTTCATCTTGTTTGTTTTTGATTAATTTACTTTTTGGAATTGGTATACAACATCTGTCATTTTTCCGCCAACGTCGATTCTATCAACCAATTGGAAAGAACTTTCAGTTTGATTGGCCACATTAAGCACGTAACCATCTCTTACTTTTTTGGCTTTTTCTCCGGCACTTAACACTTTCAATACGAATTGCCCATCCTTGTTAACAAACCAGGTAATTGGAGAGCTGAAATCGGCACAGCCTACTTTCGTCAGGGCCATATCCCCTTTGTTGTTATTTGAAACAAATTTCCAAGTACTTCCTTCGAAGCATTTAGAATCTGCCAATTGGAACGAAGTAACCTTGATGTACTCGGAACCAGGATACGAAACTGAACTTATTACCCAGTTCCCTTTGATCAAACGCTCCGTCTTGTTGTCAAGCTTCGTGTTTGTTGCTGATGTGGACTTGCAAGACGCAAACGTTACCGCAAGTACAGCCATTAAAAATAATTTTTTCATAGTTTGGTATTTTAATTTTATACACAAATATACAATCATTCGTTTTTAAATGTTAAAATTTTGTTCTTTATTATCTTAAAATTAACAATTCCGACAATTTGTCATTTCGCCATTTTTGGTATTCTATTTGAATAGACTGGAGCATAATTATTTTAACATCAATAAAAATAAAACAGATATGACAACAGGAAAAATCAATGTTTCGGTAGAAAACATCTTTCCCTTAATTAAGAAATTTTTATACAGCGACCACGAGATTTTCTTGCGCGAATTGGTTTCAAACGGGACTGATGCAACTTTAAAATTAAAACACCTCATCAGTATCGGCGAAGCCAAGACAGAATACGGCAATCCGATTATTGAAGTAAAGATTGACAAGGAAGGCAAAAAACTGCACATCATCGACCAAGGTCTGGGGATGACCGCGGATGAAGTGGAAAAATACATCAACCAGGTTGCTTTTTCTGGAGCCGAAGAGTTCTTGGAAAAGTATAAGGACTCTGCAAAAGATTCAGGAATCATTGGTCATTTTGGCTTGGGATTCTACTCTGCTTTCATGGTAGCGGAAAAAGTGGAAATCATTACAAAATCATACAAGGATGAACCAGCAGCACATTGGACGTGCGATGGAAGCCCTGAATTTACATTGGAGCCATCTGACAAGACAACAAGGGGAACCGAAATCATCTTGCACATTGCAGAAGATTCATTGGAATTCCTGGAAAACGGCAAGATTTCCGGATTGCTTCAAAAATACAACAAGTTCATGCCTATTCCGATTAAATTCGGAACCAGGACAGAGAAAATCGAACAGAAAAAAGGTGAAGAAGTTGCTCCAGAGAATGTAGACAAGACGTTTACAGAAGTGGAAGTGGACAACATCATCAACAATCCAAATCCAGCTTGGACAAAAGCTCCAACCGAATTAAAGGACGAGGATTATAAATCATTCTACAGGGAATTGTATCCGATGCAATTCGAAGAGCCGCTTTTCAACATCCATTTGAATGTTGACTATCCATTTAATCTGACTGGAATCTTGTATTTCCCGAAATTGGGTGCTGACTTGCAGATTCAAAAAGACAAGATCCAATTGTACCAGAATCAGGTTTACGTAACGGACAACGTGGAAGGGATCGTACCTGAATTCCTGACGATGCTGAAAGGTGTGATTGATTCTCCGGACATTCCTTTGAATGTTTCGCGTTCGTATTTGCAAGCAGATGGTGCGGTAAAAAAGATTTCAAACTACATTACCCGCAAGGTGGCTGATAAATTGAAGGCATTGTTTACGGAAAACCGTGAAGATTTCGAACAAAAATGGAACGACATCAAGATCGTATTGGAATACGGGATGCTTTCTGAACCAAAATTCTATGAAAAAGCGGGTGCATTTGTCTTGTATCCGACTGTTGATGGGAAATACTTCACTCTTGAGGAGTTAAAAGAAAACACAAAGGAAACACAGACAGATAAAGACGGAAAACAGGTTATCCTGTATGCTGGAAATAAAGATGCCCAGCATTCTTACATCCAGACGGCAAAAGATAAAGGTTACGAGGTTTTATTGCTTGACTCGCCAATTATCTCGCACCTGATTCAGAAACTGGAAGCGGATAATGAGAATTTGACTTTTGTTAGGGTCGATTCAGACCATATTGACAATCTGATCAAGAAGGAGGAAAATACGATTTCTAAATTATCGGATGAAGAAAAGGAAAACTTGAAAACTGTCTTGGAAGGTTTTGTTCCGAAGCAGACCTATTCCGTGCAATTGGAAGCAATGGACAGCAATGCTTCGCCATTCATCATCACGCAACCCGAATTCATGCGAAGAATGAAGGAAATGAGCCAATCTGGCGGTGGCGGAATGTTCGGAATGGGCAATATGCCGGAAATGTACAATCTGGTGGTGAACACCAACTCTGAATTGGCAACAAGCATTTTGAATACGGCTGACAAGACACATCAGGAACACTTGGTAAAACAAGCGCTGGATTTGGCAAAGTTGTCTCAAAATCTATTGAAGGGAGAAGACTTGACCGCTTTCGTAAAAAGAAGCTTCGAGTTGATCAAATAAATCATTCGGGTTAACCGTTAATTTCAAAAAAACCTGTGAGTTGTTGCTCACAGGTTTTTTTATGGAAAAAATTGAAAATCGAATTAGATTGACGAACTTTGATTTTACATAATTGCAGATCATACCCAATTTCAATCCTTTAAAAGTCTTAATACCTGATACAACAATCTTAATACTTAATATTCCTCAAATGACGCTGAACATAGAAACTCCCGCCTTGCTTTTCTCCGCAACCTCTCTGATCTTGCTGGCGTATACCAACCGGTTCCTGACAATTGCCCAGATCGTGAGAGGCTTGAAGAAAAATTACGAGGAACAAAACAACAAGACGATCCTGTTGCAAATCAAGAACCTGAACCTGCGCATTATCCTTATCCGCTATATGCAGCTTTTTGGGGTTTTGAGCCTGTTCCTGTCTGTTTTTGCAATGCTTTTGTTATTTGTAGAACAGGAACTCATCGGCATCTATCTTTTCGGGCTGAGCCTGCTTTCCCTGTTGATTTCATTGGGAATTTCATTCTGGGAAATCAGTATTTCAGTAAAAGCACTCCAATTGCATCTGAGTGATTTGGCTGAAGGCTAAAACATTGACTGTTCCGAATCCCTATTGTTAGGGATTTTTTTTATACTTTAATCTCCGAATTTTACCCTAAACTTTTAAAACAAAAATCATGTCAGAAACACAATCATTGCAAAATCCTGCCACCTATTTGATCAACAATGGTAACTATAGCACCAATAAGATTACATTTGACCTCCATCTGCCAAAAGCCAGTGGCTTTACTTATGATTTTTCTTCAGGTGGCTGCAATATTTCAAGAAATCTCGGGGGAAGCCTTGGCCATGTCAATGCCATCTGCTTCTTTATGAAGAAAAGCTCCGACAACACGACACCATTGAGTACCAATGCAACAACAAGACACAGTTTCAATTTTAATCCGGCAAATCTGAAACAGCATATAGGAGCAGCACTTTTTGACCCTGCAAAAGACAATACCTTTGTAATTGTAATACACAATGATACTTTCGATGCCGAATTGGAAGATCTATGTTTTGAAAATTTAAGGGACTACATTGACAATGTGAGAACTGACAATAGTCCAAAAATCATAGATGTAAATTTCATACCCCGAAAATTGGGCGTTAGCATCATCACAAGATAATGATTGTAAAAAACAGCAATCGCTTGAAAATAATTCCACTCGTATTTTTTCTTACGGGTGGTTTCTGTTTTGCACAAAATGAACGTTATAAAAAAATTGAAGTTCTCATAGAAGAAGGAAAAAGCAGTACTGCCTTGAAAATATTGGACAGCCTGGAAGCTGCAAAAACAAAACAGGGGGAGCTTGCCCAGATTTACTTCTACAAGGCAAAAGCCTATGACAATGAAACTTCAGCCAATAAATCTTTTGAATTCTATATAAAATCCAAAAAGGCCTTCCTGGCAATTGACAGCCTTGAGAAAGCGATGAAGATCAACTTGGACATTGCCTACCTGCTAAGCATCCAGCAAAGCAATAGAAGGAGTTCTGTAAGCTACATCAAGGAATATTTGAACTATACCAAGAAGAACAAGAAAAACAGCCTTACAGCCAAAGGATACAGCAGCTGGGCTTCGCTGATCATAGATGAAAATCCAAAACAAAGCCTGGAATATTTTAAAACCGCGATCCGATACAATGCTATTGCAAACGACGACAAGGTCTATTCCCATATCTACAATAATATTGCCGTACTCTACAACGAAGTATTGCAGCAACATGATTCTGCCCTGATTTACATTAAAAAATTAAAGGAAATCGCATTGAAAAGTGGCGACAACTATGACATTGCCATTGCCTTGATCAATGAAGCTGGCTGCCATTACTACAAGAAAGACTATACGAAAGCCATCAAACTCTTGGAAGAAGCCGATAAGATGGATATACGGAAGAACAAAAAGAACATCAAAAGCTACATCAATAATTTTTTCTCCCTTAATTACGAGGCACTCGGCGACCACAAGAATGCCTACAAGTATTTAAATGAATACCTGATTGTCCAGGAAGAATTGGATTTGGAAAAGCAGAACATCAAGATTTCTGAATTTCATACCAAATACAAGACACAGGAAAAGGAAATTGAAAATCTGAACCTCAAGAACAAACTGCAGGCCAACCAAATCATTGTCTATTCTTTTGTTGGATTGCTTATCGTGGTGGTGACGATTGGTATTTTGCTGTACAAGAACCTTTCCAAAAAGAAAAAAATTGCAGAGCAGGAAAAACTCATCCAGACCCAGAAACTTGAAAAGACATTGAAAGACCAGGAACTTCGCGACATCGATCTGATATTGGAAAGCCAGGAAAAGGAACGCCAGCAAATTGCAAACGAACTCCACGACAATCTTGGAAGCATGCTGGCTACCTTGAAATTGAATTTTCAAAACCTGAAGCGCAATGAAAATTCGGAGAAGAGCGAAATCAACCTGTACGACAAGACCGATGATCTGATCGAGGAAGCGTATCAGAAGGTCCGGAATATTTCGCATCTGAAGAATCTTGGAGTTGTCGGAAGCCAAGGCTTGCTTGTTGCCGTCAAGAAAATGGCAGAAAAGATGAGTGTCCTGGAACGATTAAAAATAAACGTGATTCCATTTGGCCTTACCGAAAGGCTGGATAACCCGACGGAAGTCTCGCTTTTCAGGATGATACAGGAATTGTGCACGAACATCATCAAGCATTCATCCGCAACGGAAGTCAACATCTACCTGACCCAGCATAATCCCGAAGAAATAAACATCATCATTGAAGACAACGGAACTGGTTTCGATACAAAAAAGACAGCCCAAAATACTGGAATCGGACTCAAGAGCATCGAGAAAAAAGTGGAACAGATGGGAGGCACTTTTACCATCGATTCCATCCTTACCAAAGGAACAACCATCATTATAGACCTACCCTTATGATAACAGTAATTATTGCCGAGGACCATCAGGCATTGATAGACGGCATCAAGCTTTCGCTTGAATATGAAGAAGACATCCAGGTTGTTGGAGAAGCCAATGATGGCGAAATGCTGGTGGACCTGGTACGGAAGAAGCAACCCAATGTGGTCATAACAGACATCAGGATGCCAAAATGCGACGGGATTTCAGCAACCAGGATCATCAAGAAGGAATTTCCCCTTATAAAAGTGATTGCCTTCAGCATGTTCGACCAGGCTGAAGCCGTAGACCAGATGAAAAAAGCCGGTGCTTCCGGTTACATCATGAAAAATTCTTCACTTAAAAAGGTTTTGGATGCTATCAGGATCGTGGCCAGGGAGAGTGCTTTTTTCGATGATGCCATTTCATCGAAAGACAGTGACACCAAGGAAGAAATTGTTCTCAGTACACGTGAAAAGGAAATCCTTCGGCTTATTGGCGAAGGCAAATCTTCCCTGGAGATTTCGGAAATGCTGTTTATCGGAAAAACCACCGTTGACACCCATCGGAAAAATATCCTTCGAAAACTCAATATTCACGGCAAAACCGATCTTATCCGATTTGCGGTTGAACGAAAGTATGATTTTTGAGATTATTCATCCGGCGTCACCTTATCATTGATCTTATCCAGGACGCTTGATGAAGAAAATTTCAAGAACAAGATCGTCGCGCAAACCAGGACCGAAATGCTGTTGGCAATAAGCACCGGATAATCTTCCCGCATGATACCATAGGCAACCCAGAGTACGAATCCCACAATGAGCATGCTATACGTCACTGTAGAAATATCCTTTGTCGATTTTGTCTTGACAATCTTATAGGTCTGCGGAATATTGGCAGCCGTTGTCAGGACTGCAGCCGTAAGTCCGATTATTTGTATATAATCCATAGCTTATGATTTATCAACCAAATGTAAACCTTCCGAAGCTTTACGCTTTATATTCTCAAGGTTATAATTTACAACATATGTATTTTCAGGCGATTGTTTTGAAGATAGAAGTATTGTAACAAAAATCAGATTCGTATTGCAAATACTTTTAACAAAAAAATACTTTTGCTTGGTTTAAAAGTGTAATTTTGAAGTCGAAAACCCAACAATGATTTCAAGACTATGAAAAACAACGTCACAATATTTTATGCTGATGATGATGCCGACGATTTAGATTTTTTCAGGGATGTAACAGCTGCTATCGATAAGAACATTGAGCTTTTTACACACGAAAACGGAAATCAATTGCTTGTTGCGGTCCGAAACCCTCCTCCTTCCCCACAAATCATCTTTTTGGATTTGAACATGCCTGGAAAGGACGGTTTTGAAGTATTGAAAGAATTAAAAGGTTCTGAGGAATACAAGAATATTCCGGTAGTGATATTCTCCACTTCGAATGACCAGAGCAATATCATAAAAAGCAAGGAACTTGGTGCCAATCTATACATCACCAAGCCCAATTCATTTGCCAAGTTTCAAAAATCAATCGAGCATACCTTGAGTATCAATTGGGATGCTTTCAAGCCTTCATTGGAAACGTTCTTCTACAGCTGCTAGATAATTTGCTGGGTCTGCTGGGTTGGCAATTCTATTATAAAAGTTGCACCTTTTCCCATTTCACCTTCGGCAGTGATGGTTCCGTGATGACGCTCTACGATTTTCTTGCACAAGGCAAGTCCCAAGCCAGTTCCTTCGTATTTGTCTTTCGTATTCAGTCGTGTGAAGGCATCGAATATCCTATGGGAATAATCGGGATCAAGCCCGATACCGTTGTCTGCAACCTCTATTTTCAATAATTCGCTAGTTCCTTTCCTGATAAATGAGGATGAAATTTCTATGACAGGTGGTTCATCTGCTTTGGCGAATTTCAAGGCATTGTTGATCAGATTATAAAACAATTGGTAAAGCAAGACGGCTGCGCCTTCAATTTCAGGGAGTGGCTCTCTTTTTATGACGGCTTGCTTCTGGCTCATTATAATTTCCAGATCCGTTTCGATATGTTCAAAAGTGACATCCAGGTCAACTTTTTCTATCGGCCTTTCGGAAGAATTGATCGTTGAATAGGCCAAGACACCTTCGACCATCGAGAACATCCTGTCGGTGGCATTCTGCACTTTTCCCAGATACGTCATCCCTCTTTCCGGAAGTATTGGCGCATAATCATTCTCGATCATGTTCGTGAAAATCTTGATCTTGCGGATCGGCTCTTTCAAATCATGACTCGCAACGTGGGCAAACTGCAACAAATCATCATTGGAACGCTGAAGCTGCAGGGTGCGTTCGCTGACTTGCCTGGTAAGTTCTTCTGCAAATCGTTTCTGCTCGGTAATATCCTGTATGACGCCCAACAAAGTAACCGGCTTATGATTTTCATTGAACAATACGGTTCCTTTTATTTTAACCCAATGCTCTGAATCATCACCTTGAATGATTCTGGTTTCATAATCCAGATTCCCCGTTATCAAAGATTCCGCATGTGCCTTGTCCCTTACCGCCAGATCTTCTGGATGAATAAATGCAATCAGTTTTTCCCTTGTTACCTCACCCTTGACTCCCCAGATTTCATTGAACCTCTCGCTTGTTATAATTTTACCGGCCAGCATGTCAACTTCATAGGGTCCCAAATCTGCTGATTCGATGGCCAGACGCGCTTTTTCCTGGGCTTCTTCGATTTCCTTCCGGTTCAACACCTGTTCTGTAACATCGATAACCACGGCCATGACACCAGAAATCGCACCACTTTCATCACGGAAAGCCTCATAAACAAAATCGATATAAACCGTTTCTATTCCTCCTTCTCGCGGGACGGTTACTGGAACAGCCAAAGATTTATGCGTTTCCCCGGTCGTGAAAACCTTATGCAATAAATCTTCAAAACCTTGATTCTTGACTTCCGGAAGCCCTTCGAATATTGGTTTCCCGATGATCTTATCCGAAGTGCCTCCCCAGAATTCCAGCATTAGATCGTTTGCAATTTCAACAGTAAAATCAGCACCTCTGAAAATACACATTGCTACCGGAGCTTGAAGTATGACGTTTCTAAGATTCTGCTCGTTCTTTTCAAGCTTGTGCTTTGCAACATTGAGTTCCGTAACATCGGCCGCGGTGTTCATCACGCCATACACGTTCCCTTCTGCATCAAAAAGTGGCGTGAAACTGTAGTTGAAATAAAACGTTTTCCTTTTGCCGTTTTTTATAAGATAAAGTTTTGTGTTTTTTGAATGGAACGGGAGCCCTGAATTATACACGTCCCTCAATTGGTCGAATATATTTTGATTTTCCAGTTCCGGCAAGATATCGGAATATAATTTTCCGACAACATCATTTCCTTTTCCCCAGATGTCAATGATCGATTGGTTGGCCAATTGTATCCTCATTTCAAGACCTACATAAACCCCTATTGGGAAAGGGGCGCTTTCCACGACACTTCTAAGTTTTCTCTGGCTTTGTTCAATTCGTTGCTGTGCCACTATTTTTTCGGTTACATCTACAGCCGTTGACAGGATGCCGAATACTTTTCCATCAGCATCAAGCATTGGCTTGTACCAGAAATCGTAATAATACTGGATCAATTCTCCATTCGTTTTATATTTCACCGGAGTACCCTTCATCGCAAGAGATTCGCCTGTATCATACACCTTGTCCAACATTTCGAAAAAAGGCTGGCGCTCCATTTCTGGCAAGACTTCTTTCAAAGTCTTTCCTATTATCGATTTGTCCTTGTTCCAGCTTTTAAGAACTATATCATTGGCAAGTTCAATCCTCATATCCCGTCCGGTTAAAAATATAATCCTCACGGGCGATTCCTCAATCAAGAGGTTGAGTCGGTTTTCACTGCTCTCTATTTTTTTTCTTGCCGTGAATTGTTCCGTTATATCCTGGATGGTACCATTAAAGCTATAGGCTATTTTTTCATCATTGAACCAAGCTTTTCCCTTCGCTCTCACTATTCGTTCTCCTCTTGTTCCCGGATGGACAATGGTATATTCAATATCATAATTGCCTCCGGTATCATAATCCATCGCTTTCTCAATTGCACTGACCACCCTGGATTGATCATTTGCTGCAATCGAATTTATTGCCGTGGAAAGTTCAATTTCAGAATAGAGCGGAAGGCCAAACCACTCTTTAAGCCTTTCATTGCCTCTAAACTTGCCCGTTAAAGGACTATAATCCCAAGTGGCAAGTTCTGCCGCATCGATGGCAAATCTTAATCGGTTTTCATTTTCTTCCAATTTCTTGAAGTTCTTGACCTTCTCGGTTGTTTCCGTACAGGTCACAAAAACACCTCCTACTTTTCCGGTCTCTATTTTTACAGGACTATAACTGTAGGTCCAATAAACATCCTCCAATTGTCCGTTCCTGTAGATAGGCAGCAATTGGTCTTCACTCCAGCTTGCCTTTCCACCTGCCATCACTTGATCAATCATCGGACCGATATTGTTCCATATTTCTGGCCAGACTTCCTCAGCTGATTTTCCAATTGCATGAGGATGCTTTCCATCATTGCCAAGACTTGGCCTGTAGGCATCGTTATAAAAACAGATGTGATATTCATCCCAGAAAAGGAACATCGGAAAATTAGAATTCAAAATAATACTCAAGGTCGTAAGCAAACTTTGAGGCCAAGTATCTATGGTACCAATTGGGGTTGCAGACCAATCATAGGAACGAATAAGGCTGCCCATTTCTCCCCCACCTGACAAAAAATCTGAAGATTTCATTACTATAAATTAGACTTGAAAGTTAACGATTTTTGATTATAAAAATTGGATGAAATGTTATAATATTTAACAGTACTTATTTAGTTAATTTTAACCCGTGTTTAAATGGTGCCTGGTTGATATGTTATTTAAATTTTAACATTCTCACACTTTTAAATTGTTAAATTTGTTTATGTTAAAATAAGATATCGTGGCTAAAACTAAAACAATACTCCAAAATGAGGAGCACTTTTCCTTTCCTAAAACACCAACAGGTATTGACGGCCTGGATGACATTACTGAAGGTGGTTTCCCAAAAGGCCGGCCCACTCTGATATGTGGTGGGGCAGGATGTGGAAAGACACTCCTCTCAATGCAATTCCTGATCAAGGGAATTACCGACTACAATGAAAATGGTGTCTTCATGTCCTTTGAAGAGCCTTCAAGGGACTTATCTTTGAATGTAAGGTCATTGGGATTTAATTTGGAAAAATTGAAAGCAGACAAAAAGCTGGTAGTAGATTACGTAAGGGTCGAAAGGTCTGAAATTGAAGAAGCCGGAGAATACGACCTGGATGGCTTGTTTGTGAGATTAGGACATGCGATTGATACCGTAAAGGCAAAAAGAGTTGTTCTTGATACGATAGAATCATTATTTGCAGGACTCGACAATCAGGCGATATTGAGGGCTGAATTGCGAAGACTTTTCCATTGGCTGAAAGAAAAAGGTGTAACCGCAATCATAACTGGAGAGCGTGGCGAAGCAACACTGACAAGACAAGGTTTGGAAGAATACGTATCTGATTGTGTCATTATCCTGGACCACAGGGTTATCCAGCAAGTTTCCACGAGAAGATTGCGCATCATAAAATACAGGGGGTCAACACACGGGACAAATGAATATCCTTTCCTTATCGATGAGGATGGCATTTCAGTGTTGCCCATAACTTCTTTAAAATTAAACAATGAAGTTTCTTCGGAAATTGTTTCAACAGGCGTTCCAGGTCTGGATGAAATGTTCCTGGGCGGAGGCTTTTATCGTGGAAGCAATATCCTGGTCTCGGGCACGGCAGGGACAGCGAAGACCACCATCGCCGCATATTTTGCGAATCAGCAATGCAAGAAAAAAGAAAAAACCTTATATTTTGCTTTTGAGGAATCACCACAGCAATTGATAAGGAACATGAAATCGATAGGAATTGATCTGGAACAATTCGTAGACAAGGGATTGTTGCAAATCCATTCTTCCCGTCCTTCGCTCAATGGATTGGAATTGCACTTGCTGACCTTACGAAAACTCATAAGGGAATTTCAACCAACGACGGTAATCATTGACCCGATAAGTAATTTGATCACCGTGGGAAGTGAACACGAGGTTCGCTCCATGCTTGTCAGGCTGATTGACATGCTGAAGCTCAATAATATCACCGCTTTGTTTACTTCATTGAACAAGCAGAATGAAAATTTCAGGCCGGACCTTGCAGAAGACTCCGTTTCATCCTTGGTTGATACTTGGCTTACCGTTCGTGACATGGAAGGAATTGGCGAGAGGAACAGAGGGATTTTTATTGTAAAATCAAGAGGAATGGGACACTCGAATCAAGTCAGGGAATTCGTCATTACCCATAAGGGAATCGAATTGCTGGATGTGGAAGTTGGTCCGAATGGTATTTTAACCGGAACCGCCCGAAAATCAAACGAAGTAAACAAGAAAGTTTCGCAATTGAAACTTCAAAATGAACTTGACAGGAAAGACAGGGAAATACTGCGAAAAAGAAAAGTCCTCGAAGCAAATATCGCTGCCTTGAAAAACGAATTTGAATCGGCTGTAGAAGAGTTGGGAATCCTCAAAGCAACCGAAGATTTGCACAACATCATAACTTCTAACAATAATGCCAAAGGAAGAAAAAAATGAAAAAGACAGTAGCAGAATGGCAATTGTTGTTATACATAGCAGGCCAGACGCCTAAATCCATAAAGGCCTTGAATAATATTAAGAAATATGCCGAGGAACATCTGGCAGGGAAATATTCTATAGAAATAATAGATCTGCTTGTGAGTCCGCAATTGGCTGAAGGCGACCAGATATTGGCCGTTCCTACGCTGGTCAGGAAATTTCCCGAACCAATCCGCAAAATAATTGGCGACCTTTCCAATGAAGAGCGCGTGCTTGTTGGGCTTAACATCAAACCTTTAAAATAATTAAAGTGATAAACAGCCCAAATCTTGACCCCGTGTCAGAAAAATATAAATTTCTCCTGTTTGTTTCCGGCATGTCTGTAAAATCCAGCAATGCCATAGAAAACATCAGGAAGATTTGCGACCAATATATTCCAGACAATCCAGAAATTGAAATCATCGACATCAGCCGTGAAAAACAATTGGCTGTTGATTATCAGATACTCTGTATCCCTACGTTAATTAAAATCAATCCAAAGCCTGTCAGAACCATATTAGGAGATTTATCTGATGTAAAAAAAGTATTAAGGATACTTGAAATTGAACCCTAATTTGAAAGATACCACTCCAAATATAAAAGACCTTCTTTCCGAAAACGAGGAATTAAAAAACCAGCTGTTCGAGGCCAATAGCATCATCGAGGCCATCAGGGAAGGAGCTGTTGATGCCTTGGTTGTCAACAAGGATGGCACACCACACGTTTATTCCATTGAAAGTGCCGATTATACCTATCGGATCTTGATTGAAAAATTTGGCGAAGGCGCGTTGAGTATTTCCGAAGACGGCCTGATTTTGTACTGCAACGATTATTTTTCCAAACTTATAGATATCCCAGCCAATAAGATAACGGGAACTTTTTTTAATACCTACGTAGAATCTACCAGGGAATTTGCCTTGCTGAAAGCATCACTAGCCTACGGCCCTAGCAAGGGAGAAATCATTTTGAATGCAAACGGTAAAAAATTACCTGTTTACGTTTCACTGACCGACTTGCATCCAAATGTTCCTGCCATCGGCGTTGTCGTTACCGACTTAACCGAAAAACGAAAACACGAGGAAGCATTGGTCCAGTACCAGCACAAATTGGAATTGAAAGTAAACGAGCTGAATCTTACCAATACCAATCTGGAGCAGTTCATTCACGTAGTCTCGCACGATTTGAAAGAACCGATGCGAAAAATCATCAGCTATACATCACATCTTAGCGATTCCAAATCAGAATTGTTTACAGAAAGCGAACTGAACAATCTTCGCGTAATAAAAACTTCCGTCCTGCGACTTAATTCCCTTGTGGATGATTTGGTAAAATATGCCTTTACGGCAACCAAGGATGAAGTCGCTGAAATTGATCTGAATGAAGTGATAAATGAAGTCAGGGATGATATTGAATTATTGATCACAGAAAACAATGTAGAGATCCTGCTTGATCCACTTCCCAGGATATCCGGTTCGAAAGTCCAGATGAGGCAGCTTTTTTCAAATCTTTTATCAAATGCCATCAAATACAGTAAGAAAGAAGTACGACCAAGAATCATCATCACTTCGGAAATTGCCACTGCAAACATAAATTTGCAGGACAAGGAATTTTACAAGATCCAGATTCAAGATAACGGGATAGGGATGGATAAGATGCACTTGGATAAAATCTTTACAATGTTTCTCAGGCTCCACATGCGAAACGAATATTCAGGGAATGGTATTGGCCTTGCCATCTGCAAAAAGATCATGGAAAACCATAACGGAAAAATTGAGGTTGAAAGTTCAGAAGAAGGTAGTATCTTTAAACTTTTTTTCCCTGTAACCGATTAATTGATGACACGACTACAAAATTTACATATTATCATTGCCGAGGATGATATTGATGATGGAGAAATTATTGAACAAAGTTTCGCCAAGCATCCCGCATTCATAAAGATCAGCCTTGTCAAGAATGGAAAAGAATTATTGGAATTCCTTAAAAATGGCCTCGAGAAACCAGATGTTATCTTGACCGACATCAACATGCCGATCATTAATGGCCTCGAAGCCTTGATGGAAATTTCCAATGATACGGAATTGAGCAGGATCACTGCTTTTGCTTATTCAACGTCGATCAATCCTATCTATGAATCAAAGTGCATGCAATATGGCGTAAAGGCTTTTCTGATCAAGCCTTTTGTCCTGGAAGAATTTGATGAGATTCCGCATAAGATCATGGATGTGATCCATTCACTGTCGAAATAATCCTATTCGATGATCCATAATAGCACAGGCTTTTGGGTCAGTTTCAATTTGGCATCCAACAATTCCATGAATGCATCCGAGACTGCGGGACATCCCCAGCTTAACGGACTGTATGCTGGATAGATCTCCTTATTCGCCACAGCATCCCAGGAATGCAGGACCACTACCCTTTCAACGGCATTTGCATTGCAGGCTTCCAATCCGTGAAGCCAATATTTTATTTTTATACCCCAGGAACTGTAATCCCTTCTACCTATCTTGTATTTTCCCCTTGAGGAACAATGGCTGTCATTTTTATTACTGAATTTCACCTTTTCCCACTTGGTATCATTCGCCTCGAACTGATCGCAACTTCCGTGCGTGACAAGATTTTGATTGCTGATCTTGTCGGTTTTAAAATCATAAACAAAGAAACGATTCTTGCCTGAATGCACGCTCAGATCGATCAGGAAATAATACTCTTCATTAAAATTTTGAGCCTTGCAATAGGCTTCAGCTTCATCATGAAAATTCTGATATTGTTTTTTTGCAGCTGCATTTTCTGGTTTGTCACCGATCGTATTGCAACTTAAAAAAAACAGGACAAAAAGAAAAATGGTCTTTTGAATCATCTTCATACAGGGATAAGATTGGGCAATGCTGTTTTTTGTTTCTGATATAACTATCATCTTGTTAAAAAAAGTATGTTCACCCCTCAATTATTTAAAAAATTTCACTCCGACTAGAAATAAGAAGCAACTATATCCTATCTTTGCCGGCTTTTTAAATTTGAAGTAATGACAAATAATAATGTATTGAAGGGAGTTGTCCTGGTTGGTCTTGGAGCAACAAGTTATGGAATGTTGGCCACTTTTGTAAAAATGGCCTATGGCGAAGGATTTACAACTGCCGAAGTTACTGCTTCCCAATTTCTCTTTGGTATAATTGGCATCCTGGTCATCAACGCATTCCAGAGAAAAAGAAACAACAATACTGCCATTAGGGCTTCCCGCAAGAACATCACACAATTGATGGTTGCCGGAACCTCGACCGGATTGACGAGCATCTTTTATTACCTGGCTGTAAAATTTGACATTCCTGTTTCGATAGCCATCGTGCTCTTGATGCAGACGGTCTGGATGGGAGTCCTGCTTGAAATGTTCCTGGAGAAGAAACTACCTTCCCTGATCAAGATAATTGCCGTGGTAATCGTCTTGGCAGGAACTGCACTTGCCACGAATCTGATCAACTCGGAAGCAACCCTGAATCCCTTGGGAATATTTTTCGGAATGTTGGCTGCCGCTTCTTTTACAACAACAATGTTTACGGCAAACAGTATCGCAACGGAAATTTCTTCAGCCCAAAGAAGTTTGTACATGCTTTTGGGAGGAGGAACGATGGTATTCTTGTTTGCAATGATTACACAGATCCTGCCCAATCAATCGGAAGCGATGGCGGAAGCCTTGGGTGTATTTTCAACGGCTCAAGATTTCAACTTTACCATATTCCTGAAATGGGGAATCATACTCTCCCTTTTCGGAACCATAATTCCACCCATGCTTTTAAATGCCGGATTTCCACATACGGGTATCGGACTTGGAAGCATTGTTTCCTCATTGGAACTTCCCGTTTCTGTGTTGATGGCTTACTTTCTCCTGAGCGAGGAAGTAGTCCTTGTACAATGGGTCGGGATAATCCTGATTATCTTGGCGATCGTCATCATGAACATCAAGTTAAAGCCCAATAAGGCATAATTATTCTTTTGAACAGGACTTCAAATCCTTGTCCTTTTATATTTTAAGCCTATATTAGCCTTGCTAAAGTTTCAAGAAGATGAATTTACCACTGCCCTGGCATTTATATGTAATGGCCCTCTTATACGTCCTGGCTGGCTTGAATCATTTCATAAAACCACGAATGTATCTTAAAATAATTCCGCCCAATTTTCCAAGGCCTGGATTATTGAACAGGATTGCTGGTTTTGCCGAACTCCTTTTTGGCCTTCTTTTATGCTTTCCCCTTTTTACGAAATTTGCTGCTTGCGGGATAATTGCCTTATTGATTGCGGTTTTTCCGGCCAATTTATACATGTATCAAAATCCCAAAGCGGGTTTTGGATTACCTCGATACCTGCTCCTTTTAAGGTTGCCACTCCAAGTACTCCTAATCATTTGGGCGTATTTGTACATACGGTAGAATAAAAACCATAAAGATCTTCTGAATGCATCTATAATTATTACAGAAAACCGGATCCGCCAAATTGAAAAGAAAAAAACTATAAATTCAACCTATGGTTTTTCTCTTTATTTTTGCAGTATGAATTCACTTTTTCCTCAAGATAAGATCATTTTCGATTTGCCGGACGCGGAAATAATCTACTATCCTTCCTTTTTTGATGCTGTTGAATCGGAAACTATTTTCAAGGAGCTACTGGATACTGTTCCGTGGCAGCAGGATGAAATAAAAGTGTATGGAAAGACACATCCGCAACCCCGGCTGACTGCATTGTTCGGCAATGACGGAAAATCTTATTCCTACTCGAACATCACGATGCGGCCACATCCTTGGAATATCTTGTTGCAAAAAATAAAATTCAAGATTGAACAAGTTACAGGAGCAAATTTTTCTACGGTCTTGTTGAATTTATATCGTGATGGCAAGGACAGCAACGGTTGGCACTCAGATGATGAAAAGGAATTAGGACAAGATCCCATCATTGCATCGGTAAGTTTTGGTGCCGAAAGGTATTTTCATTTGAAACATAAATCCAGGAAAGATTTGAAACAAAAGATACTTCTGGAAAATGGAAGCCTCTTGCTAATGAAAGGACCAACCCAGCACCATTGGCTGCACCAGATTCCCAAAACGTCCAGACCGATTGACCCCAGAATCAACCTGACCTTCAGGATTATCAATTAAGAGACAAAAGTTTTATAAAATTTAAGTAAATTGCTGGCGAACTGATTTTTACAGCAAAAAACCTACCCCATAGTGAAGACATCCAAGAGATTATCCCTTAAAAGCAAAATTGACATCACGTTCTGTGTCGTAACGATCATTTTTGTGGTTTTAATTTATTCCACTTACAGCAGGGCTGAATTGGTAAAACAAAACCGCGAGATCATTTACCATACGAGCAATGTAAACAATATCCTCGAGAAAGTCTTGTCGAGTTCTATTGATATCGAAACAGGAACACGAGGCTATGCCATTACAGGAAAGGAAAACTATCTTGAAGCATTCAATTCGGGTTCGAAGAAAATTGACATCTGGATGGATTCCTTGCGTTCGATGAACAATACCAATGAAGAACAATTGAAGAAATTGGATTCCATTGAACGCCTGATCAATTCCAAAAAGAGGATAAGCCAGCTTACCATTGATACCCGGAAAAATCTTGGACTGATCGAAGCTTCAAAACTGGTTGAAATTGGCCGCGGCAAAGAAGTGATGGATTCCATCAGGAAAATTGTGGCCGATTTCCAGCAAACCCAGATCAACCTGCTTTCTCAAAAATTGATTGAAACCGATGAACATGTAAAGCAGAGGAATTTTGTTTTTTTTCTCTTTGTATTCATTACCGTAGTAGTCATCTTTATTGCTTACAGGATCATCAGGAAGACAGCTGAGAAGACAATTCAAAAAGAAGTAATCCAGGCAGATCTGATCACCGAGCTGAGCATACAGAACAATCAGATGAATGATTTTGCAAGCATCACTTCTCACAATTTACGCTCTCCTGCGGCCAATATTGCCTCGCTTGTTTCGATGGTGGATGAAAACAGCAAGCTTGAAGATTACAAGAAGATTTTCGAGATGTTGAAAAAAGTATCCATCAACCTGAATGAAACGCTCAACCATCTGTTGGAAATCCTAAGCATCAAAAAAAACAAGACCATCGAGAAAGAAATCATTACTTTGGATGAAATTTTATTGAAGACCACCGAAACGCTCCAGGGTGAAATCCTGATTTGCGAGGCGGAAATAGAAAGCGATTTCAATACGGCTCCCCAGGTTGAGTTTCCCCGAATCTATATGGAGAGCATTTTCCATAATCTGATCAGCAATGCATTGAAATACCGTTCTCCTGGCAGGAAGCCAAAAATCACGGTCAGGACCGAAGTCAGGGAGAATCAGATCTTGTTGAGTGTTAAAGACAACGGATTGGGAATTGATCTTGTCAAACACGGGAGCAAGATATTCGGGATGCACAAGGTGTTCCACAAGCATCCGGATGCAAATGGGATAGGCCTTTTCATGACAAAGGCACAGATTGAAAGTCTTGGCGGTAAAATTTCTGTAAAAAGTGAAGTCGATTCCGGAACAACCTTCACGGTAGTTTTCAATTAAAAAAAAAGGGATTATGAATGCGATCATTGATTATTTCTCCACAATTCCATCCTTGCACAGGGGGCTGATCCTCGCTGGTGGAATTGCATTTTTCTGGTTACTGGAAAGTGTAAAGCCATTGTTTTATTTCGATTACAAAAAATGGAACCACGCCGGAATCAATATCTTTTTTACCATTACAACGATCATTGTAAATTTTGTGATGGCTTTTATCTTATTGATGGCAGCCGAATGGGCCGTCCAGAATAAATTCGGCATACTCCAATGGCTGCCCGGTATCAACATCTGGTTCTATACGATTATCGGATTATTGCTGCTTGATCTGATTGGAGCCTATCTGGCGCATCTGGTACAGCACAAGACCAAATGGATGTGGCGTTTTCACCTGATCCATCACACCGATACCTGGATCGATACCACGACTGCAAACCGCCACCATCCTGGAGAAAGCGTAATACGTTTTGTTTTTACCACCCTTGGCGTTTTGATAGTCGGCAGTCCGATGTGGCTGGTTTTTTTGTACCAATCGATGTCAGTGGTCTTTTCACAGTTCAATCATGCCAATATTTCATTGCCCAAGAAACTCGACACCTGGATAAGCTATGTCATTGTTTCGCCGGACATGCACAAGGTACACCACCATTACGTCCTGCCTTACACGGATTCCAATTATGGGAATATCTTTTCGATCTGGGACCGGATTTTCGGAACATTTACCACTTTGGGAAACGACCAGATCATCTATGGAGTAGACACCCATATGAAACCTGAAGAAAACAACAACTTGAAAAACTTGTTGAAAATCCCGTTCCAGGACCCTAAAAAACTTAATTAATCGAATTTTCATTAAAATATTTTACCACTGTTGATAAAGTGATTACTTTTTTTACTAATATTGAATTAGAATTTTAACCCTAAAACAATTTATCTGAATTAATTTTCAAGTAATGAAAAAGAGTAAACGTATCGAACTAACCTGGGAACAAAACGAAAAGCTGATCACACTTGCTTTGGAAGAAAAAAACCCGTTTGAGATAATAAAGAAGGAATTTGGATTTGCCGAAAAGGAGGTAATCGAAATCATGAAGAAGAAACTCACTGCCGATAAATTCGAGCTATGGAAAAAGAAGGCCATGGCCAGCAAACCTAAACCAAAACCACCAAAAATAGATGATTTTGATGATGATCTGGACGGAAAGTACTACATCAAAAACAAATTCGACTAATGACCAAGCTCCTTTCAAGGAGCTTTTTTTATGTCTTCACCTTAAACAATATTAAACTTTTTTAAAAAAAATATAAATTTTATTTATTTAATATTAAATTTTATTTAATTTTGAATCAAATTAGTTTAGAAATGAATCCAAAACTTCCCATCAATTGCCCAAGTTGCGAAAATGCACTTTCCGTTTCACAACTTGCTTGTGAAAATTGCCATACATCAGTTTCCGGAAAATACCCATTGCCTTTGCTGCTTCAGATTCCAGAGGAAGAACAGCACTTTATCCTGCAATTTTTCCTGTCCAGCGGAAGCCTCAAAGAAATGGCCGTCCAGATGGGGAAAAGTTATCCCACCGTAAGAAATAAATTAGACGACATCATCGAAAAAATCAACCACTTAAAAAACCAAGACAAATGAAAACAGTACTTTTCAATCCATTCGAAAAATATGCTGAAAACAAATTATTGCTTTTTGGCCTACTCATTACACTTATCGGAAGTTACCTTGGCTATGTGTTCGAAGGGAGATTTGACGGTATTGTCGATCTTCATTTTCCAGGTTCCGCCCTTTTTGAACCACTGATGGACAATATCATCAACATCACCCTGCTTTTTCTTGCATTGTTCCTACTCGGAAAATACATCAATCCCAAAACACGTGCAGTTGACATCCTGACCCCGGTCATGCTTGCAAGGCTGCCTTTTTACTTGTTGACCTTTTCCAATTACGGGAATTATAATGCTGATCTGGGAAAAAAGATTCTTGCTTCAATTGATTTTCAAAACCCGCAAAATGTACCAGACCTGCATAGCTCCGATATGGCCATCATGCTTCTGTTGGCAGGTATCAGCATCCTGTTTCTCATCTGGTTCGTAATCTTGCTCTTCAACGGATTCAAGGTGGCAACCAATTCAAGAGGAATCAAAAACAATCTCCTTTTTGCCGGAGCCATTATCCTGGCCGAGATACTTTCTAAAATCATTTTCATCTCTTTAATAAACGCAATATGAAAAAACTATTCATTACCCTGCTATTATTGGTTTCAGTGACTTCCTTCTCGCAAGACATAGCCGGACAATGGTTCGGCTCTATTGATGTCCAGGGAACGAAACTGGATCTTGTTTTCAACATCATTAAAACGGGCGATACCTATACGGCGACGATGGACAGTCCTGAACAAAATGTACAAGGCATCCCAATCAATACTGTTTCATTCCAGAATCCGGCAGTCAAAATGGGAATCGAAATGGCCGGAATAGAATACAACGGAACCCTGAATGCATCAAACGAAATCATTGGCACTTTCAGCCAGGAAGGAGCTGCCTTTCCACTGGATCTAAGCAAGATAAAGACCGTAAAGAGGAAACCCCAGGAACCAACCGAGTTCAATTATTACATAGAAAATGTGACCTTCCAGAACAAGAAGGACAACATTTCGTTGGGCGGAACATTGACCCTGCCAAGCAAGGAAGGCAAATTCCCCGTAGTTGTTTTAATCAGCGGAAGCGGTGCCCAGAACAGGGATTCTGAGCTTCTGGGACACAAATCGTTCCTCCTGATTGCGGATTACCTTACCAAAAAGGGCATTGGTGTACTTCGCTTTGACGACCGTGGTGTCGGCGAATCAAAAGGTGATCGGAGCGTTGCCACAACAAAAGATTTTGCTACGGATGTTTCTGCTGCAGTTGAATACCTCAAAACAAGAAAAGAAATCAATACCAAGAAGATTGGCCTTATCGGCCATAGCGAGGGAGGTATGATCGCTCCAATGGTTGCCGCCAATTCCAAGGACATCAGCTATATCGTATTATTGGCCGGAACGGGAATTCCTGGCGATGAACTTCTAATGCAACAGACTTATCTGGTAGGAAAGGCAGCAGGAATGAGCGAAGAAGACCTGCAAACAGCCAGCACTGCCAATGCGAAGATGTACAACATTATGAAAAAAGAGAAGAATCTCGAGGAAGCAAAAAAACAATTGACAGCTGTTCTCCAGGCCAGTTTTGATGAGCTTCCTGCCGATCAGAAACCACCTCAGGCGGAAATAGGCGGCATCATAACCCAACAATTGGCCGTAATTGCCTCGCCTTGGTTCCAATACTTTGTTTCCTACGATCCTTCGCTGATTCTCAAGGACGTAAAATGCCCGGTCCTGGTACTGAACGGCGAAAAGGATGTGCAGGTTCCTTCAAAGATCAATACGCAGGCCATCAAGAATGCCCTTGAAAAAGGAGGCAACAAAAAAGTAACCGTTGTGGAATTTCCCAATACCAACCATCTTTTCCAGGAATGCATAACGTGTTCGGTGGACGAATATGAAAAAATCGAACAGACTTTTTCTCCAATAGCCCTGAAACAAATCTCAGATTGGATAGCAGTTCAGGTGAAATAGGGACACGAATAGTCTTCTTAAAAAATGCAAACCGGAGTGGTTTGCATTTTTTTTAGTCTCAATTATGACTTTCAACAACTTATACATGTCGTAATTACATGGTCTATATATTGTACATAAACCACTAAAAACTTATTTACCAAATTTCAAGATCATACTTCTTTCTTATATCCACGATCAAATATATTTTCGCAACCCTCCACTGCTCGGCCTTCCCTCACTTCGCGAAACCAAAATAATCCCACCTCATAAATTAACAACTCTATAACTCCCAGACTTTTCTTAATTAACTTACTTTGCATTTGTGTAACAAAAAGGTTAAACCACAGTCTTACATTCAAATCAAATCTAAAAAAGATGAAATTAAGGGTTCTAAACATCAAAAGTTTTTATTTCTTGGCAATCGCAATGTCAATGATAAGCATCAATGCAAACGCACAATCAAAGGACAAGCAGGTTCAAGTCGACATCGATTTGAATGTTGTAAAGGACGACAAGGTACTCGTAACCGTTACCCCGCCAAAAATAACCACCAGCGAAGTCACCTACCACATCCCGAAGATTATTCCAGGAACGTATTCCGAAGATGATTACGGCAGATTCATCGACAACTTGAAGGCTTTTGATGCAAAGGGAAATCCACTGACAGTGGCCAAGATGGAAGAAAACTCCTGGACCATCAAGGATGCGAAAAAATTAAGCAAGATCACCTATTTGGTAAACGACACCTACGACATCGAGGATACACATGATATCTTCTCGCCGGCAGGAACCAACATCGAGGAAGGCAAGAACTTCATGATCAACACCCACGCTTTCGTAGGATATTTTTCAGATTTGATAGAACTTCCCTACAAGGTGAACATTGCACATCCAGCAACACTCTGGGGAGCAACAGCAATGACAGATACCGATGCAAGCGACACAAAAGATACATTCAATACTTCACGCTATGCCGAATTGGTGGAAAACCCGATCATGTATTCAAAACCAGACTACACGACGTTCAACATCAGCGGAATGGAAATCATCATAGCCGTATATTCTCCAAACGGATTAATTACTGCTGAAAGCATCACCCCGGAGATGAAAACCATGATGACCGCCCAAAAGAATTTCCTGGGCAAATTCAACACTACTAAAAAATATGCCGTACTGCTTTACCTTTCCGATATCGCCAACAGGCCAGATGCAAAAGGATTCGGAGCCTTGGAGCATCCAACATCCACGACTGTCGTAATGCCGGAAATGATGCCCAAAGAACAATTGGCAGAACAATTGAAAGACGTTGTTTCACACGAATTCTTCCATATCGTGACACCACTTACGATCCATTCAAAGGAAATCCAGAACTTCGATTACAACAATCCCAAGATGTCACAACACCTTTGGATGTACGAAGGAGTAACCGAATATTTCGCCAACCTGTTCCAAGTCAACCAAGGCCTGATCACGGAAACGGAATTCTACCAGAGAATGTCCGGAAAGATTGCCAATTCACTCAATATGGACGACACCATACCGTTCACCAAGATGAGTGCGGAAGTACTGAAAAAGCCTTACAAGGACCAATATCTCAATGTATACGAAAAAGGTGCCCTGATCGCAATGTGTCTTGACATTGAAATCCGCGAGAGAAGCAACGGCGAAAGGGGAGTCCTGGACCTGATGCAAAAACTATCCAACGAATACGGCACCAAGAAGGCGTTTGACGACAAGGATCTTTTTGCCAAAATCACGCAGTTGACCTATCCGGAAGTAGGACAGTTCCTGAACACCTATGTTGCAGGGCCAACGCCAATTCCATACGAGAAATATTTTGCCAAAATGGGCGTGACAAAAGGAATCATGCAGGTACCGACCAACATCTTCATCCATAACCAGGCGCCACTGATCACCGTAATGGATCCGGCAACAAAAGAATTACTTATCATTCCGGGAGCAGAATTAAACGAATTCATGACCGCAATCGGCATCAAGGGCGGAGACGTCATCCTGGAAATCAACCAGGTAAAGTACAATCTCGACAACGTGAACGACCTTATCATGATGAGCATGGGACTCAAAGACGGCGATCCGATAACTTTCAAAGTAAAACGTGACGGCAAGGAGCTAACCCTTAAAGGGGCCACGAAAATCCCAACAGAACAAGCCGAAGGATATCAGGCAACAGATGCTTCAAAAGCCAAACTAAAAGAAGCTTGGTTAAAAGGGTAAGCAGTGAAAATTATTTAATATAAAGTTATATTGCATTTGAGATAAATCCCCAATTTAGATTTAAATTGGGGATTTTTTTATTATTTTGCCGAACATAAAAAACAATCAAAACATCGTATGAAAAACGCAGCCATTGCACTATTTTCAGTATTCCTGATCATCAGCTGTAGCAAGAAAGAAGCAGACAAGAACCTTCACATAACAGGAAACATCAAAGGATTGCAGGAAGGGAAACTATACCTACAAAAAATCGTAGATACCAATCTAGTGGCGATTGACTCCGTAATTCTCGACGGGAAATCCAATTTCGAATGGCATCTGGATCTTGAATCACCAGAAATGCTGTACCTGTTTCTTGACCGTGGCGTTACCAATTCCGTCGACAATAACCTTCCTTTGTTTGCCGAACCAGGAACCATCAACATAGAAACAGATCTGAAGCGTTTCTTTGCCGATGCCAAGATCACAGGTTCAAAAAACCAGAAATTGTATGAAGATTACAAGAAAGTGAACGCAAAGTTCATCAATCAGAACCTTGAATTCTCAAAAGAACGCTTTGACGCCATAAGATTCAACAGATTATCGGATGTACCGGCCATAGAACAAAAAATAGAAAGCAATTTGAAAAGAAAATACCTGTATGCCATTAATTTTGCCATTACCAACAAAGCGTTCGATGTGGCACCTTACATCGCCTTGTCAGAAGTGAGCGATGCCAACGTCAAATACTTGGACACCATCAACAATTCACTGCCGGAAAAAGTGGCAAATGCCAAATACGGAAAACTTTTGGCAAAGCACATTGCCAACATCAAGCAGGCTGAAAAGTAAAAAACAGACAATATCAAAACCATTCACTTCTGCGAATGGTTTTTTTATGACTGAAAACAAGAAATACCCTGAAACCAAAAAACCACCACATTGCTGTGATGGTTTTTTTTATTGAGCCGGCGGAGGGACTCGAACCCACGACCTGCTGATTACAAATCAGCTGCTCTAGCCAACTGAGCTACGCTGGCGACTTCAATACGAGTGCAAATATAAGACTGAATTTTTATTTTCCAAAAAAATCGACTCTTATTTTTTAGCTTCATGAGTGGTTCAACTGATATAAATTCCAATAAAGGATAATCAGTTTGAGCTTTCATATCCAAGAACAGATTTCATTTGAAACTAAAAAACCACCACATTACTGTGATGGTTTTTTTATTGAGCCGGCGGAGGGACTCGAACCCACGACCTGCTGATTACAAATCAGCTGCTCTAGCCAACTGAGCTACGCTGGCGACTTCAATACGGGTGCAAATATAAGCTTGAATTTTTATTTTCCAAAATAAAGCTGCACTTTTTTATTGTTTTTTTAGACTACAAATCGTTGATCTTAGTAATCAATTGATTTGCAACTTGTTCTAATTCTGTATTGATTTGTTTGAAGTGTGCTTTTTTGTTTTCAACATCTTTAGCGTTCACTTTTGCAATCAAAACATCAAAAGCAGCAATCGCTTCATCAATCAATGCATTAGTTTCAGTAGTTGGTTTTCCTGTGCTTGTAAGCTCGTACAAGTAAACCGCTTCAATAATATCTCCTAAAACGTAGTTGATGTCTTTCTTTAAATTCTTAATGTTTGCCATTTTATTTTTAATTTTAATTTGCGCTTGCAAAAGTACGCATAATCTTCTTATAACCCACTATGAAATGTAAATTTCTAAAATTGAAGCATTTCCACTGATCTTGAACATGTTCATAGCTGCAGGGATCAAAACCGTGGCTCCTTTCTCATAGGCATACTTTTCAGTGCCATACTCGATTTCAAAATAACCTTCAACACACATGTAAACCGTAAATGATTCAAAAGTCTTGTCTATTTCAAGAGTACCCTGAAGCGGAAGCACATTGGTAGTAAAGTATGGACAATCCACTATCTCATTGAATACATTCTTATCCTTGTTGTACTTTTTTAATGTATCTACAACATCATAATTGATCGCATCCAAAGCCAGATCAATGTGCAATTCCCTTGTGTTTCCTGCAGCATCCACCCTGTCAAAATCATAAATCCTATAGGTAATATCGGAAGTCTGCTGGATTTCGGCCAATACGATTCCCGCTCCAATTGCGTGGACAGTTCCCGTTTCAAGAAAGAAAACATCACCTTGCTTTGCAGGAACTTGCTCCAATATGGAAAGCAAGTCTTTATCTTTCAGTTTTTCCAAGTATTCTCCTTGATTGGATTTCTGCTTGAAACCTACGATTATCCTTGCACCTTCATCGGCCTGCATGATGTACCACATCTCGGTTTTCCCGAAAGAATTATGGCGTTCCTTGGCCAATTCATCATTTGGATGCACTTGTATGGAAAGATCTTCCCTGGCATCAATAAATTTAAAGAGCAATGGGAATTGTTTCCCAAATCGTTCGTATACCTTGGTTCCAAGAATCTCGTCCGGAATGCTATTGATCAATTCTTGAAGTGAAGTTCCTTTCAACTCCCCATTTGAAATTACACTGACGTCTCCCTCGACAGTAGAAAGTTCCCAACTTTCACCTGTAATCTTCGAAGTGACATCTTTATTTAATACTGTTTTCAGTTTCTCGCCTCCCCAGATTCGTTCTTTCAGAATAGGGTCAAATTGCAATGGATATAATGATGGATTCATATTGAGTTTTGTTTCTACAAAGTTGAGAAATTACTGTCTTTTTTCTTTACACTATTTTGTCAATTGTTTACACTAATTCTCATTTTGGAGCCAAAAGATTCAAAAGTGCAGATGGATTCCCGAATAGCCCCGACAGGAAGGAAAATCCTTTTTTCATTCCCTTGGTCAACCCAATGCAATTGAAAAAAGATTTGGGAGGATGGCGGGAATATGGATTATAGACATTCCCAAGCGCATGGCTCCAGATTATTCACCCCGATAGGTAACGAAATTTCTTGGCGTTTCATAAAGGACCACTTCCAAATCGAAATCGGGATTGATTTTCTTCCTGAGCTTGTTCCAGATGATCACGACAATATTTTCGGCCGTAGGGTTCAAGTTTTCGAATTCCGGGACATCCAGGTTCAGGTTTTTATGATCAAACGACACTTCTACTTCCGAATAAATCAAGTCGCTCAAATCCTTTATGTCCATTACATAGCCTGTTTCCTCATCAATCTTTCCGGTTACACTGACCGTAAGGTCATAATTATGACCGTGGAAATTGGGACTGTTGCATTTTCCGAAAACGGCATCGTTTTTCTCGAACGACCAATCCTTTCGATACAACCTGTGTGCGGCATTGAAGTGGGCTTTCCTTGAGATGGTTACTTTCATTTGATTAGGATTTGCTATTTGGAATCTGCTATTGTGATTTCGAAATTGGAATTTGCTATTTGGAATTTGTCATTTACAACTTATGTTCCTCAAGATAGTGATAAAATTCATCAAAAATGATCTTGAACCAAACCGTGTAAATTTCCGGATGAAGCTGCATGTCGCTCTTTACATCTTCAATACACATCCATTTCCAGCTTTCAACCTCTTCAGGGTTTATTTCCGGTGCTTCATTGTAGTAACCAATCATCACGTGATCAAGCTCGTGCTCCGTCAAGCCGTTGTCAAATGGGGCCTTGTAGATGAAATGAAAAAGTTCCTTCAACTCTGTCGCAAATCCCATTTCCTCGAACAAGCGGCGTGTCCCGGCTTGAATATTGGTTTCGCCTTCGCGTTGGTGGCTGCAACAAGTGTTGGTCCACAACAAGGGAGAATGGTATTTTTGGGATGCGCGCTGCTGCAGCATCATTTCATTTTTCTCGTTGAGTATGAAAACAGAAAACGCACGGTGCAATACTGCTTTCTCGTGTGCTTCAAGTTTTGGCATCAGGCCGATCTGCTCGTCTTTCTCGTTGACTAATATTACTTTCTCTTCGGTCATTTAAGTGGGTATAGCTCGTTCAAAGGTAATAAAAACTTGGGTTTTTTTAGACGTTTTTTGGATTTTCAGAAAGTTTAACGAGTGTTGAAGGACAAGAAAATCAAAAGCCTTAAATGATTACTTTTGGGCATTATTTTTTTCTATGCAACTAATTACTGTTTCAAAAGCCATCGCCGTGATTCAAAAAAGGATCCAAATAGCTGCCTTCATAATGGTTGCCGGCTGGGCCCTTTCAATTTTCTTGGTCATAAGACTAAATACATCCTTTCACTGGATCTACACGGGTGTCTTTGGAACATTACTTATTTTCTTGATGGCGAGGTCTTACCTGATTGCCAAATGGAAGATATGGGCTTTCCAGAGCGTTGGCAACTTGCACGAATTAATTTCAAGTGCTCAAGATTTACGAATCATAAGGACTTCCATATTTCCAAACAAATGGACGATTTGCACAAAAGAAGACAAGGCAAAACTATTCGAGATTATTTTCAGAAGATTAGAATCCGGAACCACCGAGGTTGATCTGACAGACGACAAATCACTTCCCAGCACTTTCAAGATAGAAAGTTCCAGGAAAGCTGACTTGCTTATAGCCATAGGCTGCTGCTGCTTGCTGTTCAAGCCTATTGAGCGACTGCTTTCACAAAATAGTACATATCCAGTGAATGATTATTGGTTTATAGGGATACTTACATTTGCAGGACTATTTTTCTTGTACAGGGTCCTGGTTCCGAATCAAATCGTCCTATTGTCAAATTCAGGAGTCTGGACTAAAAAAAGTGATTTTCAAAAATGGAAAGCGATAGACAACATCCATATTGAGCACAGTATTGCTCCCAATCAGGAACATCTTTTTCAATTGGTGATCGTTTTCAATGACCTCTCCGGAATCAGGAAAGAAAGTCAGACCCAAAAATTTGACATCAGGTACCTCAACAAGAATACGGATGAAATAGAATATGCCATCAAGATCTACAAGCAGCGGATCAAGAAGTCAGGACATCCTATAATCGAATACAGTCTTTCCAAAAAGCAGGATAGCAATACCAATCCACGAAAAGAAAAAGAAAGGACGGCATTATTCCTATTTATTTTTCCGGCTGTCATCCTGGCGATTGGCATTTTTCTTTTGATGAGAAGTAATCGCAGCAAGGAAGAGTATTATGCCATCAAAGGAAAGATAAGCTATCTCGGAAACAGTATCGGCATGCATAAAAACAAAAGCACTCGATTCCTGCAAATTAAAGACAACCCAACTGTTTTCAAGATCTTTGTTGGAAAGGAAAGTGGTGATTTCAGTCCAATACTGGATAAGACGGCAGAATTAAATCTCAACGATGAAATAGTGATCTACTACGGCAGCCGGTCCAGCGAAAAATCCCTTGACGGCATACCCATCAATAAATCGGCAGAATATATCGAAAAAGATAGTCAGCTTTATTTTCACGAAGGAACAAAAAACAAATATTTTGCTTATTTTATTTTGACGATCGGCACCCTATTGCTCTGTATCCTCTTGTTTATGAAAACAAGAAAGACTGCTTGACATCCATCTTGCAAGATTAAAAATCATATTTTTACTCCCAAAACAAATAACCAATGAAATTCAACTTTACCCTTCTTCTCCTTTTTATGGGATTTTTTGCAAATGCAAAATACACGAATGCTACGATTTATTACACCAACGGTGGATCAGAGAAAGGACTTATCAATTCTTTCCTGGAAAACAAATTCTTTGATTTCAATTTTTTCGGAACGTTTGAAGAAGGATTGGTTTACAATGACAAGTCCATCAAGTTCAAATTGAATGAAGATGCCGAAGCAAAAAAGATAGCCATTGGCGATATTGACAAAATCATTCTGCACTATGATGGTTTTGACAAGGAATACAAAGCTTTATTCATTAGAAACATCAACAGGAAAGGAGTTATAGAGGAAAGCAAGTCCAGAGTATTCCTCCCTCTTTTGAGAAGCGGAAAAATAAATCTTTATGGTTTTTACCACAGGGAAACACAGTACAACCATGAAAAGAGAATGCCTTCTTCGACTACTTCCGTAACGGAGGTATTTTATTTGCAGAATGCCAATGAAAACTACGCCATAGACTACTACAACGTGGAACTGCAGGATGTTTTCAGCTTGCGCGACCGTCTTGCCAATCCTTTGAAGGAGCTGTTCAAGGATTGTCCGGAACTGGTAACAAAAGTACACAACATCATCTATGAGGAAAACCTTTCAAAGGAAGAAAAAAAGAAATTGAAGGAACAGAGCAAAGCCACCTGGAAGGCCCTTCAAAAAGAATACAAGAAAATACCCAATGACCAAAAGAGAGGCGACCTGTTGCTTTCCCACCAATACAATATGAAGACTTTTGATGATTTGATGATGGAATACGAAAACTGCAAATAGACCTAAATCAAGGACTCCCCAATTTTCAAGGCACATTTTTCTCCATCAATTGCGGCAGAAATGATTCCGCCCGCATAACCCGCACCTTCCGCACAAGGATACAAGCCCTTGATCTGAACGTGCTCTAAAGATAGCGGATCCCTCGGAATCCTGACGGGAGAAGAGGTGCGTGATTCTGGCGCGTGGAGTATGGCCTCATTGGTATGATAACCCCGCATGGATTTGCCGAATTCAGTAAATCCTTGACGTAATATCTGGGTAAGAAATCCTGGGAAAACCTGCCCCAATTCCACTGAAGTAGTTCCGGGAACATAAGATGTTTTTGGAATATCGGCTGACACTTTCGTCTGTGTGAAATCAACCATCCGCTGTGCCGGAACTTTCTGGGTTTGCCCTGCAAGATGCCATGCTTTCTGCTCGATGCTTTTCTGGAATTCCATTCCTGCCAAGGCTCCGAATTTTGCAAAAGGCTTGAAATCTTCCAGTTTCAATTCAACAACGATTCCCGAATTGGCTGTGACCTGGTCCCTTTTTGAAGGGGACCAGCCGTTGGTCACCACTTCTCCCGGACTCGTTGCACAAGGAGCAATCACGCCGCCAGGGCACATGCAAAACGAATACATTCCTCTTCCGTTGACCTGCTTCACGATCGAATAAGGTGCCGGAGGCAGAAATTCACCCCTGTAGTCACACGAATACTGTATCTTGTCAATCAGTTCCTGCGGATGTTCGGCCCGGACTCCGAGAGCAAATGGTTTTGCCTCGATAAATATTTTCTTCCTGTCCAATAACTCAAAGATATCCCTGGCGGAATGTCCCGTCGCAAGGATCAGCTTATTCGCATTAATGGTGTCTCCCTTTTGAGTGACAATACCTTGAACTTCATTATTTTTCACCACGATATCAACCACGCGGGTTTCAAACAAGACCTGGCCACCGAATTCAATGATTTTCTCACGGATGGATTTGATGATCTTGGGCAACTTATTCGTACCGATATGCGGATGTGCTTCAATCAATATATCTTCGGAAGCTCCAAAGGCTACAAACAATTCGAGAATCCTGTCCACGTCTCCCCGTTTTTTGGAACGGGTATACAATTTTCCATCCGAATAGGTTCCGGCTCCACCCTCGCCATAGCAATAATTGGAATCTTCGTTTACGATATGGTCACGGTTGATGGCCTTCAAGTCACGTCTTCTTTCCTGGACATCCTTGCCCCTTTCCAGTACTATTGGCTTCAAGCCCAATTCAATCAACTGGAGTGCTGCAAAAAGTCCCGCCGGCCCCGCTCCGACTACCAATACTTCCTGGGCCTTGGAAACATCCTTGTAATCCGGAAGTTCTATTTTTCGCTGTACAAATGCTTCTCCTTGGAAGAAAATCAATACCTTGAGGTTTATCTTTATGGCTTTCTGACGGGCGTCAATGGAGCGCTTCAGGATCGTGATGTGCTGGATTTCCTTTACAGGAGTTTGAATCAATTTTCCAATATGTTCCTTCAGCAATTGTTCGTTGACAGCTACTTCGGGTGAAACTTGAATAAGGAGTTCTTTTGACATATTGAAATTTTTGGCAAAAATAAGGATTTGAAATTATAAAACAGAATATAAGCTATTTTCTAACCTCGTAAGCCCTCAATGCAAATGATGCCAGCCAATGTTCTCCTTCATAATTTCCATCCACGACGGAAGGAAGCGAAAAAGCAAGATGCTCATCTGCCAATTTTTTCAAGTGCGAAAATTGCTTTGGATATTGATTGATGAGAAAATATAAATTCCAAGCCCTGCTAAAGTTAAGGCCGTCGAGATGCACCAAGTGTCCATCCGTCCTGTCGGAAACTTTGGCGACTTCCCACGTGAATTTTTTATGAAAAAGCGACGGCGCAAATTTTTTCAACCAGGCCAAGAACTCTTTTTCAGGCAAAACCCTTTGCATGATGCCAATCTCTTCCATGCACGGAGAAAGAAAATCAGTTCCGCTTGGTTCCCAGTTGAACGGACAATTTTCATCGTTTTGAAACAATCGAACAGCATTTTCTTTTATGCTTTTCTGAAAAGGAACATTATTGGAATGAACGGCATAATCCCAGGCAAACGTCAATCCGAATGCAGTATTCGCATGTGTACCAACTCTTATCGAATACAATAGCTTCGGCAGGAACTCAATATACCTTTCGATCACCAGATCGGACAAGGGTTTTAGATTCTGGGCCAATTCTTTTGCGAAAGGTTCCTTGGAAGTTTCCAATTCCAATTGCAGTTTCAAAAGCCACACCCAGCCATAAGTCCTTTCGAATGATTTTTCATGTGCCTTTGAGAGATAGGCCACTTCAGCCTGGATATTTTCTCTTGAAAGATTGATTTTCAATTTATGGATGATTTCCTCCTTCTTGTCAAGATTCGGATAATGATTGAGCAGATAGACCAGGCTCCAATGTCCGTGAACCGACGAATGCCAATCGAAACAGCCATAAAATGAAGGATGGAGTACTTTTGGAGATTGGATTTCAGTACTGTCAATCAACAATTGGCTTAATTTATTAGGGTATTCCTGCTGGAGGCATTTTACAGGAAGTGTTGCCAGATGATTGGCTTTTTCAAGCGTCAGTTCTTGCGAAAAGATTACTGATGAAAAAAGCAGGAATGCATAGTTGAGAAACTTCATAGGAAATATTTTTACCTTCAAAAATACTAAAATCAAAGTTATTTCCCCCTATAGCCATACAAGTGCATCAAAAAACCCTTAAACTCTTAATCATTGCATTACAAAAAAAGCCAATGCAGCATAAAAGTAAATTCCATTGTTGGGATGTCTTAATTATCTTTGCAAATAAAAAAACAATGTCGAGAAAAATAAAACTGATTTGGGATTTTCGCGGACCGGCTTCGGCAAAAACTGCCGAACACCACGAAATTCACCTCAAGGAATACATCCAGATTGAGAAACTGCCTTTAATCATCACGGGATTTGAAATCTTCAACGAAATGCACGCCATCGCTTTTATGGTAGTAACTGATGATTTTATGATTCCGGTGCGGGATGCCCTGAAGCCACATCGGGGGGAAATCTATGAGTCCTAAAGTTAAAAGCGAAAGCCTGAAAGTTATTATCACTTTCAGGCTTTCGCTTTTAAAATTTCTGAACTGAATCTAATTCGCTACCTCACTGATGAATTTTATGCGCATCAATCGGAGTTCTTCCGTATCATAATCACCATCGAATTCTTTCAAGGCATCCTTGATGTTATCCGATTCGGCCTCCATAAAGTAATCGAAGATTTCTTCCTGCTGGTCGTCGTCCAGGACATCGTCAATCCAATATTTGATGTTGAGTTTTGTTCCTGCATAGACGATCATTTCCATTTCCTTCAGCAATGCATCCATATCCAATCCTTTTGCAGAAGCAATGTCCTTGAGTGATAATTTCCTGTCAATGTTCTGGATGATGTATAATTTATTGGCAGAGTTGGCTCCTGTAGATTTTACCACCAGATCATCCGGCCTTATGATGTCGTTATCTTCTACATAGCGGCTTATCAAATCAACGAAATCCTTACCGTATTTTTTAGCTTTTCCTTCTCCGACTCCGTGGATATTTCCTAGTTCAGCGATAGAGATCGGATATTTCAAAGCCATGTCTTCAAGCGAAGGATCTTGAAATACCACAAATGGCGGAACGCTTAATTTCTTGGCAACCTTTTTGCGCAGATCCTTCAGCATGCCCATCAAAACTTCATCGGCAGTTCCTGATGATTTTGCAGCGGTGACAATGGCCTCGTCTTCCGTTTCATTGTATTCATGGTCTTCAGACATCATGAACGAAGAAGGATGCTGGATAAAATCAAGCCCTTTATCGGTCACTTTCAGTATTCCATAAGTTTCAATGTCCTTGGACAACAAACCTTCCACCAGGACCTGGCGGATCAATGCCATCCAATGTCTTTCTTCAAATGAACCTCCGGAACCGAAAAACGACTGTGAATCGGTCCTGTGTGCTTTTATTGTTGCATTTACCTTGCCTATCAAGGTATACACGATTTCTTTTGATTTGTACAGGTGCTTGGTATCCCGAACCACCTGAAGTAATTTGACTACCTGATCTTTTGCTTCCACTTTGGCTTTTGGATTGCGGACATTGTCATCCATATCAGCTCCTTCACCGGTTTCGCTATCGAATTCTTCACCGAAATAATGCAACAGGAATTTTCGTCTGGACATCGAAGTCTCGGCATAAGCCACAACTTCCTGCAATAAGGCAAAACCAATTTCCTGTTCGGCAACCGGTTTTCCAGACATGAATTTTTCCAATTTTTCCACATCCTTATAAGAATAGTAAGCCAGGCAATGGCCTTCGCCTCCATCACGTCCTGCCCTGCCCGTTTCCTGGTAATAGCTCTCAAGTGATTTTGGAATATCATGGTGGATGACAAAACGGACATCCGGCTTGTCAATCCCCATTCCGAAAGCAATGGTCGCCACAACCACTTCGACATCTTCCATCAGGAACATGTCCTGGTGCTTGGCTCTTGTCTTCGCATCCAAACCAGCGTGATAAGGCACCGCACTGATTCCATTTACCTGCAGAACCTGGGCAATTGCTTCCACCTTTTTACGGCTCAAGCAATAAATAATCCCCGATTTTCCTTTGTGCTGCTTGATGAAACGAATGATGTCCGACTCCACGTTTTTAGTTTTCGTACGGACTTCATAATATAAATTCGGCCTGTTAAAAGAAGCCTTGAAGGTATTGGCATCCGACATGTCGAGGTTTTTCAATATATCTTCCTGCACTTTTGGCGTAGCGGTAGCGGTCAAGCCGATAATTGGCACGTCCCCCAGCTGCTTTATAATATGTCGCAAATTTCTATATTCCGGCCTGAAATCGTGTCCCCATTCTGAAATACAGTGTGCTTCGTCAATTGCCACAAAAGAAATAGGAACATTCTTCAGGAACTGGACATATTCTTCTTTTGTAAGCGACTCTGGAGCAACATACAACAGCTTGGTAATGCCAGATGTGATGTCCTTCTTTACCTGTGCAATTTCCGTTTTGGTCAAGGAGGAATTCAAAACGTGTGCAATTCCATTCTCCGAAGACAAACTCCTGATGGCATCCACCTGATTCTTCATCAGGGCGATCAGGGGCGAAACGACAATGGCCGTTCCTTCCTTAATTAAAGCGGGTAATTGGTAACAAAGTGATTTTCCTCCACCCGTTGGCATAATGACAAACGAATTATTATTCGTGATTATACTTTTGACGACCTGCTCCTGCAATCCTTTAAATTGGCTAAAACCGAAATACTTTTTTAACTCTTTGTGGATGTCAATTTCGTTTGAATTCATTCTTTATTTAGGGTATTTTACATAAATTTGCACCACATAAAGATACAACTTTCTTTTATAACAACAAATTTTATACAATTTCTGTTTTGATAGCAAAAGAAACCATATTGGCAATTGCCAAAAAAGCAATTCTCTCTGAAAGTGAGGCAATTGTAAAACTGATCGATTTCCTGGATGACCATTTTGTAAAGACTACGGAGATTATCTTCAATGCAAAGGGCCGCCTGATCGTGACTGGAATTGGCAAGAGTGCCATAATCGCACAAAAAATCGTTGCGACAATGAATTCCACAGGAACGCCTTCAATGTTCCTGCACGCATCAGAAGCCATCCACGGTGACTTGGGAATGGTTCAGCCCGGAGATGTCGTGATTTGCATTTCAAAAAGCGGCAACAGCCCGGAAATCAAAGTATTGGTTCCGATTTTAAAGCGATTCGGAAACACGCTGATCGGAATGACTGGAAATGTCACTTCTTTTTTGGCAAAAGGTTCTGATTATATATTGAATACTACCGTTGAAACCGAGGCCTGCCCTCTAAACCTTGCGCCGACCAACAGCACGACCGCACAGCTTGTCATGGGCGATGCCTTGGCGGTCTGCCTTATGGAAATGAGGGATTTCAAGAGTGATGATTTTGCAAAATACCATCCAGGTGGTGCCTTGGGCAAGAAATTATTGCTCAGGGTCAAAGACATGCTGGAGCACTCGTTGAAGCCAATGGTCAATGCCGATGCTTCCATCAAGCAGGCCATCTTCGAAATTTCAGAAAAACGTCTTGGCGTGACTGCGGTTGTAGAAGACGACAAGGTTGTCGGAATCATAACCGATGGCGATATCCGAAGAATGCTGAACGAGCGTGACAGCTTTTCGGACCTGACCGCAAAAGACATCATGACCAAGAATCCAAAAGTGATAAGATCGACCGACATGGTGGTGGATGCCTTGAATATCCTGGAAGATTTCTCCATTACGCAATTGATCGTGGTAGATGGTGACGAATACAAAGGCGTATTGCACCTCCATGACATCTTAAAAGAAGGCATCGTATAATGGCTAAAAAAAATCCAAGCGAAATGTCCTTCCTGGACCATCTTGAAGTACTGAGATGGGTCTTGATCAGAAGTACGATTGCCATATTGGTTGGCGCGACCGTTGCCTATAATTTCAGTGATTTCATTTTTGATGTCATCATCTTTGGTCCAAAGGATGGTGATTTCATCACGTACCGTTGGTTTTGCCAGCTGGCAACCGAATATGACCTGGACAAGAGTTTTTGTCTCCAGGAACTTCCCTTCCACCTGCAAAACCGTACAATGGAAGGTCAGTTCTCGATGCTCATATGGACCTCCATAACTGCCGGCTTCATTATTTCTTTTCCTTTCATCCTATGGGAATTATGGAAATTCGTCAGCCCGGCACTATACGAGAAAGAACGAAAAAACATCAAGTATTTCATTGCCATTGCCTCGCTCCTGTTTTTCCTTGGAGTCGCATTTGGCTATTTCATACTGACACCACTTTCGATCAACTTCCTCGCCAATCTGACCATCAGCACGCAGGTTGAAAATCAAATCGACATCGATTCCTATATTGGATTGGTCAAGACAACCTCGCTTGCAACAGGATTGGTCTTTGAATTGCCGATTGTGATCTTCTTCCTTGCCAAGATCGGATTAGTTACCGCGCAATTCCTAAGAGACTACAGAAAATATGCCATCGTAATCATCCTGATCATAGCTGCGATTGTAACGCCACCGGATGTAATCAGTCAGATCATCGTAACAATCCCGTTGTGGATTTTGTATGAAGTAAGTATTTTCATAGCCTTGTTCGTATCCAAGAAAGACAAACAAAAAACTTAATAATTATGTCAGATCTAGTAAAAGAATTTAATGATTACCGCGGGAAGATGAACGAGAAATTGCTTGCTGATAACAACAAGATCATCAAGAGAATTTTCAATCTGGACACAAATGCTTACGCCGAAGGGGCATTGGATGTAAAAACCAAGGAACTTCTCGGTTTGGTTGCATCTGCCGTTTTAAGATGTGACGATTGCGTAAAATACCATCTGGAAACAAGCTACAAGGAAGGCGTAACCAAGGAGGAAATGATGGAAGCGATGGGAATTGCCACCTTGGTTGGCGGTACGATCGTGGTACCGCATCTGAGAAGGGCCTACGAATTCTGGGAAGCCCTCGAAGAGAACAAATAATTGTTAAAAGGTGTATTTGTTAATGCGTTAATTTGTTAATTTGTATCGAATTACCAGATTACCCATTAACCAGATCAACGAATAATCTAAAATAATGATATTAAGAGCCGATAATTTAATCAAGACCTACAAGGGCCGAAGTGTAGTGAAGGGGATTTCCGTGGAAGTAAACCAAGGCGAGATTGTCGGGCTTCTGGGACCGAATGGTGCCGGAAAGACAACATCCTTCTACATGATTGTAGGCCTGGTAAAACCAAATGCCGGAAATATCTATCTGGATGACATGAACATCACCGATTTCCCGATGTACAAGAGGGCACAGCACGGAATTGGTTATCTGGCACAGGAAGCTTCGGTTTTCAGGAAACTGAGCATCGAGGACAACATCTTGAGCGTACTGCAATTGACAAAACTTTCAAAAGCGGAACAAGTGGCCAAAATGGAATCGTTGATTGATGAATTCAGCCTGCAGCACATCAGGACCAACAGGGGTGACTTGCTTTCCGGAGGTGAAAGACGTCGTACCGAAATTGCCCGAGCATTGGCAACCGACCCGAAATTCATCTTGCTTGATGAACCTTTTGCAGGAGTTGATCCGGTTGCGGTTGAAGACATCCAAAGAATTGTAGCGCAATTGAAAAATAAAAATATCGGCATCCTGATTACCGACCATAACGTTCAGGAAACATTAGCCATTACCGACAAGACCTACCTGATGTTTGAAGGAGGCATCTTGAAAGCAGGTGTTCCAGAAGAATTGGTTCAGGACGAGATGGTGAGAAGGGTGTACCTTGGTCAGAATTTTGAGTTGAGGAAGAAGAAACTGGAATTCTGAAGTTAGAAATCAGAATTTAGAAATTAGAAAACCTGAAAAGAACTTTATAGTTGCTTTTCAGGTTTTTCATTTATAAGAAGTTAGGAGTCCATAAATTCTAATTTCCAAACTCTAATTTCCTATGGTCTGGTATTTCAGCTGCTGCAGATTCCCGTTGAAGATGTTCACATCAACATTTCCCTTGATTCCAGAAACGGCACCTCTTTCGGTGAATTGCCACATCAGCCATTCGTCCTTGATGTTCTCTACGAAGAAATTGTAGTTGGCAATCCAGAAATTGTATTCGCCGAACTCTTCTTCAAGGAAATCATTGTAATAGCTTTCGCCTGAATAGATGATCGGTTTTTCGCCATAATGTTCCTCCACTCTTTTCAGCCAGCGTTTCAAACCGACTTTCAAGCTGTCGATGGATTGGTTTTTTGGCAATTTTTCGATATCCAATATCGGTGGAAGATCGCCTTTCTTGAGCTTGACCGTTTTGATGAAAAGCTCTGCTTGCTCCAAGGAATTCTCGTTAGGGCGATAATAGTGATAGGCTCCGCGGATGATCTTCTGATTTTTGACGGCTTTCCAGTTCTGATGGAATTTTGCATCCACCCTGTTTTTTCCTGCCGTTGAACGGACAATTACAAATTGTATGGGAAATGTGGCCTCGATATCTTTTACGGAATCCCAAAGGATGCCTCCTTGGTATTCGGAAACATCGATGCCTACTGTCTTCTCCTTGTATTTGGAAAGGATCTGGAAATTCCGGACATCGGAAAGCCGCTTCTTCTCGGCTTCTTCTTTTATGACCTTGTCGGTTTTGTAACCGAGATAATAGGCCAATCCGTTCCGATAATGGTAGCCAATTGCCGTGATGACAAACAAAACGACAAGTATCATGAAAAGATTTCTTATCCAGGAAGATTTCTTCCTGGGCCTTCTTCGTGGAGCAACTTTCTTTCTTGGTGTTGGTCTTTTCATACAGCCGGCTTTGCGGAAATAAAGATAACAGAATAGGCGTTTTAAAAAACAAACCCTTTTGAAAAATTACATTGTTGCTGAAAAGTTTCCAAAGTGCAAATGGATCTCCTTCCAGCCCTGATGTTGGAATTGTCTGAGCTCTTCGTCCTTGGCGAAAGCGAGTTCCAGCAGCAGGCACAGGGTTTTATTCCCGGCCCGTACGATTCGCTCCTGTCAATTTAAAGGTTCTTCTTTTGCTTGTTGTTGATTACGGAAAGCAAGATATAGGTCATGATCAACAATGGAATTCCAAGAAACTGGAAGAAAATCAAGAGCAATACGGAGATGATGAGGAAGATGACCTGCAACTTGTATTTGGCTAAACTGAATTGTTTGATTTTCAAGGAAAAGAGCGGGATTTCGGCATTCAAGATGTACGCACTGCCTAACGTGATAGCCAACAACACCCATTTGTTCGTAAGTATTTCGACCACAAATAATGAATCGGTGTTTTGCAAGACGAGTGGCAAACTCAGGATTACCAATGCATTTGCAGGTGTTGGCAAGCCTATGAACGAATCAGTCTGACGGGTATCGATATTGAAATTAGCCAAACGGTAGCAGGAGCCCAAAGTGATGATGAATCCCAGATAGGGGAATATCTGGGTATAATTTAAATCGGTCGTTGTGGAAGTGTCGGTCATCAACTGAAACATGATAAGCCCCGGAACCAAGCCGCTTGTGACCATATCGGCAAGGGAATCGAGTTGCAATCCCAGCTCGCTTGACACTTTGAATAGCCGGGCAAAAAAACCATCAAAAAAATCAAGGAATATCCCCAAGGAAACAAAGAAAAAGGCCATCTCAAATTGCTGATTGAAAGCAAAAACCACGGCAATACAGCCGCAAAAAAGGTTGAGAAGGGTGATGATGTTTGGGATATGCGATTTGATGTTCATCTTGATAATTTTTGAAAAACAAATTTAGTACAATAACTTAAAGAGAAGTGCGTTTTTTATTAGAGATTTTTATTTGATATTTGCAAAAATTAAAGACGTTGAAAAAAACCGCATTAATTGCTTTCCTTTTAACCTATTCACTTACTTACAGTCAGGCAGTTAGAAAATATTCTAATGAATTTATGAACATTGGTGTTGATGCAGCAGCTTTGGGGATGTCGAATGCTGTCGTGGCAAGTACGAATGACGTGAATTCAGGGTATTGGAATCCTGCGGGATTGGCGCATCTTGAAGACGGCCAGGTATCGTTGATGCACGCGAGTTATTTTGCGAATATTGCCCAATATGATTATGCTGCCTATGCAAAGCCTATTGACGACCGCAGTGCCTGGGGAATCTCTTTGATCCGTTTCGGGGTGGACGACATCATGAACACCACCGAGCTGATTGACGGTGAAGGAAATATAGATTACAACAGGATCAGTTTGTTTTCAACGGCTGATTATGGTTTTACTTTCTCATATGCCCGAAAATTGCCCGTTCCCGGATTCCAATATGGGGTGAATGCAAAAGTGATCCGCCGTGTGATTGGAAAATTTGCCAATTCCTGGGGATTCGGATTTGATTTTGGTCTGCAATTTGAACGCAACGACTGGCATTTTGGCTTGATGCTCCGCGATATCACGACCACGTACAACATCTGGAATATTGATGAGGAGGAATATCAAAAGATCGCCAATGCGATTCCGGGTGAAAACCAGGAGCCTCCGGAAAGTACGGAAATCACGTTGCCGAAAGCCCAATTGGGAATTTCAAAGAAGTTTGAATTTCATAATGAGACCAGCCTTTTGGCCGCTACCAGCCTGAACATGCGTTTTGAAAGGACGAACGACATCATTTCTACGAAAGCAGTGAGTGTTGACCCTGCATTGGGTCTTGAGTTTGGTTATACGGATTTGGTCTTTCTACGTGCCGGTGTCGGAAATTTCCAAAATGTGATGCAATTGGACGGAAGTGAGAAAGTCGGCTTCCAACCCAACATAGGGCTTGGATTCAAATACAAGGGCATCCAGATTGATTATGCCTTGACGGATCTGGGCGACCAAAGTGCGGCCTTGTATTCGAATGTTTTTTCGGTAAAGGTGGATTTGGGAATTTTCAGGTGATCAACAATTTAAAATCATCTCTTAAAAATGATAAAAAAATTACTTCTTGCTCTCTTTCTAATCGGTTGTCAAGTTGGCTTTTCACAATCGTTGGTTTCGGACAATACAATCGTGAGCATCCTGACCGTTGGGACTGCAGATGCCTCACATTCCCTTTATGGCCATACGGCTTTACGCATAAAAGACGAAACCAAAAACATTGACCTGGTGTATAATTACGGGATGTTCGATTTCAACACGCCTAATTTCATGTTCAAGTTTGTTAAAGGCGACCTCCAATATTATGCTGCGGCTTATCCTTATGATGATTTTGAATACAGTTACAGGGTTGAAAACAGGTCGATTTATGAGCAGGTGTTGAACATGTCCATTGCCGAAAAGCAAGCGCTCATCAACAAATTGGATGTTTCCTTATCGTCAGACGATAAATTCTACACCTATAAATTCATTGACCGGAATTGCACTACCAAAGTAATTGATATCGTAAACGAAGTACTGGAAGACAAGCCTATTGCAAAGAAGAATATTGATTCCAAAACCTACAGGGATGTTTTATTCCCCTATGTGGAAAATCATTTCTATCAGAAGCTGGGCATCAATATCATTTTCGGGCATCGCGTGGATGACACTGCAACAATCATGTTCCTTCCTTTGGATTTATTTGACAATCTAAAAGTTACCTCTTACAAAAGCAAACCACTTGTAACCGAAACAAATGTAATCTTTGAAGCGAACAGGCCGGTTGTTTTTTCTTTCCTGGACAGTATTTATTCCCTGATGGCTGTTTTGCTGATCTTTATCCTGATCAACAACAAGGTCTTGCAAGTGACCTACTTTCTAATCCTTGGAGCAATTGGATTGTTGTTTTCACTGATTGGATTGTATTCTTTGCACCAGGAGGTATTGTGGAACTATAATGTCCTGCTTTTCAATCCGCTTTTTCTATTGCTGCTTTATTTTCTGGCGACCAATAATTTGAAATGGATCAAAAAGTTGTCCTGGATCTGTCTTGCATTCTTGGGAATATATGTGGTGTACATGCTGGACAAGATACATCTGTTCATTGTTCTCCCAATTGTAATCACATCCGCAATATTGCTCTTACGATTGATCTTTCCTGAAAAATTTGCTATTGTCCGCGGTAGAACAAGACCGTACTGAAGGTTTTGATGATGATATTCAAATCAAGGAAAACACTGCGATGCTTGATGTAATACAAGTCGTATTGCAGCTTGATCAGGCTTTCCTCTATACTTTCACCATAAGAATAATTCACCTGTGCCCAACCTGTCAGCCCTGGCTTGATGACGTGGCGTGTTTCATAGAAAGGCATCACATCGGCTAGTTCCTTTACAAAGAAGGGACGCTCGGGTCTTGGTCCTATAAAGCCCATATCGCCTTTAAGTATATTGATGAATTGTGGAATTTCATCAATTCGGGTCTTTCTTAAAAACTTGCCGAAAGGAGTGATACGGACATCACCTGGGGTTGCAAATAGAACCCCGCCACTTTCCGCATTCTTGATCATTGTCCTGTATTTGTAGATTTCAAATGGAACACCATTTTGTCCGACCCGCGTCTGCGTATAAAAGAGCGGTCCCCTATTGCCTATCAAATTACCAATCAACACAATGGGCAGGATAAGCAATCCCATAAGCAATCCTATAATTGAAAAAACAACTTCGAGCAATTTCACGATCAATAAATACAATCGATTTTGATTGCTCCTGCTGAAAGGAAAATAGCGATAGAAATCCTTGTCAAAATGCTGTATGGGAATACGGTGGGTAATGGCTTCGTAGACTTGCGTATATTCCCGGATGACGAAACCCGCTTCCAGCAAAACCAATAGATTGTTGTATAGATCGACAGTAATGCCATCTGTTTTCTGAGAAGCAATTACAATTTCTGAAATCCCATTTTTTTTGACAAATGTTTCAATCGCGGGGATGCTTACACTTTTGATTCCCAATGATCGACCGTCAGAATCATCTTGAGAATCAGTATTGACAAAGCCTATTATCTTATAATGCGGATCCACCTGTTCCAAAGAGGCAGTCAGTTTTTCCAGCTGATTTTGATCGCATATGATAATGACGCGTTTAAGAAACCGGTGCGAGGCCAGGAATCTTTGATAGAAGATCCTCCAGAAAAACAACGAGATGGTAATGGCCAGGAAGAAATAAACAATCTGCAGCCTGTTGGAAGGCAAGACTGGTGTAAATATCGGCGTAAGCAAAAAGAAAAGCACCGTGGTCGAAGAAGTGAGCAGGATACTTTTTATAATCTGGAATTGATTGCTCGCCACCTGGAGGTTATACATTTCAAAAACCGTCCCGAGGATGTTGAGGTACAGGGCAAGTACCAGGGTCCAGTAAAAATTAGCACCTGTAATCCTAAAATAGCCAAACTCAAAAACACTGCCTACCAAAGAGAGCGCCCCGATAACTGTCAGTACGTCGAATAGCCGCAAGAGGATTTTCCTTTCGGAAATTTCAAAATGAATCTTTTTAGAAAACAACATAGCGTTTAATCCTTTTGGAAAGGACGCAATTTAACATTTTTTATGCAAACTGTCGGGCATCTGTTATTAATTAAATAATATCTTTCCACAACTTTTTGACATTGCTCCAATCGAAACTTTCAGCTTTGTTTCTGGCATTCCTGCTCAAGGTTTGTACTAGGGTTTCGTTTTTACATAAATTGGTTATTGCCGCGACCATCTGGTCAACCGAATTGTCATCAACAAGCAGTGCATCATTGTTATCTTTCAGCAGATACGGAATTCCACCTACATTTGTACTGATGACAGGCAAGCCCAATGCCATCGCCTCCATCACGCTTACGGGGGTATTGTCAAAATGGGTGGTATTGATAAAAATCGAGTAATTTTCAGACAGGGCAACCCATTCCTTCTTGGAAAGCCTTCCGGTAAAGGTTACTTCCAATCCACACTCGGCTGCCAGCATTTTGGCTGCCTCCATCGATCCGTCCTTGTCAGGTCCAACCATACAGAGGGTTGCCTCAGGATAAAATCTCCTGAGTTTCTGCAAAACCTCAACCGCCATATTCGGATTATAAATCTTGGCAAACGACCGTACCCAGAGCAAATGGGGAACGATTGTCTTCCTTTCCTTGAAAGGATAGCTGCCAATCTCGATCGTATTGGGAATAAAAAGCGTATTGTTAAAACCATTCATCTTGAAGTGATGCAGCAAGTAATTGGAAGGAGCTATATTTTTACAGGCATTGCCGAAAAGCATCTTGCTGAGCCGCGGATTATTTTTCAGCCTGTCCGGGAGATTGCCTCCGTGCAATATCGGGATATAACCAATCTTTAATATTCGTGCCAGCTGGCCTGTCAAAAAAGCATACCAGAAACTCGAGGTACTGTAGGTATCGATTACCACAAGATCAATCTTTTTTCTGAATTTCACTATGCTCCAGAGCATGTCCAGCATCCTGAAAACCAGATTTTTTTTCGAAGAGGCATAATAGACTGCATAGCCTTCATTTTCCAACAAAGATCCCAACGTTTCAATAGTCGTAACAGAAACGCCGTGACTGGAAAGCTTATTCCCTATGTACAGCAGGCTTTTCAAAGGATTCAACTTTTAGAAGTGAGAGTGCATAGACAAAAGCAGGAGCCGCTATTCGCATGGCGGCGTGGTTGATGGTAAGGAGCCAGAAGATGAAAAAGGAGAAGAGGTACAGGTTCTGTCTATTATCAATAGACAAGATGAGGGGAGTTGCAAACAGGATCAAGAATGCCAGCAATCCTAAAGAACCATGCTCTGCAAGCAATCTTGTAATCTCATTGTGTGAAGCGGCGTCAATACCTGTAATTTCTTTGCGGTATTCCTTGTTTTTTCCCACACCGATACCGAACAAGGGATTATCCAAAAACATTTGCAATTCTGTCTTGGCAATGGTTTCCCTTCCCCCTAGACGATCGTCTTTAATCCTTCCCCGCGCATCTTTATTTGCATAACGCTTTTCAATCAGACCACTTGTCTGGTAAGAACTGTATGCCCAGATTCCAAAAGATAATAGTACCGCAATTACTGCCAGTGAAGTAATCTTGACTCTCGCTGTGGTATTGGCACTCCTAAAGACCACAATCAACAGCAACACTATCATTACGATTCCGGTAAACACCCCTCCCCTGGAAAAAGTTACAATTCCCCTGAAAGAAACGATACAGGCAAGCACGAGATGTATGAGCATCAGCTTTTTTGATTTTGAATACAGCAGCAATAATGCAAAAAACAAAAACATCCCTAATCCCAATACGGTGGAAACCTGATTCGGTCCAAATCCTCCCGAAGTTTCAAAGTTACTACTGGTACCCGTCACCACTTCTTTTACACTTGGCGTATACAAGAAAAGATAGGTAAGGAGTGAAACGATTGGAAGGGACATTGCTACTACTACAAAATTAAGCTGTTCAGAAGTAATGCGTCTACGGTAGCAATAAATCGCGGAAATACCCAGACACACAGGTCCAGTCATATTAAAAAAAATTGCTTTCTTTATATCTGCATCCAAGGAAAGGGATGTTGTGGAAAGTAGTATGCCAGGTATAAGTAAAAGCAAAAAAAACCAATAGGCCAATGCATTTTTGGAAAAGCCACTATAAAGCATGCCCAGGAACATAAAAGCAAGCACTCCGTACTTGCCATATTCGTTCAGAAGCACTCCATCTGTCATTCTTAATAACACCTCCATTCCTACAAGATAGGCAGAAGCATAAAGTGCTTCATTATTCCTGTTCCTTTTTTTTATTACTACCAACAATCCTACAAGAACTATCAGGAGGCCGAACAGCTTGGAAAGAAACGGAAACACAAAAAGCATAACGCCCAACCCGATATGGACAGCAATCAGGGTGATATAGGTAATTTTCTTTTCTTTCAATTTTTTTTAAGTTAAGAATTCCAAATAAGTATCAATAACAGCTTTCTCTGTATAATCCGAAAGGATAGTTTCTTTCAGTTTTTTTCCAAGCTGTATCTTTAAAGAGGAATTGTCAATAAGTAAAGCCAACTGGCTATAAAATTGCACTACATCATTACTCTCTACCAATAATCCATTTTCTTTATCTTTTACCACACTGGCAATTTGCCCCACATTGGTTGCAACCACGGCTTTCCCATAATATCCATATTCCAATAATGCAACCGGTAGTCCCTCGGAACTTGAAGTCAATATTGCTATCTCGCACTGGCACAATATGTTTTCCACATCCTCCCTCGTACCATAAAGAAAAACCAATTCTGACAAGGAGTCTTTTTCTATTATTTCCTTTACCCTTTCAGAATAACGGTCTTCGAAATCCTTTCCTATCAGATGAAAGGTCCATTCAGGAAAATCAAATTTGATCTTCTTTGCAACTTCCAACAAAAGCAAGTGATTCTTTTGTTCCCTGAGATTGGCCAGACAAACAATCCTTTTCCCGTCAATTCCCTTTAGCTGTGTCTTTTCTTTACTTTCATTTTCAAAACTAACAAAATTCGATAGAAAGAGCACCTTTTTACATCTTAAATTCTTTCTTGCCCAGACTTCCAGTTTGGAATTGACGGTTATGATTCCTTCAAAAAACAATGAACAGAAACTTAAAACAGATGCCGGCCTCCTATCTAAAAATTCACTGTTTCCATAATGGTCGTGCCATACTATCCTTATATGCGGGGTGACAAGTTTTAACAAAACGGCAATAAAAAAAGAAGTCCCATGCGCATGGACAATGCCAACATTGTTGGTTTTCACAAATTGCCTTAATTTGAAAAGAGCTTTCAAGTCCAAGGCTTTTTTCTTCTTCAGGAACAAATAACTAACATTTTCCTCTATTTGTTTTTTTAAAACACCTTCTTCCCGGGTAGTAACTAAACCGGAAAAAGCAATCTTTTCCGAGAGTGAATTGGCATAATTCACAGCCATACGTTCCGCTCCTCCTGCCTCAAGGGAATCGATCAATTGTATTATTCTCATACTTTCATGAGTTGTTTTATTTCACTCTCGAAATAATCAAGTGTATATTTCCTAGACCACCCTACAGCCCTGTCTTGCATCTCTTTGTACTGATTTGGATTCTCAATCAAATCTACGATTGTCGCTGTATCCTGCTCCAGGTCCATCGTTAAAAAAAGTCCCCTTTTTCCCTCACCAAGCATACTCGGCACACAAGATACTTTGCTTGCAACAGGTATACTGCCCCAAAACATGGCTTCCGCCACTACTTTTGGCCAGCCTTCACTTTGGGAAGGCAAAATTAAAAAATGGCTTTGTTCATAAGCAACTTGTATTTCATCCTTGCTTTTATTCCCCATCAAACTAATAAAAGAATCCAGATGATGGGTTCTTACATAATCTTCCAATGTTTCGCGCTCGATTCCTTCGCCATACAACTTTAATTGTACATCATGTCCGTTATTAAACAAGCTTTCTGCCAATCGTACAGCAAACAGGGGCCTTTTTCCTTTTGACAAGGCACCTACGAAAAGTAGTTTTATCGTGGTATCCTGCAAATGACGTTCAATTATGGGCTTCTTGTCCTTTTCGGTGTAGGTCGCAGTAAAGAAAGATTTGATGTTGCGTGTTTGATTAGTCCATTCCCCATATACCAATACTTGCATATTCTTAGTAAGGAAGGTATTGCTCAAAATCCATTTCTGCAGTTTATAACTAACTGGTTGTTCAGATTTAGGATCCCAATTACCTGCATACTTCGCGGTTTTGGGTTTAGACGGAAAAAACACCTGCACTATACAGGCCAACAGGCCAATATTGCCAGGACATCGCAAATGGATATGGTCGGCATTCCTCATGGCTTTAAAAATTCTGACTATGTTGACTATTGCAGCAAATAAGGACCGGATTGTTTCTGAAAAAGAAGTAAGCTCAAATTCAATCAATCGTATATTTTTTATTTTGAAGTCAAGTCTGGATACGAGCAGTCCTCTTTCGTTATCCCAAACGGGACAACAGAACAATATCTCATCAGCATTTCTGGCCCAGATTTCCATTTCTTTGGCATAAGGGCTGTAGGCTTTCCAACCTTCATTGGAGGCAATCAAAGGAGCCGATGACAATACTAGCAGTTTCATTAGATATAGTGTTCTGAACCTTTGTTCGAAATTACTATTGCAGGCACTCCAAGCATGACGCTGTTTTCCATAACATTAGAATTTACAAGGGAACAAGCCCCTATCAATACATTATCCCCAATGATAATTTTTCCTGCCAAGACAGCATTGGCACCTATGTATACATTATTTCCAATTATGGGAACTCCCCTGTTAGCTCCTACGGAAGAAACTCCAATCGTGACTCCTTGAGAAATATTGCAATTATCGCCAAGTACCGTTTTACCATTCAATATAATTCCTCCAAAATGTCCAATATAAAAAGAATGTCCAATTTTTACCGAGGCAGGTATTGAAATCCCAGTAGCAATCTCTATTGCTTTTTGCCAAATCAGGCAAAGCATCAAGAATAACTGCCGAAGGATTGGAATCTTTACATTTTGGAAAAAGAAACTTGCCCAACGGTATTGGTAAATGGCCCAAAATCCTTGGGTGAGAAACAAGATGCCCAAAAAATGACCACCGTATTTCCTATACTTGTTATAATCAGAAGCTATAAGCTGAAAGACTGTCATCAAATTGGTTGTTTGGGTTTATTAAAAAGCAAACTTCCCCATCCTACAAGCCTGCCTAATGTTTCCGTGAAAGCCTCTTTCTTTTGAGGTGTATTGAAAATATTGGTTGCCCTGATAACGGCAAGCAACAAAGTAATAGCATTCCATTTTATTCTATTTTTAAGTTTCGGGTCAGGATTTTTAACCCTCCATACATAGAAGCCATTTCTTACCACCATTTTACCATAGTCGTATTGATTGGGGCGACCGGCTGTTGCATGATAATGTGCTAATCTGGCACTAGTATTCACATATATCTTTCCCATATTCGAGACCCGCAAGGTAAAATCGGCATCCTCATATAATCCATAACCCTCAAAATAAGTAGAGAATTTTAGCTTTTCAAAAACCGATCTTCTAAAAGAGGACACACCGCCCATTAATTGCTGGGTTTCATAAATCTTACCCGAAGGGGGCAGGAAACCAATACTCCTCCCGTGGGAAAACTCAGGTGCAAATCCGGGAGGGACGTCAGCATCCAGCCCCAACTTCTTTCGAAGTATGAATCGTGACCCTTCGGTCCGGCACCAGCCATCAAAGAAAAATTCATTCACTTTCGGCTTGTAATTTTCTCCAACAAAATCCCACTTTACTTCATTCGTAATATAACCTCCAACTGCCAAGGCTTCCGGATATTGATTGTAAGCATCTACAAGGGCTGCAAAATAATCAGGTTCCAAAACTGTATCGTCGTCCAAGAAACATACTATCCCGGCATTGTCGCTCACTTTTTCAATCCCAAAATTACGCTGCCTGGTCAAACCTCTCTGGTCAGGGCTTACTTTGAAATAGGCAAGCCCTGGAAAAGAATGCTCTTCCATTGCCAAGCTGGTCTGATCATCCGGACTGCCATCAATAATCAAAACCTCGGAAGGGTACAAAGTCTGCTCTCGTACGGATTCCAAAAGCCTGAGCAAAGGCTGGGCTCTTTTGTAGGTGCAAATGACTAGCGAGATTTCCATATTGTTTTAATTGAAACAAATATAGAGATTACAAGTTGAATCCCATACTTCCCAGTTATCCTTATTTAGTTCTTTTTCCAAGCTGCATCAGTTTCCTTGCGTAAAAAATTGACTTTTCAAATTGCAAAATACGGTAAGGCAATTTTAGGATTCGCAAAGGCAGGCCCAACATATTTCCTTTGAACAAATACAATGAAAAATATTTGTGCTTGTATTCGATCAACTGCTGATGAGTAAATTGTTTATGGATCTGATACATAATGGTCGGACTTGGTATTGGCCTGATATGCTTTACTGGCGCATCCAATTCCCAAGGTTGCTTCTTTCTCTTTTTACCAATAATTTTTGATTGATTCCCCCAAAACCTGTATCCTCCAACAGGTGGCTTCAAATGCAGATTGGCCGAAAAAGGATTGTACAAGACCGTGACTCCAATCTTAGTCAGGGAAATTCCAAAATCGCCATCTTCGCCATAACCTCCGTCATAATTAATATCATTTCCTACCAATTGCCTTACATATTCTGTTCTTACACAGGAATTCGCATTGCTGAAATTTTGCGTGGCTCCCACCCGCCACCTCTTATGATCATAATCTGCAAGTTTCTTCTCCAAATCATATAGATCTTGCTGCTGATTATCTGCTCTTATGTCCAATCCATTGCATGCACCCGCATCATATGTTTGCAACAACCTGATGTGATTTTCAACAAACTCGGGAGGTATCCTGATATCATCATCACCAAAGACAATATAATCTCCATTACATAAATCAATCGCTTCATTTCTTGCACGACAGCTTCCCTTGGTGTCTTGCCAATGAAATTGTACTTCAAATGGATAATTTTCAGGATCATAAAGAGCTTCATTCCTTGACTGTTTTGGAGTCGCATCTACTACGATTACTTGTGAAGGCCTGTAAGTTTGATTTTTTAAATCTTCTAATAGCGTCAAGGTAAAATCTTGGCGCAACATTGTAGGGATGATATAGCTCACTTTAGGCTGTCCCTGTACAAGCCCCAACTTTCTAGGAGCAACAACTGGTGCTTGGGCTTTCTTGGTAAAACATCTTTTAGCATAAAACAAAGCGTTCCATTCCGATAATTTCCAGAATCCCTTTCTATACAACATAAAAAAAGAATGCTCTATCTTAAAATTTCTCCTGTAAAAGACATATCGATCCTTGACGGAGATGACAATCTTTTCTTTATCTTCAAGAGCATACAAACTTTTAACATACATAGGTATTGCTCCAGAATTCCTCAAAGCATTATACGCAAAATCAAAAGCTTGCAAATGTTTATTTTGATAGGAGGAATCAAAGCCTCCCAATTGTTCCCAAACTGATTTTCTTATAGCAAATTGATTGGGATTTAAACGCCAGCTCACACATTGATCAAGATGATCAAAATCATTAACATACCAGAAGAATACTATCGTTTGATAAATAATATCATGAAAGGCATTTTTATATCCTTGTTCAAAAGAACTGTGCCAGATATCTCCTGCTCCCTTTACCAACTCTTCGAGCTTTGTAAAATCGGGATTTCCATTGTAAAGGATCACTTCCCCGGAAGCGCTTATATATTCTTTAAATTTAGGATTCATCTATTTAGAATTGAATTATAAAAATCTACGTTTTGCCGGATGGTTACCTCCAAAGCAAATCTTGAATTTACTTTCTTCCTGGCATTTTCACCAAATAAAGTCCTCAATTCTGGTTTATCCAAAAGCTCACGGATCCGATCGGCATATTCCTTATGATTTCTAGGGTCTACTAAAAACCCTTCCTTCCCGTCTTCAATCATCTCTGTTGCCCAGCCAATATTTGAAGCTACAATCGCTTTTTTCATCGCCATTGCTTCAAGCCAGGATACAGGAAGTGCTTCCGCAAAAGAAGGAAAGACACAGATATCAGCTTGAAGGACATACTGTTTTATCGCACTATACTCCACACTGCCAGCATAGGTGACATTAAGCAATGCTTCTTGACTAAAGTTTTGCTTCATCATTTCCCACGTTGACGGATTACCCGTAATAATATCAGGAACATCCCGTCCTATCAAAGTCAACCGGGCATCAGGATTGCGTTCCAAAACCTTATTAAATATATGGGGTAGTTCCAACAGTCCTTTTTTACGGATCAGGCTTCCAAAATACAGAATTTCGGCCCCTGCGGCTTCTTTTACAAAATCATCTGCAAAATCAGTATCTATCACATTAGGGATCACTGCAAATTTTTTCTGCAAACCGAACAATTTATTGGTCAATTCCCCTGTAAACCGACTAACAGAAATAAGGGCATCCGATTTTTCAAGAGCGCGCTTTTCATGGTAGCGATTAAAAAACTTCACTGCCCTTCCATCCAGATGGCAAAAATAGGTATCAGTGCCATGTTCCCTTATTATCACCGGACATTTGGGCTGAATAAATGACGTAATACCTGTCCAATCGGGAGCTTCAACCAAATCAATTGCCTGTTCCTGACAAAGTTTGTTGATCAATCTTTCAATCTTCTTTCGAGTAAAAAACCATGACAATCCTTTTATTTTGATATTCTTTATGCCATAAAAAACAATACCATTTTCCTCAAATACCTCATCCTGCTTTTGTGCATATACAAGTATGACGACTTTATTCCCTGCCAAGACCAGCCCCTTTGCAAGATTCATAATACTTGTTCCGATACCTCCGGAAGATCCAAATTTTGGATGAGGGTATTCTGGCGTCAGGAAGGCTATCTTCATGCTAATAATTGTATGTAATTCGCTACCATTATGTCAATCGTAAAACGTTCAGCGATCAATTTTCTAGTATCTATGTCAATAATCAAATTGCCCTCCCAGAGATCCTCCAAGACCGCTTTAATATCATCTGTTTTTTTTGATTTCACTATATATCCATTCACATTGTTTGTAATCGCTTCTTCATTTCCGCCTACATTTGTTGCAATGACAGGAACATTTGCGGCCAGACTTTCAAGAATCGAAAGGCTGAAACACTCCATGTGGGTAGGCTGCAGCATGTAATCATAATTGCAATAAATGGATTTCAGTTTTGAGGTACTTCCCATAAAATTAAAAGATTTCTCCAAAGCCAAGGTTCTAACTTGAGCTTCAAGGTTTTCCCTGTACGGACCATCGCCATAAATATCAATCACAATTTCGTCTTTTATTTCCATTGGCAGCAAAAAGACTGCCTCAATCAAATCTTGGATACCTTTCGAATAACGCAAATGGGAAGCGGTTAAAAATTTAGGCCTGCTCTTCTTCCTGTTTTGCCTGATTTGAATGTCATCTATTGAAATTCCATTATAGATAACGTTGGTCTTTCCTTCTATTTGTGAGCCAAAATCTTTGATGAGCTCTTGTACCGTATAATTGGAAACCCCGACAAACAAATCAATATATCGACTAAAAAGAAATCCTTTGAGCCTTTTCAATATTTTTTTCTTGAGCGGATAGCCTCCAAGAGGTCTTGGATTATGATCAACCGCTATAATCTTGGCACTGGTTAATTGCTTGACCTTCTTGAAAAAAGGGGTACATAATTCCAAAAAATGAGTAAAAATATGGCTATACTGATTTTTATGGATTGATATATGCTCAATAAAAAGCTGCTCGAGTGTTGAATTTTCATCATATAGAATATGGAGATCATTGTAATGGCCATGATCGGAAACATTAGGAAAAAACCAGTCTACTTCAAAGCCTTCCGATTTGCATTTCTTATCGAACTCCCAAAAAAAGTAATCCATTCCGCCAACACGCTCTGCAAGCAATTCGTATTGGCAGATTACTGCAATTCTTTTTTTATTCAAGTCCATTGTAGCAACGTTTCTGCAATTCTTTTTCCTGTATTTTCAAGAGGCTGGCTGACTTGCAAATTGATTAACGATTTTCTATTTTCAGTATGGCTATTGGCATCTGACAGATAATGATTGATTGCAAAAATCAATTCCTGTTCATTTTTCACAATTTGAGTTGCCCCACTATCCGAAACGTTCTTGATATGGGGATAATTTAAGAAGCGTTGGTCATCATAAAGTCCATTTCCTTCGTTTCCAAACACAGGATTGATAACCGGCTTGTCAAATTGCATAAAATCCAAGCTCATTGTAGAGAGCATGTTGATGTTCAAATCAGAATATTCCAATATGCTCCTCAGGTCTATTATATCCTCCTGGGAAGGAATCCTTTGGGACCATTCCTCTTGATGCCCCGATCTTGCCAAATGCCATTTGGGATAATTCCACTTTATAAAAGGATATTTTTTTACAAACTCCTGAAACCTGATTGGATCTTCGGCTGGAGAAGTCCTGACAATAAGGTTGACATCCTGGATACTGTTTTCCAGGATAGCCTTGGCAATCACGGTGATGTAAAGTTCATCGTTTTTACTGGTTGAAATATCACCACAACTGAAACAAATTGTTTTTTTTGCAGCATCCAGTCCAAATCTTGAATAAAAACCTTGCTGCAGGATCCTGTACCGCTCCAAAACATAAGGCTCGAACTGAGGCGTTCCGACCACGGCTATATTTTGGGATTGGGATTTTTCATAGAAGTGAAGCAATTCTTTTTTCATCAAGTCGCTCCAAACAAGATAATAATCAAAATTGGCAGCCATCCTGCCTTTGGAGGCAAGATTGTCCCAGCTGAAAATAAAAGAAGCTGTTTTAATCTTGGATTGTTCCGCCTGATAAACCAATGGGGCTATAAAAGGCGGCCTTTGATGGGTAAAAAATAACAAATCAAATTTTTCCTTTTCAAGAATGGTCTTGTAGTTCTTTACAATCTGATTATTTTTAAAGGAATGCTGCTGGCATCTATTATAAAACTGGATGTGATTTTCCGAATGAAAAAGGGAAGCAATTTTAAAGATAAGTCGCGTGGCATAACCTCTTGGAGTTCTTGCTTTTGAATTATTGGCTTTCAAATTATCAGTTATGCCGAAGTTGTTGTTTTTATGCAATTGCAGATGGGCAATTTCTTTTGTCTTCCTAAAGAACCAGGTTTTAAATTTTTCTTCAAAAACATCCAACTCGATGATCCTTGACTTGGTTACAAATCCAGTATAAACCTCAGCAGGCAGACAGGAAAGCACGACAACCTCATCAAAAGCTTTTTCAGCTTCTGCCAAAAAATCACTCAGGATAAAGTTCCTAAAGCCAACCCCGTCCGTAATTACTACTCCTAATCTTTTCATTATAAATAATCTACAATACAACACTGTTTACCCATTGCCAAATATAAAAACTATTATCCTGATTTCCTTTTTTATATTCTTTCCAGATTCTTAGGACTTCATTCCTGTTCACATGGTCCAAGTTTGAAAAAGCTTCGATCTGATCTGAAAAATACTCCTGCAATTCATTTGAAATCCACTCTCTTTGTGGTGTCTGCAAAGGTCGCTTGGGAGCCAAGGCAACATAGGATCCCAATTGATTATGTACCAAATCTCGCAACAACCACTTGGTTTGACCATCTTGCAGTTTCATTTCGCCAGATTGGGCAAACCCCAGTTCAACCAACCTGTAATCTAGAAAAGGTTCTCTCAATTCCGTGCTGTGCATCATGCTTATCCTGTCGTTGAAACGCAAGGCTCTTGGGATTTTTGTATAAAACAAATCACGATACTGCAAGTTCTGAAGATGATTGTCAAATGGCTTTTCGAAAATTTCTTTTGATGCAAATTTTCGAAAATCAGGATCAATTGCTTCTGGCCGTACTGGAGAAGAGCTTACTCCTTGGATTACGCTATTGCTGTTATTATGATAATAATCATAGCCTGCCAGGGCCTCATCTATACCTTGACCATCAAGTATAACCTTTATTCCTTTTTGGCTAGCAGCTTTAAAAAGCAAGCTGTAGGCAATAGTTGGGAATCCTCCATAAGGCTCATCCTGATAATAAGCCACCTCGTCTATCAGCCTGGGAACTTCTTTATGATCAAGCAAGACCTTGTTCAAATGATAAGGTGTCTGCTGCATCAATTGTTCGACCCAAGGCAATTCATCATAATTTTCATCATTGGAATAGAATGTAAATGCCTCAATTGTCTTTTGGAAGGGTAAATTCTGATGCACGAGACTGATTAATGTCGATGAATCCAGACCGCCGCTGACATTCATTCCCAAAGGAACGTCTGCCCTGAACCGCAGCTTTATCGCATCTACCAAAAGCCACTCATACAATTGCTTTAATTCTTCTTTTGGCGATTGCTTTATTTGGGCGATCCTTTCTGAAAAATCATACCACTTCTTTGGCGCCAGATTCCCATAAGTTATATTTCCAGAGAAATTAATTTCTAAGAAATGTCCTCCTGGCAGTTGAAGAATACTTTCAAAAAATGTTTCATCTGGCAGACCGTAAGTTCCATAGGAATAATAATTAGCCCAAACCTTGTTATTCTTTGCCTTGGGTATGCCGGCTGCGAAAAGTGACTTTATTTCGCTTGAAAAATAAAATTGATTTCGGTAAACCGTATAATAAAACGGTTTTACACCAAACCTGTCTCTCGCCGCAAAAAAGATATTTTCTTTTTTATTCCAAATAGCAAAACTGAACATTCCGTTCAGCTTTTCCAGCATTTGCTTTCCCCACACAATATAGGATGCAAGAAGTACTTCTGTATCGGAAAGTGTTTTAAAGATATAAACAGATTCCAATTGCTGTTTGATTTCGAGATAATTGTAAATTTCTCCATTGAAAACAATTGTGTAACCTCCACAGTTGCTTACCATTGGTTGATTGGAATGATCCGATAGATCAATAATACTCAATCGATTGTGTCCTAGAAAAATCTTCTCATCACTCCAAATCTGCATTGCATCAGGACCGCGATGCTTTTGTGCAGAAAGCATTTTTGCTAAATCTGATTTGTTATCAGGATTTGAACCTAGTATGCCCGCAATTCCACACATTAGATCCTGGATAAAATGGTTGGTAATTTCTGCTCGGCCCTAATCCAATCTTCCGGAGTATCTATATTTACGTACAGGTCAGGATTGCTCTCGATATAACTTATCCTTTCTCCATAAAAGGAGCCTTTTTTTATGACATCAATCCTGCTTAGATAGATTGAACCATCTCGAAAAAAAGCTTTTGGAAGGTCTTGCCTGCGTTTTATGATATCCTTTTCCCCTGTTGCAATGGATAGCAATCCATTTTCGTCTGCCTCAAATGCCCAATGCGGATTATATTCATGTGGCACTTCAAGAACACTAACAAGCGAATCGCATTTGTTATTGATAAAAGTTCTAATGGCTTTATCTATGAAACCTTTTTCTCTAAATGCAGAAGTAGGCTGAAGCAGGCAGACTGCATCGAAAAACTCATTTTTGGATTCAAAAAATGCAATTGCATGCTGAACAACCGAAATACTTGAAGCCTCATCGGAAGCCAGTTCACTTGGCCTTACAAAAGGAATCTCAGCATTAAATTGTCCAGCTACCTCCATAATGGAAGCATCTTCAGTCGAGACAATGGTTTTAGCGAGCAATTCGCTTTCATTTGCCTGCTTGATCGAATAGACAATCAAAGGTTGGTTGCCCAGAAGCTTTACATTTTTTCCAGGAACTCCCTTGCTTCCACCTCTGGCAGGTATGATCGCTAGAATATTCATACTTTTCTCAATTTATACTTTAATGATGGCCACCTTCGTAAAGAAGCATCGTCCTTTTATAACCTCCTATATTATTATCCTTACCTTAAGAATCAAGCCCACTCAACAAATGCGCTATCGTTCCTATTCCAAATTCAAAAATTGTCCTTATTTTTTGTGCAATCTCTTGAATCTTTTTTAGTGCAAATCCTTAAGCTATATGTCGAGCACCCTCTTTCCTGAAAATAACCTCAATATTTTTCATATGTCATTTTTAGTACATAATTGTTTTATGAAATTGTAATGGCACGCTTTGCAAAATATCTCCGATAGTTTTTCCAGCATTTCCTCCACCATATACGTTCGATGATAGTGGCTTCTTGTTATTCAATATATCGGCAAGTGCTTTTTTTATCTGTTCTTTATCATATGGCACATCAATGACATTATTACCCCTGTCTCTTTTATTTTGTCTGGAGCCGATATTGATGACTGGAACTCCGAGGTAAGCACATTCTCTGATTCCTACACTTGAGTTTCCTATCAGTCCCAGGGAATTATTCAACAAGACTAAAAAATCATCACCTTCCATATTCTTGAAGAAATGCACATTCTTTAATTCATTTTTTTCCCTGAAGCTTCTTATGCCTGTAGAGGTACCATCCGCGCCAGCATCTACATTTGGCCAGAACCAGAGCGTAGGAATGTTGAATTGATTAATTGCCATCAACGTCTCTTCGATATGCTTTCTGGAATCTTTATATTCTGTTGTAACAGGGTGTTGCATCACAACAAGATAACCTTTTGACAAATCGGGTTCGGCACCTACACCGCCATATTTTTGATACGGATCGAAATTCAATCCTTTCACTTTGGCTACTTCGGAGGCAATATCAATGGAAGGACAGCCTGTATTGAAAACAAACTGAGGATCCTCCCCTAATTTTATCACTCTTTCTTTAGCACTTTCGGAAGCAACAAAATGATAATCCGCCAGTTTTGTAATAGAATGGCGCACTTTTTCATCAATGTTGCCTGTAACCTCGCCACCTTGTATATGGGCCAAGGGGATGTTCATATAGGAAGCTGAAATGGCCGTTGCCATGGTCTCGAATCGATCCGCAACAGTTACCACTACATCAGGCTTCAGATTGTCAAAAACGGTTGAAAGCTCCAAAATCCCAATACCCGTGGTCTTTGCAGCAGCTGTCAAATTCTCCCCTTCAAGTACGTTAAAAACTTTTGCACTGATGGTAAAACCATCTTTCTCTATATAGTTCACAGCCGAGCCATACCGGTCCAGCAAGGCAGAAGAGGCTATGATCAGTTGCAACTCCAAATCAGGATGATCTTGTATGGCGGTTAATACCGTTTTTACCCGACTATAGGACGGTCTTGCAGTTATGACAACCGCTATCTTCCTTTTATGCTTGTATGTCTCCTTCATTTAAAAAGTCCCATTGGTTTTTGTCAAAAGTAAGTTTTTTACCAATGACATCGTTAAACTTTGCAGCATCAATTCCATATCCTTTTGGTTTTTTTGCTTCCAGATCATCAAATGTGAGCACATGTCCTTTTGGCAAGGTCTTGTTCAGGGCTAATGATTTTTCAAAAATTTGTTTCAAGTCCTTGAAATTATCATTCATGCTTTTGTCAATCGGATTATCGAGTGCCACTTTTATCGTCCGTATGCTTTCTACCAACTGTTTTACCTCATCTATGGTAAGTGATGATCTGGAATCTGGTCCGAATTGCCTTCTGTCGAAAACAACGTGAAATTCAAACAATTCCGCTCCAAGCGCAGTAGCTGCTATGCAGGTTTCAATCCTGGCAGAATGATCGGAGAAACCTACTTTAACATTGTAACGTTCTTTGAGTTCGCCGATAACATTTAATCCAAATTGTGATGCCCCTGTCGGATAAGAAGTGGTACATTGCAGGATGGAATAATTGACATTTCGCTGTTTCAAAAAGGCAACGGTACGATCAAGTTCCTCATAGCTGCTCATCCCTGAAGAGAGGATGACGGGCTTTCCTGTGCGTGCAATTTTTTCCAAGATGAGGAAGTTATTTACTTCTCCCGAGCCAATTTTATATTGGCCTACTCCAATCTCTTCCAACCAGTCAACAGCCAGGTTACTGAACGGAGAACATAAAAATTCCAATCCTGCCTCGTCACAATGCCTTTTAATTTCCTTCCATTGCAGGAGCGTAAAACTCATGCGCTTCCAATAATCAAAACGAGTTTCGTCTTCATAGGAAAACTTTACCCTAAAGGGCTCAAACTGGCTGCTTTCCGCTTCGGGGATATGCATTTGGAATTTCACCGCGTCTACACCAGTTGCAGCGAGAGCATCAATATAAGAATGGACCATCCCCAGACTACCGTCGTGGGCCTGACCTATTTCGGCTATGATATATGATTTATCCATCAGGTTTAATAATTAATTTTTACTTTCTTGAATGGAAGTTCCCAACGAATCCATCTGATTTTTGTCAACAGAAAAAATTTCACGATAATGCGCAAGAAAAATACTCTTTTTTCATTTCTTTCCTTGATTGTCTTGTCAAATTCCCCCAGGATTATTTTTACATTTTCCATATGTCCATTATCAACACTTTTCTTCAACATGTTAACGAGCAACCTGGCAAAACTTTGTATCAGATCATTATCACCCAACTGCAAGCTCCTTTCGAAATTTTGTACCAAGGTATGGGTTTCGGATTCCTTGTAAAGCTTATTATAATTTTGATTTTTATTGGTTGAAGAATTTTTATGGCTCCTGTATAAAAAAGTTGCTTCATTAATAATTGCGTACTGATTGGGTTTCGAGGAATAAAATATCTTGGAAAATAATTCTGTCTCTTGACCCTTATGGATTTTCTCATTAAACATATAGTCATACTGAAGCAAGAAATCCTTTTTGAACATTATCGAGGGCGTAAGTATCTTTAATCTCCAAAGGACATAATCCTTGAAAATAAAATCCGATTCAAATAGTTCAATTTTTTTATTTTTATCAGGATCGAGATCATAGCTGGCAAAGCAGCCGGTTGAGATTACAAAGTCCTTCTGAAAAATCAATTGGATCTTTACCTCCAGAAAAGAGGGCAGCATCACATCATCGCTATCAAACCAGTTAACATAATCACCTTTTGACCTTTCAAAGCCATAGTTCCTGCATGAGTTTGCACCTTTTGGCTTGTCTTTGGGACGAATGTAGAAACTAAACCTTGAATCATCCTCAATAAAGCGCTCTATTACTTTAACCGAATCATCCAAGCTCCAATCATCAACAATGATACATTCCCAATTGCTATGAGTTTGTTTTTTTATGCTTTCCAGTGTTTCAACTATAAAATCGCTACTATTGTAATTAGGGATTATAATGGAAACAAGATTTGATTTTTGTTGCATCAATTGTTTAATTAGATCACGTGATTATTGATTCAATCTCCTTTTTCAGATAATTTGTTCCAAGATATTCTTTAATTCTTTCATACTCCAGGCTACAATCCAATTTATTCTCTTTAAATCTGATGTATAAGGAAGAAATCATTTCACAAATTTTGGAAACATCATCCGATTCCGCCCATAAAGGATAATTCTCTCCCAAAATTCTTTTCGATTCGCTGTAATAGGGGCCCAATAGCATAATGGGTTTGTTCGAAACGATGCAATGGGGAAATTTACCAGGCAGAAATGGGCTTATTTCTGATTTTGATTCCAAAATAACATTAACACTCGCCGCTTTTTGTATTTCAAAGACCAAATTAAACGGCAAGCTTTTGTAATGAAAATGTAAATTGGAATGTTGCTTCTCAAGTTCGTTGATCTTGTCATTGAAATAAGTTCCTGCTCCTATCAGCAGCATTTCAGAATTTGCTTTTGCTTCTGGAAATTTCTCTAAAAATAAAAAATACCCTTTTATCAAAGGGATTGGATTTCGTTGCTTCATTAAATTGCCGGCGTGAAGGATAGTAAACTTGTCCCTATCTATATATTCATTTATGCCTATGTCGTGATTGTTTATAGGAATATGTTGAATTTGATGGGGAATGATCCTACCGGTCTTACCAAAGTCGTCAAAATAACTAGACATCCAGTCTTTCAGCAGCAAACTTGGAAATGCACTATATGCAGCCTTTTTTGAAACTTCTCGAAAGAGTCTTTCTTTTTGTTTGAATCCAGGCTGTATCCAGTTATAAGGCCTTGGATAAAAATGGTAAGGAAATGGGTCATGAATATATGCGATCCATTTACCATACCAGTTTGGTGATTTAAGGAGTGCAAAGTGTGGTTTAAAGCTTGCTCCCTTGCTAAGCGTAAGTACAAATGAATAATTATTTGTATCCTCTGAATCAACAGCTTTTTTTATACTATTGACATCGTTGAAATGTGTAAAGGAAAATCCAAACCAATTCTCCAAATATCTATTTAAACTTAGCTTGGTCACCCTTGTGAAAATCCTTTCCGTCCTGCTTAAAAAATAAAGAACATTCAATTTACGTTCCTTTATTGGAGTACATGATCCAGAAGGGATGTTGATTGTCTTAAAATCTATCGCTCTTCTCGTGTAATGCAGGATCTTTAATGAGTAACCCAATTCAAGCAAATTATTGATCAATGCAATTCTTCCCTTGGTTGCACTACTGTCATTAATATCCAAAGATTCTACGATTACTAATATCTTTATGTTCATAGCATTGATTTAGTTTCTACAAGCAGGGCATCCCATATTCTTTTGCCTGTATTTCCATCCCAATAATAGGGAATGGCAGACTCCTTCCACTTTTCAACTTTCAAATCATTAATGTAAGGGATCAAATCCAATGGATTATCACCAACCAAAACATTGGAACCAATTTCAACTGTTTCTGGCCTTTCGGTCGAGGTACGCAATGTCATGCAGGGAATACTCATAAAAGTTGCTTCTTCAGTTATTCCCCCTGAATCGGTTATGATCGCTTTTGAATGTTGAATCAAATATAAAAATTCCAAATAACCCAGAGGTTCGATTATATGAAGCCTGTTCAGCTTATCATATTTATTCCCTAACGTTTTTCTGGTTCTTGGATGAATAGGGAAGATAATTGGCAAATCGGTATTTTGAATAATCGTATCTATTACTCCATATAAGTTTTGTTCTTCATCAACATTGGATGGCCTATGCAATGTCAGTACAATGTAGGCTTTATCTTTTAAAGCCAATTTATCAAAGAAGAATGGTTTTCGGAATTTCGCCTGATTTCTAATCAAGGTATCAATCATTGTATTTCCCACCAAGTGTATGGAATCTTGGGATATGCCCTGCCTTGATAAATTTGACGAAGCCCATTGCGTGGTTGTAAAAAAATAATCTGTGATGCTGTCTGTTATCAACCTATTGATTTCCTCAGGCATTTTCAAGTCATAAGAACGAATTCCTGCCTCCACGTGTGCTACTTTCACCCCTACTTTTTTTGCTACTACCGCACAGGCCATGGTAGAATTTACATCACCAACGACGATACAAAGATTGCTTGTTTCTTTTGCCAGAAGTTCTTCATACGCCATCATGATATTTGAGGTCTGGACTGCATGGGTCCCGCCCCTGACATCGAAATTATAATCCGGTTCCGGAAGATCCAAATCCTCAAAAAAACTCCCACTCATGTTGTTATCAAAATGTTGGCCAGTATGAATGAATCTTATCCTGGATACTTTTTCAATAGCATGCCTTTTATAAGCATGTATCAAAGATGCCACTTTAATAAAATTCGGTCTTGTTCCTGCAATTATATCAATAATCATTTTATCTGCCATTTAGTAAATTTAAGCACCTTTTCTTCATAAAAAACAAAGACACCCTGATATCAATCAATTTAAACATTATTCTATTCTTTATTGATTTTGAATTATTTGCCTTTATAAAAAGGTTCAACTCATTTGAATCAAATCTGTATACAAAACTTTTCAAGAAACGGTAACTTTTATTATCCAGGATATCTTTGCTTAATAAATTCAGATAAATTAATTTCACTGCTTCTATTTTCGAACCCACCCTCAAAGAACTTTTATTATAAAATTCACTCGTGTTAGAATTGGGATGCTTTCTATTGAAGTACAATATATTGCTGATAATTACCCCCTTGATGTCATTAGAAATTATCCGACTGTAACATTCCCATTCTTCTGCATATTGTAATGATTCAACAAATCTTTCTCCTGCAAAACATTCTTTTTTCCATAGTACGGTACATGAAGCAAGGCCAACTCTTCCTGAGATAATTTCAAACAAATTTTTCAACGACAATTCCCTTTCAACTTCCACCTTTTCAAAAACAAATCCTGGCACTATCTTTTCAAAGGATTTCTTTTGGAAATGGCAAAAATCCAGTTTCGTTTTAATCAATACTTCCAAACTCAATTGCAAGGCAGAAGGGTGTACGATGTCATCATCGTCAAAAAAGATGATATGGTCTCCTTTTGCGAGATCCAATCCATAATTGCGGCAACCAGGCAAACCTTTCTTATGCGAATCAAGTCTTGCATGGTATGAAAATCTTTTATCATGCTCAAGTATGGGCTGGAGTACCTCCAAAGTATTATCCGTACCTCCGTCATCTATTATCAGGCATTCCCAATCAGAAAAAATTTGGTTTTGAATAGATACCAAAGTCTCAATAATAAAGTGAGCTCTATTATAAGTTGCCATTATGATGCTAACTTTTGGAATATCATTCATTTTATTTTCGATTTGATCCATCTCAAAGGTTTTAAAACAAAGCTTCCTATCCTAAACTCCAATCGCTCCGTATTTTTTATCTTTTCTCTTTTTTCACGCTCAATGGAATCTAAAAAATGATTTAAAAATTCATCATAATGGCTACTATACAAATCTTTGTGCTTGGTATAGATATAGCGCTTGATTTCCTTATCATGACTATTTATGGCCACTGTTCTCATTGAGATGCTATGCTGCCTGTAAAAAAACAATACCTCGGGCAGGACCTCGATTGTCCAACCAGCTTTTGTCAGACGAATAAAAAATTCCCAGTCCTCATATCCCTTCCTCATTTTTTCATCATACCCGCCAATGGCTTCCCAGCACTTTTTTCTAAACATTAAAGTGCCAATAGAGGAGTTCCTGAATAAAAAGTGCTCGATGTTTCCTCCCACAGGTTTAAATTCATCGAATTCTTTATCTTCAAAAAACTTGATTCCCCAACTGGTTACGCCGCCTATGTTTGGATTATCATTTAAGACTTGAATCGCCTTTTCAACAAAAGTACATTCATATTTATCATCTGCATCCAAAGTCAGTATAAATTCCCCGCTGGCATTTTTAATTCCCCAATTGCGTGCGCTACTCAATCCCCCATTTTCTTTATCCACGTAGAGAAACCTACTGTCTTTTGCAAGCCATGCTCCGGCCACCTGATCCGTATTATCAGGACTGCCATCATTCACTATGATGCACTCCCAATTAGCATAAGTCTGATCTGATACAGACTGCAATGCTTCCGATAAATACTGGGCTTGATTATAGCAGGGAACGATAATGGAGACTATCTGATTCATATCATTTTAGTAGGAGTGTTGAAATTTTATAAAAACCTGATCCTTTTATGCCGTCCAATCTAAATAATTTATATTGAATTAATATGGGCACAAAACAAATTTGTCTTATTGTGAACATATTGTTTTTAACAAATAACCAATAATACCTAGCTGCATCCAAAAAGCTACCAGATTCTAAAACATTGACCCTGAAAAAGGTGATTGGCAAACTCCCCATTTTAATCTTGAAAAGAGGCAAATACTTTTTATAAAAGATATATTTTGACTTAACAAGCTTTAATTTGGACCCGACATACTTATGAGAGGAAATAAAATTTTTTCTATAAAAACTGTCTGGCACATTATCTATGCTTGTGTAAGATTTGAGTCCGTTTTTGAATGCATTAATATGCAAATCAGGATCTTCCAATACCATCAAATTCTCATCAAAGCCGCCAATATCTTTTAATTTTTCAGTTACCCATAAGACACTCGTTATACAAAATGGGTAATTATCTTTTATGAAAGAATCTAAATAATTTTGATCCGAATAATCATCAAATAAAACATTAAAAATTGGACCTGTATTGCCAATATCGTCATAGAACAGTTGCGTTTTAAAAATATATAAATCAAAGGCTGGATGCTCAAAAGCTGATCTAACCCTATTTTCCAAACAGAATGATGCCAATAAATCATCAGAATCCAAAAATATGGCAAACCGACCTTTTGCATTCGATATGCCTATATTCCTGCAGCTTGCGGGACCTTTTAAAAAATTATTTGTTCTATTAAAATAAGAGAATCTCTTATCTTCCATTATAAAACTATTTACAATTCTTGCCGTATCATCACTACTTCCATCATCAACAACAATACACTCCCAATTTTGAAAGGTTTGCTCTTTTACACTCATTAGAGTTGACACTATCAGATCAGCTCTGTTGTAAGTAGGGATGATTATGGAAACTGCAGGTATTATCATTCTCTATTAAATTTTTTAAACAGGATTGGTCCCAATTACTGTTTCTCGAATATCATTAGCAAACCCATATGGTTTTATTCAAAATATAATTCGTCAACTATTTTCTTTATATTCTTTTTATAAAAATTGTTTTTAATGGGGAAAGAATCCAATAATCCTTTTTGCAATTTCCTCATCTCCATTTTTTCCGGTATAAAATAATGCATTGAAAAAAACATGTCTTCAATCTTTTTGCCATCTGTAGGTTTGATCTCAAACATTCCTACTGATTCAAAATAATCATAAAATTTAACGTCATCTCCACTCAAGTTATCCGAAAACTTCCACCAGATAGCAGGTATGTTATAAGCATTCGCAACTATAATTCCATGCAGGGAGGTTGATATGATCCTATCGCATGAAACTATCTGATCAATTACGTCCTCTACATTGTTATTGAGCAAATTGATCACCTTGACATTAGAATGATCAGATGAGCATATTAATTTTTCAACTTCCCCGTAATCAACATAATGAGGAATAACACCTATTTTATAACGGTCTGGAGCAACTTTTGGCGTGTACAAAAGTGGCAATAGCAATGCGGGATCCCCAAAAACATTCGGCTTCCTAAATCCTAGTTCCTCTATTCTCTGGGCAGTCCTAGGTCCTCGTACTGCTATAAAATTTCCTCCTTTTATATTTTGATTCTGCTTGATGATGCCACTTCCCCACACGGTTGATTTCTTTCTTGAATCGCCTATGATACTACCAGTCATTATATAATGCTTACAAAACAAGGAGAACTCATAAGTCGGCTTGAATAAAACAGGTGATACGCCTGCAAGCTTCTTGACGATGTATGGAGTGACTATATCACCAAAATTTTCTAAGATTTCACCCTCAAGGGAAACTCTAGAATACCAATAAACCAAAGGTCTTGAGGTTAATTTAAAATGTAACAGCTTATACCAAAACCGTACATTCCTTACGTTCTCACTTTTTAAAAAAAAAGTCTTTATTCTTTCCAATTTCTTCATCCGTCCAATCCCACCATTTTTTATCATTCAAATCTTTTATCTTGCTTTCGCTGAATCTGTACTTCAGGATTTTAGCCGGACTGCCTCCTACTATTGCATAATCAGGGATATCTTTGGTTACAACTGCACCTGCGCCAACAATTACTCCGTTTCCTATTTTTACATTTGGCAAAAGAACAACGTTATCACCTATCCATACATCACTTCCAATTTCGGTACTTCCAGAAGTTATCTCATAAGGCAATCCGCCAAAATTTTTCATATAGAGGGTATATTGAATGGAAGGAAATTCATAATTATGATTGGATAAAATAATTTTTATATCTTGTCCAAAAGCACAGTAGCTCCCTATGTGCAACACTCCTTTTCCTTTAACAATTAGATTCCCATTGTGATAATTCTCCTTTCCGACCCGTATATTATGAGACTTCTTAATAATAAAAGGAGCTTGTTCTTTTGTCTCGGCTAACAGATTAACAATTTTAGTTGAAATCCATTTTTTTATTTTTGATTTAACTCCCATCTTGCTTCAGAATAAATATGAAAATTTCCTTTGGGTATCCTACCTGTACCATAAACATCATTCGGAATGATACTAAATCCCAAACACTCCTCTTTAACAGAAATAGTTGTATTATTTTCCGCCAAGGCTATTGAAACCAAATAGTCACCAGGCATCAATTTCAAATCGGAAGCCATCACACTGAAAACAAAATCACCTTGAGAATTATAAATCTTATCTGTGATTTCATGCGATCTAATCGCTGTAATCTTGACGCCTTCGGAAGTAGAAATAATCACACTCGCTTTCAAGTTGCTATACGGTTGCTTGGCTAGAACAAAAATGGAAAAAGCTAATTTGCTTCCCATCAACACACCGCTCGAACTCGAAATTTCTCCGTTAGAATTAAAAGCATTAATCTCAAACTTTGAAATTTGTATCGGAATTTGTTTCTCTTCAAACTCTATAAAATTATTACTGTTGAAAGAAAAACTATTGTTTTTTAGATATAGATCAATAGTTTCGTCTATGTCCCCAAAAAAAATTGTTTTGCCATTTTCAATTAACATTCCCCTTGTACACAAACTTCTTACGGCCACCATATTGTGACTCACAAACAAGACAGTCCTGCCACCTTCTCTGGAAATATCCTGCATCTTCCCAATGGCTTTCTTTTGAAATTCAGCATCACCAACAGCCAAAACCTCATCCACCACCAAAATTTCAGGTTCCAGAAAGGCAGCAACGGCAAAAGCCAATCGTACCGTCATACCCGAACTATAGCGTTTGGTAGGAGTATCTATATAGCGTTCGCATCCGCTGAATTCGATTATCTCATCAATCTTGGAAGTGATTTCTTTTTTGGTCATTCCAAGTATGGCCCCATTAAGATAGATATTTTCCCTTCCGGTCAGTTCCGGGTTAAAACCTGTTCCAACTTCCAATAATGAAGCTATCCTTCCTCTTGATTTTATCGTTCCGGTTGTTGGAGCCGTTACTTTTGAAAGTATCTTCAGCAATGTAGATTTTCCTGCGCCATTTTTCCCAATGATACCCAATACTTCACCCCTGTTCACTTCGAAATTGATATCTTGCAGGGCCCAGACATAATCGCTGTTTCCTTTGGTACTTCGATCATTCGTTTCCCCCACTTTCAAATAAGGGTCTTCTTTTCCACGGATGCGGTGCCACCATCGATTCAAATCGTGGCTCAACGTACCAGTGCCAACAGTACCCAGGCGGTATTGCTTGGAAATATTTTCAGCTTTTAATATGATATCTTCAGTATTCATTTTGCTATTTTAAAATAAGGATCAAAAGGCTGTTTTTTCCTTCTCAACTCCTTTTCCCAACCCCAATCTTCCCTTTCTTAAACTGTGTCTATAAAACTCTTCTCCGTCTTGTTAAAAATCAACAACCCTACAAAGAACAGGACAACAGTAACTGCAACTGTATAGAGCATTCCTCCTGACGAAATCGAGCCTTCATGGAGTAGCATATATCTTGCAGTTTCAATTATATACGCCAAAGGATTATATTCAATCAGCCAGCCAAATTGTGGCAATTTTTCTTTTAACAAGGCCATAGGATACATCACCGCCGAAACATACATCAACAATTGTACGCCAAAGGTTACTAGAAAAGTCAAATCCCTATATTTCGTCACCATCGAGGAAATAATCATTCCCAATCCCAATCCGAGTATTCCCATCAAGGCAACAAGCAACGGAAAAAACAAAAGAGACAAGCCCAGTTGCACCTCCATTCCACGGAAGGCATAAAAAACATAGAAGACAATAAATATGAGGAACTGTATGCCAAATTTCAACAGGTTGGAAATAACGATCGACAAGGGGACGATCAGTCTCGGAAAATAAACCTTCCCAAAAATAGAGGCATTCTTTTTAAAGGTATCGGAAGTATCGTTCAAACAGGAAGTAAAATAGTTCCAGACCATAATTCCGCCCAGATTGAATAAAAATGGCGGCACATTTCCAGTTTGGATTCCAGCAACATTGTTAAAGATAATGGTAAAGATGATCGAGGTAAACAAAGGCTGGATAAGATACCATAGAGGTCCCAGTATGGTTTGCTTGTAAACTGTAACCACATCCCTTCGTACAAACAGCATAAGCAGATCCCGATATTGCCATACTTCCTTGAGATGTAGCCTGAAAAACTGATCCTTGGGTCTGATTTCAAACAGCCATTCCTGATTTTTAGTATCGTTCATTGTAATACTTGCCTTGGGTCTTTTATTTATTTTTACGACTGGGTTCAAATATAATAATTTATGCTGCAAATTTGCTTTTTTACAACATTAATAAATTGACATCTAGAAATTAACACAAGCCAACAAATCTCAAATCTCGTTGTAAAAAAAAATCCCGATTGTCTTGCGACAACCGGGACTTAAATTTATCCAATGGATATAATACAGTTAAAAACTATTTCTTAATTACTTTGATGTTCTTAACCAAGCCGTTGGCCATTACGTTAACAATATAATTTCCTGTAGCCAGTGAACTCATATCGATTTTAACTTCTTGGGAGTTGTGTGTTTTTTGATACACTTTTTGTCCAAGGACATTAAAGATCTCAATGCTTTCAATAGCACCGGAATACGTTACGGTCAACACATCCGAAACAGGGTTTGGATAGTATTTCAAGCTCGCGTTATCAAATCCTGGTGTCTTAAGATCCACACCGGCAGTAATCATTAAACGATCTTCGCTTTCACAACCGTCAACTGTTTGAGAAACATAGTAAACACTTCCTGTCGTAATTAAAGTAGAAGAAGGCAAAATACCACCATCAGTTGCAGCATCATACCAGATCAAATCCGTACCGGTAACCTCAAAATTGGTCAAGTCGTCACCAGCAGTAAAATCTTGAGTAGGAGTAGCAGTTGTTGGAGCTGGTACCTCGGCCTTAACGACAACAGAAACTGGCAAGATTACGGAACATCCGTTGGCATTTTCAGCCTTGATAAAGAATGTACCAGAGGATGTTATAGCATCCGGACCGGGGAATGTTACAGTTCCACCTGGATTCGCCCAATAGCTGAATGTCAATCCTGTACCTGAACCAGCAGTTACGGCGGCGGCAGTAATATCTACCGTTTCTGAAGAACATACTGCAGCTGGATTATTGATTACCAACGAAGGCAGTTCATTAACCGTTACTGAAATAGTTTGCGAAACTGCACATTGTCCAGCATCTGGCAAGAAAGTAAAAGTATAAGTACCAGAAGTGGCAGTATCTATGGTTGCAGGTGTCCAAGTCCCTTCTACTCCATTAGGAGAAGTAAGTCCTAGGACTGGAGCCGTATCACCTACACAAATTGGTGCTATTGCGGCAAAGTCTGGAGCAACTATAGCGTTTACGGTTACCGTCAAGACTTGTGTAAGTGCACATTGTCCCGCATCTGGTACAAACAAATAATCACCCGTTTCTGTAGCATCAACGGTATCCGGACTCCAAGAACCAGTAATACCGTTAGGTGAAGTCAGTTCCAATACTGGTGCAGTATCCCCTGAACAGATTGCAATAGGTGCAAAGTCTGGCGCAACAGCAGTTATAATAGTAACAACCAACTCATGAACACTGCCACACTGGCCAGCAGCTGGTGTAAACGTATAAGTTCCTGATGCCGTAGCATCGATAACAGCTGGATTCCACGTACCAATTACTCCGTTTGGAGAAATTGTAGCCAAGACAGGAATCAAATCAGTAGAACAGAAAGACAATGCACTTGCAAAATCTGGCGCTACCGGAGTTGCAGTAACAGTTACTGAAAGTGTTTGTGCTACTGCACAGATTCCAGCATTTGGTGTGAACACATAAGTTCCACTTGCCATATTGTCAATTATTGCAGGAGTCCAAGTTCCCTCGATTCCATTGGGAGAAGTAGTCGCCAATACCGGAGCTACAGAACCTTCACATAATGTTCCAATCACAGCAAAATTCGGCACAGCTGGAGTAGAAAACTCAACAACAATTTCAGCTCTTGCGCTTTCACATCCTCCAACAGTTTGGGAAGCATAATAGCTACCCTCCGTCAAGTTAGCAGTGTCAGCCAATGCAGCACCACCTGTCAAGGCATCATAGAGTTGTACATCAATACCATTTATTTCACTTAATACATCAGCTACCGTTGCAGTAGGGCAAACCTCCAAAGATTCAGCAGGAATCGTTGGCAATGCCACTACAGGAAGCAAGGTGAACTCTTGACTTGGTGTCGTTATAGTACATCCATAATCATTGGCAACTGTCGCCACATAAGAAATGGTTGAAGTCGGCTTGGTATATACCATACTAGCAACAGTATTTGCCACATAAGGGATCGTTGCGTTCGCATCCGTATAAAGATCTGTTGCAGGCGACCAAGTTACAGCCCCAGGAATATCCAAACTAAATGAGATATCTGTTCTGGAATTAAATACGGTAAAAGTTCTTGCAGTTCCAATAGTGCCAACACCTTCAAAAGTATTTACGGCAGTTGCAGTGGCCTCGTCAACCCTCAAGTATAAAGTACTGGCAAAATCCGTGGTACTGTATTTTGCTGTATTGGCTCCACTTCCGCCTGTATTGTTATTACTATAGTTAATCTCAACTACCAGATTGCCTCCATCCCAAGTAAATGGCGTGGTGAACAATAATGTGTTTTGACCAGCAACAGGATTTAGTACAGCTGCATTTCTCACAGTAACCATACCTGTTTCCCAATCAGTTGTTGAGGCAAAAGCTGATTAGTAGAGTTTTTCATTTTTACTACCACCGCATTCAACGCTGCTCCTCCAGATGGATTTACAATATTGACAGCAATACTTTTAATTTTAGCATTGGGAACAAATCCCAGGGCAGCAAGCTCCTCAGCCTTGAAAATAAGCTGTTCCTTTGTTGCTCCATAATAATTTTGAAATGGATTAGGACCTGTCAACGTAGCTGATCCGGATTGAGACGTTAAAGCCCCGGTTCCAGATGTTGCAGATAACGCATTGGTACCTCCGTCAACACTTAATTCTTGAACAGAACCAACACACATCACCGCGTCTGTATAAGCAATAGCTGCAGCAGACAGATTTTCACTGATTGTAATCGTGATAGAAGCTGTTGAAGTACATCCTGTAACTGAATCTGTACCCACAACGGAATAAGTCGTAGTGGCCAAAGGCGTTACCAGTTCTGTTCCCGTTGTAGGATTTCCATTGAAGGTATACGTATAGTTAGGATTCTCTGATGCTATATTGATCGTTACCGGCTCAGCATTTACACAGAAAGAAGTTTCAGAAGCAGTAACATTTATTGCAGGCATGCCTACTGTCAAAAGTGCCGCTGGATTACTTTCTTCATTCCAAAATCCATTGTTTGAAGCACCATATTTGTAAGGACCGAATCCTAATCTATAGCGGGCTACAAAATATTGATTTCCTGCTGGCAATGTAGCATAAGTTACTTTATACTCATCATTATTATCCGCTTGTACATTATAAGTTGCCAATGTAAAAGCTGATTCAGGCCACGTAGCCGGATCTGTGTTTTGAGAATACCTACCAATCCAAACTTTTAAATCAGGATTTGCACCAGCTGGCTGTGTAGCCTCACTGTCCCAAGCTTGTGTATAAACATCTACCGTCTGACAAGGTTGCATTGCGGTTACAGCCGTTCCTCCAACAACAAAAGCTTGCAAGTTTGCCCATGAAATGGCATCTTGGGGTTGCGCTACAATAGTAAATTTATAGTCTTCTGTTTCCGTACGTGCATTTGCATTTGAACAAGCACTTGGATTGGTCGCATTATAATCCGTCCTGACCCTCATCCTGTATTCTCCAATCGCTACAGAAGCTGGCAATGTTACGTTATAATTAGTAATTCCGTTTACATATTCGCCTGATAAATAAATACGTTCATTATCTTCAAAAAGAAAGTTATTATTCCAATCTACCCAGACATTTAATCCAGCAGTACCACCTGTTATCGCTGCAGTAATTGAAAACGTTCCTCCTGGATAGTGTGTCATACCAGCTGTATCAAAATTATTCTGATAACCTCCCGTAGTATATCCTGAAGCTAGATTAGAAATATTTGTCATGGCCCCAGCTGTAGAAAAATTATTTATAAAGGTGGCAGCTGAAGTTGAAGAGGGCACACAGTATCCTGTAAAGAAAGTAAAAGGACCTGCCCATGTACTCATACCATCAGAAGAAGCACTGCAATCCTGACGTACAAACCATCTATAAGTTGTGTTCGCATTTAAATTGTCAAGCATAAGTGTATTTCCAGACACAGCGGTTACAGTATTCGCACCTTCTCCCCCATTAAAGGTTCCTGTCCCCCAATTGACTTCAAAAGTACTACCAGCACTTGTCCATCCTAATGTTGCCGAACTCAAATTAACATTGGAGGAAATTCCCAACGTTGGTGCTATACAAGCCACCGGAGTAGTAAAATCTACTTTAGATGACCAATTGCTTACCCCATCTTCTCCACAATCTGTCTTAACATACAGATCATAAGCTGTTGTATGGCTTAATCCAGTAGCAGTTGCTGAAATTGCTGCCCCGTTACCAGAAGCAACTGGAGTGGCATTTGGTCCAGCATTATCTGCAACCACAATCCAACTATAATCAACTTCACCCTCCACAGCATTCCAGCTGATTCCAGCCGTATAAGGTGTAGGGACTACTGTTATTCCTGAAGGAGCCAAACAAGATGCCAAGGTACCTTCAAACTGGATTTGAGGCAAGGTAGCCGTTCTTCCCGTAGCCGTAGGAGGAGTAGTTGGATTCGGATTAGTAGAATCATTCCTGTATATGATGCCCGAATTTTCAGTTGAGGCATAAGTACTAAATGTAGGCACGGAAGTCCAGCCAAGAGTATTTTCATCAACTGCCACTACAATATTTCCCCCGGTATAATTAAAAGGTTGTTGAAAAGTAATTTCAAACCAATTATTGGCCGTTGGAGTAATAATACCGCTGTAAACTTGTGTCAGTTCATTAAATGGCACCCAATCGGTAGTTGTTGAAAACGATGTCTTATTGCTATTTGCTATATAGACTGTCCAATTATTCCATACGCCAACAGTTCCCAAAGCAGTAGCTTTAAAACGTATCTTGGTAATATCACCAGCTACACCACCGCCTCCAGCATATTCAGCTGCAGTTACAATATGCTGCGTATAACTGTAAACATAATTAGTGACAGGTATTGTCAAACTGGCGGAAGCAGTAGTCCCTGAACCTGAACCAATTTGTATGGTACCCATTGTCTGCCCAGACATAATCTGTCCTGCAAAAAAAAATAAACAGACCGTCAGCCACCCGAGCCATCGGTTTAGTTGAGGATAAGGGCTCCTCATCGAAAAATAATTTTTCTTCATAATTATTACATTAAATTTTTGTTAATCATCAGCTAATTTAACAAAAAAAACATATGCGCAATAAAAATATCCTAATATTTATCTAAAATAAAAAATAATAAAATTAGTGACCAATCTATCGCAATTCATTGCAAAAAATTCAATTATGCATCTTTAATGACATAATGAAGATTTTTTTTAAATATTTCGACCATAACCCACCTAACAAATCACAAAAAAACCTTCTCATTTCTGAAAAGGTTTTTTTATTTAAGCTTGTCCTGTCGGACCAAAATTCAACGGTATCGGAGGCTGTTCCGTATCTTTTATCTCTCCGTGTGCTAATTCATATCTGTGGATGTTTTCACCCATTGCCTTAAGAAGCCTTTTAGCATGCTGCGGTGTCAGGATGATTCTGGACTTTACTTTTGCTTTTGGCGTACCAGGCATTATACATACATAATCCAATACGAATTCAGATGCTGAATGATTGATTATGGCCAAATTAGAATAAATACCCTCGGCCGTTTTCTCGTCTAGCTCGATATTGATCTGACCTTGATTCTGATTTTGATCGCTCATAAAATTATTTTAAATATTTAAATTAAAAAAACCTAACAGACTAATCTGTTAGGTTTAGTAAATATAGAAAGAATATTTTTCCTTTTAGAAATAAATCCTAGTAATTGTACTCTTCTTTTGTGGCCATCATTTCATTGAAATCTTCTTTTGATCCTACGATAGTGTTATCGTATTCTCTCATACCTGTTCCTGCAGGAATTCTGTGTCCTACAATAACATTTTCCTTCAATCCTTCTAGGTAGTCCACTTTACCAGCTACTGCTGCTTCGTTCAACACCTTAGTAGTTTCCTGGAACGATGCCGCAGAAATGAATGATTTCGTTTGAAGAGAAGCTCTAGTGATACCTTGCAATACCGGTGTTGCAGTTGCAGTGATTACCTCACGTGCTACAACTAAATTCTTATCATTACGTTTCAATTGTGAGTTCTCATCACGCAATTCACGAGAAGTAATAATCTGCCCTGGTTTCAAGTTATCAGAATCTCCAGCATCTTCAACCACTTTCATTCCGTATAATTTATCATTTTCAACGATAAAGTCTTTCGTATGAATCAATTGATCTTCTAAGAACAATGTATCTCCTGGATCTTGGACCCTAACTTTACGCATCATCTGGCGGATCACAACTTCAAAGTGCTTGTCGTTGATTTTTACACCTTGCAGACGGTATACCTCTTGGATTTCATTTACCAGATACTGTTGAACAGCAGCCGGACCTTGAATCCTCAAGATATCGTCTGGAGTAATAGCTCCATCTGACAATGGAACCCCAGCTCTTACGAAGTCATTTTCTTGAACAAGAATCTGGCTTGAAAGCTTCACAAGATATTTCTTGATCTCACCAAATTTAGATTCGATCACAATCTCACGGTTACCTCTCTTGATTTTTCCAAAAGAAACAACACCATCAATTTCAGAAACAACAGCCGGGTTCGAAGGATTACGAGCCTCTAGCAACTCTGTAATTCTTGGAAGACCTCCTGTAATATCACTTGATTTAGAGGAACGACGTGGTATTTTTACCAAAATCTTACCTGCTTTAATCTTCTCACCGTTTTCAACCATCAAGTGGGCTCCAACTGGCAAGTTATAAGAACGGATCAATTCGTTGTCTTTACCGTAGATCAATAAAGTTGGAATTAATTTCTTGTTTCTTCCTTCAGAAATTACTTTCTCCTGGAATCCTGTTTGTTCATCGATTTCAACCATGAACGATTGTCCTTGCTCTAAATCTTCGTAAGCAATCTTACCCGTAAACTCAGAAATAATAACCCCGTTATATGGATCCCACTTACAGATTACAGTTCCTTTTTCAACCTTGTCTCCGTCTTTTACGAAAATACTTGAACCGTAAGGCAAGTTGTGTGTATTTAAAACAATTCCTGTTTTCTCGTCAACCAATTTCAATTCGGTTGAACGTGAAACTACAATATCAACAGTATTCCCTTCAGAATCTTCACCTTTTACCGTTTTCAAATCTTCTATTTCTAGACGACCGTTGAATCTTGTAACGATGCTTGACTCTTCAGACAAACCTCCCGCAACCCCTCCAACGTGGAAGGTACGAAGTGTCAACTGTGTACCTGGCTCTCCAATTGATTGTGCGGCAATTACTCCGACAGCCTCACCTCTTTGAGTCATTTTTCCAGTTGCAAGGTTTCTACCGTAACATTTGGCACAAATACCTTTTGTAGCCTCACAAGTCAATGGAGAACGTACTTCTACTCTCTCGATTGGTGAAACTTCAATGATCTTAACTGTAGCCTCTGTAATTTGCTGACCTGCTTTCACTAAGACTTCAGTCGTCAAAGGATTTATTACATCTTGCAATGCAACACGTCCAAGGATTCTTTCTCCCAAAGTTTCAACAATTTCTTCATTCTTTTTCAATGCGGAAACTTCCACACCTCTCAAAGTACCACAATCCTCGATGTTCACGATAACATCTTGAGAAACGTCGTGAAGCCTTCTCGTCAAGTATCCAGCATCAGCCGTTTTCAAAGCCGTATCCGCCAAACCTTTACGAGCACCGTGAGTAGAGATAAAGTACTCAAGGATGGAAAGACCTTCCTTAAAGTTAGAAAGGATCGGGTTTTCAATAATTTCTCCACCACCGGCAGTAGATTTTTTAGGCTTGGCCATCAAACCACGCATACCAGTCAACTGACGGATCTGTTCTTTGGAACCCCTCGCTCCAGAATCAAGCATCATATATACAGAGTTGAAACCTTGTTGGTCCTCTCTAATATTTTTCATTGCCAACTCTGTCAATTGAGCATTTGCAGAAGTCCAGATATCAATAACTTGGTTGTAACGCTCGTTATTGGTAATAAGACCCATATTATAATTCGCAGAAATACCTTCGACTTGCTCTCTGGCATCAGCGATCAATTGTGTTTTTTGTTCAGGAATTCTGATATCCCCTAATGAGAATGACAATCCACCTCTAAAGGCAAATTTGTACCCCATATCTTTCATATTATCCAAGAAGGCAGCCGTAGTAGGTACATTGGTTACACTTAGAATGTGACCGATGATATCTCTAAGGTTTTTCTTGGTCAATACATCATTGATATAACCGGCAGCTTCTGGAACTACCTCATTAAACAATACACGCCCAGCGGTTGTTTGAATGATTTTATATACCAATTCTCCATTTTCATTGAAATCTTTTGCTCTGATTTTCACACGGGCATTCAATTCCAATCTTCCTTCGTTCAAGGCGATATTCACTTCTTCTGCAGAATAGAAAGTAAGGCCTTCACCTAGGATTTTCATTTCTGGAGTTGACAAACGTTCTTTGGTCATATAATACAGACCCAAGACCATATCCTGAGAAGGTACAGTGATTGGAGCACCATTTGCAGGGTTCAAGATATTATGTGAAGCCAACATCAATAATTGAGCTTCCAAGATAGCCTCTGGCCCTAATGGCAAGTGAACCGCCATCTGGTCACCATCAAAATCCGCATTAAATGCCGTACAAACCAATGGGTGAAGCTGGATCGCTTTTCCTTCGATCAATTTTGGCTGGAATGCCTGGATACCTAGCCTGTGCAAAGTAGGAGCACGGTTAAGCAATACAGGATGTCCTTTAATTACGTTTTCAAGAATATCCCAAACTACAGGTTCTTTCTTGTCGATGATTTTTTTAGCAGACTTAACTGTTTTTACAATTCCCCTTTCGATCAATTTACGGATCACAAAAGGCTTGTAAAGCTCAGAAGCCATATCTTTTGGCAAACCACATTCAAACAATTTCAATTCAGGTCCAACGACGATTACCGAACGGGCAGAATAATCCACACGTTTACCCAAAAGGTTTTGACGGAAACGACCTTGCTTACCTTTTAATGAATCAGAAAGAGATTTCAATGGCCTGTTTGATTCAGTTTTAACAGCAGATGCTTTTCTTGTATTGTCGAATAACGAATCCACAGATTCCTGCAACATACGTTTTTCATTTCTCAAGATTACTTCCGGAGCCTTGATTTCCATCAATCTTTTCAAACGATTGTTACGGATGATAACTCTTCTGTACAAATCATTCAAATCTGAAGTTGCGAAACGACCACCGTCAAGTGGCACCAATGGACGCAATTCAGGTGGGATAACCGGAACTACTTTCATGATCATCCATTCAGGACGATTTTCCCTGTTCAAGTTAGACTCACGGAAAGATTCTACAACTTGAAGCCTTTTCAAAGCTTCTGTCTTACGTTGTTTAGATGTTTCGTTATTGGCAGCGTGTCTCAACTGGTATGATAATTCATCCAGGTCGATTCTTGCCAACAAGTCCATAATACATTCAGCACCCATTTTGGCGATGAATTTATTAGGATCATTATCATCTAAATATTGATTTTCCATTGGAAGAGTGTCCAAGATGTTCAAATACTCTTCTTCTGTCAAGAAATCCAATCTTTGCAATGATTCACCTTCGTGATTTTGGGCGATACCTGCTTGGATTACTACGTATCTTTCGTAGTAAATGATCATGTCTAATTTCTTAGACGGAAGACCAAGGATATAACCAATTTTGTTTGGAAGAGAGCGGAAATACCAGATATGAGCAATTGGCACAACAAGGTTGATGTGACCTACTCTGTCCCTACGTACTTTCTTCTCCGTAACTTCCACACCACAACGGTCACAAACGATACCCTTGTAGCGGATTCTTTTATATTTACCGCAAGCACATTCGAAATCCTTTACAGGTCCGAAGATTCTTTCGCAGAAAAGACCATCACGTTCTGGCTTGTGCGTTCTGTAATTGATCGTTTCAGGCTTTAAAACTTCACCTCTTGATTCGGCAAGGATAGACTCCGGAGAAGCCAAACCGATTGAAATTTTATCAAACCTCTTTACGGTATTTTTATCTTTATTGTTGTTATTTCTATTATTCATCATAGTTTTTACTATTGATTTATTTGCAATTAAAAAATTGATTCTTATCTGAGCCAAATCGGCTCAAACACTACCTCGGATTACTTCTCTAAACTTCAAGCCTTTCTTGAAAGTGCTAGTTATAAAAACAAATGCTTCTATAAAAAATCGGAACGGTTTACGGGTATAAATCCTTAAAAACGTATTATAAATAAGTAACCAGTCCCGATTTTCGGAACTGATTACTGCATGCTTGTTATTCTTCTAATCTGATGTCCAATCCAAGACCTTTCAATTCGTGCATCAATACGTTGAACGATTCTGGCAATCCTGGTTCTGGCATGCTTTCACCCTTAACGATAGCTTCGTAAGTTTTAGCCCTACCAATTACGTCATCCGATTTAACGGTCAAGATCTCTCTAAGTGTACTTGATGCTCCATAAGCCTCAAGTGCCCAAACCTCCATCTCTCCAAAACGCTGGCCTCCAAATTGAGCCTTACCTCCAAGTGGTTGTTGCGTGATCAATGAGTATGGTCCGATAGAACGTGCGTGCATCTTGTCATCAACCATGTGTCCAAGTTTCAACATATAGATTACTCCGACAGTCGCAGCTTGGTGGAAACGCTCTCCAGTACCACCATCATAAAGATAGGTGTGACCGAAACGTGGGATTCCAGCTTCATCAGTCAATTCATTGATCTGATCCAAAGTTGCACCATCAAAAATTGGAGTAGCAAATTTTCTACCCAAGTTCATACCTGCCCAACCTAGAACCGTTTCATAAATCTGACCGATGTTCATACGTGAAGGTACCCCTAGTGGATTCAACACGATATCAACTGGTGTTCCGTCTTCCAAGAAAGGCATATCTTCATGACGAACGATTCTGGCAACAATACCTTTGTTACCGTGACGTCCCGCCATCTTATCTCCAACTTTCAACTTACGTTTCTTGGCGATATATACCTTTGCCAATTTCAAGATTCCAGCTGGCAATTCATCTCCAACGGTAATCGTGAATTTCTCTCTTCTCAATGCACCCTGCAAATCGTTCAGCTTGATTTTATAGTTATGGATAAGATCATTGACCAACTTGTTGGTTTCATCATCTGCAACCCATTGACCTTTGCTCAAGTGAGCGAAATCTTCAACAGAATTCAACATTTTCTGAGTGTATTTTTTACCTTTTGGCAAAACTTCCTCACCCAGATCATTCATAACTCCTTGCGAAGTTTTTCCGTTTACGATATTGAAAAGCTTATCAACCAATTTATCTTTCAATTCAACAAATTTCACTTCGAAATCCATTTCTAAAGAAGACAAATCATCTTTATCCTTACCTCTCTTGCGTTTATCTTTTACGGCTCTTGCGAATAATTTCTTATCCAAAACAACACCGTGCAATGATGGAGAAGCTTTCAAAGAAGCATCTTTTACATCACCCGCCTTATCACCGAAGATCGCTCTTAAAAGTTTTTCTTCAGGAGTTGGATCAGATTCTCCTTTTGGAGTAATTTTTCCGATCAGGATGTCACCAGGTTTAACCTCTGCTCCAATTCTGATCATACCGTTTTCATCCAAATCTTTGGTAGCTTCTTCAGAAACGTTCGGAATATCGTTCGTTAATTCTTCGTTACCCAATTTAGTATCCCTAACATCCAATGAATAATCATCAATATGGATGGAAGTAAAAATATCGTCTCTGACAACTTTTTCAGAAATTACAATCGCATCCTCGAAGTTATACCCTTTCCAAGGCATGAACGCTACTTTAAGGTTTCTACCCAAGGCAAGCTCTCCGTTTTGAGTTGCATAACCTTCAGAAAGCACTTGACCTAATTTCACCCTGTCCCCTTTTCTTACGATAGGTTTCAAGTTGATGGAAGTACTCTGGTTGGTTTTTCTGAATTTGATCAAATTATAAGTTTTTTCATCTGGATCAAAACTTACCATTCTCTCTTCCTCGGTTCTGTCGTATTTGATAGTAATGATATTAGCATCAACATATTCAACAGTTCCATCACCTTCAGCATTGATCAATACTCTGGAATCAGACGCAACCTGACGTTCAAGACCTGTACCCACGATCGGAGCTTCTGGTCTCAACAAAGGAACCGCCTGACGCATCATGTTCGATCCCATCAAGGCTCTATTCGCATCATCATGCTCCAAGAAAGGAATCAATGAAGCCGAAATGGAAGCAATCTGATTTGGAGCAACGTCAGCATAATCAATTCTTGATGGCTCAACCACAGGAAAATCTCCCTCTTCACGAGCAATTACTTTATCAGCCATGATGTTTCCATCAGCATCAATTTCAATATTTGCCTGAGAGATCAATTTTCCTTCTTCTTCTTCAGCACTTAAATATACCGGAGTAGAAGCCAAGTCAATTTTTCCATTTGTAACTTTACGGTATGGTGTTTCGATGAATCCCATTCCGTTTACTTTCGCATAAACTCCAAGAGAAGAAATCAAACCAATGTTTGGTCCCTCTGGTGTTTCAATCGGACATAAACGTCCGTAGTGTGTATAGTGAACGTCACGTACCTCAAATCCAGCTCTTTCTCTTGAAAGACCACCTGGTCCAAGGGCAGACAATCTTCTTTTGTGCGTGATCTCGGCCAATGGATTCGTTTGATCCATGAATTGAGACAACTGGTTCGTTCCAAAGAAAGAGTTGATAACTGATGACAATGTTTTGGCATTGATCAAATCAATCGGTGTAAACACCTCGTTATCCCTAACGTTCATTCTCTCACGGATGGTTCTAGCCATACGAGCCAAACCGACACCGAATTGGGCAGAAAGCTGTTCTCCAACTGTTCTAACACGACGGTTTGACAAGTGATCGATATCATCAATCTCTGCTTTAGAGTTGATCAATTCAATCAGGTATTTTACAATGGTGATGATATCTTCTTTGGTCAAGACTTGCTTTTCCATAGGGATATCCAAACCAAGTTTCTTGTTCATCCTGTAACGACCTACTTCACCTAAGTTGTAACGCTGGTCAGAGAAGAACAATTTATCGATAATACCACGAGCAGTTTCTTCATCAGGCGGTTCTGCATTACGCAATTGCCTGTAGATGTGCTCAACGGCTTCTTTTTCAGAGTTGGTTGGATCTTTTTGAAGCGTGTTGTGGATGATGGCATAATCTGCTTGATTGGCATCTTCCTTGTGCAACAAAATAGATTTAACGTTGGCCTCGATGATCTCTTCAACATTATCTTTGTCGATAATAGTATCACGATCAAGGATGATCTCGTTACGCTCGATAGAAACTACCTCGCCAGTATCCTCATCCACGAAATCTTCGTGCCAAGTATTCAATACACGTGCGGCTAATTTTCTACCTACATATTTTTTCAAGCTTGTCTTGGAAACCTTAATTTCTTCGGCAAGGTCAAATATTTCAAGGATATCTTTATCTCTTTCAAAACCAATTGCTCTAAATAGAGTGGTAACTGGTAATTTTTTCTTCCTATCGATATAAGCATACATTACGCTGTTGATATCGGTAGCAAATTCTATCCAGGATCCTTTGAAAGGAATTACCCTGGCAGAATATAATTTGGTTCCATTTGCGTGGAAGGATTGTCCAAAGAAAACACCTGGTGATCTGTGCAATTGAGAAACAACAACACGTTCAGCACCATTGATAACAAACGTACCACTTGGCGTCATATAAGGAATTGTTCCAAGATAGACATCTTGTACAATAGTTTCAAAATCTTCGTGCTCAGGATCTGTACAATATAGTTTCAACCTTGCTTTTAAAGGCACACTATACGTAAGACCTCTCTCTATACATTCTTGAATCGTATAACGTGGTGGATCAACAAAATAATCAAGGAACTCTAAAACGAATTGGTTTCTAGTGTCTGTGATTGGAAAGTTTTCCATGAAGGTGTTATAAAGGCCTTCGTTGCCTCTTTCGTCAGATTTAGTTTCTAATTGAAAAAAATCTTTAAAAGATTTTACCTGAATGTCCAAGAAATCTGGATAGTCAGGAATATTTTTTGTAGAGGCAAAATTCAATCTTTCAGTCTGATTTGTTATCATCAATGGACAAAATTTTGATTAAAAAAAAGTGATTTTTTGTGTGTAAACACTAAGTAATCCTTACTTTCTTTTATAATCTGTACATCTTTAAAAATAAACCAAGTTGGAGTTTATTTCTTTCTTCGTACGGATTAAAAGCTTTTCGTATTCAACTCAATGACTAATAAAACCGGATATAATTTTATTATACGAAAAATGGTTTAGGCCATTGAGTATAACCCAAGACCTAAACCTAGTTCTTAAAACTGAGTAAACTTATTTAAGCTCAACTACAGCTCCAGCTTCTTCTAATGATTTTTTAAGACCTTCAGCCTCATCTTTAGAAACACCTTCTTTAACGTTTGCAGGAGCACCGTCAACTAAATCTTTAGCTTCTTTAAGACCTAAACCTGTAAGTTCTTTTACAGCTTTAACTACTGCTAATTTAGAAGCACCAGCTTCTTTAAGAACAACTGTAAATTCAGTTTGCTCTTCTGCAGCAGCACCAGCATCTCCACCTCCTGAAACTACAACAGCAGCTGCAGCTGGTTCGATACCATACTCGTCTTTTAATATTGTTGCTAGATCGTTAACTTCTTTAACTGTCAAGTTAACTAATTGTTCTGCGAATTGTTTCAAATCTGCCATTTTTTCTATCGTTTAAAATGATTTGTAAAATATAATTTATTAATGTGCGCGTTTTCTTGACTTAATTCATAAGAATTAAGCAACCTCTTCGTCTTTGAATTGGTTTTTAAGAGCTGAAATAACTCTCTGAGCAGGAGATTGAAGCAATCCGATGATTTCTCCAATAACCTCTTCTTTAGATTTAAGCGAAGCTAATGAATCTAATAAGTTATCCCCGATGTAAATTTCAGAGTTGATGAAAGCTCCCTTAAGAACTGGCTTGTCTGATTTTTTACGGAATTCTTTGATAATTTTTGCTGGAGCATTAGCCGTATCAGAAAGGAAAATAGAGGTATTACCTTTCAAGATAGATGGCAAATCACCATATTCTTTATCCGAAGCTTCCATTGCTTTTTCAAGCAAAGTATTCTTAACAACTTCTAATTTGATACCTGCCTTGAAGCAAGCTCTTCTTAAGTTTGAAGTAGTTTCTGCATTTAATCCAGAAATGTCTGCTACATAAACAACATTTGTACCGGCTAACTGTGCAGTTAAATCTTCAATCGCGATTGATTTTTCTTCTCTAGTCATACTAAAAATTTTTAACTACCAATTATACAGCTTTAGGATCTAAAGCTATAGCAGGACTCATTGTAGATGAGATGTGGATACTCTTGATATAAGTACCTTTCGCTGCAGTTGGTTTCATTTTGATTAATGTTTGAATAATTTCATGCGCATTGTCGGTAATCATGTCAGCTCCAAATGAAACTCTTCCGATACCAGCATGAACGATACCAGTTTTATCAACCTTGAAGTCGATCTTACCAGCTTTTACTTCAGTCACAGCTTTGGCAACATCCATAGTAACCGTACCAGTTTTAGGATTTGGCATAAGACCTCTTGGTCCTAAGATTCTTCCCAATGGACCTAATTTACCCATTACAGCTGGCATAGTGATGATAACATCAACATCCGTCCAACCGTCTTTGATTTTTTGCAAATAGTCATCCAAACCTACGTAATCAGCACCAGCAGCTTTTGCTTCCGCTTCTTTATCAGGAGTTACAAGAGCCAAAACTCTTACATCTTTACCTGTTCCGTGAGGTAGTGTAACCACACCTCTAACCATTTGATTTGCTTTTCTTGGATCTACACCCAATTTAACAGCGATATCTACAGACTCGTCAAATTTTGCAGAAGCAATAACTTTAATCAATGCAGAAGCATCTTTTAAAGAGTACAATTTGTTCTTTTCAATTTTTGAAGCAGCCTCTTTTTGCTTTTTTGTCAATTTTGCCATGTTTCTCTTATTTTAAAGGAGAATCTCCAGTTACAGTTATACCCATTGATCTAGCTGTTCCTGCGATCATACTCATAGCAGACTCGATAGTGAATGCATTTAAATCAGCCATTTTGTCTTCAGCAATAGCCTTGATAACATCCCAAGACACGTTTGCTACTTTCTTACGATTAGGCTCACCTGATCCAGACTTTAGCTTTGCAGCTTCCATTAACTGGACAGCAGCTGGTGGAGTTTTTACAACAAAATCAAATGATTTGTCTTTGTATACTGTAATTTGCACAGGGCAAATTTTGCCGGCTTTATCCTGGGTCCTAGCATTAAATTGCTTGCAGAATTCCATGATGTTAACACCAGCAGCTCCCAAAGCAGGTCCAACCGGTGGCGACGGGTTCGCAGCACCTCCCTTAACTTGTAGTTTAACTACTTTACTAATTTCTTTAGCCATTTCTTAAAATTTTACATCTATCAATTGGAAGCGATTGATGCGGTTATTATATGTGTAACAAAAAATTATACTTTTTCAACTTGCATGAAACTCAATTCCAAAGGTGTTTTTCTTCCGAAAATTTTCACCATTACTTCAAGTTTACGCTTTTCTTCATTGATTTTCTCAACCGTTCCATTGAAACCATTGAAAGGACCATCAATAACCTTGATTGTTTCACCTATGTTAAAAGGAATAGAATGTGTATCGGTTTTAACAGCCAATTCATCGACTTTACCAAGCATCCTGTTTACTTCTGACAATCTTAATGGAACCGGGTCTCCGTTTTTAACTTCTCCCAAAAAACCAATAACACCTGTAATAGACTTAATAATATGAGGAATTTCACCAGCAAGATTAGCCTCAATCATTACATAACCAGGAAAATAAACTTTGTCTTTGGTGATTTTCTTACCTTCACGAACCTGTACTACTTTTTCAGTTGGCACAAGAACTTGAGAAATATAATCACTCATTCCCAATCTGCTGATTTCGGTTTCGATATAAGCTTTCACTTTATTTTCCTGCCCGCTAACCGCTCTAACAACGTACCATTTTTTCACATTACTGTCTGTCATCACAAATTAAGCTTTAATCCAATTAAAAAAACCAGCCAATGCTTTTGCAAAAACCTCATCTACTCCCCAAGTTGCCAAGGCGAATAATACTGAAAAAACAGCAACTACAATTGTAAGACGTTGTACTTCTGCCCATTCAGGCCAAGTTACATTTGATTTTAATTCAACAAATGCTTCCGATATATAATTAACAACTTTTGACATTATAATTTTGTTTTATTGCACGGGCGGAGGGATTCGAACCCCCATCAACGGTTTTGGAGACCGCTATTCTACCCTTGAACTACGCCCGTATTAAAAACCAGTGCCGTCAAGACGACACTGGTTTTGGAAAATATTCTTATAGATTAACCTAAAATCTCAGTTACCTGTCCAGCACCTACAGTTCTACCACCTTCACGGATAGCGAAACGTAAACCAACGCTCATTGCGATTGGACTTAACAAAGATACATTGATAGTCAAGTTGTCTCCTGGCATTACCATCTCTACTCCTTCTGGCAAAGTAATAACTCCTGTTACGTCAGTTGTACGTACGTAGAACTGTGGACGGTAGTTATTGTGGAATGGAGTATGACGTCCACCTTCTTCTTTTTTCAAGATATAAACCTCAGCTTTAAAGTTAGCGTGTGGTTTTACTGATCCTGGCTTAATGATAACCATTCCTCTTTTGATAGATTCTTTATCAATACCTCTCAACAACAAACCTACGTTATCTCCAGCTTCACCTCTGTCAAGGATTTTACGGAACATCTCAACTCCTGTAATAGTAGAAGTCAATTTATCAGCTCCCATACCAATGATTTCAACAGCATCACCTGTATTAGCAATACCAGTTTCGATACGACCTGTAGCAACAGTTCCACGACCTGTAATTGTAAATACATCCTCAACCGGCATCAAGAAAGGTTTTGCAGTATCACGAACTGGCTCTTCGATCCAGTTGTCAACAGCTTCCATCAATTCAAGAATTTTAGGAACCCATGTAGCATCTCCATTCAATCCACCCAAAGCAGAACCCTGAACTACAGGACCATTATCTCCATCATATTCGTAGAAAGACAACAAGTCTCTGATTTCCATTTCAACTAGCTCCAAAAGCTCAGCATCATCAACCATATCCACTTTGTTCATGAAAACTACCATTCTAGGAATACCAACCTGGCGACCTAAAAGGATGTGCTCACGTGTTTGCGGCATTGGTCCGTCAGTAGCAGCTACAACCAAGATAGCTCCATCCATTTGAGCAGCTCCAGTAACCATGTTTTTCACGTAATCCGCGTGACCTGGACAGTCAACGTGAGCATAGTGACGGTTAGCTGTTTCATACTCTACGTGAGATGTATTAATAGTAATACCTCTTTCTTTTTCCTCAGGTGCATTATCAATCTGATCGAAAGATTTTGCAGCATTTTTAGAAAAACCTGCTTCAGTCAATACTTTAGAGATTGCTGCAGTCAATGTAGTTTTTCCGTGATCTACGTGTCCAATTGTACCTATGTTTAAGTGCGGTTTGGAACGGTTAAAATTCTCCTTTGCCATTTTACTTAATTTTTAATCTTAGTTATATATTAGTGTTCAAATTCTTACTTGTTGAGCCAATGTCGGGAATTGAACCCGAGACCTCTTCCTTACCAAGGAAGCACTCTACCCCTGAGCTACACCGGCTTTTGTGAGTTCAGAAGTTAGATTTAAGAATTCAGAAAACCCAAATTCAAATTTCTAAATTCTATCGTGGGGAGAGCAGGATTCGAACCTGCGAAGTTCACACAGCAGATTTACAGTCTGCCCTCGTTGGCCGCTTGAGTATCTCCCCTCTTTTTAAATTGTCTCCTTGACACGCATCTGTCAAATATTTGAGCCGGCGGAGGGACTCGAACCCACGACCTGCTGATTACAAATCAGCTGCTCTAGCCAACTGAGCTACGCTGGCAAATACAATAAAAAAAGTCCGCTATTTCTAACGGACTGCAAATGTATATCTTTTTGTTTTTTAATCAAAACATTTTTTGCAAAAAATTCATTTTAAATATGCGTTCTTATTTTTTCTTTCCTCTTAACCAATAATCTTTCTAATGCTTCAGCCGATTGCTCCGTAGCCTCCTCAAATGTCTTGCACTGTTTCTTTACCATGAAATCATCTCCAGGAACATGAATTTTTATCTCCACGATTTTATTTTCCTTGTCGCTTGTTTTTTCAACTTTCAAAAAAACATCCGACGACACTACCTTATCATAATACTTCTCTAATTTATCCATTCTTTCTTGAATAAAATCTACTAACTTTCCGTCAACAGTAAAGTTAACTGCGTGAACATTTACCTTCATAATCGATATTTTAATTGGTTATACACTTTTCAAATTATCATCTATTCCTTGGATGGGCATCTTTATACACTTTCTTCAACTCACCCAAACTACTATGGGTATATACCTGTGTTGACGCCAAGCTGGAATGTCCTAATAATTCTTTGACTGAATTTAAGTCGGCCCCGTTATTCAAAAGATGAGTCGCAAAGGTATGTCTTAGAATATGCGGACTCTTTTTTACCTTCTCGGAGACATTACTAAAGTAGTTATTTATTAAACGATACACAAGGGAATCATTCAATTTAACGCCTTTTTGTGTAAGGAAGAAAAACTCTGGATTGACAATCACTTCCAAATTAGACCGTTCACAAAGATAGGCTTCGATTTGTTTTGAAATTATCGGCAAGACTGGCAAAATCCGCTCCTTGCTCCTTTTTCCCAATACTTTGAGCGTATGATTCGACAAATCAACATTATTCATTTTTAAATGAATAAGCTCAGTTCTCCTGATGCCCGTCGTGTAAAACAAATCAATCACAAGCTTGTCGCGCAAACCTATAAATCCATCCGGATAAACCACAAGAGCAAGCACATCGTCTAATTCTTTTTCAGAAAAAGGAATCTGGATTTTTTTTGGGGCCTTTAAAGCTTTGTGCTTCAAGAGCGGACTTGCAGGAATCTGCTTGGTCTTGAGCAAGAATTTATAATACGCCTTCAAGGAAGAGATTTTCCTATTCACGGTACTATTGGAAACACCACTATCTATCATTTCAACAATCCAACTGCGGATTTGACTGTAATTTACATCATCTATATTTTCCTGTTCGAAATTCAGATGGATGAATTTTTCAAATTCAAGCAAATCATTGCAATAAGCATTTATGGTATGAAGGGAATAATTCTTCTCCTTCTCCAGATAATCTTTAAAAAAACGCTTATTATTTTCCATAAAAAAAACCGTTAGCATCAAAAGTATAAAACTTTGATGACTAACGGTTGCATTTTTACAAAAAGACTTTGTTTAGTTTTCTAAATTGTCTTTCATGTTTTGAATATAAGCAGCTTTCTGAATTTTCATCCTGTTTACAACAGATGGCTTCGTGAACGCTTGACGTGCTCTTAATTGACGCACAGTTCCTGTTTTGTCGAATTTTCTTTTATAGCGCTTTAATGCTCTATCGATATTTTCTCCGTCTTTAATTGGTATAATTAACATAATATGACACCTCCTCTCGTTAAGGGTGCAAATGTAATGCTATTTTTGGATTATGACTTATGAATTTCAATTTATTTTACCGCTGGCTTATAATTTTGCTTGTCGATGATCATCTTTGACAAGATTTCCTTTAAAATTTCTGAAGTTCCACCACCAATTGGACCTAATCGACTGTCCCTTAACAAACGTGCCAGAGGATATTCCTCCATATAACCATAACCACCAAGCATTTGCAAGCAACTATAAATTGTTTCATCAGCTACTTTTGTAGATTTCAATTTTGCCATCGTAGCCTCTTTGACCACGTATTCCTTTTGGTTTAATCTTGCAACTGCGGCATAATTAAACACCTTGCAGTGTTCAACATCCGTTGCATGCTCCACAATTGTATGTCGCAATGCTTGAAACTTATCAATGGTTTTTCCAAAAGCTTCACGTTCTGACATATAGCCTATCGTATATTCAATTGCATATTCAGCCCTGGCATGGGCATTAATGGCCATAATCAGTCGCTCCAATGCAAAATGCTGCATGATATAAGGAAAGCCTTTTCCTTCTTCACCCATTAAATTTTCTACCGGAATCTCAACATTATCGAATGCAATTTCCGCTGTATCCGAAGCCCTCCATCCCAATTTATCTAATTTTGTAGCAGCAATTCCTTTCAAATTGGCATCTACCAAAAACATACTTATTCCCTTGTTCCCAGATTCGGGATCAGTTTTTGCGGCAACAACATAATAATCCGCATAAACTCCATTTGTTATAAAGGTTTTCGAACCATTGACAATATACTTATCACCTTGCCTTACTGCTGTTGTACGCATTCCCGCAACATCACTGCCACCAAAAGGCTCCGTAATACACAAGGCTCCTATCTTATCTCCCGAGATGCTTGGCACAAGATAATCCTGTTTTATCCTTTCATCACCTTCAGCATTTAAATGCGTCATTGCCAGGTATGCGTGTGCCCACATTGCCGCTGCAAAACCAGACGATTTGATTTTTTGAAGCTCCTCTAGAAAAACTACCGTATAAAACAAGTCCAAGTTCATCCCCCCATAAGCTTCAGGATAATTGATCCCGAAGAAACCCATTTCACCAAATTTCTTCCAAATGAAACGCTCGATCGTACCAGTCTTTTCCCATTTTTCAATATGTGGCACAACTTCTTTTTGCAAAAAATCTTGCAAGCTCTTTCTAAACGATTCGTGTTCTTCTGTAAAATATATTGAATTCATATAAATGTAAGGGTGTGTTTTTATCTTTATTTTTTAGAATTCCAAATATAAGGCATTTATTTTTTTATTTTCAACAGAAAAGACATTAATGTTTGTCAATTTCGCAATTTTAAAGCAAATTTAACCTTTTACAAAAATCAATACTCCAGATATTTTTCGATTACATTTACCTTTTCAACAGGAAAATCTTTAATTGTCTTTAAATCCTCAGCCGACTTAATGTCACCATTCATACTTCTATAGGCAACAATGTCTTTGGCCAGGGAATATCTGAAATAAGCAAATTGGCTGAGTTCCTTTACAGAAGCCGTATTGATATTCATCTTTTTAATATTTGGAACTGCCTTTATTTCAAAATACTTGTTTAATTTTTCAATGACTTCCGGCGAAAGTCCCCAGATATGTTCCATTTGTTCCATACTCATAAAAGAACCCAGCCTTTCTTTTTCTTTTAAGATCCTTTCAGAAAGCGCCGGGCCAATTCCATATACTTTCATCAGGTCCTCCTGTGTAGCCTCGTTAATATCCATCACAACAATTTCAGGTTTCTTATCGAAACTTGATTTTGAATGATCAGCAACTTGCTTGTTCTTTCTGTCCTTGACCCAATCCGGGAATTTGAAATAAGGAGTCATTGTTTTCAACAAGGAATCTGAAATCAAAGTGACTTGTTGAAATTCTTCAGCGGAATTCACATACCTGTTTGTCTTTCGGAATGTCAACAACCTGTCGATTTCTTCCACCGACATCCCAAGTTTATAACCCTTGAAATCAGTTATGAAATTTGGATTGAACGGGTAGATCTTGGGTATATGATTTTTCTTTTCATCCTTCAGGGAATCCATTACAGGTTTCAAATTTATCCATTTCTGCCTTGCAGGATCTTCCTTTTCTGAAATAGAAAAGTCACTGAAGGCATAAAACAGCTGGATGACAATTACGATGAAAAGAAGCATAAAGATTCCGTTCCGCTGGATTCGCGAAAACTTTAAAAACGATTTTATCATAGTAACAAATTTTACAAATCGAATACCGACGTGCGTTTTGCCCTGATCAAATCTTTAAGTTTTATCCAGAAAGCCAAAGTCAAGTAGACTCCAAACCAAAGGCCTGCAGTTACAAAAGAGATGTAGATGAAAAACAGGCGTACGCTACTGGCACGCATTCCCAACTTATCTGCCAATCGGGATGTTGCATTGAAGCCGTGCTTTTCGAAGAAATATTTTAGCCTAATTACGAATGACATTTGTTATTTACTTTGGATGGGATAAAATTAACGAATTAAATCAAAAGCAGATCAGTATTTTAAAAGTTCTGTTCCAATTGCACATTCCAGACATTTTCCCTTATTGCAATATTCATTTTTCAGCTGCAATAAGGCTTGTGTAGAAAAGGCATTTTCAGATTTGATTCCGAAAGAAAAAAACTTTTCAATTATGGCGTTGCGTTCCGGGGCAACTTCATATGACAATTCAATAATATCTTCATAGATTTCTTTATTTTGGTTTTTATAATAAGTGAACTGGATTGGCAATAGCGTATTGATAATAATCAAATCGATAAATGATCTTGAAAGCTGTTTTTTCTTTTTTGGGCTTTCCTTGTCAAACTGATAATGATTTTGCCAATAAGCAGAAACAGCTACATCCAGGATACCATATACTTCTTTGGCATTTTTCACAGTCATTAATTTTGAAAATAAATTATGCTGATTAAAATACAGATTTGCAAATTGAGACAATCGGATAGTGGGAAAATTATCCGGGCGGTGCTTGAAGAATTGCAATGGAGCGATAGCAGCTTTCTCAATCTGGTATTTATGAAGCAAATAAAAATACCTGAATTTCAAATCCTGGAAATAAATATCTTCTTTCTCTACATCCAGCAAACCTGACCTTCCGAAAAGCAAAGCTTCTATATTTTCAACTTCCTCACTTTCTTTCCTGATGATTTGAAAAGGTATTGAGGTGGCAATTTTAAAAAAACTCTCCCCGTTTGTATTCAATCCGAAATTTTTAGCCAAGAGGCAGAACAATACGGCTTCCCAATCCTTGTTTAATGTTTCGAACAAATCTTGTATAGGCAAAGATTTACGCTCCAAACGCTCCAGGAACAAATGCGCTTTCCAATTTTCAAATGTAAAATCACTAATTTCCTTCAATTGCTTTTCGCAAAAAATCCAGGATTTCGGGGCTTTCAAGGATTGATAATTATCCAAAGCATCTTTCGAAACATAGTGTTTCATCTCCAAGACGGGAATCTCTGCATTATCCTTTCCAAAAATTTCGGCATCGTGTTCCCAAACCACGTGAAGGATAACGTTCCCATAGGCTTCGTCTCTTTCGTGGTGATGCACATACCAGTCAGAAGATTTCAAATGAATTTCCACATTGCCAGCCCATTTTTGATTTCCAATGATGATCTGGGCATTAAAAAAATCAGGTCCTGCCAATTGAAGATATTGACCTGAATGTACAATCGTAATTTGTTCCTTGTTTGAAGTTTCTAAATTAGAAGTGTCGAATTTTTTGAACCTCCAAAGATAATGCAAGAATTCTTCTTTCATTTTTTATGGCTTTACTAGTTGGATTTTGGCTTTAATCTCGAAAGATTTATTAAATATAATAAATTTTCATTTTCGAAGTACTTATTTTTGCAAAAACAACTTAATTTTCAAGATGAAATATTTCATTATCCTTATTTTATTGACATTTTCGCAACTTACTTTGGCACAGAAAAGTACAAGAGCATTAAAAGCTACCTACTTAAAAAGCTACAATGGAAAACCAATAGAAGGACAAGACCCTATCATCCTGTTTGCTGATGCAGATCAGACCGTCCTCACTACGGAAGAAATTGTGAGCCGGAAGGCAATCTTCCCTTATGAAAGATCATTTGTCAATAGAAAAACGAATCATTACATACAAGCCGCAAGATTGTCTTCCTCAGAAGAAGTTTTCACGATTGACAGTACCTCGCTGGAAAAGCAAACCTTTGAATTCCTAAGCGACACCAAAAACATCCTGGGTTACAATTGCAAGAAAGCGAGAACTGTTGTGAATTCAAATACCATTGAAATCTGGTATACAACTGATACCGGCATCAAGGGAGCTCCGAGCGTCCTAGGTCAAAACCTGGGATTTGTCTTGGAAGTCAACCGTAACAACAATTTCATCATTACTGCAACAAGGATTGAAAAAATAAAAGCCATCCCTGAAAATGTTATCTTACCGAAATCAGACTTTCAAACAATGGATTTGTTATCCTATAGGGATCTGCTTTGGAAAGCGAGATTTACAACTATTAAAGTATTTGATAATGAAATCATTAATTTTGATGCTTCCAACCAGGCCAAAACTGAACTGGGCGAAACTAAATCCAACGACAACATCTTGCGATTTGCAAACGGCACCATCATTCTCAAGAAAGTAAGAATTCCAAAAATTACTCCCGGAAGCCAGATCTATGTTGATTTGACCGAGCAATCCAATGGAGATGCTTACGACAGGACCGGTTCCGTATTCCTGATTCCAATGGATGGCAGGATTTCTTTCTTGGATGGATTGCAAAACGGAGCCAAAACGCTGCCTTGTTATGAAAATGGAAATGGGAAATCATATCCGGGAGTGGTTCGCACAGAAGCTTATTCCCCTTTGATTGAATTGATGCGGTTCTTTACTCCTTTCGGAATCAAGCAGTACAACAACCTTCAATTGAAAGATAAAACCTGGGAAGAAAGTGCTTTTTACCGTCAGGAAATTTCTGAACTGGTGACTGCCTTGGACAATCAGGAAGTTTATATTGGTACTTTTATTGGCAATTACGACAAAGGCGGCCATAAGATCAGCCTGAATCTAACCATTCATGCAGAGGAAAATAAAACCCCGAAAAGCAATATGGCATTTCCAATTTTCAACACTACGAATGTAATGGAAATGGCCGGACAGGATTATGCCACGATGTTCAACAACGAAAAAGGACTGGAAGTGACTTTTACTTTGGACAAAGATGTCAAAAATGCACGATTGCGATATATTACCACGGGCCACGGCGGTTGGGAAAATGGTGATGAGTATTTACAGAAAAAAAATACGATTGTTTTAGACAGTAAAGAGGCTTTCGGTTTTGTTCCTTGGCGAACAGATTGCGGTTCTTACCGATTGTACAATCCGGCTTCGGGAAATTTCAACAACGGCTTGTCGTCTTCTGATTACAGTCGTTCCAACTGGTGTCCAGGAATGGCAGCCAATCCTGTCTATATTGACTTGGGTGATCTGGAAGCGGGACGACATACGCTCTCAGTAAAAATTCCACTTGGTGCGGTAGAAGGCGGAAGCTTCAGTTTCTGGAATGTTTCAGGAGTGATAATTGGCGAAGAATAAATTCAATAAAAAGAGAATGCCTGATAAAATCTTATCAGGCATTCTCTTTTTGTCATAAGATTCCGAAGCTGAATTCTCTTGCTTTCTTCCAAGCAATTTCAGTCCCTGAATCTGTGTCTTATTTTATAGAACCGATGATATCGTATTTGGTAATGATATGATGCTTTCCATTTCCTAAGTCAACCAAGACAGCCTGGTTATCTTTTGTAAAAAGTTTGGAAACTTCCTCTATAGCTGTTCCAGCTTTTACAACAGGATAAGGTTTTCCCATCACTTCACGGATTGGCTTTTCGGCTACATTCTTATCAGAAACATAGCTTTGAAACAAATCTGTTTCGTCTACAGAACCCACAAAACCATTCACGTCAATGACCGGGATTTGAGAAATCTTATATTTGCGCATTCTTTCGATGGCGTGCGAAACCAATTCTTCCGTACGAACAATCACCAGAGGCTTGTCGATATGGTCCTTGATCACGTCTTCTGCCTTTTTGATGTCTTCGTCAAGGAAACCTCTTTCACGCATCCAGTCATCGTTGAACATCTTTCCAACATAACGGCTTCCTGAATCATGAAACAATACTACGACAACATCTTCTGGCTTGAAATGTTCTTTCAATTGCAGCAATCCCTTGATTGCAGAACCTGCTGAATTTCCAACAAATATTCCTTCCTCAAGAGCAATTTTTCTTGTATAGACTGCCGCATCTTTATCCGTTACTTTTGTAAAACCATCAATCAAGGAGAAGTCAACGTTCTTAGGCAGGATATCTTCTCCTATTCCTTCTGTAATATAAGAATAGATCTCATTCTCGTCGAAAATCCCCGTCTCGTGGTATTTCTTGAAGACAGAGCCATAAGTATCGATTCCCCAAATCTTGATGTTCGGATTTTTTTCTTTCAGGTATTTTGCAACTCCAGAAATAGTACCTCCGGTTCCTACTCCAACTACAAAATGTGTAATCTTCCCATCTGTCTGCTCCCAGATTTCCGGACCGGTTTGCTCGTAATGTGCAATTGCATTTGAGGGATTGTCATACTGGTTTACATACCAGGAATTTGGTGTTTCCTCTCCCAACTTCTTTGATACAGAATAATACGAACGTGGATCGGTTGGTTCAACATCGGTTGGACAGACCACAACCCTTGCTCCAACAGCACGAAGGATATCCATTTTTTCTTTTGATTGCTTGTCTGTAATTACGCAGATAAGCTTGTAACCTTTTACGATTGCAGCCAATGCCAATCCCATTCCTGTATTTCCGGAAGTACCTTCAATGATGGTTCCTCCTGGTTTCAAACGACCGTCTGCTTCGGCATCTTCAACCATCTTGACGGCCATCCTGTCTTTTACGGAATTTCCAGGATTGAAGGTTTCCACCTTGGCCAGAACCAATGCATCTACTTCCTTTGTAACTTTATTTAATTTTACCAAAGGCGTATTTCCAATGGTCTCCAATATATTTTTAGCGTATTTCATTTTTATTTGCTGTTTTATTGCGAAATTCTTGCAAAGGTATTGATATTTAAATCGTTTCCAAAAGTACTACGGTTTTTTCTCCAACCTTGATTACTTCACAATACATTTATTTTATTTGAGTTCAGTGAATTTCATTTGGAGCAAGTATCTTTTTTATTCTTTCTTCAAGAATAAAAAGATAGTGTGTAAAGCACGAAAATGGGCGTTGATAAAGTACAGAGCGTTGGCTCCTTCTTTTATTGAAAAAAGTTCCACACTAATCCAAAACGCACCATGAAATCCCTGTATGGGTAGCTGGGTGCCGAATAGAAATTATTTCCTGTAAAGCTTGAATTGAAATGCTCTGCTTTCAGATAGATCCGGGTTTGGCGGATTTTGGCGTTGATGAAGAAATCGAACATAGGAAATTCACCTATCTGCTTTTGATTTTGAACATAAAATTCACCAATCAAGGGGTTGTAGTCGTTGGCAAAATATTTGGTGAAATAATTAAAGGTTATCCCCGTTTGAAGGAACATTGCCTTCTTGAAGAAATGATCTGAAAAATAGATCGTATTTCTTGTGACAAGTTCTGGAACATTCAAGATAGGATTGTCCTGATCTACTTTCTGATAGAGAATGGTATTGTCCAGTGCAAATTTACCATATCTGAATTCCTTGCTGACTTTTAACGAAAGGAAATTTATGGTATTGTCATATTGTTTTGGCGTTACCAGAAGAACATCTTCAGTGGTACTGTCGTCACTAAAATATAACTTATCGTTCAATGTAGTCAATTGAAGGGAAGCATTTCCCCATTTCGTATTGGCTGTAACTTCGAAATTATTTATTTTTTCATTGTTGAAATCATTTACCCAATTGTAGGCCTTGTAGCTGCTTTGATAAAGATTGTATACATGATCTGGCAGTTTGCTTATGTTTTGATATTGGAATGAAAACACATTGTCTTCATCCAAAGTATAAGTTGCCGACAAATCCAGATTGGACATTTCTTGATCGGAAATAGAATTTGAATAAAGTGCCTTTCCGTTCCAGCTGCCTTTTTGATACCTGTATTGACCTCCGACAGTATTGATTCGATCTCCGATAGAGCTAGGGATTGTTGGTGCATTGTCAAAGACCAATATGGAATTGTAATAATAGTTGTACCTGAAATCTTCCACAAAAAACTGGAATTGTCCCAATGTCTTGTTTTCATAAGTAGCTCCAACTTTATTGTACATCCTGTTGTATCTGGTTTTATCCTTGATATTGGCAGCGATGTAGGAATCTCCAAATCTTTGAATGTATAGGTCTTGAGGTTCGTTTGGAATCAACGTAACGAGAGTACCCTGGGTGAATTCAAAAAACTTATTTTCATAATTGAACTGATGATCGAAATATAGATTGTTTTCGCCTTCTTCCTTATTGAATCGGAAATGATGATCTACAAAATACCTGTTGCCGTCCAATAATGACGTTGCATCTTGGAAATACACATTCAATCTCGCCCTGTCCTTGAAATTTTCATCCTTTCCTTCAAAATCTTGAGGATTTGTGATTCCTCCGTTTTCTCCATTTGACATATCTTGTGAAGTAATGTGCAAATTGACAGCATACCGTTTATTGGATGTGTGATAACTGGTGGTGAAACGAAAGTTCCCAGTACTGGACAATTGATTTACATATTTTCCCAAAGATCTTACCCCTTTGTAGGCTACCGAAAAGTTCAATCTTTCGGACGTATTTAAGGTAATAAAGGCATCCAATGACTGGCCTTGCTCCATTACGGTCTTGAAATAAAGTTCGGTCAATGGCGTGGCAACTGAATAATATTTTATTTGATTGGCTTCCAGAAAATTGAAGTGTTTTGCCTTGAAACCAAATTCCGGAAAGGGTGAAAAATCCCTTAAACCGTATTGCAGTGTCTGATACGTCTGCCCTTCATTGGCAAACGGAAGTAATCCAAAATTATCTCTTCGGAGATAATTGTAAATATATTCTTTTTGGATTGTCAGGGAAGTATCGATGTAAGTCGTATCTCTCTCAAGGGTTACAACCCTGTACAAATCGATTGATGCCTTCGGTGCTTTTGTTTTAGGAGTTTTCTCGCCATCTAAATTACCACTTCTATCATTAGTAGAACTCTGACTGCTAGAACTTGGATTTCCTTTTTGCTTTCTTTGCGCTACGGTTATAAACGATAAGAGTAAAAATATAATTAATAGAAACTTCTTTGCCATCGATGTGAAACATTTGGGCAAAGGTAATTTTTTTTGTGTTAACTAAAATAAAAAACCCGCTCTAAAGCGGGTTTAAATTATATTAAAATTACTCTGGGAGTGCTTCTAAATTATATTTTAATAAACTTCTTGGTTAAAGATTGTCCTTCAGAAGCAAATCTTACAAAATAAACTCCTGCCTGCAGATCTGAAACGTCAATCGTTTTGGCATTCAGGTCAAACTTGGCCTTGAACACTTTTCCTGTAACATCAATGATAGAAATATCGTTTATTGATGCCGCATCACCCATATTGAAGTTTAATGTATTGTTTGTCGGATTAGGAAAAACAGACAACTTGCTTAATTCGAAATTCGGTGTAGAAAGTGTCGTCGTATTAAATCCGGATACAATAAGGCTTACTGCCTGGCTTCCACCTTGCAAGGTACCTTTATGCGTGATTTCAATCGTATACGTTCCTGTAGCATCATTCACTTCTACTCTTTCTACATTGTCAACGATATTATCTGCCTTGATTGCTGCAGCCGCTACATTTGACAATTGCAATTTCCATGGCAGGTTAACTTGCGTACCTTTTTTGATTCTCAAGTCCAAATCATTTACAAGTGCGGGCGTAGGTGAATTCAATTGATTGTTTCTTGATGTCCCAGCAGGATCCAACCAACAAATCGAGGCCTGCAATTTTTGCACATCCGTAACATTTACCTGTACCGTGTAAGTTTCCCCTTGGTTCAAAACAATCTCAGAAAGAATCGCGGTTGGTTCGGCAGCAAATGAATTCTGCATCAGAACAGCGGATTTTTCAGCATCAAGGAAACCCCAGCCAAATTTTGCATCAGGACCAACAACTCCTGCATCAACTGCAGTATGACAAACCAATCCTTTCAAAGTCGAAGACCTCATAAAACTTCCAGATGTCAATTGACTGTAATACTGTTGCAGCAATAATAACGTTCCAGATGTATTTGGTGATGCCATTGAAGTCCCAGACAAGGTTTCATAAGAAGTCGTACTCGTATTGTAACTAGAAAAAAGGTTAGTTCCATCAGCAGCAATGTCCGGCTTTATCCTGCCATCGTCTGACGGACCTTGGCTACTAGAGTTATTTATAGGCAAAAGCATCAATCCAGATGTTGGATTAATAATTGGATTTGCATTGGCTACAACCAAATTATTTTTAGAATTTTTTTCACCAGTCAATTTATCAAATCCCATCGCCAAACCCTGTGTATAATTCTGAGTTCCAGTTCCATTATTGCCCGCAGAAGCAACCATAAGGTAGTACGGGGCATCTACAGCAATCATATCCCAACTTCTGGCATCGCTGTTGTAACAACCAGGCATCCAAGCGGGTACATTCATTGCACCAGTATCAGTTACGACTGGCACCCCATAGGAATGATTAGAAAGCAAAAGGCCGTTATTCGTAATCTCAGAAACAACTTCATTGGAATCGAGATTCCAGTTATAAGAAACCAACGCAGCTTTTGGCGCCATTCCCTTAGCATCTGCATTCACTCCTTTCCCTACCATTGTTCCTGCCACATGCGTTCCATGCCCATCAGTTGGTGAACTTGGAACAGGAGAATCTGGTGTTGTTACTCTTGTAACAGCAGGAGTCGCATCATTCATAAATTCAACATGGTTGGCCAAGACCTTTCCTCCATCCCAGATACCGATCCTCATATTCTGGCCTTCAAGATTCAATCCCAGGCCTCCTCCATTATGAAGTTTTGAAGTCCTAGTCGCTTCAGCGGCATTTTTATTATCATTGGAAATATACAAAGGCTTTCCATCAACAATATCCTTGATTTCATACAAGCCACCATCAGTTCCCGTAAATCTTCTTTTTATGCCGGGATTATTATTCAAAAACAAAGCGATCCTTTCATTCTTAACATTTTCATTTTCTTGAATCTCCTTGGACAATTCATTTAAAGCAAAAACATTTGTGTTGGATATGATGGTCCTTTTCTGGGCATCCGTTTGACTGAAAGCAATCGAGCCAGCAAAGAAGAGAACAAATGAAGTAAAATATTTCATAGTACTTAAATTTTAATAAACGCAAATATATAAAAAAATGTTGTAGAAATGACATTGTAAAAAAAAAAGCTACCACATATAGTGGTAGCCTTTTTATTAAAATTCAAAGAAATCTTTACTCAGGAAAAGAGAAAGGGAATTCCAAGAATTCTGTAAATGTACCTCCTGATGCCAATACTTTACCTGTACCAACATTACGCAATAAGAATGAACCATTACCAGCTGTACAACACATACCGTCACCATAAAGATCATATATTACAAAAGTATAATCTCCATCAGGCAAACAGAATGAAAATTCTTGTTTAGGCTGTGCAGCATTGCTTCCAGTATCCGTGTATGGACCACCAGTCTCAATAACGTTAGCTCCTTCGTATAGCTCCCAAACAGTTTCAGATCCCCAACGGTCCAAGATCAATTCAAGAACTACATCATTAGTAGGACAAACCACTTTTGCTGTAAGCATTAGAGGAGCATCTCCCTTGAAAGTACCATCTGCAAAATCAGCATCAACAAAATCAACTGCCAATACTTTTCCAAGACCAGAAGACTTCATAGTTATAGAGAAAGAACCTTCTCTCGTATTAGCTGGTATTGTTACGGTTGCTGGCAAAGTATAATCAGCAGGAGCCAAAGTCGTTAATTCAGCATTAGCTACCAAGTTATACACTCTGTCAGAACCTGAAGCTTTAGTAGCATACACCTTGATTTCGTGCGTTGCAGTAGTTGCCTCTGGATCAAAACCAAATATCCTGTCGTTCTCAAAAGAAACGTGAGGAATTACAGTAACATCCTTATCTTCCTCGCAGCTTAAAAAAAGCCCCGCCGAAAGAAACATTAATAATAAAGATATTTTTTTCATATTTTATATTTTAGTTGTTAGTATTGAATGAAATTAGTTATTAATAGACGGATCCATAAATGGATTTCTATCAATCTCTGTTTGTGGAACTTTCAAGAAGAACAACGGACTATCAACAGGAACAGTCAATACTACTCTATGAACATTATCCCTAACAATAGATCTTTTCAAACGCTTGGCATCCATAAACTCAACACCAACTTCTCCATACAATTCTTTTCTTCTTTCCAATAAGATTTCATTAAGCAAAGCCGCACCAGTAGCAGTAGATCTAGCTGCAGCAGGATCTCTATCAGACTGCAATGCAAACAATAAATCTTTAGCTACTTCAACGTTACCCAAATTAAATTGAGCTTCAGCATCGATCAATACCATTTCTGATTTTCTCATGATTGGAATATCTGCATCGAAAGAAAATGCAAACTTGGTCGTAACATATTTTCTCCAAGGAGTTGCCACACCATAAATGTCAAAGAATTTCTTTCTAACATCAGTATCAGCAAACTGGTTAACAAAAACAGAATTTACATAAGTTGCCTGATAAGACAAAGTCAAGTGATCTGTCATTGAGTGAGGAGCTGCAAAATAATAAGTAGTCTCAACCGCATCTTGGTACATAGCCCAAAGCCAATCTTGATCCGTCATATCATTGAAACCTCCAGCCCAGTTGGTAGAAACAACAGCAGCAGCAGCATTACCTCCGTAAGCAGCAGCAGCAGCAGCAGAAGCACCAGCCCAATCATCTTGAGTAGTCAACAATACCTGAGCCAACATTCCATTGGCAACAGATTTATTGATATAACTTTTACCCAATCTTGTCTCTGGCAAATCAGCGATAGCATCCTGCAAATCAGATTTAATCAAATCATAAACCTCTTGCGTAGTACTTGGTGGCGCTGCCTCACTAGTTCCTGTAACAGGTCCAGTATAAATAGGCAACTTAGCCGCTGTAGGATTAGAAGTGTAATTAGGAGCAAAATCTAAAGCCAACTGAAAATAGTGATAAGCTCTGATTGCCTTACCCATTGCGATAAGTTCTTTCTTGTCAACTTCTGGCAATTCACTTCTTTCCGTACCGGAAATCAATTGATTAGCATGGAAAACCATTTCATAATTGAACCTCCAGTTGAAAACTGTTCTCCTGTAATTTGGCTCCCTGTTTTCATGCACGTAATCAAAAGCATACCAGTTATCCGCCTGGATCAAATCATTACCTTTCATACTTCTAGCAAAGAACAAAGAATATAGACCTCCTGAATCTGTTTGAGTATACTGTCCTCTGTACCTTCTCATGATACCCGTTACATAAGAATCTGCAAGGGTTCTGTTAGAGAAAACTACATCGGTAGTCAAACCAGATTCATCCCTAGGCTCATCCAAGAAATCATCTGAACAACTTGTAGTTACCACAAGGGCACTTACAAGAACAAAGGCAAATTGAACACCTTTTTTAAACAAATTTATTTTTTTCATAATACTATTTTTTTTTATTAAAAGGACAAAGTTACACCAGTAGAAACAGTTCTGAACTGTGGCGATCTTCTTGCTGTTGTTCCACCAAAGGATTGTTCCGGATCAATACCTTTATGTGACTGGAAGGTCACTACGTTATCAGCTTGAACAAAAAAGCGAACATTGCTGAAACCTACATTCTTAACCATATCAGCCGGCAAGTTATAACCCAATGTTAAACTTTTCAATCTCAAGTAATCATTATCATACAAGAATCTTGTTGATTGTGCTGCATCATTATTATTACCAGTAACCAATCTAGGAACATCTGTGATATCCCCTGGATTCTGCCATCTGTTCAAGTTATCAGGATGTGCATTACTTCCTGGAGAAGCAAAACCATTCATCAAGCTAGAATAATCCGTATCCAAGATCTGACCGCCTACACTGAAGTTGAAAATAAGATTCAAATCAAAATTCTTGTAGCGCATGTTGGAAGTAAAACCTCCCTCAAAATCAGGCAAAGAAGATCCTTTATAGTATCTTGTAGCTTGATCATATAGTTTAGTTGTTTCTCTTCCTGTAACATTTCCTTCTGCGTCTTCAATATCTTTAAACCACATAGCAGCTCCATCAGCAGGATCTACACCAGCCCATTCTTGGATAAAGAAGTCATAAATAGATCTACCAACTTCCCATTGCTTAGTACCTTGAAGAATTGGATTCTCATCTACCAATTTCTTAACCTCATTTGTATTCTTTGATACGTTGATGCTTGTTTTCCAAGTAAAATCTTTTGTATCAATATTTATAGAGTTCAATACAAGTTCGTAACCTGTATTATCTACTTTACCAATATTAGTAGTGATTGTATTTCCAGGAACACCAAAACTATCAACAAGTGGCTTGTTCAAAATCAAATCCACAGAGCTTTTTCTGTAATAATCAAAAGATCCAGATAATCTATCTTTAAAGAATCCAAAATCCAAACCTACAGAAACCTGTGCAGTTTTCTCCCATTTAAGATTGATATCAGAAACACCACTCAATAAAACACCAGGAATTCCTTCATTATTCCATCCTGAACCAAAAAGAGATTGGTAAGGGAAATAATTTGTTCCCAAATCCTGATTACCCAACTCACCGTAAGAACCTCTCAATTTCAAGAAGCTAATGAATTTACTGTCTTGCAAGAAGCTTTCTTTAGAGATAATCCAACCTCCACCTGCAGAAAAGAACGTACCCCATCTAACATCTCTGTCAAATCTTGTAGATCCATCTCTTCTCACACTACCTTCAACAAAATACTTGTCATTGTAGTTATAATTCAATCTACCCAAGTAACTGTTAATTCTTTCCATATTCACAGCACCTGAAACACTTTCCGGAACTGTAGAACTACCTAGATTAGCAAGACCTGGCAAGAAACCAGTACCTTGAGCACTCATGTTATCAACAGTCAAAGTATAAGCCTCAATGATAGCATCAGCTGCTAAATTGTGATTTCCAAAGCTCTTATTGAAATGAAGACCATTGATTGCATTCAATGTAGTCGTGATGTTTCTAGCCTGTGTAACACGACCTCCAACTGGAGCTGCAGCACCAAACAAATCATCATCAAAACTGAAAGAATCAAACAAGAAATTTTCGTAATTCACTCTAGTTTTGAATGTCAAAGATTCAAAGATTTTAGCTTCGGCAAAAGCAGAACCCAAATAGCTCGTTCTTCTTAATCTCTCTTTACCTAGATAGATATTTGCAACTGCATTTTCTCCTCCGTTTACAGGTCTTGTCGCGTTAACCGATTGACCAGTAAGATTTCCAAAATCGTATTGAGTATTACCATTAGCATCTAAAGCCAACGCTCCAGTAGCATCTCTCTGATACAAAGGATAAATACTAGAAAGAGCATAGATCCAACCAATAGCTTGAGTAGTAGATCCAGATGTTTGATCAGGATTACTAGAATTAGAATAAGAAAAACTAGAATTCAAACCAACTTTCAACCAGTCATTGATTTGAGAATCAACATTCAATCTAGTTGTAATCCTTTCAAAATCCGAAGTAATTACCGGACCATCTTCTTTCAAATAATCAACAGACAAGAAATAAGTCGTCTTATCATCACCTCCAGAAATATCAAAGCTGTGATTTGTTCTCAACATTGTTCTTCTTGTCAATTCTCTTTGCCAATCAGTTTCCCAAAGCAATTGAGCACCTGGAACCAATTGTCCAGAAGTATCAATAGGATTAGTAACTGTTCCGTAAGGATTATAACCTAATCTATCGATCAATCCAGCAGAAGCATTAGCAGCAGCAGTAGTAGCACTTTGCCCTAAATCCATATTTGTATTTCTAAGAGCTTCCCAAGTAAGCTTCATATTCTGCTCTGTACCAAGTTTGTCATGCAAACCTACCGCCAAATCAGAAACCCCAACTTGAGATCTTATGTTAATTCTTGGAGCTGAATTCTTCTTACCTCTCTTGGTAGTGATGATGATTACACCATTAGCACCCCTAGATCCATAAAGAGAAGCAGAAGCTCCATCTTTCAATACAGATAAACTTTCTATTTGGTCCTGGCTAATTGTATTGATATTACCATTAAACGGAGCACCATCCACAACAATAAGTGGTCCAGCACCAGCAGTCAAACTCGCAAAACCTCTAATTCTGATTTCAGGATTGTTACCCGGCTGACCACCAGCAGTAATCATACTAACCCCCGCTACAGTTCCCTGCAAAGCTTTCAAAGGAGAAGTTACTTGTTGATTACCGATAACATCAGCACTAATAGTACCAATAGAACCTGTTACAGCTTCTCTTTTCTGAGTACCGTAAGCTACTACAACAACCTCACCTAATTCCGTAGAATCCTCAGCCATTACAATATTTACAGAACTTGAAGCACCAACAGTTACTGATTGCGCTTTGAAACCTAAAAAGGTAAACTCAAGAACCTGTCCGGCACTAGCTTTGATAGAATACCTTCCATCAAAATCAGTTTGTGTACCATTCGTAGTACCTTTTACCACAACAGAAACACCTGGTAAAGGCATCCCGTTTTCCGTAACAACACCTGTGATTGTTTTTTCTTGTGCAAACGAAAACTGCATAGAAAACGCTAACAATAGCGCAAAAATCCATTTGAATTTCGATCTCATATAAAATTTAATTTGAATTAGTTATTCCGCAAACTTCTTAATAATTTCTTAATTAAACAAATATTTACACTGAATAATCTGAAAATTAACTTTTGAAGACTTTTCAATAACTAGCTTCATTCAATACATTATTCTCTGCTTAGATGTGCTAATTTTAAAAAGGTTGCGCTGAAATAGTATTTTTAATTAAATTATTCACTAAAATCATTTTCAACCCTCTAAATATCATTTACTTGCATCCCTTTGTTTTACTGCCATTCTAGGCATTATGATAATTTATCTTAACCATAATATTATCTTAGGAAATAAATAAAAAAAACTTAATTTTAACCCCCACTTAACTACCAGAACACCCGAAATTTAATCCCGTTTGAATAAAAAATTTTAAATGCTACTAAATAATTTTTCAAATCTATTGCTTGAAGCAGGGACTGATGAAGCCGGAAGGGGCTGTCTGGCAGGTCCTGTTACTGCTGCAGCAGTAATACTGCCCGAGGATTTTAATTTAAATCTGCTGAATGATTCTAAAAAACTCTCGGAAAAAACCAGGGATTTTTTAAAACCCCTCATAGAAGAACAAGCCATCTGCTATTCCGTAACACACCTGGATCCGCTCGTAATAGACGAAATAAACATTCTCAATGCATCCATACGGGCAATGCAGGAGTGCGTTACGAAATTAAATACCGCTCCTTTATATATCATCGTAGACGGAAACCGCTTCAAACCCATCAACAACATTCCCTACAGCTGCATTATAAAAGGAGATTCCCTATATACGAGTATTGCAGCTGCTTCGGTTTTGGCAAAGACGTATCGGGATGAATACATGAACAGGATCCACGAAGAATTCCCAATGTACAACTGGAAGCAAAACAAAGGCTACCCCACAAAGGAGCACAGGGAAGCCATCCGAAAATACGGAACAACAAAATACCACCGGATGAGTTTTAGATTACTGCCGGAACAATTAGAATTGGATTTTTGATTCAGATTTCAGATCGAAAGTACAGCCAAAAAGCAGTTGAAAGTTTTTGAGTATCTTTTGTTTCACTTCTGATTCATCGACTCTTTCAACACCGAGTTCCACATTCAAGGAAGTTACTGCTTTTCCCCGGATGCCACACGGAATAATATTGTCAAAATACCCCAGATCCACATTTACATTCAAGGCAAGGCCGTGCATCGTAACCCAGCGGGAAGCACGAACACCCATTGCACAAATTTTTCGGGCAAATGGCGTTCCTACATCCAGCCATACGCCCGTCTCTCCTTTACTCCTTGCAGTTTTCAAACCATAATCGGCAAGCGTCAGAATAATGGCTTCTTCCAGGAAACGCAAATATTTATGGATATCGGTAAAGAAATTTTCCAAATCCAGGATAGGATAGCCTACAATTTGGCCCGGTCCGTGATACGTGATATCGCCACCGCGGTTGATTTTATAAAAACGGGCTCCTTTTGCTTCCAATTGTTTTTCAGAAAGCAACAGATTACCAAGGTCACCACTTTTTCCTAAAGTATAAACGTGAGGATGTTCTACAAAAAGAAAATAATTGGGCGTCTCGAAACTTGCTTCTTCCCTCCTGTTTCTGATTTTCAAATCAACAATATCCTTGAATAATTCCTCCTGATACTGCCAAGTTTCATTATAATCCCTTACTCCTAAATCCTGAAGTTGTATTGATTTGTTCATTTTGCAAATTTACAGGATTATTGAGATTTACAATCAAAAGGATATCACAATTTAGTTTTCAAGCACGACTTCCAAAAATGCCACTTCTGGCTTATCCAAACAATCCAGCAAAGATTGTTTCAACATTAGTGTTTTTCCATCCGATGACAAGATTGCATCCGGATTTGAAAACGATTTTATTTTTCTGGGAAAATGATAATGGGACGTATAACTGAAGTTCGATATATTGATTGTCTTTTTTGCAGTTTCTATAGTTTCCCTGTATTCGTCATAATTGGCCTGATTCAAAATCTTGAAAGTTCTTTTAAAGGTTGTTCCGTCAAAAGCATAAGTCAGATGGGTTCTTTTGCCTTCGGGTTTCATCGGATAATTATTCTGCAAATCATCTATATAATCTAAAATCTTCGACAAATCTTCGACATAATTTATATCTTTAAAAGGCTGAGAAACTGATTTCCTGTATTCTTTCGTATACGAATCTTTTTTAATATGCACTTTTACATCCTCATATTTTCGAAGCAATTCCTGATGTTGAGGCAAGAATCTTGAAAAATTTTCTTTTTGCTGCTCAATAACATTTTTCACAATATATGTCGAATCTACGAATTCATCCTGTACCAAATAATCATCACCTTGAAATTGCATAAAAACACCTTCATCCCTTACGCATTCTGCTGTTATTTGTCCAGTCCCGTCTCCGTTGATATAGATATCTTCTTTAAAATGACAACTTGAAGCCAAAAACAAAATCAAAATTGCTCTTATAAAATTAATTTTCATTAGCCTGTATTTTTCTGATATAAACTAACAAATAAATATGTTGAAATCTGAATAAAAAACAGTCGTTAACCAATCATTAACAGATTTTATAAAGATTTGATTATTATCACAACGAAATAGCTCAGACTGACTCTTTTTAATTCAAAATCCAACCGTTTGAAACTTTGCGACTTTCAAACTTATACGTACATTTGCAACTTCAAAAATTTACATCAAAATGGCATTATCGGAACAAGAACTCATCAGGAGAGAAAAACTGAATACTCTCCGCGAACTAGGCATCAACCCTTATCCTGCGAATTTATTTCCAGTTGACCACACTTCGAAGCAAATAAAGGAAAGCTTCGAAGAAGGAAAGAAGGTTGTCGTTGCCGGTCGCTTGATGAGTGTTCGCGATCAAGGAAAAGCTTGTTTTGCCGAATTGCAAGACAGTGAGGGTCGCATCCAATTGTACCTTAATCGGGATGTGATTTGCCCTGAAGAAGACAAGACCCTTTACAACCAGGTATTCAAAAAACTAACCGATCTAGGAGATTTTATAGGAGTCGAAGGCGAATTGTTTACCACGAAAGTAGGTGCTCAATGTATCAGGGTAGATAACTTCTCTGTATTAAGCAAAACATTGCGCCCTTTGCCTTTACCAAAGGTTGACGAAGAAGGAAAAGTACACGATGCCTTTAACGACGCTGAATTGCGTTACAGGATGCGTTATGTGGATTTGGTCGTGAACCCGAATGTGAAAGAGGTTTTCATGAAGCGGACAAAATTGTTCACTGCCATGAGAAACTTCTTCAACGAGGCCGGATATATGGAAGTGGAAACACCAATCCTGCAAGCAATTGCCGGTGGTGCAGCAGCTCGACCTTTTATTTCGCATCATAACGCTTTGGACATTCCATTATACTTGAGAATTGCAAACGAATTGTATCTTAAAAGATTGATCGTTGGTGGTTTTGATGGTGTTTATGAATTTTCCAAAAACTTCAGAAATGAGGGAATGGACAGGACGCACAACCCTGAATTTACCGCAATGGAAATCTATGTAGCCTACAAGGACTACAACTGGATGATGGAATTTACGGAAAAACTGCTTGAACATTGTGCAATTGCTGTAAATGGTACTTCAGAAACTACTTTTGGAGAACACAAGGTAGATTTCAAGGCACCTTACGCAAGGGTTACAATGACAGATGCTATCATAAAATATACAGGATTTGATATTTCAGGCAAGACCGAGGCAGAGCTTTTTGACGCAGCTAGAGGCATGGGAATTGAAGTGGACGAAACAATGGGTAAAGGAAAACTGATCGATGAGATTTTTGGTGCCAAATGTGAAGGAAATTTCATCCAGCCGACTTTCATTACCGATTATCCAAAAGAAATGTCTCCTTTATGCAAGGAACACCGGGATAATCCTGAATTGACAGAGCGTTTTGAACTGATGGTTTGCGGAAAAGAGATTGCAAATGCTTATTCCGAACTCAATGACCCGATTGACCAGAGAGAGCGTTTTGAAGCACAATTAAAACTGGCTGAAAAAGGCGATGATGAAGCAGGACAATTCATTGACGAAGACTTCTTGAGAGCTTTGGAATACGGAATGCCACCGACATCAGGACTTGGCATCGGAATGGACCGATTGATTATGTTCCTGACAAACAATGCATCCATCCAAGAAGTTTTATTTTTCCCGCAAATGCGCCCTGAAAAGAAGCAAGTGGAGCTTACTGAAGAAGAAAAGCTTATTATTGTCCTATTAAAAAACAATGAAAGCAAAATGGAATTAGGCAGTTTAAAAGTCAAATCCGATTTGAGTGGAAAAAAATGGGATGCTGCAATGAAAGGCCTCTCCAAGCAAGGCTTGACAAAGGTTGTAGTTGAGGGCGATTCCAAAATCGTTGAACTGGCAGGATAATACATTCCATACTTTATAAATAAAAAACGGAGCTCAATTATGAGCTCCGTTTTTTATTTCAAACCATCCCTCAATTTGCAATTGTCGCTGCAAATAGTATCTAAAAGCAATACAATTCCAAACTCCACAGTACTAATCTCCTACTCGATTTGATTGCTTTCATTTTGATTGCTTTCATTTTCATGTCTTCCTTCCAAAGAAAAAGGAACCCTCTCGAGTTCCTCTTCTTGATATCTTATGCTTTTAAATTGATTAATTCAACTTGTTAAGCACATCCACATAAGTCCCTGTAATGGTAACATTGCTGTTCTTGGTTACATTTCCGTAAACCGTGATGGAAGAATTTGAACCTAGAAACTCCAGTTTCGCACCACTGTTCAATACCAGATTACCATAGATCACAACACTTCCTTCTACTCTAAAAGTACCGTTTACATGGAAAGTAGTATTGTTGTTACTGTACTGCCCTTGAGCCAAGGAACCTTTCAACGTAAAGATTCCATTACTATTTACATTCAATTGTTGCGCTACAGATAACGAACCACAGAACGTCAGGTTTTGATTCACATTAATACCCTGCAATGCAGCAGAACCCTGATAGCTTAGCGTTTCTCCAGAATTAACATTCAACCATTGTCCTCCATTGTAAGTAGCGAAAGCAGAACAATCAATTGAAGAAACCGTAACTTTCTTGATGATCTTCAATCCACCGGTTCCTGTTGCAACAAAGATATAATCTCCCGCACTTTTTACATAATTGGAAGATCCTCCCAATTGGATGGAACCTAATAAATTCAAGCTTCCGCTCGCTTTCTTGTACACATAAACTCCAGCAGCACCATTCGCTACATAAACGAAATCTCCATTTACGGAAACGGCATTTGTCACTACATCATTCTGATCAACATTTGGAACTCCTGTTGGAAGAGATAGTGTTTGCAACAAGCTTCCAGAATTCAAGTTATATACTTTCAAACCTTGGTATCCTTCAGAAACCAACAAGTTGTTCCCTTGAAAATCAATTGTTCTTTTTGCATCCAAAACATCTGAAGAAGTTGAGAAAGAAGATTGCAATGCCAAGTTATCAGCATTGAATACCTTTACACCATCCGACCCGCTTAAAACAACAATTTTATTATCAATACGTCCCATGGCTCTTAAATCTGCTATGGCTATCGTAGTTTCAATTGCGTTGGTCGTTTTATCAATCTTGGCAACAACACCATTGTTTCCAGAAACGCCATAATATTTTGAATCTGCCACCGCTAATCCGGTTGCTACATTTCCTACCAAGGAAACCGAAGTGTAATTGCTGGTAAGCATGCCGTTTTGAAGAGGCATTTTTGCTACAAAGGCAGGACTTGTCAACGCTCCATTAGCATCAACATTGGTTGCTCCTGCAATATAAAGCTGCCCATTATTATACACCACCGTACTGATATCCGTATTCGGCAAGATAGCCTGTACAACCAATTGAGGATTATTAGGCTGGGAAACATCAATAACATCAATTCCACCCAAATAAGTATCCCCTTGCGTGTTATAAGAAACATATACGTAGTTGTCTTTAACATCAACGTGGGAAGCGGTCAATGTTACACCATTGTAACTTGGAGGATTAACCTCTGCAAGCAATGACATCGGAAAATCAGATGAAGAATTTCCATCCCTTGCCGCAAGATTACCATCGGCAACCAGATTGATAACTCCTGAATTTTGAAAATTCATCCTGTTAGCCAGACTTTGAGAATCGGTATTAAGGATTACTTTCTGCTCTTGATTGCCTTCTGAATTGTTATCATCATTCTGACAAGCTTGCAAAATAACTAAGACGCACAATGAAAGTGCCAATAAACTTTTTTTCATAAATAATAAAGTGGGGTTTTCGGGTACAAAGTTACATCTTTTTAGCCATCTAAGATAATATCCCATAGCTGTTTAACTGCGCTTTTCTGCATTTGATCGAATTTAACAGAAGTAAAACAATTATTGGGATACCAATTAAACCTTTTCGAATATCAAATGTCCAATTGATATAACTTAAAAAAATATAGTATGAAAAAATTAATTGCTGTTGCATTATTATTTGTTGGGATGACAAGTTTTGCACAAGAAAAAATTTCAAAAGAAGACGGAAAGACGCAAAGAGCTGAAATGACGAAACTTAGCCCAGAACAAAGAAATCAATTACATTTGAAGGAATTGACCCTGAAACTTGATCTTACTGCTTCTCAACAAAAAGAAATGGCCAAGATCATAGCTGAACAAGACACGAAAAGAGAAGCCAGGAAGGCAGAAATGAAATCTAAAACAGAAGGTGGTAAAAAATTCACAGCCGATGAACGTTTTGTGATGAAAAACAAGATGCTGGATGAGAAAATTGCCTTGAAAGAACGAGTAAAAAAAATCCTTACTCCTGAACAGGTTGAAAAATGGGAGAAAACACAACAACATAAAAGCCGTAATTTCAAAAAAGGATCTAAAAGATTGGCAGGAAAGAAATTGGAACACAAGCAAGAATAAAAATAAATGTTGTGTTTTTATTTAAAATTAATTAGATTTGGCATAACTAAAAACTAATTCCTTATCCAATATGAAAAATATATTTGTAGCATTGGCATTATTTTTTGCTCTTGGAGCAAGCGCCCAGGTTAAAAAAACTCCTGTTAAACAAACTTCTGCCAAAAAAGCTCCAGCCAAAGAATTAACCACTCTTGAGGCAGCTCAAAAAGATTATGAGGCATTGAATGCTTTTGTTACCGTTGATGAATCTTCAAAAGCCAACCTTGTAAAACTTTTTGAAAGCAAGCACAGGGATTTAAGATCATCCGCCACATTATCAGAAGAAAGACAAACCATCCTTTTAAGCTATGTTACAGCTAGATTGGAGGAATTCTTGGGAGCTGAAAAATTTGCCAAGGTAAAAGGAAATACTGCATTGTTTTCCAAATTGACAAAATAAAAATACTTTCTTATAAAAGAAACGTCCTGAAATTCAGGACGTTTCTTATTTAAAATGATTTCGATACTTTTCTTATTGCTTCAATTGTAAAGTCCAAGTCTTCATAACTCAAGGCATCTGTTATGAACCAGGTTTCATAAGCCGATGGAGCAATGTAGATTCCTTCTTTCAACAATCCGTGGAAGAATTTCTTGAACAACGGATTATCGCCTTTTCCTGCCGTCTTAAAATCTACGACAGGGTCAGCATCAAAATGTACCGATATCATCGAACCTACCCTGTTTATGGTAAAAGCTACATTATTCTCTTTCAAAACGGCATCAATTCCCGCTTCCAAATAGGCGGTCTTTTCATCCAATCTTTTAAAAATTGCCTCATCTTCGTTCAATGCCTGCAACATCGCCAACCCTGCAGCCATAGCCAGAGGATTTCCAGACAATGTTCCTGCCTGATAAACAGGACCCATTGGAGCAAGATGATTCATTATTTCTTCTCTTGCTGCAAAAGCTCCAACTGGCAAGCCACCACCAATAACTTTTCCGAAACAAACGATGTCGGCCTGAATACCATATAATTCTTGCGCTCCTCCTCTTGCAAGGCGGAAACCTGTCATTACTTCATCAAAAATCAACAATATTCCGTTGTCATCACAAAGTTTCCTCAACGCTTCTAGAAATCCTTTCTGAGGTGGGATGCAACCCATGTTTCCTGCAACCGGTTCAATAATGATGGATGCGATTTCTCCCTTATTGGCATTGATTAAGGTTTCAACGCTTTCCAGATCATTATAATTTGCCAATAACGTATCCTTGGCTGTTCCTGCTGTAACGCCCGGACTATTTGGAGCCCCAAAAGTAACAGCCCCGCTTCCCGCTTGGATCAGGAAGGAATCAGAATGACCGTGATAACAACCAGCAAACTTGATGATTTTATCCCTGTTTGTAAATCCTCTTGCCAGTCGGATGGCACTCATGCAGGCTTCCGTTCCTGAGTTTACAAATCTTATTTTATCAATTCCTGGCACCATGTTTACCGCCAGGGTTGCAATTTCAGTTTCCAGGGCAGTTGGCATTCCGAACGAAGTTCCCAACTTTGCCCTGCTGATTACAGCTTCCACAACAGGCTCGTAGGCATGACCGAGAATCATTGGGCCCCAGGAGTTGATATAATCAATCAGCCTTCTATCATCCTCATCATACAAATAAGCTCCTCTAGCATATTTCACAAAAATTGGTGTTCCTCCTACTGCCTTGAAAGCCCTTACAGGGGAGTTTACACCTCCAGGAATAACTTTTTCAGCTTCAGCAAAAAGCTGACTACTTCTTTGATATATCATTATTGAAATTAGATTTTAGAGTTTGAATCAACCTTTTGGACAAAAAAACACCTTTATTTTACTATCAACCTTTGTCCTATTGAGAGTGTGTTATCCGAAAGATTATTTTTTTCCTTCAATTGATCAACGGTCAGGTTGAATTTTTTTGAAATGGAATAAAACGTATCCCCTTTTTGAACTTCATATAGATTTCCAACCTGGTGGTCGGCGATCTGGATTGGCTTGTTTGCCTTTTCCGAAGGAACGAAGTTGTTCCCAAGGACTTCGGCATCATATTGATGCAAATTGTAACGCTCGATGTATCCAATCAATTTTTCCGGATATTTAGGATCCGTGGCATATCCGGCTTTCCTCAAGCCTCTTGCCCAGGCTTCATAATCGTCTTTTTCCAACTCGAACAAACTCGCATACCGGCTTCTTCCTGTTAAAAACAACGCATGGTCCTTATAAGACTCTGCAGGATCTTTGTATTTCCTGAAACATTCCTGTGCGGCATCATCATCGTGATGAACCGTTTCGCCTGTCCAACCGGTGTGGCATTTTATACCAAAATGATTGTTGGAATTTTTCGCAAGATCGCCTCTTCCCGCACCAGATTCTAGAATTCCTTGTGCCAAGATGATGCTGGCAGGAATTCCATAGGTCTTCATATTTCCTTTTGCAATTTCTTTAAAATCATCCACGTAATTAAAGACCACATCGCTATAAACCACTGTCTTTGAAGTAGATTCAATAACTTCCTGCCTGTTGTTTGAATTGGAATTCGTAGTAGAACCTGTTTTTTTTGTTGTCGTGGGCTTTTTTGTTGCAACCGATCTGCTTGTCTTTGGAGGTGTCTTCTTGGTCGTTCGAACATATTTCTTGGAAGAATTACAACCAACAAAAACTAAAATGGTGAATAGGAATAGAATTTTTTTAAACATCTGTATTTATTTTGGATAATTTCTTTTTTTCTAACAACTGATTCATTCCCGAAATACCCTGTATACCACCTGTATGAATAATCAATATCTTGGAATTGCGCGGAAAATAATTGTCCCGTATCAAATCCATAACGCCAAAAACCATCTTTCCTGTATAAACAGGGTCCAAAAGAATTTTTGTTTTCTGCAGAAATTGATTAAGAAAGAGGATCAATTCTTCATTGATTTTTCCGTAACCCCCAAAATGATAATCTGTTATCAGTTGCCAATTATCGTGCCCGGCAAAATTACGAATTTCATTTTGTAAAAAGTCACCTTTTAACGCAGGAAAGCCCAAAACTTTTTGATTAGGATGGGCACTATTGATGATTCCTGAAATGGTTCCGCCCGTTCCGACTGCACAGCAGACATAATCAAAAACAGCATCTTCTGGTCTCAAGATTTCTTCGCACCCCTTGACTGCAAACGGATTTGTCCCACCTTCAGGAATAAGATAAAAGTTTCCGAATTTCACTTTCAAAGCTTGTAAAAAGTCCACATTTGTCTTGTTTGAATAGGCTTCCCTGGAAACAAACTCAAGCTGCATTCCGTTTTCCTTTGCAAACTTCAAGGTTGGATTTTCATCAATTCTGGCAACCAATTCATCCCCCCTGATAATACCGATTGTCTTGAAGCGTTCCAATTTTCCTGCCATAGCGACTGCCGCTATATGATTGGAGAATGCTCCTCCGAAAGTCAGCAAGGTCTTCTGGTTTTCATTTTTTGCTTGAAGCAGGTTATACTTCAATTTTCGGAATTTATTTCCAGAAACGAAGGGATGTATCAAATCTTCGCGCTTGATGAAAATTTCAATATTCCGTTCATCGTCCTTGAAAACAAATTGATTTTCAACTTCAGGTAGTACTGTCATTTTTTCAAATATTTGAGAAACCCCCAAAATGGCATCTCTTTTATATAATCCAGATTCCGCTCGTTTGCATAGGCCTCTCTTTCAAAACTTATATTCCTGTATGCTTTGTTTTTATCCTTGAATTCAATCCATCGAAACAAAAATTCCAATGTGTACCAGATCAAGAAAGGCAAAACCAGCAACTGGGCTTGCTGCCTGATATGGATTTTCTCATGATTGACAAGTACTTTGTTTTCCTTGTCGAAATCATTCCTGATCATTACAAAAGGAAACAATGTCAAGCCATTATATCCTTTAGGAATTAAATATTTCGTAACGATAACAAACATTAGTTGTAAAGTTTATAAATTTGTAGCTATGAACGAGCAAAATAAGGAAAATAAATTAATTGAGGGCGAAGATTTTTATTATACGCCCGAAGGTTACAAATGTTTTACTGAAAAACACCATCTCAAGCGTGGCTATTGCTGCAAAAGTGGCTGCCGTCATTGTCCTTATGGATATGATAAAAAGACAGGAACCAACCGAAAGTAACCAATGCTCGGTTCCATCATCAAAACATCTAAAATCATAACTTACAACATACAACCAAAATGACTTTCCAAGAACAAATACAACAAGGAATTCCATCGGTTTTACCACAACCAAGACCTTACGAAACGGCTATAAATCACGCTCCCAAAAGAAAAGAAATTCTTTCGGACGAGGAAAAGAGACTCGCAGTTCGAAATGCTTTACGTTATTTTGAACCAAAAGACCACGCTGTTCTGGCAAAGGAATTTTTGGAAGAATTAAATACATACGGAAGGATCTACATGTACCGTCTTCGTCCGGATTACAGGATGTATGCAAGACCGATTTCAGAATATCCAGGAAAGTGTGAACAGGCAAAAGCGATCATGCTGATGGTCCAGAACAATTTGGATTACGCCGTTGCCCAGCATCCCCACGAATTGATTACGTATGGTGGAAACGGGGCTGTTTTTTCAAACTGGGCCCAATACCTGCTGACGATGAAATACCTTTCAGAAATGACCGAGGAGCAAACTCTCGCTATTTATTCCGGTCATCCGATGGGACTTTTCCCTTCACACAAGGATGCTCCAAGAGTGGTGGTGACTAACGGAATGATGATCCCGAATTATTCAAAACCGGATGATTGGGAAAAATTCAATGCCCTAGGTGTAACGCAATATGGCCAGATGACAGCTGGAAGTTACATGTACATCGGACCGCAGGGAATAGTTCATGGAACTACAATCACTGTCTTGAATGGATTCCGCAAGATAAAAAAATCGCCTTCAGGCGGACTGTTCGTGACGTCAGGTTTGGGAGGAATGTCTGGAGCACAGCCAAAAGCTGGAAATATTGCAGGCTGTGTTACCGTTTGCGCAGAGGTAAATCCAAAAATAACACACATCCGTCACTCGCAGGGTTGGATCAATGAAATTATCGAAAACATTGAAGAGTTGGTTCCAAGGGTAAAAAAAGCATTGGAAGATAAAGAGATAGTATCGATTGCCTATTTGGGGAATGTGGTGGATGTCTGGGAACGATTTGACCAGGAAAATCTGCATATTGATTTAGGTTCCGACCAGACTTCCTTGCATAATCCTTGGGCGGGTGGTTACTATCCAACAGGATATACTTTTGAAGAATCGAATACATTGATGGCCAATGATCCTGAAAAATTCAAGGAGGAAGTCCAGAGGACCTTGCGCCAACACGCATCGGCAATCAACAAACACACCCAAAAGGGCACTTATTTCTTTGATTACGGAAATGCCTTCCTGCTTGAAGCTTCTCGTGCCGGTGCAGATGTGATGGCAGAACATCCAACCCTGGGAAGGGAATTCAAATACCCAAGCTATGTACAGGACATCATGGGACCAATGTGTTTCGATTATGGATTTGGACCTTTCCGTTGGGTTTGCACCTCTGGAAATCCAGAAGATCTAGCCAAGACGGACAAGATTGCCTGTGATGTCCTGGAAGAAATGATGAAAAATTCTCCTGAAGAAATCCAACAGCAAATGGCGGATAATATCCAATGGATCAAAGGAGCCCAAGAAAATAAATTGGTTGTCGGCTCACAAGCAAGAATCCTATATGCTGATGCAGAAGGAAGGATCAAAATCGCAGAAGCATTCAATCAAGCAATTGCCAAAGGCGAAATCGGATATGTTGTTCTAGGTCGTGACCACCACGATGTTTCTGGAACGGACTCCCCTTACAGGGAAACTTCGAATATTTACGATGGCTCCCGTTTCACTGCTGATATGGCGATTCAAAACGTAATCGGCGACAGCTTCAGGGGTGCCACTTGGGTATCTATTCACAATGGTGGCGGAGTTGGCTGGGGCGAGGTCATCAACGGCGGGTTTGGTATGGTTCTTGATGGTTCAAAAGAGGCCTCAAGACGTTTAGAATCAATGCTTTTCTGGGACGTGAACAACGGAATTTCCAGAAGAAACTGGGCTCGGAACGATGGCGCCATTTTTGCAATAAGAAGAGCAATGGAAACGCAACCTTTATTAAAAGTAACCATCCCTAATGTAGTAGACGATGCTATTTTAGATTTTTAATTTTAGATATGAAAAAAGGGAATAGCCTATATTTATTGGTTTTGGGATGTTTCCTCCTACCAGTAGGTATTCTAATCCAAAATCCTTATCTTCTGTACAGCTCCATTATCATCAACATTGTTGCAATCATACAGAGTTTTAAAGAGAAAAAAGAAAACAATTAAATAATTTGCTATGAAAATAATACGATTTATACCGGTTTTAATGCTACTCGTCCTCGGTTCTTGTGCTTCTGTGAGAGTCGCAAGCGATTATGATAAGAATGTAGATTTTACCCAATACAAGACTTTTGCATTCTACAAGACTGGAATTGACAAGGTTGAAGTTTCTGATCTGGACAAGAAGAGAATTCTGCGTGCCATTGAAGAACAAATGTTGGCGAAAGGATTTACAAAAAGTGAAAATCCTGATTTGCTGGTGAATATTTTTACGAAATCCAGAGAGCAAGTAGATGTAAACACTTTCAATGCTGGCTGGGGTTACGGCTGGGGCTGGGGTTGGAACCCTTGGATGTATGGCGGTAGTGGAAGAACTTCCGTTTCACGTTCTACAGAAGGCACGTTGTTCATCGATTTGATTGATGCCAAGAAGAAGGAGATGATCTGGCAAGGTGAAGGGGAAGGTGACTTGACCAAGAATACCGACAAGAAAGAGGAAAGAATCAAGGAATTTGTCACTAAAATTCTAGAGCAATATCCTCCGAAGAAAAAATAAGCAATTTTCAGTACGATAAGCAAATAAACCGTAACAGAAATGTTGCGGTTTTTTTATCGGCAAATGTTAAAATTAATTACTACTGCCACAGCTCGGGATTACTTCACGAAAAAATATTTTTTCAAGGGAGTTCAGCGAACGTTATTTGAGATGATTTTTTTTTTGCTGGAAAAAGATTGTAATGGAAAGCCGGAAACAGCTTCAAAAAAATCGTAACTTTACGACAAACTACAAGGTTCAAATTATGAGGAATTCATTTGAAAGCAACCCCTTGATTGACAGGTTGCCAAAGCATTTAAAGCAGTTTATAAAACCCCAGGATTATGCGGATTACACTCCAATTAACCAGGCGGTTTGGCGTTATGTGATGCGAAAAAATGTGGACTATTTGAGCAAGGTGGCCCATAATTCGTATTTGGAAGGCTTGAAAAAAACGGGCTTGGAGATTGAGAACATTCCGAATATGTACGGTATGAACCGAATCTTGAAAGAAATCGGATGGGCTGCCGTGGCCGTTGACGGATTCATTCCGCCGAATGCCTTTATGGAATTCCAGGCTTATAATGTTCTGGTGATTGCTTCAGATATCCGTCAATTGGAGCATATTGAATATACTCCGGCTCCGGATATCATCCACGAAGGTGCCGGCCATGCTCCGATCATTGCGAATCCGGAATATGCGGAATACCTGCGTCGGTTTGGTGAAATCGGGTGCAAGGCGATTTCGTCGCACAAGGATTATGAAATGTATGAGGCGATCCGATTGCTTTCTATTTTAAAGGAAGCCGAAGGAACGCCACAGCAAGAAATTGACGCTGCGGAAAAAGCGGTGGAGGATTTGCAAAACAATATGGGTGAGATGTCTGAAATGGCAAAAATCAGAAACCTGCATTGGTGGACGGTTGAATATGGCCTGATTGGAACGGTTGAAAACCCAAAGATATATGGTGCCGGATTACTTTCCTCAATTGGGGAAAGTGCCTGGTGTATGACAGATGAAGTGAAGAAGATGCCTTATTCGCTAGATGCTGCGGAGCAAAGTTTTGACATCACGAAACCTCAACCCCAACTTTTTGTAACACCTGATTTTGCATTCCTGAACCAGGTCTTGGAAGAGTTTGCCAATACGATGGCATTGAGGACGGGAGGCTTGTCAGGGATTCAAAAACTGATTGACTCCAATGCTCTGGGAACTATTGAATTGAGCACGGGCTTGCAAGTTTCTGGTGTTTTCAGTAATGTGATTGAACACGAAGGAAAACCGATTTATATTCAGACAACCGGAAAAACGGCCTTGTCTTCGAGAGAAAAAGAACTTGTTGGCCACGGTACCAATACGCATGCGGAAGGCTTTGGAAGTCCAATTGGGAAACTGAAGGGCATCAATCTGGCGATTGAAGATATGAGTCCTAGAGATTTGAAGGCCTATAATATTTATGAGGCGGAAACGGTTACGCTTGAGTTTGAAGGCGACATTACGGTCAACGGAGAAATCATTACAGGTTCCAGGAATCTGCAAGGCGAAATCATCCTTATCAGTTTCAGGAATTGCACGGTAAGACACGGCGAAACCATACTGTTCCAACCAGAATGGGGAATCTATGACATGGCAGTTGGAAAAAAAGTAGTCTCGGCGTTCTCTGGTCCGGCTGATGTGAATAGTTTTGACTTGATCACTCACGTTCCGTCGAGTAAGACCATCAAGGCAAAAAAATCAGAAGAACGTTCTAATCTGGAAGAATTGTACAGGGAAGTACGAAACATCCGTGAAGGGAACGACCATAATGATTCCTTGAAAAACATCTTTCATACCGTTAAGACTGAACATCCGAAGGATTGGCTGTTATCAGTTGAAATAGCAGAACTTTTGAAAGATAAAAATGAACCGCAATTGATGCAGGAAATCTTGATTCATCTTGAAAAATTAAAAGAATCCCGTCCCGAATTGGATAAATTGATTTCAAATGGCCTGGAATTGATTTTTGAGAATGAAAGTGTAAATTAAAGGCATAAAAGAATTTGAACGCAGATTCCACAGATTAAGCCCAATAGAATAGGTGTTAATCTGTGGAATCTGTATTTATCAACCTTTGATATTGGTATTCAAATCGGATTCTTTTTCAATTACATTTCCTTCAAACTTCAAGGTCCATCCCATTGAATTGGTAAGGATCAATATCTTCGAAAGCTCGCTTACCAGACGGTTCTTGGCATTTGACTTCAAAGTAGATTTTGCAATTTTTTTCTCAAGATTGGCGCGAACCGTTTTATTTACCTTGTTGTAGTCATCTCCCGAAAACGGGTTCATCCTGCTTTGCTGGATATCATAAAACTTGATGTCGGGACTGATCTTGATTTCTTCTTCTGGAATATTCGTGATGGTTATGGTCTTGTTTTTTTCATCGATATCATATTTCACCTCGTGCAGATCGTAGGAAACCGTAACGTCGGCATTGACAATTATCAGTGCTTTCTTCTCAAAGGAAATCATGTTCATCAAGTATTTGTCCTGGTCTTTATACGTCAGGACCTCGGAGAAATGTCCTTCGGTAACCACCAATTTCCCAACGTTCAAGATTTGTTGCTGGATAAGGTTGGAATTGTATTCAATATTGGATTCGTCCTTCTTGAAATCGCAAAATTTGAACAGCAGCACCGCCGCAACAATTACTCCCGCTCCGATGAGAATTCTTTTCATTTCCTTTTTTCTATAAAAATAAGAAAAAAAGCCCAATATCGGGTTTTGAAATTATCAGATTAAGTTGTTGCTTTTCGCCTTCTGGACGGCTTCAAGTTTGTTGTGGACTTGCAGTTTTGCATAGATGTTTTCAATATGCTCCTAGTTCACTCCCCTTGCTCAATTGTTCCAGGACTTCGAACTCCTTTGCTGACGATTTAATTTCTTCCTGGCATCTGAAACCGAATCAACACGGCATAAATGCGCTATTTTATCAAAGGTTAGATGAGATTGTTGTTCTTGGCTTTTTGGATGGCTTCCAACTTGTTGTGCACTTGGAGCTTTGTATAAATGTTCTCCACGTGCTTGCGAACCGTCCCCAGCGAAAGAATCAGGTTGTCGGCAATATTATTGTATTTCAAGCCCTTGCTCAATTGTTCCAGGACTTCAATCTCTCGGGTCGTCAGCTTGATTTCCTCACAATTGGTCTTGGTTTCAAATGCTATGGGATTTCTGAACAATTTCAAGGTCTTGAGCGCAATCGAAGGTGTCATTATGGCGCCCCCATTCAAGGTTTCAACAATGCCCTGGTTCAAATCGTTCGGACTTACTTCCTTTAACAGATAGCCATCCGCACCTGCCTTGATCGACTTGAATATATTTTCATCATTATCAAAGATGGTGAGCATGATGATTTTTATATGCGGATATTTCGTCTTTATGATGCCTGTTGCTTCAATCCCGTTCATCTTTGGCATCTCTATATCCATCAGGATCAGATCGATATTGTGGTTGGCTTCCAGCTTCTCGAGAAGGTCGATTCCGTTATTGGCAGTAAATTTGCAATTGAGATCCTCAAAAAAAGACAATTTTTCGGCTATTGCCTTTTGAAGAAAAATATTATCATCAACGATTACTATCTTGGTCATCTGTCTTTGTTTTATTTGTTTAAAAGATGTTTTTCAATCAGGATATGGATGCTGGTTCCTTTGGAGGTTTCCGAACTTACGCTGAAAATTCCGCCGATGTCTTCAATCCGTTTCTTTATGTTGTGCATTCCGTTCCCTATTTCAGTCGTTTCAAAATCAAACCCGATTCCGTTGTCCGAAACTGCTATTGCAATCTGATGCTCCAGATTCCCGACCTCAATTCTTATTTCGGATGCATCGGAATATTTGATGGCATTGTTCACTGCTTCCTGGATCGTCCTGTAAATGTTCATTCCCGCCACCGATGATAATTTTTCCTGATCGAGTCCCTCCTCGATCACAAAATTAAAATCGATGTTTTCCTTTGCGAATTTGGCCTTCTCCGTAAAATTCAAGATCCTTGCCCTCAAATCTTCAAAATGGATCTCGTTATTGTTCATCGCCCAGATCGTATCCCTAAGTTCCACGATGGTGGATCTCGTAAAATCGCTGATGTAGTTCAACTTGTTGTTCAATTTCATATTTTGGATGTCAAATCCATGTTTGATGTTATCCACTGAAGAAATAATAAAGGTAAGCTGCGCCCCGATATTATCGTGCAGGTCCCTGGAAATCGTCAATCTCTGCTCCTGTAACCTGTTCTGGGTTTCAATTGTGGAGATGGCCGTTTTCAGGTCGAATTCTTGCTCCTGCTGCTTGTTTTTGAGTTTTTGCTGACGATACACCAGGAATGCAATTATTGCGGTAAAAAGGGCCAATACCAAGGCGCTGTAAAATAATGTATTTTTTTTATGCACATCCGCTTTTGCCTGTAGCAACAGTTTTTCTTTCTTCTCTGTTTGGTATCTGGCCTCAAGGTCTGAGGTTTGTTTCAAGACAGAGAACTTTATCAGCTGCTGGCTCAGCGAAGTGTATTTGTCGCTATAAAAGGCCACACTGTCCGGCTGATTCAAATGTGCATAGACCGGCACCAGAAGTTTATAGGCATACAGCAGATCTTCATTTGATTTCTTGTCTTCAAAAACACTCTTGCTTTTTAAGAGTATGGCTTGGGCTTCCTTGAATTCCTTCAAGGCAATATGCGTCCTTGCGACACTCAATTGGAGGTTGGCCTTGTCCAGATCGGAATTGAAACCATCACTGTATTTTTTGGAGGCTTCATAAAGCTTCTTGGAGGCTTCCGGTTTTTCCTGCCTCAGTCCCAGACTTTGATACGCTATGGAAATTGCTTTCTTATTCCCGGTCAGCTTGCAATTTTCAAGACTCTTGTTGAAAAATCTGGTGGCGTTGGCAGTGTCCTTCAGTTGCCCATATGCTTTTCCCAGATTGAGATAGGACTCGCAAAGCCGGTCGTGCAGGTTGTTCTTCTCGTTGTATCTTATGGCTTCTTTTAAATATTTTATTGCCTTTGGATAGTTATTCAACTGGATATGCAAGAGCCCAATGTTGCTTTTCGTGACGTTTACATTCAGTTCATCGCCTATGCTTTCGAAATACTCCATCGCATTGAGGAAGGATTTCATTGCCTGTTCATATTGCTGCAGACTCATATAGACACTGGCAAGATTATTATTTATCTTGGCGATCCCTTTTGCGTCGTTTTGTGCTTTCCGTACAGCATGAGCCTGAAGGTAATACTCCTTTGAACTTTGAAAATCTCCTTTCCTGAAGTAAACAGCTCCGATATCACTGTAGACTTGGGCAAGCAATGTGGAATCGCCCAGTTTTTTAGAAGCTCGAATTGCTTTTGCCCCGTAGCTCAATGCAGAATCGATGGAAACATTCGAATAGTACCAAGCTAGATCCGAATACAGGATGGCCCTCCGTTTGCCATCTGGATTTGTTGCCAGCTCCGATTTCAAACCATCAATAACTTCACTTACGTTCTGTGCATGGCCGTAAACAAAGGAAAACAAGAACAGCAATATAGCTAGTGCCTTTTTCATATCCCCGTTTTTAATTGCTGGCCATTGATTGAAATAGTTATGGAAGTGCCTTTTTCCCTTTGCGATTCGATTTCAAATGTTCCTCCGATATCTTCAATTCTTTTTTGCATATTCTGCAAGCCATTCCCTGCTTCGATATGCTCCAGGTCGAAACCTTTTCCGTTATCACCAATCTTGATCTTGATGGCATCCTCCAAAAGCCGGGCTTCAATGATAATTTCTGAAGCTTCGGCATATTTCATGGCATTGTTCAAGGCCTCCTGGATGGTCCGGTAAATGTTTATCCCTTGTACGGAACTGAAAACAACATCCTGCAAGGCATCTTCAATGGAAAATTCAAACTGGATGTCTTCTTTTGCAAGCCTGGCCTTTTCGATGAAATTCAGCATCCTCACCCTCAGATCTTCAAAGGTTATCCGGTTGTTATTCATCGCCCAGATCGTATCCCGGAGTTCTATTATCGTGTCCCTTGTAAAAATACTGATGTTGTCCAATTTGCCTCCCAGGGCAGAATCCTTGACGTCGAAACTGTATTTGACATTGTCCACGGAAGAAATGATGAAAGTGAGTTGTGCCCCAATATTATCGTGCAGATCTCGGGAAATATTCAACCGCTGTTCCTGCAATTTATTCTGGGTCTCTATTTGCGAAATGGCCGATTTCAATTGAAATTCTTGTCGCTGCTGGCTGACTTTCAGCCTTTCCTGCCGGTAAATCAGGGAGCCTACAACAAGTACGAAAAATACCAGCACCGAAAGGACGATGATCATTGCGTTCTGTCGTCTCGACTCGACTTCCTTCTTCAGGAGTTCAACCTTGTTCTCCGCCAATTTCCGCTCCTTTTGCTGTGTTTCGTGAATGATTCGGAATTCTGCCAGCGAGGCTTCCTTCCTCTCATCAATCATCAGCTTGTATTCCTTTTGGAATTCCTTTTGAATGGCCAAGGCCTTCTCAAACTTTTTCTGCTGTTCATAAACACCAACCAGCAGGCTGTACGATTTTGAAAGATTGGGCTTGTGCTTGAGGGTCTTCAGCATATCAATGCTCTTGAAAAGTAATTTCTCTGCCGTAGGAAAATCCTTTTTCAACGAAGCCAGGTACCCCAGATTGCTGTAAGAATCGGCAATCTGCTTCTTGTTCTTGATTTTCAGGTCAAGCTTCAAGCATTCATCAAAATAATATTGGGCGCTGTCGAGCCGGCCGGTGTACATGAAGCAATTGGCCTTGTTGTCAAGGAACATCGCCTTTATTTTTTCAGACCCGATGCTGTCAGTGATCCGGATGCCTTCCTCATCAAGTGCCAGTGCTTTTTCGTACTCTCCGTTCATCCCGTAGACATTGGCAAGCGAATGGGATGTCGTCAGATAGAAGCCATCCGTCTTGTCCCTTTCCATTGTCTTCAAGGCAATACGAAGATGCTCCTTGGCCACTTCGATATCACCTTTCTGGATATGGATATTCGCAATATTCGCATTCACATCGGCAATCCCGAAACGGTCGCCAACCTTTTCATAAAGCCTGAGTGCCTTGTAAAAATTGGCAATTGCTTTCGGATTGTTGCCGTTGATTTTGGAGTTGTTGCCAATGCCAACATAAAGACGGCATTTCAACGAATCAGCCTTTGAATCTTTTAGCAGTACCAATGCTTTTTCATACTCTTCCAAAGCCAATTGATAGGAATTGAAATTCGCATAGTAGATGCCTTTCGCAATCATCGCCATCGCCTTGTATTCATTTGGCTGGTGCAAGGTTTCCTTTTCCAATTTATCGGCATAAAATTGAAGCGAATCCGTATTTACTTTGGACATGTAAAAGACCCTCCTGTAATCCCTTTCTATCTGTTCCCGACCAGCAGATAGATCATTATTCTTGGCTGCAGTTTCCTTTTTACAAGAAATTGCAAGTACCAGGAAGGCAAACACTACTATAATTTTTTTCATAAAATATACTTTGCTAAGCATAAAAACAGGCAATGAAGCTTCAAAAAAGCTTCATCAGATACAACCGAACCTATCGCGAGTAGGAATAGCGAATGGAATGGCAATTAAAATGAAATAATTGGGACTTTTACCCTATAAAAATAGCCAAAACTCTTATTCTATCAGAAATCAACGGGGTTATTTTTTTAAAATTATTTTTTCAGCAAATCGTTCTTCGATAGCAATTCAAAGAGATGATGGTTCAGGTCATAGACATTTCTTCCGATTACTGCCTTCTGGGCTTTAAAATGCCTATCAAATTCATCCGAGATCTTCAGCTGGTTCAACTGTACGACCTGTTCGTTGGTGATCTCGACAATCACTTGCTCCAATGCTTCTATCTTTAGCCTGAACATCTTTTTCTGTTTATAGAAATTGACATTCAGATAAAAAACAATGACGCTCAACAAGACGATTGTTACTGTTAGGATGATGATCATGTGCATACTTTTAAAATTATTTCCAACCTGTTTGCGGCAGCCGGAAAATACACGCTGCGGCGTATTCCCTTCTTATATGAATGGCAAATTATCGGACCTCCATATCGTCAAATGTCCCTTCAAGTGCTGTCATGCCTGCACCGGTACCTGTTGACATAAAAGTTCCAGACATTTTACCTGAAGTATTCTCAGAAACCACAAGGCTGCCTGTAGCGGCAATATACACATCGTTATTGGCAAGCATCGATAGTGCATTTGCGGTTCCAAAAGGATATGTTCCTGCAGTGCCGGCAGTCAGGTTGATCTCTATGAATCGATCTGCCTTGTACACCTTGATCGTATTCCATTGCGAAGCAAAAAAAGCACTGTCGGCTTCAATAAAGCTTCCTCCGTTTTCTTTCCACTTAAAGCCACCGGCCTCTGCAATGGGTTCATCAATCGGATTCGTATCGTCCCCGCTGTCATCACTGCTGCAAGAAAGAAAGGCAAATGCCAGGACTGCCATTGCAGAAAAAAATAATCTTGTTTTCATTTTGTTATGGTTTAAAAGTTATAGTCAAAATTGCTTCTTCTGGTGGTGGGATGCAATACGAATATCTTCGTATTTTACTATGTGCTTTTTTTTGAAAACACAAAAAATACGGCTTTCACCGTATTTCTTCCCATTTTCAGAAATCATTTAAAACAACCCTCGACTTCCAATCGTGGTGGAATCAAAACATGAAAAAACTAGCTTGAAGATCTCAATTTCCTGATTCAATACCTTGCTTTCATTTAGTTCATGAAAGTTCCCCTGAACGAACCATTTGTGACACTCTTGGTACTGCTGCAGTTGTCACCGTCAGCTCCAGTAAAGGTAAAAGTCCCTTCAATCTTGGTATCATTGAAAGTAGTGACAACAACCGTTGCGGTTCCTGCATCACAATTTCCAGAATCCCAACTTTTATCCGTAACCGTTTCAAAATAGGACAGTACTCCCGCATTGGTATTCGCATTCAGCGTATAGGTTCCAGGACCTGTCACATCCATCAATGCAATCGTAATCACTTTTTGCTCGGTAGCTGTTGCCGATTCCTGGGAAATGCCTGTCACCGTAACGAAAGAGCCATCCCTTGATGCAGTTCCCAGAGAAAAACCTTGGATGGAAAAGGTTTCGAAATTTACGCCGTCAACCTTTGCGCTTACATAAGTATCCAAGTTGGAACCTGGCACTACATCTCCTCCATCGTCTGAGCTGCAAGATGTAAGCATTAATGACAAAGCCACGAAAGCTGTTAAACCGATTGTTTTAAAATTTTTCATTGTTAAATTGTTTAAAGTGTTAAAAAATTATTATTAAGTAGTATTACTATTAAAAAGCATAAACATCAAAAATGTTCTCGTCGTTGTTTTCAAAAGGAGCTTCTACCACAAGAGTTTCAATATTGAAAACATAGGTCTTTGATTTTGTGTAATCAGAACCCGTTATCGTCACAACACCTCTTTTCCCATCAGAACTCATCTCCAAATGATAGAAAATCCATCCATCGCCAAGTTCTTTTATTAGCGTAATGGTTTCCGAAGTTTTTGTTGCCATGTCAATTACTCGGGCTTTGATAGTGTTGCCTTCCTTGTACGGAATCACAACAAATTTTCCATCGTTGGTAAAAACACCATCCTCGATAGTTTCGGCAGAACTCAAATTTTCTGCATGATACAATCCAGGCATTCCGTTATCTGCATCAGCATCTAGAATTTGTGGTCCTGCGGTAGTATTCACCAAGTAATAGGCCCTATCATCCGAAATATCCATGATATCAGATCCCCAGTTCAAATCCGTCAGGCCGGTTCCATCAGCATTCATTACATGTAAGTTTCTTGTGGCATCAGGAAAATTGGTATAGGTTCCGAAAAAGATCTTTCCGTCACTGCAGTATTTGATCTTTCCGATATGGGTTTCAGCATTTGGAATTTCGTAGAGCTTTATATCTCCAGTACCATCGATATTCGCTTTTCGAATTTCTCTAATAAAAACCAAATTCGGAACCACTCCTTCCATTTGTTGGTTTACGTAGATAAATTTTGTACCATCTGGACTAAGGCAAAAATCGCCAATATAACTGCTGGAGTTCACAAGCTTGTTCAAGATTGTTTGCTCGTTGGTTCCGGTCATACTGATGGTATTCACTTTTGCCGTATCGACAGCAAAAAGCTTTAGCTCCCCGGTATTTATAGGCCCAATTGGTTGGGTTTGTTCCCCTGAATCATCACTGCTGCAGGATACCATCGACAGGAACAGTACTGCGAAGCAAATTTTAAATAGTGTAGTAATAGTTTTCATGATTGCATCTTTTTGATAAGGCAAAGTTGCTCTTAAACCAAAACGAATACAATACGCAGAAATTCGTATATTTTAAATTAAAGGATTTTGAATTTTTAGAATCGAATATGGGGAAATTTTGCCTCTACGCTTTTTATCTTGTCCTGAAGACGGGACAAGAATTTCAAATGCTCTTCGCCATTTTCATCAAACGGCCTGTGGTTGAGCGATTTCTGGATATTTTCTATAATAGCCATCGTAGAAAATGTTTCGGTAGTAATATACGCCTCCGCAAAAAGTTGCCAGATATAATCGATTGCGGTCTGGTTCGGATGAAGCATGTCTTCCGCATAAAAACGATAGTCGCGCAATTCGTCCATCATGATTTCGTAACTGGGGAAATAGTCGGAAGATGGGAAATGGGAGATGGAAGAATGCAAGGCCGAAATTAAATGTGCCTTGCTCCTTTGATTTTCTACAAAACCGTCCTTGATATGACGAACAGGAGAAACAGTAAAAATCAAATTACAATCTGGATTCACTTTTTGAATCAAAGCTATTGCAGTATCTATTGATTTCCCTATGGTTTCAACAGAAAGCAATTCCTTGTCAAATTGCTTTTGAGGTATTTTATGGCAGTTGGCCACCACTTCATCGTGTTCTTTTTCACGATACACCCACGAAGTCCCGTAGGTGATGATGATATGGGTTGCCTCGGTAATTTGAATGCAGGCCTGCTCGATTGTTTCATTCATTCTTATCAGAAAAGACTCCTTATCTGGAGCGCTCAGCTCGGAATGTACCTCGAAACAATGCCATCTGCCATTATGGAAGAAAACATCTTTTTCAGTAAAGAATCTTTTCTCCACAATCCTCCTTATGATGTTTTCAATCGAAACAGGATTGAAGATGATCCCAAACGGATTGGTTGTCGTTTGGAATTTAAAATATTGGAATTTTTCGGATATGTTTACCGCAAAGCAGGACCCCAAAGAAACCACCTTGGAATTATAATCTATTGATTTGTCACTTTTTGAAATGGATATCTGGGTTCTGAATTGCATAAAAGCTTGTATAAATAATTTAGGATTGAACTCACCTTGAAAGTAATCAATACTGCCTGATTTGAACACAGGACACATTTTCAACCTTCAACTTCTCCCCAGCCTTCTGCAGCATTCCTGTTTGGGAGTCCCTTTTGAAGACCACGACATCTGAGGTTTTTACATTGGTCACGATCAAGAACCTGCCCGAGGGATCAATTGCAAAGGTCCGCGGGTGATTGCCCAACGTAGATTGATAGCCGACGTTTGTCAAAGTCCCGTCCTGCGCTATGGCGAAAATGGCGATATTGTTTTCCTCTCCCCGATTGGAAGCATATAAAAATTTGCCGTCAGGCGAGATATGGATGTCTGCACTTTCAAAATTTGCCACAAGCTTTTCAGGATGCGCCGTGCTGTGCTGGACAGGCTTCAAATTGCCGTCATCATAGCTGTAGACGCTGATGGTACCCGAAAGTTCTTCGATGCAATATCCAAATTTCCCATTTGGATGAAAGGTGAAATGCCTTGGTCCGCTTCCTGGAACTGTTTTTACAAAATCTGTTGTTGCCACCAGGGGCTCCTTTTTATGCTGCTCAAATCTGTAGCTTCTGATCTTGTCCGAACCCAGATCTGGAAAATAAACATATTGCCCATCTGGAGAAAAGAGTGCGCTGTGCGGATGCGATTTCTCTTGTCGCTTGGGATGCACACTTCCCTCCGTAAAATAAAAGTTTTGAGCAATCGTCTTTACCCTGCCATCTTCTGACAATGGAAAAAGCGAAATGCTCCCTTCATTGTAATTGGCTCCAACCAGCCATTTTCCGTTTTCATGCACCGATACATAAACCGGATTTTCTCCTCCGCTCGGCTGGCTGTTTAAAAAGGTCAGCCGCTTTTCCTTGGTATTGAAAGCATAACTGCTTATGCTTCCTCCTTTCGGAACCCTGGTATCCGTACAGGCATATAGGAACGCTCCGCTGGGCGACAAGGTCAGATAGGACGGATTGAATACATCTTTCGCTTCCGTGACGTGCTTCAATGCACCAGAAGCCGTATCCAATTCATAAACATAGATTCCTGCCTTGTTCTTGTCACCGTTATAGGAACCAAGGAAGACATAAGTCTGGGAATACAATATTGTAGAAAGGAGAAGGAATAGGATAAATGGTATCTTTTTCATTTTTTATAGGATATGGCTTTAAAAAGTAAATATCCGATTTTATGGGCTAAAAACAAAGAAAGCTACAACATTACTGCTGTAGCTTTCTTTATCATGATTTTTAAAAATATATTATTTGACGTAATCAATCGCTTTTTCCAATGCTTCCGGAATACCCAGAACATCTTTTCCTTTTCCTGAGGCGAAGAAAGGCTGGCCTCCCCCGTTTCCTTCGATGTATTTTCCAAGTTCCTTGATCACGACATTGGCATTCAATCCTTTTTCCGCCACAAGGTCTTTGGAAATCGAGCAGTGGATGTTGGGCAGGTTGTCTTCTATTGAAGCCAAAAATACAAATGAATGAGGTTTGGAAGCACCGATTGCTTGCGCCAACTCCTTGGTAGCACCCATCGACAAATCAACCTGCCTGGATAGGAAATTCACACCATTCACAACTTGAAATTCTGCCGCCAGATTATTTTTCAAGTCCTCGATTTTCTCCTTCATCAATTGCTCCACCTGCTTTTTCAATTTCGCATTTTCATCCTGCAACGAGACAACCGATTTCAAAACATCCTGTGGATTCTTCAAGACTTCTTTTATTTCCTTCAAGTCGTTTTCCTGTGCATCATAGAATTCTTTTACGCCTTTTTTTGTAATTGCTTCTATCCTTCGGATTCCAGCCGCAACCGCTCCTTCCGAAACAATTTTGAATTGCCAGATGTCCGCCGTATTCTTCACGTGGATTCCCCCACACAATTCCATGCTGTCTCCAAATTTGATCGCACGGACGTTGTCTCCGTATTTTTCGCCAAACAAGGCCATTGCTCCTTCTTCAACCGCTTGGGCGAACGGAATATCCCTTCTTTCAATCAGGGGCAATTGTTCCTGGATCCTTTCGTTTACAAAGGTTTCCACCTGGTGCAATTGCTGCTCCGTCACCTTTGCAAAATGCGAAAAGTCAAAACGCAAGTAATTCGGACTCACGAGCGAGCCTTTTTGCTCAACGTGCGTCCCCAGTATCGTTCTCAAGGCCTGGTGCAACAAATGCGTGGCCGAGTGGTTGCTTGCAGTATCGGACCTTAAATTCCTGTCGACTTGGGCAATAAAGCTTGAATCTACATTTTCAGGAAGATTTTTCGTGAAATGCAAGATCAGGTTGTTTTCTTTCTTCGTATCCAGAATCTCAATCGTTTCGTTTGCACTGGTAAGGATTCCCTTGTCGCCAACCTGGCCTCCTCCTTCCGGATAGAATGGGGTATGGTCCAGCACAATCTGGTACATTTTCCCATCCTTCTTGGAATCGATTTTCCTGTACCTCGTGATTTTTACCTCGTTTACCAGAAGATCATATCCCACGAAAGTTTCGGTATTTCCTTCCACCAGAACCGTCCAGTCGTCGGTTGAAGTTTCAGATGCGGCACGGGAACGTGTTTTCTGTTCGAACATTGCCTTTTCAAAGCCTTCTTCATCCAATTCCAAACCTCTTTCCCGTAAGATCAGGGCCGTCAAATCTTTTGGGAAACCGAACGTATCATATAATTCAAATGCTTTCTGTCCGGAGACGATTTTTCCTTCCGTGGCCGAAATCACGTTTTCAACCAATTGCAGGCCTTGCTCAAGGGTTCTCAGGAACGAAGCTTCTTCTTCACGGATCACATTGGTGACCAATTGCTGCTGTGACTTGATTTCCGGGAAAAACACACCCATCTGGTTTGCCAGTACTTCCACCAATTTGTTTATGAAAGGTTCTTTAGTATCCAGGAAGGTAAACCCGTAGCGGATGGCACGGCGCAAAATCCTGCGGATCACGTAACCTGCTCCCGTATTCGATGGCAATTGTCCATCTGCAATGGCAAAAGCCACAGCACGGACGTGGTCCACAATCACGCGGATGGCGATATTGATCTTGTTTTGTTCTTCTGATATGTCTTTTACCTCGTTGGAAGTATAGTTGAATCCTGTAATTTCTTCCAGTTTTTCGATAAGCGGCGTGAAAACATCGGTATCGTAATTCGAAGTCTTCCCTTGCAGGGCCATACACAAACGCTCAAATCCCATTCCGGTATCCACGTGTCGTGCCGGTAACTTTTCAAGGGAACCATCCGCCTTGCGGTTGAATTCCATAAATACGTTGTTCCAGATTTCTACCACCTGTGGATGATCGTTGTTGACAAGACTTTTTCCTGAAACCTGGGCTTTTTCTGCTTCCGGACGCAAATCCACGTGGATTTCAGAACAAGGACCGCACGGCCCCTGGTCACCCATTTCCCAGAAATTATCTTTTTTATTTCCTAGAATGATGCGGTCTTCATCAATCAATTCTTTCCAGATGTCCCAGGCTTCTTGATCGAACGGGACGTTTTCAGCCGGATTTCCTTCGAAAACGGAAACGTAAAGGTTTTCCTTTGGAATCTTGTACACTTCGGTCAGCAATTGCCAGGCCCAGTTGATGGCTTCCTTTTTGAAATAATCGCCAAAGGACCAGTTCCCGAGCATCTCGAACATGGTATGATGGTACGTATCGAAACCTACATCCTCCAGGTCGTTGTGCTTTCCTGAAACACGGAGACACTTCTGCGTATCGGCTATCCTTGGACTTTTCGGTGTTCCGTTTCCAAGGAAATATTCCTTGAATTGTGCCATTCCCGAGTTGTTGAACATCAGGGTCGGATCGTCTTTCAGGACAATTGGAGCCGAAGGAACTATTAGGTGTCCCTTGCTTTGGAAAAAGTCTAGGAATTGCTTGCGAATGTCTTGTGATTTCATTTTTAAAATTTGATAATTTGATAATTTGGCAATTAGACAATTCGTGATTTCTAGAACATTTGAACTATTTTCAAATGATTTAAATTTTCAAATTATCCAATCAAAATTTCCCGAACCAATGAAACATTTATTAAATTTGTTCGGCCAACCTTTTTAAAGGTGCAAAAATAGCATATTTTAAAATATGAAGAAGGTAAAATATTACTACGATTCCGAAAATTTAGCGTACAGAAAGATCGTGACCAAGAAAAGGAAACGCTTTGGCTATATTGCCTTGTTTTTGCTGTCTTCCGGCTTGTTTGGAGTGCTCGGATTCGTGGTTTTGTTGAACACTCCTTTCTTTGAAACGCCGAAGGACAGGCTGCAGGCCCGCGAGATTGAGAATCTGAAATTGCGGTATTCGATCCTGAACAAGAAAATGGACCAGATTGACGAGGTACTGAAGAATGTGGAGGAAAGGGACAACAACCTATACCGTGTCTATTTCAACACTTCGGCAATTCCTGATGAGCAACGTAAAGCCGGTTTTGGTGGTGTGAACCGTTACAAGGACCTGGAAGGCTACAACAATTCTGAATTGGTTACGAATACCACGAAGCGCGTCGACGTGCTTTCCAAGCAATTGGCGATACAGTCAAAATCGTTGGATGAGATCTTGAAATTGGCCAAGGAAAAAGAGAAGCTATTGTCCGCAATTCCTGCCATCCAGCCAGTGAAGAACGAACAATTGAAGCAGATGGCTTCAGGTTTCGGATACAGGAGCGACCCTTTCACGAAAGTGCGGAAGTTTCACGCCGGAATGGACTTTTCTGCCAAGACCGGCACTCCCGTCTATGCCACGGGCGACGGCGTTGTTGACAGGGCCGACAATACGGCTTCGGGCTACGGCAACCACATTGTAATCAGGCACGGTTTTGGATACGAGACCCTGTATGGGCATTTAAGCAAATACAAGGTGAGGGCCGGACAAAGGGTCAAACGTGGCGATGTGATAGGCTATATCGGAAGCACGGGACGAAGCGAGGCTCCCCATCTGCATTATGAAGTGCACAAGAACGGTGAAGTCGTGAATCCGTTGAATTTTTATTACGGAAATATTTCGGCTGCAGAATTTGTCGCCATTTCAAAACTGGCCAACCAGGAAAACCAATCGTTGGATTAACGGTTGCAGAATGTTGATTTAAGATTTTTAATTGAACCAGAACCACATACATGCATATAGATTTAAACCCGGACAAGAGATATTACAGCATTGGCGAACTCGCCAAGGCATTTGGAGTGAATGCGTCCTTGATCCGCTTTTGGGACAAGGAGTTCGACATCCTGAAACCAAAAAAGAATGCGAAAGGAAACAGGATGTTTACGCCCGAGGACGTCAGGAACCTGCAATTGATCTACCATCTCGTAAAGGAAAGGGGCTTTACGCTCGAAGGCGCCAAGACGCACTTGAAGGAAGGACAGAAGAAAACGCTGGACAAGTTTGACATCATCAGCAAGCTGGAAAGCATAAAGGTACAACTGGTAAACATCAAGAATGAATTATAGAAGCATATTAAAACAAATAAAAACTAAAACAAGAGAGAAATGAAAAATTGGTTAATACCTGTAGGAGTTATTATTGCGGTCGTAGTAATTATCGGATTTTGGGTTGTTGGAATCAAAAACACGGCCTTGAAGCACAACCAAGCGGTTGGAAAAGAATGGGGGAATGTTGAAACGGCCTACCAGAGAAGAAATGATCTTATCGGAAATCTGGTCAACACGGTAAAAGGTGCGGCTGATTTCGAAAAGACTACCTTGACGGCTGTTGTTGAAGCCCGTGCAAAAGCAACTTCTGTAACGATCGACCCAAGCAACGTTACTCCGGAACAAATGGCGCAATTCCAACAAGCGCAATCAAACGTTTCTTCCAGCCTTTCCAGGTTATTGGTTTCTGTTGAAGCGTATCCACAATTGAGGGCTAATGAAAACTTCTTGAAATTGCAGGATGAATTGGCCAGTACGGAAAATCAGATCCTTACAGCCAGGACAAGATTCAACGAATCGGTTCAAGTATACAATGGGTATGTGCTTTCCATTCCAAACAGCTGGTTCCTGAGCGGATATCCGGAAAAACCATATTTCAAATCTACTGAAGGTGCTGAGAAACCAGTTGATGTAAAATTCTAAAAAAGAGAAAATGTCAAAAGTAGAAGATTTTCTAACTCCTGAAGACGAGGCCGAAATTGTAAGCGCAATTACCGTGGCTGAAAAAAATACTTCGGGAGAAATACGGATCCACATTGAAAATCATACTGAAAAACCTCCGCTTGAAAGGGCCCAGGAGGTTTTTCATTTTTTAGGGATGGACCAGACTTCACTGCGCAATGGCGTCCTGTTCTATGTGGGTGTTGCCGACCATGCATTTGCCATAATCGGCGATGAAGGCATCGACAAGGTTGTGGAAGACGACTTCTGGGATTGCACCAGGGACGTGGTCATCTCAAATTTCAAGGAAAACAAATTCAAGGAAGGCCTGGTTGCCGGCATTCTCAGGGCAGGTGAAAGGCTGGAGCAGTATTTCCCTTTTTCCGGTGCAGACAAGGACGAATTATCGAATGAAATATCAAAAGGATAAAGAATGAAATTCCAAAAAATGAAAAACACAGATTCCAATTGGAAACTTAAATCCTTGTTGATCGCACTCCTGCTTCAAGTCAGCCTTGGTTTTGCACAATTTACAATTCCGCCTGTCCCTAAATTACAGACCAGTGTCTATGATTATGCCAATGTATTGGAGGCTTCCGAGAAATCAGCCCTAGAACAGAAACTCATCAAGTACTCTGATTCCACCACCACCCAGATCGTTGTCATTACCATTGAAAGCCTGCAGGGAGAAGATATAGGAATCTTGACGCCAAGATGGGGCCAGGAATGGGGAATTGGGGGAAGCGAACAAAACGACAACGGCGTCATCATCCTTCTGGCCAAGAAGGAACGGAAGATATGGATCTCGGCCGGATATGGCGTTGAGGACCGATTGACGGCCGGAATTGGAGGAGAAATTACCCGGAACTACATACTTCCCGAATTCAAGGCGGGCAGTTATTACAACGGCCTCGACAAAGGCACCGATGCCATTTTTGAAGTCCTGAAGGGAAAATACAAAGGCGAACGAAAAGGAAACAAATCAGACGGAAGTCCGATTCCCTTCTTTTTCATCATCCTCTTTATCATCATTATCGTCATTATTGCCAAAAACAAAGGTGGTGGGAATTCTGGAAACCGCGGTGGCGGTGGCGGATTCGATCTGGCAGACATGATCATCCTCAGCAGCCTGGGCCGTGGAGGCCGCTCTTCCGGCGGAGGTTTCGGAGGCGGAAGCTTTGGCGGAGGCGGAGGTGGCTTCGGTGGTGGTTTTGGCGGAGGCGGATTCTCCGGTGGAGGTTCGGGCGGAAGCTGGTAAATTAAAAAACAGATTATAAGATGACCGTACAAGAATTGATCAACCAACAGATGGATCACTTTATCGGAAAACTGATTGCCACAAATCAGCTTTCCCTGGAAAAAGTAATAGAAGTTGCCACACATACCGGTGCCTACCTTATCAGGAACCGGCACATCCAAAACAAGGGCATTTCCGAGGAGGAGATCGGAATGGTCCTGCAAGGCCTCGTTGCTTTCATGAACCATAATTTTGAAAACCAATTCCAGCAGGAAGATTTTATCCTGATCAAGGACAATACGCTGGCCCTTTTGAAGCATCCCGGTTTCGATCAGGAAATCCAGGAATATTTCAAACAATTTTACCAATAAGGAAAGGGGCAATTGCTCCTTTTTTTATTCAAGCTTTATCCAGCAACTCTCCTGTTCCGCGGAATTTTCGATCTGTAAGCCGAAAATACTCCTGTCTTTTAAAATCAATACTTTTTCTCCAACCCTTATTTCATTACAACTATGGGATTATTTATTGATTATCAAACAAATACAAATGTTAAATAAAAAAATCTGAATTTTTTATAAGATATCTTTTGTTATATTTGAGATAATCAAATAAAGGGCGGTATCAAATAAATTAATCCTCAGTCGTCCGTAGCAGATAGTCTGTAAAAGAGGCAAACCATGAATATGAAAAATATGCTTTTTTTAACGACAATGCTTCTTTCCTTTATGGGCTTATTTATCGTGTCCGATGGCAAGAAACTCGGAAATGAAGCCACGGCACCTCCTACAGTAACTTGTACGGCGTGGTCGGCCTGGCAAGATACCTCGGCCTGCGTTGGCAGCACAAGATTTGGCACCAAGAATCAAAAACGCCATCGTCAATGCACGGACGGTTTTATTCCAATCGGCAGCAGTTCACCAACATATTACACCGAATACCAGTATCAGACTGTTTCCTGTGAAGTCCTGGTAACCCCGATCTTTCCGTAAAGATCTTATGAATAAAAAAAGGAGCGATAACGCTCCTTTTTCTATTTCTTCATTTATTGTTCCCAGGAATTCTTTTTCTTTCCTGCAAACTTTTCAATCTTGTACGTCAATGAGAACATGGCATACCTTCTCAAGACGGTATTCTCGACATCCTGGATGGCTGTTGGCGTGATGGTCCTGGTTGCATTCACGTTCTGGTTAAGCAAATCGTACACCTTCACCTTGGCCAGCAATGCATCTCCCAGGAAATTATACCCAAGGCTCATGTTCCACAAATAGAAATCCTTCTGGAAGCCGTCGGCGATGTTCGAGTTGTAGTTGTAGCCAAAATCATTTCCAAAAACGATATGCTTGGGCCATCTTGAAGTCGTTTCCAATTTCAAGCTATGCCTGAAGTTTGACGTATTGTCTATCGTGTAGTTTGTAAAATCGGTGCGGTTGAACGTGTAACGGTACGATGGCGTCACCGATAACAATTCACCATAATCCCAGGTCACCCCTATGTTTGGCTCCAATTGGTAACCTTGCGCCTTGTACAGGCTGTTATTGGTGAGCCCCTTGCTGTAATTGAAATTGGAACTCATCCCCAGGCTGAACCTGAAGGAGTGTCCTTCGGTTTTTAGCGTCTTGTCGATGCTGAAACCTATATATCCGGAAGCCATGTTGTCGATATTCTGAAATTCCGTACGGCTTATCAGGTCGGTAGGATTGAACACCGTCGACATCACGATCTGCTGCTCATGATAGTTGGTTCCCGCATACAGGTAAAATCCTGACTTGGCAGCGTAATCATAATTATTGTAATTCAGGTAGAGGTTGTGGCTCTTCTCAGGTTCCAGATCGGGATTTCCCGTAATCCTTGAAAGCGGATTCGACAAATCGACAATCGGAAGGATCTGCTCTGCGGTAGGCATGTTCACATCAAAATTATAATACACATAGGCTGATTTCGATTTGGATATGTTGTAATTCAGCCACAGGTTGGCCGAAGGATAGATATAGTCCTTGTTGACTTCACCTGTCGTATTGGCAAACAAGGAGCTGTTGTCAAACTTGATTACCTGCGTTCCCAGGCTCAACCCCATGCTGTATTTCTTCTTGCGGATATTGATGGCAACGTTCGGATTCACATTCTGTGTTCTTGAGTCCAAACTGTACGACAAGGAATCATTAAAGCTCGTATATTGGCCTGAACCGTTGTTGAAATCAAAAGTGGACCTGTCCGTTGTCTTCTTGTTGGTCGTGTAGGCCACCCTGAAGGTCAGGCTCAATGAATCCGTTATCGGCTCGCTATAGCCGATCCTCAAATAATATTGTTCTTCCTTCCTTTTGTTGAACCGCCTTTGGTTCCGGATATCGTCATCCAATGAAGGGTCCTGGAAATAGTAGGTTTCCGATCTTGTTATGTTGTCCGAGTCGTCCTTCTTGTGCGAGTTGTTGAACGTGAATCCAAAAGCCCTTCCTTTTTTCTTGAAGCGCCTGCTGAAGTAGAGCTGGTTTTCGAAATTGCCATTTTCACTGGTGCTAGAATCTTCGCTTGTCGTCTGGTTGATCAATCCCAGGCTGTTGGTGGAACTTTGCTGGAACCTGTTGCTGTATTCTGCCGTATTCTTGGTAAGATTCGGACGGATGGAAAGCGTGGTCAACGAATCGATCTTGTACTCGAAATCAAGGCTCACGTTATGCCCGTTGTTGATGTTTCTGGTCGTCCCATTCGATTCCGTGATAAAGGAATTCCCGCCGGGCGCATTCCCTGTCAGGAAGTTCTCGACCCTGCTCCTGCTGTCATTATTGGTTTCCGAATTGGTGTAGAAGTAACTGCCTCCCGTGTCCAATTTCTTGAACCACTTGTCGGCAAAGTTCAACCCGATCATCCCTGATTCGGTTATGCCCGTTCCACCTCCGAAACGCATACCGTCAACACCAAAGCTTCCGTCCCCGTTGGAGTAAAAATTTCTTCCGCCGCCCATGGCATCAAAAATCTCATCCATCGAGAATCCGACAGAATTGATGTTGTTGGCAGATCCCAGGACACTTATCTTCTGCTCGTTCTTGAAATAATTGACGAGGCCACTGGCTTCATACCGATCATCGGTTCCCATTCCTCCACTGAACTTCCCGAACAATCCCTTGTTCTTGTCCTCCTGGATGGTAAGGTTGATCGTCTTCTCCTGGGAGCTTGCGGCATCACCGGAAATCTCCTCTTCCTTTGTTTTTGTATCGGTTATCTGCACCTTGTCGATGATCTCTGCGGGCAGGTTCTGGGTGGCAATCTTTCCGTCTTTTCCAAAGAACGGTTTCCCGTTCACCAGTATGTTGTTGACCTCTTTCCCGTTCACGGTAATTTTTCCCTCCGGGGTTATTTCCACGCCCGGCAATTGCTTCAGCAAAGCTTCCACGTTTGCATCCTGGCGTACTTTGAACGAAGCTGCATTGAATTCCAATGTATCCTTTTTTATCCGAACCGGAGGTGCTTCGCTTTTAACGACCACTTCCCCCAGCTGGTTGGGCTCTTCCTGGACGAAGATCTGTCCAAAATCCTTGTTCGCAGAGAGTTCGGTAATTTCCTGCTTGTAATCCTGGTAGCCCATGAAGGAAACCTTCAGGAAAGCCGGTTTGGTGATTTTTCTGGTAGTAAGTGAGAAAAAACCATTCCTGTCCGAGATGGTATAATCAATGATGGTGGAATCCTTTGCAGACGTCAGGTAGACCGTTGCGGACTCGAGCGGCAGTTTCGTACCGTCGTCGATAATTTTTCCCTTCAGGGTGATGTTCTGCCCGAAGGAAGAAAAAGTGACCAATAAGAATAAGAGCAGGGTTGATAAGACTCTGTGCATAAGTGATTTGTTTTTTGATTGTTTTTGTTTTTGATAAAATAATAACTGCGAATTAACTCATTTAGTATTAAATGCTAAAATTTCTTACACAAAATTTAACACAAATACTTTTTTATCACATTTTCCATACAATTAAAAAAACTTTCATAATTGTAAAAATGTAAAAAGGGAATCGTTATTTGCTAACAATTCCCTTTTCTATTTTAAAATCCCTTAGTGGATTATTTCTCCCTGATGTAGATATCGATCGGCACTCCGGAAAAATCCCAATTCTCACGAATCTTGTTTTCCAGGAAACGCTTGTAGGCATCCTTCACATATTGCGGCAGGTTGGCAAAAAACACAAACTGTGGCGTGGCCGTTGGCAATTGCATGCAGTATTTAATCTTCACGTATTTTCCTTTCAAGGCCGGTGGCGGATAACCTTCTATCACCTTCAACATGTAATCGTTGAATTTTGAAGTCGGGATCCTTTGTTTCCTGGCTTCAAAAACTTGAACCGTAGCTTCCAATGCTTTCAATAAACGTTGTTTTGTCAAGGCTGACACGAAAAGAATCGGCACATCCGTAAACGGCATCAATTCTTCCCTGATCTTGGCTTCGTAATCACGCGTTGACATCGTGTCTTTTTCCACCAGATCCCATTTGTTCACCAGGATCACAACTCCTTTGCGGTTTTTTTCGGCCAGCCAGAAGATGCTCTGGTCCTGCCCTTCAAATCCACGGGTTGCATCGATGATCAAGATGCAGACGTCGGCGTGTTCGATGGCTCGAACCGAACGCATCACCGAATAAAATTCCAAATCTTCCTTCACTTTCGCTTTTCTACGGATTCCCGCAGTATCCACCAAGTTGAATTCAAATCCGAAACGGTCAAATTTCGTATCGATGGCATCACGGGTGGTTCCCGCGATATCCGTAACCATAAATCTTTCTTTACCAATCAAGGCATTGATAAAGCTTGATTTTCCAGCATTCGGACGACCTACTACTGCAAAACGCGGCAATTCAATTTCTTCCTGGGTTGGTTGTGGTTTTTCTGGAAACGCATCAATCAATGCATCCATCAAATCCCCTGTCCCGCTTCCGGAAATACTTGCAAACGTATAATAATCCCCCAATCCGAGGTTGTAAAATTCAAGGGCGTCTTTTTCACGCATTGCGTTATCCACCTTGTTGACCGCCAACAAGATCGGCTTGGTCACCTTGCGCAATAACTTCGCAACAGTATCGTCCATGGGCGTAATGCCTTCTTCCACATCCACCACGAAAATAATCACATCGGCCTCGTCAATCGCAAGTTCCACCTGTTTCCTGATTTCCGCTTCAAAGACATCTTCGGAACCACGGATGTAACCTCCCGTATCAATCACGGAAAATTCCTTCCCGTTCCATTCGCTTTTTCCGTAGTTCCTGTCACGGGTCACGCCCGAAACCGAATCTACAATAGCTTCTCTTCTCTTTATCAATCGGTTAAACAACGTCGATTTCCCTACGTTTGGTCTTCCTACTATGGCAACAATGTTATTCATTTTTTCTATTTTAGAACGCAGTCCGGAATCCCGGGACCACATCTTGTATTTTTTGCAAAGGTACTCTTTTTACCTTACAGTTCACACTGGCACTCTGCCCTGCTTTTTTCTTACTATTTTTAGGAGCGAATCCTCAGGCACAATGGCAAAAAAAACTTCCATCTCCCCCCGCTTCCATCTTCCCTTCTCCCTATTGGTTGTATCCGAATCGCTTCAGCATGTTCGCATTGCTCCTCCAGTTCTTGTTCACCTTCACATACATCTCAATATGGATCTGCTTTCCGAAGAATTTCTCCAGGTCGGCCCTTGCCTCGATGCCCACTTTTTTCAAGGCGGCACCTTTATGTCCTATGATGATTCCCTTCTGCGTATCGCGTTCCACCATAATCAGCGAACGGATTCTAATTATATTTTCGTCCTCGATAAACTCTTCCGTTTCAATTTCAACCGCATACGGGATTTCCTTGCTGTAGTTTAACAAGATCTTCTCACGGATGGTCTCGTTTACAAAGAAACGTTCCGGCTTGTCCGTCAGGGTATCTTTCGGATAATAGGCAGGAGATTCAGGCAGCAAGTCAATAATTCTTGTAAAGACTTCCTTCACGTTGAAGTTTTGCAAAGCCGAAATGGCAAAGATTTCCGCATTCGGAACCTTTTCCGTCCAGAAGGCCACCTGCTCTTCCAATTGTTCCTGGTTGGAATTGTCGATCTTGTTCAACAAAAGCAAAACGGGAATCTTGGCGTGGATGATTTTATTAAAGAACGCTTCATCCTTCAAAGCTTGCTCGCCAATTTCCACCATATAGATCAGGATATCCGCATCCTCAAAAGCCGATTTCACAAAATTCATCATCGATTCCTGCATCTCATAGGCGGGCTTGATGATTCCCGGCGTATCGGAAAGGATCACCTGGAAGTCATCACCGTTTACGATCCCCAGGATCCTGTGACGTGTTGTTTGTGCCTTTGACGTGATAATGGACAATCTTTCCCCGACGAAAGCATTCATCAAGGTTGATTTTCCAACATTTGGATTACCGATGATATTTACAAAACCTGCTTTATGTGACATGTACTCTTCTTTTTATTTTGCAAAGGTAATCATATCAGTCCAATAGAAGAAATAAAACATTTTTCATCAAAATGCTTGTTTTTCAAGATAATCGTTGTAAATTTGCACTCGAAACATCGCGGGATAGAGCAGTAGGTAGCTCGTCGGGCTCATAACCCGAAGGTCATTGGTTCGAGTCCAATTCCCGCTACTAGGTTTACTAATTCATTTGGTAAACAAAAAACATACTGAGAATAAAAATGCACATTGCTGGATAGAGCAGCAAACAGCTCATCGGACTCATATTCGCCACGGCGAACACAAGGTTCGAGTCCAATTCTCAAACAAGAACATACTGAGAATAAAAACGTACATTGCGGGATAGAGCAGTAAAAAGCTCGTCGGACTCATATTTGCCACGGCGAACATAAGGTTCAAGTCCAATTCTCAAACAAGACATATTGAATTACAGACGCACATCGCGGGATAGAGCAGTAGGTAGCTCGTCGGGCTCATAACCCGAAGGTCATTGGTTCGAGTCCAATTCCCGCTACTAAGAAAACCATTAACTTTCGTTAATGGTTTTTTTATTTTCAAAATAAATGGATATGGAAAATGAATTCGTAACCTACATCTTATATTCTGAAAAGTACGACACAACCTATGTGGGCTTCACTTCTGACCTGATCTCAAGGTTCAAATCACACAACGAATTTGCAACCAAGGGACATACCCTTAAATTCCGTCCCTGGAAAGTAATCCATCTGGCATTCTTTGATTCAAAAACCGAAGCAATGAAATATGAGAAATACTTGAAAACCGGAGTTGGAAGAGAATTCATCAAGAAAATACCTAAACTGTAATCGGAGGGCTCATATCCGCCGCGGCGGACATGGTTCGAGTCTCCGCCACGGCGGACTACCAGGAAAACCATTAACATTCGTTAATGGTTTTTTTATTTTCAAAATAAATGGATATGGAAAATGAATTCGTAACCTACATCTTATATTCTGAAAAGTACGACACAACCTATGTGGGCTTCACTTCTGACCTGATCTCAAGGTTCAGATCACACAACGAACTTGCCACAAAAGGCCACACCATTAAATTCCGTCCCTGGAAAGTAATCCATCTGGCATTCCTTGATTCAAAAACCGAAGCAATGAAATATGAGAAATACTTGAAAACCGGAGTTGGAAGAGAATTCATCAAGAAAATACCTAAACTATAATCGGAGGGATCATATCCGCCGAGGCGGACATTGGTTAGAGTCTCCGCCACGCCGGACTACCAGGAAAACCATTGACTTTCGTTAATGGTTTTTTTATTTTCAAAATAAATGGATATGGAAAATGAATTCGTAACCTACATCTTATATTCTGAAAAGTACGACACAACCCGCCACGGCGGACTACAAAGGAAAGCTTCAGAGAAATTTGGAGCTTTGTCGTTTTAATTCTTTGCCGATTCACTTTTTGCCACACGAAAGGATTCGTGGAGGAGCGAGGGCGATTGATGACTATTTTAGTACGCTATTTAATTCAACGAGTTCGAAGTCGTCATTATTTTGCAGCAGGTGTTTCAATATAGGAATATGTCCTTGTCCAAACATCAGTATAACGTATTTGTCATTTGCATCTATTTGATTTATTACATTGGCATAAATCGCTAGATTCCTCAAATACCAATCAGAAACTGATTCCGCACCAATATAATTCTCTCCTGCACCAATTTTTGCAATATATTTCAAGTACAATGATAAATTTTTCTGCAAAAGCTCATCTTTGTTTATATATTTTAGTACTTCGGTTATTGAACTTCGTTTTACCACACCGTCTATTTCATGCATCAAGTTATTTGCATCAGTTCCTAATCCACTTAATAAATACAGCTGATTTTTTTCTTTAGCAGTTACACCAACCAAACTGTCATGTGTCATTTGATATAAAGCATCTACACAATTGATGTGTTTTAAATTTAATTTTTTAGCCAATCTAAAACCAATTTGCTCTCGTTCAGAAACCGTTAATTTATACCTGTTTTGGGAATATGCATTATACAAACTATCAATTTGCTTTTGCTGATTAAACGGTTTTTCTATCATCACTTTATCCGCATTTGTTCGTTTTAAAATTCCGGTCAGTTCTTCCAGTTCCTGCTGTCTTTTCGGAGCTAAAAAATCGTCAGCCTTTAATTCAAACTGATCCAAATGGGGGGTTTCGAAGTGAATTGTCCCGATCAATAAGATTTTAGTTTTATGTTTAGATTCTTGTCCAAAAGTTGTTGTTACGATTAAAAGCGCAATTAGAAATGTAGAAATTGTTTTAATGAAAGTCATTTTTTAGTTTATTTTCTATTATTGTCGTTTTCCAAAATTACCACCAACGTTTGGCTGCTTGGCGGTGTGGCGGATTATGGAAGTCTAAACACTCAACCAAGGACTAATTTCCAAACATAAAACCAGCATTAAATAAAACCCAATCCCTATTACCAAATGGCGGTTGTGTGCCTTTTTATTTATTCATCTCTTTTTCAATTGCTTTGATAAGTTCAATTGCTTGTGGTTTTGTGTTTTGGTCATAAACCCTTATGTTATTCTTGCCTAGTTTTACAAGAAACTCGATTGTCTTTTTAAATTTCAGGTCTGCATATAATTCCTTTTCTGATTTATCTGCATTTTCGATCATTTTATCAAAACACTTGAACAGAAAATCATTATACATTTTATCAACTTCGTTAATTGCCGGTACGGATATCTGATAATAATTTAAGATTTGCTGTTTTAATTTCTCGTCTTCAATGTAGCCAATTTTACCACTTGACTTAAAACCTTCATAATTACCGATACTCATTATTTGTCCGTGTGAATAAATTGGGAAATTAACCTTGCTTTTAGACTTATAAATACTGTCAAGCTGGAGCGTCGTTAGTGCTAATATTTTTTCATAGCCTTTGTTTGAGTCTTGGTACGCTCCCTTTTCAATCTCCATATTTTTTAGGTCATTTTTTAAATCATTCCTTAAATTGGAAAGAAACACGGATACTTCTTCTTGTTGATGCCTGTGTTCACTCCAACTGTGCAAACCTATTGAAAGCGTTACAGCAAAAACGATTATGAATATTTCTATGATGATTTCTTTCAATTTCTCTCCCAATGTGTGTTCCGAATTTTTCACAGTCTTGTAAATTTTGTTTGAATGTTTCGTTATTTCTTCTTGCATATTGTCTTGTTAAAATATTGTCCTGTCAATTTGTTCATGCGTCTGTTTTAGAAAATGGCACACCACTTTTCGTGTGTGTGGCAAAACTACACAAAGCCACCCGAATTGGAATAGATATGTGTGATAAATATTACACATTATTTATTTTCAAATATATAATTTTTCCATCATAAGGCTTTTATTTTACTGGATGTTTTTTGACACATAAAATGAATATGGACATGCAAACAAAAAGAAGGGAGAAAGTCAAGCTGATTTTTGCAATTAGTGCTACCTGATCTCAAGACCAAAGAAATACCAAAACTATAAACGAAGTACTCATACACGCCACGGCGGACTACAAAGGAAAAGCCTCCTATTTCCAGGAGACTTTTTTATTTCCAAAACTGATTATTTATTCACCTTTTTAAAGTTAGAAAACCCCAAAACTGCACAATATGCAACAGTAATGGGGCCCGCTAAAACTATATGGCATTTGATTCAAATTGTTTAAGATCCCTTGTATTTTTTTGCACGGCAAGGGCCGAAAACAATCCCAATACAAACGACATTCCGAAGAATCCCTTTTCGCTGAGCAGCAAATCGGCATTCCAAAGGCCTATTATCAGCAATACGATCGAAGCGATGGTACTGAACCAGCTTATGCTGTAATACAAATCCGTTACCGGTATGCCTTCCAGCCTGTCCCGCACGCTTTTTTGTACGGATATCACGGAGAAGAGACCAAAAAGCAGCACTGTAAAATAATATCCTTTTTCATTGTAGGCCATGTCCGAATTAAAAAGACCGATACAATAGGCGGTCATCCCTATCAGCAACGTGATCCAGGACGCACCCACAAAAGCGGCACTTGGCTTTAAAGGACTTGGTGCATTTTTCAATCCTGCATTTCTTGATTCTGGATTGTTGTTCGATTCATTTGATTTTAGCGGTTCCATAATGTTATGTTTTTATGATTATGGTACAAATCTCGGCAGTAAACAGCACTTGTAAAAATCAATTTATCAATAAAACTGACGATATAAAAATGTATTTTATTACTTTTATCTGATAAAACGATTCCTATGAACGCACTTTTGGAACTCTCAAACCTGATGAATGAAACGGAAAGAAAGGCATTCCTACAGTATCTGTCAAAAAAGAACAAGCGCAAAGACACCGGCAACATAGCACTATTCAATTCTCTGAAAACTGACGATATAAACTCTGAAACAAATGCTTTAGGGAGCAAGAAAAGCACCAATGCCTATTATGCGCTCAGGAAAAGGCTATACGACAGTATGGTTGATTTCATAGCCAACCGCAGTTTTGAAAATGATACCTCGGAGGAAAATACGGTACTGCGCCTTATCGTGGTAAGCCGTCTGTTTTTTGAACACACCCTAATCAAGACTGCCTTTAAATGCCTGGCAAAGGCGGAAGGGATCGCATCGGGCATTGAACATTACAGCCTTCTCAATGAAATCTACCTGACCCGGATACAGTATGCCCATTTCAACCTGTCGGAACCCATCGAGGAAATCATAACGAAGTTCAAAGCGAATAAAAAACAGCTCGAATACGAAGAACAGCTTACCTTGGGCTATGCCGTTCTACGCCGTGAACTTGCCGCCATTCATCACGAAGGCCGGATCGTAGACTTTCAATCACTCATACAAGACACGATCGAAACACATGGCATATCCCTGCAACAGGGACTGACCTTTAAATCGCTCTACCAGATCTTGTTTATTGCCAACGAATATGCTTCCCTGAACAACAATTATGCACCCATACAGCCTTTTGTCCTTAAAAGCTACCGACTGATCAGCAAGAAAAACAATCTGGCAGACCGGCATTTGTACTACCATCTCCACATCCTGTATTTCATATCCAACTCCTATTTCCGCAATGGCCAGTTCAACAAGTCCCTGGAGTATCTTGAACTGATGTCCACAGCACTTCAGAAGCAATCCGGCAAATATTATCAGCGGTTCTGCCTTCGCTATTTTTTCTTGCTGGCCTTCAATGAAAATTGTCTCGGTCGTCCGCAAAAAGCAATAGAGATTGCCGAAAAATCACTTTCTTCAATCAAAAAGGCAGCTCCTGACGACAGCAACGACATCCGCCTCATGCTCATCGTTTTCTACCTGCAGCAAGATGCCGGACGCAATGCCGCAAAGGAAATGGCAAGATTGAACCATACCGACAGCTGGTACGAAAAAAAGATGGGCGTGGACTGGACCATAAAAAAGTGCCTGGTCGAAATCCTCCTGCACGCCCAGCAGGAAAACACTGAATTGGCCTTGTCACGGATAAAGAGTTTCAAGCGGCGGTATAAGAAGTACCTTCTAACGGTAAAAGAAGAACGTGTCGTGCACTATCTTCTATTTATAGAACAATATGTCCTGAAACCCGAAATCATACAGACACCGAAATTCAAGGAAGCAATAGAAGCTTTTATCATCACCGCACAAAACGGGCCCAAGGATATTTTAATCCTGAGCTTCCTGTCCTGGTTGCTTGCAAAAGTGAGGCGAAAAACGATCTATGAAACGACCATGAGTCTCATAACACAGTATTTCCATTCTTCGGATGCCGAATAACCGTTAATAGGAAAGTTATTTTTAAACTCTATTTCTTTTTAATCCAAAATCGGAAGATTTAATTCTTTGTCGATCTTAGTATCACACGAAAGGATACGCGCGGGAGCGGGGATAACAATATGCACAAGCTTTTACATTTCCACTTACTTCAATTTTTATAAGCCTGAGTAGTTTCTACTTCGCTTATTTCTAGTTTTGTAATTCCTATTATTTCTGTTAATTTTTTCAAACCTTTCTGTGCTATAATTCTAAATGCTATTTCGGTTAATACAAATCTAAAAACTACAATTGACATTAATGTTGGAATAATTAATGAAATTGAAACTTCCGTTTCCTTTATGAAAAATGATATTATAAATCCAATGATTGGAAATAAAAATATGATAGACAACATTATACGGAAAGCTTTATTGATTGTAATTTCAATTAATCCTTTTTTTGATTCTAATTTCCCCTTTAAAACACAAAATGCTCCACGACCAGGTTCTGATGAGATTATTTTAAATCCGTTCTCATTAACTTGTCCAATAAACGCCTTTTTAGTCCATTCTGAAGAAAGAGAATCTGTAATCATCGTATTCTTTTCCAATTCCGATAATGCTTTTGAACAGTCATTTAGTAATTCTATTTCATAATATTTTACTGGAAACATTTTCATTTACGTTCATTTTTTCAGTTAATGCCCTACACGTTCTGGCGCTTTGCGAGGTTGCGAACTTCGAAACCGATTATTTTCTGTTAAAGATAAAATTTCTTGCGAAACGTAAACGTGAATTTACCACAAAATTCGCAATCTCGCCAAACGCCTGTTGTGTGCAGGTTTTTTAATTATCCATTACTTTTAAATTTACTTTATCCATAATTTCTTTAGTTAATATTTTCGGCAATCTATTTACTTTAATCTTGGTTAAGCGCAATAATTTATAATCTTCACTTTTGGTTGAACTTTCAAATTCTGTAATTTCATTAATTATTCCTTGAGTTGAATATTTATAAACAATTTTTGTTCTTCCAAAATCAAAAATTTCTTCGGATATTTTTCGGTTGTCATTATCAAAATAGATTATTTCTTTTTTTGAATGTTCTTTTCCATCTCCGTAATAAGTTTGAAAATTACTGATTCTATAATTTTCTTTGTACTCGAATAAATATTGCCATCTAATTTTATTGGTCTCTTTAAATATTTGATTGCATTGAATTATTCTATTCTGTTCGTCATATATTTTTTGAATAAAGTAATTTCCTGAATGAATTTCAATTTTGTTCTTTTCATACTTATATACAAATGGTTCTGATATTGGATTTGAGAAAATCTCTTTAATCAACAAGTTATTTTCGTCGTAAACAAGATCTGTGTTATAAACTGAAAAGCTTTCATTTTCGCAATTTGAAATCCAGTGTTTTTCAGATTTTAAATTTCCATTTTGATAGAAAAACTGTTCAATATCTCCAATTACGTTTAGTTTGTTGTAATGTTGTCTTCCGTATGAAATTTTTTCAAGTATTATTCCTAAACTATCAAAGTAAAATTCTGATTTAGATACTTTTCTTTTTTTTGATTTTTCATAATCTTCAAAATAGTACCCTTCTTTTGTTATTTTTATTTCGACAATTTCTTTTTCTATTTTTTGGGAATAGATTTTTGAAAAACAGATTAAACAAATTAAAGTTATTTTCAGTTTCATTTTTGAAGTATTTCTTTTGTTTACGGTTAGTTCTGGTAAACTTGCACACAAAGCCGACAGCTGCGGAAATTGGAACTGAGTACACTCGGCCGGACTGAACGATGTTATGAAAAAAGAAACGAACTTTTACAACTGAAGTAACAGTTGCGCAAAACCGCTGTTAGCTGATGCTTTGAATTAACTCCAACTCATATTTATTAAAACACTTTTTCCTTGTATTTCAACTTTTCCTCCAAATGCATCATTTTCTCCAGGATAAATCTCATAGATTTTTTTCGTTCCGCGAATTTTAGGTTTGTTGTTTTTTAGTCGCTTACTTTCCTCAATCCATTTTTCAATATTTCCAGAATCAAATTTGATTATAAATTGACGTGTGAACAAACTACCTCGTTTTTCAATTTCTAAATTCTCGATATCATTTGGAAATTTTGCTAAACCTCCTATCTCAATTGTAGTTTCAATTGCATCAGCTTTTTGCCAAGGAAAAACATAATTTGTAAAACTCAATATAAAAAATAACATAATACAAGTAACCAATGTCAATGACAAACCAATAAAAAGTTTTTTTCCCATTTTTTCTATAATTTGTTGTTTTACACAGGAGTTCAAAAAATATCAGCTAACGTCTTGGGAATAAAGCGGGTTTGGGACTAAATTAAGCCCATTCTTCGGATTTGCCACTCGAGCGATAGCAAACAGGCGAAGCAAATCATTCCAAATCAACTTTCCTCACGATACTTAGGGAAAGTCAATTGCTCAAATCCATTGTAGTAGCTGTTATGCGTTCTTTTTTTATTGATAATGTATCGTAACACTTGTTCCTCCACCTTTTGAATCATAATTTGAGGAAATATCACCCCAATTAAATTTTCGCTTACTTCCAATTGATTTGTTTAACCATTCTTCAAATTTTATTTGATTCGTTTTCTCTTCGTTTTCATTCCAATTATCCCAACTTGGATTTTTATTTGAGATTCAGAAAAAGAGAAATTAATCATTTTAGTTTTCTTCTGAAAAAAACATACGTTTAAGAAAAAGTAGAGGTTATTAATCTTGATATTTTTGAAATAAATCCATTCGTATCCATTTCCCATATCGTTTGTAGTTTTATCTATGTCAAAACTATTTACTTCAGCAAAGTCTTTATTCGCATTAATAGCCATTTCTGCATTTAGACTGAAATTTCCATTTTCGATATTTATAATTTCCATCAAGAATTTTACTTCGTTTGGTTAAAATGACGCATAATGACCGCTCGGCTTTGTCATCGTTCCGAAAGCAACGGAATATTTCCTGATCATTTTTTTAATTGTCAGACTTTCCATTGTCAACTAAATCATATGTTTGCTTGTATCAAGCTGGTTTGCAATGACCACCAGCGTCAGGCCGCTTCACGAAGTTGCCGATGAAAGTGGAATGAGTTTTCCCTGCCAAGATACTATTTATTCGTAAAAATAAAACTTCTGGCTACCAAAAACTCGGCAACTTGCTGAAAAAGTGGTTGGTATAGGGTTGTTGGAGTTTCCCTCTTTTATTAATTAAAGCTGTCAAACATATCAAGGATGTATTGCAAACCATCTGGTCGGTGAAGTTCAACCGTATTCTGCATGGTGATTGCTGTAACTTCTTTTGCCCTTTCAAGCATTTTGCTTTCATAATTTTCGAAAGCCGATTTTATATTTTCGGCATGCAGTAACTCTTCGCTTAGTTCCAAAGCGTCCAGCATGGCCATGTTTACGCCTTCGCCAGCATATGGCGGCATTTGGTGGGCCGCATCTCCAATAATGGTCAGATTACTTTGAGGTGTCCAATATTGGTCAGCCGTGTAATGGTATAAGGGTCTTGGCACGATACTCATTTTATCCGTTGCAAATAGTTCGTGATAGATGCTGTCCCAATTTGAAAAATTGGTCTCGAACCATCTTTTAACCTCTGCCAAGTTTTTAAAATCAATTCCGCTTTCTTTTACCCAATTGGAATCGACTTTCTCGCCTGTATAAAAGGCAATGCTTCCGTCACCTTTTGTACTTAAAATAATGGATTGTTCATCTCCAAGGGCAAATATTTTTCCGCCTTTGAGCAAGTTGAAAATAACAGGTGCATTTTTCCCTGCATCATAAATATTTCCTTCAATAATAGTAACACCGGAATAGACTGGTTTGATGTCACTTAAATAGGGCCTGATTTTGGAATTTGCTCCATCGGCTCCTATTACAATGTCAGCATAATATTCTTTTTCATTTTTGAAAAGCAGTTTCCAACCCTCATTTTCCTTTTTCATGGAAACGAATTGACTGTCCCAAACCACGGTCCCGGGTTGTAAGGATTCCAATAAGATCTTCCTTAAAGGTCCCCTGTCAATTTCTGGACGATGCTCTGCGATGGCCCCGTCTGTATGGTCGTCCAAATGGATTTTTCCATCCTTGTCCATAAGTCTTAGCTTTCCCGCATCAGGTAAATAATTGGCATAAAACGCCTCCAAAAGATTTGCTTTCTTGAGTGCTGCCAAACCCGATTCTTCGTGCAAGTCAAGATTGGCACCTTGTACCCGGGCATCCTTGTCAAGGTCCCGTTCGTACACCTTTACAGTAAAACCCTCTTGTTGTAAAAGTCTTGCCAATGTCAAGCCACCTGGGCCACCACCAACAATTGCTATTTTTTTGTCTTTGATATTCATTGCCGTAACATTTTGATTACGGGACAAAATTACTGTTCAGGCAAGGTGGAAAATTGTATAAATCGGTCGTTTTGATTTTGTGTCAATTGTTTGGGATTCACGCCTGCCAACCTTTTCACTTCTTTGATAAAATGTGCCTGGTCGGCAAAGTTTTGTTCTGGAAAAAGTTTCCCCTCCTTAATATGCTGAAAGGAAGCCCTGAACCGAAGAATGTTGCAGTAGGCCTTCAAGCCAATTCCATATTGATGGTTGAAATAACGATTGATCTGCCTGCTGCTCCAAAAGGTTTTTTCGGATAGTTCGGCAACCGAGGATGCTCCGTTTGAGTTGTAGATCAAGTCAAAAAGTTTTTGTTTTCGGCTGTCAATCTCACTTGGCAAAAGTGTTTTGATCTGTCGAGTTGCCTTTTGGCAGAATAAATCAAAATCTTTCAAATCTACCGTGTTAAAACTCCAAAAATGATCAGGTAATTTTTCTCCTCTATTCAATAAGTGTGAAACACTCTTCTTGAATAAATATTCTGCCGCAAGTGGTTTAAAACTTATGGCAAAAGTGGTCCTGTTGGCCTTGATGATAGATCGTTCCGGGGTTGTTCCTATTCCTAAAAGTGCAATGTGAAAAGGTTCGGTTGCTGCTTCTGTAAAAAACAGATCAATTCTGCCATCGGGTAAAACCACCACTTCCTTGTCGCTGTCGGTTGGATTGTGCAACATCCAAAAAACTTCAACAAAGTCGGATAGTGATTGGTCAGGTTTTTTATATTGATATGCTATGTTGCTGCGTTCGATTCCAATCATTATTAGTTGTCGGTTGGGTGGGTGTTCGCTAAACTTCGTAATCAGTTTCGCTTTTCAAGTATAGAAGACACTGTTACTGCCCAAATTGCTTGTAGCGTGTGGGCGGTTCGTTGTTTTTTACCATTCCGTTTTTCTTGCCGCTTCAATGTCCCAGAATATTCCTGTTTCAAAGTTACTTGTTACAAAATTAAATATTTTAAAAGCAGATTCGTCTGCCGAAAGTCTGCCATTCACAATATTGTCCTTCGCAATTGTTGTTCGTACCCAACCTGGATGAACAGTTCCAATTGTCAGTTTGTCCAAGAATCTGTTTGTTAATATTTTCGAGTACATGTTTAAAGCAGTTTTCGACATCCTGTATGCAATTGAATCTATACGTTCGCATAATTCTATTGAACCCATTTTGGAGGAGATGTTTATTATTTTTCCACCGATATTAATATGGTTACATACTAGTTCCGTAAAAAATACTGTTCCTGTCACATTCACATCAAAAGTTTGTTTGAAGCTTTCCATTTCGGGCTTTACAGTATCTAAATCTGGTCCGATTCCTGCATTGTTAATTAAAAAATCAATTTTAAGATTTTTACTCTCTACTATTTTGTCAAAGTTGACTATCGTTTCTTCTTTTGACAAGTCAAGTTTTAGAGCTGTAAAATTCGGATGAGATAAATTCTCAATCTCTCCTGTTCGGCTTGTTCCTATTACATAATAACCATTATTTAAAAACTGTTGTGTCAAAGCAAATCCAATTCCTTTACTTGCTCCTGTTATTAAAATTGTCTTATTCATTTTTTGTTTGTCAAATTTATTTCTGTTAGGTTCGTTACAATGACCACCAACGTTCTGGCGCTACAAGCAGTTTGGGACTAAATTAAGCCCATTCTTCGGATTTGCCACTCGAGCGATAGCGAACAGGCGAAGCAAATCATCCAGATACAAAACCAACTTTCCTCCCGATACTTCGGGAAAGCCAATTGCTCAAATCCGTTGTAGTAGCTGTTATGGGTTGCTTGTTTAGTCGAGATTGTATTTAGATTCTTCAATATTCAACCTTTTTATTTGTTAACGATGGTTTGGTTTCTTTCTGCAATAATTATTCGAGCATCTAAATCTAAAATTTCATTATTCGTTTTTGGTTCTTTTTCGACTTTAAAAGTATAAAACCAAGTTTCTCCTTTGTCGAACGAAATCAATGCTAAACCAGCTGTAAATTTTACTTTCTTTTTAGCGTCTTCCATCTCCAGACTGAAAGGAACACTACATTGAAGTTGATTTTTATAACTAATTATTTCAGAATTTTTCCCGAATGTAATGTTTGCGACTTTAGCTCCTTTAGCTTCAAAATTTTTACTCAATTCCGTTAGTAAGAAAACTAAATCCTGTTTTGTTTTCAAATATTCGATTAGTTTTGGTGTCGCAAAATCTGAAAGAGTTTCGAAATCTTTTTCTAAAAACAATTCTCGTAGTCTTAAAGTAGATTTTTCAATTTTATTTGACAAATCTTGTCCATTCATTGTTAATGGAAATATGAATAATAATAGACAAATGTAGTTCTTCATTAGATGTGTTTTTTAAAGCAAATACAACTTACTGATTATTTTCTTCAGCGGCCATTTCGGCACAAATAATCCATAACGTTCTGGTACTACAGCGGGTTTGGGACTAAATTAAGCCCATTATTCGGATTTGCCACTCGAGCGATAGCAAACAGGCGAAGCAAATCATCCCAAACCAACTTTCCTCCCGATACTTCTGGAAAGCCAATTGCCCAAATGCGTTGTAGTAGCTGTTACCGCCTGGCTTTTTTACATTTTATGTTTTCACGCATTTCATAAAGTGAATCAGAAATAGTTGAATAATACATTTTATTTACTACACATTCACAACTATCTGTTTTCAAAGTAACTGAAATAATTCTTGCACCCAAGGGAGGGAAATTTCCACGCCTAGAATTTATAATCTCAAAACCTTGCTTTTTCAATATCTCAACTAGAATTAGTTTTTCATTTTTATCTTCTGCAATATTTTTCACCAATGAATCATATAAATTAGGGAGTTCAATAAGCTTATCATCTGAATTTTTGACTACAAAATCGACAATCTTTTCGTAGAAGTCTTTAGATTCATTTTTCGGTTTTTCGGCACAGGAAAAAAGTAAAATTAAAACTAGTATTGTTATATATCTCATTTATCGTAATGTTGATTTAAGCTAGCCCCTAACGTTCCGGCGCTCGGCGATGTGGCGGATTTTATGCACAAAATTGCAGCCTGTAACTGATGCTAAATTTATGACAAAAAGTTGAATTTAGCACTTCAGCCTCCATAGCGACAAAACCTTGTTAGCGGTTCGGGCTTTTCGTCAGCCTTTAATTGCCGACAAATACGTCCAAACAATGAAAAGAATTTGCAACGGTATCCTGAACCACAAGTAAGTTAGTCCGTTTCCGTCAGGAGTTCCTTTTTGATAGTCAATATGTTTTACGGCTGCATAAATATTTGCGGGAAGTATAAGTATGAAAAATAGGATTAGCAACCACGCTGTAATTACTCTGAAATTTGGAAAAAAAAGTCCTATGGCAGCAGCAATTTCGATAATTCCTGTGAGATAAACCATCTCATTTTTGTATGGAATAACGTCAGGAATCATCATTGCCATTCCTTTTGTAAATGTAAAATGTGCAATTGCTGTAAATACAAGCATTACCGACATTGCGGTCCTGCCCGATAAAGCAAACTCGAAATTGCCACGAAAAATTTTCGTTGCCAATAAAGAGATGAAAAATACACTTAGTAAAATTAGTAAGGGTTTCATTTGTCTTTTTAATGACAAAGGTTAAAGTAATTGATAAACTAAACAATGAACTTGGGTTAATAAATTCGTTTCCGTATTCTGCTCAATGCCTGCGGTGTAACTCCGATATAAGATGCAAGATATTTTAGAGGTATGTGTTGTAAGAGGAGCGGTTGTTCGGTAAATAAATTTCGATAACGCTTTTCGGCTGTTTCGTTCAGAAGCGAAAGTTCTCTTTTGGACTTTTTCAGGAACAAATCTTCGCTTGCTTGCCGTCCGATTGCATTTCCGATTTCTGTTTCGTTATAAATCTCCTGCAAGTCGTTATATGTTAGTCTCCAGAGTATAGTTTTTGTCAAGGTTTCTATCTGGTAATCTGACATTTTTCTGGTCAAAAATGAGTCATAACCACTTACAAAGTTATTGCCAAATGCAAAAGCAAACGTCAAGTCGTTCTCTTCCTTGGGGATATAAAAACGAACAATGCCGGTGTCAATAAATGAAAGGTGATTTTCAACTTGTCCAGCTTTTAAAAGGATGTGTCTTTTAGGAAATTCATGTTTTGTAAGTTTTGAGGAAAAAATCCGCCAATCTTGGTCAGTCAGCTTACATGTCTTTTCAAAATATTTTCGGATTTGTTCCATTGTTCATTTTTACACTGTTGTTCGTTAACCTGACCGCCAACGCATTTATATATCCAATAGATCACACTCGTGTTTGTATGATTACAATAAATATTTACGCCACAATACTACTAAAAAATATCTTAAAAAAATTACGGTTTTCCAAAATCAAGCAAAATAAATTCCAAAAAAACTCAGAAGTTGCGGACATATTAGGGCATACCCAACAAAGCGAGGCGTATTCCAACAGACGCCCATAATAGTTACAGTGACCGATAAACAAACAGTCTCGAGTTTGCCTTTCAGCCGCACAGATACAAAAGTAAAAGCCTCAGAAAAAAAGCCGCAAGCCTCTCAAACAACCAATTGCTCGCTTCTCACTTCTCAATACTCACTTCTCCCTCAACAACCTCTTGCAACTCCCCCATCAAAATCCCGACAAGAACCTGCAGTTGCCCCATCTTCCCCTTATCAAGTCCCGAAAGCTCCGGACGCACCACGCTGTTGCCATCCACATAACAAAAGAAATCCGTCCAGAAGTTATCGATAAGGTACTGGTAGTTGCGCAAGCCCTCATCCCCATAAAGGCACAGCTGCCACAAAGCCTCGCTCGATAAATAGTTGGGCACATAATACGTCTTCACAAAAATATAAGTCCGGCAGAAAGACAGAAAGAACTGGGCAAAGACCCCATCCAGCCCTTGGTAGTTTTCAGTTGCATTTCCCGCAATCGCCATAAACTGTGCAGCACTGTCTTGGGCTGGCTTGTAATAAAAATGCAGATCCGCGTGACAAGGATCATGGGGCACCTCCCAATGAAATCCGGGAAGATAGTTGCTGCATGCATATAACAGGTATTTGTCCTGTATAATGTTAGAAAAGAAACTTTGATGCTGATACAGGTTTGCTTGAACCCAGTAACGGGTGTGGGCTATCAAAACAAAATCACATTTACTGCCTGTCTTGCTCTTTAGGGACTGGGTTATTGCTTTTAATTTTTCATTACTCGCACCCGTAGCTATTAGCATCAGATAATAGGTCGTTTTCTCACCGCAGGTAATTTGATGGTACAGGTAGATTTGTTCGACTTCAACCGATTCCAATATGGTTGCTATTGCAAGGTCGAGAATTGCATCCTTGGGTTTTTCATCGATCTGGCATGCAACTTCCTTATTCCTTGCAAATCCTTTTTTGATCAGTTTCTTTAATCCGTCAAAGCGCTCTTCTACAAGACCGTACAGGCTTTGTTCGGCAATTCCAACGGCTTCAAACATTTCTTCCTTGTAAATCGTATCATCATTGGCGGCTGCCTCTTTTGCCCTTGCAAACAAATCCGTGAGATAAAATGTGTTGCGGGTGTTTCTTACAAAGTATTTTTGGATATCTGGAAGGTAGGCCACAAGATTGTTGATCCTTTCCTCCAAACTTGGCAAGTCCGACTTGTTTCCCTGATACAGTTCTTCCAGATAGTCAAGATCGTATTCGATCAATCTTGCATAGGATCTAAAAACACTGTTTGAAGAACCTTCTGAAATGAGATTCTTGACTTGCGCGACATGAAGATCACGATCGTGATGAAAATGGTCTTGAAACACGTCAAACTTCTTTTTGAATTTCTTCCAGCTTCTTGCAAGGACAGGCGGATGTTCACAACCTTCGTTTTGGTAGACAAGAGCCGAAGGCCGGCAGTAAAACGCAACAAACGGATGTCCCAAGGAAAATTTATGATCAAGGTTTTGAGCGTAAATGAAGCAGACATTAATCTTATAAAGATTTCTAACCTTCTTGACCCACTTGGCCTGTCGCAGCAGTTGTGCATCGCTATTTTTTTCGACATGGATAAGAAGACACGAATCCATACTGGAGGACTTCTTGGTAAAAAACATCTGGATGATGGCATACTGGCTGACCAATTGTCTCAGTATATTTTCCAAATACTCGTTTTCGAGTTTTGGAAACCTACGTTTTTCTGAAGTTTTCATAAGCGAAATTTTACTATTCACCAACGAAGTTCTCTTATCCAAAAAGGATAACCTATTCAAAAAGCGGATATAATAGCTGACAAAAGGGATATTTTACAGGATATTTTTTTATATTTGAAATTCAAACTTTTTAATCCAAATGGCTTTAACTTTGAGCCTTCAGAAAACTGACACGCACTATGGAACAGAAAATACATCAGGGAAGAAACGTAAAACGCTTCAGGGAAATGCTTGGCATCAAACAAGATGCCTTGGCTTATGATCTGGGAGAAGATTGGAACCAGAAGAAGATTTCCATACTGGAGCAGAAAGAGGTGATTGAAGATAGCCTGTTGAAACAGATCTCTGCCATATTAAAAATTCCAGTTGAAGCGTTTCAGAATTTTGATGAAGAGCAGGCGGTTAATATTATTTCGAATACTTTTGGCGATAATGGTATTGGATATCAGAGAAATGACAATCCTATTTTTAATCCTATAGAGCAAGTGCTAAAGATGCACGAGGAAAAAATTGCATTATATGAGCGTATGTTGAAAGAGAAAGATGAAATGATGGTGAGGCTTGAAAAATTAATTGCGAAATAATTATTTATAAGGTATTAATTGCATAAAGACTTCGAATATCTTTGCTATTTTGGAATATTATTTATCTCACTAAATTAACAAAAACTCATATATACTAAAGCCTATAAACCTCCGAGTAAAAAGGGAAATAGACAGATATATTGGAGTTAAAACATTAAGATTAAGGAACTTTTTTTTGACAGCTTTATAAATATCAGCAGCTTCTGTGCCAATACCTCTCGAATATTGAGACTGTAAAAATCATAAAAGCGTAGATTTTCAGTTGAAAACCCACGCTTTTCCTTTAAGAGACTGTAGAATGTTTCTAAGTAAACTGACTACTTCATATTAATTTTTGGTATACCTCCAAATTTTCCTTCGCGATACGCTTTCTGTATAGATGAAATTCTTTTTAAACCTGCAAAATCAGCTAATGAAGTAAGTTTTGTGGCGCCAGAAGGATTCTTTTCTGTAAACCATACCGAATCAGTTCGAAAAAGCTCTCCAATTTGATTCAGTAACAAATCATAGTGTGTAGTTACTAACAATTGAGCAAGACTATCTTTCTTCTCTAAAAATTTTTTCAATAGAAATATTAAAAGTATAGGATGAAGTGAATACTCTATCTCATCAACTCCTAATAAAGCATCTCTTTCTATCGCTGTATAAATTGCTGATTCCAATCCTGCTATTTGCCTTGTTCCATCGGACTCAAATCGTCCGCCCAAATAATATTTCTCGATACCTCTCTCATTGGTAACGGTATGTTCAAAATCAGTTCTTAATTCAGGAAGATTTTTTTCTTTTTTAATCCTTTCTTTTTCATCATCAGGGAAAGTTTCAGAATTTAGAATAAAATCTAAAAAATCTTTTGGTATTGCTTTATTAATAATTTTTGTTTCAATACCGGTAATATTAAAATCAGACTCTTTGATAAATTCTAAAAGATGTTCTTTTAAATCATCGTCCTCTTGGATCTTCTCTTCCGCAAAGCTAAATAAACGGGTTTTAGGATTAATCAACTGCATTATTCCTTTTTTCATCCAGTCATTTGCTTCATCAATTATTGGTAGAGAAATATTCACCTGATTTCGCGCCGCAAAAAAGGACATATTAGGAAGGCATTTAATATTAATTTCATCCCTAGCGATCGAACTAATTTTAACTGCACCCGAGTTAAAAGAAATTATCGAAATATTATCTTTTATACCGCGTTCAAATAACAAAGTTGGCTGTATACTGCTGTAGTAAGATAATTTTTCAGATATAACCCTATTTTTGTCAAGTTCCAGCTGATACCAAAACTTTTTGTTTCCTACATAAAATTTTAACGAAAATGTAGAAGGTAAATCGGGTGTATTCTCATCTAATTTAAACGGTGTTACTCCTGTTTTTCCTGAATTATCTTTTTTTATTTCGGACCAAAATTTGCATAAATATTGAATTACATTTAACAAATTTGATTTTCCTGAAGCATTTGCTCCATAAATCATTGCAAAACGTAAAAGTCGTACGTCAGGTGCTACTTCTACGACATGAAACTCTTCGAACAAAGTATCTTTCGTTGCTTCAAAACTGAAAGTAACTTCTTCTTTGAAAGAGAGGAAGTTACTCACTTTTAATTCTTGAATCATTGTATAAATATTGTAATTTGTTACAAAAGTAAGGATAAATACTTTAAATGCGTGATTTTAAATCCGAAATTTGACTAAATACTGTAATTCGGAAAAATAAAATTATAAAAACTCTACTACAACGTTCTCTATATAAACCTCTTGTTTAGCAATAAGCGTTTCTAGTGTTCCCTTAAAGTTACGAAGTTCAAAATTAATCCATTCTTCTTTTTCAATATTTATGCCTAATTCAGAAGAAGGAATAAAATAGTCCATCAGATTATCAATAGTCTGAAGTGTAGTTGGAATATCCCAATATCTATTATCTTGTCCTTCATATTGAAAGCAGATAGGCCTTTCTCCTGTTGTCTGGACACTAGGATTTTTCGATTTATATTTGACTATCTGTGCCTTCACATCTGCAATACTTTTTGGAATCAGTATTTTAAGTTGAAAATCATGTGCTATTTTAAAATGTTTCTCTGCCATTGGGATTACAAAACTTTGAAAATATCCAAGCGCCAACGCAGCTGAAGGAACAGGCTTTAAATTGTAACTTTCCTTGGTCTTTTTTAATTCGGAAATTATGTTGTCAATCTTGCTATTAATATTCGAATCATTATATTTTACTACAGTAACACCACTAAAGTCCGATGGCAACGCAGTTTTATCATGGGTAATTAAAAAAGCTCTCTGAAGCCCTAAACTTCCTAAGAAAAGCCCCATCTCAAACAATACGTTATCGCGCATTGAATGAAAAAATTTATAGCGCTTAATTACAACATCATCTTTTGATGCCAGCATAATTCCGTAATCATACTTTCTTGATGCTTTTACCAAGCTCTCTAATGTTCCTCTGTTTAGTGAAAAAACGCCTCCATCCTTCCACGTTTCACATTCAACCCAATCGCCCAATTCTAAATTAATTTTGTCTCTAATCTCATCTGCTACTTTAGATCCTTCTAATGAAGAACCAATAAAAATTTTTCTTTTCATTTTATTATGATTTCTATATCGTTTAATACTTTATTTTTTCCTAAAATTTTCAATTTATTTTCAACTGGAAGGTGACAGTTCTTATATTTTAGCCCGCTGTTACAATAACACTTATCATTCCTCATTGTTTTTATACTGCTAAAAGTTCTCTTCACACAATCCAGCCAAAATGACGTTTTATCATCTTTGAAGAGAGTGGAATAAAATACCCTATATCCATTTATTCCATGCGGATATTCATTCAGATACTTACCTTCAATCTTTCTGTAAAGCTGATTTGCAAAATACGGAACTGCTATATTCTCAATAAAATTTATGATTGATATCCCATTTTTGCATAAAATTATTTCATCAGGCTCCACTGTTAAACAACAAGAATTATCATTGTATTTATGCCAGTCAGCATGAATTGGTATATCTCCTCCAACTTCATAAAGTTTAGGGAATCGATTGGGAAACTTTTCAGTCGAGTGAATCTCGACTGAAAAGTTTCCCACAACATCTCCGCTTTCATTTGAAATATCTAGGATACCTTTCAAATAAAAATTTTGTCCACTATTTTTAAGAATTAAGTTTGGGTATTTCTCAAGGACAGCTGGTAATTCTTTTTGAAAATACTGATTCATACTACAACTTAAAATAAGGCTTCGAAGCTCCAATAGTTGAAACCAGATGTGCACTGTTCTCTATGATTTCATCTTCATCTTTTCCTTCAGGAAATCTATCTCCTAAATGTTTTTTCCATTTTAGGCTGGCAACTTTCTTATTTTTTTCGTCCACTGCATCTTTGGCATCTTTAATAAATTTTGACAAGTTATCCATAAAATTATTCTTCCTTGTTTCGGAATAATTTCTGAATAAATCATCTTTTGGCGTTGTCGGCATTACACATTTAAAATTTCCTTTTAATATGTTTTCAATTTCAATTAAAAGAAACTTAAGAGCTACATCATCTCTGGTGTTGCCTATATAATTATCCATAGTAAGGACAGTCATAGCTAAACCACTTGGCATATTTTCTCGTTTATAATCACACCATGATTTCAAATATTTAATCATACGAACCATTTGATCCGATTTCACCTTGTTGAATTTATCAACAAACTCCTTCGGGTCGTCATCTTGAAATCCTGAATTTTTAACTGCTAAGTTTGGATGGTCATCAACTTCTGAATCAAACACTAAAACTGGCAAGTCAATATTATAGCCTGCTTCGTAATCCACAGTAATACATTTTTTTCTGTGTTCCACTTCGCTGTCTGTAGTTCCTTCCACTGCATTTTTCACCCATCCCTGCAGAGTAGTTGCTGAAACGTTATCCGGATTTTTTTCAAAATATACGCCATCATCCAAATCGCATGTATCATCTTTCGTCCTAATTATTAATTTTAATTTATAAGAACCCTGTATATAAAATTTTGGTTTATAATTAGGGTGGTGTTTAGAGAAATATTCTCTGATCTTTCTTCTAAGATTATCCTTAGAGGTCATCAGATTTTGTCTCTTACTTTTTGTAATCTTTAGTTCATCATTGAACTCTGTAAATAAATTGTGCAAATTTGCCATAAGCTTCTATTTTTTTAGAGAGTAGTCAGCCTCTCTTATGGTTTTAAAAGTTATTTTTATTTTAAATACTGACTATATTTATGCAAATATACGAAATAAAATCAAATAAACAAATTTTATTTTCAAAAATAACTATTTTTATGCTAAAATCAAATTTAAAACAATATTTACAATTGATTTATATATAAAATTGACATATTTAAATACATCTACTCGCGCGGATTTGCAATCCATGCCCATAAAGTATCTTAACAGCAAAAAAACGACCGCGTAGATCTACACAACGATAGCGCAGAATTCGCTTCTGTGCCCTCAAAATAAAACAAACTAAGCCTATAAGAATGCAGTTCTTAATTATTTGTATGAATAAAAGAATAATATGTCAACAAATACAAAGCAACAACTACAGAAGCATATTTTATTACCCTAACAACAGTCGGTTGGATAGATTTCTTTACAAGGCCCAATCAAAAAAGATTCTAATCAATGCATTACAATACTCTCAGGAAATAAAAGACTAGAAATTAATGCGTATTGTATTATGAGCAGTCATATACATTTATTATGCAAGGGAACAGAAGACTTTATATTGTCTAATTTATTAGGGATTTCAAAAAATTTACATCAAAGAAAATAGTTCAGACAATAATTGATGAACCGGAAAGCTGAATAGAATGGATGCTGAGTTATTTTCAAAAAGCCTGTGAACATCTAAAAAAGGATCAGACTTACAAGGTTTGGCAAAATGGCTATCATGCGGAGCACATTTACAGCAATTCTTTTATCAAGCAAAAGGTAGACTACATCCATAACAATCCCGTGAAAGATAAAATTGTAACATTGGCTGAAGATTATTATTTTAGTTCAGCACGAAACTATGCAGGTTTGGAAAATGATTTAAACGTGGTATTATTGCATTTGTTTTGATGTTTTAAAAATAAAGAACAATACTTTGTGGTCACAGAATGCAATTCTGCGCTATCGTTGACGACATATCCGAGCGATCGGGATTTTTTCCATTAAATAGTAATTTTCCAAATACAAAACCATCTTCAAATTCAGTCAAATACCCAAGTATTTTGTAACGGCTGTTATATGCTGTTGTTTTATTTATGCCAATTAAATCCACAAAATCTGCATTGTTTTGCTTTCGGAGTTCTTGCTAATTTTCCACATTCGGGACAATTATTTAGAAACACTTCTTCGGGATATTTTTCAATAATTTTTTTAGCTGTATTAATTTCAAAATCATCATAACTAACTTTCAGTAAATCTAAAACTTCTTTGCCATCAGTTATCCAACCTTTTCGCTTATACATTTCCCAAGATTTAGGATTTTCATTTCCTTCAAGTTTCAAAATTGAAGAATGATGTTTCCACGCAAGTTTTTCTTTTTCGGGTAATAGACTGAAAAAGTATGTTACAATATATTCAGCAGTCTCTTTATCCATTCTCATAAAATTTTGTAGAAAAGTTTCATTTCTAATTTGTTGCGTTACAATAGCATATAACGTTCTCGCGCTACAAGCAGTTTGGGATTAAATTAAGCTCATTATTCGGATTTGTCAAATCTTCCAAATACAAACCTATATTTCCATTAAGCCAAATCCCCAAATTGCTTGTAGCGTGTGTTAGCGGTAGTAATATTATTCGTCATTGCTTTCCACATCAGCATAAGCATTGTGATATGCAGGTCCAAATGAAGTTTCGTAGATTACTTTATTAATTAGAACTTTGTTTACACATTCTACTTCTACTTTATTTTCTTCTACAGGTCTACCGAATAATGCTAAATTTGGTATAATTTGAGAAGCAACATAATCTTTATATTGTGGAATTTTGCGAATAGAAATGCCATAAACTGTATTAAATGGAATTGTCCCTGTTCTCAAATAACTAAAGTATGAAGGATAAATAATTCCATCAAAGCCTTTTTTATAAGCTTGTTCAGCTATATTTCTACAAATTTCATAAGAATGCTTTCCTGCTAAAAATAAGAAATGTATTGCCATATCTAAACTTTCAAATTCAGTTACATTTTCTTCTTCTTCGATATGTTCTGTTAAGTCTAAAAGTTTTAAGTTTTGTTTTGGCTTCAACTTACCTACAAAAATATTATCTTCAACTGTTGTTCTACATTCGTGAATACAAATTTCTAAATCTTGAGAACCGTATAAAATTGGAAAATCTGGAATATCAAACCTACCATCTCCAATAAATTGTTCTGGTGGCGTATCATATTCAGAAAAATTATGCGGTACTTTAGGGTCTTTTCTTAATCTATAAAAATAATTATCAGTATTTAAATACTTTACTGGATATTTATTTAGGTAACTATACCTAAATTACGGTGAAAAATGAAAATTATGGAAGACAAATCAAAAATGTTCAAGCTATTTATGGCAAGACACACTTTAACGCAGATAGTAGAATTAGAGAAAATAGTCTCTCACTTCGGATTACCATACAAGATAAGTTTTGACATAGACCAAGACAAGGTAGAATCAAGCGAGGAAAACAAGGAATTAATATCAATTATTCATTCTCGATAAGTTTTTGTGGCATGCTTATTATTTGACAGTAGAGATTATAAGTCTCCTTGTAGCAGTCATAAGCCTCTTTTGTACCCTCTATTTCCTTTGGAGCTGTTGAAAACCATTTTTCTCTGAAATTATCAGACTCGTTGAAAGAGCAATTTACAACTTGTTCATAGATACGGTAGTTTTCAGACTTGTTTTCAGACTTATAGTAATTAAAACAATCAGCAATCTTTTTAGTTACGTTTTCAAAATCAATGTTAACTCTTCTAAGATATTCATCTTTGATTTGTTCGGGCGTAATATTCATAATGTTGGTTTTTAAGGTTAAATATAAGTAAGTTTTTAATATGGTCTTTGGGATGAAGTTCCAACTTTGGTTAAATTACGATAGATATATCTTTTGGTAAAAACACCATCGACCCTATTTTCATAAAAAATGATGAAATCAAAATTTTTACCCAATTGCATTACACAATCATAGGTATCATCGATTAGTTCATAAAAGTCATTTGTTGAATTATCGTACCGCCATATATAAAATCTCCAATCATTATTTGTGCTCTTTAAATAGCTTATTTTGTTTTCTTTATCGTCGATGTGAAGCTTTGTAACGGTCGTATCATGACTATTGACATCAAATTTTTTCGTTTGCGGATTATACGTTTCATCTGTAACACTTGTAGTTGTGTAGGTTCCCGAATGTTGTTTTATATCAGTAATTATATTGTCATTTGCAGTATTGGGTTTGTAGTAGTTTGGGTCACGTTCATAATGCTTGACTTTCTCATAGATATTATCTAGTTTTCTAATTACATATTTCAAGTCATTCTTATATGATTGGGCTATGTAATTGTTACCCAGGTCAGCTCTTGAGTACTTACCCAGTACATCAGAATACTCTTTCATGACAATTACAATCTCCACATTGAAGTGGCTGACTTGGGGATACTTGGAGTACATTTTGAAATAGTCGAAGTATGAACTTATATAATCAATTTGATTGCTTATGTTGGTACTATTGCGATCATATTGCCTCTGCTTGGTACCCATCACTTCCTGTAGTAACGGTAAATTAATAGAAGATGTCGGAGTGTAAGTTTGAGTGGCTTGACTTACATCTGTATAATCCCATTGGCGTTTCAGACTGTTATAAGTCTTATAGCCGATCATATTGCCCTGGCTGTCATAGTATTCATATCTACTAAGAAGGGAGTTATACTTCTCGCTGTAAGATTGCCCGAAAGAATGTAGAGAACAAGAAATAAACAAGAGCAGTAAAAATCTTTTCATGTCAGGTTTAAGTTTTATTCCACTCAAACCCAAAAGTGAAGATTAAAAATAAAGAAGGCGTGGGTTTGTAACTCAATCCTATCTATTAGAGGTTCTGGTAAACCTTACGACATAGAACAAGTACACCCACGCCTAAGCGTGAGCGTTGACCTATTCATTTTGCGTCGTTTTTTTAAAAATTTACCAGATTCCTAATTGACAAAATGAAAGCTAACGCTTTAATTTTCCGATATGTATTGTACAAATATTATAAAAACAAACAGATAAAGCAAGAAAAATGAGGACAATTGCAGTAAAAAACAAAGGACAGCCTAACTAAAGACTGTCCGATGAATATGAGGGTTCCTGCCAGGGAGTTCCCTCACGACACAAATATACTATAATTTATACTTTTTGAGGTACAAAACTTTAGTAATACATTTGTAGTGAGGGATTTAAAAAAACACACATAGTAAATTTTTACACTAAAATATTTGTTTAAGTGTAAAAATAGAATTAAATTTGAGAAGGAAAATTCACAAAGCTATGTTTAATAAAGACTTTAAATCGCTAGTAGAGGTAATACAGGAATTCTCAACAGAGCGGAAGTGTATTGCACATTTGGAAGAGCTGTATTGGAATGGCGTTCCAGTATCTCCGTTTGCAGAAGGCGCAAAGGTTTACAAGAGCAAGAACAGCAAGTACTATCTTTGCAGTGTTACAAAGAAGAAATTCACTGTTTTGAGTGGGACTATGTTTCAAGGCACTAAGATTTCTTTACCTATTTGGTTTTGTGCCGTATACCTTATAAGTTCATTGAAGAAAGGAATATCTTCTGCACAACTGGCAAGGGATTTGAATATCAGTCAGAAATCAGCTTGGTATCTTTCAATGAGGATTAAAAACTGCTTAGGGATTGAGAATGATGAGAGCAGTGGCTTTGATGAAAATTCTATAGTAGAGTGTGACGAGACGTTTGTCGGCGGGAAGAATAAAAACCGCCATAAAGATAAGAAAGTCCCTATGTCAACTGGGAGAGCATTCAAGGATAAGACACCAGTGATTGGAGTGTTGAAACGGGGGAAGTATGTAATTATAAAGAGAGCGCATAAACAACAGCCACACTTGACAGTGGAAGAAAAAGTAGTTATTTCTTATAGCCAGGTTAGGACTAAAGTTGCATCAAATACAAAAAGAGAAACCATACAGCCTTTCATTAAAAAAGTAGTTGAGAAGAATGCAGTATTGATTTCAGATGAGTGGCACGGGTATAAAGGATTGGAGGATCAATATGATCATCACGTAGTGGATCACGGAAAGAAACAATATGTAGACTTTGACAATCCCGAAATTCACAGTAACGGAATAGAGAGCTATTGGGGGATAATGAAGCGTTCCTACAACGGAATTTACAACTGGTGGAGCAGAAAGCACATGCAGATTTACTGTAATGAATTTGCTTGGAGATTTAATTTACGAGGAATAAAAAATAGCGAAAGATTTAATTACTTACTTTTGAATTCACAAGTAACGACAACATACAAAGAATTGACAAAATGCTTAGACTAAAGATAGAAGATTTAATGAAAGAAGCAACTGTAAAGAAAATACAGTTTGACAATCAATGGTATTTTGATGTTGATAGTGTGGCAGATTTTATAAAAGAGGATCTATCAACAGTGGAGACAATCACACTTCCCTTTGGAAAGGAATATAAGAAATCGGCAACAATAGACAACATTGAGAAAGGCAGGAAGCAGGAGGAGTTGTCAGATTTTAATAAAGCTTTAATGAAAATGAAGAATTTTAAGAAGTAAATGTTTATAGAACAATATATACTCCATAGATTAATTTTATACTAAGAGTCATAAGTATAAGTAAAGAGTATTGTATATGATAACCAATTGATTAAATTATATTTACATTTGTCTTATGAAAGTTTCTACACTACATATAGAAAAACCCTCTAAAGAATTATTAGAATTGGTTCGTAAACTTCAAGCTGAAAAGCAAGCGAGAAAAAAAGAACTAAAAGATAATTGGCACCTGTACTTTCCAAAGAAATAGGTCTCTGTTTCTATGGATATAGAGTGCAATATTCCCATAACAACTACAGAAGGATTTGAATACCTTTTAATTTTCTCTAAATTTGCTTCAGGAAGTATCCCTGAAGAAATTACCATTCCTGTTGTAAACCTTTCTATAGAAGTCAAAGAGAACCCGCCTTCGATAAACAACTTAAGTACACTTGCCATAATATCTTCCAATATTGAAAAATATCTTCACTATAATGATGTCATACTTTACTGTTATTGTGATAATGCCGAAATAACTAAAAGCAAGAAAAACGAGCATATGTCACATCAACAATATAGGAGCACATTATTCTCCGCAATGTTTGACAAAAAGAAATGTGAAGAACACTTAAACGAAAAAGTAACTATTGAGGATGAAATTAACGGTACGCATTATATTCACTTAATTTCTAAGATTGAGAACACAGAGGCCGTTGCTGTCATAGCTTCTACTGTTCTTAAAGTAAAATAGCTGTCTCTTAATCAAGGGGGCTTTTTTAATCCTCGGGAAAAGAATTAAAAACAAAACAATTTCACCGTAATTTAGGTATAGTTACCTTTATTTAAAATTGTTTCAATTATTTCATCTCTTTCCTCTTTGTTTTGGAGTGATTTTAGCGGTTCAATTTCCCCAAACATCCAAAATCTAGGGCCATAATAAAACAAACCTATTTCTCCAGCTTTTTCAATAATTTTAACATCATCAATCAACCAAGGAGAAACATCTATATCAGATTGATTAAAATGTTGTTCATTCATCTCAATCAATGGAAATCCACCATATTCACATTTTTCAATTGTTCCTCTCACGAAAAACCGATAACATAGATCTCTAGTTAGACCTTTAGTTAGTTTAGCACCTTCTTTAGATTTGCATTTTTTACAAGGTTCATCATTTTTGATTCCAATTTGTTTTGCGTCAATTTTAAGACCTTCATCTTTAAAACAATTTGAGCAAATTACAAATTCTTCCTTTCCGTTATCGTTCATTTTTCTTCATTTTTGGAATTATTACCGCTAACGTTCTCGCGCTACAGCGGGTTTGGGACTAAATTAAGCCCTATTTTCGGACTTGCCAAATCATCCCAAATACAAAACCAACTTTCCATTAAGCTAATTGCCCAAATCCGTTGTAGAGTGTGTTACCAGCAGTATTTTCTATTCTGCAAGTAAGTCTTGTATCAATATTCCAATGTAAGATACTTTTAATTTCAAATATGAACTACTGTTTCCATGCATAGATTCACCAGATGAATAAATAGCATCCATTAAGCCGGCACCAAGTAAATCTCCACCTTCTTCCATGGCCATATCTTTCCATTTATCTTTTATAAATCTTTTTAAATCGCCTAAATAAGTAAGTTCGATACTTCTTGAAGCACGAAGGAAATTATCATATTCTATTTTCTCTTCAATAAAACATTGAAAAAGCTTTCCAATATATTTAGCTTTCTCATGATCTTCACATTTGTCAATTATGTAAAGTAATTTTTCTCCAACTTTGGTTTTATATTCAGGATCATTTTCAATTTTCTCAATTTGTTTCTTTCTACTTTCGTTAGATGTCTTTTTTAATTGAAGAAGAAATACCATTAACTTTTTTGTAAAAAGTTTATCTTGAACTGTCAGTGTAGTTTTCGCTATTCCAAATAATACACCGATGATGGGAATATCTTTTAAAGCTCCATCTTTTAATAAAGTGTCTAGAGTAGTTTCAGATAAATCAACGATTACATCTTGAAATTTATCATCTTTAATTGTTTCGGTTAATGTTTCGGAAATATCTGTCATGTGTGGTTTAATATTGCTGGTAACTTATTTATATGTGTGACAAAACCACACAAAGCCATTCAAATTTGGGTGGATAGGTGTGATAAATTTCACACCTTATTTATTTTCAAATATATAATTTTTTCAATACAATCAACTTCACTTCTGACCTGATTGCAATATTCAAATGCCATATAACATAACTAAAGGGACACCGTTAAATCTAGTCCTTGAAAGGTAATCCTTTTTATACCTAAATTATAATCAAAGGCCTAACCCAAAAGCCCCTCAATCCCGCCAGCCAATTTAAAATCTCTATCCGTCACCCCTCCGGCATCGTGCGTGGTCAACCTGACGTGCACCTTGTTGTACACATTGGACCATTCAGGATGATGGTTGGCCTTTTCCGCCAACAGCGCCACCCTTGCCATGAACCCGAAGGCTTCCACAAAATCCTTGAATTCAAACTTTTTTTCAATCCCGTTGTTTTGGAAGAACCATCCTTTTAATTTCGACAATTCCTTTTCGGCCTGTTTTGAAGTGTATGTTTCCATTTCGTTTTTATTCTAAATGTAGTACATTTTCCAATGGATGCCAACTTTATGGCTTCAGTATCAATATTTCTCAAAATCAAGCACTCTAATCTTATTTGCTTTTGATCAACAAAACAGGGATTCATATAGTTACAACCCAAAGGTTTTGGAATGAAATTCTGTGAATTCTGTGAATTCTGATATTTGACCGTCATATTTATTTCTGGTACTGCCGCCTTTTACTACTTTTTCTTCATGAACTACAGATCCAGTCCGAATGTATATAGAAAATCCAATATCAGGTTTTTCCATAAAATCTTTTTTGTTCACATTTTTTAGAATAAAGTTATTTTCATAAAGATGCGGATCATTATCTTTAACCGCTCTATTATATGCCGATATAGATCGCCCACCATTTTGAGTATCAGCAATAAACTTTTCCAAAAAGTCAATTGTATAATCTAATTCTCCTATGAATTGATTAATGTAAAAACCCATAAAAATCGGTTCTTTAATTTTATCGTAGTATCTGATCTTAAAAGCCTTTTCTAATATTGATACGAAAACGGGATCAAACTCTTGAGTTACGTCACTGTTAACTTTAGCCAGCAGCTTTTTGAGCTGTTCGAATCTGTCAAAATGATAATTATATCTTTCCCTCTTTTCAAGATTAAAAACAATTACTGCTTTCAAATATTTTTCTACAGCAGTGCTCGCAAGAGTTAGCCCTTGAATTATGAAATGGTTGTTAAGTAAAAAGCGGGCTGCACTATAATCCCGATAGCCAAGGTCAATGAGCGCTTGCGCATCGAATAGCTTTTCCATATGTGTAATCGATTTGTCCATAATAATTTTTATCTAGTGATTAACAGTTCAAAGATATTTATCTAGTACGCAACTATTTTGCGCAGCAAAAAACCTTATTTATTTGGTAAAAAATAAAACTTTATTTTAACTCACGGAAATTTGGAGCTTTTTTTGATTCTAAGGTCAACAAATAAAGTTCTGTAAATCAAAGACACTTCCGCTGCTTTTATAAAGAAACTCTTCAGGAGCGGGAATTCTACACAATAAAAAAGACCAGATATCCTTGAACATCTGATCTTTCTTCTTTTTTCTTTTTTCTTTCTTCTTTACAAATCTCTATTCTAAAAGATGTAAAAATATTTCAATACACGCTTAACGCCCGTCAAATTCCCTGCGGTTGTAAAACGCATCATCATCACTCTCGGATCCGGATCGGGATTCCTCATCGGCATAATACGATCTCAACACGCTTCTTTCATAGTTGCGGTCAAAATTGTGCTGCGTGTTGTATCTTCCCGTTTTTCTGAACGTATCATACGTTATGCTGTTGGCCATGACAATTTTCGTGTCCTTGTTGATGCTCACGGATCCTATCGGTATGATCAGGTGGCTGTCGCCATCCCGGTACATGAATTCTCTTCCGTTGTCGTTTGCCAGGGTATCGTGCACCTCGTGACGGCTGTCCTCAATCAATGCCTTGTCAACATTCACATCGAGGTAAACGACACGCTGCATGTCCTTGTTTACCCACAAATTGTCGATCTTTCCAATGGTGCGGTTGTCTGCATCCACTATTTTCCATCCCCTTACATCCGAATAGTTGGAAGCCACCTTGTAATCCGTAAGTTCGTCCAGCCTGTATAAATTTTTGTCCTTGTTCTCCATGTGTCTTTAATTTTATAAATTATATGTTCCGGTTTCCTGCCTAATCGGCAATACTGTCCGTAATCGTAGTGGTTTCCACTTCCGTGGTTTTTTCATACTGCACCTGGTCCTCTCTTACAACGAAAAAATATACCAGCACAGCGATTATAAGCGCTGCCACAATCCATGGCCATACCGGCCTCTTTTTCTCAATTTTAATTTCTGCCATAACTTTACTTTTTTTTTAGGTGAATGTTTTATCTTGATCGTAAAGTTACAAATGCGATCAGCTTGTAACGTATTTGATTTCAGGAAGATGTTATAGAATTCCCAGTACACGAAAACGTCCCTCATCTCGTGACAGCTGCCAGGATTGAACTTAAAATCTTCCATTAGGCTTCTTTAGATGCTTTGAAACTAAGTTGTAAGTACAAGGATATTGCCTCGGCTCAAGATACGTTATGAAGAGCACGGGAATAAATTAAAGGCTCTTCACATACATAATTCTTGAAATACGGTCCAAAAATTAAACATCTGTTAATTTTTTAATAAATTTTATTTACTTTTGATCAACAAAAACACTTTTTTATGGAACCAAATCTATTGGCCATTCTTGTGGCCGCGTTGTCAAGTTTTGTGGTGGGATTCATATGGTACAACCCGAAGGTTTTCGGGACCATCTGGATGAGGGAAATCGGGATGACCGAAGAAAAAGCAAGGAAATCGAACATGGCCAAGGTTTTCGGGCTTACATTCGTGCTTGCCTTTATGCTTGCCTTTATGATGCCCACCATTGTAATCCATCAGGTGGGCGCCATGCAGCTTGCCGGCGGAAATCCCAACGATGAAGCCTTCATAGCCTACATGCAGGTGCACGGGGAAGCCTTCAGGACATTCAAGCACGGAGCCCTGCACGGCTTCATGGCTTCGCTGTTCATCGTATTGCCCGTAATAGGCACCAATGCCCTTTTCGAGCAAAAGTCCTTCAAGTATGTCGCCATTACTTCCGGTTACTGGCTGGTGGTGATGACCGTGATGGGCGCCATCATCTGCGGCTGGAAATAATTAACATTTAATTATAGTACAATCGCTCTACTTTTGTGGGGCGATTTTTTTTGATTTGAATACAACACTCACCTACACCATTTTCAGTTCGACTGCGGAACTTCCGGAAAACTGGAACGACCTGGCCATTGGAAACATTTTCCTTTCTAGGGAATACCTCGGGGTACTGGAACAATCCGGTCCCGAAAACATGACGTGCCACTTCATGGGCTTCTTCAAAGGGGAGCTGCTGGTGGGCATTGCCCTGTCACAGTTCCTGGATGTCAACCAGCTCAAGTCTTTTGGCGAGCGGGACCGCTGCGTCAAGACCTCCGTGAGGAATTTCATCTTCAAGAACTTCAGCTCGCACGTCCTGTTTATTGGAAACAACATGCTGACGGGACAGAATGCGTTTCACTTCCTGCCAGAAATCAACACGAAGGAGGCCTTGAAAGCCCTCAAGAAAGCTTCAAAGGCCCTGCAGGTCCTCTTCAAGGAAAAAGGCAGGAAAATACACCTCACCTCGTTCAAGGATTTTACCGGGGAAGAGATCAAGGCCTTCGAGGACATCGGATTCAAGGACCATTACAAGTTCTGCATCCAGCCCAACATGGTGTTTGAAATAAAGGAACACTGGACTTCATTTGACGATTACGTGGCCGACCTCAGCAAGAAGTACCGCGACCAATACAAGCGCAGCAGGAAGAAGGCGGAAGGCATTGAAAAATGCAAGATGGATCTGGAAGACATCATCAGGTACGAAGACACCATTTATGACCTGTATTTTCACGTGGCCAGGAATGCACCCTTCAATACGTTCTTCCTTGCGAAAAATCATTTCAGGGTCTTCAAGGAACTGCTGAAAGACAAATTCCTGTTCTACGGCTATTTTATCGATGAAAAGCTGATCGGATTCAATACCCTGATCAAGAACGGCAACGCAATGGACACCTATTTCCTGGGATATGATGAAACCATCCAGAGAGAGAAAATGCTCTACCTCAACATGCTCTACGACATGGTGGCCTACTCCATCAACAAGGGATTCAAGGAAGTCGTGTTTGCCAGGACGGCTTTGGAGATAAAGAGTTCCATTGGCGCAAGGCCTGTAGAAATGTACGGTTACATAAAGCACAGCAATTCCCTCCTCAACAAGAAAATGGACGTCATCTTTGATTATCTGGAGCCCAAGACCGAATGGCAGGAGCGGAATCCCTTCAAGTAGGATTATATTCCACTGTTGTCGTTGTTATACTTGCTCCCATCGGTTCCATCAGCGTGCGTGGCATTCGATACCGTCTTCACGAAATCGTCCTTGCTGCTGTCCGAATGGGCCTGATCGTTGATGTTGTATTTGTCAATGAGTTCACGGCTTCCCTTGTGTTGCGGATCGTCCGGATACTCCGTATTCGTGGCATCCTTCGTAGCGCGTTCGGCTTCATCATAACCACTTCCGGTTGTTTCATCTGCGGCAATTCCTTCCACGGAAGTGTCAAGGGGATTATCCGTGGTACTGAAATCTTTCAATTGTTCTTCGCTGTCTTCTTTGCGTACATCTTCCATGTTGCTTTGATTTAAGGATTCAACTTGCTTCAAAGTTCAGGAATCTGGCAGCAAAAAGTCTTATGCGATTGCGGTAAAAGGTTACAGGATATTAATTCCCGATGCGGAGGAGCTTGTTCCTGTCGGTGATGATGATTTTCTTGCCGACCAGTTCTATCGCGTTTTCCTTCTTCAATTCGGACAACAGGCGGATACAGCTTTCGGTGGCCGTTCCTATCATCCCGGCTATTTCTTCGCGGGAGAGCTGCAGCTTCAAGGACTTGTCAGGATGCACCCCGAAGGTTTCCTCCAGGTACAGCAGCGTATGTGCCAACCGCTCCTTCACCGTCTTCTGTGCCATTCCCACCATGATGTCATCGGCCTCCTTCAGGTCGCCACATATGGTCTTCATCACGTTCATCGAGAAGGCATTGTTCTGGTTGAAGAAGCCCATTATCTCGCTTTTCGGGATAAAGCATACCTGCATGTCCTCCAGGGCAACCGCCGAGAGATTGGCCGGCTCGTCGCTGATCATGGAACGCTGTCCCAGCAATTCGCCCTTCTTGACCAGCTTCACGATCTGGTCCTTTCCGTTCTGGCTCAACTTGGTCATCTTGCAGACACCATCCTTGACACAGAAGACACCGTTGACGTTCTCTCCCTCTTCAAAAATAACATCGCCCTTTTTTACTTGCATGGAGGTCTTGCAGTCCGCCATCTTCAGCAGCTCGTCTTTATTGAGTGCCTTCAGGGAACTGAATTCTCTAACGATACATTGTTCACATTTGCTCATTGCGGGAAGGTTTTTGGAGTCCACAAATTTACGACTTTATATGACAAATATCATATTATAATTTGCCCTCCTGCAGGAACTTTGCCACAGGTAAATGAGCAAAGTTATGGATACACGGAATTGTTTCCATTGTGGACTTGACAGCATAGGGGAAGAAGCGATAGTTTTTGACGGCCAGACATTTTGTTGCGCGGGTTGCAAGACCGTGTACGAGATCTTCAGCCTCAACGGCCTTGCCTCCTATTATGATTTCGAGCAATCGCCGGGTGCGACGCCACAGGACATCAAGGGAAAATATGATTTTTTAGACAATGAGAAGATCGTTGAGAAACTATTGGAATTCAGGGAGGATGAAACGGCTATTGTTTCCCTTAACGTACCACACATTCACTGCAGTTCGTGCATTTGGATTCTGGAAAATCTACAGCGCCTTCAAAAGGAGATAAGCTCCTCGCAGGTGAACTTTCCGGAAAAGAAAGTCAGGATCATCTACAATCCGGAGCGGCTTTCGTTGAAGGAAATCGTGGAGCTCCTGGCCAGGATCGGGTACGCACCCTACATCAGCCTGGAACATTACGAGACCGGGAAGAACGCAACCGACCGGACACTCACCTACAAGCTGGGCGTTGCCTTTTTCTGCTTCGGGAACATCATGCTGCTCTCGTTTCCCGAATACTTCGAATCGACGGAGTTCTGGCTGGACCACTACAAGGGCTTCTTCAGGTGGCTCGTATTCGCCTTGTCGCTGCCGAGCTTCCTGTATTCGGCAAGCGGCTATTATGTCTCGGCCTACAGAAGCATCAGGGCACGGATGCTGAACATCGATATCCCGATTGCACTGGGCATCATCGTGATGTTCGTGAGAAGCACCGTGGACATCGTCTTCGGTTACGGCCAGGGCTTCTTTGACAGCCTGACGGGGCTGGTCTTCTTCATGCTGCTGGGCAAGATGTTCCAGATCAAGACCTACAGCTTCCTGAGCTTCGAGAGGGATTTCAAATCCTATTTCCCTATTGCCGTAACGAAAGTGAATGCGGATGCTGAAGAAAGTGTCCCGATTTACGATATCCGGCAGGGCGACCGGTTGCTGATCCGCAATGAGGAATTGATCCCTGCGGACGGCATCCTGATCAGCGAGAAGGCCTCCATTGATTACAGCTTTGTGACCGGCGAGGCGATCCCGATTACCAAGAACTCCGGTGACAGGTTGTTTGCCGGAGGAAAACAGATCGGAAGGGAGGTCGAGATGGAAGTCGTCAGTTCCGTTTCGCAAAGCTACCTTACCCAATTGTGGAGCAACGACGTGTTCCAGAAGAAGGTCGGCCAGCAGTACAAGACGATTACCGACAGCATCAGCCGCTACTTTACGCCCCTATTGTTATTGATTGCGGTTGCCGGTTTTGGCTATTGGGTGTTTTTTGATGCCAATACGGCCTTCAATGTGTTTACCGCGGTCCTTATAGTGGCTTGTCCCTGTGCCCTGGCCCTGACGGCGCCTTTCACGATGGGAAATGTGTTGCGGATCCTGGGGAGGAAGAAGTTCTACCTGAAAAATGCTTTAGTGATTGAACAATTGGCGAAAGTGGACACCCTGGTTTTTGACAAGACGGGAACCATCACGACCAACAAGACATCGAATATTTCTTATGAAGGGGAAGTGGTCTCGGAGGAAGAGGCGGTCCTGATCAAGAACACGCTCCGTGCCTCGAACCATCCGCTGAGCAGGATGCTCTATGGCTTCCTGCCGGAAACGTCAAAGCTGAAGACGGATACCTTCAACGAGGTTGCGGGCAAGGGCATCGAGGCTACCATCGAGGGGAACACCATCAGGATCGGGTCGGCATCCTTTGTGGAAAAAGCGGACGGAGACAGCATACGGCAGACCACGGTCCACATCAGTATCAACGGCAAGTATCTGGGAAGATACAGCTTCCACAACCAGTACCGTGAAGGCCTGCAGGAACTTTTCAGGAGCCTGTCTGCACACTATCGGATCAAGGTGCTGTCGGGCGACAATGAAGGAGAAAGGGAAACGTTGGAACAGCTGGTACCGCGGGGAACCGAACTGGTCTTCAACCAGAAGCCGGAACAGAAGCTCGACTTCATCAGGAAATTGCAGGAGGAAGGAAGGAACGTGATGATGATCGGCGACGGCCTGAACGATGCGGGCGCATTGGCACAAAGCAATGTAGGGATTTCGATCTCCGAGAACGTAAACGTGTTTTCACCTGCCTGCGATGCGATATTGGATGCCGGGGAATTCCGTCAGCTGCATTACTTCCTGAAGCTTTCGCACAAGGCCATTGCCACCATCAAGATGAGCTTTGTGCTGTCGCTCCTGTACAATGTCGTGGGATTGAGCTTTGCGGTTACGGGAAATCTGCTGCCGCTTGTTGCCGCCATCATCATGCCGTTGAGCACCATAACCATTGTGAGCTTCGTGACGCTGATGAGCAATTATTATGCGCGGAATTTGAAATAAGAAAGACACGGATTGCACCAATTTTCACCAATCATTCGTGGAAATTCGTGCAATCCGTGTCTACTAAGCAATAGTAATAAAGAATAGCAATAGATAATACCCGATTACTTCCTTTGTTCCTTCCGGATGTACTTCGCCACATCCACCATCGTGGCCACCCAGAGGTCCTTTTCCCTTTTCTTCAGGTAGTCCAGCAGCTTCTGGTGTTCTTCTTCGGCAACGTTCATCGGATGTTCGCCTCCGACACCGTGGAAGAGGAATACGATAAACGAACCCGCCTTTTCCGCCTCTTCAACCTGGGCAATCATCTTTTCTGCCGTGGAACCTTCGTGGCCGAAAGCATTGATGTCCGACAGGTTGACCGACTTCGCAGGCAGGTATGCTGATTGCACGCCCCTTGCTCCTGCAAAATCATCCTTCACGAGATCATAATACGGCTTGCCGCCAATCGTGAAATCACCGCAGGGATACGCAAAGGTCCGCTCCGTTTTGCCGTCGATGGCATACAGGAGCGTATTGGTCGTCTTGATTTCCCTCACCGCCCTTTCAACCGTGTAGCGGGAAAGATCGGTTTCCGCACCCACCCACTCGCGTCCAGGCAGGCTTCCGTCGCAGGGATGGTTCAGGGTATGGTTGCCCAGTTCGTGTCCGTTTTTCGCTGCCGTTCGCCACTCTTCCAGCCTATTGGAAACCACAGGTGCAGAACCAACGAGATAAAATGTTCCTTTTAGCCCTACGGCATCGAGTGCTGGAATCACTTTATCCAGGTGCACATTCAGGGCATCGTCATAAGTCAGGACGACCGCACATTTCTTGCCGTTCCAGTTGCGAGAGTTGTTTTGGGCATATCCCAGACTGGTTGCCAGAAGCAACAGGCTTGCTATTTTTAGTGTTTTTAGATTCATAAGTGCTATTTGTTCTTAACTTGTTTCAATTGCCTGCCAGTACCTGTAATCAATTATCTGCTTGTAGAAATCAAGAAGGGGCAATATCGTTCCTATCTTGTCCTCAAAACCAAGATAGAATCCAGTAATTATTTTAACCTCATTCTTCTCGGTTTTAGTTTCTATCCTTGGTTCAAACAAGTTGTCCCTGGCTATTTGCTCCAAACCTGTGGAGATTAAAATTTCTTCCAGATACTTCTTGAACCGTGGATGCTTGCATTCTACTTTCAAGATATTCCCCTTGGAAGAAAACAATCGGGAGAAATGACTCTTGTTCGTGATCAAGAACAATGGAACCCTTGCAGCTCCCAAGTTCACTTCCACTCTTGCTAAATTATGGTTGCCCAATTCATAGACCAGCTCTATCGTATGGCCTTTGTACTCATGGAATAATTCATAAAGGGAAACTGGAACCCTTGAACCACCAGCAGCAAATTTTTCGTGCACGACGTTTGTCTTGCAATTTTCAAGCGTACCTTCCAGCCGGATGAAATAATTTTCAATCATGCCTTTGTTTGTCTTCTTTTAATCTTCCCATTCGTCTCCGCAATAATCGTTGTAGAAATAGACCACCTTTTCAATGTCCTTGGCTTTCAGCTTCCTTGCTTTGATTTTCTCTTGCAGGGCAGGACAGTCGGCGAAATAGCGCAGGGCCCGGCTCTTGAAACTGAACTCCAAGTCGGTGGCAAAGGGTTCGTTTTTTCGTTTCACGTAATAGAGTGTTTCATAGCCTGGACGGGCAATCGGCAAGATCGTAAGTGGTGAAGCTGTACTGATACCTGCTCCCACGCCCATCTGGACACCATATTTGAATCTCTTGTAGAGCGAGAGACTTCCTTCCTCCAGCACCTCCATGATAACAGGGTCCTTATCATCGGCAGGCTTGATGTATTCGTACTTTTCAGAGAAGCCATAGGCGGAAAAGACCAAGGACCTTACCATATCGTGCCCCCACTCGCTTACCTCCTCTTCTTTGGTTACCCGGAAATGGATTTTCCCTTTCTTGATCTCACCGAAACCTTCAATCGAGGTACTGTCGTTGAAATAGATGATGGCTTCTCTTTCTTGTCCGAAGGAAGAAAAGGCAAGAAATAGAAAGAAAACTGCAAATAATTTTTTGTTCATCTTGGTGCGTGATAATGGCTACTCGCAGTTGCCTTCTATGTCACACGATCCTCCTTGTGCGACATCCAGTTTCGTGATCGGGTTTTGTTGCTTGTATTCGCCGTAAGATTGTTCAAGGGCTTGCAGGAAAGCCTGTGGCGGCTGTGCTCCCGATACGGCATATTTCCTGTCGAAGACAAAAAACGGTACGCCCGTCACGCCAATGGCTCTTGCTTCTGCTATGTCCTGGTTTGCCTTTTCGGCATATTGATCGTCGGTGAACGCCTGTTGTGCCTCTTGCGGATCGAGCCCTATTTCTTCGGCCAAGGCCGTCAGGACTTCGAGGTTCGCAAGGTCTTTCCCCTCCGTGAAGTAGGCCTTGAAGAGGACTTCTTCTGCCCGGTCGCCCAGTTGTCTCGTCTTGGCGTATTGGATGAGCTGGTGTGCCTTGAAGGAATTCACCGTCACGCATTGCTCCAGGTGGAAGTCCAGGCCTGCCTGGCGGGCAGTGTCGGTTACCTGCTGGAACATTCCCTTGACCTGCTCTGCCGGAAATCCTTTCCGCTTGGCGAGGTATTCCGAGTGGCTCTCGGTGGCCGTTTCCGGAAGGGACGGATCAAGCTGGAAGCTTTTCCATTCTATTTCTATGCTCCCCGCTTCGGGGAACCGGGACAAGGCGGCCTCGATGTTGCGTTTTCCGATGTAACAGAAGGGACACATCACGTCGCTCCATATTTCTACTTTCATTTTTACTTTTTTAATGATACGAAGTTATGAAAAAAAGGGGCAATCTAGTACGGCTCTTGCAAGTGCCAACTTTTATTTTTGAAGCAGGATGGTTGGGGGTGAGTCTATAGTGTGTCTATAATGAGTCTATAGTGAGTCTATAAAAACAGGTTATTTTATAGACTCACTATAAAGGTATTGTCTAGTGATTGTAGAGTTATGGGGAAGGAAGGTCCAAGGAAGCTGTAGGCTAGTACGTTGGCTTTATTTTCGGCTTTTATGAAAAACCTTAAGGTGGGGATATATGGATGATGTACTTTGTGGGCACGAGCAAGATGCTCGCGCTAGCAGTAGGAATCATTATTAAATCCCCTGGTTTGAAATAATACCTGTCAACCTGCGTTTACTTTTTACACAAACACCCAAAAACAGCATATCTTATGTTTTCAACCTTGAAAAAATATTTCTATTTTGTCTTAGCAATAACTATAGCTTCTTGCGGAAGCCAAAAAGAAAAAAGTAAATCTACCGCAGTCAATACTTATCCTAATTGGAAATATGAAAAAAGCAGGAAATCCTTTCGCGGAACATTGGACAGCCAGCAATATCTTGATACAAAAGCCGCCCTTGAAAAAGAATTGAACGTAAAGATTCCTGCAGGCAAATCGATCCTGATTCATTTTGACCAGAAGGCTCCAAATTGTATTAACGTACGCTTCAACGACAATCAAAATTCAAAAATTATTGGCACAGGTCATTCCTTATCTGATGAGGAAAGTGTAAAATATAATGTCGAAGAATTTTCAGTTTACACGGCAGATTCTTTTTTCGCTAAAAAATTCGAAGCCAATAAAAAATTCAGACTGGACGCTGGTTATTTTTCTACAAACATCTTTACACTTCAGGAAAACTGTGCTGCCTTTTATATCTTAAAACCGAATGGTAAACATATTACCTATTATGGAGAAGATTATTTTTCGGAAGTGAAGGATTTTTTTGAAAAGAAATAAAATATGAAAAACAGGTTTTCCATTTAGGGTATTTATCATCCGCTAGCGCGAGCATCTTGCTCGTGCCCACAAAATCAAACAACCAAACGGCAAATTAATTATATTGCCGTTTTTTTATTATATGAGCAGGAAATATAAATTTGGAGAAAAGGAAGGCGCTTACTTTGTTTCGTTTGCAACTGTAAACTGGATAGATGTGTTTACTAGGGATACTTATTTTTCCATAATTACAACTTCGTTAGCCTATTGCAGAAAGGAAAAAGGAATGGAGGTTTACGGATATTGCATAATGCCGAGCCACGTACATTTAATTTTTCGATCATCATTGGGCGATCCATCAGGCTTGATGCGTGACTTTAAGGGATACACTCCCAGAAAATTACTCAAGGCCATCGAAGAAAATCAGCAGGAAAGCAGGAAGGAATGGTTGCTTTGGATGTTTGAAAGGGCTGGATTGAAAAACAGCAATGTCAAGCAGAAGCAGTTTTGGCAACAACATAATCAGCCAATAGAAATCTGGTCGTTGAAAGTGTTTGAACAGAAATTAAATTACATCCATCAGAATCCTGTTGAAGCTGGTTTTGTTACGGATCCAATTGATTGGAAATACAGCAGTGCTAGAAATTATGGCAATAATGACCAGACGGTTTTGGAAATAGATTTGAATTAATGATGGGCACGAGCAAGATGCTCGCGCCAGCTGAAGGATTCTTCCAAAACACATCATAAAAAAAATCTCCGAAATTTCTTCCCGAGGTTTTAATAGAAATACTTAACAAAATCTTTATTTCTTAATAATCTTGATGGTCCTGGCCTGATTTTCGGAAATCAGCTTTACCATATACGTTCCGCTTGACAGGAAATACATATCCAGTACGGTTACAGCAAACAACTAAACGGCAAATTAAGTATCTTGCCGTTTTTATTGCTGGAATCCTAAACAGGAAATATGACTTTGGAGAAAAGGAAGGTGCTTACTTTGTTTCCTTTGCAATTGGAATAGAAACTTTAGATCAAGTCCTCTTTTTGTGGCAGGGCTATTTTACGAGATTCTCCTTTGTCGAAATGACAAGGTTGAGGGAAGATAAGATTGGAATCATTTGGATTAAATGGTGGACACGAACAAGATGCTCAAACCAGTAAAAAGTTTGTCGGGTCCTCAAAGAAGGAATTGCTTGCGCTTTTAAACTTAATTGTATAAATATGAAAAAAATTAAAATAATCACGGTTCTGATGGCTTTTGGATTGCTCAGTTCTTGTGCCTTAAAACCTATTGCGTCGGACTATACGTTTATCAAGACCGATTTGGAACACGTTGATTTGAATCAATTGGGGAATGGGAATGTCTTGATTTACAATGGCGCCAACATCTTGCACAAGATGGACAATACTGCCCGCTTGAACATTTGGCTGGACCAGAAACCGATGGGACAGATCCGGCCAAGCGAATATGTAATCGTAAACCTCGGCAAGGGGGAACATCTTTTTAAACTTTTGCATATTGACATGGTCAATATGCGAAGTGAACACAAGGTCGAGATCAACGATGCTACCAAGATCATCAAGATCAAACCGACCCTGACTTCCAACAAATTAGAAGTGACGAATGAACTGCCTTCCAATTTTGAGAAGTTTAAATATGCCGCCAAGAGATAATTCAAATTCAACAACAAGACGGATTGGGACATTCAACAACTAAAAATATACCCTAACAATGAAAAAAATCAACATCCTCCTATTCTTTATTTTTTTGGCTTTAGCATCCTGCAGTGGTTCTGATACCTATCAGGGAAAATGGAAGGCTACGGACGCAGAAGGAAAGCAGCTGGAAATTAATTTTGAAGGAAAAAGCTTTACGGTCAAGGATGCATCAGGAAATTCAAATACCTATGCGTACTCGCAAAATTCGTATAAATATGAAAATTCGATAGTGATTTATGGCATCCAGCTTTCGGATGGACGTTCCTATCAGATTGTGTTCCCAAAGAACGACGATGAGGGCGTGGCCTTGCTTAAGGAAGAAAGTGGCAATCTGATCTACGTCATGGGCCGGACGGCTTATTTGAAGTACGAGGATGTGTATGGGTTGAATGCAGGGCATTAACTGGTCGCTGTATAAAATTTGCCAATAGAAACCATTTTTACCCAATAGCAGCTTATGAATCATTTTTAAATCCCCTGGCTTGAGAATAACATCAATCAATCTGCGTTTACTTTTTCTCCAAAACCCAAAAACAGTACACTTGTACTTTCAACGCTACCGCAGTCAATACCTATCCCAATTGGAAGTGTACAAAAAACAGGAAAGCTTTCCGCGAAACATTGGACAGTCAGCAATATCTTGATCCAAAAATCGCTCTTGAAAAAGAGTTAACGTAAAGATACCCGAGGGTGAACCGATCCTGGTCCATTTTGACCAGAAAGCCCACAGTTGTGATTGAGAAAAGTAGACTTTTGAAATAAAAATGAGAAGTGACAAACCTAAAATCCAAACCTTTATGATTATGCAACCTTTTCTAAAATTTATAGCAGTGGCATTGATCAGTTGTCAGGCCATATCCGGGCAAAGGCTTTCCATTCCTGAAAATTATACAATTGTAGACTCGATTAGAGGTGATTTAAACAAGGATGGAATTGACGAATTGGTAGTAGCCTACACTACTGCAGTGGAAAATGAGGAAACCTTGGAAAGTGTGCCAAGGGAACTGATCATCTACCAAAAGGAGGGCAACGCATGGGTGATTTGGAAAAAATCGACAAAAGCCCTTTATGGAAGTCGTGACGGCGGGATGATGGGAGATCCTTTTGGAGAAATTGAAATTAAAAAAGGCCTCTTGTTGATAAGCCAGAATGGCGGAAGCAGTTGGAAATGGGGACATACAGATACCTATCGGTACCAGGAGGGAGCATTTTACCTGATTGGCTATTCGAGCAATTATGGCAAACCTTGCGAATATTGGACTGATGTTGATTTCAATTTATCAACAGGAAAAATGATGGTGAAAAAAGAATATGAAAACTGTGAAGCTGACGATGAGCAAGAAATCTATAAGCGGGAAAATGAAACAATCTATAAGAAAGGATTAAGAATTACCCTGGAAAACAGAAATGAGAAGGAACTAAAAATAGTGACCCAAAAATACAAGCATGAAATCTATATTGCCACAGGGAGTGAGTAACTTTGTGGACGGAACAAAACAATACTGCGTGAATAACATGGGATTCATATAAACGTGGGATCAAGGTAATCAACGAACAAGCAATGGACAACAAGGAAACTACACTGACGAATATAGAACCACTCATTGGCTACTTCAATAGGCTTATTCCGTTGAGCAAGGAGGAAGCAGTATTCGTTACCGAAATCTTTAAACCGCGGCTCTATCGCAAGCGTCAATATGTGTTGCAGGAAGGGGACGTATGCAATCAGTTCAGCTTTATCGTACGCGGCTGCCTGAGGATGTATAAGGTGGACAAAAAAGGAAACCTCCATATCATCCAGTTTGCAGTAGAAAATTGGTGGCTGGTTGATATTGGGAGCTTTCATGGCAGAAAACCTTCCGGACTGAATATTGATGCCTTGGAAGATACGATGGTCCTGCAGATCAGCTACGAGGACCTGATTGCACTCTATATCCGTTTTCCAAAGTTTGACAGGATATTCAGGGTACTGATCGAAAACAGTTTCATCACGCTGCAGAACAGGTTGCTGCAAAATATAAGCTCCACGGCCGAGGAACGCTACCTTTCCTTTATGGAAATGTACGCCGATTTGGCAAACCGCCTGCCACAGACCCAGGTGGCTTCCTTTCTGGGAATCACCCCCGAGTTTCTGAGCCGGTTGAGAAATCGTCAGACGAAATCAAAGCCTTGAGCTAGCACAATCTTAAACCAGATCAATACTATTTCTTGATGCAGTTCATTGGAGCGGTGCTTCTTCCCTTCGGACATTTGCAATATCAATTAATCTTTTAAAAGAAATAGTTATGGTAAATTCAAAAATAGCCGTTATCGGCTTGGGAAACATCGGACAGGCAATAGGCAGCAATCTGGCAAGATCCAATCGTGACTTTATTGCAGCAGATAGAAATACAGCAAAAGCGGAAGAGCTTGCTGCAAATTGGGGAACATCCGCAGTGGCAAGCGACATACCAAATGCCGTGAAAGATGCAGATGTGGTAATCTTGTCCATTCCATTCGAGGCAATAGGCGCATTCCTTGATACATATGCTGCAGACCTCGAAGGCAAGATCATCGTTGACCCTTCCAATCCCATCCCACCAGACGCTGGTGGCGGTTTCAAAAAAATCATAGGGGAAAAAGAATCTGCAGGAGAAATCAATGCAACTTTTCTTCCCAGAAATGCAAAATTAGCAAAAGCCCTGGGTACCTTGGGAGCCGCCTCGTTGACCGCTGCCGCCTACCAGGCTCCTGAAAAATCTGTCTTGTTCTATGCAACCAACGATTCCGCTATCAACAGCACCATTGAAGAATTGATTTCAGACAATGGTTTTGACGGGGTGCGTGTTGGCGGATTGGATCAATCCATAAGGATAGAAGTATTTGGCGACCTGCATGAATTTGGCGCCCTGGGCAAAACGGTAACACGTACGGAAGCTGAAGACAAGATCTGATTTTATAACCCTTAAACAATTCAAAGTGATTTTAAACAGGATTATACCACTGGTACTGTTGGCACTCCCTTTCAATTCAAGCGCGCAGACCATACGATTTGAAGGCCGGGAATTTGAAATTTCCAATGCAAAAGCTTCGGTAGTTGATTTCAATGGCGAGAAAGTACTAAAGATGGAACGTGATTTAAAGCAATTGCCTTTTGATGCGGACCGTTTGGAAGAAACGGTCGACGAGCCCTTCTTTGCCAAACTGAAAGGACTGGATTTTCAAGATGGCGTTATTGAAGTGAAAATGCTGAGCCAGATCCAAGAACCATCTCCTTTTCAGTTCGCACAGGGATTCATAGGACTGGCATTCCGGATCGCCGATGACAATTCGGCTTACGAATCCATCTACCTGAGGCCCAAGGTTGGGCGGTCGGACAATCAATCCCACAGGAACAAGGCAGTGCAATATTACGCCTATCCGGATTATAAATTTGAGAAACTGAGAAAACAAGCCTCCGGAATGTACGAGACAACGGCCCCGGTCGGACTCAATGAATGGATCACAATGCGCATAGAAGTGAAGGCTGGAAAGGCACATATGTTCATCAATGATACCCAGTACTCAACTTTTGTGGTGGACAAGATGCTGGGCAATACCACGCGGGGTGCGGTTGCCTTGTGGGTAGACATCGGAACAATCGGCTATTTTAAAGACCTGAAGATCATCCAACAACCCAACTGATACAATAACGATAAACATGGATACAGCAGCAACCATTACCAACGTCATCTTGATGCATCATCTCACTGCTTTTGGTGAAAACAATCATGATGAAATAATGAAAGACTATGATGAGGAATCGGAAATTCTTACCCTTGATGGCTCCATAAAAGGCCTGAAGGCCATAGGTGCATTTTTCACCCAGATGTTTGTCATGATTCCCAAGGGATGCTTTTTCGAAATGAAGAAACTTTCAGTCACGGATCATGTGGCGCATATCATTTGGGCAAGCAAATCAGATGTCGTTTCTATTCCCTTTGGCACAGATACCTTTATAATCGAAGACGGCAAGATCAAAGTACATACCGTTGCCTTTACGGCGCTCTAGTTTGTAAAGTACTATTTGTAAAGATGGAAAAAGCAGGAACAATGTTCCTGCTTTTTGCTGTTTATGGTTTCCAGTAATCCTCGCCCCTACGATTGTAAAAAAGCACTGAACCCTGAATGATTGCAAAGTATCCGGACAACGAACATTGATTATAAATCCGTCCAATCGGGTTTCATTAATATTTCCTATCTTTGCTGCCTGCTATACCATATCTAAATATTATCCAAGTCTCCAAGACAAGCTCGTAAAAATGAGCAAGCGGCGTATGGGCTCTCCTGATTCCTTGCTGCGCAGATAATATTATCCCCTCATTTCAACAAATTACAAACAACAGCAATTGATCCTGGATTGATTGCCGCATCACTTTGCAATGCATCCGCATTTCAAGAAGTGGTGTCAACACCATATTAAAAATGAAGAGCAGATCACTAATAAGCAGCAACATAGAAGATTTTTACAATAAGGCCTCCGAAGAAACCAGGCTTGAGAAAGGCATGGGCGTATTTGAATTTGAAAGGATCAAGGCACTCCTAGAAAAACACCTGGCCTGTTTTCCTTCAAGAATAATCGATGTCGGAGGAGGCACCGGAAAATATTCGGAATGGCTTGCCAGGAAAGGACACCAGGTGCATCTGGTAGAACCGATTCCCAAACACATCAGGATCGCCCAGGGCCGTGCCAATAAACTAAAGAACAAATTTTTAGTCCACCCGGGTGAAGCGCGAAAATTGGAATTTCCGGATAATTATGCAGACTTGATAATCTTACACGGCCCCCTTTACCATCTTCAAGCAAAAGAAGACAGGTACCTCGCAATTTCCGAAGCCAGGCGCGTCCTGAAAGACAACGGCATCCTATTGGGCTTTGCCATAAATTACACGGCATCGACCTTGGCAGGACTCTTGAATGGCCTGATCCACAAGAAACCATTCTTTGAAATGTGCAAGGAAGAACTGGCAACCGGAATACACGATCAACCTGATGATTTTCCCTGGCTCCTGGCCGAAGCCTACTACCACAAGCCGGAACAACTTAGAAACGAATTTGTGCATCAGGAACTGGCCTACCTTGACACTTATGCGGTTGAGGGAATAGCCTGGCTGGACAAGGATTATTTCAGCAACATGCAGAACGAATCAAGGAAAAAAACCTTGACCGAGCTCCTGCACATCACGGAGAATGACAGCGGTCTCCTATCCCTTAGTCCACACATGATGATAGCCGTACAAAAACAAATGACCTATGATAAATAAAGAAACCTATTACAAGGCCTTGATGGAAAACAATGGCCGGTTGAATGAAATCGACCTCGGCCAAAAAATCGGGCTTGAGGAAGAGGAAACAAGACAGGTCATCGTACAGCTCTTGTCCGAATACAAAATTGAATATGTTGAAAACAGGGCCTGCAGTTATGCCATTGTAAAGTACCGAAAAGGAAAACAATCCTGCCCGTGTCCAAAATAGTAAACAACAAAACGGCAAATATTAATTATATTGCCGTTTTTTATAAACAGAAAACAACTTATCCCTGAACACCATGACCCTGATTGCCATCTTCTTCCCTTTCATCTCCTTTATGTTTCGAGGCAGGATACTTACCGGAATACTCTGCCTGATCCTGCAGATCACGCTCATCGGATGGATCCCGGCGGCGATATGGGCCGTCATCTCCCTGCAGAATGCCCGCGCCGATAGGCGAAACAACAAGCTCATTAGGACCCTGAAAGGAAGCAGATGAGAAACAGGAGGAGGATTACAGCCTTTTGGCAGGATTTTCAGCGCCAACATCCCGAGTATATGGCTTTGGAGGAGCCCCAATCCTTTTACTTTTGTGCGAACAAGAAAGACGCAGACGAATGCGCCCGATTGGTGGTTCGCAAAGAGAAGCAGGCAACTTCTCCTTCCCTTTGGTGGTTTGGCAAGAACAATGAACCGCTTCCTGAAATTGGCACCTTGGCAATTGTAACGGATTGGGAAGGTCAACCAAAAGCGATCATTAAAACAACAAGGATAGAAATCGTTCCCTTTAAAGCTATCACTCCTGAACATGCTTTCATAGAAGGGGAAGGTGACAAAAGCCTGGACTATTGGAAAAGGGTTCATTGGGAGTATTACGCAAACGAAATGAAAGCGTTTGACGAGCATCCGGATGAGGAAATGGAAATTGCCTGCGAGTATTTTGAAACCATATGGGGTGATGAAACAACAGATGCATCCCTGAATGCCAAACCCTGAATCATTTGACCCAACCTTTAAAACTTATAGGATGAAAAAGACCTTGATCGTGTTTATTGCCTTATGCGGTTGGTTTGCAATAGCAGCCCAATATTTCTTGATGCTGGAAAACAAGGTCACCTCCTTGGGCGAAATGACCATCAGGTTTTTCAGTTTCTTTACCATTTTAACGAACCTGCTTGTTGCAATATACTTTAGTTCCTTGGCATTCAGCGTTGGGTTCTTAGAAAAAAAAGGAATAGGAACCGCTGCAACAATTTACATCTTCATAGTGGGGCTTGTCTATCAAATTGTCTTGCGAAAAACCTGGCAGCCCGAAGGCCTGCAGCTGATTGTCAATGAGATGCTGCATTCTGTAATTCCTGTCCTGGCACTTGTGTTCTGGATCTCCTTTGATTCCAAAAAAGCCGAATACAAACAGATATTGGGCTGGTCCGTTTATCCACTTGTCTACCTGTTTTTCATACTTTACAGGGGCAGTTTCTCTAATTTTTACCCTTATCCGTTCGTGGATGTCAGCAGTATAGGCCTCATGGATACGCTTGAAAACTCCCTGCTCATTCTTTTATTGTTCTTCCTGGTATCGTTCCTATTTGTGTTTGCTGGCAAGCGTCTGGCAAGCATCAGGACAATGAAAGCTAAATAAGATTATCATGCAAAGACGAAGCAACAATGGCACAACCAAGAAATCTCCTCCCGGCTCTTATCCTATGAAAAAGCTTCCGATTTATCTCCTGGCATTGTTTTTTGCCTCTTGTGACAAGTCCTATACGGTGGTTGATGACGAACATTTCAGAACACTGTCCATACAAGATACCTTATTGCACAACAAGAAGGTACTGGTGCTGCAGGTTGGTGATTCTGTTTCGGATGCCTATCCCCACCTGCTGGTGAAATCCAATCGGTCAAATACCAACTACCTTTTTAACGAAGATTGCGAGCTGCGGAATGATTCCATCATGCTGTCCTATGCTCCTGCGTTTGTCTATGATGATGAGGGAGGATTCCGAAAAAATGGCATCTGGGTACATACTACCTTCTACAGGGAAGGAACCTTTCCATTTACGAGAAAAGGGATGCGGTTCAGCGTTGATTCGGTTCCTCAAAATTGGAACAAGGCCTTGCCAAGGAAAGAAGGCATCTATTTTTACAGGAAGAATTCCCTGTCGCTTGTTGCAACCGAACAATCGGAGGAAGAATTCAAGAAAAGGGAAATGGACGGTTTTTATTTTATTCCCAACAAGGGAAGGTTGTTTGACAAGATCAACATCAATGAATTGAAATAAAGGGTTTTGACAACGGCAGCTACCGCAAAGTTGCAAGTCCCTTTGGTGTAATCATTTTCATTTGTCCTTCGCAGGGTTTTGCCCATGCAGTACCATTTCTTTTTCATAAATTTGCCATGACCCTGCCGGAAAGGCTGGTTTGATGCAACCGCCACCAGGCGATTGCCCCATAAGCAAACAAAAAACACCCCTACAAGAATGAACAAGACGTTAACCTTGGGACTGCTGCTCCTTTTCTGCCTTGCTGCTAATGCCCAAAAAGGATTCAAGATTACCGGAACCTTGAGAGGATTTGAGGACCATGCCCTTGTAAAAGTGCAAAGGGAAAACATCACACTGGACAGCTGCTATCTGAAAGAAGGGAAGTTCCAGCTGAAGGGGACCTTTGAGCAATCGCCCTCCCCGGTCTACCTGATCATCATGAACAAGGAGGATTTCGTCTACACGTTCCTCTTCCTGGGAAATGAGAACATAACCGTTGATGCCCGCCTTGAAGATTTTCCGTATGATGTCAGCACCAAGGGTTCCAAATACGATGCCATGCGGTATGAGCATGTCCAGCTTGAAAAGGAACTGAACATAAAGCGCAGGCTGCTCCTGGACGAGATGTTCCTGCTCAGGGAACAGGGAAAATGGAACGACAGCCTGCAGAAGGCCTACTGGGGAAAAGCGGATCCTGTCGGGAAAATCACCCTCGTTGATACCGGACTGGACAAGATCAGGGATGCCTTTATTGATGCGCATTTCAATTCCCCATACGGCTTGCACCTTCTGGGAACCTACAAGACCGAACTTCCGCCCGCAAAGGTCTTGAGCCTTATGGAACAACTCAGCCCCGCACTCAAGGCAACGGCCGAGGCAAAATCCATTGATTCGCATTTGAAAAATCCGGACCTGCAGATCGGACAAAAATACTATGACTTTGCTGCCTTTGACAACACGGGCAAGAAGGTGAAGTTTTCAGATCATTTCAACTCACGGTACGTCCTGCTGGATTTTTCTACAGTCTACTGCGGATGGTGCCTCAAGGCAATTCCGGACCTGGAAAAGATCAAGGGCTTCCAAAAGGAAAAATTGGAGATCGTGACCTTCTATGTCGACCAGAACCCGAAAGGATTTCAAAGCCTGGTGGACAAGCACCACAAGGACTGGAAGGTCCTCTGGGACAAGGAAGGCCGATTAAGCGATACCTACGCCAAATACAAGGTTTTTGGCACCCCGGTCTTCTACCTTTTTGGCCCGGATGGCCGTCTGGTGCAGAAGTTTGACGGCTATTCCGAAGACCTGGCGGAACAGATTGAAAAGGAGATAGGCAAATAAATACTGCCTCCCCGCTGTTTGAAGGTTGTTGTTTGGGATTTGGAAATTGGATTTTTTTACGTAATTTGGTTGATCTGGTGAAGCTTCCGGGAAGTAAGCCAGAAGATCATTATTTCAATATACAAATCATTAAACAGATTTAGATCATGCAACCAGAATTTGAAGCAGGAGTCAATATCGCAATCAAGATCCCAAAAGGCAAGTACGAACAGACTGTCGCCTTTTATCGGGAGGTACTGCAACTACAAGTGGAAGAAAAACCTATTGCCAATCCTACCATTTCAAGGACGCATCGGGTGCAATTCGGCGCCAATGTGATCTGGCTGGACTGTGTGGACAATTACACCCATTCCGAAACCTGGCTGCAGCTGACCGTGCCGGATGTGGCAAAGGCAACCGACTATTTGAAATCAAATGGAATTGACACTTGCGACGAAATTGAGGAATTGCCTGATAACATGCACTGGATAATGGATCCTGCGGGCACTGTATTTAACCTGCAACAACGCTGAAACCATGATGGAAGATGCCCACAAGAAAACACTAACCGAAGCAAACGCGGCAGTCACTGCTGGCGATTACGAGGGATTCCTTTCATTCTGCACGGACGATACCGAATGGGACTTTGTAGGCGACAGGATCCTGACAGGAAAGGAAGCGGTCCGGAAGTATATGGCCGCAACCTACATCGAGCCTCCAACGTTCAAGGTGGAACACTTGATTGCCGAGGGTGAATTGGTCACCGCAACAGGAACCATCAGCCTGAAGGATGTGGATGGGAAGACAACCAATTATCAATACTGCGACATCTGGCGCTTCCGCCATGGTAAGATGGCCGCATTAAAGGCTTTTGTGATTGAGGAAAACGGGGATGAAAAATAATTTACAGTGGGCTGTCCCATTTGTATGAAATTTATTATTTTAGCATAGCTGGAGCAGCTTTCTAAAACCGTGCCCTTGTGTACATTATGTTCCGGCTACCCAAAAGAAGATTAATTTAATTATCCCTACTCATGAAACACTTTTTACTACTTCTTGTATTGTTGGCTTTTCAAAATGATACTGCAACGGATTACAATTTATTGGTGGGCTCCTGGAAGCAGAAGGCGTTTGCAAATACGGCAGATACCGGAATCTTTACCTTCAATCCGGACAGCACTGCAACGCTAGAGATGAGAAAGGCAGGAAGCGATGAATTTATCGGCAGCCTGGAAGGGCGCTACAGCATTGACAGGAAGCAAAACAGGCTGTCCATGAACATTATGGGCAGGGCGAAAATATTCAGCATCCTCAAGCTTGAATCACAAGTATTGACGCTCAAGAATATTTCCGAGAACAAGGATCCTCAGACTTTTGAGCGTCTTGATGAAAAAAAATAGTTCCAGCCTGGAAACAGGAAACCTTATGACCGCAAAACTACTTTGCGGTTTTTTTATTCTCCCACTGGCTTTTACGCTACTTCCCGAAAATCTCCTTGCGGTGCTCGATACCCCATTCTGCAAGATTTGCAATCATGGGCTTCAGTGTCTGCCCGTAATCGGTCAGCTCATATTGCACGGTAACAGGCTGCGTATCCAGGACCGTTCGGCTTACAAGCTTGTTTAGTTCCATATCCTTTAATTCCCTGCTGAGCATCTTGCCGGAGATGCCATAGACCTCCTTTAGAAGCTCCGAATATCTTTTGGGCCCGAAACAAAGCGAGGCAACGATGGATACTTTCCATTTGCCTCCCAGGACATGCATGGCATCGTGTACGGCCATGATGGTCCTTTTGCATTCGTGAATTTCCGGCAATCCTTCGACAGGCTTTGTTGTTACCTCCATGTTACTATTACTTTTTGATACCAGGTGACAAAAGTAAACAAATATTTTGGAGCTTTGTGCCTTACTAAACAAACATTGATCATGGATTTGATAAAAAGTCTCAACTGGCGCTATGCCGCCAAGAAATTCAGCAGCAGGAAGGTAGATGCTGCCAAGATAGAACAAATTGTGGAGGCCATCAACCTTACCGCCTCCTCTTGCGGGATACAACCTTACCGCCTGTTCGTAGTGGAAAACCCTGACATCAGGAAAAAGCTGGGCGAAGGTTCCTTCAACACGCAGATAGCGGAGGCACCGCATTTATTAGTGTTTGCCGCATTCGACAAATTGACACACGAGCACATTGACACTTATATCAACTATGTGGCAGAAGTCAGAAGCATGCCCGTTGAAGGCCTGGCGGATTTTAAAAATGCAATGGTGGGAGGTCTGCTTGGCCGTACCGACGAGTATAATTTCCATTGGGCCGCGAAGCAGGCGTACATCGGACTGGGCACGGCACTTATAGCGGCTGCCGATCTGGAGGTGGATGCCACGCCTATGGAAGGTTTTGATTCGGAACAGGTTGACCGTATCCTGGGGCTTCCTGAAAAGGGACTGAAAAGCGTGGTCCTGCTTTCGCTGGGCTATCGCGATGCCGAAAATGATTATTACGCCAACCTGAAGAAGGTTCGATTGCCAAAAGAAGAATTTGCCACTGAAATCATCTGATTCCTCACGCCGTCACGAACATCTTGCTGAAAACCGAAATACCATGGGTACAAGATTGCAGGGCAAGATGTTCGTGCCTGCCGAGGAAAACCTATTCAATAGGCAAGCAGCGATTGCGACAGCCAACAAGCAGGAAACTCCAAATCATTCAAGGTTTATTTGTATTTTTAGGGCATAATTCAAGATATGTTCCAAGCATTATTTCAGCATATAAAACGCTACAACGATGGATAATAAAATAAAAATAATTGAAAAAAGTGAGGGAGAAGCCTTGGCAATTGCAGGTGGCAATTACAGGATTGTACTATCCGGCAAGGAGACACAGGGCAACTATGCCGTGATTGAAATGGTGGTTCCACCCGGTGGTGGCCCGCCACCCCATTCGCATCCCAATACCCAGGAAATGTTTCACGTATTGGAAGGCGAGGTTGAATTCAAGACAGAATCTGGAAGGCGCATTGTGGGCAAGGACGGCTTTGTAAATATTCCGCTTGGCGGAGCGGTACATTGCTTCAAGAATATTTCTGACAAACAAGCAAGGTTGCTTTGCACGGTTGTTCCGGCAGGTCTTGATGATCTTTTTCATGAAATAGGCACTCCTGTCGCCCTCGGCCAGATGCTTCCAGTTCCGGAAATGAACGAGGAGCGAAAGCGATTCCTTCAAGAAATTGACCTTAAATACGGTCAGAAAACTTTTCCTCCTGACTTTTTGGATTGAAGGAACACTCTAATCTAAATCTTAAACCCGCAATGTCCTTGCGGGTTTTTTTATGCTTTTTCTTTTAGAAAGGAAGGTTCCTTATGTGGAGTTGCCGTTTTATTTGTTTGCTCTGCCCTCTTTTCTTTTCCTTATTTTAAACTTTTCTTAATCTATTATTTACATAGATTTAGGCGGATAAAATATCCTACAGCCTTGAGCGATTTTCTATCCCTAAAATTTGAGTTCTGTCCCAGATATTTTAAATGCTAATGGCAATCTACGACTTTTGGCGTACCCAAAGCAGGAAGTCGAAAATGCTTAAGAAAAAGAGTAGGCACAATCAAAAAAAAACAAAAACTATGTTTATTGACACTCATGGAGATAGGATTATCTCTCTTTCTTCTGTTAATTTCCCTGATTACTTTATCAGGCATTCTTCCTATCAAGGGTATATCAGTCCGATTACTACTGATGTGGACAAACAGGATGCGACGTTTATTGTGAGAAGAGATTTGCGCACTTTGTGGCAGGACAAATTCAACACAATTTCTTTGGAATCTATCAACTTCCTCGGGTATTTCTTAGTGGTACAGGATGGCTTGCTCAATCTGGTGAAAATTGATGCCGATTCGGATTATTCTTTGAAAGACAAGGCTTCTTTTGAGGTTTATGAAGAGGATGGTATTATTTCCTTGGGTACGGCTAAAGGCTTATGGGACCAAGATGGTGAACTTTATATCAGACACGAAAGTTATCGATTGAAGTTTGACAGGAAGGACGATTCGGCTGTTTTTGAACAGGACAGGAGGTTTAAGGTTGAAGAACCTCAATGGATTATTTATTAATTAAAAAAACATTTATCATGATAGAGAATTACTTTAAAAAGACAAAAGCATTATTGCTGCCTTTTATTCTCACTGTGTTATTTACTTTTAAGGCAAATGCTCAATGCCCTACCGGGACTGTTACTTTCACGACCCAAGCGCAGGTAGACCAGTTTGCTATTGATTACCCTAACTGTACCTCAATATCGGGAGCTTTACAAATTGGGCCACACATTTCTTTAGAACCCAGCAATATAACCGATCTTTCACCTTTAGCAGGTATTACTAATGTGAGTGGTAACTTATACATACAAAACAATGGTACTTTACAAAATGTTGATGGTTTGAACATTACAACAGTGGGTGGCTGGTTATATGTAGGTGGAGACAATTCTACCAATACGAATCTACAACTTACAAATCTAAATGGATTAAGCAGCTTGACAAGTGTAGCAGAGGATATTTATATAAGTTACAACCCTGTGTTAACTGATATTTCTGCCTTGCAAAACACAACATTTACACCTCTTGACGGTTATGGACTTACCATAATAAACAACCCAGCCCTTGCGGTTTGTAACCTACCGAACTTCTGTACTTACCTTGCCAATCCGGCCGGTGCATACCCAAGAGAAATCTCAGGCAATTCGGCAGAATGTGCGAATGTAGTTGCTGTAGCTGCGGCTTGTGGTATAACGCTGTGCTCTCCGGGGAATGTTACTTTGACCACACAGGCAGAAGTTGACCAGTTTGCGATTGACTATCCATTTTGTACACAAATCAATGGTGTTTTAACGATAGATGGTGATGACATAATTAATCTTGACGGCCTAAACAATATTGCAAGCGTAACTGCATATATGGCCATTCAAAATAATGCTTTACTAGAAAATGTAAACGGGTTAGAAAATATTACAACACTTGGTACTTCTCTTAGCATCATCAACAATCCAGTATTGTTACATATAAATGGCTTGACAGGTTTAAGCAGCATTGGCACAGAAATACAATTAGACAATAATGCTTTATTACAAAATATTAGCGGTTTAAGTAATGTTTCAGGAATTGGAGGGGGAATATGGATTACCTCAAACCCGCAATTGCAAACGCTGAATGGGTTGCAAAATATCCAGCAAGTGGGCGGAGATATTGAAATTGCAGGAAATGCCATATTAAATGATATCTCATTCCTACAAAATGTAGATCCTTTATCGATAGTTTCTTCCGGGACATACGGTTTAACCATCGTCAACAATCCCAATGTTTCGGTTTGTAACCTGCCTAATTTCTGTTCTTATCTTGCCAATCCTGTAGGTACACATCCTAGAAATATTAGTGGAAACTTAGCGGCATGTGTAAATGAACAGGCTGTGATAGAAGCATGCAGCCCTACCCCTGCAGGTGGTTGCTTGACTGTTACCTCAACTGTTCCGCAATTTCCCACCTCCACTTTTTCTCCACAGTGTACTGGAAGTCTAGAATCCATTACGCCAAGCAATAATGCTGAAACAGGAGAATATTCTAAAGTGTCGTTAATGGCAGGTGTTGCTTATACTTTTTCAAGTTCTGTTAACACTGATTATGTTACCATCAGCAATGAAGACGGGACGGTAATCTATACTTACGGAACTGCAAGTGCCACTTGGACGGCAACTGCTAACGAGGTGGTGCGTTTTTACATCCATCTGGACGATGAGTGCAACAGCAGTACTGCCTTCCGTACAAGAAGAGTGCAATGCAGTAATTTGAGCATTCCTGAAAGTACAGTATCCACCTTGTCTTTCTATCCAAATCCTGTAAAAAACGTCCTTAATTTCTCTGAGGAAGTTACTGATGTAAAAATTACAGATGTTTCGGGAAGAGCAGTCAAACAATTTTCCACTCCAGGAAAATCAGCAGATTTATCCAATCTTTCAAATGGCGTTTATATTGTATCGGCCACTACAGAAAACGGGGAGACAATTATCAAAAAAATCATAAAAGAGTAATTTATCTTTAGCTTATAAAGACTCTTTCAGGCTTAAGTCTGAAAGAGTCTTTTATTTTATATACCAGCGTAATTTATTTGCCAGATTTAGACTATAATTATTTGAAATCTATATCTTTGAAAAACAACATCCCAACCACAAAGTTTATGTTTTATAGACTTTTATTTTTATTCTTTCTCTTGATTCTTGGTCATCCTACAATGGCTCAGGATTTCTCTTGGCATAAAGGGTTGAAGGAAATTGACAGGCTTATCCTTTACAAGCAACTGGATCTGGCTCAAAAAAAAACAGACAGCTTATACCAAAAGTTAAACACTTCAAAGGAATGGAAAAAAAACAGACCATTGTGGCTTGAAATAAAATACCGGCAGGCACTGCTACTTGATGAACAGGGAAGCATGCCTACAGAACAGCTACAGATATTATTAGGAATAATAGATGAAGTAAAAGAGAAGGGCTTGCATTCATTGTCTTATCATATTTATCTGTTGATTGCCCTAAGCCATGAGAAGGCTGCACCCAAAGGTAACGACCATCGTCTGACAAAAGCCTATCTGGACAAAGCTTATACTGTCTACCGAGAAAACAACCTTGAGGAGCTCTACAGTACCTATTGTATCAGGAGGAGTTCTTATGAGAGACTTGTCAATGATTGGGAATCTTCCTATCATTTTGCCACACAGGCAGAGATTTATGCAAAACAATATAATAACACTAAAGATCTTAACGACGCCTATTTGCTATTAGGAAATTATTACTATTCAAAAAATGATTATGAGAGTACACTGAAATATGACTTTTTACGACTGAGAAATATCCATCAGCATAAATCAGATATAAGCATAGCTTCTCAATTGAATAACATTTCTAAGGTCTATCTTAAAATGAAAAATTATTCACAGGCTTTGAATTATAGTGATTCTGCTTATGCACATTATAAGAAATTGCCCGTGACGGAAAAACACATTCTGCCTAAATTACGGTCAAGCATATACGAAGCTGCGGGCAATACCGACTCTGCCTACTATTATTTCAAGCAATATCATATAGCTCAGCAAATTTTACAAAAGGAAGAAGATGCCGTAAAGACAAAAAAGATAGAGGAACACTATCAAAATGAAAAAAAAGAAGCTACTATAGAAAGTAAAAACCAGCAGCTTTTTTTCATTATTGTTTTACTTTCCTTAATTATTGGAGGAGCATTTTTACTTTACCTGAAAAACAGAAAAATCGACAAGCAAAACAAAACCATCAACAGGCAGTTGGTTGAACTTTCCAAAACCTTGGAACAAAAACAAATGCTGTTGTCTGAGCTGCAACACAGGGTAAAAAACAACCTGCAGCACGTCATCAGCATCTTGGAAATCCAGAAGGAATCTGTTGATTTCAATAATATTGACGAGCTTATCCGTGGCAACCAGAACCGAATCCACTCGATGGCATTGTTGCACAAGAAACTTAATGTTTCAGACAATGTGAATGATGTGGACTTGAAACGATACATCACCGAGCTCTCGGAATTGGTAAAGGAATCTTACGACAATCACAAAAAGAAAATCAGCCTGAACATCAAATGTGATGTTGATACAATTTCCATAGAAAAGGCCCTGCCTCTTGGCCTTATCATTACGGAACTCGTGAGCAATAGCATGAAGCATGCTTTCAAGAAACAAAATATAGGAATCATCACGATTGAGATATCCAAAAATGAAGCTGGAAATATCCTCTATTATGCAGACAACGGAATTGGCTTTGATTTTAACAAGGTAATTGAAAAGGGATTGGGACAGGAAATCATAAAGGGACTGATTGACCAACTCAGCGGAAATGTGGCAACCAAAAACAATAACGGTTTTGAACTGACTGTTTCTTTTAAATAATATACCATGGAACGAAAAACAATTTTACTGGTAGAGGATGATTTTCTCAACAGAAGGCTTTCTAAAAAAACATTGAGGGAAAATAATTTCAATATCCTGGAAGCGAAGAATGCCAAAGAAGCATTGGAAATACTTAAAAAGGAAACTGTTGACCTTGCCATTCTCGACATCAATCTGGGAGAAGACGAGCAGGATGGAATTACACTCGGTCAGCAGATCATTGATAAATTTTCCGTACCGTTTATCTATCTAACGGCTTATGACAACGCTGACATAATAGGCCGAGCCGTTTCAACCAAACCTTACTCCTATCTGACAAAGCCCTATAAAAGCGTTGACCTGATTACCTCGGTAGAAATTGCCATCAGGCAGTCGGCACATTTGCATAAATACAAGCCTTCTATCGTGGTAAAAGACGAAGATTACAGCTTGGTCCTTTCGCTTGAAGCCATCAACTACATAGAATCTGATGGAAATTATCTTCTTTTCCATACCGATAAAAAAATATACAAATCCCGTTCTACCATCAAGCAAGTATTGGAAATGCTTCCCGGAAGCACTTTTGTTCAAGTGCACAGGGCCTATGTGGTAAACAAGACCAAAATAGAAAAATTCAATTTGAAGAGTTTGATCATCAGCAATACTGAAATTCCCGTTTCTAAGAACTTTACAGATGGCATCATTTTATCCCGATAAACTGAAGCCAATCCAAATAATGGTAAATTGATGATTTAAATCATTTTGCTCCGCATAAATCTATTTCAACCTGTCCCACTCGGATAGGTTTTTTATTGCCTTAAATTCCTCCCTTCTCCCAACTTCCCTCTTCCCTCACCCAACATTTTCCCCGAGTATGACAAATATCATATTTTACCCCAAGCCCCAACCCTAACTTTGCTTACACAAATTAGAGGTATGAGTGTCATCTATGTATTAATCTCCATCAGCATCTTAGTGGCAATAGGCTTCTTTATCGCTTTTATCGCGGCGGTAAAGACAGGCCAGTACGATGACGACTACACGCCATCGGTCAGGATGCTTTTTGACGATGAGCTCAGGAAAGAACAACCAAAGCCAATACAAACAAAAGAAAAACAAGTTTAACCATGGAAATGCAACAATTTTATTACGACAACAAAATTGTAAAGAAGTTCATTTACGCTACCATCCTGTTCGGGGTAGTGGGAATGGCGGTTGGCCTACTGCTGGCCACCTTACTTTTGTTCCCCAACCTGACCGACGGCATATCGTGGTTGAGTTTCGGACGATTACGACCTTTACATACCAATGCCATCATCTTCGCCTTTGTAGGGAATGCGATGTTTGCGGGAATCTATTATTCGCTTCAGCGTTTGCTGAAAGCAAGGATGTTCAGCGATTTTCTGAGCAGCCTGCACTTCTGGGGGTGGCAATTGATTATCGTGGCCACAGCCATAACGTTGCCGATGGGCTACACCTCATCCAAGGAATACGCAGAAATGGAATGGCCGATAGACATCGCCATTGCCCTGATCTGGGTGGTGTTCGGGATCAACATGATTGGAACCATCATCAAGAGAAGGGAACGCCACCTGTATGTAGCCATCTGGTTTTACCTCGCCACGTTTGTAACGGTGGCGGTGCTGCACATCTTCAACAGCTTGTCGTTGCCGGTATCGGCTATGAAAAGTTACTCCGTTTATGCAGGAGTGCAAGATGCGTTGGTGCAATGGTGGTACGGGCACAATGCGGTTGCATTTTTCCTGACCACGCCTTTCCTGGGACTGATGTACTACTTTGTTCCGAAAGCGGCGAACCGTCCGGTATATTCCTACAGGCTTTCCATCATCCACTTTTGGTCATTGATTTTTATCTACATCTGGGCTGGACCCCATCATCTTTTATATTCTGCCTTACCGAATTGGGCCCAGAACTTGGGGGTTGTGTTCTCCATCATGCTGATTGCCCCGTCCTGGGGTGGTATGATCAACGGACTCCTGACCTTGAGAGGGGTTTGGGACAAAGTTCGAGTGGAACCCGTGTTAAAATTCTTCGTGGTAGCCATTACGGGTTATGGTATGGCAACATTTGAAGGCCCGATGCTTTCGCTAAAAAACGTAAATGCCATTGCGCACTTTACAGATTGGATCGTAGCCCACGTGCACGTTGGCGCCCTGGCTTGGAATGGTTTCTTGGCTTTTGGTATGATCTATTGGTTGATTCCGAGAATGACCAAAGGAGCTTTATATTCTACCAAATTGGCCAACTTCCATTTCTGGATTGGTACCCTGGGGATCATCATCTATACGCTTCCGATGTATGTGGCAGGTTTTGTCCAGGCTTCCATGTGGAAACAATTCAACCCGGACGGAACACTGATGTATGGCAACTTCTTGGAAACCGTTACCCAGATCATCCCGATGTATTGGATGAGGATGATAGGCGGCTGCATGTACATCTTTGGAATGTTTATCCTGGTGTACAACATTTACAAAACGATAAGAGCCAACAATACTATTGAAGATGAATTGGCGGAAGCACCTGAGTTGCAGAAAATCAGCAGCAGCCGAATCAAAGGGGAGAAATTCCACCCCTGGTTGGAAAGAAAACCCATCCAATTAACGATCCTGGCCACGGTTGCCATCCTTATCGGTGGTGCGATACAGATCATCCCTACGCTGATGGTGGATTCCAATATTCCGACCATTGCAAGCGTGAAGCCTTATACTCCCCTGGAATTGGAAGGCCGTGATCTGTACATCCGTGAAGGTTGTGTGGGTTGCCACTCCCAGATGGTCCGTCCATTCAGGAGCGAGGTAGAGCGTTATGGTCCACAATCAAAAGCGGGAGAGTTTGTCTATGATCGTCCATTTTTGTGGGGTTCTAAACGAACAGGCCCCGACTTGCTGAGGGTTGGATCAAAATACAACGACAACTGGCATTTCAACCATATGTGGGATCCGCAAAGTACCTCATCAGGTTCCATCATGCCGGGTTACAAATGGCTCTTTGACAACGAGGCGATGGATCTCTCCCAGACAGAGGCAAAAATGAAAACCATGCAGAAATTGGGCGTTCCTTATTCTGATCAAGAAATTGCAAATGCCCAAGACGTCATCAAAAAGCAGGCAACTGCCATCGAGATGAACCTGCATGCCGATCCCGATTTTGTAAAAAGCTATGAAAACAGCAAGAAAGCGGCTCAAGCAAAAGGAGAAACATTTGTCCCGATGCATCAAAGAGAAATCGTGGCGTTGATTGCCTACCTGCAAAGACTCGGAACCGATATCAAAGTAAAAGACAACCTTAAAAAATAGCAATCATGTTCGAAGCAATCAAACACAATATGGAAACCATAGCGGGCGTAGAAATCTATCCGATCCTCTCCCTGCTGATCTTCTTCCTGTTCTTCTTGGCACTGGGCATCTGGGTGTTCTCCTATAAGAAAGAGAAGATCGACGAGCTGAGCCAGATTCCACTGAACCATAAATAAGTAACGCCATGAAAAAACTAATTCCAGTATATATAAGGGTCCCGGTTATTTTCTTTACCGTTTTTGGAGCCATGGAGTTCTTCATCGACTCCGGCGACCGCCCTGCCTTTATCAAATATCCGATGTTGACGTTGTTTTTATTCGTCTTCCTTTTTATACTCATTGCCATTGAAATTACGATGAACGCTGTGTACAACATTACCTACAGCATCATGACGGATGAGCAACGGAAACAACTCGATGATGCGACCAATCTCAGCCTTACCGAAACCGAATGGTACAAGAAGCTGATGAAGAAGCTCACCAAGTCTGAACCGTTGGAAAGCGAAGCCAGCCTGCTGATGGACCACGATTACGACGGAATAAAGGAACTTGACAACAACTTGCCTCCTTGGTGGGTCTATCTTTTCTATGGATGTATCGGTTTTGCGGCAGTGTATCTGATACGGTATGAATTGATGGGAGCCGACAACCAGGAAATGGAATTCCAGAAGGAGATGGCCCAGGCCAGGATTGACATTGAAGAATACAAAAAAACGGCTCCGGATTTGATGGACGAGAAAACCGTCGTGCTCCTGACCGAGGAATCCGAATTGGCGAAAGGGAAAACCATTTTCGAAACCAATTGCGTGGCGTGCCACAGGGCTGATGGCGGCGGACAGATTGGTCCCAACCTGACCGATGATCATTGGATCTTAGGTGGAGGAATCAAAAATATCTTCCATACGATCAGCAATGGCGGGAGGGATGGAAAAGGAATGGTGGCGTGGAATGCGATGTTGAAACCAACCGAGATCCAACACGTTGCGAGTTATATCATCTCCCTGAAAGGTACCAACCCAAAAGATCCAAAAGCCCCGGAAGGCGATATCTGGATTGATAAAGCAGAAAAGCCTTTGGAAGTAGCGCAACAATAAATCTTTTGGCCACAGATTCACAAATTTTCATACATAGATTTTAAAAAAAAACAATCTGTGAATCCGTGGCGAATAATGCGCAAACAGATGCTGCAGAAAAGCACCAGCAGAAGCTTTGTAATAAATTAAAAAGATCCGCCACAGATTCACAGATTGTCATGAATCCTTTTAAATCTGTGAATCTGTGGCAAAAAAAAAGAAAAAAATCATGCATAATGCAGGAGAAGATGAAGCCTTTAGAGATACAATCGGAACAATAGACGAGCAAGGAAAACGCAAGTTTATCTTCCCGAAAAAACCCAGCGGAAAGTTCTATGAATACCGCAAATATGTGAGCTACGTGCTCCTGGCGATATTGGTTGCCAATCCGTTCATCAAGATCAACGGGAACCAATTCATGCTGTTCAATGTCATGGAACGACGGTTCAATATTTTCGGGTTCCCTTTCTGGCCACAGGACTTCTACCTCATTGTCATCATCATGATTATCGGAGTCGTGTTTGTGCTCCTGTTTACGGTAATCTTCGGGCGTCTTTTCTGTGGATGGATCTGCCCCCAGACCATATTCCTCGAGATGGTTTTCCGGCGCATTGAATATTGGATCGAAGGCGACAGGGGTTCGCAGCTGCGCCTGCAGAAGCAGGAATGGAACGCCGAAAAGATCCGCAAGAAAGGCATCAAATGGATCCTCTTTTTTATCGTCTCCTTCTTGATTGCGAATGTGTTCCTGGCCTATGTGGTGGGAAGCGACCAGCTTTACCTGATGGTGAAGGAAGGGCCGATGCAACAGGCAAGTAATTTTATTGCCCTGCTGATCTTCACGGGCGTGTTCTACTTTGTGTTTGTATGGTTCCGCGAGCAGGTCTGCATAATTGCTTGTCCGTATGGAAGGCTGCAAGGGGTCCTGCTGGACAACAAATCCATCAATGTCGCATATGATTTTGTCCGTGGCGAAAAGGAAGAAGGCCGGGCAAAATTCAACAGGAAGGAAGAAAGAAGCCTGACAGGAAAAGGCGATTGCATCGATTGCAAGCAATGTGTTAATGTCTGTCCGATGGGAATTGATATCCGGAACGGGACGCAGCTGGAATGTACGAACTGCACGGCCTGCATAGACGAATGCGATACAATTATGTCGAGTGTAGGTTTGCCGAAAGGCCTTATCCGATATGCTTCTGAAGATGAAATCGAGAAAAAAGAGCCCTTTAAATTTACGACAAGAATGAAAGGCTACACGGCCGTACTGGTAATCCTGATTGGGATTTTCATCGGAATGTTGTTCCTGAGAAACGATATCGAAGCCACTGTCTTGCGCCTTCCTGGGCAATTGTTCCAGCACAAGGGCGAGAAAATCAGCAACATCTATACCTATAAGATCGTCAACAAGACGGTAAAGGATTATAAAGATGTACACTTCAAGCTTATTTCCCACAAGGGCGAAATCAAGAAAGTGGGTGCGCCGCATTTCAAGGTAATGAACCAGGGAGTGACGCAGGGAACCTTGTTCATAGAAATCAATCAGTACTTGTTGGAAACCGACAAGACGCAACTTGAAATCGGAGTCTACAATGGTGATGATCTATTGGAAACCACGACGACTACTTTTTTAAGTCCGAGGAGTTTCAATTAGGAATGACAATAAAAATAGTACTAAAAATAAACAATACCAAGATGAAAATCAACTGGGGAACCTCAATCGTAATCGCATTCGGACTGTTCATGGCTTTTATCCTGTTCTTTGTGTTCAAGGTGCAATCGAATCCAAAATATGACAATGAGCTTGTGGTGGAAGAATACTACAAGCACGATGCCCATTTTCAGGAAGAAATGCAGAAGATACAAAGTGCAGAAGATTTGACTGTGAAACCGCAAATAGAAGCTTTCGAGGGAAATGTAAAAATCACTTTCCCATCAGAGTTTGACCCTGAAAATATAAAAGGAACAGTATCCCTGTACCGGCCGTCTAACAAAAAACTGGATTTCGAGATTCCGATCTCGCTGTCCGGTGCCACTTTGCTCCTACCTGAAAACAAGCTGGCAGGCGGCCGATGGGATATTACCTTGAATTGGGAATATGAAGGAAAGGATTATCAGTTCAAGGAAGTACTCTACCTGCAATAGAAGCAAGAGAAAAGAAGCAAGAGAAAAGACTTTCCACTTCATCTTTTTTCTTGTCTCTTGCCTCTATCATCTAAATAACTAAAAATTATGCTCACAACCGCCCTCCTATTCGGCCTAATCAGCAGCTTCCATTGCATCGGGATGTGTGGTCCCATTGCAATGATGTTGCCTGTGGAGCGAAATAATCCTGCCAAGAAGGCAACGCAGATCATCACCTATCATCTGGGACGATTGACGGCCTATGGTTCAATCGGATTGGTTTTCGGACTGATTGGAAGAGGCTTTTATCTGGCAGGCATGCAACAACAGCTTTCCATTCTTGTCGGATTAATGATGATACTCGTCATACTGATTCCAGAACGGATCTTTGCCCGTTATAATTTCTCGCAACCGGTCTTCAGGTTGATTTCAACGATGAAGACCGCATTGGGAAGCCAGTTCAAGAACCGAAGCTACAAATCTTTATTCACAATCGGGCTGCTCAACGGATTGCTGCCTTGCGGAATGGTCTACGTGGCCCTATTCGGTGCCATTGCGATGCAGCATGCAGGTCTTGGCGTTTTGTACATGGTGCTGTTTGGCCTGGGAACCATCCCGATGATGAGTGCCGTGGTCTATATCCAGTCATTCATTACAGTTTCGGTGCGGAATAAAATACAGAAAGCCATCCCTTATGTGGCGCTCTGCATTGGCGTCTTGTTTGTTTTAAGGGGATTGGGCCTTGGGATTCCGTATGTTTCTCCTTCTACAATGAGCTTGTTTGTGCAGGAGCACCCGAATTGTCACTAAAAATCAGAAGTTAGAATTGAGAAATTAGATTATGAACGTGATGTATTTTTTTGGTATTTTTGATACTGATATTGTGCTATTGGCCGACAATCTATCCGGCCTGTTGCGTGACTAGCAATATTTCGCAGACATTAAAATACGATATGAAGACAACTCCCGAACACGATCAACGAATTGCAAAAATGATATTTGCATCCGTGTATCCACACTACATCACCAAGGTGGAGAGCAAAGGCAGGACAATAGGAGAATTACACCAGGTCATAGAATGGCTGACCGGATTCGACAACAAGAAACTGCAGGAACTTATTGACGAGAAAGTGACTTTTGAAACTTTTTTTAAAAGGGCAAAATTGAATCCCGGTGCACAACTGATAACAGGAGTAATCTGCGGATACCGGATAGAAGAAATTGAAAATCCATTGACAAGACAGACAAGGTACCTGGACAAGCTGGTGGATGAATTGGCGAAAGGTAAAAAAATGGAAAAGATCTTAAGGCAGTAATCAAAATCGGAATTATGGCAAAGACCAAAACAACCAATACCGGGATGGACGTGATGGATTTTGTAAACTCATACGTTGACAACGAGCAAAAGAAAGCCGACAGTTTTCGCCTGATGGAACTAATGCAGGAATGGTCCGGCTTTGAACCCAAAATGTGGGGCCCGACCATCATCGGGTTTGGCAGCTATCATTACAAATATGCAAGCGGACACGAAGGAGATGCACCCATACTTGGTTTCTCTCCAAGAAAAGCGGCATTTTCACTCTACGTTTATTCTGAAACAGAAAAAAGCAAAGCATTGATAAACGATCTCGGTAAATTCAAAATGGGCAAAGCCTGCATCTATGTAAAAAAACTTTCAGACCTCAACCTTTCAATTTTACAAGAACTCTGTATGGAATCAATTCAATACATTGAGGAGCATCACGAATGTTCCTGCAGAAAAAAATAAAGGACATTCACGAAAGACAGGAATCTGCTTGCAACCCAAGCAGTCAGCTCTAACGCAATCCATATCATTATTGAACATCCGTCTAAACCGTCAACGAAAACAATTCCCTTTCCGGAGCTTTTCGCTTTAAGCGTAAATCGAACGCCATACAAATGTTGCGTACAAATGGTTTTCCCTACCACCACACTTGTTCAATATATATTCATAGTCTGTAGTATTTTTGTTACTTTTGGTAGATTGATGCGTGATGGCTATTTTATAAAAGCCCACTATCGGTATTTAAAAGAATCATACTTTGAAATGAAAAATTTTATCCAAACTTTTTTGATCCTTTGTGCTTTAAAAGCTACTGCACAATCTGCAAAGATTGAGGTTCCTGAAACTTACGAGCTGTCAAATATCATCTTGGCGTTGACCAATTATGGAATTTCAGACGAATGGGAAGTCCAAAAGAAAACGGCTTACTACAAAGAGTTACTCGACTACTTTGACCCTGTAAAAAACCATCCATTATTAGACAGCGTAAATTATTCTAGGGAGAAGTGGGAAGATTATTTGAGCTTCAGGACAGATGCTGTCGCATTTATTTTCCATAAAGACGGTACTGTCAAAAGAGCATTTGAATTTTATACCAATAAGGGACACGATCCATTCGATAAGAATCTGGTTCTGATCAATGATTTTATCTTAAAGTCGAACTTCAGAAAATTCTACAGGGAGCATCAGCATTTTTATAACCGTATGATCTCAAACTATGAAAACTACAACTACATCAAAGAAACGATTTCATTTCTAGACAAGAGGATTGGAAAACAAAATGAAAGCAAGGGTGTTTACAAAATTATGCTATCTCCTTTAGTTTATAGAATGAACTGCCATAGAAATTTAGCAGAAAAGATCGTTGCAGATTTTCCTTCTGCAACCGAAGCTTTTATAAATGGGGTAAACGGTGATGAAACCATTGAAGATCGTCTCAATTCTAATCATTTGATTTTTACTGAAAAAGACCACGAATACATCAACCCGATTACTGATAAACATGTGGGTCTGGTGAGGACAAATTTTGACACTAAATATTGGGATAATAATTCGGGCTATGCCGATTCTAACTCGTTCAATGAATACATGACCTGGGCAGTTTATGATTTATTTCTAGAAGAATATTTCCCCGCACATGCAGCAAAACTTAAAATATCTTGGCAGTATCAGAATGCGAGTCGGGGCTTTTTTGCTCAAAATCTATTTTCAAATAAGGTCAAAGAACTGTACCTGAAAAACAGAGGACAAAAATTTGAAAACATCTACGAGCCCTTGCTAAAATGGATCAAAGAAGTTGAAAAGAAGGTAACACTTCCTACACTCATAAACGTAGACGGCAACAAGTTTGTAAAGGCTGATCTTAACCAATTTACAATAGAATTTTCTGAAGAGATGGATACCAAGCAACCCTTTGGATATGAAATAAGAGAATTTAAAAATAGCAATGCAACCGGCAATAAAAAGTTTATTACCCAAACTGATTTTGTATGGAGTAATAACAACAAAACCTTAAATTTCAAGGTAGAAACAGAATATGAGGAATTTGCTTTGGTTTTTAATTGGTGGGGTATCGAAAAGCCATTGATTTCTAAAAATGGTATTTTCTTGAAACCCTCAAGCTATGTACTGCTTAAAAAGTAAAATGTATCCCATTAATCTAATTCAAATCCATTTTCTACACCGTCAACGAAAACAACTGCCTGTCCGGAGCTTTTCGCTTTAAGCGTAAGTCAAAAGCCATACAAATATTGCGTACAAAAGGTTTTCCTGCTTCGGTGACCTGTATTGAATCCTTGTTGATGCTGATCAGGCCATCCTGCTCCATCTCGGTGAGTTGCATCAGGACTTCGGGCAATTCGTCAAAATAAGCGTTGCGGTCTTCCCACGAAGTTTCAAATTTGCACATCAAATTAAGGATGTGTTTTCGGATGATGAGGTCTTCATCCGTAAGGATATGTCCTTTAAAAACAGGCAATTTGTCCCACTCCAACAACTGATAGTAATCTTCAAGATTCTTTACATTCTGGGCAAACCCATACCAGCTGTCGCCAATGGAGGAAACGCCCAAGCCTATCATCAATTGGGTCTTGGAAGCGCTGTAGCCCATAAAATTACGGTGCAGATTACCTTGCTCGGACGCCTTGAAGAGGCTGTCCCTTTTCAACGCAAAATGGTCCATTCCTATTTCGTGGTAGCCGTTCTTGTGGAGCAAGGTCTTGCCTATTTCATAGAGCATCCTTTTTTGTTCGTCACGTGGCAGGTCCTCGTCCTTGAAACCGCGTTGCCCGTTTCCTTTCATCCAGGGCACGTGGGCATAGCTGTAAAATGCCAATCGGTCCGGAAGTAATGATTTTGTCTTCTCGATGGTATCGACCACATCCAGTACCTCTTGGAAAGGCAGCCCGAAAATGATATCATGCCCAATGGACGTATAGCCGATCTCCCTTGCCTGGAAGGTCACTTTTGCCACATTCTGGAAAGGCTGTACGCGATGGATGGCTTTCTGCACTTTCTCCGAATAATCCTGAACCCCGAAGCTCACCCTCCTGAAACCCAGATCGTATAATTTCTGCAGATGTTCGCGGGTAGTATTGTTGGGATGGCCTTCAAAACTCATCTCGCAATCCTCATGTTTCCTGGCGTGCGAAAATATGCCATTGACAAGGTCTTCGAGATTCTTTACAGAGAAGAAAGTAGGTGTCCCTCCCCCAAGATGAATTTCCCTGACGATTGGTTTTTCTCCCAAAATCTGACAATACAAATGCCATTCCTTCAGCACTGCCTTGATGTAAGGATCTTCCAATGAATGATTCTTGGTGATGCGCTTGTGGCAGCCGCAAAAAGTGCACATGCTTTCGCAAAAAGGCAGATGGACATACAGGCTGATCCCTTCCGAAGTATTGCTTTCCGCAAAAGATTTCTTCAAGGAAGCTACCCATTTGGCATAATCAAATTCGGCTTCGTTCCAATACGGAACCGTTGGATAACTTGTATACCTCGGTCCCGGGACATTGTATTTTTGGATAAGGGAATGTTTCATGATTGGGGATGTTTTTCAATACTCAAAAGTAAAGCGGAAGCTCAGGATTTAAAATGACAATTATCATATAAGGTTTGATTCCGTATTATTTTTTGGTTGAAATTCAATTGAATATATTTCCTTTTTCATACTACAAAAAGCTTCAAGCATTCCTTCTTTTTCCTTTTTGAAATACACACCATCCGAAAATGCATCTTTATAATATTCGATTCCATTCAGCAGGTTGGTTTTGAAAGCCTGCCATTTCTTCAACTGTCCGGCAGTAACTTCTACTGCATCTTGGATTTCCTTTTTAAGATAATCGATATACAATTGCAGTTCTTTTACGAACATATTCGGACGGTTTTCATCCAGCATCACGTTTGCAGTTCCGTAGATGTGCCGGGTCATTTCCTTGAGCGAGATTTCCCTGTTGAAATACGCCATATTCGGTCCCGGACAAATCACGACGCCTTGTGCTTCACCTTTGATTTTAATATCGTTTTCCAGATAAGAGGAATTGGCGAGCCCGACACAGAGGCAGGCTTTTTCGATGATGGCAAACTTTTCCTTTTCATACCCCTCGGAAGATAATTCGTTTCTTTTCGCTTCAAGGAGTTCGAGTTTCTTCTGTTGGTATTTTCTCGAAGCCGTGCAGATACCCTTGTCGTCAAACTCCCTGCTCAAGGCCAGGAATTTTTTCGGACACGAGCTTCCTGCCTTGTCCTCCGCAATTCTATGCAGCTTTATCACTTCGTTCGTTGTGCCTTTTATCGTATTGAACGGAACCCCAAGTGGCGAGATATGGCTCAGATACAAGTCTTGTTCTTGGGCTTTCGCCAATAACTCTCTGGTTTCCTTATCGACACAAGTGGCTTCCGGAACCAGCAGGAAAGGCGAACCCCATCCGACCGAATCAACGTTGTAATGATTCAATAGAAAGTCGTGTTCTTCGGAGGTTCCAACACCACCTTGAACGGTTATTCTTAAATCCAATGGCTGTAATGGAACTGCAAGACCTTTCTGTTCAAGCACTTTTACCATCAATTGATGAGCACCGTCAACGAGTTCTTTTTTTCTGGCCTTGAATTCTTCCATGATGGGTCCGAGAAGAAAACCATCGGTGGCAAAGGCATGTCCACCACAATTGAGGCCGGATTCTATCCTGTATTCCGAAACCCAGAGTCCTTTCTTCGCCAAGAAGTTACCCTGGATCATAGCGGAACGGAAATCGCTGACTTTCAGGATTATCTTCTTCTTGAGGACATTGTTTTCGTCGGGAAAGAAATCTGGAAAATTTTCGAAATAACTGTACAACCTGGGATTCATTCCAGCAGAAAGTACCACCGAAGAATTCAAGTTGCTTTTTGCAAAACCGCGAAGAGCCGAATGGGCATCATTGAACACAACTGGAAGTGCCTCGTTCTTGATAAAGTTTTCCTTGTCGACCTTCGTCATAATGTTCACATCGATTTCGCCCGGGGCAAGATAGTTTTCGAGATAATGCAATACCTGTTCTTTTACGAGGGTTCCTTCCCCGATTAGGTCTTTCAATCCTTTCCTTACGGAAGATTGATTGGGAAGCATCGCCATGAAATCAGTAATCGCTTGCCTGCTTTCGGAAAGTTCTGCTTTGAAGGCATGAAACTTTTCCTTTACTATCTTGTCCACTAGGTTCAAATAGGACGTAATCCTTTCGGCCCGATAATCCTGTATCTTCTGGGTGATTTCCTGGTACGGCAGGTTGAATTTCCTGCTGTAGAAGGCATTCATCTTTTCAATCAGTTCATCGTCCACTATGGAGATTACAGAGGAAATTCCGAATTGGGCCACACGGATCGGGCTGTCAATTGTATACGCAAGCCCCATGACGGGAATGTGAAAAGTATGCGGGGAGTTGTTTGCAGTCATAATTTAAAATTGAATAACTGCAAATATTGGATTTGGAAACGTGATAAAATATGATAAAAATCATACTTGGATAAAAGTGCTGCTCAGGAGTAGCTTCTGCTTTCTATCCTATTGGTTTCGTTAATCAGGTAAATATAATGGAACATGCTCCAAGCGGCAACCGCCCCGAAAACGTGCCACAGGAAATGGGTCCCGAAGTGGAGCCAATCCCATCGGTCGGCAATCCTGAAAAACAATGCCACCACGAAAGAGAATAGTCCCAAGCCTACCCAGATACCATTCTTGAACCTTGTAGAAGCCAGAAAAGCAAGCACCGGAAACAGTACCAAGGCTCCGAGGATTGCATAATTGATGTTGATGAAAAGGTCGATGTCCGTTTCCTCCCTCAGATAAACTTGAAGTCCGATGTACAGGAGCACCACACCAATCGCATAGTACCACTTGGTCAGTTTTGCCAGGAAATAGACCCCTGCGGAAATGCAGATAAGCGTAATGGGCAGCCAATCCATCATGATGAAAAAACTCCATTGACGCAGTCCGTGATAGATGGTACCGCCGATCCCACCGATATACAACAGCAGCACGCAAGCAGATAAAAATTGGTGCTGCTTGAATTGTCCACTTAATTTGAACGTCCAATAGATGGCCAGAAGCAGAAAGAAAACCGAGGTAATCGCATTCAGGGGTTCCGGAAAAAGATATTCCATATTGGTTTCGGTATACGGCAGGCCTCCATCTGGCGGAGTAACGGATAAAATCATAACGGGGTAATTGGGTTACTTTATAAATTTACGAAAATTGTATTATGGTAGTCGGGATTTAATAAAAATTTATAATCTGTCATCAAATACCTATATTTGCACACACAACAACACAACAGCAATGAATTACTTTTCGTCCGATTTCAAACTCGGTATCTTAGGCGGAGGCCAGTTGGGGAAAATGCTCTTGGCAGATACCCGAAAATTCGATATCCAAACCTATGTTTTAGACCCAAGTGCCGAAGCGCCAAGCAGGATTGCATGCAATAAGTTCTTTCAGGGAAGCCTGATGGATTTTGATACGGTGTATAATTTTGGCAAGCAAGTGGATGTCTTGACTTTTGAAATTGAACTTGTAAACCTGGACGCCTTGGAAAAACTGGAAGCAGAAGGGGTCAAGGTATATCCTTCTCCTGCTACGCTTCGAGGCATCCAGAACAAGGGAAGGCAGAAAGCTTTTTACAAGGACAATGGCATCCCTACTTCGAATTTCAGATTATTTGAAAACCTGAGGACTTTGGTCCTGCATTGCCTGGAAGGAAAAATCCCGTTGCCATTTGTATGGAAGAGCACCGAATTTGGGTATGATGGAAATGGCGTGAAAGTCGTGCGATCCGTGGTGGACCTGGAGAATCTTCCCGATGTGGAATGCATTGCTGAAGACATGGTGCCGTTCAAGAACGAACTGGCGGTTATCGTGGTCAGAAATCCAAAAGGCGACATCAAGACCTATCCGGTTGTAGAAATGGAATTCCATCCGGAAGCCAACCAGGTGGAATATGTGATCTGTCCTGCAAGGATTGATGATGCCGTAGCGAAAAAAGCACGCGCTATTGCCCTTGAAGTTTCAGAAAAATTCAACCACGTCGGACTTTTGGCCGTAGAGATGTTTCAAACGCAGGACGATGAAATCCTGGTGAACGAAGTCGCTCCAAGACCCCATAATTCAGGACATTATTCCATTGAAGCCAGCTATACTTCGCAATTTGAAAACCACTTGAGGGCGATTCTAGATTTGCCTTTGGGAAATACCGATAGCAAGGTTGCCGGAATCATGGTCAACCTGGTTGGAGCAGAAGGCTTTTCTGGCGATGTGGTCTATGAAAATATCGAAAGGATATTGGCAATAGATGGCGTAACACCTCATATTTACGGCAAACGTGAAACACGTCCTTTTAGGAAGATGGGACACGTGACGATTGTCGATGAGGATATTGCCAAGGCCAGGAAGATTGCACAGGAAGTGAAGGATTTGATAAGAGTAGTTAGCCAGAAATAAATTAAAAGAGTTGAAGATTTAAAATTAAAAGAGTTCTACTCACAATATATCTTTCAATTCTTAAATTTTTCAATCACAAAATAAAAACAAATGAGCAAAGTAGCCATAATAATGGGATCCATTTCTGACATGCCAGTAATGCAGGATGCCATCGACATATTGAAGGAATTCGGAATCGAGACGGAAGTTGATATCGTTTCGGCCCACAGGACTCCTGAAAAACTTTTTGATTTCAGTATGAATGCCCACAAAAGAGGCATCTCGGTTGTAATTGCCGGAGCTGGTGGAGCTGCCCACTTGCCTGGAATGGTCGCTTCCATGTCGCCACTTCCTGTGATTGGAGTTCCTGTAAAATCAAGCAACTCCATTGATGGCTGGGACAGCGTCCTATCCATTTTGCAAATGCCGGGCGGTGTTCCTGTTGCAACTGTAGCCTTGAATGGTGCTAAAAATGCTGGAATCCTGGCTGCACAGATTATCGGAAGTTCGGATAAGGAAGTACAAGATAAGATGATTGCTTACAAGGAAGGATTGAAGGCCGCTGTGATTAAAGCTTCGGAAGGATTAAAATAGTTTTTTTAACCGTAAAGTTCGCAAAGCTTTGTGTTCTTTGCGTTAACAACTTTGCGAACTTTGCGGTTAATTTTAATACTTATTCCACTTCCTTGAAAACACCTTCGAATTCAGAAGCCACGATATCTTCCCTGCTGATCCAATATTCCGAAGTAGTGAGCTTGAAATTCAAATTGTCTTCGCTTTCCAGATACCATGCGATACCTTCCGCATCTGGAAAAGGAACTTCTTGTTCCAACTGCGCTTCAAACAATCTCTTGATCAGATTGCTTTCTGAAAGCCCGTCCTTCAACAACACCAGAGCCATTTCTTTTGTGATTGTTGTTTCTTCTTTTGCATCAATCGCCTCAAAGGAACAATCGATTATCGAGGCTTTTGCATTGGGAAAAGTACCGTTGTAGGCTTTGAAAAGCAATTGATTGACGTGGAACAATTTGGCATGCAACCCTATGACCGGATATTCCTCACACACCTTGTCCAACAGCATGTCATTTGAAATCTGCTCGAGCTGGCCTTCGTTCAAATCATCGGACAACTTATATTCCAATACGATTCGTGCCGCATCTTTGGGCTCAAAATCTGAAATCGCCATCTTTAGATATTCCAAAAGATTCTCAGGCTTTATATCTTGTGCATCCGGAAATTCAAATTTCCCCAACAGCTTTACATAATCATCATTGGTCCAATAGTTCGCTATCTCATCAACAATTTCAATATTCCTTATCTCTACCTTATACTTCATGACATTCTCTTTTTTGACAAGTTAGGGGAAATAAAAGCGGGAAGCCATTAAATAACATTTCTATAACTATTGATCGTATAAACAAAGCTTTGTGTTCATGGCGAAACCTTTGCGCCCTTTGTGTTTAAATCCTCAACGTTTTCCTAACAGTGTTTCAAATCACTCAACATTTCCCTACTTTTGACATTATCAATAAAAATCAATAGAAAGATATGTCAGTCCTACTTCATAAATTCACTACGAAACACGATACAGCTCCTTTTACCCAAATAAAAACCGAAGAGTATCTTCCCGCTTTTAAGGAAGGAATTGCAAGTGCCAAGGCCGAAATTGATGCCATCGTTAACAATCCCCAGACCCCTACTTTTGAAAATACCATCGAAGCCATGGCGTTCAGTGGGGCAACCTTGGACCGGATTTCAAGCATCTTTTTCAATCTGCATTCAGCTGAAACCAATGATGAATTGCAACAGATCGCACAGGAAGTTTCACCGCTTCTTTCCGAATTTGGAAACGATGTCCGCTTGAATGCTGATCTGTTCAAAAGGGTCAAAACCGTTTATGATTCAAAGCCAAGCTTGAATCTGACTCCAGAGCAGATTACCTTATTGGACAAGAAGTACAAGAGCTTTTCCAGGAACGGTGCCAATCTATCCGAGGAAAAGAAAAATCAATTGCGGGAAATAGACAAGGAATTGTCCAAAATAAGCCTGGAATTTGGTGAAAATGTCCTGGCCGAAACACACGCTTTCCAATTACACATTACCGATGAGAAAGACCTTTCCGGTTTGCCCGAAGGAACCATTGAAGCGGCAAAGGAAATAGCACAAAGCCAGGAAAAGGAAGGCTGGGTTTTCACTTTGGATTATCCGAGCTATGTTCCTTTTATGACGTATGCCGACAATCGTGAGCTTCGTAAAAAGATGGCAATTGCCTTTGGAGCAAAAGGGTTCCAGAAAAACGAGCACGACAACGAGCAGATTGTCCTGGACATTGCAAGGTTGCGTTTTGAACGCGCGAAATTATTAGGTTATGCGTCCCACGCCCATTTTGTCTTGGAGGAAAGAATGGCTGAAAATCCTGAAAAGGTAACCACATTCCTGAACAATCTTCTGGAAAAGGCCAAGCCCGCAGCTTTAAAAGAATTTGAGCAGCTGTCGCAATTTGCAAAGGAACTCGACGGGATTGATACTTTGGAAAAATGGGACGGTGCTTATTATTCTGAAAAATTGAAACAGCAATTGTTCAATCTGGACGATGAAAAACTGAAACCCTATTTCAAATTGGAAAATGTCTTGGAAGGCGCATTCACGGTTTCAAGTCGCTTGTACGGACTTACCTTCGTGGAAGTAAACGATATTGAAAAATACCATCCCGATGTAAGAACGTATGAAGTAAAAGACATCAAGGGCGATCTGGTCTCGATTTTCTATGCTGACTTCTTTCCGAGAAAAGGGAAACGAAATGGTGCCTGGATGACTTCCTATAAATCGCAATATGTTTTAGGCGGAAATAACGAAAGACCTCACGTTTCAATTGTATGCAATTTTACAAAACCAACGGAAACAAAACCTTCACTTCTGACTTTTAATGAAGTCACCACTTTGTTCCATGAATTTGGCCACGCGTTGCACGGAATGTTGGCTGATACCACCTATCCAAGCTTATCTGGAACGAGCGTCTATTGGGATTTTGTGGAATTGCCAAGCCAGATCTTCGAAAACTGGTGTTATGAGCCGGAAGCCCTGGCTCTGTTTGCCCATCATTATGAAACCGGAGAAGTGATTCCAACCGAATACATACAGAAAATCAAGGAAAGCGCCAGCTTCCAGGAAGGACTTGCCACGATGCGACAATTGAGTTTTGGACTATTGGATATGGGCTGGCACGGACAAGACCCAACCAGCGTCAAATCGATCAAGGATTTTGAGACCGAGCAATTTGCCTCCACGAAATTATATCCTGATGTAGAGGAAAACGCGATGAGCACTTCGTTTTCACACATTTTCCAAGGCGGTTATTCTTCTGGCTATTACAGTTACAAATGGGCGGAAGTCTTGGATGCCGATGCTTTTGAATATTTCAAGGAACAAGGCATTTTCAATTCGGAAGTGGCACAGAAGTTCAAGGAACATGTACTTTCAAAAGGCGGCACCGAGCATCCGATGATCCTGTACAAGCGTTTCCGCGGCACAGAGCCCAAACCGGATGCCTTGTTGAAAAGAGCCGGATTGCTGTAAAATTTCAGCTATAAAACATAATGGATTGCCAGAAATCAGTCCGGCAATCCATTTTTATTTCAAATAAGTTTCAATTATTTTTGAAACTTTAAAAATAAAGTTATACATTTGATCTATGGAATTCAAGGAAGCAAAAAACAAATTCATCCAAACCTGGGGAGCATTAGGTTCGCAATGGGGAATCAATAAGACGATGGCACAAATCCACGCGTTGCTGATGGTTTCTCCCGAGGCGCTCTCGATGGAAGAAATTATGGAAGAGTTGCTGATTTCCAGAGGAAACGCCAGTATGAACCTACGGGCCCTGATGGATTGGGGAATCGTTTACAAGGAATACAAATCGGGTGAACGGAAAGAATTTTTTACTGCCGAAAAGGACTTGGATGAATTGGCGGTGAAGATTGCGAAGGAAAGAAGCAAGAGGGAAATCAAGCCTGCCTTGAAAGTACTGAAAGACGTTTCATCGATTGACCAGACAAAATCTGCCGAAACCAGGCATTTCGTGGAACAGACTTCCAAACTGTATGATTTCGTCCTGAAAGCCGACAATATGATTGACAAGGTTACCGAGTTTAAAGACAATTGGATTGGCCGTCTGGTCATGAAGATTATGAAATAGTTTTTCAAATAAAAAAATTTGATCAAATGTTTCATTTTTTTCTGAAAGTTTAAAAATTTATAGATATGAAAATGATAAAATTGATAAATGCGTTAGCCGTTGGTCTTCCAATAATTCTCTTTATAATTGGGATAATAATTAACGATCCTGCTGGAAACTATATTGCTTATGCTTTATATTCAACAATGCTGACAGGCTTTTTACAAATACTATTGGGCTTAACCTTATTCTTCAGGAAGCAAGATAACAAATCAACGATCATATATTTATCAGCGGTACTATTATTTTTCCTACTATGGTATTTAAATGCAAACTTTATTGATTCTAATGTTCTGACTTACTGCTTATTTGTGATCCCGCCAATTCTGGCTCTTTACTTATCATTCATAATTTATAAAAGCGACAAGCTATGAACCTTAACATCTTAGGTTATATCATCTTTCTCCTTATCACAACTTATATCATTCTGGTAGTTGGAAAGATATGCTATCGAAACGGGAATATATTTGTTTTGGAACTCATTCCCAACCACAAAGAATTGTGCCAGCAAATCAACAAGATACTCCTGATCAGTTACTATCTCATCAATATTGGCTATTGTGCAATGACTTTAATTAGCTGGACCACGATTGCAAATGCTTCCCAATTGGTAGCTCTTATTTCTTCGAAGACGGCTATAATTGTTGGCATACTTGCCGTCCTGCATTACTTGAATATTTTTATCCTGACGAATTACGTTCAAAAATTAATCAACTAAATATTTAAATTCAATATTATGGAAACTTCAAAAATTTTAATCGGTTACTGCATTTATTTGCCAATTGCCTTATTCCTGACTTACTTTGTATCCAAGACACTTTTTAAAAACGCAAAGATATTCATGCTGGATATCTTCAGAGGCCGGGAAGAAATTGCCGAAGCAACCAACAAGCTCTTCGAGACTGGTTTTTATCTGTTGAACATTGGCTTTGCCCTGATGATTTTGGAAATGAATCTATACGAGAACAGTTATCAAGTGCTTATTGAGGCCTTGAGTTATAAAATTGGCGGATTTTCCATCTACCTTGGCGTGATGCTGTTCTTCAACTTGTATTTCTTCTTTAGAGGAAAAAGAAAAGCCAGGGAAGCACAAACGACAGAACGGATTGTTTTTAAAGCTTAAGTAAAACAACCCTGGCGGAATTTAAAATTCTGTCAGGGTTAAAATAAAAAATATGACAAAAATCCAAATCACAACAACGATAAGCGCTCCGATCGAAACCGTTTTCAACCTTTCCAGAAACATCAACATCCATCTGCTTTCCACACATCAAACCAATGAAAAGGCAATTGCTGGAAGAACTTCAGGTTTGATAGAGTTAAACGAAACCGTAACGTGGCGGGGGAAACATTTTGGTTTTTATCTGAAACACAAAAGCATCATTCCGGAGATGGATTTTCCGGGTTATTTTGTAGATGAGATGCTGGAAGGAAGTTTCAAATCGTTCCGTCACGAACATTCTTTTAAATCTGAAGACGGGAAGACTACCATGACAGATGAAATTTTCTATGAAACGCCTTTTGGCATTTTTGGAAAATGCTTCGATCGCTTGATTTTAAAAAACTACATGACTTCATTCATCAAAAAGAGGAATCAGATCATAAAGGAGCTAGCCGAAAATCCACAGTAAGAACAGCCAGAAGACCGGAATACTTTCCGCCCAGAAGGACGTGTAATATTTGGAGCGTCTTTCATTTGCAAAAAGTATGAACAAGGCTGTTACAATTACCAGGATGGCATTTATAAAAAGTTGATTGGCATCCAATGTCGTTTTAAAAAATTCCAAGAAATAAAGAGGCAGCAACAAGAGAAGGCCCAGCATCTTGGTCTTCCTAACCCCTATTTTCTGCGGAACCGTTTCCAAGGAAGGATCGTCGGTTTTCAAGTCGATGATTTCAAAGATTAAAATCAGGATGATGACCAACAGGAATCGCTGGCAACATTTGAGGATCACATCCGAAAAAACCGCTGTCCCGGCATTCATCAATGGCAACAAGGTCGTCACGCCGGACCAGCAAATTGCCACAATATAAATCTTGACACCGCTCCAATTTCTTATGTTTTGCTTCTTTGAAAAAACGGGAACCGTGTATAAAAATGTCAACCCGAAGAAAATGATGGCGGTAATTTGGGTAATCCTTTCCAGGTAGAAAAAGAAATAAGCCGAAGCCAGAAGCGAGCAGATACTCAAAACGGCAATGGCTCTCAGTTCTGCCCATATTGGCTTATTGTTTCTGAAAAAAGTTTCGTACTTGATGAAGTTATAACCGAATACAGTTCCAAAGAAGGCAAAGCCAGCCATTGGCAAATCAAAAGGATTCTGGAACATGTGATTGGTCATCAAAACCAATGAAAGTACGGCAAAAGCAACATGCATGCTTCCGTTGAGATAAAAATCAAATACTTGCCTGATACTCTTCATACTTACAAAAATAACGAATCCAACAAAAATCACTATTAAAACTTTAAAAAATCACAAAAATCGAGATTAAAAACACATTCAGATTTATTATTTATGAGTAAATTTGTGCCTTCAAAAAACAACCTACGCTTTTTTATATGAAAACAGATGCTTTTGCTTTAAGACATATCGGTCCAAGAGAGAATGATTTAGAACATATGTTGCATACTATTGGTGCTGAATCAATAGAGCAATTAATTTATGAAACGCTTCCAGATGACATCCGTTTGAAGGCACCTTTGAGTCTTGAGCCTGCATTGACAGAATATGAATTTTTGAACCACATCCAACAATTAGGAAATAAGAACAAGGTATTCAAATCGTACATCGGTTTAGGCTACCATCCTGCAATTGTACCTGCTGCAATCCAGAGAAATGTTTTTGAAAATCCAGGTTGGTACACGGCTTATACTCCGTATCAGGCTGAAATTGCACAAGGCCGTCTTGAAGCTTTGTTGAATTACCAAACGACGGTTATTGAACTTTCGGGTATGGAAATTGCAAATGCTTCACTTCTGGACGAAGGTACTGCTGCTGCTGAAGCAATGGCGCTACTTTTTGACGTCAGGACAAGGGATCAAAAGAAAAACAACGTTAATAAATTTTTCGTTTCAGAAGAAATATTGCCACAAACCCTATCGGTTTTGGAGACACGTTCCACGCCGATTGGTGTTGAATTGGTTATCGGAAAACACGAAGAGTTTGCCTTTGGAAATGATTTCTTCGGAGCGATCCTTCAATATCCTGGGAAATTCGGCCAGGTTTACGACTATGCCGGATTCATCTCAAAAGCGAAATCAAGCGATATCAAAGTAGCGGTTGCTGCTGATATTTTAAGTTTGGTTCGATTAACTTCTCCTGGAGAATTGGGAGCTGACGTAGTGGTTGGAACAACGCAACGTTTCGGAATTCCGATGGGCTACGGTGGTCCCCACGCAGCCTTTTTTGCTACAAAAGAAGAATACAAGAGAAGCATGCCGGGAAGGATCATCGGGGTAACTGTTGATACAAATGGAAACCGTGCTCTTCGTATGGCCTTGCAGACCCGCGAACAACACATCAAACGTGAAAAAGCGACTTCAAACATTTGTACGGCTCAAGTACTTTTGGCGGTTATGGCGGGAATGTATGCCGTTTACCATGGTCCAAAAGGATTGGAATATATAGCAGACAAAGTACACGCTTCGGCTGTAACCGCTGCGGAAGCTTTGAATAAATTAGGCGTTTACCAGACCAACACTGCTTTCTTCGACACTATCGTTGTGAAAGCGGATGCTAGAAAAGTGAGAGCAATTGCAGAACAAAACGAAGTAAACTTCTATTATATCGACAACGATACGATTTCGATTTCTTTTAACGAAACGACTTCCATTTCAGATATCAACACCATCCTTTCCATTTTTGCAGAAGCAGTAGGAAAAGAAGCTGTTAAAGTTTCTGAATTAACAAATCAGACCAATTATCCAGATGCTGTTGTCAGGACAAGTACTTTCTTGACACACGATGTTTTCAACAAGCACCATTCTGAAACAGCTTTGATGCGTTACATCAAAATGTTGGAAAGAAAAGATCTGGCTTTGAATCATTCCATGATTTCATTAGGTTCTTGTACAATGAAATTGAACGCTGCTGCAGAAATGTTGCCTTTGAGTATGCCAAATTGGAACAGTATTCACCCATTTGCTCCAATCGAACAGGCAGAAGGTTATCAGTTGATGCTTAAAAGATTAGAAGAACAATTGAATGTTGTAACTGGTTTTGCAGGAACAACTTTACAACCAAATTCTGGTGCTCAAGGAGAATATGCCGGTTTGATGGTGATTCGTGCCTACCACCATTCTCGTGGCGATTTCCACAGGAATGTATGTTTGATTCCAGCTTCGGCTCACGGAACAAACCCTGCTTCGGCAGCTTTGGCAGGAATGCAGATCATCGTAACCAAGACAATGGAAAACGGTAATATTGATGTAGAAGATTTGAGAGCTAAAGCGATCGAGCACAAGGACAACTTGTCTTGCTTGATGGTAACCTATCCTTCAACTCACGGTGTTTACGAAGCTTCGATTATCGAAATCACAAAACTGATCCACGAAAACGGCGGACAGGTTTATATGGATGGTGCGAACATGAATGCCCAGGTTGGATTGACAAATCCTGCCACTATTGGGGCTGACGTTTGCCACTTGAACTTGCATAAAACGTTCGCAATTCCTCACGGAGGAGGCGGACCTGGTGTCGGACCAATCTGTGTTGCGGAACACCTGGTTCCATTCTTGCCAACAAACCCAATCATACCGACCGGAGGAGAAAACGCAATTTCTGCAATTTCTGCCGCTCCTTGGGGTTCTGCATTGGTTTGCTTGATTTCCTACGGATACATCACCATGCTTGGTGCAGAAGGATTGACGGACGCTACAAGATATGCCATCCTGAATGCAAATTACATCAAGGCAAGACTGACAGGCCACTACGATACTTTATATTCCGGAGAAATGGGTCGCGCGGCTCACGAAATGATCATCGAGTGCCGTCCGTTCAAGGAAAAAGGAATCGAGGTTACGGATATCGCAAAACGTCTGATGGATTATGGCTTCCACGCTCCAACCGTATCTTTCCCTGTTGCCGGAACTTTGATGATTGAGCCAACGGAAAGTGAAAACCTGGAAGAATTGGACCGTTTCTGTGATGCGATGATTTCGATCAGAAAAGAAATTGAAGCCGCTGTTTCAAGCGACAAAAACAACGTCTTGAAAAATGCCCCTCACACTTTGGCAATGTTGACTGCCGACAATTGGGAGTTTCCTTATACAAGGGAAGCTGCAGCATTTCCGTTGGAATACATTTCAGACAATAAATTCTGGCCATCTGTCAGAAGAGTTGATGATGCCTATGGAGACAGGAACCTGATCTGTTCTTGTGCTCCGATCGAAGCCTATATGGAAAACTAGAATTTTATAATCAGACAATCAAACCCTTTCAGAGTAATTTCTCCGAAAGGGTTTTTTCTTAAAAAGATTTCATGAGAGACATTGAAAATACCGACGACCTCTATCAACTTGTAGACGAATTTTACAAAAAACTTCTTGGCGACGCTTCCATAAGCTACATCTTTACAGATGTGGTGAAAATCAATCTGGAAGAGCATTTGCCAATCCTGGTCACTTTTTGGTCGCAATCGCTCTTCAATACGGGTGGATATTATAATAATCTTACCCAAATGCATTTGGATATCAGCAAAAAAGAATATTTGACTCCTGAACTGTTCAAAATCTGGCTCAATCATTTCAACACAACTGTAAATGAATTATTTACAGGATCAAATGCAGAAAAAATCAAGACCCAGGCGCTAAATATCGCTACAGTACTTGAAATAAAAACCCGCCAACAAAAGGAATAAATTACATTATTGCTAATTTAATTAACAATTTTTAATAATTTCATAATTGTATGCACGCATAGCAAATTTTATGTTTTTCATACAATTATAATTTATAAATTAGCTATACTTATACGAATCAAGATGACTGTAAAAATAACAGGAATTGGGAGTTATATCCCAGAACAGAGAGTGAGGAACGTAGATTTTGAAACGCACACTTTCTTAAATGACGACGGGACTGTTTTACCCTCTACGAACGAAATCATAATTGAAAAATTCAAGGGCATTACAGGAATCGAAGAAAGAAGGTATGCGACTCCGGATCTTGTTGCTTCTGATATTGCCTTCCTGGCTTCACAAAAAGCAATTGAAAATGCCAATATCGATCCTGAAACCCTCGATTATATCATCTTTGCCCATAACTTCGGAGATGTTCGCCACGGCGCCATCCAATCGGATATTTTGCCAAGCCTTGCCACAAGGGTAAAGCATAAATTGCAAATCAAGAATCCAAAATGTGTTGCCTACGACATCCTTTTTGGTTGTCCGGGTTGGATAGAAGGCGTGCTTCAAGCCAATGCCTACATCAAATCCGGGATGGCAAGACGCTGTCTAGTGATTGGTGCTGAAACGCTTTCGAGAGTAGTGGATGTTCACGACCGCGACAGTATGATTTATTCCGATGGTGCGGGAGCTTCAATCATTGAAGCCTCTGAAAATGACAGCGAGGGAATGCTTTCTTACGAGAGCGCCACTTTTGCCTACGAGGAAGCCAATTATTTGTTCTTTGGAAATTCCTTCAACAAGGATTTGGACCCGGACGTTCGCTACATCAAGATGCACGGACGAAAAATATACGAATTTGCATTGAGCAATGTCCCTTTGGCCATGAAAAGCTGTCTTGAAAAAAGTGGAATTCCAATTGATGACGTCAAGAAGATCCTCATCCATCAGGCAAATGAAAAAATGGACGAGGCCATCATCAATCGCTTCTACAAATTATATGGAAAAACGGCTCCAGAAGGCATCATGCCAATGAGCATCAACTTCCTAGGAAACAGTAGTGTCGCTACAGTTCCAACCCTTTACGACTTGCTTATAAACGGAAAAATAAAAGATCAGGAACTTCATAAAGGCGATGTGGTCATCTTTGCATCTGTTGGTGCAGGAATGAACGTGAATGCCTTTGTTTACAGATATTAAACAGTAAACATATTGTTACCGCAGATTCGCAAATTTCCAATGGAGTGATTTGCAAATCTGCGGTTTATTTTTTCTTGAAATCGCAAAACTTTCCAAGCATTAAAAATCAGCAAAACTTATTTATCTTTGCGACTTCGAGCCTTTGCGGCCAAACCAAAAACTATGTACGAAAAAACATTTCCAAACAAACGTTTCAAGCACACTTTGGAGTTTCTAAAAAAACACGTTTCTCCCCAGGAAACGATTTTTGATCTGGGCGTTCCAAATCCATTTTCCAAAATAATGGAAGAGAATGGCTATACTGTGAAAAACACCAAGGGCGAAGATTTGGACAATGACCAGACTGCCTTGCAAACCGAAACATATTCAGTTTTCACGGCTTTTGAAATTTTCGAGCATTTATTGAATCCATATACTGTCTTGCAGAATGTAAAATGCGACAAGTTGTTAATTTCCATACCACTCCGCTTGTGGTTTTCTCCTGCCTATAGAAGCAAGACCGATATGTGGGACAGGCATTACCACGAATTTGAAGATTGGCAATTGGATTGGCTTTTGGAAAAAACAGGATGGAAGATTACCGCAAGGGAAAAATTCACACACCCGGTTAAAAAAATAGGATTCAGACCTTTGCTTCGGTATTTCACCCCAAGATACTATATTGTTTTTGCCGAAAGGAAATAATTCAGCCCATGAAATATTACATTGTCATTCCATCCCACAACGAAGAAAAATTGATTTCCTTCACCTTGCAATCCTTGGTTGAGCAAACTGTACTCCCTGCAAAAGTGGTGGTTGTGAATGACAATTCCACCGATAAGACCGCCAAAATTGTTGAACGATATTCAACGGAATTCCCTTGGATCAATTTGGTCAATAAAACTTCCGATACGATACATTTGCCAGGAAGCAAAGTGATCCAGGCATTTCAAAAAGGCTTGGAAACCTTGGATGAGAATTATGATTTCATTGTGAAGGCAGATTCCGATTTGATTTTTCCAAGCAATTATTTTGAAACCATCATTTCTCATTTCAAATCTGATGAACGCATCGGAATGGCTGGAGGTTTCTGCTACATCGAAAAAAATGGCGAATGGATTTTGGAAAATCTTACGGACAAAGACCATATCAGAGGTGCATTGAAAGCCTACAGGAAAGAATGCTTTCTGCAAATTGGCGGATTGAAACCGGCCATGGGCTGGGATACCGTCGATGAACTGCTGTCTAAATTCTACGGATGGAAAGTCGTTACGGATGCTTCGTTAAAAGTAAAGCATTTAAAACCAACTGGAGCAAATTACAACAAGACCGCTCGTTACAAGCAAGGTGAAGCCTTTTATACATTGGGCTACGGTTTCCTGATTACAGCTATTGCTTCTGCAAAACTGGCAATGATGAAGAAAAAGCCTTTGCTCTTCATCGACTACATCCAGGGCTTTCTCAAGGCCAGATCTTCAAAAAAATCATTATTGGTAACCCCTGAACAAGCAAGATTTATTCGAAATTACCGCTTGAAAAAAATGAAGGAAAAGTTATTTTAAAGATAAAAACTCATCAGTTGTACCCCATAACTCACAACTAATCGTTATTTTTGAACATATTTAATGCTATGATGTTAATTCGATATTTGTCGCAGATAGGAAGATATTTCCTGATGTGGAAAGAAATCTTCAACAAGCCTACAAAATGGTCCGTGATGAAAGGCCTCATCATAAAAGAAATCGATGATTTGATTATCGGTTCTCTTGGAATTGTCGCCTTTATTTCGTTCTTCGTGGGCGGTGTTGTTGCCATTCAAACGGCCTTGAACCTTACCAATCCCTTGATTCCGAAATACCTGATTGGTTTTGCTACAAGACAATCTGTGATACTTGAATTTGCTCCAACATTTATTTCCATCATTATGGCCGGTAAAATGGGTTCATTCATTACATCAAGTATCGGAACAATGAGGGTTACGGAGCAGATTGATGCCTTGGAAGTGATGGGAGTAAACTCATTGAACTATTTGGTGTTCCCAAAACTGATTGCCCTTTTATTGTATCCTTTCGTGATTGGAATTGCAATGTTCCTGGGAATACTTGGAGGCTGGATGGCTGGTGTATACGGAGGTTTTACATCGAGCGACGAATTCATCAACGGTTTGCAAATGGAATTCATTCCGTTTCATATCGCCTATGCGTTTATAAAGACATTTGTTTTTGCCCTTTTATTGGCTACTATTCCATCCTTTCACGGTTATTACATGAAAGGTGGCGCACTTGAAGTTGGTAAAGCCAGTACGGTTGCATTTGTTTGGACATCGGTAACCATCATCTTGATCAATTACATTCTAACCCAATTACTTTTAAGCAAATGATAGAGGTAAAAAACATAGAGAAATCTTTTGGCGACAGCAAGGTTTTGAAAGGCATTTCGACGGTTTTTGAAACTGGAAAGACAAATCTGATTATTGGTCAGAGTGGTTCTGGAAAAACAGTACTGTTGAAATCGCTTCTGGGGATTCACGCTCCTGATTCGGGCCAGATTATTTTTGATGGACGAGTTTATTCCGACCTGACTCCGGATGAAAAAAGAGCCTTAAGGACCGAAATTGGAATGGTTTTTCAAGGAAGTGCCTTGTTTGATTCCATGACGGTAGCGCAAAACGTAGCTTTTCCGCTGAAGATGTTCACCAAGAACAATCGTTCCGAGACCAAGGACCGTGTAGATTTTGTTTTGAAAAGGGTGAATTTGATTGATGCCCATCATAAATTGCCTTCCGAAATTTCTGGAGGAATGCAGAAACGTGTTGCCATTGCGAGAGCCATTGTAAACAATCCCAAATATTTATTCTGTGATGAACCGAATTCGGGTCTGGATCCGAATACTTCGACCATCATTGACAATCTGATCAAGGAGATTACGGAAGAATACGACATTACGACCGTTATCAATACCCATGACATGAACTCGGTTATGGAAATTGGAGAAAACATTCTTTTCCTTAAGAATGGTGTAAAAGCCTGGCAAGGAAACAAGGAAGAAATTTTTGTTACCGACAATGAAGCCGTTGTCGAGTTTGTTTATTCTTCGAATTTATTCAAGAAGGTAAGGGAAGCCCATTTAAAGGACTTGAAATAAATCAATGGGTCTTGTAAACCCATCCTGTCCTTTCTTCTCCAGACCTGAGCAAAAGATAATAAAAATAGGTTGCATCTGGCAATTCCCTGTCTTTGAAATCTTGACCACGCCAATGGTCCTTGTAATCCTCTTTTTCATAAACCAGACGGAAAACACATTCAAGGAAAAATCCGAAAGTTGGGAATGCGAAGTTTGAGAAAAAGCAGCATCTTGCAATAGGATAAAAATGCTCGACTCTACTTTTCATATTGTAGATTATTTTTGGCTTTTAAAGACATGGAAGCCAATAGTCAAAAATTTTCTGTCTTTTTTTCCTTGTTTAAAGAAAAGTATTACTCCTTGCTCTTATCCATTTCAATCCTGGAAACGATTGCCTTGATTTCTTGCTCTTTATTTTTTGGATAGATCAACAGCACATCATTCTTGTCTACAATGATGTAATCGTTCAATCCATCAACAACGATTAATTTTGAGGCATCCGTCCTGATGATATTATTTGAGGCATTTTCCAAATAAACAACGGCATTTACAATGGCATTATTGTTTGCATCCTTGCCCAATTTTTCGTGAAGTGAACCCCAGGTGCCCAAATCGTTCCAATCAAAATTTGCAGGAAGGACAAATACATTGTCTGCATTTTCCATAACGGCATAATCTATCGAGATATTTTCAGCAAGAGCATAGTTCCTATTGATGAAATCAGCTTCCAGATCTGTATTGTAAACAGGGAGGCCTTCTGAAAACAACGCCAGCATTTGTGGTTGGAATTTTTCAAAAGCTTCCAAAACCGATCGTATGCTCCAAATAAAAATACCTCCGTTCCACAAAAAATTGCCGCTCTCTAGAAATGATTTTGCCGTTTCATAATCCGGCTTTTCCCTGAAATGGCTTACCTTTTTAACCTGATTTGTGTCCGATTTATTGTATTCGATATAACCAAATCCTACATTCGGAAAAGTCGGCTGGATTCCCAAAGTCATCAAGGCATTTTCCCTTGAACAGAAATCGAAAGAGGTCTTCAAATCACCTATGAAAGCATCCTCATCCTCAATCCAATGGTCGCTTGGAGCAACCACGACAAGAGCATCGGGATTTATTTTTTTTATTTTCAAGGAAGCATACAAGATACACGGGGCCGTATTTCGCATTGCAGGTTCAAGCAAGACCTGATTCTGGCTTACCATGGGCAGTTGCTGCAGGACCAAATCGTTGTAACGCTCGTTTGTCAGAATAAGAATATTTTCTGCTGGAATCAATTTGGACAATCTACTGAAAGTCTTTTGAATGAGGGTTTCTCCGCATCCAAGCATGTCGTGAAATTGTTTCGGGAATTCTGATGTACTCACTGGCCAAAATCGAGAACCAACACCTCCGGCCATTAATATCGCGTAATAATTGCTATTCATTTTTATAATTTCAAATGAGCGTTTTCAAGTAATTCAAATGTATGTATTTTCTACCACAGTACCTTTAATAATTTTTAATAAAACTATCAAAATTCCCACAAACCCTAACTTGGCAACAATTCAACTTCGGCATTGGGATTGAACAAATACATCCTTCCTGAACTAACTTCCATGCACTCATATCGTTTCACTCTCAGGTTTCCCTTTTTAAAAATCTTTCCATTATGGATACGAAAAATACTTCCAACGGGAAGCTCAAAAATATAATTCTTGTCGTTCTCCGTATCAAAATACTTCAATGCCAGAGCCAATTTTGCATCCGTATCACTGCTTGCGGTTGGATTCTTGAAATGCCTTGCCAAAAGGGGCAGCAATTGCGAAGGAAAAATTTCAGGCCTGATAAACGGGACCATCAAGCGTTGGAACGAATATTTCCATTCCGCTCCATGGGGTTTTATATTTCTTCCGAATTTTTCAAAAGCCACCAGGTGGGAAATCTCGTGGATCAGGGTAATCAGGAATTTATACTTGTTCAAGCTGGCATTTACCGTAATCTCGTGCTTTCCGGTCGGGCCTTTTCGATAATCGCCGTGCCTTGTTACTCGTTCATTCACAATCTTCAAATGAACCTCGTTCACGACAATCAAATCAAAGACAGGCTTTACAGCATGTTCCGGAATATATTTGGCTAATGTCTCGTTCATACAATCCTTATGGTGTCGACGACGAAACCTGCAAGACCTTGCCGTTATAAAATCTATTTCCAGTCAACGTAAAATCATGGATATAATCTGCCATCTGTCCTGCTGAAAGTGGCGCTTCATAACCTGGAAATGCTTCTACGAGCATCTCGGTCTGAACTGAACCCAGGGCCAAAACATTGAATGCAATTCCTCTTTCCTTATACTCCTCAGACAATAATTCCGACAAGGTAATAACCGCTCCCTTGCTCGAACTATAAGCCGAAAGTCCGGCAAATTTCAAACTCCCCTGGATTCCGCCCATAGAACTGATGGTCACAACGTGGCTTCCCTTCTCCAAAAAAGGCAAGCAGATCCTCGTCAACGAGGCAACACCGAAAACATTCACCTTATAGACTCTTTCAAAATCTTCAACCGTGGTTTCGGCGAAAGGTTTCAGGACCAGAGCCCCGGCATTATGTACAATCGCATCCACTTTCTTCCAAGAACTATTTAGAAAATTGGTCACTTTCTTCAAATCTTCTTCTTCCGACAAATCAACCGAAAGACACGTTATGTTTGAATTGTCTATTAAATTCTGGGGCGTCTTTCTAGAAAGTGCCAGAACCTGATGGCCTTCGTTTGCAAATTTCAAAGCCAGTTCATATCCAATTCCCCTGCTCGTTCCTGTAACTATTATATTTTTCATTCTTTTATGTTTAGAAGCAAAACTTCAGGCTTCTTTTAATCCATATTCCCACCTACCTTCCAAAACTTTGTTGTTCTCAAAAAAGAAACAAAAAAGGTTTTTCCCTCAAGTCGGGGCTAAATCTAAATCTGTTGGCTTTTTTTAACCTTGCTATTTCAACACAATTTCTTTTTCCGGGCTATTGGCCATTTTTTCCACAACAGGCAAAATATCCTGGATAAAACTGGTCATGTGCTTTGTGTCCATCAATTCAAACTCATCATCCACGTGATGGTAATACGCATAATTCTCAAAATCAAATGTGCAAACCGTCTGGCAGGGAACGCTGAATTGCTTGAAGAAGGGATAATTGTCCGACCTCATGAACAATTGATATTGGAACTCCATCGGAAAATACCCCACGAGTTTCTTACCTGCATATTCGTTCAATTTTGCTGCCATTGTCGACCTGCTGAAACCTGTAATGTAAGCCGTATGATCTGCTCTCATGGGAACACCGATCATCTCAAAGTTCAACATCGAATATAAATCAATTTTTCTTTTCTTTAGTTTTTCAGACAAATGTTCAGAACCTAATAATCCAACTTCCTCAGCCGTAAAAAAAGTAATCATTATACTTCTTTTATTGGTCTTGTGCTCCCCAAAATACTTGGCAATTTCAGCAACTGCCGTAACTCCAGAAGCATCATCATTTGCACCATTGTTGATGATATCGCCGTTGACTCCGCCATCCTTTGAAATTCCTATGTGGTCATAATGGGCACCCAGGATGATAAACTCATTTTTCAATGCCGGATCATTTCCTTCAATCACCCCTACAATATTAAAAGTTGTTCCCTTGAAATTCGACAAGGTATCACGATAGGATTGGAAGTAAGGCCTTACCTTATATCGGGCAAGCAATTGCTCCAAATAAGCACCTGCCTTGTTGATCCCTTCAGTTCCCGCTTCCCTTCCCTCAAATGCATCGGAAGTCAGTGTCTTTAGCGTTTCAGCAACACTTCTCTCTTCTACCTTATAGCTGGTCTGGAGACTCTCTTTTCTTGTACTCCCTGAAGTAATTTCTGCATCGGAAACCGTTGCAGCTGATTTACAACCAAAAATAAAAAGCGGAATCAAATAAATTATTTTTCTCATATGATAATTATTTCACTGCTAAAATAAACAAAAAATCCCGCAATAAAGCGGGATTTCATATGAATAAATGACTTGAATTAAGCCAACATTGTAACTGGATTTTCTAGATATTGCTTCAACGTTTGCAGGAATTGGGCTCCTGTAGCACCATCAACTGTCCTGTGATCGCAAGCCAAAGTCAAGGTCATTGTGTTTCCAACAACGATCTGTCCGTTTTTCACAACTGGCTTTTCAACGATTGCACCAACGGAAAGGATTGCAGAATTTGGCTGGTTGATAATTGAAGTAAATTCAACTATGCCAAACATTCCAAGGTTTGAAACGGTAAAAGTACTTCCGTCCATTTCGGCCGGTTGTAATTTTTTGCTTTTTGCTCTTCCTGCCAAATCTTTAACACTGGCTCCAATCTGGGTCAGGCTCATCTGGTCAGTGAATTTCAACACGGGAACAACCAAACCGTCTTCAACAGCAACAGCAACTCCAATATTCACGTGATGGTTGATGATGGTTACATCTTCTTTCCATTGTGAATTTACTTTTGGATGCTTTTTCAAGGCCATTGCACTTGCCTTGATCACCAGGTCATTGAACGAAACCTTGGTATCCGGGAGTGAATTGATTACCGTTCTGGACTGCATCGCATCATCCATGGTCACCTCGATTGTAAGGTAATAGTGTGGTGCCGTAAATTTAGATTCAGACAATCTTCTCGCAATGGTTTTACGCATCTGAGAATTCTTGATTTCTTCAGAGAAGGCTTCACCTGCAGGAACGAAAGGTTTCACTGGAGCAGCTTGAGCCGTTTCTGCTTTCGCGGAAGTTGGGGCTGCAGTTTGAGTTTCAGCTTGAGGCTTGAAGTTTTCCACATCGTTTTTCACGATGCGTCCGTTCTCGCCAGAACCTTTCACTTGGGAAAGATTGATTCCTTTTTCTTCAGCAATTTTCTTAGCCAAGGGAGAAGCAAAAATTCTTTTTCCGTCGTTATTGGCAACTTCAACTGTTTTATCGTCTGATTTTTCTTCAGATTTAGATTCTTCGGCTGTAGCTTTTTCTTCTTTTGTAGCAGCCGGAGCCGGAGCACCACCTTTTTTATAATTTTCTGCAACGCCTGCAATATCAGTTCCTTCTGGACCAATGATTGCCAAAACGCTGTCAACTGGAGCAGTCTGACCTTCTTCAACACCTATGAACAATAATGTTCCAGCGTTAAAAGATTCAAACTCCATTGTAGCCTTATCTGTTTCGATTTCAGCAAGGATATCTCCTTCGCTTACTTTATCACCTACTTTTTTCAACCAGGTTGCAACTGTTCCGTCTGTCATGGTATCGCTCAGACGAGGCATTGTCACAACCACGACTCCTTTTGGCAAGGAAGCCGCTTCTTTCGGACTTTCAGTTGCCGGTTTTTCTTCAGTAATTTTTTCTTCTTCTTTTGTTTCTGATTTTGGAGCTTCGGCTTTCTCTTCCGATTTTGCTTCAGCTGGAGCCGCTTTTCCATTTAATAAATCAGAAATATCTTCACCTTCTTTTCCAATAATTGCCAAAAGAGCATCTACTGCTGCAGTTTCTCCTTCTTGAATTCCAATATGCAATAAAGTTCCAGAATTGAAAGATTCGAATTCCATGGTAGCCTTGTCTGTTTCAATTTCAGCAAGGATATCTCCTTCACTGATCTTGTCGCCTACTTTTTTCAACCAGGTTGCTACTGTTCCTTCCGTCATTGTATCGCTTAAGCGGGGCATTGTGATTACTGTTGCCATATGGATTATAGTTTATGAGGGATGAAAGGATAATTTTCTTGTTCGTACACTACGTCATAAAGTTGCTGTACTTCAGGGAAAGCAGATTCTTCGGCGAATGTCGCACATTCTTCCACCAAAGCCTTCACTCTTTCGTCAATAGCTTCAATCTCTTCATCCGTAGCGAATTTTTGATCCTTGATTACATCCAGAACCTGGGTAATCGGGTCGATTTTCTTGTATTCTTCAACTTCTTCTTTTGATCTGTACAATTGAGCATCAGACATCGAGTGTCCCCTGTAACGGTATGTTTTCATTTCAAGGAAAGTTGGTCCGTCTCCACGACGTGCTCTTTCGATTGCTTCGTGCATTGCTTCCGCAACTTTTACAGGATTCATTCCATCAACTGGTCCGCAAGGCATTTCATATCCCAAACCAAGTTTCCAGATATCCGTATGGTTTGCTGTTCTTTCTACAGAAGTTCCCATTGCATAACCGTTGTTTTCAACGATGAATACCACTGGAAGTTTCCAAAGCATTGCCATATTGAAGGCCTCGTGCAAAGAACCCTGACGTGCTGCACCATCACCAAAATACGTCATCGTTACACCACCCGTTTCAAAATATTTATCCGCGAAAGCGATACCGGCACCAACAGGGATTTGAGCCCCTACGATTCCGTGACCACCATAAAAACCGTGTTCTTTGGAAAAGATGTGCATCGATCCACCCATACCTTTGGATGTACCGGTTACTTTTCCTAGTAATTCTGCCATTACTTTTTTAGGATCAACACCCATGCCAATTGGCTGAACGTGATTTCTGTAGGCAGTAATCATTTTGTCTTTCGTCAAGTCCATAGCGTGCAAGGCACCTGCTAAAACTGCTTCCTGACCATTATATAAGTGAAGAAATCCTCTTACTTTTTGTTGTATATAAAGCGCTGCCAGTTTGTCTTCAAACTTTCTCCAAAGCAGCATGTCTTCGTACCACTTTAAATAAACTTCTTTTGTAATTTCTTTCATCTGAATTTTTCCTTTTGCTAATGTTGCTTGTGAATGTATTTAATCGATTACTTCGCAAGATAGTTTCCTCACACAGAATTGCGAAACGCAAAAATAAGACATTCCAAGTAAGAACTAAAATTTAAGGAAGCATTTTTAAGTCTTTTTTATAAGAAGTTTTTATCGAACATAAAAGGGAGCAAATTATTTAAAGAATCCGACTTGTAAATCGCCCCGCTTTCGCCCATGAAATAAATTTCTATTGGATATTCCTGCTTGAACTCATATTCTGCAATCGATTGCCGACAAGCCCCGCAAGGAGGTATTGGCGACGTGACCGGCTTGTCATCTGCTGTGGCAGAAATTGCCATCTGCAGCATTTTTGCTTCAGGATACAGCGCACCCGCTTGAAAAATGGCAACACGCTCCGCACAAAGCCCTGAAGGATAAGCTGCATTTTCCTGATTGGACCCCAAAATAATTTTTCCGTTATCCAAAAGAATGGCGGCTCCGACCCTGAATCTTGAATATGGCGCATAGGCCTTCTTGCGGATCTCGATGGCTTTTCCCATCAACTCCCCAACCGTTTCCGGAAGCTCTTTCAATTCATCAAACACTGAAAATTTTGTCGTTATATTTATTTCTTTCATCTATGGATTTTCTTTTAAATTCAGAATTTCATTTCGTTTGAAGGGAAAAAAAATCCAAATCTCATCAATCTGAAATTTGGATTTTTTAATGAATTTTATTCAACTATTAATATTCGTCGTATTTGTCGCCGAAGGCAAAACTGAGTGAGAATCTCAATGTGTTTTCCAGTGGATTTCGCACTTTTGATGCAGAGAAGAGGTAAGAGACATCTATTTTTACAACATTGTATTTGAACCCGGCTCCAAGCGAAAAGAATTTTCGAGCTCCTTTTAAAGGACTCTCATTAAAATACCCCGCCCTTAAAGCAAATGAATCCTGGTATACATACTCCGAACCGATCGAATACGTGAATTCCTTCAACTCTTCACTGAATCCATCCGGCGCATCGCCGAAAGATTTGAAAATTCCTTCCACCCATCCTATCTTCCTGTAATCTTCCCTGTTTTGTGCTCTTTCGTCAGCAGAAATTTGTCCGTCGCCATCCAAATCTTTTGGTTCTTGTGGCGTAGGAACCAATAATTTGGCAAGTTCAACATTCAAGGCAACCTTGTTGTATTCATCGAAAATAAAATCAAAACCAGCACCAATCCTCATGTTTGCCGGAAGAAAATTCGAACTGAATTCATCATCGTTATAACTTATTTTTGGTCCAAGATTTTGCCAAATCCAACCCGCTCTCCATCTTCCGTTGAAATCATCATAGGCAATTTCCTCCGACTGATAGAACGCTGCAACATCAACTGCAAAGGTACTTGCCGGTGAAGCGTCCGTTTCTTCCGTAGCAACCCTCAGGGCAGAACGAATATACCTACCTGCAACCGACATTGAAAAACGATCATCCAGCTTCAAGGCATAGGATCCATCCAAGGCAAATTCGTTTGGGCTGACAATTCTGGGAACTTCGTCCGGACTATCGGTTTGCCTCAATTCTATATCACCAAAACCAAAAAACCTAAGACTTCCCGCAAAGGCCATCCTGTCGTCAATCTTGTTGAAATAATTTACCTGGCCCAATGAAATATCATTAACCAAACCTGTCAGATAAGGCGTATAGCTTACGGCAAAACCTTGCTTGTCTAACGAGAATGCATATTTCGCAGGATTCCATTGTTGGGAGAAAGCATCAGTTGATGTTGCCACCCCTTGATCTGCCATACCTGCTGCTCGAGCATCAGCTGCAACCATTAAGAAAGGAACTCCCGTAGTTATCGGTCTGGCGTTATCTTGTGCTTCTGAAAGCTGTATAAAGAACAAACAAATTATTAGTATTGAAATCTTTTTCATTCTGAATTTTTAAAAAAATAATTAAACAAATATAGTATATTATTAAAGTATTACAAGTTTCTCATACTTTTCTGTCTTTTTGTTTGTCATGGATGACTTTACGGTAAGCTTATAAATATAAACCCCCTTGCCTATCTTGTCTCCAAAATCATCCTTGCCGTCCCAGGTTATCTCGCGCGAAAGAAATCCCTCGGTATTCACAACTTGATTTCGCGTCCAAACCACTTTACCCGTAACGGTCATCACTTGAACCTGGACATCCAATGGCTCAAAAGGCCGATTGTGCGTGAACCAGAATTGCGTATAACTCACGAACGGGTTTGGATAATTCAAAACATTTGTCAGCGTCAAGGTCTCATCGCCAACAACTATGAATTGGATCTCGGCCGTAACCAGATTGTTATAAACATCCCAACCTTTAAAAGTAAGCGTATGCAATCCCTTTTCCAGATTACGGAAAGGAAATCTCAATTTACCCCTTGTATAATCATCCAATTCTGTTTCGTAATAGTCATTCAATATATACGGGTTGTTTTCATCCCCATCTAAAATTGCAACCATGTCGTGACCGATTCCGCTGGCCGTATTCATCCCATTTTCATCTTCCAGGAAAGCCAGGAATATTGGAGACTCATTTGTTATCCCACCTGAAACAAAACTCTCGTCGTTCATATACAACTTCACTCTTGGAGCAATATTGTCAGCCGCAGCATTTTCATTGATGCCACCAACCTTGATATCGCTATTAAAACCAGTTTGATTTTCCAACGGGCCTGTTTTCTTGGCATAAAAACTAATCCTTCCGTTTCCAACAGGAACACGGATATCCCTTGGCACAACAAATCCAAATTCAAATTGCCCATTCGAAACAGATGCATTTCCCCTGAAAATAGTTTCTCCCAAGGCTACAAATGGCATTGTCGGAGCAGTTTGATAAGGATCCATATTGATTATGGCATCCACAAAATCATTTCTCAGGGTTGCCTTGTTTATATTCTTATCAAAGATATTCACCGCAAGTTCCCCCATATAATTGGAGAGCGGATTATTATTCTCGTCTACAACCTGGCCTGATAGTTTGACGTAAGCCAATGACTTCAAATCATCCACCGGGCCTGTTATAGGCATATCATTCACTTTTGTGAGAACCACTTTTGGCTTGGGAATGGCCAACATTAGCGCAGGATCTCCAATACAAACTACCACATTGGTCGATTTTTGACTCTTGGCCAATCGTAACGCTTCTCCTATGGAGACAGACTGATTGGAACCATAGGCATATAAATACCTAGAGAGTACTGGATTAAACTTCTGGGCCTCATCCTGACCAATTGAACGAACCGTGGTCAACATTGCTATGGCTCCGCCCTTGGGATTCAAATATGTAAATTCACCACCTGTTTTCCTGTACGGGTTGTCAAATCTTGAATACGTACAGGTAAGTGTTATGAAAACAGGATACTTATACCGGTTGTTCAAATTCTCCCCATCCGATTTTTCCCATATCCTTTCGGCAGCCAGGCCATCTTCACCCCCATGGCCAAGATAGTTGAACACCAATGCTCCCTTTTCGAAACTTTCAAATATATCCTGGCGTGCTTTCGGATACCTGTCGCCACCTGCCGCAGTTTCCTGCACATAAGAATCGATCAATATCTTCTTTATATTAAAAAATGGCTTTTCTGCAAAAACAGTATCGGCTTCGAAATTTTGATAATATTGCAATTGACTATCTCCCGTATTGGTCTGGTCTGGATCATCCGCAATAAACACCAAGTTGTTTCGCCAATTTCCGTACGATTTCTGGTCGTAGTATTCTATCACTTTGTCCACCATCTCGTTAGCCTGCTGCACATTGCTTACAATCATCCTGCCTACGGCTATATCAAGACCATTTCCGTTCACACTTCCTCCTTCGTTATCATCCATCAAGACAAAAAAATCATCAGAACAAAAAGAACTGCCCCCTTCCGCACCACCATATACGGCATGATAGATCGGAACTATATTAGTATTATTCGGAATCCTATCCTTGAAATCAAATGATGCATCACCAAAAAGATTGAGGTATTTGACCCTCCTGCTGTCGGAAGATGCATTCTTATATACATATTTCACAAAATTCCTGATGGCTCCGATGTCCTGCTTGCCTGAAGAAAATTCCTGATAAATATTTTCCAAATTCACCACCTTTACATTCAGGCTCGAATAACTCCTGTGGAAGTTTGCCAATTTTTCTGCGGAAGCATTCAAAGAAGCCGGCGTTACAATCAAATAATCCACGTCCTGGAATTGACCCTGCGCGTTTTTAAAGATGGTTCCTTTTATGTCCTGGTTGACCACTTTTGATCTGGAATCCCTCAATGGAGTATAATAATCCTGCTTGTCAACAGCCACATACTTCCGTACCTCGCCAAGGCTGGCCTTGAATGAAAAAGTGCCCTGATTGTCATTTTGAATCGCCGACACATTATAGATGTCCGTTATATCCCAAACCTGCCCGATCGAAGATGCAGTGGAAAATTGAAACTCTCCAAATCCAGTCATGGTTGCCGCTGCATTGTACTGGAAGCGGAACTGTTTCCCATAACCTTGAAGATTTCTTTTGGCTTTCAGTATGATATAGTCCAAATATCCTTTGGAGCTTGGAACACCTCCATTGTTGTATTCAATTTCAATTTGCACATTTGCAGAGCTCGGAAAACTAAAATTAGCTACAGCGTCACGATAAAAACCATCAAAACCAGCCGGAGCCGGCCCTAAATTAAGAGAACCAAAAGAAGTACCGTTTGCCTTTAAACCAAAAGAGGTAGCATTAGAAGCCGCAACGGATCCTGCTATGGTAAATTCTACGGGCTGCGTTGCAACAATATTGGGAAACTCGAAATTAAAACTCTTTTGGTTTACAAAACTAAACTCTTCTCCAAACCATCTTCTTCCCAATCTTCCGATATTCACCAGATCCAATTCGTGGTATTGATAATCGTCAAAGATAGTGATAGGCGTTGCGCTTGAAGTAATATTTGGCATCGGGCCGATCCTTTTTCCAAAACCCCCTTGCACATTGATATAATAATAAGACTTGTTCTCGTATAGATTATTGTGCGATGAATTTTCCTGGCTCCAGTTGTCAACACCTTCAGCATAAAAGAGAATATAATCCTGATCGTTGAAAACCTGATCTTCTTCCCCTACGACCTGTATGGTATTTTCTTCCAAATCAGAAGGATAATCAACCGCATTGGAAAGCGGAACCATTCGTCCTCCATTTCCATAGATTTTAATGCTTCGGGGATTTACACCATTCAGATTTATACCCAGTTGTTGCAGGAATGATTTGGAAAGCCTGTAGACACCTGATTTCTCGACATAGAAACGATACCAATCGCCTGAGCTCAATACGGAGTTGGACAGTTCATCAAATCCTCTTTTCAAAAGATTCGATTCGCTTCCGCGTGAAACCGCATAGGTAAATGATTTTATTTTTTTATAACCTGATCCTTCCTTGATAATAGGTGACAATTCAAAATTTGCAAATTTCAAATCCCTCGCATTCACATTCCTTATTGTGGCAGTCAGCTTGGAAGGTATTGCTTTCCTTGACAGGTCTCCCAATTTTGAATCGGGGAGATTCTCATAAACCACATTTGAAATAACCAAGGATTTTTCGTCAACAGGACTGCTTACCGGAATATTCAAACGGAAAGAAATTGTCCTTTCAATTTCGTCAAAATGAAAATATTGAAAGTCAAATTGAGGAACATTATAATTATAGGTTTCAAAAGGAAGTACCGTTTTCTCGCTCCAATTGATTACAAGATCACCTTTTATCTGACTTTTTGCAAGAAGGGGATATAAAACTAAAAAAAATAATATTGCTCTTTTCATCAGAATAGAAAACGTGACATGGGTTATTTTATTACTGTACGGTAAAATTAATTTATTTAGTTTGTGCAAAAGAATAATATTTCAATTAATTTTACGTTCTAATTTTCGGACAGAAAACAATTATTTTATTTTTTGTTATTAATTAAAAAAAGGTGTTGCAGTGTAAAGGTTAATTATTATATTGCGCCACGAAATTTATTACCTACTGAAAGTATGAAAGTAAACAAAATTATGGCTGCTAAACTAATGTTATCTTTGGCATTAGTGTTTGGTTTTGCTAGTTGTAGCAAGAACTCTAGCTCGAAAAACGCTTCGTCTGCGACAGGCTGGAAAATCAACGATAAAAAAGGTGGTTTTCAGCTAAACACTAAATACAAGAAGCAACAAGCTCTTCCTGGTTTGGTTTTGGTAGAAGGTGGAACGTTCACGATGGGTAAAGTACAGGATGATGTGATGCACGATTGGAACAACAGTCCAAATCAACAGCACGTTCAATCATTCTATATGGATGAAACAGAGGTAACGAATGCAATGTATGCAGAATACCTATACTGGGTTAAAACTGTATTCCCTCCAACTGACGAAAACTACAAAAACATTTACGAAGGTGCTTTGCCAGATACATTGGTATGGAGAAGCAGATTGGGTTATAACGAACAGATGACTACAAATTATCTTCGTCACCCTGGTTACGCCTACTACCCTGTAGTTGGTGTAAACTGGATTCAAGCATCAGAATTTGCCAAATGGAGAACTGACCGTGTAAACGAGGCTACTTTGGAAAAAGAAGGATACTTGAAAAAGGATGCAAAAACAAAAGATGTTAGCGCTGAGGCCAGTTTCAGTACAGAAACTTATATCAATGCTCCAACAAAAGCATTCGGAGGAAATTCTGATGTTGTACTAAAAGGAAAAAGAGGCAAGTCGAAAGACAGTACCAACCTTTACGCAACAAGAGGTTCTGGATTAATCAGTCCGGAATACAGACTTCCAACCGAAGCTGAATGGGAATATGCTGCTGCATCTGATGTAGGTAACAGGGAATACAATTCATACAAAGGACAAAAAAAATATCCTTGGAAAGGTTCTTATACTAGAAATGGTAAAAGACAAGTTAAAGGAGATCAGTTGGCCAACTTCAAACAAGGTAAAGGAGATTACGGCGGATTGGCAGGATGGTCTGATGACGGTGCTGACATTACAAACGTAGTTAAATCTTACCCTCCAAATGATTTTGGATTGTATGATATGGCTGGTAACGTTGCAGAATGGGTTGCCGATGTTTACAGACCTATTGTTGATGATGAAGCAAGTGACTTCAACTATTACAGGGGTAACGTTTTCTACAAAAATAAAATTGGAGAAGATGGAACTGTAGAACTTGTAACTGCTGACAACATCGCATATGATACTTTAAGCAACGGTAGAATAATGGCGAAAAACTTCCCTGGACAAATTGCACAGGTGCCAATTGACGAGAAAGAAACTTATTTAAGACAAAACTTCTCTCAAAGCGACAACAGGAATTACAGGGATGGTGACAAGCAATCTACAAGATATTTTGACTTCGGATCTGAAGAAGATTCAGACAAAGGAAAAGAATCTAAAAGGATGTATGACTCTCCACTTCACAACGTGACCAAGGACAGTTTGGACAACTTGGTAAGAACTTACGACAAATCTAACAAAAGAACAACTCTAGTAAATGACAATGTAAGAGTTTACAAAGGTGGTTCTTGGAGAGATAGAGCTTACTGGTTGGATCCTGCACAAAGAAGATACTTCCCGCAAGATATGGCAACGGACTACATCGGATTCAGATGTGCAATGTCAAGCGTTGGACCAAAATCTACAAAGAAAAAAGCAAGAAACTAATTTCTTAAAACATAGCATCTATAAAAGCCCTTTCATTAGGGCTTTTATTTTTTAAACTTATTTCAAATGGAAATTAAAGACATCCACCGTCGATTTTTAGAATGCAAATCCGTTTCGATAGACACACGCAAGATTGAAAGCAACTCTATGTTTGTTGCCATAAAAGGCGAACGCTTTGATGCGAATACTTTTGCAAAAGAAGCTTTGGAAAAAGGTGCCTCGTATGTGATTATTGACAACAAAGATTATCATATTGACGAAAGGACCATATTGACGGAGGACAGCTTGGAAACCCTTCAAGAGCTTGCAAAATTTCACCGCGAGTATTTAAAATTGCCGATAATAGCATTGACGGGGAGCAACGGGAAGACAACAACCAAGGAATTGATCAATGTTGTACTTTCTAAAAGATACGAGGTCAAAGCAACCGTCGGAAACCTGAACAATCATATCGGGGTGCCGCTTACCTTGCTTTCCTTTAATGGCGGGACGGAGATAGGAATTGTAGAAATGGGCGCCAACCATCAGAAGGAAATTGAATTCCTGTGTACCATCGCAAAACCTGATTTTGGCTATATTACCAATTTCGGAAAAGCCCATCTGGAAGGTTTTGGCGGTTTTGAAGGCGTCATAAAAGGCAAAAGTGAGATGTATGCCTATCTTTCAGAGAACAAGAAGATCGCTTTTGTCAATCTGGATGATACCCTACAAGTGGAAAAAACAGAGGGCATAGAACGCTATACCTTCGGACACAAAAACAGCAACACCAATGTAGTTATTGATGCTATAAAAGCGGATCCTTTTGTGTCTATCAAAACACAGGGAGTGGAAATCACGTCGCAATTAATTGGAATTTATAACGCGAACAACATCAATGCTGCAGTAACCATCGGAACTTATTTCAAGGTTGAGATGAATGACATCAAGGAAGCGATTGAAAATTATACACCGGAAAATAATCGCTCCCAATTGCTGAAGAAGAACACAAACGATATTATCTTGGATGCGTATAATGCAAATCCTAGCAGTATGACGGTAGCTTTGGAGAATTTTATGCAATTGGAAATTCCTAAAAAAGTGGCCATCCTAGGTGATATGTTTGAGCTGGGAACTGAAAGCCTTGATGAGCACAAAAATATTGTGAATTTGGTTTTGAAGGATGAAAACACGCAGTTTTACTTCATAGGAAAAGATTTTTATGCCAACAGCATTGAGAAGGGGAACATATTATTTTTTGAAACTTTCGATGGCCTGGCAAATGAATTGAAAGAACACAAAATAACAGACGCTACTATCCTCATAAAAGGTTCGAGGGGTATGGCACTAGAACGCAGTTTGGAATTCTTACCTTAGCCATCAATCAATTTACTTATTACATTGAATGCCGAAGCTTTGTCTTCGGCATTTTTGTTTCACGTGCTGGTTTATTTTAAAAAACCGGACAAGATCTTTGTTATTTCGGGAGAAGAAGGCCTTGGAGCGTCTGGATCGAGAACTTTTCCGTCTGTTCCGATTATAATGAATCGGGGGATGCCGGTGATTTTAAAATGCTTGATCCATTGCGTCTGCCATGCATTGTCGGCAAGAAGCTGTATTCCTTTGAGGTCTTTTTCTGTGACAAATTTTTTCCATTTTTCGGTATCTTTTGGTTCATCTATGGAAATGCTGACAAACTCTATAGCTTTGTTCTTGAACTCATCTTCTAGTTTTTTCAGGTGTGGTATTTCCGTTCGGCAGGGTCCGCACCACACCGCCCAGATATCAATGTAGAGGATTTTGCCCTTCAGGGAAGATAATTTTGTAGTACCTCCTATGTGGTTTTTGAATTCAAAATCTGGAGCTGGCTTGTTTTTTAGTTCTGAAAGTCCATTCTCTACACCTCTTGCGGCAGTCAGCTGTTCTTTTATCAGTTGGTTTTCCTTTTCATATTCTGCCAGCATCAAGGCAGGAAAATCGGGTTCGTATGTATTCGCCATCAATTTCTGTTCAGCATCAGCAAAACGTTTATCCAAAATACTTTGCAACGTTTGGTCATCAGGCAGTTTGCTGCCAAAACCTTCCTTTATCTTTTTATCATCGGTTCTTTTTTGCAACAAATAATTGTTCTCGGCCGCTCCATTTCCTGAAAAGGAAAGCGTTTCTTCAAAACGTTTTCCATCAGCCGCCAGGTTCAGGTTAAAGCCATCGTTTAGATACAGAATGGCAAATTTGGCTCCGTCGAAAAGTTGATAGAATCCTTTTGGAGCGTTGAAATTCCCTGAAAATTTTCCTTTGCTGCCTTTGAGGGTGGTTTTGAATTCCTTGTTGTGGATAACAATTGAATCTGAATTTGGGTTTTGGAATTGTGCATTGAAATTGACTCCCTTGTTTTGACTGAATGCGGAAATCGTTATCAATAGGGCGATTATTAGAGTTTTTTTCATGGTGTTTTTTTACAAAGAATACTATGGGTTAAAAATATAAAAAAATATACTTTTTATTTGTTATGAATACAAAAGAAAGGAGGAAACTCGTATTCCTACTGGGCTTCCTCCTTTTGGTTTACGCCGAAGCGGGTATGTGATCATTAAAATTTATTTCTTCTTTGCAATCTTGAGGTTATCAAAATTGGAAACATCGATCACTTCTTCCATATCTACATCGTAGGAAATTTTGATGCTGTCGCCGACTATGGTTACAGGTAGTTCATTTGATAATTGGGAAGAGCCCACGAAGACGTTCGGATAGTCTTTCACCATAAAATAATAGAAACTGTTGCCGTTCTTGACGTCGTTTGAAATTCTTGTAACCACTGATGTGAGGGTCTTTTTTGGCGTGACACTTTCGGATTCGATTCCGTTATCGGCCATATTATAGACGTTTTTATAGGCCATAAGAGTTTCTCTCATTGTATTTCCTACTCCCACTATCGTATAATCGTTGATCGAAACCATAGCAAACATTTTGACCAAACCTCCGTCGTCCTTAAGGGTCATTACGTAAGTTGGAATGTTGTTGATGATGTAAGGAATTGGCAATGAGGAATGGTATCCTTTTTCCTGAACCTTTCCTTCGGCAGAACTTTGGGCGGCATACTCGGTGGCTCCACTCTGCTTGTAATAGGTAGCTTCCTTGGTTCGGGTATCGACTAGAACGAAACCTACGGTTGACTCTTCCTTACCTACAGACGAAAGGCCGGTGTACCAATACGATTTGTGGTTTTCTCCGTACACCAAAGTCAATCCTTCGGTGGTCATAAGTTTGTTTTCATTTGCCCAGTTCCAAAATCCGTGTACGTATTCACCCCAATTGTTCAATTGATCTTCAATGAAACTGATTGGCTGAATCCTATCAACCCAAAGCGGTGTATCGTTGATGCCATATTGATTGATTTCACCTGTTTGAGCATTTACCGTAAGGACACCCGTGGCATTGTTTCCACCAAAGCCGATTTCCTTACTATAGGTTGTTACGATCCAATAGGGTTCGCCCTTATCATCAATTTCAAAATTATAATCCGCCAAACCGGTGGTCATATAGCCTTTGAAATATACATATCTTTCTATTTGTGAACCGAAAAATGCTTCTGGCTGGTACTTGATTTTTAGGGGTTTTCCGTTTACATTTTGAATCAATTTTACATCCCTTTCGTTGGTTGCTGAAACCATTACATAGCCGGGAGTTCCCTCTGAATTATTAAACCATTTGAAAAAACCAGTATGCAACAACGGAGCAACCCAATAGAGCTCGTCGTTTACTTTTTGGATAGTGAACTCTCCTATTTCGGCCTGGGAACCCAATGATGGCTGGGAACCTATGATTTTTTCACCCAAAAGCATTGCCAAATCTTCATCGACCACTCGGATTTTATCAAGTGAAATTGGGGCGATGTGGTTTTTGAGGTTTTCACCATCCTCTACCTTCCCAATCAACTCTCTATAAGCTTGGCTGCGAAACATTGGCAAGCTTGTTAGCAATGGCAGTATGGTCATGTATGCGATCACAACTAGAGCCAAGATGAAAAATAGTTTGTGAGGAGCCTTGAGAATCGTTACCTTACTAGTAACAGGTGCAACTTTCAATTTTGTATAAATGATCATTCCGGCTATGAGGAAAAGCAAGATCAAAATCGGTAATTGGAAAAAGCCATAATTGATGACCGGGAGGCCAAGATAAAACAGCAGAAATGCAATAAAAAGCAATGCTAGAATAGAGGTAATTTTGTTCATAATTGTTTAGTTGGTTTTGAGAGTTAGTCGATGTATTTTAGAAAAGTTACATTGAATTTAAATGATTTAAGAGAAAGTTAAAACGAAAATAGTGGTTTTAAAAAAAAAGCTATTTTTGTTGTTCCTTATTCAAGGAGGACAAACACTAAAAGAAAAGACATGAAAGCATACGTTTTCCCTGGTCAAGGGGCACAATTTACAGGAATGGGGAAAGACTTATACGAACAATCTCCATTGGCAAAAGAGTTATTTGAGAATGCCAACGAAATTTTAGGCTTTAGAATTACAGACATTATGTTTGAAGGAACGGCAGAACAATTGAAAGAAACAAAGGTAACACAACCTGCAGTATTCTTGCATTCGGTTGTATTGGCAAAAACATTGGGAGATGACTTCCAACCACAAATGGTAGCCGGACACTCACTTGGCGAATTTTCTGCCTTGGTGGCAAATGGTGCCTTATCATTTGAAGATGGTTTGAGATTGGTTTCAAAAAGAGCACTGGCAATGCAAAAAGCCTGTGAAATCAAGCCCTCTACAATGGCTGCTGTATTAGGATTGGAAGATAGCGTGGTCGAAGACGTGTGTGCCTCAATAGACGGAATCGTTGTGGCAGCCAACTATAATTGTCCAGGACAATTAGTAATTTCTGGTGAAACATCGGCTGTTGAAAAAGCTTGCGAGGCAATGAAAGCAGCCGGAGCAAAACGCGCCTTGATATTGCCTGTTGGAGGAGCTTTCCACTCTCCTATGATGGAACCTGCAAGAGAAGAATTGGCGGCAGCTATTGAAGCAACAACTTTTTCTGCACCAATCTGCCCGGTTTACCAGAACGTAACGGCAAGTGCAGTCTCTGACCCGGAAGAAATAAAGAAAAATCTGATCATCCAATTGACAGCACCCGTGAAATGGACGCAATCAGTACAGCAAATGATAAAAGACGGAGCAAGCATTTTTACCGAAGTTGGTCCTGGAAAAGTATTGATAGGACTGGTTGGCAAGATTGACAAGGAAGTTGCCACTGCCAGTGCTTAGTCACCGTTTGCTGCAAAGTGAAAGTGGTAGGACTTAAAATAAAAATTCCCAAATCATTTCGATTTGGGAATTTTTATTTATACTACGAAATCGTTTAGCTTCTGATTTTTTTCTCCCATTTCCAGGCAGATGCCAAAGCCTCCTCCAGGGTCGATTTTGCTTTCCAACCTAATACATCGTTTGCTTTATCTGTATTCGCAAATGCTTCAACAATATCTCCTTCCCTTCTGCCCACAACCTTGTACTGCAACTTTTCCCCGCTTACCTTTTCAAAAGCATTGATCACTTCTAAAACCGAACTTCCTGTTCCCGTACCCAGATTGAATGTTTCCACTTTGTCGATATTCTTTTTGTTGATCAACCTCTGCAAAGCAACAACATGCGCTTTGGCCAAATCTACAACGTGAATATAATCACGGATACAAGTCCCATCTGGTGTTGGATAATCCGACCCGAAAACGGAAAGTTCTTTTCTTAAGCCAATTGCCGTTTGTGTAATAAAGGGAACAAGATTCTGAGGAACTCCAATTGGCAATTCTCCCAATTCCGTTGTTGGATGGGCACCAATTGGATTGAAATACCTTAAAAGTATCGCATTGATATTGGTTACCTTGGCAACATCGGTGATGATTTCTTCCCCGATTTGTTTGGTGTTTCCGTAAGGAGACATTGCTTGCTGGACAGGTGCGCTTTCGGTGATCGGCATCAATTCGGCTTGACCGTAAACCGTACAAGAGGAACTGAAAATAAAATGTGCCTGTGGTTTTTGTTGCAGCTCTTGCAGCAAGTAAACCAACGTATTGATGTTATTTTCATAGTAAAGTAGTGGATTCTCTACGCTTTCGCCGACTGCTTTCGAAGCTGCAAAATGGATGACTCCTGAAACATCACCGTGCTTTTTGAAAAACACCGCTACTTCTTGCTTGTCTCTCAAATCAAGTTGCTCAAAAATAGGTTGCTTGCCTGTTATGGCTTCAATTCCTTTGAGAACCTTTATATCCGCATTTGATAAATTATCTATAACAACCACTTCGAATCCTTCATTTTGAAGTTCAACGACCGTGTGCGAACCAATAAAACCCAAACCTCCAGTTACCAATACTTTCATACTATCGTTTTAAAAATTACTTGCTCAAGAATTCCAAAATACTGTCCGTGATAAATTTAATCTGTTCGTCTTCCAACTCGGTATGCATCGGAAGCGAGATTACTTCTTTTACCAATTGATTGGTTATTGGAAAATCTTCTTCCTTGTAACGGGCATCCAAATACGCCTTTTGGCTGTGCAACGGAATTGGATAATAAATAGCACATGGAATACCCTTATCCAACAGATACTGCATCAAGGCATCTCTATCGGCATCAATGATCCTTAAGGTATATTGGTGAAAAACGTGGTCGTCTCCATTCACATCAAATGAAGGAACCACAATATTTTTATGATCAGAAAGAGCCGTGTTGTATTTGTTTGCAGCAGCACGACGCTCTGTATTGTAAGCATCAAGATTCGGCAATTTGGCATTCAGGACTGCCGCCTGGATACTGTCCAAACGTGAATTCACCCCCACAACATCATGGTGGTAACGCACGTACATCCCATGGTTCACAATCCCTCTCAATTTGTGGGCAAGATCGTCATCATTGGTAAAAATCGCCCCTCCATCTCCATAACAGCCTAAATTTTTAGAAGGAAAGAACGACGTTGAAGCCACGTGCCCAATAGTTCCAACTTTCTTTCTGGAACCGTCAGCTGCTTTATAATTGGCACCGATTGCTTGTGCATTGTCTTCAATCACATACAAGTCATGCTCTTTTGCCAACGCCATGATTGCATCCATATTCGCTGCCTGTCCGAATAAATGCACCGGAACAATTGCTTTTGTTTTTGACGTGATGGCTTTCTTGATGGCCTCAATGGAAATATTAAAAGTATCCATTTCGACATCCACCAAAACCGGAGTCAACTGCAGCAAGGCAATAACTTCCACGGTCGCAGCAAAAGTAAAATCGGCTGTAATTACCTCATCGCCAGGCTTCAAATCCAAAGCCATCATTGCAATCTGCAGGGCATCCGTACCATTGGCACAAGGAATAACGTGCTTTGCACCAAGGTAGCCTTCAAGATTTTTTTGAAAAGTATGAACCTCCGGTCCGTTGATATAGGTATTGGTATCTAAAACTTCCTGGATTGAATTATTTACAGTTTCTTTTATTTTTTCATATTGACCCTTAAGGTCTACCATCTGGATTTTTTTCATTTACTTTTTATTTAAAGTTTAAAAGTTTGAAGCATACAACTGTTTGGAAACAGCCTACCTATCTTGAAACGAAGCACAAAAATAGTCATTTAATGAGTTTGCAGCAATCAAATTAACGCAAAGAATCCTTATTTTAGCCATTAAAAAAAAGGATATGTTTTTTCTCTATAATCTTGTTGTACAGGCCGCTTCTTTTTTAATAAAAATTGTTGCCTTGTTCAGTTCAAAAATCAAACTTTTTGTTGACGGAAGGAAGATTGTTTTTCCAACCTTGCAAGATGCAATCCGACCAACCGACAAGACAATCTGGTTTCATGCAGCATCACTTGGCGAGTTCGAGCAAGGTCTGCCCGTGATTGAGAAAATCAAAGAAAGATACCCGAATCATAAAATTGTCGTGACGTTTTTTTCGCCTTCGGGTTATGAAGTCCGGAAGAATTCCAAGGTGGCCGATGTGATTGTTTATCTGCCTCTGGATACAAAAAGCAATGCTGGAAAATTCATAGAAGCTGTTCATCCCGATTTGGTGTTTTTCATCAAATATGAATATTGGCCGAATTATTTGAACGAATTAAAGAAACGACAAATCCCAACCTATCTCATCTCTGGCATCTTTAGAAAAAAACAGGTTTTCTTTAAGTGGTACGGTGGCTTTTACAGAAGGGCACTGGATTCCTTCGAGCATTTTTTTGTCCAGAATGCAAAATCGAAAGAACTTTTGCTACAAATTGGAAAAACCAATGTGACGGTTTCTGGCGATACCAGATTTGACCGTGTTGCTTCGATTCTGGAGAAGGACAATTCACTTGATTTCATATCAGCATTCAAGAACGATACGCTGACAATTGTTGTGGGAAGTTCGTGGCCGAAGGATGAAACCTTGTTGGTGGATTTTATCAACTCGAACAATCATGATGTGAAATTTATCATTGCCCCCCATAATATCAAGGAAGAACAAATCAGGCAATTGAAGAACAGCATTTCCAGGAAAACGGTTCTGTTTTCAGAAAAGGACGATCAGAATCTAGTTGATTCTGATGTTTTCATCATTGATACGATTGGAATCCTGACCAAGATTTACAGCTATGCCGATATCGCCTATGTGGGTGGCGGCTTTGGAAATCCTGGCGTTCACAATATTCTCGAGCCTGCTACATTTGGCGTCCCGATAGTGATCGGCCCCAATTTTTCACATTTTGCAGAAGCAACAGCATTGGTGAACATGGAAGGTTGCATGTCTATTTCAAATCAAAAGGAATTGAAGGAAGCTTTTGAAAATCTGATCCAGAACGAAGACATCCGATTTGAAAAAGGCCATATTTGCAGCACTTTCGTACAGATGAATAAGAATGCAACGGAAACTATCCTGAAGAATTTATAAATACAGATTACACAGATTTTATGACAACGTTCAAATCCTTGGAATTTCCTGATATAGACATCATACTTCCGATGATGCAGGATTTTTATGCCATTGATGGTTACCCGATTGATGTTGAAGTTTCCCGAAAACTGTTTGATGTTTTTATTGCCGATGAAAAATTGGGAAGAGCCTGGCTTGTTTATCTTGCTGATGAAATCGTAGGTTATGTGATCCTTACCTTTGTTTTTAGTTTTGAGTACAAAGGAACAATTGCGTTTTTGGATGAACTATACCTGAATGAAAAGTCGCGCGGCAAGGGAATTGGAAAACAGGTCGTGGATTTTATTCACCAGGAAGCAATTGCCCTTTCGTTGAAGATCATTTATTTAGAAGTGGAAGGCCATAATGAAACGGCCCAGAAACTGTACTTGTCCAAAGACTTCGTGATTCACAATCGAAAATTGATGAAGCTGGTTCCAAAGTCCCTGTAACCACAAATAAGGATAAGCGTCATTATAAAAACTTCCGAAGTTTCTCGTTCGTTAGCCTTGTCCCGAAGCTTCGGGAGGAAGGAAAAAACCTTTTTATCTCATCCTTTAACGTGATAAAAAAATTTGGAAGGAGGCAGGAAAATGGCTCGTCCAATAAGCCTAGACCATCCGCTCCTGAAACTTATGAAAATGTTAATTCTGCATTTTTTTTGACTGAAAATCCTATATTGCCGAACATTTCGCAATTTGCGGATTGTTTTTTGAACCTAAATTAGTATTGTATGAAATTTTTAAGAGTATTGCTCCTTTTATTTGTTGTCACCACACAAGCCCAGCAAGGCGGAATGTGGATTCCTTCGTTATTAAAAGGGATGAACGAAAAGGAGATGAAAAGCCTTGGGATGAAGATGTCGGCTTCGGATATCTATGACGTGAACAAATCGAGCCTGAAGGATGCAGTTCCGCATTTTAACGGCGGTTGCACATCGGAAGTTATTTCTCCCAAAGGACTTCTATTGACGAACCACCATTGTGGTTTTGATGAGATCCAGTCGCACTCATCGCTTGAAAATGATTACATCACGGATGGTTTCTGGGCAATGAAAATGGAAGACGAATTGCCAAACAAGGATCTTGTTGTGACGTTTATCGTAAAGATAGAGGATGTGACCACACAGGTCTTGGAAGGGACACAAGCACTTCCTGAGGCTGAAAAGCAAAAGAAGATCCAGCAAAATATTGCTTCATTGACGAATTCACTACCAAAAGAAAGTTGGCAGGAAAATAAAATCCGAACATTTTATGATGGGAATCAATACATGCTTTTCCTGACGGAAACCTATAAAGATGTAAGGCTGGTTGGAGCGCCACCAAGTTCTGTTGGGAAATTCGGTTCGGATACGGACAACTGGGTTTGGCCACGCCATACCGGAGATTTTTCGCTTTTCAGGATTTATGCAGACAAGAATAATCGTCCGGCCGAATATTCAAAAGACAATGTCCCTTATGTACCAAAACACTTCTTGCCAATTTCACTGGATGGTGTTTCGGAAGACGACTTTACGTTGGTTTTTGGTTATCCCGGAAGAACTACGGAGTACCTGCCTGCTATTGCAGTGGAGCAAATCGTGAAGGAATTGAATCCTGCAAAAGTCGAAATCCGCGACAGGGCCTTGAAAGTGGCAGATGGCTTTATGAGAAAAGACAAGGCCATCAAGATCCAGTATGCTTCCAAATATGCAAGCATTGCAAACTATTGGAAAAAATGGTCGGGCGAATCTCAGGGCCTGATAAAATCGAATGCCGTTGCGATTAAAAAACAACAAGAAAAAGAATTTCAAGACAAGGTTGTAAAAGCAGGAAAACAAGCTGAGTATGGCAATTTACTTTCTGATTTTGAGAAAAATTATACTGAAATACTTCCTTATTCCTTGGGCAGGGATTATTTTACCGAAACTGTCTTAAGGAATACTGAAATGCTTGGATTGGCTTACAAGATGTACCAATTGGAACAAATTTATAACTTGAGAGGAGAACAATCTTTTAATGACAGACGAAATAACCTAGTTGATGGATTGGGTGCTTTTTACAAGGACTTCAATGCAAAAGTTGACGAGAAGGTTTTCGAACAATTGATTGATTTATATGCCACAAAATCGCCTAAGCAATTTTTACCGCAGAGCCTGAGCAATATCGATGCTTCGAAATTAGCCACTGAAGTTTATGGACAATCCAAATTGACCACTTATGAAGGTATAAAAGAATTATTAAAAGGCGATACCAAGACAGTCCTGGCAAATTTGAATAACGACAAGGCATTTCAAGTGGTAAAAGCAATGGCAGATGTATTCTTGAAAGAAGTAAATCCGAAATATGAGGAAATCAACATGAAGATTACCGCACTGCAACGTACTTATATGAAAGCCCAACTGGAGTTGAGCCAAAACTCAAGAATTTTTCCGGATGCCAACAGTACCTTGAGGGTGACCTACGGAAAAGTAAAAGGTTATGAGCCCAAAGATGCCACTTTATACACTCCTGTGACTTATTTGGACGGCGTGATGGAAAAATATATTCCTGGAGATTATGAATTTGATGTCCCTTCAAAACTGATCGACTTATATAACAAGAAAGATTATGGCCAATATGGCGACAAGGGAAAAATGCCCGTGAATTTTATTGGAACCAACCATACGACCGGAGGAAATTCTGGAAGCCCGGCTCTTGATGCGAAAGGAAATCTGATCGGGTTGAACTTCGACAGGGTGTGGGAAGGAACGATGAGCGACATCTATTATGATCCTGCCATCTGCAGGAACATAATGGTGGACATGCGATATGTCCTTTTTATCATCGATAAATATGCAGGAGCAAAGAATTTAATTGATGAAATGAAATTAGTCCACCCCAAAAAGAAAAAATAATCCTTTCAAGAACAAGCATTTACATCTTTTTCAAAAGTTTATTTAACATCCATTAACTTTTTTTTAGTGTTTTGCATTTTTGGCACAGTAATTGTAAATTATCTCGACGTTGCAAGGGAATTTATTTTTTAAAAAATATTTTCAAAAAAAAATAATCATAATAAAAAATTTATATCTTTGCCTCGAATTAATAATTAACCTTTTATAATTAAGTAAGATGAAAAAAGTATTTTTAAGTTTAGCATTAGTAGTAGCATTAAGCGTTTCTTTCGTATCATGTAAAGAAACTGCAAAAGAAGAAACTACAGTTGAAACAACAACTGAAGAAACAGTAGCTCCAGAAGTTGAAGCTGTTGATTCTACTACAACTACTACAGTTGACTCTACTACTACAACTACTACTACTCCAGCTGAGTAATTTTAGACGACAGTAAAAAAATTAATCCCGCTTTTGGCGGGATTTTTTTATGCTTAAAACTTAAATTATTTTTCTTTCAATCCGCAAAAATATCCGCTCCAGAAAAATCAAGTGTTTCCGCCTTTGGAACATATAATTTTACTTCGGCAATTCCTTTTTCCAGACGCAATACAGTATTAAATTTCCTGCTTGTCGCATACACCTTGTCATTAATAATAAGCCTGTAAAAAAACTGCCCTCTTGAGGTTTTGAATTTCATGCAGAATGCCGTTTCCGCATTCGATTTTATCAATTCAATATCATCCTCGATATCCATTTTCAGTTCGTAGGAAGAACTCGAAAAGACAATCTTGCCTTTCCTGGACGTATAAACGAACTTGTAATGGTCTTCATCTTTTTTCGTGATAACGAATGCTCCCATATTTTTAAATCACAATGTAAAACGGATAGAAATTAATTTACGCAAAGGGGTATAAATAAAAAAAGCTCGTAATTTTCATTACGAGCCTTGTACTCAGAGCGGGACTTGAACCCGCACGAACATTGCTGTTCACTGGATTTTAAGTCCAGCGTGTCTACCAATTTCACCATCCGAGCATCTTGCCTTCTTTTGAGCGAAAAACGGGGCTCGAACCCGCGACCTCGACCTTGGCAAGGTCGCGCTCTACCAACTGAGCTATTTTCGCATTTCAAATTTCTAAAAGAACTACAATACTTGTTCCGTATTGCGGATGCAAATGTAGCACATTTATTTACTTCTGCAAACGTTTTTTTGAAAAAAATCACATTAAACCCATAACCTTCTGATAACGTACTTTTTACTCTCCTTGGTTTTAAAAACTATTTTTTCGTCAGCATCCTTTTGATTTCGTTAAGCTTCATCAGGGCCTCAACCGGGGTCAAGGTGTTGATGTCAAGGTTTAAAATTTCATCTTTTATTTCTTCCAACAAGGGGTCGTCCAGATTGAAAAAACTCATCTGCATTTCATCCTTGGTTGCTTTTACTCCATTCAAGGCTTCTCCTGAATGGTCTTTTTCTAGTTTTTTCAAAAGTTTCTGGGCTTTCAATATTACCGTCTGGGGCATCCCGGCCATTTTTGCAACGTGAATTCCAAAACTATGGGCGCTTCCTCCCTTAACCAGTTTTCTTATAAACAAGACCGTATCCTTCAATTCCTTAACGGAAACATTATAATTTTGTATGCGTGGCAAAATATCCGTCATTTCATTCAACTCATGATAGTGTGTTGCAAACAATGTCTTTGGTTTTGACGGATGCTCGTGCAAATATTCCGCAATGGCCCAGGCTATCGAAATACCGTCATAAGTACTCGTTCCCCTGCCAATTTCATCCAGAAGCACCAAGCTCCTGTCTGATATATTATTCAAGATGGAAGCCGTTTCGTTCATCTCCACCATGAAAGTAGATTCTCCCATCGAAATATTATCTGAAGCTCCAACCCTGGTAAAAATCTTGTCCACCACGCCCATCCTGACCGAATCAGCAGGAACAAAACTTCCCATCTGGGCAAGAAGCACAATCAAGGCAGTTTGCCTTAGGATTGCCGATTTACCAGACATGTTTGGCCCCGTAATCATGATCAGCTGTTGCACTTCCCTGTCCAGAAAAACATCATTTGCGATATACGGAATACCAACTGGCAATTGCTTTTCAATCACCGGATGGCGTCCATTCTTAATTTCCAGTTCAAACGTATCGTCCAATTCCGGGCAAACGTATTTATTTTCGATCGCAAGCTGCGTGAACGAGGTCAGGCAGTCCAATTGTGCAACCAAATTTGCATTCATCTGGACCGGCTTTATGTATGTGGCAATCCATCCTACCAATTGCTCAAAAAGCTCCACCTCGAGCTTGTAGATTTTCTCTTCTGCGCCAAGGATCTTGGTTTCATACTCCTTCAATTCTTCCGTAATATATCGCTCCGCATTTACAAGCGTCTGCTTCCTTATCCATTCCGCAGGAACTTTGTCCTTGTGCGTATTTCTTACCTCTATATAGTATCCAAAAACATTGTTGAATGAAATTTTCAAGGAAGAAATCCCAGTTTTTTCAGACTCCCTTCTTTCGATTCCCTCCAGATATTCTTTTCCAGAAGTTGAAATAGCTCTCAAATCATCCAGCTCCGCATGGATCCCCCTTGCAATTGCGTTTCCTTTTGCAATGGCAACCGGAGCATCCTGATTCAAGGTCGTTTTTATTTTTTCACGCAATAAATCACAACCGTGCAAGCTGTCTCCAATGATTTTTACCGCTTCATTTTTACTCTCGAGTGCCAAATTCTTGATTGGGATTATCGCATCCAAGGATTCTTTCAGGTAAACAACTTCCCTGGGACTTACTTTTCCTGTTGCGATCTTTGAAATAAGACGCTCCAGATCGGAAATCTGCTTGATCTGGTACTGGATGCTTTTCAAGACTTCCTGATTCTCATTCAGATACGAAACCACTTCGTGACGGCTTCTTATCTTGTTGATGTCTTTCAACGGCAGGGCCAACCATCTTTTCAACAAACGGCCACCCATCGGCGAAAGCGTCCTATCAATGACATCCAAAAGTGTTACGGCATTTGGATTATAACTCTGGTACAACTCCAAGTTTCTAATCGTGAAACGGTCCATCCAGACGTAGGCATCTTCAGCAATCCTCTGGATCGAGGTAATGTGCTGTACTTTATTATGCTGTGTTTCCGACAAATAATACAAAATCGCCCCTGAAGCAATGATTCCTTCTTGCAATTCCTCTATTCCGAAACCTTTCAACGAGACCGTCTGGAAATGATTGGTGAGGGTTTCAAAGGCATAATCTTCCTTGTAAATCCAATCTTCCAAATAAAAACTGTGAAAATCTTCTCCAAAAATTTCCTTGAAATCACCCTTGTTATGTTTCGGAATCAAAACTTCACTGGGGTTGAAATTCTGCAAAAGCTTGTCAATATATTCCTCGTTTCCTTGGGCCGTCAGGAATTCCCCAGTAGAAACATCCAAGAAAGAGATTCCCAATGTCTTTTTTCCAAAATAAACAGAAGCAAGAAAGTTATTTGATTTGGATTGCAAAACTTCGTCATTCATCGAAACACCGGGAGTAACAAGTTCTGTAACACCACGCTTTACAATGGTCTTTGTCATCTTTGGATCTTCCAATTGGTCACAGATTGCAACACGGAGCCCCGCCTTTACCAGCTTTGGCAAATAGGTATTCAAAGAATGATGTGGGAATCCGGCCAAAGCCGTTTCCGTTTCAGAACCCGCCCCTCTTTTGGTCAAGGTTATGCCGAGAATCTTGGAGGCACGAACGGCATCTTCGCCAAACGTTTCATAAAAATCTCCTACTCTGAACAACAAACAAGCATCAGGATATTTCCTTTTGATTTCGTTGTATTGCTTCATTAACGGCGTTTCCTTTGGGCTTTTCTCTTTAGACGACAAGATATTTTGTATTAAAATTTAGGTTACGAATTTAAGAATTTTATGGATGCAAACCTTGGCGAATATGCATTTGCAAGTCGTTAACAAGTCATTAACAACAGAAATATTATTTTTTCCTAAATTTGCTTATATAAATTAAAAATTTAAAATCAACATAAAATGAAAAAAGGTATATTATTGTTCTCAGCGATTGCTTTATTGTCTTTCAGCAGTTCATTTGCTCAAGAGTCTTCTAAAAAAGTAAAAACTAAAGCTAAAACAACTACAACCAAAGTTGAAGCTCCTAAAGTTACAGGTCCTGGCATCGTATTCGAAAGCGAAACTATCGATTATGGAACTGTTGAGTACAAATCTGATGGAAAACGTGAATTTGTTTTCACAAATAACGGAACGGAACCATTAATCATCAAAAATGCACAAGGATCTTGCGGATGTACAGTTCCAACTTGGCCAAAAGAGCCTATCGCTCCAGGTGCCAAAGGTGTTATTGGTGTAAAATATGATACTGCAAGAGGTGGCCAGGCATTTACAAAAACGGTTACTTTGACTACGAACGCAGCAAATCCTTCAACAACATTAACCATCAAAGGAAACGTTTTGGCTGATCCAAATGCAGCTAAACCAGCAGCTCCAAAAAGCTAAATTTTTAAATCAAGATAAATAAGAAGCTTCCATCCTGGAAGCTTTTTTTGTACTACATCATCCTGAAATTATGCGAAAGCTAGAAAACAATGAGCTTGAAAGAAAATCGGTCGAAGATTTCAAGACAGCCGAAAAAACGCCCATCATTATCATCCTGGACGACATCAGGAGTCTTCACAATATAGGCTCCGTCTTCAGGACCGCCGATGCATTCTTGATTGAAAAAATATATTTGTGTGGCATCACCGCGACGCCACCCAACAAGGAAATTCACAAGACGGCTCTTGGAGCAACCGAAACCGTAGCCTGGGAACACCATAAAAACGTATTGGAAGTTATTGAAAATGTAAAAAACGAAGGCATCGATGTTTATGCCGTCGAACAGGTTGAAAATGCCATCTTCCTTCAAGATTTTGAAACCGGAAAAGGTAAAAAGTACGCATTGGTTTTCGGAAATGAAGTCTATGGCGTATCACAAGATGCTGTAGCCTCATGCAATGGCTGTATAGAAATTCCACAATTGGGAACCAAGCATTCCTTGAACATATCCGTAAGTGCCGGAATCGTGGTCTGGGATTTATTCAGAAAATTAATATAATTCCAATCAATAATCTTGATTGGAATTATTTCTTGATTTTTGCCTGGATCGCTTCCAGGACAAAAATATAATCCTCTTGATTGCTTACGAAATCTTTATCAGAAACGTCAAGAATCAATACATTCAAATCGGGTTGTGATTTTATATACTCCAGATAGCCACTGTTGATCCTTTCGAGATAATCAGTCTGGATTTCCTGTTCGTAGCTTCGTCCTCTTCGCTTTATATTCTGCAGCAATCTTTCCGTATTCTGATACAAATAGATATACAAATCCGGCTTTGGCATTTCCTTGTAGATAATATCAAAAAGCTTCCTGTACAAGCGGTATTCATCTTCCGTCAAGGTCACTTTTGCAAAAATAAGCGACTTGAAAATATGATAATCGGCCACAATAAAATCCTTGAACAAATCAAATTGAGCCAGATCATCGGATAATTGCTGGTACCTGTCGGCCAGAAATGACATTTCCAACGAAAAGGCATATCGGCTTTGGTCCTTGTAAAATTTAGGCAGGAAAGGATTATCCGCAAAACGCTCCAAAACGGTCTTGGCATTGAAATCTTCTGCAATTCTTGTGGTCAAGGTTGTTTTCCCTGCACCAATATTTCCTTCAATGGCAATATAATTGAATTGATCCAGATTGAAATTTCGCAACGGCGATTCAAGTCCTGCAATAACCTTGCATTCGCTTTTATCCGTGGTCGACAAAAGCAATTCCTTTATATTCTTATTCAAGATTGGATGAAAAAAATCGGATTTCAAATCGATCATCGGCAACAATACAAACAATCTGTTTTGCATTTCAGGATGCGGAACCTGCAAGTTTTCACTTTCAATGCTTTCATTATTGAAAGCAATGATATCAATATCAATCATTCTTGCCTGATAACCTTGCTGGTCATTTCGGGTCCTACCCAGTCTATTTTCAAGTTTTAAAATTTCCGATAGGATTATTTCCGCCGTTTTATCAGAATGCAGCAAAACCGCGCAATTGTAAAAATCATCACTCTCAAAACCCCAAGATGGCGATTGGTATAATTTTGAAACACGGACAACCGTCCCTATTTCATTATGTATCAAATTGATACATTTTTTTATATTTTCAAGTTTTTCTCCTTGATTGCTTCCTATGGATAAAACGACCTGGTTTTGCGTGTTCATAACTACAAATTAAGGAAAACATTTTTAATTATGGGGTATGAATTATCAGTTATGAATGACTTTTGAGTGTAACATTTCAGAACTTTTGCAGACTAATCCTGAAAATAAATGTAGTATGCGATTTTTAGGAAATGTTTTGTCAACCATTGTAGGTTTGTTCTTATTCATAATGATATTCTTCTTCGGAATTATCATCATCGGGGCACTTTTCGGAGGAGATTCTGAAACCGTGACCGTAAAAAGTGATTCGGTTATAGAATTTGATTTGAAAAATATATCGAATGATTACGCAGGAAAATACAAAGATCCCCTGATTACTTTATTCTCTGAAGGAAAAAATGTTGGAATTACTGATGTGATTGATGCCATCAAGAATGCCAAGGAGGACAGCAAAATAAAAGGAATCTCCATCCTCAACAATCACTTCATGCCAGGTTTGGCACAAAGCAAAGCTTTAAGGGATGCCTTGGAAGACTTTAAAACATCAGGCAAGTTCGTGGTGGCCTATGCCGATTATTATACCCAGAAAGAATACTATATGAATTCCGTGGCCGATACGATTTATTTGAATCCGGTTGGCCAGATGGATTTCAAGGGATTTTCATCTGAATTGATGTTCTACAAAGATCTGCAAGAAAAATCAGGCGTGAAGATGGAAGTCATCCGCCATGGAAAATACAAAAGTGCGGTCGAACCATTTCTAGAAAACAAGATGAGTGATGCCAATCGCGAGCAAGTTTCTACTTTATTGAATTCAGTCTGGAGTTCGGTTGCAACCGATATTTCTAAATCAAGAAACATTTCACTTGACCAATTGAATGTAATTGCCGACGGCCTTTTGGCGAGGACACCAGAAATGGCAAAATCACAAAAATTGATTGACAAGATTGCCTATGAAGACGAATACCATAACGGGATCCGCAAGGCGTTGAAAGTTAAAAAAGACGAAGATTACAATACCGTTTCCATTGCCGATTATGCTTTTAAAAATGTAACGACAGGGAAAAAATCAAGTTCGAAAGATAAAATTGCCGTCATTTATGCCCAAGGCGAAATTACAGGTGGTGAAGGAGATGTAAATTATATTGGAGAAGGTTCCATGCGTCGTTCCTTGCAGGAAGCCAGAAAGGATAAAAATATAAAAGCAATCGTGCTTAGAATTGACAGTCCGGGAGGAAGTGCCTTGACTTCTGAATTGATCTGGAGGGAAATCGAACTTACCAAGAAAGTAAAACCTGTCGTGGTTTCAATGGGGAATGTTGCCGCTTCTGGAGGATATTATATTGCTTGCAATGCCAATAAAATCTATGCAGAAGAAAATACCATCACGGGTTCGATTGGCGTTTTCGGGATGTTGCCAAACTTCACAACCTTGACCAATAGGATCGGCATCAATGTGGAACAAGTAAATACCCATAAGAACGCCGCTGATTACAGTCCATTTGTTCCCTTGAGTGAAAATATGAGAAATTTTACTCAAGAAAGCGTGGAACAAGTTTACAATACTTTTGTACAACGTGTTTCCGCTGGAAGGAAAATGACTTTTGAACAGGTTGACGCCATTGCACAAGGTCGTGTCTGGTCGGGTTCAGAAGCATTAAGGATTGGCTTGGTTGATAAGATTGGCGGAATGGATGCAGCCTTGAAGGAAGCTTCCAAATTGGCCAAAATAAAAGAATACAAGACCCAAAACTTTCCAGAATACGAAAAAACGTTCGGAGAAATGTTTGCCGGTTTCCCTTTTGCGCAAACAAAGGAGCATCTCATCAAGGAAGAAATTGGGGAAGAAAATTATCTGATCCTGAACGAGCTTAAAAAAATGAGCTTGCAGAAAGGCATCCAGACCAAGATGTCCTTTTTGATCACCATCAAATAAACCCGATAAAAGTTATTTTTAAGCCAACTTATTTAAAATTATTAGATAAGTTGGCTTACTATTTGATAATTTTGTCATAAAAACCATCCAATATGATAAAGAAAATTCTAAAAGGCCTGGGTATCTTTATTGTAATCGCCCTGATTGCTTTAGTGTCGATACCATTTTTGTTCAAGGACAAGATAAAACAGATGATTGTCAATGCAATCAATGAAAACGTTGATGCAACAGTTGCTTTTGAAGACGTTGACCTGAGTTTGCTGAAAAGCTTTCCGCAGGCAAATGTCACGATTGACAAATTAAGTATCATCAATAAAGCTCCATTTGCGGGTGACACCTTGTTCTATTCGGGTGAAGTAAATTTAAAAATGTCAATCAAGGAACTTTTCAAAGGCGAAGGCGAGGCAATGAATATCGAATCGTTTTCTTCCGCAAATGGTGTCGTAAATATTCTTTTTGACAAAAATGGTCTTGGAAATTTTGATATCGCCATTAAAGATGAAAAAGACAAACCAGACACTTCCGAAAGCAAGCCTTTTGCGATGAATATCCAGAATTACGAAATAGAAAATCTTCGCTTTAAATATTTTGACGAACGTTCAAAAATAAAAATGGTCATTGATAGCTTGAACCATACCGGAACTGGAAATTTTGCAGCTTCCAAATTAGATTTGGACACCAAGACCACGGCAAAGATTTCGTTGGACATGGACAAGACCAATTATATGAAAAACGTAGCCTTGACACTTGATGCCGTTCTGGGAATTGATTTGGAAAACAGCAAATATACGTTCAAGGACAACAAAGCCTTGATCAATAAACTTCCTTTGGAATTTGACGGTTCTATTCAACTTGTTGAAGCTGGCCAGGAATACGACCTGAAATTTAAAACACCTACTTCCAGTTTCCAGAATTTCTTGGGATTGATTCCATCAGCTTATTCAGGAAGTTTGGAGAACGTGAAAACAACCGGAAATTTTACTATTGCAGGTTTTGCAAAAGGATTATATTCTGACACCAGCGTACCTAAATTTAATCTGGCTATTGCTTCAAATAATGCATCCTTTAAATATCCTGACCTGCCAAAATCGGTTGAAAATATTGTAATTGATACTAAAATCATCAATGAGACGGGAGTTTTGAATGACACTTATGTGAATTTGGACAAACTTTCTTTTAGAATTGATCAAGATGTTTTTGATGCGAAAGCGAATGTCAGAAACATCACTGAAAATCCATTGATTGATGCAACTTTAAAAGGCACAATGAATTTGGCGAATATTTCAAAAGCCTATCCTATAAAATTGGATACGCCGTTAACGGGAATTTTGAAGGCAGATGTTAAAACCAAGTTCGATATGAAATCGGTGGAAACCAATAACTACGACAAGATCTTGGCTTCCGGAGATGCAACGATTACAGGTTTCAAATATGTAGATGCTGATAAAAAAACCTATACCATCAATACAGCTTCTGCTCAATTTTCAAATCAGAAAATCAACTTGAAACAATTGGAAATGACTACAGGAAAAACCGATTTGAGAGTCAATGGTACAGTAGAAAATTTCCTTGGGTATGCCTTCAAGAATCAAGAATTGAAAGGTAATTTCAATGTAAATTCAAACCAAATCCTGGTTAGTGATTTTATGACCGAAACGCAAACAACAGTCAATAACAAAACAACCACTACCGAAGCGGTGAAGATTCCTAAATTAATCAATGTATCCCTTAATGCTTCCGCCAATTCAGTGGTGTACGACAATTTAAATCTGAAAAACGTATCTGGAAAACTGACCGTAAAAGACGAGAAAGTATCCTTGCAAAATTTGAAAACTTCTATTTTCGGAGGAATGATTACGGCAACCGGAGATGTTTCCACTAAAACGGCAACACCTACTTTCAATATGAATCTAGGTTTAAACACGGTTGATATCCAACAAGCGTTTACACAATTGGAAATGCTGAAAAACATCGCACCAATTGCCGGTGTGATCAACGGAAAATTAAACTCAACCATCAAATTATCAGGAAATCTTGATGCGAAAGAAATGACGCCGGATTTGAAAACATTATCTGGAGACCTGCTGGGTCAATTGCTTTCAACGACCATCAATGCAAGTAATTCTGAAATGTTGACGGCATTGAGTTCAAACGTGAAGTTTATCGATTTGAAAAAAATAAACCTGAACGATTTGAAAGCGAACCTGACTTTTGATAACGGAAGAGTGAATGTGAAACCATTCGACCTCAAATACCAGGATATAAAAGTGAACATTGGTGGTTCGCACGGATTTGACCAATCGATGAATTACAATGTGAAGTTCAATGTTCCGGCCAAATATCTGGGAAGCGAAGTCAACAATCTGCTTGCAAAATTAACTCCGGCTGAAGCCAACAAATTGGAAAACATTCCCGTGAATGCCGTACTGACAGGTAACTTCAAAAATCCCAAAGTTTCTACTGATATGAAAGCGGCGGTAACAAATCTGGCCAATCAATTGGTACAACAGCAAAAGGACAAATTGGTAAATCAAGGAACAAAGGCGTTGGAAAATCTTATCAATAACAACACCAAGAAAGACACCACCACCACGAAAACCAAGAAGGAAGAAACCAAAGAAAAAGTAACGAATGCCATCAAGGACATCTTTGGCAAGAAGAAATAATAATCTTATCCAATATTAAAAAGCCTGTAATTTGAAATTACAGGCTTCTGTTTTTATACGTTCATCGAAACGACATATCCCTCGAAACTTCGGATGTTGAAAACGGTTCCGTCTTCAAAGATTAAATATTGCCCTTTGATACCAATCAATTTGCCCTTGAAATAATTGGTCTTGTCCAGGTTCAAGCCTGTTACTTTTTTAGGATGTTGCAAAACCGGATAATTCAAGATAAAGTGCTCATTCAAATCCGAGTTGAAATATTGTTTTACTTCTTCCGGAAGATATTCAAAAACTCGAGTTTTTTCAGTTAACAAATCCAAAGAAAGCACTTCGTTTTGAAGCATTTTCCTCCAATTGGTCTTGTCTACAAAATGATTCTTCAGGACGACTTCGGTAATCCCGGCCAAATATCGGTTGGGAACTTCTACAACCGAAACTGCTTCGCAGGCGCCCTGGTCGATCCATCTTGTAGGAACCTGGGTTTTCCTGGTTACTCCTACTTTTACATCACTTGACAAAGCCAAATAGACAACGTGTGGCTGCAATTGTACTTTTGATTCGTAATCCAGATCCCTGTCCGCTATTCCAAGATGCGCCGTGCTTAATTCCGGTCGCATGATCCAATCACCAACGGCCGGACTGCTGTAGAAACAATCATAACAGAACCCTTGTCGAAATATTTTTTTCTTTTTATTGCAATTCAAACATTGATAACCTACGAATGAAATTTCGATTTCCTTGTTGAGTAATTGATTGACATTTAGGAAACTGTTTTCAAAAACAAGATAATATTGTATGGGATTTCCAAACTCGGTTTGCATCTTTGCTAATACGCCTTCGTAAGTCATTTTAGATTTTAGATTTCAGATTTTACTTTTTGGGTATATTTTTACTATTTTTGGTAAAGTTAGAAATTCATAACCCATAATCATAATTCATAACTAAAAAATGGCAATACCAATAATCAATTCTGTTGCCTCTTGGATTTTGAAAAAGAGAATCCATCAGATTGAATTGTTCCTGAAGTATCCCAACGAAGTTCAGGAAGAATTGCTTCTGAATCTAATACGTACTGCCGAAAAAACGTTTATTGGAGAACAATCCGGTTTTGATTCCATAAAGTCCTACCAAACTTTTACCGAAAGAGTTCCGATTTCAACCTATGAGGATTTGGAACCAATGATTGAACAGACGCGCAAGGGCGAGCAGAATATCTTCTGGCCAACCTCCATCAAATGGTTTGCTAAATCAAGCGGAACTACAAATGCCAAAAGCAAGTTCATCCCGGTTAGCAGCGAGGCATTGGAAAACTGCCATTACAAGGCCACGAAGGATCTGCTTTCCCTCTATTTGAACAACAACGAAGACTCCCAACTATTTACAGGAAAGAGCTTGCGTCTTGGCGGAAGCAAGCAGTTGTATGCCGACAACAATACTTTTTTCGGGGACTTGTCGGCGATCCTCATCGAGAACATGCCGATGTGGGCTGAATTCAGCAGTACGCCAAGCAACAAGGTGTCCTTGATGAACGATTGGGAAACCAAGCTTGGGGCGATCGTCAATGAAACCCGTTATGAAAATGTGACGAGCCTGGCCGGAGTTCCTTCGTGGATGATGGTTTTGCTCAACAAGGTCCTGGAAGAAACCGGAAAGGAAAGCCTGCTTGAAGTCTGGCCCAATGCCGAAGTTTATTTTCACGGAGGCGTGAGTTTTGATCCTTACAGGGAGCAATACAAGAAAATATTCCCCAGTTCCGGGTTTCAATATTATGAGATTTACAATGCCTCGGAAGGGTTCTTTGCGATTCAGGATTTGAACAACTCGAATGACTTGTTGCTGATGCTGGATTATGGCATCTTCTATGAATTCATCCCGATGGATGCTTATGGAACACCTGAACAGAAGGCCATACGTCTTTCCGAAGTGGAACTGAATAAGAACTATGCCATTGTCATTACGACCAACTCTGGCTTGTGGCGCTACCAGATTGGCGACACGGTTCGTTTTACCTCGCTGAATCCTTACAGGATAAGGGTTACAGGAAGGACCAAGCATCACATTAATGTCTTTGGTGAGGAATTGATCATAGAAAATTCGGACAATGCAATTGCAAAAGCGTGCCAGGCTACCAATACCGAAGTGATTGATTATACGGTAGCTCCAGTATTCATGCAGGGCAAGGAAAAAGGAGCCCACGAATGGATCATTGAATTTAGAAAAAACCCGGACGACATCAACCTTTTCAACAAGGTCTTGGATGAAACGCTTCAGACGCTCAACTCTGATTATGAAGCGAAACGCTATAACAACATGACGCTGAATGCCCCTGTTGTAAATGTTGCCCGGACGAATTTGTTTTATGACTGGCTGAAAGACCAGGACAAGCTTGGAGGCCAGAATAAAATACCACGACTATCGAATCAACGCAATTATGTGGAACAGCTGAAAGCAATGCAGTTTTCTTACAAGTAAGACATATTTTCAATCACCATACATTACGGGCTTTAGTGCCCGTTTTTTGTTTTCTGGTCTGCCTGTAGAAACATGGCTGCTTGGCAATGATTCCTAAGCTAAATGGACTATCTTTCAGCCCTGATGGTGCCGTTGTTTGAGCTCTGGAGCCCGCCATCAAGCTGGCTCAAAGCGAGTGGCTCCAGCAGGAACAAGGATCTCAAAAATGCCCAAGTGTATCGCTCCTGGTCATAAAAACAAAAAAATCCCGTCATTGCTGACGGGATTTTATATTTTTAAGAGAGGATTAGATGATCAACATCGCATCTCCGTAAGAGTAGAATTTATATTCCTCTTTTACCGCTTCCTCGTAGGCTTTTTTCATTAAATCGTGCCCGCAGAATGCCGAAACCATCATCAACAATGTTGATTTTGGCGTATGGAAATTGGTGATCATGCAGTCTGCAATACTGAAATCGTGTGGAGGAAAGATGAATTTGTTCGTCCATCCATCATAAGGATTCAGTGTCCTTGCAGAAGAAACCGAACTTTCGATGGCTCTCATGGAAGTGGTCCCAACGGCACAAACACGTTTCTTTTTTGCTTTTGCATTGTTCACGATGTCACAGGCTTCCTGCGTAATTTTCAACTCTTCAGAATCCATCTTGTGTTTCGACAAATCTTCCACCTCAACTGGATTGAAAGTTCCAAGACCTACGTGAAGTGTTACCTCTGCAAAGTCAACTCCTTTGATTTCAAGTCTTTTCAAAAGGTGTTTCGAGAAATGCAATCCAGCTGTTGGTGCTGCTACCGCTCCTTCTTCTTTTGCATAGATGGTCTGGTAACGGTCGGCATCTTCCGGAGTTACCTCACGGTTGATGTATTTTGGGATTGGAGTTTCTCCAAGCTCTGTCAGCTTGTTCCTGAATTCTTCGTAAGAACCGTCATAAAGGAAACGCAACGTTCTACCACGAGAAGTTGTATTGTCGATAACTTCGGCTACCAATGAATCGTCGTCTCCGAAATACAATTTGTTTCCGATCCTGATCTTACGAGCCGGATCTACCAAGACGTCCCATAATCTTTGTTCAGAATTTAATTCCCTCAACAAGAAAACTTCGATTCTCGCTCCTGTCTTCTCCTTGTTTCCATATAAACGAGCTGGGAAAACTTTGGTATTGTTCAATACCAGGACATCGCCTTCATCAAAATAATCGATAACATCCTTGAACATTTTATGCTCGATGGTTTTCTTTTCACGGTTGATGACCATAAGACGGGCTTCGTCCCTGTTTTCAGCTGGGTATTCTGCAAGAAGTTCTTTTGGTAAATTAAAATTGAAGTGTGATAATTTCATAATAAATTTTAGATTTCAGATTTAGGATTCAGCTTGATGTAGCTGAATTTTAAATCGTTTGCAAATATACGATTGTGAGATAGGCGTTGTCAAGTGTTTTGGGTTTTATTTTTGACATTGCCACAACGACGGTGAGTCGCAAGGATTTTATATCACGAAATCCTGAATCCGATGCTTTTTAAATCTTCCCAAAAATCGGGATAGGATTTGGATACTACTTCGGCATCGTTGATGATGATATCCGTCTTCAAAGCCAAAGGTGCAAAAGCCATTGCCATCCTATGGTCATTATAGGTTGCGATGGCTATGTTTGGGTTTATACTCGAAGATGCTTCTAAAGTCAAAGTATCATCGGTTACTACTATTTCTGCTCCTAATTTCTCAAGCTCTATCCTTAGTGCCTCAAGTCGGTCGGTTTCTTTTATTTTCAGGGTATGAAGACCTGTAAGATGACATCCGGTTCCCAATCCGAAACAAGTTACGGCAATGGTCTGGGCAATATCCGGCGAATCATTGAGATGGAAGACTGCAGGTTGCTGATTATTGGTTTCAGATTTTATAATCGTGATTGAATTATCACTGTTGAAAACCGTTTCTACTCCGAAGTTCTTATAGATTCCTGCCAAAGCTGAATCACCTTGGAGGCTATCTTGCTTGTAGCTTGACAACTTTATTTGTGTTCCGATTTTGGACAAGGCAGCAATGGAATAGAAATAAGACGCCGAAGACCAATCTGACTCAACCGTTATGCGTTTTGAATTATGAGCCACGAGTGGCTTTACCGTTATTATATTTCCTATGAAGGAAGTTTCAGTTCCGATTTCATTCAGCAAGGCCAACGTCATCATTATATAGGGAATAGACGTGATCTTTCCTTCCAAGGACAGTTTCAGACCATTTTCAAGTCTTGGAGCAATCAGCAGAAGTGCTGAAATATACTGGCTGCTGATGTCTGCTGCAAGTGACACTTGGCTTTTTGATAGTTTTTTCCCTTTGATCCTGATTGGAGGAAAGCCTTGATTTTCTTCATAAGTTATTTCGGCTCCGAGTTGCTGCAATGCTTCTACAAGGATTTTTATCGGACGCTCTTTCATTCTCGGCGAACCTGTAAGCACTACTTCTCTGTGCTCCTGTGTTGCAAAATAAGCGGTGAGGAATCGCATTGCAGTTCCTGCGTGGTGAATGTCGTGAAGTTGGAAGTCGGAAGTCGGAAACCGGGAATTTTGCAAAACCTTTGTCATCACTTCGGAATCATCTGAATTGGAAGTGTTTTCCAAGGTAATATTGGGATACAATGCCTGGAGCAACAGCAAACGATTGGTTTCGGATTTTGAACCCGTGATCCGGATTGAAGATTGAAGGTTGCAGGTAGAAGATTGCAGGTGTAAGTTCATGTTTTTTTTGTAAAAAGAGAAAATGCTAAAATACGAATTCTCCTTTTTATTGCTGGCAAAATTGCAACCTTCTTATAATTTAAACTGCAACGTAATGCTTGCAGAATAAATATTCTGGGTCTTGTTAAGCTTTGCTCTTGGAATTAACCCAAATGCAAATTGTTTCCCATCATACAAATATAATTTTGCCTGAATTGGGACACCGAATACATTTTCAGGATCTCCTTGAAAATGATTGGTCAGATGCATGTAGCCTATTCCGACTTGTGGAATCACAGACATTTTTGGTGTAAGTTTATATTTTCTTCCAAATAGGAAATCCAATTCAACTTGTGCCTGGATATACCCATCTTTGTTATTCTTATTCGTACTGATACCAAAACCGAAGAAGATACCGCCTCCATAGACAAAATTATTTCTCAGGTAAGAAACTTCTATCCCTCCCGATACACCTTCTTCTTTCCAATTCCTGAAATTGGAATAGTATCCAGCAGGAAGATCTATTGCAAATTGTCCTTCATATTGTTCCTGCGCAATGGAGAGAATCGGAAACAAACATAATAGCCAGAATCTTTTTTTCATCAATGTACATTATTGAAACATCTTTATTACTTCCAGGCAAAAAAGCCTAATTACTTCAATTTTTCATTGTTCTTATGGCGGTCCTTGTCGCGATTTGATTTCAAATCCAACTTTTTGTCAAATGCTACCTGGAGGTCGATTCCGGTTTGGTTGGCCAGACATAGAACTACAAAAACCACGTCGGCCAATTCTTCTCCCAGGTCTTTGTTCTTGTCGGATTCCTTTTCGGATTGTTCGCCATAGCGACGGGCGATTATCCGGGCCACTTCGCCAACTTCTTCCGTCAGCTGGGCCATATTTGTCAATTCATTGAAATAGCGGACACCGTGTTCCTTTATCCAATTGTCAACTTCGAGTTGGGCATTTTTTAAATTCATCATGATATTTTTTTGAGGACAATTTTTTCATTTTGCTTTTCGATGATCTTCTTGTAGAAATCTTTTAAAATCGGATAAAAATCGGATGCGACCAACATCTTATTGATTTCAAAAATAACACTAATCTGGATTTTATTTCCTGATACCTGGCTATTGTATTTCAAACTTCCCACGTCCTGTCCCGTCGTGATAAGGATGGGCTTCGGTACTGATTCTATTGCATAACCTTCTGGAATTTCAATATTTACACTATATTTATCCTGTACTGGATGACCAAAATAGATTGGCATTGTCCGCTCTTCTTGCAAGAAAGGATTCTTGAGAGGCGTATAGAAAAGCAATGGATTGATGTAGACTTTATCTCCGATTACCTCTGAATGATTGTTTGAAAAGAAATCAAAAGTCTCTTGAATTGGACTTGCAAGATTGGTTTCGTTTTCTAGCGCATAATCCTTGATTTCAATCCTGCCAAATTTATCCTCCAGCGACTCTGCATATTTTTCCTTGTTGATTCCTGCATACTTTTCCCTGAAAGCAAATGCTTCATATTCTGTTTTTTGATTTCTTACCTTTCCAGAAACGCTACCTTCTTTTTCTATCTTGACCATCATATTGATGCTGTTTTTGGAATTGAATTCCGGAACCAGATTAATTTCCTTGGAATCTCCGTTTTCCTTGACCAAACGGCCTTTCCAATTCAATGTATTGGTTGGAAGTATATTGGGAACCGTAAATTTATTGCTAGCATCCAGCAGGATTACCTTACCCTCGATTTCTGCGGCAGCAATCACATAATTAAAAGCGGTCCGGTTAGGAAAACTAGCGATTCCGTTTTTAATAGTACTCAATAGAACCGGATTTGCAATTATCCCTGCAGAATTAAGCATGCTTATGAGTATGAAATTAATTTCGGTTACATTGCCTGTCCTTTCCAGATATGCTTTCTTTACGCCCTTATCTGCAAATATCCCATACTTCTCGTTCCAAACCATTTTAGATTTCACATAATTGAAAATTCTATTTAGCTTGTCTTCATGGGTCTCGGCATCTTTCAAAATCAATCTGAGATCGCCTTCAAAGTAGTCCTTTGTTTTGAGTTGCTTGCCAAAATCATCACTTTTATATATTGTCTTGGCTACTCCTTCCCAAGTTTGCGAAAAATTCTTATCTTCCTGATTCGGATATCTTATCAACTCCAATTCATAATTGATCGAAGACCTGTAATTGTCCTTGTTGTCTACAAAATTTTCATTTTTCAAGGCAGGAATATCCGACAAGCTGTGAACACTGGTCAGCTGCTTATAGGACAGTGACTCTGTTGCACCATATTGACCTTCATAATTCTGATAGCCGTCACTTATCTTCTGGTCCGTTTTAATTTCCAAAAACCCTTTGCTTATGGGCTTGTAGATGTACAGCACCGGGATAATCGTCTTAAGTTCGGCATAATTGACTGGAATTTCTCGCTGAAGATGAAACTCAGGAAAAGAAACCAGATTTTGTGATTTCAAGGTATATTTGAATTCTATAATCGAACCTACCTTTACATTTGGCAAAGTGATTGTCGTTGTTTTCCAATTCTCATTTACCTTTTCCTTAAAAGTACCCTCTCCCGTCAGTTTGTCCTTTCTTATCTTACCCGCTTCAAGATTATAGGTAACACCATCCGTAACATCCAGGACTTCCTTTTTTAAATTCTCATATCCGATATAATAGGGAACTTCGTAATTGGCCAGGTACAATCCTTCCTTCTTGTAAATTTTTATTCTTATTTCATACTCGTGAACAGCAGAGAATCCGTCCTTGATAGAATACGCAAAGGACGTTTTGGCCTTGTTGTATAAAACGGCTCCAACTGCAGCTGAATCCAATGGATGCTTTTTTTCCTCCAACTCCTTTACAGAAATCTTTCCCAATTCGAATCGCTGTGCAACAACCGCATTGCAACCTAAAAATAAAAACAGCCAAAAACAAAATCTCATATTATGCTTTTTTTAGAACAATCTTTTCATTCTGTTTTGCAACTAATTTCTGGAAAACATCTTTCAATGCTTCATAATTTTCAGAACTGACAATCGGTGTATTTATATCCATCGTGAATATCAATTGAATCTTATTTTCTCCTGAAACAATATTGTAATTGAATCCAAACAATTTGCTGTCGGTTTGAACGCTCAAAGGTGCCGGCAAAGATTCTAACGCATATCCTTGTGGCAAATCAATACTGATCACGTACCTGTCCTGAAATGGGAATCCGAAATCTACCGGGTATTCCCTTTTTTCCTGATTGAACGGATTCTTGTGCGTGGTAAAGAAAATCATTGGAGAAAAATACATCTTGTCCCCAACAACATCACACAATCCTGATCCTGAAAAAGAGAATGTTTCAATTACCGGAAGCTTCATTTCTTTTTCGTTATCCCTCTTATACTCGGAGATTTCAATCTTGTCCATTCTATTCTCCAAACTCTCCAGGTAAGCATCTTCTTTTTGCGCTGCAAAACGTTGCCTGAAAATCTCCGCATTATAATCAGTATACTGTTTTCTGATTTTTCCGATTATCTGCCCCGTGCCATCTAATTTGTAATTCATAGTTATGACTTCCTTGGAAACAGCGTTGGGCATCAAGTCGATGTCAATAGAACTTCCGTCTTCCCTGATCAACTTTCCTACCCAATTCAAAGCCCTGAGTGGAAGCACGTTTGGTTGCGTGAACTTGTCCGAGGCATCTAATAGAATAATTTTGTTATCCCCTTCAACTGCAGCAATCACGTAATTATAGGCCAGCCTATTAGGGAAATAGGGAATTCCGTTTGATCTTGTACTTACCAAGACAGGTCGGGCTGCCAAACCTGCGTGTCTCAGCATTGCGGTAAGCATCAAATTGATTTCCGCTGTGTTTCCCGTTTTCTGCTTGTAAGCCGCCTTTACTCCTTGATCACAAGAATAACCGTAGTAATCATTCCAATTCATCCTTGATTTCACGAAATTAAAAACAGCACTTATTTTATCATTCTTATCGGTCAACCCTGCCAATACTGCATTCAAATCTTCCTCAAAGTAATTGGTCTTGTTTAATTCAGATCCAAAATTTTCATTTTGATAAATGGTTTTTACTACAGATTGCCAATCGGTTGAATAGTGCTTCGCAATACTGTTTGGCATTTTTGACATTGCCAATTCGTGTACAACTGCAGATTTATAATTATCGATATTATTCACATAATCCTCCTCTATCATTGCGGGCAAATTTTCCTCAACATATTTGACCACATTGACCATATAGTCAACTTTCTGAGAGGAAAAACTTGTTTTCACGACAAGTCCTTCCGAGCGTTCCTTTGAAGTAAATGTTATTGATTTATGCTCTGTGAACTTGCTTGTCTTGGGAACGATAAATCCTTTGAAATGGGAGCTATAGGTATAAAACTCAGGAATACTTGTTTTATATTCCGAATAATTTACCGGTATTCCTTCTTGAAATTCCCAATCTGGAAAGGATGTTATATAAGGTGACTCGATGGTATACTTATATTCTATCACTGTCCCTTCCTTGACATTGGGCATCGTGATTTTTTTTACCGCCCAATATTTATTAAGCTGTTCGCTAAACTCGCCATCACTTTTAAGTTTTGTTTTTTCTATCTTTCCATCAACCAGATTATAACTTATGGCTTTGGAAAAGGATGCTTTCTCGTTTGGAGTCGCACCTACATAGTATTTTATGCTTTTGTTGGCCCAATCGTAACCTTCCTTCTTGTATATTTTAATCCTCATTTCAACTTCCGTCACAACTACAAAACCATTTGATTCAGAATGGCTGAAAAATGTATGTCCCTTGCTGTATAATACCGATGCAACTGCCGAAGTATCCTTGTGATGCCTTTTTTCTTCCAGTTCTTTTATTGAAACCTTTCCCAACTCAAATTCTTGTGCATTTCCTGTGAAGGAAATCAGCATCAGCAACATCCCTAAACCGTTTAATTTTAGCTTCATACTTATTATGTCTTTTTATTTAAAACTATTTTCGCATTATCATTCTTTGCTATCTGTTCCCTGAAGAGCCTGTAATCATCATATTCCTTGCTTTCATAAAAACCATCTTTTATCAGCAGGTAGCGTTTATAGATCAATGTGCCTTCATTCTCTTTTATGATCTGGGCCTTGTATTCCCCATACTTGTTCTTTATTTCGATATCTTGGGGCATTGCTTCTATTATATACCCTTCCGGCAGCGTGATTTTAACCTCATCTGAATCATAAAATCCACGGTTTATCTGGAATGGATTCTCCCTTGTCCTGTATCTTTTGGGAGTAGCTGAATTATTATTGAAAGCGTTCAGGACAAACATCAGCCTACCACCACTGTTGTTCGCATATCCAACTGCAGAAAGTTCTATATCTTCCCTAAAATCAATCGCTTGTTCATCATTCTTAAAACCTATCTTGTGCAATTTTAGATTATTGATATTGGAAAAATGCTTCTTGTAATGATTGTCCATTTCTGTTTTGGACAATCTTTCGTTTCCAAAACTATAATCATATTGGCTTCCTCTTGAAAGAATCGACAAGCTTCCGGTCAAACTTCCATCATCAGAAATACTGTAATTCCCTATTGTTGTCTGGCTGTTGTCTCTTTCGAGAAAGGCTTTCGTCTTTACAATCTGTCCGCCTTCCGGCTTGACCAATAAGACATTCCTATTGTCCGTAAAGGTTCCTTGAAATCCAAATGGCTGCACTTGGCTCGTGCATTCCAACCAGGTCAGCTCTCCCTCGTTTGGAATTGCCAAGATAATATGATTGCCTTGTACAGACACAAAATCGTCTTGAATATCTCTTCTGTTAGAACCTGCATTAACAATCGTATAATAAGAAGGGACTCCCACTACGTCCAGCAAAGCCTTTGTATAATTTGTAAGTGCCTTGCAATCTCCGTATCCAAGCCTGTCGACATCACTTGCATTCATAGGTTTGAATCCGCCAATCCCAACTTGAATGCTTACATATCTTGTCCGCTCTTGTACAAAATTGTAAACAATCTTGGCAATTTCAATTGGATTATTTTCATTACCGACAATTGCCTTTATTTTATTCTGTGTCTCAACTGATAATTGATCTGTTCCTTTTAGAAGACTTTCATAGTACCATTTTCCAAATTCTTTCCACGTCTTAGCTTCTCCGTCTACTCCTTCCAAATTGAACTTCTCCAATTTCATATAGACCATCGGAACTACTTTGGAAATATCCGGACTACTTTCCTCACCTTTCATCGCAAGCACATTTTTCACACTGTAGCTCAACTTTCCATCACTTTCCGTCTTCTGGATAGCATACTTATCCGAAAAGTTGGATTCTTTTTTATGAAATCCCAAATCCACGGGATAAGTCACGTTGAGGATCTTGTTTTGCGTACTGATGTAGTACTCTTCAAAAGCAATCCATATTGGAAGGAAGGCAGTATTTGAAGTTTCTATTTCACTTTCAAAAACTACCGTAAAGGGATAACTCACAGGAGTGAAATCCAGATAAAGCATCCTATTGTCATTGAAAACAGAAAAACCGTCACCAACACTCCTGTCCTTGAAATCTTTTTTCTTGAAGGTTTTTAATTCCTTGCCAAACGGATCTAGAATTGTGGCTTCAATTTTTTTAATTTTTCGGCTTTTGTCATAATAGGCGTAAGCATTGATATCATCAACTCCATACTCATTGAGTACTGTGATTGCCTTTTTCTCTTTTAACAGCATGCTCCTTTGTGAAACAATAGCAACATCCAATTGACTGAGCCTTACGACAGCGTTTGCATTTTCCTTCAATTCAGAAGGAATTGTAAATGCTGCATAGCTTATTTCTTGAGAAAAGAAAGTCATCGGAAATAATAGCAAGAAAAAGTACCGGAGAAATCTCATTAGCTTAGAGTTTCGCCAAAAATAGATTTTTTTTAGAAATAATTAACAGAATTATTCCTTGTTTTTTGTATCAAGTATAATTGTGACCGGACCATCATTTAAAAGTGACACCTTCATATCGGCTCCAAACTTTCCGGTTTGGATTTTTTTGTCGAATCCTGATTGCAATTTGTCGACAAATTTCTCATATAAAGGAATGGCAATGTCGGGCTTTGAAGCTTTTATATAAGAAGGACGATTGCCTTTCTTGGTTGAAGCGTGTAGCGTAAACTGGCTTACCACGACAATATCCCCGCCTACATCTTGAACCGATAAATTCATTACATCATTTTCATCACCAAAAATTCGCATGTTGATTATTTTTCCAACAAGCCAATCTATATCTGCATCGGAATCTGCATCTTCAATCCCTATCAAGACCAGAAGTCCGGTTTTGATATCGGCAGTTATTTCTTCTTCGATGGTTACGGAAGCTTGGGAAACTCTTTGGATGACCGCTTTCATAATGATTTGAAATTCAGGATTAACGATTTTAGATTTTAGAACTATCTAAAAACTGAACTGTGCTTGATTACTGTTAACTCTTTCTCGTTTCATCACTTGCAATACGGTCGTCATTATAGATATCCGTGCGATAATGCTCATCATCACCTTCAAGTATTTTAAGGTAGCTCCTGTAACGCGACCATGCGATTTCATCTTTTTCCAGTGCCTTTTTGATGGCGCAATGAGGTTCTTCCTTGTGCAGGCAATTGTTGAACTTGCATTGGTCCTGCAACTTGAAGAATTCTGGAAAATAACCACTGATTTCCGCCGGGTCCATATCGACCATCCCGAATCCTTTGATTCCGGGCGTGTCTATGATCCTGGCATCAAAGCTCAAATCATACATTTCTGCAAAAGTCGTGGTATGCTGCCCCTGCTTGCTCTGTTCGGAAATTTCGGTGGTTTTCAAATGCAATGAAGGTTCCATCGCGTTCACCAATGTAGATTTTCCAACACCGGAATGGCCCGAGAACATGCTGACTTTTCCAACCATCAGTTCCTTCAGCTGCTCCACTCCTTTCATCAAAGTCGAAGAAACCCGCAAGCATTGGTAGCCAATTTCCTGATAGACGTGCTGCATGTACAATTGCTCGTCTAATGTAGTTTCGTCAAGCGTATCAATTTTATTGAAGACCAAAATGGCTTCGATACCATAGGCTTCCGCAGTCACCAGAAAACGATCTATAAAATTAAAAGTTGTGGGTGGATTGTTGACGGTTACCAACAAGAAGACCCTGTCTATATTAGACGCAATGATGTGCATCTGATGCGACAAATTCACCGATTTTCGGACGATATAATTCTTCCTGTCGTGGATTTTATTGATTGTCCCAGTTACCTTGTCGGATGTTTCGTCCAATTCAAAATCTACAATATCGCCAACGGCAATAGGATTGGTACTTTTTATTCCTTTCATTCGGAATTTACCCTTGATACGGCATTCGATAAAACCTCCTTTTTCAGATTTTACGGTGTACCAACTCCCTGTAGATTTATAAACGGTTCCTGTCATTCAGATTTATGATTAAAACTAAAAAATTAAAGAGGACAAAATTACGCTATTTACTTGTGAACAGCGTGATTTTGCCCTCTAAAATTAAAAAATGTAACTGAACTTGAAAAGTTTACCAAACGATTTCTGCCAAAATCTCGTTTTCCTTAATTTTTCCCAATTGGATTGTTTTTAAAGATTTAGTTGTTTTTCCGGCTTTTGTGGTATAAATTTCAACCATTACTGTCGCCGGACCATTTTCTGTCAATTCGCTTTCGCCATAATAATTCGTTTTGATTTGGTATTTTCCTTTCACTGCATTTCGAATCAAATATTGTTCTGGCCCGTAACCCTCGATAAAATCTTTTGAAAATCTCGCACCTGCTTCTGTATCCCGATGTGCATAATAACATTCTTCGCCCGTTGGTTCAATGATGTGCAGGTCCAAATCGACATCCATCAAGTTCCAATTCATAATGATTCTGATATCGACTGGCATTTTTTCATAATATCTTTTATCTAATTTACCAGAATCCAGCCTTTTGTTTTCTGTCATCAATCGATTGATATCCATTAAAATAATATCTTCCACACCTTCATACTGACCACTCATTTCTCCGTAATAATTTACTTCCAAGGCTTTAATCAATTGATCAAAAGCTTCCTGATTTTTTCCAGCATCTTCTAAAGCCAAAGCATAATCTCTCAAACTTTGCGGTTCATGGGCGCGCCATTTTGCAACTTGTTTAGCTGCAAATAAAGCATCGTCAAAAGCCATCCATTGGCGTAAAGTATAAGTCAATGTTTTATACAGTTGGTGGTTTTCCAATCCCAAATCGGCAATATTGCTGATCACTTGCAATGCTTTTTTTACATCGCCCTGATTGTAGAAAAAATGTGCTGCATCAAAATAAAAACTTGGATTTCTTTGTTGTGATTTTCTTAATTCTAAATACAAATCATACTGCTTCTCCTTTGAAGCAGACGACAAAGCTTTTAAATATAAACGATCTGGATTCCAATTTTTTTCGTCATTTTGCTTTATGACCTCTCCAGAAATTCTGTTTTTTGTAGTCATCACAATCACGCCATTTGCACCACGATTTCCATAGATCGAAGTAGCCGAAGAATCTTTCAAAACATTTATCGAGATAATATCATTTTGATTCAAATCATCTACATTTCCAATGAAAACTTCACCGTCAACAATTATCAAAGGTTCATTAGAACTGGAAAGGCTTGAAAATCCTCTAATTGCAATTGCCTTATCAGATGAAGCTTGTTGAACATCCATTCCTGACACTATTCCTGTAATTGAAGAAAGTCCTTTATTTGAAATTTCTTCAGAAGAAATTGTTGTTTCTGAATAGGAAACTGATTCTTTTCTTTGAGTTCCGTATGCCATGACAACAACTTCTCCCAGTTCTGCCGAATCTTCCTCCAATTGCACATTTACCTCATTATTCCTTCCCACATTCACCGATTTTGATGCGAATCCTATATAACTAAATGTAAGCGTGCTGTTTTCAGATACTTTTATAGAATACCTTCCATCAAAATCAGTTTGTGTTCCTTCATTTCCTGAAGTTACACTAACACCAGGTAATGGCATGCCATTTTCATTAACAACTCCGGAAATAAATCCTTGTTGGATACTTGAATTTCTTCTTGAATTTACGCCTAAATTTGTTGTTGCATTTCTTCTATCTGCTTTTCCTGTTTTTGGTGCTGGTTTAGGAGTTACATACTTAATATCTTTTTTCCACCAAGATTTTAATTCATAAAAGTAGCTTTCAACATTTTCCCAATTGCTTTTTTGTACTGCCAATCGGCTTTCTTGTTCTTGTTTTTTGATTCGGTCAAATTCAGCACGCAATTCGGCTGGAGGAACAATGTCATAAGCAACATAATCACGAATGTCTTCCAAAACGATCAGTGAAGTGTTTTTGGTGATTATGCCGTATTTTTTTCCTAAAAGTTCTATTTCTTCAGCGTTTCTAGCATATTGCAAATCAAGATTTGCTATTTTTTTCTGTGCCCAAAGTTCCTCTATATTCACGTCATCCGTCTTTTGAACGGAAGCATCCAATGTGATTTTTCGTTCTAAAACCGCTCCCTCATCATAACCAAACAACAGTGTAACTTCATTCTTTGGATTCATAGAAATTCCTGAAAAAGAAAAGCTTCCTGAAACGAAACTCCCTGTCATTGGATACAAATCTGTAATCGTATAATTTTCTTTTATTCCAAGAAATTTTAGATTATTCATGGTCAATTTATCCAAGGCCTTTTCTAAATCCAACTGATTTAAATTGATGAAATTTCCGCCCGTCTGCATTGAAGCAAAATTCAAAAAGGCAAAATCTGCCGAAACAGAAGACGTAATCGTATGGATTGATTTTTTAGTTTTTGGCAAACTATTGTCACTCAAAGAAGACAATCCGTCAGAAAAAAGCAAGTATTCATCGTGGATGGGAAGATTTATTTGCGAGAAACGAGTCCCACCATCATACTTTATATTTTGTAAAAAAACTTTTAATTCCGACCAATTTCCGTTTGAGATCACATATTCGTCCTGTTTTTCAAAAGTGTAATTTAAAAGATATAAAGTGACTTTTGTGTTTTTTATCTTTTTGAAATAAGCCTCCAACAAGTCCAATTCTTTTTTCAAATCGCGCGTTTCTGCACTCAAGGAATTATCCCAAATCAATCCGACAGAATTTGGCTGTTTCTTGGCAATTTTATTTCCTTCGACAAAAGTATTGCTATAAAAATAATGCTGACCGCCCACATTTTGCATCACCACGCTCGGCACATTTTCTTCTATCGGGATCTTGAAAAATAATTTTTCTGAAGGTTGGTAATTTTCCTTTTTTACTGAAGCCTGAAACGATTGATTCCATTTTGAAAACATAATTTCTTCACCAGAATTTTCAGCAATGGTCGGCGAAGAAATACTTCCTAGAACCGAAACATTCATCTCAAATTTATCTAACTTTTTTGGATAACGGCTCACCAATTGATACGCCAAATTATTTTTATCAAATGCAGGGAGTTCCTCTTCGTAACCAATGATCACGATGCGTTCGCCATTCGGCATCAACGGATAAATTCGAGTGCGGAAATTATTTCCATCCACTTTTTCCAACAATCCCGGGTCGACCCGACGGTGTTCTATTGCCTCAAAAACCTGTTTCCCTTTGTTCTTATTTACCGGAACCGCTTCTCGCATTTTGCCTTTGATATCAATAGCATATCGTGAAACCGAAACATTTTCTGGCAATGGAAAAATCAATTCTGCTTCTATCTGGCGATTGCCAGAATTGAAAAAATGCATTTCTGCCGTTGTGTAAGCTATGTTTCCAACGACCTTCACATTGAGCAATAATTGGCTCATTCTTACTTTTTCAGAATCTTCGCCCCTGACCGTAAATTCCGGACTTTGTGCAAAAGATTTTAGGCCTGAAAGCAATAAAGCATAAAATAAAAATTTAAAATTCAATTGAAAATTTCTGGCTTCTGAGAGGTTGATTTTTAATTTCATGACACGAAAGTTAAGGTTGCATATTGTTATGGAGCACAAAAAACTGCAAAAGGTTGGGACGATATTAATTTCTTTCAAAAAAAAGCCTGCACTTTTTAAAATGCAGGCCTTATCTTTTATTCTAACTTTAATCAATCACTGTTTCTCTTTCGTCAATCGATCCATTTATTTTAACAATGTTGGCATTCTGAATGCTCCATTCATTTGTCTTATCTTTTCTACCGTTTCTTCAATTTGAACACTAATTGCTGTAATAAATAAAGGTTTATACTTTTTATCTGGATTTTCAATTTCAAAGTCACGGAACAACTTCACAAGAATCACAAGACCTCAAAATTCCATCTTACACTGTTTAATCTAATCCGTATTTTAAAAGCTTACCCATTGATCACCTTTTCCTGGTGACTGATGCTTTCCTGATGGATCGCTTTGAATAATCTTAAAACAAACTCCTCACTCAATCCTTTCTGTTCGCCTTCCAGGATCATTTTTCCCAGGATTTCATTCCAACGTTTGTTTTGGAGTACGGCTACGTTTTTGGCTTTCTTCAAAGCACCGATCTGATCGGAAACCTTCATCCTGTTGCCCAGGATTTCTAATATCTTGCTGTCGGCAATATCAATATTCGCACGAAGTTTTGCCATCTCATTATTGAAATCATCTTCTTCAGAAGTCATTTTCTTTACTCTCAAATCGGCAAAAATCTGTTTTAGAACCGTTGGTGTAACTTGTTGAGCGGAATCACTCCAGGCATTATCCGGATCCGTATGGGTTTCTATAATCAAGCCATCGTAATTCAGATCCAAGGCCTGTTGCGAAACTTCCTGGACCATATCGCGCTTTCCCGTAATATGCGAAGGATCACAAATCAAGGGCAGGTCTGGAAAACGGCTCTGCAATTCAATCGCAATCTGCCATTCCGGGATGTTTCTGTATTTCGTTTTTTCATATGTCGAAAATCCCCTGTGAATAACGCCCAGCTTTTTAATTCCCGCATTGTATAAACGTTCCACGCCACCAATCCACAAGGCCAGATCTGGATTCACTGGATTTTTCACCAATACAATCTTGTCCGTATTTTCCAAGGCATCGGCTATTTCCTGAACCGCAAATGGATTCACCGTTGTCCTTGCTCCAATCCACAATACATCAATATCGTGTTCCAATGCCAATTTCACATGGGTTGCATTCGCTACTTCGGTCGCCATCAGCAGGCCCGTTTCTTCTTTTGCCTTTTGCAGCCATTTCAAGCCAATTGCTCCAACACCTTCAAAGCCTCCCGGGCGTGTTCTTGGTTTCCAGATTCCCGCACGATAGATGCTCACGTCAGAATCCTTCAATTCGTGTGCTATTTTCAAAACCTGCTCTTCTGTTTCTGCACTGCAAGGTCCCGCTATTACCAATGGATGTGACAATTTGAAATCATCCAACCATGTCCTCATTGTTTTATTATTTTCCATATTGTATTTTGTTCTGTAAAATTAGTCTTTTTAGTTTTTCATTCTTCTTAATCAAACTTAATTTCTTATGTTTAATTTTAATTTGCTTTTAAGATCAGAAACGCCCAATTGCTTCTATAATCTTCTCTTCCTTCACGCACAACGAAAACCGAATATAGCCCTCGCCATTGCTTCCGAAAATGGTTCCCGGAGTAATAAAAATATGTTTTTCCAGTAAAATTTCATCTATAAAGATTTCTGCCGAAGTGCTCCCTTTGGGCAATTTCGCCCAGACAAACATTCCAACACCCTCTTTATCGTATTCGCATCCGAGCTTGTCTGCCAATTCAAAAATCAGATCGCGTCGTTTTTTATAAATTTTATTTTGAGCGTTGAACCATTCCTTTCCCAACTTCAAGGCTTCGACAGCACCTTTCTGTATTCCATAGAACATCCCGCTGTCCATATTGCTTTTTACTTTCAAGATGGCATCAATAAATTCCCCCTTCCCGGACACCATTCCTACACGCCAGCCTGCCATATTGAAAGTCTTGCTCAACGAATTCAATTCCAGGGCCACATCTTTTGCTCCTTCAATTTCCAGGATCGAAATCGGATTGTCGTTCAAGACAAAACTATACGGATTGTCGTTTATCAGGAGTATCTGGTGTTTTTTGGCGAAAGCCACCAACTTTTCCAGCAGTGCCTTATTTCCATTCGCACCTGTCGGCATATTGGGGTAATTGACCCACATCAACTTCACTTTGGACAAATCCTGTTGCTCCAAGCTCTCAAAGTCGGGCTCCCAATTGTTTTCGGCTTTCAAATCATACCAAACAGCTTTTGCCTGAACCAAATTGGTCACCGATTCATAAGTAGGGTAACCCGGATTCGGAATCAGGACCTCATCACCTTCATTCAAGAAAGCCATCGAAATGTGCATGATCCCTTCCTTGGAGCCCATCAACGGCAATATCTCCAAATTCCAATCTAACATCACACCAAATCGTTCCTTGTAAAAATTGGCCATCCCCTGCCGCATTTCGGGCAAACCCTGATAATTCTGATATTCGTGGGCCTTGTCATCGTCCATCGCATTCTGGATCGCTTCAATTACATTTCTGGCAGGTGCCAAATCCGGACTGCCAATTCCCATATTGATGATGGGCTTTCCCTCCGCCATCAATTGTCGAACCTGGCGCAACTTGTGTGAGAAATAGTATTCCTGGACCGTATCCAATCGTTTTGCGGTTGTAATCATAATTTTCCATTTTTATATTCGCCCAAGACCTTGAAATGCGTGGTCATCAATTGCAAGATATTCTTGGCCTTTTCATAATGCTTGTATTTCTCAAAAACCACATCCACAAAAAACGAATACTGGAAAGGCGTTTCGATGATGGGCATCGATTGGATTTTCGTAAGGTTCAGCTTGCAGTTGTTCATCACATTCAAAACCGTTGCCAAACTTCCAGGCGTGTCATCCAACTCAAATTTTATGGATGCTTTATTGATTTCGTCCTTGGGCAATTCCTTGTTCTGGGTCTTTACAATTACAAATCTTGTCTTGTTGCTTTTCACGGTGTGGATTCCCGAAGCCAGAATCTCCAAATCATACATTCTTGAAGCAATCGGACTTGCAACAGCACCTATTCCCATCAGGTTGTTTTGTTGGATCCTTCTTGCCGTTTCGGCCGTATCGCCACTTTCTATCAATTTTATATGGGGATACTGGCTAAAGAAAACCGCACATTGCAATAAGGCGATCGGATGTGAATGTACTTCCTTGATGTCTTCAATCTTCTGTCCCTTTATCGCCATCAGATTCATATGGATGTCGAGATAATGTTCGCCAATGATGTGCAGGTTATTGTGGTCAATCAACGCATAATTCGGAATGATTGAACCTGCTATGGAGTTCTCCAAAGCCATGATTCCTTTCTGGGATTTGTTTTCCTTGAGACTTTTTACAAGCAATTCGAACGACATGCATTCGTCGAGCGGAAAATTCTCATTGAAATATTCCTGGGCGACCTGATGGTGGAATGAACCTTGAATTCCTTGGATTGCGATTTTTGTTTCCATAAATATTGGGCAAAAAAAAATCCCGACTTTCATCGGGATTTGATTATATGTTTGAATTAATAATAGCTTAAATAACCATATAGCAGTCCCGTTCTTTATCGCTAAAGAAATAAAATGAAGTGCTAAAATAGAAAGTGTTATTCAACATTGGGTAACCTGTTATTTTTGCTAAAGTAGAAAATTTTGTTTTTGGTTTTACAAAAGGGATAAAGTTTTTTGAAAAATTTAAGTTATGAGAAATTGGAACTCTTGTTTTTTGACCATATGGTAACATACGATTATTGATTTTAGTCCGTTTATAATTTCCAAGGAATTTAGGTGCAACTTGAGTCATTCTAAAATCTGAACTCTAAAATCCAAATTCCTGCCTCATAATTCATAATTGATTACTACTTTTGTTTCAAATCCAATATTATGTCGATAGAAGTTAATAATATCTCCAAAAGCTATGGTGCGCAAAAGGCACTGGACAGTATTTCTTTTTCCGTAAGAAAAGGAGAAATCGTAGGTTTTCTTGGTCCGAACGGTGCTGGAAAATCAACCTTGATGAAGATTTTGACCACTTATATCAATGCTGATGCTGGAACAGCTTCTGTTAATGGAAGCGATGTAAATACCCATCCAAAAGCAGTTCAGCAATCTGTAGGATACCTGCCTGAGCATAATCCGCTGTATCTGGATTTGTATGTAAAAGAATACCTGGCTTTTAATGCCGATGTATACAAGGTTGCCAAATCCCGGATTGAAGAGGTTGTTGCCTTGACGGGACTGACGCCTGAAAGCCACAAGAAAATCGGGCAACTTTCCAAAGGATATCGCCAACGTGTTGGCTTGGCAAATGCCTTGCTCCATAATCCGGATGTATTGATCTTGGATGAACCTACAACAGGTCTCGATCCAAATCAATTGGTGGAAATCCGTCAGCTGATTAAAAATGTGGGCAAGGACAAGACGGTTTTCCTTTCCACCCATATCATGCAGGAAGTGGAAGCGATTTGCGACCGTGTTATCATCATCAATAACGGAAAAATTGTCACCGACAAGAAACTGGACAACCTGATGACTGATAAGGAACAGGTCCTGGAAGTGGAATTCGACTTTAAAATTGAAGAACAATTGATTGCAAAAATTCCGAATCTTGTTTCCTACAAGAACATTCATGACATGACCTGGGAACTTGTTTTTGTTGCCGAAGGCGATATGCGACCGGTGGTTTTTGACTTTGCAAGTACCAACGGCTTAAGGACATTACAGCTCAACCAGAAGAACAAGAATCTGGAAGCGGTGTTTAGGGAAATGACGAAGAAGTAATTTATCTAAACTTTATTTCATTTTTTTCAACACACATTACACTTATTCGCATATTATGAAATGCTGCGGAAGTTCTTGTCTTTCTTATGTGATTACTACTTTGGCAGAACGACAAGTCGAGTAAATTTGTCTGGGTGAAAAACTAAATTTATTTACATTTTTGAAAAATAAAACCCTCCCAGAAAGCAATTCCAGGAGGGTTGGATTTAAAATTAAAAACTTTTTTTCAAAAGACTGCCTTTGCAATTGTCCTGATGTTTTCTGCTTTTCCCATCGAGTAATAATGCAAGACGGGAATCCCGGCCTGCATTAATTCCTTGCTCTGGTTGATGCACCACTCTATGCCTATCTGCTTTACTGCTTCTGCATCGCTTGCACGGACAACTTCCATTATCAAATCATCCGGCAAGTCTACCTTGAATCGGTGCGGTATCAGATTCAGTTGTTTTTTTGTTGCAATTGGTTTCAAACCAGGAATAATTGGCACCGTGATTCCTTCCTTCCTGCATTTTGCCACAAAATCAAAGAATTTCTTGTTGTCAAAAAACATCTGGGTGATGATGTACGTCGCCCCGTTTTTTATTTTTTGCTTCAGGAAATGAATGTCGCTGTCCATACTCGGAGCTTCCATGTGCTTTTCGGGATAACCCGCCACCCCGATGCAGAAATTGGTGCAGGAAGAATTTTGCAAATCCTCGTCTAAATAAATTCCTTTATTGAGGTTGCTGATCTGGGTAACCAATTCGCTTGCGTATTGATTGCCATCACGTTCCGGCTTGAAATAGGTTTCGCTTTTCACGGCATCACCACGAAGTGCCACCACGTTTTGAATGCCCAGAAAATCCATATCAATCAGGAAATTCTCGGTATCTTCTTTAGAAAATCCGCCACACAAGATGTGCGGAATGGCATCGACCTCATATTTATTTTGAATCGCGGCACAAATACCAACCGTTCCCGGGCGTTTCTTTACCACTTTCTTCTGCAACAATCCGTTGGCCAATTCCTTGTATTCGTATTCCTCCCGGTGATAGGTTACATCAATAAACGGCGGATTGAATTCCATCAAGGGATCGATGCTATCAAAAATGGACTGGATGTTCTGCCCTTTCAAAGGTGGTAAAATCTCAAAGGAAAACAGTGATTTCCCATTGGCATTTTCTATGTGTTCTGTTACTTTCATTTTCTTAGGTTTTGGGCTTTGGTTTTTGGGATCCTAGTCAAATCTTACCTATTTATCCCAGATCTTGGCCCCTTATATTAGTCTGCTATATTCGGCGAAAGCCATTTTGTTGCCATTTCGGTAGAAATTCCTCTTCGCTTGGCATAGTCTATTACTTGATCTTCCTTTATTTTTCCGAGTCCGAAATACTTGCTTTCTGGGTTTCCGAAATAATATCCGGAAACGGATGAAGCCGGCCACATGGCCATACTTTCAGTCAAAGTCACTCCTATTTCCTTGTCTACATTTAACAATTTCCAAATCGTTGGCTTCTCCAGATGGTCCGGACAAGCAGGATAGCCTGGTGCGGGACGAATTCCATTATACTCTTCCTTTATCAATTCTTGATTGTCCAGGCTTTCATCCGATGCGTAACCCCAGATTTCCTTCCGTACTTTCAAGTGCAGATATTCGGCAAAAGCCTCTGCAAATCTATCGCCAATTGCCTTTACAAGAATGGAATTGTAATCATCCAATTCTTTTTCGAATTCCGCTGCTTTTTCATCAACGCCAAAACCTGTCGTTACACAAAAACAGCCTATATAATCTTGCTTTCCAGTATCTTTTGGAGCAATAAAATCCGCAAGGGCAATATTTGGAGCACCAGCCGTTTTCTGTGATTGCTGACGAAGCGTCAAGAACTTGGTGGTGAGATGACGGTCTTGATTTGTTACTTCTATGTCGTCGTCATTGATCGTATTGGCAGGAAAAATTCCAAGAATTCCTTTGGCGGTCAGCCATTTTTCTGAAATAATTTGCTGCAGCATTTCCTGGGCATCGGCAAACAAACTGGTTGCCTGTTCCCCCACAACCTCATCCGTCAGGATGGCGGGATATTTTCCGTACAATTCCCACGACTGGAAAAAGGGCGTCCAGTCGATAAAATCTACCAATTCAGAAAGCTCCACCTCCATGGTTTTTGTTCCGATGAAATTAGGCTTCACTGGCGTGAAGTTATCCCAATCCAGTTGCAATTTATTCTTACGGGCGCCTTCAATGGAATGGAAGTTCTTATCCCGGCTCCTATTCAGATATCCGTCACGCAATTTGTCGTATTCTTCACGGATTGCCTTTACGTATCCCTCTTTTGTTTCAGCTTGCAATAAATTACTTGCCACGGTAACAGCACGCGAAGCATCGTTTACGTGAACGACGGTTTCCTTATACTCTGGAGCAATTTTTACGGCCGTATGCGCTCGGGAAGTAGTTGCACCACCAATCATGATTGGGATTTTGATGTTTAATTTGTCCAGTTCTTTCGCCAGATACACCATTTCGTCAAGCGAAGGCGTGATCAATCCGCTAAGTCCTATGATGTCTACATTATGCTGAACTGCGGCCTGGATGATTCTTTCAGGCGGTACCATCACTCCCAAATCGATGATCTCGAAATTATTACACCCCAAAACAACCGCAACAATGTTTTTTCCTATATCATGCACATCTCCTTTTACGGTTGCCATCAGGACTTTTCCAGCCGATGATGATTTTCCGTCTTTTTGTGCTTCAATAAAAGGAAGCAGGTAGGCCACCGCCTTTTTCATTACACGGGCTGATTTCACCACCTGGGGCAAGAACATTTTCCCGCTCCCGAACAAATCCCCAACCACGTTCATTCCCGCCATCAGGTTCACCTCGATAACCTCGATGGCTTTTTCAGAATCCAATCGTGCTTCTTCAACATCAATTTCGATGAACTCGTCGATTCCTTTTACCAATGAATGCGTCAATCGGTCTTGAACCGAACCGTTTCGCCATTCTGCAACAGTCTTTTCGTTTACTTTGTAATCACCTTTGAATGTTTCGGCTAAATCCAGAAGTCGTTCGGTTGCATCTTCTCTCCTATTGAGCAGCACATCTTCAACGTGTTCCAATAATGTCTTGTCAATTTCATCATAAATCTCAAGCATTTCCGGATTTACGATTCCCATTGTCATCCCGTTGAGGATAGCGTGATAAAGGAATGCCGAATGCATAGCCTCACGAACGGTATCATTCCCTCGAAATGAAAACGAGACATTACTCACTCCGCCCGAAATATTGGCATACGGAAGATTTTCCCGAATCCATTTTGTAGCCCTGAAAAAATCCAAGGCGTTTAACTTGTGTTCGTCCATTCCGGTTGCAACTGGAAAGATATTCGGATCAAAAATGATGTCCCGTGCCGGAAAATGAACTTCATCTACCAGGATATCATAACTCCTTTTGCAGATTTCGATGCGTCTTTCGTAGGTATCAGCTTGACCGTCTTCATCAAAAGCCATCACGATAACTGCGGCACCGTATCTTTTAATCAATTTGGCGTGATGGATGAAGGTTTCCTTACCTTCCTTGAGTGAAATGGAATTTACGACAGCTTTCCCCTGCACGACTTTTAGTCCGGCTTCGATGATTTCCCATTTGGAACTGTCAATCATTACGGGAACCCTTGCGATATCTGGTTCGGCTGCAATCAGGTTCAGGAATTTGGTCATGGCATAGACGCCGTCCAACATTCCTTCGTCCATATTGACGTCGATTATTTGGGCACCACCTTCTACTTGTTCCCTCGCGACTGAAAGTGCCTCGTTGTACTTTTCCTCTTTTATTAATCGGAGAAATTTACGGGATCCTGTTACATTCGTACGTTCGCCAACATTCACGAAAATGGACTCCTCGGTAACGAAAAGCGGTTCCAGACCTGAAAGTTGTAAATTTATTTTGTTTGTTCTTGACATTTATATTTTATTTTGTCACAAGGATGCAAAGTTCAGCTACCAATTAGATTTCAATTGGTTTCTAATTCAGCTCTTCTCGGTTTGAATTGAGCCGCGACTTCTGCAATCAACTTTATGTGCTCTGGCGTTGTTCCGCAACAGCCTCCTATTATATTGATTAGATTATCCTGCAAATATTCCTTTATGAGTACCTGCATCTCTTCCGGTGTCTGATCGTACTGACCAAATGCGTTGGGCAATCCTGCATTTGGATGTGCCGATATATTGAGCTGGGTATTATGTGCCAATCTTTTCAAATAAGGTTTCAACTGGTCGGCTCCAAGAGCGCAATTGAACCCAATACTCAATAGCTCTATGTGCTGGATGGAAATTAGAAATGCCTCAACGGTTTGTCCTGAAAGTGTACGTCCCGAAGCATCGGTAATGGTTCCTGAAACCATTACCGGAATGTCCAGATTGCGTTCTTCTTTTACTTCCTCGATTGCAAAAAGTGCGGCTTTTGCGTTCAAGGTATCGAAGATTGTTTCTACCAATAGAACGTCGCTTCCTCCATCGATCAAGGCTTCTACTTGTTGCCTGTAGGCAATCCTCAAATCATCAAAAGTGACGGCACGATAACCCGGATCGTTGACATCCGGCGACATACTTGCGGTCCTGTTTGTCGGTCCGATTGAACCGGCAACAAAACGTGGCCTGTCCGTGAATTCGTCTGCAACCTGGCGTGCTATTTTGGCTGATTCGTAGTTTAGTTCGTAAACGAGATCTTCCAGGTGATAGTCGGCCATCCCGATTGTAGTTCCGGAAAAGGTGTTGGTCTCAACTATATCGGCACCGGCTTGAAAATACAAGCGGTGTACTTCCTTTACGGCTTCGGGTTGTGTGATAGAAAGCAAATCGTTGTTTCCTTTTAGTGGATGTGGAAAATCCTTGAAACGTTCGCCTCGGAAATCTTCCTCGGAAAAATTGTAGCGTTGCAGCATCGTTCCCATTGCTCCATCGAGAACAAGGATCCTTTCTTTTATTGCTTGTTGTATTTCTGACATGTCGTTCTTTATGACCGCAAAGCTCGCAAAGGTTTATTTCGCAAGGTCCGCAAAGGTTTTTATTTTTTAAACCATCAATAAATCAAGTTTCTTTGAGAAATGATTCTTGTGAAACTCCATTTTATAAAATGGTTTGTTGATCAGCCCCGATTGCGGCGGTATCCTTTTATTTTTTGCTTTAAAAAATAAAAGATATAGCCAAAAGCGGGAACAGGGATTGCTAAAATGCGCAAGCCATTCGCTTCTAAAAAATATCATATGTCATCAAGGAAAGTTGAGAGAATTTCTCCGAGTTATCTGTTTCGCCGTGGCGAATAGAATTTAGCACCTTCTACAGGGTAGGGTTGCTAAGCTGTCATCGGGTCTATTCCCTCGAGCTTTCGTGATAACAATCAATATGTTTATGAACAGTGCAAAGTAATGCAATAGATTTGGGATTTGCAACTGCTTTTAAAAAAAATAAACCTACAGCGTTGTAGGTTTGAGGATTAGGCTATTTGAAGCTTTTGCACCGTATGATTCCCTCCTATCTCTAGGATGTGATCGAGCAGGTTTATTGGTGTAACTTCTGTTTGCTCATTTTGGTATATGAACTTCTTGTCGAACTTTTCCAGATCGTGATTGATTTTGGCATAAAAATCCGATTTCTGGATGCTGCTGTTGGTATTGATCGAAAGGATGTTGAAATTATTTCGAAGCAACAGGTTATACGATTCCAGGATTTCTGTACTTGCCGTGGCATCAATCGCTATGAGATTTTCAAGTTCTTCCTCTTTTACATAATCGACAATGTTCTGGACACTGAAAGGAGCCGGCGATTTTGTAAAATCGACATCCCATCTGTTTTTCTTGTCTTCCCTTTCAAAAAAAGCAAGGGTGGAATTGGTGATGACAGAAAAAACCAGTTCTATGTTTTTTTCTTCGAGCAGGGACTGTTGCTTGCCGACAACTTGATTGATCAAGGCACTGCCTACGTTTCCGATTCCGAAAAGCACGAGGTTTATTTTTACAGCTGACATAGTTTTTATTTTTTAGAGATTGGGGCTTGCTTTAAAAAAACTGCCTCTGACCAATGTCAAAAGTCAAAGACAGTTTCTAACAAACAAACAAAAAACAACTTTTATTTTTATCGAGGGCTTTACTATAGCTATAAAAAAAGCCCTTTTGGATGGCTTACCAAAAGGGCTTATAGTTGAACTATAACAAAGATCGGATCTTTCACTTTTGGCAATAGCGGGGTGGAATGCAGTGCATCCAAATAGTACAACAACGGAACGTTTTATAGTTTACTGATTTCATTTTTATTTTTATCTTGCTATTGTTTTACTATTGAAATTTGGGAATAAAAAAACCTCTGCGTCTTGCAGAGGTTTGATTGGTATATTTTAAAAAATTTAAAATTATGCAATACAGCCCCCTGCGGAAATTTTCCACATCATATAACGGCAAATGCAAATAGTTAAATTCATTTTTTTCTTTTTTTTTGATAAAGCAAACTTCTGAACTATTTTTGAATTGACCAAACGCAAACTAAAACTTTAACATTTGAAAGCTTGGCATATATATTTAAATACTACGTATTTAGATTTTCAAAAATTGCCCTTGAAAATTTTAAGTTTCCAAAAAAAGGTTAAGATTAATTTGCAATTCAAAATGGTTTCATACATTTGCACTCGAAATCAAGAGGAAAAATTTGAACTGATTGCAACCTCTTATTCCAGCTCTAATTGCTGGAATAATAAAAATGCTAAAGCAGAAAAACTCTCCTTTAGTCTTTTCCCTGCAATTATTTCCTCTGCTTAAATTTAAAATATAATTATGGCTTATTTATTTACGTCAGAATCTGTTAGCGAAGGACATCCTGATAAAATTGCAGATCAAATCTCAGATGCATTAATTGATAATTTCTTGGCTTTTGATGCTGAATCGAAAGTAGCTTGTGAAACGTTGGTTACAACCGGACAGGTAATCCTTGCTGGTGAAGTAAAATCCAATACTTATCTTGACGTTCAACATATTGCAAGGGAAGTAATCAGAAAGATTGGTTACACGAAAAGCGAATACATGTTTGAAGCCAACTCTTGTGGTATTCTCTCTGCAATTCACGAGCAATCTGCCGATATCAATCAAGGTGTTGACAGGGCGAGCAAAGAAGAGCAAGGTGCCGGAGATCAGGGAATGATGTTTGGTTATGCTACCAACGAGACGGAGAACTATATGCCTTTGGCTTTAGATCTATCGCACGCCTTGTTGAAAGAGTTGGCCAATTTGAGAAGAGAAAATGCTGAAATAACTTATTTGCGTCCTGATGCAAAATCTCAGGTCACATTGGAATACTCTGACGATAACAAACCACAACGGATTGATGCTATCGTAATTTCTACCCAACATGATGATTTTGACGAAGAAGCGGCAATGTTGGCAAAAATAAAATCGGATCTGGTTTCTATCTTGATCCCTAGGATCAAGGCAAAATATCCTCAATATGCCCATTTATTTAACGACCAGATCACTTATCATATCAACCCTACTGGAAAATTCGTAATTGGAGGACCACACGGAGATACAGGTTTGACAGGAAGAAAAATCATTGTTGATACTTACGGAGGAAAAGGAGCGCACGGTGGTGGTGCCTTCTCTGGAAAAGATCCAAGCAAAGTGGACCGTTCTGCAGCTTATGCCACACGTCATATTGCCAAAAACTTAGTTGCTGCAGGATTGTGTGACGAGGTCTTGGTTCAGGTTTCGTATGCTATTGGAGTTGCAAAGCCAACTTCCATAAACGTTGTTACCTATGGAACTTCAAAAGTGAATCTAACGGATGGCGAAATCAGCAAAAAGGTAGAAGCTATTTTTGATATGCGTCCTTACTTTATTGAGCAACGCTTGAAATTAAGAAATCCAATATACAGCGAAACTGCTGCTTACGGACATATGGGAAGAACTCCTGAAACGGTTACGAAAACTTTTTCTGCTCCGGGCGGACTTACAAAAACAGTCGAGGTTGAATTGTTTACTTGGGAGAAACTAGATTTCGTTGATCAAGTGAAAACTGCTTTCGGAATATAACCATAAGGTTCACAAAGAAAACACGCGAAACTCGCAAATAAAAATCCCGCCAAAAGCGGGATTTTTTTATTTCCATATGTCCTTTCCTTTACATTATCAAGTAAGTATTCCAAGGTTATGGAATTGATTTACAAATTATATTTCAAACTGAAAATAATGTACCTGGGCTGTACCCTATACTGCGATGTCCTGGTAATCAATTGTGAGAAACTATCATCGTTGATAGAAGTCGTATTCAAGAGATTTGTTCCGGAAACCTTGTATTCCCACTTGCTGTCTTTTTTCTGATAAATCAAGCTTGCAGAAAGGAAATCAAATTTGTTGTCTGATGTCTTGCCTTCATTATAGTAATGATTGAACTCGTATTCCGTCACGAAAGAAAAGCTATCCAAGAAGTAATAATCCAGCTTGGCAAATGGCTTTTCATTGTAAAACACACCTCCGGTATAATCATTGATCGACAATGAGTATCCTATCTCCAGATTTGGCAGCTTCTTATAGTTGGTAGATGCCGAAAGTGTATAACCCTGCGTAAAGCTTTCTGATACAATCTCGTTACCATTTTGCCTGTTGTTGAACTTCGACCAGCTCAAGTTTGCACTTACAGAAGCCTTGTAGTTGCGGAGGAATGAACGACCATAGCGCCCTCTTCCTGAAATACTCTCGTCTGCAAAATTAGAATTGAAAGGTCTTGATGATTGGTTGATCCCATCGAAAAAAGCATCCGATTTTACGGGATCCACACTTCTGCTGTAATTTACAAACGCACTGATATTCTCAAAATTGAACATATTGTACTTGAAATAGCTCAACGAGTGTTGTTGTGCGGTTGCATTTTCAAGCATCCTATTTCCTTGGAACAAGCTGCTGTAACCTTGCAGGATATAGCCCTCCACCAATTGGTTGATATCTGTGAAACTATTGGTAAAAGAGAAATTATACGTCAGTGATTCTGATTTCTTTATCTGGTACAAGGCATAAAAATCCGGAAGGATCCTAACAAAATCTTGCTTGTAATCACTTCCCAACTGCGTGTTGCTCATGGTATAAGAATGTACACTGAAACCTGGCGTCAAGGTGAATTTTCCGGTCAAGATTTTATAATGGAACCCAACAAAGGCATCATTGAAATCATACTTCACACGATTGGTATTTTCTGGAGCTTCCAAATTATTCCGGCTTCCATCGTCCAAGATCTGAAAAATATTGGAATTAAAATTCTGATGCGAATTGGTATTTCCCAACGTGATATTGATATTGGTTTTTGGTGTAACCATATAATAATAATCCAATTTTGCATCAATCTTATTGGTCTTCACGAATCGATCCTGGTTGTAATTATTCCTGTCCTGACCCGATACATATCCTGCCAAGGTAAAAGGCTCACTTTCTAAATTGGCATTATAAAACGGATCTTCGTCCTGGTACAGGTGTTGCATCTCCAAGGCGAAAATATGCTTGTCGTTCGGAGTATAAAAAAAGCTCAAATTCTGATTGAAAGAAGTCGGACTTTGATTTTTATTGGTGAAAATATTTTCCGTATCCGATACAGAATTCACGATGGACTCCCTCAGCAAATCATTGTTCTCGTCCTGTTTTGACAATTTTCCAAGGACATCGTAATCAAACTGGAATTGGGTGCTTGGCTTGTAGCTGGAACTTAATTTGAACAAGCCCAGATTGCTTTTTTGATGCGACACATCCTCACTTCTTTGTTGGGCTCCGGTTTCCAAGATCGTGGTTTGCGATTTTGTTTCCAAATCTGTTATAGAAGAAGACAAGATTCCGAAACCGCTCAATGTCCAGGCTTTTGTCACGTTATAGGAAAAATTGGTTGCCCCAAAACTCGTTTCAATTTCCTTCGCCCTATTGTTTCTCATCATTGAGATTCCCAAATCGTTTGATGAGATATTGAATGACGAACCACCTTTAGCCATCATGCTCCTGAAGCCGCCCGTAAATTTAAAATAATCCTGGATCGTCAGTGGCAATTCGCCAATGTTATTGAAATTCGTAATCAGGTTGATGCTGTATTTCGGGTTGTAGTAAAACAGTTTGGGATTCACCAGATAGCGTTCTTCCTTATGACCGACGCCAATTCCGGCCGTCATGTCTCCAAACCAGAAATTCTTCTTGCCATCCTTCAATTTGATGTTCATTGCAATATTGTCCTGATTGTTTTCTACCCCTTTCAGGATGGAATTCTCGTTGTAATTCCTCAAAACCTGAACCTTGTCAATCGCATCTGCTGGAATATTCTTTACTCCTAATTTAGTATCGCCATCAAAAAAATCCTTGCCTTCCACCATCAGTTTCTGTACTTTCTTACCTTCCACTTCAATTTCACCATCGGCATTGACTTCAATTCCTGGCATTTTTTTCAAAACGTCCTCCAGTTTTCTTTCTGTTCCCGTCGTAAAGGAATCTGCATTGTACACAATCGTATCGCCTTTTATGGAAACCGGCATTTCGTGTACAATCTCAACACCTTCCAGCTCCACGCCTTCCTGGAGCGTAAAGATCTTGTTGATATTTTCAGTAGTCGTTACCACCGTTTCTTCCAAAGCCGAAAATCCAATGTAGCTTATCTTTACGGTATAAGTCGAATTCGGCTTCAATGCCAATTGGAATTTCCCTTTATCATTTGTAATAGAATAGGCATCCATACCTTTTGTGGCTTGGTTTACCGCCATAACATTGGCCATTTCAAGGCCGATGCCTGCCGGGTCAGTAACAAAGCCTTCAAATTTGATGTTTTGGGCTTTCGATGAAATTGCGAATAAAAAGAGTACGGCAATAATGATTTGTTTCTGCATTGCTTTCGTTGTAAGGCTAATTATAAAGGTTTATTTAGTAATATCAATTCGAATGGCACCATTTTCATCCTTCATCTGTTCCATTTGTTTTTCAATTAGACTCTCATATTCCTTTTTTGTTACTTTCTTTCCCTTTTTTGGCTTTTTGATTTCATTTTTTGTTTTCGGATTAAGCACCACTTTCGAACATAAAATGGTTGTTTCATCATAGCTTGCTTCCAAAATCAATCCAGGCAATCCCCAGAATTCTCCCGGACCTTGGCTAACTGGAATTTCAGGCGTATACCAAACCGTTGTCACCCTTTCTTTTGGTTCCTCCATTACAAAAAAAGTAGTCTTTGCCGTTTCTTGCTGTTTCTTGAAATCTTCATATTGCTTCAAATCTTCAGCCGTTACAGGTGTGAGATGTACAGCTTTGTAACATGTATAATTCCCAATTTTCTTGGTTTCGTCCTTCAATTCCCATTTCCAAGCTTTCAGCGAATCAATTACCAAGAATTCTTTCCCGAAAAAATCTTCTTCAGCAATCTGTTGTTTCTCTTTTATATTTTTATATGTTTTCCCGCCTCCATCACTACTGCTTGAAAAACTCATCTTGATCCCTACCGAACCTGCTGATGGAGCTTCCAGTTTTTGCTCTTCATAATAAACCGATTCATTTTTATTAAAATCCAAGAAAAATTTCTTCTCAAACTGCTTTTTCATACCTTCCATCAATCCCTTCATCATCTCGCTGTTCATGTCCTCTCCTTCAATTTTTATATCCTTCAAGTTGGTTTTCGATTCATAAACTGCCATCCCATGGAATTCCTGAGCCAGCAATCGTGTAGAGCACAACGTTACGGCTATAGTCAATGTGATAATTAATCTGTTCATTTTTTTGATTTTTATGTTTAAATGTTTCTAATACAGTTTCCCTTTTTGGAACAGTCAGGATGAAAAGAACTCCCATCCCAGCTGACTAACTAATTCAAAGTATCTCGTTCCAAAAGTACAATGCAAATAAAGGCACTATAATTCTTACTTACCGTTAACCAAAGTTAACGATTGTTAACGGCGTGCTTTTTTATACTTTTAGTTACTACTTTTGAAAAATGAAATCTGGAAGATACAAATACATACTTGTCTTTATCACCATAACCATCCTGTCCACCATTGGCTTACAAATCTTTTGGAATCTCAAAAATTATAAAGAAAACAAAGTACAGCTTATCAAGGAAGTGCAAACCGCCTTTGATGAAAGTATTGAATATTATTATGTAGAAGATTCTAAAAACAATTTCCTGGCTTTTGTTGATGAAAACGATTCTGTAAATAATGATGATTTTTTAGACAAAATTAAACTTGACACTGTCTTCAAAAACCATATTTCTAAATCAAAGACCTTGAAAGTTCCTTATCAAAAAAAAGATACCATCCTCAAAAAAAAGGACAGTTTAAAAACAGATTATACCGTTTCTACCAACTTCCAAATGGAAATTTCTTCGACAAGCGACAAGGAATTAGCGAAAACAGGCATTGCAAAACAGTTTAAAGATTCGATTAAAAAAAATATCTCCAAGGAATTAGAAAAACAAGGCATCAAATCGACCATCGAAATACATGGAAACAGCAATAAAATTTCTTCCATCAATATTTTCAAAGGGAAAAAAGCGACGGATAGCATCTCAAAACTTAAGGATTTAGCCAACAAGATTATCATCTCATTGGTACAGGATTCCATAACATTCGAAAAATTAAGCAAGGCGGTTGACAAGGAATTGGCTCGAAAGAAAATTGAAGTGGAATATAGCTTGCAGCATTTTAAATCAGATACGCTTTTTGATAAATTTGAAAAAGACAATACGGCAAAATTACCCTTATCTGCTTTTTCAGGCACCACTTACTTGCCTCCAAATCAAAAACTCCAAATTTCCTTTTCCGACCCAACCCTATTGATCTTGAAAAGAAGCTTCACCGAGATTTTATTGTCGTTGGCGCTTTCGCTTTCCATTATCTTCTGCTTGTTGTATCTTCTGAAAACCATCAGCAAACAGAAAAAAATTGACGAGATCAAGAATGATCTGATCAGCAACATCACGCACGAATTCAAAACTCCCATCACCACCATTTCATCTGCCATCGAGGGAATCAGGAATTTTAATGATGCGGATGACAAGGAAAAAACCAATCGCTACCTGAACATTTCCGGACAGCAGTTGAAGAAATTAGAGATCATGGTGGAGAAGTTACTCGAAACGGCATCACTCGACACAAACGAGTTGGTCCTGAACAAGGAAGCCGTAAATATCGTAGAATTGATCAAAACCAATATCGAAAAGCATCAAATGGTCATTTCTGAAAAGCGCATCGTGTTCAACACTGATTTAGAAAAACTGGAATGCAAGGTGGATCTCTTTCATTTTGAAAATGCAATTTCCAATCTTATCGACAATGCCATAAAATATGGAGGCAACAACATTGTTGTCAGCTTATATAAAATTGCGAGCCAAAACACAATTTCAATAGAAGACAATGGAATTGGGATTGACAAAGCCCAACGCGAAAAGATTTTTGATAAATTCTACCGTATTCCGAAAGGAAATATCCACGATGTAAAAGGTTTCGGAATCGGCCTGTTTTATTCTAAAAAAATAATTGAAAAACACGGAGGAACTTTGGAATTGGTTCCGAATGTAAAAACAACAATCTTTAAAATAAGTTTTCCAGATGCCAAATAAAATCAAGATCATATTAGCCGAAGACGAGCCTGCATTGGCCTTGATCATCAAGGAAAGCCTGGAAACAAGAAGTTTTGAAGTACTGCATTGCAAGGATGGCGAAGAAGCCTTTGAAGCATTTACAAAACAGAAACCCGACTTATTGGTTCTGGATGTGATGATGCCCAAAAAAGATGGTTTTTCCGTAGCGAAAGACGTCCGAAAACTCGACAAGAAAATTCCAATTATTTTCCTGACGGCAAAATCGCAAACCCAGGATGTCGTAGATGGTTTTAATCTGGGTGGGAATGACTACCTGAAAAAACCGTTCAGCATGGAAGAATTGATTGTCAGGATCCATTCCCTTCTGGGCAGGATTATTTCTGAAAAAACAGAAGAAGACATTTCAATTGGTTCTTATATTTTTAATCCTACCAAGCAAACCCTGCAACTTTCAGACACCATTATTTCGCTTACCCATCGCGAAGCCGAACTGCTTTATTTTTTAAATGAGAACAAGAATGAAATCCTTGACCGCTCGATAGTATTGAAGAAAATCTGGGGCGATGACGATTTTTTTAACGGCAGGAGTATGGACGTCTTTATTACCAAGTTGCGTAAAAAATTAAGCCTCGACCCAAACATTCATATTCTAAATGTTCGTGGTCAAGGCTATAAATTGATTTATTGATTTTTCAAATGAACTACCTGCCCATTCGCATTCCTCTGAACCCCCCAGGCCCATTCCCCATTTCTTTCAATTCTTCCATTTTCTTTAGGACAATCTCGTCGTATTCTTTTTGCGTAACTACTTTTCCTGCTTTCGGAGCTTTAATCTCTGCTTTTTCCTTTGCATTCAGCACGACTTTAGAACAAAGAACAACAGTTTTTCCATCGCTGACTTCCAAGATTAATCCAGGCAGCCCCCAATAATTCTCAGGTCCTTGATTGATTGGGATTTCTGGTGCATACCAAGCCGTGATTAAAATTTCCTTCGGAACTTCAAAATCATCCATAAAGTTGGTCTTCTTTTCGGTTTCTTTTTTCTCTTCCCTGCCAGCTTCCTTGCTTTGATCTTTTGGTCTGAAGTTTCTGAAATCAGACAGGTTTACAGGTTTCGAAGCCGTTGCTTTATAACAGGTATAACCTCCAATTTGCTTGGTTTCGCTCTCCATTTTCCATTGCAGTTGTGGTAATGAATCTTGTACCAGAAACTCTTTTCCCATAAATTCCTTGTCAACAGAATAGGTTTTGTTCTTTACATTTTTATAGAAAGTTCCGCCGCCTCCCATCATCGAGGACATCATTCGCATTCCGCCAGCACCTTGCCCTCCGGGAGCATCCAGTTTTTCTTCTTCCTTGTAAACTGACGACGCCCTGTCGAAATTCAGCACAAATGTCTTTTCAAACATCCCTTTCATCCTCTCCTCGATCATCTTCTGCATCTCGGGCGTTATCTCCTTGTTCTTGCCCATTTGGGTTTTCATATCGGCAGTACTGGTCTTCGACTCGTAAACGGCCATCCCTTGAAATTCTTTTTGGGCATGGAGCTGTGAAACTCCCAGTGTAACCATAAAAGCAAAAATTATCTTTTTCATAGTAATGATTTTATACAGTGACAAATATGACGAAAGTTCTCAGGGTTTGTTACAAATGATTTGTTAAATGTAGAGCCTATGTTCGGATACTTCCAATTTACAAAATTTGTTTGCTGTTTTACAGAAAAAATTAAAATTGTACTTTAGCAGATATGAAAAACCTCATCCTTTTTTTTCTTTTGACGCTTACGGTTACTACATCAGCCCAGGAACAAAAACTTTTGGTTTCCCGATATGAAACGGTTGACCTCGTGATTGATCAATTTGTAGGAATCGATAAATTTGGTTTTCGATATCTCATCAAGAACAATGTATTGTTCAAGCAAAAGGACGGACAATCGCTCGAATACAAGAATCTCTCACTTGGAAAAATAGCCAAGGTAGATTTACAAAATCCCTTGAAACTGCTTTTGTTCTATGAAGATTTCAATACGATTGTTACGCTTGACAATCAGCTGAACGAAACACAGAGGGTCAACTTTTCTGAAAATGCGACACCCATACTGGTTTCGGCTGCTGGAATTGCTTCACAAAACAGGTTCTGGATTTACAACAGCCTCACGCAGCAATTGGGATTGTATGATTATCTGAAAAATACGCTTCAACCGCTCGCTTCCCCTTTTCAGGAAAACCTGAAATACTATGATTCGGATTTTAATTATTTTCAATGGATTAATGAAAAAGGCAATTGGAACATTTGTGATGTCTTCGGAAAAATTACAACCATTGGAAAAGTCGATGCTTTTGAACGCATTCAATTTATTGGTGACAGGCAATTACTCTATTCAAATGAGGGTCAATTGCATATCCTTGATTTGAAGAATGACAAAAAATACATACTCGAGAATGTTGAGAAAAGCTTTGAAAGTTTTTACTACAAAGACCAAATTTTATCTATTTTTACACCACAAGGAATTACCAATTATAAACTCATACTACCATAATGCACATAGCAGTAGCAGGAAATATCGGAGCAGGAAAAACTACACTTACGCGCTTATTGGCAAAACATTTTAAATGGGAGCCCCATTTTGAAGACGTTGTTGACAATCCTTACCTTGATGATTTTTACCATCAGATGGAGCGCTGGTCGTTTAATCTCCAGATTTATTTCCTCAACAGCCGTTTCCGTCAGGTATTGCAGATTCGTGAAAGCGGAAAGAAGATTATCCAGGACAGGACGATCTATGAAGATGCACACATTTTCGCACCCAACCTTCATGCCATGGGATTGATGACCAATCGTGATTTCAACAACTATTCTTCGTTGTTTGAATTGATGGAATCGTTGGTAAAGGCACCCGATTTGTTGATTTACTTGAGAAGTTCGATTCCTAATCTTGTAGGCCAGATCCACAAAAGAGGCCGCGATTATGAAAACTCGATTTCCATTGATTACTTAAGTCGCTTGAACGAAAGATATGAAGCTTGGATTCAGACGTATGATAAAGGGAAACTTTTGATTATAGATGTAGACAGCATCAACTTTGTAGATAATCCAGAAGACCTAGGAACCATCTTGAACAGGATTGATGCCGAGTTGAACGGATTGTTTTAGAAAAACAATTGCATATTAGAAAGCCTTTCAATCGAAAGGCTTTTTTATTAACTAAAAATGCCCCGCTTTCGCGAGGCATTCTGCAATAAATCAGGGAGTTTATTTCCTTTTCAGCTCTTGTATTTTAGCATCCACTTCTGCTTCCGTACCTTCAACCGTTTCAGTTGTTGTTACAGGAGTTTCGTCGTTGTTAACAGTTGTGATGGAAACAACTGCTTTTACCTTTCCGTCGGTATTGGTCTTATCCACCGATACTTCCTTGCTAACGCTTTTTTGCATTGGTGCTTCCATAACCTCAACAACTTCCGTTGTTTCTTCCACTTGCGTAACGGCTGAGTGACCACCCAGGATTGGAGCGATTACCAGTCCGATCAGGCACGTTAATTTGATCAGGATGTTCATGGATGGCCCTGAAGTATCCTTGAATGGATCTCCAACGGTATCTCCGGTCACGGCAGCCTTGTGAGCATCAGAACCTTTATAGGTCATCTCCCCATTGATCATTACTCCTGCCTCGAAAGATTTCTTGGCATTGTCCCAAGCTCCTCCTGCATTGTTTTGGAAAACCGCCCAAAGTACGCCTGAAACGGTAACCCCGGCCATATAGCCTCCCAGCATTTCTGCAATCAATTGGTTGTTGTCGGCATAAACCAGTTTTCCCAATAGCACGATGGCGATTGGGAAACCGATGGTCAGGATTCCTGGCAGCATCATTTCGCGCAAAGCGGCTTTCGTAGAAATATCAACACATTTTGCATATTCTGGTTTTCCCGTACCTTCCATAATGCCTGGAATTTCACGGAATTGTCTTCTAACTTCGTAAACCATATCCATTGCTGCCTTTCCTACAGAATTCATTGCCAGGGCAGAGAACACCACAGGAATCATTCCCCCGACGAACAGCATTGCCAATACGGGAGCCTTGAAGATGTTGATACCGTCAATTCCTGTAAAGGTTACGTAAGCTGCAAATAGGGCCAATGAAGTCAATGCTGCAGAAGCAATCGCGAAGCCTTTTCCTGTTGCAGCTGTTGTATTACCAACTGAATCCAGGATATCAGTACGGGTACGAACTTCTTTAGGCAATTCGCTCATTTCGGCAATTCCACCGGCGTTGTCAGAAATTGGCCCGAAAGCATCGATAGCCAACTGCATTGCGGTTGTAGCCATCATAGCTGAAGCCGCTAAAGCCACTCCATAGAAACCAGCTAAAGCGTATGTTGACCATATTGCTGCTGCGAATAAAATTACTGTAGGAAAAGTTGAAATCATACCCGTTGCCAAACCTGCAATTACGTTTGTTCCAGCTCCTGTTGACGATTTTTGCACAATTGCCAGAACTGGTTTTGTACCTAAACCTGTATAGTATTCCGTTACTGATGAAATTGCACCACCAACAAACAATCCGATTAATGAAGCATAGAAAACTCGCATTGAAGAAACATCTTGTAATCCTTCTCCAAAGAATGACATTTTCATCGTTTCTGGCAACATCAAATCAATCAAGAAGTAACAAGCAATTGCTGTTAAAACAATTGAAACCCAGTTTCCAATATTTAATGCTTTTTGAACCTGTGCCTCTTTAGCATCATCACTCGAAATTTTCACCAACATCGTTCCGATGATGGAGAACAGGATTCCAAAACCTGCAATTGCCATTGGCAACAAGATTGGTCCGATTCCACCAAAAGCATCAGCAATACTGCCCCCCATATCCTTGATTACATAATTTCCCAAAACCATTGCCGCCAAGACGGTTGCCACATACGAACCGAATAGATCGGCACCCATTCCAGCAACATCTCCCACGTTATCTCCCACGTTATCTGCAATTGTAGCAGGATTTCGAGGATCATCTTCAGGAATTCCTGCTTCCACCTTGCCTACCAAATCAGCACCTACATCGGCTGCTTTTGTATAGATACCACCACCCACACGCGCAAACAAGGCAATAGATTCAGCTCCAAGTGAGAAACCTGCCAATGTTTCCAGAACAATGGTCATCTGGTCTGTAGAAGTCCAAACGCCACCCATAAAATAATGGAATAGGATGATGAAAAAACCTGTCAGTCCTAGAACAGCCAAACCTGCAACACCAAGTCCCATCACGGTTCCTCCTCCGAAGGAAACCTTCAAAGCCTGAGGCAGACTTGTCCTTGCTGCTTGCGTTGTCCTAACGTTAGTTTTTGTGGCAATCTTCATTCCCATATTTCCCGCAAGGGCAGAAAAAAAGGCTCCGAAAACGAAAGCCACCACGATTAGAATATGTGTTGTTGGAACAACGAAAGAAATTCCCGCCAGAGCGATACTTGCACCAACTACAAAGATGGCCAATAACCTGTATTCTGCTTTAAGGAAAGCCAAGGCGCCCTCGTAAATGTAATCTGAAATTTCTTTCATCTTACCATCTCCGGCATCTTGTTTTAAAACCCAGGATCTTTTGACAGCCATAAAGGCCAACCCAATAAGCGCCATTACTAACGGCACATAAATCATGAATGATTCCATAAAAATTACTTTTGGTATTTGTTAATATTATGTAAATATAACGAAACACCTCTAAACAAAAAAGCAATATTCTTATTTGAACATTGCTTTTATTGTCAGATTATCAATCTAAAATAATTCTTAATTGCAATAACTTATCGTAGAAGTGCTATTTCATTGCCCTAAACTAGAATATACAATGCAAAAAAAAGCAACATTCACATTTGAATATTGCTTTCTTTATAATATAAGAATAGCTTGAAAACTATTTTATGCTGAATAATCCTGCCGGCTTGTTTTCGATATCATCAAAACGTTTGGTGCATTCCGCTATGATTGCATAAGCTTCATTTACATCCCCCCAACCTTCAACATCAACTTTCTTGTTTTCCAGGTCTTTGTAAACTTGAAAGAAGTGCTCGATTTCCTTCAACAAGTGTGGATTGATGTCCGAAAGGTTCTCCAATGAATTCCAGATTGGATCAGAAACAGGTACGCAGATGATTTTTTCATCTGGTCCTTTATCGTCTGCCATATGGAAAACACCGATTGGTTTCACTTCCATCACACATCCGGGAAAAGTTGGTTCATTCACCAAAACCAAAACGTCCAGAGGATCTCCATCCAATGCCAATGTTTCTGGAATAAATCCGTAATCCGCAGGATACATCATTGACGAAAACAACATTCTGTCAAAACGCATTCTTTTTATTTCAAAATCGTATTCGTATTTGTTTCTGCTTCCTCTTGGTATTTCGATCAACACATCGAAAGTAGTTAATTTGTCTGCTGTCATTTTACTTGTTTTACTTTTCTAAATTTCAGACTGCAAAAGTAAGCAAACATTGGAGTTTTACAACAAAAAATAGGCGTTATATCTGCATAAATTTTACGTAAATAAATTCACCTAAGAGGCTGTGATTAGAAATAGTTACACTATAAAATGAATTGAATAATTTGAAGTATGATTTTATGTGTTTTATGAAATAAAAAAAGCTTTTTATGTGATTTCTTATTAAAAACAAAAAATCAATAACCTGTTTTTCTACCTCTTTTTTCAAGATAATAATGCCACAATATAAAACTTGCGATAGAGCGATATGGACTCCATTTTTCGGCATAGGTTTCCATATCCAGCTTATCGTGGATGTCGAGCAGTTCTTTCATCGTATTAATGATGGCTATATCGCCAAGCGGAATAATATCCGGCATTTGAAGACAGAACATCAGATAGACGTCAACCGTCCAATTACCGATTCCTTTTATCTTGATGAGTTCTTCGCGAACTTGGTGGCTTGATTTTTTAGGAAGGCTTTCTAAATCCAGTTCTTTTTTCAGAATGGCTGCAGCCAATGCTTTGATGTAGGCTGTCTTTTGACGACTTACCCCAGCATTTCGGTATTCCTCTTCGGATAATGAAAGTAATTCCTGTGGATGAAATTCTGCTACGCTATTATTCAATCTGCTGAAAGTCGCCCTTGCTGAATCTATGGAAACCTGCTGTTCCAATATCAATAAGGACAAGGTAGCGAAACCTTGGGGACGTTTCGGAATGATGGGCAATCCGTATTTATCTATAATGAGCTTGAAAACCGGATCCCGTTCCACCAAAAATGCGACTGCTTCCTTCATCTTTTTTAATAATCAAAGCCACCAAGGAATCATCAAGGTGGTGCTTGACAAAACCTGATTTATCAATATTTATCAATGGTTTGAAATGAATCTCCCTACATACCTTAGAAATAAAACCCGAATGAACCTTTTATCCCGAAATTGGTCGTTTGCGGCGTGATGTAGCTTCCTCTCCAAGCAAACTCAATCCTGAACACCTTGAATATATTGCCGATCCCGGCGTTGTATTCCCAATAGAAATCTTCCGGAGCCTGGTAAACCAATCCTGACGGAATGTTGATGTCGCGGTTTTTATCGCTGATGGTTCCATACACGCCTTTGAATCCGATAGTTTCGCGCCAATTTAATTTCCTTAACAAAGGAATCCTTGAAAAGATCCGACCACCAAAATTGTGCTGCAATTGAATGGTTGCATAGCTGTCTGCTGCGAATTCGTAGAAGTCCAACAGGTTGAAGGTATTTTCTATTGCAAAATAAGTCTGATTTCCCGGAACAATACTCATCAGGCCAAGTGGAATATAGCTGTAGGTTTTTCCCAACTCCACGATTGCATCCAAACGTCCCAAACCTCCGATGTTCATTGGCTGCTTGTAGTAAAGCTGTATCTTCTCGTAATCGAAATCACTGTTCATCACGCCTTTCAAACCTTGGCTGTAATTGACAAAGATTCTAGGATAAGGATTGTCTACGATACTTCTTTCCACACCATACCCTACAGTTTTACGACCGGGAGTATAATCAATTTGAAAATTAAGCTCCGTCTGCGTGATGTCATTTTTAATTTTCTGACGTGTCAAATCGGTATAATAGGCCAAACTGAACGTATTGGAAGCCGATTCCAACGTGCGATAGGAAGCTCCAAGCTGAAAAGTCAGGTTTTTTAAGGGTTCTATTTCTAAAGCTACCGATGAAAGATTGATATTGGTAAGTTTCCCGTTGTTTCCTGTGGTAAATAGTGCCGACGAAGCAAAACTTCTTCCCAGGACATCATTTGTCGTAGTCAGGCTCGCGCCAATCTGCTCCACATCTCTGCGGTTTCCACCGGAAAGGATAAGTCGGTTTTTGCGGTTCAACAGCCATTTGCCCGAAAGTCCGTATTTGAATTTATTGTCGTCAAAACCATAAGCCGTATAGCCTTGCAGACGCCACATATCGTTTGGACCAAAATAAGTCCGTCCCCCAACGCGGACTCTTATTCCTTCGACTTCATTGTATCCAAAGGTTGAAAATATCGGACCTATATCAAAATTGCCTTTTTGAATGTAACCGCTTCCCAAGATGGAGACGATATCATACAGTTGCCGGAATTTTTTATTCGTCTGCAGGGTATCGAGCATCTTATAAATGCCTTTCTCATCCTTGTTTAGATTCTCGAAACGGTTTTCTTCCCAAAAGTCATCATCGCGATTATAGACCGCATCGTCGTGATAATTGACTTCTTCCTTATAAAAATCAGACGGTTTTTCTTTATCAAATTCGTGATTGCGGAACATTGTGGTCCGCTTTCCGTAGACGCCCCTGGAACTTTCCTTCTTGTTGAGGGCAAAATCGCTCATCATATAATCCCTTTTCAAAAGAAAAACGGAATCATTCAACACTTCGAATTCCTGTTCGATGTAAATTTCCTTTACCCAGTTAATGTTGGCGCTTTTCGAAGCTTGTAGGTTGATGTCCTTGATGGCCCAGGTAGAATCGTTCACCCAGAAATCCCCTTTGAACGTAAGCTCGTTCGGACGGCGCGGGTAGTACACGATATTATAACACCACTTCTTGTCTATAAAGGCACTGTCGACCAACCTGTAATTGTAAACATCAATTCCGGTCCTGGATAGCGGACTCGTAAAGGCCTTGTCAAAAAATTTCAGGTAATTGTCGTATATGTCATAATCCGCATACAAATCTTTTATGAAGGCAATAATCTGCTGATTGGTATTGAAACCCGAATTCTTATTTGCCTTTAGAATCTCCTTTACCTTGCCTCTTACATTATCTCCATAGACATTTGAAAGTGCCTCGTTGATGAAGATGGGCAGATAGGTTTTTCCTGTCACGCTTGAAGTATCAACTGAATTGAAGACAAATTCCATCCCTTTGAAAATACGGCTCTTCATAAAGGCACTGTCGATAGTATTCATATCGAATTCTACCTTTTCGTACTTCTCCATTTCATATTGCTTGAATTGACGCAAGCCATTTTTACGTTTCCGTGCCCAAATTTTTCGAAGGATGTCTATTGCAGGATTGTTCTTCTTGGATGTTTTTCCGGTATAGATTTTCACTTCCGAGAGTTCTTCTCCCGAAACCAAAGTGATTTTCATGTCGTAGGTTACGGATTTTTCAAGCTGGATTTCTTGCGTAGTATATCCTATAAATGAAATGGACAATATTTTTCTGTTCTGTGGCGATTCAAGATAAAAACGGCCATCCTCATTGGTGATCATCCCTTCAGAAGTACCTTGAAAAGCCACACTTGCATAAGGAACCGGCTGTTTGTTTTCGTCCAGCACAACACCGCTCACTTTTGTCTGGGCCATTAAAAAATTGGCAAGCAATAAAAATAATCCTAAAAATAGATTCTTCATATAGAAATTGTCGTCTAAAAGTCACATTTATAATTCAACACCACCTGAGGAATTACAAGTGTTATTGCTACATCGGAAAACAAAAGAAGCTTCATCAAAGTTGTTCCCTGATGAAGCCTCAAATATAGTTATTTCGATAATTGAAAAATTAGAAAATGTGTTAATTAGAGAATAATGACATTAAGCACTTTTCCAAGTCAAAAAATTATCTTTTTACTTTTTATACAATACTTTTTTTACTGCCTTGATAACGTCAGTAGAATTAGGCAACCATTCTTTCAACAAGGTTGGAGAATAAGGTGCCGGTGTATCTGCAGTTGTGATCCTTTGGATTGGAGCATCCAGATAATCAAATGCTTTTTCCTGAACCATATACGTAATTTCAGAAGCAACACTTGCAAATGGCCAAGCTTCTTCCAGAACCACCAAACGGTTTGTTTTCTTAACAGAAGTCAGGATCGTTTCATAATCCATAGGACGAACCGTTCTCAAGTCGATAATCTCACAAGAGATGCCTTCTTTTTCCAATTCATCAGCAGCAATATGAGCCTCCTTGATTATCTTACCGAAAGAAACAATGGTAACATCTTTTCCTTCTCTCTTGATATCAGCAACTCCTAGCGGAATAGTGTACTCTCCTTCCGGAACTTCACCTTTATCACCATACATCTGCTCAGACTCCATGAAAATAACCGGGTCATTATCTCGGATAGCAGCTTTTAATAATCCTTTTGCATCATAAACCGTTGACGGCACCACTACTTTCAATCCAGGAGTGTTCGCAAACCAGTTTTCAAAAGCCTGCGAGTGTGTAGCTCCCAACTGTCCGGCAGAAGCTGTTGGTCCTCTGAAAACCATAGGCATTGGAAATTGTCCAGCTGACATCTGGCGCATTTTAGCTGCATTGTTTATAATCTGGTCGATACCAACCAACGAGAAGTTGAATGTCATAAATTCTACAATCGGACGATTACCATTCATTGCAGAACCTACTGCTATTCCAGCAAAACCAAGTTCAGCAATTGGAGTATCGATAACCCTTTTTGGTCCGAATTCGTCTAACATCCCTTTTGAAGCCTTGTAAGCACCGTTATATTCGGCAACTTCCTCACCCATTAAATATATTGATTCATCACGACGCATTTCTTCACTCATCGCTTCACAAATAGCTTCTCTAAATTGGATTGTTTTCATATGTTGTTACTATTTTTTTTTAATTTGGAATATGGAATTCGCATATTTACTTTCGGTTGTGCATTGCATTTCCGTCATGCTCATTTCATATATCTTACATTATCTTCTTAAATTTTGAAACGCAAAAATAAAAATTTAAAAGTATATAAAGGCATAAATAAGTTTAAAATAACACCAACTATTTTAGGTATTCCCCTTTATCTCTTAATACTTATCAAGCCTTCAGAATGTCACTTGTTACAAATCCCACTCAAACCTGTTTACGAAAACGTTATAATTCACAAAAATATTATGCGCGCATAGTTCTTTTTTGAAAATATATTTGTATTTTCGTAACCGAAATACGATAATCTAAATTATATAAAAGATGAAAATATTAGTTTGCATCAGTCACGTTCCTGATACTACTTCAAAAATTAATTTCACCAATGGCGATTCAGAATTTGATACCAATGGCGTCCAGTTCGTAATCAACCCTAACGACGAATTCGGATTAACAAGAGCCATCTGGTTTCAAGAACAGCAAGGAGCAAATGTTACTGTTGTAAATGTCGGAGGTCCTGATACGGAGCCAACTTTGAGAAAAGCATTGGCAATTGGAGCCAACGAAGCAATCCGTGTAAACGCAAATCCAACTGACGGCTTCTTTGTGGCAAAGCAATTGTCAGAAGTCATCAAAAACGGGGGATACGATTTGGTCATCGCTGGAAAAGAATCTTTGGATTACAATGGAGGAATGGTTCCAGGAATGCTGGCCGGAATCCTGGGATACAACTTCGTGAATTCTTGCACGGAATTAAAAGTTGACGGAACTTCTGCAACAGCATCAAGGGAAATCGATGGTGGCAAGGAAACTGTTTCTACTTCCCTGCCGTTGATTATTGGTGGTCAAAAAGGACTTGTTGAAGAAAAGGACTTGAGAATCCCAAACATGAGAGGAATCATGACCGCAAGGACCAAAGCATTGACCGTTCTTGAGCCAGTTGCCGCAAACAACAACACAAAAGCAGTGAAATTCGAAAAACCTGCTCCAAAATCTGCAGTGAAATTAGTAAGTGCAGACAATCTGGATGAATTAATCAATTTATTACACAACGAAGCTAAAGTAATTTAATTACAAATTTTTGAAATCTTTAAATCCTTAAATTTTTCAATCTTTAAATTTTAAAAAATTATGTCAATATTAATATATGCGGAATCAGCAGAAGGAAAATTCAAGAAAGTAGCTTTCGAATTGGCTTCCTACGCAAAAAAAGTAGCTGAATCTTTAGGAACAACCGTAACAGCAGTAACGGTAAATACAGCCAATGCTTCTGATTTGTCAAAATACGGAGTAGACAAGGTTTTAAAAGTAAGCAACGATAAATTATCAAAATTTACTGCAAAAGCATACGCTGACGTCATCAAGCAAGCTGCCCAAAAAGAAGGTGCGAAACTAGTACTGCTTTCTTCAACCACGGACAGTTTATACCTTGCTCCACTTGTTGCCGTTTCATTAGAGGCAGGTTACGCTTCAAATGTCGTTGGACTTCCAGTAAGCACATCACCATTTCAAGTAAAAAGAAATGCTTTTTCAAACAAGGCGTTCAATATTACCGAGATCACTACGGAGGTGAAAGTTCTAGGACTTGCCAAAAACTCTTACGGTGTTTTCGAAAATGCTTCCTCCCTATCAGAAGAAGATTTCAACCCGACCATAGGCGACAATGATTTCGGGGTAAAAGTTGAATCTGTGGAAAAAACTTCAGGAAAAGTGACTATTGCCGATGCAGAAGTTGTTGTTTCAGGAGGCCGTGGACTGAAAGGCCCAGAAAATTGGGGAATGCTGGAAGAATTGGCTGCTGTTCTTGGTGCTGCAACTGCTTGTTCCAAGCCCGTTTCAGATCTTGGATGGAGACCTCACAGTGAGCACGTTGGCCAGACAGGAAAACCTGTAGCCACGAATCTTTACATCGCGATCGGGATTTCGGGAGCCATCCAGCACATTGCCGGAATCAACTCTTCAAAAGTAAAAGTGGTCATAAACGCTGATGCCGATGCGCCTTTCTTCAAAGTAGCGGATTACGGCGTAGTTGGCGATGCTTTCGAAATTGTTCCAAAACTGACTCAAAAATTAAAAGAATTCAAAGCGAATAATTCGTAAATAATTTTTTAAATTGTGCCCATCTTAGGGCTATCTAAATTTAGATAGAAATATCCACTTTTAGATAGCCCTTTTTTTATCTTGGAGTGAATGGCTCAGGCTTGTTTGTCCCGAAGCTTCGGGGCATTTTCCCGCTTTCCCTCCAAAGCTTTTTCTCCAATCGGGGCTAGATAGAAAAGCATTTTAATTTTTGCAAACAATAAAAAACAACATGATTTGGTTCAGAAACATCGAAAATCTGCAATCAAAAATCCGAAACCATAAATCTAAATGAGTTTAGTAAAACTAACCATAAAAGGAATTTCATACAGCCAGACACAAAATGGAGCCTATGCCCTAATTTTGAACGAAGTTGACGGCGATCGGAAACTGCCAATCGTCATTGGAGCTTTCGAAGCACAATCAATTGCCATTGCTTTAGAGAAAGAAATAAAACCACCACGTCCCCTGACACATGATCTATTCAAGAATTTTGCCGACCGTTTTGATATCGTTGTCAAGCAAGTCATCATCCACAAGCTTGTTGATGGCGTTTTCTATTCCAGCATCATTTGCGAAAGGGACAAGATTGAGGAAATCATCGATGCGCGGACTTCGGATGCCATTGCATTGGCTTTGCGATTTTCAGCACCGATTTTCACTTATAAGAACATATTGGACAAGGCCGGAATCTATCTGAAGGCAAATCCGCTTGAATCCGACAATCCATCACAGGAAAACGACGATATCCTTTCGGACCCTGAAACCTTCGGAATGGAAGAAGAAACCAATCAGTCAGGCGAAACCTATGCAAAACACAGCCTGTCCGAATTACACGAACTGCTTCAAGGCGCCGTTGAAAACGAAGATTACGAAAAGGCAGCGAAAATAAGGGACGAGATTTCGAGAAGAGAGGTCTAAAGGGTTTTGGAATAGACTCGGAGTTCAAGGTCTTGACGATGACACTTTTGATATTACAATTTTTAATGCCCTATAAATAGTATGAGAAATTTGAAAGAACTTGAAGTTTGCACCGGGAAATACTAAATACAGAAAAGACAATTATTTGTCTTGAAAATATCCAAAGAATTACAAAGAAGGATTTCTTCTCTTATATAACATATAAATACCCAGGCTTAGGACACGGCGATTATCTTGAACCCTAGACCTAAGACCCAATACTCAAAATATGAAGCAATACCACGACCTTGTGCGACACGTTTTAGAAAACGGGACACAAAAAGGAGACCGAACAGGAACAGGAACCAAAAGCGTTTTTGGTTACCAGATGCGTTTTGATTTGAGCGAAGGTTTCCCGATGGTCACAACCAAGAAGCTGCATTTGAAATCTATTATATACGAATTGCTTTGGTTCTTGAAAGGCGAGACAAACATTGCCTATCTAAAAGAAAATGGCGTAAAGATTTGGGACGAATGGGCTGATGAAGAAGGCGAATTGGGTCCGGTATATGGGCACCAATGGAGAAACTGGAACAGTGAAGAAATTGACCAGATTACCGAATTGATCGAGACTTTGAAAACAAATCCAAACAGCCGCAGGATGTTGGTTTCTGCTTGGAACCCCTCAGTCTTGCCTGATACTACAAAATCCTTTGCAGAAAATGTGGCCAACGGAAAAGTAGCCTTGCCTCCTTGTCACGCTTTCTTTCAATTTTATGTGGCAGACGGGAAGCTATCCTGCCAATTGTATCAAAGGAGTGCTGATATTTTCTTGGGCGTCCCTTTTAATATCGCTTCTTACGCCTTGCTTACAATGATGATTGCCCAAGTTTGCAACTTGCAACCAGGGGATTTCATCCATACTTTTGGCGATGCACACATCTACAACAATCATTTCGAGCAACTTGAACTCCAACTGTCGCGTGAACCAAGACCGCTGCCCAAGATGGTACTCAACCCTAACGTAAAGGACATCCTGGACTTTACTTTTGAGGATTTCACACTTGAAGGTTACGAACCTCATCCACATATCAAAGGAGCTGTTGCAGTATAAGCAACAGCTCCTTTTAGATTTGCTCAACTATCGGATTTTCACAAAAACGTTTTTAACAGAAAAAAGTTCTATTTATTGCTTTTTTTTCACTAAAATTGAACGTTTTTTTAACATACCAAAAATGAACAGCGTCAAAAAGTCCTTATTCTTATTTTTACTGGTTACATTATCAGCTGCGGCACAACAAAAACTTACTTTGGAAGAAATTTGGGGCGGTGCGTTCCGAACTGAAGGAATGGACGAACTTCAAGCCCTAAAGAACACCAATCAATATACGGTCTTAAACTTTGACAGGAGTTCCAGAAGCATGCAAATCGATTTGTATGATTATGCCACCTTGAAGAAAGTTTCCACCCTCATAGACACGAGAAACCATCAAGGCCTTCCAATGATTGACAGCTATACTTTCAACTCAAAGGAAAACATGATTTTATTGGCGTGCGAGTCGGAACAGATTTTCCGCCATTCTTTCGTGGCTGATTACTATTTGTATGACATCGCTTCCAAGCAACTGACCAAATTATTCGATTTCAAAATACAGGAACCTACTTTTTCTCCTGACGGAAATCAGATTGCTTATGCAAAAGACAACAATTTGTTTGTTTACAATCTACAGTCCAAGACTTCCAGGCAGATTACAGCTGACGGAAAGAAAAACGCCATCATCAATGGTATCACGGATTGGGTTTATGAGGAAGAGTTTGCTTTCGTGAGAGCCTTTGACTGGAATGCTGCAAGCGACAAGATTGCCTTCATCCGTTTTGACGAGACCAGTGTTCCTGAATTTTCAATGGACCTCTACAATCAAGGTCTGTATCCTGTACAGCAGGTCTTCAAATACCCAAAGGCAGGAGAGAAAAATGCCCTGGTTTCGTTACATGTTCATGATGTAAAAGCCAATGCCACAAAACAAATCAATATTGGAAATTATACTGATTTTTATATTCCCAGGATAAAATGGACGAATGAAGCCAATGTTTTAAGCGCCCAAATCATCAACAGGCATCAGAATAACCTGGATCTGCTTTTTGTGGATGGAACTTCTGGAACGGCAAAGGTAGTCTTGAACGAAAAAGACAAGGCTTATGTTGACATCACGGACAACCTTACTTTCCTGAAAGACAACAGCTTTATCTGGACAAGCGAAAAAGACGGCTTCAATCATATTTATCATTATGATAAAACAGGAAAATTGAAAACCCAGATCACGAAAGGGAATTGGGAAATCACGAAATATTACGGCTTGGATGAAAAATCAGGAACCATTTTCTATCAATCCGTAGAAAATGGCTCGATCAACAGGGATGTCTATGCGATAAACATCAACGGAAAAAACAAGAAGCGCCTTTCATCTGCAACTGGAACAAATTCTGCTACTTTCAGTCCAAATTTTGATTTCTACATCAATACCTTTTCAAATGCTACGACACCTACCCAATATTCCTTGAACAATGCAAAAACGGGCAAGGAAGCACAATCCATCAAAAAGAATGATGCATTGGTCTCAAAACTTGCAAAATACGATCTGCCTTCAAAGGAATTCTTTGAATTGACTACTGAAAAAGGACACAAATTGAATGCCTGGATGATCAAGCCGAAGAATTTTGATGCTTCAAAAAAGTATCCGGTCTTGATGTTCCAATATTCCGGACCAGGTTCGCAGGAAGTTGCAAACGCTTGGCTGGACACCAATGATATGTGGTATATGATGCTTTCACAGCAAGGTTATATCGTAGCTTGTGTGGATGGAAGAGGAACCGGTTTCAAAGGTGCGGAATTCAAGAAAGTAACCTACAAGGATTTAGGAAATTTAGAAGTCATCGACCAGATTGATGCTGCGAAAGTCATTGGAAAATACAATTATGTGGATAATTCGCGGATTGGAATCTGGGGATGGAGTTATGGAGGCTTTATGTCATCCAACTGTATCCTGAAAGGAAATGATATTTTCAAGATGGCAATTGCAGTGGCTCCGGTAACCAATTGGCGTTTTTACGATTCGGTTTACACCGAAAGATTCTTGCAGACTCCGGCAGAAAATGCTTCAGGATATGACGAAAATTCTCCAATCAACCACGTGAGCAAATTGAAAGGAAAATACCTTCTGATTCATGGAACTGCCGATGACAACGTTCATGTTCAAAATACAATGTTGATGGTTGAAGCCTTGGTTCAAGCCAACAAACAATTTGATTGGGCGATTTATCCCGACAAGAACCACGGAATTTATGGTGGAAAAACCAGATTGCAACTTTATACAAAAATGACCAACTTCATTAAAGACAACTTATAATTATGTGGAAATCGCATCCTAAAGCCCTGCCTTATTTATTTCTATCGGAAATGTGGGAACGTTTCGGGTATTACCTGATGATTGGAATTTTCACACTTTACCTGAAAGATGTTGAAGCTGGTTTTGCAATGACCGAAAAAGAAGCTTCTGACTTGTACGGGACTTTTATCGCCTTGGTTTTCCTTACTCCTTTTATCGGAGGATTAGTTGCCGATCGCTATCTGGGATACAGAAAATCCATCGTCCTTGGAGGATTGATGATGGGGGCCGGATATTTCATGATGGGCATCCACAGTTTGACAATGCTATATGTCGCCATGACGCTTGTTATTGTCGGTAACGGTTTTTTCAAACCAAATATATCTACCCTGTTGGGTAATTTTTATTCAACTGACGAATACAAGGACAAGAAAGACGAAGGTTACAACATCTTCTATATGGGTATCAACGTTGGCGCCTTTATTTGCAACTTCTTTGGTGCCGCCTTGCAAATCCTTCTAGGCTGGCAGTATGCTTTCATGGCTGCGGGAATCGGGATGTTCATTGGTGTTGTGGTTTTCCTTCTAGGCACAAAGCATTATACTGGTTTCGACCAAAAGAAAGGAACACAGGAAGGCGACATGCCCTTCTATAAAATAGTGCTTTTCATATTGGTACCATCGATTGTTTTTGGAATCATTGGATGGTTTCTGAAAGGTGTGCAATCGGAAATGAACCCAGACAGCTCTATCTTTGGCTCCGACAGCACAGATGCCTTCATATTTGCCTGTATTCCTGTAATCTACTTCTATGCAAGTCTCTATTTCAAGGCAAAAGCAGACGAAAAAAGACCGATTGGCGCCTTACTTTCCATATTTGCTGTAGTGATTTTATTTTGGGCGGTCTTCAAACTTAACGGTTCGGCACTTACCACTTGGGCAGATCGTTATACCGATAGACAAGTGACAGGAACTACTGAAAAAGTGTTTTCAACATTGGTGCAATCAAAAGAGATAACCTACGCGAAAGCCGAAACGGAATTATATGATGAACAATTCCGTTTGCAGAAAGAAAATGGCGAAGTCAAGAAAGTGGTGGACTATCCTGTTTATTTTAGAAATGTCGCTCCGGAAAAATTACCAGAAGAAGGAACAAAGATAAGCGTCTGGGCAACCAATCTGAGCCAGTCAATAAATCCAGGCTGGGTAATCATCCTGACACCTTTGGTCGTAGCCTTCTTTACCTTTTTGAGAAGCAGGAAAAAAGAACCTTCGACACCGACCAAGATTGCTTTCGGATTATTAATTTCGGCTCTTTCCGTTCTGGTCATGGTTGCCGCGGTAAATATCGGAAGCAACGGGACAGAAAAAGTAAGCGTTTGGTGGCTTGTTGCCAATTATGGGATCATTACCATTGGAGAATTATTCCTCAGTCCGATGGGATTGTCAATAGTATCCAAATTATCCCCAAAGAACATTACCGCATTGATGATGGGCGGCTGGTTTCTATCAACATCGATAGGAAATAAGTTAAGCGGCGTTTTGGCCAGCATGTGGGACACTTATGATGACAAGGCGAACTTCTTCTGGGTCAACTTTGGACTTCTAATGTTTGCAACCCTGCTGATGTTCGCACTAGTGAAGAATTTGAATAAAGTAATGAGAGAAAAAGGCATCAATTAATTTGCTGCAATACAATAACGATAACAAAAACAACCTAAAAATGGAAAACAAATACCCGTTGTCATCTGCACATGCAGGCCCAACTTTAGAAGAAATTCAAAATTTTGAAGGCAAATACCCCAAGCAGTTATGGTATTTGTTTTTGGTAGAAATGTGGGAACGTTTCTGTTTTTATGGAATGCGTGGGGTATTGACCATTTTCATGGCCGACCAGATTCTAGGTCTGGCCTTGTCCGACAAGGAAGCAAATTTAAAATACGGTGCCATCCAGGCTTTCGTTTATGCTTTCACTTTCATCGGGGGTATCTTTGCTGATAAGATTCTAGGATTTAAAAAATCCCTTCTCTTTGGTGCAACCGTTATGATTCTAGGGAACTTGATCATAGCCTTTTCTCCACAGGAATTTTTCTATTTGGGAATTACGCTATCCATCATCGGGACTGGTTTCTTCAAGCCGAATATTTCCTCAATGGTTGGAGAACTTTACAAGGAAGGCGACAGCAGACGAGATGCCGGTTTCGGATTGTTCTACTCTGGAATCAACATCGGGGCATTACTTGGAGGAGCAGTTTGTGTTTATCTTGGTACCAGCCCTGATTACGGTTGGAGCTATGCTTTCCTATCTGCCGCAATCGTGATGGTTATCGGATTGATTACTTTCATCTATACAAAGAAATCATTGGGACCAATCGGAGACTCTCCGCTTCTTAGCCTGGAACCGGCAAAAAGGACGGTTCGTGAAATTGCTGTCTATGTTGGTTCATTGATCAGCATTCCATTGATTTTCATAATGATTAAAAACACCGATTACACGGATTACTTCATGTATACGATCGGGCCTCTGGCAATATTATATTTCTTGTTTGAAACATTCAAGGAAAGTGATGCAAGGGCACGGAAAAAACTGATTGCCGCTTTTATCTTTATCCTTTTCTCCATTGTCTTCTGGGCATTTTTTGAGCAAAGTGGTGGCTCCCTGGCCTTATTCGCCAAAAACAACCTTCACCACAATTTGCTGTTCTTTGACATCAATCCGAACATTGTCAACAACACATCGAATTCCTTATTTGTCATTATCTTCAGTCCGATTGTTGGATTGATCTGGTTGGCAATGGCTAAAAAGAAAATAGAACCCAATACCGTAATGAAATTCGGAATCGGATTCTTGTTCCTGGCAGCAGCATTCTATACATTCTATTATACCCGTTTTTTTGCCAATAGCGAAGGAATCACTTCTTTGAATCTTTTCACTTTTGCCTATCTGATCATCACTTTTGGAGAATTATGCTTGTCTCCTATCGGCTTATCGATTATGACGAAACTTTCCCCAAAACGTCTTTCAGGAATGATGATGGGAATGTGGTTCCTGGCCAGTGCATACGGTCAATATGCCGCTGGATTGCTTGGAGCTGGAATGTCATCACCAGACGAGAATGCCACCTTGCTGACAAAACTTCAAGGTTATACGGAAGGATATTATCAATTGGCCATCTATGCCTTGGTAGCAGGCTTGTTGCTTATCATTGTTTCTCCTTTGATTAGAAAACTAATGCAGGAAGTAAAATAATTTCATACTATTCACAATGAAAAGCGGCTTTTGGGTCGCTTTTTATTGTATGTGTTTTTTTCAATTAAAATATAATTTCACCAATGTCAACTAATAAAACATCATTGTTTACGACAATACAATCTTTCAATAAAAATTTCTGGATAGCCAGCTTCATGGAACTTATGGAGCGTTGGGCTTGGTACGGAATTTATACACTTTTGGGACTTTATCTGGTAGGGTCAACCGATACGGGTGGTTTAGGTTTTGATCACGTTCAGAAGGGAAACATCATGGGGAACATTGTGGGGATACTTTACTTTCTTCCTTTGATTTTTGGAGTCATTGCAGACCGCATAGGCTACAAAGTATCTTTAACCATTGCTTATATCATCATGATTTCGGGTTATTATCTTTTAGGCGAAGTAAATACCTATTGGAGTGTGTATATGGTCTTTCTACTGGTTGCTGTTGGCGCCGCATTCTTTAAGCCTGTAGCGTCTGCAATTGTAGCCCGAAATACCGATGAGACAACAGGAACCATGGGCTTTGGTATTTTCTATATGATGGTAAACATTGGTGGATTCATAGGTCCGGCCATGTCTTCGGGTTTACGTACAACTTATGGCTGGAAGATCATATTCATTCAGGCTGCAATTGTAATTGGTATAAACCTCGTCGTTTTATTGTTGTTTTATAAGGAGCCAAAGGTTGAAAAACCAAAAAATTCCATCCTAGAAGCCATCAAAGAATCCGTATTAGGGATTTTCGAAGCTCTTAAAGATGTACGCTTGGGGATTTTGCTTTTATTGATGATTGGTTTCTGGACAATGTTCAATCAATTATTCAATACCCTGCCCAACTTTATAGAAGATTGGGTAAACTCTGCTGTATTAAGCAATTGGTTGAATGAAAACCTTCCTGCCTTGGGAGGTTTATTGACACAAGACGGTCAGGTAAAACCGGAATGGTTTACCAATATTGACTCATTCATGATCATCCTTTTCCAGATTGCCATTTCGTTCTTTGTTATCAAAATGCGTCATATCAATGCGGTAATTCGCGGAGCCATAATTGCAACAATTGGTATTGGTTTGACATTTTACTCCGGAAGCGTATGGTTTACAATCATTGGAACGATGATTTTTGCCATTGGTGAAATGATGAGCAGCCCGACTGTGTCATCATTTATTGCTTTGATTACACCTAAAGGGAAAGAAGGCTTGTACCAAGGAACTTACTTTTTACCAGTAGCAGCAAGTTATTTTGTTACAAGTTTTATTTCGGGAAGCCTTTACCAGTCATGGTCAGACAAATTATCGTTATTGAAAAAAGAAATGGCAGGCAGAAACATTGAAATGCCTGAAGTTGTAACCAAGGAACAGTTTATAGAAGAAGGTTCAAAAGCATTAAACATGTCAATTTCTGGCTTTGAAAAGCAATTCAATTTAAAAGCAGAAACAATTGACTGGACAACTGTCAAACAATCCTTTACAGACTTGGCAGTTTCTAAAAGCATTGATGTCAGCAAGATCCATTTTCCGTTCTCTAAAAACGAATATTTTGCTTTGGCCGAACAAAAATTAGGAATGAGTCATTGGGACATAACCAACATGCTTTGGGAAACTTACAACCCGAACAAAATATGGCTTGTAATTGTGGGAATTGGTATATTTTCAATCATCTCTTTAACCATTTATGACAAAATGATTATTAGACCGCTTGAGAAAAGAGCTGTAAAGTAACACCCGCAGAATTAAATATTTTTTGATTATCTTTCGCAACCAAAATAATTATTAAAATTAAATTAAATGACTACAGAAGCTGGAAACCCAGATTTTTTCAAATCAAAAGTTTTAGGTCACCCATCGGGATTATTCGTATTGTTTTTTACTGAAATGTGGGAACGATTTTCTTTCTACGGAATGAGGATCTTATTGATATTATTTCTTACCGCAGCCATAACAGGAGACAATCCAGGCTGGGGTTGGAATGCAGAAAATGCCGGAGCATTGTACGGTACTTATGCAATGTTGCTTTACATCACGCCTATTTTTGGAGGCATCATTGCCGACAGGTATCTGGGTTATCGCTGGGCGGTTCTGATCGGGTCGGTTGTAATGACTCTAGGCCATGCCGCAATGTTCCTGGATACTCCCTTTATGCTTTATCTAGGATTGGGATTATTGGTTATCGGAACCGGTTTCTTCAAACCAAACATGACTTCCATCTTATCCGAAATGTACAAAGAATTTCCTGAGAAAAAGGATGGTGCCTATACCATTTTCTATATGGGAGTCAACGCTGGTGCCTTTTTCGGAATGATGCTTTGCGGGTATCTGGCTTCCAATTTGGGATGGCATTGGGGATTTGGACTGGCAGGTATCTTCATGTTGCTGGGAACGATCCAATTTTGGCTGGCCAAGCCTCTGTTTGGTAATATTGGCGAAGTGCCCTCAAAAGAAAAAAGAGACGCAGCAATAGAACAGTCAAGACTTTCTACGAATCAGGAAGACAAAAGGAATCCTTTTACTCCAATTGATTATGCCCTGATTGTCATCACAACCGTAATCGGTTTGATTTATGCCTTCAATGACCCTTTGTCTAAAATCGGAGGAATCAATGTGTTTGATTTTAAGGTTGGAAATCTGGACGGACCCATCTTTATGATCTTAATCGCCCTTGCCTTATTCTTCATATTGGTAATTTCCAGGCTCATCAGATATACGAAAGTGGTCAGGGACCGTATGATTGCCGTAATCATTTTTGCCTTCTTTACGATTTTCTTTTGGATGTCGTTTGAACAGGCGGCTTCCTCCTTGGTGCTTTTTGCAAGGGATAATGTGGACAGGACCCTGGAAGGTTCTTCTTTGACAACGTTCAACATCATCAACACCTTGTTGACTGTTGTTCCATTGCTGATCATTACCTGGGTATTGTTTTTACTTTGGAAACAGACCTGGAAAAAGGCATTGCTTTCAAACATCGTCCTTGTGATTACCTTTCTAGGAGTATGGGGAATCTGTATCTGGATGCTTTATAATGAATTTACCAAAACCGCTTCAGAGATTGATCCAAGCTGGTTTTCAATCCTGAACTCTTTCTTTATCATTGCATTCGCCTCTACTATTTCTAAACTTTGGGACAGTAAATATAATCCGCCTGCAGCTGTAAAATACGGGATGGGATTGATCATCATGGCACTTGGTTTTGGCTTGCTGGCTTATGGCTCATACGGAATTACCGATGGTGTAAAAGTTTCCATGATCTGGTTGATTTTTGCTTATCTTTTCCATACTGTGGGAGAATTATGCTTGTCTCCGGTTGGATTGTCTTATGTCTCCAAATTGGTTCCTGCAAGAATGATTGCATTTATGTTTGGTATGTGGTACCTGGCAATTGCCATCGGAAATAAATTGGCCGCTATTGCGGGTGGACAAATCGAAAACATCACCAAGGAATATTCGTTATCAACCTTCTTCCTTATCTTTACAATAGTTCCTATTCTAGCAGGATTAATCGTAATGGCATTAAATCCTGTATTGAAAAAACTAATGCACGGTATCCGATAATAATTCAGGTACACTATTTGAAAGCTAATTTTTAAAAATTATAAAAAATGAAAAAAATAGTTCTAACATTGCTTATAATCCTCGGTTCGATGACCATCGAAGCGCAGGAATTGACTTGGCATACGGATGTGAACAAAGCATCAGAAATTGCCATCAAGACTAAAAAACCATTGTTGTTCTTTTTCACCGGAAGCGACTGGTGCGGATGGTGCATCCGTTTGCAAAAAGAGGTTTTTACCAAGCCAGAGTTTGCAACTTGGGCGAAAGAAAATGTAGTCTTGGTTGACCTTGATTTCCCTAGAAGAAAGCAACTTTCACCAGAATTGACAAAACAGAACAATGAACTGCAGCAAATGTTTGGCGTTCGTGGCTATCCTACAGTTTGGATGGTAACACCAACCATGGTGGACAAGAAAGTCAGCTTCGAGAAATTAGGAAGTACGGGTTATGTAGCGGGCGGACCAGAAAAATGGTTGGCTGGTGCGAATCAAATCCTTGCCAATAAAAAATAATTTCCTTATTCAATTCTATAGAATCCCTTTTCTCCGGTTGCGTGAAAAGGGATTTTTTGTTTCCCGCACGTCGCTTTCCATCTTTCGATATCAGTCTTGTAGTTGGAACCGTCGGCTACGATTATTTTAGGCTTATGTTCAGCCAACAACCTTTCAAGATTAATCTTAGGAGATTGCGTCAATACCAAGATATCGGGTCTTATATGCTTTGGATATAAGCTGGAGCTATCCAAGACCAATAACTTCTTTTGATTAAAATAATACAAATTACCGATCTTCTCTTTTTTTATGGTCTTGCAAAAATTAGCAATGCCGTATGATTTCAAGCTTCTGTTCTCCTCAATATCTTTCAGCATATCATCTTTTGCAATAACTTTGAGATGCTCTCCTGTCCTTTCTACAAGAATGGAATTCCTTTTGATATGAAACACGATCAGTTCGCTTTGGGTCTGGTTGTAATATTTTGTCCCGACAATTGAAATGTGAAATACAATCAAAGCCAATAAGGAAAACACCAATCGCTTAAAAGTTTGCTTCTCGAACCAAAGTATTGCCATCGCCATAAAGATGTAAAGGCTGATTTCCATATAGATGTTGAACGGGATATCTTTCAAGATAAAGCTTTCAAAGGAAGCAATCCAACCGATAATCCAATTCAGACCAAAAATACCATATTCGAGCATCTTGACAACAATAAAGGGAACGATGCCAAATAGAGCCCAAATCATAACAAAAAGGCCGAGTGCCATAATTATCCCCAAGGCAGGAAGGATGACAAGATTGGTGACAAAAAACAATCCAGGAAATTGATGGAAATAATAAATGCTCAAAGGCAGGGTTCCTATCTGCGCTGCGAAAGATACTGTCAGGATATCCCACAAATATTTATAAATCCTATTTCCGGGTGACCAAAGATTAGTCAGAGGTGGCTGCAGCCAGAGAATAAAAAACAAAGCCAGGTAACTCAATTGGAATCCTACATCAAACAAAAAAGAAGGCTGGAATATCAGGATCAATAACATCGAAACGATCAAGGTATGAAAGCTGTTCGTCTTTCTTTTCAGATGCATTCCGATTGCAACAAATGAAAACATCGTCACCGATCTTACAATGGATGGCGAAAGACCTGCAATGACGGCAAACCCCCAAAGACAAGCAATGATGATAAAAAGCTTTGCAATATTACCCGCCCTTGTCTTGGGCATTCTTTTCAACAAGAAATTAAGGAAGAGCAAAATATAACCAACGTGCAAACCCGAAACCGACAAGATATGAACAGCTCCGGCATATTGATAGTCCTGCATAATCTCGGGAGAAATATCCTGCTGCTGTCCCAATATCAAAGCATTTACAACATTCAGCTCCGTACTGTTGAAATTGCTCTTTTCTAGATTTTCAATGATGCTGTTTCTTAATCGGGCAGCATAATACCAGATGTCCTTATCAATCCTATCGCCAACTTTTATGTCCTCGACACCGGCATATACCTGTGAAAGGATGGACTTGTTTTCAAGATACTTCCCATAATCAAACTGGTCCGGATTATAAGGAGCCTTATGCTTATGGATATTTCCTTTCATGAGCAGATTAGAACCAATCTCCAATCCATGCCTTAAGCTGTCTTTCCTGATGTTGAGCAATATCTTCCCCTCAGTCTTCCTTCCATCAATGTAATTTACGCTTGCAACATATCGTTCATTATAGGCGGTAGTTTTAAGTTTCTCCTTTAACGTCAAAGCAATTGCATATTGCTTATCCGGCTCGGTAATCAAATGAATATAATTTTTCTTGTCGAAATAACCATTATGAGCAACCAAAGTTGTGGCTCCGATACAGAAAGAAAGCAGGTAGGTCGCAATGGCGAAATGAATCTTCTGATTGATTTTTTTTATTGAAAATAAAAACGAGAGCAGAAAAACAACCGAGAAAATACACAGGCATAAAAAAACGCTGTATAGATCAGGCTTGAAATAAAAGGCCGATAAGATACCCGCTACAAAAAAGAGTGTAATTCTGGTTAATGGAAATTGCAGTACTTTCATCAATCTAAAATAAGGTGTTATTTTAGATGCTGTATTCTATTATAAAACCCTGTTGATCTGAACAAAAGTTTTCTTGTAGTAGGGTTCGTTCATTGAAGATATGACAACACCTTGAGAGGTCGAGGAGTGAATGAACTTTATTTCGTGATCATCTGTAACCTCGGTAACAATTCCGACGTGACTGATGCCTCTCCTGTTTGTATTAAAGAAAATCAAATCGCCTTTCTTTACTTCTTTCTCATCAATTTTTTCTCCCACAGTTGCCATTTCGTGAGAACTTCTCGGCAATTTCAAATCGAAAATATCGAAAACAGCTGTAACCATTCCGGAACAATCCATCCCGGCAGTAGTCTTGCCACCTCCTCGATATCTGACACCCAGAAATTGCATGGCGTTATTGATCATCTGCAACGCAAGATAATTTTCAGGTGGTGAAATAAGCAAATCCTTGTCGTCCGGTTCACTTCTGTCGATGGAATATTTTTTTGGTTTTGGAGTACCCTTTGCGGCAGGCTTTACTTCAGGTTGTTTCACTTCCTGATAAGCAACGGCAGTCTCCGTCTTTTTTGGAACTGCAATTGGTGCCGCAACAGTTTCCTTCTTTTTTTCTTCTGGTTTCTGATAAACTCCCTTTTTTACCGCTTCTTTCTTTGAAGTTATGATTTGTCCGAAACTCAATGAAGTCATTGACAATAAAACAGCCGTTAGAATTAGATTTTTTGAATTGATCATATTTTATTTTTTATTTTTCTAGCAAAACCAAATAGTTACTGCTATTAGATTTATTGAAATAAAATTCCGAAAGAATTTGGGATTTTTATAATACAGATATAACGTATTATTTATTTCGAGATTGTAAAACTAATAAAAAAAACGAGCAAAGTATAAATTTTAACGTTATTTTTTTGTTAGCAATTATTTCAAAAGCCAAAAAAAATTGATTCAATCAACTGTCTTGAAACATCTTACAAATTCAACTTTGCACATTCAGCCTTTAACATTATCAACAATCATTTTGGCCGTTTTCGCACTGGCACCAATACCTCCGAGCTTCTCCTCTAGCTCATCATATTGCTTCAAAAGTTCCTTCCTGTAAGTTGGCTCCAATAATTTCTCCAATTCTTTCTTGATGTTTTTCGGACTGCACTTGTCCTGGATCAATTCAGTCACAACTTCCCTGTCCATAATCAAATTCACCAATGAGATATACTTCAACGTGATGATTCTTTTCGCAATCTGGTACGATGCCCAGCTCCCTTTGTAGCAAACCACTTCGGGCACTTTAAAAAGTGCCGTTTCCAAGGTAGCCGTTCCAGAAGTGACCAATGCACAATGCGATACACTCAACAGATCATAAGTCTTATTGGCAATAAAATGCACGTTTTCATCTTTTAAAAACTGACTGTAAAAAGAAAATTCCTGGCTCGGAGCTCCGGCAATCACGAACTGATAATCCGGAAAATCCTTCACTACGCTCAACATCAGCGAAAGCATCTTCGAGATTTCCTGCTTCCTGCTTCCCGGTAGCAGGGCTATGATTGGCTTTTCATCGAGATCATTCTCTTTTCTAAAAGTCGCATCATCCATGGAAGTCCGATCGTGAATTGCGTCAATCAAAGGGTGTCCGACAAATTCAACTGGAAAATGATGCTTCTTCTCGTAGAAATCCTTCTCAAAAGGCAGGATCACATACAGCTTGTCAAAATCCCGCTTGATGTCCTTGATCCTGTTTTCCTTCCAGGCCCAGATTTGTGGCGAAATATAGTAGTGCGTCCTGATGCCCTTCTCCTTTGCCCATTTTGCAATTCGCATATTAAATCCCGGGTAATCAATAAAAATGATCACATCCGGATTGAAACTTTCAATATCCTTCTTGCAGAATTTTATGTTATTCAGGATAGTTTTCAAATTGAAAACCACCTCGACAAATCCCATGAAAGCAAGCTCCCGATAATGTTTCACCAATGTTCCACCGGCTTTTTGCATCAAATCGCCACCCCAGAACCGGATTTCAGCCCCTGCATCTTCCTTGTACAAAGCCTTCATCAAATTCGAACCGTGCAAATCGCCAGAAGCTTCTCCGGCTATGATATAATATTTCATCTTTTTACTTTTTTATTTTTAGGAGCAAAGCAATAGGCTTTCACTCCAGACCATGTTCCTGCTGTCCGTTCCAATCTTTTCTTAAAGAAAAGGATTTCCCCTGCCATCAGGGCTGGATAAGATCAAAAGGCGCTCTTTAAGGCTTTTGGCGGCACTTATACGATCAAAGTGACAACGGTCAGCACAATTGTAGCCAGGACTACGCCCCTCGCCATCAATTCCTTGTTCAATTTCAAAAGCAGGAAGAAAACAACGATGTTCAAAATGGCCCCCAAAGTTATCAATTTTCCCAATTTGCCTTCGGCCTTTATTGTGGAAATTCCCGTCAGGAAATCATAATCTGTAAACATCTCAATAAAAAGGAAGACTCCAATAAAAGAAGCCAGAACCCCGATGAGAAAACCATAAAACAAATCAATTTTTTTCATTCAATTTCCAAGTATTTAATGTTTGAATGGCGTGATGGGCCGTCAAATCAAATTGCACGGGAACCACGGATATGAAACCTTGCTCCAATGCAAATTCGTCGGTATCCTCGCCTTTGTCCTCGTTTACAAACTCACCTGTAAGCCAATAATAGTCTTTTCCTTGTGGTGTTTTCCGCTTGTCAAAACGTTCCATCCACATCGCTTTCGCCTGACGGCAGATTTTTATTCCCTTGATCTCTTTTTCCTTCAATTTCGGAATATTCACATTCAGGATTACGCCTTCAGGCAGACCATTTTCCAAGACCTCCAACGCAATCTTCCTGACGAATTTCTTGGCAGATTCAAAATCGGCATTCCAATCATAGTCCAACAAGGAAAAACCAATTGCAGGAATACCTTCAATTCCCGCCTCGACAGCGGCACTCATCGTTCCGGAATAAATCACATTTATAGAGGAATTCGACCCGTGGTTGATTCCCGAAACGCATAAATCCGGTTTTCGTTTCAACACCTCGTTCACGGCAAATTTTACACAATCAACCGGGGTTCCGGAACAACTGTATTCCAAGAAGGGTGAATTGTCATCCGAAATCTTGTTCAGATACAGCGTATTGTTTATTGTAATCGCATGGCCTGTGGCACTTTGAGGCTTGTCCGGAGCCACCACGACAATTTCTCCAATTTCCTGCATTACGGCAATCAGTGTCCTGATTCCAGGAGCTGTAATACCGTCATCATTTGTTACTAAAATCAAGGGCTTCTTTTTCATCTTGCTTGCTGGTATATTGCGCTTAGAATTCCTAATTCTATGCAAAAATTTAGGCTAAAATAAGCATTTTTAATAGGAAGTTAGTACTTTAGCATCTTTAACAAAAAATTATAGGGGCATTCCAATTACTGGCATAGTTTTTCCTTAATTTAGATGAAAATTAGATTTAAAAAAATTGATGAATGCTATATTGAGCTTTATGAAAAGAAATTATAAAATAATAGGAGTCGTTGCCATATTGTCAATTGCCCTACTGAGCTTTTTTCCATTGAAAGAAAAAAGTGATCCGGAAAAAGACAAGATGCTTATTGAATTGCTGACATTCATTGTTGAAAAAGGACATTATGATCCAAAAGACATTGACGATAGTTTTTCACAAGGAGTCTACAAGGAATATATAAACGGATTGGATCCGTCCAAAAGGATATTTCTTCAGTCAGATATTGACGAGTTTGCCAAATATGAAAATTTGCTAGACGACCAGATCAAGAACAAGGACCTATCTTTTTTCAATCTCACTTATAATCGTTTGATGGAAAGAACAAAAGAGAGTGAAGCCTTCTACAAGGACATTCTCGACAAGCCTTTTGATTATACCATTGATGAGGAAATCAATACTGATTATGAAAAAACACCTTATGCTGCCAATAAAACGGAGCTTAAGGACAGATGGCGCAAGCAAATAAAGCTTTCTACGTTGTCTTCTTTGAATGACAAGCTAAAATATGAAGAAGACAAAAAGAATGGTGTCTTCAACAAAGATTCAGATTCTTTGACGGTTTCTGAAAAGAAGAAGGCAGAAAAAGCAAAAAAAGACAAGGAAGGTCCAAAAAGCTATGAGCAATTGGAAAAAGAAACAAGGGAAAGTTCCTTGAAATCTTTGAATGAACTTTATAGCTTCATGAAAGATTTGAACCGCGATGATTATTTTGCCATTTACTTGAATGCAATTGCAGAAGGTTTCGACCCTCATACAAATTATATGGCTCCGGACGACAAGGAAAAATTTGACGTGAGCATGAGCGGCAAGTTTTTCGGAATAGGAGCCCGTCTTCAAAAGAAGAATGACTTCACCGAAATCACCGAATTAATTTCTGGTGGTCCTGCCTGGAGAGGCAAAGAATTGGAAGCAGGTGATGTTGTGATGAAAGTAGCCCAAGGTGATGCTGAACCTGTTGATATTGTAGGAATGCGTCTTGACGATGTAGTCAAGAAGATAAAAGGTCCGAAAGATACCGAAGTTCGCTTGACGGTTAAGAAATCAGACGGAACAATAAAAGTAATTTCCATTATCCGTGACGAAGTTGAAATTGAAGAAACGTATGCAAAATCGAGCGTTGTAGAAAAAGACGGGAAAAAATACGGCATTATCTATCTTCCAAAATTCTACATCAATTTTGAGAACAAGGACGACAGGGATGCGGCGAAAGATGTGGCCATTGAAGTGGAAAGACTTAAACAGGAAGGCGTACAAGGAATCGTTATGGATGTTCGTGACAATGGCGGAGGTTCTTTGAAAACAGTTGTTGACATCGCCGGATTATTTATAAAGGAAGGCCCGATTGTCCAAGTCAAGACTACTGGAAAAAACAAGGAGGTTTTATCCGACAAGGACAGTAAGATCCAATGGGATGGTCCATTGGTAGTAATGATCAATAATTTCTCCGCTTCTGCTTCAGAAATTTTAGCAGCTGCGATCCAAGATTACAAAAGGGGCATCATCATAGGAAGCAAGCAGTCGTACGGAAAAGGAACCGTTCAGAATGTTTACGGCTTGAATGATTTCATCAGGAATAATTCCGTTGGAGATTTAGGCGCCTTGAAAACCACCACCCAGAAATTCTACAGGATCAATGGAGGTTCGACCCAGTTGAAAGGAGTCAGCAGTGATGTGAACATGCCAGACAGATTCTCCCATATTGAAATTGGCGAACGCGATATGAAAAACGCAATGCCTTGGGACAAGATTGACGCGGCAAAATACGAGCCATGGAAAATTGAGAATTATGATGCCGTTATTGCAAACAGCAAGAAAAGATTGGAACAAAATCCGCAATTCCAGTTGATCGATGAAAATGCAAAATGGATCAGCAAGCGCAGGGATGAAAACGTTTACAGCTTGCAACTTGACAAATTCAAGAAAGAGCAGGAAAATCTAGATGCAGAAGCAAAAAAATACAAGCCTATTTCTGAATACAAGAACAAGCTACAATTCAAATCATTGCCAAACGAAATGGCCTTGATGGAAAAAGACAGTTTGTTCAAAGAGAAAAGGGTACGCTGGCACGAAAGCCTCGCTAAAGATGTCTATGTTGAAGAAGCACTAAATGTCTTGAGCGACATGCAATCTAAAAATATGGTAAAAGCTAAGTTGCCTGCCAAAGGAAAAAAAGGCAAATTGGTCGGAGCTCTATAAGCTGAAGACAAATTAAATAAAACCTCCAAAAGCTCAAAAAGAGTTCTTGGAGGTTTTTTATTGATAAAATTTCTAAAAAATACCTGATTTTGATTATACATCGGCAATAACTTAGAATTTTAAAAAAATACCTACAACTCTTTATTTTGTTAAAAAAATTATTTATACTTTTAACAGAAAATTAAGAGATATAAATATGTCTTCAAAAGTTACCTTCAAACAAAAAAACAGCTGGCACACTTTTTTTATATTGATTGCAATCACCCTTTTTTCAATTGATACGAATGCACAATGTGCAGGAGAAGATGCTGTCCTGACGGTTTGCAATATTCCCGATCCGGCCAATCAAACCATTAATCTGTTTTCTTTGTTAAACGGGACGCCGACAGCAGGAGGAGTTTGGAATGACCCACTTCAAACTGGTGGCCTGGATGCTGCGACTGGTATTTTAAATGCCTGGAACATCCATATAAGCGGCGAGTATGTTTTTACCTACACGGTCAACAATGTAGATGGATGCACTGACAATTCAGCAACGATAACAGTGACTATCGGAGGATATTCCGGGATTACAAGTCCGAACGGATCAGCCTGCAGCGATGACAGCAGTGTGAATCTATTCCAATTTTTTGTTGGAGATCCCCCTAGTCCCCATCTTAATGGTATTTGGGCAGACAATAATAACACAGGTGCTTTAAGCCAGAATATTTTTGATGCCACCGCTGTCGAAATAGGAACCTACTCCTTCACTTATACAATGCCAGCCATTGGAACCTGCCCCCAAGTTTCCTCTACGGCCATAATTACTGTCCATCGTGCTCCTGAACCAGGAGAGGGTCAGGATCTGCTGCTTTGCGAGACAGATGACATGTCCGTCTATACAAACCTGGATTTATTTTCCCTGCTGACAGATGAAGATTCAAACGGAAAGTGGACGGAAGGAAGCACTGCCGAATTGTCCAGTCCATTTGATTCATTCATCAATGTGGAGAATATTTTCAACACACAGGGACCTGGAAGATACACTTTCACTTATACGGTCTACCCTACAAATCCAGTTTGCAGCATTGAAACAGAAACCGTAGAAATCATAATCGAGAAACTGATCGATTTGACAGGAGCCACTCTGGAGATCAACTCAGACATTTGTGAAGACGAACTTGAAGATGCAACATTTACCGCTGTCTTAACACAAGGTACCCAGAACATCACCAATGGCACTTACCAGATAACCGTAGAAATCTCCGGACAAAGCCAGAATATTATTTCTCAATTTGTCGGTGGTGTTTTCACTTTTTCACTGGATAATGATAATTTTCCAGGACCGGGAGAATACACCATAACCATTACTGATATTTTTGATATAAATGGTTCGCAAGCCTGTGATAATATTGCGGATGTTTCAGGGAATTTGAACATTTACGAACTTCCAGATCTGGAAAATGCCACACTATCAATAGACCCTGTCTGCTTGGACAATGACGCGGAAGTGCAATTATCCGCTGCAAATCTGGACAACGGAAGTTACCAGATAACCTATAACCTATCGGGGGAAAATACAGCAACAGCTCAATCAGTAACTTTCACGGTTACAAATGGAAGCGGAAATTTTACCATTCCAACCAATTTGATTTCCAATGCAGGAGAAACAACACTAACAATTACAAACATTACCAATCAGCAAACGCTTTGCACTGACACTGCCAATCTTTCCAAAGAATTCCTGATCAATGAACTACCAGATGCTAGCAACGCATCAGCCATTGCAGATGATATTTGTAAAAATGAACCCGCGATTGTCTCCCTGTCTGGAATGGGCAATATGACCAATATAAGTCTTACCTATAGCCTATCAGGCGCCAACCAGGCCAGCAATCAAACTGTTACGCTTAACATAACTTCTGGAACTGGAGTTTTCACAATTCCATCTTCATTGGTTCCCAATACCGGGGTTTCTACCCTTACTATTGCTTCCTTGACGGATAATACCACTACTTGTTCCATCAACATCAATTTATCGGATGCTTTTACAATCAATGCTATTCCACAAGCTCCACAGGCAAGTAATGCTGTTTTTTGTGAAGAAGAAAATGCGACGGTGGCTGATTTGATTCCGAACGGAAATGACTTCAATTGGTATGATTCAGCCAATGCCATCCAAGCATTGACAAATGACACGCAATTGATTTCCGGCAATTATTATGTTTCACAAAGAAGTGGAACCACCGATTGTAATTCCGACAGAACGATGATCACTGTCACCATCAATTCCATACAACCTCCAACATTGCAACAAGATGGCGGAAGCTTCTGCGGAGCTGACAATCCTACCTTGCAGGACTTGTCGGCAAACGTGAATGCATCGGAAACCTTGATCTGGTATGATGCTTTGACAAACGGAAATGAATTGGACAACAACCAGCTCCTACAAGAAGGATTCACCTATTATGGTTTTCAATTCTCAAATGCATTGAATTGCACTTCTATTGAAGCCTTGGCAGTAACCGTGACTTTGACGGATTGCGATGAGAATGAAGAATACGGATTTTTTATCCCTGATGGATTTTCTCCAAATGGCGATGGCGTAAATGAAACGTTCAGGATTCCAGACATTGAATTCTTGTACCCTGATTTCACTTTGGAAATCTACAACCGTTATGGCAACCTGATGTTCAAAGGAAACAAAAACAAACCGAATTGGGACGGGAAAAATTCTGATTCCAATTTAATTGATGGAATGGCCCCGAATGGTGTTTATTTCTACGTCATCAATTTCAACAAAAACAACATTTCTCCAAAACAAGGCCGGCTTTATTTAAACCGATAATCCAGCACTTTTAAATTTGAATCCCGAATGAAAAAGATACTACTCTTTGTACATTTTTTCCTTTTCCTTGCTACTGTTTCAGCACAGCAGGATCCTCAATACACGCAATACATGTATAATATGAATGTTGTGAATCCGGCTTACGCAACAGGAACGGAATCCATTTTGAACCTGGGGACACTTTACAGGACGCAATGGGTTGGAGCCGTTGGGGCTCCAAAAACATTGACCTTTTTTGGGCACATGTCCGTGAACAAGAAGGTAGAGCTTGGCCTTTCGATGATTTCAGATGATATTGGCGATGGTGCTAAAAAGGAAAACAACTTCTTTGCTGATTTTGCATACGTCCTTGAATTGAAAAACAAGCACAGGCTTTCCTTGGGACTGAAAGCCGGTTTTACTTCTTTCCAGACTAATTTTAACGGCTTCAAACTTGAAAGTGGCGATCCTTCAACCGATCTGGCCTTTTCGGAGAACATCAACATGTTCAAACCTAATGTAGGAATGGGAGCCTTTTATTTTACTGATAACTACTATGTAGGATTGTCCGTGCCGAATTTGCTTTCCTCGAAACACATCGAGGAACGAAACGGAATCAATGCTTTTGGTTCAGAAAATCCGCATTGCTTTTTTACCGGCGGATATGTGTTCAATCTCAACCCTTTGTTTAAACTGAAACCTGCCTTCATGTCGAAATTTGTAAAAGGAGCTCCTGCCACGTTTGATATTACTGCAAATGTCCTCTACAACAACAAGGTTGAATTTGGTGTCGCATACCGTCTTGATGACGCTGTAAGCGGATTGGTCAACATAAACGTTACGCCAGACATCAGGGTTGGTTATGCCTATGATTACACACTTTCGAACTTGGGACAATTCAATTCGGGAACACACGAAATCTTCCTCTTATTCGATTTGAACCTTATGGGAAGAGGATACGACAAATCACCCAGATTCTTTTAAAATGAACGATATGAAAAGAATATTCATCGTCCTTGTCATCGTATTTTCAACGCAGATCATAAATGCACAGGGCCAGGATTTAAAGATAGCCAACCGTTATTTTGACAGGACCTTCTACAGCGAAGCCATTCCGCTGTATGAGACAATCATTGTTGAGAATCGCTCCCTTGAAGTTGTAAAAAACCTGGCTGACAGTTATTATTATACAAGCGATTTGAAAAATGCCAAGAAATGGTACCATTACCTGATCAGGACCTTTGGTCAAAATCTTGACGAGGAATACTACTTCAGGTACATACAGACTTTGAAAGCATCCGGAGAATACGAAGAAGCAAATCAAGTAAAAAGAGAATTCCTGACCAAAAAGAATGACATTCAAGCCTTGGAAACTCTGGAAAAAGACATCCACGAGCTCGAAAATGTTTCGGCAATTGGAAAAAGGTTCGACATCAGGAACCTCCCCTTCAATACCAAATTTTCAGAATTTGGTGCTGTAAGACATGGAGAAAACGTCATCTATTCAGGTATAAATGCTGGTGTATTGGACAAGAAGTACAAATGGAACAATGAATATTATCTGGATCTATTGCTGATTCCTGCTGGTGATTCAAAGTCCAAAGATTCTGTCGCGATAAGTTTTTCAGATGAAATCAACACAAAGATGCACGAAGGAAATGCCATTTTTACCAAAGACGGAAATACGATCTATTTTACACGGAATAATTCCAAAAACGGAAAGAAGGTAAAGAACAAGCAGAAAATTTCCAACCTGCAGATTTACAAGGCGGAATTGATTGATGGGAAATGGACCAACATTGTTTCGCTTCCTTTCAATAGTGATGATTATTCCACGGAACATCCGGCTTTGAGCAACGACGAGAAGACCTTGTATTTTGCTTCGGATATGCCAGGGACTTTAGGCTCATTCGATATTTTTTCAGTCAAGATTAATGATGGCTTGTTCGACACTCCAAAGAATCTAGGCCCTACAATCAATACAGCAAAAAAGGAACAGTTTCCTTTTATTTCAAAAGATGAAAAACTATATTTTTCATCCAATGGGCATTTTGGATATGGGTCGTTGGATGTCTTTGTTTCAAAAATCACCAACGAAACTTTTTCCCAACCAGAAAATATTGGCCTGCCTGTAAATTCCGGATATGATGATTTTGCCTTCAACATCAATTCTGACACCAAGGAAGGTTACTTTTCATCCAATAGGCTGGAAGGAAAAGGCGGAGACGATATTTATTCACTCCTGGAAACAAAACCTTTGATCATAGAAGACTGCAAGCAATTTATTGCTGGAATCATCACTGATATCGACACGAAATTGCCTTTGGAAAATGCAGTGGTTGTTTTGCAAGATGCTGATAAGAAACAGATGGAAACCGTTACAACCACAGCTGATGGAAAATTCAGTTTTACCGTTGGCTGCGAAAAGAATTATACCGTCCTGTCTTCCAAGGAAAAATATACAAAAGATTCAAAAACTCTAAAAGTCAACAAGGAACGTTTGAAAACCAATGATGCTTCGATGGCCTTGAAATCAGATGAGGCCATAAAGAAAGAAGAGCAGATTGCCTTGGAGCAAAAGAAGCTGGACCTTGTGATCAATGCCAAAAAAGAAAAAGAGTTGGCTGAGAAGAAAAAGAAAGAAAGAATTGAAACCCTCCTGTCCACTGAAAAAGATGTTGTAAAAGACAAGGACAGGTTGCTTATCAAAACGGAACCGATCTATTTTGATTACGATCTGTGGTACATCCGAAAAGAATCGAAACCAATCTTGAACCGTGTCATCGGGCTGATGAAAAAATATCCTGACATGATTGTTGAAATTGGATCGCACACGGATGCCAGGGGAAACAACAGATACAATCTGGATTTGTCTTCGAAAAGGGCAGCTTCAACCAGGACCTACTTCATAGAGCAAGGAATTCCTGCCAAGAGGATATTCTCGAAAGGTTACGGGGAAACGGTCCAGATTGTCAAATGCATACCCGAAGATTCTTGCTCGGAAGAGCAACACGAACTCAACAGGAGAAGTGAATTCGTAATCAAGAATCTATAAACAAAAAATCCGCTTTCGAGCGGATTTTTAATTATCTAAAAGTAAAATCATACTTCCAACACACTGTTTTCTGCACCTGCAAAATCATTCCATTTATAGGCATCTGCAGCAGGATCATTTACAAAGGCACCATCAATGACATATTTGAATTCATAAGAATTATCTTTAGCGACATCAAAAGTGGCCTTGAATGTGCCGTTTTTAAGTTTGCTTAATTCGCCTTCCTTTGGGTCCCAATTGTTGAAATCACCAATAACTGCAGCTGTTGCAGCCTCTTTAGCCTCAACTGAAAATGTAACTTTACAAACTGGTTTTGTTTTTACAAATTGCTTCTTGATTGCCATAACCATTTAATTTTTAGAATTATAGGCAAAGGAAATAAATTCAAACCAACAAACAATGCTGCCTGCAAAGATTTAGCATTATGATAATAAGGGAAGTCTTTTTTACTTAAATTATTAATTTTTAACCTGTTAAACTAATTATCTGAAACAAGAAATCGTTTGATCGGTAAACAATCTTCATTCAATTAATTATTGCTTTTTGAAAATAAATCCTATCTTTAATTGCTAAATAAATCGAAAATGGAAAAAGAACAACAAGAACTCTATGAATATGCACGAAAAAGAATAAAACAGAAAAAGAATCTTTATTATCATTTCGTGTTTTTTTTGATTGGCAGTTTGTTTATGTTTGTTGCCAACGAATTGCTTGAATTTGGAATGCCTAACATATGGTATCCTTGGGCCATTACAGTATGGTTTTTTCTTGTCATCCTGCATTTTATCAAAGTGTACATTACCGATAGATTTATGAATAAGAATTGGGAAAGGGAACAGATTGACCGCCTTGTGAGCCGTCAGACAAAAAAACTACAGCAATTGCGTTCTAAAATTGACGAAGAAGCATCTAAACAATAAATACCAAATGACAATAATGATTGCGGCGGCAGCCGAGAACAATGCACTTGGAAAAGACAATGAAATGGTTTGGCACTTGCCGGATGATTTTAAAAGATTCAAGCAACTCACAACGGGACATCATATCATAATGGGAAGAAAAACTTTTGAAAGCTTCCCAAAACCCTTACCAAACAGAACCCATATAGTCATCACGCGCCAGAAGGATTACAGTCCTGAAAATTGCATTGTGGTTGAGGGCATGAAAGAGGCAATTGAAAAAGCACCTGAAAATGAAGATGTTTTCATAATCGGAGGCGGCGAAATATACAATCTTGGCTTGCCTCTTGCTGATAAGATCGAGCTTACAAGAGTACATTCCGAGTTTGAGGCGGATGCTTTTTTTCCAGAAATAAATCCGGACGAATGGGAATTGGCCAGCGAAGAGTTTCATCCGAAGGATGAAAAGCACAATTTTGATTTTACTTTTCAAACTTTCATCAGAAAAAGATAGAGCAGGCATTTGTTTTGGAAAACAAATAGGCACCTGACAAATTACCAAATAAACTTTAATCATTACCTTTGCTCAAATTTTTAAAAGATGTCCAAAAGCGTTACTCCCTATAAAGATTCTGATTTAGGAAAAAAAGAACAGGTTGCCCAGATGTTTGATACCATTTCAGGTAATTACGATGGCTTGAACAGGGTCATCTCTTTTGGCATTGATGTAAAATGGCGTAGAAAAGTCTTGAAAATGGTTTCGGATAAAAATCCAGAAATGATCCTTGATATTGCAACCGGAACTGGAGACCTTGCCATCCTAATGACTGAAACCAAGGCAAAAAAAATAATCGGTCTGGATATTTCTGCCGGAATGCTGGAAGTTGGAAGAAAAAAAATTGCACAGAAAAACCTATCTGATAAAATAGAAATGGTCCTGGGCGATTCTGAAAATATTCCTTACCCGGATAATACTTTTGATGCGATCACTGTGGCCTTTGGCGTCAGGAATTTTGAAACTTTGGAAAAAGGACTTGCCGAAATCTTAAGGGTATTGAAACCGAATGGCATTTTTGTTATCCTGGAAACATCAGTTCCTGTAAAAACGCCTTACAAGCAAGGTTATAAATTCTATTCAAAATATATCCTCCCCCTTATCGGAAAATTATTCTCCAAGGACGATTCGGCCTATCAATATCTATCAGATTCTGCTTCCGTATTTCCTTTTGGTGAAGCCTTGAACAATATTTTGCGTAAAATTGGGTTTATAGAGGTTAAAGCGCTTCCACAGACCATGGGAGTGGCTACTATTTATTCAGCTTCTAAAAAATAATATGAAAAGATTTCTTTTGCTGTTGTTACTAATATTCTCCCTTAATTGTAGTGCACAATTGTTTGGAAGGGACCCTATCATAAATCTTGAAAACTTCGACAAGCAAAGGGTTTCCTGGGGATATTACCTTGGGTTTAACTACTATGATTTCAAATTCGAATATGAAGGTATTGATAAAGATATCCTGGTGGAAAGCACGGTCGGATTCAATGTAGGCTTGATTGGAAATCTTCGACTGAATGACTATTTTGACCTTCGCTTTGAGCCAGGGTTGAGTTTTAACCAACGGAATCTATCTTTCCCAAATTTTGCTGTGGAGGACGAAGGCCTGCGTGAAGTCAGATCCACTTATATCCACTTTCCGCTTCTTGTAAAATTTTCTTCGGCGAGAACGGGAAACATAAAACCTTTTCTTATAGGTGGTGTTTCTACGGCATTAAACCTCTCCAGCAATGCCAATTCACAGGACGACAATTCCAACAATGTTTTCAGGATGGCAAAATGGACCAACTTTTACGAAGTAGGCATTGGAATAGACCTGTATCTTGAATATTTTAAATTCACTCCTTCGTTAAGAGGCGTGTTCAGCTTCAACGACGAGTTGATTCGTGACAATGACCCCAATAGTCCGTGGACAGGCAATGTTGGAAGTATGAAAACCAGGGGCGTGTTCTTGAATTTTACTTTTCAATAGCACAATCAATTATTACGGCAGAATTCACTCAGGATTACGGCAGTTGCCGTAGCCACATTCAGACTTTCCGTTTGTTGCAAATTTCCGAATCTCGGAATCGTCAGCCTGTTTTTTGTGCTCTGCTCTATTGCTGGAGAAATTCCGTTTGCTTCATTGCCCATTACAATGATTGCTTCTTTCGGCAGGGCCGTCTTATAGATGTTTTCGCCATCCATGAAAGTTCCGAACACAGGAAGTTTTGTCGTTCTGACATAGGAATTCAAATCAAGGTAGGTTACGTTTACCCTCGCAATCGAACCCATTGTTGCCTGGACCACTTTTGGGTTGTAAAGATCTACCGTTTGCTCCGAACAAATCACTTGCTCGATCCCAAACCAATCACACAATCGAAGTATAGTTCCAAGATTTCCAGGGTCGCGAATATCATCCAAAGCAATTATCAGCCCCTTTTCCTTTATACTTTTTGGTTCCGGGATTTTAAAAACAGCAAGGCAGTTGTTTGGCACAGTTAATGCGCTGACCTTTTTAAGATCATTTTCGCTAATCAAAGTAAACTTATGCTGCTGGATCTGAGGAAAAAGGGCTTCGGTTGCATAAACACTTTCTAATTCAAAGTTAGAATGCAGCAGTTCATTTACCACCTTTGCTCCTTCTGCAATAAATAAATTATTCGCCTGACGAAACTTTTTTTGATGTAAACTGGTTATTAGCTTTATTTGGTTTTTACTAACCATAGAAATAATGTACTTTTGAATTAAATTTCGGAATCACTTGGGAAAGACTTTTGCAAAAATATCACTATTTATTCTAATAGGAATAATAATTTCGGCTTGCGATGCTGTGAAGAGGGTTCCCGAGGGAAAATACCTGCTCAAAAAAAACAATATAACGGTTGATGACAAAAAAGAAAAGGGTGAAACCATCTCCGATTTATTGTACCAACAGCCCAACAGTACCATATTAGGATACCCTTTCCGACTGAATCTATACAACATTGCCAAGAAGAATCCAGATTCGTCCTATAAAGCCATGTTCCTGAACGATCCCAAGAAATTGGAACGTCAAAGCCGCCTTTTATCGGCCAAGCAAGTGCAACGAAAAGGACAATCATTCTTCTATTCGGGTATTCACAGTTTTTTGAAGAAAACCGGGGAAGCTCCCGTAATTGTGGATTCTGCACGTGCAGACAAATCGCTTATCAGGATAAAATCGCATTACTTCAATAATGGGTATTTCAATGCAAAAGCAACTTATACTGTTGATACCCTGTCCAAGAAAAGAGCCAAAATCAATTATGCCATCACAAGGGGGCAATTACACAGGATTGATTCGTTGACCACGAAAATAGCATCGCCGGAATTGGATTCCTTGTACAACAAGAACAAAAACCTGTCTGCCTTGAAAACGGGAGATGTCTTCAAATCAGAAAATTTTGATCTGGAAAGGGAGCGCATCACAACCAATTTCAGAAACAATGGTGCTTTTTATTTCCAGCAGAGCAACATCAATTTTGATATCGATACCGTCGATACTGGAGACAAGACCAATGTCAAGCTGGTTATTGACGACCAGGTCATAAGAGAAGGCGATTCGACTGTCACCAGGCCATTTAAACTATATAATGTAAGCGAGGTAAATATTTTCACGGATACGCCTTTGAACAAATCTGAAGTAAAGGTTACGGATTCGGTTACCCATAAAGGGTATAATTTATACAGCTATAAAAAATTAAAATACCGTCCGAAAGCGATTACCGATGCGGTTTTCATTGCTCCGGATACCAAATATTCAGATATCAGGACCAGTGTGACCAACAGGTATTTGAGCAATTTGAAGGTTTTCAACTCTCCATCCATTCAATATAAATTGGATCCGAGAGACAGCTTGAACAATTCCCTGATTGCAAATATCTACCTCACGCCTCGAAAAAAATACAGCTTCGGGGCCTCCCTGGATTTTACACACTCCAATATCCAGGACTTTGGTATTTCTGCCACGACCTCCGTAACCATCCGAAATGTTTTCAATGGTGCCGAAACCCTTGATGTTGCCTTGAGAGGAAACATTGGCTCGTCCAGGGATTTTGCCAATCCCAACAACCTGTTCTTCAATGTCTCCGAATATGGTATTGACACGAAGCTTAGCTTCCCTAGAATCCTGATGCCTTTCAATACCGAAAAACTGATTCCGAAAAGCACGATCCCATCAACAAGTATCACCCTGGGTTTTGCAAAACAACAAAACATCGGACTTGACAAGGAGAATTTTACCGGCGCGATGACATACAATTGGAGTCCGAGAAAAAACAACATCAGGCACGAAAACAGGTTTGATCTTTTTAATGTGCAATATGTAAACAATGTAAACATTGGCAATTATTTCAATGTCTACAAGTCTTCGTACAACGCCCTCAATGATCTGGCCCAGCAATACAATGCAAATCCTGGAAATGTTGATCCTGACGGAAACCTCACCATCCCGGAGGGTGCAGACCGTTTTATCAATGAGGTCTTGGGCAATTCAACTTCCTTGAGACCTGGAGATCCGGATTACAGGAGAATCAACAGTATAGGCGAAAGAAAGAACAGGCTTTCCGAGAACAATTTCATCCTTGCATCAAGCTATACCTTTTCCAAGACCACAAAGACGAACCTTACCGACAACAATTTTTATGTCTTCAAGACAAAAATAGAATCCGCAGGAAATGTACTTTCCCTTTTTGGAAAAGCAGCTGAAACCCTTAACGAACAAAACAACAAGAAAACAATTTTTGATCTGGAGTATTCACAGTACATCAAGACGGAATTTGAATATGTGAAGCATTGGGATCTGAAGAAAGAAAAGGTTTTTGCCGTCAGGACATTTTTCGGGATTGCAATTCCTTATGGAAATTCAACCAATATACCCTTTTCGCGTAGTTACTTTTCTGGAGGATCAAATGACATCAGGGCCTGGCAGCCTTACAGCCTTGGACCTGGAAGCAGTGGTGCCATAAACGATTTTAACGAAGCCAATTTAAAAATCACCACAAGTGCAGAGCTGCGCTTCAAGATAATCAACAGCTTGAAAGGTGCCATTTTCGTGGATGCCGGAAACATTTGGAATGTATTGGACGATGTAGAAGACGAGCCTTCTGTCTTTGAAGGACTTAAATCTTTGGAAGATATTGCTGTCGGTTCAGGATTTGGTTTCCGATATGATCTGAGCTTTTTTGTCATCAGGCTTGACCTTGCCTTTAAAACCTATATCCCTTCTGATGATGCCGCAAAAAAATGGTTCAGGGATTACAACTTTGGAAACTCTGTTTTAAATATTGGTATAAATTACCCTTTCTAAAAGTATAATTATTATTTTTGTAAACTTAACTAAAAAATAAAGACACAATGGCTCACAATATTAAACCCGGAGTTGCAACTGGCGATGAAGTACAGGAAATTTTCAGATATGCAAAAGAAAAAGGATTTGCTCTTCCGGCTGTAAACGTAACAGGATCCAGCACTATCAACGGTGTTTTGGAAACTGCTGCAAAATTGAATGCCCCGGTTATCATCCAGTTTTCGAATGGTGGTGCGCAATTCAATGCAGGAAAAGGACTTTCAAACGCAAACGAGAAATCGGCTATTGCTGGTGGTATTGCCGGAGCCAAGCACATTCATACTTTGGCAGAAGCTTACGGAGCAACCGTAATTCTTCACACGGATCACTGCGCCAAGAAATTATTACCTTGGATTGACGGATTGCTGGATGCTTCTGAAAAACATTTCGCGGAGACAGGAAAACCATTGTTTTCTTCTCATATGATTGACTTGTCTGAAGAGCCAATCGAAGAGAATATCGAGATCTGCAAGACCTATTTGGAAAGAATGAGCAAGATGGGAATGACACTGGAAATCGAACTTGGAATTACAGGTGGTGAAGAAGATGGTGTTGACAATTCTGATGTTGACAGCTCAAAACTATACACGCAACCGGAAGAAGTAGCGTATGCGTATGAGGAACTTTCAAAAGTGAGCCCTCGTTTTACGATTGCCGCGGCTTTCGGAAACGTTCACGGGGTTTACAAGCCAGGAAATGTAAAATTAACTCCAAAAATCCTTAAGAATTCTCAGGATTATGTTCAGAATAAATTCAACACGGGCAGCAACCCTGTAGATTTTGTTTTCCACGGTGGTTCAGGTTCTACTTTGGAGGAAATCAGGGAAGGAATCAGCTACGGTGTCATCAAGATGAACATCGATACGGATTTACAGTTTGCTTTCACCGAAGGCATCCGTGATTACATGACCAAAAACATCGAGTACTTAAGAACTCAGATTGGAAATCCTGACGGACCAGAATCTCCAAACAAGAAGCACTACGACCCAAGAAAATGGATCCGTGAAGGAGAAGTTACTTTCAATACACGATTAGAGCAGGCATTTGCTGACTTGAACAATGTAAATACTTTATAAGAAGAAAGTTTGAAGATGGAATCCGGGAGACAAATCTTCTTGGTTCCATCTTCTATCTTTCAACCAAAATTTAAAAATATGGCTTGGTTTAAAAGAACAGAAAAAGGAATTACAACCGCAACAGAAGACAAGAAAGATGTTCCTAAAGGTTTATGGTATAAATCTCCAACAGGAAAAATCATAGATGCAGATGAGTTGGCCAGAAATCTATATGTGAGCCCGGAGGATGATTTTCACGTTAGGATTGGCAGCAAGGAATATTTCGAGATTTTGTTTGACAATAACGAATTCAAGGAATTGGATGCAAAAATGACATCAAAAGATCCCTTGCATTTTGTGGATACAAAGAAATACTCTGAACGTTTGAAGGATGCCCAAGAAAAAACCAAGTTGAAAGATGCGGTTAGAACTGGTGTCGGATTATCAAAAGGAAAAGAAGTAGTGGTATGCTGTATGGATTTTGCCTTTATCGGTGGGTCCATGGGAGCTGTCGTTGGAGAAAAGATTGCCCGTGGTATTGATTATTCGATCAAGAATAAAGTGCCGTTCGTGATGATTTCGAAATCAGGCGGGGCAAGGATGATGGAGGCTGCTTATTCATTGATGCAGTTGGCGAAGACTTCAGCCAAGTTGGCCCAACTTGCTGATGCAAGAATTCCTTATATCTCGCTATGTACGGATCCTACAACTGGTGGAACTACGGCATCTTATGCCATGCTGGGCGACATCAATATCTCTGAACCTGGCGCCTTGATTGGTTTTGCCGGACCCCGTGTTGTGAAAGATACAACGGGCAAGGATTTACCGGAAGGCTTCCAAACCGCAGAGTTTGTATTGGAACACGGCTTCTTAGATTTCATCACTCCTAGAAAGGAACTGAAAGACAAGATCAACCTGTTTATCGATTTGATCGAAAACAATGAAATACGATAATTTGAATCCCGATGAAAGTCGGGATTTTTTTTTAAAAAACTTGGGATTTTTAAATTTTTACTAAAAAAATTGTACTACAAAGCGGAAATACTTTCCAAAATCATCCAAATGATCCACTCCTGAAAAAAAGTAGTTTACTCGAAAACTATTACCCTATTCCTTTGAATCTTAATTGTAGTTGCACTACTTTTGCACCTTTAAAAACTACAACACAATGAGCACAACTAAAACTATTAAATCTGCACTGATTTCAGTCTTTTCAAAAGACGGATTGGAGCCAATTGTCAGAAAATTACACGAACAGAATGTTACTTTTTATTCTACCGGAGGAACGGAGGATTTCATCAAGAATCTTGGCATTCCTGTGGTTCCCGTTGAAGATGTAACTTCGTATCCGTCAATTCTTGGCGGAAGGGTAAAAACGTTGCATCCGAAAATTTTTGGTGGTATCTTGAACCGTCAGGACCATGAAGGTGACGTACAGCAAATGGAGGAATACAATATTCCGCAGATTGACTTGGTGATTGTGGATTTGTACCCTTTTGAAAAAACGGTTGCTTCGGGAGCGAGCGAGGCGGATATCATCGAGAAGATTGATATCGGTGGAATTTCGTTGATCCGTGCAGCTGCAAAGAATTTCAAGGATACGGTTATTGTGGCTTCGGTTGACCAATACAGTTCCTTGCTTGATTTGATTACGGAGCAGAATGGCGCTACGACTTTGGAAAACAGAAAACTGTTTGCTACAAAGGCGTTCCACGTTTCATCCCATTATGATACTGCGATTTTTAATTATTTCAATACAGACGATACCATCTTCAAACAAAGCATCGCTGACGGACAAGTGTTGCGTTACGGAGAAAACCCACACCAGAAAGGTTTCTTCTTTGGCGATTTTGACGCAATGTTTACCAAATTGCACGGAAAAGAATTGTCGTACAACAACTTGCTTGATGTTGATGCTGCCGTGAATCTGATCTTGGAATTCAAGAATGAAGACCCCACTTTTGCCATCTTGAAACACAATAATGCTTGTGGTCTGGCTACAAGAAGTACCATGCAGGATGCCTATTTGACGGCTTTGGCAGGAGACCCTACTTCTGCTTTTGGCGGTGTCTTGATTGCAAATGGAAACATAGACGAGGCTACTGCTTCGGAAATCAACAAACTTTTCTGCGAAGTGGTGATTGCGCCAAGCTATGACGAAAAAGCGATTACTATTTTGGAAGAAAAGAAAAACAGGATCATCCTGGTTCAGAATGAGGTTGAATTGCCACAACGACAAGTGAGAACTTGCCTGAACGGAATATTGGTTCAGGATAAAAACAACATCACGGACAATAAAGAGCATTTAAAGACCGTTACAAACACTACACCTTCTGAACAAGAAATCGAAGACTTGATTTTTGCATCAAAAGTTTGCAAGAACACAAAATCAAACACGATTGTCTTCGCTAAAAACAAAACATTGATTGCTTCCGGAACCGGACAAACGTCAAGAGTGGATGCCTTGAAACAAGCCGTTGAAAAAGCCCATACTTTTGGTTTTGATTTGAATGGAGCCGTGATGGCAAGTGATGCCTTTTTCCCTTTTCCGGATTGCGTAGAATTGGCCCACAATGCAGGAATTACAGCCGTAATTCAGCCAGGCGGATCAATCAAAGATGAATTGAGCATCAATTATTGCAACGAAAATAAAGTTGCCATGGTATTTACAGGAACACGTCATTTCAAACATTAATTTGTTTAACTTTGCACGTTGATTTTATAATAATTTAAACCCTTAACAAACGTATGGGATTTTTTGATTTCATGACCGAGGATATAGCGATTGACCTTGGTACCGCAAACACACTGATCATTCACAACGACAAAGTTGTAATTGATAGTCCATCCATTGTAGCTCGCGACAGGATATCGGGCAAAATCATTGCCGTTGGTAAGGAAGCTAACTTGATGCAAGGTAAAACCCATGAAAACATAAAAACCATAAGGCCTTTGAAAGACGGTGTAATTGCTGACTTTGATGCTTCGGAAAAAATGATAAGCATGTTTATCAAAAGTATCCCGGCTTTAAAGAAAAGACTTTTTACTCCTGCCTTGAGGATGGTGGTTTGCATCCCTTCTGGAATTACAGAAGTGGAAATGCGTGCCGTTAAGGAATCTTGCGAAAGAGTAAACGGTAAGGAAGTGTATTTGATTCACGAACCAATGGCTGCGGCAATTGGTATTGGTGTCGACATCATGCAGCCAAAAGGAAACATGATCGTGGATATCGGTGGTGGAACAACTGAAATTGCAGTTATTGCCTTGGGAGGAATTGTTTGCGACAAATCGGTTAAAATTGCCGGTGACGTTTTCACGAACGACATCGTTTATTATATGAGAACGCAGCACAACTTGTTCGTCGGAGAAAGTACGGCTGAAAAAATCAAGATTGAAATTGGTGCTGCCATCGAAGATTTGGAATCTCCTCCGGACGATATGTCGGTTCAAGGACGAGATTTGTTGACCGGAAAACCAAAACAAGTAGAAGTTTCTTATAGGGAAATTGCAAAAGCCTTGGACAAATCCATTCAGAGGATTGAAGATGCGGTAATGGAAACATTGTCTCAGACTCCTCCTGAATTGGCTGCGGATATCTACAATACGGGAATCTACCTTGCAGGTGGAGGATCGATGCTGAGAGGCCTGGACAAGAGAATTTCTCAAAAAACGGATTTGCCAGTTTACATTGCCGAAGATCCATTGAGAGCTGTAGTTCGCGGTACGGGTATGGCTTTGAAAAACCTGACAAAGTTCAGAAGCATCTTGATTAAATAATAAGAAAGCAAATTCCAATTTCCGATTGGCTTTCTTCAAGTCAATTGGAAATCGGAATTAAAAATATTCCAGAGTAAAAACTATTCCTGAAATTCAGGATGAAACCAAACACTGAATACCGAATAAAAAATGCAGCAAATATTTAATTTTATATTTAAAAACAGCTATCGATTGCTGTTTTTGCTGCTTTTGGGTATTTCATTATCCCTTACGATCCAATCCCATTCTTTCCACAAGAGCAAGGTCATCAGTTCGGCTAATTTTTTAACAGGAGGTGTTTATGCGCAATTGAACGCAATCAATGAATACTTCAACCTCAGATCGCACAATGAAGATCTGGCAAGCGAAAATGCAAGATTGAAACAATTGCTTTTCAACAGGATCGATTCGATAAAGCCTGCTGACTTTGACTCTATCAGAGGCGTCAAGAAAACGGAAGTCGTGGTAGCGAAAGTCATCCATAACTCCTACAATTCTCCAGAAAACTATCTCACCATTGATGCCGGATCCAACCAGGGATTGAAAACCGATATGGGTGTTGTAAACGATTTGGGAATCGTTGGAATCATCGAGAAGACTTCTCCCAAATATGCGACGGTCTTGAGCGTATTGAACGTAAAATCAAAGATCAATGCAAAATTCAAGAAATCAAACCATTTTGGCTCTTTGATTTGGAATGGAAAAAGCACAGGATTTGCACAATTGATTGATGTTCCCCGACTTGCCGCAACGGTTAGAAAAGGCGACACCATTGTTACTGGAGCACAATCGGTCATTTTTCCTGAGAACATTGGAATTGGCACGGTCTATAAAATTTACACTGACGACAAGACCAATTATTACACGATTGATGTAAAGTTATTTAACGACATGACCAATCTCGGCCACGTCTACATCATTAAGAACAAGGAAAGAGAAGAGATCATCAAATTAGAAACCGAAACCAAGAAAGAAGATGAATAGTGCCTTATTGATCAATATCGCCCGTTTCATATTGCTGCTTGTTGCACAAGTTGCCATCTTTAATCAAATTGATTTTTTTGGTTACCTGAACCCGTATCCCTACATTTTGTTCATCCTTTTGTATCCGGTAAACGGAAACAAGTATGGCTTGCTGTTGGCCAGTTTCTTCCTGGGAATAATAATGGATATGTTCAGTAATTCCGGTGGGGTCCATACCACTGCGGCAATTGCCTTGGCTGCTTTGCGACCTACCTTCTTCAAATTCTCATTTGGGGTAAGTTATGAATATCAAACCGTGAAGATAAATGACAGGTTGACTCCTGAGCGATTCTCTTTCATATTGATTTCGGTAGTGACCCATCATTTTATCTTGTTCCTATTGGAAGCCTTTCGGATCAGTTTCTTCTGGGATATCCTCCTAAGAACTTTATTTAGCACTATCTTTACGATAATAATCTGCATTACAATAATCTACATTTTCAAGCCTAGCAAAAGATGAGAAAAGTTTTACTTCCAACAATCATTATCATATCAGCAATCCTGATCCTGATAAGGCTTTTCTATTTGCAGGTTATTGACGACACCTTGAAGTTGAAATCCGACAACAACGCCATCAAGATTATTTACGAATATCCAGAAAGAGGTTACATCTACGACCGAAACGGAAAGCTTATTGTAGCCAACCAACCTTCGTATGATATTATGGTTACGCCCAGGGATGTCAAGAACATTGATACTTTGGAACTTTGCAAATTACTCAACATTACTAAAGGTGATTTTGACAAGATACTTGCAAAAGCAATTGTTTACAGCCCGAGGCTCCCTTCGGTTTTCTTGCCGCAGTTGAACAAGAAAGAATATGCAGCCTTTCAGGAAAAACAGCGAAAGTTTCAAGGATTCGAAATTGTCAAGCGTTCCTTGAGGGATTATCAAACTACGGCAGGTTCAAATATTTTTGGCTTCATCACACAGGCAAGTGAGAAAATAATTGAGAAAAACCCTTATTACAAACCAGGCGATTTACTCGGAAAACAAGGGGTTGAACAAGAATATGAAGAAATCCTTAGAGGGGTAAAAGGTGTGAAATACCGTCAGCGTGACAAGTTCAACAAGGACATTGGTTCGTATAAGGATGGGAAATTTGATACGATTGCCATTCAAGGAGAAGATGTGAACCTGACCATCGATATAGCCCTGCAGGAATATGGCGAGCAATTGATGGCCAATAAAAGAGGTGGCATTGTAGCAATAGAGCCCAGCACTGGCGAAATTCTAGCGCTTGTGACTGCTCCTTCTTATGACCCTTCCATCTTGGTAGGAAGGGAACGTTCGAAAAATTACACCAAACTTTTTAACGACTCTATTTCAAAGCCTCTATTTGACAGGGGATTGTTGGCGGTATATCCTCCAGGTTCTCCATCAAAAATCATAACTGGCCTTATCGGCCTGCAAGAAGGAGTAATCGACGAGCAAACCACGTTCATGTGCAATCATGGATTCAGCTATGCAAGAGGGCGATTCATGAGATGCCATGGTTCCGGCCCGCATCAGCTTTATAACGGTATCACACAGTCTTGCAACGCTTATTTTGGAAATGTCTATCTAAAAACCATCAATAAATATGTACGTCCCGGAGATGCCGTAGATGTCTGGAGCAAGCACGCCAGAAGTTTCGGATTGGGAGAATTCATGGGCTATGATTTGCCTGTTGGCAAAAGAGGTTTGATCCCAACATCAAAAACGTATAAAAGAATCTACCCAAATGGCGGCTGGAGAAGTACTGCGATTGTGTCTAATGCCATTGGACAAGGTGAGATTTTGATGACCCCCATCCAACTTGCCAATATGATGGCCGCGGTTTCAAATGAAGGATTCTACTATACACCCCACATCATCAAACGCATAAAAGATCATCAGATAGACAAGAAGTACAAAACAAAACATGTTACAACCATAGACAGGAAATATTTCAAGCCTGTCATCGAGGGATTGCATGGTGTTTACAATGGAGGTACTGCTTCGGCACTTAAAATAGAGGGAATAGAGATCTGCGGAAAAACAGGAACGGCAGAAAATTTCGCAAAAATAAATGGCGTAAGGACACAATTGACCGACCACTCCATATTTGTTGCCTTTGCACCGAAAGACAATCCTAAGATTGCAATTGCTGTCCTGGTTGAACACGGTTACTATGGTGCCAGGAATGCCGGACCAATTGCCAGTTTGATGATTGAAAAATACTTGAAAGGCGTGATAACACGAAAAGACCTTGAGAAAAAAATCTACGACAACGACCTCCAAAAAGAATATGCCAAATACATAAGCGGCAAACCATTTGGTATAAACGGAAGATAATATGAAGAATCAGAGCGTCAGAAGCAATATCGACTGGGTCATCGTCAGCATCTATATTATCTTGGTAGTTTTGGGGTGGCTGAACATTTATTCCTCCTCCCTGCCTGCCGAGGAAACTTCCTTTTTTGACATGAATCAGATTTACGGAAAGCAGTTGCTTTTCATCATCGTAACCATCCCCCTGATTTTTATCGTACTGTCAATTGATGCCAAATTTTACGAAAAATTTTCAAGCATCATCTATGCGATTGCCCTTCTTGGAGTAGCAGGCTTGTTTGTTTTTGGCAAGGAAATCAAAGGACAAACCAACTGGTATTCCTTTGGATCCTTCAGTTTGCAACCTGCAGAATTTGCAAAAGCCGCCACAGGTTTGGCATTGGCAAAATACCTGGGAGATGTCCAGATTAATCTGAACGACGTAAGAAAGCAGATTATTGGATTGGGAATTATTTTCCTGCCCATCTTGTTGATCATACCAAATGACCCTGGGAGCGCACTGATTTTTACATCGCTTACATTCGTACTTTACAGGGAAGGATTACCTGCATGGTACCTTTGGACAGGCTTTATTGCCATTATTCTATTTGTAATGAGTTTGCTTTTAGAGCCCGTTTACATTGTCCTTATTGCATTGGTTGTAATTTCACTCATCTATTTAAGAACCCGGATCGTAAATAGAAATATTGTTTTCAGTGCCATCATCCTAGTGCTTGTTTCCGGATTTACGTTTTCAGTAAGCTATGTCTTTGACAATGTTTTCCAACAGCACCACAGGGATCGTTTCAACATCCTTCTAGGAAAAGAAGTAGATATGAAAGGCATTGGATACAACATCAATCAATCCAAGATCGCTATTGGTTCCGGAGGATGGTACGGCAAAGGATTTCTGGAAGGAACACAGACAAAAGGTGGTTTCGTACCTGAACAGCATACCGATTATATCTTTACAACTGTTGGAGAAGAATGGGGTTTTATTGGCTCCACAGTGGTCATCATATTGTTCCTCGGATTGGTTTTAAGAATAATTTATCTGGCCGAACGACAGAAAACAAAATTCAGCCGGGTCTACGGCTATTGTGTCGCTTCGATCCTGTTCATCCACTTTTTTATAAATACCGCAATGGTCCTGGGTCTTTTTCCAACTGTCGGGGTACCACTTCCGATGTTTTCCTATGGAGGTTCCGGGCTTTTTGCCTTTACCATTCTGATATTCATTTTTGTAAAAATGGATGCCAACAAGGTAAATGAGTGGTAATACAAACCTCAGAAGACATATTGACACATTTTTCAAATACTTGAATTTCAAAAATTTATCCTTAAAAATCATTCTCACTTGTTACAATTAAATTCCTTGGGTATGGTTTTTGTTAAATATGATTTGAAATTAAAAACAAAAAGCTATGAAAAAGATTTTTTTACTCATTTTATTATCAAGCACTATCAGTATTTTTGCCCAGGAAAATAATACCACGACTACGGTTGACACCTTGAATACTACCCTGCAAACACAAAAAATCACCCAGGAGCAGGTTCTTGATGCAGGGGAAATGAATGCTATTGCATTAAAAAATGAAGCCTTGAAAAAACAGGCCGACAAGGACGCTAGAAAGCTACAAAAAGAACAAAAGAAATTTGAAAAGAACCAGCGAAAATTCGAAAAGCGACAAGATAAAATCGCCAGTGCTGAAAAAGATTTCTCCAAAAGCAAGAAACGATTAGAGAAGGAACAGAGATCCTTCGAGAAAAATAATAAAAAATTTGAAAAGGCAAGATCAAGGGGCAAATCTGCAATCGAACTTCAAAAAATGGAAATTAAATTGAGCAAGCAGCAGACCAAGATAAAGGAACTGCAACTCAAAAGGCAGAAAAGCGAAGCCAACTTGATTGACATTAGAAAATAATTAGAAAAGCTGTAAATTTAATTACAGCTTTTCTTTTTGCAAACATTTGTAAACAGAACAACCTCTTTCGTCAAAATCTTCCTCAATAGAAGAATCTAAATCTTATCTTTGTCGTGAATTTCAATTATGCATAAATAAATGGACAAAGCTGTTTCGGGGTTTTCAAAACTATCCAAGGAAGAAAAAATTGAATGGATTGCAAATCGCTATTTTTCTGAACCAGAAGAAGCGATTTCACTGCTTAAGAATTATTGGAATGCCGATGAAAAGCTCCAAAAGCTGCATGATGAATTCATAGAAAATACCATTACCAACTTTTATCTACCGCTGGGGATAGCTCCAAACTTTCTTATAAACGGAAAGTTTTATACGGTCCCCATGACAATAGAGGAAAGTTCTGTTGTGGCCGCAGCTTCAAAGGCCGCCAAATTCTGGTCCGAGCGTGGTGGTTTTACAGCTACCGTCCTGAATACTGAAAAAATTGGACAAGTACACTTCATTTTCAAAGGAGCAACCCCAAAACTGGAAAAATTCTTCAATGAAAACAAGAACCTGTTTTTTGAAGAAACGGAAAGCATCACCAAGAACATGCAAAGACGTGGTGGCGGAATCCTGGATATTGTTTTAAACGACAAGACCGATTTGCTGCCGGACTACTACCAGCTTCATGCAACTTTTGAAACCAAGGACTCCATGGGAGCCAACTTCATCAATTCATGTCTGGAACAATTTGCCAAGACATTGAAGAGATTGGCTCAGGCGAATACTGATTTCAATGACGAAGAAAAAGACCTGCAAGTTGTAATGAGCATTTTATCGAATTATGTGCCGGATTGCATTGTGCGCGCAGAGGTTTCTTGCAAGGTTGAAGATCTGGCCGATTGCAAAAAGGCCAACCCGCAGGAATTTGCAGAAAAATTTGTCAGGGCTGTCCAAATTGCAGAAGTGGAACCTTACAGGGCTGTAACCCACAATAAAGGGATAATGAACGGAATTGATGCTGTCGTGCTTGCTACGGGCAACGACTTCCGTGCGGTTGAAGCCGGCATCCATGCCTACGCTTCCAAATCAGGAAAATACTCAAGCCTTTCGCATGCAAGAATAGAAAATGGCATCTTCAGCTTCTGGATGGAAATTCCTTTGGCACTGGGAACGGTTGGAGGCTTGACCTCTTTACATCCCCTTGTGAAATTTGCCTTGGAAATGCTGGAAAGGCCTTCAGCAAAAGAATTGATGCAGATTGTTGCTGTTGCCGGCCTGGCGCAAAATTTTGCAGCCTTGAGATCGCTTACAACCACTGGAATCCAAGAAGGACATATGAAGATGCACCTTGGGAATATCATCAATCAATTTGAGGCAACTGATGCTGAACGCTTGTTGATTCAAAACCATTTCGAAAACAACACCGTTTCACACTCAGCTGTTGCAGATTATATAGAAAGTTTAAGGAAAGTAAAAATATAACAGCTTGAAGCAACTATTCTACAGTAATGGAAAACTGCTGATAACAGGCGAATATGTCGTACTTGATGGTGCCAAAGCATTTGCATTGCCAACAAGATTCGGACAAAATCTGATTGTTGAAAAAGGAGAAGGAAGAAAAATTTCTTGGAAAAGTTTCGACAAGGATGGAACTGCATGGTTTGAAGATACGATCCTGTTTGATGAAATCATTATGCGGAAAGAAACAGAAAAAAGTGATTCGATAAAGGGAACGCTTTTGGAAATACTTCACGAAGCTTATTTGTTGAATCCTGATTTCATTGATGCCCATAGCGGATACAATATTACAACGGAACTCACTTTCCCTAAATTCTGGGGATTGGGTACTTCCTCCACATTAATAAACAATATTGCCCAATGGGCTGGAATCGATGCATTCGTATTGTTAAAAAATAGCTTTGGAGGCAGCGGCTATGATATTGCCTGTGCCCAAAATAACACACCTCTACTTTATCATCTTGAAAACGGCAAGCCACTGGTTGAAAAGATTGAATTTGAACCCTTGTTTGAAGAACATCTTTACTTTGTATACCTGAATCAGAAACAAAGCAGCAAGGCCGCAATAGCCTCTTATTATGCCAAACAAAGCAACCTGTCGAAAAGCATTACAGCTTTGGAAAAAATCACCCAGAATGTCGTACGGGCTGCTGATTTGGGAACCTTTGCTTCCGAGCTGGAGAAACACGAAATGATAATGAGTGATATCTTGGAAATGCAAACGGTAAAAGAGCGTTTCTTTCCGGACTTCAAAGGTGTCATAAAAAGTCTTGGGGCCTGGGGTGGCGATTTTGTATTGGTAATATCAAAAGACAATCCGTCCTCTTATTTTGAAGAAAGGGGATTTACAACCCTATTGTCCTACAGGGAAATGATATTATAAAAAAAATCCCGGATGAACCGGGATTTTTCTTGAACTAATATATCAACTTCTTAATAAAATAATTGTCTGTTGTCTTCAATTTCAGCATCAGCTTTCAAAGCACCGATTACCCTACCTGGAGCAGAAGCACTTTGTCCGCTCAACTTGGCCACATACTCTTTATAATCTGTAATGGCTGGAGCTTTGGCAACGCTTTTTGGTTGCACTACAAAAACACCAGAAATTCCTTCGATTGGAGCAGAAACTTTGTTCGCACCAATTGCAAAAGCAGTACCTACGACTTTTTGCTCAAGTCCTGTTCCTGGCAAAACAGCATTCTCAATAGTTAGATCTGTAGCCGTTTGAACTGCACCGCCTGAAGATTTTGCAATATCAGCCAAAGAACTTCCTTTCATCTTGGCCTTGATCAATTCTGCTTTTTTCTTGTTTTTCAATTTTGGCTCGATAGAAAGTCTTGCCTGGTCGATAGCCATCAAGCCTTCTTCGTTAACCTTTTTAAGTTTCACAACAACATGTCCAACATTTGGAACTTCATATCGCTTCACATCTCCAACACTTGTTTTCTTGTCGAAAGCCCATTTAACAATTTGTCTTTGGTTTTGGATCGGTCCAAAACTCTCGTCCATTGCCTGCACTTTTATAGAAGGCGTTACATCAACTCCGTTTTCTTTTGCAACAGCTGCAAAATCTTTATCGGCAGCTTCCATTTCGAATTTTACAGCCTTTGTGTAAACTTTATCCGTAGTAGCTTCAGACGCATCAACTTTTCTTGCGATTGTAGCCAGACGGATACCATCTTGCTTGTCAGTAACGTTGATGATATGGAAACCAAATTCAGTTTCAACCAAGCCAATTTTTCCAATCGGGTTGCCAAATACGAAATCGTTGAATTTAGGCGTCATTTGTCCTTTAGAGAAATATCCCAGATCTCCACCTTGTTGTTTTGAAGAATCATCAGAGTTTGTCATTGCCAGCATCATGAATGAAGATGGATTGGCTTGTACTTGTGCCAACAATTCGTTTGCTTTTGCTTGAGCTTCTTCCTTCGTTCTTGTAACAGTTGGATTCGCTCTAGTTGCACCTTTATAGGCCAAAAGGATATGACTCGCTTTTGCATTGATTCCAGCTTGTCTTCCTAGAGATTTACTAACGGCATAATAACCATTGTATAGGTAAGGTCCGAAAACTTCTCCTTGCGGAAGGTTGTACAATTGCTCAGCATATTCTGCCGGCAAGCTGCTTTTCGCTACAAAAGAAGAATCGTAAGGAATATCAGAATTGGAATTTACAAAATCAGCTACATTTGAAGCAGATCTGAAACCTGGCAATGTATCATTCTTCTGCGTTTCTTTATTGTAAACAACATTACCTGCAAGTACTTTTGCAAGTTCATTTTTCACTTGATCTTCGTCTTCTTTCGAAGCCTTGTCGTCGATCACTACGAATTCGATATCACGCGTTTCACCAGCTTTATATTTCTTTTCGTTCTTTTTCATGAAATCTACAATTTCAGCATCTGAAATTTTAACTTCGCTATCTTTAATAGTTGAGTAAGCAACAGAAACAAAATCAAAGTTTACCTTGTTGGCTTCCATTTCGTATTTCAACTTCGCTTCAGCATTTGTCGTGTAGACTCCTGATTTTACAAGAGAACTGTAGATTTGGAATTTAGCATTCAATTCAGCATCTCTTTTTCTAGCATTGATCATTTGTGCCTGCTCAGGATTTGTCCTGAAATATTCCTTGAACTTTGCAAGATCAAAAACTCCAGCCTCATTCAAGAAGCTTGGGTTTTGTCCGATATCCTGGCTTTGCTTAAGGATTTCGATAATATGGTCTTCACCAACTCTCAATCCTAATTTTTCGAATTCTGTATTTAATAAGGAAACGGTAACTTCTTGTTCCCAAACCCTGTTTACAGCTTGAGCAGAAGTTATCCCTTGACCACTTTTTTCAACATTATCAACTTTAACTCTAAAATCGTCGAAAGAAATTTCGTTTCCGTTAACGCTTCCAACATCACTTGGGGTTCTATTAAATCCTCCTCCTTGAACAAGATCGCCAATTACAAATGCCAATAAACAAAAGCCTATTACAAGTATTAAAAGAAGCGAACGTTGTCTAATTTTTGCTAAAACTGCCATTTTCTATGTTTGTTAATTTTAAAATTTAGTTTGCGAAAATACAATTATCTATTTAATAATTATAGTAGTAAGGTTATAATTTGCAATAAAAAATGATTTTTTTTCTAAAACTAATCTTTGATGGTCATTTTGACCAATTCGATTTTTTTATTGGTGGCTTCCTCGATTATAAAATGATAGTTTTCTATCTGTATCTTTTCTCCTTTCAGGGGAATCTCTTTTGTAAAATCTACAATAAATCCGCCGAGGGTCGTATAGGAATCGCTTTCGGGAATATTGATCTTGTATTTTTCATTGATGTCCTCAACGTGCAATCGGGTTGAAAACAAATAGCATCCGTTTTCCAGTTCCTGATCAATCAACTCTTCGTCGGAATCGTGTTCGTCTTCAATTTCCCCGAACAATTCTTCCACAATATCCTCTATTGTGACCATTCCGGAAGTTCCACCGTATTCATCCAAGACAATGGCAACGCTTTTTCTTTTTTTGGTCAGGAGATTCATTACATCCTTGATGAAAATGGTCTCGGGAACAAACTCGACCGGAATCATTACGGATTTGATGGTCTTCGGTTTTTTGAACAATTCAAAAGAATGCACATAACCTATGATGTCATCCAAGGAATTCTGATAGACAAGGATCTTGGAATAGCCGGTTTCTATAAAAAGTGCTTTCAGCTCCTCAACCGTATCGTGAATTTCAACTGCGGAAATCTCCGTTCTCGGATTCATAATGTCGCGTGCCTTGACACCGGAAAACTCGAGTGCATTTTGAAAAATCTGAATTTCAGAATCCACATCTTCCTGGTCTTCCACGGCTTTCATTTGCTCTGTAATATAATTTCCAAGTTCCACCTTGCTGAATAGAAGCTGTTCGTTATCGCCTTTTATCTTGAATATTTTCATCAGGATTATGTCAGAAATCCAAATGATTGCAGAAGAAACATAATAAAACAACTGATAGAAGATGTATGCCGGAATGGCCAAAGCCTTAATCAGGCTGTTGGCATAAATCTGGAAGAAAATCTTCGGAAGGAATTCAGACGTGATGATGATTACAAGGGCAGAAATAAAAATCTGGATCAATACGATTGTCCAGATAGAGGATGCCAATTCTGAAAATTCAAGTTGGCGCATAATCAATTCACCCATAAAAAAACCATATACAACCAATGCAATATTGTTCCCAATAAGCATTGAAGCAATAAACTTTGAAGGGTTTTCGGTAAGCTTGGAAAGTATTTTGGAGAGGGAGTTATCTTGCTTTTTTTCGATGCCAAGATATACTTTATTGGAGGAAATATAGGCGATTTCCATTCCAGAAAAAAAGGCAGATAGTATTAAGCAGATGATTATAATACTAACTTCCATGACTTATGAATTTTGATTCCTGTCTTCGAATTTCTTAGAAAAACTTCTTCTGAAGAAGAACATGAAAATGGCAACCACTGCAATTATAAAGCTCAGCCAAGGAGATTCTTCCGTGTTTAATTTTGTGATACCATCATAAATAAAAAAACCAGCGAATGCCAAATAGATATATTGTGTAAACTTTAAATATTTCATTTTTTGTAATTTAATTATTCTTCCGCCTGATCGATCTGTCCTGAGAATTTCTGGGTATTCATGATCTTGAAATCCTTGTCAAAATCAACACCTTCCCCATAGGAAACTCCTTTTGGCGCTGTAAATTTATATTTCTGTTCGGTATAGAACCATGCATTCTTCTGATCGTAGTACAATTGTTCCGTTTCAAGAAGCTGATCATCTTCGGTCCTGATTTTTACATTTCCCGTCAAATCGATGATTTCCGTCCCTTTAAATTGCATGGCGTGATTTGCAGTGACAAAAGTCCTCTTCCCCTTGCCGTCATAAAGCGTAACATCTACCCCTTTAGGGAATTCTGTAAAAGGATATTCAACCGTGGCATAATCCAACATCTTCTTTCCTTTCAGAATGGCTTTGATCTTGCCTGAATCGGTATATTTCAAGGTAATGGAATCTGCCTCTCCACTGGGACTGAACTCAGAAAAATTAATCTTCTGGACGTCCTTGAAATTGCTTTCACAACCCAATACAAGAGCGAGGGCAAAAAATGCAATCGTATATGAAAATATTATTTTTGCTTTAAATTTCATATATAAATTTATGCAGATTGAAAATATATTAATTGTACTTCCTCCTGACAAACCATTGGTCGTTCAGAGACAAGCTCAATGTAAAGTTAAGGTAATTTTCTTCTACCAGATTAAGGGCCTTTGTTCCTCTTTTGCCATATTCGGCACCCAGGTTGATATTAGAGAAAGATCCTGTTATAGGGAAACCCAAACCTAATGTCAAAGCCATATCGTTGATCGATTTGTCAGCAATTACCAATCCCGTATTTTCATATCTGAAACCGGCACGGTACGTCATCCTGTTCATATAGCTGGTAAAAGAATCATAGTCTGGAATAAAAAAACCTCCTACGCTTATCTTGGAAGAATTCTCGTAGGTAGCATTTGTAATATCTTCAAACCTGTTACCAAAATTGCTTGTTTTCTGGAACGTATATTCCGCTCCAAGCAACCATTTATTGGCTTCTCCAACACCTGCCCCGAAAGCCAACTTTGAAGGCAATTTCAATCTTGTGTCCGCAACATCAATATCTCTTGGATCTATTACAACCGGACTGGAATTTGTCATACGCTGAACAATTGCGATGTTTCTCTGATTGGAAAATCTCAAGGTGCTCTCTGGCGTATAAACCAACGAAGCGTATAAATCCAGCTTCTTGCTTATTTTCTTGTTCCACATGGCGCCCGTATTGAAGCTAAGTCCGCGGACCCTTGAAGTATTCAATTCTCTCGAACCATATTCAATTATATCCCAGAATTCATAACTTGTTGTTTCGATCTCACCAAAATTATAATCAAGATTCACACCGACGCTTAAATTTGAATTTATCTTGTAACCAGCTCCAAGAAAAGCCCTGTTGACTCCCCCTGTTCCAAAGAATTGCTTGCTTTTTGTTACAGAAGTTTCTTCGGATGTTTCAACACCTTGGATCTTATACCCAACGGAAGAATAAGGCAACAATCCAAAACCAACACCAAGTTTTTTATTTATAGGCAGGCCTAATGCAAGATAATCTATGGCAGTCCTTCTTGCTTTTCCATCTCCTGAGTTTGTTTGCAGATCGGAAGTATTATAACTTCCCGCCAACGTAAAAGTAGTAAATTTCAATTGTCCGTATCCTGCAGGATTTTGCAAGTTTATGTGCAAGCTGTCTGTAAAAACACCCAAGCCCCCCATGGAACGGTTTTCGGTATTTCCTTTAAATCGTATATCTCCGATTCCGTAGAAAGAATAAGGCGATGCAGTTCCCTCTTGTGCAAATGTCCCCGCAGCAAAAAGCAAACAGATGCCGACAATAACTTTTTTAATCATTTTTGATTTTATATTGAAATGTATGGTTCAAACTTTCTAGAAGGAAATTTGAATTGGCAAATATGGTATTTTTTAATCGTTTAGCCAAAAAAACTGCGTCTCCGCCAGTTAAAATTATGGTAAATTTTGAATATTGCTCCTTATACTGATTGATGAAACCATCAATTTCATAAGCAACCCCATTCACAACCCCGGAATGTATGGCATTATGGGTAGAATTCCCTATAGGGCTTTCAGGATTTTCAATCGTGAGCAAAGGCAATCTTGCAGTATAATTATGCAGGGATTCGTACCGCAAGCGTATGCCTGGAGAAATGGCCCCTCCTAGATAATTATCTTCACTATCTATAAAATCGTATGTAATACAAGTTCCCGCATCCACAACCAACCGGTTTTGATTTGGAAACTGCAAAACTGCCCCGGCCGACAAAACCATCCTGTCTATTCCCAAAGTGAGGGGTGTTTCATAAAGATTTTGGAAAGGAAATTGATCCTGATGTGTAACAAAGTTGATCCTTACCTGTTTTTCCAGTGCCAAAAAATCTTCTTTTGAGATGGTTCCGACAGATGCAACCACCAAATCGGTTATGTTTTGATATTTTTTTAAAATATTTTCAATTTTTTCATGAAGTTCTTTTTTATCAAAAACAAATTGCTCCAAGATTATACTGTTCTCAAAAACAGCACTTTTAATTCTCGTATTCCCTACATCAACAGTTAAAACCATACTTGAAAGATTGAAGTTGCGAAGTTACGAATTCATTTTTTTAAAAAAATGTTTTGGATAACTCAAAAAAGCTTCTATATTTGCACCCGCAATCAACAAGCAGTACTGCTCGAAATTGTAAAGGTGCCTTAGCTCAGATGGTAGAGCAATGGACTGAAAATCCATGTGTCCCTGGTTCGATCCCTGGAGGCACCACAAAAAATTCTCAAGCGTACAGCATAACAGACTAAACCCCTGTAACTGTACGCTTTTTCAATTAATACCATTTTGAATAATGAGAATTTTAAACACCCCCGATCACATTTTCGACACACAAATCGACACAAAGAAAATCTTTGTGCCAATGAAACACAAATTCTACCTTAGAAACAGTGTAGGTACTGACGGCAAATCACTCCTATATTTAAAATTGACAATGAAAGGTCAACTAAAAAGAATCTCCATCGATTTGTACACCTACCAATCATTATGGGATCCAATTTCTCAAAGGCGTATTGACAAAACAAACGAAGCAATAGATTTCAATCTCGTTTTGGAAAATATCGAAAGTAAAATAACTACAATTAAGACCGTCTTCAGACTTTCAGAAACAGTTTTAACCCTTGAAGCTTTTGAAAACGAATATAGAAATGGAATGCCGAGGATTGATTTCCTTGCTTTTTTCAAATATGAACTCGAAAAGCAAAAGGAAATCTGTCATCCAAACACTATAAAAAAGCAAAAAAGCGTGTACAAAGCGCTTAAAGATTTTAGAGAGAAAATCCTATTCTCTGAAATTGATGTTACATTGATTGAAAAGTTTAAAACCTTTAGATTTAAAAAAGGGATGAAAAAAACAACAGTCAATTCAAATGTTGGAGTTATAAAGAAGTATATAAATATAGCTCTTGATTCGGGTATAAAAATGCCCATAACTTCAAGACAAATTAAAGCAGGTTCAACTAATGGGAATAGAGAAAGCTTGACTGAAATAGAATTGAACAAAATGCGTGGATACTTTGAAAGTCCCTATCTACGGGATAATCACAAGCTTCCACTTGCTATGTTTATTTTTTCTTGCTTTACAGGCTTAAGAATAAGCGATGTGCAACAACTAGAGGCTAATTTTATAAGCGAACAATATCTTAAATTTGAATCTGTTAAAACAAAGAAAAGCCAAAAAATAAGACTTGCAGCTGCTGCAGAAAATGTATTGGATAGATGTCCTGATATTTTTACCCATAAGCATTCGGACCAGCACATCAATAGAATTCTAAAAGATATATGCAATCTTCTAGGAATAAAAAAACAAGTAACTTTTCACTATGCTCGACATACGTTTGCAACAAATTATCTGAGATTAGGAGGAAAAGTTGAAGTACTGCAGAAAATGTTAGGGCATAGCAATATAAAAGAAACAATGATCTACGTTACCATTCTCCAGGAGCAACAAGATAATGCAATGTTACTCCTGGACAACATCAAAATTACAAAAGACTCTCAGACTTGGCCGTAACACGCCACCAGGACAGATTCAACCTTTCCTTCTCAATTTCAGAAAAAAGATGGTAATTTTTATAGGCAAAAAACAAGCTCTGGATCTTGATGGCCCGGAGCTTTTCAACTGGGATGAGGAAATCCCAATTCCATCCAATTGAATTAATCCTATATCTCAACCAATCCGAGTAATCATTCTCGTAAAGTTTAGGAATCAGTACATTTTCATTTAAATAAGCAACCGGTAATCCCCCCTCAGGCATAGGTTTGGAAAACAACAATCTTAATTTGGAATTGTCGTCTTCGAAACTAAGAGCGGTCGTAACACCTTTTCTGGCAACAACCGGCAAGGGAAGAAGATTGATCTTTATCTCGCTTGTAGAATCACGAGTGATGTAATCATTTATTATAGTTGAGCCGGCCTTCACAAGCATCGAATCATACTTATACTTTTCGCTATTTCCATCAGAAAAGGCGAGTTCGAATTCTCGATCATCATGGAAACTTCTTATCGGTTCCACTATTTCAAAATCCACCAAATCAATTGCTGCCTGACGTTTCAAAGCATTTTGATTCTTATTCATTGAAACCACGGAACCTTCGACTAAAAAATTATAATTTTTAAAATTCTTTATCGCTGTAAAAAGATCACGAACAGTCATATCCGGAACACAACGTCCCAAGTTTATCTCATTTAAATTTAAAACAGATAGAATGGGTGTTCCATCAGGGTTCCTGAATCTCACAGGTGTTAATTGAAGTGAGATTGCTTCAGGAAAATCAGGAGTTTCTGAAGGGACAGAATCCCTTTGAGGCTCAATTTTTAAAATTTCCAAAACATCTCCTTCCTCAAAGGAAATTAATTGCTCAAAACTTTGAGTCTTCATTCTTTGCAAATAGTTTGCAGGAATTCCAGGGATTCCATTATGCTGATATAAAAAAAGATTAGAACTCACTCCCCCTGATATCTTTGCTATCGAGAGAACTAAATTTGATCTCAGTCCATTACTGGTATCCCTGTAAACAACACTTAAAACCTCTCCACTTAAGACATAATCACCTTTCTTTTCAATTGTGATTTGTTTAAAAAAAGAATAATGATTATAACCATTAAAACTGTATAAAAAACTATCCCATTCTCTGTTTTTATACCTAATCTGGATTGCATCTTCAGATAATCTGGTATAATAGTTTCCATCACGAAAAATCAAAGCATCACGCAAATCCATATCATTCAAGATATCTCCTTGAAGAGTATATCCTGAAGATTGGATAGCAACCTGCACAACATGCATTAGATAAGGAAAAGGTTGCATAATATTTTTGATCAAATCAATGTTGGAATCCTCTTGGATTGTGTTTTCAATAAAAGCACCGGATTTGTAATTATTGATAATCTTTTCGAAACCATTCCAATCCTCATCTGTTGGATCATATTTGTCTGTATGAACCATTCGAAAATTAAAATTCGTCTCCGGATAGGCCTTACCGATAACTAATTCAGCTTCTTCCAAAATATCTTCAACATTTTTAAACTCAAGAGGCAAATCAGATAGTTTTTTATCAAATCCAGGAAAGGCTTGCAATCCAGAATTTATAACAGCGCTTGCAATTCTACCCTTGACTTCCTGAATCTTAAGAACAGCTGAATCAATGACTCCATCCCTATCAAGTTTCCCATCAAAAGAAGCTTTTTCTTGATGTGCATTATAATGGCCAGAAAAACCACTTTTTCTGGTAAATTCAGTATCCAAAGGAATTTCAAATGGAAAAGATATCTCAAGAGAAAAATCATCCTTGAACATTTGATTTTCCTCCAGGAAAGTGACTTTTAAATAAGTCAGATCTAACTTGAAATTTTCGTGTATAAAAACTAGCATAATTATTCCGGTAAAATATTAAACTCAATATCAAAATCTTCCTCAGAAATGGAAGTATCCTGAGTAACAATCTTAGTTGAAGTTGCATCAACTTTCAAATACGGACCGGCCGCACTATCAACAGACATCCATACATTTAGCGAACTAATGATCGCTTTTACAATAATATGCTCTGACTTGCCTAATTGGCCAGTATTTAAAATCACTGTTTGCAGATCTTCTGAATCAATTTTCGTATCAAATCCCTTGAGATTTTTAAATTTAGAGCCAAGAATATGTTTTGTCGTGGAGGTAATTCGTCTTCTGCCGGAAAACTCGAACGGTTCAATCTGGCCATTATCATTCTCAAAAAAAATATAAGTCGACTCAAGTCCATTTTGAAAAACCAGATATCGTCTTGATCTTGTTTCCAATCCGGATGAGATCATCATCTCAATTATGTCCCCAGGCTTGAAATCATTTGCGAAACGATAGTAAGAATAGATCATCTTTACATTGTCTCCAGAAGAGAAAGACTGAATTTCAACATCATCAATGATCCTGTTATTTTTCTTAACCAAAAGTTTTGGAGTTCCTGGAAAAGAAAAGCAAATACCCAAGACAGAGTTGGGAGTTATTCGGATCAATTCCTGCTGAGAAACTGTCAACAAAGAAAGTTGTGAATCCGTCATATAGGGCTTGTTTCCCTTTATCATTCTAAAATTTTGGAGATTTCCGCTATAATAATCCAAGGCAGGGTTCTCAACTTCTCCGGCGTAAACTTTCTCGATATAACTTATAGAAACTAAAGCGGGCTGAATTTGAGGCTTATGATAATTCAACTCAAAATTTGGAACAAAATCTTCTAATTTTTCAATCTCATCAAGCAATTGATGAACAACCGTTCCTGGATGAAAATCAGCCTTCCCTTTATAAACAGGCAAATCAAAAACACGAGTGTAAGTCGTACTTACATTCGTGTTTATCTTGAAAACCTTCAATCCCAAAGTAACCTCAATAAAGGTGTTATTTTTCGAGGTTGAAAAACTAATAAAATCCAATTCTTTAGTAAAATAAATATTACCTGGAACAAAAGGGCTAGATAGAAATGTGATAAGGTTCAATGTAAAATCAACTGCAATTTTCTCACCCAAACTTTCAAAAACCAAAGGAAAACGATATGAGCCGGCTTCAAGATTATTCAAGTCCCCAGGAGTAACAAAAAGCATCTGATTTCCCGTACCAGAATAAACGGAAATATTCAACCAAATTGGAATTGATGATATAAGCTTCCAAGGCCCTGTAGATTCAATATTTATAATACTCATATTTGATACAGCTGCACCCGCAACGACAGTCATCTGAGCAACTGTTGGACTAATTGAAAAACCTCCAATTCCCGACTCAACCACATACAACTTAACCGGAACGTTCACTTGAGTTAAACCATTCGAAACTTTAAACGAATAATCATATTGGCCAACAACCAACGATTCGATATCAGATAAAGATACAGTCATAATTCCGTGGTTCTCAGAAATCAACTCTTGAGAAATATTCAGAACTCCATCTCCGGTAGTTAGATCAAGTTCAACTGCAGGAAAAAAAGCAAATTTCTGTTCTAATGGAAGTGTACCGCCAAGAACATAACTATAGCTTAATCCTTGCTCAAGGTTTGGCAAACTTAAATATAGCGGAGGGGTTGCAAAATCTGTAAAAATATCGAGCGATATAGGCATTTTCTTGGACGAAACAACTTCTCTAAAAGGAATAAAAGAGGGTCTAATTGTATCAACCGGAGTAATAGCAGTGACCTTGAAAGTTATCTCAAAAAGGTACGTTCCAGGAAACAAAAGATTTAGATTTTCAAAACTAAAAACAGGGTAATTTTCCCAAAACAAGGGATCCGCTGCAACACTTCCTAACGGACCGGAATAAGAAGTTTCTCCATTAACTTTCATCACAGGTAATGATACATTTCCGTTAATGAAAATTTCAAGTTTCCATTCAGTATATCCGCTGTATTCTGGCAATAAATTATAAGCTGGAAACATTATTTTATGAACAAAAGGAGCTATTCCCGAACCTCCCATCAAAAAAGGAAAATATAAGGAACCCGGATCAAGTGTCCAGTTGACAGAATTCACTTCATAGGTTCCATAAAGAACAGGAGAAAGATTCGGTATTAAGATTGGTAGAGGCATATTATTTAGTTTTACGTAAATCGTTGATCATTATTCCGTGGTAATCAAATCTTTTCAAGTCATAGTCAAGAAGCGTAAATTCAAAAAAAACATCATTGTTTTGTAAAACAATCACATCTTCGTTGATTGTAAAGCTTGATATGTCCAAGCTTGCGATAGCTACTGAAAGAGCATCGAAAATTGATTTTTTTTGTATTGAAAATTCAATCTTTAAAACCGCATCATCTAAGGTCTGACCGAGTAAAAGACGGGCAATTTTACCATCTAGAATCAAATTATTTATAATTGTTGCTTCATCTACCCTGTTTATTAAAAAAGTGTAAACCTGGTTTAAAAACACATTAAGCCTGGCATCGGAAAAAACTTGCTGTTCTGAATATTTGGAGTAATAGATCATTATAATTTTGCATTAGATTCGTGATCGCTGAGTTCTTTTATTTTTTGTTTCATCTTTCTTGCTGTTTTCAGATCATTTACCAGATAAGTCTCGAGGCCATCAGCTTCGAGCTTCTCCAGAACCAAAACAGCTCGTTCAACCAATCCTGTTAACATCGCATTTTCGTACTGCAGAATAGGACTTATAGATTCTCCCGCAGTTTCAGGTGTTTGTCCAGGATTAAAAACAGGATTTTCGCCTTGACGCTTTCGCTCGAGATAATCCACAACATTAGGGACAACAGGATCCCTTGAAAAAAGCACATTCTCAGGAACAACATATTCTCTTTTATGAACTACACCCGCTTCATCGTTTGAATTTCCAGAACCAGTAAATCCTCCCTTTTTATAACCGGCTTTTGGCGGCAAAGGACTAGCCAACACACTAGCCAACTGAACGGCACCCAATCCTGCAATTATTGCCGCCCAAGGCATCCCTCCGGTTAGCGGAGATGCTGCCACGGCCTTCATTATTCCAATCCCTGTATTTACGGTTATTTCTAAGGCTGATTGAATTTTTTGCCTTTTTGCTTTTTTATACTCAAGCTCGGCTTGCTTTTTTTCGAGTTCGGCTTCTAAATTCGCAATTCTTGAGTTATACTGATCTTGCGTTATGTATCCTTTATCAAGCTGATCCTGGAGTGCTTTCTTTTTCTTGTCAACGTTTGATCTGTATTTATTAAGCGAATGTTGATCCTTAGCGTCAAGGAAATCGAAAAAACTACCAAAAGCACTTCTCATTGCTCCAGTAATAATTTCAATTGCGCCTATTTTTTCCGCAAAAGTATCCAGGCTATCAAATGCAGACTGCCAATCTTCTGGCGAAAAGCCCAGAATATCAACTCCTGATAAACTTTTAATTCCTTCAGCTGTAGTGTCAGTATCTTTTTCAGATTTCTTGACACCTAGCTTAGAAAGCTTTAAAGCTGCATCATCAAGGAATTTTAAGAGGGCTTCACGTTCCTCCGGAGAAATCAAACTGAAACCTTCCAATTGCTCCTGGGCAAAGATGCTTTGAACCATCGCCATCAAGTCGATAAGATGCTGCTCCTGCATCTCAAATTCTTCCTTCTGTTGTTGTTCTTTTATCTTTTTCTTAGCCGCTTCGAGGGTTTTCACTTTTAAAAGCTCGGCCTCAGTCAAATAAGCAGAAAGAACTTTTTTAGCATCCTCAAGCGAACTGATGGCCTGAAGCTCGTTGTTATGACGTGTCTGAAGCTGATCTAATGCCTTGTCATTATCGTCTTCCTGCTTTTTTAAACTTTTCTGTATATATTTTTCCTGAAGTGCAGCAAGCTTCAAATCGCGAGTCTGGTCCAGGGAAACCATCGTATTGTTAAAAACCTTTTGAAGCGCAATCTTGTTCTGGATCTGTTTTCGAAGAAGCTCAACATCTCCTTTGGAATTTTTAGGATCCTTTAATTGCTGATTGAGAGCATCAATTTCCTTTTGCTCCTTGGCAATATTATTTTTAAGATCTTCAATTTTTCGATCGTACTCCCTATTAATAAGCACACGTTCTTTTTCGAATCCATCTTTCAACAAATCAGAATCGATATCCTGAAAAGCCCTTTTTGTTTCAAGTAAAGCTTTTTCTGAATTTTCTAATTCTTTCTGCAGATCTTCACTATGTTTTTTTGCATCAGAAATAGCCTTTTCCCTTTTCTTTTGCTCCTCATCCATTTTCTTTTTCTCCTCATCCGACATCTCACCGGTGTACAATGCTTTTTCTTTTTCTAAATCAATCCATCGCTTAATTTCAGCAGTTGTGTTAAACTTGGCATCTATCATTCCCAGTTCTGTAGCCTGCTTGATCAATTGTTCACGGACAAGCATTCCTTCTTTCTGAAGCTGTAATTTTTCATTTTCAGTTTCGGTCTGAATATTTAATGTTTTCTGAAGAAAATCTTGTTTTTTCAATTCCTCATCCAAAATTGCCTGACGCTCTTTGATATCAATGTTTATCAGCCTGATTTTTTCCAAAGCATCCGATATGACTCCAGATTCAGCTTGCCCGACCAAACTCCCAGATCCCCTTCCAAATCGCTTATCCATCACAGCTTTCATTTCCCTGGCACTTTTCTCCAAATCGCCTTCATCAATTTCAACGCCCAGTTTGTACTTGAGATTTACACGGTTAAGATTTTGATAGATCCTATAAATTTCTTCCTGCTGTTTCATCACCTTGTCCGCAACCTTGGCAGAGGCTTTTTCAACAATTTCGACTTGTTTCTGAAGCGTGATTCGTTTTACATATTCCTCATTGACTTTTCTTAATGCCTTCCAAACTTCATCAGTCGTGGCATTTTCATCTTTCAAATACTTGTTAAAAGCAGGATATTCTTGCTTTAGCTGGATGATCAATCTTTTCCTTTCCTCATTACTGGTGTTGGATGAATTGATCTTATATACCAACATATTCATTTCAAACTGCTCCTCTTTTAGCTGGTCTGAAACTTGTTTCATTGGAGTAATCAAGCTCAAAAAGGATGTTCCAAGATCGATTATGCTTTTAATTCCCTTACCAATCGCACCGTCACCTTTTTCAATATTTAGGATAAAACCTTCCCAGGCAGATGAAAAGTTCTTTGTAGATCCAAGAATTGAATTCATTTTTTCTTTGGCCAATTTTTCTGCAGAACCTGCAGAATTTTCCAAAGCTTTGGTTTGATCATTGATTTTTGCAGATGAATTGGCCATAATCACGGCCACCGTAGCATTCTCCTTGCCAAATAATTCAACCGCTTTTTTACTTTGATTTGCTGATTTTTTTATCTCATCCAACATCTCCTGATAAGGCTTACCAGCTTTTGCAGACTCCAACAAGATGTTCCTGAAACCAGTTCCCGCAGTTTCAGCAGCGACATTTTCATCCGCAAGTACGCCAAGTGTGGCATTTAATTTTTCAAAAGTCACGTTATTCAAGGCTGCAACCTTGGAAACTTTTGGCAATGCTGTATTTAAAGATTCAAAACTAGTAGCCGAAACGTTGACCGAGTTGGCCATAATATCTGAATACTTACCGGCTTTATCAGCACTTTCACCATAGGAATTCAATTGACCTCCAATAAGAGTGGCTGCAGAACCAAGATCAGTTTCCAATGCAGTAGCGGCATTTAAAACATCCTGAGTCATTGCTTTGATCTCAGGAGCAGTTTTTCCTAAACGAGCTAACTCTGTCTGAAGAATAGACACTTCTGCTGCGGAGTATGATGTGGACGCTCCATACTTTATTGCGTCAAGTGTCAAGCCTGCAATCTGAACCCTTGATTTTTGCATAATAGCAGCCAAATCAGCTTGCTTCTGGTCAAAATCAACAACAATCCTTGCCGCTTCACGGACCTTATTTGTGAAGCCCGAAACTAAAGCCGTAATAGAAAAGGCAGAAAGCATCCCTGTAGCAACAGGACCTAGAGCCGTCTTTATCTTATTAAGAATACCGGGGGTTTTATTTAGATCATCACGAAATCTGGCTTGCTCTTTTTGAAGTTTAGCATACGTATCCGTCAATTCCTTTAACTTCTGATCATAATCAGCAGCACCTCGATTCAGACTCTTTATGGAATTACGAACTTTAGTCATTTCAGCCGTAACCCCTCTCATAGAGTTGGTAACTTCCCTGTCGTTTATGTAAATATTTAACCGCCTATTTATGTTTTCTCCCGCCATCAGAAATCAATTTGGGATGAAATATTCACAATACGGTTTTCTCCAAGCTCTGTAGCCAGAACCTCCAGAGCATTTGTAGCTTTCAAAGCTTCAGATATATGATTTTTGGACTTGTAATCAATTCCCTTATTGTGGGCAACCACAAATCCCCCTGAACGTTTGTGAGCACTTACTTGACGAACCATTCCTTCGAGGTGGCGAGTGAAAGATTTAACATCGGCTCCATCCCTCTGGAGCGAACCCGTTTTGCCTGTCTTAGTTGATCCGAAATGATGTATGAAAGAATAGCGGGGAGAAGCCAGAACCAAGCGGTCTAGAACACCATCTCGATATCGAGGTGTCACAGTTGACTTATCCTGCATTGCTCCGGTACGCCTATGAAAAGTAGATTGAATTTTAGAACGGAAAGCACCTCTTAAAGCCGCTGCGGCCTTATTACCCGCTTTCCTTTCTTCAGCCTGAAAATTTGATTTGTCCATCTGTAGAATTTTGATGCAAATTCCAATTTGACGGACCGTGAAAAAAGGACATAAAAAAACCACTCGATTGAGTGGTGGTGAAGCTTATTTATTAAAATTATTTCTTTTAAAATACCAGAAAAAGACTAATGGCTCCGTTTCTTTTGGTTCAAAGCCCAATTCTAGAAGAACCTCGTAAACCATATGAGTATCTATAGAATTTGGAGGCAGTACATTGAGGAAATTATTATGGATAGTTTCAGTAGTCATTTCAAATTCCCTGCTTAAAATATCTGCAGGAACGTAATTTTCAGAAATCAACCTTTTCAACTCCTCTTTATAATCAATAAAAAATGGCATATCAATTCAATTTTAAGTTAATAAAATAAAAGGAGTCCCCTTTACGGTTTTGACCAATCATCACGAGGAATGAAAATCAGCACCGATTACCGGATACTGAAACCTGAGAACTCCAGTATTGTTGAATCAATATGGAGTTCCTCGTGTTATTATGATTGGTCGGGGCAAATATAAGAAAACCACCCGAATGGAGTGGTTTTTTAAAAATAGAAATTACCAGCCAGTATTTTCTTTTATTTCGAGTGCTTTTACAATATCCGGAAGCTTCTCATTTATTTTTTTTATCCATCGCTTGGTGTGCGACTTCATATCTTCCAGGGGAACCGCTACGGGATTTTTATCCTGGAGAACAAACCGGTTAATTTTTAGTCTATATCTATCATCCTTGAATTCGTAAATAACGTTATATCTTATCTCTACAGGAAAATTACCCATTACCATATGACTGAAAGAACCTTCAGCATGAATAAAAGATTCTCCAGTCTCAATAATTACATATTTCAATTCCCTCAATTGAGACAAGGCCTTTTCACTAGTAACGGCATTATTAATTACTTGAGAAAATTCATAAATATTGTTATCCGGATTTTTGGAAAGTTCCTGAGCATTTGATAATACTGAACATAATAGAAAAAAGGATAAGAGTAATTTCATAAAATTTATTTTAGTTTGAGTAAATATAATAAAAAAACCACGCTTAGTGCGTGGAGCTTTAGAATCATTTTTCTCTGATGTTTTCAAGTAATTGGCATAGCGACAAATACACTGGTGTCAATCTTTTGGCTGTAAAATTTTCAAGCTCATCCTCGGGAGCGTTGCTTACAGCTGCTGCGTACATTTCGTGCAAACCCATACTAAACTCTGATAATGACAAATTACTTTCAAGTACCGGGGCTAATGTTTCTTTAAACTTCTTACTCATTTGTTTTGTTTTATTGGTCAAATTATAAAACACCTCAAAGTGATAATTTAGTATCAAGAATTAGTACAAATAAGGTTTCCGTCAGTCCATTTTTCAGGATTTGCCACTAATGGCTCAAGTGTTTTCAAATCAAAATGAAAATCCATACCTACAAATCCTTCAGCTCCCTTTGGGTCAAACTCAGCATAATTTATGGATTCTTTAATGAAATTTCTATATAACCATCCTATAGCCGGCAACTTACTGTCAAGCTCAATCCTGGACAATACTTCCAAACCAATTTCTTCAGCTAGAGATACTGCATCCAGGCGGCCAGAATAATCATCGGGTTTAATTCCCCCAATCACAATGGCAAAAGAAATGGATCTATTATTAAATGTGCGCTGCTGATTGCCTGACAGCTTCGAATAAATATCAAAAAAAACCATTCCCGGATTACCGAACCCAGCCACAGAACTTATCTTATCAGCCAGCTCATCTGGAGATGTTCCGCAATAATCTTTTATCTCTACGTGGCGATCTGCCAGACTATTCAAATAGTCATCTAATTTTTTAAACGATAAAATTCTTTCCATAATTATTTTCGATTGCGATCAAGTTCTTTTTGTTTCTTAATTTTTTCCTCATAAACAGCCAGGAATTTTGGAGCATAGACCTTTTCGGTTTCCTGATGATTGCCAAAAACCTGAACTTCATCCATTGCCATCGAATCGATGATTTTTGAAAAAGGTTGATACGGCGCCTTCTTTACTGGAGCTTGTGGTTCTTCAGCCTCCTCGGAAACTTTCTTTTTTGGAAAAATGTTGGGATGACGATCGATGATCATCTCCCGGCATCCTTGGTAACAATGAGCGATCATATATTTTATATGAAGTGGAATCTGATCTGAAAGCGCTGCATTTTTCTCAAGAGTCAAATTTGAGAATTCAACACGGATATCTTCTTGAGTCGGAGTCTTACTTTTTGGCCGATAAAGTATAGCTGTAAGCCTATGCAATTCATCGGTATTACTTTCACTCACCCATTTATAGAAAAAAGTATCCGCATAAGATAGTTCATTGATTGTAACATTGGACAATCTCGGAGCGGGTCCGTAAAGTTTTTTCCTGAACGGCCACTTCCCTATTTTTATAAACTCTGGAAATCTTGTAAGCCGTTGTTCCTGGTCGAAAATAAAATCTGTATAATGCTCCAGTTCCCTGAAGGAAAAATAGTAAAACAAGATAATAATCTTGGTTATATTTTTGAATGACGGTTTTGGAAGCGCAAGTATGACCAGGAGAACATTTTTAAACAAGGTCTTTTCAGTTTCTTCGGCACGATTCAAAAAAAGAAAGTGGCCAACCATTCTTAGCTGCCATTCCGTAAGATCGTTCCATTTCTGCGGTATTATAAGATCAATCCTCATCGAGGTCGTTTTTTATTTTTCTTAATTCTTTTTTTTGGAGTTTCGCTATTTCAAAAATTACTTTACCTAAGTGGAGCAAAAGTATTGGAGATTCCTTTTGCTCCAGTTCAAAGAGAAGCTTTGCTTTATCAAGATTAAGCTGCAGTATTCTTCCTTGCATATCTAATTATAAAAAAGATTAGAACAACTATCAAAATCAACCAACAAAAGTAAGAAAAAGTGAAGCCTTTATCTGCTTGTGTAATCTTTCCGCTATTGGATTTCTTAGCCATTTCCTTTATATCAAATTCCGAGAATTCTGATAAAACCAATTTTTCCGAATTGTTAGAAATTTCGGAGATATTGGATGTTTCCGTTTTTTTGGAAGTATCGGTTTTCTTTTGGGTATTTACTTTGGCGTTTTCCCAAGTAGTTGTTTTGATCCCATCTTTTTCAGATTCTGTTTTGATCATCGGCTTGGTTACATCGATCGGCTCTGCCTTTTCCGATTCGTCAACAATATTGTTCTTGGTTTCGGATTGGATTTGCGTTTTGGCTTGTGTTTGAGTTTCCTTTTCCTTTTCTTCCACTTTACCGGAGGAAGATGAAGCTTCAAGTTTGGTTTCCTCTTTTGATGCTGTCTTCTGTGTGTTTCTGGTTCCACAGGATATTCCCGACATTATTGTCACGAACATCAAAATTATAAGGATTATTTTTTTCATTTCAATTTGATATAAACTGTTTTACCATTATCTTTTTTTGCCCTTAAAATTTCCTTACGATTTTCGCCATGTGGATTAAAAGAAACATGCACCCAGTCAGGATTGAAGTCATTCCCAAACTCCCAGATAAGTTGGTCGAAATTGACATTATATTTTATGAAATTAAAAACCTCTGAATTTTTAATCGGAGTTCCATCCATATCGATATCACCTGCCATACCTTTTGAATGTTGACTTGACTGACTCCCACCAATCAGGCGATTCAATTCAAAAGATCGATACCCTGAACTTATATGGATCGGACGCTTAAAATGATCCCTGATTGGCTGAAAAACCTTTATTGCCCAAGCTTTCATATTTTCAAGATGATCCGCTGCAGGTTGGTTGCTAATCCCATTTCTTTTTGCTGACTCGGAACGAAGCATTTCGGCCAGAGTCAAGTTTTCTGATAGTTTCATACAATTATTATTTAGTAATTACATTACCCCCTTCACTAAAGAGGTTCTTAATTTGAAAAGTGATAAGTCGACGAACAGGTCGAACAAAATATTTTACAAAATCATTATCCTTCCCGATTGCCTCCATATTTTCAAAAATGGAAACAATCTCAACATAGATCATGATGTAGAGCATAAAGTCTCCAAAAAGACCCGAATATTCTTTTCCAAACGTACTATCGTTGATGCTTTCAATATTTAGAATCACCATCGATATAATGATAGAACCGCCATACTGGATGAACTTTGTAAACGTTTTACGGAATCCTTCAGACGTTCTGATCTGCTTAAGCCATGTTGCCTTGGTTACTCCAAAAATGAAGTCCAAAAGAAATACAATTAGCAATCCAACAAGCAAACTTCCGTCCGGTGTATATTTTAAAAAATCCATCTTTTTATTTTATTGAAATTAATTGAATTGCTTATAAAAAGTAAAGTTTTATATGCGTATATAGGTAGTTGGCTTGTAATTTATGGCCTAATTCATTCACATGAGCGCTGTTTGAAACATACTTAAAACTCGGAGGAATCAACCCACTTGCGACAGCTAACGCATCAGCCTCAGTCTCGACAAAAGCGGGATCCACAACAGCTGCATCTTTTAATGCTCTATCACTGGCCAAGTACTTACGCATATTACAGAATCTAGTCCCAAACTGTTTTTCAAGAAAATCTTCAACAGCAAGACAAATGCCTAGCTCACCTGAAGAGCGTATATTCTGACTCCATATCAAAACGTTTGGATACTGCTTAGCAAAATCAGAATACCATTTCATAAGCTGATCCACGGTCTGCTCATTATTATTGATTAGAGTAGTATTATTTGCACCGAAACTAACTATCATTAAATTAGACAGGGAAGAAAAACTAAGTAAATTTCTTGAAGCGATTCTTACCTTACCGTTAACCGTATTTATAGCTCCAGTACCTGTTTGCATAAAACCTGTAGTCCTGTTCAGATTTCCTTCTATAAGATTCCCATTTTGGGTGATCAAGTAAGCATCAAAAGAAGGAACAGTGGAACCTCTAAAAGGGTTGAATTCACCGTCATAAACAACACCTACTCTTGTTCCAGTGGAAGGAATAATACTATTAGCCAAAGTCACACCAACAGATATAGAACCATGCCACAATGCAATCTCTTCTGCTCGAGCGCCACTAAATCCATAATTAGAAATTGGAATACTTAATTTTGTTTGCAATAGAGTAGTCCATCTATCAACGGTAGGGTTAGGCAAATCAGCGCCGTAAGTAGTACTATCACCTATTGCAATAATATTCGTGATAATCGGTTTATTGCTATTTGAAGCTATATCAATACCATTAATCCTAGTTACCCTATTGTTTTGAACAGTAAGATCTGTATCAAATATCGCTTTTTCCAAAACTCCCGTAGAAACATATTTTACCATTGTAAAATACTGACCTGTATTCCTAACACAAGTACCAACAAACTTAGTTCCTGCCGGGTATTGTAGTTTCTTCTTGTTTAAAACTAAATCGGGGTTAGGATATGCTCTATCAGCAAAACCTAGATAAAGCATGTCTTTATCAAAAAACACCTCACCCGAAATATTGGAAGCTGAAACAACAGTTCCAGAAATGGCATAATCCGAAACCCCGTCTATTTCAAAAACCTTTCTTTTCCATCCTAATAAGCTTGTCGATATCACTCCATTACTATACAAATAATATCCAGAATCCATACCAAATTCAACCCCCGATACAGCCACCTCTTGAAATACTTCATTTGCTCTTACAACAGCACCATTCTGATTAACCTCAGTAGTTTTTCCTGCTAGCAGTTGATTAATTTCAACTTTATCGTAAAGATCTTTAATTTTAGATTTTGGCTTGTAAGATGGCATAGGAATCTCTCCAATATTCCAAGTAAACCTAGTTTCATAGCCAGTGCCTGGTTCTGATGCTTGAGTTCCTGCTGACAACAATAATTTTAAACCTATCATTTCAGGTGTAATTGTAAATGATATAGGATGTAAATCATCGGCAGAACCTGTTCCTGCAATGTTTATTAAAAGTGAACCTCCTTTTACAATTACAAAACTGTAAGCAGTCGGCAAAATACCCCTACCGTTAATCCAATTCTTTCCTACCATTTCAGCAGTGATAGTAATTGAAGGAATAGACTTTACTGCCGCAGTAGTGACCAAATCACCATTGGTACTTCTATACCCTCCAATGATAAATTCATTATCTGATAAATTTTCAGAGGTTTCAGTTAAAGCATTTATAACAGGATCAACATAGTCAGCAACAGCTTTTCCTGTAGTCGCTTCATTCGTATTCAAACCATCAACTTCCTGCGCTAGACTAACATTTCTTTTAGCACTCAAAACTTTGGTACTGACTCCTGCATCAACATAAATGTAACCGTAGTTAACATCCAATTCCTCTTGAGTAAAAACTAAAGCAACACTTCCCGCATCTAGAAAATTAAGGTAGGTACCGGCGGTCTCAACATCTCCTTTAAAACGGCCAACAGCAGGAATCGTATCCGTGACAGAAAGCAATCCTAAATTATAGTTCTCAATGTTGTTTGCCGTTTGCTGAGCTTGTGCTGCAGCATCAATGGCCGCCTGAGCTGAATTCTCATCTATTGTAATTTCTATATAAACATTTTCCATTTATCTTGTAATTGATTTGTTAACAGTGATTTTCCCCTCGAGATAATATACATTAGAGGCGGGTTTTTTAAACAAGACATCGTAATAATAAGTGTCACGATCCAAGAGAATTGTTTGTTCTGGAGAAAAGGAAACATTTAAAATTTCATTATTTTCTCCAGATATATCTAATCCGGCACCAATTGAAACTTCAAAAACAGTTTCACCTCCTTTGCTCAACTTCACCTGAATTCTTATCCCGGTATATTGCGTCAAATCGATAGGTCCCGATTGATCTTTAAATTTCAGCCCTAATAGAAAATTTTGGTTTTGACGTATTCTAAAATCATAATTACCAATACTATTTGCTTGTGAAAAAGATCCAGTTTCAGAATCAGAAACGACCGAAATGGCTCTTAAAACAATTGAATCCGCTACTTGACGGCTTAAAGATGTAAGCGTTCCGGCTTCTGCCAATTGCTTAATAAACAATCTTTCCTGAGTGGTTTCGCCTATCATCTTGACATCATCAATTCCGTTGGCGGTTGGGATTTTTATAACTCTCATTTTAAATAATTTTATTCAAAAATATCCGTTGCTGCAGTCTGCAAAAAGGACATTGATTATAGTGTTAATCCGGATTTCTTTTTGATTAGTTTGGCATCAAGTCCTTTCTCAACTTTATCTTCGTAGCAAGTGAAAACAGTTGGATTTGCAACGATTAATTTTTTTAATTGCTTGAGATATTCTTCTCCTGCAGTTTGGCGAGCTCGCTGCAACTTCTCCAAACGGACATCTGACAATTGTTGTTTTTTCTCCCAGGGCAAAACGTCCATACTGTAAGTCATTGAAGTTTCAGTAAAAGAGAAAGCACCATTTTCTGCCGTTTTTGCTACTGTCAAAGCTACCATTGCTCTCTGTGCAATCTCTTGAGCTCGCACTACAACTGCAACTGCAGATTTCTTCTTAAGAAAATCCAACGTGCATTGGCCAAGCATTCCCACAAAATATTGCGATTCAACTTCACGCATGTAAGGTTTCAAAGCCAGGAACGTGTACCGGTTCTTTTGGATTGAAAAATAATTGTCGAATTCTTTGGTTTGAGAAACCAGTAAATCCCTGAAAATAGTGTAATGACTAGAATCAACCCATTCTTGAAATTCATCAGGATTATCTTCCATGATCTCGAAAGCTTCATCGAGAGCTTCAGTGTAGATTTTCACAATTGACCGATCCAAATCTAATTTATCTTTCCAATCTGCATTGGCTGATTCAGTTGTTTCAGTTTTTTTTGTTCCTGAGTTGGTAATCAATAAATTGAGAGTAGGCATAGCCATGAAAAGAGCATAATGCGAAACAGCTTCTTCAAATAAGCCTTTCACCAAATCAAGAGGTTCATCACTATCTTCATCGTAATTATGTTCGATAATTTTTTCCGATTGTTCGCGGCCAATAAGACCTACAAAAATTTTTCTATCAGCGCGTTTGGCATGCGGCAAAACTTTTTCAAAATCGAAATTCGCCGATAAAATTATATGCCTTTTTAAATCTTCTTTTGATTTGATCAATCTAGCCATAACTATTCGTGTATTGTATTTTCCTGACCTGATGGGTTTTTGTCCAGAGTTGTAAGATTCACTCCAGGGAATGAACCGATAAGCGATTTATCCCAACCATTGTATTGTTGCCAAAGCTTCCAGTCATCCAGAACATAAACACGCTTGGGAACTTGATTAGCAGACAAGACTGTATAGGCTTCTCGAATGTTGGAACCGGAGCCACCAAGATTGGAACCACCTGGAGTACCGGCCCCGATTATCGCAGGATTAACTCCCATGGCCCAAAGGATTTCCGAGTTAGCAGCTGATGCATCTGGGAGATACGATCCGTCTTTTAATTTGTTGTCAATAGGCGTGATTTCAATTCCTTTTACAACCTTTCCATTTTCTTCAAATACAGGAGAAGTAAGCGAACGACCACCTGCTTTATTTCCCGACATGTGATCATCGATAGCTGTTGCTAATTTTTCACGAAGCTCTTGTCTTTTTTCTGCATCATAATCGTCCCATTCCTCCTTGTAATAATTTTCAAAATAATAATCTGAAACATAAATTATATGCTTGAAATGCAACTGATTCTCGAATATGGCTTGTTTGAGCTCAGGAACAGAGTTGGCCACATCCATCCATCCATTGCGATCAACAGCGTGCCAATCCGTTTTAATGTAATAAGATTCATCAATCAGAGGCTGGATTGATGAAGTTGCAAAATTGTAGATTTTCTTTGCTTTGCAATATTCCTTTATCTCCAGAGCAGTCATTGCTTCAGTATCGATATATGGAATCTTGACTGTAAATTTTTTATCGTTTGCGGACCAATCTGTGTTTACATAAACAAATGGAATTGTCCCTGAAGAATCCATAGGAGCAAATCGGCAATGGGCCATCTTTTGCCTTTTTACCCTGACAATTTCTTCTTGTGTCCAGGATAAAATATGTTCAGTAATTGACATTTGCCACATTGCCTGATCTGATATTTTCTCAAAAAACATCTTATCCAGATTATTTTCTGCCAGAAACAATTCTATTTCTGGAAAATCCTCAATCAATTGTTCCTCAATAATAATTTCCCGGCTTCCTTCAGACCTTACTTTTTTGAAAAGATGAAATCCATTACCATTAATTGCAGCTTTGAGCAGTCCTAAACCTCCAACAGCAGCACCATTTTTCAGGTACTTTTTAAGATAGAAGTTTTGAGGATACAAGTTGTCGGCACCCCACGGAACAATTTCATCCTGAACCTCTTGATTTGAATTATCAATTATGATTTTAATCGGTTTAGGAGTGACTTGCTTTGGAACGCTTGTTAGAACAAGTGAGGAGCTACCGACGTGTACGTTTTTGAAATGCTTCATTAGTATATTACTTCTAAACCGTTAAATTTTGTTATGTATAAAATATTGAGCTTCCGGATTTGACCAGAAGCAAGTTCAATATTTCGGGTTTTGTTTTGCCAGTGGTTGGGATTTTTCCTTTCCTTTTCAATTCTATAAAAATGCTCCATTGGGTCAAAATCTTTTCCTTTCAGCTTTTTTCCGATCAATAATTTTGCATTCGTATATTTTTTTAATCCGCCACCAGCTTTATTATTTCTGTTGAAAGTCCTGAATTCTATATCGAAAGAAATTGCATTTCCTTTGCTGTCGATTTTCTTCATTACCTCTAACACCTGTCTCAAAAAAATATGCTTAATCATATTTCAAAATTCGTTTTATTCAATTTTTATAAAAAGGACATAGAAAAAAGGAGCATTTTAGACCCTTCATTCTCACGTTTTTTTGAAACTTTCCTTTATTTACGGGGCTTCAATTCTCAAAAACATTTTAAAATTCTCATTTTGCCTTCGCTTTGGCCGGCCTGCCCCTATTCTGTTTCTATACTTAACCTTTTTAAATTTAGCGATATATGTGGGGGTAAAACAGCAAAAACATCAGTAAAATAAAGGGTTTAGTTCATTTGATGACCTTTGAACAAAGGAATGAATGACTTCTCGTCCTTACGCTGGATCAGACGGAGTACTTGCTTATAGTACTTCCAATACAGTGGGATATCGAATGTATCAGAGAAGTGAGTGGCATGCTGTTGCGGCAATGTCTTGGACTTTTCGTTACGTTTGTCTTTGATAATTGTATTGGGCTTGTTACCTTCCATCGCCGGAGCATTCTCCAGGGAAATTATCAGATCATTACAATTGTTCTCATTGATTTCAATCACAGGCAAACCATTGGTACCACCATGCATCAACAGATAGTTGATGACAATGAACTTCTCATTGTGGGGCGGGTTCTCCGATCCCTTCCTTACTTTGGTATTAACTTTCCATCCTGATCGCTTGAAGCAATCTACAGCCTGTTCGGCAAAGGTTACACGAGCATTAGGAGTCTTATTGTTACCGTTACGATCATAGTAGAACTCAATCACGTTGTTCGACTTCTTCTTATCTTCATAGTATGGAGCAAAGTGCTTCTCGATCACATCATCGATGATCTCAGGAGATGTGACATAGAAAGTCTTGAGCACCCGGTACCTTTCCCCCTGGTCTTGTGATACCGTCATAGTAATAATGTTCCCCCAGTCGATAGATACAGTAAGAGGCTTACTCTTCATATAGTCAGTATCCTGCTTACAATTGAAGTCTCTCTTATTAGCGTTAACACCAATAGACTGCAGGTAGTCGTTATCATAGGCATCACGATAATAATGCTTCTTAGGGTCTAATCGTGGATAGAAGCCATTGGCAGTCTTCTTAGGCCTGATATTAAGTATCTCTGCATCATAATGCATCTGGGAGGGAGCATTGTCCCTCATCCGCTCAAACCAATCCACTGCCAGATTGTATTTGTTAGCGAAAGCATTAGCTTTAATAAACAATACTTTCCAAGGCTCACGTTTAGCCAGGGCTTCCATATCAGTGAACCATTGCCCCTTTTTAGTCATAGCGACTGAAGAAGCATATATTTCTGCATTACACAATGGCTTATCGGCATAGAGGCCTCCACAAGTAGAACGGTTTGTTGTTTGAACATTATTAAACAATCGCTCCTTATCCAACAAAGCAGCCTCATCTCCAATTACAAAACTGGAGTTGATTCCACGCCCGGCATTAGGAAGATCATTCGATACTAGGATAAGAATAAATCCATTCGAAAAGTGGATCACATTGTCCCATCCTTTCGATGGCGATTGGAAAGGCATCTCAAATCCTAAAGACTGGCCACTTTTCCCGACAACATAATCTATACCTTCAAAAAGACCAAACATTTCAAGACCTTCTTTTGTAGAAGGAAGTGTCCTGGACAATATCTGCAGATAAGTTTCCCCAACGATAATACCTGTAGCCCTAGGCATCTGGATGACCGCTTCTTTGATAAACCACCCCAAAATGGTAGATTTTCCAGTTCCACGTGCCCACTCCAGGATAATTGTTTTAATAAACGTCCATTCAGTCTTTTTAGGGTTGTAAACCTTTTGTCCAGATTGATAAATGGCAGTGTATTGAGGTGCATTTAATTGGATCTCGTTTTGCTTTTGCTTGACGATCCTTTTAACCCTTTTCTTGCTTGACAAATCGGATGAGTCTTTAATCTTCTTCTCCATCATCATTATCATCTGTGGACACTTCCTGATAATCAATATCATCAGTCTCCAGGTTATTAAAATCGAACACACCGCCTTCTTGAGCAGCTTCCATCATTTTCAAGGCTGCTGGATGAGGCTTAAGAATATAAACCTGAGCAGCAAGTTTTTCAGGGTTGAATTTAGGATCAGTATCTTTATCGAATCCTCCAAGCTTGATTCTTTGTTTAATAACAGCAAGCTCGAGCGGACCATCCTTGTCTTTAATTGCACGTTGCTGCAATCGCATAAGATCCTCTTCGATAAGATATCGTTTTGCTTCTTTTTGATTTACTTGGGGATTTCCGAAAACCATCATAGAATCATTCACATAGCGATATGCCTGAGCTCTACTTGCTTTAATCTGAGGATCATTCATTAAACTCTTCATTGCCTGTTCCTTCGAATGATAATTGATCAGCAGGTTCCAGGCCATATAGATGCGTATCCGGATTTCATTTTGCTTTTCAGACAAAACCACAGATTCCTCTCCAGAGAGATAATACTTCCTGATTTTGTCTAAGGTAGTTTCCTTTTTATTTTTTACAACAATTCCGCTCATTTCTGAAATTTGATGCAATTTCATTAATGGAAAAGTCGTTAAAAAGGACAAATAAAAAAGCCCGCTCGAAAGCAGGCCAATAGCAATAGTAAGTTAAACGTCAATTAATAACTCATAATTCTACAGCTAAAAGTTCTTTACCTAAGTTATGTAATGCAGTTTCAATTTTTTGAGCAGTTTCAGGATTAGGTTTTCGAAGTCCTGATGCATAGTGCTGAATTTGTCGCTGATTGATTCCCGTTATTTTTTCAAAAGCTGAATTTGTAAAAATACCTTTGAAATAGCTTAAAAGGCTAACAGCATCAAATTCGTAAACAATTTCATAATTACCTTTTAAAATTGCTGGTATGTTATCTTCTGAATTATACTCTTTTAAAAGACGTATGGCATCCAAGACTGATTGTTTTACTTCATCAACAGTGTCGCCACCGGCATAGACACCTTCTACATTATCAGCGTAAGCTGAAAACATATCTTCTGTTTTTTCGATAATAATTTTTACGGTTTCCATTTTTTCTAAAACTCCTTTTTTACGATTTAATTTTACGATTTTATAAAAAAGAGCGGGGTTATTTCAACCCCATCTCTTTAGTCATTTTAACTTCAAGCCCTTTACCAAGCTCTTTAGCTCCGTGAAAAGGCACTGGATAAGTTCTACCATCTTTTTCATAGATGTAATGGCTTCCTTCGGTTCGAAGGTGTATCCAACCATTCTTTTTTACCTTTCGGTGGAATTCTGATGATTTCATAGAACGTGTTATTAATTGACTTATCAAAGATAGTAATATTACTATCACTTCCAAATATTAAACTGTTAAATTTTCAAAATAGTTTATTCCACTCATTAAAAATCCGATCTGCAATATTCGTAGGAGAACTCCATTATTCAGAAAAAAACAATTCAACAGCCACATTTGACATCAACTCTCCATTTTTCAAAACCTCGTACTGCAGCTCATTATCCCGCATATACTTTACCCATCGCTTGACGTTGACATCAACAAATCGTGGATCCAGTTCAATCACCCGGGCTTGTCTCCAGGACATTTCGCAAGCAATAAGAGTGGTACCAGAACCGGAGAAACTATCGCCTACGATTTCCCTTTGCTTTGAACTGTTTTTTATAAGATAAATGATCATATCGATGGGCTTCATCGTGGGATGTTCCTTGCTTCGGAACGGCCTTGCAAACTCTAGTATAGTTGTTTGCTTTCGGTCAGAGTACCAGGAGTGAGCAGCGCCTTCTTTCCATCCATACAAAACGGGATCATGCTCAAGCACGTCCGGAACAGGAACTTCTCCGTGAAGACATGGCTCGTGTTTCCACTGATAATCCTGACGGCCCATCACTATGGAATTCTTTAACCACACCAGGCATTGCGATAATTTAAAGCCGGCATCTTTCAACGCCTTGCGGAAGTTGATTCCTTCAGTATCTGCATGGAACACATAAATCGATGCACCAGGAATAGCATTTAAAAAACATTCGCGGTAAAAACCAAAAAGGAAAGTGTAGAAATCATCTGAAGACATATTATCGTTCAGGATTTTAAGTTTGTCCTTTGTACCACCTTCATAGTTGATGTTATAAGGTGGATCCGTAACAATGAGTTGAAACTGCTCACCATTCAAAAGGATTGCATAAACTTCTGCAGAAGTAGAATCACCACAGACAATCCGGTGGACCAATTTCTTCTGAAGCGAGCGGAACTCATAAACATCACCCAGAACCGAGATTGGTTCCTTTGGTGGCTCTGGATCAAAATCTTCTTCAGCTTCGTTTTGAAGATGATCCGGAACTGTATCCTGGGGAAGAGGTATGTCGTCGACATTCAGTCCAAGGGAAAGAAGATCAATGTCTTCAAAAATAGAATTAAGGATATCGAGATCCCATTCTCCAACAGAAACATTCGATCTGATATTATATTCTTTGAATTCCTGTTCGGTCAAGGGACGGTTAGGAACTCGAACATCAATATCATCATCGCCTTTGCCAATTTCTAAAAGTACAACTACTCTTTGATGGCCGGCAACGATCTTGTTATCGGTATTAATTGCAGGTATTTCAGCAAGGTTGAACTTCTCAAGGCTTTCCTTGAGTTTCTTTTTTTTCTCTTCAGACAGGATCCTGGGGTTGTATTCATAAGGAATCAGATCCTTTACTTTTCTTTTTTCAGTGGACCACTCCAATGGAGCCAATAATAAATCATTCATTTTTGAGGATATTTCTAATTGTTTCTAAATCTATTTTAAGCTGCTGCAGTTGCTCGAGCTTTCGATTTAGCGAATTAGATAACGACCGATCTTCAGGGGTTGCTTGAGCTTTTTTGGATAAAGATTCGATAGTTTTCTGACGTCCGCTGATCTTGGCCTCAAGATTATTTCGCAACAAAACTATTTTCACCGGCGACAATGCTGTAAAGTCCTCGCTTTCCTTTACAGGCATTATCCGGTTATGATCTTTCCAATGATCAAGTATCATCCAAGCCCTGTCGATTCTGGTCCACAAATCTTCAAGTTGGATTATTATTTTCAAGGCATCGTCGTCTTGACGTGCCGGAACTGCATTAAGTTGAAACTTCAACTCACAGGCTTTATAAAAATTACTTATACGCTCACTGTAGGTTGAATGCAATTCATGGGGATACATCGCCATGGTTTCCTTTTCAAAAGACACATCCGCAGATTTTTTTATGAAAGACTCAAGCAACGGCTCCGGCTTTACTTCTTTTTTCGGCTCAGGTGCAATCTTTTCCACTTTTGGTACAATTGCATTCACGCCGTTTATTGAAGCTTTCTTCAGCTCGTATTTTAACTTGAGAAAATTTGCAGGATTTTCATTTTGAAGATTGCGCAACATATTGGAATTACAATTAGGTAACCTGCTGTAAAGCATCAGGCCATCGCTATAATTTCCCTTTTTTGCGAACCAATCTTGTATATCCATTGTGAAATTTTATAAAAAAAGCCGAGTCTCCCCGGCTTTTCCCTAACTAACTAAAAACAAACTAAGTTGTTAATTCTGCAATTCTTAAAGCTGCAGATGCTTTTATTGCCTTGGTATTTTTTGCCAAAGCAAGAATTTCGACATCTTGAACCCTACGAGCTCGTGATATCATACCGAGTATTGTGTCTTGAGATTCTTTTTTAAAAAGACTTTCCGCACCAGGCAACAATCCCAAATGCTGAAATCCATTTTTATAAACCTCTGGAGCTCTATTCGGTATTCCAGTCTGCAAGCAGAACCTTGAGCCATCATTCAGGATGAAAGCGCAAGGAACTTGCAGGTTTATGATCTCAAAATACTTGTGCATTACTCAGCTGTTGGAAGTTGGAAAGTTCCTGAATAAACGATAGGAACACAGAAAGATTCAAGCGTAAAACTTACCATCTTATCATCTTCACCACCTTTTCCAGTTGTTCCAGGGGCTTCAACAATATAAGCCGCATTGAACTTGTCACCGATCAAACGGTTCTGACCGTCACGCTCTGGAACGGAGAACACCATTGGAGTGTTTTTATGCGTTCTTAAAAATCCTAACAATTTTTTATCATTTCCGGCAACTGAAAACGACAAAGTACTCTTGGTCTTCTTATTCCCTTTATTACCTACTAAATCAACTTTCACCTCACCTGAATCAGGCATAATGTTGATCGTTCCCCAACCTTTTGTTGCTTGGAAAACAATCGGATCCGCTACAGCAACCGCCGTTTCATACGTATACCCAACATCACCAAAATTCTTTGGCATGGGAAAAGTGATGATCTGAGGATGAACAGCATATTTTACGCCCACCTCCGAAACACCGGCTTGCACCTCACTATTAATACAAGCGTCTAAGTTCTCTACAGGAACTTCATCAAAACATCCTGCCATGACTTATTTTTTAAAGGTTAAAAATGAAAGCCTACCGGCAACCATCAAATCAATAGAATCTTGATCTTCGATCCATTCTTTTTGAGTTCTGTGGACGCCTAAATACCTGAATGCTGCCGGAGCATCATCAGTAAAAACATATTCTTTACCGTTCGAAGCTTTGACAGCTTGATCGGTTTTACCTTCTTGTACCACTGGAGTAACTTCTCCAGCATCATCCGCTTTTTGTCTTTTTTCCAAAAGAGCTTTAATCTCATCTTTTGTAAGACTCTCTAAATCAGTAATACCAAGATATTCCGAAAGCATTGCAACCAGTTCCGTATTTCTAGCCTGGCTAGCAATCTCTTTAGCAATTTCTTCAGCTTCCTGTATTGTTTTTAAAAGTTCCTCAGGAGATTTTCCTTCCGTTTCCAAGCCTAAATCCTGAGCCCGTTTAAAAATCTCTTGATTTTCCTTCAGTTTAGCTTCAGCTGTTTTAATTGCAGCAGTAAGCTCTTTTTGGTTAAGAGCTTCGGCATTCTCAATGCCGAGCTCTTTTGCTCTTTTTAATAATTTTTCCATTTGCTACGGAATTAAAATTTCTCTTCTGGATAGTACAGAGCATTAAGTTCTGCATTACCTAAACCACGAACAGTCGCTGTTGGGTCGTTCAGAATTACCAACTCGTTTACGGCATAATCGTAACCAAGCGTGAATTCTCCAAAAACTTTGATTTTGTAATCTTGTTTTTGTACATCGGTAATAGTTCCAGGATTCTCAACTACGTCAATCATCCTTACAAAATTCCCCTTGATCGTAGAAGCAATAACCGCATTCGACATTCCTGGAATTGCTGTGATAGTTCTTTCTCCCAAACGGGTGATTGTCCCTTTCTTGTCGGTATAATTTGTATTTTTGCCATACGAGTCTTCGTATAAAAGCTTGTAATTTTGAGCATTTGTGGTACTCATCCTAAGCTCAGAAATCAAGGCTTTGTAATCTTCAGGAATACCTTTTTCAATGTCCAGGACAACCTCTAAAATATTGGTATCATCGATGGCATCGGTTGGAATTTTGAAACATGGATTCACGGTATTAGCTAACAATTTGGTATGAATTTCATTTAATCCATCCATAGAAAAACCAAAAACAGTCGGCTTTGTAGCATCATACTTCCCTTTCACGGAAAGAATATTTACATCCGAAATGATTTTAGCTTTAAGCATTGTCATTACGTGCTTGGAAATAGTCTTATCCTTCTCCTCCACGCCTTCATCATACTTTTGTTCAATCCAGGAACCAAGAATTTCAGCAGGAGTAAATGAAAAGTTTACCTTTTGATGGTAGTTTCTCATTTGTTTTCCTCTGAATTGAACATCAGCCATTTCCGTCCACGTAGGAGTAAACTGCTGCACTACATGCCCCATTACTGAATTAACAGTAGCGAACTCACCTCTAATTTTTGGAATAAGTCTAGCGATTTTATTCAAAATAATCTCGCTAGACATAATCATTCCGTTCAGAATTGTAGGATTCTGATCCTTGAAACGAGCTATCTCGTTTAACACCTGATCAATATTTACTGACATAATTATAATTAAGCTTTGTTATAAAAATCGTTGTGAGAATCAGCCTCATTGACAATGTTGTCTGTTGCTTCTTCGAATTTATCTCCTTCAGCTTTTGGCTTAGAAGCATCAGCTCCCGGCTTTTTACCCCGTTTAACCACTTCAGCACCCAGCAAAGTGATTTTTGTAGAAGTTGTTGCATTTGCTTCTACTTTTAAACCCGCAGTTGCAACAGCTTCATTTACCGACGCTCTAAGTTTAGTTACTTGGCCTTTGACCTTGGTAACATTAGCGTCCTTTTCCACCAGAGCGTTTTCCAACGTCTCGAGTTGTGCCTCAGTAATCTGCACTCCAGTTTTTCCAGTCATTGTTGATATGGTATCAATACCATCACCTTCAATTCCCAGAATACCTTGGATTGCAGAAAACTTCTTTGTTTTCTTGGCCATAGACTTCTTTTTTGATTTTGAATTAATATTATTATTTGAATTACTTGATTCCGATAACTCGAAAACCTTATCGATGGCTATTTGAAGTGAGCCAATTTCATCGATAAGATTATTTGCCAATGCTTCATTGGCATTCCATGTACCTCCTTTGAAGACATCCTCAGGAACAGAAGTTCTGACTGTCTTTATATCAGAAATGAATTCGTCCGCAATTGGATCCAATTCCGTTTTTATATAGAGTTCCGGCTTTCCATCCAGTAACTCTTCGAATGCCCGATTCTTTTCTGTAGATTTAGTTGCATATTCAGTAATAACTGTAGCTCCCTGATTTACAAAAATTCCTTCAGTATTAATGAAATAAACCATCACACCAATACTGCCAATGGCATCTGCACGCTTATTGGCTATAATCCAGGAACTCGCTGCTCCAATGTAGTATGCAGCAGAACACATCATTCCATCTGTATAGGAAACCACAGGCTTGGAGAAGTTCCTGATGTAATCATAAAATTCAGGAGTACCGGAAACCTGGCCACCTCCAGAATCAATATCTAATACAACACCTATGCAATTTGGATCATTTTCGAAATTTTGCATTGACAGCATTTTCGATTTTGTACCACGTGGACCGCACTCCTGGTTGTATTTGTAAATCGGATCCTTCAGGTTGATGATGGCAACATAATTATCATTGCTCTTGTGGCCATCATTATATGCCGCAACAACATTTGCTTTATTTGAACTTTTTGTAGAAATATAAAGATCCGGTTCCCGGTCTTCCAATTTAAGAGGAACGGAGTTGCCACCCAGAATTGTATGCAGGGATGGCAAGAGTGAATGACCGTAAGGTTCATAAATGAACCATCGGCCATTGATCAGGGAATGTAAATTTTTGACGTTCAAAATAAAATGATATCGTTAATATTATTGACGATACAATTTTACTTCCGATCGAAGCCGTTAAAAAGGACATTGAATTATAGAGAAACCTTTAAATAATAAGCGTTTCCACGACATTGGATGGAAAATCCATTATCACCTGCAGGATTTACGGTATTGTCATCGGAGTATAAATAAGAAAGAGGCATCTCGTTGCAGCCGATGATAATCTTGCCGTATGGATGATGCAGAACTACGATGACCTTCTTGTTTGTAAAACGTTCAAATTTCGCCTGAGTTTCTGGCTTTTGGTTGTTCACTGAAATATCGATCTTGTAATCACGGATTGTTCCGGAATCACTCAGCTTGGTTGTAGCAGGATATTTCAAGTCTTCAAGAATAGGAATGATCACCAGGGCGTCATCATCATCAAAAACGATATCGCGCTTTTGGAGCACATAGGCTTGAGGGTAAAAAACCTTTTTCGCATCCAGGATAGAAATGCGGTTGATGTTTTTATAATCATCGGAAATCTGAGCATCAATCATAATTAGAATGTATTAATTTATGGTCATTTTAGTCAAAAAGAGGTGGACAAAGTCGGAAAAGTTTTTTTTGTCCACTTTATTTAATATTTCTATGAAAATCTTTTACCAAAGTTTCAAACTTTATATCGTCTTCAGTTATATCGTAAACAAGGAGAAAATCCCTTAAAGACCTTTCTTTTGGAATATTATTGATAGTATAGCTAATTTCGATGTGGGTTCGAAGCTCCTCCCTGAATATGTCATCAATTCTGGCATTAAATTTCCTGACTACTCGAGGATTTAAATAAACCCCATTTTTCTCCATATATCGTAACGAAATTTCTACAGAGTAAGTCAAATCGCTTTTGACAACGCTGTAATCGGAATGATTCTTAGAAAGTATATCTAAAACTGTAGCTCCAAAATAACTAGTTGAAACAACAACTAATTTTTCACCTACTTTTTTCTGCAGGTATTTATAGACGTGAGGTTTCACAGGAAAATGAATAGTAATGGCCGCTTTGTCATCCATATAATTATGTGTAAAAGTTTTTGATGGAGCAAATATACATTAATAAGTGTATGTTTTTATGGACGATAGAGTTCAACAAGTCAACACATTTATTTTCAAGCGCATATTTATTTTTTTACAGTGGAACTAGTTGAACTATGCCAGTTTTGTCGGAACTATATAAAAACGGTTCAACAAGTTCAACAATTTTCAAACAAGAAAAATATAAGGTAATTATTTACAAATTAGAATATTAGTAATATAATGTTGAACTGTTGAACCTGTTGAACCTTTAAAGCCTCGCCAACATTGTCCTATTAATACTTTTTTATATTGGGGGTGCGGGGGAGAAAAGAAAAAGAAAAAATTTAAATTTAATCGGAACGCTTCTTCGAAGCTTTCTTTTGATTCAGTAATTCCCTCCGGGAATTAAGCTCAACGGGTCAACAGCTCAACATTCTGGCTACATCTTTTTAATTGTGGGGGTGCGGGGGAGAATAAAATAAGGAACGCCCTGGCGGGCTTTTTTTTTTCATAATCCGCTTTCGCGGATTACCCAGATAGTGGGAATTCATTTTGTGACATATCTGCTCCAGATTTCTGCATAAATTTGTAGAAAAGGAAAGAGCATGTGGTTCCACGTCGACATAAACAATTTTTACGTTTCAGCAGAGAGAGTATTTCAGCCGAAGTATAATAATCGACCTGTGGTGGTACTATCCAATAATGACGGCTGTGCGATCTCCCGGAGCGATGAAGCGAAAGCTCTTAAGATTCCAATGGGCGCCGTTTACTTCCAATGGGAGAAATTCTTCCAGGAGAATGACGTGGCCGTCTTTTCATCAAACTATATTTTGTACGGCGATTTGTCGCATCGGGTAATGCAGATCCTGGAGAGCTTTACTCCGGAACTTGAAATCTACTCCATCGATGAGGCATTCGGAAAGCTCGACGGTTTCAGCAACAAATACGACAAGGATTTCGAGATGAAAAAATATTGCCTTGAGATAAAAAGACGTATGCTTAAATGGTTGGGACTTCCCGTAAGCATCGGCATTGGCCCGACCAAGGCATTGGCCAAGATGGCAACCAGGGTCGCGAAAAAATTCCCTGAAGAAACAAAGGGCGTGCATCTGATCAATACTGAAGAATTAAGAATAAAAGCCTTGAGATGGCTCGAGGTTGGTGATATCTGGGGAATCGGCCGACAATATGCCAAGCTTCTCGAGAAGAACAACGTCAGGACCGCCCTGGATTTTACAGAACTTCCGGACGATTGGGTTTCGAACAAAATGTCAATTGTTGAATTAAGACTGCAGCACGACCTGAGAGGAATCAGAACCCTGGACTTCGAGAAGATCCAGAAGAGAAAAAATATAGGCCGCAGCCGTTCCTTCGATAAAGCAATTTTGGATCTGGACGGAATAAGTGAACGCCTGGCATCGTGTGCCGTTAAAGTGGCCAATGAGCTTCGAAAACAGGAAACTGTTTGCAAGGGAGTGAGTATATACATAACCACCGGAAATCATGCAGAAAATCCGATCAGCAGGAAATTCTCCTTTGTCCTGGACGTGGCCAGCAATTGCGATATCGAGCTGAACAAATACTGCCAGATGATGCTGAAGATTATTTATAAGCCAGGATATATTTATAAGAAAGCCGGTGTGAACGTCTACGATCTGGTTCCGGAGAATGAGGTGCAGCTGAATCTGTTTGCACCGGCACTCGATGAAAAGAGGAAAGTGCTGATGAAGACGATGGACAATTTAAAATCGAGGTACGGCCAGAACTGCGTGAAGTTGGCCAGACAGCCAAAGGAAGATTTCAAGATGAGAAGAAACTTTCTGTCCAGGGAATATACAACCAAGCTTAGTGACATTTTGAAAGTAACTTGTTTTTAATTAATTTAGCATTATAAATCAAGAAGATATGTGTTGCAATAGATTGATGGGAGAGCTTGTAGGAATAGATTGTCAAGAGAGTCCCAAGTATATTGATTGGGAAAAAGTATTGAAAGAAGCTGGTTTTGATGAAGAAAAAATTGAAGAAATTGGATCTTCTTTAGTAGAAAAATATGGAAAACCTCTCGTAATAACTGCATTTAAAAGTGCGGGGAAAGGTTTCTGTTTTGAACCAAAAACAGGTAATCTCATAGAGGGAGATGGACATCAGTTCTGTTTGGAAGTCACAAGACTCGGAAAAAAACGAAAGCACTATTATTCTTATGTCTTTTAAAATAAAAAAGCCGGCTACTATTGTTCGCCGGCTTTTTCTTTTCAGGACTTGTCCAATTTTATGATTTAATTAAATTAATAATAGTTCATTTTGCCTGATTGGAGGTGGTTCTGGATTACTTCATCTGCTTTAATTTAAGTAATGTAATAAATCTGAAATGGTAACGTCCAATACTTCAGATATTTGGTTTAACTCGTACAGCATTATGCTGTTCCAATCTTTATCAGGATTCACTCCTAAATCTTGAATGGTTTTCCTTTTTATCTTCCATCCTTTTACCTTTAGCTCTTGATATATTGTCATTTTTCAATTCTTAAAAAATCCAACGTTTATTGTTCTTAGTAAGATGAATTTCTGCTTTTAAAAAACTTTCCAAAGTCGGGATTTTTGTTTCTATATAAAAGAAAGCATCCAAATCTTCTTGATCTGAAATATCGGACATATACTCATGTCCGCTTATCAAATCCCTGGTGCAAAAGTTGCTAATTCTGAATTTTCTATCAGGAGTGAAATAGCATTCCATTTTGTAAAATAATTCAGTTTCTGGAATATAAACCCAAACTTTGGTATCATGCTTAAGATCTTCAAAATTTGTGAATTTTACTTTTCCTTTCACAAAGGTCAAATCATAACACCCATTATTATCTAACCAAGCCATTGCAGTATGTCCGCCCATAATTGAAGCGGGCCTACTAATACTATCAACAAAGGTTTCGGAACCGTCAGCATATTTCATAACAAAAACAGTATCTCCTTCTTTATAAATTTCATTGAATTGGTTAACTTGATTTTCAAGTTGTTCTTGTGATAATTGATTTCTCATAATTTATTTTTTTTTTAATAGTTTCAGGCGCAATTTTTTCAAATTTAAATGATGGTGTTATTAAACTACAACATCGCATAGCATTAGCTAAATCAGTCATAGCTTTCACATAAGCTGATATATCGCACGATATTTTAAATTTTAATCGCTTCCTTATCTTAACTTTAAGAAATACCTTTTTCCGTTTCTTTTTATTGGGATGTACCTGAAAATAAGTTTTTTTCTTCATCTTTTTAAGCTTGGATATTATCAATTTTATAAACTTCAGTCCAAGGAAAATCACCAGATATTCTTCCGGATTGAGTTTTTATAGTTTTAATCCAGTTCTCATCTGCTTTTCCAATGATTTTGAATATTCCTATATCATCCAAATTGTACTTAAAAGGCTCTCCCGGATCCAAAGAATCTAAACGAGATTTAGTTGGAGTGTAATCCTTCGGTTCATCTTTACCAATACTAATTCTAACTCCTTTTTGCTCTGAATGAAAAATATTAATTAGCACGCTTTTAAGACTGCCATTTTTATTGACTAGGCTTTCTACAGGGATAATATTCTTCTCAGATTGCTTCCCCTCACAGTAAATTTCAATATTGCTCATATATCCTTTAGAGCCGTTAAAAGCAACGGAAAATTTATTACCCGTTGCCTTATAACCCATATTACAAATGAGATTTACCAATGAAAGCCTTTCAATCAATGGCAGCTTGAATTTTATAATTTCTGTTTCTTTCATAATCGTAGTTTAAAATTATTTTTAATTTTCCAAACTCCGACAGAATCCTTAAAAGGAAATTCCGCTGTAAGCAAAGGAAGATTTATTACCGTGCGGCCATTATCAGAATTGAATACCACAATCACCTTGTCACCTTTGATTGGACCGACACTTTCCGTTATTATTCGTTTTTTCATACTCCAGAATTAAAGTTTTCTTTTTCAAAATCCTCTAACCGGCTGTGAGGAATAAAGTTCAGTTGTAGCATTTGGGAATTCTCTGAATTCTCATAATTCTGCTGATTGATTACACTTTTAAATCTTTCAGAATCTAACAGCAGCTGCAGCTCTATCAATTCATTCCTGGAACAATTGTTCAGAAATTGCTCCAGACTGATATCCAGGGTAAAAACTTTAGACAGGACTGGCATCTTGCTTGTATTTTTTTATAGAATATACCGTTACTTGAAAAACTGATTCAATCCCAAAGCAGTAGCTTCCGTCACTATTATCCCAGGAACTCATCGACAAAAGCTCACATTTCCCTGTATATTTAGCATTGGCCTGTTTGTAGCTTTCTAATACCGCTTCTCGAGCAACTGCTTCACAAGGCCATAATGTTCGATCAAGCTTTTTCATTTGATCCTGGAGCAACTGCTGCAGCTTGTTTTTGGATTGCCAACTAGTGTTGACTTTTATAAATTGTTTAGACATAATTTTAATTTTATAGATCCGCTTCCGGAAGATTATCGAGTTCATTTTCTGTCATTTCTTTAACCTGAATTCTAAATGCGAATTCAGCAAAAGGTCGTGCAGTTTCAATTTCACTTTTAATATGTTCGGTTAAATCGTGAAACTCAGTAAAAACAATAAATACAGGTTCTTCCTGAGCAAAGTAGGACTTGAAATTTGTCTGCAGACCGAAAACTTTTATTTTCTTACACATCACTTTCTCTAGTTACAGTAAACATCTTATAATTGAAATCACCATTTACCTTCATTTTCCAAACTTCCAGACTTGTAAGGTTTATCGAAATTGCTTTGTATCCATATTCTGCAGAAAAAATATTCTTTCTGGTAATTTCCATCAATCGACATTTAAATTGCACACACCAGGATTCGGAATCAGAGGCCCAAGTTTCTGACATTTCTTTTACCTTAATTGAAACTTGAAGTTCCTGTTGTCCAGTGCCAACTCTATGTTTTTCAATTTTCCATTTCATAGCTTAATATTTTAAAGGTGTCCAGTGGATAATTTTACCTGAAAAACTTTCGTTGAAGTAAGCAAAGAATTGCTCCGTAAAAGAAAAACCATCGTTTAACGACAACTCATTTATTTCTTTAATAATTTGATTAGATCCATCAATATTCACTTGAACGTGATTATAAAACCGAGGATAAAGTTTTGATGCTTCCAAATATCTTGATTGATTAAACCATGAAACTTTAATTTCCTGAGTACTGATGCATTTAATTGTGGGAGCGAACTGGAACCGGTTCTGCTGCCTGTTGTTGATTACAAAATGAATATCGTTGCCGGCTTTCCATAAATCTTTAGCATCAATTCTAATAGTGTGTCTCTTAGCCACACCTGCAGCCCTATAAGCGTTGAAAACATTTAAATCAAAAGTATAGTCGGCAACTTGCTTTAAAAATGGCAGAAGCTCCTCCGGATTATTGAAATCAACATTGTAAGTTTTTCTATAAAATTTCAGCACAGACTCCTTTTCAAATCCGGCCAGGATCTCCTCCACAAAAAAGGTTGGTTTTCCCCCAATGATATCCAAATCATCAGGGAAAATTTTTTTAAAGCCTAAAGTCATAATATGTAATATATTAAGTTACACAACCCGAAACCGGCCAGAAAGCCAAGCAGGAACCAAAAAAGCCTGATGATCCGGATATCTCCTTTTCGATCATCATAATCGAAGCAGTTGCAGTTTTTCTTTTTCATAATTGTTGATTGATTAAGATTCCTAATTTTTCCAATTCCGAGTGAATCTCTTTGCGTCTTGATTCTTTCGAGGAAATCAAGACGGTCAATATCTTGATAGCTTCCATATCCGAAATAGTCAATTTCAAACAGACTTCATCCTGTTCATCTTCCCCAACAATATCTGCTATGAACCTTGGTAATCCTTCAGGCCTGCCAAATGGAGCGCCTGGTTTAAAAACCTTCTTTGGCTTGTCTCGCTCAGGCGCACATAAATGCAGCATAGATGCAGCAGGTAATTCAGATGCTAATTTCGCTCGAGCATTAATCTTATTTAACTGATCGGATAGCTGAATGTCCTCCTGGAGTAAATCAGTTATTTTTTTCGTTTGTTCTATCGTGTATTTTTTCATAATTATTTTATTTCAGTTCATCAATTTCATAATCCTCTTGATTATCTATTTCCATCGGTTCCAACGAAAGCAATTTTATGCCTCTAGAGCCATCAAGTCCGCACCATCCTTCCTTTGCATTAAATACGTCAATAATTCCAAATTCATTTAAATTATTGGCTGCAGAAGCGATCATTATAGTTTCGCATAAATGCTTTAAAAAAGTCTTCAAATAACTGCCAGAATTATCTTTTAAGCGTCGATTTGAACCGTGCCAGAACATTGCCTGTTCCTTGATACTTTCCTCCATTGTAACAATTCGATCACCGAATTTGTAACTGTAATCATAATCAATCGAAACTTCTATCGAAGCGAAAGTAGGGGTATGCTCAACCCTGTATTTTTTAATGTTTGCCATTGCTTTATTGATTTGAAAGTGATTTGGAGTCTAGTGGTGCTTCGGGATTTCTTGTCAGGATGTATGACTTGACAGGAAAAAGATCTTCGTTTCCAATATTCATCAAATCATACCCATTTGTGCAAAACCCCTGGTTATCGATATCTATCATCTTTTCCTTGAAGCTATATTTTAGTCCCCATTCAGATTTATTCATTCTCCATTCCTTCAGATTCTCGGACTGGCCGACAAAAACAGCTTTTAGAGCTATACTGCCATCCTCCAGGAATGCAAGGGCCGGTTTCGGTTCCAGGAACTCAGCGTTAGGGCTACAGAATTTATCTACCAAGGCTTCGTAGCCTGAAAGCACCAGTTTATAACGGTCCCCGAGTAGAGCCATACCTTCTTTTAGAAAGGATTGGTAATCAAACTCACTCTCGTGAACATCAAAAAAGCTCATTAGCCATTTATAATTGGGATCATTTTCTCTTAAATGATCCCTGGGATCGAATTCGCTTATGGTCGAAGCAACCAAATTCAGCAATTCAAAAAAGACCAATATCCTTTTTGTTTCTCCAATCGGAGTACTTTTAATTCTTTTGTTAAAGTCCATTTTATGCAGTTTTAGGAGTTAATATTTCTGTAGTAGCAGATTGTTCGATAGAATACAGTTCTTGGATAATCAGGGCGTTTACGTGGCTGTTTTGTGCAACTTTCTTCCATTTGTCAAGACCTATATTTTGAATGAGTGTAAAGCTGTTCTCCAGGGCTCTCATATTCTGGCCGGTGGTGTAGATGCTTTTCTGAATTTTCCCCAAATCCTTGTAGGCTTTGGTGGCTTTTACCTTGTCCCGGAATCGCACCGGAGCTTTCACTTTTTTGTTCATCGCTAAATGTTTATGTAATTAATAATTTGATAATTCTGTTTGTATTATGATCAGCTTACAGATGATAAGTAGCAGGGCGATGATCAGCGCTGCAGCTAATAAATTCAGGATCCGGATCAGTTTGTTTTTTGGAAAAATCATTCTGCAACAAATTTGTTTCTAATCGCTATTTCTTTGTACAACTCAAATATTTTTTCATTTACTGATGGAATTGTGACAGTTATTTCAACTTGTCCTTTATCAGTTTTCAAAGACTCCTTTTTTTGATAAGGTTCATTTTTGTAAACTTCATGTCCTTCCCTCTGATGACCATTTGTTTCAATAATAATCTTATACCGACCAGTGTTAGATCCTTTTGGATAGATTTTAATATTGTTGTCCAAACAAGGTTTCATGTATCGATAAAGTTTGTGGCCGTCGTACATAGCTTTAAGATTTAAAAGTTGTGTGGATTTGGAAGTTCCAAATCAAGCTGTTTATCATTTGCATCTGGCATATTCAAAATACCAAGACGCTGCATCATCGTGTAATTGAATGCATATCCGGACGGACATTTATCTCCCATTCTACGGCTTGCGAACAACCCAATGAAGTATTTCTTCGATTTCAAATAATTTCTGATTGTGGTGGCTCCAATCACTTCCTCTCCTTGACGCTTTGAAACTTCCTTGTGGTAATCCTGATGTACTTTGTTGAAATACAAGAAAAGAATCTGATCATGATTGACATTTGTAAAAGTGGCCTTCTCTCCTTTTTTAGGCACATAATCAAAGCTGGCAATTCGTTCTATCGTATAATCTTCATCTTGCTTGATTGACCTCTGAAGAGGATTAGAGAGATATTCAATGATTCTCCAGAAAGCGGCTAATCCGTCACTGTCTGATATAGTTTCAGAATTTTCAATAATTTGATCTTTAACAAGAGTGAAAAAGTTTTCATATTTAAATGGAAAATTGAATTTCTCTTTCAGCATTTTGACAATTACAACCAGGACAACATAATTATCAAAAACCCTGTTTTGATATTCCTGATCTTTCAAAACAAGCTTCATTTCCTTTTGCACTTCAGAATAGTACTTGGTAACATTCTGAGATACAAAATCCCTGTGTCGGATGACATCCAAGACGAATGAACTTATTCCGGCCTTATTCCAGGAAATCAATTTTGTATATTCTTCTTTTTCTTCAGGTGTAAAATCCTTATTTTCAAAATTGGTAATGATAGATCTGGATGGCAGAGCTCCGTCGTCTCGAGTAGGTAAATATTGGCCAGAATAATAAACTGCAGAATTTATTTTATCTACAGATGTTCGGTTTGATTCGAATCCTTTCCCTTTTTCTCTGCCAATTCCGTTCCAGGTTCCCTTGAGCGTCTGGTGCATTCCTTCATCTATATCATCACGCATCTCATCGCAGAAAACAATTGTGTTTTTACATCTTGTCAAACGCCTGGCCAATCCTACAAGTGTTGATGTATTAAGCTCCAGAGGATTCAAATCATAATAAAAGAAAGCCTGCAGACAACTTCCAAAACCCGATTTTCCGCTATCTTTTTGACCGAACCCCCCAAAGAGTGGAAAATAATTGTAATGCTTCAGGAACAAATCTCTGAAGTTGGCGGCAATGCATAAAGCAACACCGAGCTCACCTTTTTTTCCAAAAACCTTAACCATTTGGTTCATCCATTGGTCCAACGATATCGGTGCAACTTTGTAAACAAAATGCCTGTCATTTTCAAATGGATCATCGTCTTCACGTGCAGACTTGTAAATTTCTGAATGCGATGGAGAATAGAAATGCGTGATATCAGATCTGTACTCGCTATCCGTTTTCTCCAGCCCTTCAATATTCACAATCCCATATTTGTTCACTTTGTGAAAATTGTTATCGTGAAAAACACCATCTGCAAAGGCAAAAAAACCCTCTTTTTGGTGCCCTAAAATTTTCAATTCTGTAGCCGTAATAAAATCATTTAGCAATTTTTTGGCGATCAATTGAAAATCATTAACAGAGGTTCCTGGCTCAAAAAAGAAATATCCTTCCATGATCAGCCGTTCCTTGAACTTTGTAAAATTGATCAGATCGGTACTTTCAAAATCAATCAGGCGCTTGTGGCCAAGTTCATTTATAACCTCGCAAAGACGTTTATTGTCCATCCTGCCCTCGACGTGAAACAGCGGAACTACTCTGAAATTGGTACCCTTCATAAAGCCACCCTCTTTGCGGAACCAGTAAGCATTTCCAATTTCACAAAAACGATCTTTCAAATACTGATCCTTGTCGGCACCTTCAGGCAGACCCAGAACCTCGAATTCTTGCTTTTCTTGCTTGTTGTTTTGGTTTTTTCGTTCGCGCTCCTCATGTTCCTCATTCGACCGGATAATACTTTCAATTACGGTCGGTTTTTGGTCCAGGATCTTTGCAACCATTTTCACATACTCTTTCTGGGCAATCTTATTCGGAATAGCATGAAGTGTGTTGGCCATACTTTCGACAGCCACAGCCACAAGTGTAGGCTCATACTTTGTAAAATCAGCCAATTGTACCTGCATCTCTTTTTCAAGCGCTTGAATAGCCTTAAACGTTTTCTGGTTTTCGGTTTTTTGAAACCTACGGTCCATTGCCGTTAGTTTTTTCAAACCTTCTTCATCTACCAGATCAGCTTTTAAAGCTTCAATTCCTTTACTCAATTCCTCTTTAAGAGTTTCCTCCAGGGAAATCAATTCAGGATTTTTAGCTTCCTGCTGCAGAACCTTTGTTTTCCATAAAATGGCGTCTTCTTTGTTCTTATCTATGAATGAATGGATATCACATTTTTTGGAGAGGCTATCAGGATCTTCTCCGTCCGGACAAATTACAATTTCAACCTTGAATCCATGTCTCAAAAGAATATCTATATCACGATGCGATGCTTTTAACCCGGCACGATCACCATCACGAAACAAAATAACGTGTTTGCAAAAACGCCCTAATAATTTTGCCTGATAATCGGTCAAGGCGGTTCCGCAAGTTGCGACAGCATTTGTGACTTGCGCCTGATGCAATGCTATTACATCTGTGTAACCTTCTAAAAGTGTTGCTTTTCCTGCAGAAACGATAGTCTTTTTTGATTGCCACAAACCATACAGCACTTTTTCCTTCAGATATAATTTAGACTCCTTTGAGTTTAAATATTTGGCATATTTTGATTCTTCCTCCAGGTTGGATCTCCTACCTCCAAAACCGACGATATCGCCTTTTTCATTTTGAATTGGAAACATGATCCTGTTCCGGAAGAAATCACGGCTTGCCCCATCTTTCGTATTTGTATAGCCTAGTGATTTGGAAAGCTCGAAATTCCCTCCATTTATGGCAGGAGTAGAAATAAAACTATTTTCATTTGGTGCAAAACCAATCCTGAAGACCTGCATTATTTCTTCAGAAAACTGACGTTCTGAAAGCATTAATTCTTTTGCCCAATGATCGGCAGGTAATTTATGAAACGTTATTTCGTATTTTTCTGCAGCAAATTCAACCAGGGATTTCATTGCCAGAAACTCATCATTGAGTTTTTTCATATCTTCCGATTGCTCCTCATATTCCAGGACAATGTTGCATATCGATGCTGCACGTTCGATCGCTTCAAAAAATCCGCAATTGTATCTTCTCATTAAGAAATTGATAGCATTTCCGCCGAATCCGGAGGAATAATCAAAATAATTATTCTTGACTGTATTTACACAAAAAGAGGGCGTTCCAGTTTCTCCAGAGAATGGAGAAAGGCAAAAGAAATGCGTTCCTTTTTTCTTCAGATCCTGCTGACTGTTATAAACAACATCATAGATACGAGCTTCATCAAGAACATTGTCAATAGATATTTTTTTGATAAACTTCATATTATTTTGAACTATTAGTTTTTAATTCCGTAAGCCTTTCAAACTCACTGACAATCGGTTTAGTCAGCGTGTCAATTTCCTTCTCGGTAAAAAAACCGGAACGTTCAAAATTTTCAATTTGTTCCTGGAGTAATTCAATTTTAGAGTCTATATTATCAATATTGTCCATATTTGTTTTTGGTTTAAAAATCCCGCCATTACTGACGGGAGATGGTAAATAAATCTCAAGCGTACAGCTTGAAAAAAGGGTAAGAACGTGGGTATTATTATTTTTCAGAATTAAGTTTTTGAATCTTTTTCTTGTAGAATCTCTTAATCTGCTCTTTATCTCTATCAGAGTATTTCTTAGAAAGTTCGATCTCATTTATCTTGATCAGATAGATGGAAATCCGGCATTGATTTGTCAAGGATTGGAACATAGACCAGGATTTAAAATTTGATAATCGTAGCACAGCGCTATTAATCTTGTCCTGGACAAAACACCCATCTTTTCGAAAAGTTTTTGCTTTTTGGTTTCAAAAGTGTTTCGGGAAACATTTAATTTTTCCGTGATCACAGGAATTGTATCTTCCGTGGCCAGATGCTTTATCATCTGAATTTCAAAAGGAGTTATCACAGATCCGTTCACTTTAAAGAATCCGCAAACAATGCCTTCCATCGGGCAATTATTACGGAAGCCGCATTCGTGATACTCAACTTCAGAAAGCTTACCATCTTTGAAATCTGCAGTAAAATCAAATCCGCCAAAACGGCATTCAGCAAATTTTTCCAATCTTGCTTCTGGAGTATGATATCCTGAAAAACTTAAAGCCTTGATTATTGAATCGGATGAATTCATTTCATCCATTAATATCTGTAGGAAATCAGATGGGAGATCGAATAATGACTTTACAACTCCAGAGTGAGTTGCCATCATTTTACCTGAAACCGAAAACATTTCAATGTTTTGGTCAATTAATCCTGAGGGAATTGCTATTTTTGTCATCGCTAAATGTGTTATAGAAACCTCGAGGGCTTTAATTAGTTTGAGAGGTTTTTTTTCTTCTGTCTCCAAACCTTTCAATAATCACAAGATTTTTTTGACCTACTGCAACCAACGCATTCAGGATATCCTCGTTGAATGCTCCCCCTTCCCCCTTTCTAACTTTAATGATATACCTACTGCTGTAGATTTTATCAATTTTACCGGCTTTCTTCAATTCGTCCAAAACCTTTAAAGTCTCCACTACATAGTTGGTAGGCAGCGCACTTAAAGCAGCTTGAACAGCTTCTGGGGTAATTCCATTGTTTTTTAATTCGTCCATTTTGCTATCTTTGTTCATCATTAATTCGTGTTTTTTGCGTAATCAGTTCAGCAAATATACATAGTTTAATGTATAAAACAAATATATTAATGTATATTTTAAAAATAAATACATAAATGAATGTAGAGTCTGAGAAAATTAAAATGCTTGTTGAGTACTATGGAAAGTTAAAAGGATATCCTGAAAAGTCTTATTTAAAGAAGTTTGCAGAAGATAATAACCTGAACTATAATCAATGGAACGCATATACAAGAGGAACTCAAGCATTAGGCCTAAAAATAATACATACATTAATGGATGTTTTCCCGGACTTGAATATGAATTGGTTCCTGAAAAACGATTACAATATGTTTACGACAGAAAAAAAAGACAGTGAGGAAGAGCTTGATCCAAAATATTCTAAGGAAATTGTTGATTCACTTTACAAAAGAGTAGATGAAATGGGAAAGAAATTGATGGAAATCAACAAGCTTTCAAAGCTTTAAAAATTAATATCGACACAAAATCGACACAACAAATAAATAAATCACTAATAATCAACAAGTTGATTTGTATGAAAATGTACTGGAGGCACCACCAAAACCCGAATAGCAATATTCGGGTTTTTTGTTTTTAAAAATTCAGAAATGCCGCACTTTCTTTACATCCTCCATTCAAAATCAACCAACACCTATTACACAGGGGAAACCCACGATGTTGAAGAAAGAATCTCAAAACACAACAATCATTCTTATCAAAATTCATATACAAAAACTGCAACCGATTGGCAAGCAATGTTAATTTTTGAATGCACAGAAAGAAACCAAGCCTTATATCTGGAAAATTTCATCAAAAGAATGAAGAGCAAAGTATTTATTGAAAAAATAATCTTGAATCCCGAAATCTTGAATGACATCTTACCCAAGAAGAAATAAATCCACGTGTCCCTGGTTCTCCCGAAGCTTCGGGACTGGAGGCACCACCAAAACCCGAATAGTCCCGAAGCTTCGGGATTCGGGTTTTTTGTTTTTAAAAATTCAGAAATGCCGCACTTTCCTTGCATCCTCCATTCAAAATCAACCAACACCTATTACACAGGGAAACCCACGATGTTGAAGAAAGAATCTCAAACACAACAATCATTCTTATCAAAATTCATATACAAAAACTGCAACCGATTGGGAAGCAATGTTAATTTTTGAATGCACAGAAAGAACCAAGCCTTATATCTGGAAAGCTTCATCAAAAGAATGAAGAGCAAAGTATTTATTGAAAAAATAATCTTGAATCCCGAAATCTTGAATGACATCTTATCCAAGAAGAAATAAATCCATGTGTCCCTGGTTCTCCCGAAGCTTCGGGACTATTCGGGTTTTGGTGGTGCCTCCAGTCCCGAAGCTTCGGGATTCGGGTTTTTTGTTTTTACAACTTTCGTTTCACAAATCTCAATTTCCATTTCTTCACCATCTTCTTAAGATTCAAGTTTACTTCCATTTAACAAGGCAATAAAAATATTCCTGAAATTTTTACTTTTTTACTGCAACCACTTTTGTTTTTTCACTCTTATCATAAAATAAAGTATATTAACCCAAAATTATTTTTATTATGAAAAAAGTTTTACTTGCATTTATCCTCTTGACAGGTTTGCTGCAAACTTCTTGTAGTTCTGATTTGGTTTCCGAATCGCTATTGGCAACAAATTCAGTGGATGTTTATGTTGCCGGCCAAAAAGACAGTCAAGCCTGCTACTGGAAAAACAATCAACCCGTCTTATTAGAATCTGAAGGCGTTTTTGGCACAATTGCCAACAAAATTATCGTGCTTAATGATGATGTTTATGTTCTAGGACGTGGTGTGTCAACTAATCCCCTTGATGCTCCTCCATTATTTTGGAAAAACGGCGTGCTGACCAATCTAAAAACAAGCTTGAGTACGGACACAGAAGAAGTGATGAGTATTACGGATTTTGAAGTAATTGGCAATGATGTCTATTTTGTTGGATATACCCGAAAAACAATAATTGACTTTGAAGATTACAGTCTTTTTTATTGGAAAAACAGCGTCCAAACATTGGTGCATAATTATGGCGGATATGCTCAAAACCAAGCAAGAATCAAGATAGCAGACAACAACGTTTACGTTACAGGGACCAATAGCGACAACGGAAATGTATCCGGACAGATAGACGGATATTACACGAATGGCGTTTTCACTGAAATTTCAAATTCCATCTTAAATGGCCTTGCCGTAAACAACAATGAAATATATGCATACGGGACAGTAAACAATACCAATTATTACAAAAACATAACCACCAATTCAGAAACTACAATTCCTTCAGCCTCAAACGGAATTACAAAGATTCTTTTTGACAATAGCAACATGTACCTTACAGATGCATCCAAGATCTACAAAAACGGAATTTTATTTGATGAAGGCACGGTAACATCCGGCACAATTCAAGATTTTAAAGTACTGGACGACAACATCTACAAGATCAGACAAGAGGGCGTTTTCAGCTTTATCAGTTACCTAACAATAAATGGAGTTGAAACTATGGCACTTCCAAACGGCGATGGCTCCTTTCAATCAATCTATGTAGTTCAAAACTAAATCATGGACAACCTTAACTGGAACGAAATCTACACCAGCACATCCCCAAAACTCTTGGGGATTTGTCGCAGGTACATAAAGGATGTTGCCACTGCAGAAGACATCATCCAAGATTCTTTTATAGTGGCCATACAAAAAGAAAATACCCTCAAAGACAAAAATGCGCTGAATGGATGGTTGAGCAAGATCGTTATCAATATGGCCATCCATCATTTGAAAGATGCAAAAAAAATAAATTTTTCCACTCCTCAAGATTATGAAATTGTTGATTCCACAACCGTTATGAACACATTAGAATTAGACCAGAAAAGCATCCTCCTTTCTTCGGATTTGGAACGGAGCGACATCCTTGACGCTATCGACAAACTGCCCGAACATCATAAATCGGTCTTCAACATGTATATTCTCGACCAATTTTCACATAATGAAATAAGCAATGCGTTGAATATTTCGGTTGGAACTTCGAAATCTCATTTGTCCCGAGCGCGAAAAGCAATTCAAGCTTTCTTATTGGAAAAAATCAAAGGGAAGCCAGTGGATGAGAAAAAGAAACGTCGGGTTGCCTTTTTATTCTTCCTTGGATTTGGTGACCAGATGTTTGCCAATTTTTACAGGAATCAATTCAAGGGTTTTGAAATCGAACCACAAAAGACATTTGCCTTTGAATCAAAAAAAATACAAATCCCGAATCAATTTATTGGCTTGACCAAAGCAGCAGTTGCATCAAAAATTGCGATAGCAGCTATCAGCTCTTTGATTCTAGCAGCCACTTTTTTCTACGCTTACACTTATAACTCAAATCAGATCATCTTACCAGAAGATCATTCATTCAATCAAACTGAAAAAGAAAATGCAAGTGATGAATTGATTGCAATTCCGATTGATACTTTGAAAAAGAAAAAAAATACTGCAGGGATTAATCAAACAGAAATCATTACCAAAACGACAGCAGTCGTTCCTTCCAATAACAAGATACAACAGAGCCAAGTAAAACCAGTTGTTGGAACAGAAATAGACACCTCAAAAAACGAGCCTCAAAAAGTGGTTGTCATCAAAAAACAAATCATAAAAAAAGACACGATTTATGTTACGAAATAAAATTTTAATTCTTTTTTTAACCCTTGCCAATTTGGTTTTTTCCCAATCAAAAAAGATAGACACTGTATATGTTTATGAAGAAATCATCATTCGTGACACTATTTTTATTGAAAGACCTTTTTCCAAGATAGACAAAGCCGTATTTATTTCGGAAGAAAACAAAAAAGACAAGCTTGAATTGACCCAAAATGGAGTTGTAATCCAAATTCCTGTTGACACGCTTGTCTTGATTACCGATAAGAAGAGAATTGATAAGGCAAAAAGCAAGAGTTGGTTTTTTGGAGGGAAATTTCATTTTGGACTGGCCGACAACAGCCTTTTTGAAAAAATGGGAGCTTCAAAAAATACCGGCTTGGGTTTAGGAATTTGGACACAGAAAAAACTTTTCGATTCTGATTTTTCTATCGGAATTGGATTTGATGCCTTTTATTGGATGAGCCCGTTTTCAACAAATGCACAGCAACGCGATGGTGAACTGAATGGTTACTATTTTATAGAGAACAATGAACCAAAACTTTTTCATTCCATTGAAAACAAGCATTTTCAATTGCAAATTCCGATTCAGTTGTATTATAAAATAGGCAAATTCACACCTTCGGCAGGCTGGTTTGTCAGCACGAGCAACTACAAGACACAATTCCTGGGTTCGTCCGGCGCATTGCCCCTGAAATTCGACCAGATGCAAACTTTTAAAACCGAAGCCCTGCAAATAGGCTATCTGATAGAAATGCAATATGCCATTTCAGAACACATTTCGGTTGCCATTCATTTTGATTCTGGAAAGTTCAACAATTTGGTTTTTACCAACAAGGACAACAGGAATCAATCCTTTAAAGTCGAAAATAATTTCACAGAAACAAGAGGATTTCTGCAATTAATTTATCATTTATGATCCAAAAAAGATTAAATCAAGCAGTACAAGCTCGATAAATTAGTGGCTAAAATTAAAACACCATCCCGTCTCCTTCTATTTGTAGACACCCTCTTTATTAACTTTAAACTCATATCCACTGATATAAATTGGCTTTAAAACTTTATGCTTTATTGGTCCTGCTTATCCGCAAACATGACAATTCTTTTCACTTGAGAACAACCTCATCAAATCCAACTATTAAAATAAATATTTTGTGATTTCTTTTTTTGTCAGTTCCCATTTGAAAAAGTATCTTTGCACAAGTTTTAAAAAACCAAATGAAAGCCTTGAACGCTACTCAAAATACACTTTCGCTTAAATCCATTTTTACTGATTTCAAAGAAATCACTAAAGCAGGTTTGGCCGTCAGCGTAGTTTTTTCTTCTTTGGCCGGATATCTTCTGGGTGTTTTCAACTTCAATGCTTCCAGCTGGACGACCCTGATAATGCTTGCCATTGGAGGTTATTGCATGGTTGGCGCCTCAAATGCCTTCAATCAGATCATAGAAAAAGACCTGGACAAGCTGATGGACAGGACTAAAAATCGCCCCATCCCCAGCGAAAGGATGTCTACCACCACGGCATTTATCATCGCTTGCCTCCTGACCGTTATCGGACTCACGATCTTATACAACATCAATCCCAAGACCGCAATGTTTGGAGCGGTTTCAATATTCCTCTATACGAGTGCATATACTCCATTGAAAACGGTCACTTCATTATCTGTTTTTGTTGGAGCAATTCCCGGAGCGATTCCTTTTATGCTGGGATGGGTTGCCGCAACCGATGATTTTGGGATTGAAGCCGGAACCTTATTCCTTATCCAATTTTTCTGGCAGTTTCCTCATTTCTGGTCGATTGGATGGTTCTTGTATGAAGATTATGAAAAGGCAGGATTCTTTATGCTTCCTACAGGAAAAAAAGACAAGACTACTGCTTTGCAAACCATATTATATACTGTCTGGCTAACCGGAGCATCATTGCTTCCTGCATTAGGCTATACGGGAAGATTATATTTGACCCCAATTTCAGCCATTATTGTATTTTTACTTGGAATCTGGATGCTCGTGTATGCGGTCAAACTATACAAACTAAGAACCGCAAAAGCAGCAAAAACATTGATGCTGGTTAGCGTTTCCTATATTACACTATTACAAATTGTTTATATTCTAGATAAATTTTTACGATGATAAATCAAATGACGTTTCAAGAACATAAAGACAAGAATGCTCGTTCAAAAAAACTGCTCTTGTGGTTTGCAATGATCAGTATGATAATGGTTTTCGCCGGACTTACGAGTGCTTATGTGGTAAGCAAGTCAAGAGCTGATTGGAAAAGTTTCGAGATGCCCTCGGCATTTATTTTTAGTACAGCAGTAATCTTGTTAAGCAGCCTTACCTTTCATTTAGCAAAAAAAGCAATAGAAAAAGACAAGAGAAGCGCTACAACCTGGTTACTTTTGAGTACCTTAGTGTTAGGAATTCTGTTTGTCGTCCTTCAATTTGAAGGCTTTAAAGAATTAATCAAAATTGGACTATACCCTACAGGGCCTACAAGTACTGTAACAACTTCCTTCTTATATGTAGTAGTAGTTGTACACCTTGCCCACCTTGCCGGGGGATTACTTTCTATTTTGGTTGTAATTTATAATCATTTTAAACAAAAATACAAATCAGGTCAAACCCTTGGATTAGAGCTAGGTGCGATGTTTTGGCACTTTCTTGATTTTCTATGGCTGTATTTGTTTTTATTTTTATATTTCTTTAAATAAGAAAAAAACGTAAATTTGGGAACTTTTTAACGAATTAATTTTATGGGAACGACAGTTACTACTGCAAAAAGCGAAGGTAAAACTTGGGGTGGCGGAAATGAGCCAATGGGAGCCAGCTACGGTAAATTGATGATGTGGTTTTTCATCGTATCGGATGCTTTGACCTTTTCTGGATTTCTTGCCGCATATGGTTTTTCTAGATTTAAATTTATAGAAACTTGGCCTTTGCCGGATGAAGTTTTTAATCACTTTCCTTTTATGCACGGAGTTAATGCACCAATGTATTATGTGGCATTGATGACATTTATTTTGATCTTTTCATCCGTAACGATGGTTTTGGCAGTTGATGCTGGCCACCATTTAAAGAAAAGCAAAGTGGCTTTCTATATGTTTCTTACCATCATTGGTGGTTTGATATTCGTTGGTTCTCAAGCTTGGGAGTGGAAAAACTTCATCAAAGGGGAATACGGTGCTATCGAAACCAAAGGAGGAAGCCTTCTTCAGTTTGTTGACAGTACGGGAAAAAGAGTAAAATTAGAAGAATTCGCTGCAATTCTTCCTGAAGACAGAGTTCAAGACACAAGGGATAAAGGTATTTGGTTTTCAAGCGAAGGCTCTTTGCCAACTTATTCAGTTGCTGAAATCCAGGCCGGATTCAAAGCACATCCCGATTTGCTGATCAGAACAGAAGTTATCTATGAAGGTACTGAAGCCCAAAAAGCTGACAAGAAACTTCACCCGACATTAAACAGCAAGAAAAAGCAAAAATCTATTCTTACAAGAGCAGAATCAGAGGCTATGCTGGCCAATGCTCATTATGTTGTAGAAGGTGCAAATTTGACAAGAAACGAATATGGAAGCAAATTGTTTGCTGATTTCTTCTTCTTCATCACAGGTTTCCACGGTTTCCACGTATTTTCTGGAGTGATCATCAATATCATTATTTTCTTTAATGTTATCTTGGGTACTTATGAAAAAAGAAGAAGCTACGAAATGGTAGAAAAAGTTGGACTTTACTGGCACTTCGTAGATTTAGTTTGGGTATTTGTATTTACATTCTTCTACCTAGTTTAATTTCAAAAAAATAAATTATCATGTCACACGAGCACGTTTCTAATACAAGTAGAATTTGGAAAGTTTTTACTTTTCTTTCTGTAATAACAATAGTTGAAGTTGCTTTTGGTATTTTCAAGCCTGAAGCGTTACATATGAACACCTTTTTGGCAATGAATTTGCTAAACTGGCTTTTCATCATCCTTACAATTGTAAAAGCTTACTATATTGTTTGGGCATTTATGCACATGGAAGGAGAAAAAAGCAGCTTAAGATGGTCCGTTGTTGCACCATTGATCTTTTTAGTACTGTATCTAGTTTTCATCCTTTTGGTTGAGGCCGATTATATTTACGAGGTTTTTAAAAATGCCACCATAAAATGGAATTTTTAACATCATATTAATTCACAAAAAAGGAACGCTTTGCGTTCCTTTTTTTATTTTTGCACTACAATAATTTCAAACCCTAAAATGAAAAAAAATATTGTTCTTTTTGCGTTGTTTGTTTTGCCAATCGTTGCTTATCTGTTTTTTGCCTCGGGTGTAAATACTTTTTCAAAATTACCAACCCTGACTCCCAAAATCCAAGATCTAGGAAACTGGAAATCCCTCAATGGCGAAAAGGTGACATTAGACAAAAAAATTACAGTGTTGGGGTTTTCAGGTACGGAAATTTATAAGAACAGGGGCAACTATTTCAACCTCAATCAAAAAATCTACCAGCGCTATCACAAGTTCAACGATTTACAATTCGTAGTTGTTTGTCCGATCGGAACAGAAAAAGACGCTGCTTACATTCTTGAAAAATTAGGCGAAATAACCGATGTCTCGCAATGGAAATTTGTATTTACCGAGCCACAAGAAATTCAAGCATATTACGACCAATTGAAATTAAGAGAGAAACTCGACCAGAACCTGGGAACTGCAAATGTATACATCGTAGACAAGGAACGAAATCTGAGAGGACGTAAAGTACAGGATGAAAAGGAATACAAGGAAGGCTACAGCACTTTCCATTTGTCTGAATTGAGCAATGAAATGCTGGACGATTTCAAGATAATCCTTTACGAATACCGTGCCGCGTTGAAAAAGAATAATAATGCCACAAGAAAAATATAATTAATATAGTTCATTTTGAAAAACAAATCATACATCTGGGTTTCGCTCATCATCTTGATTTTTGGAATCCTGGTTATTCCAAAAATTGTTGAAAGGGTAAAAAACAATGAAGTCGTAAAAGGCGACAGACTGAATACGGTTTCTTCACACAAGGAAAGTGGTCTGGAAAAAATAGGCCCGGCTCCAAAGTTTATGCTCACGGACCAAAACCAGAAACAGGTTTCAAATGCCACATATGCCGGAAAAGTATTCGTCTTGGAATTCTTCTTTTCGACCTGCCCGACCATCTGTCCGAAAATGAATGCCAATTTGAAAATGGTGCAGGCTGCATTTGCCGGAAACAATAATTTCGGGATCGCCTCCATCACCATCAATCCTGAAAACGATACTCCGGAAGTATTAAAAAAGCACGCCGCAGATTTGGGAATACAATCAGACAATTGGCATTTTTTAACCGGAGAAAAGGATTACATCTATGAAATTGCCAACAAGGGCTTCAATATGTATGCGGGAGAAAACAACAAGGCAAATGGTGGTTTTGAACACTCCGGAATGTTTGCCTTGATTGATAAAAATGGAAACATCAGGTGCCGCGAGGATGAATTCGGAAACCCGATCCTATATTACGACGGACTTGAAGAAAAAGGAATCAAGGCTTTAAAAGAAGATATTAAATTATTATTAGAAGAATAAGATGGAAAGCAATTTAAATGCAGTAGAGTTGAAATACAGGAAATGGATCATCATCCTGTCGATAGCAATTCCTTTGGTCGTGGCGCTTTTATTTGGTGTCAAGCTGAAAGATTTTGGATATAATGTTGAACCATTATCCTTCCTGCCTCCCATCTATGCTACCATAAACGGCATCACGGCTGTCTTGTTGGTTTCGGCAGTTTGGGCCATCAAGAACGGAAAGAGACAATTGCACGAGAACCTGATGAAAACTGCAATTGCTTGCTCGGTTGCCTTTCTGGGAATGTATGTTGCGTATCACATGACCGCTGATTCAACAAAATTTGGTGGAGAAGGTGCAATAAAATTTGTGTATTATTTCATACTTCTAACCCATATTGTCCTTTCGGTGATCATCATTCCATTTGTACTGATCACTTACGTAAGGGCTTTGGCTGAACGTTTTGACAAGCATAGGAAATTGGCCAGGATTACTTATCCGCTTTGGTTGTACGTTGCCGTAACTGGCGTTATTGTTTATTTGATGATATCTCCTTATTATGCTCACTAAAAAAGCCAAAAGCCAAAAGTCAAAAGCAGCAACAGGATTATTCTTGCTTCTTGCTTCTTGCTTCTTTTCCCTCGAAACGAATGCCCAATGTGCAATGTGCCGCGCGGTTCTAGAAACCGAAGAAGGTGGCGTAAAGGCCGAGGCCGTTAACGATGGGATTGTCTATCTAATGGCTTTTCCCTATGTCTTGGTTGGCATTTTAGGATATGTGATCTACAGGACGAGACAGAAAAAGAAAGCCTGATCTTATTTCAAGCCGTCAACGGTAACGCTCACTTCCCCATTTACAGATAGAAAAGCAATAATTGCCTTGTTGGTCAGTTGCACTTCCTTGAAAATAATATCACCCATCTTGCCGTTTACAAAAACACCTGGCATTGGCGAAAAATTGCTCATGTATTTCAGCATTGTCTGTTTTCCTTCGTCCAGATTTGGCTTGATGGAATAACGGCAGCTTTCCTCCATTTTCTTCAAGATCATTCCCGAGGCGAGCCAGTTTGCAGTTCGGATCAATTTGCTTTTGGTATCGATGGCATAATCCAATTTATCGAAGTAGATCTCCTTAGTGGCTTCATTATATTGCGGAAAACCGGTCAGATAAACCGTCCCATTCAAACTTCCCGACAAATCCAAGGCAATGACCATCTTGTCGTTTTTATGCCAGAGGGCCACATTCAGTACTTTTACTTTTTTACTCCCGGAACCAAATTCCTGTCCTTGAAAATTCTTGGTGATCACTTTCGAGGCATCCTGATAAGTGGAAACCGCCACGATATTTGCCGTAATGTTATCAGGCATCTTGGCAACAGGCTTCAATACGATCTTGTTCCTGTCGAATTTATTCGCAGGTTTTTGTCCGACCAACGTTTCAATCGTGCATTTCAAACCCATCTGCATCGTGATCGTCTGGCCTTTCAATTGTGATTCCGTTGTATACAATTCCACCGGAACAATTCGCAACCAGCTTTCATATTGCGCATTCATTTCCGTAGGCGTGCAAATCTTTTCCAAGGCATCCAATACATTTGGCTTGAAATCCAATGATTTTTGGATGGCCTCATCAATACTTTTCTCAATTTTCGATTTAAACAGTTTGATTGCAGGATTGATGGCATACGTGATGGGCACATTTTTCCCTAGAATATTCATAGACGGACTCTCCTTCCAATCCACCGACTTGAATTCAGTGGTGGTTTTAAGTTTCCAATTCGTCAAGCCTACTTCGCTCATTAGCGTCACTACGCCATTGAAATTGAATTCCTTTGTTTCATAAAGGGCTATCCCGAGCTTATCGGTTCCAATCCTGTATTTCACATATGCCTTCAAAGGCAAGACCGTTTTGATTTTTCCTCCCACGTTTTCAATCGAGATCGGAGCCTGCTTCCAGATTTTCAACTCATAATCGTCGTCCTCGATCTTGTTGTCTTCATAGATCAGGCCATTCATCAATTTATTGGTATGATTCTCCACATCCTTGATTTTTATCGTAATCGGCATACTGATAAACGATGGTACATTATCGTAAATCAAGGGTGTAGCGTCATCCGGTTCTGGTTTGAGTGCCTCGATTTTCTGTGTTGACGAACAAGCCGAGAAAAACAAGATGGCAATTATCGAAATTAGGGTGTATCTGATTGCAAGCATTTTGATTGATGTTTTTAAAACGGTAAAATTAGATAATTGCAAAGTATAATCCATAAAAATTTGGAGCGAATCGATCGGGCCTATTTTCTGCCGAAGCTTCGGAACATTTTCCCTCCTTCTTTCCAAATCTTCTTGCTTTCTGACAGCAAAAAATAAAAAGGCTTTTCCCTAAAGTCAGGGTTGTTGAAGTTTTCGTTTCAACCTCTGCATCGTCCCAAAAAAATATATTGATGTGAAATGTAACATTTTTAACTTTTTTACGTCTTAATAGATGGCACGTAATTCAATTATTAACAGATTTTTATTACAAACCGATTTTTCAAATAGTTAATATTGCCCTCAAAATTACCCGAGATGATTGAAATCAAAGACCTTCACAAATCCTACCAAACTGGAAAATCAGAACTGCACGTTTTAAAAGGAATTAATTTCAGCGTCAAGGAGGGCGAATTGGTAGCCATCATGGGGTCTTCAGGTTCAGGAAAATCAACCTTGTTGAATATCCTTGGAATCCTGGATGAAGCCGATTCCGGTTCTTACACATTGGATGGCGTTCCCATCAAGAACCTTAACGAGACACTGGCTTCCCAATACAGGAACAAATTCCTAGGATTTGTCTTCCAATCCTTCAACCTTATCAACTATAAATCAGCTTTGGACAATGTGGCCCTGCCCCTGTATTACCAAGGTATCAAAAGCAAGGAACGAACTGAAATTGCAATGCAATATTTAGAGAAAGTTGGCCTTGGCTCACATTCGCACCACTTGCCAAACGAATTATCGGGTGGACAAAAACAGCGTGTGGCAATTGCAAGAGCTTTGGCTTCTCATCCAAAAGTGCTTTTGGCCGATGAGCCGACAGGAGCCCTGGACACCAAGACTTCCTATGAAGTCATGGAACTTATCCAAGGCATCAACGACGAGGGAAAAACAATCCTGATTGTAACACACGAACCAGACATTGCCGCAATGTGCAAAAGAAACGTCATCCTCAGGGACGGCTTAATCGTGGAAGACAAATACATCACACAACAAAGAGTTACCACAAATGTTTAATATAGAGCGCTGGCAGGAAATATTTGAAGCAATCAGCAAGAACAAGTTACGTACTTTTCTTACTGGGGTTTCTGTTGCGTCTGGAATTTTCATCCTTGTAATTCTATTGGGAGCCGGAAGAGGAATCCAAAACGGAATCCAGAATCAATTTGCCCAAGATGCCACCAATAGAATTTCCATATGGCCAGGAGAAACTCAAAAAGAATATAAGGGATTGGGAATAGGACGCCCGACAGTTCTAAAAAACAGGGATTACGAAATCGTAACCCAAAAGTTTGAAGATCTTATTGACAAGAAATCGGCCATTTATTCTGTTTGGAGCGGGAATATCGTATACGGTAAGGAAACAGGAACCTATCGTGTAGAAGGTGTCAATCCTGACTATCAGTTTATTGAAAATGCTTCTATCGCTGAAGGCCGTTTCATCAATTTCAACGATATCCAGCATTATGAAAAAGCAGCCGTAATAGGCAAAAAAGTGGCCACCGACTTGTTCAAAAATGGAAAAAAACCGTTGGGAGAGCGCATTAACATCTCAGGAATGATGTACAAGGTGGTTGGCGTTTTCAAAGACCCGGGAGGCGAAAGAGAAGAAACCCGCGTTTTTATTCCCATTTCAACCGCTCAAAAAGCGTACAGTGCCGGAGATACAATCAGGAGCCTGGCGTTTACCATGCCCAAGAACACCAATTTTAGTAAAGCCGTTGCAGAGTCGAAAAAATTTACCGACGAACTTGGAAAAGTTTTAAGAGAGCGGCACGATATCGCACCAGATGACCAAGGCGCACTTTACATCAACAACTCCTTGGAAGAAGCGAAAAAAATCTATAAGATGACCGACATTATTCAAGGATTCTTTTGGTTTGTTGGTGTCTTGACCATTATTGCAGGAGTTGTAGGCGTTGGGAATATCATGCTTATCGTGGTAAAAGAAAGAACCAAGGAAATAGGGATACGAAAAGCTTTGGGAGCTTCTCCAGCCTCAATCATCATAATGGTTTTGCAGGAATCTGTTTTCATTACCTTGATTTCCGGATTTATAGGCCTGCTGATGGGACTCTTGCTTTGGGCAGGAATTGGGCCGATGATTGAAAGTGATTTTTTCTCACATCCCGAAGTTGATTTCAATATTGCACTGACAACCGTGATATTGCTTACCGTTGCCGGTGGTTTTGCTGGATTTATTCCCGCCTATAAAGCGGCAAAAATTAAACCGATTGTAGCACTTAGAGACGAATAACTATGTTTAATAGAGACAAATGGAATGAAATACTTGAAGCCCTTTCGGCTAAGCCATTGCGTACTTTTATTACAGCATTTGGAGTTTTCTGGGGAATTACAATCCTGGTGATCTTGCTTGCCGCAAGTACAGGTTTAGAAAATGGCATCAAGAAAGGATTTGGAGGATTATCAACAAATTCCATGTTTGTTTGGGCAAATTCCACCTCCAAACCTTATAAAGGATTGCCACAAGGAAGAAGATTTAATTATAAAAATGGTGATGTAGACGCCATTAAGAGGGAATTTAAAGATTTGCAATTTGTTTCTCCACGAAATCAGCTGGGTGGTTTTCGCGGAAGCAATAACGTAATTCGGGGCACGAAAACTGGTGCATACAATGTTTATGGAGATTACCCGGAATTCATTATGCAACAACCGATGAAAATTCTCAAGGGACGATTCTTGAACTATGAAGACATCAATCAGAAAAGAAAAATAGCCGTTATTGGCGAGGGAATTATCCGTGAAATGTACAAACCTGGAGAAGAAGTCCTGGGAAGTTATATAAAAATAAATGGTGTCAACTTCAAGGTCGTTGGTGTTTACAAAAGCATTTCCAATATGGGCGGCGATGCCGAAGAAAGCCAGAAGCAGATATTCACACCGTTTACGAGTTTCCAGCAAGCCTTTAATTATGGTGACACAGTGGGCTGGATGGCCATAACCGCAAAAGATGGCGTGCCGATCACGGAATTAAAACCAAAGATTTTCGATTTATTGAAGGCGAGACATTCGATTGATCCAACCGACGACCGTGCCATTGGCAATTTCGATTTATATGCCGAGTTTTCAAAAATTAGCGGATTGTTTTTTATCCTAACGGCCGTATCCTATCTGGTTGGAGGACTGGTTTTACTTTCAGGAGTAATCGGAATCATCAACATCATGCTGATTGTTGTAAAGGAAAGAACGAAAGAAATAGGTATTCGTCGTGCCTTGGGAGCAACTCCTTGGAACATACGGACACAGATCCTAACTGAATCTGTGGTCCTGTCGCTAATTGCTGGTATGGCAGGAATCATATTCTCAACAGGAATCATCGCCATTGCCAATTCTATATTGGATGGCATTCCGGATAAATCTGAAGTCATGTTTGCCAATCCAAGCATCAGTTTGGGTGTTGTGGTCATTGCATTGATGATACTTGTTGTAGCCGGATTAATTGCAGGTTTTATTCCAGCGCAAACCGCCATCAAGACGAAACCAATTGACGCATTGAGAACCGAGTAAACCAAATCATAAAAAACAAAAATTAGATACTTCTTAGATATGAAAAAAAGGACAACAATCATTATTTTAATCCTCCTGGCAGCAACTTTCGGAGGAGCCCTGTATTATTTATTTCAAAAAAATCAGCAGTCACCTATCGTTTATAAAACTGAAAAGGCAGAAATAAAAACGATTATCAAAAACACCGTTGCTACCGGAAAAATTGTTCCAAAGGAAGAAGTATTGATCAAGCCGAATATTTCTGGAATCATCGAGGAAGTATATGTTGAAGCAGGTGATAATGTAAAGGCAGGAGATTTGATTGCAAAAATCAAAGTGGTTCCGAATATCGCCAATCTGAACAGTGCCCAGAACCAAGTGCAGAGTGCTAAAATTGACTTGGACAACCAGCAAAAATTATATGCGCGTCAAAAGACATTATTTGACAAGGGCGTAATTTCTGCTAATGATTTTGATGTGGCGGAAACCACCTACAAGCAATCGCAGCAAAATTATCGTTCGGCCTTGCAGAATGTTGAAATCATCAAGACCGGTACTTCAAAAAGCATGGCGAGCGTGGCGCAAACGATGATCCGCTCAACTGTAAACGGGATGGTATTGGACGTTCCTGTAAAAGCCGGAAATCAAGTAATTGAAAGCAACAACTTCAATGAAGGAACTACGATTGCAAGTCTGGCAGATGTTGGAAGCATGATCTTCGAAGGAAAATTGGATGAATCCGAAGTAGGAAAAATCAAATTAAATTTACCTTTGGAAATTACGGTTGGGGCCATCGAGAATAAAAAGTTCAATGCTGTTCTGGACTATATCGCGCCAAAAGGAACGGAAGAAAACGGTGCCGTCCAATTTCCTATCAAAGGAACCCTGGATAACAAGGAAAATACTTTTATCCGTGCAGGATTGAGTGCAAATGCATCCATTATCCTGGAAAAAGCGGACAAGGTTCTGGCCATCAAGGAATCATTGGTGCAATTTGACGAGAAGACAAAAAAATCATTTGTGGAAGTGGAAATAGGAATTCAAAAATTTGAAAAAAGAAATGTTACCCTGGGCGTGAGCGATGGTATCTTTGTTCAAATTAAAAGCGGCGTGACCAAGGACGACAAGATTAAAGTTTGGAACCAGGCTGTTGAATAATTCTAAAAAATTAATACTTTTATCTCCCCTGCAAGTATGAAAAAAATAAATTACATAGCATTGTTTATCATCCTTTTTTCGGGATTGTCCTCACGGGCACAAGAAAAAAAATGGACCTTGCGTGAATGTGTGGAATATGCCCTGAAAAACAACATCACCATACAGCAAACCGAACTGGATGCACAACTTGCCGCGATAGACAAGAAAGATGCCTTTGGCAACTTTCTGCCTTCTTTGAATGCGAGTGCTTCCCATAACTGGAACATTGGTTTGAACTTCAACCCGATTACGAACTTGGCCGAAACACAAACGTTTCAGAATACAGGTGTCGGATTGAACATGGGTGTAGACATTTACAAGGGCTTGCAAAATCAAAACCGATTGAGTCGCTCAAGGCTGTCGATCATTGCCTCCCAATACCAGTTGACAAAAATAAAAGATGATGTTTCCTTAAATGTTGCCAATGCTTTCCTGCAGATCCTTTTCAATAAGGAAAATCTGAAAGTGCAGAAAGAGCAATTATTGAACAACCAAAAACAAAAGCAAAGGTCACAGGAATTGGTTAATGCCGGTTCAGTTCCAAGAGGTGACCTGTTTGACATGAATGCTACTGTTGCTACAAGCCAGCAAGCAGTTGTAACTGCTGAAAATACCTTGTTGATTTCTAAATTAAGTTTGGCCCAGCTTCTCCAATTGGAAGATTTCCAAAATTTTGATATTGCCGATGACAGCTATGAGGTTACCGAAAGCCAGACAATGCTTCAAACTCCAAATTCTATTTTTGACAAGGCAAAGGAACAAAGGGTTGAATTGAAGATTGCAAGAACCAATCTTGAAATTGCAGAGAAAGACATCAAGATTGCAAGAGGTGGTTTCCATCCGACACTTCAGGGTTATTACAGTTTTAGTGCCAGGGCAACCGATGGAGACCGGGTAGTAACCGATGGTCAAGGAAATTTGACACTTCGCGGCCCTGCTCCCATTTTTGATCAGTTCAGCGACAGCAAAGGACATTCTTTTGGGTTTCAATTGAATATTCCCATCCTGAATGGCTTTTCTGTCCGTAATAATGTCGAGCGTTCAAAAGTAGCATTGGAACGTTCAAAAATCAATTTCAAGCAACAAGAGCTAGACTTGGAGCGAAATGTCTATACCGCTTTTACAGATGCAAAAGGAGCCTTAAACGCTTATGAATCTGCAGTTGTAGCATTAGAAGCAAGAACAGAAGCTTACAACTATGCAAAAGAACGCTTTGCAGTAGGCTTGATGAATGCTTTTGATTTGAACCAATCCCAGACGTTATTTGCAAATGCACAATCGGATGTCCTGAGAACAAAATATGATTATATCTTCAGGGTGAAAGTGGTTGAATTCTATTTTGGAATTCCGATAATGGAACAATAATATGAACACAGGAACGATTTATATTTTAAACATTGAAACGGCGACGAAGAATTGTTCCGTATCAATTGCTGAAAACGGAGCAACCTTGCTTTGCAAGGAAATTGCAGGACAAGGTTATTCGCATGCGGAGAAACTGCACGTTTTTATTGAAGAAATCCTTAAGGAATGTAATCTGGCCGCCAAGGATCTGGCCGCAATTGCAATCAGTCAAGGTCCTGGTTCCTATACAGGTTTGAGAATCGGGGTTTCTGCAGCCAAAGGGTTGTGCTTTGCTTTGGATATTCCATTGATTGCTGTTGACACCTTGGAAGCATTGGCAAGACAAGTAAGAGAAACGGATGGCTGTATTGTTCCCATGATCGATGCACGAAGAATGGAAGTCTACAGTGCAATTTTTAATGAGAAGCACGAAAAAACAAGAGAGATTCAAGCAGAAATCATCACCGAGGAAAGCTTTGGCGAAATAGAAGGAAAGGTTTATTTTGTGGGTGATTGCAATGAAAAATGTAAAACCGTTCTAACAAAAGAAAATTTTATATTTCTTGATACTATAATCCATCCCTCTGCCAAGGAAATGAGTCAAATTAGTTTTGAAAAATACAAAAAAGACTACACTGTTGATGTCGCCTATTTTGAGCCTTTTTATTTGAAGGATTTTTTTATGACCAAGTAATCTATCCGTGATAAACCCTTGAAAAGACAATCTTGTTGTCCTTTACCTCCAGAACTTCGGCAACAAGCATTTCTTCTTCGCCTTCTACCGTCCTGACGTATTCCATAAAGACCCTGTTTTCGTTTGCAGTAAGAGAAGTAACTTTATAATGTAGGCTCGGCAATCTTTCAAAAGCGTCTTTCCACCAGCTTCGCAAGGCTTCCTTGCCTATAACCAGGCCATTTGTTTCCGGCAATCTGATTTTCAGTTTTGGGCTATAATGCTGTGCCTCGTCGTCGTATAACGACAAAAGCTGTTCCAGACTGTGCTTGTTGAAGGCATCGAACCATTTGAAGGCGATGGATTGTAAAACTTGTGGTGTCATTTATTTAATTTAAAAACTCCCCTTTCAAAGTTCAAAAGAGGAGTTATTTGTTTTTTATTATCGGAATGCCTTATATATTTTTCAAATTGATGATTTCCTGTTCTGTCAGCAGACGCCAATTACCTCGGGGTAGATTTTTCTTGGTCAATCCTGCGAAAGCAACCCGGTCAATCCTCAATACATCATATCCGAAATGCTCAAATATGGAACGAACCACCTTGATGTTTGAACTTCTTAATTTAAGTCCTACTTCGCTTTTTGCTTCTTTCTCAATGTAACTGATTTCTTCCACAAAAATCCTGTGGTTGTCGATGGTCAAGCCTCCGCTGATTTTTTCAAGGTCTTCGAATTTCAAATTCTTATCCAGGGAAACTTGATATATCTTAGAAGATTTCTGACTGGGAAGACTGAATTTTCTAATCATATCGGTATCATTGGTCAACAAAAGCAGACCTGTAGTATTCTTGTCCATCCTTCCAACTGCAGCAATCTTTGCAGTCGTGGAACCTTTCACCAGTTCTAAAACATTACGATAATCGGCCCCTTCGTCGAAAGCGGTTGTAAAGTTTTTCGGCTTGTTCAAAAGGATGTATTCCTTTTTTTCCGGAGTCAGATTAACGCCGTCGAAATTTACTACATCGGTTAATTTTACCAGATAACCCATTTCGGTTACCGGAATACCATTTACTTTTACGTTTCCTGACTGGATGTAGATATCGGCATCACGGCGTGAGCACACGCCCGAATTGGAGATATATTTGTTCAAACGGATTTCGTCTGAAGCTTTTGCCCTTTTTGGTGCCTGATTTGGCTTTTTAGCGACTTTCTCGTCTTCTACCTTTGGCTTGTCGGCTACTTTCTTCTTTGGCTTTTGAGAACGCTTGGCCATTGCCGGTTTTGGCTTGTTCGAACTTGGCCTGCTTGAACCAGTTCGCTTGCTATTGCCTCCATTGTTATTCATAAATCAACATAATTTGTGCAAAGATAGGTTAAAATTGTAGATTTTAGATTTTAGATTTCAGATTTGGGACTAAATTGCTGATTGCTAATCAATAGCCCATCCCGAAGCTTCGGGAGCAAGGGAAACTTCAGAATTGTGAAAACTCGTTTTTTCCTGATGCAAAAGAGTAACCAGCGGCCCGAAGTCTCGGAAGCGTTGTAGTGAAAAGCCGGACAAGCTACAGATTATATCTTTAATAGCAGATTTCTTCCGTGCCACAAAATGGCCGGATCGATGAGTACGATACAAAAAACACCTGCAACGATAAGGAATTTCAAGACGTTATGGAGCTTCAGGAACTGTTCCTTGGTTTTGGATTTCCATAAATATAGCGTGAAGAATATCAGAATGATGAGGCACACATAGAAGTAGATATCCATATAACCAACGTCGTCCAGTTCGATGAGTATGTAAACGGGAATGATGGTCAGGATGCACAAGACGGTAATGATGTACTTGGATACTTTTTCGCCATAGACTACGGGAATGGTTTGATAATCGTTGGAGAAATCGCCGATGATGTTTTCTAAATCCTTGATCATTTCGCGAATGAGAAGCAAAAGGAATAAAAATGTGGCGTGCGAAAAGATGACCACATAGGAACTCTTGTCTTCGATATCTTTGTAATACATCAAGAAAATGGCAAAGAACGGCAAGATGGCCATCAGTGTCGACATCAGGTTTCCGATGATGGTGAAGCGTTTTACCTTGTGGGAATAGAACCAGATCAGGAAAATATAGACCGAGAAAAACAAAGATGCCCTCCAGGAAACCAGCAAGGCCAGGAGCGCAACCAGGCAGTTGACTGAAAAATAGACGGTAAGTTTTGTTTTTTGGCTTACCAGGCGGTCAAGCATTGATTTTTGAGGCCGGTTGATCAAATCCTTCTGGCTGTCGTAGAAATTATTGATGATGTAACCCGAAGCTATCGTAAGCGAGGAAGCCAAAACGATGATGAAAAGATTGAAATCCAAAAGGGTTTCGAGTGCAGGTTTATTCTTGGCCAATATAAAAATGGCCGAAAGGTATTGCGCCAGAACGATAATGGGAATGTTGTAACCTCTGACTACAGAGAACAAACTGATAATTTTCATTACGAGAAGTTTGTTCTTTCTGCTTAGCATTTTATGGGGTTTGGATATTAGAATTCAGATGGTAATCCAAAAGTACTTTTTAAAATTGATAAACCACTTCCAGTTTGTAATCTTTTAAGGTTTGTCTTGCTTTTTCCAAATCTTGAGTGAAGCCCAGGATATAGCCTCCGCCACCTGAACCACACAGTTTCAAATAGTAATCATTTGTTTCGATTCCCTGTTGCCAGATTCCGTGGAATTGTTCAGGAATCATAGGCTTGAAGTTATTCAAGACCACTCTTGAAAGCTTCTTAGTATTTGAGAATAACGATTTGATGTCGCCGCCAAGGAAGTTTTCCACACAAGCATCCGTATATTTTACAAATTGGTTCTTCAGCATGGCACGGAAACCTTTGTCTTTCAGGTTTTCCATAAAGATATTGACCATTGGAGCGGTTTCGCCCACAATTCCAGAATCCAATAAAAAGACGGCACCTTTTCCGTCAAAACTCTGTGTTGGTATTCCGGTTGCTTCAATATTATCCTTGGAATTTATCAGGATTGGAATGCTCAAATAACTGTTTAATGGGTCAAGACCAGAACTTTTTCCGTGGAAAAAAGATTCCATCTGGGAGAATATCGTTTTTAGGATCAATAGCTTTTCTCTCGTAAGGTTTTCCAAAACCGTGATCTTGTTGTTGGCATATTTATCATAGATGGCAGCAACCAATGCACCACTGCTTCCCACTCCATATCCTTGCGGGATGCTGGAATCGAAATACATTCCGTTGTCGACATCATTTTTCAAAGCAGCCAGATCGAAAGCAACCAATTCCGGCTGTTCTTCTTGCAGGTTCTCAAGATAGGAAACAAAACGTTTAAGGCTTTGGTTGGATTTTGCAGAAGCTTCATCCAAAACATCAGCACCTTTCAATGCGCCGTTGTAAAAATTATAAGGAATGGATAAACCCTTAGAATCTCTGATAATTCCGTATTCTCCGAAGAGTAAAATTTTTGAGTAAAATAATGGTCCTTTCATTTATGCTATTTTGTTTTTATCTTTTTTTGAATTCTGCCTTGGTGTTCCTCTTTTGCAGAATTTAATATAAATATACGAATTATTTCAATTGCTCCACGCCATTTCCAATTACATCACAAATATACTGCCGATTTTGACAATAGGCAACCAATTCATCTTTAATAAATTGCAAAACTGCTTCGCTAACGTTTTCGGGATATAAAATGTGCACATTCGCTCCGGCATCCAAAGTAAAACAAACCGGAATTTGGGTTTCATTCCTGAATTTCCAAATCCTGTTGATGATTTCCAAAGTATTGGGCTTCATCAAGATAAAATACGGCATGGAGGTCATCATCATGGCGTGCAAAGTCAAGGCTTCACTTTCTACAATTTTAATGAACTCCTCCAGATTTCCGTTTTCTAAAATCGCTTTGATTTTCGACAGATTCTCGTGGGCCTGTTCAAATCGCCTTTCGGCAAAAGGATGCCCGTGCATCAAATCATGGCCAATTGTGCTGGAAACCTGCTTTTCACCCTTATCAACCAATAAGATCGTATCTTGATAGTTCTGAAAATTGATGTGGATTCTGGTTGGAAATATAACCCCAAACAAATCTGAACTTCCTGAAATTTCCGCCTGGGCTCCCCACTCCACAACACTTCCTCTTATACTCCTGCACGCACTTCCCGAACCCAATCTTGATAAAAAAGAGGCTTTCTCATAAAAATAATGTTCCGCCATCTCTGGATGCAATGCTTTTTCCAAAGACATCAAGTTCATTGACAACGCAGCCATGCCGGAAGCTGAAGAGGCTATTCCCGAACTGTGTGGAAATGTATTCCGGGTATCAATCGTAAAATGATATTCCTTCAGGAAAGGCAGATAAACAAAAACCCTTTCAAAGAATTTTTGAATCTTTGGCTTGAAATCCTCTTTTGGTTTTCCTTCAAAAAGCAAATCAAACGAAAAATCATTCGACGGATTGGCTTTCTTTTCAAAAGACAATTCCGTAATGGTCTTGCAATTGTTCAAAGTGAAGCTGACGGATGGATTGGCTGGAATCTGATTTTCTTTCTTTCCCCAATATTTCACCAGCGCTATGTTGCTTGGAGCACTCCATTTAAAATTTCCTTTCTCGATGGTGGTAGAATATCCTGACGGAATAAAATCGTTTGCAGCAATCATTGATTATTTATTTTTCGCAAAGATACTTTTTTTGACCAAAACCTGATATTACGAAATCGCATATTAGAAATCCTGGCTTGAAATTTGGCGGAAATTTGCTATTTTTGAGAAAAAAAGCAAATGAATAAATATTTGAAAATAGCGATAATGGTAGCCATCTGCCTTGCCGTAGGCTACGTTTCAGGCGTTGTCACCCGTGATGCCATCACCACTTGGTACGTCACAATCGAAAAACCAAGCTTCAATCCGCCAAATGCAATCTTTGCCCCAGTCTGGACAACACTTTATGTCCTGATGGGAATTGCTGCGGGACTTGTCTGGCAACAGATGGGAACCAAAAAAGAAGAAGTCAGGACCGGATTGATTTTCTTTTTCCTTCAATTGGCATTGAATGCAATATGGTCGCTTTTATTTTTTGGACTGAAAAATCCTTTGTTGGCCCTTATAGAAATCATCATCCTGCTGCTCATGATTTATGAGACTTTTATAAAATTCAACAAGCTTAACAAATTTGCCGGCTATATGTTCATTCCCTATCTTCTCTGGGTAAGTTTTGCCACGATTTTAAACGGTGCCATCTGGTGGCTGAACAAATAAATTCTTCCTTATCAATTATTGCATAAAAATCAATATTTAACCCTTAAAAACTAATTTCTTTAAATTAATTGCATAAATTCATCTTATTTATAATCAATAAAAATTAGCCATTTACAACGTTGTAGTTAAAACGAAATTGCATTTTATGGTTGTGATTTAAATAGATGAAACCTATCTTTGTAAGCAAAAATTTTTTTGCTAAAAATATCATTATGCAATCAGATCAATTAGATTATTTCCCAATTTTAATGCAGTTGGTTCTAGCTGTAGGATTTGTAGTAGCAACAATCATTGGTTCTAGTTTTCTAGGACCGAAAAGATCTTCAAAAAACAAAGACAAAAACTTCGAGTGCGGTATTGAATCCGTAGGAAACGCCCGTATGCCGTTTTCTGTAAAATATTTCCTGGTAGCAATTCTTTTTGTATTGTTCGATGTCGAAGTGATCTTCATGTATCCTTGGGCTGTGAATTTCAGAGAAATGGGTTTTGAAGGCCTGATGAAAATGGGGATCTTTATGTTTCTTCTCGTGGTAGGTTTTTTCTACGTGATGAAGAAAAAAGGATTGGAGTGGGAATAAACAAATTATTTTAAATTTTGAATTTATAAATTTTGATTGAAGATGTGGAAAATTTATGATTCATCGCTTTAAGATTTAAAACAACAATACAAATGAGTGATTCAAAAGTAAATATAGTAGATGCTCCGGAAGGATTAGCTGGAGAAGGCTTTTTCGCAACAAAACTGAGTGATGTTGTAGGAATGGCCCGTGCCAATTCGCTTTGGCCTCTTCCTTTTGCAACTTCTTGTTGCGGGATTGAATTTATGGCAACCATGGCTTCTCACTATGATGTGGCACGTTTCGGTTCTGAACGTATGAGTTTTTCTCCTCGTCAGGCGGATATGTTGCTTGTCATGGGGACAATTGCTAAGAAAATGGCCCCTATCTTGCGCCAGGTTTACGAACAGATGGCAGAACCGAGATGGGTGATTTCAGTTGGAGCTTGTGCTTGTTCAGGAGGAATCTTCGACACGTATTCAGTTCTTCAAGGAATCGACAAAGTCATTCCTGTTGACGTTTATGTTCCTGGATGTCCTCCAAGACCAGAACAAATCCTGGATGGAATCATGAGATTGCAAGATTTGGTAAGATCGGAATCCGTTAGAAGAAGAAGTTCACCAGAATACACAGAATTATTGGCTTCTTATAACATCAAGTAATTAAAATGGCATTAGAAACCTCCGTTATACAAACAAAATTAGTTGACAGATTCGATACAATCGTAACCGACTTTGTCCAACAACACGACATATTTGCTTTCGAAGTAGCTTCAAATTCTATCATCGAAGTAATGCAGTTTTTAAGAGACGACGCAACATTGCGTTTCAACTTCCTGACCGACCTTTGCGGTGTACATTATCCAGATGCAACTCCAGACAAGCAATTTGCCGTTGTTTATCACATGCACAACTGGAGGGATAATGTAAGAATCAGGATAAAATGCTTCCTTGGCGGAGAAAATCCAGAAATTGATACCGTTACGGGTTTATTCTTGAGTGCCAATTGGCAGGAAAGAGAAACGTACGATTTCTACGGAATCATATTTAAAGGTCATCCACAATTGAAGAGAATCTTGAATATGGATGAGATGACTTCTTTCCCAATGCGCAAGGAATTTCCTCTCGAGGATGGCGGAAGAACAGACAAAGACGACAGGTTTTTCGGAAGAACAACTGATAATTGCTAATGCACCTGAAATAATATTGATATAAATGTCAGACTTATTATTACCACCAGAATTACGATATGCCGATATCATCAAACAAAGGCAGAATGAAGACGGAAGCGAGCTTTCGATTCTGAATCTAGGTCCTACCCACCCGGCTACTCACGGAATTTTCCAGAATATTCTATTAATGGATGGGGAAAGGATTGTTGATGGAGAGGCTACAGTTGGATATATCCACCGTGCATTCGAGAAAATTGCAGAAAACAGGCCTTTTTACCAGATCACTCCCTTGACGGACAGGATGAATTACTGTTCGGCACCTATCAACAACATGGGCTGGTGGATGACTTTGGAAAAGGCATTGAATATAGAAATTCCGAAAAGGGTACAATATCTTAGAGTAATCGTGATGGAATTGGCACGTATTGCCGACCACATCATCTGCAATTCGGTTCTGGGTGTTGACACCGGAGCCTTGACAGGCTTTTTATATGTATTCCAATACAGGGAAAAAATCTATGAAATCTACGAAGAAATTTGTGGTGCCCGTTTGACAACAAATATGGGAAGAATCGGTGGTTTCGAAAGAGATTGGAGTCCACTTGCTTTCAAGAAAATAAATGATTTCATGGAAGAATTTCCTGCCATCTGGTCGGAATTTGAAAACCTTCTTACCAGGAACAGGATTTTTATGGACCGAACCATCGATGTTGGAGCAATTTCTGCCGAAAAAGCGATGAGTTATGGTTTTACCGGACCCAACCTGAGAGCTGCAGGAATTGATTACGACGTTCGCGTGATGCAACCTTATAGTTCTTACGAAGATTTCGAATTTGATATTCCTGTTGGAAAATCTGGTGACACTTACGATCGTTTCTGCGTTCGTAATGGCGAGGTTTGGGAAAGCTTGAAAATCATCAAGCAGGCATTGGCAAAAATGCCAGAAGGACCATTTCACGCCGATGTTCCAGATTATTACCTTCCTCCAAAAGAAGATGTTTACAACACAATGGAAGGCTTGATTTACCACTTCAAGATTGTAATGGGGGAAATTCCAGTTCCAGTAACAGAAGTATATCATCCGGTTGAAGGTGGAAATGGAGAATTAGGTTTTTATCTGATTACAGACGGAAGCCGAACTCCTTTCAGATTGCATTTCAGAAGACCTTGTTTTATATATTACCAAGCTTTCAATGATATGGTAAGAGGCGGAATGCTTTCGGATGCCATCGCAACATTGTCCAGTTTGAATGTAATTGCAGGAGAATTGGATGCTTAAGGATTTCAGATTGTTGAGTAACGATTTTAGATTTCAGATTTAAAAGAAAAATGGAAAGAACACATCATACACAAGAGATTAATATAACGGAAGCTTTGATGACGCGCATCAATGAACTCATAAGTCATTATCCGGAAGGCAAGCAAAAATCTGCCTTGCTTCCTGTGCTTCACGAAGTGCAAGATGCCCACGATAACTGGCTGAGTATTGAATTGCAAGACAAAGTAGCCGAAATATTGCGTATAAAACCAGTGGAAGTTTATGAAGTAGTGAGTTTCTACACCATGTTCAACAGAAGACCCATTGGCAAATACATGTTTGAATTCTGTCAAACTTCTCCTTGCTGCTTGAGAGGTGTTGAAAATCTGATGGATTATACCTGCGAGAAATTAGGTGTGAAAGTTGGAGAGCCAACGCCGGACGGAATGTTTGAAGTTCGTGGCGTGGAATGCCTTGGAGCTTGTGGTTATGCTCCGATGATGCAATTAGGTGATTTCTTTCAAGAGCATCTGACTCCGGAAAAAATCGACCAGCTGATAGTAGATTGCAGAGATAACAAGATTACTTTACACGATAAATAATATGTCACAAAAAATATTATTAGATAAAATCAATGTCCCGGGAATCAAGACCTACGAAGTATATCGTCGTGAAGGCGGTTATGCTTCTGTAGAAAAAGCCTTGAAAACCCTTACTCCTGATGAAGTGGTGGAAGAAGTAAAAACTTCCGGGCTTCGTGGTCGTGGTGGTGCAGGATTCCCTGCCGGAATGAAGTGGAGTTTTATTGACAAGAAATCAGGAAAGCCAAGGCATTTGGTTTGCAATGCCGATGAATCTGAGCCTGGAACTTTCAAGGACAGGTTCCTGATGGAATACATTCCACATCTTTTGATTGAAGGAATGATTACGTCAAGTTATGCATTGGGAGCCAATCTATCCTACATCTATATCCGTGGCGAATACATGTGGGTCTATAAGATTTTAGAACGTGCCATTGCCGAAGCAAAAGCTGCAGGCTGGCTAGGAAAAAATATATTGGGTTCCGGATACGATTTGGAATTATACGTTCAAATTGGTGGCGGAGCCTATATCTGTGGAGAAGAAACTGCACTTATTGAATCGCTGGAAGGCAAAAGGGGAAATCCTCGTATCAAGCCACCATTTCCAGCAGTATCTGGTCTTTGGGCCAATCCAACAGTAGTAAACAATGTTGAAACTATTGCAACAGTGCCTTGGATCATCAATAATTCTGGTGCTGATTATGCAAAAATCGGAATCGGACGTTCAACTGGAACGAAATTGATTTCTGCTTCAGGACATATCAAAAATCCTGGTGTTTACGAAATTGAACTGGGACTGAGTGTTCACGAATTTATGAATTCGGATGAATACCTGGGCGGAATGATCGACGACAGGCCTTTAAAGGCTTTCGTTCCTGGAGGTTCTTCAGTTCCAGTCCTGCCGGCAAATCTAATTTACAAAACAGCCAACAACGAAGACCGTTTGATGACGTATGAGTCATTGTCTGACGGTGGTTTTGCAACAGGTTCGATGTTAGGTTCCGGTGGATTCATCGTTTATAATGATACGGCTTGTATCGTTAGAAACACTTGGAATTTCTCAAGATTCTACCACCACGAAAGCTGTGGACAATGTTCGCCTTGCCGTGAAGGAACGGGGTGGCTGGAAAAAGTATTGCACAGGATTGAGAACGGTCACGGCCGTGAAGAAGATATTGAATTGCTTTGGAGCATCCAGAGCAGGATCGAAGGAAACACGATCTGTCCATTAGGTGATGCAGCGGCCTGGCCGGTTGCAGCAGCTATTCGTCACTTCAAGGAAGAATTTGAATACCATATCCGTTTCCCGGAAAAAATTAAAAACAGGGACCATTTTGTGGCGGAACCTTTCGAAAAGGTAAAGCACTTGGTAACGAAGTTAGAGGTTTAATTATTAGTAGAAAGTTGAGAAGTTTATCCTTTAAACTTTAATACCTTCAAAGAATATACAAAATGAAAGTAACAATAGACGGTCAAAGTATAGAAGTAGAACCGGGGACCACCATCCTTCAGGCTGCTCGAATGATTGGAGGAGAATCTGTTCCGCCAGCGATGTGCTATTACTCTAAATTAAAAGGCAGTGGCGGAAAATGCCGTTGTTGTTTGGTTGAAGTTGCAAAAGGCAGCGATGCTGATCCAAGGCCAATGCCAAAATTGATGGCATCTTGTGTAACAGGCTGCATGGATGGAATGGAAGTGAACAGTACGGCTTCTGACAGGGTTCAGGATGCCAGAAAATCGGTAACCGAATTCCTTTTGATCAACCACCCATTGGATTGTCCTGTTTGTGACCAGGCTGGAGAATGTGATTTGCAGAACCTGAGTTTCAAGCACGGAAAATCGCAAACCCGCTATATCGAAGAAAAAAGAACGTTCGAACCAGAAAATATAGGTCCGAATATTCAATTGCACATGAACCGTTGCATCCTTTGCTACCGTTGCGTAATGGTTGCAGACCAATTGACGGACAATCGTGTCCACGGTGTAATGGACAGAGGCGACCACTCCAATATCTCTACTTGTATTTCCAAGGCCATTGACAATGAGTTTTCAGGAAATATGATTGACGTTTGTCCTGTTGGTGCTTTGACGGACAAAACGTTCCGTTTCAAATCAAGGGTTTGGTTCAACAAGCCTTTCAATGCCCACAGGGAATGTACTACTCCAGGATGTTGCGGAAAAACTACGGTTTGGATGTTTGGTGGAGAAATCCAAAGGGTTACCGGAAGAAAAGATGAATACCACGAAGTGGAAGAATTCATCTGCAATACGTGTCGTTTTGACAAAAAAGAAGTTTCGGATTGGACAATCGAAGGACCTCGCAAATTCGAGAAAGATTCGGTTATCAACCAAAACAATTATACCAGAAAATTAGATACCGTTGTTATTGAAACTGAAGAAGGAATCCTGAAAGGTCGTCAAGAAGACCGTAAAAAAATCAGTATGCCGGCAGTTCCATTAGACAGGGAAGAAAATGCAGTTTTTAAAAACGGAAACGTATAACCAATGGATAGTGCTATTATTTTAGAAAAAGGGATTTTCATTGTAATCATTTTTGCCATTACGATGCTGATGGCGATGTATTCTACATTGGCGGAAAGAAAGGTAGCGGCTTGGCTTCAGGACAGGATCGGACCGAACAGGGCTGGTAAAGGTGGGATCTTGCAACCTTTGGCTGATGGTTTGAAATTATTCTCGAAGGAAGAGTTCTTACCTGATACCCCAAACAAGTTTCTATTTGTTGTAGGCCCGGCAATTTCGATGAGTGTTGCCTTGATGACAAGTGCGGTTATTCCCTGGGGTGATAAGCTACATTTATTTGGAAAAGATATTATTTTACAAGCAACCGATATTGATGTTGCGCTTTTATATGTTTTCGGAGTTCTATCGGTTGGAGTCTATGGCATCATGATTGGTGGATGGGCGTCCAACAACAAGTTCTCCTTGATGAGTGCCATGAGGGCTGCTTCCCAGATGATTTCGTATGAAGTTGCAATGGGGCTTTCGATTATTGCGCTGATAATGATGACAGGGACATTGAGCTTGAGAGAAATCTCGGCCCAGCAAAGTGGAATGAACTGGAACATTTTTTACCAACCGGTTGGTTTTATCATCTTCCTGATTTGTTCGTTTGCAGAAACCAACAGGACGCCTTTTGACTTGGCGGAATGTGAGGCGGAATTAATTGGAGGTTACCATACGGAATATTCTTCGATGCGAATGGGATTCTACCTGTTTGCCGAATATGCAAGTATGTTCATCTCTTCTACAATTTTGGCAGTTCTATATCTTGGTGCTTATAATTATCCAGGGATGTCTTGGGCGGTAGAAAACTGGGGCGTGAATATTGCAAACGTGATTGGAATTTTTGTGTTGTTTGGAAAAATATGCTTCTTCATCTTCTTCTTCATGTGGGTAAGATGGACGATTCCAAGATTCCGTTATGACCAGTTGATGCGCTTGGGATGGAAAATGTTGATTCCGTTGGCAATTGCCAACATAGTGGTTACCGGAATTGTTATTTTATTGTTCGACAACTAGGGCCAAAAGTTTAAAAGAAGGCAAAAGATTATCATCCAGCCCCGATTAAAGTGGAAATCCTTTTCTTTTTCTTTAAAAAAGAAAAGATTGCAACGGAAAGCGGGAACATGGAATACAAATACAAAAGGGCGATCCGCTCCTATAAAAAAGAAATTAATTACGATATGTCAATAGAAACTATATCATTATCGGGAAGAAAAAAAGAGGTTTCGAACAAGAAGATGACTTTTTGGGAGAGCTTGTATCTTGTGGCGATTGTCAAGGGTTTGTTCATTACGATCAAGCACTTGTTTACAAGAAAAGTAACGATTAAATATCCCGAACAGGTAAGAACCCGAAGCGATGTGTATCGCGGACAGCACATGCTGATGCGTGATGACGAAGGTCGTGAACGTTGTACGGCTTGTGGGTTATGTGCACTTTCTTGTCCGGCTGAAGCGATCACGATGAAAGCTGAGGAGAGAAAACCCGAAGAAAAGCATTTGTACAGGGAAGAAAAGTATGCTTCGATTTATGAAATCAATATGTTGCGTTGCATTTTCTGTGGACTATGTGAAGAAGCTTGTCCGAAAGAGGCAATTTATTTGACAAAATCCAAAGTCCTGGTTCCTTCCAACTATGACAGGGAAGAATTTATTTTTGGAAAAGATAAATTGGTCATGCCGCTTGAAGCAGCAATTGCAAATGGTAAATTAAAAAACGCTAACTAATGTCGACTATACTCATCGTATTTTGTATTCTTGCCGCTGTAACATTGGCTTCGGCATTTATGACCATTTTCACCAAGAATCCTATTCATAGTGCAATTTATCTGGTGATTTGCTTTTTCTCGATTGCAGGTCATTACTTATTGTTCAATGCGCAATTTTTGGCGTTGGTCCACATCATCGTATATTCTGGAGCGATCATGATCCTGATGTTGTTTACGCTGATGCTGATGAACCTCAACAAGGAAGATGAAGTGCACAAGCCCAGGATTACCAGGCTTGGAGCGGTTATTTCTTTCTGTCTGATCATCTCCATCTTGATTGCAATTTTCGTTCAGACGAAACCAATCGTCGGACCTTATGACACAACGGGAGAAGATTACCAGTCTATAAAAGTACTAGGGCAGGTATTGCTTGACCATGAAAACGGATTTATGATTCCTTTTGAATTTGCTTCCGTATTATTACTTGTTGCCATGATTGGTACGGTACTATTGTCTAAAAAAGAAAAATCATCTAAATAATTATGGATAGTGTTTTAAACCAAATTGGTATCGAAAATTATATCTTCCTTTCAGTAGCGCTTTTTTGTATTGGTGTTTTTGGAGTGTTGTATAGAAGAAATGCCATCATCGTTTTTATGTCGATTGAAATTATGCTGAATGCCGTCAACCTTTTGTTTGTAGCTTTTTCAACGTACCATCAGGATGCACAAGGTCAGGTTTTTGTATTCTTTTCGATGGCTGTTGCCGCTGCTGAAGTTGCGGTAGGATTGGCTATCCTGGTTGCGATATTCAGAAACATTGGTTCGATTGATGTAGCTAATTTAAAAAACTTAAAAGGATAATTTTCAATGGATACCAATTTAGCTTTAGTATTATTATTAGCTCCTTTTTTAGGATTTTTATTAAACATATTCTTTGGAAAGCGTTTAGGGAAGAATGTTTCCGGTGCTATCGGGACACTTGCCGTGGCAATTTCCTTTGCAGTAACACTTTCCTTTTTTCTTCAAATTAATCAAACCGGGCAGCCTATAAGCATTCATTTGTTTGATTGGATTGCCATCAGTAATTTCAATATTGAATTCGGATTTTTATTGGACCAATTGTCTTTGCTCTGGTTGATGTTTGTAACCGGAATCGGTTCATTGATTCACTTATACTCCATCAGCTATATGCACGAAGATGAGAACATGCATAAGTTCTTTTCTTATCTGAATTTGTTTATCTTCTTCATGATTACGCTTGTAATCGGCAGCAACTTGTTGATCATGTTCATCGGCTGGGAAGGTGTCGGACTTTGTTCCTACCTGCTTATCGGGTTCTGGTATAAAAACCAAAACTATAATGATGCTGCAAAAAAAGCTTTCATTATGAACAGGATTGGAGATTTGGGTTTCCTAGTTGGTATTTTTATAATTGGTGCCTTATTCAATACTTTGGATTTTGCCGCATTGAAAGCTACCATTCTAGCTGGAAATAATTTAGATGCCTTTTGGATCGCAGCTGCAGCCTTGGCTTTGTTTATTGGAGCTTCGGGAAAATCTGCACAAATCCCTTTGTATACTTGGTTGCCAGATGCGATGGCGGGACCTACTCCGGTTTCTGCATTGATTCACGCTGCAACGATGGTTACGGCAGGTATTTTTATGATTACAAGATTGAATTTCTTGTTTGATTTGGCTCCAGCCATTCAAGATATAATTGCCGTAATTGGTGCCATAACGGCTTTGGTTGCTGCAACAATAGGCTTAGTTCAGAATGATATTAAAAAAGTATTGGCCTACTCGACTGTTTCCCAATTGGGTTTGATGTTCCTTGCTTTAGGCTTGGGAGCATACGAAATTGCCGTTTTCCACGTAATCACGCACGCTTTCTTCAAGGCTTGTTTGTTCCTGGGTTCAGGTTCGGTAATTCACGCCTTGCACCACGAGCAAGATATGCGAAAAATGGGTGGTTTGAGAAAAGCAATGCCCATCACGTTTATTACCATGTTGATTTCGAGTTTGGCTATTGCCGGTATTTTCCCATTATCTGGATTCTGGTCGAAGGACGAAATCTTGATGGTGGCGTTCCATAACAGTCCAATTCTTTGGGTAATCGGTTCTATTGCTTCGATCTTGACCGCTTTTTATATGTTTAGATTAATGTACTTGACGTTCTTTAAAGAATTCCGCGGGAGCGAAGAACAAAAGCACCACTTGCATGAAAGTCCGGCCCTGCTTACTTTTCCCTTGATTGTCTTGGCTATCTTGGCAGCAATTGGCGGATTATTGAGTCTTCCCGGACACAGTTGGTTGAATCATTATCTTGAGCCTTTGTTCGCAAAAGCACACGAAGCACATCATTTGGGAACAACTGAATATATGCTTATGGGAATTGCAACTGTTGGTGCCTTAGTTGGAATTGGAATTGCATATGCGAAATACATCAAGCAAGCCCAGGTTCCTGAAGAAGATGAAAAAATTACAGGTTTCTCTAAAGTACTATACAACAAATACTATGTTGATGAAGTGTACGATGCCATCATTGTAAAGCCAATCAACTTGCTTTCCCGTTTCTTTAGGGATTATATTGAAACCGCTTTGGCGGCGATTGTTTTTGGTTTCGGAAAAGCGGCCAACGAACTAAGCTACCAAGGAAAGAAATTACAAAACGGAAGCATCGGTTTTTACCTTTTTGCTTTCGTGATCGGCTTTTGTGCCATCGTTTCGTATTTAATTTTAGCTCAAAAAAAATTCTAACATAATGGATGTATCTTTTATACTAATTATACTTTTAATTGGCGCTTTTGCAACTTATTTTTCAGGAGACAAGCTGGCTCCAAAAGTGGCCTTGTTTTTCGGATTGGTATCCTTAGGATTTTCCGTTTACTTGTTGAGCCTTTTCAATGCCAGACAGAACATTGACTTTATTTCGGCTTGGATTACAAAACCTAGTATTTCCTTTTCGCTTAAAGCGGACGGATTGTCGTTGGCAATGTTGCTTTTAAACACTGCATTGACACCTTTGATTATCTTTTCAGCTTTTGGAAACGAATTCAAGAATGCAAAAAATTTTTATGCCTTGATCTTGTTCATGTCTTTCGCGATGGCGGGAACTTTCTTGGCTTCAGATGGACTTTTATATTATATCTTCTGGGAATTGGCCTTGATCCCGATTTACTTCATTGCGCTAATCTGGGGTAATGGAGATGCAGAAGAAAGAAAAAAAGCAGTGGTGAAATTCTTCATCTACACATTGGCGGGATCCTTGTTCATGCTGACTGCATTCATCTATTTGTATGGAAAGGCAGGAAGCTTCTTGTTGGAAGATTTGTACAAATTGGAGCTTTCTTCACAGGAACAACTTTGGATTTTCCTTGGATTCTTCTTGGCGTATGCCATCAAGATTCCGATTATTCCCTTCCATACCTGGCAGGCAAAAGTATACCAAAAGGCACCAACTGTTGGAACAATGCTTCTTTCAGGTATCATGCTTAAAATGGGTTTGTACAGCGTTATCCGTTGGCAATTGCCTCTTGCTCCAGCTGCAGCAAAAGAATATATGACCGTTTTTATTGCTTTGGGAATTGCCGGAGTAATCTATGGTTCAATTGTAGCCTTGAGGCAAAAAGATCTTAAAAAATTATTGGCGTATTCCTCTCTGGCCCACGTTGGATTGATTGCAGCAGGAGCTTATACCTTAAACCTTGACGGATTTCTCGGCGCTGTCTTGCAAATGATCGCCCACGGTTTTGTGGTAGTTGGTTTGTTCTTTGTAGCTGAAATCATCTACAGGAGATACGAAACCAGGGAAATAGCAGAGATGGGAGGCATCAGAAGCCAATCTCCAAAGTTTACTTCAATGTTTATGATCCTGGTCCTGGCATCGGTTGCTTTGCCATCAACATTCAATTTCATTGGAGAATTTACGGTATTGTACAGCTTGTCGCAAGTTGGAATCATATGGGCCATCCTTGGTGGGACAACCATCATCCTGGGAGCTTATTATATGTTGAGAATGTTCCAGCACGTAATGCTTGGTGAAACCAATGCGAAACTATTTAAAGATGTAACTTTTAACGAAGGGTTCGTTTTGGTTTCAATCATCGCATTTTTATTATTCTTTGGAATTTATCCGAAACCCATCACAGATTTGATTACGCCAAGTCTTCAAGAAATCCTAACTCAAATAAATAGATAACCTCAAATAAAAAATGAATACATTAATAGCTATAACAGGATTAGGTGTTTTATGCCTTTTATTTGAAATTTTCAATTTAAGAAAAGGAATTATTCCTTTTACGATTGTTGGTTTGTTGGCATCACTTGCCTTGACGGTTTCTGATTACGGGACAACTGCAAGTTTTTACAACAATATGGTGGTGGTAAATAACTTCTCGGTTACTTTTTCGAGTTTGTTTATTGTACTGACCATCTTCTTGGTTGCCTTGAGCCATAATTTTTATGACAAGGAAGCTGCTACTAAAATATCAGATTTTATTGGAATCAAGATATTTATGCTGTCTGGTGCAGTTGCAATGGTTTCTTTCGGAAATCTGGCAATGTTTTTCCTAGGGATTGAAATCTTATCGATTGCATTATACATCCTATGTGCCAGCAACCGTCTGAGTTTAAAGAGCAATGAATCTGGAATGAAATATTTCCTGATGGGTTCATTTGCTTCCGGATTTATTCTTTTTGGAATCTGCTTGGTCTACGGTGCAATGGGAAGTTTTGACGTTGTTGAAATCAGTGAATTATCTCGTTCAGCTGAATTACCTGATTGGTTCTTTATAGGGATCATATTGCTTACGATAGGAATGCTTTTCAAGATTGCCGCTGTTCCCTTTCACTTTTGGGCTCCAGACGTCTATGAAGGTGCTCCTGCCCTGACTACTGCAACAATGAGTACATTGGCAAAGGTGGTCGCAATGGCAACTTTGTTCAAGCTTTTGAGCGTCTTGAATGCTGATATTTCAGAGTCGTTCCAGATTGTTATCGTGGTGCTTTCAATTGCTTCCATGACGGTTGGAAATATTATGGCCTTGCGTCAGACGAACGTGAAGAGAATGCTTGCCTTCTCTGGTATTTCGCACGCAGGATTTATGCTGATGACGTTATTGACCTTGACTACTTCTGCTTCTACCTTATTGTATTATGCGGCGGCTTATTCGATTTCGGGGATTGCTGCTTTTGCTGTTATCCTTTATGTTTGCAAGAACAGAGATAACGAAGATATCACCAACTTCCACGGGCTTGGAAAAACGAATCCCCTATTGGCTGCCGTATTGACTGGTGCTTTGCTCTCTATGGGTGGTATTCCAATCTTTTCTGGATTCTTTGCCAAATTGTTCTTGTTCAACCAGACAATTGAAGCAGGTTATATCGCATTGGTAATTGTGGCTGTTGTGAATTCTATCATCAGTATTGGCTATTATTTCAAATTGATATTGGCGATGTACGGCAAAGACCCTAACGAGGAAAAAACGGGTACTCCGATTCTATATTATTCAGTTGCAGTAATTGCTATCGTTATTAATATTGTGATTGGTCTTTTCCCTTCTTTGCTTTTGGATTTGATGTAGAATTTTTAGATTCATATATAAAAAAAGCCATTCTTTCGAATGGCTTTTTTTTATTTATAATCGGGATAGATCTTCGAAGCATTAGAAAGTTCTTTCTGATCTTTTAAAACAGACATTGTTGTACTGTATGGAAGCAGATTCTGGAAGTTGTGCTTCAGAATATCGGAAAAGTTTTGATGGTAGATTTTATAGAACCATTTCGATTAATTGCCAGCATTGGTACATAAGGTGTACTTTCATGCATTTAATTTATCTTGATATAGAAAAAATCCCGACTGCTTGATTGCAAATCGGGATCTTTCCTTTTTATTGATTATTTCGTTTAATTTACTACCAGCCTTTTGGTCTGCTTGAAGTTGTTTTCTGTAGTAATCTCTATCATATAAACTCCTTTTGATAGAGCAGAAACATCGATGGTTGATTGTTTCGCAGAAAGGTTTTCAGAAGACAGGATTGTTTTTCCGAGGACATCATACAGCTGAATTGCTTGTAGATTTTCGGTTGTATTTTGCGTATTGATGTACACCAATCCGTTTGAAGGGTTTGGATAAATCAAAAGGTTTCCTGGTGAGAATTCTGGAGTTGAAAGCTGTACTTCAAAAGTAGAGTTGAAGATATTCGTGATGATAGCCGGATTGGTGTCGAAATAAATTTCGGCAAAATTCGGGATGATATCGCCAACTTCAAAACCTGGCTTGACCTTGATCTTGAAAGTTAGATAGCCATTGCTCAATTCTTCGTTTGCGAGCATACTTGGCAGGTAGATATAATCGAATTTCCAGACCAACTTGTTGCCTACTCTTTCCATCACATAATTATGGCTCGCGCTAACCATTCGGATACTTTCTTCATCCAGTTGCGCATCTAAAACATCTTCTACCCTTATGTTTATTGCATTTGCCGTTCCTGTATTTTGGAAACGGATGGTGTAGAACAAATAATCATCCTGACTAAAATTATTGAAATCCAGCTTACCTCCATGTGCTTCCATCTTGTCATTTGGATCATAGGAAGCCACTACAATCTGAGAATTTGTAAAGGTGTTGTTGCTACTATTGATATCATCTGATGGAGCTGAAATGGCGACACTGCTTTCTAATATGTCATCGATATTTACAATTGGTATGGATGGAACATTGATGGTAAAGTTGAAAGAACGGGTTTCAAAAGGTGCAAGGTTCACAAAGTTGTAGGTAAACCCATCTGAGCTGTTTACCACACCTGCCTGTGCACTTGCAACAGCCACCAACGGATCTTTGGTATAGTTAATGGTTCCAGAGGTTGCTGATGTACCAAGATTGGTGTATACAATCTTGTTGGTGTAGCTGAACCCGGCGGTTGGTTGTCCTACTGGAACTATAGAAACCGTAACATCATTGTAGCCTTGGATTTGTGTTATAGGAAAATACAAGGTTTGCGTGCCACTGCCAACTGCAATACTGATGTCGTTATGGATTATTGTTCCAGATGAGAAATAATTGGCATATTCTGGATGCACCTCATAACTGAAATCGTAGCTATTTAGCGGATTGGAATCATAAATCGCATAATTGCCTATCGGCGAAGAGATATTGTTGATGTCTCCAGTATTATTTACTTGATAAACGAATGATCCGTAAGTGAAACTACTTTCGGTGTCTTCTTTGGTTCCATTGTTGTTTTCGTCGATAAAAGTAACTAGTTGAACTTTATCGGTACATTGAGGAGGTCCTGATGAGAAACTTCCTGCCTGGATGAATACGGCGGAGTCGTACATGGCATCTTCTCTATCAGCTATAACCAACTTGATGTGATAAGGATTATTTGCAATAATTTGGGAAGAAGCCGACATTAAAGCAGTTTGACCGTTGAAATTTGTAGGTGCCGCCAATGCCAAAATGCCATCAAAATAAGTATCGAAAAAACCTTCATTTACGGATGTACAACTTGGATTGTGCATATTATTTCTAATGGAAATAACCGAAACAGGATCGCTTGTACCTGGAACAACAGCCAAATTGGTAGTTACTCCAGTAATTAGATCTGTAAGCAAGAAAGCAAAAGCATCTGCATATTGACATTGAAAGCCACCATATTCTTCTGAAGCGAATAAAAAATTAAAACTCATAAATTCGTTCTGACTTGTAAAATCAAATTCTAGCTTGGTTACATTCTTTGAATTGAGCACCTGACCATAAGACTCCAAGAACAAAGCTTCCAAATCGGAATCAGGCAAATTCCAAGAACTAGGAGATTGCCCTAGCGTGGAAGAATTTGGTCCTCCTACCAATGCTGCATTACCAGTTGATAAGACAATACCTGAATTAATAGAAAACCAAGGATTAGTATTTGTAAAGTATCCGATTCCATTAACATCACCAAAATCAGATCCGGTACTTGAAGTTATATTGCTAATATTGACACATGGATTATTAACCAATATGTTTGTAACCAATTGTTCATTTGTAAACTGTGTTGTATTGGCAATTAAGGGAGGATTGATGTTTAAAACGGCCAGATCAAATGTAATGTCATATGTCAATGTTTGAACACCGTTGGTTTTTGACCAAACTCTAATTTTATATTCGTTCCCAACAATTAAATTTTCTGCAGTACTTATGTCTGAATCGCTACAATACAATTGCACTATGTTATCACAATTGCCTCCACTAAATAATGAATGAACCAAATCTGTAGAAGAGCCTTGAACGTTGTCAATCATTATAATATGTTTGGGACTTGTTGCTACGAACTTATACCAAACATCGTCATCTTCAGTTCCTATGCAAGCTGTTGTCTGAGGAGAAGCTGTTGCTCCAGTCAGAGCACCTGCCACGAAAGAGGGATTAGTGACAGATTCACTTACTTCTACTGGAATTGCTACACTACATTCGTCATTAAAAATTACCTGTGGTGTTGTTATCGACATTTGAAAAGCGATATGGTGATTTGTACCAAATAAATTAGAATAGATCCTGATTTTGTAGGTATTTCCAATTACTAAATTTTTAGCCAAACTATTTTTTGTACTGCAATACAGCTGAGTCATTGTCTCACAATCATTTCCTGAAAAAACGGAATGATTGATAGTGGCAGTATTACCTTCAACATTATCAATTTTTATTAAATGAATATTTGAAGTTGCAACAAAGCTATACCATATATCATCGTCTTCGTTTCCAGCACAGGCAGTGGATTGCATTGATGGGCTTGCAGCATATGTAGATCCTAAAACAATTTGATCTGAAGAAGTTCCAGCATTGACAGGAACTGCTATTGCATTTTCACAATTGTCATTCACCGGTACTACAGGTGTAGTTATTGCAATTTTAAACGTTCCTGGAAGAAATGAATTATTCAAATAATTCTGAACTCGGACTTTATAATTATTACCCGCAACAAAATTATTGAAGAGTCCAACGGTTGAATTCCCACAGCCAATACTAAGCAGTTCATTACAGCCACCAGAATATACTACATATCTAATACCCGTTACACTTTCGTCGAGATCAAAAAATGTAATAACTTGAGATGTGGAAAGTGCTGTAAAATCAAACCAAACATCATTATGATCACCATAGCAAGAATCTTGCAAACCCGATGTGTTAGCCCCAAATGAATTTCCTTGAACAAATAGTTCTCCCTCTGAAGACGGGTTGACAGGTATGCTGATTGATGTACTACATCCATCATTTACAAGTGTCGGAGGCGTCATAATAGACAAAGTGAAAAGTACTGGAACTATATCAGCCCATTCACTATTGGATACTTTTATCCTATATGTTGCTCCAATCGTCAAATCTTGAATCAGATAATTGGAACTTGACCAACAACTCAAGAGAATGGATGAACCACAAGCAGTACCTGAAAAAATATCTATATTAAAATAATTACCATCTTCCGTATCTAATTTAATAATATGCTGCTTTGAAGTTGCCACAAATCTATACCACATATCGTCTTTGTCTGAATCGCCAAAACATCCATCTGGTGCAGTTGATGGCGATGCACCTTGAATATCTCCCGAAATAGAGTTGATAGATTCCATATTTGGATTTACTGGAATTACAATTGCCGCATTACAATTGTCATTAGGAACTGCTGCTGGTGTAGTTAGGGCTATATTAAACGTAGCGGGCAGATTATTCTGAACCACAACCCTTATTTTATAACTTACGCCAATGGTTAAATTTCCTATCACTGACATTGACGGATCATTTGCCACTCCGCAATGTGTGATTTGGAGATTAGAACAAGCTCCTGAGTAAACGGAAAAATAAACTTGCCCAAATTGAAGCGATATACTATCAAAATTAACAACATGTCTTTTTGCAGTTGCCGTAAAATTGAACCAAATATCTTTTTGATATTGATTCCCTACGCAAGGATTTGGAGAAAGTCCTGAATTAATGGTTGCATCTACCGTGGTTCCAGGAACAGATGTAACAACTTCTAAGGTTGGATTAACAGGAATTATGATTGCCCCACTACACTCATCATTAACGGGTGGAGTAACAAAGTTTTTTTGAAAAATAGAATCTCTTTCCGTCGCATGGACAATACTTAAGAATGAAAAGAAAAGAAAAAATACCGAAAGTAATTGTTTTTTCATATTTTGGGTTTTTGCTTCCCAAATATACATCGATTTCAAAACAATTAACTTAAAATAGTAAGATATTATCCAAATAAAAAGCCGATTATTATGCATAATCGGCTTTAGGAAATTTTATTGCATCGATCTTTAATTAACAACAAGCTTTTTGGTCTGCTTGAAGTTGTTTTCTGTAGTAATCTCTATCATATAAACTCCTTTTGATAGAGCAGAAACATCGATGGTTGACTGTTTTGCTGAAAGATTTTTGGAAGATAGAATAATTTTTCCGAGAACATCATACAAATTGATTTGCTTCAGATTTTCGGTGGTGTTTTGCGTATTGATGTACACCAATCCGTTTGAAGGGTTTGGATAAATCAAAAGGTTTCCAGATGAGAATTTAGATATAGACAACGGATCTTCAAAAGTAGAATTAAAAGTATTGGTGATTATGGCCGGATTGGTGTCGAAATAGATTTCGGCAAAATTAGGAATTACATCTCCCAAGGCAAAACCAGGTTTTAACTTAATTTTGAACGTCACATAACCGCTACTTAAATCCGAATTTTCTAAATAACTTGGCAAATAAACATAATCAAAGTTCCAAGTCAACTCATTTCCTTTTCTTTCCATTGTATAGGGGTGGCTTGCACTTATCATCTGTATACTTTCTTCATCCAATTGAGCATCCAAAACATCTTCTATACGAATATTGTTCACACTAATAGTGGCTTTATTTTGGAAATAAATGGTATAATATAAATAGGATTCTTGTGTAAATGTTGCTATGTCTAGCAGGTTTCCGTGTGATTCTGTTTTATAGATAACATGATTGTCACTAACGAGGCTTTGGGAAATTTCAAATGAATTATTACTTGAATCCGTATCACCTGAAGTGGAAGAAATGGAGATGCTGCTTGACAAAGGGATGCTTTCATTCATTTGTCTTCCAGCGGGAACATTCATCTGAATAATGAAAGAACGGGTTTCGAATGGAGCAAGATTTTCAAAATTATAGGTAAAACCAGTTGGTGTAAGTACCACACCATTTTCTGCTGTAGAAACTGTTACTGATACATCTTTTGAATAATTTATCGTTCCTGATGTAGCAACATTCCCCACATTCTGATAGACAATCCTATTAGCATAACTGGAACCGGCAACTGGTTGTCCGACAGGAATAATCGAAACCGATAGATCACTAAAACCTTGAACTTGGGTAATAGGAAAATATAAGGTTTGAGTGCCACTACCTGTTGGAATTGTACTATTATTAAATGTAGTACTTCCTGAATAATATGCTTCAAATTCGGGTTGGATATTGTAGGTAATGTCATAGGAATCTAAAGGATTGACACCAAAAATAGTATGCAAGCCATTTGAGGAAGAAACTTCGATGCCTTCGGGAGCGTCATTTATTTGGTATATAAAAGAGCCGTTGGTAAAATTAACTTCTGAATCTTCTTTAATCCCGTTATTGTTAGCATCAATAAATGCAACTAATTCTATTCTATCTAAACATTGTGATTGTCCAGAGGTAAAACTGCCGGCTTGAATAAATACCGCTGAATCATAAGTAATAAATCCTCTGTCAGCAATCACTAATTTAATATGATAGGGATTATTTGGCACTATGGAAGCGGAAGCTGTCATTAAAGCAGTATGCCCAATAAAATTGATAGGAGAAAACAAGCCTTCGTTCAGACCTCCATATACAGCACCAAAAAATCCTTCATTAGTAGAGGGACATGATGCATTATATTGAGCATCTCTAATTGTATTTACCGATATGGGAAGCTGAGTACCGGGTACAACTGCTAAATTGGTTGTGGTTCCAGTAGTTAGATCTGTTAGCAAAAATGCAAATGCATCTCCTGGTATACATTGGTAAACACCATAGTCTTCAGAAGCAAATAAAAAGTTGAAACCCATAAAGTCATTTTGAGTGGTAAAATCAAATTCTAATTTGGTCGTGTTTTTGGAAATTATTGGCGTTCCAGTTGCCTCTAATATTGCTGCATTTAAATCGACATCGCCAGCATTAGCCCATGCAGATGAATTTCCTTCGCTGGATGTGGATGGATTTGGTCCTCCTGCATTTGCGGCATTTCCTGTAGAGAGGATAATTCCTGAACTTATTGGAAAAAGCGGATTGTTATTCGTAAAATAACCAATACCATTAACCGACTCAAAATCTGTCCCAGTACTTGATGTAACGTTAGATATTGCTATACATGGATCATCAATCAAAATATCTGCTATTAATTCCTGAGGTGTAAACTGTGAGGTAGTGGCAACTAATGGCTCATCTTGATTGGCAATAATAAGTTTATATATGGCATTTGAAGGAGTGGAACTTGGTGACCAAAGTCTAATTTTATAGGTTTGACCAATAATTAAATCGTTTACAGTATTTACTCCCACGGTACTACAAAAAACTTGTGTCAAATTATCGCAATCACCCGTGTAAACAGCAAAATTTACTAAAAACGGATAATTACTAGACCAGTTGAAATTAATAGTATGTCGAGTTCCAGTGGCAATAAATTCATACCATACATCATCATCGGCTGCTGGAACACAACTATTTTCTTCGCTCGATTGAGTGGCTCCTTTCACACTAGCATCAATTGAATTCAAATCAGCAAAGGTACTTGTGGGAACCAAAATGGCATTTGAACATTCGTCATTTACCGCTAAAGCATTGGTTGAAACAGTAATAGTAAAACTCGCAAACTTATTTACGCCTTGACTTTCAGTGTATACTCTAATTTTATAGCTTTGGCCAATAGTTAACGTATTGACGGGAACTGAATTATAATATCCACACTCCTTTAGAGACATACTATTACAATCTGCCCCTTCATAAACTGCAAGTTTTAAGCCATTGGCTAAAGGATTGACATTTGATACTGTTATGGTATGAAACTTTGAGGTTGCTACAAAGCTAAACCAAACATCATCATCGGCCAAACCGTTACATGTGTTTGCAACGTCTGAATTTGTAGCACCAAAAGTAGATGAATTAACAAAATACTCGGTTTGATTGACAGCGTTAACTTGAAGTGGTAGTGCATTTGCACATTCATCATGTACGGGTTGAGGAGTGGTTGTGATACAAACTTTCACTAGTCCTGAAACAGGTGCTAAGTGATTTTGTGTCGTTAATCTTATTTTATATTCATTTCCAATTATCAGATTATTATAATATCCTTTTAATCCTTGAACATAAGAGTAGCCGATACCTTGATTTGTATCACAAGCATCATTATTGTAAAGTTCAAAATTAGTCTCTGAAAATACACCGTCCAGATCTTCAAATTGTATCGTATGGGTTTTTGAAGTGGCAACAAAATGGTACCACGTAAAATCACTTGGTAGCATAGTTCCATTAGATTCCCAAGTTCCAGCTTGTGTGTTCGTTATTGTAAAGAACTCGCAGGACGCTGTAGGATTAACAGGTACTTCAATTGAATTTAAACATAGTCCATTAGTCACTGGTTCATGTGTTCTTATAGAAAGGTCAAACACTGCCGACAAATCTTCAGCTCCTGATTTGACTCTGATAATATAAGCATTCCCTACAATGAAATTATTATATACTGTCCCGCTAGTATTAGAATTCATTCCTTCGTAAGGATAGAGTACTGGAGAAGAGTCACAATTTGAATTTTCTTGTAAAATTTCAAATTGGATGGTATTGATTAGATTGTCAAAATAAATCAAATGCTGTGTTGAAGTTGCAATAAATCGATAATACACATCTCGATCGGTGCTTTCTGTGTTTGAGGGAGTGGCTCCTACTGTTGATCCGGTTGCAAAAAAGTTTTTTTGCAAATCTGGATTTGTAAGAAGCGTAATAGCATTTTCGCAGTTATCATTTAGAGGCGCTTCGATGGTATTGATTTGAATTTTGAAAGAAGATACTGAGGGAGTTTGATAGGTATTCTTCAATAATGAAATTGTATATGTTGTTCCTACTGTAAGATCTTCTAAAACCCCTTCAGAACTACAAGTAACTGTAGTTAAACTGTCACAACTTTCACCCGTAAATAGAGAAAACGTCTTAGAGATTTGATTGTCCTCCAAATCAAAATAACGTATAACGTGAACTGGGTTTGTGGCGGTAAAACGGTACCATGTATCATCATAATTATAACAATTCCCAATACTTCCAGAACTAGTAGCACCTAAATCACTAGTACTTAAAAATAAATCAGTATTTGTTCCTTGATTTACTGGGATATCTATTGCATCAGTACATTCATCATTCATCAAGGGATCTGCTGTAAAGATTGCAAGGTCAAAAGAAAATGTGATAGTTTGAACAGCAGAAAATATACGCATTTTATAGGTTTCTCCCACCACTAGATTACTCACAATATCTCCTTGCCCATAATTACAAACCAGAGGTGTTAGATTCCCACAATTGGTTCCCGAAAAAACTTGATAACTCAATTGATTTGAGGGCTCGGAAAAAACCAGATTGTAAAATTTAAAAAATTGCATCGAAGAAGCAGCTACAAAACTATACCAAACATCACTTTGATTCGCGACGCAACTTCCTGTAGTAGCAGAATAAGTAGCTCCAATAGTAGTCCCTGATACATGCGAAATACTTTCTGAAGTGAGGTTTACAGGAATATTAATGGCATTAGAACATTCATCATTAACTGGAGGCTCCGTTAAATTAGTTTCAACTGTAACTAACGAATTTCCTTTTGCATTTGCTATTTGTAAACCAATACCAAACAGCAAAATAAAAAAGAGTAATTGTTTTTTCATAATTTTTTTTTAGGAACTTTAAGTCGCCAAATATACACTGATTTTAAAACAATTAACTTAAATAGTAAGATATTATCTAAATAAAAAGCCGATTATTATGCATAATCGGCTTTAGGAAATTTTATTGCATCGATCTTTAATTCACAACAAGCTTTTTGATTTGTCTAAAGTTGTTTTCGGTGGTAATTTCTATCATATAAACTCCTTTTGATAGAGCAGAAACATCGATGGTTGATTGTTTTGCTGAAAGATTTTTGGAAGATAGAATAATTTTTCCGAGAACATCATACAAATTGATTTGCTTCAGATTTTCGGTGGTGTTTTGGGTGTTGATGTACACCAATCCGTTTGAAGGGTTTGGATAAATCAAAAGGTTTCCCGATGAGAATTCTGGAGTTGAAAGCTGTACTTCAAAAGTAGAGTTGAAGATATTGGTGATGATGGCCGGATTGGTGTCGAAATAGATTTCGGCAAAATTCGGGATGATATCGCCAACTTCAAAACCTGGCTTGACCTTGATCTTGAAAGTTAGATAGCCATTGCTCAATTCTTCGTTTGCGAGCATACTTGGCAGGTAGATGTAATCGAATTTCCAGACCAACTTGTTGCCTACTCTTTCCATCACATAATTATGGCTCGCGCTAACCATCCGGATACTTTCTTCATCCAATTGGGCATCCAACATATCTTCTATTCTAATGTTGATTGCATTTGCGGTTCCTGTGTTTTGGAAACGGATGGTGTAGAACAAATAATCATCCTGACTAAAATTATTGAAATCCAGCTTACCTCCATGCGCTTCCATCTTGTCGTTTGGATCATAGGAAGCCACTACAATCTGGGAATTTGTAAAGGTGTTGTTTCCATTATTGATGTCATTCGTAGGAGCGGAAATAACGACACTGCTTTCGAGAACATCATCAATGTTCACTACCGGAATGGATGGAACATTGATATTGAAGTTGAAGGAGCGTGTTTCAAAAGGCGCCAAGTTTACAAAGTTATAGATAAAACCGTCTGAAGTGTTTGCTACACCTGCCTGAGAAGTTCCAACAGTTACCAGCGAATCTTTGGTGTAAGTGATGGTTCCGGAAGTTGCGCTCGTACCAAGGTTGGTGTAAACAACTTTGTTAGCATAGCTGAATCCGGCGGTTGGTTGCCCAATTGGCACTATAGAAACCGTGACGTCATTGTAGCCTTGAATTTGTGTTATGGGGAAATACAAGGTTTGCGTGCCACTGCCAACTGCAATACTGATGTCGTTATGGGCTATTGTTCCAGATGAAAAATAATTGGCATATTCTGGATGCACCTCATAACTGAAATCGTAGCTGTTGAGCGGATTGGAATCATAAATCGCATAATTACCTATCGGCGAAGAGATATTGTTGATGTCTCCAATATTATTTACTTGATAAACGAATGATCCGTAGGTAAAACTACTTTCGGTATCTTCTTTGGTTCCGTTGTTGTTTTGATCGATGAAGGCTACGAGTTGGATTTTGTCGGTGCATTGAGGAGGTCCTGAAGAGAAGCTTCCCGCTTGGATGAAAACGGCAGAATCGTACATTGGATCTTGTCTGTCAGCAATTACCAATTTGATATGGTAGGGATTATTAGCTATTATTTCGGAAGAAGCCGACATAAGGGTTGTTTGTCCATTAAAGTTTATAGGAGCTAAAAAATCATAATCATAAAATTTATCAAAAAAAGATTCATTTTGGGAAGTACAACTTGGATTGTGCTCATTATTCCTGATTGTAACTACGGAAATTGGAGTATTTGTACCTGGCACAACCGCTAAATTTTTTGTAATGCCAGTTGTTAAGTCGGTTAAAAGAAAGGCAAATGCATCTGCATAATTGCATTGATAGACCCCATATTCTTCAGACGCAAACAGAAAATTAAAGCTCATAAATTCATTTTGACTTGTAAAATCAAACTCTAGTTTAGTTGCATTTTTTGACGCCATTGTTTGTCCTGTTGCACTTAAGATTAGATTTTGCAAATCTGTATCACCTACATTAACCCAAGCACTTGAATTACCTTCACTTAAAATAGTAAGGTTAGGTCCGCTAACATTAGCGGCATTTCCTGTTGATAAAATTAATCCCGATGAAAGAGGAAAAGCAGGATTCGTATTAGTGAAATATCCGATACCGTTAACAGATCCATAATTACTTCCTGTACTTGATGTAATATTTGAAATATTGACACAAGGATTGCTCACCAAAACATCTGTGACCAATTGTTCATTTGTAAATTGGGTGGTAGTGGCTTTTAAAGGTGCATATCCAAGTGCAATCTTAAAAGATGTATATGTTGGCCTATCTATTGCCGTCCATACCCTGATTTTATAAGCCTGCCCGATTATTAAATTTTCAAGTGTTGAAGAATTAGCATCACTACAATATAATTGTGTCAAATTAGTACATTCTCCTGTATAAACAGCGTGATTTAAGATTGTATATATATGAGAATAAACATTTAAGAAATGAATTGAATGTCTAGTACTTGTAGCTACAAATTCATACCATACATCATCATCGCTTGTTGTTAAATTACAAGTGTTTTCTTGTGGTGAATTTGTAGCATGGTAAATTGTACTTTCTGGCAGTGAATCATATTGAATTTCTTCTAACACTGAAAGCTGGATAGGACTACTGCATTCATCATTTATTGGTAATGCAGGTGTTAGAATCGTAATGTCAAAACTTGCAAATGCATTAGCATCATTGCTGTCAGAGAATATTCTAACTATATAATTTTCTCCTACTGTTAACGTATTTAAGGTTGCTAATGGAAAATTAATACAGGGCAATTGAATCATAGTGCCACAATCCAGACCTTGGTATACCACTATTTTTAAATTATTAGAAATCCCTACAATATTATCTAACCTGATGTAATGGAATTTTGATGTAGCAACAAAACGGAACCATACATCATCATCAGCATTTCCCTGGCAGTTATTGATTTGACTTGATGCCGTAGCTCCCAAAGTGGTTCCTGAAACAAAAACACTTGATTGTTCAGTGCTATTAACAGGAACTTGTGTTGCAGTACTGCATTCATCATTAATGGGTTGTGGTGGAGTTGTAATACAAACTTTGACATTACCCGAGAACAATGCTATGTTATTGTTTGCAAACAGCCTGATTTTATAGTTATTACCAATTATTAGATTATTATGGACACCACCTGTAGAATTTCCGCCTCCTAGATAATTAGCCTCTATACAATTATCACTTGAATATAACCCATATGAGAAAGTACTAAGCGTTTGCTCCAAATCATAAAATTTAATGATGTGAGTTTTAGATGTTGCTGTAAAGCTAAACCATGTATCATTCCCTGAATATCCGTCAAACTCAGATGGTGTTGCTCCTTGAGTTATACCAGTGGCAAACAATTCACAATTTAATGATTCATTAACGGGTACCTCTATTGCGTTGGAGCATTCGTCATTTGCAACAGCTTGGGGTGTTACAATTGAGATATCGAATGCAGCCGAATTTCCTGGGTAACTAATAACTCTTATTATATATTTTGATCCAACTACAAGATTTTTTAAGTGAACTCCTGGTTTTCCATAATAATCTGAGCTCTCGGGAACTTCACAATTATTTTCTGGAAATACGTTAAAGTAAAAATAGCCCACATTATTATCAATGTAAACAATATGCTGAGTGGATGTAGCCAAAAAACTGTACCAAATATCATTAGAACTGCTGTCTGAAGAAATTGAAGGCGTTGCCAATAGCGTACTTCCTGATTCAAAAAAAGTTTTTTCTAAATTAGGATTAACGGTCATAGCAATAGCATTTTGACATTCATCATTTAGAAGTTGCTCAATCGAATTAATTCGAATTCTGAAAGCTTCATTCAAAGGACTATCGATGGTACTCTTATTCACCCTTATCTTATAAGTAGTTCCAACAGATAGATTATCAAGCAAACCTTCGGAACTGCAAGTAATCATACTTAAACTACTGCAAGAATCACCCGAATAAAGCGAGAAAGGTTTGTCGATTTGATTGTCGTTTAAATCATAAAATCGAACAACTTGAATGGTATTCGTGGCTACAAAACTGTACCATGTATCATTACTTACATATCCATCACATCCATCCGACGCTACTGAAGCAGTAGAGCCCAAATCATAAGCAGTGATAAACAACTCGCTGGAAGTTCCATCATTTACAGGAATATTTATAGCTGTTATACATTCGTCATTCGGAACCGCTTCAACATTGTGTATCGATAAATCAAAGGACATTGTATAGTAAGGTAAGCTGTATACCATAATCTTATAATTCTGACCCATTATCAGGTCATTCACAACATAGCCAGATCCAGAGTGACAAATCACAGAAGTGAGTGCCGCACAATCAATTCCAGAAAATAATTGAAATCGCAAATAAGGGTTCACATTATTGGAAACAATGTTGTAAAAATAAATAAGTTGTTTACTCGATGTGGCTACAAAACTGAACCAGACATCGCCAGAATTTTGCCCGCTACAACTATCCGTAATATTTGAACGTGTGGATTCTATACTGCTTCCAGAAACAAAAAATGCAATTTCCATCGTAGGATTTACAGAAACCGGTATAGCCGCATTACATTCATCGTTTAAAGGTAATGGAGGCGTTGTAACAGATATGTCAAAAGTGTTGCTATTCGAATTTTCGCTGGTTGGAAACCGAACTCTGATCTTATAACTTGTGCCAATAATTAAATTTTCAAGTGCTGTAGTTGGATCACCACCAGCATAACGACAAGTAAAAAAACTCAAATTGTCGCAATCACTTCCTGAATAAACATTATAAAGCAATGTCCATTTCTGTTCTTCCGTGATAGCGCTGAAATTTATAAAATGCTTTGTTGCAGTTGCTGTAAAACTAAACCATACATCGTTTGCACCCGAATAGGTTTGGTCTTCACTACACGTTTGAGGCAATATGGTTTGTGTAACTGTAGCTCCAGCAGTTGTTCCCGAAACAAAAGAAACAGTTTCCACAGTAGGATTTACAGAAAGATTGATTGCTCCGCTGCATTCATCGTTAGCGGGTGGAGTTATAAAGTTTTTTGGAAAAATGGAATCTCTTCCTGTTGCAGAAGTAATTGTAAAGAATGAAAAGAAAAGAAAAAATACCGAAAGTAATTGTTTTTTCATATTTTGGGTTTTTGCTTCCCAAATATACATTGATTTCAAAACAATTAACTTAAAATAGTAAGATTTTTTCTAAAGTATTGAATTTGCCACAATAAACCCGCTCGTCCAGGCATTCTGAAAATTGAAACCTCCCGTAATCGCATCAATGTTTACAATTTCTCCAGCGAAGTATAAGTTCTCATGGATTTTACTTTCCATCGTCTTGAAGTTGATTTCCTTTAAATCAATTCCTCCGGCTGTTACAAACTCTTCCTTAAATGTGCTTTTTCCATTCACTTGAAATTGACCGTTGGTAAGTTGATTGGATAAATTTTGCAATTGATTTTTAGACAAGTCTGCCCATTTTGTTTCTTCGGAAATTCCGGAAGCCAAAACCAGACTTTCCCACAAACGATTTGGGAATTCAAAAGGAGATTTCTTGGAAACTGTTTTCTTGGAATGCTCTTGCTTTAATTCTTTCAAGATTTTTTCGGCATCTACAGCATCTACATCATTGAGCCAATTTACGAAAATGGTAAATTGATAGTTCTTCTCAAATAAAATCCGAGCACCCCAAGCGGATAATTTCAAAATAGCCGGTCCACTCATTCCCCAATGCGTGACCAATAAAGGTCCGGTTGAAGTCAGTTTTGTGTCTTTTACTTTTACCGAAACCTGCGCCGAAACGCCTGGCAATTCCTTGATTCTAGGATCTTTTATGTTGAATGTAAATAAGGAAGGAACCGGACTCACAATTGTATGCCCGAAATCCTGAATCATTTCCCACATTTTTGGATTGCTACCTGTGGCTAAAACCAATTTTTCACAAAGGTATTGTTCGTTTTGAGTTTCGATTTTCCAGAAATTTCCGTCGGGAGTTTCCGATTTATAGATTGATTGCACACTTTGACCTGTCAAGACTTGGATTCCGAGTTTTTTTGTCGCTGTTGTGAAGCAATCAATAATGGTTTGGGAGGAATTTGAAACGGGAAACATTCGTCCATCATCTTCGATTTTTAACTCTACGCCGTGTTTTTCAAACCATTCGATCGTATCGCCTGAACAGAATTGATGAAATGGGCCTCGTAGTTCTTTTTCGCCCCGCGGATAAAATTTGACCAATTCGTTCGGTTCAAAGCAAGCATGCGTGACATTGCATCTTCCGCCTCCAGAAATTCTGACTTTCGTCAAGACTTCCTTGCCCCGTTCCAAGATGGCAATCTTCAATTTTGGATTTTTCTCTGCAATATTTATGGCTGTAAAAAAACCTCCGGCTCCTCCGCCAACAATGATTATGTCGAAATTCTGGCTCATATTCTTTCTGGGAAATCGGTGATGATTCCGTTTACATTATAGGTTTTAATTCGTTCAATATCTTCAGTTTCATTGATTGTCCAAGTGTAGACTTTGAAGCCTTGTTCCTGAGCTTTTTGAACATTCTGATTGGTCAAAAGGCTGAAATGTGGATGAATCGCTTTTGCCGAAAATGCATTTGCCCATTCCAAGGCTTGTGTGACGCTGGCTTGCGACAAAACACCCAAATGTATTTTTGCATTGATGGCAAACATCTTTTCCAATTCTTCCCTTTGGAAGCTCGAAACAATGAAATCGTCATAAGAATATTCTTTTTCAAGGATGTATTTTTCTATCAAATGGGAAACTGGTCTTGCGGTATGACGACCTTTTAATTCAATGTTGATGAAACATTTTTTGCCAACCAAATCCAAAACTTCTTCCAAGGTCGGAACTTCGATCTCACCATTTATCCGCAATGCTTTTATTTCGGAAAGTGATAATTCTGAGATTGCTCCTGAGCCATCCGTGGTTCTATCGACTGTAAAATCGTGGATGACAATTAATTCTCCGGTTTTACAAACGTGAACATCAAGTTCAATTCCATCAACATTCAATTCCAATGCTCTTTGAAAAGAAGGAAGCGTGTTTTCGGGCTCGTGACCTTTGGCCCCGCGATGTCCGATGTTTAGAATTTTTTTCAATGGAAGAATTTTTGCAAAAGTAGTGCTTTTTTATTTTTTGCCACGGATTATATGATTTCCACGGATTTTCGACAAAGATTGGAAAAGTTTAAAAAAGGCCCGAGGTTTGATTTCTACCCCGATAGCAGTGGCATCCTTTTCTTCCCGATTTTTATCAAAAGAAAAGATGGAACGGATGGCGGGAATATGGATCTAAAAATGCCTGGAGATTCGCTTCTAAAAAAGAAAAAAAATGGAAAAAAATTATTTTTTTAAAAGTGCATTTGTTCTTCTGATGGCTTCTTGATCTTTATAATCCAGCCAAGATTGTCCTTTTCTTTTGCGCATCCAATTGTCATAAAAGCGTATGATTGCTACGTTTGCGAAACCTTTCAGTAAATTTTTTGGTCTTCCGGCAAGTGATCTTAAGCTTAATGAAAATCCGGGTGTCAAGTATTTCATATAGTGCCACCACCCTTCGGGCATATAGAGCATTTCACCGTGTTGGAGGTTTGTGATGTAAGGTCTTACGAGCTTTAATGCTGGGAATTTCTCAAAATCTGGATTGTCAAAGTCGATGTCTTCGTTGCAAATCCAAGAATAGGGAAGGCGATACATGTATTTTGTTTCCTTTGGATCGACCAAAATGCATTGCTTTTTCCCTTCGAAATGAATGTGAAAAATATTAGGAAAATCGATATCATAATGCATAAAAACCTTGGCATTCTGGCCTCCAAAAAAAACCAAAGGAAGACTTTTTATGAGGCGTAATCCAAGTTTTGGCCATTTCATATCGGCTTTCATTGAAGGTACATCTTTCATCAGATTGTATAAAAAGATGCGTAAATCTGTGGGGCCTTTTCCAAGGATGTCGATGTATTCTGACATTGTCATCGTGAAATCGGGCTCGTTTACTTTTTTAGTGTAATCCGTCTTTCGACTGTCGTATAAAGGAACGGTTTTATTGCCTGCGACTTCTTTTAAAAAATCAAAATTCCATTTTGTAAAAGCAGGCCAGTCTTCAATTTGATTGGTTATTACTACAGGTTTTTGAGGCTTGTAATAATTTTCGATAAATTCTTTTTTGGTGAGTTTTTCAACCCGGTCGATTTCAATATATTGAAAAGCCATATTTAAAAATACTAATTTAGAAAACGTTATTAAGCCGTTACTAAATTAGTATTTTAATATGATTTTTTGGTCTCCAGGAATATATTATTTTACCAAGACAAAATATTGCCAAGGCTTAAAATTGTGCTTTTTATCTTTTGTAAAAGTCACTTTTTCGCCTGTCATATAATTGGTGAAAGTGCCGTCGATTGGTGCTGTAAATTCTTGTTCTTTCTTGGATAGATTTCCAATGTAGACTACTTTTTTACCGCCTTTTTCTCTTTCGAAAGCGAAGATGTTTGCATCAGCTGAAGTTGCCAAACGCTTGTAAGAAGCTGGATTTTTTCCACCGTTCAATGCTTCATTGTTGTTTTTTAAAGTCCCTAATTTCTCATAGATCGGGAACATTTTTGCCTTTGTTTTTGGAATAGAATCTTTCTCAAAGAATTTCAATCTCCGGTTCAAATCATATTCCTGGCCAGTGTAAATCAACGGCATTCCCGGCAAGACGTAAGTCAGGGCAGTGTATGCTTCCACGCCATCGCCCATCCTTTCATATTCGGTTCCATTCCAAGAATTTTCGTCGTGGTTGGAAGTGAAGTTCATAAAGATGTCATCTTTCTCGTATTCTTTCCCAATTTTGTCCACAACTGCATCCAAATCTTTGACCGTTTTTGTGCCTTTGCTGATATCATTCATCACGTGATGTGCTTCCCAGCCATAAGCCATATCAAAGAGTCCGTCTTTCAACAGGTAGTTCTTGTTGGATTCCATCAGCATAAATACAGGCTTCACTTTTTTCAATTCTGGAATCGCTTTCTGCCAGAATTCTACTGGTACATTATCCGCCACATCACAACGGAAACCGTCGATATTTTCCTCTTTTACCCAATACAGCATTTCATCTTTCATTGCTTCGTTCAGCTCCTTGCTGGCATAGTCCAAATGGGCTACATCAGTCCATCCCCAAGATTTTCCTGTTTCAGGATTTAACGGATCCGTTACTTCGCCTTTTGCATTTTTGTGGTAATATTCCGGGTGCTCGGTAATCCATTTATGGTCCCACCCCGTGTGATTTGCAACCCAGTCAAGGATGACGTAGATTCCGTTTTCGTGAGCGGTTTTTACCAAATTTCTAAAATCTTCCTTTGTTCCTAAATCTGGATTGATTGCCGTGTAATCAGAAATCGCATAATAGCTTCCGAGATATTTTGCTTTTTCTTTTGGATCTTTGATTTCAGAAACCAGGCGGCCATCGGTTGTTTTTCTATTTTTCATAGAAATTGGGTAAATCGGCATCAGCCAGATTACTTTTACGCCTAATTTTTTCAATTCCGGAATATCTTTCGTGAACGCATTGAACGTTCCTTCTGGAGAATACTGGCGGATGTTTGCTTCGTAGATTACGGCGTTTTCAGCCGTTGCGTCTGAAACAGGAGCGATTGTTTCTGCTTTTGAAGCAGATGTTTCCTCAGTTTCTTTATCGTCTTTGCAGGAGATGAAAGCCGTAAGGGCGATTGCTAATAAGATTGTTTTTTTCATAAGAGTTTTTTAATCTCGCAAAGTCGCAGAGACGCAAATTTTTCTATCTTTATGTTAAGCGTCTTTGCGAGATGTTTTTTATAGATTATTCACTATTCTTTTAATTCCATCTTTAATTAAAGGTTCGTTGAAGTTGATTAACAAACCTAATTTTAATCCTGTAATTTTTAAATAAGTTAAAACTTGTTTTGGATGAACTTGAGCTATTTCTGAAACGGATTTGATTTCTAAGATTACTTTTTCCTCTATAATCAAATCAGCTCTGAAACCAATATCCATTTTTATATCTTCCCAAATTACGGGCAATGGTTTTTGTCTTTCTACTTTCAATCCCATTTCTATCAGTTCATAACATAGGATGGTTTCATAGACACTTTCTAAAAGTCCGGGTCCTAATTGGGTATGGATTTTATAACAGGTATTTACTATAATTCTGGATAGGTCGTTTTCGGTCATTTGTTTGGCGATTATAAATTAGTAAGTCGATTTTATCTCGCAAAGACGCGGAGACGCAAAGCTAATTTAATAAAAAAATAAAAACTTTGCGACTTAGCGCCTTTGCGAGCTATTATTTCAACTCCAAAACCAAAACGGATTTTCCATCCAAAGAAATTTCGTTTTTCAAGTCAACTGATTTTCCCGAAAGCACATCTTTTCCAGATTTGAATGATTTTATATTTTCTTGGAAACGATTTGTCTTGATGTTTTTTGCATCTGCAGAATTGTTGATTACAACCATTACCGTTTCCTTGTCATCGTATCGGAAATATACATAAACGTTTTCTTGCGGGATGTAATGCGTCATTTTCCCGAAGTGAACCACTGTTTTATTCTTTCTCCACTGGAATAATCTTGCCGTAACATCAAAGAACTTGTTCTGTTCTTCTGTTCTGCCTGATCTTGTAAAAGCGTTGTTTTTGTCGCCAGCCCATCCTCCGGGAAAATCCTGACGGATGTCGGCATCGCCTTTTCCTTTGTCGCCTGCCATTCCGATTTCTGAACCATAATACAATTGTGGGATTCCACGAACCGTGGCAAGCAAGGCCATTCCCATGGTATATTTTTTAATGTCGTTCTTGTAGTTTTGGTTGAATCTTCCGGTGTCGTGATTCTCTACAAAAGTCAGAATATTGTTGATGTTTGGATAAAGGAAATCATTCGTGAAATTGTCGTAGAATTTAATCATTCCATCGTTCCAGCTGTCCTTGTCTTCGTTGAAAGTATTCCCGAAAGCATCATGCAAGGTGAAATCCATAACACTTGGCAGATACGAATTATAGCTTTGGATTTCAGCAATCTTGCTGTCTTTTTGCCAATACGACATTTGTGCCTGGTCGTGCATCCAGACTTCTCCAACAATATTGAAATAGGGATACTCATCGGTAATTGCTTTTGTCCATTTTGCGATTCCAACTTTGTCGTTGTATGAATAGGTATCTACCCTGAAACCATCCAAATCAGCGTATTCAATCCACCAGATTGCATTTTGGGTAATGTAATTCAAAACCAAAGGATTCGATTGATTCAAATCAGGCATTGACGGAACAAACCATCCATCCATACAATATTTCGCGTCAATTGCAGAAGCATTCGGGTCAAATTGTGTCGTCATTCTGTAGTTGGATTGTGCGTATCCAGGAAATTGATGGAACCAATCGTACGTTGGCAAATCTTTAAACATCCAGTGTTCGGCACCCCAATGGTTGGTTACATAATCTTTGATTAATTTCATTCCGCGTTTTTTCATTTCGGTTGAAAGTTTCAAATATTCTTCATTGGTTCCGTAACGTGGGTCAATTCTGTAAAGGTCTGATTGACCGTATCCGTGGTACGAATATCCCTTGTCGTTGTCTTCGCAGAGTGGCGTGCTCCAAAGTGCCGTAACGCCTAATTCATCCAGATAGTCCAAGTTTTTAATGATTCCTTCGATATCGCCACCGTGACGTCCGCCTGGCAGACTCCTGTTGGCTTTCTCATTGGTTGATTTGTCGCTGTCGTTGCTTGGATTTCCATTTGCAAAACGATCCGGCATGATCAGATACATCATATCGGATGCGTCGAAACTTTTGCGTTCGGCAGAATTTGCACGTCTTGCTTTTAAAGAATAATTTTTAGTGAAAGCTACTTTGCTTTTGTTCTTGAAAGAGAAAACAAAATCAGAAGCAGGAAGATTTTTAGTATCGATCGTGATAAAGATGTAGTTGGGATTTTCCGTTTTGACTACGTTTTTAATGACCACACTATTGGAGACCGAGGCTTCATATTGTGCGATATTCTTTCCGTAGAACATGATTTGAAGTTCTGGATTGTGCATTCCCGCATACCAGAAAGGCGGTTCTACCTTATCGATTTGGGCAAAAGCTGAAATGGATAGAAGTAAAAATAAGATTGTTTTTTTCATTGTTGTTGTTTTTTTCGCGATGGATTAAGAATTCCTATTGCGAAGTTTTATTCAAATTTATTTTCTCGCAAAGGCGCCAAGCCACAAAACTAGATTCAAAATAAAAACTTTGCGTCTTTGCGAGATATACTATTTATACGGTAACCAAAGTATTCGGTTCCACTAGAACAGCTTTCCCATTTACAAAAACGGTCAGCTCTTTGGTTCCTTCCAAATTGAACTTGGTTTCGCTTGCTTCTACAGAAACTTGCAGGATTTGGTTTCTGAAATTGATCTTGAATGAATAGCCTTTCCATTGTTCAGGAATTCTTGGTTCAAAATGCAATGCGTCCTCTTTTACACGCATTCCACCAAAACCTTCAACAATACTCATCCAAGTTCCAGCCATCGAAGTGATGTGACAGCCTTCTTCGACTTCCTTGTTATAATCATCCAAATCCAGACGGGAAGTTCTCAGATAGAACGTATAAGCCTGTTCCATTCTACCCAAACCGGCCGCTTGAATCGAGTGGACGCAAGGCGAAAGCGATGATTCGTGAACCGTGAATGGTTCGTAGAAATCAAAATGTTTTTCCAATTGTTCTTTCGAAAAATGGTCTTCAAAGAAATAAAACCCTTGTAAAACGTCGGCTTGCTTGATGTATGGTGAACGAAGGATCCTGTCCCAAGACCATTTTTGGTTGATCGGCCTTTGTCTTTTATCCAGATCGTGCACTTTAACCAATTCCTTGTCCAAGAAACCATCTTGTTGCAGATAAACATCGTGTTCTTCTGAAAAAGGGAGATACATCTTGTCGGCCACCTTCTTCCATTGCCCCATTTCTCCTTTGTCCAGATTTACTTTAGCCATAATTCTGGAATGATCAGAAGCATATTCCCTTTCTACTTTTTCAATTTGCTCCAAAGTATAATCGATGCACCATTTGGCCAAATAATTCGTGTAGAAATTATTGTTTACGTTGTTTTCATATTCGTTCGGACCCGTAACGCCTAGAATTACGAATTGATCTTTATTCGTGGAAAATGTTGCTCTTTGGTGCCAGAAACGCGCAATTCCGATCAAGACCTCCAAACCTTTTTCGGGAATGTAGCTGTAGTCTCCCGTGAATCTGAAATAATTGAAAATTGCAAAAGCAATCGCGCCATTCCTATGGATTTCCTCGAATGTAATTTCCCATTCGTTGTGACATTCTTCTCCATTCATAGTCACCATTGGATACAAGGCTGCACCGTTTGTAAAACCTAACTTCCCCGCGTTTTCAATGGCTTTATCCAATTGATTGTACCGATAGGTCAGCAAATTTCTGGCAACCTGCTGGTCTTTCGTGGCCATATAAAACGGAATGCAATAGGCTTCGGTGTCCCAATAAGTAGAGCCTCCATATTTTTCTCCCGTGAAACCTTTCGGGCCGATATTCAAGCGGGAATCTTTCCCCAGATAAGTCTGGTTCAATTGAAAAATATTGAAACGAATTCCTTGTTGCGCTTTTACGTCGCCATCGATGGTAATGTCTGACATCTCCCAGATTTTCGACCACGCTTGTTTTTGGTTTTCCAATAGATTTTCATAACCTATTTTCAAACCTTCGGCAATTACGTTTTGAGCGGCACTTTGTGTATTTTCGTGGTTTAAAGAAACGGTGTAACCCCCTAATTTTTGGAAAGAAACTGTTTCTGTTTTTCCAACTTTTACTTCGTAAGAAAATTGGATTTTATCAGCATTTTTTTGAACATCAAACGGATTTTGTTTTACTGAATTTCCATTCAACAAAATCGCATTCTGCATAAATGTGGTTGCTGTAAAATGTGTCTTGAAGGTTCTTGCGGTAACAAAAGCTTCATTTTCTGAATATCTCACCTCAAGCGGTTCCCAGAATTTTTCTTCCCAGTTGGCATCTTCATTGTGAACTCCGGCATCAACATAAGGCTTGAAAACTATCGTTGCATCTCCGTTCAAGGGTATGATTTCATAGTTGATAACTCCCAATTCATCATTATTCAATGAAAGAAAACGGGTAATTTTAGCTGAAATTTCAATACCATTTTGCAAAACGGCTTCAAAAGAACGGTAATAAACCCCTTCTTTCATATTCAATTCACGCTTGAAATTGGAAACCGATTTACATTTGGCCAAATCGAAATCTTCTCCGTTGATTTCAATTTCAATCCCGATCCAATTTGGAGCGTTCAGGACTTTTGCAAAATATTCCGGATATCCATTTTTCCACCAGCCCACTTTTGTCTTGTCTGGATAATAGATTCCGGCGATATAACTTCCCTGGAACGTCTCGCCTGAATAGTTTTCTTCGAAATTGGCACGCTGTCCCATGGCACCATTCCCGATGCTGAATAAACTTTCTGAAGATTTTACTCTTTCTGCATCAAATCCTTCTTCTATGACAGACCAATTATTTGGTATGATATAATCTTGGTTCATTTTTTTTAGTATTTAAAGATTCCAAAAAATCGAGATTAAGTCCTTAAATCTCAGTTGGATGTTAGGCAATTCTATGCCAAAAATTAAAAATATGCAAAACCCTATTCCTCACTATTTTATAAAAAACATAAACTCCCTATTGTTCGATTGTGAACTTCATTTGTTCGAAAATGAACAGCCTCCAGGAAATATATTAGATTTGACAACATTGAATTATTCAATCAATGATTCGATAAATTGTTCTTCGATGTGGGTGAAATCTGGGAAAATAAATTTTGCCTCGTGCAGGATCTTTGCTTCGCCGATTCCAACGCTTGTCATATTGGCAATGTTTGCCGCCTGGACCCCGGCAACAGAATCTTCAAAAACGATTGCATTTTCCGGAACGACGTTCAAAAGCTGCGCAGCTCTTAAAAAAACTTCAGGATCTGGTTTGGCATTCGTGACATCATTTCCGTCAACGATTGCATCAAAATAGCTGATGATTCCTGTTTTTTCCAAGATGGGTCTTGCATTTTTACTGGCAGAACCTAAAGCAATCAATTGATTTCTTTCCTTCAAGAATTTTAAAACCGGAACAACGCCGCTTAAAATTTCACTTTCGTCCATATCTACCAGATACGATAGATAATCTTCATTTTTTTGAACAAGCCATTTGTTTTTATTTTCCTGGCTTGCCTCGATTTTTCCCAATTCAAGGATCAGGTCCAACGAGCGAACCCGGCTGACTCCTTTTAATTCTTCGTTGTGTTCCGGGGTAAATTCAATCCCTAGCTGGTTTGCAATTTTCTGCCAAGCCAGATAATGGTATTTTGCGGTATCGACGATGACTCCGTCAAGATCGAATATGAATGCTTTTGTTTTCACTATTTTATAATTTAATTGCGTCATCTTCATCTTTTACTCTCGAAACAAATGCTGCTGCAATTAAAAACGCAACACCGCTGGCCACGATAGCATAGATTGGATTTCCACCATAAACATATTTAACGATTGGACCGCCGATGATGGCGTTGATGATTTGAGGAATCACGATGAAGAAGTTGAAGATTCCCATGTAAACGCCCATCTTTTTCGCAGGAATTGAACCTGAAAGAATAGCATAGGGCATGGCTAAAATACTTGCCCAGGCAATTCCGACACCAACCATTGACACGATCAACCAATTTGGATTTGGAGCAAAATAGACCGAAATCAATCCGATTCCTCCGACGATTAATGAAAAAGTGTGTGTAGATTTCCTTCCAATTTTCTTGGCGATGTAAGGCAGGAAAAAAGCGAAAACTGCAGAAACAGCGTTGTAAACTCCGAAGATGATTCCAACCCAGTCACCTGCTTCCTGATAGGTCTTGCTGTGCGTGTCTTCCAAGGGAAGGTTGTAAACGTGATGCGCAATTGCTGGAGTTGCGAAAACCCACATTCCGAATAATGCAAACCAGGAAAAGAATTGCACCCAACCCAATTGTTTCATCGTGGTTGGCATGTTCTTGAAATCTTTAAAGATGTTCAACAGGCCCGCACTTTCCTCTTCGTGGACGATTCCTTTTGCTTTATCAAATGCTTCTAATTCTTCGGGAGAATATTCCTTAGTGGTTGAAACCGTCCAAAGGACTGCACCAATTAGAACAGCCGCACCGATGATAAAGGATAGGATGAGATGATAAGGTACTTCTCCAGGAAGTGCTTCATTTGAAATTCCGAACCAATTGCTCAACGCATACGGAAGCCATGAGCCGATAACCGCTCCCAGACCAATCATAATGGTTTGAACACTGAAACCCAAAGTTCGTTGGTCGGACGGAAGCAAATCCGCCACCAATGCACGGAAAGGTTCCATGGCAATATTGAACGATGCATCCATGATCATCAGCATCCCGGCTCCAACCCAGAGTGCGGGCATAAAAGCTGTCAAAGCAGCAGATTGTGGCATAAAAACCAACCCAAACGCAGCCAAAACTGATCCTATTAAAAAGTAAGGTTTTCTTCTGCCGAAGCGTGTCCAAGTCCTGTCGCTGTAATGTCCGATAATTGGCTGAACGATCAATCCCGTCAAAGGAGCCACAATCCAAAACCAAGACAAACTGTGTACGTCGGCACCAAAAATTTGCAGAATTCTACTGGCATTTGCATTTTGCAAGGCAAACCCCATTTGTATCCCCAAATATCCGAAACTCATGTTGCAGATATCAAAGAGACTTAATTTACGCTTTTCCATTATCGTAATGAATTGATTTATTTACGATAAGCGATATGCTTATCAAAACTTTATTTTGTTTTCGAAGTAAAATTATAAGCTTTGATAATTGCTGTAAATATATATAAAGAATTGAGAAGTTAGAAGTTAGAAGTTAGAATTTCTAAAAATTAACATTTCAAAATCGATCAATGAATCGACATAAAAAATTGAATACTAAAGCATTACAAAAAACTACAACGTTGGCGTAGATTCCCTGATTACAAGATGGGTCTCGATGACTTCTGTCTTGTAATGCTCTTCTTCTTCCTCTTCAGATTCCAATCTTTCGATCAACATTTTAGCTGCCTTCCCTCCCATCTTGATTCCGTTCTGGCTGACTGTTGTAATACTAGGAGAAGAATATTTTGAGATGATTCCATCCGTAAACCCTATTATCGCCAAATCCTCGGGAACTTTTATCCCGATGGTCTTGGCCGCTTTGATTGCGGTTACCGCGAAAAGTTCATTAACGGCAAAAACGGCATCGATCTCATTATTGGCAATCAAGTTCTCTATTTGATCTGAACAATTGTCGATGTCCTCAATCTTTACAATCAGGCTTTCGTCAACCTTGATGTCGTTTGTTTTCAAGGCCTTGATGTATCCATCTGTCCTAAGTTTTCCAACACTTACATAATCAACGGTCGTGATCAAGGCTATCTTCTTGAATCCCTTATTGATTAGATTTTGAACTGCCTCGTAAGCTGCGAGATTATCGTCGATGATAACCTTGTCGCACAAAATATCATTGGTAACCCTATCAAACATGACCACGGGCATACCTTGATTGATTACTTCGGTTATATGATGAAAATCTTTCCTGTATTGCGTTTCCTTGGATAGTGACATGATAAAACCATCGATACTGCCGTTTGCCAACATCTCCATATTGATGACTTCCTTATCAAACGATTCGTCTGACAAGGTTACGATAACATTGTAACCATGTTCATTGGCCACGTGCTCGATTCCGCTGATCACCGTTGCAAAAAAATGGTGTACGATTTCGGGAATGATGATTCCAATCGTCTTTGTTTTCTTGTTCTTTAAACTCAGCGCAATCAAGTTGGGTTTGTAGTTGTATAATTTGGCGAAAGCCTGTACTTTTTGGCGGGTGTCTTCACTAATTTCAGGACTGTCCCTCAGCGATTTTGAAACCGTCGAAATGGACACATCTAATTCTTTTGCAATTTGCTTCAGGGTGACTTTTCTTCTCATTATAATTTGCGTTAAATGGTGTTTTCCGAATAAAGATAAATTTATTTTTTATTAATCTGATTTAAATGCCTGAAAATCTACATTTTCATTAAAGTTTTCAACACGAAAACGTTTTCGGTACCCCCTTTCACGAAATCGATTTTTTTGTTCGGGATATTTACATAAATTTAACATTCGAAGTGAATTTATAGGCGTTTTTAACTAACAAAACTCAATTTTTAACCTAAACAAAATGTATGAAAACAATTTATAAAAAGTTGTTACTTTTATTACTACTACTCCCGTTTAGCGTACTGGCACAGAGTACATTAAATGGAACGGTATCGGAAAAATCTTCCGGGTTGCCTCTTCCAGGAGTAAATGTAACTGTTGAGGGAACCCAAAACGGTTCTGCAACAGATTTTGATGGTAAATTTAAATTATCAAATGTAAAAAAAGGCGACAAGATCGTTTTTTCTTATATAGGATATAAAGATTTTTCCATCGTTTATAATGCTCAATCTGAAATCGCAGTTTCCTTGGAAGAAGATTCTTCTGAATTGGAGGAAGTGGTAGTAATTGGATATGGATCAGTGAAGAAGAAAGATGCTACCGGATCTGTAGAAGTGGTGACTTCAGAAAAATTTAATCGTGGAATGAATACTACCGCTGAAAATCTTTTAAATGGTCGTGTTGCAGGTCTATCCATTACAACCGGAGGGGCTCCAGGAGCAGGATCTACCATTAGAATTAGGGGTGGATCTTCTTTAAGTGCTTCAAATGATCCTTTGATTGTGATCGATGGATTACCAGTGGACAATGGAAACAGTGGAGGATCTACAAGTATCTTGGCCGCTATCAATCCAAATGACATAGAGTCTTTTTCTATATTAAAGGATGCATCCGCTACAGCAATCTATGGTTCCAGAGCTTCAAATGGTGTAATCATCATTACAACAAAAAAAGGAGGCAAGGGTGGATTGAACGTTTCTTTTAACTCTGTTACAACATTAAATACACTTGCAAAGAAAGTTGACGTTCTGTCATCAGATCAATTCAGAGCTTTGGTTAATGAAAAAGGTACTCCTGCACAAATTGCCTTGATGGGAACGGCAAATACAGATTGGCAGAAAGAAATTTTTGCAAACAGTATTTCCGTGGACAACAACTTGTCTTTAAGAGGCAACTTGTTTGGTTCTTTACCAGCAAGGTTATCCGTAGGATATACGGAAGTTCCAGGTTTGTTAAAAACAGGAGAATTCAAAAGAACAACTACATCATTGTCGTTGAACCCTTCCTTTTTTGATGATCATTTGAAAATTAACGTAAATGCAAATATTTCATGGCAGAACAATCGTTTTGCAGACGAAGGTGCTATTGGGAACGCCATACGATTTGACCCTACACAATCTGTTTATGATCCAACTTCTCGTCTAGGAGGATTTTTCGAATGGTATGAAGCTGATGGAGACAGGGTGGCTGTTGGAGCTCAATTCAATCCGGTTTCCTTGTTAGAACAAAGAAGAAACATTACAGACAATCGTAGAATTTATGGAAATGTGCAGTTTGATTACAAACTACACTTTTTTGAAGATTTGAGAGTTGTCCTTAATCTAGGTCTGGACAAGCAAGATGGAAATGGAACCAATATATTGGCCCCGTTTAGTCCTGCAGGATACCAAACTGGAGTTTTCAGCTCAGGAACATATGAAAATTTCGGATCTCAAACTTACTTTTGGGACAAGAGGGAAAACAAGCTAATGGATGCTTATTTTGTCTACACGAAAGAAGTTGGCAAGATGAATGTTGATCTGACGGCAGGTTATTCTTATCAAAATTTTGAATCACAGCAATTCAATACTGGAAACATCGTTGATCCTTCTGCAGAGGCTGACGTTTATACGGATCCAGGAATTAATTTACAATCTTACTTCACCAGAGCAAATATTGGTTTCTACGACAGATATTTGTTTACTTTCAGTTATCGTCGTGACGGTTCTTCGCGTTTTTCAAAAGAAAACAGATGGGGTGATTTTTACGGAGGTGCTTTTGCTTGGAAGATTAGCGACGAATCATTCTTGAAAGACTCAAAATATATTTCTGACTTGAAATTAAGAGTAGGATATGGATCAACAGGACAGCAAGACATTGGTAGATCACTAACTTACCTGCCAACTTACTCAACGGCTACTAGCCCGCAGGCACAATACCAATTTGGAGATTCATTCTACTCGTTTGGTCGTCCGGAAGGATATAATGCCAATCTAAAATGGGAAGAAACGGCAACATCCAACATAGGTTTGGACTATGGTTTTTTCAACAATAGATTGACAGGGTCATTGGATTTGTTTTACAAAAAATCAACTGACTTATTATCATGGGTAGCTTATCCTGATGGGGCTAACTTGGCAAATGCCGGGTATGCCAATATTGGAGACTTCACTACAAAAGGGGTTGAATTCAGTATCGGATATGACATTCTTAAAAATGATGATTGGAAGTGGAATGCAAATTTCAACTTGTTCTATAACGAAAGAGAAATCACGGACCTGGTAAATGACAATGAGCCCATTGGAGATATAGATGGCGGTGGAGGTAATAAGATCCAAATTCACACTATGGGTTATGCTCCAAATACCTTTTATGTGTACGAGCAAGCTTATGGTGCTGACGGCAGACCACTAGAAAATGTATTTATCGACCGCAATCAAGATGGAGTAGTAAATGCCAGCGATATGTACCGCTACAAAAAACCAAATGCTGATTATACTTTTGGTTTCATGAATAATGTCAGCTACAAAAACTTTGACTTCTCAATGGCTTGGAGAGCAAGCACTGGTAATTACCTATACAACAACACTGCTTCGAATGGAGGATATTTGAGATCTGGAATACGTTACCCTGATGTAATCAGCAACTTAAACCAAGATTATCTGAATACTGGTTTTGTTGATGAAGGAGATAAGAACTATTTCTCTGATTACTACATACAAGATGCCTCGTGGATAAAACTCGACAACATTACAATTGGATATACACTGCAAAATCCATTCAAAGATGATAAATCAAGAATGAGGTTTTACGTAGCTGGTCAAAACTTGCTTATCATAACTGACTACAAAGGTTTGGATCCTGAAGTTTCTGGCGGAATAGACAAGAATGTATACCCAAGAGCAAGAATGTTCATGTTTGGTGTTAATTTAGATTTCTAAAATAAAAAACAATGAAAAAATCAATTAAAATATTTGGAAAAGTACTGACACCATTGTTACTATTGGTATTGGTAATGACTTCTTGCACGGATGATCTTGACGTTCTTCCTAAAGATGATGATTCTTTTACATCTGAAGAATACTATAAAGATCCTCAAGCATACAAGATGTTTTTGGCAAAATTATATGCCGGCTTAGCGAGAGCTGGAATTGGAGAGGGTGATGGAGGAGAAGATTTGAGCGGTATCAGAAATGACTTTAGTGTCTATATGAGATCCTACTATACACTTCAACAATTACCAACGGACGAATCTATAATTGCCTGGGCAGATGGTAGTTTACCTTCTATGAACACTGGTACTTGGACCCCTAGCAATGAGTTTATCTATGTAATGTATTCTAGAACATTCTATCAGATAAGCTTGGCGAATGAATTCTTGAGACAATCTACTGAAGGCTTGGTAAACAGCAGACCAGTTGATCCAGCCATTAAAGCCGATATGGCATCATATAGAGCCGAGGCTCGTTTCTTAAGAGCACTATCCCTGTATCATGCAATGGATATGTTTGGAAAAGTGCCTATTGTAACAGAAAATGACCCAGTAGGTTTCTTCTACCCGGAGCAAAGACCAACAAAAGAAGTTTTTGAGTTCTTGGAATCAGAGTTAATCGAAATGGATGCCGATTTGAAAAATTCCAGATCAAATGAATATGGAAGAGTAGATAAAATTGCTGCAAAGATGTTACTTGCCAAATTATATCTGAATGCTCAGGTCTATATTGGAGAAGATCGATATGCTGATGCCGCAACAGCCTTACAAGATGTTCTTAACTCTACGTATCAGATTGCCCAAGTACCATACAGCTACTTGTTTATGGCAGATAATGACACCAATGGAGCACAAAATGAATTCATCTTCCCAATTCGTTTTGACGGTCTTTATACCACTAGTGGGATAACAAACTACCTAGTTCATGCTTCTGTTTTGAGTACAATGAATGCAAGTGATTTTGGAGTAGATGGTGGTTGGAAAGGATTAAGAGTTCGAAGAGAATTTGTAAACAAGTTCCCAGATGAAACTGGAACTGGCGACAGCAGGGGAATGTTCCATACGGAAGGTCAGACTCTTGATATCGCGCAAGTAAGTAATGAAGCACAAGGTTATGGTTTTACAAAATGGACCAATAAAAAATCAAATGGAGAAAATGGTTCCAACCCTACCGGTAATTTTGTCGATACTGATTTTCCAATGTTTCGTTTGTCAGATGCTTACTTGATGTATGCCGAATTGGCTGCAAGAGGCCATGGAACACTTTCACAGGCTGTGGATTATGTGAACCAACTAAGAACAAGGGCTAACGCATCCACCATATCTCAAGCAGACTTGACTCTTGATTTTATTTTGGATGAAAGATCCCGTGAACTTTCATGGGAATGCCACAGACGTCAAGATTTGATTCGTTTTGGAAAATTCACTGGAGGTTCTTATTTATGGCAGTGGAAAGGAAACTCTAAAGATGGTGTGCCTACTGCGGACTATTTGAAATTGTTTCCGATCCCGGAGAGAGCTAAATTGGCCAACCCAACCCTACAACAAAATACTGGATATTAATAAAATTTAAAAATATAAATATGAAAAATATAACTAAATCACTTATTGCCTTATTCACTGTTTTGGCAATTTCATGTAGTACTGATGATGTTGAAGACAGACCAGTTGTGACGCCTATCGATGCTCCGGTACTATTGGCTCCAGAAGCTAACAATAGTTACATTTTAGCTATTGAAAATGCAGCAAACCAAGCAGAGCGCTTTGTTTGGACTGGTGCTAATTTTGATCAAGATGTTGCCATCAATTATACCCTGCAACTTGACAAGGCCGGAAACGAATTTGCGAATCCACAAGATTTGGGTTCTGTGATTGGTACGACTCAATTGTCTGTTTCTGTAGAAACACTTAATACAAAGGTAATTGCTGCTGGAGGCGAGGCTTTCGAAGCAGGGACTTATGAAGTAAGGGTAAAAGCAAGTGTTAATGGAACATTTGAACCTATGTACAGTAATGCTAATACAATCTCCGTTACTCCATACGTTGCCATTATTCCGCCTTTATACTTGGTTGGCGCTCCTCAGGCCTATTATGGCTTGGGAGGTTGGGACAATACAACAGCTATTGCATTGCGATATGTTGGTAATGGAACTACAAAAATTTATGAAGCTTATGTAAAAGTTGCACCTGGAGACGGATTCAAATTCATCGGGGAGCAAGGAACTTGGGACAATGGAAACTATGGTGTCATAGGAGGTGCTCAAGATGGAAACCTTGAAAATTCAGGAGGCAGTGGTGATATCAAAATTGCTGAAAATGATGGAGAAGGACTTTATTACATTCAAGTGAATTTAGATAATCTGACTTACAAATCAGTTAAAATGAATTGGGGAATTATTGGTGATGCTACTGGCGGATGGAGTGATGAAATTCCTATGAATTACAATTTCGCCGAGAATAAATTCACACTTACTACAACCTTGGTTGACGGCGAAATGAAATTCAGAGCTAAAAATGCAAGCCAATTCATCTATAGTGAAGACTGGAGATTTAATGTAGGAGTTAGTGATCCAACAGTAGTCTACAATGCTGATTCTGGAAACTTGCCGATAACAGCTGGCAACTACAACCTGGAACTGACTGTCAATTTTGATGGAACTGCAGTTATAGGAGGTCTATAAAATATAACAAACATAAAGGCTGCCTGAATCAGGGCAGCCTTTTTTTTAACTAAATGCGATGAGAAAAATTACAATTTTATTACTCTTGTTCTTAACTTCTTTTGGTTTTGCCCAGCTAACCACTGTTCCTTCTCCGCCTGAAGCAGGTGGACCTGTAACACTTAAATTTAACAAATCAGGGACTGCCTTAGCAAGTTATACGGGAACAATCTATGCTCATATCGGACTAACTGTCGATGGCGTCCAATGGCAATATGTTATCGGGAACTGGGGAGATGCGACACAACCAGCTTTGACATTGGAGTCCGGGACAACCTATAAATTAGATCTTGGTCCAGATTTATATACTTACTTTGGCGTACCTGCCACTAGCACGATTACACAGATTTGCGCCGTTTTCAGGGCTGCAGGAAATTCTGGTCCCCAATGGCCTACAAATCCTGCTTTAGAGTACACCAATGTTGGTTCATTTCATCTTAATCTGACTGCACCAGTTCAAAACAGCACCACAATCCTTGCTTCTGGAGCAAATTTTAACATTACTGCTACCAATACGGGTGGAAATGCCAGTTATACATTGAAATCAAATGGCACAATTATCAACACCAATACAAGCACTGCAAGTTATTCCTTCAATCATATTGGCATTACAGGCAATCAAAATTATGTTTTGGAAGTTGTACAAGGAAGTTCAACCATTACAAAAAAGTTTTCTGTAATTGTAAATCCTGGAGCCATAAGTGAAGCTATTCCAGCAGGAGCCATTGATGGAATTAACTACAATCCAAACGATGCTACAAAGGCCACGTTGGTTTTGAATGCCCCGTTCAAGGATTTTGTTTATGTCGCAGGAAGTTTCAACAACTGGCAGCCTGAGTCAAATTATGCGATGAAAAAAGATCCTGCTTCAGGAAAATTCTGGTTGGAAATATCCAATCTTACTCCAGGTACATCCTACTCCTATCAATATTGGATAGGAGATCAGACCAACTTGCCTGCAAATTCTCCTGCACTGGTAAAAACGGCAGACCCTTTTTCTACTTTGGTGCTGAGCCCTTTTGATGATCCAGAAATCCAAACTTTAGGAGTTTATCCAAACTTGCCTGAATTCCCTATTGGTCAGGAAAGAGAAGTAACCGTATTGCAAACGGGCCCGAATGCTCACTACAACTACAACTGGAGCGATGCTACTTTGAATTTCGTAAAGCCTAGCAAAAAGGATTTGGTCATTTATGAAGTTCTGGTTAGAGATTTTGACGCCAACCGAACCTATCAGAACCTGATTGACAAGATTGATTATTTTAAAGATCTCAAAATAAATGCCATCCAGTTAATGCCCGTAATGGAATTTGAAGGTAATGAAAGCTGGGGATACAATACTGTTTTCCACATGGCCTTGGACAAAAGATATGGTTCTGAAGCAAAATTGAAAGAATTCATAGATCTATGCCACCAAAATGGAATTGCTGTCATTCTTGACATTGCTTTAAACCACGTTTACGGTCGTTCTCCTTTGGAAAGAATGTGGATGCTCGATTCTAATGGAGACGGATGGGCAAATGACAACCCAAGGGTCTCTGCAGAAAATCCATACTGCAATCAAGCTGCCAGGCATTCTTACAATGTTGGTACGGACTTGAATCACTTCAATGAACCAAACAATCTTACCAATTATTATGTCCAGAGAACAATCGAGCATTGGATGAAAGACTTCAAGATCGATGGTTTCAGATGGGATCTTACCAAAGGTTTCACACAAAACTGTCCTTATACGGGAAGCGGTACCGCACAAGATGCCTGCACCAATAATTATCAGGCGGATCGTGTAGCAAAATTAAAATGGTATGCCGATATGCAATGGGCAATTGATCCTGATTTCTATGTGATTTTTGAACATCTTGGAAATGGAGGTTCATACAACGAGGAAGTTGAATGGGCTGGATACAGGAAAAACAATGAGCCGGATGGCATTTCAAAAGGAATCATGCAATGGCGAAAAATGACCGATCCTTATGCTAATTTCTTGAAAGGAAACAGCGTCAACTTATCGGGTGTTGCAGATGCTACAGAACGATTTATTGGATATGCCGAAAGCCATGATGAAGAAAGAGTCGTATACAAAGCATTGACAGAAAGCGGCCAGACTCAAAACAATCTTCCAAAAGTATTGAAAAGATTGTCTGCTATGGGAGCTCTTCACTTGTTGGTTCCCGGTCCAAAGATGATTTATCATTTTGGCGCCCTAGGCTATGATGACTCTATTTTTACTTGCAACAACGGAACGGTAAATCCTCCTGGTGCTGGAACCGGCAATCCTGCGGGTGATTGCAAATTGGACTCCAAACCACAGCCCCAATGGACAGAAAACTGGCTTGGGGATGTTGCCCGTAAGAAAGTCTATGACGATTGGGCAAAAATGATTGATTTCAGGATAAAGGAAAATGTTTTTGAAAATGGTCAACACGCTTGGAATTTTACCACTACAGGAAAACCAAGGCTGGATATCTGGACAAGTACAACTTCAACACCGGATCTAAGTTATGTTTTTGTTTTGACCAATGCTACAAACAACGCTTCAAATACGGCTGCAGGCTTTCCTTATACTGGAACTTGGTACAATCTGATGGATGGAACCCCGATTGTGGTAACCAATACAAACATGATCGTTAATATTGAAGCTGATGGATACAGGGTCTACGGAAACAAGCCTGCTTTACTAGACAAAACCGAATTCGGAATCACAAAGGCAACATTGTTCCCAAATCCATCCAACAACTTCTTCCAGATTAATGTAGTCACGAAAGAAGTAGCAGTTTACTCCATTACAGGACAATTGGTAAAGGAATTCAAGGGCGGCTTTGACAGCAATCATTCTTATTCCATTGATGGCTTGAATCAAGGAATCTACCTGGTAAAGGTAACAGACGAAAACGATAATCATACTTCTATAAAGTTGATTAAAAAATAAGGTTTGATTAGTTATTTAGATTTGAAAAGGCCTTTCCAATAAATCGGAAAGGCCTTTTTTTATAGCAGGATTTTTACCAAACCTTCGGCTATGGATCGCCATAAGAAGTTATAGAATGATTTTTCCTGAATTCGTTCAAGTGCTACCTCTGTTTCCTTTAGTTCTCCGTCGGAATCATTCTTGATAAAAAGATTCCCTATCGCACTTTTGATCTTGCTTTCCTTTTCTGGTTTTTTCTTCTTGTATAATTTGACTTTGAAATCGTGGTATTGCAAGGCAAAATCACCCTTTGCTTTTACATCATTTCCTGTAAAGTTGAAATAGACCTTGTCCAAGATTCCTTTGGTGGTTGCATTGATGTAAGGTTTGGAAAACACTGAAATCTGGTCGGTATCAAAATTCAAGATACTTCCCTTGATGTTGAAACCATCCGATTTATCCAAGACATTAAAACGCCAGTCTACCTTCATCGGGGAAGTATTCATAAATCGGCAATTGATCTTAATTTTTACATCGGGCATTTTTTTCTGCTGGAATCCACTTCTGAGATTTGTAGCTGTAAGATTGAATTTATTAAACGTAAGCAACCCAGCTCCTTTCTCGAACGTTTTTTCCTCTTCGTATTCCAACAAGGAGTTCCTGACCGACAGCGTATCAATTCTCAATGGAAAAGGAATATCACGAAGTAATTTGTTATAGAGTTTTTTCTTGCTCAGATCATCTTCCGGGATTTTGCTTCGGTAAATATTCGCATATACCTTGTCCAAGATGATATTTGTTGTATTGAAGAAAAATTGGTCGTCCTTGAAACCCCAATCCATATTCTTGATATTGATGTCATCGGCCTTGAGCGTAAATAAATCTTTTTCTTTTGCCAACTGGCTCACGAATTGTCTTCTGTTGAATTCCGAAACCATCGAGAAATTTTTAAGTTCCAAGCCACTGTTGGTTGTTCTGACATTATTTGCCCTTATGTAATATTGCTTGTTGGTCAAAAAGAAAAGGCTGTCACAGCTAAAGGCATAGCTTTTATAAGAAAAGGGAACCTTCTTTTCCAGCGTCTCATCGGTTATCAAGATACCATCCAATTGTACGGTAACATTTTTCACACTTAGGACAGGCGTGTTGTCTTTCACATAAATAATCTTGAAATCGCCCTTGTTTAAATTGACATTGGATACTGCGATGAGTTTTTGAAAAGGTTCAACCACTTCATTTCGGATACTCTTGGAATTGTCTACTGCTTTCCTGTTTTTCTTGTAAAGTACCACTTCCGGATGATTTACCGTGATAGAATATGCCTTGATCTTGTCGCTGAAAAGTACGTTCCAGATGCTGAAATCAGTAATTTCTATCGACTCGATCTTGGAATAAATGCCAGCCTTGTTAACGGTATCCCTCATCGAAGCTTTCGGAACTATTACAATGTCGGAAGCCTTGATATCCCTTGAAAGCAAGGAGACATCCAATTTGTCGTACGTGATATGATAAGGCGTTTGATTCTTATCCGAGATTATCTTCGGCAGTTGCGTATTTACCCAGACATTAAGTCCCCAATTGGCCAACAGGGCCAAGATCAAAAGACCGATTACGGCAATTATTATTTTAAGATAGAGCGGTTTCTTTTTCATATAGATAGTGCATAGCCATATAAATGTAGGAACTTAAAATTTAGTTGTTGTTTATATTATCATAAAATTACAGCAACAGGTTTCAGAACAAAGTAAGTGGAAAATTATTTTCGGTATGAAAACCCGCTTTCAATTTTCCCGTCCGAAAGAGATTCACCTTGTCGTGTGCCTGCCGTGTAGGCTCTGGAATGCGGTATTTTCCCATGCAATTTTTCATAATTTCAAGACTCTCCTCGGCAGTAATTAAATTTCCGGGAGAAACATAAACGGGCTGGACCTGTTTTTTGGTTCGTAATGCGTAGCCCAATAATTCTCCTTTATTGAAAATAGGTTCATTTGAAAAAGCTTCCATTCCAAGTTCCTCAAATTTGCCATAGAGCATACTTTTCGCACAGCCAATTGTGGGCAGATTATTCAAGATTCCAAAATGAGAAGCGATACCCATTTTTCTGGGATGTGTGATTCCTTGCCCGTCGAGCACCAACAGGTCCGGTTTTTCCGGTAATTGTTGCCAAGCCAGCATCAGGGAAGGAACTTCACGGAAAGCCAGATATCCCGGGACATAAGGAAACGTAGTTTCAGCCGTGATCAGCGAATAGGATTGAACTATCATTTCGGGGTAGCTCAAGACTACAATTCCTGCATAAACGGTCGTGCTGTATTTATTGAAAGAAATGTCGGCTCCGGCTATGGTCCTTATTTCTTTTTGAAGCGGTTCCAAGACGATCTGTTCCCGCATTTCCAATTGGAGACGCGTGGCTTCTGTTATAGTAAAATGATCGTATGTAAACATTGGTATTTATTATTCTTATAAATGTAAGAACAAAAACGGCTTGCTCTTCTTTAATTTATCTTAAATAAAAAAGCTGCAAACTTTCGTCCACAGCTTTCATTTACTTTAAAGAATAAACTATTAATAGTCAAAATACCAATTGAAGATATCCGCTCTCAAACCGATTGTAAACCAAGTCGTGTCCTGCTTGAAAACGGTTGCCGTATTGGTTTCAGGACTGAAGCTTCTGTAAATCAAACTTCCGAAAAGCTTCAAGTTGGTGGCCGGATTGATCAGATATCCAGCTTGCAGATCTGCAATCATGATATTCGTTTTATTTCCTTGTCCAATTGCAACCCCTGTGTCAAAAGGCCTGTTTTCTTCGTAAGGCTTGTAAATATTTCCACCATAATTAAAACTGTCAGCAGTCGTGTCAAAATCCAGACCCCTAACACCCAGTGTTAATTTTGCATCCGCAAAATACCTGCCTTTATGGTAACGTGCAATGGCTATGAATTCCCTGAAGTTTCCACCCCATTGATGCCCCATGCTTTGATTGTTGTGCCCGTAATTCGTCAACGCATCGCTGTGGGAATACACATAAGGGCGAACGTGATTGTATTCCACCTGCAGCAATAGATTCTTAATATTAAGTGCGTTGAAATATTTTGCTCCTATCTGATATCCGTATTTGTTTGTCCAGCTTTTGTTTTGCTCCTTTATTTCCCCCAGTGAAAATTCATCAAGGATAAATTGTCCGTAAAAATTAATCTGGTTGTTCCATTTGTACTTTGCTGTCAAGCCCAGAACGGCATTTCCACTGCGGGAAGAAGAAGTAAACTCAACCGTCCTGTAGAAAATGATGGGGTTGACAAAATTCATATCAAAACCGCGATCATTGGTATTGGACCATACAACCGATTCAAACATGCCAATGTTCAACCTTTTGCTTACATTCCAGCTCAGGTAATGATTGGCCATAAATTTCGTCGCATATGTTTTTTCATCGGTAACTTCTGGACGAACATCTTTAAGCCACATATAAGTATTGGTATATTTTATCTTCCAGAATGTGGTGTTGATCTTAAAATAAGGATACGGACTCGCTCCATCCCCCATAAGCAACGACCTGTAACCATCTCCGATAAAGTTTCGACCGTAACCCAATTGCAAGTTGATAGCCTTACTTGGGGTGTATGTCAGATTGGCATCAGCCGACGGGAAGTCATAGGAATCTGTCTTGAATCTTTTTGCTATTCCAATTCCAGGTATGATTCCAGGATTTCCACCATCGGGAGGAATGGATTCAATATATTGGTTGTAATAATCTGCAAAGCGTCCCTGGCTTTCGTAGATGGTTGAAGTAAAAACAAGGTTTTCACCCAAACCGGCCTGAACCTGCAGGCCTCTTGTATTTTGATAGGTATAGCTGACATCACTTGGACTGCTTTTTCCCAATCGGAGGTCAACAATCGGATTCATGGTAATCCAATAATCCTCACCCTGGACTTGGAAAAAATGTTCGTTCCAAAGTTTCCTGCCCCACCAGCTGTCCTTGTTCTTCATCAGCTTTTGATTCTCGGCTTTGAAATCATAATACTTGGAAACTTCGGAATAGGTCAATGGCTTTGAAGCAGTATGGTTGTTGCTTCCAACCTGATTGATTTCATCATCAAATTGGGCATAGAAACTATGTGACAAAGGAATATTGAGATGACTGGTGAGAACGGGATTATCGAATTTCTTATAAACGATACTGTCAAATTCAATAAGTTCCTTGTTCCTGTTTTCTTTTATCAACGTGGCTTCATCCTTTTCAACTCCCAGCAGATCATTTTGACTTTGAAGAGGGATTGCAATCTTGTACGTGTATTTGGAATAGGTTGGATTCCCGTTGAAAGTAGGCGGCTTGACTTTCGGAAGCATTCCAAAAACACGCTTGCTTTCCTTCACCAATTCTGGATAAACAGCATCTACGTATTGTATCTTGAAAGTTCCGGTAGTATCCACTTCGAAAAGTAATTTTACAGTTCCCTTGTAATTGTTTTGCTTTAAATCATCGGGAACTTGGAAATTATTATATACAAAATCCTGCAATTGCGAATAGAAGCACTGCTCCAATTCCTTGTTGTCTAAATTTTCACAGTTGGGAAAAACAGGAAATTTCTCTGCACTACGTGTTTGCGAAAACACAAAAACGGTATGCAGCAAAAACAATATCATTAAGCTCTTCTTCATGCTCTTTTTAATTCTGAAATTAGTATCCACTATTTGAAATTTCTCCGTTTGCAATTGCCTTTGCAGATGAAGTTCCGATTCTCTTGACACCCAGATTTATCATCTCGACAGCTTCTTCATACGTCCTCACACCTCCGGCGGCTTTTATAGGCAAAGGGCAGGCATTTTCAAGCATCATTATGACGGTTGGGATTGTTGCGCCATTTGGCTGATTATTTTCTGTCTTGTAAAAACCCGTAGATGATTTCACAAAAACAGAACTGTAGAATTCTTCCTTGAAGTTGGACATCACGATGTTCTTGATCAATGCTGAAAGTTGTACGATCTGCTGATCGTCCAGGGCCGCAACCTCGATGATCCATTTAACAATCTTATGATGTTCCAGCCCCAGCTTCGTACATTCCAGTATTTCTTGCTTTACCAATGTAATATTGCCGTCCTTGAAAGCTTCGTAATTGCAAACAAAATCCAAATCATCCGCTCCATCCAAGATGGCCTGATTGGCTTCCTTCAGTTTTTCTTCCAAAGTAGATTGGCCTTCCGGAAAATCGATAACGGTTCCTATTGTCAGTTTTGATTTTGCCTTTGCAATCATTTCCTTGGCCAAAGGAACCAGGTCTGGACGGATCATGATCAACTTGAATTGCTCATCGATGGCTTCCTGGATAAATTGCTTTGCGATTTTTTTATTTTCAACATCACTTACTCCTGCCTGTCCAGCAGTTTTCAAATAAGTCGAATCTAGGTAGTGTTTGATATTCATCGTATAAAAATAAAAAAATCCCAGGGAAAGGGACTATTATTCCAGTTTATTTTTCGGAAGTCTTTCTGCCATATCTTATGGCAGCCATTATGAAAAGGATTGCAAGAAAACTGCCCGACATATTAGCAAGAACATCAAAAATATCTCCTGTCCGGGTTGCTGTGAATTGGTCCTGGCAAATCTCAATTGTTGTTCCATAAAAAAATGAAAATAAAAATGCCTTTAGTAGCGCTTTTTTATTTTCATTCAAAAGTTTAAATCTAAATACCAGGAACCACAAGAAAGTAATTCCGGCATGAAAGGTAATATGTCCCAATTTATCAAAATTGGATACCTCTATTTTTGGCAATTCATTAAAATTGGCAAGACAAAAAAAAGTAACTATGGCTGTCCAAATGATGGCCAGCCATAGCAGGATTCCTTTATGCTCCGATAAGTTCTTTATAAGCTTCACTTGATAGTAATTCATTAAAATCATCTACGTTTGAAACTTTAACCTTGATCATCCATCCGTCTCCGTAAGGATCTTTGTTTACTTTTTCAGGATCGCTTTCCAATGAATCATTGAATTCGATAATTTCTCCAGCCAAAGGCAGGAACAAATCAGAAACTGTCTTTACAGCTTCAACCGTTCCGAAAACCTCATCTTTCTCAAGGGTTTGATCTAGTGTTTCTACTTCTACATACACGATGTCGCCTAATTCTTTCTGAGCAAATTCTGTAATACCTACAGTTGCTACATCGCCATCTAGGCTAACCCATTCGTGGTCCTTAGTGTATTTTAAATGCGCTGGAATATTCATTGTATTGTTGTTTATTGTTTGAAGAAGCAAATGTATAGTTTACTATTTTATTTTTAAAATGTTTTGAAGACTATTTAGCCTAATTACCGAAATTGTATCGCAATGTGATCCAAGATCTGATGTTGGTTATCGGGAAAGCAGTAGAAATTACAGCTTTGGAGAACGAATGATCATAAGAGAATATAGCCGTCAGGTTCTTGCTGAATGAATAATCTGCAATCAGTTTTACCGACCAGAGGTTTTGCCCACCAGCCAATTGATTGTTGTCATAATCCAAATAGCGGACAATGGTCTGGCTGTTTCTCAATGAAAAATCGGCTCTCAGGTTGATATCACTCTTGATCACTCCCGTTGGATTATCAGCCAAGGCAGAATTAAAAATAACATCCTTGATACGGTATCCAAGACCTACTATATATTCTGTTCCTTGCACCTCGGTCAATAAATTATTATCGAAACTCATTGACAATGCCCTGTCTTTTTTCAATTCCGCAACAACCTTGATGGAATTTTTCATTTCCATATCAAGCTTGATCAATGGGTTGAATTGCTCCACCAAGTTGATGTTTGAAATTATGACCTTGTTTGGATAATTCCCTCCAGCATCAAAGAAGGTCTCACTCTTGCCATAATCCAGATTGGAACGGAAGGAGTTTACGGTATAAGACGCTCTATAGGCATGACGAACGGAAAAACGCTTGAATCGATCCTTGAAGAATTTATAGCGCATCAAGCCCGTATAATTGATTGTCCAGTTTGGAATTGGTATGTTCCTGAAAGCACCGAGGGAAATCCCTGAAGCATCTTTTCCTGTATAAGCCGCCAGGAATGCTGGCAATAAAACCGCCTGGTTGTTTTTACCAAAACCAACCGGATATCCCAGATTGGAAACAATCCTTTGATAGTTCGGATCATTCGGATCTGAAGGAATCTGATTAGGCGTGCCTGCATCTCCATATCTCGGGATTGCTGCACCTCCATAAACATTTTCAGCCAAACGATTGGCAATGATAAGCCTGTTCTCCCTGAACTGGTCAAAAGCGGCTGAAAAATTCTCATCACTTTTTCCGAAGGCTGTTCCAATCATAATGGTTGATATGGAAAAGTTTCCGAAATTATATGGCGATCTTGGGTTATACGTACCATCTCCTGAAACATCGTATTGTTCAGAAAAATTATCAAGATAGCTCCTGTTCGCAACCAAATCTATTTTAAAATCAGGGAACAAATCTACATTGGCGGTCAGGTCCAAAGTCCTGGAAGTAACCTGGGTAAAGTTTTGGTTGAAATCCTGATAATCGGTCAGCCATCCGTTTTTAGCGGCTTCGTATCGTACATCTGCCTGGCTACCGAAAACAAAACCTAAAGTAGGCCTTGATGTTCCAAAGAAACCAATTCCCGGCGTATATCCTGGCAATACGGTTCCTCCCGTTTCGGCATAATTGATCTGTACATTCTTTATGCTGGTCAGGACGCCAATCAATCCATCAACAAAGACATTTCCCTCAGTCTGAGTTTTTGCTCTTGCATTGTTGACTCTTTCTCCTGGTTTTGGTGGTGCCTGATTGGCCGGTCTTGCAGGCTGTTTCTTGTTTCCGCTTTTTACCAATCCTATGTACTTGTAAAACAAATCCATATTCAAGGCAGTATTCAGACGATGTGCCCCGTTGTTTTGAATTGTATTTCCAAGATTATAATTTGTAAATGTTCCATCTGGATTTTCTTCTTCGTATTCAGAAAATGCTATTGAAGCTCTCTGCCAATTGAAATCTCCAGTGTAAGTGTAAGTAGATTTTACAAAACTTAAGAATGGGATCTTATTGATGGGCAAATCATAATTTACAGTAATCTGCTGATTATGCTGGTTGGCTTCTCCAATATTCCAGTAATCTTCCCAAATCGTGAAGCTGTCAATTGATTCTCCTTTTTCATCAAAATAATTTCGGACAATATTGCTTGTTGCAGCAGTATAATTTATTTTCAATGCTTTTGTCAGGTTATAGTTGAAACCGTATTGGTAATTGAACAGATAATTCCTTCTGTAGAGGGGATCAAGTCCAAGACCCAGATTTTCCACATCCCTGAACTGCTGGCGGTTGTATTGTCTGAGGATACTCGTACTGAAATTGATATTGGTAGGCAGATAGTTAAAATTAAAATCACTCAGCAATTTCCAATAAGAACTTTTCTTCATGAACTTGCTCTGCTTGAAAGGCTCCACCGGTTTTGGCTGGAAAGTATACGTATAATCAACAGCCGTACGAAGCTGCTGGTCGGTATATTGCTCGATTTCATAATCGTGCTTCTCTATTTCATTGAAAGAATAGGAAAGTGTAAGATTTTCAGGATCATAAACGTGGGGTTTCTGTTCAGGGCCTCTTTCTTTTCTTACCCCAATAAAGTTGATGCTCTTCGTCTTGGTATAATCGATTGCCCGGTTTTTGATGTTTTCCCTGTCTTGAGGATTTGTCGTGATATCCAATAATTGATCCAATTTGATATCTTGATTGAATGGATCATATTCAGGAGTTATAGTTTCTTCACCAACTGAATAATTGAACGGAAGGGTAATTCCCCACTTCTTAGGCAATAATTTCCCCAGATTCAAATTCGTTACAATGTTGTATTGCTTGGCATCTTCTCGGCTTCTTTCATTTGGGCCATCTTCTAGTGCTCCGAAACCTATGGTACTCATTCTTCCTGTGGCAGAAATTGTTGCAAAATCAGCAATATTGGAGTCCACGCTTAGCACGGCAGCCATACCTCCCTTGTTGTCCATTCCTGCAAGTCGAAGCTCGTTGAACCAGACTTCTCCAAGAACAGCTTTCGCAGGCAAATTCAAAGGCGCAGCACCTGTATTGTTTTTCACCCCGATCATCAATGTCCTGACCAGTCCAAAATTAGGATTTCCCTTGATGCTTAATTTTATCCTGCTGTCTTCAGGTGCTATGCTTTCATCCAATTCATAGTCAAATTTGCTGTAAATACCATCAGAGGTGAATTCTTCTTGAGGAGCACTCATCGCTTTAATTTTCAAGGCCGTAAGCAGGCTCATCTTGATATCGAGCTCATTTTCTGCAGGCCAGACCTTTTCCTCGGTATTGGCATCCGTAAAACGGGTTACCTTCAATGATTTTTCTACCTGATAATAATTCTGTGTAAAATCATTACCAAAACGCAGGAATCCGGAAATTTCATCATCATTTAAAGTTTCTGAAGTATTTTCTTCCAATGCTTCTGCGTGGATAAACATCTTCAAATTCTTGAACTGTCGCATGTCCACACTTACATTTTTAAATACTGCCCTGGAATCCTGAGCAATCAAGCCATCCCCGGAAACCCTTAATGACAATGACTGCTCGTTCTGATTGATCACGGTGTTATTGTTGTACAATTGTTCCCTCACTACTCCTGGAGGTGTCACGTACTTTATCGGCACTCTGTCGCCATTTTCTTGAATATTTACGGCAAGTACATCAAAAGTGGTATTGTCCGTTGGTGGTTCAGGAACTCCCGCTGGAAGTAGTGTATTGGTATATCTTCTCCATTCTCCTCTTACCAGGTCCAACGTTCCAAAACGAAGTGTTATATCTTCGGTGAATCCCGTCAGGAACATTCTCATGAAACGGATCGATTTAAAATCTTCCATTCCTCCGACATTCTCTTTCAAAGGGCCATCAATTGGAATCTTGAATTGAATCCATCTGGCAGGAATTGTCGATCCGGAAGATCCTCCAGGAACAGTTGCATTGGTAGTTCTTATATCTGTTACAAAATTCTGCCCAACTTGCATATTTTGAAACAAATCGATACTATATTGGTAATACGCATTGATGGTATTCATTGTATTGTCCCTGTTGATATCTTCAGTATCTGGCAAAGTGGAGTTTCCTCGGTTGCTATCTGTTACATCAACCGGTGAATTTCCTTCCAGGCCATTATAATTCTTATAACGTTCCAAGATGTTTCCATTAGCATCCAGATAAAATTGGTAATTATCCGCTGCTGGATCCGAAAGTCCCGCAAAAAGGCCATTTGCAATCAACGCTTCCTGGGTATCGCTGATACCATCCAGACCCACATCCTGTACCGCCCTGTTTCCGTTGTTTGTGTCAAATGCATAAATCAGCGACTGGGAGGCAGGAACCCTTCCCCAGACAGAACTCACGGTATTTTGATTGGATCCAGCCGTTGGCAAGCCATTCTCATATTGTTTTCTTCCGTCTTTTAGAACATCCTCTGATATTTCTCCAAGATTGAAGAACAGCTTTCCTGTATTGGTTGGTTGGGTTTCGTTATTATGATAAGGATCCATCAACCAGAATTGGATGTACTCTACGTTTCCTTGCTCAAAATTCGTCGAGCTTATCGAACGCATGATACCTCCAAAATTATCCTGCGGATTTGTCAGCGTATTTCCAACTGCCGTATTGTTATAATTATACGGTCCCCTTTCCCTTGGATAATAACTCAAATCCAATGTATTGATGACCGTTTGCTGACCATCGGCAATATCGGTAACCGGAAATAATTCATTGATGTAAACCCTTCTGGTCTTGTTTGTTGCCAAATCAGAATCAGATATGCCACTTGGTTTTTGACTCGAATAAAAAATAGGATCGATCGTATACCATGCCAACTTTGCTCTTTTATAGCCGTACTCTAGATTATCCATCAAATCACCGCCAAATTGAGGGTGTGCGTTTGAAGGGCTGTCAACAGGTACCGAAGCCAGACTCCACGATAAGGCTGATCGCATATCGATGGTAGTTTGAGAGCCTTCAAAATCATCCACATAAATTGTCGATTCCCCTTGAAAGCGATCCCCTTTCGGAGAATCTGGTTTCAGGAAAGCAACTTCACCCCTCAAGGATAAATTAGAAGGTACGTCCGTATCAACGTTTGGCAACTTGTTTACCAATCTCGTAAGGAAAGGCACTTCCGTAGAGAAGTTGGTATTTACACCAAAGATGGTATTGTTTACCGATTCCTGCCCGAAGCTTGATTTTTGCGTAAAAGGTCTTTCTGACATTCTCAAGAAAGTGGCCCCCAGAAGGAAATTATCTGAGAATTTGTGCTCCACATTAACACCAAAGAACCTTCTGGTCTGTTGTCCGAAAACCGAATTGTTTTCAAGCGAGATTTCGATGGGCGTATTGGAAGCCTGAAGCGAAGGATCCAGGATCTGTACCGTTCCTCTTTGATAATTCACGGAATAGTCAATCCCTTCAACCAGACGTCTGCCTCCAGCCGTTACCGTAACCGATCCCTGCGGAACGTTAAATGCTCCGATCGAGATACCATCTCCGCCTGTAGATTTATACCTTCCCCTTAGTTCAAATTTATTCTTGTCGCTATCCTGCAGCGCCCTTGCCTGGGAATTGCTGTAAAGCGTCCTGAAAACATATTTGGCCTGGTTGGCGTTATAGGTTTGCGGATTGTTGTAATCTTCTGGAAAAGGTGCATCGGTTGATCTTAACTTATCGAACAAATGCCTTCCAAAAGGCTCTACGGTTGTAAATATGATTCTACCATTTTGAGTATCAACGGTCAGACCTGGAACAAAATCGAAAAATCCGTCTCCTCTTCCATTTTCTTCAGGATCATTCGTGAAATTCAATCGGTCCACATTGAAAACCTTCAATAAAGGCGTCTGTTCAACTCCTTCCGGAAGGGTAGTGGAAGGCGGAGCCGCTGTAATATAATTCAATGGCGACGGATCGCTGTATAAGATATTAAACCTGAAATCTTCTTGCTGCAGTTGTCCACCTGGTGCAATCTGGTAGATGTTTTTCATCATCAGGTTCCAAATTGGTCGTGTCAATTGCGTGGTAGGATTTGTAACTGTTGTAATGCTGCTTTTCAACATTTTCAATATCAAGCTCTGTGTAGAGATGACTTGATTTTCTGGTTCGGGCTGGTTTTCAGGTTGGTCCCCGTTGGTAACGGTTGTAGATTCAACACCTCCATTACCAAATTCACCGACCTGATACACCTGGTCTCCTATTGTATATTGATAGGCCACTGCCAATACTTCATCATTGGCCAGACGTTGCTGCAAGGAAAGATATCCCAATTGCGGATGAAAGGTATATTCATTCGGAGATAATTTTCTGGCGTTTTCCAATTTTGCATAATCCTGACCTTCTGCAATTGTAGCACCAGGAGCATTGAAAGAATTATTTCCGGTAGTGACAATTTCTCGGATAGAAGAATTCAAAATACCTCCTCCTGCCGATATCAGGGCCGGATTGAATCTGTTGTTTTTATTGTCTGATGGGGAGTCAGGAGGACTTGAAAAGAAACCTGGTGGAATTGCTGGTCCTATATTCACAATTTCATTGTCCAGAAATCCGGTTAATTGAGATTCTCCCAAATCCTGCAAGGCGATGATGTTACGAGAATTATTATCCGTGGTACTTACCCTGTTCTGCCTATTGGTAACCCAAACCTCAACCCTTGTAATCTGCACACGGCTATTGATCAAAGGATAATTCCTCAAAGAAGAGTCGTATTTGTTTCTAAAATATTGCGACAGGAAAAAGTGGCGGTCGGCATCATAATCCAGTGAAAAGATGTCAAATTCCTGAACCGTTCCTCCACCTTGTGCTGTCACTGATTTCGTTTGTGATTTTTGCTCTGAGAAAATTCCCGTGACCGTAGTTTTTCCAAACTGAAATTGCGCTTTCACACCGAATAAACTCTGGGCTCCACGAATCAAGGAGCTGTTTAGCGGCATACTGACATTACCTACCTCAATCTTTTGAAGAATTTCATCTTCCGTTGGTGTATATTCAAGCTTGATTAGATTTTGGAATGCAAAGGTAGATTCGGTATCATAATTGGCATTTACGTTCAATCGGGTTCCAACTTTTCCCATCAGGCTCAAACTGATCCTTTGGTCAAAATCAAAAGTGGTAACAGCCCTATTTCTTGGAGAAAATGAGGGATTGTCTTGCTTGGTATAGCGAACCCCGAGATCCATTTCTACCGAACCTGTCGGCTTAACATCAATTGTATTGCTTCCGAAAATAGTTTCAAAGAAGCTGGAATTCACATAATAACGTGGCAATAAATCTTTCTTGGCTTCTTCCGAACCCGCTTTTTTCCCGTCAATGGCATCTGCTTTCTCTTTGAAATATTTCTTCATCGACTCGCGCATCACCAAATCTTCGTATTCCTTCGGAGTAAGAATGGCTGGATAATTTATATTGTATTCGCCTACCTTGCTATTATAAATATAACGGTCAGAAGCGGCATCATACGTATAGGCTGAAACCACGCTTGGCGGGTTCTGGATCACTACTTTTCCTGTATTATAGCCAATGGTATCCCTTACTTGCTGGTCATCGTCTTCTTCGTCAACTTGTGCTTGTATATCTAATGCAGAAAAGAAAACAAGTAAAAAAATACCCATTTTCATTAATGATTCAGCTCCCTTAAAATATAATGTTTTCAAATACTATAAATTTTTTAATGCTTGTTTTATGATCGTTTCCACGGTAGCATCCGGATGCTCCTTCACAATTTTCTCCACTACCTTTTCGGCTGATTTCCTTATAAAACCCAGAACCTCCAAAGCAGATAACGCTTCATCACGATTTGTATTGTTTTGACTTATAGAAACTTCATCCAAATCATACAACTTTAACACCTTGTCCTTTAAATCAAGTATCGCACGCTGTGCTGTTTTGGCCCCAATCCCTTTTATAGATTGAATTGTGGCGACATCACCCGAGGCAATCGCCTGAATAATTTGCTTGGGATCAAGCGAAGAAAGCATTGTTCTGGCAATACTGGCTCCAATTCCTGAAACAGAAAGTAACATCTTGAAGATTTCCCTTTCCGACTTTTCTACAAACCCAAATAAAGTATGCGCATCTTCCTTGATCTGGAGATACGTGAAAAGCTTGATATGGTCCGATGAAGGAAGAAGGGAGTAAGTATGTAAAGAGATATTAATATGATAACCCACACCTGAACAGTCTATTATGACCTCGGTTGGTGTTTTTTCAACTAATTTACCTTGTATATGTGCAATCATTAGTGTTAAGTAATTGCCAAATGTAGCAAAAATCTTTTATTGAACTGAATGTAATTGAGTATCAACGAAAAAATAAAACGCAAACTATTCCGCTTGCATTTTATTTCTCTTTTCTTTTTCCTGTGCATCAACAACGGCAACGGCTGCCATATTCACCATCTCCTCAACACTGGCCCCCAATTGAAAGATGTGGACAGGTTTGTCCATACCCATAATAATGGGACCAATTGAATCTACCTGATACAATTCCTTCAATAATTTATAGGTGATATTTGCCGATTCAAGATTTGGAAAAATAAGCGTGTTGACCTTTTTTCCTGCCAATTTTGAAAATGGGAATTTCTTTTGAAGCATTTCCGGATTCAAGGCAAAATCGGTTTGGATTTCTCCATCCACGATCAGATCTGGATAATATTTATGCAGATAGGCTACCGCATCCCTGACTTTTGAAGCGCTTTCGTTAGACGATGAGCCAAAATTAGAGTACGAAACCATGGCAATTACAGGTTGCATTCCAAACATTTTTACTGTCTTGGCAGTCATCAAGGCAATTTTTGCCAGATCGTCTGCTGATGGATTTGGATTGATTGCCGTATCCGACAAGAACATCGGTCCACGATTGGTCATCATCATATTGGCCGTTGCAAACAATGAGATTCCAGGCGCCTTTTCTATCAACTGCATCATCGGCTTTATAACCGATGGGTAACTTCTGGAATAGCCTGTCAGCAAAGCATCTGCTTCGCCTTCGTTTACCATCATTGCGGCAAAATAGTTTCGTTCGCGCATCCATTTTTGTGCATCCAGAAGCGATATGCCTCGACGGCGACGTGCCTTCCAAAAAATATCTGCAAATCGCAATCGCCTTTCGTCTTCTTCCTGGGTTTTGGGATCAAAAATAGGCACTTCCGCATCAAAGCCAAGCTCCTCTTTTAGTTCAAGAATTACTTCTTTATTTCCCAACAAGATTGGATGTCCAATTCCTTCCTCCATTACTATCTGAGCTGCCTTCAACACATCGAGGTGATCTGCTTCCGCAAAAACAATTCGTTTCGGATCTGTTTTTGCCCTGTTGGTAAGCAATCGCACCATTTTATTGTCGGACCCCAGACGTTCCAGAAGTTCTTCCTCATATTTTTCCCAATCCGAGATTGGATGTGTTGCCACACCCGATTCCATCGCTGCCCTTGCAACTGCCGGAGCTACAACGGCAATCAATCTCGGGTCAAATGGTTTTGGGATGATGTATTCGCGTCCGAAATTCAATTTTGTTTCGCCATAGGCAATATTTACCTGTTCCGGTACGTGTTCCTTTGCCAATGAAGCCAATGCTTTCACCGCAGCCATTTTCATAGCCTCGTTGATTTTTGTAGCACGGACATCCAAAGCTCCTCTAAAAATATAGGGGAATCCAAGAACATTATTTACTTGATTAGGATGGTCCGACCTTCCTGTTGCCATAATGATATCGTGACGTGTGGCAATAGCCAGATCATAATCGATTTCCGGAATCGGATTGGCCATTGCAAAAACTATCGGGTCATTGGCCATGACCAAAAGCATATCGGGCGTAAGGATATTTCCTGCAGAAAGTCCGAGGAAAACATCAGCTCCTTTCAATGCATGCTTGAGGTCGATGTCCTTTATACCGTTTGCATATTTTTGTTGCAGTGGAGACAAATCCTGACGGTCTTTTGAAAGGACTCCGTCTTTATCGAACATAATGATGTGCTCTACATTTACTCCGAGCAGCACATATAAATTCGCGCAGGCCAAAGCTGCCGAACCTGCTCCGGAAACCACCACTTTTACCTCTTCAATTTTCTTGTCGGCCAATTCCAAGGCATTAAGCAAGGCTGCCGAAGAAATAATGGCTGTTCCATGCTGGTCGTCATGCATTACTGGAATGTTCAATTCTTCAACCAAGCGCCTTTCGATTTCAAAGGATTCAGGTGCCTTGATGTCTTCCAGATTGATTCCTCCAAAAGTTGGGGCTATATTTTTTACGGTTTCGATAAAAGCGTCGATATCCTTAGTACCGATTTCAATATCAAAAACATCAATGTCTGCGAAAATCTTGAACAACAATGCCTTTCCTTCCATTACTGGTTTTGAGGCTTCGGGACCGATATCGCCCAGACCTAGGACGGCTGTTCCGTTGGTGATTACGGCTACAAGATTTCCTTTTGCGGTATATTTATAAACGTTGTTGACGTCTTTAGCTATTTCAAGGCAAGGTTCTGCAACTCCTGGCGAATAGGCCAATGACAAATCTCTTTGCGTTGCATATTTTTTGGTAGGTATTACCTGGATTTTCCCGGGAGTGGGTTTGGCGTGGTATAATAAAGCTTCTCTCCTTTTGCTATTTCTGTTCATAAGACTATTTTTATTCCGACTTACAAAGGTAAAAGTCTGAATGTAAAAAGGAAACTTTTAGGTTATTATTATTGTTAATTAATTCAAGTTGCCCGTTAATTGACTTGCTTGATTTTTTATCCTCATTTGTATCACAAGCAACCATATTGGGAATATTTTTTTATGAAAATGGTTCAATTGCAGTTGATGGACTTGTTTCGTCCAGCGCCTTTATAAAAAAATCCAGAGAAATTCCCATCTTTTTCAGAAATGCCTTCGATAGATTCTTAGAAGTTAGAAATCCAGCCTCCTCTGCCAATGCCCTCTGGCTGTATTTCCTATAACGTGATTCTGTCTCCAACAAGCCGATTATATGATCAATTCTCAAATCCGTAACATACTCCAAATACCTCTTGGCCTTATAGTGGTAGATGATCTTGGAAACATAATTTGTATTTGAATTTAGAATTGAAGCCATCTTGACCAAAGTCAACTCTTTATCCAGATACTTTCTGTTACTTTCAAATTTGTCCAGCCGTTTTAAAACGGCATTAATGATATCCGGACTTATATCGAGTGTCTGATTTGGCACCATTGCTGTTCCAGGAGATTTTCCAACAAGTTTTCTCTCTTCCATCAATAAATCAAAATTATTCCTATAAAGCAACTGTGTTTTCCTGTACTTCTTCCATATAAAAATTATTACAAGCAACAAGCCAATTAAACCAGTTCCCATAATAGCCGTGATGACGTTCCTTTCGGAAAGCGTTTTTTCAACATCCTCTTTCTCCTTGAGCAACTTTCCTGTATCGTATTCCTTGAATATCTTTCCAACCAGGTATTTGAAATTGTCCAGCAGCATCTCATCCACCTTTAAAAGGCGATTAATGTAAACCAATTCCATTTCAAGATTTTTTTCAGACTTGTAAAATTTTATAAGCAGTTCGTAAGCCTCTCGCAAATCAGGTCTTAGATAATTGTGCTCCCTGTAAATACTGTCAACCTTATGAAGAAAGGGCAATGCTTTTTCTCTCTGGCCCATTGCCAGATAGGATTTGGCAATATAAAAATAGGCAACCGATTCATTGGCAAAATCCTTTCGACGGATTATGTCTGGAAGTGAGCGTTGGAGATTGCTGATTGACAAATTGTATTTTTTTACAAAGTATTGATTGAGAGCCTCCGAATGAAGAAAGTAATAATTGAATTCTATATTCTGGAGCCTGTGCTGTTCCGTCTGTGCAAATTTATTTATTGAAGAGCTCATATTGTAATCCCCAATCTTGTTGTAACAGAGTCCTAGAAAATGGAGTGATTGCAGGTATGCATTTTCATTCTCGGCAACAAAATAGGTTATGCAATCTTTTAGCATCTGAACAGCCTCATCATAAAAACCCAAATAGTACTTTATAAGTGCCATATTATATTTCACCTTGTATTTCAGGTATTCATCCTCGGTATTTACGATGAGGTTATTTGCCAGAATATAATTATCCAGAGCCACTGCATAATTCTTGATGCTGTAAAGCACCATCCCTTTTGTCAGATAGGCTGATCCTAGAACATCATGCTCCTTGGATTTCAATGCAGCATAGATCATACTATCGGCATAAGCCAATTGCAAATGCTTTTCAGAATAATGCAGCCTGCTTTTATAGGCTTTCACCATTTCTTGATAATTCGCTTCAGATTTGGATTTTGCCAAATGTGCCGATGTGTAGACTTCCAACAGATCCTTTTCGTCCATTTCCAGCCTGTACTTTTCATTGAAAAAAGCGTAATCCTTTTTTGCAAGGCTATCTGGAATTATGAACTTCTTATCCTGGCCGTAGGCAAAAAAAATATTGGATATAAAAATTGCCAGAAAATATTCTTTCATGATTTTATATAAATAGTGTAAAAAAATAGATCTGCTAAAACAAGCGTCAGTATTTTTCTACATAATCCATTTGTAAAATATTGAAAATATGCAAAAGCCTCATAGGCAAATAAACCCATATGAAATATATTGGATCATTTTTGTCCAGAACCCAATAATATAGACAATTGACGCCACAAAAAAAGACCTGCCCATTCATTAATCAGCCCTGTACGATTAGTATACTGTCACCCTAATTGATTGCAGAGCAAGCGGAGTGTATGTAGATTTGATCCGAATTCAAAACAGCAGTTAGCCCTTTTGCTAACCAAACCTGTTCATATCTCCCGGGTGAAATGAGCTGACGAAAAAAAGTAATCAGTAACATTTTAACATTAAACACCATGAAAAAAAATTATTTATTGACCATCATGCCTTTTCTTATTGCCTGCTCAACCGAGTCGATACAATCTGACAAAGTCGTAAATGCCGAGAAAAATTACTTGAAAACAGGAACACAATATCCTGACAACATCGACAATGAATTTGATACTGCGGGACGGTTACACAATCAGCTATCAGAAAGCTACGTCATCAGCGGTAAAATTCCAACTTCCCTTTTTGAAACTGTTACAGATATTGAAACAATTGCTTTCCAGAATGAGCTATTTGTCCAACTTAACACCCAAGAGTATTCAACTCCTTCGATTCGACGACTAGAAGACATCCTGGAAAGGCCTGTCGCAAATATGACAACAATCATTTCAAACTCGAATATATCTACCAAGGCAAAGGCCAGCATAACAATGTTTATAAGCCATATAATGATTCTGGAATCCATCAATACCAGTTACGAAGACATATATGAATACATCGTGGCTTATGAAGAAGACATCGTCCGAGACAACAGTTACAACCAAAGGGACCACAAGATCCTGCTTGTTACCTCGTCCATAACCAGGCACGCTTCTTATTTTGCCAAGATCCAAAAGAAAAAACCAAGAGATAAGGATTGGGATCTGGTGATTGCAAACATAATTGCCGCAATTGAAGGTGCAGAAGAAGGAATTGCCACAGCTGCGACAATGGCTGCGACAGCAGGAATAATATCAAATTATTAATACTCAAAACAATCCTAAAAAAGTCGCTACACCCGTAGCGGCTTAACCTACTAAAGAATAGCCTGATGAAGACGTATGCCAAATCCCTTATGGCGGAATTAGAACGTGAATTGGATCATGTTCACCTCCAATATGAGGAGCCTATCAAATATTCTGAACAAGCAATCGAAATCTTGAAATCAAAGATTGAAATGCTCAAAACCTTTTTGGAAAAATACAATTTTGCCAATCCCAACGAAGAAATAGACTTTTTTAAAGTAATAAAATCGCAATTTACAAGCAAGCTTCTTTATTATAATGACATATTTGATATTGAAACTTGCAAGCCATGTGGAAATGAAAAAACAATTCACAAATATTACAAATCGGAATTGGAAAAACTAAAGGCATTCTTCAACGATAATATGGAATTCTATAAATACCATCGTACAGAAAGCATCCATCTCGACAGCAAATATTTCCTGAGGGGAGAATATGGAATGGAATCAACCTTGGATAATTTTGTTTTTCAAGCTGGCAATTGCTCTTCACACGATTTCAAGTTAGCCAAAATCATGGCCAATGAACTACTGAGGGTATACCTTGAGTGTGAATGTGCAAAACTTGAATGCAGAAATACTCCAAAACAGCAACCGGTTACTATTTTCTAAAAAAAAATAACCCCTTTTAAATCGTATGATTTAAAAGGGGTTTAGAGTAATTCAAATGAATTTTGCAGAGAGGATGGGATTCGAACCCACGATACAGTTACCCATATACAAACTTTCCAGGCTTGCTCCTTCAACCACTCGGACACCTCTCTATTGGTTTGCGGATGCAAATAACACAAAAAAATTTCAGTTAACGAAATTTAAAAGTACTTTTTATGACAATTCTCCCCTTAAAGATGTTTCAAAAATGGTTTTGAAGACATTAGGAGAAACTTTTTGCCCGATAAGGTACATAAGTTTGGTAATGGCGGCCTCGGTAGTAATGTCCTTTCCGGAAATGACACCGATTTTTTTCATTGAAGTACTGGTTTCATAATGCCCCATGCTCACGCTTCCACCCGAACATTGTGTTACATTGATGATATGCAATCCGCTTTTGATTGCTTTTTTTAAAGACCCCAGGAACCAGTCATCTGTTGGTGCGTTTCCTGCTCCGTAGGTTTCCAATACCACGCCTTTCAGATTCGGAATATTGAAAATAGCCGACAGGACATCCTCATTGATGCCTGGAAACATTTTCAATATCACAACGTTTGGATCCAAATCCTTGTGAACCACTAATTTTTTAGAATTGGCTTTCGGTAAAAATGATTCCTTGTTCAATTTTAAATGGACGCCTGATTCTGCCAACGGAGGATAATTAGGAGAAGTAAAAGCATTGAAATGTTCCGCATTTATCTTTGTCGTCCTATTGCCCCTGTATAATTTATATTCAAAGTAAAGGCAGACTTCTCCAATGACGGGCTTGTTTTTATATTGCAGCGATGCAATCTGGATGGCCGTAATCAAGTTCTCCTTGGCATCAGTACGTAAATCTCCGATAGGCAACTGAGAACCCGTAAAAACTACAGGCTTGGCTAGATTCTCCAGCATGAAACTCAAAGCTGAAGCTGAATAGGACATCGTATCCGAACCGTGCAAGACCACGAAACCATCGAAAGCAGTATAATTGCTTTCGATTATCATGGCTATCTTTTGCCATTTGTCGGGATTCATATTCGAGGAATCAATCGGAGTGTCGAACGAAAAGGTCTCGATTTCACAATCCAATTGCTTCAATTCGGGAATTCGCTGAAGCAGTTTGCTGAAGTTGAAAGCCTTCAAGGCTCCGGTATCAAAATCCTTCATCATACCAATGGTTCCACCGGTATAAATTAAAAGTATCTTTGATCTAGACTGCATTTTGGTACTTTGATTTGTTTACGACCGGATTGGCATACATTGCCAGGAAGCCCTGCATCTCAACAGGATTATTCTCATCTATCCTTATTTCAAGCCTTCTTTCGAATAGTGATTTTTCCTTTTCGGTATATAGGTGGGCGTATTTGTCAGTCTTGTTTAGAATATCGTAGGCAATATAATTCGTCGGCCAAAGCTTGTACGAATTGAGGATCGAATCGTCAATTACTTGTGCCAATGCCTGGATTTGCTTGTTTGAATTGTCAAACTCAGCCTTGATGGCATCAATCTCTTTATCCAAAACATCACCAACGTGGATATGGATGCGCTTTTTCTGTCCCATTATACCGCTCAACAGCGTCATAAAATCCTCGTTCTTTTCCTTGATGTAGATCTCATTGTTGGCTTCGGCCATCAACTGTGGCATTTTCAAGGCATCGGTAGGGTCATACTCATAGGAAATGGAAACCGGTACAATCTTCACCTTCTTGAAATAATCCATCAGATTGGCCTCGTCCGAACCCATTCCGAGCATTTTCAAAACACCTTGATGGGTTGCATCATTGCCATCCTTTGTCCTTCCTTCCCTTTGGGCAATCCAAACCGAACGGTTTTCGCGCAACAACAATTGCCCGATATATTCCGACATCAGTTTAGAACTTTGCAGCAATTCCCTTGGTGGAAGGCCTCTCAAAACCAAGAAATTCCGGTTCAGTTTTGACAATGTATACAGAAACGATTTCTTAACCAGATTGTCTCCAATTGCCGAAGCTGTCATCACCATGCCGTGGTCGAACAGGCAAGCGTTGAGCAATGAAGTATCCAGGATGATATCGCGGTGATTGGATATGAAAAGATAGGAAGCATTTTTATCGAGCTTCTCAAAACCGGAAGTTGTCAAGCCCTCAGAAGTTTTTTCGAGCACCTGCATCAATGCCTGATAAATAAAATTGCATTGGAAATCGCGTATAGAATGCGTTTTTCTGAGTTGTTCTTTCCAAACTTCATCCTCAACATCCGGAAAAGCAAAATTCATCAATGCCTTCATCATAGGATGATGAATTACTTTAAGAATAGCCTCGTTTATCTCAGAATCATAAAACGGACGAATAGCGTCAAATTTCTGCATTTTAATAGTTTAATTTTGGTGTAACAAAAGAACAAAATTTTATTGACATCCTTGTTGTGTTTTCTTTAAATCCCGAAAATCGCCTTTGAATTTCGGGTGGTAATTTCCGCTATTTCCTCCGGACTGACGTTATAGATTTCAGATAATTTCTTTATAACATTCACCACATAACTGCTCTCATTTCTTTTGCCGCGGTACGGGATTGGTGCCAGATAGGGTGAATCTGTTTCTAAAACGATGTGTTTCAGTTCTATCTGATTCAAGAATTGATCGATTTTCCCATTCTTGAATGTTACTACCCCGCCTATTCCGAGTTTCATATTACAGGAAATGGCCTGCAAGGCCTGCTCATATGTTCCGGTAAAACAATGGAAGATCCCGAACAATTCAGGCGATTTTTCTTCCTCCAAGATTTCAAAAACCTCATCAAAGGCATCCCTGCAATGGATATTGATGGGCAATTGATACTGCTTTGCCAGCTGGATCTGCCTTCTGAAGGCAAATTGCTGTTCCTTTAAATAGGTCTTGTCCCAAAACAAATCAATTCCAATTTCCCCCACGGCATAAAACTTCCTTTTAGAAAGCTCCATTTCCACAAAGGCCAATTCTTCCAGATAATTATCTTTTACATAGGTAGGATGCAAGCCCATCATCAGGAACACATTTTCCAGATATTCAGCTTCCATTTCATACATTTTTGAGGTATAAGCTGAATCGATTGAAGGAACAAAAATTCGGGTAACGCCATTATCAAAAGCCCTCTGCATCATTTCCTTCCGGTCTTGTGCAAACTCTTCGCTGTAAATATGGCTATGGGTATCGGTAATTGTCATCTTTGGTTTTTGAAAGTGACAAAGATACAAAGTTTAAAACTTTTTGCCTGCTAAACGTTAACGCGTACAGGTCGTGTGCTTTTTTTAATTTATTTTTGAACTTCAAATTACAAAAATGAAGAAGATACAAGACATCCTGAAAAAAGAAAACTATAAGAAAATCAAATTTAAAGTTACCAAGACCCAGCATTTATTAGTAAAAGCAGAAATTAACGGCATCAAGGGAAATTTTATCCTGGACACCGGGGCTTCCAATAGTTGCGTTGGATTCGAAAGCATCGAGCTTTTTACCCTTACGGCCAAGAAATCCAAAACAAAGGCGGCCGGAGCTGGAGCGGTGGGAATGCTGACGCAGGTTTCCCAAAACAACCTGTTGAAAATGGGGCTTTGGAAATGGCCCGATTTCAACCTTATCATCTTTGATCTATCCCACGTAAACGAAGCCTTGAAGCAGCACAAGACCAAGCCCGTACAGGGAATTATTGGTGCGGATGTCTTGCTGGAAGGCAAGGCAATTATTGATTACTCGAATAAATATTTATATTTAAAAAAATTGTAAGGATTTATACGGAAGTTTGTATGTTTGCTAACATTTAAACAAAAATCAATATGAAAAAAATTATTTTATTTGTTGCTTTAGCAACTTTCAGTATGGCTTTTAATGCTTGTTCAAGCGATGATTCAGATTCTTCAAAAAAGGCGGGCTCTATAACCCTGACTATTGATGGAACAACCAAAACTTTTAATACTGTTGTAATTACTGATTACTCTGAAATGGGTCAGGTTCGCGTTACTGCATCTATAGGTGATGACACTACAGAAATAATAGAATTTACTGCCTATAAAGAACAATTAGGAGCACATGCCGTTTTTTCTTTTGAGTACACAATCAATGGGATTAAATACAATGGTAATTCTCTTGTTATCCTAACACAAGTGAATAGTGACAATAAATTAAAAGGATCTTTTTCTGGAACCTTATCAAATTCTCCAAATAATATTAAAAATGTAACCGATGGTACTTTTAGCATCAATTACTAAAAAGATATTATAAAACCATAAGGTTGCAACCACGGATATCAGAATTATCAAAACGTCCCAATACTTCGAAAGAATTGTTGGGATATTTTTTTCCCAAGTCCTGTGTGGCGATAAACGAGCAGGAGTTGATGTTCGCCAGATCAATCACGTTGATGCCACCTGTTTTTCCGCTATCCACATAAGTGAGCGCATCCTCGGTATCGCGGATCAGTACGTTCATCCAAGCCGGACATTCGAAAATTCCGTTTCCCAGGGAATAGGCCTGGGACAATAATTCAGTCATTCCATATTCTGAATGTATGACGGAAACACCAAAACCATCGCAAAGTTGCTGGTGCAATTCTTCACGGATCATCTCCTTGCGTTTGCCTTTCATTCCGCCCGTTTCCATAACAATGGTGTTACTGAAATTGAATTTTCGCTTTTCAATCAAATCCAGCAAGGCATAAGTTACCCCTATGAGAATTACATTCTGTTCTTGTTCTTCCAGCTCGATCAATTTTGCGACAAGCTCATCGTGATTGTAAAGATAAAAACCGCTGTTGGAATTATTGGACAGCTTGATTAAATCCTCCACCATATAGATCAGCGAAGAGCCTTGACGTTCCTGATAAGAAGGAAGTAACGCCAAAACCGCATAATCCTCGATATTGCCGTAGAATTCAGAGAAGGCCTTTCGATAGCTTTCTTCGTAAAGCGTAACATCCGTAACAAGATGCCGGCTTGTTATCATTCCGGTGGTCCCACTGCTCGTGAAAACTTCCTGGACAGGATTTTCATCCGAAAGGACATCGTGGCTCTTGAAAAACTGTATCGGCAAGAAAGGAATTGCCTTTAATGCTTTGACACTTCCCTTTTCAACCCTTAACAATTCGCAAAATTGACGATAAACGGCATTATTCTCGTATTGAAAACGGAATACCTTGAGGGCCATTTTTTCAAATTGTTTTTGGCTGGAGATATTAAATATGTCGGAAGCTGGAATCAAGTTTTTTTTTGCAAAAGTAAGAAAATAAAAAAGCTCCAAGGTTATTGGAGCTTTTGAAATATTATTTTAAAGTGGAATTATCGGATAACCAATTTTCTTGTAGCTGTTTTTCCTTCTTCGTTAACCTTAACGATATACACACCGCTATTCAAGTTAGAAACGTTAACTGCATTTTGAGTTGAAGTATTGACTACTTGCTTTCCTAATACATCATAGATCACGACAGTTTTTGTCGTATTCAAAGCAGTATTGATGTAAAGTCTTCCATCCACAACAGGATTTGGATACACTTTCAATCCCTCGATTGCATTTTTGCCAATCCCCAATGTTGTTCCTACAAGTTTGATGTCATCTATCCTGAAACCAACTGTAGTAACCGGATTTGCAAATTTAATTCTTAGATTATCGGTTGAAGGTATTGTTCCTGCTGGAGTAATTAAAACCCAGTTGGAAGTTCCTGATCCTGTAGGACGAGAATACGTTAAAGCAGTCCAACTAGTTCCGTCCCCGCTTACTTCGACAGTAAGTTCATTACTTGATGCATTTGTTGTCTTATAATGTCCGAAAGACAAGGTCAGATCTGAATAGTTGGCTGTATTGATGCCTTCTATCATAAAAGACTGGCTTGGTGTCGCACCTCCAATAAAGACACATCCACTTCCTGAAGCTCCTGTATAATTTTCAGAAGGAGAGGTCGTCCTGATCGTTGCGTTTCCTGTAAATACTATAGGGCTGCCGTTTTGATATCCGGTATAATCGGTTGCCGTTGGATTGCCTGCAGGTGGGGTTGCCAGATTCTCTGAAAACAATGTGGTTTGTGCATAACCTGCCGTTAATAAAATCGAAAATAAGAGCGTGTAAAATTTTTTCATACTATTGCATTTAATGATTTATAAACACAATAATACAAAAAAAAAACATCCGCCATTGGCGGATGTTTTAAAATATTTTACAAAAAATCGATTATTTGATCACCAATTTTCTTGTAGCCGTTTTTCCTTCTTCAGTAACCTTAACGATGTAAACACCTGCATTCAAGTTAGAAACATTAACTGCATTTTGAGTTGTAGTATTTACAACTTGCTTCCCTAATACGTCATAAATCACAACTGATTTTGTTCCGTTTGAAGCAGTGTTGATGTAAAGTTTTCCGTCAACAACAGGGTTTGGATAAACTTTTAGGCCTTCAATTGAATTTTGGTTAACACCTAGAGTTTGATCTACAACAGAAAATTGGTCAAAACTTACTGTTGATCCACTGTAAGCCCTAACTGCCAAAGTAAGTTTAGTTGCATTAGCAGGAACTACAACTGTAATTTCGTGTAAAGTCCAAGCTGTAGCAGTTGCCAAATATCCGTTATTATTTCTTAAAGGATCTTCAGCAGTAACAGTTGTCTGATAGATAATTACATCCGCAGCATCTTTATAGTTACTCCATATCCTTGCGTCAGTATCATCTCCAGTTGATTTGTACCAAAAAGAAATTTTAATAGTGTTACCTGCAACTACTGGAACATCTTGATAGAAACCTGTTGTAGCGGTAGGCACATATTGAACTGAATTGGAACCGTCGCTACCATCTGCTGCAACTAATGTAGGCAAAGTATAGGCTGCAGGAAAACCTGCCGTCCAACCTGTTAATCCGTCATTAAAAGTTGGATTAGTAACCAAATTTTGTGCTGTTGCAGAAAATGCTAGAACAGCTGTAAAGAATAAAGTGTAAAGTTTTTTCATTTGAGTTTTTTTTTAATATTTATAGTGCAAAGATAAGAAGTATTTTGAGTTTTTTTAAACATCTAATGTGAAAAAATTATTAAATAATCACAATTCAAGAAACAAAACTACTTCACAATCAGCTTTCTAGTAGCCGTGGCATCACCTTCTTTGATCTTGATGATGTAAACTCCCGGAGAAAGTGTTGCAATATTCAATTCTTTTGCATTCACGTTCAAGGCAGCCTGAAGTACTTTCTTGCCCAAGACATCATAAATGGCGATGTCCTTGCTTTGGGAAGACTTTGAGGTAATATAGATTTTACCATTGCTCACAGGATTCGGATAGAAACTGAGTTCTTCTATAGCAGCACCAGGTTGCTGTTTATTTTCCTGAGCTGAAACAGCCGTAGAAAAGAAACATAACGATAATAAGATAATATAAAAGTAGTTTTTAGCCATCTGCAAAGTTTGGTTGGGTCAAAGGTATTAAATAATTACGAATTAAAAATTATGAATTAACTTTAAAAGTTACAATAAAACACATCATCCTTGTCTTGTTTACCTGAAAATCAAATACTATACCAAAAAAAAACATCCGCCAGGTTGACGGATGCTTCTTTCTTAAACTTTAACCTAAATTTTTATTATAATTGAGAAGGGGATTACAATCCTACTGTCCAACCAGCTGTCCAAGTTGGAACACCTGAACCATTACCGGCACCAGTAGCTGTGTTATCTTCTGTGAAAACAGCGCTTACATCAACAACAGTGTCATCTGTTTTCTTACCTACAGATTTTACAGCCACTTCTTCAAACTTCACTCTTGTAGCTTTCAAAGAAGTTCCTACATAACCAACGCTTGCATCGTGTTGCACATCGAATCCTGTTTTCCATCCTTTTAAAACCACATTGTCAAAACTACCTTGAGTACCAACTCTTAATTTGATACCTTGATTTTCAGATCCTGCTTCAGTTCCTACCAATGTAAGGTTTTTGATAGTCGGATTAGAAATAGGTGTCGCTAATGGATTACCAGAGTTGTTATCTGCTTCGATACCTCTGTTTCCAGCGTTAGTTCTGATTCCGTACCAGTTTTCACCAGTTCCGTTCCATCCTTCAGTCCAGTCGAACAAATCGTCACCTACGTTAGCTCCTTTGTTTGACACTACTAAATATTTAGCATTTACAGTTCCACCAAACCACTCGAATCCGTCATCAGATCCTTCGTAAGCTTGTACGTACTCGATAGTTGTTCCGTTTCCTACTCCAAAAAGGGAAAGACCGTTGAATTCTTTATCAGCATTGTAAGAATATCCAGAATATTCAATTCTCAAATATTTAATCGTACCTGAATTATCATTAGCAACTGTACCTCCGTAGGTTAACTCAGATACTTCAGCAGTAGCAGTTGTTCCTTTGTTGATTGGCGCTTTTCCACAGATTACCAAACCTCCCCATGCAGCTGGAGCTTGTACAGCGGCAGTCATAACAACTGGGCTTGAAGCTGTTCCTTGAACATCGATTTTAGCTCCTTGAGAAATTGCTATGTAACGTACTTCTTGGAATTGACCAGCTACTAATGCTGTAGCCTCTACTTTTACACCTGGCTTAATTGTCAATGTAGCTCCGTTAGCAACAACAAGCTTACCTGTTAGTTTGTATGTTCCAGACTCCAAAACAACATTTCCATCATTGATAGTACCTTTAAGATCGTCTCTGTTTACTACGAAAGTACTTCCTGGGGTAGTACTCCCTCCATTATCATCACTAGAACATGAAGTTGCAATTGTTGCAAGAGATAAAATTGCCAATCCGAAAATTTTTGAAATTGATTTTTTCATTTTTAAAATTATAATTAGTTATGTTTCTGCAAATTTGAAGATTAAATACCTAACAAAAGTTAAGGCTTTATCATCTGTCTGTTACCAATTCTTTAGCGTATCGTTAACAGGTCTTAAAGACTGTGTTATCTAAATGTTAGAACTGATAGTTTAAGCCCAATCCAAAAAAGGCTCCCCTCTTATAGGTAACTGCTGGCAAATCACCTGATGCGTTTTCTTGCACTCTTTTAAACTCTGGGTTTAGGATGTTTCTCGCTGTAAAATCCAAACCTAGGCTTTTGCTTAACTTTGTTTTCAATATAAAATCAAGCGATCCCATTCCCTTGTCTACCAAGTTCCCTTGTTTTTCTACTCCAAGAGCATAAAGCCTGTCCGAATAATGAGAATAAGCCAATGTTGCCATAACACCTTTGTCGTTTTTCCAGTCCTTCGAATAAGAAACATCAGCATTAAGCAATAAATCCGACGCACCCGTGAATGATGATTCTGTATCGGTAAGATTTGTATTGATTCTTCCTTTTGTTTCTTTATTAATTTTTTCAGCATCAATATCTTGATGTGTTTTCATATACGAAACATTTAATCCTGCCGAAAGTTTATTCGTCAAATCACCTTCAATTTTAAACAGGTTCGTTCTGATTTCAAATTCTGCACCCACAACATATCCTTGATCTGCAATATTCACCCATGTAATATCATTGGTAGAGGAAGCCATAACAATTTCATTGATTGGATCCATAATATACTTACCAAAAGCTGTTACAGAAATAAGCTCATCGCTAGTAGGGAATATTTCCCATTTTAAATCAACATTGTAGTCTTGTGAAGGATATAAGTCCGGATTACCAACTTTAATTTCAGTAACATCTTCATAAATAAACAACGCTCTTTCTTTGAACTGAGGCAATGTATAGGTTTTACTAGCTCCAAAACGCAGATTTTGTTTTTCGTTTAATGTGTATTTCAAAATAAGACTTGGTAAAAACTCGTCTCTATTGAATGCATTTGTCCCTCCTCCTGCATCCAATTGCGTTCTCCAGTTTACTATTTGCTCTACTTTTTCAAAACGCACACCCAAAACCCCACTTAGTTTTTCAGAAAGTTTGTATTCCAAATTAGCAAATCCTGCATGAATATTTTGTTCTCCATTATAGGTCTGAGGATTCATTCCGGCAAAAGAACCAATTGTGAAATTCCCGGCTTCGTAACTTTGCTGATTGAACAATACGTCCAAATTGTTCGGATTTAGAATAATATTTCTAGCATCTTCAACTAAATTGAAATTAAATTGAATCGCCTCGAAATCACGCTTTTTAAACCTTCCGTTATAACCTACCGCTATTTTTCCTCTAGAATCCCCATTTTCGTTTTCAGCTAACTTATAACTTAAAGCAATATTAGCGGCCAATTCGTCCTCGGTCAATTCTTGAAAATATCTGTGGTTATCTGTATCGGTTTGCTGTGCAATGGTATGCTCGCCTGATGTTCTATCTTTAAATAATTTATTCTGAATTCTATCCGGCATATTTCCCTTTACAGTATTGTAGGAAGCAGCCCAATCCAGACTTATTCTATCTGTCAGCTTATGATTCCCTAGCAGCTGATTGATCATGACTGTATTTTGAATAAACGTTCCTCTTTGAACCATAACATCAGCGTTGTCTTTTTCAAAATCTCTATCATATCCAAAATAAGTATCTCGTGATTGATCAGAAGAATTGATGAACAAGAAGTTATAACCTATTTTATGGTTGCTGTTTAATTTGTAGTTAGCCGTAAACATTCCCGTTGTATTGGTTTTGTAAATGGTTTTCTCTTGATTAAAAGCTTTCTTACGACCATCTAGAGCATCAAATGTTTGGTTTACACCTTCTCTGTACTCGTAGCCATTGTCAAAACTTGCTGTTGCAAAAAGGTTTAACTTTCCTTCTTCTCCTATTTCAAAAGATTTCCCAGCTTTAAAAGCGGCATTGCCGCCAAATGGGTTTTCTCCAACAGGATTAATGCTATTCTGAAAATTAAATGCGTTAAGTGCATTATCCGGCACTCCATACGAAACAAAGCCTGTTTTTCTTGGACCTTGTTGCAATAAAAAATTATCTTTCCCCAAAGCCTCAGTATTCACTTTAGAGCCCAAAGAAATTTCAAACATTCCTTTTCCTTTGTAGTCTTTAGAAGTAATATCAACGTTTCCTCCGGCGAAATCTCCAAAAGACCTTACATTGTATACTTTATCGATAGAGATATATTCAACGATATCCGTAGAAAACAAATCCAAAGCAATGTTCTTTTTCTCAGGATCATTGGAAGGAACTGGAAGTTCATTAATAGAAGTTGAGTTGTATCGATCTCCAAGACCTCTGACAAAAATATTATTACTTCCTTCTTGTTTAGAAATACCCGCCGTTTTGGCCACAGCCGCCGCTACATCTCCCACACCTTTTCTAGACAATTCCTGAGCTCCGATGTTTTGCTTGATCTCGACTGCATTTTTTTGTTCCAATAACAAGGAAGCTTCCTTTTGCCTGTTGACCACATTTGTAATAACAATATCCTCCAGCTTTACACTTCCTGAACCAATCGACCGATTAACAGTCGTAGTTTCATTCGCTCTTACTGTAAAGGGAACTTCAACGCTTTCATAACCTACGAAGCTAATTTGCAGGATGTGATTTCCAGCTGCAACGTTAAGAGAATATTTCCCATCGATATCAGTCGAAGCGCCAATCGTCGTGCCTTTTATCATAACGTTAGCAAAAGGTAAAGACTCATCGTTCAGGTCTTTATCTGTAATTGTTCCAGAAACCGTACCTTTGTTTTGCGAAAATGAAGCAAGACCGATAAATAATGCGATAAATAGAAATTTAAATTTCATTTTATTTGATTGTTAAAATTTTATGCAAAGGAAAGCCTGACCTGTAAAGTTGATGTTACCGACTCATTACTATTAAGTATCCTAAATATTACGCTATTGTTAACAGATTAAATTATGGTTAACAGCCTTAAATCGTTTTTTTTTATATTTACATTTACAACCGCAAATCATAACATTTTGCTATTATGAAGAAAAAAGACATCAAGATTTTACTTGTAGATGATGAACAGGATATCCTGGAAATCGTAGGTTATAACTTGACCCAGGAAGGGTATCAGATCGTAACCGCGAGTAATGGAAAGGAAGCTATCTTAAAAGCAAAAAAGGAATTACCACAGCTTATCATCATGGACGTGATGATGCCAGAAATGGACGGAATGGAAGCGTGCGAGAACATCCGAAAGATTCCGGAATTGAGCAACGTGATCATTACTTTCCTTACGGCAAGAAGCGAAGATTATTCCCAGGTTGCTGGTTTTGATGCTGGTGCAGATGACTATATTAACAAGCCAATCAAGCCGAAATTATTGGTAAGCAAGGTAAAGGCATTATTGAGGAGACTGAAGGAAGAAGAACAAAATTCTGAAACCTTGAATGTTGGCGGAATCGAAATCAACCGCGAAGAATACAAGATTGTAAAAGACGATGTCGAAATCGTTTTGCCGAGGAAAGAATTCGAATTGTTCTATCTATTGGCTTCAAAACCTGGAAAAGTATTCAAGAGGGAAGAAATCCTGGACAAGGTCTGGGGCAACGAAGTAATAGTAGGCGGAAGAACCATCGATGTCCACATCCGTAAATTGAGAGAAAAAATCGGCGAGGAATTATTCAAGACCATCAAGGGGGTTGGATATAAATTCGAAGTTTAGTTCAAGATTCTGAGAAACTAAGTAACTTAGCACCTTAGCTACTGAATATGTCCATAAATTTTAAAAGAACCTACAAGTTTGCTGTAAAGTCAGCACTATACATTACCGTTTTTGCAACAGGATTTGTGGGAATCCTAAGCCATCTGATCTTCCAGCCCAATCAGGAAAAACTAACGCTGTTCCTGATTATTTTTGCCTTTTCCCTTTACATCTTCTCTTTTCTGGTGATCCAATATCGTGTAGAATTCTTCATTTACCGCAGGGTAAAAAAAATCTACGATGATGTCTCGTTCCTGGAATCTAGCTCTTTCCGAAAGGAACGCATCACCACCGATATGGCAACGCTTACGCGGGAAGTGAAAAAATTCGCAACCGATAAAAAACTCGAAATCGAAACGCTGAAAGTAAGAGAAGAATACCGCCGGGAATTCCTGGGCAATGTTTCGCACGAGCTCAAAACCCCTTTGTTTACCGTTCAAGGCTATATCCTGACCCTGCTCGATGGCGCAATGAACGACAAGACGCTTCGAAAGAAATACCTGCAGCGTGCCGAAAAAGGAGTCGAGAGGCTTACCTATATCGTGAATGACCTGGACATGATCTCGAAGTTTGAAATGGGCGATTTGAATCTTTCGATGGAGGAATTCAACATAGTGGAAGTGATCCAGAATGTCTTTGACCTGCTCGAAATGGAGGCTGAGAAAAAGAACATCATCCTTTCGTTCGACAACAAATACGCCAAACCAATAATGGTACGTGGAGACAGGGGTAAAATACAACAAGTTGCAACGAACCTCATCGTAAACTCCATAAAATACGGAAAACAGGATGGCTATACCGAAGTCGGAATTGAAGATCTGGTCAACAACAAGGTCATCATCCGGGTAAAAGACAACGGCGAAGGCATCCAAAAACAATACATCCCAAGACTTTTTGAACGTTTTTTCCGCGTGGACAAAAGTGGTGCAAGAGCGGAAGGTGGTTCAGGCTTAGGTCTCTCGATTGTGAAACATATTATCGAAGCTCACGATGAGAAAATTTATGTAGAAAGTCAGTTTGGTATCGGTTCTGAGTTCTCTTTTACCATCGAAAAGATTAAATAGCGAACTCCACGTTATCTTGGTTTCAAAAGATTGCAAGCCTTTGTAAAGTGGCACTTCCAACAGATGTATAATCTTGAATTTGTCCTGTTTCTTATACGGCACCAGTCCTTCCTTCTTTAATTTCTTCGCCAGATATTCCTGTTCGTATTGGCCGGGAGTCGGAATGAAGAATGCCTTTTTACCAAGCTGGGCCAGATCCATGACCGTCGTATATCCCGAACGGCAAAGCACGATTTCACTTTCATTGAATGTCCGTTCGAGTTCCTCGGTGGTCATAAAATTGTAAAAGGTAATATTCCCGGTCTGTTGAACGACCTGTTCTGCTTCAATTTTTCCTTTTATGAAGACCACTTCGCCTTTATACTCCAACAAATCGACCGCCAGTTTTTCTTCGAGCATTCCCCTCTGTGGTTCCGGACCGGAAAGGATGACCATAAGATCGTATTTTTGGGGAAGTACTTTTTTATGCAGGCGGCTCAAGGGGCCTATGTATTTGATCTTGAAATGTGGATTTTCCAAATGTCCCAATTTACCCGTAAGATTTGGAGTTTCCGCAATGTCCGGAACCCAGCATTCATCGTATTTCTTGATGATGAATTGGTGCAGCTTGCTCGTAATCCAGGTGGTGTTTCCCGTGAGGACATTGAGCTGATGCGTGATGAAAACGGATTTGACTTTCTTGCTGTAAACCCCCAGCCTGTTATCTGAAATGATCCCTTGGATATCGTATTCCTTGATCCATCCTTTCACCATTTTTCGTTCCTTCAAGATGGCCTCGATCATTCTTGGCGTATTCTTGATCATCTTCCATTTGAAATGATTGCCATTTTTTGCATATTCAATTTCATAGGAAGGCAATTGGAGCAATTGGAGGTGTGGAAATTCTTTTTTCAACATCTCCAAGGCAATCCCATCTGAAGCAATAATCGGGGCATAGCCTTGGTTCTCCAGGGCCTTGATAATCGGAATGCATCTTGTGGCGTGGCCCAATCCCCAATTCAGTGGCGCAATAAGAATATTTTTTTGAGACATCTTAAAAAGTTTACAATAATCAATACAATTTCCTTTTAGCCCCGGCTGGAGGGAAAAGCTTCCCGCTTTTTACGGGAACTTTGGAAGGAATGACGGGAACAGGGTCTTGAAAAGATGCCCGAGCCATCCGCTCCTGAAAATTATTTAATGCTTGCAAGGTAAAACTATTTCAGTTCGCTTATATTTCCTTAATTTTACCAAAATATTAAACATCGTCGTGGGAAGTAAAAATAAATTAAAAAGGTTTAAGGAAAACGAAACATTTGAAAATGTTTTTCAGCCGACTAGGGAAGAAGTTGTTGGAAATTTATTCCCGCTCAAGGGCAAGTGGAATGCAGATTTCTTTCAGAATGACAATCCATTGATTTTGGAACTGGGTTGTGGAAAAGGAGAATATTCTGTTGGTCTGGCCGAGCGATATCCGGACAAGAATTTTGTGGGGATTGATATAAAAGGTGCCCGTTTTTGGCGTGGAGCAAAGACTGCCGTTGAGGACGGAATGCGAAATGTGGCGTTCGTGAGAACCCAGATCGAACTGATCGACCATATTTTTGCAGAAAATGAAGTGGACGAAATATGGATTACCTTTCCGGATCCGCAAATCAAATACAAGCGTACGAAACACAGGATGACCAATTCGGAATTCTTGAAATTGTATAAAAAGATCCTGAAACCTGATGGGGTAATGAACTTGAAAACCGACAGCGAGTTCATGCACGGTTATACGCTTGGATTGCTTCACGGCGAGGGCCACGAGGTTTTATATGCCAACCACAACGTATACAAGAACGAAGGAAGTCCGAAGGAAGTTACTAGCATTCAGACGTTTTACGAAAAACAATATTTGGAAATTAACAAAGCAATTACCTATATTAGATTCAAAATAAAATAAAATGACAATAGCTTTACCGCTTGCTTTAGGATTTATCGCTTCTGTAATTGGCATCACGCCACCAGGACTGATAAACATGACGGCGGCCAAAGTGAGTGTTGAGGAAGGCAGGACCCGGGCTTTTGTTTTTGCCGGCGGTGCTACCTTGATCGTTTTGATTCAGACCTTTATCGCCATTTTCTTTGCAAAATTCATCAACAGAAATCCTGACGTCGTGATCGTGCTCCGGGAAATCGGACTTGTCATTTTCCTTTCCCTGACCTTCTATTTCTTTTGGACTTCAAAAAAAATGAAACCAAAGCAAAAGACCGATAAATTGAAGAGCAAGAGAAGCCGGTTCTTTCTGGGAATGTTGCTTTCTGCCTTGAATCTTTTCCCAATTCCATTTTATGTCCTGATCAGCATTACGCTTTCCTCCTATAATGTGTTTTCTTTTGAAATGCCATACGTCTATACTTTCGTGATTGGCTCAGGAATTGGCGCCTATTTTGCCTTCTACTGTTACATCGCTTTTTTCAAAAAGATGGAAAGCAAGACGGCTTTTATCCTGGACAATATGAATTATGTCATAGGCTCCATCACCGGTTTGGTTTCGATAATTACACTTGTGAATGTGATCAACTATTATTGGGGGTAAGCACAAAACTATTTTTTAATTTGTATCTTCTATGTTGCACATTTTAATTTGCGAATTTGCGACAACTACTGTTTCCGAAATTAACTTTGAAATTTCCAATGGCTACAAAAAATCCAGATAACGATAATTTTTTCGAAAGAGTCTATGCCATTGCAAGACAGATTCCTTATGGAAGGGTAACCTCTTATGGCGCAATCGCCAAATGCCTGGGAACAGCCCGTTCGGCCCGGATGGTCGGCTGGGCAATGAATGCTTCCAATAATAATGACGATGTTCCGGCCCATCGGGTAGTGAACCGGAAAGGATTGTTGACGGGAAAACATCATTTTGAGGGTACCAATCTAATGCAGCAACTCTTGGAGAGCGAAGGCGTGGAAATCGTGGACAATCAGATTGTGGATCTGGAGAAGTATTTCTGGGAACCGAAAATTAGCTAGCATCGCAGCTTCTGGCCCTAACCGATAAGGCAAATCATGAATTTGGTCGTCTCCCCCTCCATCTGATAATTCAGATAACCTCCATGCGCTTCAATTATATTCTTGGACAGTGTCAATCCAATTCCGGCCCCATCTTTCCTGGTCGTGAAAAACGGCAGGAAAATCTTGTCTTCTATTTCCTTTTCGATTCCATTTCCTGAATCCGCAATGATGATGAAAATACGGTTGTTCTTTATTTCGGATGAAATCTCGATGTGCTTTTCGGCTTTTCCTTCCAAAGCATACATACTGTTTGTCAACAGATTGATGAGCACTTGCTCCATCTGCAATTTGTCGATTGAAAGCCAGCGGTTGAAATTGATGGTATTGCTTACCGTGATATTTTCCTTTTTCAGAAGCGGATGCATGATCTGCAGGACACCATCGATCAACTGGTTGAGTTCCGTCTTTTCCTTGTTTGGTGTCGGAAGCATTGCCAGTTTCCTGTAGCTCTCCACAAAGTTCTGCAAATGGTCGCTTCGGTAAATCATCGTGGAAACACTTTGCTTGATGTCGTCCAGGTCTTCTCTTGAAAGGGAATCCTGCTGCATCAGGTCGTTCAGGTTCTGGGTGAGTGAACGGATTGGCGTGATGGAATTCATCAATTCGTGCGAAATGACCTTCATCAGATTGATCCATGCTTCTTTTTCTTTTTTCTCGATTACTTTCTGGATGGAATCCAATAGGATGATGTAATATTCTTGATTGAATGTGGTCGTTGCCGATGCCTGAAGGATAAAGGTTTCGCTTTCCTGCTTGTCGATCTTGATCTGCAGGGACGTTTTTATTTCCTCGAAATTCCGTTCTTCGATAATCTTGCAGAGCGACGGCAGGTGGCTTTTCAAATAATGCCATTTGGAAACTTTCGGTACCAGGAAATGCTTGGAGAAATAATCGTTTATAAGGAAAATATTCCAGTCGTTTTCATCTTTCTGCAGGATAAGAACGCCTGTTTCTATATTGTTCAGTATGGAACGATAGACCAGATCCTTTGAAACCTGGTCGTTCTGGTTGCTTTTCAGATGGTCGTAAAGCTTGAACAGGTTCTTGTAATTATCAAACGATTTGTGCTTGGAAAAATCTGCAGAGAAGTCATTGTTCATAATGGCGCTAATGGTCTTATCATAGAATAGAAACGTATTCTTTACAAACGAAAACAATTCCATCAATAGCAAGAAGGAAATGAATGCACAGAAAAATCCTGAAAAGACCAAGCCTTTTTGGAATAAGAAAACACCAACGGCTATTCCGATTAGAATCAGGATCATTCGGATAAAAATGGCATTGTAATGTTTCATATTTTTCTATTTAGACGTAGATTCCACAGGTTTAATTCGTGCCAATCTGTATTTTATTTTTAGCTCTTCAATTCAAACTTCTCCATCCTCCTGTATAAGGAAGCCCTGGAAAGTCCGAGTTCGTCGGCGGATTTGCTGATGTTGTAATTGTGCTTCTGCAGGACTTTCTCGATGGTTGCTTTTTCAACATCCATCAAATGCCTGTCCTCGTTTGTTTCTTCGATCAGTGAAATCGTATCCAGATCCAAATCAGAGATCGTAATCGTGTTGTTTTCGCAAAGGATAACGGCACGTTCAATCCTGTTTTCCATTTCGCGGATGTTTCCGTTCCAGGAATGCTTCTGGATTTGCTCCAAGGCTTTCGCTTCAAAGACTATTTCACTTCGTTCGTATTTTTCTATGATGTTTTCCAATAAAAATTGGGCAAGCGGAACGACATCCGACTTCCTTTCGCGAAGCGGAGGCAGCAAGATTTCCATCGTATTGATGCGGTAATACAAATCTTCCCTGAAATTTTTATGGTTTACTTCGCCTTTCAAATCAATGTTGGTTGCCGTAATGATCCTCACATTGAGCTGGCGTGGTCTTGCTTCTCCCAGACGGGTTACGGATTTATTCTGGATAACCTGCAACAATTTGGACTGCAGGTGCAACGGTACATTTCCTATTTCATCCAGGAAGATGGTTCCGCCCTGAGCCAGCTCGAATCTTCCCGCCGTATCGGTTTTCGCATCTGTAAAAGCTCCCTTGGCATAGCCAAAAAGTTCGCTTTCGAAGATATTATCGTTCAGGGAACCCAGATCAACATGAACAAAGGGCTGTTCCTTCCTGTTTGAATTTTGATGGATGTATTGCGCCAAGACAAATTTACCTGTTCCATTTTCGCCCAATATTAGAACATTTGCAGCTGTCCTTGCCACTTTTTCGGCCAACGAATAGGCTTTTTGGATATTAGGTGAATTGCCTATAAAGACGGTACTCTTTTTTGCCTCGCTTGCTGCTTTTTTCTTTTCTTTTCGGGATTCGTCAACCGCTGACTTTACGATCGAGACCAACTTATCATTGTCCCAAGGTTTCAATATATAATCAAAAGCACCGAGCTTCAAGCCTTCAACAGCAGTTTCGACCTTGCCGAAGGCCGTCATCAGGATTACTATCGTCTTTGGTGAAAATGTCTTGATTTCTTTCAGCAAATAAATACCTTCCCTGCCCTCTTCGAAACCAATCCTGTAATTCATGTCCAGCAATACGACGTCAATTTCGTTTTCTGAGAGAAGATGGATCACCTTTTTTGGATCATTTAACGTAAAAATCGTCTCGAAATGTTTCTTCAAGACCATTTTGGAAGCAAAAAGGATGTCTTCCTGGTCGTCGATGACTAAAATTTGAGCATTGGTCTTTTTCATTGAATGTTCATTATCGTACAAAAGTGTTCATTATCGAACACTTGAAGATTTTTATACATTTCATAAATCGCTATTATAGAACGATTTATGATTTTTAAACTTTTGGCACAAAATTGCTATATCCTCTTGCAAATATTTGAATATGGACACCATCGTTCCTCGTAAAAATAAAAAAAATAAATACCTTTTGATTGCTTTGCCTATTTTTTTATTGGCAAGCTACTTTGTTTATTCGGCCTTGACCAAAAAAAGAAGCCTTGATGTAAACCGGAACGAGATTACCATCAAGACGGTCGAAAATGCCTATTTCGAAGACTTTATTGTTTTTCAGGCAAAGGTCGAGCCCTTGAATTCGATGCTCTTGAATGTGATTGAAGGCGGTTCCATCCAAGAGATTTTTATTGAGAATGGTGATTTTGTCCAGAAAGGCCAGCCTTTGGCGAGGTTGTACAATCCCAATACGGAATTGGGCTACATGACGCAGGAAACTTCGATGATAGAACAGATCAACAATTTAAACAAGGCGAAGCTGGATCTGAGAACCCAGGAATTGAATCTTGCAAAGGATCTGGTGGCGATCGAGCATGATTATCTGGATGCGAAAAACTTGTATACGTTGAACGAGAAGCTGTTCAAGGAAGAAATCCTGTCCAAGAATGAATGGGAAACCACCAAAGAGGGTTTCCGATTCCAGACCGAGAGAAAGAACATCATCCAGCAGAGTGTCCAGAAAGAGAAACAGGCGAATGCGATCCTGATATCCCAGATCAACCAATCGCAGGGGATCATGCACAAAAGCTTGGAGATCTTGAGGAATAATAAAAAGAATTTCCTTGTCACCGCTCCCCTTGCCGGAAGAATTTCTTCCTTTGAACCCGTCTTGGGTAAGAACTATGTGGCTGGAGAAAGCATCGGGAAGATTGATGTGATGAAAGGGTATAAATTGATGGCCGATGTGGATGAATTTTACCTTGAAAAGATTTCGGAAGGGCAAAAAGGGACGGTCGACCACAAGGGCGAGGCAATTCCGGTAGTCATTTCGAAGGTGATTCCTGAGGTCAAGAATGGAAGGTTCCAAGTGGAACTGCAATTTACAAACGGGAAAGAATTGGATTTGAGGCAGGGACTTAGTTTTGGAGTGAGGCTGATGCTTTCGGAGAAGACCAAGATAACGGTTTTATCCAAGGGAAGTTTTCAGCAGGATACGGCAGGCAAATGGATTTTTGTGGTGAATGGAGACAAGGCCGAACGCAGGGAAATTAAATTAGGTCGTGAAAATCCGTTGTATTATGAGGTCCTTGGTGGATTAAAAGTGGGAGAACAAGTGGTAACATCGGGGTATAAGGATTATATGGAAATAGAAATCTTAAATTTTAAATAAAATGAAAAGCATTATCATCCTCTTTTTATGTGCAATGGGTCTAAATGCACAAAACATCAAATCAAGCGGTACCCATTTCATTGATGGGGTAAAAGACAGGAAATGGAACAACAGTAATGGCAAGGACCATACAAAGGCCTCCTTTTCGGATTTCAGCGGTTCCTGCTATGTCCTTCTCGAAGTTGAAGAAACTACAAAAGTCAGTTTCCATTCATTGAGTGAAGTTAAAAAAGGGAAAATTGAGGTAAAATTAACAGACGAAGACGATACCGATTATTTTTATTGCAGTACGACCGACAAATGCGATTTACAAAAGGATATTGTATTGGAAAAAGGAAAAAAGTACCGCTTATATTTCACGGGTAAAAATGCAAAAGGAAAGTATCTTGTGAATTGGAAATAAGAATTTAATAATCAGCCTTAATCAAGCTGGAGTTTCAATCATCAATCAAAAAACGGACAGTTCTAATCAAGCTGGCAAACAATTTAAAAAGGAAACATTATGATAAAAATTCAGAATCTATCGAAAGTCTTCAGGACTGAAGAAGTGGAAACAAAGGCATTGAACGAGATTGCCTTGGAGGTGAAACAAGGGGAATTTATTACGATTATGGGAGCATCGGGTTGTGGAAAATCGACCTTGCTGAACATCGTCGGGCTTTTGGACAGTGCGAGCAGCGGAAGTTACCAGTTGCTTGGACAGGAAATGCTAGGCCTGAGCGAGTCGGAAAAATCGAAAATCAGAAAGCAGAACGTCGGCTTTATCTTCCAGAATTTCAACCTCATCGATGAGCTTTCTGTATATGACAACATTGAGCTTCCACTGATCTACAACAATGTTTCGGCATCCGAAAGAAAGAAAAAAGTGGAAGCCATTGCAGAGCGTCTGGCTATTTCGCACCGCTTGAAACATTTCCCGCAACAACTTTCTGGTGGACAGCAACAGAGGGTGGCCGTGGCAAGGGCTTTGATCAACGACCCGAAGATTATCCTGGCGGATGAGCCTACTGGGAATCTCGACAGCAAAAACGGTAATGAGGTGATGGAACTTTTGACGGATTTGCATGCGAATGGGGCAACAATCCTGATGGTGACACACTCGGACTATGATGCTTCATTTTCGCAAAAGACAATTTTCATGAAGGATGGGATGGTGCTTTCGGAAAAGACGAATGGTAGGAATGTCGATGTTTTTGTTCAATAGGAACAGGAAAGTCAAAAGGGGTTGTCTTAATTGCCCGAATCAATCATCAATCAAATACGGTCTAATCAGCCGAATGTTCAATCATCAATCAATAAAAAATGCTAAAAAACTGGCTCAATATATACCTGTATCAAATCAAGAACAATAAATTCTTTACTGCCCTGAATATTTTGGGGTTGAGCATTGGATTTGCAGGTTTTATTTTCGCTATTCTTTATTGGAATGACGAACAGAGCTACAACGCTTGGAATCCAGAGAAGGAAAGGATTTTTCAAGTGGTAAATGATCAGCCTAGATCTGGTTTTTTGGCCTATAACGTTATTCCTTTGGGAGCGACTCTCCAACAAAATTCAGAGGAAATTGAGTCTTACTGCAATTTTCAGCCTGGCTATAATGGAGCGCTTGTTGAATACAAGAAAAAGAAAGAAGTCGTTGGTAAGGTTTTAAAAGCGGAAGGGAATTTCTTCTCCTTTTTCCCTTTCCAATTTACAAGAGGGAACGCCAAAACAGCATTGAAAGAAAAAAACAATGTGGCAATTTGTGAGGAAACTGCACAACTTTTTTTTGGTGATGAAAATCCTATGGGCCAATCTGTAAGAGTTGGGGAAAAAAATTGTGTAGTTGGTGGTGTTTATAAAATAAATACAAAATCTTCAGTTGCTCCTGCTATTGTTTTAACAGAAGAGTTCGAAGAAAATGTAAAATCAAATGCTCAAAATTGGCAAAGCCATACGTGCTATTTGGTAGTGAAACTAAAAAATCCTGAGCGTAAAGATGTGGTTGAAAAGCAGATCTGGACTATTTATGTAGAGAAGCAAGCCAAAAAATTATCGAAAGAAAAAGGAGTTTCAACTGAGGAATACATTAAGAGCTATGGCTTGGACAAACCTTATTTGGAGCCATTGGAATCGGCAAGGCTGCAATCAAAAGTCAACAACGGCTATCCCGAAGGAAGCGGCAACTATCAGTTCCTATTGATAATGCTAGGCTTATCCATTCTGATCTTGATTCTATCGGTTGTGAACTACATCAATCTTGCCACGGCAAGTGCAATTAAACGAGCCAAGGAAGTGGGAGTCCGAAAGATTATCGGAGCTACAAAATTGCAAATCGTTTTGCAGTTTATAACGGAAACCGTAGCTACAACTTCCTTTGCTGTGCTCCTCGCCTTGGTGATCGTAGAACTTTCCTTGCCGTACTACAATCAGTTCCTCTCAAAAGGATTGGTCATGAACAGTGGCCAATTCTACATTCAGCTGCTTCTCATTTTCCTCATTACGATTGCTTTTGCAGGAATCTTTCCTGCGATTTATATTTCGAACTTTGACGTTTTGAATGTATTGAAAGGAAATTTCAGCAGAAGCAAGAAAGGCATCTGGTTAAGGAATTCAATGCTGATCCTGCAGTTTTCGATAGCGTCCTTTTTTATAATAGGATCGTATATTGTGTTTCAGCAAGTTGATTTTATGATCAATAAGGACCTGGGGTTTAAAGGGGACCAGGTTTTAGACATTACTTTTCCCGAAGCAAAGAAGCCAAAGGATTTTGAGATGATTCAAAACGAACTATTGAAGATAAAAGGTGTCGAAGATGTTTCTGCTGGAAATTTTTCGTTTGGATGGGGAGGCTATTTCACTTCTGTTTTTGGCTATAACGGAAAGGATGTTGAAGTGGACAATATGTCGATGGAGTTTGGCTTGCTGGACCTGATGAACATTAAAGTTGTCGAAGGACGAAAGCTCTCCGAACGTTTTGCTTCTGACACGATAAGTGCTATATTGATCAACCAGGCAGCGGCAGAGATGATGGATGAAAAAAATCCTATTGGAAAGGAATTTGAATTTAGGGATGATGGCGAAAATCCCAGCATCAAGAGGTTGAAAATTGTTGGTGTTGTTGAGAACTTTAATGTTTATGGACCACAGAAAAAGGTCCCACCGATGATTTTCTACCATTTGAAAACCATTTCGGAAAGTAGCTTTTTAAGCCGGCTCTATGTAAAGATAAAGGCATCGGACAATGAAAAAACGCTTTCGGAAATAGAAAAATTCTGGACTACAAAAATCAACACCCGATACCCGTTTTCATACGATTTTGTAGATAAGAATTTTGCACGAACGTATAGCGATTATGTGAGCCAAAGAAATCTTTTTTCGCTTTTGAATATCGTAGTCATTCTTATTGCACTTTTCGGGTTGTTTTCACTTGCCTCCTATTCCATCCAAAACCGGATGAAGGAAATTGCCATCCGAAAAACATTGGGTGCTGAAACAAAAACATTGCTTGCGGCACTCTCAAAACAGTATGTTTTGTACTGTATGATAGGCTTCTTGATTGCGCTTTTCCCAGTTTACTTCTTGTTGAAAAAATGGCTTGAAAACTTTGCATATCGAATTGACATCTCCCCGATTCCTTTTATTATGGGGTTTGCAGTCCTGCTGATTCTTACCTTGATTGTAGTACTTTCAAGGGCGTTTCAGGCCACCAGGATGGATGTTCTGAAGTATTTGAAATACGAGTAAGAAATTGATTTAAAGATTAAAGAACTAGCGAACTGAAAGATTTATAGACTAAAGACATACAAAGATGCTTAGAAATTGGATTAATATATATCTGTATCAAATCAAGAACAATAAATTCTTTACGGCCCTTAACATCTTGGGGTTGAGTATCGGAGTTGCGGGTTTGGTTTTCGCGATCCTTTATTGGAATGATGAGAAGAGCTATGATGCCTGGAATCCAGAAAAGGAGAGAATTTTTCTTCTGGTCAATCAGATTGATGAAAATGTCTTTTGGACTTCGGGGTCGGCAGCCGTGGGTCCGAATCTGGCGGCGAAATCTTCTGAAGTGGAATCGTACTGCTATCTGAATGATTGGTATGCGGATGAAATAATTGCCGCGGGAGCCAAGAAGATTCAGTTTTCGAAAATATTGGATGCACAGCGAACCTTCTTTGAGTTCTTTCCGTTTGAATTTGTGGAAGGGAATATCAAAACGGCCATGCCGGATGAAAACAGCATCTGCCTTTCGGAAGATACTGCGCAACAATTGTTTAAAAGCGAACCTGCCTTGGGGAAAGAGGTGGTTTATTCTGGGAAAAAGCTTGTTGTGAGAGGTGTTTACCGTCTCACGGGCAAGGCGGCCTATCAGCCTATGGCAGTTGTAAATTTTATAGATGCTACCTTGAAAGAGTACGATACACAATGGGGAAATTTTAATTTCGGCTTGTACATCAAAGCTAAAAAAGCAGCAGACAAGGATGCGATTCTGTCCCAGATCAATGCGTTGAATTATGAAAACATGACCGTTGCGTATGCGAAGAAGGCAGGAATTTCGGTAGAAGAATATCAAAAGAAATGGGGCAACCATAAAGTACATCTTGAGCCCCTTTCAGAAGTCAGACTGCATACCAGAAGCGGTGGCGTTGCGGAAGGGAAAGGCAATTATCAATTTTTGTTGAGTATGATGGGACTAAGCATTTTGATATTGATCTTGTCCGTCTTCAATTACATCAATCTGGCGACTGCCAATGCGATAAAAAGGGCAAAGGAAGTGGGTGTTCGGAAAGTTTTGGGTGCCAGCAAGAAGAATATCGTGGTGCAGTTTATTGCAGAAGCAACTTCAAATGTCTTTGTTGCAATATTACTTGCATTGGTTATTGTGGAACTATCCCTTCCTTATTATAATTCCTTCCTGGACAAGAATTTAATACTGAATTCAGATACCTTTTTTATACAACTGCTCATCATTCTGCTTGTCACCATCATTACAGCGGGTGTTTTTCCTGCCTTATATGTTTCGAATTTTGAAACGCTAAAGGTGTTGAAAGGAAACTTCGGGAGAAGCAAGGCTGGAATCTGGTTGCGTAACGGAATGTTGATTTTACAATTTGCAATTGCTTCCTTTTTTATAGTCGGTTCGTATATCGTTTACGAGCAGATCGATTTTATGAATAAAAAGGATCTGGGCTTTAAAGGCGACCAGGTTATGGACGTGGTTTACCGTAATATTTATGGAGATGGCGTCAGTAATCAAATGCGTTATGACAAGTACCTGAGGATAAAAAGCGAGCTCTTGAAAATAAAAGGCGTCAAGGAAGTTGCCGGAGGGACACTTGGATTCGGTAACGGAATCTCCTCCACGATCAGCTACAACTATAAGGATGAAATAATCAATGGGCAGAACCTGGCACTTGATTTCGGAATGCTGGAAATGATGAATATCAAACTGAAAGAAGGCCGATTCCTGAACGTAAAGTATACATCAGACACAATTGACAATATGCTGATTAATGAAACGGCAGCGAAGCTGATGAAGGAGAAAAAGATTGTAGGAAAAGAGGTGGTGTGGAATGGTAAAAAGATGAAGATTGTAGGGGTTGTAAAAGATTTCAATATAGAAGGTCCTCATAATGCGATCCTTCCTGTTTCTTTCTTTCATTTCAAGAACGTAGATTGGCTGTTGAACAACCTTCATAACATCTACATCAAGATAGATCCTGAAATGATGGACGAGACTATTGCACGGATTGAACAATTGTGGATGGAGAAAGTGGATCCTGACTATCCTTTCACTTACGATTTTGTAAACAAGGAATATGCGAGGTCGTATGGCCAGTTTGTGAAACAAAGAAATTTGTTTTCGTTGTTGAACGTGGTCGTTATTGTCATTGCCCTCATGGGATTATTTGCTTTGGCTTCGTATTCGATCCAAACGAGAATGAAGGAAATCGCGATTCGAAAAACACTGGGAGCCGAAACCAAAACGTTGCTTAAGGAACTTTCCAGACAATATATTGCCTTCTGTGTAATAGGCTTCCTGATTGCACTTTTCCCCGTTTATTTCCTTTTGGACAAATGGCTTGAAAACTTTGCGTATCGGATTGATATATCTCCAGTTCCGTTCGTGATCGGATTTATCCTATTACTGTTGCTGACTCTGATCGTGGTGCTTTCCAGAGCCTATCAGGCAACTCGTGTGGCTATTTTGCAGTATTTGAAATACGAGTAAGATTGGAAGGTTAGAAAACCGGGACTGAAAGATTTATAAACTAAAAGACACTATAAAAAGATGCTTAGAAACTGGTTCAACATATTTATCTATCAGATAAAAAACAGCAAGCTTTTTACTGCACTCAATATCTTTGGATTGAGCCTGGGAATTGCGGGTTTGATTTTCGCCATCCTTTATTGGAACGATGAGCATTCGTATAATGCTTGGAATCCCGAGAAGGAGAAGGTATTTTTATCGGTAACTTCTATTGGGGAAAATATGAAATGGGCCTCGAATGTGGCGGGTTTTGAACCTTATTTCCAAAAGGATTTTCCTGAGCTTGAAGCGTATTGTTATTTTGAAAACTGGTATGATAAAGAACCTATCCGTTCGGACAAAAGCAAAACGATTGCGAATGTAAGTGCGGTTCAAGGGAACTTCTTTTCTTTCTTTCCATTTGATTTTATAGAGGGTAATGGCAAAAATGCGGTGGCAGATGAAAACAGTATCGCTATTTCCGAAGATATTGCAAAGGCACTATTTGGTGACGAAGAAGCATTGGACAAGCAGATCAATTATAAGAAGAAAATTTATGTAGTGCGTGGCGTTTATCGCATTCCTGGAAAGTCGTCGATGGCTCCCGATGTTGTGGTGAACGATATGGAAAAACGATTGAAAGGCGACCGAAGCGAATGGGGTAATTTCAATTATGGGTTGCTTTTGAAGATTCAAAACCCAGCCGATACTGCTTCGGTTACGAAAAAAATGGAGCGCCTTCTTTTTGAAAACAGGGATATGAAAACAGCCAAGTCGCAAGGTATTTCTGTAGCGGAATGGTTAAAGAAAGGCGGAAAATCCAGTAAGATTGACTTGCAACCCCTGCCAGATGCCCGATTGTATTCGACCGTTGACGGTTATCCAGGAGGTCAGGGCAACCTGCAGTTCCTGATGATCATGATGGGGATTTCGATTTTGATTTTGATGCTGTCGATGGTCAACTACATCAATCTGGCGACTGCAAATGCCATCAAAAGGGCAAAGGAAATTGGATTGCGGAAGATTCTTGGGGCCTCGAAGGCAAATATTGTAGTGCAATTTTTGCTTGAAACTGCTATCACTACGATGATTGCCTTGTTGCTGGCTCTTGTCATTGTGGAGCTGTCGTTACCTTACTACAATGACTTCTTAGGGAAGACGTTGAAGATTCACACGGATGAGTTTTATCTGCAAATGTTACTGATTTTGGCGCTTGTAATTGTATTTGCTGGAATTTTTCCTGCCCTTTATGTGGCCAATTTTGAAACGTTGAAAGTACTCAAGGGCAATTTCTCCAGAAGCAAAAACGGCATCTGGCTTAGAAACGGAATGCTGGTTTTGCAATTTGCCATTGCGACATTCTTTATGGTAGGTTCCTATATCGTGTATCAACAGATCGCCTATTTCAGTTCGAAGGAATTGGGCTTTAAGGGTGATCAGATTGTACAGATTGAGTACCGAAATCCATACGATTATGAAGAGAAGGATTTTATCAAGAATACTGCCAACCGATATGCCTTTATCAAGCACGAACTTTCGAAGATTGATGGTGTAAAGATGGTTTCGGCAGGCTCGTTTGCCTTTGGAAATGCGGTTAAAGCTTCATCGAGTTTTGATTATAACGAAAAAATTACGGTTCAGAGCAAGAACATGCTGATTGATTTCGGCCTGCTCGATATGATGCAGATAAAAGTGAAGGAAGGCAGGAATATTTCGGCTCAATTTTCGGCAGATACTGTTACTTCCATCCTCCTGAATGAAACAGCAATACGAATGATGCAGGAGAAAAATCCGATTGGAAAGAAAATAATGTGGAACGACAAGGAGCTCGAAATTGTTGGGGTTGTGAAGGATTTCCACGTTGACGGTCCTACTGATGAAATCCCACCGATGACCTTTTTCCATTACAAGACAATCGATTGGATGATTTTGAATGCCGAAACCATCTATGTGAAAATTGAACCTGAAAAAATGGAGCCGGCTTTGGCAGAAATTCAAACGTTCTGGGGCAAAAATGTAGATGCAGATTTTCCTTTTGCTTATGATTTTGCCGACAAGAGCTTTGCAAGGTCGTATCAGGATTTTGTCTATCAACGGAATTTATTTTCGCTGTTGAATTTGGTTGTGATCATGATTTCACTTTTTGGATTGTTTGCCCTTGCCTCCTATTCGATTCAGAGAAGAATGAAAGAAATTGCTATACGAAAAACATTGGGTGCGGAAACTAAAACCTTGCTGAAAGAACTTTCAAAACAATACATCCTCTTCTGTATCATCGGATTTGCGATTGCCCTTTTTCCTGTCTATTTCCTGTTGGATAAATGGCTGGATAATTTTGCCTACCGCATTGACATTTCCGTAGTTCCGTTTGCGATTGGGTTCGTAGTACTGTTGGTGCTTACCTTGATGGTCGTGCTTTCAAGGGCCTATCAGGCAACCCGGATGAATGTCCTAAAATATTTAAAATACGAATAATTAAAAATCAAGTTCAAAAATTAGAAAACAATTAAAAAACCAAAAATATGACACGAGTTATCCTTTTTACAGCTTCCTTATTGTTCAGCGTACTGACCCATGCACAAGTTTCTGAAAACAGGACCGTTGGTGCTTTTTCTAAAATCAAAGTTTCAAGCGGGATTGAATTGATTTATACCCAATCTTCCTCCCAGGAAATAAAAGTGGAAACGGATGATACGGAAAGAATGCACTACATCAAAACCGAAGTTGAAGGTTCAACTTTACGCGTCTATTTGGATACTAAAAATGCTCCAAAGGCAGAAAAAAAGAAAAGAAGAAAAAACTACCACGGCTACAACGGGGTTAATTTTGATGTTTTAAAAGTGTATGTAAGCAATGCGTTGGTGGATGATTTTAAAGTGAGTTCTTCGGCTTCGTTGATTATACAAAATGGTTTGAAAGCAGAAAACGTTATCATCGATTGCTCTTCGAGTGCCAACTTTTTAGGTACTGTAAAATGCAAGATTGCATCAATTGAAAGCTCTTCGAGTGCCGATGTGGATGCCAATATCACGGCCGATACCATTAATGTAAGCGTAAACAGCTCGGCTGACGTGGAGTTATCTGGGACCGCTGAAAGAATTACTATCAAAACAAGCAGCTCGGCCGATTGCAAGGCAAAAAACTTGATTGCCAAGAATGCCGTTGTGGAAGCCAGCAGTTCATCGGATGTTGATGTTCATGCATCAGAAAAACTGGTTGCGAGTGCTTCCTCAAGTGCTTCTGTAAACTATTTTGGAAATCCATCGAACGTGGACAAGAAAGAAAGTTCATCCGGATCGGTTTCAAAAAGATAATCCTGCTCATTTGTCCACCCATCAAAACTTTAGATTATGCTAAAAAACTGGTTTAAAATATTCTTGTATCAAGCAAAGCACAACAAATTCTTTACGGCTCTGAACGTTTTAGGGCTGAGCCTGGGAATGGCCGGATTGGTGTTTGCGATCCTTTATTGGAACGACGAACATTCTTATGATGAATGGAATCCAGAGAACGAAAAAGTCTTCCAGGTAATGAACGATTTGGGAAACAATATGATCTGGGTGAGCAATGTGAGTCCACTCGATCCTCTTTTAAAGGAATTTCCAGAACTGGAAAGCCATCTCTTTTTTAAGAATTTCTATTATGATGAAATCATTGAATACAAGGGAAAGAAAGAGCAAATCAAAAAAATAACTGATGCACAAAACACTTTTTTCTCCTATTTCCCTTTTGAATTTATAAAGGGAAATAGTACAACCGCATTACAGGACAATACCAGCATTGCCCTTTCTGAACAAACTGCACAGCTTCTTTTTGGCGACGAAGAGCCGTTGGGAAAACAGGTGTTGTATTCCGGACGAAACCTTGTTGTTCGAGGTGTTTATAAAATTCCTGGAAAATCATCCATAATGCCTGATGTTGTTACGAATCTCATCGACCGACAGATTGCAGAAAACAAGGATATGTGGGGCAATTTCAGTCATGGGTTGTTGCTTAAACTGAAGGACCCTTCACATGAAAACATTGTAAGGAAAAAAATCGAGAACCTTTATATTGAAAACCGTACGGCTCAATTTGCAAAAGACGAAGGCATTTCGCTGGACGAATACATCAAGAAAAACGGTAAGACAAAAGTAATCTTGAGCCAGCTGAAAAAAGCCAGACTGCATTCGCCTGCAAATGGCTATCCGGAAGGACAAGGAGATTATCAGTTTTTGCTGATCATGGTCGGACTCTCAGTATTGATCTTGATATTATCCATCGTAAATTATGTCAATCTTGCAACGGCCAATGCCATAAAGCGAGCAAAGGAAGTTGGAGTACGTAAAGTCATTGGTGCTTCGAAAAAGAATATTGTCGTGCAATTTATTTTCGAGACGGTTCTTGTTGCTTGCTTTGCAATTTTTCTGGCCTTGGTCATAGTAGAACTTTCTTTGCCGTATTACAACAATTTTCTACAAAAACAATTGGTTATCCAGGGAAGTCAATTCTTCCTGCAGCTTGTTGGCATCTTCATTATTGTGGTCATAATGGCTGGAATTTTACCATCGGTTTATGTAGCAAATTTTGAAACCTTGAACGTACTCAAAGGTAATTTCGGACGCAGCAAAAGTGGTGTCTGGCTTCGAAACGGAATGCTGGTTTTTCAATTTGCCATAGCTTCTTTCTTTATCATAGGATCTTATATCGTATATGAGCAGGTGCATTATATGAGCACAAAAGATTTAGGTTTCAAAGGAGAGCAGGTAATGGATATTTATTACAGGGGTTCCACAGATAACGATCCCAAAGTCATTTACAGACGCTATCAGACCATCCAGCAGGAATTGTCCAAAATAAAAGGCGTGGAAGAAGTTTCAACAGGTGCCTTCACATTCGGACACGGCGTGAACTCCTCTTCTGGGTTCAAATACAAGGATGTCAACATCCAGGGGCAGAACATGGCGGTTGATTTCGGGATGCTGGACATGATGAAAATAAAAATCATTAAAGGACGAAATCTTTCCAGCAGTTTCGCTTCGGACACTATCAATTCAATGCTCATCAACAAGGCTGCAATGAAGATGATGAAAGGAGATGATCCAATCGGGAAAGAAATCATTTGGAACGATTATAAGCTGAAGATTGTGGGTATTGTAGATGATTTTCACATTTATGGACCGCAGGCTGAAATTCCGCCGATGGCATTTTTCCATTTCAAGACTGTTGATTGGATGTCGTATAATCTCGATCGCTTTTTTATCAAAATAAAATCCGACGACATGCAACAAACTATCGCAGACATCGAGAAATTCTGGACGAAGAATGTTGAGCTGAAATATCCGTTCAAGTATGACTTTGTAGACAAAGGTTTTGCCAGGACTTACGAAACCTATGTACAGCAAAGCAACCTGTTTTCGCTTTTGAATGTCGTGGTGATCCTGATCGCTGTTTTTGGCTTGTTTGCACTCTCCTCCTATTCCATCGAAAGAAGAATGAAGGAGATCGCCATCCGAAAAACACTCGGAGCCGAAACGAAAACGTTGCTCAAGGAACTCTCCAAACAATATATTGTGTTCTGTATAATCGGTTTTATCATCGCCTTATTTCCTGCTTATTATCTGCTCGAAAAATGGCTGGAGAATTTCGCTTTCCGAATAGAAATTTCAATACTTCCGTTCCTAATAGGATTCGTGGTCTTGCTTATTTTGACCTTGGCAGTCGTGCTTTCAAAAGCATATCAGGCAATCAGGATTGACGTATTGAAATATTTAAAATATGAATAATCGCTCTAGTATGGAAGTCTTAAAAATAGAAAGGAAATGAAAAAAATAATTTTGAGTTTGCTCTTAATTACTTCGAGCATTTTTGTTAATGGCCAGGAAAACTCCTGGTCATTGCAAAAGTGTTTCGATATCGCCATGCAGAACAGCATCGACATAAAAGTAAAGCAACTCGAGGTCACAAAAGCGCAAAAACGCTACACGCATCCTCTTTTGGAACTTTTCCCAAGCGTGAGCCTGAATGGAAACCACAGTTATAATTTTGGTTCCACCATCGACCCGACCACCAACAACAGGGTAAGTTCGGACATCCAGTGGGATAATTTTTTCCTGAGTGCCAATATGAACATTCTCGACTTTAACAATCTGGCAACAGCCAAGAAAAACAAGATCGAGATTGAAATGGCCAAAGCCGACAAATCGGTAATTGAATACGAATATAAATTGCAATTATTGGAAAAATACTTCGATGCCTTATTCTCCCAGGAATTGGTGAAAATCCAAAAAGAACAATTGAAAAACAGCACGTTCAACCTTACAAGGATTGACAAGGAAGTCGAGATTGGCAAAAAACCCCAAAGTGACCTATACGACATCCAATTGAGCTATTCGCAAGACGAGAAACGCCTCTTGGAAGCCGAGCAATTGCTTGAAACCCAAAAACTGCAGCTTTTCCAATTGATGAATTTTAAAGTAGAGAACCTGGATGATGTTGTTCTGGAAACCTATCTGGCAAGTGAAACAGAAATTGTTTCCAGCGAAATCAATAACCCGAAAATTAAATTTGCAGAATTGGCCTATAAAGTTTCCAAGACGGATATTTCGATACAGCGTTCTGTTAACCGGCCAACACTTTCAGCTTTCTATCAATTGTCTAGCTTTTATTCTTCGCCAATCAATCAGCCCAATGCCACTGTTGCAGGTTTCCGGACACAATTGGACGACAACAAGAACCATCAGGTTGGATTGCAGATGAGCATTCCGATTTTTACTGGATTCAGAAACAACAAGCGAATCAAGACTTCGAAGATAGAATCGGAAAGGACAAAATTGGTTACGGAACAAGAAAAAATCAAAATCGAACAGCAAATTGAACTTGAAAATACACGCAAAAAACAATATGTGAAGTTGTCCAACAACTTGAAAAACACGTTGAAATATGCACAGGAATCGTTCAAGACCACGCAGGCAAAATTCACGAGTGGAAAAGTGGACGCCGTAGGTTACAATTCCGTAAAAAATCAACTGCTTTCTTCAGAGTATGATTTCCTGAAAAATAATCTATTGATGCAATATGCGTCGTTGAAAATAAATTTAATTCAAAAAAACGAATTATAATTTGGCAATACCACCATAAACAAAACCAATCCTTTATCTTTATTTTAAGAACATTTCGTATTATCTTTGCAATCTAAATTCAATCTTAATAAAAAAGCAGTTTGAAGAAATTGCACATCATACTCCTAATATGAAATTAGACAGAAAAGAGATACTTAAAGCCTTGGAATCACTATCTATTGCTGGAGAAGGAAAAAATATGGTCGAAAGCGGAGCCGTTACCAATGTGGTTACATTTGGTGAGGAAGCAATCGTAGATTTGACTATTTCGACACCTGCAATGCACATAAAAAAACGCGCTGAGGACGACATCCGAAAATTAATCCAGGAAAAGTTCAATCCAGACGCAAAAGTAAAAGTCAACATCAAAGTTGAAACTCCGGAAAAACCGAACGAGATCAAAGGGAAAGCAATTCCCGGAATCAAGAATATAATTGCCGTGGCTTCTGGAAAAGGTGGTGTGGGAAAATCTACCACTACTGCCAACCTTGCCGTTACCTTGGCAAAAATGGGTTTCAATGTCGGAATTCTAGATGCCGATATCTATGGACCTTCAATGCCGATCATGTTTGATGTTGAAACCGAAAAGCCGGTTTCCGTAATGGTCGACGGGAAGTCAAAAATGAAACCAATTGAAAGCTACGAGGTTAAAATACTTTCCATTGGATTTTTTACGGCACCAAGCCAAGCCGTAATCTGGAGAGGACCAATGGCTTCAAAAGCCTTGAACCAAATGATTTTTGATGCAGATTGGGGAGAGCTTGACTTCATGCTGATCGATTTGCCACCAGGAACAGGAGACATCCACTTGTCCATCGTTCAATCGTTGCCAATCACTGGAGCCGTTATCGTGAGTACGCCACAAGCCGTTGCATTGGCCGATGCCAAAAAAGGAGTTGCAATGTTCCAATCGGACAGCATCAACGTTCCTGTTTTGGGAATCATCGAGAACATGGCTTATTTCACTCCGGAAGAATTACCAGAAAACAAATATTATATCTTCGGAAAAGAAGGTGCAAAAAATCTTGCAGAAGATCTTGACGTTCCTTTCCTGGGAGAAGTTCCAATCGTACAATCCATCCGCGAGGCTGGCGATTATGGCCGTCCTGCTGCATTGCAGACAGCATCGTCCTTGGAAAAAGTTTACGAGGAAATCGCCAGGAACGTCGTACAGGAAACCGTAAACAGGAATGAAAACCTACCACCTTCTGAAGCAGTAAAAATCACTACAATGGCAGGTTGTTCGGCAGTAAAAAAATAATTTAAGCATTTGAATCTTCAAATCTAAAAAATATGAACACAGAAGAATTAACAAAGAATATCGAAAAAGCGTTGGAAGAAATTCGTCCGTTTTTGAATTCTGATGGTGGCGACATCAAGCTCATCTCAATTGAGGATGACAAACACGTGAAGGTGCGTCTTGAAGGAGCTTGCATTTCCTGCAGTGTCAACCAGATGACACTAAAGGCAGGTGTTGAAACGACCATCAAGAAATATGCGCCACAAATAGAAACTGTGGTAAACGTAGCATAAGGACTTGTTCAAAAAATTATTTTAAAACTATTAGTACTATTTCGTGTAAATTCTACTAATAGTTTTAAATGTAAGAATATTTTATTCGCCAAAACTCGGATCTTCATGCTTGAACATCAGACAGTTTCAGTTTACCCTTCAACTTTGGTTTATAAACTGACAATTGTCATAAAATAACCTTTTCAGTTTCGAGAACTTTGTGGCTCAGAAACTAAAAATCCAGAAACTTTACACAATGATTGAAACAGATATATTAATAATCGGTGCGGGCCCTACTGGACTTTTCACCGTTTTTGAAGCCGGACTTTTAAAATTAAAATGCCATATTATTGATGCTCTTCCGCAACCTGGCGGACAATTATCAGAGCTTTATCCTAAAAAACCAATTTTTGACATTCCAGGCTATCCTTCTGTTCTAGCAGGTGACCTGGTGGTTAATCTTATGGAACAAATCAAGCAATTTCAACCTGGATTTACCTTGAATGAAAAAGCCGAAACCATCGAAAAATTAGAAGATGGAAGTTTTATCGTTACAACGGATAAAGGGACAAAACACGCTTGCAAGGCTGTAGCGATTGCAGGAGGCCTGGGTAGTTTCGAACCTAGAAAACCTTTGATTGAAGATATTGAATTTTATGAAGACAAGGGAGTTGAATATTTCGTGAAAGATCCGGAATTGTTCCGCGATAAGAAAATCGTCATTGCCGGTGGAGGTGACTCTGCACTGGATTGGAGCATCTTCCTGTCGAATGTAGCTTCAGAAGTTACTTTGATTCACAGAAGAAATGAATTCCGAGGTGCTTTGGATTCCGTAGAAAAAGTACAGGAACTCAAAAAATCTGGTAAAATTCGCTTGATTACTCCAGCTGAAGTAGTTGGACTCAATGGTGCCGAACATCTGGATTCGATTGATATTGAAGAAAACGGAGCCCATCGAAACATCGAAACCGATTATTTTATTCCGCTTTTCGGATTGTCACCAAAACTTGGAGCAATTGCAAATTGGGGTTTGGAAATCGAGAAGAATGCCATCAAGGTAAACAATGCTTTGGATTACCAGACCAATATCGAAGGTATTTATGCAATTGGTGATGTAAACACCTATCCGGGGAAATTAAAACTGATTCTTTGTGGTTTCCACGAAGCGACTTTAATGTGCCAAAGCGTTTACAACAAATTGAATCCAGGCAAGAAATATGTCCTGAAATATACTACCGTTTCTGGTGTTGACGGTTTTGATGGAACCAGGAAAGAAGCTGAAAAAGCAGTTGTAAAATCAATCGAATAATTATGTCGCAGGACGTTACTATAAAAATTACGGATCGGGAAGGTGTTCAGCATGAAGTTCAGGCGCCAACCGATATGAACATGAATATTATGGAACTTGTTCGTGCCTACGAATTGGCTCCCGAAGGAACTATCGGTGTCTGTGGCGGAATGGCAATGTGTGCTTCCTGCCAATGTTATGTATTGAACGAAGTTGCATTGCCCGAAATGGGCGACGATGAAGAAGCAATGCTTTCCGAAGCTTTCAATGTGAAATCAAACAGCCGTTTGGGGTGCCAGATTCACATCACGGAAGAATTGGAAGGTTTGGAATTGGAATTAGCTCCAGAATATTAAGGATTTCCTTCCTCTATAAAATTAAAACAGCCCGAAAGTAATTCAACTTCCGGGCTGTTTCGTTTAACCAAAAAACAAATTTATTTTTTAACAAACTTCAGTGTTCTAACCTCAGTTTCTTTTTCAATTCTTACAAAGTAAATTCCTGAACTTAAATCAGATGTATTGATTGACAAATCTGCACTTGAAGAAATAGCCTTTTGAGCAATTACTTGTCCTAAGCTATTATAAATACTGTAAGCCTCAGGCAAATCAGTTGCATCTCCCAAAGAAATAGTAAGCACATCGCTTGCAGGATTCGGATATATGGAAACTGTTTCCAAAACATCAAAAGTAGAAGTTCCCAGAGTAGACTGGCAAGCAAGGGAGCTGCTTAAAGTAGATCTTCTAGGAGAATTCTGCAAAACGGCCAGTATCCTGGCTTTTTGATCCAATGTGAAAACATTCATGCACGCATCTTCTGAATAGTCCATATAATTTTCTGTCATGTCGTTTCCGGCAGCTACCGGACAAGAGTTGTAAATCTGGTCGCAATCATAATTAGGCCCGTTTGCCGCTGGTGTGTCCGGGCAATAATCATTATTGCTATCCGTTGCATTTACATTACAAGAAGTAGTATCGCCCCAAATATGTCTCAAGCCAAAACAGTGTCCAATTTCGTGGGTTGTAGTCCTGCCCTTGTCAAGGCCCGAAAAATAAGTTCCCGTCACATAATCAGACGATCCAAATGCTTTCCAGCTGATGATAACTCCGTCTGTTGCGGCCAAGCCTTCGTTTGTATTTAATCCTCCCAAACCTGAGTTGCTGGGAAATTGTGCATAACCAAGAACACCCTCGGTGGCCAAGGTTCCTCCGAATTCACAAACCCATATATTGAAATACTGTGCGGGATCCCATTGTGTCTGGGGTTTCATAATATTCTCAATATTCGTTTCTGTCCAAGATGTAGTCCCTAGATTTACCCTATCGATTCCGTTTGTTGCAGTACCATCAGGTTTTCTTTGGGCCATGCAAAACTCAATTTCTATATCTGCTCCAACTGCATTTGTATTGTATCCCGGCGTATCAAGCATTCTTCTGAAATCCTGATTCAATACTGTAATTTGCGACAGCACTCTTGCATCAGAAATATTTCGTGTCGCTCCAATAGCTTGTCCGCTATGGATCACGTGAACAACAACAGGAATGGTAATGACAGTATTGGCACTTTTTCCGGTCAGCATCCTACGTTTAACTTCTTCAACTTTTGGAGCAAGCCAGGTTTCGAATTCTTCCGTGCTGGCACGATCGGCAATTTTCTCCTGAAGCAATTCTTCATATTCTGTAGAAATACATCTTGTGATTCCTGTTGATGGATTTACATCTTTAACGGTTCTTCCGAAGACCCTTCTTCCATTGCCATCTGTGTTCTGGCCGAAAGAAAACATTGAAACGAGAAGAAGCAAATAGGTCAACCCTTGTAAAGTATTCTTTTTCATTCGTGGTTATAATTAAATTGGTTATAATAAAGCTTCATCAAGCTTTTATTTTTGAGCGCGCTAAATTAGCAATTAACACATGTGATTGTTGAAAATTTCAAACTTTAACCTGTGTTGACAGTATTGCCCTGTTTTATGACAATAATTGAATTATTTCAAGCAAAAGATTGATTTTAATTTCGGAATAAAAGTAATGCCGTGGAATCTCACCTAAAAATTTATGAGGTGAACTTATCCATTTATGAGGTAAAATGTAAAAAATTAAAAACCAATAGCATGTACTATGTTTGTATAGCAATTAGCAAATACTCTTGAAAAAATCTTCCCTTTGCAGAACTGTTCTTATTTTAAATACCGATACTATGTAAAGAGCATGCAAAAATGCAAATTTTGAGGCAAACCAATATAAGTTCAGGCATAATCCAAATGATCATTTATTTGGCATTAATCTTGTTCAAAAACTCCTGTTCGTAGGTAGAACTCAATGGAATTTCTTCTTCCTTAATAAAGATGACCTTATTTCTAATTTTATTTATCTTGCTTATTGGAACAATAAATGAACGATGGACCCTTGCAAATTCTGCAGCAGGAAGTTTTTCCAATATCGATTTCATCGTCATCCTTGCCACGATGGTTTTTTGGTTTTCAATGTAAATCTTCAGGTAATCATCCAACCCCTCGATGAAAAGGATCTCACTGATCAGGATTTTATTCAAGCTATAATCCGCACGGATAAACAAGTAATTTTGTTCTATATTCTGAACCTGATTCTTAATCTCATACTGGCTTTTTGCTTTTTCCAAAGCCATCAAGAATCGATCAAACGAAAAGGGTTTCAACAAATAATCCGTCGCACTGACATTAAATCCTTCAATTGCATATTCGCTGTAAGCCGTCGTGAAAATGACCATCGTATCCTGTTCAATTGCCTTATAGAAAGCCATACCGTTTTGAGTCGGCATCTGGATGTCAAGAAAGATCAAATCAACGGGCTGTTTTCTTAAATACTTGTGCGCTTCATTGGTTTGTGTAAACGTTTTTTCCAATTGAATATAATCAACCCTGCCACAAAAGCTTTCAATGACTTTTAATGCCAGCGGTTCGTCGTCCAGAGCAATTGCCTTTATCATTTCAGTTTTATTTTTAGATGGACGTAAAAGTTCCCAACACCGTCAGTAATCTTCAATTCGTGATTGGACGGATAAATCAGACTCAACCTCTTGCTCGTATTTTCAATTCCCTTTTCACTGATATAATCATAAGGCAGGTTGACTTTCACCTTGTTGTTCATAACCTTCAGGATAAAATCAGTTTCGGTCATTTCCATGATTATTTTTATACTCCAGTCTTCTTCAGGATTTATACCATATTTAAAGGCATTTTCAATAAAGGGAATGATTACCAAAGGCGCAATCATCTTTCCTTTGGGATTTCCAATTATCACATACTCAAGCTTATCCTCCTCCACTATCCTCAAGCGCTGCATGTCAATATAATCACTGATATAGCTGATTTCCCTTTCGAGCGAAACAAAGTCGTTTGTGCTTTCGGTAACCACATAACGCATCATATTGGACAATTTTATTACTGCATCCGGCGCATAATCTGATTTTTCAATCGTCAGGGCATAAAGGCTGTTCAAGGTATTGAATAGAAAATGCGGATTGATCTGCGCCTTCAAGTAAGACACTTCCGCTTTTAGTTTTTCCTCTTCAGATTCTTTAAGTTGCCTGTTTATTCTCAACAAAAGCGAAAGGAAAAAAGCAGCCAGGAATTGCAAAAGCGACTTTGCGTGGAGAAAATAAAAATCAATCCCGAATTTATGCCGAGGAGGAAACGGCATGGTTTCATCCTCAAACACTTCCGGTCTTTTCGGAAAATGGTCAAAAGGACGAATAAGGCCAGGAAGATAGGCTACAACAAAATAACATCCGATCAACAACAAGGCATAGACAATATGCTTCTTCCTGATGTAAAATTTAGGAATCAGGATAAAATAATTGAGGTAGAAAAAACCCACGAGCAATACAAATCCAAGGAAACTCCTGTGGAATCCATAAGAATGAAACATCTTGGAAGCTTCTCCAAAATCAGGGGATGAAAATATGGGAATGCTTAAAAAAAACAAGCAACCCATTACATGGATGATGATCTGGCGGTAAGAATACTTCATTAAGGTAGCATTAGGTTATCCAAATCTACTAAGAAATTGCAACCTATTTTAATTTTTGAGGTAAAACCGCCAATTGTGCAGACCAACTACTCGAACATTGCAATTGCCTTTGGGAGGATCCTTTCTACAAATTTGCCGTATGCCAATTGAGAAGGATGCAGTCCGTCCGAGGCTACCAATGCTGGGTTGGCAAGACCTTGACGCGTAATGTCGGTGATGTTCACAAACACGACACCATTCTGGGTCGAATAATTTTCCGCGAAAGCATTATAGGCATCGATCTGGGATGAAATGCTTGACGAACCATTTCCATAAGGCGTAAAGGCATAATCTGGAATAGAAACCACGATCACATTATCCTTATCACCTTTCGCCAAAGCGATTGCCGTTGCCAATAATTCCGGGAATTCCTGTTCATACAAAGAGAACGGCTTGTTCTGATATTGATTGTTTACACCGATCAGGAGCGTTACCAAATCATGATCCCGGCTCGGGTTTTGATTCGAGATTGCATTTTTAAGATTCGTGGTTGTCCACCCTGTTTGTGCTATGATTCCAAGTTTGATAGTAGCATCCAGCCCATCTTCAAGGGCTTCTTTCAATTGAAACGGAAATTTGCACGTATCGCAAACATTCTGTCCGATCGTGTAGCTGTCGCCCAAGGCCAGATATTTAAAATCATAATCCTCGGGAACTTCATCGTCCGGATTTTCAGGAACGGAATCATTTACAATTGGATCCTGTATGGGACTGTTCACATTCGAAACTCGGTCATCATTGCTCGAACAAGAACCGAACACCAACAAGAGCAGTACATAATACCTATTTAGAAAAACTTTCATCGCAAACATTTTATTACTATTTACGTCAAATCCAACAGATTAGTTTCAAAATAAAAACATAAAAAAAGAGCCGTACAATGTACGGCTCTTCTATTATATAACGGAAATTATTATTTTGTTTCCTTGTTTGCCTTGGCAATATATTTCTCCAATGCCATTGTCATCGATGGTGCTTCCGGAGACGGTGCCATGATATCCACTCTCAATCCGTGATCAAGGGCTTCTTTCTGGGTTGTACTTCCAAAAACGGCAATCCTTGTATTGTTTTGTTCAAAATCAGGGAAATTCATAAACAATGATTTGATCCCCGTCGGGCTGAAGAAAGCCAATACATCGTAATAAACGTCTGCCAGATCAGACAAGTCGCTCATTACCGTCTTGTACAAGGTTGCTACGGTCCAATCCACTTTCAAATTATTCAGCGTCTGAGGAGCATCCGCATTCAACTGATCAGAAGCCGGCAATAAAAACTTCTCGTCCTTGTATTTCTTGATCAAGGGGGACATGTCTACAAAATCTTTCTGACCTACGTAGATTTTACGTTTTCTATACACCACATATTTCTGAAGATAGAAAGCAACAGCTTCCGACTGGCAAAAATATTTTAAATCCTCAGGAACTTTATAACGCATTTCATCTGCCACCCTGAAAAAGTGGTCAACAGAATTTTTACTCGTCAGGATGATAGCCGTATAGTTGTTAAAGTCGATTTTCTGAAGTCGAACATCCTTTGCACTAACGCCCTCAACGTGTATAAAAGGCCTGAAATCAATTTTTACTTTATGCTTTTGTTGTAGCTCAAAGTAAGGGGAATTCTCTACTTTAGGCTCCGGTTGCGACACCAAAATTGTTTTCACTTTCATATTTGATATTTTCTAATGCACTAACTTCTAGTAAACCAATAATAAATAAAATAGTAAGGTGCTATTTCAAGTGCGCAAAGATACAAAATAAAATAAAACAACTTACCGATTATTAAGTTTTGATAGATTTTTAAGGAATTCAAATAAGTCAGCAGGTTTGCTACCAAAACAATACCGATAAGCACGTAAATTATCATTATCGATACATTATCATTATAAAATAAAAAGACATTAATAGGAAGAAGCAGCAAAGAGATATACGTCCTATAATTAACTTTTTGTAAATTATATTGCTCTACAAATTCCTCCATATTGAAAGAAGTCGAAATAATCTTTTCAACAAGGTACTTCGAAAGGATGAAAACCCCTATCAGCGTTATGATCTGGATGTAAACCAGCCAATCGGACTTGCTTACAAAACCAAAATATGCCAGGAGCAATTGTGCAAAAAAAGCAAGCGAAATCAACTGCACCGCAAACAATGCAATATTAAACCAACTCATCAGATGCGAGCTATCCTTATAGATCTTGTTGTACTTGTCCGAAAAAAGCAACTTCGAAAAATCACTGAAACGGCTCTCAAAAGTAGTCTTCGTGATTGCAATCAACACAAAGCTAACCACAAACAAAACCGTTGCCCAGTCTTTGTTTTCAATCACGCGTTCTTGTAAAATTGCATCCATCATAGTTCCGCAAAGATAACAATTCGCCAACCAATTTCAACTGCAATAAAAAATTTCAATCGCAATAATCAGGAGCAAATCGCCAGGGCATTTTTGTCCCGAAACTCCGGGGCATAATTCCGCCTTCCTTCCGAAACTTTTTTATCCTTGAGAAAAGGACAAAAAAGAAACCTGCGATCCGTGTTGAAAATTTCAAGAATTCCAATCAAAATACAGCGTTTCAGATTATATTCAAGCCCAATCAAAATTATTATAATTTAATTAAGACCTGACGTCCATAAAAAGTTTATTTTTGCGTGGAAATTTAAGAGTTTATGAACGACGGTATTGTTATAATCCCCACCTATAACGAGATTGAAAACATCGAAAGCATTATAAGAGCAGTGTTTTCACTACACAAACCCTTTCATATACTCATAATTGACGATAATTCGCCAGACAAGACCGCCAAGAAAGTAATTGAGCTCCAGAATGAATTTCCCGACCAGCTGTTCCTTGAACAAAGGGAAAAAAAATCAGGCCTGGGAACCGCCTATGTCCACGGATTCAAATGGGCCCTGGCCAATAAGTACAATTATATTTTCGAGATGGATGCCGATTTTTCGCACAATCCAAACGATTTGGAACGACTATACGATGCCTGCCACTTCGGAAGAGGAGATGTTGCCATCGGATCAAGATACATTACGGGGGTAAATGTGGTCAACTGGCCATTAAGCCGTGTACTGCTTTCCTATTTCGCATCCGTTTACGTCCGATTGATCACCGGGATGAAAATCCAGGATGCAACGGCAGGATTCATATGCTACAAGCGCCAGGTCTTGGAAACCATCAACCTTGATAAAATAAAATTCATTGGTTATGCTTTCCAGATTGAAATGAAATACAGGGCCTACGCCAAAAAATTTGAAATCATCGAAGTCCCGATCATCTTTACAGACAGGGCAAAAGGACAGTCCAAGATGAGCGGCTCTATCATAAAAGAAGCCGTTTTGGGAGTGATTTCCTTAAGAATACGAAAGTTTTTTAATAGGTTATAAGAGAAAAGAAAAATGAACAGGGTTTTAATTAAGAATGCCAAAATCGTTAACGAAGGAACTATTTTCGAAGGAGATTTGCTCATAGAAGACAGATTTATCGTGGAAATAGCCGAGAGTATAAGCGCCAAATCATCTACCACAAAAATCATCGATGCAGAAGGAAACTATTTGATTCCGGGAGCCATCGACGACCAGGTACACTTCAGGGAGCCAGGATTGACACACAAAGGAAACATTGCTTCTGAATCAAGAGCTGCGGTTGCCGGAGGAATCACGTCTTTCATCGAGCAGCCCAATACGGTTCCGAATGCCGTAACCCAGGAATTACTCGAACAAAAATACCAGATTGCTTCTGAGACCTCATTTGCCAACTATTCTTTCATGATGGGTGGAACAAACGACAATCTGGAAGAAGTATTGAAAACAAATCCAAGAAATGTTGCCGGCATAAAACTATTTCTAGGGTCATCAACCGGAAACATGCTGGTGGACAACGAAGAAGTCCTGGAAAAAATATTCTCCAGCACGCCAATGCTTATTGCCGTGCACTGCGAAGACGAGGCAACCATAAAAGCCAATCTGGAAAAATACAAGGCAGAATATGGCGATGATGTTCCCGTAACGGTGCATCATTTGATCAGAAGCGAGGAAGCTTGCTATATTTCCTCTTCAAAAGCAATTGCCTTGGCAAAAAAGACAGGAGCACGCTTGCACATCTTCCACCTTTCTACGGCAAAGGAAATGGAATTGTTTACCAACAAGATTCCATTGGAAGAAAAGAAAATCACGGCCGAAGTCTGCATCCATCATTTGTGGTTCACCAATGAAGATTATGCAAAAAAAGGCAATTTCATCAAATGGAATCCAGCCGTAAAAACAGCAAAAGACAGGGACGCCCTGTGGGAAGCCTTGCTTGACGACAGGATCGACGTTATCGCAACCGACCATGCTCCCCATACTTTGGAAGAAAAAAGCTTGCCATATTTACAGGCTCCGTCTGGCGGTCCGTTGGTCCAGCACGCAGTCGTGGCAATGTTTGAAGCCCATCATCAAGGAAAAATTTCGGTTGAGAAAATCGTTGAGAAGATGGCCCACAATCCTGCAAAAATCTTCAAGATTGAAAAAAGGGGCTTCATCAAGGAAGGCTATTATGCCGATCTGGCCATCGTGAATCCAGGAATGCCTTGGAACGTGAAAAAAGACAACATCTTATACAAATGTGGCTGGTCGCCATTCGAAGGATACAACTTCAAATCGAGAATAACCCATACTTTTGTAAACGGGCAATTGGTTTACAATAATTTCAAGGTGAAAAACGTTCAATGTGGCGAACGCTTGCTTTTTGACCGCTAAAAAACTTATACGATGAAAAAGATTTTATGTTTTTTTATTGGCGTACTCATTCTCCTCAGTTGTCAGCAGACCCCTATTGACAAGCCTGACAATCTTATCGATGAAGATACGATGGAAGATATCTTGTATGATCTGGCCATATTGGATGCCATCAGGACAAACAATCCAGTCTCTCTTGACAATAAAAACATAACAGCCTCTACGTATGTGTACGACAAATATGATATCGACAGTCTGCAATTTGCAAGCAGCAACCATTACTATGCTGCCGACGTACACAATTACTTGAAGATGTACCAGCGTGTCGAAGTAAGACTGGCTGGCGAGAAGACAAAAATCGATACCATCATTGCAAGGGAAGCCAAAAAAAATACACAGCCAAAACAACCAAAAGCTTTAAAAAATCTGGATTCAATCAAGCGCAGTATAAATTCAGAAGGAAAATCAGGAAAGAAAAACTAAGCTTCATAATATTTCGCTATTTCCCTTATATAGTCTTTCACGGGAATAAAATCAAAACCCAATTCCTCTTTTATCTTTTCATTGGAATAGACATCAGTAGTATGAAGCGATCTTGCAACAGCTTTTGAGAGTTTCCTTTTGGAGAAAAACAGATGCGCCCGGAACCAATCCAATCGCCAGGCAATTTCGGTCATCCATTTTTTAGCATAACTTGTCGGTTTCCTTGCCTTCAAACTTTCTGCGATTACAGCAAGCAGCTCCTGGAAAACCAGATTCTCGGCAGTAAGGATATAGCGTTCACCCGAAATGCCGCTTTTCATAAGCAAGGACATGATGCTCACGACATCCGTTACGGCAATAAATCCCGAAGACCCTTTGGTATAATACTTGTTTTCCTTGGCAACGGTAGTAAATATTTTTCCACTTCCCTCATTCCAAAAGCCAGGTCCAAAAATCACTCCTGGATTTACGACCACCACTTCCAATCCTTCCTGCTGGCCACGCCAGATTTCCATTTCAGCTCCATATTTGGAGATGGCGTAATCGCTGTGGGGTTTTTCGGGATTCCAATCGGTTTTTTCGGTTATGAAATTTTGCTGGTCCGGTCTTGGATCCTGTTTTGGCAAGTCGCCCAGGGCAGCAATTGAACTCACATAGCATAATTTCTTCACCCCTTTATCAATGCAAAAATTCACAATATTCGCCGTTCCTTCGATATTAACCTTTCGGATTTTCTCTTCGTCAGTTGGCTCAAAGGAGATAAAAGCGGCACAATGATAAACGTAGTCGATGTTTTGAAACGCAATCTCCAAGGAAGGAATGTCGTTGATATCGGCTTGGATCCAATGGATTTTATCGAAAAAGGATTCCTTGTGATACAGTTTGAAAAGTGATTTGGTTTTTTCAATTGATTTTTCACTTCTGTAAATAGCCGAAACATCGTCTCCATTTTCGAGTAAATGCAGTACCAAATGCGAACCGACCAAACCTGTTGCTCCTGTAACTAAAACCATAGTGGCAAAGGTAATGAGATAATTCGGGAATTGACAGTTTCAAGGTTTCCAAAGTTTAAATGATTGCAATAGTCGACCTAAACGAATTGAAATACCAATTGCTATTGAGATTGAGATTTTGAATTGTTATCTTTGATGCAACTGCTGATTCGCTTTAGAAAGAGTATGAAATAATGTACTATCAGATTGGATGCTAAAACGAGTGCTTGGCGCTATAAACAGCACAGATGAAGATAATTATTTTACTGAAAATAAACGTTTATGAGACATTTTTTTTGGGCCAAATTCCTTGCCTTCCTTTTAATTATTATCGTCGCAATTATTGACTATGTAGTCCCGTTAGGCATTTCTGTCGGAATCTTGTATGTTATCTCTTTGCTCGTTTTGATATATGAAAAAACGGCAACAATAGTATCTTTTGCAATAATTATCACGTTATTCATTCTCATCAATCTTCTTTTTTTTGCTTCAACCGAAACACCCGAATTTATTATAATAAACCGATTCCTTTCGGTGTTTTCCATTTGGATCATTGTTTACATTATGATCAGATACAAACTTTTAAAGGCCCGGAAAGAAGCGATAAAGGACAAGCAAAAGTTAGTTTTGGAAGAAATGCTCTTTATTACAAATCATAAAGTAAGACATCCTATTGCGATGTTACAGGGAATTTCACAAATTTTGGATAACCCGCAATTTACGGAAAAAGAAAAAGATCAAGTCGCACAACTATTGCGAGAACCGATTATAGAACTGACTAAATTTACTGAAGAGCTTACCGATTTTATGGTACTGCAAAAAAATGCTTGAGAAACAGGAACAACTAAAACACTACAGTTTTAATAGGCTCATCTCATAAAGTAATCGCTTGCTTTTCAATATCCCAATTGCTTTAAATCATAGCATTACATATAGGAGATTATTCGAAATCACTTTTCAACACAAATTTGCACGCTGAATTCTCTCCCGAAGTTTCGGGACAAAATTCTAAAATAAGCTATCTTTGCGCCAAATATTTTAAAAATGAAGAATCTAGTTGAAGAATTGAAGTGGCGCGGGCTGTATGCCGACAGTATGCCGGGAACGGAAGAGCAATTGCTAAAGGAAGCCACGACGGCGTATATTGGCTTTGACCCGACTGCAGATTCGCTTCATATTGGAAGCATGGTTCAGATTATCTTGCTGGTTCACCTCAAGAATTCCGGACACAAGCCGATTGCCTTGGTGGGCGGTGCAACGGGAATGATTGGCGACCCTTCTGGAAAATCGGAAGACAGGAATTTGCTGAACGAGGAAACCCTGGCAAAAAATGTAGCCGGCTTGAAACGTGTCTTGTCGCGCTTTCTTGATTTTGATTCAACCGACAAGAATGCTCCGATCATGGTGAACAACTACGATTGGATGAAGGAATTTTCGTTTATTGATTTTGCCCGCGAGGTTGGAAAACGCATCACGGTAAATTATATGATGGCGAAAGATTCTGTAAAAAAGCGCTTCAGTGGCGAAGGCGAAGGAATGTCGTTTACAGAGTTTACATACCAGCTGATCCAGGGATATGATTTTTACCACTTGTACAAAAATCACAACTGCCTTTTACAGATGGGAGGCTCTGACCAATGGGGAAACATCACGACTGGAACGGAATTGGTGAGAAGGATGGGTGGCGAAAATGCCAAAGCGTATGCCTTGACAACGCCATTGATTACCAAAGCAGACGGTTCTAAATTCGGAAAATCGGAAGGTGGAAACATATGGCTGGATGCCGATAAGACTTCGGTCTATAAATTCTACCAATTTTGGTTGAACAGTACCGACGTTGATGCTGAGAAATACATCAAGATCTTTACTTTCCTGGACAAGGAAATAATTGACGGCTTGATTGAAGAGCACAAGGTGGCTCCGCATCTAAGAGTATTGCAGAGAAGATTGGCTGAGGAAATTACAACTTTTGTTCACTCGAAAGAGGAATTGGAAAAAGCAATCCAGGCTTCGAACATCTTGTTTGGAAATTCTTCCTCGGATGATTTGAAACAACTGGATGAAACAACTTTCCTGGAAGTTTTTGATGGTGTCCCGCAAGCTGAAATTTCGAAAAATGATATTGAAAACGGAATCAATATCGTAGATGTCCTGAACGAGAAATCAGGTTTCTTGAAATCAAACGGTGAAGCAAGAAGGGCCTTGGGTGAAAATTCTATTTCGGTAAACAAGGAGAAAGTGACCGAAGAATTCAGCCTTACCACTAAAGACCTGATCAACAATCAATTTGTGTTGCTGCAGAGAGGAAAGAAAAACTATTTTGTTTTGAGAATCAAATAAGAATCAATGAACCCGATACATTATCGGGTTTTTTATTGCCTTGTATCCTGGCCAGATCGTCATTATATTATTGTAAATTGATAAATTAGTGCAATACTATTCCTTTCAAATCTTGTAATTTGCAGTCTTATTCGAAAAGTCATTTTCCCTAATGAAGAAGAAATTAATCCAGGATACGAAATCCCATTTCACGCAATCCTTTCAAGACGACGCCCAACACATTTTTCTTTCTCCCGGAAGGATCAATATCATTGGAGAACACGTAGATTACAACGATGGCTTTGTGCTTCCGGCCGCCATCAATAAATATATTTGTTTTGCCGTTTCCAAATCCGGAAGCAGCAGATGTACCATCATCGCAAAAGACCTCAATGAAAAACACGAATTTGACCTTGATGACACGTTGCAGCCCATTGATAAAACGTGGGCCAATTATATCCTAGGCGTTCTGCACCAGCTCAAAGAAAGGACAAGCAATCTGGAAGGGTTCAATATCGTTTTCAGCAGTACGATTCCCATAGGAGCCGGACTGTCCTCTTCTGCCGCGTTGGAATGTGGTTTTGGATATGCGATGCGAAAATTGTTCCATCTTGATCTATCGAAGGAAGATATTGCCTTGATCGGCCAGAAATCCGAGCATACTTTCGTGGGTGTCAATTGTGGCATCATGGACCAATTTGCGAGCGTTTTCGGGAAGAAGAACAAAGTGATCAAATTGGATTGTACGACCCTGGAATATGAATACCACAAGGCTGATTTCAATAACTATTCGTTACTTTTATTGGACAGCAAAGTAAAGCACACACATCTGACGTCTGGCTACAATACCAGAAGAGAAGAAGTGGAACACGGATTTTCAATATTGAAACAACAATTTCCACACCTTAAGTCATTCAGGGATTGCACCGAGGCCATGGTTCTGGAAACACGCGGACTTTTGGGCGAAACCCATTTCAAGAGATGTCATTTCGTGGTAAAGGAAATCCAAAGGGTCCTGGATGCCGTCAATGTTTTAGAAAACAGCAACTTCAAAAAATTGGGAGAATTGCTATATGAAACCCACGAAGGCCTATCCAGGGAATACGAAGTAAGTTGCGAGGAAATTGACTTCCTGGTTGATGCCGCAAAGAACGAAAAATCGGTCCTGGGTTCAAGAATGATGGGTGGTGGTTTTGGAGGCTGTTCCATTAATCTGGTCGAAAAAGGACGTGAAAAGGAAATCACAAGGACTATTTCCGAGAAATACAAGGAGGCTTTTGGAATCGATTTGCAATCCTATAAGGTGAAAATCTCAAAAGGCACATCACGCTATAAAAAATAATTCATGGAAGCTTTCAACGATACCGAACATCCGCATAGACGCTACAATCCATTGACAGGTGAATGGATCCTGGTTTCGCCCCACCGCTCCAAGCGACCTTGGCAGGGACAAAACGAATCTGTTTCCACAAATGTACTTCCAGAATACGATCCTGAATGTTATTTATGTGCCGGAAACAACCGTTCCAACGGAGTTCAGAATGAAGACTATTTGGACACTTACGTTTTTGAGAATGATTTCGCCGCCTTGCTTCAGGATGAAGTGCGGGACGACTCGCCACAATCGGATTTATTCCAATTCAAACCCGAACGTGGCATCAATAAGGTAATCTGCTTTTCTCCAAAACACAATCTTACCATTCCTGAAATGGAAGTTGGGGCAATCGAGAAAATAATTGATACTTGGAAAGCGGAATATGTCGAATTGGGAAGCAAGGATTTCATCAACCACGTCCAGATATTCGAAAACAAGGGAAGCATAATGGGTTGCAGCAATCCACATCCGCACGGGCAGATCTGGGCCCAATCCTCCATTCCAACCCAGGTAGAGAAAACACAGGAAAGCCTCAAGAGTTATTATGCAAGGCACCAAAGAAGCCTGCTGAAAGATTATGTAGACGAAGAGCTTCAAAAAAACGAACGGATCGTTTGGGAAAATGAACACTTTGTAGTCCTGGTGCCATTTTGGGCCACATGGCCTTATGAAACCTTGATTGCAAGCAAAAGACATTTTGGAAATCTTACAGAAATGACCAAGGAGGAAAAAGCGGCTTTTGCCGAAATAGTAAAGACGACAACCGTAAAATACGACAACCTTTTCCAGACTTCTTTCCCTTATTCCTCTGGAATCCACCAAACACCTACTGATAAAGAAGAGCATCCTGAATGGCATTTCCATATGCACTTCTATCCGCCGTTGCTTCGCAGTGCAACCGTAAAGAAATTCATGGTAGGATATGAAATGATGGCAGAAGCCCAACGCGACATAACTCCGGAAAAGAGTGCCGAGATACTAAGGAACCTGTCCTGCATTCATTACAAGGCAACCAAAGGTTAAAGCTTTTTGATGACATAGGTCACAATTCCCCAGATGACAAGTTGGTTTTCCTCGGTTACCTTTATCGGAGAATAGTTTGCGTTTTCAGGCATCAGCCACAAGCAATCTACATCCACTTTTATCCGTTTTACCGTAAATTCGCCATCAATCAGGCAAATGGCAATCTTCTTGTTTTGCGGTTCGATGCTCCTGTCCACCACGAGAATATCCTTGTCCTGGATTCCCGCATCAATCATCGAATTGCCATCCACCTGGACATAAAAAGTAGCTATTTTATTTTCAATCAGGATTTTATTCAAGTCTATACTTGTTTCCATAAAATCCAAAGCCGGAGATGGAAATCCTGCCGAAACACCGTGGGTAACATAAGGAATCTTGATTTCGCTCTCCAAATCGGGTTTGAAAAAAGCAAGCTTCTGTTTTTTATCTATTGACATTTCACTTTCAGCATATGATTAATCCTTGTTGTATATCTTGGCGACAGGAGGTCCTGTTTCATGTTCCAAGTCACTTTTCCTTGTGTTCCCAATTTCACCTTTCTTTCGCCTGCCTTCTCATTGATCAGGTCAATGGTTTTCATCAAGGCCAAATGCTTCGGATTTTCCTCTTCAAACAATTGAAATTGCTTCTCACTTTCCTTCGTCAATTGCGTCACGATCACACCCGCCTTCTTGAAACGGAGGCCTTTGTTCTCCTCATACAACTTTTCCAATATCTTAATTGCCGCATTGGCAATCGTGATACCTGAATTGGTCGCAAATGGAATCGTAGCCGAATGATGGTAGTACATTTTCGTATTTGGTGTCTTGTGCTCCATCGTTCCCAGCATCACGATCACGGTATTGCAACACGAATCCTGCTTGCGCAATTTCTCCCCACAGACCATTGCGAAAGTCGAAACCCGTTCGCGGAGTGAATCAAAATCGGTCAACTGCTTCGGGAAACTTCTGGTTATGGCAATGCTTTTCTTGCTTTCCGGTTGTTCCATTCCCAGAACAGGATTGCCTTTGAGCTCGCTGATAAGCCGCAAACCTACGACACCCATCTGGTTCCTTATGAAAGCTTCACTATTCGGTTGTATGAAATCAAAAGCCGTATTGATATGCCGGGCCACCAATTTCTTCTTCATCCGATAGCCAATACCCCAGACATCCGCAATTTTAGTCCATTTCAGGGCCTTGATCCGTTTCTCTTCCGTATCTATCACATAAACACCATTTGTTCGTTCAGGATACTTCCTTGCAATCTTGTTTGCCACTTTTGAGAGTGTCTTGCTTGGTCCAAAACCTACACAGACCGGAATACTCAGCCATTTCATGATACGCTTTTTCATTTCCAGGCCATAAGCATCAAAACCATCTTCCCTCACGCCATCAAAATTCAGAAAAGCCTCATCAATACTGTACACTTCCACATTGGGCGTAAAAAGCTCCAAGGTCTTCATCACCCGTTCACTCAAATCCCCGTACAATGCATAATTCGAAGAAAAAACCTTTATGCCATTTTCCTTGAGCATCTCCCTCACTTTGAATTCCGGAGCCGCCATCTTCACGCCCAAGGCTTTTGCCTCATCACTCCTAGAAATAATGCAGCCATCGTTATTCGACAAGATAACCACAGGCTTGCCTACGAATTCAGGCTGAAAGACCCGTTCGCAGGAAGCATAGAAATTATTGCAATCGACTAAAGCATACATACTGTAAAATTACAGAATATGAGCGCTCGTCAGAAACTGCAAAAGTTAATTTTAGAATATTGTTGATAAACTATTGCTTGGCCAACCAAAAGCAACGTATAAGCCTCGATATGAAACTTCAACAAACTTTTTTTCTTCGGTTTAGCTTAGAAACAAAAAAAGCTATCCAAAAGGACAGCTTTTCATATTCATTGAATCATTTTTCTTAATCTACAAGAATAATAATCTTATTGTCTTTCATTTCCAAAGTACCAGAATTTATAGGCAAGTGGTATTTCTTGTCGTCTCCAACAAAAAACTTTGCTTCACCTTCTTTTGTTGCTGCAAAGTTGTCCGCTGCAATCTTGATGTCACCCTTTGCAAGGATCGAAACAATGGCGGCATGATGGTTCAACATTTGAAACTCACCGTCAACTCCCGGAACAGTAACAGAAGTTACCTGTCCTGAAAATAATTTTGCCTCTGGCGATACAATTTCTAAAGTCATATTTAAAAAGTTAGAAGTCGGAAGTTAGAAGCCGGAAGTTCTGAAAACTGCCAACTGAAACTGCCAACTGATTTTTAAGCTTCTGCCAACATTTTTTGTCCAGCTTCGATAGCATCCTCGATGGTTCCTTTCAAGTTGAAAGCAGCTTCTGGAAGGTGGTCCAATTCACCATCAATGATCATGTTGAATCCTTTGATAGTATCTTTAATGTCAACCAAAACTCCAGGAATACCTGTAAATTGCTCCGCCACGTGGAAAGGCTGAGACAAGAAACGTTGTACACGACGTGCTCTTGAAACTGATAATTTATCTTCTTCAGAAAGCTCTTCCATACCAAGAATCGCGATGATATCTTGCAATTGCTTGTATTTTTGAAGAATTTCTTTTACTCTTTGCGCACAGTCATAATGCTCATCACCTAAGATTTGTGGCGTCAAGATTCTTGAAGTAGAATCCAATGGATCCACTGCAGGATAGATACCTAGCTCAGCAATTTTACGAGACAATACGGTTGTTGCATCCAAGTGGGCAAACGTTGTTGCCGGTGCCGGATCCGTTAAATCATCCGCAGGAACGTAAACCGCCTGTACAGATGTAATGGATCCTTTATTTGTTGATGTGATACGTTCTTGCATCGCACCCATTTCCGTTGCCAATGTTGGCTGGTAACCTACCGCGGATGGCATACGTCCTAAAAGCGCAGACACTTCAGAACCAGCTTGTGTAAAACGGAAGATATTGTCAACGAAGAAAAGAACGTCTTTTCCTTGGTCAGAGCCAGCTCCATCACGGAAATATTCAGCGATAGAAAGACCTGACAAGGCAACACGTGCCCTAGCTCCAGGTGGCTCGTTCATTTGTCCGAAAACGAAAGTTGCTTTAGAATCCCTCATTCCCATTTTATCAACCTTGGTCAAATCCCATCCTCCATTTTCCATAGAGTGCATGAATTCTTCACCATATTTAATAATTCCTGACTCCAACATTTCACGAAGCAAGTCATTTCCTTCACGCGTTCTTTCTCCTACTCCTGCGAATACGGAAAGACCACCGTGACCTTTTGCGATATTGTTGATCAACTCCTGGATCAATACTGTCTTACCAACTCCAGCACCACCGAACAATCCAATCTTACCCCCTTTTGCATAAGGCTCAATCAAATCGATTACTTTGATACCTGTAAATAAAACTTCCGTAGAAGTTGACAAATCTTCGAATTTTGGTGCCTGACGGTGGATAGAAATTCCATTCTCTCCGTCTTTTGGCAAATCTCCTAAACCATCAATTGCATCTCCAATTACATTAAACAAACGTCCGTAAACATCTGCACCGATTGGCATCTTGATTGGATTTCCTGTTGCAACAACTTCGTATCCTCTGCTTAAACCATCAGTAGAATCCATAGAAATTGTACGAACTGTGTTTTCTCCAATGTGAGATTGTACTTCAAGTACCAATAATGTACCGTCTTTCTTAGTGATTTCTAATGAATCATAAATTTTTGGAAGTTCAACATCTTGACCGTTGAAAACAACGTCAACTACTGGACCAATGATTTGAGCAACTTTTCCTATTACTTTTGACATTACTTATGTATTTATTAAATAGCTATTTAGGTTTATGAAAAACACCTCTTTTTTCAGAGTGCAAAGATAATTTTTTAAAATATAAAATCAATATTATTCGGCTATTTTTTTAATTAAAAATTATGATTTTATTCAGCCTCCCGCTTAAAGACAAAGAATTCTTCATTATACTAAAACAAAAAAGCCATCGACAACGATGGCTTTGAAAAATCTTATTCTCTTTTACTGCAAATTTGCAGGATAGCTTATCGGAAAATCGCCAGGCTTATACGATCTTAGGGTAGATCCGTATTTGGCATTGATGGCCTTGATGAATTCATTTGCAACGTAGGCATTCGCCCTGGCCGTAAGATGGATACCATCCAAGCCAAATGCACCTCCTTGAACAAAAGCAGCCGTCATGTGGAAGTTATCAAAACGGACACCTCCATTGGCTACCTGATTCAATATTGCATTTGCATCAACAAAAGCCAGTCCTGCCTGATCAGCCGCCGCTTTTATCACCAAATTGAAAGCATCTGTCGCCAACTTAATTTCTTCTTGTTCGCTTGGAAGCAAAACCCATTTGTCCTGCAAGGGATATGTAATACCGTTCAAGGAAAGTTGCCCCGCCGTGGCAGCAGGCACTCCCTGACCAACCAATGCGGCATAATATTGCGTGTTCACCGTGCCAATAACACTAGAAGCCGGCAAAACAAATAAATCTTTTGACGTAGCCTGTCTGGATTGTCCAAACTGGCTTGCCAGCAAACCTGCCGTTGGAGCAGGCAAGCCCAAGGCCATTAATTTCGGAACCAGCTGGGCCGTCAAATTTGCCAATGATTCATCATGGATAACAACCGCACTGTTTGCCGTTGTAGAAAAAACTATTGCACGATCGGAAGCTTTTGTATCAGGATTGTCGTTCTGGATGCTTGCATAGGCAGCATTCAAGGCGGCAAAAGTTGCATTTAGCGTTGGGATTTGTGGCCCAAAAGTTGGATTGGTAGGACTAAGCGGGTTATAAGGAACAACCTTGAAATGAGGAATCGTGCTTACATAAGGAATGTTGGCAACAACTCCTTTTGCCCCGGCAGAAGTCAAAGTAGTCACGAGCGTATTGTAAGCCATAGTAAACATCCCCTCGTTCGTTATTGGGTTCGTACCATCTCCTCCGGTCGTAGCATAACCCAAGACGTCATTATTACCAATCCACAAAGAGAAGAATGTTGGATTTTGCGCCATCGCGTCAGCTATGACGGATGTTGAAGCACTTGATCTGAAACGCACGAAATAAGGATTGGCAGTTCCTGTCATAACTCCTGCAACATCTCCATAACTAGGAGCGAGCAAGTGAAAACTTTTTGCTCCAGGAACACCCAGATTATTGAAAGGACCCGCCAAGGGAACACTTATTTCAGTTGAAGGCATTGCTCCTGGAAGTGGAACAGGCGCCGTTCCATTGAAGATCAATCTCGGTCCTGCGATCACATTTCCCCCCAAAAGCAAACCACCAAAATTATCATTCATATAAGGAATCTTGAACTCCCCTCCTCCGACCGTGGCAAACTGGTCTGCAAGGAGTTTTGGATAAGCATTTTCCTGACCTGCAATAAACAAAGCATTATCACTGAATCCGGCAGTAAGTGAATTTCCCAAGGCAACGTATTTTGAAAAATCAGCAGAGCCTGCCGTAAGCGGCAAATCTTCCACAGATGTACCTTCATCATCAGAATTACATGCTGCAAAAGTTAACGAAACCAATAGCAGCCATTTGAAATTTTTTATCATGATCTATATTTTTATATTTTTTTGACTAAGATGAATTACGGATTGATGGTCAGCGAAGCAAATAATTGCTGCCCTATTGAACCGGCACCGATAACCTGGATATAATCTTTTCCGAATAAATTCGCAGCTCCAAGTTTTATAACAGACTTGATTGCAGGAATTGCATAGTTGATCTGCGCATCAAGAACTGTATTTTCCGGAACTATGCCATCAGCAAAGGAAGCTTGCCATAGATACTCACTGTTCCATCTTACATTTAAATTGAACCCCAGATTCTTGAACACTTTTGCATTTCCAAAAGAAGCCTTGACCCTGTGCTTTGGAGTATTGAATCCAGCTATGAAAGAAGGATCTTTTGACTGATCAAAATCAAAGTCAGAATAGCTGTAGTTCGCTCCAGCCTCGAAATCCTTGTATACCTTTTTAGACAACCCCAATCCAAATCCCATTGAGCTTACGGTTTCAGATGTGTTTGTATAAACCTGGAATACCCTTCTATCGCCATTAGCTATCGCCTGAAGACCCAAAAGGACTTGTGGATCCGACAAATCAGAACCTACCACTCCATAATAAGGATTGATAACCCTTGAAGTACTCATAAAGTCATTGTAAATATTATAGTAAACATTTGCATCTACCGACAGCCCATTCTCCAAAACTGTTTTATAACCCACCTCGAAAGCTTTTACCTGCTCCGGCTTTACAAGATTAATACTTGCAATTTCCAAGTCAGCCGGATTTCCTGTTTGAGAAAATCTCGTTACTGAAGGAACAGAATATACAGGAGTATTGTAGGCATCATTTCCAGTCAAGGTAACCGTTGCAGGAATATTTGCTCCAGGTATTGCCTGTCCGGCAGCACTAACATTCATAACTTCCACATAGCGGCTCAAATTGTCAGCTGCAGATCCAATCAAGGCAAAAGGCCCAAGATCCAGACCAATATATTGATCTTGCGTAGTTGGATTTCTAAAACCTGTCTGGAAGGAAGCCCTGAAATTATGATTCTTCAATGCTCCGGCAGAATAAACGAATGATATCCTTGGAGAATATTGGCCTTCAAAATTTTGTGATTTATCATAACGAACAGATCCCGTAAATTTCAACCTGTCGTCCATGAATTTCTTTTGAACCTGTCCATATACACCAAACTCATTATAAGTAATCGGACCATCAAAATCGGTAAAGATTGTTCCTTTTGAATTCAATTCATATTCTCTTACGGAACCTCCCAATTGTATTTCTGCAAATTCCAATAGATCCTTGAAATTATAATTTGCATCTGCGTGGTATATTTTTGACTCATCCTGGAATCTTGCACCTTGGGTCAAGTCCGGATTAGAAATTACATTGTCAAGTGCCTGATTGAAAGCAGAAGTTCCAGGAACCAACCTAGGCTGTCCATTTGCAGTCAACCCTAACGGATTATTACCCAATCCATCTATTGCCGTGATATTATAATCAGCAAAATTTCTTGCATAGGAAGCCGCATTATTAGCATTATACCCCAAAGCTATGCTTGAATTCAAATATGCCGTTGCATAATCCGTAAACCAATCCCTGTCTGATTTCCAAGACCTGTTGACATTCCATGCAGCAAAACGCATATCATAGGAATTTCCTGCACTTTCGCCCGTCATATAACCTCGAACAAAAAAGTTCTTGCCCTTTATTTCAATCTTGGATTGTTTCATATAAAAATCCTTCAAGGAATACCTATTGGCTCCCTGGTAGATTGTATTTCCGAAACCTAATTTATGTTGCAGGATAATTTCGAAATCGTTTGCCCAAGGCTTGAAATGCAAAGAGAAATCTGCCTTTACGCTTTCAATCTTGTTGTCGGTCAGATCCTGCTCCCTGTAACCCGTCCTGCTGACCTGCCCCACGTTTGGCACAAATGTAGTCACCTCGTCACCATAGGTATTCAAACCATCATAATTCTGATTGTCAGCATGGCTTGTTCCTCCCGTCATGCTCCTGGAATCATTCGCAATCCATTCGGTTCCGTTCATGTAATTGAAATTCACTTTTGCAGCAAAATGTGGCGTGAAAGCATGTGCCGCACGGATTCCAAAATCCCTGTAGGCATTGTCTCCAGCCGCATCCTGTGAAGTAATTCCTTGTTTATAATACGTACTGATTCCTTGGCTTGTAAAAGGACTCCTGCTGTTCATGAACAAGATTCCATTAAAAGCATTGGCACCATACAATGCCGATGATGCTCCAGGCAAAAGTTCCACGCTTGCAACATCCAGTTCCGACAATCCTATCAAGTTACCAAGAACAAAGTTCAATGCCGGCGAAGAGTTATCCATACCGTCTACCAACTGCATAAAACGCGTATTGGCAACAGTTGCAAAACCCCTGGTATTTATAGATTTGAACGACAAGCTGCTTGTATTGAAATGAACTTCCTTCAAGTTTTCCAAACCATCGTAAAACGAAGGAGAAGACGTATTCCTGATTTCTTGAAGTCCCATCCTTTCAATCGTTACGGGAGACTCCAAAACCCTTTCCGGTGTCCTTGAAGCAGAAACAACAATTTCATTCAGCTTGTTTTCTTCTTCCAAAAGCTTTACAGCCACCTTTTGATTGCTGCTTGTAATATTAACCCTTTGCGTAAGAAATCCAACACTCGAAATATCAATGGAATAAGGCGGTTTCTTGGATGTGTTCAGGGTAAACTTTCCATCGGAATCAGATATTGTCCCAAGACTTTCTCCGACTATGGCAATATTGGCACCCGGAAGAGGAAGTCCATTGTTATCGGTAACAGATCCCGAAATTGTATTTTGAGCAAACGAAATGCCACAAAAAAACAATGACAAAATAAAAAAATACACTTTCATTTGTTTTGATTTTGTTGGTTAGTGTAGCCAAAGTACGAATATTTTTGATATTAATAAAAATAGCGAAAGATTTTTTAATATTTATTAAAAAATCAAACCGTTTATTGTTGATTCGACATAATAGAGATTTTATATTTTTATTAACGTTTTGCTCTTTAGCCTGATAAAAATATTATGCTAGCATATAATTACAGCAAAAAAATATGTATTCTTTAAAAAAGTCAAGAAGTAAAATAAATAAAAAAGGCGAGAAAATCTCGCCTTTTTTTATATTGGAAGTTAAAAAACTATTCTACCGTTACCGATTTTGCCAAATTTCTAGGCTGGTCAACATTGCAATCTCTCATGACTGCAATATGATAGGACAGTAATTGCAATGGAATCGTTGTCAATAATGGAGACAGTGCATCAACTGTATCCGGAACCTCAATCACATAATCTGCCAGCTCACGAACTTGCGTATCTCCTTTTGTAACCACGGCTATTATCTTTCCGCTTCTTGACTTGATTTCCTGTATATTGCTGACAACCTTGTCATAATGACCTTGTCTTGGCGCAATAACAATAACAGGCATGTGCTCATCGATCAAGGCAATCGGACCATGTTTCATTTCTGCAGCAGGATATCCTTCCGCATGTATATAGGATATTTCTTTTAGTTTCAAGGCTCCTTCCAAGGCTACCGGGAAATTATACCCCCTGCCCAGATACAAGCAATTTGGAGCATCCTTGAATACGGCCGCGATTTCCTTGGCCTTGTCATTGGTTGCGAGAGCTTCTTCCACTTTTTCAGGAATGATCTCCAACTCTTGCAAATATCTATGGAAATCTGAATTGGAAAGTGTTCCCTTGGCTTTTGCTATTCTTAAGGCGATCATTGTCAACACGGTAATCTGCGTCGTGAAAGCTTTCGTGGAAGCCACTCCAATTTCAGGACCGGCGTGGGTATAAGCTCCCGCATGTGTTTCCCTTGAAATGGAAGAACCGACAACATTACACACCCCAAAAACAAAAGCACCGTTATCTTTGGCCAACTTGATAGCCGCCAAAGTATCAGCAGTTTCTCCTGATTGGGAAATTGCAATCACTACATCACCCTTATTTATAATCGGATTCCTATATCTGAATTCTGAAGCATATTCTACTTCCACAGGAATTCTTGTAAACTCTTCAATAATATATTCGGCCACCAGGCCCGCATGCCAGGAAGTTCCACATGCGACTATAAGGATCCTGTCGGCATTCAGGAATCGTTCAAGATTATCCTCGATACCCGCCATTTGTATAATCCCTTTATTGGCAAGCAGCCTCCCCCTATAAGTATCTTTAATTACGCTCGGCTGCTCATAAATTTCCTTCAGCATGAAGTGATCGTAACCCCCTTTTTCAATCTGCTCAAGGTTCATCTGCAATTCCTGAACATAGGGATCAACCAATGAATCATCCTTTATTTTTCTTATTTTCAAACCTTTGTCCAATCGAACAATAGCCATCTCCTCATCTTCGAGATAAATAGCATTTGACGTATATTCAATAAATGGAGAGGCATCCGAAGCGATGAAAAACTCATCTTCACCAACGCCAATAGCCAAAGGACTCCCTAAACGGGCAACGACTATTTCATTTGGCTTCTTCTTGTCAAAAACACAAATTGCATAAGCTCCTACAACTTGATTCAAGGCAACTTGAACAGCTTTACCCAGTTTCAAATTATCTTTTTTCTGAACTTCCTCTATCAGGTTTACCAAAACCTCGGTATCCGTATCGGAATGAAAAACATAACCCCTCTTGATCAATTCTGTTTTCAAAGGCTGGTAGTTTTCAATAATTCCATTATGGATTATCGCAAGTTCTCCAGAATTTGACAAATGTGGATGAGAGTTTACATCATTGGGAACACCATGGGTGGCCCATCTTGTATGTCCCATTCCGATGCTGGCGTTTGTTGTAATCTCTTTTAAAGATTTTGCTTCCAAATCGGAAACTTTTCCTTTTGTTTTTGAAAGCTTTAAATTCTCCCCATCAAAAAGCATTACTCCTGCACTGTCATATCCTCTGTATTCTAATCTTTTCAAACCTTTGATGACAATAGGATAAGCTTCCCTATGTCCAATATATCCAACAATTCCACACATACTTTAATTAATTAGGTTTTGTATAATAAATTTCAAGTTTCACTTTTTTCTCAAAAGGAACATTAGCGCCTGTCCCATACAATATAGTCCCCAATGGATTCATAACAGACGATTGAGGAGTCCTGTCTACAAAGACACCTCCTTGATTGACTGGATTTTCAAACCAGGCATTTTGAATATTTTCTATATATTCCGTAACTACCAACCCTAATCTGACATTGGTAGAATCTTGCACTTTTACCAAATTCCTGATGTGGTTTGTAAGCCTTACCCTGTATTTTATACCTCTTCCTCCGGCGACCTTCTCCCTTTGTATAAGCCCATCGTGAACGTATTTGTTGAATTTTGGCCTGCTGGGTGTCGTTGTACCATCATTATAGAAATCAATCAAAGGTCTTTTGTTTTTCACGTCAAACAAGTAAACCCTCTGTGGTTCTGAAACTTTTTGGGTCGTCCCTGCAACATTTACATTCATGCTGGCAGTATCCACATAAAAGGTCAGATTGGCTTCATTTATAAGCCATCCGTTATTTCTTATGATGTCAAGTTCATCAGGAACTCCATTTGGAACACCGGTCAATCCATCAGCACCAAAATTATCAACATTGCCAAACAAGTCGATGATTGCCATTGAACCTTCACCTCCTTTTACATATAATTTATCGTCTCCAACTGTCGTATTAGGATTTTGAAGCGCATTTGTATACTGTGAAGAAGGCGCATTATTAAACAAATTAACCGTGTTGCCAGCCATCTTAAGCACAAACGTCTGGGCTACCATTATCGGTTCTCCCGGATAAAGGGGATCATTGTCTGCAAATTTAACCGGTATCTTAGGACCGCTAGTATTGTTTGGATCAACTTCCAATCGTGAATATTCCCTGTAATGCAAGGTAATGTCTCCATCTGAAAATTTGAATTGCATCAAGGTACCGGTTGCAGCATCCTGGACTTGAAAATACAGCCCTCTGAAATATTCCTTGAAAACGCTGTTGCTCACCAATTTCCCAGCAGGGGCATTGATTATCTTGTCTTCGAAAAACTGTGTGTTCAAATGCAATCTCACCCTTGGGGCCAAACGGGCTTCAACATTGGAAGCCGTCGTGTCTTTTATCCTTAGTCCCTTATCTCTCTTGTAGGTTACAACTTCCTTGCTATTGGTTTCAAATTTTTCATTTTCCTTCAGATCGGTGCTATTGTTTAAAAAACTCCCAATTTTAAAATTGTCAAACCTTCCATCTTCATCAGAATAGTACTTCTGGGCATCCTGGAAATTTGGCGGGGCAAGATCATTCAATATCACACCTGATTCGAATATCTTCAGATTGATTGCACCTGCACCAAAGATAGAATCCAATTCATACTCTCCTCTGCCATTGCTATTTGTGCTTTTTTTGGTGCTGAAATAAGGAAGCGTCAGGATGACACTGTCAAGCTTGACAAATTTTTCCGGATCGAATGTTGGGTTTACGGTTGCCATCTGCACATCGGTCACAAAGTTGGCCTTTGTTTTTCCAAAAACAGGATTGTCATAGATTCCCAATGAATTTATCAGCATATTATTGGTTTGAACAACTCCGGTTCCTCGATTATAGGCAACAACTGTTGACAAGTCATCCGGAAGAAAATCAAAATGGTCATCACCGATAACGTCCGAACCTATTTCATTAAAATCCTTGTCACAGGAGGCAAATAAAAACAATGTTGCCGCAACAACCGATATCGACCTAAAAATTGAACTCTTATTCATGCTTAATTTAAAAAATAATTATTTATAGAACCTTGGTTTTGTAGAAGTTGGTATAAACCTCTGCAAATTTTTCTTTCGGCGTGAAAGGTAAAAAAGGTTTTCCCGATGATTCTATAAATTTTGTTAAACTTGGAGACACTGTTTCAGAGGCTATGATCACTGCATCTGAGTGCATTACCGAAGTTCTCAGAATGTTCTCGTAGTTAGGAATTTCCAAATCTGAAATCGCATCAGCAGGAACCCCATCAAACTTCACCTTGTTGATCATTTCCGTATTCAAGGTTCCATCAAAAGATTGGCTGTAAACAGAAGTAACAATTTTTGTATCAGCAAACAAGGCTTCATCCTTGTAATAATGTTTCATGTAAATCGGGAGCATCCCTGCCAGCCAGCCGTGGACATGGATGATATCCGGAACCCAATTGAGTTTTTTTACCGTTTCCACAACGCCTTTTGCAAAGAAAATGGCCCTTTCATCATTGTCAGGATACAAGACTCCCTCTTCATCCGTAAAAGTCGCCTTCCTTTTAAAGTACTCATCATTATCAATAAAATAAACCTGGATCCTTTCTTTAGGAATCGAAGCCACTTTTATAATCAACGGCATATCAAGATCATTTACAACCAAATTCATACCCGAAAGCCGTATAACCTCATGCAGCTGATGTCTCCTTTCGTTGATATTGCCATATCGCGGCATAAAAATTCTAATTTGTCCTCCCTGGTCGTTGATCATTTTCGGAACATCGTAAGATGTTGATGAAACTTCATTTTCTGCCAGGTAAGGCACCACTTCAGATGATACGAATAATATCCTCTTTTCCTCCATATTGTGTTGTACTTTGTATATTGCCAATAAATAACGTGCAAAATTACGAAATTTTATGCAGTTATTAACTAATATATTAAGTTTGCACTTCATTTAATGTTAAGCTCATGCTCATTTTCACAACCCAGGCTGATTTGAAAGCTCATTTGGAATCGGTTTCGTCTTCAAAAAAAACAATTGGCTTTGTCCCGACAATGGGAGCCCTGCACAAAGGACACCTCTCGCTGATGGCAGAATCATTAAAAGAAAACGACCTTACCGTTGTGAGTATTTTTGTGAATCCGACGCAGTTCAACAACAAGGAAGATTTGGAGAAATACCCTCGTACATTGGAAAGCGATGTTGAGAAAATGAAAACCTTGAATGATGCCATCATTGTTTTTGCCCCAACGGTAGAAGACATCTATGAAGGCAGGACAATTTCCCAATCCTTTGATTTCGATGGATTGGAAAATCAGATGGAAGGAAAGCACAGGCCCGGACACTTTGACGGTGTTGGCACCATAGTAAAACGCCTTTTCGAAATCGTAAATCCCGCAAAGGCTTATTTTGGTGAAAAGGACTTCCAGCAATTGCAGATTGTAAAGAAGATGGTCGAGAAAGAAAAACTTCCAGTGGAGGTTATTGGGAGACCTATCTTCAGAGAAGAAAACGGGCTGGCAATGAGTTCGCGAAACGAACGCCTGACTCCCGAACAAAGGCAAAAGGCATCCTTCATACACAAGACCTTGCTCGAAGCAAAAGAGCAATTTGGCACAAAAAGTGCGAAAGAAGTTGCCGACTGGGTTGAAAAAAAATTCCAAGAGCAGACCGATTTCAAACTGGAATACTTTGAAATTGCAGACGAATCAACCCTGGTCCCTTCTGAAACAAAAGCGGCAGGCAAAAAATACCGTGCCTTTGTTGCAGTTTTTGTTAACGAAATAAGATTGATTGATACTATTTCATTAAATTAATTACCTTTGCCCCATGCAAATTGAAGTAGTAAAATCCAAGATTCACCGTGTTACGGTAACTGGAGCAGATTTAAATTATATAGGAAGCATCACTATAGACGAGGCTTTGATGGAAGCTTCAAACATCATTGAAGGTGAAAAAGTCTCAATCGTCAACATCAACAATGGCGAACGTCTTGAAACCTATGCGATTAAAGGAAATCGAAACAGTGGCGACATTACCTTGAATGGTCCGGCTGCCAGAAAAGTACAAAAAGGAGACATCATCATCATCATTTCATACGGGATCCTGGATTTTGAAGAAGCAAAATCATTCAAGCCTACCCTGGTCTTCCCAAATGAAAAAGACAATTCACTGACGTAAACTTGAAACAGAAAATAAGCAATGTGCTGTCTATCATCATCCCCCTTTTATTAGGGCTCGGATTGATGGCTTATTCTTATAATTCTTTTACGGAAGAGCAATTGGCGGTCATGAAAGGCTATTTCACGACAGCCGATTATAATTATGTGCTGATTTCACTTCTTCTAGCTTTTTCAGGTTATGTCCTGAGGGCCTACAGATGGAAATATACCCTGACCCAGATTGGCTGTGTTCCTGATTTCAAACTCAACTTTTTGGCGGTAAGCATCGGCTATTTCGTCAACCTGACGATTCCCCGCTCAGGCGAGGTCTCAAGAGCGTTGATTCTTAAAAAATACCAAGACATTCCTTTTGACAAGGCTTTTGGAACCATCATTGGCGAAAGAATTGTAGACTTCTTTATCCTATTGTTCTTTATTTTTCTTTCGCTTGCCGTAGAATTTGATACGCTCAAGAACTTTCTCCTGGGTTATATCCCTATCGGAAAGTTAATCCTGGTATTGGTCATCGGGCTGGTCGGATTCCTATTTTCATTATACCTTTATTTTTATTCCAAATGGAAGTTCATCTTGAGCATAAAATCGAAGGTGGAAGGATTAAAGGAAGGTGCCTTGAGTATTTGGAAGATGCCTTACAAATGGGAATTCCTGGTTTATACCCTGCTGATCTGGCTTTCCTATGTATTGATGTTTTATGTCACCACATTTGCCTTGAAGGAAACCAGTTCGATCAGTTTCGGGACAGCCTTGGTCGCTTTTGTAATAGGAAGCCTGACGATTACCTTCACAAATGGAGGTTTTGGTTTTTTCCCCGTCCTGATAGCCAAGATATTATTCCTCTATAATGTTCCGATCGAAGCAGGGAATGCATTCGGATGGATTGTCTGGACTTCCCAGTTGATCATCACGGTTTTCTTGGGACTTTTTTCCTTTTTAGCATTGCCGTTTGCACGTAAAAACAAATAATTTACTATATTGCTCATCTGATTTAAAACGAAATTAAACTTCAGCCGAGTATGAAAAATCTTTACCTGTTTCTCGCCCTAACCTTTTGTTTTCCTGTATTTTCCCAAAAAAGTATCGATACCATCCATTCTGCAAAAATGAATGAAGACAGGGTTTTTTCATTTTCCCTGCCGGCATCCTACAACAAAAACAAGGACAAAAAATACCCCCTTCTGGTTTTGCTGGACGGTGATTATCTTTTTGATCCTTTCAGTGGAGCATTATCATACGGCAACTATTGGGACGACTTGCCAGAAGTCATCATCGTTGGCATCCATCAAGGAAAGGAAAGGGAACTGGATACGGATGTCGAAGCTGAATCAGGGCTTCCAATAGAAAAAGGAGCCAAGTTCTTCGAATTTATCGGAAGCGAACTTATCCCAGCCATTGAAAAGAAATACCGCGTGGCGCCTTTCAGGATCATTGCCGGGCACGATGTGACGGCTGGTTATCTGAATTTATTTTTATATAAGGACAATCCTATTTTTGATGCTTATATTTCCCTGAGTCCTGAATTGGGGATTGACATGGAAACAAGAATTCCTGCGCGATTGGGATTGACCAAGAAGCCACTCTTTTACTATCAATCGACTGCAGATGGTGATCTGAAGAAAACCCAGAAGCAGATAAAGGATCTGGATGCCAACATCAAGACGCTTGTGAATCCGAATCTATACTACCAATTGGACGAATTCAAGAATGCTTCCCATTATTCACTGGTAGTACATTCGATCCCTAACGCCTTGTACCATTTGTTTGGTGCCTACCAACCCATTTCTACTGCGGAATTCCAGGAGAAAATCGTGAAACTTCCAAGCGACTACGTTGGTTATCTGACCAAAAAATACGATCTGATTGAAAAATCCTTCGGAATAAAAATGCCGATCCGTGTTTCCGACTTCAAAGCCATTGAAGCCGCAATCCTGAAAAACAATGCTTTCGCAGAATTCGAGCAGCTGGCTGCACTTTCTAAAAAAAGCTACCCAAAAGCGATGTTGAGCCAATACCATATGGGAATGTTCTATGAAAAGACGGGCGATACCAAGAAAGCTTCGAAAGCGTATATGAACGCCTATATGTTGGATGAAATCGGGGATTTAACAAAAGACTTCATGCTTGAAAAAGCAGATGAGATGAAGACGAAATAATGATATGTCAAAAATAAAAACCGCCTTTTTCTGTCAGAATTGTGGCACCCAATATGCAAAATGGCAAGGCCAATGCAATGCCTGCAAGGAATGGAACACGATTGCTGAAGAAATTATCCAGAAAGAAGAAAAAAAAGACTGGAAAACTGCCACTTCTCCAGATTCAAAACGTGCCACGAAGCCCTTGAAAATTCATGAGATTGACAGCACCGAAGAAATTCGCCTTGACACTCGTGACGGGGAATTAAACAGGGTCTTGGGCGGCGGAATTGTTCCTGGCTCGCTAATCCTTTTAGGTGGAGAACCAGGTATCGGAAAAAGTACGCTGCTGTTGCAGATTTCCCTGAAATTACCGTACAGGACTTTATACGTTTCGGGCGAAGAAAGCCAGAAGCAGATAAAGATGCGTGCCGAGAGGATCAATCCGCTGAGCGATAATTGCTACATCCTCACTGAAACCAAGACGCAAAACATCTTCAAGCAGATTGAGGCCATCGAACCTGAAATTGTCATCATCGATTCGATCCAGACGCTCCATACCGATTATATTGAATCTTCGGCCGGAAGCATTTCCCAGATTCGGGAGACCACTGCCGAATTGATAAAATTTGCAAAGGAGACCAATATCCCGGTCATCCTGATTGGCCATATCACCAAAGACGGAAACATCGCAGGTCCAAAGATTTTAGAACACATGGTAGATACCGTGCTTCAATTTGAAGGCGACCGGAACCACATCTACAGGATCCTGCGTTCGCTAAAAAACCGTTTTGGTTCTACAGCAGAGCTCGGAATCTACGAGATGCAAGGTTCGGGACTTCGGGAAGTCTCCAACCCATCCGAAATCTTGATTTCGCATAAGGAGGAAGAACTTTCAGGAACCGCAATTGCCACCACGATGGAAGGAATGCGCCCGATCATGATTGAAATCCAAGCATTGGTCAGTACCGCAGTCTATGGAACACCGCAACGAAGCACGACTGGTTATAACGCAAAAAGATTGAACATGATCCTGGCCGTCTTGGAAAAAAGAGCCGGCTTCAGATTAGGAGCCAAGGATGTTTTCCTCAACATTACGGGAGGAATTTCTGTTGACGACCCCGCCATAGACTTGGCAGTTGTTGCCGCCATCCTTTCTTCCAACGAGGACATTCCCGTCGGGAAAGATTTTTGTTTTGCGGGAGAAGTTGGATTGTCAGGAGAAATCCGGCCCGTAAACCGGGTGGACCAAAGAATCCAGGAAGCAGAAAAATTGGGCTTTTCAACCATTTTTGTTTCCAAATACAACAAGATCACCTTGAAAAATACGTTTATAAAAATCCGACTGGTTTCAAAAATTGAAGACGTGGTAGGAGAATTGTTTGGATAATCAAAGCCATTGTTAATTCTACTCTTTTTAACTGTTACGTTTCTATTTATAATTTATATTTGTGAGAAGAGAACAATCCATGACCCCAATGAGAACTAGAAAACAAAAAGTAATACGGATTTTAATTGGCATCGGAATTTTTCTTGTCCTATTGATCATTCTCTTTTTTGCTTTCAGGAATACCATTTTAGACAAGGCAATAGACAAGATTGCGAATAAGATGGAAACCGATTACGACAGTAATTTTTCCGTAAGGGAAGCCACTTTCCAAGGACTTACAGGTGTTTCCATGAAGGAAATCACCTTGGTTCCAAAAAATCAAGACACACTCTTCAGCATCCAGAAGATGGAAACCAGTGTCAGTTTTTGGCACATTATTGTCGGCGATGTACAATTGGGAACACTTCATATTGAGAATGGCTTTGTACAATTGGTCAAGAAAGGAAATGTCAAAAATTTTGCTGCCTTCCTTAAAAGGGATACCCTCTCAAAGGCGCCTTCGGAAAAAAGGGATTATGCCGAACTTGCCTACAACCTCATCTCCAAGGGACTCAACCTGATTCCGACTGACATGCATTTGAAGAATCTTGCTTTTCGTCTGGACGACAACGGTAAAAAGGCCAACATCAAATTCAATGAATTGCGCCTGGCCGAAAAACAACTCGAGACTTCCATCAGGGTTCAAACGAATACTTTTACACAGCGTTGGAAAATAAAGGGATTTGCCGACCCAAGGAACAAGAAAGCCGACCTTTCTTTCTTTAACATCGATACCGGGGCGATCAAAATGCCGTATTTCGACGAACGTTTCAACCTGAAATCCAGTTTCGATTCCATACGTGTAAATGTAGAAAATATTGACATGAGCGGTGGAGAATTGCACATTGACGGTTTTTCATCCATCAAGAATCTAAAAGTAAACCACGCCAAGATTGCCAAAAAAGACGTGATCATCAAGGATGCACGTTTTGATTATCGCCTGCTCCTGGGGGAGGATTTTATTTCTGTTGACAGCAGTTCGACGGTAATGCTGAACAAGATAAAATTCAATCCTTTTATAGAATTCAACACTGAGGAAGATACCATTTATAAGATGAAGGTGGTGATTCCCGAAATGAAAGCACAGGATTTCATCAGTTCCCTTCCCGAAGGATTGTTTACCAATTTTGAAGGAATGGAAGCCGAAGGAAATTTTGATTTCAACCTGAGCTTTGTCTTCAACCAGAACAAGCCAAACGATTTGGTTTTTGACAGCAAACTCAATAAAAACGGATTCAAAATCACCCGATACGGAGAAGCCAACCTTGGCAAATTGAACGGTGAATTTGTCTATAGGGCCATCGAAAATGGACGTGCCCAACGAGGCGTATTGGTAGGCAGAGCCAATCCGAATTATACTCCGTTGAGCGAAATCTCTCCTTATTTGAGGAAGAGTGTGCTTACTACTGAAGATCCGTCGTTCTTTTCCCATAAAGGTTTCATTACCGAAGCCTTCAAGCAATCCATCATCAAGAACATCAAGACCAAGAAATTCAGCCGTGGCGGAAGCACGATCAGCATGCAATTGGTGAAGAATGTGTTCCTGACACGGGAAAAGACACTCTCCAGGAAATTAGAGGAGATCTTATTGGTCTATATCCTCGAGAACAACCGGATCGTAAGCAAGGAACGAATGCTTGAAGTTTATTTCAATGTTATCGAATGGGGACCAAACGTGTACGGAATCGGGGAAGCTTCAAACTTTTATTTCCAAAAGCATCCCTCGCAATTGAACCTCAACGAATGCCTGTTCCTGGCCAGTATCGTTCCGCGGCCGAAAGGTTTCATGTGGAAATTCAACGATGAAGGAAACTTGAGGGACGGTGCCGTCAGAATGCAGAATTACCTTACCAACCTGATGCTTCGAAGAGGCGTATTGACAGCGGATGACACCATTTACAAATCCTTTCCAGTAACCGTATCCGGACGCGCAAGGTCGTTTATCCGAATAAAGGAAGTGGACTCAACGGCTGTTGATTCATTGGAAATCAATGACGAATTTGATTTCTAGCTTTTTTTGAATTGCCGTGATCTTTATTCCGGCAATTCAAAAAAAACAGATCCCTTCCCAACCTTTTTACTTTTTTCATACTCTATACAATAAAGAGAAGCCAACTTTAAATTTTATTGTATGAAAAAGACATTCAAATTAGAAATAAATAATCCTTGCGATGCCGACCTCGGAGCAATGCAAAAAACGGATACAGGTTTTTTTTGTGATGCATGCGCCAAAAGTGTAATTGACCTCAGTGCCAAATCAAATTATGAAATTTCAAAATTCATAACCGAAACCAGCGACAGGAACTCCATTTGTGCACGCTTGAAAACAACGCAGCTGGAAGAACAGTTTTCTATTTTGGAGCCTGCGAATCCTGTTTCGAGTTTAAAATATGCAGTTGCCGTAGCCGCTTCGGTTTTATTGGCTTCTACTGTTGCCGGCCAGGAAAAACCTGCTCCGGCCATAGAGCAGCTTCAACCCGCTGAACCATTTGCCCTGGGCAAAATAGCCTACCAGAAACCTGTCCAGCAAACTGTTACTTTTGTTTTGAAAGGAAAAATTCTGGATGCAAACACCAAGAAGCCAATTGATGAAAAGCGCTTTTCCAATCTCACAGTCTATATTTCGGGGGCTGAAAAAGCCGCAGCAGTTGATCCGAAAACGGGTGCGTTTACAGTTCCGCTGACGGTTGACAAAAATCTGAAAGAACTAAGCTTCAACTTTTCGAGCAATGCTTTCTATTTGGATAAAAGCTACAAGATTGACTTGAATGCCATACGGAAGAATACCTTGCATCTCAACTTCAAGATTGATCCAAAAGACTTTAAAATGCTGCACATTGCCGGAGGCATGGGCGTGATCTTCCAAAACAAAAAAACAACAACCAATTCTTAAAACAGATGAAAAATATATTTTCCACTCTCGTGCTTTTACTTGCGGTAACCGCTTATGCGCAAAAACCAGTCTTCACTACTGCAAAGGTAAAAGGTGCCACGGTTTATTTTAATTCTGCCGAAATCTCCCAAAGCACTTCCACAACACTTCCAAAAGGGACAAGCGAAATCGTGATCAAGAATGTGGCCGATTATCTGAATGAAAGCACGATCCAGATCGGAGCTCCATCGACGGTTACGGTACTTTCCGTCCAGTTTACCAGCAATTATATTTCGGAATATGAAATCGATGAGAATTCACCTCTCATCAAAAAGGTGCGGGACAGCATCAATCTCGTTGAAAAAGAGCTGTTGAAAATCAACAATGCAAAAAATTCCGAGGCAAAAACCATAGAATTATTGGACAAGAACCATCAGGTGAATGGCGTGAATTCGGGTTTGAGTGTTGCCGAATTGATGAAGATGGTCGATTATTACAAAACCAAGAGGACGGAAATCAGCAATGCTTATGATGCCTTGGAGGAAAAGGCGAAAAAGCTGACCGCTGCCTTGTCACGCTTGAAAAACAAACTGGAAATCAACACCCAGAAAGAAGACAAGACTTCAAAAGGAAAACTGGTGCTCCAGGTGATGAACGAAGTCGCCGGAAATGTAGATTTCAGCATCAATTATCTGACAGCAAATGCAAACTGGAAACCTTTTTACGATCTGAGGGCCAACAGCATTTCAGCACCTATCGAGATGATGTACAAGGCACAGGTGGTCCAGAACACTGGAATCGATTGGAAGCAAGTGAAACTGACACTGTCAAGTGGAAATCCAAACCAGAACAATCAGGCTCCGATCTTGAGTTCTTGGTTTCTGAGATATGGCCATGAGCAGGAATATGGTTCCTTGAATGATGCCAAAATGAATACCTTGAATGAAGTTGTGGTTGTACAAGGCTACAATGCCCGAAAAGCCAAAGCCGAAGCCTCCATTTCCAACTACACCACCATCCAAGAAAACCAGCTGAATATTTCATTTGATATTGACATCCCTTACGATATCTTATCCAACGGAAAAGCCCATAGCGTGGCCTTGAAGGAAATCAATCTTCCGGCAACGTACAAGTATTATGCGGCCCCAAGAGTTGAAAAGGAAGCTTTCCTCTTGGCGGAAATAAGCGATTACTCCAAATACAATCTGTTGCAGGGAGAAGCGAATATCATCTTTGAAGGGATGTATGTGGGCAAGACCTTCATCAACCCGAACCAGACTTCGGACACCTTGAATCTGAGCATGGGAAGGGACAAGAAGATTTCCATAAAGCGCGAAAAAGTGGTGGACAAATCGGGAACCAAGTTCTTGTCTTCCAAGAAAGAACAGACTTTTACGTTTGACATCACTGTCCGGAATAATAAAAAAGAAGCCGTCCAATTGTTGTTGAAAGACCAATATCCATTAAGTTCCGACAAGGAAATCGAGATTGAACTGAAGGAGAGCGACGGGGCAAAAATCAATACCGAAACGGGAATCCTTACATGGGATTTGAATTTGAAGCCAAATGAAACCAAGAAGATCCGTATCAGTTACAAGGTAAAGTTTCCGAAAGATAAAATCATTGACAATTTATAATTGAAATGGTGTCGCTCAAACGGCACCATTTTTTATTTCCTAAAACTTTAACAATCCTAAAAATGGAAAAAATTTAATCTCTATCTTTAGGCATCAAAACCCAAAGATGGCTATTTTTAAAACTCTATTATACATTTTCTCTGTTCTTGCTTTACTAACGGTTCTTATTCCATTCATCAAAAAAGATTTCTGGATGTTCCGAATTTTCGATTACCCGAGGTTTCAAAAGTTTACGATCATTGGAATCCTGTTTGTCTCGTGGGTGGTGTTTTTTCCAGAAACAGAAATAGCCTTTGATGTTATCCTGATGGCTTCGCTTGGCATTTCATTCTTGTATCTGGGTTATCTCATCCTGCCGTTCACGCCCTTGGGAAAAAAGATGATTGACGAAGTAAAAAGAACGGATGGCAAAGGATGCCTGAATCTACTGGTTGCCAATATCTATCAGCACAATACCAATTATCAGAAGCTCTTGACGCTTGTTGAAAAACGAAATCCAGACATTGTATTGCTGCTGGAAACGGATAAAAGGTGGTTGGAAGGCGTGAAGATTCTTCGAGAAAATTATCCCCATCATATCGAAATCCCACAAGAGAATACGTATGGATTGTTGTTCTACAGCAAACTTCCGTTGGTGCATCAAGAAATCAACTATCTGATCGATGAAGAGATTCCGTCCATCATTGCCGATGTGGAATTTGATAATCAAATTGTCCGGATTTATGGGCTGCACCCTACTCCGCCTGTTCCCCAGGAAAACCCGCACAGTACAGATCGCGATGCCGAAATCCTGATGATCGGCAAGATGGCGAAGGAATACGACAGGCCTTGTCTGGTAATTGGCGATTTGAATGACGTAGCTTGGAGCTATACCACAAAATTGTTTCTGAAATCTAGCGAGTTGCTTGACCCCAGACGTGGCCGGGGAATGTACAGCACGTTTCACGCAAAATACAAATTGCTTCGCTGGCCCCTGGACCATTATTTTGTGAGCAGTCATTTCAGGTTGGTGGACATGAAGGTGGAAGACCATATTGATTCGGATCATTTTCCGATCAGTATCTGCCTTTTGCTTTCGCATGAGGAGGATGAAAATAAAATGACGGCCGATGCAGAAGAAAAGGAATTGGTGGAGGAGAAAATTGAAGCCGGAATAAATGACGAGCCTTTATAAAATTAACGTAACCATAAGAATTTTAGATTATTATATTAGCTAACTTTACTCAAACCCCTTATTTGTATTTTATGAAAACAACACTACTTTCTTTATTATTGTTCATTTTCAACCTGTCGTTTTCCCAAACCCTCGGGCTTACGTCTTTTGCTACAGGATTTTCTGATCCGGTTGAAATTGTGAACGCTGGCGACTCCAGACTTTTTGTCGTGCAGCAAAATGGAATCATCAAGGTCGTTACCGCCTCGGGAACTGTAAATCCGGCTTCATTTTTAAACATTTCCTCCCTTATCAGCGTAGGCGGAGAAAGAGGACTTCTTGGTTTGGCTTTTCATCCCAATTATGCTGCAAATGGCTTCTTCTATGTGAATTACACCAATACGGGCGGAAATACTGTCATCGCGAGATATTCTGTGAGCACGACGAATCCTGATGTTGCCCAAGCTGCTGGAACCATCTTGCTAACCATCAACCAGCCTTTTTCCAATCATAATGGAGGAACGATAAAATTTGGTCCTGATGGATACCTGTACATCGGAATGGGAGATGGCGGAAGCGGTGGCGATCCTCAAGGGCACGGACAGAACAAGAACAGCCTTCTTGGGAAAATGCTTCGCATCGATGTTGATTCAGGTACGCCTTATTCCTCACCTGCAACAAATCCGTATGTTGGAATTGATGGAGCTGATGAAATCTGGGCGATCGGATTGAGAAATCCTTGGAAATTTTCATTCGACAGCGAAACGGGTGATCTATGGATTGCCGATGTCGGCCAAAATGCCGTAGAAGAGATTAACAAAACAAGTTCCACTCTTGCAGGCTTGAATTATGGATGGAAATGCTACGAAGGAAGTGCTCCTTATGCAACTTCCGGGTGTGCTCCAATGAACACGATGATTTTCCCTTATGCTGAATATTCATCTGCTTCTCCAAGCCCATATTGCTCCATTACGGGAGGTTATGTATACAGGGGAAGTACTTATCCTGCCATGCAAGGCAAATATTTCTTTGCTGATTACTGCTCGAACAAGATCGGGAAGATTGAGACAGATGGTGCCTTGACCTTTTCTCCTTCTATGCCCGGAGGTGCTTATACTTCTTTTGGTGTAGACCAAAATGGAGAAATTTACGTGGCTTCCGCCGATAACGGGATCGTCTATAAATTGGTGGATACGAACCCGCTTTCGGTTACTGAAACCGAATTGAAGAAATTCAAGATGCATCCAAATCCTGCAAGAGAGGTGCTTTATGTTTCGAATATCAATTTTCCGGCAACGATCAACATTTATGATCTGACAGGCAAATTATTGGTGGATACGAAGGTGGAGAGCAATGAAGCAGCCATCAACACCAGCGGATTGGATTCGGGGATTTACATGGTAACTGTCATGGATAATGCCGGAGCCAGTTCAACTTCCAAGCTGTCTGTTAAGTAATACCCTTTTTTTGTACTTCCAAAGGAGGACAACTTTAAATTATAGCCTCAGCTCAAGGTGCAGGATCTGGAACAAGATCCTGCACCTTTTCTATTTGCATAAGGATTTCATCCGACAGCACAACATCAACGGTATTGATGTTCTCTTCCAATTGTTCCAATGTTGTAGCCCCGATTATCGTACTGGCAACAAATTGTTGCTGCCTGATGAACGCAAGGGACATCTCGGTTAAGGTCAATTTGTTGTCTTTTGCAATCTCATTGTACAAAGCCGAAGCTTTCCTCGTGTTTTCAGAGTTATATCTGGAGAAATTGGGAAACAGGTTTATCCTTGCATCGGGATGAGCTTCTCCAGTCAGGAATTTTCCCGACAAGACGCCAAAAGCCAAAGGCGAATACGCCAGAAGACCTACGTTTTCCCGGTGACAAACTTCTGCAAGCCCTATTTCGAAACTCCTGTTCAAGAGCGAATAGGGGTTCTGGGTCGTAACGATCTTGGGCAAATCGTGCTTCCTGCTTTCTTCCAGGAAGCGCATCAATCCCCACGGTGTTTCATTTGAAAGTCCAAAGTGTTTTATTTTTCCTTCATCTATCAGGTCCTTCAAGGTTTCCAGCACCTGCTGGATGTTGTCTTCCCAGGATTCCTCCTTGATCTTGAAACCGCGCTGGCCGAAGTAATTCACATTCCGTTCCGGCCAATGCAATTGATACAGATCGATATGATCCGTTTGAAGGCGTTGCAGGCTTTTTTCTACGGAAAGTCTGATTGTTGCATCATTGAAGCTTAAATCTTCCCTGACGTGCGCCAAACCGCGATTGGGTCCGGCAATTTTAGTTGCCAACACCACTTCATCTCTATTTCCTGATTTTTTAAGCCAGCTGCCAATGATTTCTTCCGTGCTTCCATAGGTCTTTTCCCTGGCAGGAACGGCATACATTTCGGCAGTGTCTATAAAATTGATGCCCTTGTCCAATGCAAGATCAATCTGGGAATGTCCATCGGCTTCAGAGTTCTGCTGGCCAAAAGTCATGGTTCCCAAGCAAATTCGACTGATTTTCATATCAGTTCCCGGCAGTAAGGTATATTTCATTTTTATAATTTGGAAGAATGCAAAAGTAACACTTATGCTACTTTTTCGAAAGCAATAAAATGAGAGAGTTTGCCTTTTTTATTAAAAAGCGGAAAACCTTTTATCAAGCAATCATACGTTTCACCCGATTTGCGGTAATTGACAACCGTTTTCTCAAACGGCTGGCGTGTTTCAATTGCCCTCCTGATTTCATTATTTGTCTGTCTTGAAGTAGCTTCTCCCTGAAAGAATTTCGGGGTCTTGCCCATCACTTCTTCACTATCATAGCCTGTCATCTTATTCAAATTATGACTTGCAAACACGATCTTCAAGGCTGGATCGGTGACCAGAATCACATTTTCCTCCTGCAATTCTTTTTGGAAATCAAAACCTGAAATCCAATTATTGGCAGCGGTCAGGCTTTCAAGTTCCTTCAGATCTGAGAATTCATTGTTAAGATCCTGAAGAAATCCCCCATAAAGATCCCAGGAAATCAAAGGCATCCTGTTCAACCCCAAGTTGTTCAAATGGGCCGATTTTGCTTTGTCATATTCCAGAAGATCTTTCATAATGGCAGTATTTTAAACAAAGTTATGCTTTAAATCAAACCAAGGATGAAATAAATACAAGTTTAACGGTTGTTTAGCCCCGATCAGAAATCAAACTTCAATTGTACGGCAACTGTCTTCTTTTGCTCCGTATTTAAATTATTAAGTGAAATACCAAGCAATCGTACCGAATCCTTCATCCGCTCCTGGTACAATAATTCCCGGGCTGTTTCTAGCAGGAGTGCCTTATCGGATATGAAATAAGGCAAGGTCTTGCTTCTGGTCTGCTGGGTAAAATCACTGTATTTGATTTTCAAGGTTACCGTCTTACCTGCTACATTGTACCTCTTCAATCGTTTTTCGAGTTGCTGGGCAATCACTTCGAGTTTTTCAATCATAAAAATTTCCGAAGAGATGTTCTCGTCAAAAGTATGCTCAGTCGCTACCGATTTTGCAATACGTTCTGCCTTTACCTCGCTGTTATGGATGCCACGGACCACGTTGTAGTAATACGTTCCCGACTTCCCGAAATGCTTCTCCAGAAATTCCTGGGTTTTGCTTTTCAGATCCAGCCCCGTGAAAATCCCAAGCTGGTACATCTTTTCTGTTGTAACTTTTCCTACCCCGTAGAATTTCCGAATCGGAAGTGCCTCCAAAAAACCCAGGATTTCATCCGGGTTTACGGTTTTTTGCCCGTTTGGCTTGTTGATGTCCGACGCAACTTTTGCTATAAATTTATTGACGGAGATTCCTGCAGAAGCCGTCAAACCAACTTCATAGAAAATCCTTTTCCTGATTTCCTGGGCTATCAATGTCGCACTTGGATTCCCTTTCTTGTTCTGGGTAACATCCAGATACGCCTCATCCAGGGAAAGCGGTTCTACAAGATCGGTATATTCGTGGAAGATCTTGTGTATCTGACTCGAAATCTCCTTGTAACGCTCAAACCGTGGACGGACAAAAATAATATGGGGACAATATCTCTTTGCCAAAACACCACTGATGGCACTTCTCACACCAAATTTTCTTGCCTCATAGCTCGCCGCCGACACCACGCCTCGGATCTCGCTTCCGCCAACGGCAACTGGTTTCCCTCTGAGTTCAGGATGATCCATCTGTTCCACGGATGCATAAAAGGCATCCATGTCTATGTGAATAATTTTCCTGTCGGTGTTAAACGGATACATCTGCACGATTGATTATTCTTCGTGATGAAGATAGCGTTCTTCAATTGCCGTCTTTTGTTTCTTTTCGGTCGGAAAGAAAAAACTGATGGGTTTCCTTTTGAAATGCCTCCATATCGCACCCGTCACAAAACGAAGTTCAAAAATAGAAATATCCCGCGAACGGAAAGCTAGTCCCAATGACAAGCTGAAACTCACCAAGAAGTTGACCAATCCGATAACTCCAATTCCAAAAATCCCCCAGAAGAGCATACTGTTGCTTACAATATGATTGGCTCCATACAATCCGAGAGCCAGATTCCCGCTTACAAATGTAATGTGCCGGATGTCCAGATTAAGCCCTAGAAACAATCCTATTATCGCAGTACTTCCCATGAAAACACCAAACCAGAAATTGGAAATAATCCCTGCCCATCTTTTTTCGTAGAGATGGGCCAACTTCAGGGTTCGCTTCTTGCCAAAGGTTCGCTTCAAGAAAGGGTGTTCCTGGATCCTGAAATATACCTGGCCGTGCTTGTCCCTGTTGGCTACACTTCCCGATATAATTCCCGACAAGAATAAAAACACACCTGCAATTGCAGCGTGGAAAATAGCAGCGGAATGTATCGGGCTGATATCAGTGATTAGTTTTTCCCACTTTGTGGCGGCAATATTATAATCAAAAGCATAATCTATGAGCCAGATCCCCAGTAATGAAACAGGAAAAGCCATAATTACATTCCCTACAAAGGCGATGAATTGTGACCGGAAAACCCTTGCAAAAAGTATCGCAAAAGCACTGTACTTCTCCGTCTTGTTGCCTTGTTTCTTGTTCCCTTCTTCCAGGGCCTTGACCAATGCGGTAGCCGTCATTGCCGGTTGTTTGGTTGCGAGTGTAAATCCCAATATATAAATGGTGATAAACCCAAACGAATAGTTCATGCTGTACAGGAAAGCGTGGCCAAAATAACTTGTTTCGATTTTCCCAAGCATTACCTTGATGATGCAAAGTACCCCCACGATCAATCCTCCACCGAGAGCTGCCAGAAACATTTTAAAATATTCCTTTCGGCTTTCGGTAATATAATGCTCACCGGTCTTGGCAGTATGCTGCGTGATTTCATATGAGATCAATTGGGTACTTTCGGCTATGAACTTCCTGACATTGTTCTTGTAGCAATTGTATTTGACAAGCTCCAATGCCAGCAGGATTCCATTCTTTTTTTCATCCTCCCTGTTCTCGGTAACCAAGAACGGGAGCAATACCTTGAGACGCTCCAACTGCTGACGGATCCTCAAAAGATTTTGATTTACACGCAGCGAAATACCATATTTGGAAGTATTGCTGAAGGCCTTTTCAACAAAGTCTTCGCATTGTTTGTGCAAGACTTGCAATTGCTTATAGGACAGATCATCCGGTGGTATCGAATAAATCGGTCCAACCTTGATTCGCTCTTCAATTTCTAAAAGTTCTTTTTCGAATGCCGTAAATGGGCTTTCATAGCCGTCAAATTCAGGCACCATCTTGATCACATCAGTTTCCATAGCACGACCGCTGATTCTTTGGGTAATCAAGGTCATTGAAATCATCAGTTCTGAAAGTGGCGAAATGGGTTCGGCAGTTTGATAAAGCGAATCGAATGCCAGAACAGCATACAAGTCCTCCAATTGCTCGAATGGGATCTTCTTGACCCAGATGATGTCCGTTGCCTTGTAAAAAACCTGATTCAGGACATATTCAACCGTATCTTTCTGTGGCTGATTGGGCAAAAGCTTGGCAAATATTCGCTTCTTGACTTCAAAAATAAAGTCGACATCTTGGAGGATTGCCGCATCGGATAAAATTTTATGGAATTTTTTATCGTCTAATATTTCCTTTATATAAGTTGAAAGATGCTGGCTGTAGGTTTTATTTTCCCGAAGGAACAAGATCAATTCTGACAAATCCACCAATGCTATCCTATTAGGTTTCAATGGCCTCACGAAACGGATCAGCTGGACAAATAACTCAAGATTATCTTCCTTGTCACGCCATTCCTCGCTTTCATTAAAATGCTTGGCGATAAATTCGGTTATGGTCGGCTTTGATTTTGATTTCAGAAACTTCATCTTGAATAGCTATTTCTGTAAAAATACAAATACGAGTTAAGAAAATCATTAACTTGCTCTTAAATTATACTATCCCAATGATTGAAATTGAACGCAAATTTCTAGTTGCATCCCAGGCTTTTAAAAATCAGGCTTTCGCCAAGAAACAAATTTCACAAGGTTACCTCAACTCCAATCCCGAGAGAACCGTTCGCGTAAGAATTGCCAACGACAAGGGATTCCTGACCATAAAGGGAAAAGGGAACGAAAGCGGCATGTCGCGTTTTGAATGGGAGAAAGAAATTCCGGTTGAAGAAGCCAGGTCCTTGTTGGCTTTGAGCGAAAAAGGAGCCATCAATAAAACGAGATTTGAAATAAAAGCAGGAAACCATACGTACGAGGTAGATGAATTCTACGGTGAAAACGAAGGCTTGATTATTGCCGAGATTGAACTTTCTTCGGAAAGTGAAACCTTTGAAAAACCAGAATGGCTGGGCGAAGAAGTAACCAATGATGAACGGTTTTACAATGCCTATCTCAGCAAGAATCCGTTCAAATTCTGGAAATAATTTCATAGTGTCCAGCAATACCTCCTGGAACTTCATTTCCAGATACGCGCGAAACTTCCAGGAAAGAATCTGGTGCCAGACTACAATTGCAAAAGAAAAATACATTTCTCGAAAATTAACAACACTCTTCTTATTCCTCAATTTGAGGATATGCATCCTTATTTTAATTCCGATTACAAACAATAGATAAAAATTTCTACACAATATCCAATTTCTAAATCATACCAGTTCTATTACGATTTCGGTTGTCCAAAAACGCCTGAAACGCCTTTAAAATCAGTATTTGTCACTTTATTTCTTAAAAAATGTCACAAAATTTCGGCCTGTAATTTTATTATTATGATTAATTTAAATGCAACTTTGGAAAAGAATTTTTGAGAAAACCATACAATATTTCACAAAAGTTTTTATTCCAACCTTTTAACCAAAAAATTAATATTGATGAAAAAAATTACTTTTTGCATACTGATGATCCTGTCATCAGTGTTCTTGGGATTTTCTCAGGTAAGTATTGGTGTCGGCAACACCATATACACAGGACTCCCTTTTGAGCCCGTAAACCTGTACAGTTATTCCCAGACGATCTATCGGGCTTCGGACATTAATGCTTCCGGATCGATCTCTTCACTAAAATGGCATTTTACTGGTATTGATGAGTTGCAAAACAGCCAGGACGTGACGGTTTATTTGGCACACACTACAAAAAACTCCTTTGCTTCGGATGATGATTGGGTGTCGTTGAATGATTTGACATTGGTTTATACAGGAGGGCTTACAATAGATGAATCGGGATGGGTTGAAATTCCATTCTCTCAAGGATTTGGTTATAATGGTACCGATAATCTTGTTGTTGCCGTGAAGGAAAACCATCCGGGAAACGACAGCAATTATGATGAATTCTACAACAGTGTTGGTCCAGCCAATACTTCCATTGCTTCATGGTCGCATTTTGCAGACATCAATCCCAATCCGGCAAACCCCCCTTATGGAAACCGCATGCCGTATTATCCCAACATCATATTCGGAGGAATTACGCAGGCTTGCCCTACTCCTTTTGATGTTCATGCCCATGCAGAAAACATTGGGACTACTACTGCAACTATTGATTGGGATGCTCCCGTTAATATTCCATCAGGAGGAAGCCAGTATTTCTTTTCAACAAGCCCTTTGGCACCTAATGAAGATACTGAAATTTCTGGATCAATACTTACTGGCAATTCCATCGATCTTGCAAACCTTACTGCCGGTACCGTTTATTACATCTGGGTAAGAAGTGTATGTGAAAATGGTGTTTTCAGCCCTTGGTCAACGGTACATTCTTTTGTCACGGTTTGCAACCCGACGACAGCATTCTTTGAATCTTTTGATGAAGTTGCCGTACCTGCATTGCCAACTTGTTGGACAAAAATTGTCAGGGGAGACAACTTAAACGAATTTGCAAGAGTAGAAACGGAAGAATATGGCGACACACAAGTCATTAGAATGACAAATGGAAATTCACAAGACCCAACGGATGAGCTGCTGCTTGTAGCACCAGAAATTGGTAACTTGACAGCAGGAACCCACCGCTTGAAGTTTTCAGGTTGGGACAAGGGCGGAAATGGCGCTTTAATCAATGTGCAGGTGGTTACCCTTAGTGACAATACTCCAGATGCCACCTACACTGTCTATACCACTATTGAAACTGAAAGTTCCTTTACTGGAACAGACTATATAGTAGATTTCTCCGGATATGACGGAACCGATACATTTGTAGGTTTCAAGTTCAATGCTGCGGCTTGGGGATCAATCGTCCATTTAGATAATATCCGATGGGAACCAATTCCACCTTGTCCAGATGTTGATGCCACATCAATTGAAGTGGAAGAGCTGGCTACAACAGAAAGTACTGCAACCATTTACTGGGGCAATGATGCCGGAGAAAGCTGGGAAGTTGCCTATGCAGAAGCTTCTCAAACTGATCCTGCCCAGGGAACGATTGTAAGTGCCACGGCTCCTACTAAAGAACTGACACAGCTTTCTCCCAATACAACCTATAAAGTATGGGTACGTTCCGTTTGTACCGAAGGCAGCGGACTTTGGATAGGACCAATAACATTCAAGACAGAGTGTGAAGGTGTTGATGCCATAAATGAAAACTTCGATGCTTCGGAAGCATTTCCAGAATGCTGGAGCAAGCTTATAAACGGACCAACAATTGGAAGTCCTGTTATTTATCTGGCTTCTATCGATTGGATTTCCTATTCAACTCCAAATACAATAAGCATAGGAAGTGGCTATTCTGATACGGACGGTCTGGATAACATCATCTTCGTAACGCCAAAAATATCCAATTTGGGCGCAGGAACGCATCGTTTCAAGTTCCGTGCGTTTTCTGGCGGACCTGCTGCCAACGATATCCAGGTAGTATTATTAAGCAGCAACAAATCGACGGAAGGAATGACCGTTGCAGGTACCTTTACTTCTACTTCTGGCTTGGCTGGAGACATGATGGAGTATGTACTTAACTTTGATCAATTCGAAGGAATTGCGGAATCCTATATCGGAATCCGTATGAATTCTTCTCTTCCTAGTGGAACGCTTTATCTTGACAACATTGTCTGGGAGCCAATGCCTCCTTGTGCAGATACCGGAATAGTAAGCATAACCGATATTGAAATCGATGCTGCCAAATTAAGATGGACACCAGGCGGGGATGAAACAACCTGGCAAGTTGCCTACGGACCTGCTACCGCAACTGATCCTGAAGCACAGACCTTGTTTACGACCACCACTTTTGATGAGGACAATTCAACAGCAAGTGCAAATCTTTCCGAGCTTGCAGCTGCAACAACATACAAGGTATGGGTACGATCAATGTGCGGTGATGCAGGAAATGGCCAGTGGTCGGTTCCGGTTACTTTCAAGACAGATTGCAATCCGATCGATGCCATAAGTGAAAATTTTGACACTACTGCCAATAAAATGCTGCCAGACTGTTGGGCGAAAATATTAAGAGGTGGAACATTGGCAAATGATGCCGTCGTTGAAGTTGCTCCAGTTCCGGCAAACCTGCTTCAGACTGCACCTAACACGATCAACATATTCAAGGGAACCTCCGGAGTAGATGACGATATGATCATTGTGTCACCTGAATTATCCAATTTGGCTGCGGGGACGCACCGTCTTACTTTTTTTGCAACTTATCTATATGCACAAGGTTCTTTGGAAATAGGGACTTTGAACAGCAACAATCCTGATGCCGTTTTCACGCCATTTGAAGATGTTGCATTGACCACGACTTCAGAATACTATGCGGTTGATTTTGCCAATTACCAAGGTACGGACACCTTTTTTGGTATTCGAATGAACAGTTCGGGTGCAAATACCGTAGCCCTTATCGACAATCTGAGATGGGAACCAACTCCTGCCTGCGCTACGCTTCTTAGTGTAAATGTCATTGACATTACCGATATTGGTGCCGAAGTGATCTGGACAACTCCAGGCGATGAAACGGCTTGGCAGATCGTTCACGCCCCATCGAATGTGACAAGTCCTGACGGATTAACACCAGTTGCAGCACCTTTGAACCCGATGGCTTCGCTGTCAGGTCTGGAAAATGGAACCCAATACAATGTCTGGGTACGCTCCGTTTGCGGAAATAACTTCGGTGCATGGTTTGGCCCCGTAACCTTCAAGACCGACTGTACCGCGGTAACAACCTTCAGTCAAAATTTTGATACCACCACTACACCTGCCCTTCCGGAATGTTGGAGAGGCATCAAAAGGGGTGCTACCCTGGCTCCGATGGCCGTTATCGAAACAAGCAGCATTGGAGCATTATCCGCTCCAAACGTAATTGTCATGTACAAAGGTACAAATGGTGTCAACGATGATCTTATCATTGTATCTCCAAAGATATCAAATGCCGGTGCAGGAACACATAAGCTGTTGTTCAGCGCAATGATGCAAAACGGTGCCGGTGCCGAATTACAAATCGGAACCTTGGATGGATATACTGCCGATGCCGTCTTCACCTCTTTTGAAAGCGTGGCACCAACACCTGCCTATCAAGAATTCTCTATTGATTTCAGTCAATATTCCGGAACCGACCAATACATCGGAATCCGTATGAATTCGGCAGCATTCCATACGGTTGCCTACTTGGACAACATCTCCTGGATACCTGTTGCCCAGGAAATCTGCCCTGCCGTAGCCAACATCAACGAAAATTTTGATACTACCGCCGTAGATACGCTTCCTGAGTGCTGGACAGAAATCATCAGGGGACCATCAGCCGAGACTTCCATTGATGCCATTACAGTCAAAGCATTCAACGGCCCTTCACTGCCAAATGCGATCAACATCTTCAAGGGACTTTCAACTCCACAGGATGAGCAGATCCTCGTATTGCCTCAAATAAGCAATCTTGCTGCCGGAACCCATAAACTAAGCTTCAAAATGGCAGGACCTCCTGCCCAGATAGAAGTTGGGACCATAACCAACAATACTGCAAATGGTATGTTTACACTAAAAGAATCCATTGCAGTTCCAGGGGAACTATCAACCTATGTGGTAGATTTCACCAACTATACCGGGACCGATAGCTATATTGCGTTTCGCTTGAATGCAGGTTCATCTCCGTTCATCTCGATGTATATAGACGATGTGGTTTGGGCAAACCAGCTAGGTACAGGAACATTCAACAACAATGCCTTTACCTATTATCCAAACCCGGTCAAGGACATCTTGAACTTATCTTATGACAAGAACATCACCAAAGTGGCCGTTTACAATGTATTGGGCCAGGAGATCATGATCAAGAATAACAATGCCAATCAATCCCAATTGGATATGTCATCACTGGCAAGTGGTACTTATCTGGTAAGGGTTACGGCAGACAATGCTGACAAGACATTTAAGGTAATCAAACAGTAAAGTTGGTTTTTTACTTTGATAGCAGCCTCCGGAAGTTTTCTTTCGGAGGTTTTTGTTTTATGCTCTTCCATCATTTCCGTGTAAATAAAAACCCCGTTTAGATTCTAAACGGGGTTTTCTTTATAATATGGTACGTCATGCTATTTTGCTTTTAGATGTTCTGTCTTTCTATATCGCAACCTGAAACAACTATTCTATAGATAGGGTCATTTACCAATAGCAAACATTTATCTTCTTAAATATTCACGAAAACCATAACAAATTTTACATATCTTTGAGAATCAAAACCCCACATTACCCTAACCAATACAATTCTGTTATATGAAAAAAAATTACTTTACTGCATTGCTGGTGCTTTTCTTCGGATTATGCTTTACCCAGAGTGGCTTTGCGCAACTCCCCATAGTTGCAAATGACGATGTTGTGAACAATGTCAATTCTGTCTCGGGAGGTTTTTTCTACAACACCTTTCTTAACAATGATACTTTGAACGGCAATGGTGTCAGCACTTTTTCAGTAAACGTGGAGCAGGTATCTACAACCAATCCAGGTGTTTATGTAACCCTGGGAGGCGTCCTTTATGTAGCGCCAGGAACTCCTGCCGGAAGTTACACGATTGTGTATAAGATTTGCCAGGCCAACTTTACCTCCAACTGTGAGACGGCCACCATAACCGTAAATGTTTGCAACCTGCCAGCCCCTACTTTTGTACCGCAGATCTGCAGCACGCCGGCTGATGAGATGACGCTGAACAACCTGCCTGCGACCGGAACCTGGACCTTGACCTTGACAACGCAGTGGCCAACAACCTCACAAACTTTTACAGGAACCGGCACCAGTTTTACAATTCCCAATCTTGCTGACAACTACTATTCGGTACAGGTCACCGACAGCAGTGGCTGCGTTTCGCCCATTACCGGCGTTTCTGTAGGCTATATAGGAGGCTTGGACACTTCTATTTCAGGTACCTACCAAGACCTTAACAACGACGGGATCGTAAATATTGGCGATATCATCAACTATCAGATTACCATCAACAACACCTCGTCGTGTGAGATGAATGATATCAAAGTCACTTACGAACAATGGGGAGCTGTGGCTACTATTTTCAACAGCCCTGTTCCCTCCCTATCGGCAGGAGCCAGTGCAGTAGTAACAGCCTTTTATCCAATTACACAGGAAGACATCAACGCGGGGGGAGTAACTTTCAATTGGTTTGCCGTTCGAGGAGACTTGAATGGCTACCAGGTCTATTCAAAAGCGTTTGATCAGGAAGGAGTGGCGTTAAACATTCCAGACGGTTTCAAATTCAATGCTTTTATTGATGTCAATGGGAATGGCCTGCAAGAAAGCAATGAACAAGATTTTTCCTTGGGCTATTTTCAATATACTGTCAACGACGGGGAAACGGTTTACTCCCTTTATGGAAATGATCCGATACTTTATGAAAGCGGTCCTTTCATGACCTATGATGTTACTTTTGTAGTGTATGCTGAATATGCAAGCTACTATAACTTGGTAACGGCTTCCTATAGTGATATTTCTATTGCAGGAAATCCAGGCGTTACGACTTATAATTTTCCTGTCACGGTGATTCCTTATACGGATACGGCAGTGCATATGTATAACATTTCCACGGCTACTCCAGGATTTCCTTATATCAATTACATCACGTACACCAATAATGGCAACCAGACAATTCCTTCCGGTACGATCACGGTGGTAAGCGATGCAACTTTTCCTATTACTTCGCCTGAAACGATCACTGCCACTCCGACGGGATTTACGTTTGATTTTACAAACCTGCTTCCTTTTGAAACCAGGTCGATGGAATTCTCGATGCAGGTTCCAACCATTCCCACGGTTGCATTGGGTGATCTGGTAGGTAACGTTGCAAGCATAACAGTTCCTTCGGGCGATGTCCTGCCTCTTAATAATGTCAGCGAAGTGGCAACTGTCATTGTTGGATCATACGACCCGAACGACAAGGCCGAAAACCACGGCGACAAGATACTGCACAGTACTTTTACGGCAGATGATTACCTGACCTATGCCATCCGTTTTGAAAACACGGGTACTGCAAATGCCTTTACCGTAAAAGTAACCGATGTCTTGGATGATAAATTGGATGAAGCTTCCATCAGGATGGTGGGAGCGAGCCATGAATACCTCTTGGAAAGGACAGGCGCGGAACTGACTTGGACGTTCAACAACATCCAATTGCCCCCATCGGTTGTCAATACCCAGACAGGCCACGGCCATATTGCCTTCCAGGTAAAACCAAAACCAGGTTATGCCGTTGGCGATATCATTGAAAATGCGGCTTCCATTTATTTTGATTTCAATCCGGCCATCGTAACCAATACCACGAATACAGAATTCGTAACCACTTTAAATACCGATGATTTCAAAGTCAATGAGCTTGCCGTCTATCCGAATCCTGTCAAGAATCTGTTGCACATCGTTTCCAACAATTCTCCTGTTGAAATTGTATACCTGCACGACCTCTTGGGGAAAACAATCCTTAGCAAAACGGTCCATGGCAATAATTCAATAATTGATTTTTCGGGGCTTTCAACCGGAGTTTATATCCTGAAAGTTGTTTCCGAACAAAGCGAAAAGATATTCAAGATCATCAAGGAATAAACAATCTCAACCATAACATAAAGAGCCTTTGGATTGATTCCAAAGGCTCTTTTCTTTTTATAATATAATCAACTTAATAGCTTTTAGCTTCCCATCCTGCACCAGCTTCCATTGCCAGCATTTTACTTCTTAGGCTGGAATTGCATCATCATTTCAGGATTGAAGATGATTATCAATACCACAATGACAATCGTTACTACCATATAGAGTACAAATGCCATTGCAAGGAACAGCAACAGTCTCAGCAAGATACTTCCGAGCGGTTTTTCCTTGTAGAAGTTTTTGTAGAACCACACCATGATGAAAGGCATGATGAGAATAGAATACATTGACAGGGTAGAAAACACCTTGGGATCACTGCTGAAAAAGTACAGCACCGGATAGACGAGCACGATTGTAAAAATAGTAAAACACGATTGGATATAGGCGTTCATCACGATATGCTCATAGTAATTGTGCCCCCATTTTCTAAAAGCCAGCACTGTAATGACTGAGATAATCGGAATAAAGGCAAGCATCATAAAAGAATTGTAGCTGGACATAAAGGCCATAAAATCCCTTGTAAAACTTTCAGGAATATTGTTTTCCGCATAAAAATCGTGCATCATCGTATTAAAATTCAGCACTTTGAATGATACAAATGCCGAAATAGTACTCAATACAAATGCCAACAGGATAGGCTTGTAGTGGTTCACCCTGTTGCCGTCCAGATAATTCCTCGCAGTCTTTCCGGGATTTATCACCAGGTTCTTCACCGAATAGAAAAAACCTTTATTAGTGTGTAGTACGGAATATTGCAATTCATCAATCAAATATTTCCTGTCAATCCTCTTGTATTTTTTTTGTCCGCAGTTGGTGCAAAAATTTCCAGCGATGTGCTGGTTGCAATTCTGGCAATAATCTTCCATTTCCTAGGGTATAAAATTTGTTTCCATTCCGACCATTACTTTACCATCCATTGAGATCGAGCGAATACTCAAACCCAATGTTGGCTCCAAAAGTAAAAAAAATAAATTGCACGCATAAAAAAATCCCACTTATTGCTAAGCGGGATTGATTTCGAATTTATCTGATTAAAAAATCAAAAAAGAATCCAGGATTACTATTTCTATAGTTTGATGATTTTTACGATTTTTAAAGCATTACCAGCCTTTACCTTTACCAAGTAAGTTCCGGATGCCAAATTGGAAAAATCTAGAGTACCTTCATTTGAATGCAACGATTTTGCAAGCACTTCTTGTCCCAGCATATTAAAAACAGATAGTGTGTTAATCTCTTGCTCAAATGAAATGTTTAAAATATCATTTACAGGGTTTGGATAGACTTTTATATTGTTCGCCGAAGAAAAATCATCAACATTCAAACTTACTGGACAGTTAATTGCCAAAGGCGTTAGAGAATTAGTTGTTGTGCCATTTCCAATCTGACCATTAGCATTTAAACCCCAAACTGAAAGTGATCCGTCTGTTTTTAGACCAACACTGTGCCTTCCACTTGTATAAACATCTTGCCAATCCGTTGCGAATCCTACTTGTACAGGCGAGCTTTTTTGAATTGCAGTACCATCACCTAGGTTTCCGTAAGTATTCTCCCCCCATGACCACAGCGTTCCATTAGATTTAACCGCTATGGTAGCGCTAGAATTATCAACCTTTTGCCAGTTGCTATCGGTGCCTATTTGTACTGGTGAAAGTCTTGTACTGATGGTACCATCTCCTAGTTGTCCATAAAAATTATATCCCCAAGCCCACAAAGTGCCATTTGTTTTTATTGCATGTGTAGAATTTCCATTGGCAACGATTTGTAGCCAATCAGTAGCGGTCCCAATCTGCGTAAATGTGTTTTTTGAAATGGTAGTGCCGTCGCCTAATTCACCATTAAAGTTCACTCCTGTTCCCCAAAGTGTTCCATCACTTTTTATGGCCAAACTATTGTCAACTCCTCCTGATATTTTTACCCAATTGGTAGCAGTTCCTACCTGGGTTGGAACATTTTTAGCGCTGTTCGTACCATCACCCAATCGACCACCATTTGAGCCCCAAGCCCAAAGGGTGCCATTTGTTTTTATAGCAAAAGTGTGTACATTTCCAGTCGCAACAGTCCGCCAGTTGGAAGCAGTGCCTATTTGTGTTGGAACAAGTCGATTTGTATTGGTACCATCACCCAATTGTCCAAAAATATTCCATCCCCATGCCCAAAGTGTTCCGTCTGTTTTTATTGCAACAGTATGATTTCCTACAGTAGCAATACTTTGCCAATTGGCACCTGTTCCTATTTGTACTGGTGAATTTCTGTTAACCGTTGTTCCATCACCTAACTGCCCTACATCATTAATCCCCCAAGTCCATAGCGTTCCGTCGGATTGTATAGCAACAGTATGGTCATTTCCCGCTGCAATCTTTTGCCAACAGCCCGTTGCAACAGCAGGTGTAGTAAAAGAACCTCCCAATGCCCATTCGCTTTGACTGGTTACACAATTAGAGGCAACCCACCAATAGTAGGTGGTGTTAGGTAATAAATCCGTTAGATTGGCCATCGTAGAAGAGCTGCTTCCATCAATACCTCCAATGGTCGGGTTGGTATTGTACACATACAAATAGCCTCCATTGGGTGCTGATGTAGAAGGGATCCAATTAATCTTAGCTGATGTTGCGGTAACATTTTCACTCCAAAATTGAGTTGGGGCGTTACAAGATGATGTACCGGGAAGCGTTGTAAAAGAACCTCCCAATGCCCATTCGCTTTGACTGGTTACGCAATCAGCGGCAACCCACCAGTAATAAGTGGTGTTAGGCAACAAATCAGTTAAATTGGCTGAAGTTGAAAAGGTACTTCCGTCAAAACCACCAATGGTCGGACTGGTATTGTAAACATACAGATAACCTCCATTGGGTGCAGAGGTCGAAGGTATCCAGCCTAGTGTAGCAGTTGTTGAAGTGACACCATCACTCCAAAATTGGGTTGGAGCATTACAAGATGCTGCACCGGAAGGTGTTGTAAACGAACCTCCATATGCCCAGTCGCTTTGAGATGTAGCACAGTTTGATGACACCCACCAGTAGTAAGTAGTGTTTGGAGTTAAATTGTTTAAATCTGCATTTGTAGAAAAAGTACTTCCATAAATACCACCAACACCAATTATTGGGTTCGTATTATAGGCATAAAAGTAACCTCCATTTGGTGCCGAAGTGGAAGGAATCCATCCGATTACGGCTGTTGTTGAAGACAGAACTTCACTCCCAAATTGAGTTGGCGGATTACAGGACGACACACTCTCACATTTTATAGAACGAATTCTAGATGCATCTTGAGCACCACAATTTGCATTGGCATGAAGATAATATCGTATTAATCCTGATGTGTTGTTAGAGTTCCAAGACAAAGGTGTTAGACCGCTTGCCAAAACCATTGTTCCTGTAGTATTTGTAATGGTAATATAATCTGAAACGATGGAGCTTGTAAAAGTATATTGCTTATTTGCTACTATGTTTACGTTTGTATATTCTCCTGCCCAAGCATTTGTAATAATTTGTTCCGTGCTTCCTGTACATGCAGGTGTGTAAGTTGTAGCAGGGTATAAACCATAAGTAGCCCCGTTACAATTTAAAGCCAAAATAGTGGTGAAACTTCCACCCGACACCCAAGCACTTTTGATTCCGTTACAATTAGAACGTACCCAATAATAATAAGTAGTGGATGCGGACAAACCACTTAAAGTGACTACTGCCGAGCTATTGCTGGTTTGGGTAGCCGGTGTTGTAGCTATTGGAGCCGTAGTGGTTGTGCTTACATATATATCATAGGAATTGGGTGTAGTAAGTGTTGGCGGGCTCCAAAACAATCTACAAGAATTAGAAGTAATGTTTGAAACTGCTAAATTAAACGGCAATCCGCAACTTGAGGTAGCAGTACATTGGATAGATTTTACCCTAATGCTGTTTTGAAAACCACAATTTGCATTCGTGTTGAGGTGGTATCTTATAACTCCAGATGTGGTAGAATTCCAAACTAAAGGCGAAGTGCCACTAGCTAGTACCGATGTTCCAGATGCATTTATTATCGTTATAAAATCTGTGGCAACAGAACTTGAGAATGTATATTGATGATTTGCATTTACATTAACATTACTATATTCTCCCGCCCATGCATCTGTAGCAATTTGTTCAATACTTGTCGAACATGTTGGTGTAAAAGTTGTTTCCGGATATAATCCATAAATTGCACCATTACAAATTAAAGCGGCAATTGTAGTAAAACTTCCTCCTGATACCCAAGCACTTTTGGTTCCATTACAATTGGAACGTACCCAGTAATAATAAGTAGTAGATGATGCTAAATTATTTAATGCCCCTACAATATTACCATTGCTGGTTTGGGTAGCAGTTGTTGTAGCTATTGGAGCTGCATTTGTAGTACTAACATAGATATCATAGGAACTAGCGGCCGGTGTCGGTGCATTCCAAGTCAATCGGCAAGAATTAGAAGTAATGTTGGAAACCGCTAAAGCAGTTGGCAATCCACAACTTGCTGCGGCTGCACATTGAATGTATCTTACTCTGTCTGTATTTTGAATTCCACAATTGGAATCTGTGTGCAAATAATAGCGTATAACTCCTGAATAAGTTTGAGAAGCCCAACTCAAAGGCGAAGGTCCCGAAACTAAAACTACATTTAAATCATTGGTTATCGTAATAAAATCTGTTGAAACAGAAGTTGAAAAAGTATATTGTCTATTGGCTAGGATATTGACATTATTATATTCACCTGCCCAAGCATTTATATTAATTTGTTCGATACTTCCAGAACATGCCGGTGTATAGGTTCCTGTCGGCCATTGACCATAGTAGGCTTGATTACAGCCTGATATCGTATTTGTAACAAAGTTTACTACTGGTGACCAGGCGCTTTTCGCACCGCCACAATTTGACCGAACCCAACAGTAATAAGATGTCGAAGGCGATAAACCACTAGGAATGTTTACACTCGTAGAAGTACTTGTATAGGTGGGTGTTGTATTTACACCTGGCGCAACACTACTTGTTGCCAAATAAACTTCATACCCAGAACTAGGTGCTGGTGCTGGTGCCGTCCAACCAATCAAACATGAAGTGGCTCCCAAGTTATAAATTATTGTATTTGTTGGAGCGTTACAGCTAGCCGTTACTTGTGGCGTATAAAAGAACCCACCATATACCCAGCTAGATTGCTGTTCTCCACAAACAGAAGCAATCCACCAATGATAATCCGTGTTTGGCGTTAAATTACTTAAGGCCAAAGACGTAGAAACTGTAGTATCTTGAATACCCCCGATTACGTTTGTGGTGTTATATCGGATCACATAACTATTTGGAGCTGGAACTGCTGCGGCCCAATTAAGAGAGGCAGTGGTTGATGTGATATTTTGACTCCAAAACTGGGAAGGTGAATTACAAGTAGAGGCGATTGGTGTCATTTTTACCAAACCTAATTGCAATGTTCCTGCCCAAACTATCCCAGATGTTCCTGTTCTAACAGTACTTATATAATTATCTGGCAAACCTGAATTACCAGTAGTGTAAGAATTACAATTCGTAAAATTTTGCAAGCCATCTCCTTGAAATGCAACCCAAACTTTATTAGCACTATCTACGTCTACATCATTATATTGGTAACCCGACAAGCATGAATTGGTTGGATATTGCATATTCAAAAAGGTTCCCGCTGTTGAATACGTCAAAAAGCCATCTCCAGTGGTACCATAAATAGTATTATTTTCTATGTGTAAGATCTTATACGTTCCTTGATCAATTAAGTTAAAATCAGTACCATTAAACTTATACATCATGTTATTATTGGTCACCCAAACGCCATTATTGCTGTCTGTAGCCAGAGAGTTTATATTGGTTAAGGAAGCGTAGGTAGTCCATGTAGTGCCATTGAACTTTGTGAGCCCTGACGAAGTTGCTACCCAGAGGTTATTCAAACCATCTACTGCAATATCGTTGATGACATTATTAGGAAGTCCGGAATTGGAGGTCGTATAGTTGGTCCAAGTTGTGCCGCTATATCGAATAATTCCGTTATTTTCCGAAGCCATCCATTTTCTATTCAAACCATCGATTTCAATTTTTTTAATGGCGTTTGATGCAATACCAGAGTTGTTAACTGTATAATTGGTAAAGGTGGTTCCGTTAAATGTAGAAACGCCACTGTAGGATGAAATCCAAAGCATACCATTGGCATCCATTTTAATATCGCCTACATAATTGCTTAGAATACCTGAATTAGAGGTGTCATAAATTGTGTACTCATAGTTTTGAGCAAAAGCAGAAAACGTTAAGAGCGATAATAATAAAAAGTAAATTTTTTTCATAAGTTGTTAATGATGGTTTTTGTTAATGATTGATTGATTGTTTTTGAAAAAGCACACAAACGTAATTAATTATCTGGGATTACAAATAGCAGATCAGTAATGGAAATGTTAATATTTGATTCTCTAGAAATCACAATACAATACTAAAACAATCAAAACAGATAATTTTGAGCAATGAACTAACGTAACCAAATGAAAGACTAACGTTGTAAAATGCTATACAACCGTATTTCATAAATGCTTAAATACGATCTAGCAGTACCAAGAATTCTTCCTTTTTTCGAACCGAAAGTGGAATAGAAGTTTTATTTTTCATCACAATGGTGTTGCCTCCTTCTGATTTTATGAAATGGTCAAAAAAAGCCAAGTTGATCAAGTGCGATTTATGGGTTCTAAAAAAGTTATGCGGAGTCAACAGGGTTTCATATTCCTTTAAATTGGTAGAAACTACAAGAGACGGAGCATTGATAAAATAAAACGTAGTATAATTTTTATCCGATTCGCAGTTTACGATGTCTTGAATATTGATGGAGTAAATTTTATCTGCTGTTTTTAGAATCAGTTTTTGCAGGTTTTTTGGACGCTCCAGATTTGCAAACAAATTGTGAAGTTTCAAATCAAAAACTTCTTTGCTCAAGGCATCTTCGGCTTTCTTTACGGCTTCTGCCAATTCTTTTCTGTCTAATGGCTTCAGCAAATAATCAATCGCCGAAAAACGGAAAGCCTTGATGGCAAAGTCTTCATAACCCGTAATAAAAATCACTTTAAAAGAAATTGGGACAAGCTTTTGCAACAAATCAAAACCCGTTCCATCAGGCATTTCAACATCAAGAAAGACCAAATCAGGATCAAGCTGCTTGATTAATTTTATTCCCGAATCAACAGAATCCGCTTGACCAATAATTGAAACGGCAGGACAAGAAGATTTGATAATCGCTATATTCTCTTTCCTGATTTTTTCGATGTCGTCAATAACAACGGCTCTTAGCATGGCTGGTTAATTTTCATAAATATAAGGAATTTCAAAAACAACTTTTGCTCCTGCGATAGTACCATCCAGATGGATTAGGTTTTCTGTTTGTACCTCAAGATCTTTGTTTTTCATATAGGTAACCAAGCGTTCTTTAGTGATGTTCATTGCCAATGACTTGTGTTGGGACACTTTTTTATCAGTGTCAAATCCCTTTCCGTTATCCATAACCTCAAAAAACAGTTTATCGTTCTTTATAAAAAAATGAACATCTATTTTTCCGTTTTTCGATGTGTTGCTCAACCCGTGTTTGATACCATTTTCTATGAAAGGTTGAGAAAGCATCGGAGGCAAGAATATCGATTCTTCGTCAATTCCTTCCTCTACATGAATGGTGTAGTTGAATTTATTATCATATAAAAGCTGCTGAATGGAAAGATAATTTTCAAGCATTTCAATCTCTTCTTTTAAGGAAATATAATTTTCATTTGAGTTTTCTAGAATTTGCCTTGTAAGTCTGGAAAATCGGTCCAAATAATCCACCGCTTCATTGTTCTGATGGTTGTTAATCAATGCCCTGATGTTTTGTATCGAGTTGAATATAAAATGTGGATTCATCTGACTGATGAGCAGTTTTTGTTTGATTTGATTTTTCTCTAAAGTATCAATGGCTCGTTTTTGTTTGTTGTTTCTATAATAAAAATAGCCGCCAAACAATACGAGCATCAATGCTCCTGAAAGTCCAATGAGCCAATTATTCTGGGTTGCCTCTTTCTGTTGAGCCTGTAACTTTAAGGCATCTATTTTCTTCTCCTGAAGTAATTTGTTGAGTTTTTCCTTATTTTCATAATCATATTGGAGCTGTTTTTTCAGGAGTATTTCCTTGTTCAAGTCAGCCTTGATGCTGTCTTTAATTACCGTGTTTAGCTCCTTCATTTCAAAAGCCTTATCGTATTGTTTTTTGGCCTTGTATAAATCAACAAGATAATCTGTGGCTTCCTTTTGAAATTTTAAGTTCTTGATCTTTTTTCCGTTCTCTAAACCTTTCAATAAATGGATTTCAGCCTTATCAAAAGCATTCAACTTGATGTAAACTTTTCCAATCGAGATTTGACTTTTAGCCTGTTTCTCCAGCTTTTCAGACGCTGAATAAGAGTTTTGAAGATATTCTAATGCCTTGTTGTAGTTTGCATTACAAACAATTTCGAACTGTCCCATCTCATAGTAAGCTTCAGAAATAGAATCGAAATCATTGATCTCTTTAGCCAGCTTTAAAGCTTTTAACAGATAGGACTCTGACAATTTACAGTCCTTGAGTTCTTGGTAGCATTTGCTAATATTCTTAAAAAGCAGTACTTTTTGAATATTATCTTGAAGCAGTAAATCATCCTTTTTAAAATAAATGTCATACGTTCTAAGGTAGAATTTAAGTGCCTCTTTGTATTTTTTTTGTTCGTTATACAAATTAGCGATGGTTTGGGTAGCATAAGAAATCCCCGAAGGATGCTTCTCTTCTTCAAAAATGCGCAAAGCTTTGAAATTATTGGCTGTTGCTATTTCTGCACTACCTATTTTATTATACAACACACCTAGACTAATTAGCACTGAAGCCTTATAAATGCGGTGTTTTTTTGCTTCAAAATAAGGCAGGCTCATATTGAGGTATTTTATTGCCGAAATATAATCGTTATATTGCACTTGAAATCCTTTCTGAACATAATGCTGTCCGATAGCGGAAACAGCATTAAGCCTGGACGCCTCATCTAGATTTTTTTGCTTTAATAGGCTTTCTGCTATTTCCTTAAATTGATCATTATAAAGACTGTATTCTTTTGAGGTACTTTCAACACTATTTACAATATTTGCCAGCACTTGCAACTTAGTGGTGTCGTGTATTTTGGTGTTGAGAATATTTTTTAATGAATCTAATTTCTTTTCCTGAGAATTGGCATTTAGGGCAAAAAGGAAAACGAAGAGTAAAGTGATTTTTTTGATGATGGGGCGCATTTCTTTTTATAATTGTTGCCGTAAAAATAGCAAATAAAATGAAATACTTTTAACGAAAAAAATCCCAAATTCTAATCGAATTTGGGATTTTTAAAACTGTAAAAACTTAAGTTTACTTATAGTTCCAATGCTTTTTTAGCGTCTCCATTCATCAGCAATTCAACCGGATTTTCCAATCCTTCTTTCACTGCTACAAGGAAACCAACCGACTCACGACCATCAATGATCCTGTGGTCGTAAGAAAGCGCCACATACATCATTGGGTGGATTTCCACCTTGCCGTTAACGGCAATCGGACGCTCGATAATGTTGTGCATTCCCAAGATTCCTGATTGTGGAGGATTGATGATTGGTGTAGAAAGCATGCTTCCGAAAACACCACCGTTTGTAATGGTAAATGTTCCACCGGTCATATCGTCAACTGTAATTTGTCCGTCCCTGGCCTTGATCGCCAATCTTTTGATTTCTGATTCAACACCTCTAAAAGTCAGGTTTTCAGCATTTCTTACCACTGGAACCATTAATCCTTTTGGTCCGGAAACTGCAATAGAAATATCTGCAAAATCATAAGAGATTTTCTCATTTCCGTCGATCATGGAGTTTACATCCGGGAACAATTCCAAAGCCCTTGTTACCGCTTTCGTGAAGAAAGACATGTAACCCAAGCTCACACCTCCGTGTTTTGCCTTGAAGGCATCTTTATATTCATTGCGCACCTGGTTGATCGGTGTCATGTTTACTTCGTTGAAAGTAGTCAGCATTGCCGTTTCGTTCTTGGCCGATACCAAACGCTCAGCCACTTTTCTACGCAGCATTGATAATTTCGTACGGTTTGAACCACGGTTTCCTCCTGTTGGCGTTCCCATGGAAGGCACTGCATTTACAGCGTCGTCTTTTGTTACCCTGCCGTCTTTTCCAGTTCCTTTAACTTCAGAAGCAGGAATGTTTTTCTCGTCCAATATTTTTCTAGCTGCCGGAGATGGCGTACCAGAAGCATACGAAGTTGCTGCTGGAGCTGCTTTCGGAGCTTCCGCTTTCTTTTCTTCTGCTTTTGGAGCTTCAGCTTTAGGAGCCTCTTCCTTTTTCTCTTCTTTCTTTTCTTCTTTTGCCGGAGCGTCACCTGCTGGTTTCGCACCATCCGTATCAATATGGCACACTACCTGGCCAACTTTTACAGCATCACCTTCTTCTGCCTTTAGCGTAATGATTCCGCTTGCTTCAGCTGGCAATTCCAAGGTTGCCTTGTCAGAATCTACTTCTGCAATAGCTTGGTCTTTCTCTACGTAATCGCCGTCTTTTACTAACCAAGTTGCGATTTCAACTTCTGTGATTGATTCTCCCGGTGAAGGAACTTTCATTTCTAAAATCATCTGTATATAATTTTATGGTGTTTTATTGTATTATTTATCTAATTTCAAAATTACGGTTTTTAGTCCTGATACGACCAACTCTTTAATTAAAAAGATTCTTGTCAAAAACCATTGCTATTGCAGCGGCATGACGTTTCTTGGAACGCGCATAACTTCCTGCTGCCGGAGCACTGTAGGCTTTCAATGAAGCGACTCTCAACTTGACCAAGTCGAAATTCATCAACATAAAACTGTAAGCCCCCATATTTCTTGGTTCTTCCTGGGCCCAAACGTAATCGTCAGCATTCGGATAGGAAGCAATAATTTCTTTCAATTGCTCGATTGGCAATGGGAACAATTGCTCGATTCTTACCAAGGCAACATCAGTCCTGCCGTTGGCTTCTCTTTCTGCCAACAAATCATAATAGAATTTACCGGTACAGAAAACAAGCGTTTTCACTGCTTTTTTATCTACTGTATTGTCGTCAATGGTTTCCTGGAACGTTCCTGTAGCAAATTCATCTACTGATGAAACTACCAGAGGATGACGCAACAAGCTTTTCGGTGTAAACACGATCAAAGGCTTCCTGAACGTTGTCTTCATCTGTCTTCTCAACAAGTGGTAGAAGTTGGCTGGTGTTGTACAGTCGGCAATATACATATTCTCGTTTGCACACATTTGCAGGTAACGCTCCATTCTTGCTGAAGAGTGCTCTGCTCCCTGGCCTTCATAACCGTGTGGCAACAACATAACCAGACCGTTTTGGTTGTTCCATTTGTCTTCTGCGGCAGAAATATATTGGTCTAGCATGATTTGGGCTCCATTAGAGAAATCTCCAAATTGTGCTTCCCAGATGGTCAATGTTTTTGGACTTGCCAAAGCATAACCATAGTCAAAACCTACCACTCCATACTCGGAAAGCAAGGAATTGAAGATGTTGAATTTACCTTTCTGGTCTTTCAATTGCTGCAACAGGATCACTTCTTCTTCAGAATCTTCCACCTTTACAACAGCGTGACGGTGCGAGAAGGTTCCCCTTTCAACGTCCTGACCTGAGATACGAACGTCATACCCTTCGGTCAACAAACTTCCGTACGCCAGTAATTCGGCCATCGCCCAATCCAATTTATCACTTTCGAAAAACATGGTCTTCCTGTCGTTGATCAATTTCTGGATCTTGCTGATGAATTTTTTATCAGATGGCAATTCGGTAATCACTTTCGCAATTTCCGTCAAACCTTCTTTTGGGAATGTCGTATCTACTTTTCGTAGCATTTCCGAAGCATCTGCTTGATAAAATCCTTCCCATTCATTTTGCATGAAGGGTGTGATTACCGTCAAGTCTTTCTTGCGGGAAGCTTCAAGATTTTCTTCTAGGACTGCCTTGTATTTGTCTTCCAGACCTTTTACATAAGTCGCATCAATGATACCGTCTGCCAATAATTTCTCGGCATAGATTTCTCTTGGGTTTCTATGTTTAGCCAGAAGCTTGTATAATTTTGGTTGGGTGAAACGTGGCTCATCACCTTCGTTATGACCGTATTTTCTATATCCTAATAAATCGATGAAGACATCGCTTCCGAATTCCATCCTGTAGTCCAAGGCAAAAAGCATTGCGTGGACAACCGCTTCCGTATCATCAGCATTCACGTGTAAAACTGGCGATAACGTTACTTTGGCAACATCCGTACAATAAGTGGAGGAACGTGCATCAAGATAGTTTGTCGTAAATCCAACTTGGTTGTTGATTACGATATGGATGGTACCACCCGTCTTGTAACCGTCCAATTGTGCCATCTGGACAATCTCGTAAACGATACCTTGTCCGGCAACGGCTGCATCTCCGTGAAGTGCAATCGGCAATACTTTTGAAGCATCTTCCGGGAAATAACGGTCTTGTTTGGCACGCGTGATTCCTTCAATTACTGCTCCAACCGTCTCCAAGTGGGAAGGGTTTGGTGCTAAATTGATGTTGATGCTTTTTCCTGTTTTTGTTTTTCTGTCTGATGTCAATCCCAAGTGGTACTTAACGTCACCATCGAAAAGGGCATCATCGTCATAATCTTTTCCATCAAATTCAGAGAAGATATCCTGGGTGTTCTTGCCAAAGATATTCGCCAAGACGTTCAAACGGCCACGGTGTGCCATTCCCATCACGAATTGCTCCACTCCTTTTTCGGCAGCGGCATCAATCAAGGCATCAAGTCCCGGAATCAATGATTCTCCACCTTCCAATGAAAAACGTTTCTGGCCTACATACTTGGTATGCAGGAAGTTTTCGAAAGAAACGGCTTCGTTCAATTTTCCAAGGATGTTCTTTTTTTCTTCTGCAGAAAATTTAGGAATATTATCGTTGTACCCGATCTTGTCTTGGATCCATTGGATCACTTCAGGTTTACGGATGTACATGTATTCAACACCAATGGATTGACAGTAGATCTTATCCAGGTGGCCTAAGATTTCCTGCAAGGTGCAAGGTGCGATTTTTATTGCTTTTGCGGCATCAAAAACTACATTCAAATCAGCCTGGGAAAGACCGAAGTTTTCTAAATCTAAATTTGGACTGTAAGTTCTTCTATCGCGAACAGGATTTGTCTTGGTAAACAAGTGCCCACGTGTCCTGTATGCGTCGATCAATTTTAAAACATTAAACTCTTTTTGAAGTTTGTCCGAAACGATTGAACAATCCTGACCTTCAGCGACAGCCGTCGCGATTTGCACTGCGGGACTTTCATCGTTATAGGTTGCAGTACCAAAATCGAATCCTTGAAAGAAACTTCTCCAGCTTGGCTCAATGCTGTCAGGATTTTCTAGATATTGGTCGTATAATTCGGCGAAAAACTCGGTGTGAGCTGCGTTTAAAAAGGAAAACCTATCCATAATATTTGTTGAATGTCCTAATTTGTTAAAAATATTTTTGCAAAAGTACGATAATTGGAACAATGTAGTAATTATTTTATACATTTATGACTTAAACTTATCATAAAATTGAGGCATGAAATCATATAGTCTGAACAAATTGACAAAATTTGGAGGTATTGTTATTTTTACCTTGTTTTCTGCTTGTTCCTATTCTCAAAACAATCCCTTGGACCAAGGTGATTTTTGGAGCAGGGTGCGGTACGGAGGAGGTTTGGGACTGAGCATTGGTTCTGGTTATACCGATATCATGGTGGCTCCAAGTGCCGTCTATGATTTCAACGACTATTTCTCTGCCGGATTGGGGTTGCAGGGAAGCTACGTTAAGGTAAAAAACAACTTTGAATCTTATATTTATGGTGCAAGCATAGTGGGATTATTCAATCCGATAAATGAAATCCAGCTCTCGGCAGAATTGGAACAGGTCCGTGTCAATCTGACCTATGTAGATGATTTCAAGGATAATTTCTGGAACACGGCTTTATTCCTGGGAGCAGGTTATCGCGCACAAAACGTAACAATTGGTGTTCGTTACAACGTCCTGCATGATGACGACAAGAATGTTTACAATGATGCGTTCATGCCATTTGTCCGGGTTTATTTTTAGAACAACTTCTTCATTTAATCTCCAAAAATCAGCACGCTCTGCTGAATGCAGGAATTAAAGCAGACGCAGGGCACCTGCTGTCCGAACCGCTTCGATGGAATTATTCACGTTTAGTTTTTCAAGGATGTTCTGCCTGTGCCTGTTTACGGTATTGATGCTGATGTTCAGCCGGGCGGCAATTTCCTTGCTGATTCCGCCTTCGCTTATCAATATCAGGATTTCTTTTTCTCGGGAAGTCAAGAGATCGGTACAGTTCACATACGTATCCACATAAAAACTTTCTCCTGTCTTCGTATTGACAATTTTTCCATCAATACCGCTTGTGCTTCCTGATTTCTCAAAGGCATAATTGTAAAGGCATACGGCCAGCCACAGACCTCCTTCCGAGCTGTTCTTTAGATAAAAACTGCGATGTGAAATCGGCTGATATTCCTTTTTACTGTCCAGTGTCCTTATGCAGCACTTCGTAGCATAATGCAATCTTTCTTCCGGAGCCATCGCCTTCAGGAAATTAAAGAATTCCAATTCCAAAAGATGCCTCTGGAATAGATCATCCGGATGGATGCGCCGGTAAATGTCATCCTCCCAGATAGAATCGATCGTGGTGTAACCGTGAATGTCCATTTCAAAAAAAACACCAAAATTGCCTGCAAAAATGTAGCTCTTGTTGCTGGCAAGATCGGACAGCACCGCTACCGAATGCTCTATCTTGACGTACGATTGCATCATGTCAATCACCTCATCCAAGGCTTCCTTGCGCTTTTGCGGGCTGTCGATTGATTCAGAAGAGAATTTGTCTTCAAGGTTTGAGAGGAGATCCATAAAGGCACGATGGTTTTTTTCTGGATGGCAAATTAAGTTTATTTTCCGAGAAATTGGTTATAAATGACCATTGTTCAAAAAACAGCAAATCACCTACTTTGTAAAGTATTAAATTCAAAAAATCATGAAGAGAATCCACTTAGTTTTCATTTGCTTATGCCTCATGGCGGTAAAAGGAACTGCACAGAAGTTAAATGCCATGAACTGGCTCAACGAACCTGCTGAATGGGAAATAAAGGACAACAAGCTTGTCATGCAGGTTACCCCCCAATCTGACTATTGGAACAAAAGCCATTACGGATTTACAGTATACGACGGCCCTTTTCTCTATACGGAAAGAAGCGGGGAATTCGAAGTGGTCGTGAAGATGAGCGGGGCCTACAAGACCCGATTCGACCAGGTTTGCCTGATGTTGCGAATTGACGAGAACAATTATGTAAAAACAGGCGTGGAATATGTGGAAGGCGTTTACAACATCAGTACCGTCCACACTATCGACAAAAGCTCCTGGAGCGTGATGGGCTTGAAAGAAAAACCCAAGAACGTCTGGATGAAAGCCGTACGAAGACTTGATGCCCTGGAGATTTTTTATTCCATTGACGGTATTAATTATACGATGACCAATACGGTGTATTTTCCAGAATACAAGACCGTACAAGTTGGGATGATGGCGGCAAGCCCTGATGGAAAAGGATTTACGGCTACTTTTGAAGATTTTAAAATTACGCATCTTCCAGACCAGAGACGTCTAGAGTGGCTGAAAAACAATCAATAGCATTTATTGAATATTATTCAGCGTATGGCTTTACTGTAGGATAATTATGTTTTATCTGCCTAAAACTTATTCCTAAACCAGACCTTCATCCATTCCCTTTTCAAGATCAAGAAAGAAACTTGTTCGGATAATTGCACCAGATCCGAACCGTCCAATTGTTTGATCTGTTCCTCGGGAACATCTATTATGTAGAGCAGGTTGAGATATTCGGCAAACTTATACTGGATCAGCCGATAGATTTTTTCGTGCAGTTGGACTTTCAATTCATTCGGCTTGGTACTCGAAGGAAAGTCGATGGCTTCATTGGCCAAATTGAAATCCTTGTTGATCTGTTCGATCAGTCTGGGATACAAGTTTTCGCTTTCAGCTTCTGAAAGTAATAAATCGGTTGATTTTGGTGCGACGAACGTCATCTTACGAAGGTATTGGTTTTACTTTGTTTCTTTGCCAAAGCTCGACAATCTTTGCCAGAAGCACATCGCCTCCGGCATAAAAAAAGACGGCTCCCATTGGCGGATTGGCGGTTGGAATGGCATCAAAAGTTTTCGGAACCCAGGCCCAGCATTGAAAATAAGTCCCAAGGAGCTCGATATAAATTACGCAAAGCGCTATGAAATAATACAGGTTCTGCCATCTTTTTCTCTTCAAAAGCAAGAAGAAGAACACACCGAACAGCAATGAAAACCAGTCATTCAGGAAAAACCCTACTGACAGGAACAACAATGCGAACCCAATCGCAAAATATCTTTTCAGAATACTGTCATTTCGAACAGCCCATTCCGTGTGGGCAAAAACATAACCTGAAGCATAAACTATCGCATGGCCAAATGGCACATAGAGCGGAATAACATCCGTGCGATACTGGTACATTCCAAGAAGCGTGCAGAAAATCAATTCTCCTATATAGGAAAGAAAAACCATGACGAACATCAGTTTCCTTAAATTCGAATCGGCAAAATAGAAGAACAGGAAGAAGTAAAAAATACCCAGTACATTTGTAATGGTCCTTCCATCAAAATAATTTTGGAAGAAGGCAACCGAATCAATTCCCAATGCCAGGATGGTAAACAACAGGAAGCCAAAGGCCATGAACAATTGTCCTCTGTGATTTGCTTTTTCATTGTTGAATATAACGTTGATGATCGGCATCGATTAAACTTTTCTACCCATCAGATTTTCTCCAAACGATCTAAGGATGTCCTTCTTCTCGTTGTCGATGTTTATTTCCTGCAAGGTATCAAAAGCTTTCAGTGTAAATTCCTGGATGGCTTTCTGTGTCAATTCAGAAGCACCCGTGGCATTGAAGATTTCCTTTACCGAATTGATCTTTTCAGAATTATCTTCCGGATGGATGGAAAACAAGTGCTTCAACTCTTCGGCCTGTCGTGTATTGGCAAATTCTTGTGCCTTGAGGTACAGGTAGGTTTTCTTGTTTTCGATGATATCGCCACCAACTTGCTTCCCAAAGGTTTCCGGGTCGCCAAAAGCATCCAGGTAATCGTCTTGCAATTGGAACGCCAGACCCAGGTTAAGGCCGAAATCATAAATAAGATTGCCATCTTCTTCAGAAGTCTCGGCTATGATCGCTCCCATTTTCATTGCTGCCGCAACCAAGACGGCGGTTTTATATTCAATCATTTTCAGGTATTCCGGAATGGTAACATCCTCCCTGTTCTCGAAATCCACATCCCATTGTTGTCCTTCGCAGACTTCTATGGCCGTCTTGCTGAACAATTTCGCCAGGTCCCTGAACACCTTCGGCTCGTATTTTTCGAAATATTGATACGCCAGGATCAGCATCGCGTCACCGGAAAGGATTCCCGTATTCAGGTTCCATTTCTCGTGGACCGTTTCTTTCCCCCTTCTCAAGGGAGCAGCATCCATTATATCATCGTGCACCAGTGAAAAGTTATGAAAGACCTCGACTGCCAAGGCAGCCGGCAAGGCCTTCTTGTAATCTGTTCCAAAAATTTCAGCCGTCATCAGGGTCAGGATCGGACGGATTCTTTTTCCGCCCAAGGCCAGGATATAATCGATTGGCTCGTATAAATTTCTGGGTTCTTTAATGATCGTCTGCTCTTCTAGATAGGTCGAGATAAATTCCTGGTACTGGTAAATGGAATGCATATGGCTAATTTTTGGCTAAATTAAGGTATTCGAATTGCATTACAAAACCAAAAATTTTGAAAGCAATCCTCGAAACCGTTTTCTGTTAAAAAACCGTTAAATAAAATATTTGACAAAATTGTTAAACAAAAAAGTACATACCTTTGCCTTAACAATTTTGTTAAATATTATAGTTAAATAAAAATGTCAACAGAGAGAAAAGACGAGGCAACTGAAGTGCACATTAAAAATACCGCAAAGAGATTATTCTTTGGTGAAGGTAAATTTAATGCAACTACACAGGAAATTGCCGATGCAGCTGGAGTCAACCGCACCTTGATCAATTATTATTTCAGGTCCAGGGACAAATTATTCGACTTGGTTTTTACCGATGCACAGGCCAGAGAACAGGAAAGGACAGAATCCATTATCTTTTCTGAACTTCCGTTCAAGGCAAAAATCGCTGAATTCATTGATGATTCATTCGAGATAGCAAAGGAATATCCTTATATGGAGATGTACCTGGTAACCCAATTCAACCAAGGGTGTTACTTTAAGGACGAGGAAGGAATGGACAGGATGCTGAAGAAATTCTACGAGGAATTCGAGGTGGCGATGGAAGAAGGCCTGATCCGGAAAACAGAACCCATCCAATTCATCCTCAACATGGTCTCGATGACTTCCTTCCCTATTGCAATGCGTCCGCTTTTTCAAAAAACGATGCACCTGACAGACGAAGAATATGAAAAAATACTTTCGGATAGGAAGGAGATCATAATGGATACCTTATTTATCAAGTAAAAACAATCAAATCAATCATAAATTTAAAACAAATGAAGACCATAAGTAGCTTTATAAAGCTTAAGGCAGTCGCTTTCATCTTTGGGGCATCGCTTTTTTCGGTGAACGTTTCGGCACAAAGCCAAACGCTTACCCTGAAGGATGCCATCAACTATGCATTACAAAACAAGGCTGATGCTAAAAAAGCAAAACTAGAAATAGAAAACAGCGAATACCAGATCCAGGAAGTTCGCTCAAGGGCATTGCCTCAGATTTCGGCAAACGGTAATATGACGTACAATCCGATCTTGCAATTGAACGCCTTGCCTGGAGACTTTTTTGGAGCACCCGGAACAACCCTTCTTGCTCCGCTGGGACAAAAATGGACAGCTGGAGGTGGTGTTTCCTTGACCCAGAACATCTTTGACCAGGCTGTATTTACAGGATTGAAAGCGGCCAGATCAACCAGGGAATTCTATCAGATAAACGCCCAATTGACGGAAGAACAAGTTATCGAAAGGGTGGCCAACAACTATTATGAAGTATTTGTCCAAAGAGAGAAACTTGCGGTAATCGACAGCAATTATGTAAATACGACCAAGGCGAAAGGCATTATCCAAGGACAGTTTGACAATGGCCTGGCAAAGAAAATCGATTTGGATAGGATCACGGTGAAACTGTACAACATCAATACGCAACGCCAGCAATTGATCAATGCGGTCCAATTGCAGGAGAACGCCTTGAAATTCTATATGGGAATGCCGATCGAAACCCCAATAACACTTCCTAAAACGGAATTTGACGTGGCTCCCCAGGTTTTGGCCGAAGCACCCAATACGGCAAACAGGACAGAATATTTGTTGCTGGAAAAGCAAGAGCAGCTTTTAAGCTATCAGAAGAAATCAATCATAGCGGAATATTACCCCACCCTTTCGCTTTCTGCAGGGTATAATTATCTAGGTCAGGGACCGGAAATGCCTCTTTTTGCAAAACCTGCCGACGGCGTGTATTGGTCGGATTATTCCAGCATCGGATTGAATCTGAAGATTCCAATCTTTACAGGATTCGGTACAAGAGCAAGGGTTCGCCAGGCAGATGTTGATTTGAGAAAGATCCAAGCAGACAAGGAAGATACCAAGCTTTCGTTGGATCTGGCCTTTGAAAATGCACGCACGCAGATTGAAAACAGCTTGATCACCATCAAAAATCAAAAAGAAAATGCCCAACTGGCCCAGGAAGTCCTGGACAATACCAGAAACAACTATTACCAAGGATTGGCACCATTGACCGATTTATTGGATGCTGAAAACTCATTGGTTGAAGCACAAAACAATTATACCTCTGCCTTATTGGAATACAAGTTGGCAGAAATTCAATTAATCAAATCAAAAGGAGAATTAAGAACACTTACAAACTAATCCATCAATAAAAATGAAAAAAGTATTATATATAGGAATCGGACTTGCCGTTTTAGGTCTAATTGGCTTTGTCTTGACGAACAATAAAAAGAAAAACGAAGCTGAAACAGCAGTAGTGGCGCAGAAAAACGCTTCTGTTTCTGTGAAAGCAGACACTATAAAAAAAGAGTCGGTATCTACGGATTTTATCGCCAACGGAAGTTTTGCCCCTCTTCAGGAACTTAGCTTTTCTGCCGAAAATGCAGGAAGGGTTACAAAAGTATTGGTTAAAGAAGGTAGCGCTGTTAGAATCGGACAGACTTTGGCGGTAATTAAAGCAGATAAAATTTCGGTTGATGTTCAAAGTGCAAAAGCTTCCTATCAAAATGCATTGGCCGACAGTCAGCGTTTTGAAAATGCGTTTAAAACAGGTGGTGTAACCAAACAACAGGTGGATCAGGCAAAATTGGCCTTGTCGAATGCAAAAGCACAATTGGACCAAGCGAATATCAGTTTTGGAGATGCTACCATCAGGGCCACCATCAATGGAATTGTAAACAAGAAATACATCGAACCAGGTTCGGTTGTGGCTCCAGGAACTCAATTGTTCGACTTGGTGAATGTTTCCAAATTGAAATTGAAAGTAACGGTTAACGAAAACCAAGTGGCTTCTTTGAAAATTGGTTCAACCATAAAAGTGAAAGCAAGTGTTTATCCTGACAAGGAATTCTCTGGAAAAATCACTTTCATAGCGCCTATGGCCGACGAATCTTTAAACTTTCCTTTAGAAATTGAAATAGCGAACAACGCCAACAACGATTTGAAAGCAGGTATGTATGGAACAGCTCATTTTGAAACCAATGCAACTCAAAAAACACCTATCAAGATTGTTCCAAGAACTGCATTCGTAGGTAGTGTCAGCAACAACCAGGTATTTGTTGTAAAAGACAGTATTGCTAAACTGACTAAAATTGTTTCAGGAAGAATTTTCGGAGAGAAAGTGGAAGTTTTGGAAGGATTGAATGAAGGAGATGTAGTCGTAACAAGTGGTCAGATCAACCTGACTGATGGTGCGAAAGTTGGAATCGTAAAATAAATCAAGAGAAAAGAAGCAAGAAGAAAGATTATTTCGGCTCAGCCTTCTACATCTAAACAAATTAATATATGAAAATAGCAGAGATATCCATAAAGAGACCCACCATCATCGCGGTCTTGTTTATCATATTGACCTTGGGGGGAATATTCAGTTATTCGCAACTGGGTTACGAATTGATTCCAAAATTCGAAATGAACGTGGTAACCATTTCAACCATCTATCCTGGAGCCTCGCCTTCGGAAGTGGAAAATACGGTGACCAAAAAAATCGAGGATGCGATTGCCTCTCTTGAAAACGTAAAGAAAGTGGAGTCGAAATCATACGAAAGCTTGTCGCTTGTAATGGTTACGTTGACCGCCAATGCCGATGCGAATTATTCCCTGAATGATGCACAGCGAAAAATCAACGCGGTCCTGAAAGATCTACCAGATGATGTTGATCCGCCATCCTTGAGTAAATTCTCCATCAGTGATTTGCCAATCATAACCATTGGAGCAACAGCCGGCATGGACCAGGTTGAATTCTATGACTTATTGGATAAAAAGATACAGCCCGTACTGTCCCGTGTAAACGGTGTGGCACAGGTGAATCTGGTAGGTGGAGAAGAAAGGGAAATTCAAATCAGCCTTGATGCCAAGAAATTACAAGGATACGGAATTTCAGTTCCGCAAGCACAACAGATCATCCTGGCTTCCAATCTTGATTTCCCTACAGGAAAAGTAAAAACAAGGGAGAACAGTACGTTGATTCGTCTGGCTGGAAAGTTCAAGAACGTTGAAGAACTTCGCAACCTGGTAATCTCGACTAAAAATGGCGTACAAGTTCGTCTTGGCGACATTGCAGATGTCCAGGATTCACAAAAAGAAGTAGAAAAGATTGCACGTGTCAATCAAAAAAGTGCAATTCTTTTGCAAGTTATCAAGCAATCGGATGCGAATGCGGTTGCAGTAAGTGAGGCTGTAAAAAAAGCAGTTGCCCAAATTGAAGCCGACTACAAGGCCAGCAACGTAAAACTTACGCTTGCCGATGACACCACCGACTTTACCCTGGTGGCCGCCAACTCTGTTATGAAAGATTTGTTCATTGCGATTTTCCTGGTGGCCTTTGTAATGTTGTTCTTCCTTCACAGTTTCAGGAACGCCTTGATTGTAATGGTGTCCATTCCTGCCTCGTTGATTGCCACTTTCATCGGTATCAGCTTGCTGGGTTATACCTTGAACTTGATGAGTTTGCTGGGTCTGTCCCTTGTGGTAGGTATTCTTGTGGATGATGCGATCGTGGTATTGGAAAACATCCACCGACATATGGAGATGGGCAAGAACAAAGCCCGTGCCGCATACGATGGAGCTTCTGAAATCGGATTTACCGTAACCGCCATTACCCTGGTAATCGTGGTAGTGTTCCTTCCTATTGCAATGAGTACCGGATTGGTATCGAACATCATCACGCAGTTCTGTATGACGGTAGTTATCGCAACCTTGTTGTCTTTGCTAACCTCATTTACTATCGTGCCTTGGCTGTTTTCACGTTATGGAAAACTGGAACATATTACCAACAAGACATTTTTCGGAAGAATAATCCTTTCTTTTGAACGTGGCTTGGACAAATTCACACACTGGGTAACCGGAATCCTGGAATGGTCGCTTACCAATAAAATCAAGACTTTGTTGATTGTAGTGGTGTTGTTCTTTGCTTCTATCGGATTGGCCGTTGGTGGTTTCATCGGTGGGGAATTCTTTGCCAAGATTGACAAGGGTGAATTCATGGTGCAGATCGAATTGCCAAAAGATGCCTCTGTTGAGCAATCAAACTTTGCCAGCCAAAGAGCGGAGAAGTTTTTGAACAGCAAGAAAGAAGTAGTCGGACTTATCACGACCGTAGGACAAACGAGTGATGGTTTTGGAGGTTCCCAAACCACGCTTTACAAATCGGAAATCAAGGTAACGCTTAACGACAAATCAGAACGTGAAGAAAACACCTTTGTTTTTGCAGCAAGAATCAAGCGTGAATTGGAAAAAGAATTGGTTGGAGCCAAAATCAAGACCGTTCCTGTTGGATTATTCGGAGCCGATCAGGCACCGTTGATGCTGACCGTTACAGGTTCTTCCCAGAAAGATGCCATGACTTTTGCCGAAAAGGCAGCGGCTGAACTTCGCAAGATTCCAGGAGCTACCGAGGTAAAACTGACTTCTGAAGATGGAAATCCTGAGATAAACGTCCAGGTTGACCGTGACAAGATGTCGGCACTTGGCCTTGACCTGAGCACAGTAGGTATGACCATGCAAACGGCCTTCAACGGAAACACCGATGGTAAATTCCGTGCAGGAGAATACGAGTACGACATCAACATCCGTTACGACGAGTTCAACCGTTCGAATTTTAATGACGTAAGCGAATTGATATTCGTGAACAATGCCGGACAACAAGTAAAATTGTCCCAATTTGCCAAAATCACGCAAAGTTCTGGCCCGAGTTTGCTGGAAAGACGTGACAAGTCTCCTTCCGTAAGTGTCGAGGCACAAACCGTGGGACGTCCGTCAGGAACAGTTGCCGGAGAATGGGAAGCGGTTTTCTCCAAGATGGAACGACCAGCAGGTGTAAACTACATCTGGGGTGGTGACATGGAAAACCAATCGGAAGGTTTCGGAACATTGGGAGTAGCCTTGTTGGCGGCGATCATATTGGTTTACCTTGTAATGGTGGCCTTGTACAACAGTTTTGCAACACCATTCGTGGTATTGTTCTCCATTCCACTTTCGTTTATCGGAGCGTTACTGGCGCTGGCCTTGACAAACAACTCGCTGAACGTATTTACCATCCTGGGTATCATCATGCTTATTGGTCTGGTTTGTAAGAATGCGATCTTGCTGGTCGATTTTGCCAACCACAGGAAAGAAGCTGGTGAAAACACACGTACTGCCTTGATCCAGGCCAATCACGCACGTCTTCGCCCTATCTTGATGACCACGATTGCGATGGTATTCGGTATGTTGCCAATCGCATTGGCCTCTGGTGCTGCTGCCGAAATGAACAACGGTCTTGCCTGGGTTATCATTGGTGGACTGATCTCTTCATTATTCTTGACGTTGGTAATCGTTCCTGTTGTCTACTCTATATTTGACAGCATCAAGAACAGGCTGCGAAAAGGAAAAGAGCAAACCGATTATGCGGATCTGATGACTGAAGATTATGTGCATACCGAAGTAGCCGATGATGGCTTTTCAACAAAACACACCTAAATAATAAAACCCATTGGATGTAATTTTGAACTGCATCCAATGGGTTTAAATCCAAAAACAAAAACAATTGATCATGCAAACTGAAGTAGGAATCAAACATCTGATTGAGATGTTCCCTTACGAAGGTACACTCATACAAGCTGGTAGAAATAGTATAAAAAAATTGGACATCGACGGAAGATCCATTTCGATCAAGTCATTCAAGAAGCCACATTTCATCAATTCCTTTGCTTATAAATACATTCGTAAATCAAAAGCCAGACGTGCTTTTGAAAATGCAGAAAAACTCTTGTCCCTTGGCATCAATACGCCCAAACCGATTGGCTACCTGGAACACTCAAACTTTTTTGGAATCAAGGACAGCTATTATGCCTGTGAGCATCTTACCGCCAGGACATTAAGAGACATCCTTTCTGATGAGGACATCTTGAACAAGGAAGCCATCCTGGAGCAATACACGACCTTTATGTTTGAACTGCATCAGAAGGGAATTGAATTCATAGACAGCACACCTGGTAATATACTGTTGGAAGAAGGGCCAAACGGCAGTTATGTCTTCTCCCTCATCGACATCAACAGGATGAAGTTCCACCAGGAGCCACTCTCTTTTTTTGACCGGATGAAGAACCTGTCAAAGCTTTCGGAAGAAACACCCATCCTCCACCAGATCGACAAGCTTTATGCGAAGTCTTATAAAAAAGATACCGATTATATCTATCAGACCATATTGTATTATCGAAGCCGCTATAATATAAAGATCTTCCACAAGAAATTTTTCAAGTACCAGCTTTCGGAATTCAAGAAGCTGTTCAGTAAACCGCATCTCTGCCAGAAATAAATAGTCAAAAAAAAAAGCCCTGCCCGCTATTGTGAAGCAGGGTTTTTAATTTGAATTAAGCACATTGAAGGGCCTTATCGGAAATAAAAAATCCAACAATATAAATTTCTTAAAATTATCTAAAAAAACTTCATAAGTTTTTGAAAATGAAATCATTTACTTACAATAATATCACTCATTCTTTTTATAAAATCAGAATAAAACAATAGTATTCATTTTTTTTAAGTTAAAAAAATATAAAAAATTAACATAATACAACACATTGTTTTCTTATTTAGAATAATTACAGATAATTTGTTTCGCATTTGATCGCATTATATCTTTGCGCTATTAATAATTATTCTAAATAAAAATGAAAATAACCAACACGATAATGAGCATCTGCTTGTTATTCATTTTCTCGACCTCCTGGGCGCAACAGACAGCTTCCATCAAAGGGAGAATCACCTTGTCTGACAATAGTGGTGCAGACAACGTTTCAATTGTCATCAAGGGAACACAAATTGGTGCTGCCACAGATAATGATGGAAATTATGAAATTAAAAATCTAAAGGCTGGAAACTATGTAATCAAGGTTTCTGCTGTAGGTTTTTCCTCAAAAGAGAAAGCCATTTCATTGAATTCCGGAGACGAGATAATTGAGAACTTCACCATTACCTCCAATTCAGAAGAGTTGAGCGAAGTAATTGTAAATGGAGCAAAGACCAACTCCTTTACAAGAAAAGAAAGTGTTGCGGTTTCTAAAATGCCCTTGAAAAATCTTGAAAACCCACAGGTTTACAATACCATTTCAAATGAGCTGTTGAAGGAACAAGTAGTTACCAATCTTGATGATGCATTGAAAAATGCTCCCGGATTGACTCAACTTTGGTCTTCTACAGGTCGTGGTGGTGACGGGGCCGGTTATTTTTCCTTGAGAGGTTTTGCCGTACAGCCTACCATGATAAACGGTCTGCCAGGGTTAACAAATGGTAGTCTTGATCCTGCAAATATTGAAAGAATCGAGGTCATCAAAGGACCTTCGGGAACATTGTTCGGTAGCAGCTTGATCTCCTATGGCGGCTTGATCAACATCAATACAAAAAAACCATTTGATCATTTTGGCGCTGAAATAGCGTACACGGCTGCAAGTTACGGTGTCAACAGGGTTACAGCCGATGTAAATACTCCCCTGAACGAAGATAAAACGGTAAACTTCAGAATCAACACTGCCTATCATACGGAAGACAGTTTCCAGGATGCCGGATTCAGAAAATCATTATTCATCGCTCCGTCATTATCCTATAAGGCAAGCGACAAATTATCCTTCTTGTTCAATACCGAAATAATGAACAATGAGAGTACAAATCCAACAATGCTGTTCCTGGACAGGACAACGGCCTTGAGGGTTCACAATATGGATGAATTGAACTATGACAACAAACGTTCGTACACCAATAATCAATTGACGATAGAGACTCCTTCCTATAGCTTGCAAGGACAGATGTTTTACAAATTGTCTGACAAATGGACTTCACAAACCGTACTTTCCAGAAGCTCGGCGAAATCAAAAGGATATTATTCTTATTTATATGAATCAACACAATATTATCCAGCTGCCTTAACGGAAGGAATAGTATTGAGCAGGTATTTCAATTACCAGAATTCAAGTACGTTGACGACAGATATCCAACAAAACTTCATTGGCGAATTCAATCTTGGCAAACTTAGGAACCGTATCGTCGTAGGTTTGGATTACTTCAACAGGACGGCGACAGACAATAGTTCTGGATATGCTGGAAACGGATCCATCTATATCGGAAATGCAAGCTTGCAGACGGTAAATGAAAATGTTTTCGGTATTACTGATCCTGAATTATATGTAAGGAATGGCGATAATGGAAATTTGACCAAGGCTGGATCTGATGCACTGCTTGCAAGTGCAGGTTTCAACAACTCAAAAAGCAAGCAGGAAGTTTACAGCGTATATGCATCAGACGTGATCAACTTCACACCTGCCCTTTCTGCAATGGTCAGCTTGCGTGCAGATCGATTCATAAATGAAGGAGACGTTACTACAAGTACTGATGATTACAACCAGACAGCCTTCTCTCCTAAATTTGGTTTGGTTTATCAGCCTATCCTAGACAAGGTTTCGATTTTTGCAAACTATATGAACGGATTTGCAAACGTGGCGCCAGGAATGGATCGTAGAGCTGCACTTCCCGTACCAAGATCATTCAGCCCGGCTCCGGAGCAAGCCAATCAATTTGAGGTCGGTACCAAATTGAATCTTTTTGAAGACAGGCTTTATGCTACTTTCAGCTACTACGACATCAAGGTTTCAGATCAGGTATATACGGTAGAAACACCTTATATTGATCCTGACAATCCTACAGTTCCACAACCTAATGATGTTACCTCTTACCAGAATGGTGCACAGAGAAACAAAGGTTTCGAGGCAGAAATTGTTGCCAATCCTTTTACAGGTTTCAACATCATATTTGGATACAGCTATAACGACAGCTACCTGTCAGCCGGAGATGCTGATTTCGTAGGACACAGGCCAGAAAGTGCCGGACCTCAGAATCTTGCAAACCTTTGGGCCAGCTATAGGTTCCTCGATGGGAAATTAAAAGGATTTGGTTTGGGATTTGGAGGAAATTATGCGAGTGAGAACAAGATCATGAACCGCACAATTGTTGGGCAATTTGCACTTCCTGAATATACTATCTTGAATTCTTCCTTGTTTTACAATACAGAGAAATTTACCTTGACGCTGAAACTGGATAATATGTTCAACGAGGAAGCTTACGATGGCTGGTCGACAATCCACCCTAAGACGCCAAGAAGCGTAGCAGCAAGTTTCGCCTACAGATTTTAATAAAAAACCTATCTTTCCGCCTGGAAATAAATCCAGGCGGATTTTTTAATATAATTGATCATGAAAAACAACATTCTTTTTATCGCCTTCCTGCTCCTTTTCACAAGCAGCAGCTTTGCACACTTCTTATGGATTGAAACCAATGCAACCGGAAAATTAAACCAGAAGCAGGAGGTCAAGATATTCTTTGGAGAATACACTTATGGCATATCCGAAAAAGTGGGTGAGGAAGCATTCAACAAGGTTCAAAAATTCACGGTCTGGGCGGTTGCTCCAAATGGAGAGAAAACCAAATTGGAAGTTACGGCTGGCGATTTGTTCTACAAGACTTCATTTGTTCCAAAATCAAACGGAACTTACACGATCGTATTAAACAACAACGAAATTGACGTAATCGATTATACGCAATACAATTTCGGAATTTTCAAGACGCATTACCACTGTGTTGCAAAAGTAGAAGTTGGTGGAAAAACAACTGAAACCGCAGCCCTGAATCCTGATGGGATTTCAATTGTAGACGTAACCAAGAAAGAATTGAAAGTCGACGATGAAGTTACCTTGAAGATCTTGTACAAGAACGAACCGTTGAAAGACAAGGAGGTTGATATCTTCTTGAAAGGTAAATTCAGCCAGAAGGCTACAACCGATGCAAATGGTTTGATAAAATTCACTTTGCCCTTCAAGGCAAAATACATTGTTGAAGCAACCCACAAGGAAGAAGTTCCAGGAAAATACAATGGAAAGGAGTATCAATTTATTTTTCACAGTGCCACCTATCCTATCATCTTGAACTAAAAATTGTCAAATTGTTTTTAAAGAAAATAGATTTCAAACCTATCACTAAAAGCTCGGATATTTTCCGGGCTTGTGGTTTTTAACAGCAAATCCTAAACCGAATCAGATGATCACAATAATCAGCGCATTTGTATTTTTAGCTTTGTATTTTTTATACTATACCTCTAAAAAAGCAACATTACATTATGATTCCGGATTTGAAAAATGGATGCAGGAAAATCCAAAGCCGACCAAAATAATTGGATGCGGGTTGCTTATCCTTGCTTACCTGTCTTTGCTTCTTTTTAAATCCATCGTTGCTGCCACACTTTTATTTTTAATACTCCTGATGGCTTTTAGCAGTTTGATCATCATCCTGAAGCCTTTGAAAAAAATAAATGACATGCTACTTGTTGCTACATTTTGTATTGCAACAATCTTGGAATTCTATTACTCTTAAAATTCACGAATAAACCCATGCCTGCAAATCCCAAATACCTGACCCAATCCAAATGGCAACGTTTTGCCAAGATATCAGCTGCCATCCTGGGCGGATATTTTGTTTCGGCAACATTTCACCTGGCCTTGGCATCTTGGTTCAACCATGTAAACGTGCTGATTACAATGGCTTTTTCAGGATTCATAGTTTGGGTAGCCTTGATGGTTGTGGCCTTTTTGGCAAAAAATGGATGGAAGATCTGGGGGATTTATTTGATCCTGACCCTTCTGTTCTCCCTGGTTATTTATGCAGGACAAAGTTTTAATCCCATTATCAAATAAAAGATGAGTAACCGGAATTATAATATTTATTTTCATACCCATACTGTCAGCGGCATTGTAATAAGCGTGGTTTTGTATGTCATCTTCTTTGCCGGGTCTTTTTCCTTCTTCAGGGATGAAATCATCAATTGGGAACGAAATGAATCTACCGCCACCTCAAAGGAAATCCAGCTTGATTACAAGTCTGCTTTGGACACATTGGATAAAAAATACATCCTCAAGGGACGTTCCATTACATTATCGCAACCCCATGCCGAAAGAAGGGTGAATGTGTTTTTGGAAGGTACGAAAGATTCACTGGTGGACAAGAAAGCCAGGGAAGGGCAGTTTTTTTACCTTGATACCAAGACGTTTCAAACCTCCACTTATGAAGACTCCTATTCGCTGGGAGAATTCCTATACCGATTGCATTTCCTTGCCCAGGTTCCGTACCCGATCGGATATTATCTGTCAGGATTTGTAGCCCTGTTTTTCTTGTTCGCAATAGTAACAGGCGTTTTGTTGCATTGGAAGAAAATAGTCTCCAACTTTTACATCTTCCGTCCAAAGGAAAAATTGAAAACGCTGTGGACCGACGCACATACTTCCTTGGGATTGATCGGTTTGCCATTCCAATTTGTTTACGCTGTCACGGGGGCTTTTTTTATGATCAAAATTTTTATTGTTGCTCCCAGTGTGGTCGCCCTGTACAAAGGAGATGAAAATAAATTATATGCCGATTTGGAGTATATTGACCCTGTTTTCGAATATGGAAAAACATCCTTGTCAACCCCTTTTGACATAGATGAAATGGTTTCAAGAACCAAGAATACCTGGAAGGATTTTGAAATCACGCGTGTCTTGATTCAGAATTATGGCGACAAGAACATGCACGTCCTGGTAGAAGGGGAAATGATGTACGACAAGAAATTCACCGGGATTGGAAAAATCATTTACAAGGTGGATGATGGAAAAATCGTTGCCAAGAAGGATCCCGTAACCGAGAATAGCTATCTGGATGGCGTAAAAAATGTGTTGTTCCGCATTCATTATGGCGATTATGGCGGCTATCTCTTAAAAACAATCAGTTTCATATTGGGACTGGTCACTTGCTTCGTGATCATTTCGGGTGTGATGATCTGGCTTACTGCAAGGGACAAAAAAAATATGCCTGAAAAAAAGCGCAAATTTAACGAAGGTGTGGTTTCCATCTATCTTGCCATCTGCCTGAGCATGTATCCGGTTACGGCACTTGCCTTTATAGCTTCGAAGGTTCTTTATCCTTTGAGCATGACAGAGATCTATACCCTTTATTTTGTTTCTTGGCTTGTATTGACCGTATTTTTCATACTCAAGAAAAATAATTATTTCACCAACAAGTATACGTTACTTTCGGGAAGCATTTTAGGTTTCCTTGTCCCTGTTGCCAACGGAGTCGTGAGTGGCAAATGGTTTTGGAATTCCTTCGCGGAAAATCAGTTTCAAGTATTTTTAATAGATGTCTTGTGGATCTTGCTTTCAACTGTAACCTTATACACGGTTTTTTCTCTGAAGAAAAAAACAAGATAAGAATCTGGATTTGTAAAAAGGCTTGCATTTGCAGGCCTTTTTTATACGATTGATTTAGTATATTGCAGTAAATTTAACCGCTATGAAAAAATTACTCGCATCAGTATTCTTGTCCCTGCTATTTGTTTCGTGCAATTCAAACACCGAATACAAGCCTATAAAAGTCAAAAATAAATTCTCCCTGGAACTTCCCGATTTCTTGTCGGAAGCACAAAATCTCAATCCGGAAGCTTCCCTCCAATATCAAAATCCCTTGAAGGAATTCTATGTGATTGTGTTGGACGAGCCAAGATCAAATTTTCCAGATGAAGCTGGAATTAATTTGGAAGGCTACAAGGATATGCTGATGGAAAATCTAAAGGCAAATCTGGAAAGTCCGTCTTTTTCGGAAGAAAGGGACACCGTGATCAATGGCTTGAAAGCAAAATTATTCAGTTTGACGGATAAGACCAAAGGTTTGGAAATCTCCTATAAGTTTGCCTACATCGAAAGCAAGAACAATTTCTATCAGATCCTGACCTGGACACTTGCCAACAGGAAAGATAAATTTTCCGCAGACATGGACAGGATAATTGCCTCTTTCAAGGAAATCGAAGGCAAGAGCAGGGCGAAATAAAAAAAGCTTCCGTTTCCGAAAGCTTTCCTTTTAGTTTCTGTTTACAACAGCCTCTTCCTTCCAGGTTTTCACCGAGGCTACCCTGCTGTCAGCATAATCAACCTCGCTTAAATTTTTACCGGTCCAGAAAATCCATTTTCCAGTCTTGATGCCTTCGTTGTATTCTGCAATGGCCTGCTTGTTGCCATTCAGGTCATAAGAAGTCCATTGTCCGTGCACTTTTCCGTTTTTATAAAAACCTTCCTGGCTGATCTGTCCATTTTCATGGTAATAGGTAGATTTTACGATATCTCCTACTACTTCGTGCTTTGGTGCGTTGTGAGCGAAAGTAACTCCTGTGATCAGCATTGCTCCTAAAATCATATACTTTTTCATAACTATACTTTTTTAATTATTTAAAATCGTTTCTTTAAGATTGGGTAACAATCAATTATGTGGTGATTGTCTAACAAATATATAAATTTGTTTACATTAAAAAAACTTTCGCTTAACAATTTAGTAACATTGAATGAAAACTTAACATTGGAAATCTTCGGGGCATAAAAAAACCAATGCTTTCACATTGGCTTTTAATACGATGAACAAGGATGCTTATTTCAGCAAACCTTCTAAAACTTCCACTAATTTTGGAGAGGAAGGCCTGTCAGCATTGGCATTGATTATGTTTCCTTTAGGATCGATCAAGACAAACCTTGGTATTCCAGTAATGGCAAGTTGCTTTACAAATTCAGAATTCCAATCATTATCGGCAAAAAGCTGTATGCCACCCAATTCTTTCTCTGCCACGAATTTCTTCCACTTGTCGTAATCCTTTTTTGTGTCGATGGAAATGCTCACAAATTCAATGTTCTTATTGTGGAACTTTTCTTCAACCTGTTTCAAGTGTGGAATCTCAGCACGACAAGGACCGCACCAGGTTGCCCATACATCTATATAGACAAACTTGCCCCTCAGATCCTCCAGCTTGGTTGTCTTGCCTTTATAATTCTCATATTCAAATGATGGAGCCGGAGTATTGTTCAATTTCTTGATGGCCAAATTTTCGTTGTAATATTCCTGCAGGCCACTTGCATTTTGCTCGATTGACTTTTCGTGCAAGGCCACGAATGCAGGTTCCAATCCTGCCTTTCCAAGCCTTTCAAGATCAGTCTGCTTTTTGGAAGCCATGATTTTCTTGAAAGCAGGTTCATCAGCCGCCAAGGCAGAATCGTAGTCAAAACCTTCTTCGTAGAGGGCATTCTTGGCCAGGAAATTATTCTCCTTTGCTCCTTTTCCTTCGTAAACGATCGTTTCGTCAAATTCCTTCGCATTGAGTTTCATCTGCAGGTCGAAACCATTCTTCAAGTACAACATCGTAGATTCCACCCCGTCGTTGAACTGGTACATGCCATCGGCAACCTTCAAGGTATCCTTGAAAAATCCCTGCTTGTTCAGGGCTATTTCCTTCTTGTATTTCTTGGGTCCTAAAATATAGACCTTGTCGCCATTCCTGTTCTCTATCTTTGCCTGAAAAGTGGCGTACTTTTTTTGAGCAAAACCTACGTTTGATACTGCCACGGCAAATAAAACGAACACTATTTTTTTCATAAAAGGGGTGTTTTTAATTTAGACAACCCAAATATACCTATTTATTTAATTTGCTGTAAATAAATTACATTTAAGTTTGGCTGAATTCAGTAGAATTCTAATTTTTTGTTTTTACTTTTGCAGTCTAAAATTTTGATAATGTATAGAAGTCATAATTGTGGAGAATTAAACGCTTCACATATCAATACCGAAGTTACTCTTGCGGGTTGGGTTCAGAAATCACGCGACAAAGGATTTATGAATTGGGTGGACTTGCGCGACCGTTATGGCATCACGCAGTTGATTTTCGACGAAAGTCGTACGGATAAAACCGTATTTGAATTGGCAAAAACCCTTGGAAGGGAATTTGTGATCCAGGTAAAAGGAACCGTGATCGAGCGTGAAGCGAAGAACAAGAACATATCCACGGGAGATATTGAGATTTTAGTGACTGAGATGACGATCTTGAATGCGGCCTTGACGCCTCCCTTTACCATAGAAGATGAAACGGATGGTGGCGAAGACATCAGGATGAAATACCGTTATTTGGATATCCGAAGAAATCCGGTAAAAAACAGCCTGCTCTTCCGTCATAAAGTGGCAATGGAAGTGCGCAAATATTTATCCGATTTGGATTTCTGTGAAGTAGAAACACCCTATTTGATCAAGTCAACTCCGGAAGGTGCAAGAGATTTCGTTGTTCCAAGCAGGATGAACGAAGGTCAGTTTTATGCCTTGCCGCAATCACCACAGACGTTCAAGCAATTGTTGATGGTGGGTGGAATGGACAAATATTTCCAGATCGTGAAATGTTTCCGTGACGAAGATTTGAGAGCGGACAGACAACCGGAGTTTACGCAAATCGATTGCGAGATGGCCTTCGTGGAACAAGAGGACATCTTGAATGTCTTTGAGGGTCTGACGCGTCATCTGCTAAAAGAAATAAAAGGCATTGAAGTAGAGAAATTCCCAAGAATTACCTACGATTATGCAATGAAAACGTACGGAAACGACAAGCCAGACATCCGTTTCGGGATGGAATTTGGCGAATTGAACAAAGTGGCGCAGCACAAGGAATTTCCTGTCTTCAACAGTGCCGAATTGGTGGTTGGAATCGCGGCACCAGGCTGTGCGACTTATACAAGAAAAGAAATCGACAATCTGATTGATTGGGTAAAGCGTCCTCAAGTGGGTGCTTCAGGAATGGTTTATGCCAAGTATGAGATGGACGGAAGCATCAAATCTTCGGTGGATAAATTCTATGACCAGGAAGATTTGAAAAAATGGGCTGAAGTTACGGGTGCAAAACCGGGCGACCTGATCTTGGTACTTTCCGGTCCGGCAAATAAAACTAGAGCCCAATTAAGCGCCTTGCGTATGGAGCTGGCAACTCGTTTGGGATTGAGAAATCCTGAAGTTTTTGCACCACTTTGGGTTATAGATTTTCCTTTGTTGGAACAAGACGAAGAAAATGGAAGATGGCACGCAATGCACCATCCGTTTACATCTCCAAAACCAGAAGACATGGCTTTGTTGGAAACAGATCCAGGAAAAGTGCGTGCAAATGCCTATGACATGGTCTTGAACGGAAACGAGATTGGCGGTGGTTCAATCAGGATCCATGACAAGGCAACACAGCAATTGATGTTCAAATACCTGGGATTTACAGAAGAAGAAGCAAAAGCACAGTTCGGATTCCTGATGGACGCCTTCCAATTTGGAGCACCACCACACGGGGGATTGGCCTTTGGCTTGGATAGATTGGTGGCCATTTTAGGCGGCCAGGAAACGATTCGTGACTTTATCGCTTTCCCGAAAAACAATTCCGGACGTGATGTAATGATTGATGCGCCTTCTGTTATTGACGACAAGCAATTGGAGGAACTGCACATCAGATTGAAGTAATTGCAAACGGACAATTCGATATGTAGTAGAAAATAAAACTTAGAGCCTCAGAGAAATCTGGGGCTTTCTTTTAGGACATGCCAGCATCTCGTAGGTTCTATTTTCTTATGCAGATTGATTCCCCATCTCACTTAAAAAGAAAGAGGGATAAAAGCCATGAACGGCAAAAAAAGCCTTTGAAAAATGCTGCGGCGTAGAAAACCCGGCCTCATCTGCCAGGGCCTTTATAGTGTAGTTCCTATATCTTGCCTCCGATTGCATCAGCTTGGTAATGTAACCAATACGCAGGTCCGCAAGATAACTTGTAAAATTCTTATTCCTGTAGTGCTGGATTACCTTTGAAAGGTAATTGGAGTTCGTATCCATATCCTTGGCAAGGCTTACCAGGGTAATCTCTTTCTTTAGGAACTTGTGCTTCTGTTCAAACTTTTCAAGGTCCTTGAGTATGGAGGCAACCACTTCCTGTTTGATTTCCAATGCTTTTCTCGGCTTGGCTTTTGAATCTGCGACAACCTCGGGTTCGACAACCTGATTAACATCTTCCTTGTTTAAAAACGAATTCAGCTTGGTTTTGAACAGCTTCTGGTTTTTGTAATGGCGGTAGAAGAAAAACAAGCTGCAGATAAAAAGGACGGCTGTCACCCCATAAAGGAACCAGATCAGGATCTCCTTCCCTGCCAATTTATTCTCGGCATTTTCCTTTTCTTTCAGCAGGGACTTGGTATCATATTCCTTATAGATCTTCAAGGATATGTTCTTGAAATTGCTGTTCAATACGCTATCGGCCTTGATCAGGCGGTTTATGTAGAACAACTGGTTGACGACATCTCCCTTCTCCTTGTAATATTTCACCAAAAGCTCATATCCTTCTCGAAAATCGGGACGCATGTAGTGTCCTTTCTCAAAACTCTGGTCCACTTTCTTGAAATAGGATACTGCCTTTTCCTTTTTTTCCAGATCCCAATACGATTTTCCTATATAAAAATGACCCACTGTCACTATCCTGAAATCGAACACCTTCAAAAGTTCGGGTTCAACTTGAGAGATTTCCTTGATGGCAACCGCATAATTCTTTTTAAAATATTCATTTATACCCTCCGACTGCTTGATATAAGGGACATTGGACTTGTCGCCCAATCTTTTAGCCTCTTGCAGGGCAAACCTGTTCGTGGCGGTAGTCTTTTGATAATTTCCCATGCGATTATGGCACAATCCGATGGAATGCAACGAGCTTAAATAGCCCTGCTGGTAGTTGTATTCCTCTGATTGCTTGAAGAAAGAGGCGCATTCCTCGAAAAGGCGCAAGGCTTCCTCATAAAATTCCAAATAGAACTTTATACTTGCTATGCTGTATTTCAATTGGCTTTTCAGGTATTCATTTTCCGTCTTTGAAAGATAGCTTTCGGCCTCCAGATAAAATTTCAAGGCCTCCGCGTAGTCTCCTTTAAAATAATGCTTGGTCCCTTTGGTGGAATAGGCCTCGCCAATAATTATGTTGTCCTTGGTTTTTAAAGCAACCGCCAGGGCACTATCCGCATAATGCAATTGCATGTTCCCTTTGGAAAAATATATCTTTTCATCAAAAGCATTGACGATTTCCTTCAAATCATGCTCCTGCTTGGCTTTTTTCAACCACGCATCAATATAAAAAACAGCTTTCACCGTGTCTTTTTCACTGGCTTCCATCCTTTCATAAAAATAACGATACGGCTTGTCTTTTAAGGAATCCGGGAGCTTGAAACCAAACTCTTGTGCAAACGTTGCTGCTTGGAACAACACAAAACAAATAACAATTAATGGATCGTTCTTTTTCATAGAGGCTAATAAAATCTAAATGTACATTTTTTAAGCGTTTAACGCAATATTCTGATACTTAATTTAAAAAGGCATCATGAAAACACGGCTATTTTCTCTTCATTTTACACTAAAATACACTTCTTTCTTCCCTGATGATCTTTTTCAAAACATCTTTGATTTTTTTTCAATCATAAAATTTTAAATCACTAAAAAACAGGCATTTATACAAAAATAAGTTGCTACGAATTCGCAAATTACACGCTACGAATTGGCGAATTCGTAGCAGGTCGGCTTGTTTTGTGTGGATTGTCCCAATAGTTTTGTCAACGAAATCATCAGGCATTTTGCTTTGATCTCAAAAAAAAAATTAGTTCTCTGTCCGGACAAAAAAAAGAACTGCGATTAAAATGAAGTTATCCTTAAATCAAAAACACTATTATGAAAAATTTTCCCTACTTAATGTTTTTTCTGGCCCTTTCCATTTTATCCTGTAGTACAGATGATCAAGTTAATGATCTATCAACCAATGAACAAATTGAAACAACAAACAAGGTTTCGCAAAGAATTGCATCCTATTCTGCCGAGAACCGGGACAATCCGTTTGAAAATACAGGCAGGATCTATAGTGCGGTACTTGACGAATACGACAACGCTGTTATTGGCAGCAGTCTCCTGAACAATATTCAAACTCTTGAAGCAGTAGCCAACAGCTTTCCTGATTTCATGGCATTGAAACCCGGCAACCACTATACGAGCGTGAGTTACCTGACCATAAAGAACATTATGGACAACATCTATACCCTTGAAAATGCATTGTATGATTCTACTTTGTCTAACAATGGGAAGTATGCGCTGACAAACTTTATGGTTGATCTCAAGAGTGAGGTTTCCACCCAATCAAGAGAAACTGTAAATGCATTTGTTATTGATTTTGAAAACAACTTGTTGCTGCAAAATACGCTTACCGCCAATGATTTGAAAATCATACTCACTACCACCTCCATTTTGAGATATGCAAATTCTTATGAATCAAATGAAGACCCCGATAAGAAATGGGGCAACATCAAAGTCGGAATAATTGCCGCCCTAAACGGCCTGTCGCAAGATACTGCCAAGGGAGTCTTATCAGCAAGCATCATCAAAATACTGCAAGAACAGCAGTAAATACCCTCAAATAATTAGAAACGTTTAACCCAAATTTATCATTATGGAAATAAGAGCTCATCCCTGAAGAACAAAGACGCGGATTCTATCTTTCTTTTGATTTGGAGAAAGACAGAAAAAATTACAAATCAAAAAAAATTAATTAACCGGATTAATTTCAACCAAACCAAACAACAACCTGTTGGGATTAATCAAAAAACATTTATTATCATGAAAAATTTACTATTCAGCCTTATGGCATTCGTTTTAATCGGAGTTAACGGAAATGCACAAAACATCACAAAAGAGGAAGCCAGAGTATATGCGGCAAAAGTCCTGATCAATTTCAAAAATACCTTGCAGCCGGAATTTGCCAATTCAAAAAACTTTGATGATTTCCTTAAAAATGCCACTGGCCCATACAAAGCCACCAATATCCCGGCTGAAGGGAAAGCACTTTTGCAGGTTACCTACAATTATATGAAAGCAGGTACGTCGGATACTCAAATCGTTAAGACTTATTCTGGAAAAGAAGTTGCTGGTGCTTATAAATTCCTACAAGATAACCCAGGTACTCTTGAAAGCCAAGTATTTGGATTCAAACAAAGTGCTTCCAGTACTGAGGGTGGATATCCTTGCAAATGGTGGCAAATTAGATGTCACCTTGTACAAGTTGTAGGGGAAACAGCTGCTGATGCAATAATCGCTGCAGTGATCGTTTTACTGCTATAATAACAATAAAAATAGGGTTGATGCGATGTACTGAATATTCATCAACCCTATTTTATTCATAAAACGTGTTTTGCCCAATCTTTAAAATAAAAGTCATGAAATATAAATTATTAGTCTTAACGGTTCTTCTCCTAACATTGGTGGGATGCAAATCCTCCTTGATTAATTATGCCTTGGAAAAAAAAGGAATATATGATGAAAGCATTGCAACAAAAACTTTTTCTGCAGAAGGAAAGCAAATTGTTTTTTTCCCGATGCAGCATGTTGGCAGAAAGGAGTACTATGAGGATGTAAAAAGAAAAATCGATTCTTTGAAAGGCAAAGATTTCGTGTTCTTTTATGAAAAGATCAAGGACGACACAAAAGATTCCTTGGACTTGTACAAGTTTCGAAAAATCATCCATTTTGGAGTTCCAAAGAACGGATACCTCAACTTGCTTGATTCCCTTTACAAGAGCGGCCTGAATTTCAAATACGATTTGGTAAACCAGCCTTCCATTTACGACTTAGGATTAACGGACAAAAACAGCTTCAATGTTGATACTACCATCAAGACGATAATAGACAATGTTGAAAAATCCAAAAAAATTACATTGGAGGAATGTGATTTCGTGAACAGCTATACGCAAAATTACAAGTGTAAAAATAAATTTTTATCCAAGGAAGAATGGAACCGCTATCTGATCGATGACAGGGACGCGCTTTTGGCCAAGGAAGTAAAAAACAGCAAGCATACCAGGATCGTAATCCTGTATGGCAAACAGCACATGAGCGGTTTTGCTGAATTATTACAGAAATAAAAGAGCTCTGTTTTTTTCATATTGATTCTTATATCAATACCCATAGGAGCAAGAAAAATTAACAAAAACGACCAATCATAACGATCATCCAGTAACAGGATGATTTCCTATCTAAAAACCCATTAAAATTTCAACATTATGAAAAAATTAATCTTCAGCCTGTTGGCTACCGTTTTTATGAGCATCACGAGCAATGCCCAAGAAATTAAAAAATCATTATCCATCGATCTGGGACTTGGAAAAGTTTCTTCCTATGCAGGAAACTGCCTGCCTGCAACTGGATTCTGTGTCACAAAATCAGATGTTCCCTTTACAACCCAAGTAGCATACGCAGGAATGAGTATAACTCCCGAAGGAAAAGTGGCCATTCAAATGAATGAGAAGTATTACAAGCAAATAGCTTCCGGCATTGTTGACGGTTGCATTGTAGTTGGAACCACTTTCTCTTTGCCGAAGGACCTTTTGGACACTATCGGAATCCAGACTGAGTATTTTGTCAATCCTGGAAAATACATCCCTGTCGTATCGAACAATGTCTACAAATTTACCTTTTAATGCCAATATAGGGCAACGGTCTTTTTGAAGCCTGTTGCTTTATAAATACCCACTATCATGAACAGAGTCATCATTTATGCCGTATCTGCTATCGCATTGTTGTTCCAACATACAATCCATAGTCAAAATTTCAGCATCAGCGGAAATCTTTCCGATTTGTCTGATACTGCAATGGTACGGCTTTATGACACTGAAGACAATACGGTAATAGACAGCAGCCTTGTAAAAGACCATACTTTCCTATTGGAAGGGAAACTGCCAAAAGTTCCGAGAAGCATGGTGTTACATGTCCAAGACAAGGATTTCAATGCGATGGAATATCTTTATATTGGAAATGAAAATATATTGATAAGAGGAACTTTAGTTGACTTCCCTTTGAACCTGGTTTTCTCCGGATCGCAATTTCAAGAAGTGAAATCCAAGCTTGACAAACAGCTTCTCACCCTGGTAAAAAAACAACAGGAAAAAGCCGGCGAAATCAAGAGCCTCTATGAAAGTGGAAGATGGAACGACAGCATCCAGGAAAGGTATGTGGGAAGAAATGGCATCATGAACAAGATTGAAGATGAGAAACGCACGGTGGAGAAAAAATTCATCAAGGAAAATGCCAATGCGCATTACAGCCTTTATCTGCTTAACCTCTATAAAAGTAATTTTTACACTGATAAGGAATTGCTAGCCGCCTATAAGAACATAAACAAGAAGCTGCGAAATACCGATGAAGCTAAAGCCATCAAGACCTATCTGGATCATCCAAGATTAAAAATCGGCGATCACTACAGGGATTTCAAGGCAATGGACAAAAAAGGAGAAATGGTATCATTTGACCGTTTCTTTAAAGGCAGGTACATCTTGCTGGATTTTTCGACTCCCACCTGTGGCAACAGTATGAACTCACGTGCCATGTTGCAGGAATTGCGGAAAGAATTTCCAGAAAAGCTGGAAATCATTTCCTATTATACCGAAAACAACAAAGATCATTTCGAGTTCTTTTCAAACCCGGAAAATTATCCTTGGACATTTCTATGGAACAACGATGGAAATTTCAACGAAACTATTTTGAAATACAGGGTTGGAGGCACTCCAACATTTTTTATCTTCCAGCCAGACGGAAAAATCTTGGACACATGGATGGGCCTTGATGAAAACACCAAGGATCGAATAAAAAAAAGGATTGAGCCTTAGGTCGCTGTGGATTGACATTTCTCAAGATGAATTAAACACTATCACTTTAGAACGATTAGATTCTAAGCAATTCAAATTACGATGAAAAAAACTGTATTTGCAGCAATGCTATTGCTGCCCGGGCTTTCTTTTGCCCAAAATGGTACTCCGAAAATCCCCCTCGATGAAAACGGCATTGGATACCAGTTCCCGGAATGCATGAGGGCGGGTCCTGTCTGCGATTTATTTCCACAGAATCCACCGCCTACAAAAAGTGCCAGGATCATGGCTTATAAAAGTGGTGCCAGCTCGTTGACAATAGAGATAAGCAACGACTTCCTTACCGAGGAAAAACAGGTTGCCATAATCGGGAAGCTCCTCAAGGATGTAAAACCAAATGAGGAAGTGAAGGCAAGAATGGATGTGAACTTTCCGGTATCGCCTGAGCTTTTGAAAGCCCTGAATATAGATGCGACCCTTAACACGATCAAAATGGGAAGCTATCCTGTTGAATTGGCAGAAAAACACATCCTGTTGAAATTTGAACTGACCTCTAAATAAACTTTGCCATGAAACGTATAGTAAGTTTTATATTCTTGTGTTTACTTTTTCAAGCACCTGTTTCTGCCTACGCTGCAGACAATGAGATCAATGCGATCATCAACGAGATGTATCTTGAAATAAAGATTGTTTCCGATCATTATCGGAAACAATACACGGAAACACACAATAAGATTGACGAGCTCAACCAGCACTTGATGGTTGCTGTCCTCATCGAGGACAAGGTCTCTATTTTAATCTTGAAGGACAACCTGCGACAGGAATTGATTCGGTTGAAGGATGAGGAAATGAAAGATCTGTCCAAGATCCGATACTTGAAAGGGGTGCAGATCATCCGATTGCTGTATGAAAAGATCCTGAGTCTGGACCATCATTTCGCTTCCGTAAGGACTTTTTCTGAAATCAACAAGATAGGCAATCCCAACCAATACCCCGAATATGAAAAACTCAAGGACCTCCTTAAAAACAAAAAAGACAAGAAAACGGGGGTTGACCTGACATCCATCCTGGGTACCAACACTATTGTTTCGGTTGTACAGACATTCTCCAACATGATGGTCTCCAGCCTGTCGAAGGAAGAAAAAGAAAAGGAATTGGCCAATATCGAATGCATATTGGATTTTACGCTTCGCATGCAAAATGATTTGAATACCATTTATTTTGAAACTGCCTACCTGCAAAACAGCAATGACAAGATGAAAGAAGATCTTGAAAAGTTGTTTATTGATTATACCAAGCCCATTGGATACGCTTCCTCGTTGGAAGCCTGCCGGACAACAGACGATTGGGAAAGCATAAGATCAAAAACCGTTACCTATCTGGCCAGCTTGAAAGAAAAAAATGGTCCGGAATTATACAGCAGCCAAGTGAACATCGTTTTTCCTATCGATCGCCTTCTTCAATATATCACGCAATACAACAGCTTTATAGACCAGGGGGGCAAATTTTATGAGAAGTTCAAAATCATCCTCAACAGCTATGAAAATCAAAAGCAGTGCGAAACCAAGCTGCCATTGGAATACAAGAAGCTCAAGGATGACATAGATGTTGCCATCGTTAAATTCAATGTTGCCTACAAGCCTATTGAAGTCAATGGTTCCAAGATGAAAGAGATCCTGTATGGGATAAGTGAATTTGATTGATAATTTGAAAAAAAGCAAATAATATGGCCCGATTCAATTTACAAACCAAGAACATCAGGCAACCCTGATTCTTTGTAAAACACAGCGATTAAAACGCTCAAAGCAGTATCAATTCCATTCAAAATAGATGTAAACAGCAAGTAGCTTCTGCCTCTAGGGGGATGCAGGAGCTACTTTTTTAAATTAAAATTCAGCTGTCCTATAAACACAAATACTTTCAGAGCGCCCAAATGCCTGGTTTCCAATCATTACAACATCAACCATGAAAAAAATCAAATACATCCCTTTCATACTATTGATAATCATCAACATAACAACCATCTGTCTTGTAATAGAGCTGTCCAACTATGATGAACTGGCGGCCTATATGAGAACTGGCGACATCAAATATTCAAGTCCGAAAAAAACAGCCTGGATCATTTTTTTAGCCTTGGTTTTCAATCTGTTCTTCGTTTGCATAACGCTGATGAAGGAAATCATGGTTCCAAGAACAAAAGCCAAAAAAACGGCTCCGTAAACCACTTATGAATGAATTAAAAAAAGAATTCAATAAAAACAATATTTTTTTTTCATTTTTTTAACATAACATGTTGATTGTATTATATTAAAGATTACATTTGTGGTATTATTAATTATTTTTATTATTACAATGCGTACAGGTACAGTTAAATTTTTCAATGAGTCTAAAGGTTACGGATTCATTACAGACGAAGAAACAGGAAAAGACATTTTCGTTCATGCATCAGGAATCAGAGCGGAAGAACTTCGCGAAGGTGACAGAGTATCTTACGAAGAAGAAGAAGGAAGAAAAGGTAAAGTAGCTGCACAAGTTGCAGTTCTTGAAGACTAAAAATATATACATTTATTTTTGTTACCTAGAATGTGTAAAGCGTTCCGATTTATTTCGGGACGCTTTTTTTTATAAAATCATAAGCCATAGAGCGTATTTACTACATTGAAAGCACCTGTTGAGCCAGGGCTTGGAGCTCTTTGCGAAAAATCCTTGTGCCTTTGTAGTCAAACGGTTGTGCCCACAATGATACGTAACCTGGAACTTATAACCCGCAGCATTTGTAGATATTGTTGTTAAAAGCTTTAAATTTGCAGCATGAAATTTCCGAAAAATCTTTCCGAAAAATTAGAAGCAAGAAAGCAAAACAATGCCCTCCGACAGCTCTCACGGCAACAGGTGAAAACAGATTTTGTTTCCAATGATTATCTTGGTTTCTCAAGATCCGAAAAACTCTTCCAGGAAACCCACCAGTACCTGAGTGAAAACAAGCACATCCAGAATGGCGCCACGGGTTCCCGCCTTATTTCAGGAAATCATCCGCTTTATACCATCACCGAGGACCATATTGCCCTTTTTCATCAGTCAGAAAGCGCTCTTGTCTTTAATTCTGGCTATGATGCCAACGTAGGCTTCTTCAGTTCCATTCCACAGAAAGCTGATCTCATCCTGTTCGATGAATTGATCCATGCTTCCATCCGTGACGGCATCCAATTATCAAATGCCAAGTCCTATAAATTCCAGCACAATGATCTGGAAGATCTGGAACGGCTGATCTTGAAATTCAATGACAATCAAGATGGCCGTGCCGCTGCTTCAATCTATATCGTTACAGAATCCGTTTTTTCAATGGATGGCGACACTCCCAATCTCGAAGAATTGACCAGCCTGACCGAGAAGCACAATTGCTATCTCGTTATTGACGAGGCCCATGCATTGGGCGTTTTTGGAGCAAGAGGCGAAGGCCATGTCCAGGAAATGGGATTGCAGGACAAGGTGTTTGCGAGGATCATGACATTCGGAAAAGGACTTGGCTGCCACGGTGCCGTAGTCCTAGGTTCCTGTGAACTGAAGGACTTTCTGGTCAATTTTTCCAGGAGTTTTATTTATACCACAGGACTCTCCCCGCATTCAGTTGCCACGATCTTGATGGGCTACCAACATCTGGAAAAAGAAAAAGATACCCTCTCGCGATTGAGGGAAAACATCAATTTCTTTAATCAGGAAAAACAAATGATGGGATTGCGACCGCTTTTTGTCAGAAGCAAGTCGGCCATCCAGTGTGCCATCATTCCAGGAAATGAAAAAGTAAAAAACATTGCCTCGCAATTGCAGGAAAATGGTCTTGATGTAAAAGCCATACTGTCGCCAACGGTTCCGGAAGGACAGGAACGACTGAGGATTTGCCTGCACGCTTATAATTCAAAAGAAGAAATTTCATCACTTTTGAGATTGTTGAGTACATTTGTCTTCTAACCACTTGAAATGAAAGAAAACACCTTTAAAAAAATAGGAGAATATCAATATTCCAGCGAAGCTTTCATCTACAAGGCAAAACTTGAATCCGAAGAAATAGAAGTCTTCGTACGCGATAATCATACCATTGATACTGATCCGTTCCTGAGCAATGCCATTGGTGGCGTGAAACTTTTTGTAAGGGAAGAAGACTACGACAATGCGATGCTGATCGTTTCCAAGATCAGTAAATTCTCAATTGACGACAAGGGGGAATTGATAAAATGTCCAAGATGTGGTGCCGAAAAAATCCAACTGCTTACCACCATAAAAGATTTGAGGTCGCTTCTTTCTTTTCTTTTTTCATTCCTAATGGTGGTCCTTCCGTTTTACAACAAGTACAAATACAAGTGCGAAGCGTGTGATTTTGAATTTTAAATGTAATACCGGACTCTTTATAAAAATAAAGAAAACTTAAAACCTTGTGAACTTTGCAAAAACTTAGTGACCTTTGCATCCAAATCAAGACCATGAAATTATTTATAACCGGAATATCAACAGATGTTGGCAAGACCATTGCCTCCGCCATCATAACAGAAGCGCTTCAAGCCGATTATTGGAAACCCATACAGGCGGGCGATTTGGAAAATTCTGACAGCCACAAGATAAAAGCCTATCTCTCCAATCCCAGAACGAATGTTTTCGAAAACAGCTATGCCCTGCTGACACCTGCCAGTCCGCATCTGGCCGCGGAAATCGATGGCATCACCATAGATCTGAAGAACATTGTTGAACCTGAAACTTCCAATCACTTGGTCATTGAAGGTGCCGGAGGAATTTTTGTTCCGTTGAACAATGAGGAAACCATTGCCGACCTGATCCAACCCGACTACAAGGTGATTGTGGTTTCACGCCATTATCTGGGAAGCATCAACCATACACTGCTTACGATTGAAGCCTTGCAGAACCGGAAAATAAATATTGCGGGAATCCTCTTCAATGGAGATGAAAACAAATCTTCTGAAGAAATTGTCTTGAAAAAGACAGGCATAAAATTCCTGGGAAGAATTGAAAACGAGCCTTATTTCGATAAAAATGTAATCCGGGAATATGCCGATCTGTTCCGGGAAACGCTTTTACAACTATAAGAAGAAAGAAGCAAGGGCGAAGATTGAAAGTCTTTTCTCTTGCTTCTTTCTTCTTTTTATCTAAAACAAATGAATCTATCAGAAAAAGACAGCCAATACCTCTGGCATCCTTACACGCAACACAAGACAGCCACACCTCCCATCGCGATTGCAAAAGGAAAAGATGCACTGCTTTGGGACGAGAACGGAAAAGAATATATTGATGCGATTGCTTCGTGGTGGGTGAATCCTTTCGGGCATTCGAACCAGTTTATTGCCGATGCGATCTACAAGCAATTGACTACCTTGGAGCACGTTCTATTTGGCGGTTTTACCCATGCTCCGGCTGTAGAAGTGGCTGAGAAATTGATGCAGATACTTCCGGAGAACCAGCAAAAGATCTTCTTTTCGGACAATGGCTCCACTTCTGTCGAAGTGGCCATCAAGGTTGCGCTGCAGTATTTCTTCAACAAGGGGGAAAAAAGAACCACGATCATTGCTTTTGAGAACGCTTTTCACGGTGATACTTTTGCCGCTATGGCAGCAAGTGGAATCTCCTTTTATACACAGGCCTTCCAAGGAATGTTTATTGATGTGGTGCGGATTCCGGTTCCCGTAAAAGGAGAAGAAGAAGCAAGCTATCAAGCCTTGAAGGATGTGATTTCCAGTCACGATTGTGCAGGATTCATCTTCGAGCCATTGGTCCAGGGAGCAGCCGGAATGGTAATGTACGAACCGGAAACATTGGATATATTGCTGGAAATCTGCAAGGAAAACAATGTACTGACAATTGCCGATGAAGTGATGACAGGATTTGGAAAGACAGGCAAGAATTTTGCCTGCAATTATATTCAGGGACAACCTGATATGATGTGCCTCTCGAAAGCACTGACAGGCGGGACAATCCCGATGGCGATTACGACTTTTACACAGGAATTGTTTGATGCCTTTTATGACGACGACATCAACAAGGCTTTGTTCCATGGCCATACTTTCACAGCCAATCCAACAGGCTGTGCAGCGGCTTTGGCCAGTTTGGAGTTGCTGCATTCAGCCGAAATCCAAGCAAGCATTGCCAGGGTGAACCAAAGGCACCTGGCTTTCCAGAAGCATATTGAAAAGCATTCAAGAGTGAAAACGACAAGGGTCCTGGGTACCATTTTCGCATTGGAAATTACGATCGAGAATGAAGAAAGCTATTACGGCTCGATGCGTACCAAGCTTTACAATTTCTTTATTGAGAAAGGCGTGATCCTTCGTCCGGTTGGCAATATCGTTTACATCCTGCCACCCTATATCATTACCGATTCCCAATTGGAAAAAGTGTATGCAATCGTTGAAGAAGCTTTGGAAATAGTTTAATTTTGCAAACTGTTGTCTACCATCTCGAAACATGGTTCCCGAGCATGGAAAAAAACATTTACAGCATGGGGAATCAATCCATATGCCATACATCTAAATTGTTCTTTCATTTTGAAAGGTTCAAATAAAAAATAAATATTTTGCCTCAAACCATATCCATAACATCGATTGCTTCTGTCTCTCCCATGGGGAATGACGCGAAAATGATCTGGGAAAATTATCTGAACCGCAAACACCTTTTCATACGGAAAGAATTTGACGGCCAGGCGGCCTTTGCTTCGGTCCTGGACGATTCTTCCTATGAGAAGGTAGCCTTGCTGAAGCAATCGGACATCAAGTACAAATCCTTGGACAACTCGGTCTTGTTTGCGATGGTTGCGTCACGTGAAGCCGTGAAAAGAGCGAATTGGAAGAAGGAAGACCTGTTTGGAATCAACATTGGTTCTTCACGTGGGGCCACCGAATTGTTTGAGAAGCATTTCCAGGAATATCTTGAAACGGGAAAGGCACAGACTTTGGCTTCTCCTACGACCACCCTGGGAAACATATCCTCCTGGATTGCACACGATCTGCAGAGTGACGGCCCGGAAGTTTCGCATTCCATCACCTGCTCTACTGCCTTGCATGCCTTGCTGAATGGCGTTGCCTGGCTTCGTGCCGGGATGGTGGACAAATTCCTTGTAGGTGGCAGCGAGGCGCCTCTGACGCCTTTTACGATTGCCCAGATGAAGGCGATGAAGATCTATGCAAAGGAAGAACAGGAATATCCTTGCAGGGCATTTGACCTGGAGAAAAAACAGAACTCGATGATTCTTGGCGAGGGAGCTTCGGTGTGCTGCCTGGAACTTGGAAAGAAGGAAAACGCCTTGGCTTATATCGAAGGTATTGGCTATGCCACGGAAGTCCTGGAACATAACATCTCTATTTCTGCGGAAGCGGATTGCTTCCAGAAATCGATGAGGATGGCCTTGAAAGACACTTCAATTGAAGAAGTTGATGTGATCGTGATGCACGCCCCTGGAACAATAAAGGGAGATTCTTCAGAATATAAAGCCATCCAGCGTGTCTTTGGCGAAAGCCTGCCTTTGCTTACCACCAACAAATGGAAGATCGGCCATACTTTTGGGGCTTCCGGAATGTTGAATATCGAAATGGCACTGTTGATGATGGAACACGATCATTTCATAGATGTCCCTTTTATACAACCCCAGGAGAAGGACAGGGCTATAAGAACCATATTGATCAATGCTGTAGGCTTTGGTGGAAATGCGGTCAGCATCTTGCTTAGGAAAGCTTGACTTGATATTCGGTGATAAGTCACAATTTTCAGTCGCCAAAACTGACAACTTGAAATATAAAAAAATCCCATTGCCTTCGCAATGGGATTTTTTGTCATGCTTGTTGTTTTCTTAATTCATGATTATTTTCTTGGCTATTTCAGCTTGAGTATCCGTAATCACTTTTACGATTACCACTTGGTTTGAAACGTTCAATTGCGCGGTTGAAAAGCTTTGAGCGTTGATCTTGTTCTTGTCAAAGATTACTTTTCCAAGCAAATCGTAAACGGTTACGTGCTCGATTGATTGGTCTTTTGATTTGATATCGATCTGGCTTCCGTTTCTGAATACCACGATAGAATTCGCATCAACTGTAGGGTTGTCTATTCCCAATTCTGCAGCAGGAACATAACGCAATACGAAACGCTCGTTGAAAGTTCCTGGAACAGTCGTGAAGGAATATTCAGATTCTTTCAAATTGTGCACCACATTCAAGGTCTTGTCCTCTAGATAAACATCCTGTCCTGTGAACAATCCGTCTACTTCATCGATGCTTATCTTTAAAGTACCTGTCAAGGTTGTCTTGTATCCCAATGGAACTTCGTCCTGATCGTTGAATGGCAAGGCACGACCTTGGATGGTCAGATTCTTGTTATTCACAAGGGAATAGAACGATACTGCCCCTCCGCTGAATACGTCGGCATCATATCCCCAGTCCAAATCATTGGTAGCATTTTCAATATAACCCACCATGGCTTGGTTAAAGTCGTTTTGAGCACTTGTAAGGTTCAACCAAACCCTGTGCTGCCCAGTAGTCTGCCAGTTTTCAACCGGTTCAGAAGGACCTGGTCTGAAAAACTGACCATTCTGATTGGCTGCCTGGACACGCATTGCATTATTGAATACTGCCTGGTTAGCCGTAGGATTTGAAACCTTGCCTTTGATGAAGAACGATTGTCCTGATGCAATTTTTCCATTTGGAACATCTCCTCCGCTTCCCGCACGTGTTGCACCTGATTTATTCCAAGTTGCATAATCACTTGCAGAATACGTATAGATCTGGCTTCCGTTGCTGCTAGGCACTATTTTAGAATTATGGGTCCACACATAGATGGCACCATTTTCGAACACACCTGGATTCGCATCCAAGAATGCAGCTGCATCTATCGCTGAAGCATAAGGATTACCTATAAGGTTCCATTTGTCGGCACTTCCATTGGCAACAGCTATTTGTTGCACTCCGTTATTCGGTTTTCCAACAAATACGGATTCATATTGCTGTCTTTGAGTAGGGTTGACGCTGTAGGTTTGTGGGGCTCTCACAATATATCCTTTTCCTGACTGCATGATAGTTGGCGTAACAGCATTTGACGGATGAATTACCCAGGCACCTACTGCTCCTCCTGCTCCTCCTGTTGGATTCCAGCTGTAGAATTTATCAAAAAGGGTACCCACGGAAACATCTTTTAACTTGAATCCTTGTACAGGCGAAGACCAGTACGTAAAATCATAACGGTACATCGGCTGTGTCTTTCTGTGCACCTCAAATACGGCATTTGGATGGATGCTGTTCTGATCCGGCTCGCTAACCTGCACGAAAGAACCCTTGTCCTGGATGATCATTACACTGCCATCATTCAAGGTCAATTTATCTTCTACGATATAGGTAGCATTTTCACCTATTATCAATTTTGCATTTGGATCGGCAACGATCTCCAACTGACATGATTTTAGCAAGTTGGCGTTACCCATCGTATAAGGACCTGCAATGATTATCTTAAGGCTGGAATCTCCACTCCAAGTATTTGGCATTCCATTGCTCCAGCTTGTCCCGTTCCAAGTTACCGTAGCGGCACAGTGTGTCTCTTCAATTTCATCCGCACCCATTGTTGGTCTAGGTACATATCTTGTTTCTGCGTCGATATCTTTGGAAATAGTAAACCCTAGGCTTGTCAAAGCTGTACCGCCCAAGTGCTGAACATTCAAGATGGAACCTGGTACCAAATGCAAGTCAAGAGGATTCAAAAATACTGGTGTTACATTCGTGGAATTTAAATCTTTTCCTGGATTTGCATTTTTCCAAGCCTGCAAGTCTGCTTTTATATTGCTTGTGGTATTAGGATCTCCAATAGCACCTAAAGCTTGCTGAGTATGGTAGTTGTTGTAATCCAATGTCAAGTTGGAAACGGTACTGTTTACAAATATTGCAAATCTATGAGTCGGACCACTTGTCTGATGGTTACCAAAAATATTATTTCGAACATCTAGATTGGATCCATTTGCAATAAACAGGGCACTGTTTACAAAGCCTCCACCACCTTGCAGCAATCTTACTGAGTTATGATACAATCTTAAATTACTTGCGTCTTTCACATAAATACCATGTGCTCCCAGATATCCATTGCTAGGATTTCCGTTATTCCCAACTGATCTGATATTATTGACAAAATTGTTATATACATCTATGTTCGTACCATACAAATAGATGCCCGAAACTTGATGGCTGTTTTGATTGCTATAGATTCCTAAAACTCTATTGTTAAAAATTTTACCACTGCTGTAGTTTAAATTGCTTCCTGAGATATGGATTCCCGAAACTTCATTCGTATCATACCCATTGTTTGTAGTATAAACATCAATTATTTCATTGTAAGAAATTTCGAAATCTCTAACATTCCTAAGGTAAAAACCATAGAAAGGACTGTTTACAGAAGTATCAAAATCATTGTTTTTTATGATCCAGTTAGACGATTGGTTATTTCCTGTGGCTCCATTTCCTAAAACATATACACCGTGCGTACAGTTTTTAAAACTCACACCGTCTATTGTATTGTTAGAATTGACACCGTCATCATTTAAACCAACATTTGTAGCGCGGATACCTACAGCTCTCTGACCAGTTGCATTGAATGCTGCTTCTATCTTCAAGTCTTTTAACGTATTGTTATTGGCTCCATTTTGTGATGATGTGCTTGAAGATGCGAACCAAATCACATTTCTTTCTACCGAAGTCCACCAAGATGGAGTACTGTTTGTGTTTACGTTTGATATGGTAAGCTTATCTTTTCCATCTATAATTACATTTTTAGCTTTATCATATTTTATGGCAGCTACAGGGAATACCCAGTTGTTATTTCCTGAATCGTAGCTTTCTGCTTTGATCTGCACAGTAGTTGTGTTATCGCTTGGCTGAACAGTCAAGGTATAATTTGTAGCTCCTGTATATTGATTGATTGTAATTGGAAAAGATTCTCCAGATGCTCTAGTATAGGCAGCATTTGTAAGCAAGAATGTTACATTACAGCTTATTCCGTTTGCATTGGCATAAGTAACCGCTTGCGTAATGGTAGTAAAGTGCCCTCCGGTTCCAACATAATAAGTACCACACAAAGGTCCGGAAGTTGGTGTCTGTGGCTGTACAAGCAAAGTAACATTTACAACAGCAGTGGTACCATAGATTGTGGCAAAGCTATAAGAAAAGCTATCTGTTCCTGCATAACCTGTTGTTGGCGTATAGCGGATGGTGTTGTTGGCGTTTATTGTTACAGTTCCGTGAGCTGGAGTTGTTGGAGTGATTGAAGTGATTGAAGTAGCAGATCCCAGATTATCGTTAGCCAATACGTTTAAATCGGTATATGCATTCATTGGTACAGGGAAGCTATCAGCTACCGCTGTTGGAGCTATTGGCAAAGTAACGCTTACGGTTACGGTTGCAGGCGTTGAAGTACCGTTGGCATTGGTAAGCCTATATTTGAAAGTAGTAGTACCTGAATAACCAGTTGCAGGTGTAAACACTACTTGGTTGGAACCATTAACTGTTGCCGTACCATTTGCTGATTGTTCAAAAATTGCTACCATAGTGGCAAGACCATTGTAGGTATCATTGCTTAAAACATTGATCGTAACGGCATTATTCTGCAAGGTGCTTGCAGTATCGGCATTCGCTACCGGTACTGGCGGTACAACAGTTACGGTCACGGTTGCTTCTGCCGAAGTACCGTGTGTATTGGTGATGGTATATTTGATAGTAGCCGAACCTGTGAAAGTTGAAGTAGGCGTATAAACGATCTGGCCGGAACCATTTACTGTTGCAGTACCACTTGCAGGAGCTTGTGTGATCACAACCGTAGGTGTGGCATTATAAACATCATTGCTTAAAACAGTAATGGTAGCCGCCGTATTTTGTGATGTGCTTGCGCTATCATCATTTGCACGAGGTGCCACGTTTACTGTTACCGTAGCTTCATTTGAAGTTCCATTTGCATTAGTGATCTTATATTTGAATGTATTAGTACCAGTAAAACCACTAGTCGGTGTATATACTACTTGGTTGGAACCATTAACTGATACCGTTCCATTTGCTGGACCTTGTCCAGATACAAGAGCAACAGTTGTAGCCAAACCATTATAAGTATCGTTCCCTAAAACACTGATTGTTGCAGCCGTGTTGAATGCAGTAGTTGCTGTATCATTTGCCGCAATTGGAACTGGAGGCGCTGCATTGGGATTAGTTCCTCTAATTTTTAAAGTATTCGCTTTTATTCTCCATCCACTGCCCCAATCGTTTCCAGAAGAATAAAATCTCAAAATTAATCTTTGGTTTGCATTCAAGGTTATACCAAGTGAAATATTCTTACTTGGATTCGAAGTAATTGATTCGTTATTAATTAAAAAAGTCGAACTATTAAAAAAACCATAATCATCAGGAGTAGTTCCATTAGTCACAACAGCATATTTAATGCTATAGTTTGTTGGCCCTGGATTTGCAATCTCTTGTTGAAATATTAAATTCGAAAGCGATAATGTATTACCTGTTGTAGGTGCAATTGAGATTTGAAAATAACGATAATGCTCAATACTTCCATTATTCCAACCTGTAACTAATGCTCCTGAGCTATTGTAAGATATTGGATTCTGACTAGTGGTAAAATTTCCTCCTGAAACATAAGATTGGGAGTTTACTACATTACCATTGGATGTTAGTGCCCAAGTAGCCAAATCAACCTGTCCAAATCCAAGAAAAGGTAAAAATGCTATAACTAATAATACTAATTTTTTCATAATAGGTTTACTTTTGGGGTAAAAGATTTGTTCTCGGAAACGGGCTATGCCTCTTTTGAACGGACCAAAAGTAATTCGCGAAATGCTGTGAATCATCGCTTTGAACCCAGTAAATTCAATGTTTTCGATGAGTTGCAACATTAAATCGGTGAAATGCACTTTTTACGAAAACGATTTCGTAAATTTTGGGTTAAAACGGAAGAATTTGTAAGTTTTCCTTCCAAAAATTTACTGGCGTTTTTGTAGGTAAAAAGAGTAGTTGAATTTCTAATCTACTGAAAGATAACCTGCTAAAAGAGATGCAGGTCAAAATAAAAAATAAGGATAATTTAATGTTTAAATAATGCCCCTTATGGTAAAAAACCAATATGGATTCGGGCCGATTTCTCTCACCTTGTGAAGCTAAAAAACAGGGATGGAAAATGGAAGATGGGAGGCAGAAGTCTAAGACTATTTCTTAATCTTTAAAAAAACGAAAGACCTGTCAGATAACTGAAACCTAATAAACTGCAAAATAAAAACGATAAAAAGCAACCTAAACTACTCACCTGTTTCCAGATCCTTGGCCTTCTCGTACACAAGGTTGCTTTCAAAACCTTTGCGCAGGAGAAAATCGCAGAACTTCTTGCGCTTCTTTAGTCCATCACGCTCCTGCATGTTCTGCCAATGGGTGTCGGCCAGTTTATAAAAATTGGACAGGTATTCGTCCTGGGGGATTTCCCTGAGTGCCGTATCGATGTTGTATTTTGAGATGTTCCTGAATTTCAACTCCCTGACAATCCTGATCCTGCCCCAATATTTTATCCGGTGTTTACCCCTGGCAAAGCTGCAGGCAAAACGTTCCTCGTTGAGAAAATTATTATCCAGGAGATGAACGACTATGAGGTCAATCGCTTCGGGTATCATCCTCATCGTTCGAAGTTTTTCCACCACTTCGTCGTGACAGCGTTCCTGATAGGCACAGTAGTATTCCAGTTTTTTCTTGGCTTCGTCGACAGTAAAGGTTGTGTGGTTCTGCATAACATTTCAAATGATCATTCCCGAAAATCATTGCTTCAAATGTAACATTAAAATTCAAATGATAAAACAATCCGGCCTTTCACACGCTGTGTCCTCTGGAAACCACTATTAAACACTGACCCCTATCTTGCGAACTTTGTGCATCCTTTGTGCCTTTTGCGGTTAAATACAATTCAACCACTGAAAAGCAAGAACAAACACTGATTCCAATACTGCGTCCCGACGTTTCGGGATTGTGCATTCTTTGTGTCCTTTGTGGTTAAATACAACAAAGCTACCGAAAACTGTGACTTCCGATTGATCACTAAAAATTAATTAACGTTCCTAACACTCCGATAAACAATTGATAACCAAAGAGTAATTGTAAGTTATCACGAATTGAAAACCCCAAAGGTATTTTTGCTTCATAACAAATATAACAAACAGCTTTTCAAAAAGCCGTTTTTAAAACAGTTGATTATGAAGAACAGACTTTTACTTTTTTTACTTTTTTCTTTTCTAGGAATAAGTCAGATCTGGTCCCAGACCACGGTGACTTCCACTTTCGGGGCCCAGAATGGCAACATAGGATCGGACAACACCATCACTTATGCCACCCAGCAGACAAATTCAAGCTATTGGGCGCCGATCAGGGTCTATTCTGGCGATGCATTTACGGTAAATGCAATTGCGGCTGTCAAGATAACGGCAATATCAATTACCTATGACACAAACGCCTACTATAATGTTTCCAATACTTATAAGGCCGGTACCTCTTCTTCCAGCACGAGCAACGTTACCCAGGTTACCAGCTCGTCCCCTACAAGAAATTTCAGTTTTCCAGCGGCCAACAACATCCGCTATTTCAACTTCAGTTCCTCTGCACAAGTCAGGCTCACGAGCATATCGGTAACGTATGAATCCTCCGTTGTAACCCCAACCATCAACGTAGGTTCTGCCGTTACTGCATTGAATTATGCGCAAGGTTCTGGCCCGTCTGCCGGAAAACCTTTTACCATAAGTGGCACCAACCTTACGGCAAACGTATCATTGGCCGCCCCAAGCAATTTTGAACTTTCAACTTCCGAAAACGGATTCTATTCCGATGTACTGACCGTGAATGCCAGCGGAACGTTATCAAGCACCACGCGTTATGTACGCTTGAAAGCAGGTCTTACAGCAGGCAACTACTCCGGAAACATTACTGCTTCCAGTACAAATGCAACTGCAAAGACCATTGCCGTCAGCGGTACGGTTTCTGCCCCCGCGATGTATGTGGAAGCCGATCCGACAGTGGCTGCCTTTGGCGATGTTCCGACAGGAACCATTTCCACGCCGCAGATAGCTGCCGTCATGGCGGAATACCTTACTGGGAATATTCTTGTAAACTCTGAAAATTCAGGTTTCGAAATCAGTACCGACGGTACCAACTGGGGCAGCCAGTTGACACTGGTGAAGAGTGCGCAGAATGATTACATAGGCAACTTGCACATCCGTTTCAATGCCACAATAGAGGGCACACAGAGCGGTAAAATAACGTTCAAGGTAGGAGGCACGACTTATGCAGAAATCAATTTTTCTGGAACAGGGACCTGCACCACTTTGCCTGCGACACCTGCAAATAGTTTTTCAACAAGCAGCAATCCCTCTTGTGGACCTGCCATCTTATCGTATACAGGAACCGCCCCGGCTGGTGAAACCTATTATTGGCAGGCTACTGCAACGGACAAATCCATACTGGCTCCTGTAAGTTCCAACCAGACAATAAACGTAACGGGAAGCCGCTTCGTGCGTTCCAGGAACAATACTTCAAGATGCTGGAGCGAGCCAATGGAAAGTCCGACCGTAACCATCAATACTGCGGTTTCCATGACAGCACATCCTGCAAACCGGAACATCATTGCCGGTTCAACCGCAACGTTTTCGGTTACGGCTGCAGGAACGGCTCCCATAACTTACCAATGGCAGGAAAACGCGGGAAGCAGCTGGGCCGATATTGACGGTGCCACTGCCAATACCTATACCACGCCAGCAACCACTGTTGTCATGTCAGGCCATCAATACCAGGTCAAGGTAACCAACAGTTGCGGGACTGTGACTTCCAATGCCGCCACGCTTGCCGTGGCAGAACCTACGATAGTACTGACCGGTAATCTCTCTTTGTTCAGTTATGCAGAGGGACAAGGTCCTTCGACACCGCACCAGACCTTTACCGTTTCGGGAACCAACCTGGCGGCAAACATCACCATCACGGCACCAACCAATTGGGAAATCTCTACAACGGCTACTTTTACAACACCGCTGCAAACCATAACCCTTTCGAAAAATGCTTCGAATGCGGTAAGCACCACCAACATACACATGCGATTGAAAGCGGGATTGACACAAGGCACCTATACCGGAGCACTTGAAGCCGCTTCTTCCAATGCTGCCACCAAGACAGCCACTGCAAACGGGGAGGTAACTGCCGCAGTTGCTTTTATCAACGTAGAAGCAAACCTGGGAAGTTTTCCTGATATTGCAAATGGCTCCAACACGCCAACCTCTTTGCAGAATACCCTCTTTGCAGGAAGGACAATTGGTACCTCTGAAGCAAAATCATTCCGGATCCAAAACTTGGGCGGTTCGGTGCTGGATCTTTCCGGTCTTACCATGACAGGTGCCCATCCATCTGATTTTACAATATCAGCTCCTCCTCCAGCAACAATAGCTTCGGGAGCAGTGGCAACATTTGAGGTAACTTTCTCTCCTACCGCAATCGGTGAAAGGAATGCCATTGTGAACATCCCCAACAACAGCTCCAATGCGAGTCCGTTTACCTTCAACATCAGGGGAACAGGAAACAATGCCGAGATCAATGTGGCAGGAAATTCCGTTGCCATTGCCAACGGCAGCACCACCATCAGCACCAGCGACAACACGCTTATAGGAAACGCCAACGCCAATCCGGCCAATCCGGGAACAATCAGCAAACCGTTTGTCATCAGCAACAGCGGAAATATCGCCCTTTCGGTAACCAGCATTAGCGTCAATGATGCGGTGAATTTTACCGTTTCCCCTACTACGGCCACCGTAGCAGCAGGTGGTACATTTACATTTAATGTAACTTTCAACCCAACGAGTGTGGGAGTTCTAAATGCCATCATAAGTATTGCCCATAACGATGTAACCGATAATGAAAATCCTTATACCTTCGCCATCCAAGGAAGTGCCACCAGTTTTATTACCTGCATGCCATCCGTGGAAGAAATCATTTATGAAACCGGATTCGACAGTTCGGAAGGGTTTACGGCAGGCAACACCTATAACAATACTTCCGTTGCCTATACCGGGCCATCGGGAAAACAGTGGGGAACCATCCACGGAACACCTTCCAGTCAAAATCCCATAAGCAACGGACAATCGATGCAGATGCGATTGTATTCGAGCAACATCAAAGGATACACCTTTACCAACTTTGACATGGACAATGTGAGCAAGGTAACGTTCAAGGCGAAAAGTGCCGACTTGTTGAAAGTCAGCGTTTCGTACTCCATAAACGGGGGTGCTTACGGGAATCCGCAGGAATATTCCACGACCGGAGCCAATCCTTCCACCCCTTTTGAATATGTGGTAAGTGCCACAGGCAATAATGAGAATGTCAGCATCCGATTTGATTTGGTCGGATCGGCCCCAAGTTCCGGCAACAAGGTACTGATCATAGATGAAGTGAAAGTGTACAGCCTCAAGGAAAACACCAAGACCTGGAACGGTAACGCCTGGAGTGGCGATGGAGTTCCGCCGACAGCTTCGCAGAAGGCCATCTTTACTGGAAATTACAACACTGCTGCCAACGGAAGTATCCTGGCTTGCGAATGCGAAGTAAAGACGGGTGTAACCCTTACGGTTGCCCCAAAAACAATACCTGCGTTTGAGGAGCGCTATCTTTCTGTTGAAAGTGACATCCTCAATAACGGAACCATCGAAGTCCTAAACAACAACTCGCTGTACCAGGCCAATGATGCCGCCAGCAATACAGGTTCGGGAATGATGAAGATGCAGCGCATCACCCAGCCCATGTACCGTTATGATTTTACCTACTGGAGCTCGCCGATAACGGAAAGTTCCGGTTTCAAGCTGGGCGGAGATCCTACCTTGAGCCTTTCTCCAGGTACCCTGTTCGATAAATTCTTGAAATGGAACCATGCAGGCGATCCTCAAGGCTGGACCACCATCAACAGCGGTACGGAAGTCATGGTTCCGGGAAGGGGCTATATTGTCCGAGCGCCCCAGACTTACTCAACCGATCCGAGCGTGGTTCAACCTTATACTGCCAATTTTATTGGCGTGCCCAACAATGGCTTGGTGGAACATGACGTAACGGGCGGAACCGACAAATGGAACCTTATCGGGAACCCCTATCCATCGGCAATCGATATCGAGAAATTCCTGATCCAGAACAGGTCACTACTGGAGGGAACCATTTATTTATGGACACACAATTCGCCTTTGTCCCAAAACCAATACACTGCCCATGATTATGCCACCTACAATTTTACAGGGCCGGTGGGTACAAAACCTTCCGATAGTTCTGGAAACAACACCAACACGCCCACGCAATTTGTGGCTTCGGGACAATCCTTCTTTGTAAAAGGCTTGGCCACGGGACAGATTGCCTTCAATAACGGAATGCGCGAAAAGGCACACAACGGCACGTTCTTCAGGCCCGTCCGCACTACTCCGGTAGAGAACTGGGACATGAGCGGAAAGCACCGCATCTGGCTGAACATCTTCAATACCCAGGGCGCTTTCAACCAGGCCTTGGTGGGGTATATGGAAAATGCAACCAACGGACTCGATTGGGGATATGACGGGGAGCGTTTCAGTGGGAACCATGTCGCACTCTATTCCTTATTGGACGGAACAGAACTTACCATCCAGGGGAGGGCATTGCCTTTCAGCAATCAGGATACTGTCCCGATGGGCTATACCTCGACAATTACGGGAACCCTTCAGATCGGGCTTGACCATTTTGACGGCATCTTCGAAGGACAGGATATTTTCCTCGAGGATCTGTTGCTTGATGTGACACACGACCTTAAGGCATCCGCGTACAGCTTCAGTACCGTTTCGGGAACATTCAATGACCGCTTCATTCTGAAATTCGTCAATACCACTTTGGGGAATGAAAATCCTGGAGCAGTTGCGAATGGGTTATTGGTCTATAACAATGACAGCACCATCAGCATCAAATCGGCATCGGAAACCTTGAAGGAAGTAACCATATATGACTTGCTCGGAAGGGTGGTGTACGAAAACAAGAACCTCTCGCAAAATGAATTTACGGTGAGCAATGTCGTGATGAACGAGCAGGTGCTTGTAGTGAAAGTAAGGCTCGACAATGGAACGGCAGTAAGCAGGAAGATTGTTTATTAGACCAGATTGAAGGATTGAAAACTCTTAAAAAATCCTGAAAATTGAGACTGGTCACTGAAAACTAAAATTTAAAGTACTGTTTTTTTGAATAGATCCCGTGGGCTCAGGCTTGCGGGATTTTTTTTATACGCTTAAAACCAATCTTCCACAATCTTGTCATCTCGACAAAGGAGAGATCCCATAATCAACTTCCGCAAACCTTTCCAACAATCTTGACCACGGATGAATCCAGATGCAACAGATCTGCACAAATTTTATACCCTGCAAACAATCGCACGGCAACTGCTTTGCGTCCTTCGCGAATCCATTGCGCCTTTGCGGTTAAACTACCAAAAGAGTATTCTTGTTCGAGTATTGTTCGGATATTGTTCGAGAAACCTTCGATAAAATGCCACTTCAGTCGAACAAACCCAGAACAAAGTCAGGACAAAAACCTTCTCGAACTGGAAAATCGCAAGGTTTCCTATACAATGAAAAAACCTTTTCATTGTTTGATTTATTAACACATTTACCATCAATATTATAAATTTTATTCTGACAAACCTACATTAACGCTATTTTTATAACACATTTTACGGAAATTAAACCGAATAAGAGTTTACTTACTGTTATGATATTGACATTAAAAAATTATATTCGTTAAATTATTGTTATCAATATTATCGAAATGTTGCGTATTAGTTATTTTTTACCGCATCGTTAAAAAAACCTTAATAAAAAACGCGAATTAACATATACACCCCTTATTTTTGTTGTCCCAAATTCTAACAATAACCTATAAAAGAAGCGATTAGAAGAAAAAGAAAAGAAATACAATAGGCATATATGAGAAGAGGATTACGTTTAGGTTTTATTGCTAATGACAATGGAATCTTGAATGCTTTAAAATCTAGTGGGATTAGATTTTGGGTGGTGATGATGATTTTTTTGAGTGGTGGGATGTTTGCACAATCTGAAACTTTAAGTTGTACTGCGGGTACTATTGTTAGTAATCAAATGACGTTTAGTACAACAAACTTTACTTTTGTTCACGCAAAAGGAAGTGATACAAATTTTGCAAGTTATTCACCTTGGCGTGTTTACACCAACAACACAGTTACCATCACAGGAGGATCTGATGTTCAACACATTACAAGTATTGTCATAACAGCAGAGACAAACGCATATGCTACGGCAGCAGTAGGAGGAACTCTCACCAGGCTTTCAGGAACTGGAACCGTAAGTGGAACCACTAGTGGAACCACAGCTACAATTACCGTAACTGGTGCCAATGTTAAAGGAATACAAATCAAACCATCTGCACAATCGAGATGGACAAGCATTGTAGTTAATTATACAGTAGCTGGTAATACAGTAATTTTTGACAAAAATGCAGCTGACGCAACAGGGACAATGGCTAATCAAACAGCCTCAGCATCCACAGCCTTGACCACTAACGGATTTACAAGAACCGGATATACATTTACTGGTTGGAATACGGCAGCAAATGGCTCTGGAACAGCTTATGCAAATGGCGCTAGTTATGCTTTTTCTGCAAGCACAACCCTATATGCGCAGTGGATTGCCACCTACCCAGTAACCTATAGTGGAAACAGCCAAAATTCCGGGACAGCACCAATTGACGCAAGCAGTCCTTATATAGCAGGTACAACAGTAACCGTATTAGGAAACACCGGCACCTTGGCCAAAACAGGCCATACCTTTTCTGGTTGGAATACTGCTGCCGATGGCAGTGGCACGGACAAAGCCGTAGGCGCAACATTTGCAATGCCGGCTTCTGCCACAACTTTATATGCAAAATGGTCCGTCAATAATTATACGGTAACGTATGATGGAAACACAAATACCGGAGGTACCGCACCTGCCGTACAAAATGGAAATTACAATACAACTGTCACCGTTCCAAGTGAAGGCACCCTGACCAAGACAGGTTATACCTTCAATGGATGGAATACTGCAACAAACGGTAGCGGAACCTCTTATGCTCCTGGTGCCAACTATACGATTCCCGCTTCAAACAGTACCCTATATGCGCAATGGCTTACCAACAATCCTTTTATTGATCCATCAGGAACCCTTTCGGCCTTGTCTACCACATATGGAACAGCTTCTTCCACAACAACTTTTAGTGTCAGCGGTGTCAATTTAACGGGTGATATTACTGTAACGGCGCCAGCGGGATTTGAAGTTTCAACCTCTGCCGGTTCAGGTTATAATACCACTATAGCATTAACACAATCTGGAGGTACGGTTGCTTCAACAACCGTCTATGTCAGATTGGCTGCCAGTACAATACCTGGCACCTACTCTGGAAACGTGCAACTGACCACTCCGGGAGGGACACAAAAAAATGTCGCCACGGTTTCCAGTACGGTTTCTACCAAGAACTTGACCATTACAGGGATTACAGGAAACAACAGGGTCTATGATGCAACTACAACGGCTACCACAAACGGAACCGCAACTTTAAGTGGCGTAGTCGGTAGCGATGATGTAAGCTTGAGTGGCACTCCTGTCTTGAATTTTACAATAAAAACCATTGGAACAGGAAAGCCAATAACGGCTACCGGATACGCCTTGTCTGGAACAACGGCTGCCAGATATACTCTTTCCCAACCCACAGGCCTTACAGCAAACGTGACCGTTGCCCCTTTGACCATAACGGGTGCTGCAGCGGCAAACAAGACCTATAATGGATCGGCTGCCACAACCATAAGTGGAACTTTAAGCGGCATACTGCTTACTGATGTTGTAACCTTGAATGGAACTGGAACTTTTGACAATGCAAATGCAGGAACTGGAAAACCGGTTACATCAACGAGTACGCTTGGTGGCGGAGATGCAACAAATTATACCTTGACACAACCGACAGGACTGACAGCTGCTATCGACAAGGCCAATCAGACCATCACTTTTGGAGCATTGCCTGGTAAAACTACGGCAGATGCTGATTTTAACGCGGGTGCTACTTCTCCTACCTCTGGAACGAATGCGCTAACTTATCAAAGTTCGAACAATGCTGTTGCTACTATAAATGCTTCAGGGGTGATCCACATTGTTGGCGTAGGAACAAGTATTATTACTGTTTCCCAGGCGGGAAGCACCAATTATAATGCTGCCAGTGATGTTCCGCAGACTTTGACTGTTTTATCGGGACCTTGTCTGAGTGAGAACTTTAATGCCGGCACAAGACCAGCTTCCTGGACAGACTCGGGCACAGGTATTACTTATGGTTCAAATTATGCCGATATGTCTGTTGCTACGGGAACCATAACAATGATTGGGGTATTTAATCCAACCTCTTTAACCTTTGATTTGAGCAGGACAACAAATGCTACTGCAAAAACACTTCAAGTAGAGGTTTCTACCACAAGCCAATCTTCCGGATTCTCTAGTGTACAAACCTATGACCATTCAACTACAACATCTGGAGGAACAACCGCCTGTACAGTTGATTTGTCAGCTTATTCATCTGCGGGCACTGTTTATATTCGATTCAATAAAGCCAGTGGCGGTACCTCTCCGTGGAGAATTGACAATATTAATGTTTTCTGTGCGCCAGCCTGTACTACCCCTACCACATCTGCAACAGCCCTGACAGTAAATAACGCCACTATTAATGCTCTAAATGTAAACTTTACAAGAGGAAGTGGTGACGGGGTATTAATTATAGCCAAAGCGGGAGCAACTCCAGCAGCAGCTCCAAATAGCGGAACAGCCTATGCGCTTAATGATGTTATCGATGGGGGTGTCGTGGTATATAAAGGAACTGCGTCAGGAGCCAATACTGCTACAACACAAACTATCAGTTCATTATTAGAGGGCACGCAATTCCAATTTAGTATTTATGAGTACGTTGCGGCAACCAATTGCTACCAGACTACGGCTTTGGCAGGAAGCGGCACAACACTATACAAAGAAATAGATGTTAAAGGAAATGGTATTTCTATTGCAAGCGGTGATAACACTCCTTCCCTGACGGACCATACTGATTTTGGGTCGATAGCCGTAACAGGAGGAACGGTCGTCAGGACTTTTACCATAGAAAACACAGGAACTACTTCTTTATCCATATCCAGTATAATTATAACTGGTACGCACTCTAGTGACTTTGTTATTAGTACCGCGCCTTCTACAACAATTGCCGGGCCAGGCTCTACAACTTTTCAGATTACATTTGACCCATCCGCACTTGGTTTGAGAACTGCTACCGTAACCATCGGCAACAATGACAGTAATGAAGGTACCTATACTTTCGCAATTCAAGGAACCGGTGTAAACTCTAACTCGTCTGATATTATTGCTGATGCAGCGTTTGCCTATTCTTCTAATATAAATTATACATCATTTCAATCTGCTACAATTCCTACTGCTACAGATGGTGTTGGTGCTTTTCAATTTACCATTAGGGATGGTGGAGGTGCTTCTGATGCAGATGTTTTAGGAACCGAACTAACTGAGATAACTTTTAATGTTACCAATATCGCGAACATAAGAACGGCCAGACTTTATGATGGCACGACACTTATCAATATAACTCCTACAATCAATACCGGAGCAGGAACAATTGCTTTTACAGGACTTAGTGGTACTAATGTCACAGCAACAGATAATGGGACAAAAACATTGACTTTATATGTTTCCTTTTTGACGGCAGTTACAGACAATCACCAATTGCAATATACGATTGCTTCTGCGACAACCAATAGTGCGGGTTCCTCTTTTGCTGCTGCTAATGCCGGAGGCGCTGTTTCAAGTAGCACTGGGGACATCAATAGGATCGAAGTTACGGCAGATCGATTGGTTTACGGCACTCAACCTGCTTCCTCTTCAATCAATGTCGACTTGAGTCCCTTTACCATTCGTTTTGTGGATGTCAACAATAATCTAGATCTTGACAACAACAGGACCGTAACCTTGGCAGCAAGTAATGGAGGGGTCAACATGAGTGCTTCTGCCTCGTACTCGATAACAGCCCCCCATACTGGAATTGTCACATTTTCAACTGTTCATTTTACAAGTGGCCCGCAAACAGCAATTACGATTACGGCAACCACAACCGGATTGTCTTCGAGCAATACTGTTGTTTCAAGTACATTTAACATCGATGAAGATGCGGCAGTTACTGGAGATTATCGAACCATCAATAATGGAGATTGGAGTACCTTGGCCATCTGGGAAATCAAGACTGCATCGGGCTGGGTTGCAGCAAGTACAGTTCCTTCAGGCACTCCTACTGCTTTCACTAATAATATCTTTATCAATAATCAGGTGACCCTGACTACAAATTCACTTGCCAATTATAAATACATTACTATTAAAAACGGAGCTAAATTGACCAAATCTGGTTCAAACGTTTTACAAATAACAGCCGATGGTTATATTTTAGTCAGGAAGGGAGGAACACTTGTCAGTAATAATGTTACTCGATTTGCGTCTACAGCAACCTTTGAAATAGAAGATGAGGGCTACTACTATCACAACCAAGGCTCTTCCAATCAGTTGATTACCAACATATTTGCAGGGGTCGAAAAATTTCATCCCAATTCGAATTTCGTAATCAATACAGTACCTGATGTAGGCAGTACCAATTTAAAAGCATTAATTAGCGATTTCACTGCTCTGACACCATTTGATGCAGGCAATTTCAGCAGTGGTTATTTTGGAAACATTATATTTGAAACAGCAGGCATTAGCGTAAATTTAATTTTAGGGGAAGGAACAGGAAATACTGTTGCTGTCGCACCAAATTATTCCATCGCTGCTGGCAATATTATTTATAGAACCGGAACAGCAGCCAGCAGATTGGTCCATGTCAGCAATGCACAGACTACTACTACTGAAAGCACATTGGCAAGACCCTATAAAATTGGAGGAAGCTTGATCGTTGAAAGCGGATATACCGGCAGTGTACAATTAAGGAGTACTGCTGTTATTACCTACTTTAAAATTGGAAAAGATTTGACAATCAATACTGGAAGCAGTTTTATCATGCAAAATATCACTAACGACAAATTGGTCAATCTATACGTTGAAGGAGATGTGAAAGTAAATGGAACAGGAGCCTTTCAATTTGTATCCAATACAGTTAATACAGGAGCTGTCAGTTTGCTGCTGGGGGGTGATATTGAAGTTTCCTCAACAGGTTTCTTCACAAACTCAACGACTTCTGCCAATAATGCTAATCTTTTCTTTGTGGGTACTGGTGATGGTACAACTCCTGCCCTGACGCAAACCGTTAACATCGCGCCAACAGTTGCGAAAGTTGATTTCAATTTGAAGCATGCCTCCTATGGAGGAACTCCTTATGTTCAGTTAGCGAATCACCTTACTTTAGGAACAAATTCTACTGTTGATGTCCGTTCAACAGCTACATTGGACTTTGGTTTCAATGGCACTACGGCAAATAATGTTGCAATTGGCGGATCAGCCTCGGGTACGGCCTTTACGGCTCAAACGGGGAGCATCCTGAAAATCACTTCTCCTCAGGGAATTACAAGCAGTGGCGCTACAGGAAACGTGCAGACTACTTCAAGGACATATCCTGTTGCTGCCCCTTATGCCGATTATCATTATATTGGAAAAACAAACCAAGATACAGGAAATGGCTTGCCTGCCAATGCAAGAAATCTGACCATAAATAACGAAGGGGCAACAAATGACATCACGTTGACACAAGCTCTAACCGTACAGAACACCCTGACCATGACAAACGGAAACATGGTAGCTACTGCCACCAACCTGCTTGAATTGGGTTCAGGAACCAGCAACAAGGGAACTCTTGCCTACACATCAGGTTATGTGAAAGGTCCTATGAAACGATGGTTTTCTGGCACCAATGCTGGAAATGCCACAGGGCTTTTCCCTTTTGGAACTGCGGGTAATTTAAACCGCTTTGCCCGAATAGAATATACCACGGGTGCTGCAACTGCAGGATCACTGACCTTGTTCAACAATTCAACTCCCATGGGCAAGGATGGACTCCCTGCCTTGCCACTGATAGCGGCTACAGGTTCTTGTTCTGCTTTCGAGGTACTGAGTACGGATGATTCCTTTTGGGAACCCGTTGCAGCCGGCACTACCGTTTCGGGAGGAACATACACTGCCACCCTGCAAAAAGAAAGTACCTCTACGGATGCCATTTGCAAGCATACCTTGTTGAAGAAAGATGCAACCAATTGGCTGGCTCCCGGAACACACATCGAACCAAGCGGAACTCCTGCGAATATTATCGTACAACGTACGGGATTGAATGGTAATGCTTTTTCTTTGGGTATCGGTAACGGTTTCTGCCCAAAGATTCCTTACGTCTACAATAGCGTATGGCCTGGATCGGTATTGCCGACCCGTTTTGATTCCATTGAAATACAATCGAATCTGGATCTGACTTCCGGTGTCCTGCATGGTTGTGAATGCAAAATAGACGATGCTGCCATCTTGACCATCAAATCTGGAGCAACATTGGAGCTTGAATATGGACTGACCGTCAAGAATGCTGGTGATTTTATCATAGAGGATACAGGAAGCCTTGTCCAGATTAATGATGTGGACAATGCAACAGCCAACAACAATACCGGAAGCATCAAGATGCACCGCTATACGAAACCTCTGTACCGTTATGATTTCACCTATTGGAGTTCGCCGGTATCCGGCACCACATTGCATGACCTGTCTCCCATAACATTATTTGACAAATACTTCAAATGGAATGATGCATGGGTGGCAATCCCTAATGGTGCCGAATCAATGACAGCAGGAACAGGTTATATCGTGAGGGCACCACAGAATTATCCGGTTGAAGGCGCAACAGGCAGTCCTGCACCAATTGTATACCAAGGCGGTGTATTTACCGGAAGGCCTAACAATGGTGTAGTGAAGCATGCCGTAACAGGAGGCGCCAACAAATGGAACCTGCTGGGGAATCCTTATCCTTCGGCCATAAGCGGGGAAGCCTTCCTGAATGCGAACAGTACGCATCCAGGCAATACCAATGACATATTGGGTGGAACCCTTTATTTCTGGACACATAATACGGCAATCGTATCCAGCCAACCAGGGATCTACAGCTACAACTCGGGAGATTATGCTTCCTGGAACAGTTCGGGGGGAACGGGAACAACTTCTGGAGAGGGTATTGTGAACGCAACCGACCCAAGCGGCTATATTGCTGCCGGACAAGCCTTCTTTGTGGCAGGCACCGTAAGCGGGGAAGCTGTCTTCAACAACACCATGCGTATTGCGGGCAACAACGACCAGTTTTTCAGGCCTGCACAGCCGGATCCGGTAAACAACTGGGACATGACAGGCAAGCACCGTGTATGGCTGAACATGAAAGGACAGACAAAAGGCTTCAACCAATTATTGGTCGGGTATATTGAAAATGCAACCGATGGCCTGGATACAAGATTCGACGGGGAAAGCTTCGGAGGCAACCAGGTCACCTTCTATTCACTTCTGGACACCAAGAAATTGGTGATACAAGGACGTGCGCTGCCTTTCAACAATCAAGACCAGGTGCCACTGGGATACAAGAGCACTCTGAATGGAACGCTTTCCATCAGCATCGACCATTATGACGGCTTGTTTGAAGGACAAGCTGTATACCTGGAAGACAAATCACTGAATATCGTGCACGACCTGAAAGCGTCCGCCTACAGCTTTGCTTCGGTAGCGGGAACGTTCAACGAGCGTTTCGTATTGCGCTTCCTCCCTTCGGAAACCCTGGGCAATCACGATCATGGGAATATTGCCAATGGCGTGATCCTGTACCAGGAAGGTGGAAAGATCATGATCAAGTCGCAATTGGAGGCATTGGAACAGGTTACCGTTTATGACCTGCTGGGAAGGAATATCTTTGACAAGGCCAACATTGGCCAGAATGAATTTGGCATCCACGACGTGGTGATGAACGAGCAGCCCCTTATCGTGAAGATAAGACTTGCCAATGGACAGGTGGTCAACAAGAAGATCGTATATTAGAAACAACAATAAATAAAAGAGGAAATAAAAAAGGCCTGCCATAGAAATATAATCTATTCACAGACAATATTCTAAGCACAAAGAACAGCAGCAGCAATCCCTTTTTATCTTGACAATTTAAACCTGCATACTCTTCAATAGGGTTTCAAGGACAAATGAAGACAGAAAATCCCGTCTCGATTTCAAATCAGGACGGGGTTTTTAGGTATTCCCACTAATGCAGATGTCCCTTTGGCTTTCTATTCCTTGACGCCACATTTGAACTTCATGCTTTCAAAACACTACCCAATTATAAATTTTTAATACCTTTTTTACCCTTCACATCTTTTATTTTCAAAAAACACCATATTGAATTAAATTGTTTTCAGCCATATCCAATATTTAGTGAAATTTAAATAATTCTTGAATGGGAATTGAAAATACCTCGCTTCAAAATCTGAATTAACCGTTACTCCTTCTATTTTTGTTATTCTGAATCCTTACAATAGCCCCAATTGGAAAGTATCAAAAGAAAAAAAGGTCTTTATAAAAAGAGCCTTATGTCCGGATCTAGCGGAATAAGATTATGCGGATTGCTCCTGCTGCTGTTGCTAAATGGCATAGTCCAGGCACAGGTACCGATTCCAGCCGACGCCTTCTACCCTTCTTCCGTAGCAACAATGGCTGCCACGGACACCCGACTGAACCTTGCATCCGCAAGCTATACGGCTTCCGAGAGCGCAGGTACGGCAAGCCTCTGCATCAACATCTCGAATCCTAGCCCGACAGTACCCACAACGGCACAGCTGGTAAAGATAACCACTGCTGGAACGCATATTGGTACTACAACCTATCCGATTACTTTCCCGGCGGGAAGCAGTGCAGCGCAATGTGTTTCAATTGCCCTATCAGAAAACACAACTTGCAACGACACCTCCTCCTATACTTTTGAACTCCAAGCCGTTTCGGGAGGCATTGCGGCGGCGGCTGGAACAATCAACCAGACTGTCCTGACCGTAAACGATAACGACGCCTCAACTGGTGTCTTCAGGAAATTGGACTTTGAGGGATGCACCAATTGGGGATATGCCGGCACAACAGGGACGGCCATCAGGAGCGATGCCAGCCGTTACAATGGAAGTGCCTCGATGTCCATACGAAATGGAGGTTCCATTACAACACAAAACATCGACCTGGCAGGTTATAGCAATGTGACCCTGAGTGTCGCTTACGCCGCCACTGGCGTTGATGCTGATGACGATCTCTATATGGACCTATCGTATGACAATGGAGCCACCTGGACCGGGACGGGCTCCCTGAAACTATTTGATGGTGCGAACAACGCCTCCCTGAACATCAATGCCACTTCCAATCCAAGCCTGCCAGCCAATTCGGGGTCGGTAACCTCCAACCCTTACATCTTCAACCTTCCCAATGGCACTGCGCAGGTAAGCGTCCGATTCAGGGTCAACAGTACTGCCCAATCGGGCGAATATTATTACATAGACGATATTATCCTGTCTGGGAATGGCTGTGCCGTGGCACCTGCCTACAGCATTGCAACGGTTACGAATGCAAGCACCCACTACATCAATGAGGTGTACTTCCAGGGAATCAATGCCGTACAGAACCTATCAAGTGGCTATGCTGCTTCCGGGTATCAGGATTGGACCAGTCATTCCAAGATGATCCAGACACAGGGTGAGCCTGTCAATGTAAGCTTGTCCGCGAACACTCCTGTCCGCTGGAAAGCCTGGGTGGACTGGAACAAGGACGGTGTTTTCAATGCAGCAACCGAACAGGTCTACAGCAATGGAAACTATACCGGACAATTTGCAGAATTTGGCTTCCTGATACCACTGGCAACAGTTCCAGGCGATTATCGGATCCGCTTCAGGGCGGGTTCCACTTCCTCCTTTACGGCTTGTGGCAATGTCGGCAATGGCGAAGCCGAAGATTATCTGTTTACGGTTATCCCAAGCTGTTCGGCCCTGATAACCGGTATTACAAATGGCGGAACATGTGGAGCTGGTCCGGTTGGACTGAAAGTCACCGCATCCGGCAATCCGATCCAATACAGGTGGTATGCAGCAGAAACAGGCGGCAGTCCATTGGCCACTACGTCGACTCCGGAATGGACAACTCCTTCGATCAGTACCACCACCACTTACTATGTCACGGCGTATAACGGATGCGAATCGAATACCAGGACAGCCATAGTGGCCACCATCAGTCCACTTCCGGTCTTGTACTTCAACAATCCTGCCCCTGAAGTTTGCGGGGAATCATCCGTGATTGAATTGACCGTTTCGGGAGACCGTCAGGAAGTACTGTTATTTGAAGAAGCCTTCAACAATGGCTTAGGCCTGTTTGAAAACATAAACAGCGACAGCAACAATGCTACTTTCGATGCCCTGACAGGCTGGACCAGCAAGACCAGCACCCATCTTCCCAATGGCGCCTTGTGGACGCCTGCCATATCATCGGGAATCGGGGGCAACAAATTCGCTTTTGCCACATCGGACATCCTGCCCAGTACCGCTCCTTCTGGTATTGAAAACAGCCTCACCCTTATCTCGGGCGTGAACACCACCGGATTCCTGAACCTGACCCTGACGTTACGTGTTTTTTATTCCAGGTACCTGAACGATGGAAACAGTACCTATTCCGGAACCTATTACCGGGACGACTTGAAGGTCGAGGTACATGACGGAACCAGTTGGACTACCTTGGCAACCTATGACCATGATCTGGGGATAGGAAATAAATTTGCCACCCTCTCCTTTTCGCTTCCTTCTTCCTATCTGAACATCACCCAGCTGAAAGTAAGGGTCAGACATTATTCGTCCTCTTCAAGCACGCTCTATTTCCCAGGTGGCGTGGCCGTTGATGATATCAAGCTTTATGGAGAAAAAGGGCTGAACACCGCATTTGGATGGAGTACTGTGCCTGAAATTGATGCCTATGTTGATGCTGCTTGCACCGCTCCCTACCATCCACTGCTTGACCAGGCCGCCACGATTTACCTCAAGGCAACCGAAGCACAATTGACAAATCCTTCTTTTACCGTCACGGCAAATGCAGAATTATCCAATGGCTGTACGGCAACTGATGCGGTTACCATTACCAATTACGCGAAACTATGGACTGGAGCCCTCTCAAATGATTGGTTTTTAGCCGGCAACTGGTCTCCACCAGGTATCCCTGACGCTTCACAGTGTATAATTGTAAATGCCGTTGATGCCCTCGTGATCCCCATGCTGCAAAATGCATTCGGGAAAAACCTGATTGTCAAACCGGCAGGATCCCTGACCATAAGCAGTGGTGCCAATCTTACCATTACTGATGAAATTACTATTGCTGATAACGATACCGCTGCGAATTTTGATGATGATGGAAAATTGATCATCCTGGATGGGGGCAGCCTGATCCAGATTACCGATGTTGAGAACGCAACAGCCAACAACAATACAGGAAGCATCAAGATGCACCGTTATACGCAACCTTTGTACCGTTATGATTTCACCTATTGGAGTTCACCGGTATCCGGCACCACATTGCATGACCTGTCCCCGACGACCTTGTTTGACAAATACTTCAAATGGAATGATGCTTGGGTCGCAATCCCTAATGGTGCCGAATCAATGACAGCAGGGACAGGCTATATAGTGAGAGCGCCCCAGAATTATCCGATTGAAGGAGCAACAGGCAATCCTGCACCAATTGTATACCAAGGCGGTGTATTTACAGGAAAGCCAAACAACGGTACTGTTGAACACAACATTATAGGAGGTACCGACAAATGGAACCTGCTGGGCAATCCTTACCCTTCGTCCATAAGCGGGGAAGCCTTCTTGAATGCAAACAGTACCCATCCGGGCAATACCAATGACATACTGGGTGGAACACTTTATTTCTGGACGCACAATACGTCCATAGTACCCATTGAAGCGGACAGTCAGATTTATACCTACAACTCCGGAGATTATGCTGCGTGGAATAGTTCCGGACGTACGGCAACCTCTGCCAACCCGGGAGGCTCTGGCGATGGTTTTATCAACAGTACGGCACCAAGTGGCTATATTGCTGCCGGACAAGCCTTCTTTGTGGCAGGCAACGCAAGTGGGGAAGCCATTTTCAACAACACCATGCGTATTGCGGGCAACAATGACCAGTTTTTCAGGCCTGGACAGCCGGAACCGATAGACAATTGGGAAATGAAAGGAAAGCACCGTGTGTGGCTGAACATGAAAGGACAGACAAAAGGCTTCAACCAATTGCTGGTGGGATATGCTGAAGGAGCTACCAATGATCTGGATACTAGATTTGACGGGGAAATATTTGGAGGCAACCAGATCACTTTCTATTCACTACTCGAAAATAAGAAACTAACCATTCAGGGACGGGCCCTGCCGTTCAACAATCAGGACCAGGTGCCATTGGGATACAAGAGCACCTTGAATGGAACGCTCTCCATCAGCATCGACCATTATGACGGCTTGTTTGAAGGACAAGATGTATACCTGGAAGACAAATCACTGAATATCGTGCACGACCTGAAAGCATCGGCCTACAGCTTTGCTTCTGTGGCGGGTACCTTCAACGAGCGCTTCGTATTGCGCTTCCTTCCTTCGGAAACACTGGGCAATCCGGATCATGCAAACATTGCCAACGGTGTGATCCTGTATCAAGAAAACGGAAAGATCATGATCAAGTCACAATTGGAGGCATTGGAGCAGGTTACCGTTTATGACCTGCTGGGAAGGAATATCTTTGACAAGGCCAACATTGGCCAGAATGAATTTGGCATCCACAACATGGTGATGAACGAGCAGCCGCTTATCGTGAAGATAAGGCTTGCCAATGGGCAGGTGGTGAACAAGAAGAGCGTGTATTAGAAAGAACAATAAGTAGAAGATAAAAGAGGAAACACAAAATCCCGCAGGTTTAGGCTTGCGGGATTTTTTTGTTTGCTTCAACAGCAGTTTATGCTTAACCGCAAGGAATATAAAGAATCAATTGGTTCGCAAAGCAGTGTTTCAGTAGAGTTTTTCAGTGCAAATTCCGAAACAATCCATGGGAAAACGAACAAGGTTAAAAACAGGGTATACCACATTGATCTATGGGCAAACGCTAAACCTTTACACCTATATATCAAAAACTTATAAACACGAAAACGTTATAGTTGACTTATTTTTTTTGAGGTTTATTTTCATATTAATATTTTGTTAAATTTACAATTCCCCAATTTATTAGACGATAATACTACTGCTTCTTGAATGCTTTTGTTTGGATAATTTTCTCCCGACAAGCTTTCAAGAAGTTAAAAACCATAAAACTTTTCAAATCAAACCATCTAAAAAAGTTCTAATGAAAGTAACTGTACGCTTGAATCTTAAACCACTTGTTGCAACTACACCTCATTTTTCTAAAAGAATTGCTTTTCAGAAACTGAAATCCATTGTCCTGGTTTTCTTCCTTGCTGCACTTTTTGCCGGAAAAGCAAAGGCACAATTTTCGACCCCGGCAGTTGACGCTGCCTTTGATGGGAACGCCACCTATCCCAACAGCTACAACAGCGGTGCCACCACATGGCACATGACCTGGGACGACAGTTCGCTGTTTGTCTTTCTTCAGAATGCCAACCAGGGCGAACCCGTTACGATTTATCTGGATATAGATCCGATTGTTCCCGTCAATGGCGGAAATGATGCAAGCGGTACCCTTGTCGGTTTGAACTATGACGGCTACACGACAAGGCCCAACCTGCCCTTCAGGGCCGATGTGGCCATTTATTGCCATAACGGCTATCGTGAGTTGTTCAGAAGAAACGGCTCCAACGGCTGGACAAGTCTTGGAGGCGGTAGCAGTGGTATTCGAGGCGACGGGACTTCAGACTATGCGGGCGGCAACCCAAACGGACAATATGCCTCACACGACAACGGAAATGGAAACGGGGGCGACGACAGGAGGGAATTCAGGATCTCCTGGAACAGGTTGCTGGGAACCATAAACGGAGGAAACAGGCCCGCTTCGTTTAACTGGATGGGCTATGTTTCCTACAACAACGGCATGTATGCTCAGGTTCCTGTGGAAAATTATAACGGATCCGATGTCAGCGGCAATTCAAATGGCATTACAAGATATTTTACGGTCAGCAGTACCACTAATGGGGCAGTAACCAATCCTTTCGGAAGAAACTCCTACACCCATCCGATAACCGCAACAAACAATTCCTTCGGTGCCATCGCCGTTTGGGATTTTACAATGAACAGCCCCGGACAACAGATTGCACGATTGAATTCCGGGGGCAATTGGACCATAGGAAGAAACCTGGTGGTAGGTGACGGAACGGTCTTCTTTGGCTCCGGTGGCTCCGGCTATGGGACCACCGCTGTTGCAGGAGATATAAGCCTGCTCGGAGGAACCCTCAACATGGACCAGACGAACAAGAGCCTGGATGTTTCAGGCAATATAGCTATTGCTTCGGGAGCCAGCCTGATCCTTTCAGGAACCATGGGTGGGGATATCAAGACAGCCGGCAATTGGACAAGAGACGTTGCCTCAACTTTTAACCCTAATGGAAGAGCCGTTTTCTTTAACGGAAACAATACGCAATACCTTTCCATGACAGGAGGTGGTACGGAAACCTTCAACTACCTGCAGATTGCCGGAAGCGGTACGTTGCGTCTCACAGCAGGTACGAATGCAACCGTGAATACAGCCAATGGATTGACCCTGGCTTCAAGCCATGCGACAAGTACGCTGGACTTGAACGGGCAGGCCCTTACGGTTAGCGGCGGAGGCATCTTGAATCTGGCCTCAGGCAACCGGAAAATAACAAGCAGCCTGTCAGGTGGAATCTTCAATGTAAACACCAACGGCTTGGGAATTGCAAATCCTGGAACATTGGAATTTGACACAAACACTACACTGGTATTGGAAACAGGGTTTGATTTTGGAGCAGGCAACTCAACCACCATCAACGGAACCTTGCAATTGAATTTGGGTGCTTTCGTAAACGTGAATGCGCCAAAATATGGTCCTTCTTCCCTATTGCGCTATAATTCCGGCAGCAATTATGAAAGGCGGATCGAATGGAATTCAAACATTGGCGGCACATTTGGCGTACCCCATCACGTAACCATAACCAACAATACCACCTTGAATTATCCTTTTGGAACTCCAGGACCTTTAGGAATGACAGGAAATTTGACCCTAGATGTGGGAAGTCGATTATTTATGGATTATGGAACCGTCAACAGCAATGGCCCCTTGACCGTAATGGGAAATATTGTATCGTCTGGAGACATGTCACTTGGAACTTTGTCCGGAAATGATCTGAAGGTAGGTGGCGATATTACTTTTGCTTCCGGTTACTCCTTTGATTCCAAAAACCGTGCGGTCTTCTTTATTAAAAATGGCATCCAGCGTATTGCCGCTCCTGCTTCAAGCCCACCAACCTTCCACTATATGGTCTTTCAACCTTCAGGTGGGAATACGACTGTCGAATTGCATACGGACCTGGCCATTACCGCTCCGGATGCCGGAAACGTGATTTCCTTCAGCAGTGCAAACGACGTCCTTGACTTGAATGGCAAAGCACTTACGCTGGGAACTGCAGGCACCAGCAATACCCTTTTCGGTCCTGGGAGCTTTAAAGGGAGTACGGCTTCCGGCCTGACACTTTTAGGAAACGGAAGCATAGGCACGGTAAGGTTTGCAACTGTCCAAGCCTTGGGAAATCTGACCGTGGACCGTGAAGATGGAATACTTGCAATGACATTGGGCACGCCACTGACCGTAAATACTTCCCTGACATTGGCCAAGGGGCTGATCGATCTGGATACGTACGACCTGTCGCTTAATCTTGCGACGACTGCAACCGGTAGTCCGGCAAGCTATGTTATTGTGGATGAATCAGGCACTTCCGGAAGATTGAGAAAAAGGGTAAGCAGCACCAATAATTCCTTTACTTTTCCCATAGGAGACAAATTTGATGCGGGAGAAAATGGTTCTCAATATACCCCTGCAACCGTAACCTTTACAGGAGGTACGTTTTCGACAGCTTATATGATGGTGGCGGTTCGCGACCAAAAGCATCCGGACATGCAAGCCACTGCCGATTATCTTACCCGGTATTGGAGGATTACCTCAACGGGAATTACCGGTGCCGCAGCTTATAGCTTTTCAGGAAAATACCACGCCACTCCCAGCAATTATGATGTGGCAGGAGTCGAAGGAAATTCCTTTCCGGGAAGATGGAACGGCATCCAATGGACAGAAGGGGCAACAGCAATCGGAACAACTGCCAATACTTTGGACCTCGTCGTGTACGAAGGCGGTACAAGTGCAGATGTAAATTACATATCGGCTGGATATCCCCTGGGCGCTCCTGAAATAAGCGTGGTGGGCAATAACTTAAACATTCCTTCTGGAGCCGGCACGCCAATTCCGGATGATTTTACAGATTTCGGAAGCAGTCAGGCCACAAGATCAAGCACCTTCCTGATCCAGAATAGTATCGGATCAAAAGGCTTGCTGGAAATTGCCGATGTGATCATCAGCGGTACCCACGCGTCTGATTTCAGTATCACGACAGCTCCTGTATCACCCGTATTGGTTGGAGGGACAACCTACCTGGTTATAAGATTCACGCCTTCAGGGCCCGGAATAAGAACCGCCAAGGTTACAATTGAAAACAACGACCCTGACGAAAGTTCTTATACATTTGACATCCAGGGACGAGGCATTGACTACATCGAATGTAGTTTTGGTCCCCTGGAAACCATCGCCCGCCAGGATTTTGAAAACGTCCCGGCTGAGCCGGTGTGGGGATACGGCACGCCCCCTCCGGCAGGAGCTGCAATAAGCGGAGGAAATGCTTATGGTGCATCCGGTGATGGCGGAAACTCCAATGCCTTTATCGGAGCAAGAAGCCTTCAGGTCAATAATGCAAATGCAACAATCATCTTTGACGCAATCGATACTTCCAATCTGACGGATGTGAGCTTTTCCATGAGGATTGCGGCCTTTTCTAGCGTCTCGACCACTTCTGGATTGGACAATCCGGATTACATAAGAGTCAGCATCAGCAAGGACGATGGCGCGACCTGGATGGAAGAAATTACCCTGAATGGAAACAACAACGCCAAATGGAGCTTTACGAGCGGTACCGCATCTGGAACAACGGTATACGATGGTAATGGAATTGTTGAGAACCAACTTAGGCCCGCAGGTGGCGGCTACAGGACAACCGATGGCTACAGCAAGTTGGAAATAACCAATCTGCCTCCCGTGGAGACACTCAGGATAAGGATCATCCTGCTCAATAACGATCCAAATGAAATCTGGGCGATTGACGACATCGAACTGAAGGCAAGAAGAAAATCCAGAAAGATATGGAATGGATCCGTTTGGAGTGGAGATGGAAACCCGCCAACAGCTTCGGAAATGGCGATCATCAATGGCGATTACGGCTCCCAGGCAAATGGTTCCTTCGACGGATGTGAATGTGAAGTCACCACCGGTAAGACCTTGACCATTTCCCCAGGGCACTATATTGACATCCAAGGCGACCTGAGAAACGATGGAACCATCGTGTTGGAAGACAGCGCGAGCCTGGTACAGCACAATGACCTGGCAACAAATACGGGAACCATCATCCTGAAAAGAAACACCCAGCCTGTTTTCCGCTATGACTTTACCTATTGGAGCTCACCTCTGACCCTGGATTCAGGTTTTAAATTAGGCAATCATCCCACGAACAGCTTGTCGCCTGGAACATTATTCGACAAGTTCTTCAAATGGGGTCACGATGCCGCAACACCCGTATGGCAGGTCATCCAGCAAGGAGATGAAGTAATGCATCCCGGAACAGGCTACATTGTCCGCGCACCACAGAATTTTGATGTTCAAGGTCAGGTTGGCGCCACGGCACAAATATACGGTGCAAGCTTTATCGGCAAACCCAATAACGGAACCATCGAACATCCCGTTACAGGCTCTGGAACAGAAACCAAATGGAACCTGCTGGGAAATCCCTATCCATCGGCCATCAACATAGAAACCTTCCTCTACCGGAACAATACCCTCTTGGATGGAACCATCTATCTATGGAGGCATAATACGCAAATTCAAGAAACAGGTACGACAGGAATCTATGCCTACAGCCCGAGTGATTATGCCACATTCAATTTTAGCGGTTCAACAGCCACGACAGCCGCCGCAAGTTCCGGAGGTGCGGTACCGGATGAGTTTCTGGCGTCCGCGCAGGCTTTTTTTGTAAAAGGAATTGCTTCCGGAAATACGGTATTTGATAATTCCATGCGTGTTGCAGGAAACAACAGCCAGTTTTTCAAGCCTGCCCTCTCTGAACCAGTCAACAATTGGCAACTCACTGGAAAACACAGGATATGGCTGAATCTTACGGGACAAGGTGCCTTCAACCAAACCTTGGTGGGCTACATCGAGAATGCTACAAATGTATTGGATTGGGGTTATGACGGAGATCATTTCGGAGGCAACAAGGTAAGCTTCTACTCCATTTCGCAAAACAGGAATCTTGCCATACAGGGGCGTGCGCTGCCCTTCAGCAACCAGGACCAGGTTCCGTTGGGATACAAGACTGCCCTGACGGGAACCTTGAAAATCAGCATCGATCATTACGACGGACTGTTTGAAGGCCAGGACATCTACCTGGAAGACTTGCTGCTGGATGTAGTACACGATTTGAAAGCTGCTGACTATTCCTTTGCTGCTGTTCCGGGTACTTTCAACAATCGTTTCGTATTGCGATATGTTCCCCAGCAAACACTCGGCAATCCGGCACTTGAAGAAACAATGGCGGGCGTTGTAATATCAAAGGATAAAAATGAATTGAATGTAAGGGCAACGCTGGAAAACATCAGCACGATTACAATCTATGACATCCTGGGAAGAACCGTTTTCTACCAGGACAAGATAAACAGCAATCACTTCCGGGCTGCAGATATTGGTTGCGACAGGCAAACGCTGATCGTGAAGGTTCAATTGGCCAATAATGCAACCGTCACAAAAAAAGTGCTTTTTTAAAAAGCATCAGGCTGGAACATTCTTTTTTCCAGCCTCCTTGTCATAGCTCACAAATATGTTGATGTAGATGTTCCTGGAAATACGGGTGATGACAGGCATCAGTACGATCAACCCCGCAAATATCGCAATGAAGATGTGGAGCAGGTTCATTTTAAGACCAAAATAACAAAGCAGGAAAATCAGTATCCCGGTGAATACGGAAACGGCATAGCTTACAAACATGGCTCCAAAAAAGAAGTTGGGTTCCACCTTGTACCGGAAACCGCAATTAGTGCACGTATCGTGCATCTTCATTGTTTCCGTTAAGACGTATGGATTCTTGTTCACATACATATGATCGCCGTGACATTTTGGGCAGGCACCCGTAAAGATGCTGTATGCCTTTGTTCCTTTACCAAACATGACAGTTATTTTTAATGAATTGACAGTGAAGATAATCTTCCTGTTCTATGGTACAAATTTACAGCCTTGGAAGAATTATACTGTTGTGGTAATGTCGTAAAGACTTGCACTTTTAGGACACTGTCGCCAAAACAGTTTTTAATGGATTCTCATTTTAAGTGTTTCCAACAGCTTTAATCTTTAAATAAAATCCTGCTGGCATTGAACACAGGATTATTTCAGATCCATTCAACCCCTCACATACTCCCTATTTAGAGTATGGATAGAGTATGGGGAGTGTATGAAAATGATTATGTAAAATGGAACGGGGAAAGAGTACAAAATACGAGTATGTAAAAATGTAGAGAAAGAATCTAAGTATGTATTTATAACAGGAGGATAAGTAACCCGTTGCCTTTTAGGACAAAACAGAAATTAAAAACAAAAAGCCCCTTCTTTCGAAGAGGCTTTTGTACCCGGAGCCGGAGTCGAACCGGCACGGTTTCCCACAGGTGTTTGAGACCAGCGCGTCTACCAATTCCGCCATCCGGGCTTAGCAGACGAAGAAGCGACAGCTTCAACGCAATAGAACCAATTGTAACAGTGATTCCTTTAACACGGTGCAAATGTAAAAAAAAATTTTACATATTCTAAAAAAAATACTCGGAATTTTCCTTTCAGAGTTCATTTTTATTCCTAAATTTGCACCTCGTTTCGGCGACACAACACTAACTAACTACACCCGAGGTGTTTGCATAGATCCAGTTTTGAATAACAACAAAGCAGAATTGATGTAGCGCAGCGGAATAAAACAACTAATTAAAATGCCACACCAAGAACCGGAAGCAAAGATATTTGCATGTTCTCAAAGTGTTCATCTGGCAGAACAGATAGCCAAAAACTATGGTGTTCCGCTAGGTAAGATTACGTTCTCAAAATACAGCGATGGTGAATTCCAACCTTCTTTCGAAGAATCAATCAGAGGATTGAGAGTATTTCTTGTTTGTTCTACCTTTCCAAGTAGCGACAACCTGATGGAACTCCTGCTGATGATTGACGCCGCCAAAAGAGCTTCAGCACGACATATTACGGCTGTAATACCTTATTTTGGATGGGCCCGTCAGGACAGGAAAGACAAACCACGTGTTCCGATTGGAGCAAAACTAGTTGCAAAACTGTTGGAAGCTGCCGGGGCAACACGTATCATGACAATGGATTTACATGCAGACCAGATCCAAGGATTTTTTGAAAAACCAGTAGATCACCTGTTTGCATCAACAATATTCCTGCCGTATGTAAAAAGTCTGGGGCTTGACAACCTGACCATTGCATCACCGGACATGGGAGGTTCAAAAAGAGCCTATGCCTATTCCAAATTCTTGGAATCAGACGTGGTCATCTGTTACAAGCAACGAAAAGCGGCCAACGTAATCGAATCGATGGAGCTGATCGGAGAAGTAAAAGGCAGAAATGTCATCCTTGTGGATGATATGATCGACACCGGAGGCACTTTGGCGAAAGCCGCAGATTTGATGATGGAAAAAGGTGCATTGAGCGTTCGCGCCATCTGTACGCATCCAATCTTATCGGGAGAAGCCTACGAAAAAATTGAGAATTCCCAATTAAAGGAATTGATCGTTACCGATTCTATCCCATTGAAGAAAGAATCAAAGAAGATCCGAGTTGTAAGTTGCGCTCCACTTTTTGCAGAAGTAATGCAGATGGTACAGCACAACAACTCCATCAGTGGAAAATTCTTGATGTAATAGCTGCAAGCTATAAGCATCAAACCCGCTGATTAAAGCAGAATTATTATTACTAATTATATATTTTTACAATGAAATCGATTACAATTAAAGGATCAGAAAGAGAAAGCGTGGGCAAAGTAGCGACTAAAGCCTTACGTAATGCTGGAGCGGTTCCTTGCGTTTTATACGGAGGAGATCAACCAGTTCATTTTTCAGCAGATGAAAAAGCATTCAAAAACTTGGTTTACACTCCAAACGCTCACACAGTTGAGATCGACCTTGAAGGTGGTAAAAAGTTTAACGCAATTTTGCAAGACATCCAGGTGCACCCTGTATCTGACAAAATTTTACACATTGACTTCTTCCAATTACACGATGACAAAGAAATCACTATGGAAGTTCCAGTTAAAGTAACAGGAGTTTCTCCAGGTGTACTTTTAGGAGGTGTGCTACGTTTGAACACACGTAGATTGAAAGTTAAGGCTTTGCCTAAAAACCTTCCGGATTTTGTTGAAGCAAACATTTCTGAACTTGAAATGGGTAACAAATTGTATGTAACGAAACTTGTTTCGGACAACTACAAATTACTACACCCTGAGAACACAGTTGTGGCTCAAGTAAGAATTTCTCGTGCAGCCATGAAGGCAGCTCAAGAAGCGGCAAAAGCAGCAAAAGCTCCTGCAAAAGGAAAGAAAAAATAATCTTACCATTATATTTCAAAAAGCACCAGCCTCAAAACTGGTGCTTTTTTTTTATGCAAAAATGAGAGACAATAACTTTTAGCTAATTTTAAAATCCGTGAATCTGTGGCAGAAAAACGTATTCACTTTTTGAAATTATAATTACTTTTGAAGAATGAAATGGCTCACCAATTTATTCCAGAAAAAAGAAACAAAAATCACAGCAAATACAGACCCAATGAAGAAATTCCTGATCGTTGGCCTTGGCAACATTGGAGCAGAATACGTCAATACGCGTCACAATATTGGTTTTAAAGTCCTAGACTTTCTTGCCAGGAAGGAAGCACTAGCTTTCGAAACCGTAAAACTGGGCAGCCTGGCCGAATATAAATTCAAGGGCCGCACTTTCCTCCTCTTGAAACCGAACACCTATATGAACCTTTCCGGGAAAGCCATAAAATTCTGGATGGACAAGGAAAATATTCCATTGGAAAACATCCTGGTCATCACGGACGATTTGAACCTTTCTTTCGGAACCATCCGCATCAAGCCAAAAGGAAGCGATGGCGGCCATAATGGTCTGAAAAACACCAATCTTGTCCTGAATACGCAAAACTATGCCCGATTCCGTTTTGGCATCAGCGACCAATTCAAGAAAGGACAGCAGGTAGATTATGTACTGGGCGAATGGGACGAGGCGGAAAAAGCAGCACTACCCGAAAGGCTGGAACTCGCTTCAGAAATCATCAGATCCTTCGGGACTGCCGGTTTGGAAAATACCATGAACAGCTTTAACGGAAAATAGCGGCTCCATTTTTGCTGTCTTCAAACAAATACCTCCATTATGAAAAAAGCAATTCTTTTATCTGTCGTTTTCTGGACAGTTCTTTCCTCCTGCAGTTCCAAAAAGACAGTTTCTGAGGATCGGAAAAATTCAAGATCACAGATCCTGACACCCTGCCCAGAAAATAGTGATTGTAGCTTGGAAGTGCATCCGGGCAAAAGTATGGCGGTAAAGGATGATGCGATTGGAGCAGTTTATTACGAGCTGGAGGATAATTCAAAAAAAACAACCTATCACTATACCTGTAACCTAAAAACGGACAATCAATACCAGGATGCCGGCTACAGGGAAGAAGTCATCTTCGAGATCGACAATTCCAATACGGATCTTGAATTGACCGACGCGGAACTTCAAAATACTAAAATCTTATTTGGGGTTTGGTGCTATTGCAAGGGGAAGGCAGGAAATTACAAGATTGCAAAAGGAACTTTCTCTAAGAAGGGAAAAGAGATCAAGATAGATTTTCCTGCAATCGTAGCCGATCAAAAGGTAACAGGATTGAGAATAAGGCTCTAGTTCTTTCTCCTTTCCAGGAAAAATCTTCTCATCAATTCTCCCGCTTCATCAGCCAATACGCCCCTGACGACTGTTGTCTTGGGATGGATCTGGGTGCCCATCTTTTTAAAACCCCTCTGCTCATCGCTGGCTCCAAAGACAATCTTCGTAATCTGGCTCCAATACAAGGCTCCTGCACACATCTGGCAAGGCTCCAAAGTCACATAGAGCGTGCAATTTTTGAGGTATTTCCCGCCAAGGAAATTTGCAGCCGAAGTAATGGCCTGCATTTCGGCATGGGCAGTAACATCATTCAACATTTCAGTCAGATTGTGCGTTCTCGCTATGATCTTGTCATCAATCACAACCAAGGCTCCAACAGGAATCTCGCCTTTCTCGAAAGCCATTTCAGCTTCCTGCAGGGCTTTTTTCATAAAATATTCGTCGGTGAAGATGTTTTCCATGGCACAAAAATACGTTTTTGATATTGTTTTCCGTTATCTTTAAAATCGATTGTTACCCATGGAAACAAGATACAAGATTGAAATTCCGAAACCTTGCGCTGAAAATTGGGAGGAAATGACGCCCGGAAACAGCGGAAGATTTTGTGGCAGCTGCATACAGGATGTGGTCGATTTCACCAACATGCCGGCTTCAGGGATCCAAAACTACCTGTTGGAAAATCAAGGCCGGAAAGTTTGCGGAAGATTCCGCCAGACGCAATTGACTACCATCACCATTCAAGTCCCGCAGCATATCCTGTTCTCCCAGGTACAGTTTCAGAAAATGTTTCTCCTTGCGCTATTGCTGGCAATGGGAACAAGCCTGTTGAGCTGTTCAGACAGGAATGGGGAAAAGCAGAGAATTGACAGGGTTGAAATTGTTGACGATTCCAATCCTGTAGACAATGTCGTCATTGGATTGCCACTTCCTCCTGATAGTTTGGATCCAGGCAAAAAAGAAACTCTCCCTCCTACGATCGATGGAGTCAAAGCCTCGACCGCAACCGGCAAAAACAAACCAGCATCCAAAAAAAACAATACTCCGATCATCCTTACCGGAACTGTAATAATTAGCGAGAAAGACTCCTTAAAAAAAGAAGAAAAATAAAAATCCGATTTTAATAATGTAAATTTGCCTTTCTATTGGACGCTATGAACCGCAATTTACTTTCACATATTAATTCTCCCGAAGAGCTGCGCCTTATTCCCGAAACGGAATTGCCACGGCTTGCAAAAGAGCTGCGCGATTTCATCATTGATATCGTTTCGGCAAAAGAAGGCCATCTGGGTGCGAGCCTGGGAGTTGTTGAACTGACGATTGCTTTGCATTATGTGTTCAACACGCCCGAAGATTTACTGGTTTGGGATGTAGGCCATCAGGCTTATGGACATAAAATCTTGACCGGCAGAAAAGACAACTTCCACACCAACAGGCAGCTTGGAGGAATTTCAGGCTTCCCCAAAAGAAGCGAAAGTGAATACGATACTTTTGGCGTGGGCCATTCTTCCACGGCTATTTCCGCCGCTCTGGGAATGGCAATTGCCTCCAATCTGAAAGGTGACCTTGAGAAAAACCATGTTGCAGTGGTAGGCGACGCTTCGATTGCCTCAGGCATGGCCTTTGAAGGACTGAATCACGCAGGCGTTACGGATGCGAATCTATTGGTTATCTTGAACGACAATGCCATCGGGATCGACCCAAGTGTTGGCGCCTTGAAAAACTACCTCACCGCTGTAAAATCAGGAAAGAATCCGAGGCAGAACAACATGATCAAATCGTTGAATTTTGATTATTCCGGTCCGATTGACGGTCACGATATTTTTGCAGTGATCAAGGAATTGAAGCGATTGAAAGATACAAAAGGCCCGAAATTCCTTCATATCATCACGACAAAGGGAAAAGGCTTGGAACAGGCCGAAAAGGACCAAGTGAAATACCACGCTCCGGGGAAATTCGACAAATTGACAGGTGAGATCCTTCCGAAATTTGAAGAAAACCTGCCGCCAAAATTCCAGGATGTCTTTGGCCTGACCGTTTTGGACCTGGCCAGGAATAACGAAAAGATAATTGGAATCACTCCTGCAATGCCCTCAGGAAGCTCGCTGAAATTCATGATGGATGCTTTTCCTGAACGCGCCTTTGATGTGGGAATTGCCGAACAGCATGCCGTTACTTTATCGGCTGGAATGGCAACCCAGGGAATGGTGGTGTATTGCAACATCTATTCGACTTTTTTACAGAGGGCCTACGACCAGGTCATCCACGATGTGGCCTTGCAGGATCTTCCCGTGATTTTTTGTTTGGACAGGGCCGGATTGGTTGGCGAGGATGGTGCCACCCACCACGGTGTCTTTGACATTGCCTATCTCCGATGCATCCCGAACATAATTGTTTATGCCCCGATGAATGAGAAGGATCTGAGGAACATCTTGTATACGGCCCAATTGGGATTGGAACATCCGATTGCGATTCGCTATCCACGAGGTCGCGGATTGGACACGGATTGGATAAAACCCTACCAGGCAATTGAAATTGGCAAGGCAAAAAAATTGAAGGAAGGCAAGAAAACGGCTGTGCTTTCAAGCGGTTTTATCGGTAACAATGTCGTCTCGGCTTTGGCCAGGGTAAAAAATTCAGACCAATTTGCCCACTACGATTTCCCTTTCATAAAGCCGTTGGATGAAAAAGTACTGCACGAGATCTTTGCTGATTTCCAGCAGATAATTACGATTGAAGATGGTACTATTTCTGGTGGTTTCGGAAGTGCTATCGCTGAATTTTCAGCACGACACGACTATACCTCCAAAATCAAGCTGCTTGGAATTCCTGATGAATTTATTGAACATGGAACAGTGGAAGAATTACAACGTTATAGCAAGATTGATGTAAAAAGTTTGGAAAATCTTTTTACAAGTTATTGAAATTGCTGATTTTTGCAAATCAATCCTACTGATCCTGAAATGAAACCATATCACTATATCATTTGGCTTTTTGTCCTGACTTTTTCCTCTGCCGCTTTTTCTCAAACCACCGATAGCACAAAGGTCGTTACCAAGGACAGCATCATCATTATTACGACTGTTACCGACACTATAAAGGTGAAAAAGTCGTATTGGGAAAAGAAAAACAGCATTGGGTTTGACCTTAGCGAGATTGCTTTTGTCAACTGGAGTGCCGGTGGTGTAAGTTCTGTTTCCGGATTGGTAAAGGGGAATTTTACCCGGATCTACAACCGTGACAATTACAAATGGGGCAATGAGCTTATCATCCGTTATGGTGTGAACAAGCAAGACGGTGTTGAGTGGCGGAAAACGGATGATGCTTTTCAATTCAATTCCACTTTTGGATACAGGAGGGATACGATTTCAAATTGGTACCATTCTGCAAAATTCAATTTCAATACGCAGTTTACCAATGGTTATGCCTATCCGAATACCACGATTGCTATTTCAAAACCATTTGCGCCAGCGTATACCTTCTTGGGAGTTGGAGCGGAATATTCCAACAAGAAAGATCAGATCAATGTTTATATTTCTCCACTGACAATGAAAAACACCTTGGTCCTCGACCAGAGATTAGCCAACCAGGGTGCTTTTGGAGTCACTAAGGCGGTATATGATGCCAACAATGTCCTGATCCGAGAAGGCAGCAAATCACGAACCGAGCTTGGTTTCTTGGTCACAAGCCATTTCAAAAGAGAAGTATTCAAGAACATCATTTTTGAAAACCGATTGAACTTGTATTCGGATTACCTGAATCATTTTGGCAACATTGATGTGGACTGGCAAGCCCAACTGGATCTGGTGGTAAACAAATACGTGAAGGCAAATATTGGCATCCACGTTATTTATGATGATGACATCAAGGCCAAGGAAGAAATTGCGGGACAGCAGGTTACCGTTGGTCCGAAAATCCAGTTAAAGCAAATGATTGGTGTGGGCTTGGTGTATAATTTTTAATTGAAGAGAATCCTCTTAAAGACAATAAATACCCTATAACCAGACAAGGCATTAAAGATCCCTGTTTTATGATCTTTAATGCCTTGTCTGGTAAAAATATTTTATAATTCCTTTACAACTTCTTTCTTCCGTTTATTGTTTCAAACAATTCCAATGCATTTCCGTCGGTGAGCAGCGATACATAGTGGCAGATATGGAGCAATCGCTTGTACAAATCGTCCTTGTCTTCATGGAATTTTTCAGGCAGCATCTTCAGGAGCAGATTGTCATAATTTGAGGCTTCTCCATTGAATTTGTTATTGAAAGCCGTAATGAATTTATCCAACAACGTCTGGATGATCTGATAACCAACCACTTCCTTCTCGACCACTTCCCTGCTCTGGTAGATATTCTTGACGCTCAATTTGATGATGTCGTCCATCTGCACCTTATACTTGCTCTTGTCGGTCAAGGCCGAGTGAAATTCTCCTCTTAAAATAGCTTCTTCGTTTTCGATAAAGACCTTTACGGCATCATTGATCAAACTTCCGATAGCCAGGGCCCTCAAATAACTGATCCTGTCTTCCTTGGTGGTCAGCTGATTGAATTTAGAGGTATCGATACTGTCCTTTACCAGATTGATCAAGTATTCCAAGGCAAAATCTTCCGATACCAGACCTAGATTTATTCCATCTTCAAAGTCAATAATCGTGTAGCAGATATCATCGGCCGCTTCCACCAAAAATGCCAACGGATGCCTTTGAAACGCAATATCATTTCCTGTTTTTTTGATCATTCCCAACTCTTCGGCAACTTCCTGGAAAAACGTTTTATCCGATTGGAAGAAACCATATTTCTTGTCCGATATGTTCTGGGTTGGTTTCTTTGGAAGTGATTCTTTCGGGTACTTCATAAAGGCTCCCAAAGTTGCATACGTCAATCTCAGTCCGCCTGAAACACCTGGCCGGGTTCCCGTTAAAACATATAATCCATTGGCATTTCCTTCGAAGTCTATCAGATCCTGCCATTCTTTTGGGGCAAGCTGCTCCTTGAATCGTTTTCCGTTTCCTATCTTGAAATATTCACCAATTGCTTTTTCGCCGGAATGTCCAAAAGGTGGATTTCCGATATCGTGCGACAACGAGGCGGCAGCCACGATTGCTCCGAAATCGTTGGCTTGGTAGCCATGAATTGCCTGAAGGTGCGGATATTTCTCAATGATTCTTTTACCGACCAATCTTCCGATGGAACGGCCTACAACGGAAACTTCCAGGCTATGCGTCAGACGCGTATGTACGAAATCAGTCTTGGAAAGTGGAATAACCTGCGTCTTGTCCTGCAGGCTCCTGAAAGCCGACGAAAAGATAATACGGTCGTAATCTACCTCAAAACCAAGCCTTGTATCGTCTTGCTCTTTTCGTAGTCTCTTGCCTTTGTCGCCTTGGCGTTTCAAGGATAAAAGTTGTTCCCAGTGCATCATTGAATTTTTAATTTTGATTGAAGATTACTCTTGGGTACTACCAATTTCCTCCAATTCGGTAAATAATTTCATTTTTGTTTCCAATCCTTTCTTGCTTACGACATAAGTATCAGAAATGGAATCGTGCCAGCCCCTTGCATCACTCGTAAAAAAAGAAAGTGCATCAAAAGGAATGAATCTGCATAAAGTTCTTTTGGTAATTGTCCCAAAGTCAGGCTTTGAACCATCTTCGAAAACTACGATTGTTCCTGTAATGTATTTGGATAAAGACCTTGAAGTTATTGTTTCAGAAAAAATAAAATAGATAACGACGAGTAATGAAAAGATTAAATAAAATTCTAAATCACCCATATTGTCCAGCCATTGCATAAATTCATCTGAATCAAAAAAGGATGAAATCAGTCCGAAAAAAATAAACAAAAGAATAATAATGATGTAGATGAAAATCATATCCACTATGTAATTTCCAAATCGTTGCCATCCTGAGGCCATAATTTCCTCATCTACTGAAAATGGTTTTTTGTATGACATGCTTTATTCCTTTTCGTTGGATAGAAAAAAGTTTCTCGATTTCTTTGGATATTGATTGTAGCTCCTGTCGCTTGGGTTTACGATAACCGTCTTGATGTTGATCTCGTCTCCCAATTTGAAATTGGCAACCGTATATTGGTAATCCAATAAATATTCCCCACAGAAAAAATTTCCGTCGGCATCCTGTTCAATTATTCCCGTATAAACTCCTTTTTCTTTTGACATTTTAATTGGTGTTTTTAATTTAGTTTATTCATCTCGTCTGAAATGATGTTGTTTTTAACCTGTCTAAAGATAAGGTCTTTCGCTTCCGAAAACGAAATTCCATAGACCTTCTCGACATTCTGATATTTTAGAGGAAATTTAGACAATAATTTATCGTAAAAAGCTTCCAGTACAATTTTTGAAGGCAAGGCAAATTCAAGCCTCAATTCAAACCTTCTGATCAAAGCCTCGTCAATCATCTGGAGTTGATTTGTAGCGGCAATCAGGATGGAATTCTTGGGAAAATGATCAATCAATTGCAGGATGGCGTTTACCACGCGTTTCATCTCGCTGCTGTCCTTGTTGTCATAATCCCGGACCTGTCCCAACGAATCGAATTCATCAAAGAACAAGACCGAATTCTCATAATTGGATTCCTTGAAAATGCTTTGGACATTCTTGGCCGTTTCTCCCAGTTTTGATGAGACAACCGAAGCCAGATTTACAATAAAGATGTTCTTGTTCAGCTTTTTTGCAATGGCTTTTGCCGTCATCGTCTTGCCACAGCCTGTTTTCCCATGCAATAAAATCTTGTTGGCCACAGGAAGTTCATATTGTTGGAGTATCTCAGAAAACTGATGTTCCTTCAGGAATTGCTGGAGCTGTTCGGAAACGGAATGTTCAAAAAAAACATTTTCCAAATCAACATTCTCCCTATCTCTAAAATATAATAGACTCAAGCTTTTTTTATTTTGATGCAAATATACGAAGACTGGAATTAGTCCTTAAAAAAAACAGCCGTCATTTGACAGCTGTTTCCTATTTTGAACTTTGTAACTTACTTTATTACGAACCACACATTTCGCAATCGTCTGGTTCGGCAGATTGTGCTCTTGCCAGCATTGCCTTGAACTCATCCACTGCGATTGGAGCAACTGGTTCTTGAACCATATTTGCAACTTCCGCAACGGCTTCAACCGGAATTGGTTCTACCTTCTTATCATTGTTCAATGTAAATTTGATGGCATCAACAGCTGATTTTGTCCTCAAATAATACATTCCTGTTTTTAATCCTGATTGCCATGCATAGAAATGCATTGACGTCAATTTCGCATAATTGGCATCTTGCATGAACAAGTTCAACGATTGCGATTGGTCGACAAAATAACCTCTCTGACGCGACATATCAAGAATATCCTTCATGGACATTTCCCAAACCGTCTTGTAAAGCTCTTTCAAATCTGCAGGAATCACATCGATGTTTTGAACCGAACCGTTATGACGCATGATTTCCTGCTTCAAGTTTTCGTTCCACAATCCTCTTTTTACAAGGTCTTCCAAAAGGTGCTTGTTTACCACGATGAACTCTCCGGAAAGTGTTCTTCTTGTGTAGATATTGGAAGTATAAGGTTCAAAGGCTTCGTTGTTTCCAAGGATTTGAGAAGTAGATGCAGTTGGCATTGGTGCCACCAGAAGTGAATTTCTAACTCCGTGCTTCAAAACTTCTTTTCTCAAGCCTTCCCAGTCCCATCGGCCTGACAAATCTGAATCTTTCAATCCCCAAAGGTTGTATTGGAATTCTCCTTGTGAAATTGGCGAACCTTCGTAAGAAGAATACGGTCCTTCCACTTTTGCAGATTCCATCGAAGATGTTACCGCTGCAAAATAAAGCGTTTCAAAAATTTCCTGGTTCAATTTCTTGGCCTCATCACTTGTAAAAGGCATCCTAAGCATGATAAAAGCATCCGCCAAACCTTGAACACCCAAACCTACCGGCCTGTGACGCATGTTTGAATTTTCAGCTTCAATTACGGGATAATAGTTCCTGTCGATTACTTTATTCAAGTTCAACGTAACGCGCTTTGTTACGTCGAATAATTTTTGATGGTTGAATTCCCCGTTTTCCACAAACATTGGAAGTGAAATAGAAGCAAGGTTACAAACCGCAACCTCATCCGGAGAAGTATATTCAATGATTTCCGTGCACAAATTGGACGAGCGGATGGTTCCAAGATTTTTTTGGTTTGATTTCCTGTTGGCTGCATCCTTGTACAACATATACGGAAGTCCTGTTTCCACTTGAGACTCCATTATCTTCTCCCAGATCTCTCTCGCCTTGATGGTTTTTCTTCCTTTTCCTTCGGCTTCATATTTCAAATACAAGGCTTCGAAAACTTCACTGTGCGATTCGCTCAATCCTGGGCATTCGTTAGGACACATCAACGTCCACGTTGAATCTTCCTGGACACGTTTCATGAACAAGTCCGGAATCCACATCCCCAGGAACAAATCCCTGGTCCTCATTTCTTCCTTTCCGTGGTTTTTTCTCAAATCAAGGAAATCGAAAATATCGGCGTGCCATGGTTCGATATAAATCGCAAAACTTCCTTTTCTTTTTCCACCACCTTGGTCCACATAACGAGCTGTCATGTCGTAAACACGCAGCATCGGTACAATTCCGTTGGAAGTTCCGTTTGTTCCGCTGATGTAGGAACCTGTAGCCCTGACATTGTGGATTGCCAAACCGATTCCTCCAGCAGATTGCGAGATTTTTGCAGTTTGCTTCAAGGTATCGTAAATCCCATCAATACTGTCGTCTTTCATCGTCAGAAGGAAACAAGATGACATCTGTGGTTTTGGCGTTCCTGAATTGAAAAGCGTAGGCGTTGCGTGCGTAAAGAACTTTTTCGACATCAAGTCGTAGGTTTCAATGACAGCTTCAAGGTCGTTCAAGTGGATCCCGACAGCAACACGCATCAACATGTGCTGGGGTCTCTCGACGATTTTTCCGTTTATTTTCAGCAAGTACGAACGCTCAAGGGTTTTAAATCCAAAGTAATCGTAATTGAAATCTCTTGTATAAATAACATGCGAATCCAAGAATTCTGCATTTTCCATGATGGATTCATACACCTCATCAGACAATAACGGCGAAAGCTTGTTGGTTCTCGGGTTTACATAATGATACATATCGTTCATTGTTTCCGAGAATGATTTCTTGGTATTGGAGTGCAAGTTGGAAATAGCAATACGTGCCGCCAACTGTGCATAATCCGGATGCGTGATGGTCATTGCCGCTGCGGTTTCTGCCGCAAGGTTGTCCAATTCAGATGTCGAGACACCATCATACAAACCTTCAATAACACGCATTGCAACTTTAACAGGATCAACTAAATGATTCAGCCCGTAACATAGTTTTTTAATCCTTTCCGTAATCTTGTCGAACATTACCGGCTCTTTCTTGCCGTCTCTTTTTACTACATACATAAGCTTCTTTAGTTTATGAAAACAGGAAATCCCTTTCCTGGTTTCGGGTTATTTGTATAATTAATTGTTTTTTGTCGCAAGGACACCAAGGCACAAAGTGATCCACTCAGGCTTGCAACATTATTTTGAAGTCCGAAAACTCAGACTTGATTACTTTGTTTTTTGGCTTTTGCCTAAAGGCATAAAATTTAGAAATCGGCGTCGAAGCTGATTTTTTGAGCATCGCTGTCATTCGCCGTACCGCTGTTCATAACACCGGCTTTTTGGTATTCCGAAACCCTTTTTTCAAAGAAGTTTGTTTTTCCTTGAAGCGAAATCATGTCCATAAAATCAAAAGGATTCGAAGCATTATAGACTCTTTCGCATTGCAGCTCAACCAATAATCGGTCCGTTACAAATTCCAGATATTGCGTCATCAGGGTTGCGTTCATCCCAATCAAACTAACCGGCAAGGATTCCGTTACAAATTCCCTTTCGATATCCAAGGCTTCAACGATAATCTCCTTGATTCTTTCCTTGGATACTTTGTTTATCAAATGGTGGTTGTGCAAATGCACCGCGAAATCGCAATGAACACCTTCGTCACGCGAAATCAATTCATTGGAGAAGGTCAATCCTGGCATCAAGCCACGTTTTTTCAACCAATAGATGGAACAGAACGCACCTGAAAAGAAGATTCCTTCAACCGCCGCAAAAGCAATCAATCGTTCTGCAAACGAATCAGATTCGATCCATTTCAATGCCCAGTCTGCTTTTTTACGAATCGCAGGAAACACTTCCAGAGCATGAAACAATTGGTCTTTTTCCACTTCATCCTTTACATAGGTGTCAATCAGCAGCGAATAGGTTTCACTGTGGATGTTTTCCATCATGATCTGGAAGCCGTAGAAAAATTTAGCTTCGGCATACTGTACCTCGTTTACAAAATTCTCTGCCAGATTTTCATTTACAATTCCATCAGAAGCAGCAAAAAAAGCCAAGATATGCTTGATGAAATATTTTTCGTCCTCGTTCAATTTATTGTTCCAATCGTTCAAGTCCTGATGAAGGTCAATTTCTTCAGCAGTCCAAAAACTGGCTTCCATTTTCTTATACCATTCCCAGATATCGTGGTGTTTTATAGGAAAAATTACGAAACGGTCTTTGTTCTCTTGTAAAATTGGTTCTATTGATGACATATCGGGCTGACTTTTATTGTATTATGAAGATTAATTTCTGACTCAAAGTGTGATACAAAGATTGCGATTTCTTGCGGCAAAAGAAAGTCAAACTTATCCACAATTTAGAATAGTTTTTAACAACGAGCAGAAACTCCAACGAAACCAATCAATTAACACAACTGGCTGTAAATAAATGATTTAAGTTTAACCAAAAACACGTGAAGACCTATAAAATAAGGGATTTTTCTTCTGAAAAAAATTAAAATTTGTGTTTTTTTTGAAAGATTATTTTTTAAGCTCGGCAGCTACTTTTTCCAGTTCAGCATACCAGTCTTCCCCGAACTTTCTAACCAGTGCCTCCTTTACAAATTTATAAACCGGAACCTCCAATTCCTTGCCCAGTGAACAAGCATCGTCACAAATGTCCCAGCGGTCGTAATTTACCGCTGCAAATTCCGTGAAATCTTTCACTCGGATCGGATACAAATGACAAGAAACGGGTTTTTTCCAATCCACCAAGCCTTGATTGTAGGCCTGTTCTATTCCGCAAAGCGCGGTTTTTCCATCAAAGATCACATAGGCGCAATCTTTTTCATCTATCAAGGGCGTTTCCAAGGTACCATCGGTTCCCACAACCCAGGTTCCTTGGGCCTCGATTGCAGCAATACCTTCCTTGCGCAAAAACGGCTTTACTTTTGGATAGATGGCTTCCATGATCTTGGTTTCCTCTTCAGATAACGGAGCTCCTGCATCACCATCTACACAACAGGCCCCTTTGCAAGCCGAAAGGTTGCACACGAAATCTTTTTCTAAAATGTCTTCGGAGACAATTGTTTTTCCTAGTTGAAACATGCTGCAAAGATACGATTTGAATCGGGATTTAAGATTCCTTATTCAATATTTAAGATTTACAACTACAATAACCTCATTTTCAACAATTAAACTTCATTAAAAATTAACGTATAGTTAGCAATCTTCTCTATAAAATAAAATACTTTTGCGGTCTGAAAAAACACCCTCTGTTATGAACTTTGATTTCAAGGAAATGATTACTGTTGGAATGGTATTATTCGCAGTAATCGACATCATCGGAAGCATTCCCATCATTATTGATTTACGATCAAAGCACGGCCATATCGAATCCGAAAAAGCTTCGCTTGTGGCAGGAATCATAATGATCGTGTTCCTTTTTGTCGGGGAAGAAATCCTGAAAGTTATTGGCATTGACGTAAATTCATTTGCAGTAGCAGGTTCGTTCGTATTGTTTTTTCTGGCTTTGGAAATGATTCTTGGAATCAGGATCTACAAGGACGAAGAGGCAAGCTCGGCTTCGATTGTCCCGATTGCTTTCCCTTTGATCGCTGGAGCCGGAACCATGACGACCTTGTTGTCACTGAGGGCACAATTTCAAACCGTAAACATCATCATCGGCATCCTGCTGAATATCATTTTGGTATATGCCGTGTTGAAATCTTCTTCCAAAATCGAGAAAATGCTGGGCAAGAATGGCTTAGGCGTTATCCGAAAAACCTTTGGTGTCGTTCTCCTTGCGATTGCTGTTAAATTATTTGCAGCTAATGTTAAAGCGTTATTTATTTAGGGTAAAAAATACTAATTTCACTGTTCATAAAATATTTTAAATGAAAATTTTCACTTCCATATTAATAGTTCTGGCTCTCGCTCTAATTATTTTCAACATTACGCTACTTGACTTTGACAGCTTGTTCACTGGAGATAGTTTGGTTGGATTGATAGGAATTGCAGCTTCATTTTGTGCTGTTTTCATTCTGCTTATCTTCAGGATGTCTAAAATGATTGAAGAAAAAACAAAAGGAAATTAAGGGATGTTTGATGTTTTAATTATTGGCGGTGGCGTTTCAGGAATTTCTTGTGCCTTGGTCTTGGGCTCTGCCAAAAACAAGGCCTTTGCAAGTGATAAAAAAATTGGAATCTTCACCCACCAGAAAAGTTCCAATCTCCAAGAAGCCTTGTTCAACAATGCCTACGGAATCCCGGCAGGAAAATTGGGTTCCGAGTTGTTGGCTGAAAGCATTCAACATCTATCCCAAGCTTATCCCCACATTGAACAGATTCCAAACGAGAAAGTACTCAGGGTCGAGGGAGAATATCCTGATTTCTTGGTTGTCACCAACAAGGAAACATACCGTACTCAAAACATTGTCGTGGCCATAAATGCTTCAAACACTTTTGCAATTGAAGGCCTGATGCAGTATGTTGAACCACACAGGAAGGCAATTCCAGAGAAAAATCGCATCCAATTGATGAATACCGACCATAAGGTTGCCAACGGAATCTACGTTGCTGGCACACTTGCCGGTTGGAGAAGCCAGCTTTCGATAGCTGCAGGAAGTGGCGCTTCGGTTGCCACCGATATCCTGACCCTGTGGAACAACGGAACACATTCCCAGGCACACGACAGCATCAAAAACAAATAGTTTCTGAATGAAATGGTCCGCTTTCATTCTGCTGCTTCTACTCCCAACATCTTATTGCTTCGCACAGCCTGCAAAGGAAATCATAGGATCGATAATTGACTCCCAAACAAAAGAAGGACTACAGTATGCCAATATCGGCCTGCCTGATAAAAATGTTGGCACGGTATCCAACAAGGAAGGCAGATTCAAGCTTGTTCTAACGGGCAGCATCCATCCATCAGACACTGTGTTTTTTTCACACATCGGGTATGTCTTAAAAAAAATTGCGGTTTCTGATTTGACAAGGACTGAAATCATCGAACTGACACCCGACGAAAACACGCTTTCAGAAGTAATCATCAAACTGAAAACTCCCACACCCAGGAAAATTGGCCGGACTTCCAAAGGCCTTGGCCTGATGCATTCTGGCTTTTATACCGCCTATGAAAAAGAGGTTGATGATCGCTTGAGCAAGGAACTGGGAATGAAATTCAAGATAAGGAAAAGCTGCAAGATAAACGACCTGAACTTTAACATTACCTCGAATGACTTTGCTTCATTGAAGTTCAGGGTCAATTTCTACAAGGTTGAAGATGGCTCTCCGACCACCCTTTTAGTGAATCAGGACATCCTTTTTGAAATCAGGGAGGGCTACCTTGGCTGGTTCAAGGTCGACTTGAAACCCTATGGAATTTATTTGGATACAGAAACAGAAGACATTGCAGTTACCATCCAATGGATAGAAAGTGTAAAAAAAGATGCCGGCAGCAAGTATTTCTCCATCTCAACATCAGCTTCTCCTTTTGATACTTCTTTTTCAAGGGAAAGAACAATGGGTACTTGGTTGAAATCGGGTCAAAGCTTGAGTTTTTACCTGAATGCAATGTGCAATTGATTGTTTATTGTTTATTCAAAACCGCCTTTATCATCACATCCTGTTTAAGGATAATTTCATAGTATTTCTGTTCTCCGAATAGTTGTCCGGCGAATTCAGCCGTGATGTACCTCTTTACCAATTCCTTGTTCTTATCCAGATTCAGATCAATTTCATTCTTCTTCAGATAGGTCCTGAAATTATTAAAATACAGATCGGTCTTTTCCATTTTGGCAAGCAGCTGCTCGAACGTGAGTCCCTTGAACGATTTCCTGTCCTGATCCAATTGCTCAAAGACGAAATTGCCAACCATTGGCGATTGCATGACATAAGTTATGCCTTCCTGCCCGTGTTCAACTTCCAGAGGCACAAAAACATCCGGAACTATTCCACCGCCGCCATAGACGATCTTCCCTTTTGGCGTTTTGAATTTTATCGTGTCCGCTACCTTGATGCTGTCTTTTGAATACAATTCCCCTGTTTCGAAACGATGTCCAAATTCTTTGAAATAATCTTCATTTCCAGCCTTGTAGGACTTTTGAATGGAACGGCCCGTTGGCGTAAAATATCGGGCAACGGTCAAGCGGACTGCCGAACCATCACCGAAATCCATTTCACGTTGCACCAATCCTTTTCCGAAAGAACGCCTTCCGACAATAGTGGCCCTGTCATTATCTTGTAATGCTCCTGCCAGAATTTCACTGGCTGAAGCTGAATTTTCATTGATCAGGACGAATACATTTCCGGTTTCGAAGATTCCTTTTTCAGAAGCAAAAGTCTTGTCAATTCTACCTTTTTTATTTTTCGTAAAAACAATCAACTGGTCTTTTTTCAAGAAATCATCGGCAATTTCTACTGCTTTTTCAAGATAGCCCCCGCCATTGTCACGAACATCGATGACTACTGTTTTGGCACCTTGTTTTTTCAGCGCAAGCAAGCCTTTCTTGAATTCGGCATACGTAGTTTCGGCAAAACGATTGATCTTTATGTATCCTGTAGTCTTGTTCAACATCAAGGCAACATCCACGCTTTTTATCGGAACGACGTCTCTTTTTACCGTAACCTTGAATTTCTTGTCCTGCGTTTTCCTGTAAATCGTCAGTTGGATGTCCGAACCTGCGTTTCCTTTCAATTTTGAAAACAACGTGTCCAAATGTATCTTCCTTCCAAAGAGCTTGTCCTTGCCTGCAAACAGGATCCTGTCTCCGGCCTGAATTCCCGCTTTCGCAGAAGGTCCATTTTCTATGGGCTTTATTACGGCAATGGTATCACCCACCATATAAAAATGAATCCCGATGCCTACGAAATCACCTTTCATGCTTTGTGAAACGCCCTCCATTTCTTCCGGGGCAATGTAAACAGAATGAGGGTCGAGTTTTTCTAGAATATTGTTCACTGTCAAATCAACGATGGAATCCGTATTGACACTGTCAACATATTCCGTATCGATAAAATCGATAAGCTTGTTGAGTTTGTTTTTATGATTGTTGACAGAAGAGAGATTTCCGGGAACGGGAAAGTTAAGCATCGTGCCCAGCACTACGCCAACGGCCAAGGTTGCAAAAAATAATAGGGGGAGATATTTCTTGGTGCTTTTCATTTATTCTTCTAATATAGGAATATGAACGACTTCTACTCCCGCCTTGATTAAAAATTGAATTCCTGAGTCGTCCTTGTAGCCATTTTGATAGACCACCCTCTTTATGCCCGATTGATGGATCAGCTTGCTGCATTCCTTGCAAGGCGAAAGCGTGATGTAAAGGCTCGCCCCTTCGCAGGATTGCGTGGACCTTGCCACCTTCAATATGGCATTTGCTTCTGCATGAAGCACGTGCCAATGCGTCAGATTGTTCTCGTCTTCGCAGCAATTATCGAACCCGGTTGGGGTTCCGTTATAGCCATCTGAAATTATCATCCTGTCTTTTACGATGATGGCACCCACTTTTTTTCGTTGGCAGTAGGACAGAAGGCTCCATTCTTTTGCGATCCGGAGGTAGGCCCTGTCGTATTTATTGCGTTTGTTCTCGTTCATTTAATTTACAAATATTCAAATGGTTTCCCCCAGAAACTTCGGGATGGCCTTTTTAGGAATGGTTTACAAAAGTACGCAAACGTTTCGCTTCAAAAACTATTAATTCCAAATTTCGCTTTCTATTAACATCGGTAGTATGACGCCTATTATAATGGAAGACACGATGATAATCCAGTCGCGTTTAGAGTTGCGGAAGAAATTTTGCACGATGAAGGAAAGTATCAGTACGACCAGCACTACAATTATTTGCGCGACTTCGATTCCCAGGGCGAATTCCAGCAATGGAAGCATTTTATCTCCAGCCGATCCCCCGAGGATGGTCTTGAAATAATTGGAAAACCCTAGTCCGTGAATGATCCCGAAGAACAACGTTATGAATCCCGTTACATTTAAGTTATCCTTCCTGGCGGATTTCCCAGAGGTAAGAAGATTATAAGCGGCCGTACAAAGGATCGTTATGGGAATAAGAAATTCGACCAGGCTTGCCTTTATGGTCACAATTTCGAAAACGGAAAGGATTAAGGCCAAGGTATGCCCGAGTGTGAAGACAGAAACGAGAATCAATACTTTTTTCCAGTCCTTGAAGGCATACGGGACGGTAAGGGCTACAAGAAAAAGGATGTGATCGTAGGCATTGATGTCCAGAACGTGTCGCAGGCCTATTTCGAGATATATCATAAATTCTGACATACGGATGTATTTTTAATGTTTTTGGGGAAGTCAAACTTACAATTTATTTTGGGAATAATGAATTCCTGCCTTTATTACGCAATGATTTGTTTTTATTGATAAAACTTTTAAAATTATACTGATAAAATTTTGAAATAGATTTATATTTGCATCATATTTAAAACATCAATTATGTCATTTGCAGAATTATTTGATAGCGGATTTAAAAACAGGAATAAAGGTCATTTTTCTTCTATTGTAAGGGTAGCGATGGAAAACGGGCACTTGAGCGAGGAAGAAAGGCATTTCTTGGACAAGTTGGCCAAGGAATTGGAAATTTCTCCTGAAGAATATACCGAAATCCTTGACAATCCTTTGAAATATCCTATCAACCCTCCTTATTTACATACGCACCGAATTGAGCGTCTGTACGATTTATCGAGAATGGTTTATGCGGATCACGTTCTTGGACCAAAACAAAAGGAAATCTTGACACGTTTTGCATTGGCATTAGGTTTTACACCAGGAAACGTTCATTACATCGTGGACAAGGCCTTGTCCTTGCTGGTTTTGAATGTTGACTTGGATACGTTCCTTTTCGAAATGCAACACATGAATAAGTAATAAGAAATATAGAGAAAAGAAGAACGATAAAAGACTTTTCATCTTATCTCATCGCTATTTTAAATCATTAAGGTATTAAGAAAATCAAGCGCGACTTGATGACTTAATACCTTAATTTTTATGTATTGCAGGATACAGAATCGTAAAGACAATAAAACTTTGAGGCTTTGCGAACTCTTAGTATTTGCTCAATTTGGCCTTCATCATAAAATCTTCGGCCTTTTCTACCATATTCAAGCTTCCGCAGAAAAACGGCACGCGCTGATGCAATTCAGTCGGTTCGATTTCCATAATCCGTCCGAAACCGTCCGAAGCTTTCCCTCCTGCTTGTTCCGCGACGAAAGCCATCGGATTGCATTCGTACAACAAACGCAATTTTCCTTTTTGTGCTTTTGAGCTTGTCGGATAAATATAGATTCCACCCTTGATCATATTCCTATGGATGTCGGAAACCAAGCTTCCTATGTATCTTGAAGTATAAGGCCTGTCACCTTCTTCCGTCTGGCAATATTTGATATAATCTTTTACACCTTGCGGGAAATGGATATAATTTCCTTCGTTGATGGAATAGATGTTCCCGTCTTCCTTGAATTTCATATTAGGGTGCGAAAGATAGAACGTACCGATTGCCGGGTTTAAAGTAAATCCATTCACACCGTGTCCCGTGGTGTAAACCAGCATCGTCGAAGTACCGTAAATCACATAACCTGCCGCAACTTGGGCCGTTCCCGGTTGAAGAAAATCTTCCAAGGTAACTGGAGTTCCAATTGGCGTTATCCTTTTATAAACAGAAAAAATAGTCCCGACGGAAACGTTTACATCAATGTTGGAAGAACCGTCAAGCGGATCCATAAGCACCACATATTTATTATTGTGGCCACTGTCCAAACCTTCAACGGTAATAAAGTCATCGTTTTCTTCAGAAGCGATTCCACAAACGATCTCCCTGTTGATCAGAGTCTGTATGAAAACTTCATTGGCATAAACATCCAGTTTCTGCTGGTCTTCACCTTGGATATTCTGTTCACCAGCTGCACCGATTATATCAACCAGTCCGGCCTTGTTGACCTTGTAATTGACAACTTTTGCGGCCAGCCTGATGGAATTGATGATTTTTGATAATTCTCCTGAGGAATATTTATGGTCTTTTTGTTTTTCGATGATAAACTCACCTAAGGTTTTGTTGCGTTCTTCCATTTCGAAATCGTTGTAGTTAAGAGGTACAAATATCGCTTTTTTTGTGAAATCGAAACCATTTTTATTGGATAGTTTACCAGAATTGTATATTTGCCCAAATTATTTTCAATGAACATTCGACAAGGTCAAAAGGAAGACATGCCTTCGGTCTTAAATCTGATAAAAGAATTGGCCGCTTTTGAAAAAGAACCTGATGCAGTTGTAGTTACGGTTGCCGATCTTGAGGCGGATGGATTTTCAGAAAATCCACTCTTTTACACATTTGTTGCCGAAGTTGCGAATGAAATTGTGGGCGTCGCACTCTATTATTACCGCTATTCTACCTGGAAGGGAAAGACCATCCATCTCGAAGACTTGATCGTAAACGAGAAAATGCGAGGGACTGGGATCGGATCCGCCTTGTATACTGAAATCATAAAACAAGGTAAAAAGGAAAATGTCCGAAGAATCGAATGGAATGTCCTGGATTGGAACACCCCTGCAATCGATTTCTACGAAAAATCTGGAGCGAAGGTATTTGATGATTGGCGCATCGCACAAATGGCCGAGGAGGGAATTGAGTCTTTTTTAAACAAGAATTCTAATGGCAATATCCAATAAATAAATTACAATCCTTAAGAATTCAATTTTTCAAACATCGGTTTGGGATTTAAAAATTGAAAACATCGGGATTTATTTGTTTCTTGAAATTTGTACTTTGGAATTTAAATTATTTATTTTTTTTTAATCTTTAAATCAAAAGATGAGAGTATTCAAATTTGGAGGAGCTTCTGTAAAAGATGCTGCCGGAGTAAGAAACGTATATGACGTTCTTCAAAAAGTGGGTTATGAGGATGTATTGCTGGTGGTTTCCGCAATGGGAAAAACCACGAATGCACTCGAAGTGGTAATCAAGAATTATTTCGACAAGTCGAAGGAATTGCAGGCTTCCGTACAGGAAGTCAAGAAGTACCACAACGAAATCATGATGGACTTGTTTGAAGAGGAGAAGCACGTTGTATTTAAAAACGTCACTACCCTTTTTGCCGAATTAGAATATTTCCTAAACCATAACAAATCGCCCAACTACAACTTTGTTTACGACCAGATTGTAAGTTTCGGGGAATTGATTTCAACGACGATCTTGAGTCACTATATGAACTACAAGGACATCAAGACCAACTGGATTGATGTAAGAAACTTTATCAAAACCGACAGCAACTACCGCGATGCCGGGGTAGATTGGGACTTGACACAGCAAAATATCTCGAAAGACGTAAAAAGGAAAGTACTGAACGTTACACAAGGATTTTTAGGATCCGATGAAAACAACTTCACGACTACTTTAGGTAGGGAAGGTTCCGATTATACTGCTGCTATTTTCGCCTATTGCTTGAATGCCGAAAGCGTTACGATCTGGAAGGATGTTCCAGGTGTGATGAATGCCGATCCTAGATTTTTTGAAAATGCCACCTTGTTGAACCAGATTTCCTATCGTGAGGCAATCGAGCTGGCTTTTTACGGAGCAACGGTCATCCATCCAAAAACTTTGCAACCCTTGCAGAGGAAGGAAATCCCCTTGTATGTGAAATCATTTATAAATCCGGTCTTGCCCGGTACAAGTGTAAGCAAGGGAGCCGATCTGGAACCGCAACTGCCTTGTTTTATTGTAAAGAAACAACAGCTTCTTATTTCCCTATCCTCGATTGATTTCTCTTTTATAATGGAGGAAAACATCAGCGAGATCTTTGGCTTGTTCCACCAATACAAGATGAAGGTAAGCTTGATCCAGAATTCTGCCATCAGTTTTTCAGTTTGCATCGAGGATAAATTCGGCAATTTCAACGACCTTAAAAACATCCTTTCAAAGAAATTCAAGGTTTCGTATAACGAGAATGTATCGCTTTATACCATCCGTCATTTTGATGAGAAAGCTTCGGAGATGGTAGAAAAAAACAAGGATGTCCTTTTGAAGCAGGTAAGTCGAGAGACGATGCAGATTGTTACCAAGGAAGCATAATATATAAAAAACCAAACCACGCTAATAGCGTGGTTTTTTATTGAATGCCTTTCATGGTAAAAAGAGCAAAGTTAATTTTAGAATTTTAAATACTACTTTTGGGCTTTTAGAGTTATTTATCTATGCTTAAAAAATTTCTTTTTTGTCTTGCAATCGGTTTCTTTTCGGGCGTTAATGCCCAGGAGATCAATTCGCCCTACAAGATGAAGAAGATTCTTCCGACCCGCGATACCATAAGACTCGACAGCGTGAGCATCAATCCGAGTTTTTTTAAATTGATCGACAAGGCCGGAATTGCTGTTGACACTTCCTTCTACACGATTGATTTTCAAAACGCAACCTTGCTATTCGATGAAAATTACACTTCATCCGACACCTTGATGGCACGCTTTCTAAAATTGCCTGATTACCTCACCAAGGAATACAGCATTTATGACAAAAGCCGGGTGGTAAGCAATAATGCATCGGGTGACCTGTACAAGGTTTCACGCGACCCCGTCAAACGATTCGTGCCTTTTGATGGATTGAACACTTCTGGAAGCATCACACGTGGCGTTACCGTCGGGAACAACCAGAATGCCGTTGTCAATTCTGCCTTGGATTTACAGATTACAGGAAAAATATCGGACAAGGTAAGCCTGAGGGCTTCCATACAAGACACCAATATCCCCTTGCAGGAAGGCGGTTATTCCCAAAAGTTGGATGAATTCGACCAGATATTCATTGAACTTTTCAGCGATAAATGGAACATCCGTGCCGGGGATCTGTTTTTGGAAAACAGGCAGTCGAAATTTTTAAATTTCAACAAGAAGGTGCAAGGCTTGTCTGCCAATTTCACTTTCGGAAACGAGGAAGCCAAAACCAATGTCTTCACTTCGGCCGCATTGGTTCGGGGGCAATATGCCAAAAGCACGTTTGTGGGCCAGGAAGGAAATCAAGGTCCGTACAAATTGCGTGGTCCAAATGGAGAACTGTTCATCTTGGTCATTTCGGGCTCTGAACGCGTTTATGTAAATGGAATCTTGTTGAAAAGGGGCGAAAACAATGATTATATTATTGATTATAATGCAGGAGAAATCATCTTTACCTCGCTTTTCCCGATCACTTCTGAAATGCGGATCAACATAGAATATCAATTCTCGGATCGAAATTATACCCGATTTGTAACCTATGCGGGAGCGATGCACGAAAGGGAAAAATGGAGCATCGGTGGTTTTTTATACTCTGAAAACGACGTAAAGAACCAGCCTCTCCAGCAAAATTTATCGCCAGAACAAGCCCAGATTTTAGCCAATGCCGGCGACAATCCCGATTTGATGACGGCTCCTTCTGCCTATCTGGATTCCTATTCCGAAAACAAGATCCTATACCGTAAAACATTTTCCAATGGTGTGGAAATCTTTGAAGCTTCGACCAATCCCGAGGAAGAATTGTACAATGTCCGTTTTTCGCTTGTGGGTGCCAAGATGGGAAATTATCAATTGCTATCGGTTACGGGAAGCGGGAGGATCTACCAATATATTGCACCTGAAAATGGCGTTCCACAAGGCGATTATGAACCCATCAGCCGACTGGTTCCGCCGACAAAAATCCAGATCGCGACCGTTTTGGGAAAATACAATCCCTCTGAAAAGACAAATATTGATTTTGAAATCGGGATGAGCAACAACGACCAGAATCTATTTTCATCCATTGATGACGATGACAATCAAGGCGTGGCTGGAAAAATAAACATCAGGCAGCGTTTGCTTTCTAAAAAATGGCAGATCGATGCGTTTGCGAACTATCAATTCGTCCAGAAGGAATTCAAGACCATTGAACGTTTGTTTACGATTGAATTTGACCGTGATTGGAATTTAACCAATCCGACAGGAAACCAAAGCTTGCTGATTTCGGGTGCCTCGTTCGTCTTGCCAGAAAAAGGTCAGTTGACCTATCAATTCGAGAAGCTGGATTTCTCGGATAGTTTTTCCGGGAACCGACACGTCCTCAACGGAAGCTTCAAATTAAAAAACTGGAGCTTTCAAAACAACGGAAGCTACCTGCAAAGCGATGGCACGCTATCTGCATCTAAATTCTTGCGCAACCAGACACAGGCACGTTATCATTTCAAGAAAAATTGGGTGGGTGCGACTTTGCGACTCGAAAACAATCAGGAGAAAATAAAGGCGACGAATTCTTTTTCGGCCCTGAGCCAAAAATTTACAGAATATGGCGCTTTTATCGGACGGGGCGATTCTACGAAAGTGTATATTGAATTGGGCTATTTGAATAGGACGAATGACAGCCTGCAGGATGGTTTCTTGAAACGCGTGAACACATCGAACTCGTATTATTTGAAATCAAAGCTGATCCAGAACGACAAGACTGACTTGTCGGTATTTGTAAATTACAGGATGTTGAAATATGAAGACAAGATACGTGAAGATGAACCTTCGTTGAACTCCAGGCTGCTTTATAATACGCGTTTTTTCAATCAGCTGGTACAACTTACAACGGCTTATGAAACCACTTCGGGAAGAATCGCGCAACAGGAATTTTCCTACTTGGAAGTTGAACCCGGACAAGGCGTTTATACCTGGAACGATTATAACGGAAATGGCATACAGGAATTGGAAGAATTTGAAATCGCCCCATTTCCTGACCAGGCAAAGTACATCAGGATCTATTTGCCGAACCAGGTGTTTCTAAGGACACATCAAAATAAATTCTCCCAATCGGTTACCTTGAATCCAACACAGTGGCAGAATGAGAAAGGCTTCAAGAAATTACTGTCGTACTTTTACAACCAGACTTCCTATCTGACGGAAAGAAAGATTGAACGGAATGGAAGTGATTTTGACTTTAATCCTTTCAGCTCGAATGACACCAATCTTTTAGGATTGAATTCCAGTTTCAGGAACAGCTTGTTTTACAATCGCGGAAAGCAGAAACATTCCGTAACTTACACCTATCTGACGAATCGTGTTCGCAATTTGTTGTCCGTTGGTTCCCAAGAAAACAACAACAAGTCGCATCAGGTGCAATATGCGCATTTGCTTCAGAAAAGCTGGCTGTTCGGATTGGCAGGAAAAACCATAGAATCTAAACTTTTTTCTGAAAATTATGGTGCCAAGAACTTTGAATTGGAAGGCTATCAATTGGCTCCTAAAATTTCCTATCTTTTTTCAAAAAGCACCAGTTGGGATATTTTTTATGAATTCCAGAACAAGGAAAACATCATAGGTGATTTGGAAACACTCAAGCAACAACGATTTGGAACCTCTTTTACCTACGCCAGCGAAAAACAATTTACGATGAATGGAGAAGTTTCGCTGTACCAGAATCAGTTCAGTGGCGATGTATTGTCTCCGGTTGCCTATCAAATGCTGGAAGGATTACAGGCTGGAGAAAACCTTACCTGGCGACTGCTGATCCAAAAGAATCTTACCCAGTATTTGGACATCAATATAAATTACCAGGGAAGAAAAAGCGAAACCAGCAAGGCAATCCATACCGGAAATATTCAATTGAGGGCATTCTTTTAAAAATCAAACAAATGTGCTTTTTTTCCCGATAAACAACACGTAAGTATTAATAAATCAATAATAAGCACAGAAAAGTTTTGACTGATAATATTTTTTTTTACTTTTACGGCCTATGAAAATTGAAATGAAGAAATATATTTTACTATCGTTTTTATTGTTTACCATTAATTTAAGTTTTGCCCAAGGCCCTCCTGGCCCAGGTGATACTTGTCCTTGTTGCGAAGAACTGATTGATGTGAATACAGGTTTACCTTTTCCTGGTTCTGAAGCTGACTACGCAACTTGTACTTCGGAATGTACCGCAGGAAACAATCCCTGCGTCCCCATAGATTCAGGTCTTCTGATTTTACTCGCTTTAGGTACTTCATTCGGAATCTTCAAAGTATATAAAAATAAAAAAAGTCAATTTGAAAATTAATTCAAATTGACTTTTTTCTTTCAGATCGTTTATGTTCTACAAATCAAACTTTATTCCTTGTGCCAATGGCAGGCTTGTCGTGTAGTTGATGGTATTGGTTTGTCTTCTCATGTAGATTTTCCATGCATCAGAGCCAGATTCCCTTCCTCCTCCGGTTTCTTTTTCTCCACCAAAAGCACCACCAATTTCTGCACCGGAAGTTCCGATGTTTACGTTGGCAATTCCACAATCTGAACCTTGAACTGAAAGAAAGTATTCCGCCTCACGCAAATTGTTGGTCATGATTGCCGAAGAAAGTCCTTGTGCAACTCCATTCTGAACATCCAACGCATTTTCTACACCACCGGAATATTTCAACAGATATAAAACCGGTGCAAAAGTTTCGTGCTGGACGATTTCAAATGCATTGTCTGCTTCAGCAATTGCCGGTTTCACGTAGCATCCACTTTCATAGCCTTCGCCAGAAAGAACGCCACCTTCAAACAATATCTTGCCGCCTTCGGCAACAACTTTCTCCAAAGCCTTGTTGTACATTTCAACCGCATGAGTATCAATCAGCGGTCCAACGTGATTGTTCTGGTCCAAAGGATTTCCGATTCTCAATTGCTTGTAAGCCGAAACAATCGCGTCTTTCACCTTGTCATAAATACTATCGTGAATAATCAAACGACGTGTAGAAGTACATCTTTGTCCGGCAGTTCCTACTGCTCCAAAAACAGCTCCAATGACTGTCATTTTAATATCTGCATCCGGAGTTACAATGATGGCGTTGTTTCCACCCAATTCCAATAATGATTTACCTAGACGTCCTGCAACAGCCTGTGCCACGATTTTCCCCATCCTGGTAGAACCTGTAGCAGAAACCAATGGTACTCTTTTATCAGCCGTCATTAATTCTCCTATTTTATAATCTCCGTTGATCAGGCAAGAAATTCCTTCCGGAAGGTTGTTTTCCTTTAAGACTTCCGCAATGATATTCTGGCAGGCAATTCCGCAAAGTGGTGTTTTCTCAGATGGCTTCCAGATGCAAACGTCTCCGGCAATCCAAGCCAAAGCCGTATTCCAAGACCAGACTGCTACCGGAAAGTTAAAGGCCGAAATAATACCAACAACTCCCAACGGGTGATACTGCTCGTACATCCTGTGTCCGGGACGCTCGGAATGCATTGTCAAACCATGCAACTGGCGTGACAAACCAACAGCGAAATCACAGATGTCAATCATTTCCTGTACTTCTCCCAAACCTTCCTGCAAGGATTTCCCCATTTCATAGGAAACCAATTTTCCAAGAGCTTCTTTCTTCTCACGCAATTTTTGTCCAAACTGGCGTACGATTTCCCCCCTTTGCGGAGCTGGCATCAAACGGAATGTCTTGAACGCTTCGGTTGCACTTTGCATTGCTTTTTCGTAATCTTCCGGAGTAGAAGTTTTTACTTTTCCTATCAATTGTCCGTCAACAGGCGAAAAACTTTCCAATATCGCTCCATTAGAAAACCAACTGTTTCCTGTTGATGTTCCTTCGTTTATTTCTTTTACCCCTAATTGTTTCAAGGCTTCGGTCATTCCGAACTGTTCTGCTATTGTTGCCATTTATAACTTTTTTACCGTAAATTGTATTATTTTTTTGCGAAGTTATGATTTTTGACTTAATCCTGCCAATTAAAAATGCATTTTTGGTAATATGCTTTTGTTAATTTGTATCCCGATTATTTCTTTCCGGAAAAATCATTTCCTTCTTTTTATTTTTTTTAATGGATTATAGAACAGGCTTTGACTAAAAAAACAACCGCAAATTCCCAAACCAAATAGTAATTTGTGAATTTGCGGTATTAATTTTCTAAAGCTATAAGTTCCTCTGAAAGAATTATTTTTTAAGGATATATCTTGGATCGGTTTCCATAACGGTACCACATTTGTCACAAGTCCGCAAATGTTCTGAATTATAGAAATGCTGGAAATGAGGAAGAAAATCCTTCTCAATGTCGTGCAATTCAAAATACACTTCATACAATTTGTGATTGCAGGTGTCGCAAAACCAAAGCAAGCCATCGGTGAAACCTTTTCCGGCACGTTTCCTTTCAATGACCAATCCGATTGAATTTTCAGAACGAACCGGGGAATGTGGCGTCTTGGCAGGATGAAGATACATATCCCCAGCAGTGAGTTCCATTTCCTTTCGTTCGCCATCTTCCTGGACGATTACCTTTATGGTTCCTTCAAGCTGGTAGAACAATTCTTCAGTTTCATTATAATGGTAATCTTTACGGGCATTGGGCCCGGCGACAACCATCACGATGTAATCCTGGGAATCTACATATATATTCTTATTCCCAACTGGCGGTTTCAGGAGATGACGGTTTTCATCAATCCATTTATTGAGGTTGAAGGGTCTTGATAATGGCATACTGATTATTTTAAAGCTAATTTACGGAAAAAATAGCGTCCCCAGACTGGAATATTTGATTGATTAGCTTAAAAAAAATACCGCAAATTCACAAATTAATAAAACATAATCTGCGAATTTGCGGTTAAGATTTAAAACCCTGGATTCTTATCTATTTTATTTCCTTTATCAGGTAGATGTATACTGGGAAGTGATCACTGAATCCTGGCTCACTTGGGGAATTTCTCAACGGATATCCTTTGTATTGCCCTGAAGTCGTGATAAGGAACGGCTTGTTATAGATTCCGGCTTTCCAATAACGCAGCGAAGAATAATCGTTTCTTATCAATGGCTCTGAAACCATGATCTGATCGAAGATGTCTCCTGAATCCCTGTAGAATAAAGTTGCGTGGCCTTCTTTGGCCATTTGCTCAAAAGGGTTGTATATGCCGAATTTTTGAACTTCCATTTTTTTCAGCTTTGCTCCGATACCTTCCTTTACACTCTTATTATAGGTACCGTCATTCAAATCGCCCATCGTGATGATTTTCGCATCCGGATTGATCTTGAATAAAGAATCCATTATCTTCCTGTTGAGTTTTCCGGCAGCTTCCCTGTAAGGACTGCTTCTTTTTTCTCCACCTGAACGAGATGGCCAGTGGTTTACAATTACGTGGATTTCTTCTCCTTCAAGTATCCCTGTTACCAATAACTGGTCACGTGTGTATACCCTCTTGCTGGTTGGGTCCACTTCTGGCTTCTTTACCTCATCAGCTTCATCAAACTTGTCGTTCTTAACGTCTTTCAACTGATCCTTGTAGATATAAAGCGGAATATTCTTGTAGCTTGTCGGCTTGAAAAACTTCTTCTGATATAGGAATCCTACGTCAATTCCTCTGGCATCAGGTGAATCAAAATGTACAATTCCGTAATCCTTGCCCGCCATTTGATGGTTTTTCACCAAGTCCTCAAGGACTCCCCTGTTTTCAACCTCGCAAACTCCAATTATGGTTGGAGATTCCTTTTGCTGGTCGTTGGTTCCGATTCCCGGGATAACTTTTCCGAGATTGTTAAGCTTCTTTTTATACTTGGCAGAAGTCCATCCGCTGCTGGGAAGATACTCTTGGTCAAAATTTGGGCCTTTGATGGTATCAAAGAGATTCTCCACATTATAGAACGCAATAGTATGCACTTTATATTTTTTTTCCTGTGCATTAGCTGTAATTATTGACAAAAAGGCAATCAAAACGGCTATTTTTCTTTCAATTCTCATAGATTGTACATTAATTTATTGTCAAGTTTAACACAAACTTGGGAGCAAAAGTAAATAATATTAATTAATAATGTAACTTTGGCGCCGTTAAGAAATGTTTATTTTAACAAAACGGATTAATATTAAATTTATTTATGAAAAAACTTGTAATTAGTATTCTGTTTGTGATGCAAGTGGTTTTTGTATGGTCGCAAGACAAGACATCCAGTATTACTGGTAAAGTTGTTGACTCTAAGACACAAAAGCCTCTGGAAAATGTAGTCGCAACAATTCAAAACACAACATCTACCAAGATGACGAATGCCCAAGGTGTTTTTGTTTTTGAAAATGTAGTCGTGGGAAATCAGTTGCTGGAAATCACCAGCACGGGTTATTCCAGACAAATTTTATCTATTGAAGTTAGCGAAGGGGCTGCTTTGGATTTAGGTGTTATCGTTTTGGAGGAAGATATTACCTCTGAACAACAATTGAGCTTGATTACCATTACCGAAAATGATCTTGGTGATGACAATAGTGGTTCAGAAAGTACTGCGGGACTATTGCAGGCAACTAGGGATGTTTTCAATCAGGCAGCTGCATTCAACTGGGGACAAGCACGTTTCAGAATCAGAGGTTTCGATAATGAATATGGCAAGACCATGATTAATGGTGTTCCAATGGACAAGATTTATGACGGAAGGCCACAATGGGGTAACTGGGGAGGATTGAATGATGCCACAAGAAATCAAGAATTTACCATGGGTTCTGCCCCATCGGATTATACTTTTGGAGGTCCTTTGGGAACACAAGAGATAAACACAAGAGCTTCAAGCTACAGACCTGGATCCAGAGTTTCATTTGCAGGCACCAATACCAACTACAGCTGGAGAATGATGGGAACACATGCTTCAGGACTTGACAAAAACGGATGGGCTTATGTAGTTTCTGCGGGAAGACGTTGGGCAAAAGAGGGATATTTCGAAGGAACTGATTATAGCGCAAACTCTTTCTTTGCAAGTGTTGAGAAAAAAATCAACGACAGCCATAGTTTGAATGTTACGGCGATTTATGCTCAAAACAGTAGAGGAAAAAACTCCCCCAACACTGACGAGGTTACAAATCTGGCGGGAGAAAAGTACAATTCTTACTGGGGATGGCAAGATGGAAAGAAAAGAAATTCAAGAGACAAGGATGTGGAAGAGCCTATTTTTATCTTGAGCCACTATTGGACGATCAATGACAAGACGAAATTGAATTCCAATGTTTCTTACCAATTTGGAAGTATAGGAAATAGCCGTTTGGATTTCAACAATGCGAACAATCCTGATCCTACTTACTATAGAAAACTACCTAGCTTTAAATTATTCAACTTTTTAGACAATGGAGGTACATTTGCAGACGATGCTGCTTTCAATACTTTCGTAGGGGAGAATAATGCCGCTTTTTTAAATGACAGGCAGATTGATTGGAACCATATGTATGAAGTGAACAAAAACGAAGGGATAAGCCAATTCGTTTTGTATGAAGACCGTACAGATGATAAAACATTTACAGCCAATACTTATTTGAATTCACAATTATCAAATAACATCATCTTCAATGGAGGTGTTACCTACAGGAATTTAAGATCTAATAACTATCAAAAATTATTGGACCTTTTGGGAGGAACCTCTTTTAGAGATTTTGACCGTTTCCTTAAGGGAAGTGCGCAGGAATCTGATTTGAACAATCCTGGCCGTTATGTGGTAGAAGGAGATAAATACGGTTACAACTATAATTTGCATGCAAATGTAGTAGACGCTTTTACTCAATTTAAATTCTCTTACAACAAGGTTGATTTTTATTTGGCGCAAAGCTTCTCAAGATCTACTTACCAAAGGGAAGGTTTATACAGAAATGGAAATTATGCCAATAATTCTGAAGGATACAGCAAAAAATTAAACTTCGAGAACTTTGGTTTCAAAGGAGGAATGACTTACAAAATAAGCGGTCGTCATTATTTGGACATCAACGGTTTGTATATGACACAGGCTCCAACGTTGCGTAACACTTTTTACAATGCTCGTTTAAACAACAACATTACTGAAGGATTAACGAACGAAAGAATTGTATCCGGAGACGCGAGTTACATTATAAGAACTCCAAAGCTGAAAGCCAGACTTACTGGATACTATTCAAAAACTTCAAATGCAACCGATGTTAGCTTTTTCTTCGCTGAAGGTTTGGGAATAATCACTGCCGATCAGACTGCCGCCACAACTGGAGGAAATGCCTTCGTTGCGGAGATTGTAACAGGTATCAATAGAACAAATATGGGTGGTGAGCTAGGTTTGGAATACCAAATTACTTCCACCATCAAAGTAAATGGAGCTGCTGCATACGGACAAAACATCTACGACAACAATCCGAATGTAAAATTGTCTATTGACAACGTTCGTCAAGTAATTGATTATGGCCAGGCAAAACTAGAAAACTACAAAGTGGCAAATGCGCCTCAAACTGCTTTTTCTGCTGGAGTAGAATATAGAGATCCTAATTTCTGGTGGATTGGTGTTAATGCCAACTACCTGGACAATAACTATTCTGACATATCTGCTATCTTAAGAACAGACAACTTTGTTAAAAACCCTGATGATATTAATGGATTCCCTATTGCGGATGCCACGGAAGAAAACGTTAGAAAAATATTGAAGCAAGAAAAATTTGACCCTGCAAGATTGGTTAATTTAAATGCTGGTAAAACATGGAGGGTAAGCAGTAAAAACAGAAATACTGTTGGACTTCACCTATCTGTCAACAATGTTTTTGATGTAACTTATAAAGCAGGTGGTTTCGAACAAGCAAGAAATGCCAATTATACCGAACTTGCACAAGACAGGGCAAATGGTAACACATTTGGTTCAAAATATTTCTATGGGTACGGTCGTACTTATTTCGTAAATTTATATTACAATTTCTAAAAAATAAAAATAGCTTATATTATGAAAAATAAATTTTTAAAAGCAATATTAAGTTTAATGCTAGTATCCACGGCTTTCGTGGGTTGTGTTAACGATGATGATTATTCAGTTCCACAAATTGAATGTAATGAAACTAATGCCAGTGCAAATCTTACCATAGCGCAACTTAAAGCTGCGGTAACACCTACGGCAACACTTTATACTGCAAGTGATACTATTGAAGCACGTATTGTTTCAAGCGACAAAGGGGGTAATTTCTATAAATTGATTTACATGAACTCTTTGGATGGTTCAATTGGATTTAGTGTTGCCGTGAATCAAACCAGCAACTACGAGCAGTACAATGTAGGAAGAAAAGTATACGTAAGCTTGAAAGGACTTTACGTTCAATTAAGAAATAGTACCATCCAAATTGGTGCTCTTTACAACGGAAACGTTGGACAAATTGCAGCAACTGATGTAAGAAAACACATTATCAGATCTTGTGATGTAGTTGAAGAATCAACTTTGGTACAAGAAATGGAACTTGCCAATGCAATCAACAACGACAACATTGGAAAATTAATTGAGCTTACAGGCAAAGAAACTGGTGTACAGTTTGTTGATGCTTCTCTAGGTCAAACATATTACAATGCTGCAAATGTTATAGGTAGCGAAACCAATCACATTATAACAGATCCAAGCAATTCCGCAAATCCTACACTAATTTTCAGAACCGGATCTTTTGCTGAATACGCAGGACTTGCTGTTTCTCCTAATAGCGGAAAAATCAGAGGTATTCTTACCAAATTCAACAATGATTTCCAATTTGTAGCACGTTACGAAACTGACATCAAATTAACAGAAGACAGAATTGGTGAATTACCTGTAAATCCAGAACCGGAACCAGAACCGGAACCAGAACCAGTTGGAACATTATTGTTTGCAGGTGGTGATTTTGAGAATTGGAGTACTTTTATTGGAGGTATAAACAGTCAATTTGGACTTAAGCCTTATGCAGTAGAAAGTGCTGGAAATGGTATTAACGGTAGCATAGCATTACACCTTAGCGGAACACCTACCGCCAACGATTATGTATTCACAGCCAAAGCGCCAGCTGGACTTCCAGCTAATCCAACAAAAATTACATTTTGGGTTAAAGGAACATCTGGAAAATCCTTATCACTGAACGTTAATCGTGCAACTTCAGGATTTGAAGCATTCAATGTGGGAGATCTGGGAACTAGTGCTGTAACTATCAATAAAAATCCAGAATTGAACCCTACTTCAGGAAGTGGAGCGAATCAGTATGTTGGTGTCATCAACACCAATAACCAATGGGTTAAAATTACTTTAAACGTCGCTGATATGTCAGTTATGACAACTGCTGGATCAGATTTTTTCTCATTAAAAGTTGGTAGAGATGTTGCCTACGATTTATACTTGGACAACTTCGAAATCGAATAATCAATTCAAGATCTAATATTATAAAGACCGTCCTAACAGACGGTCTTTTTTTTTTACCCAAAATTTAACAACCCTTCCAATATCTTGACTAAACTTTAAGAATCCTCTTGCGTACCTTTACAAGTATGAAAAACATCAAACTAAGCGTGCTCGACCAATCGCAAGTCCGCCGAAACGGAACTGCAAGACAGGCACTTGAAGAATCCGGAGAATTGATTAAATTGGCAGAAGAATTAGGCTATACCCGCTATTGGGTTTCCGAACATCATAATTTTAAAATGGTGGCCGGAACAGCTCCCGAAATACTCATTCCCTATCTCGCATCCAAGACAAAAACCATAAAGGTAGGTTCGGGTGGCATCATGCTTCCCAATCACAGTTCGCTTAAAGTAGCCGAAAACTTCGGACTACTGGAAACCTTGTTCCCAAAAAGGATTGATCTGGGGATTGGCCGTGCTCCAGGTGGCGACAGGCTTTCTTCCCATTTGCTGAACCCTTCGAATAATTTCAGTGAAAAGGAGTTTTTCCAGCAACTGATAGACGTTCAAGCTTTCCTTCGCAATGAAGAAACACCTGATACCGTTCACGAAAAAGTAAAATCCTATCCAAGTCCGGAAGAAATGCCCGATCTATGGTTGTTGACTTCCAGTGGTGGAAGTGCGCAATTTGCGGCACACTTCGGAATGGGACTTTCGTTTGCGCAATTTATAAATCCTGAAGGCGGACCAGACGCTGCAGATTTTTATCGGCATAATTTCAAGCCTTCACCTGAATTAAAAGAACCGAAAGTAAACGTCGGCATTTTTGCGTTCTGTTCCGAAGACGAACAAAAGATTAAAGATTGGATTACCGAATTCGACTATAGGATGTTGCATATAGAATCTGGTGCTTCAGGTGATTTGCCTTCTTTTGAAGAAATCAAGAGTTACAATTATTCACTCCAGCAAAAAGCCAGAATCACTTACAACAGGGGAAGATTTATTGCAGGAACTCCAGAAAAGCTCAAGGCCGAAATAGAAAAAATTGCTGAAAAATATGAAACCGATGAAATCATGATTGCAACAATAGCTGAAGATTTTGAAGATCGAAAGAAATCATATGAACTGCTGGCCGGTATATTCTTAACAAAATAAGGATGTTGCCTGCATAAAAAACTTTACAAAAACACTACAACAGCGTGTTTCGAAAGAGAGAGGATTTTTTTATTTCTAATTTTAACCCATTACTAAAATCGAAATAAATGAATCCTTTTTTTAAAACGCTTCTTTTCATCGCAGTCATCTGCCTTTCTTCCTGTAGTAAAAAAACAGCTCAAACTTCACATTCGCAAAAACAAACTACCGTAGATTTTTGGCTTACCAAGGGCGACCAATCCGTATTGTTTCAAAAACAACCCAGTCTTGCTTTTGACGAAATCAATAATGAGCATCCCACCATTGAAATCAATCCCCAGAAGACTTTTCAACAAATGGATGGTTTTGGGTATTGCCTTAACGGCGGAAGTGCACAGCTCATTTCTAAGATGGGAAAGACTGAAAGAGATGCGCTATTAAAGGAACTTTTTGAAACAAGTGGAAGCAACATCGGCATAAGCGTTTTAAGATTAAGTATAGGAGCCTCTGATCTGGACGATCGTGTTTTTTCATATAATGATCTGCCTTCCGGCGAAACGGATCCTGATTTGAAAAAATTCAGCCTTGAAAACGACCATCGCACAGGTTTGATTCCGCTCTTGAAACAAATTCTTACCATCAATCCGAAAATACAAATCATAGCTTCTCCGTGGTCGGCTCCAACCTGGATGAAAACCAATAACAATACCAAGGGGGGAAGCTTGAAACCAGAATATTATAATGTCTATGCCGATTATTTTGTAAAATACATTCAAGAAATGAAGCGGGAAGGCATTATAATCGATGGCATCACCATTCAAAACGAGCCCTTGCATCCGGGAAACAATCCCAGTATGTACATGGAGGCAAAAGATCAGGCGATTTTTATAAAGAACAATCTGGGCCCCGCTTTCAAGAAAGCCAAACTCAAAACCAAGATCATAATTTACGATCATAATTGCGACAAGCCCGAATATCCTTTGGCAATTTTGAATGATCCCGAAGCCAATCAATATGTTGACGGGTCGGCTTTTCATCTTTATGGAGGAAAAATTGAAGCAATGTCAACCGTTCGTGATGCACATCCCGACAAGAACATTTATTTTACCGAACAATGGACGGGAGGTCCGGGGAATTTTCCTGAGGACCTGAAATGGAACATACAAAACCTCATTGTAGGCGCTCCGAGAAACTGGGCCAGACACGTATTGCAGTGGAACCTTGCCGCCGATCCGCTCTACGATCCCCATACTGATCAGGGCGGTTGCACTTCCTGTATGGGAGCAATTACGATAGAGGGTTCAAAAGTAACCCGCAACATTGCCTATTATGTAATGGCACATGCTTCAAAATTTGTTAGGCCGGGCGCTGTCCGTGTTGAAAGTACGACAATCAAAGATCTTCCAAATGTTGCCTATAGAAACTCTGATGGCAAAAAAGTCATCATCGTTCTGAATACCAATAAAGCAGAACAGCATTTCAATATAAAAACAAAAAGCAGAACCATCAATGCCGTGCTCCCATCTGGAGCCGTGGGAACATTTATCTGGTAAATCAACCTCTTGATCAATTACATCACCGTTTTGAACTATCTGAATGGTGGTTGTGGCTTTTATTGAAGGTTATTTGAAAACCTTGTTACTTTAGCCAACACATTTGAGTACTAAAGTTGCATATCCAATTAGTAATGACACTTTTAGATAATGAAATGAATGTATTCAAGCAGCAATCCCTCTAAAAAAAATACTTTTTGCAAAATTTCACATCAAAAACCTCAATAATGGTAAAAATCAAATCATAACCCTATAAAAAATACACCTATCAAAAATAATAAATACATTTTTTATAATTTTACCCCAAAACAAACAGGGTAAAAAATGAAACAATCAAAATCGAAATTAGAAAAACGTTGGATAATTTCTTTTATCATCATCAGTATCGTTTCCATAACAGGGCTTTTATGGCCTGAAGCCATGGGAACTCCTGAAATCCTATCCCAATTTGGCACTACGGACCAGATTGTTCCTGCGGATGTTGCATGGCTGCTCACGGCTTCCTGTCTTGTATTGCTAATGACGCCCGGACTTTCTTTTTTTTACGGCGGAATGGTCGGGAAAAAAAATGTCATCTCCACCATGCTGCAAAGTTTTGTCTGCCTTGGAGTGGTCTGTCTTCTCTGGGTTACGGTTGGTTTCAGCTTGGCTTTTGGAGAGCCCCTGGGATTTCATATCGGCGATGGATTCTACAGCATTATAGGAAATCCAGCCTCCTTCCCCTTTTTCGATCACGTGAATGTACTGCCGCATAACAAAATGGCCTCCACCATTCCGTTCATACTATTTGCATTGTTCCAAATGAAATTTGCGGTAATCACACCCGCCATCATCACAGGTTCCTTTGCCGAAAGGGTACGTTTCATTTCCTATTTGCTATTCATCTGCCTTTTCACCTTGCTTATATATGCACCTCTTTGTCACGCCGTTTGGCATCCGAATGGCATCCTTGGTTCCTATTTTGGCGTGAAGGATTTCGCCGGAGGAACCGTAGTGCACATGAGTGCCGGTTTCGCAGCCCTCGCCGGAGCCTTGGTTCTGGGAAAACGTAAAAACAGCAAGCACATTCCCACCAATATCCCGTTTGTACTTTTGGGAACAGGAATGCTTTGGTTTGGCTGGTTTGGTTTCAATGCAGGCTCTGCCCTTGCCGCTAACGGAACCGCTGCAATGGCCTTTGCTACTACCACGACCGCATCTGCTGCAGCAATGCTTACCTGGGTATTCTTCGACAGGTTGCACGGCCGAAAAGTATCGGCTCTCGGAGCTTGTATCGGTGCCGTTGTCGGATTGGTGGCCATAACTCCTGCAGCCGGATTCATAACCGTTCCACAGAGCATCTTTTTCGGGTTCATAACCGCCATCGTATCCAACAAGGTACTGTATTCAAGAGCAATGAAAAAAATTGACGATACGCTCGACGTTTTTGCCTGTCATGGCGTGGGCGGCATAATGGGAATGATACTGACCGCACTATTTGCCCAAGGCGAAAATGCGAGCCTCATGCACGGCGGCTGGAATGTTTTCGGACACCATATGATGGCCCTCGTACTCGTTTCCGTATTTACTTTCTTTGGTTCATTGCTATTGTTCAAGGTAACCAACTTCTTTATTCCACTTCGTGTTTCCGAAGAATCAGAACACATGGGGCTGGACCTTTCACAGCACGACGAAACGCTCGACCCTCACAAAGATGCGGCGCTTCACAACCCAATGCTCGAACTGGTAAAAGTGTCCGAAGCCAACGTTTCCTAGAAAGCAGGTCGTTGTTTTTAAGGAGCTAATCCCGCCAACACTGCAAGTCCCCTAATCCCGAACCACGGGATCAGGAGAGCTTTCCATTAATGTCGGGGCTGGCTTCGCTGGCTGAGACAGTAGTTGTGAATACATCTTTTCGCCAAAATCAATCAAAATCCTTACTTTCGCAGAAAAACAAACCCTATGAAAAATATTGCGGCATTGGCATTCCTGCTCTTGACATTCCTTTCCTGTAAAACCTATCAACTTCCCTCAGACGACAAGGAAACAATTGGGAAAACCCTGGATGATTGGCACAAGGCGGCTGCCGAGGTAAAATTCGACACTTACTTTTCATTGATGACCGACGATGCCATCTTCATCGGGACAGATCCAACAGAAAACTGGAACAAGGATGCTTTCAAGGCCTATTCGAAACCGCATTTCGACAAAGGAAAAGCTTGGAATTTTACTGCCCTGAAAAGAAACATCTTTCTATCGAACGACAAACAAACGGCTTGGTTTGATGAACTCCTGGACACCAAGATGAAAATATGCCGTGGATCAGGCATTCTAAAAAAAGAAAATGGCCAATGGAGAATTGCACATTATGTACTTTCAATTGCCATTCCAAATGACAACGTCGACGAAGTCACCAGGCTAAAAACCAGATTCGACGATGCCATCATCCAAAAATTAAAAGCCAAGAATTAAGATTTCTTCTTCTCGATATCCAACTCCAAGCATTCATTTGTTTGGAGTTTTTTGCTTTATGGGACGTATTCCTCTCAAAATCTTTTATTTAGAAAAAATATAAATAAACACTTTTTGTTATTTTTTTCTGGTTTCAAAAAACCGAGGCTCATTTTCATCCGTAAATGAACAAAACCACCATAGCTAACCCTAAAATAAAACAGTATGAAAATTCACAGAAGTATAAAAATTGCAGCAGGGAGCATCATTGCCCTGTTCCTCATCCTTTTTACGATTTTGGTTATCCATATCATAACCGTAAAACCTACCAAATACGACAATGCTACGTTGCAGATCAGCCGTATAGATTTCAAGGAACCCATTGACACACTAAAGGCAAAAGAAATCCATCGAAACATGAAAAGCATTGCCGGAGTAAAGAATCCTAAATTTTATTATGGCAAGAACGTATTGGTATACTACCACGACACCAAGATTGCCAACTCCGAACAAGTTTTCAATCAGCTTATGGCAAAAGGAGATTATAAGGCCGAACGATTGGTTATTCCAGTCAATATCGCCTCAAAGCAGGTATGCCCTGTAATGGATGAAAGCAGTTTCAAGTATAAATTTTCGAGAGGAATAAAAAGAATTTTTAATTAACCACAAATACCCTTTATTATGAAAAAGATTTCAAGAATCGCGCTTTGCGCAATGACAATCGGAGCCGGTGCCTTCATCGTGTCGTGCGGTGATGACGATACGACAGCAGCTCCGCCAGTAGAGCAAACGCTTTACCAAAAATTAGGAGGAACAGCAAAAGTTGCCGACCCAAACAATCCGGGACAGATGATAGAGCAAGGTCGCTTGAGCTATCGTTCGGTAGTGGATTCAACCATAAATTTAATCGTAGCCGATATCGTTACAGGAAGCCAAGGCAACCTGGGAGCTCATTTTGCTCCTATTGTTGGTGAAGTTTCCGGTGGTAATGCAACAAACGTTGCCGTCTTGAGTAAAAACCTTACTGATTTCTTTTCTGCCAACACTGGCGGAGGAGCAACCAACACCTATTCCGGCTTGGGAATGGTGGAAGCACACGATCCTGCACAAAACCCAAGAATGGGAGCCAAGGCAACTGATGCCAATTATGACAAATTCATCGGATATGTTGGCGCTGCTGCAGGCTTGAATGGTGTTACGGACCCAGTATTGATTGGTGATGTAGTAGAAGTTTTGGAATCATTGAGAGACCCGATCGTTCAGCAATAATTACCCATATTGAGTTAGTGAAGCAAAACGCCATTCAATTTGAATGGCGTTTTGTATTTATTTCAAATGTTCCAGCATGTCTACCGTCATCGAATCCAGATCGAATTCGTGTTTCCAGCCCCAATCTTTTCTTGCACTGCTATCGTCAATGCTTGCGGGCCAGCTGTCTGCAATTTTCTGACGAAAGTCGGGATTGTAAGTAATCGTAAACTCCGGAATGTGCTTCTTGATTTCAGCTGCAATTTCTGTTGGCGTAAAGCTCATTGCCGCCAAATTGTAAGAAGAACGGATTTTTATTTCTTCCTTTGGAGCCTGCATGATCTTTATGGTCGCGTTAATCGCATCGTCCATGTACATCATTGGCATCTTGGTCTCTGAAGAAAGGAAACATTCGTATTTTTTGTCGCTTAAAGCTTTATGGTAGATGTCTACTGCATAATCCGTAGTTCCACCTCCCGGAGGCGAAGACCAGCTGATCAATCCCGGATAACGGATGCTTCTCACATCCACACCAAAGATATTGTGGTAATATTCACACCATCTTTCACCAGATTGCTTGCTGATACCGTAAACAGTCGAAGGTTCCATAATGGTATATTGAGGCGTGGCTTCCTTTGGAGTCGTTGGTCCGAAAACAGCGATACTAGAAGGCCAGAATATTTTTTTTATTTTTCCAGCCTTGGCCAGGTTCAAGACGTGAAAAAGTGAATTCATATTCAAATCCCAGGCAAAGGCAGGATTCTTTTCCGCTGTAGCCGAAAGCAAGGCAGCCATCAGATAGACGTCGGTAATGTGGTGCTTTTCCACAAGGTGCTCGATTTGGTTGAAATCCAAGGCGTTCACTACTTCGAAAGGTCCTGAATTTACAACATCGGTATTTAGTTTTCTAATATCGGAGGCAATTACGTTTTCGGTTCCGTAGATCGTGCGAAGCTTCTGGGTAAGTTCGGTTCCAATTTGGCCACAGGCCCCGATAATTAATATTTTAGTACTCATTTGAGGTTGTTGTTTAGTCGCACAAAGATAACGTTTTCGCAAAATATACTATTTGCGGAATTTGTTTTTTGAAAGATTTTTATAAATATAACAGAATATCTTTGATAAGTGCTAATTTTAAAGAACGTTTGTCCCAAAGTTTGAAGAGAAGCCTGAAGTTTTCACCCAGCTCTCCCGAAGTTTCGGGAGAAGGAAAATCCTTTTTGTTTTTTCTTTAAAAATAAAAAGATTTGGAAGGAAGGCGGAAAGAAGGATGGAAACAAATGCCCAGCATTTCGTTCCAAAAACGACCGTGACATTCGTTAATAATTCCTAATACAGTATTTAAAATTAATAATTCATCTTAACTTTGTGCATCTAAAATTTTTCAAATGAAAATTAAGGTTTATTATATTCTCTTACTGATGGTTATCGGGGTTTCGTGTCAAGATGATGATGCAAAACGCGAAACGGCAAGACTGAAAAATCTGGAGAAGACCGAGAAGGTTTTCGAAACCATAAATAAAAATTGGAATTTCAGCGAGATGCCGATGAATGGCGAAACGCAGACATGGTTGGGCAATTGGTCGGAATGGCGTAATTTCCTGACCGAAATAAAGCAGAAACCAAAAAGTTCGATCGGCGCCTTCAAGAAAAAATCGAAGACCCTGTCTAAAAAAGTCAGGGAACTGAACAACAATATTCCGATCAAGTTTGCGAATCCGCAGGTAAAAAGCAGGATTTCAATCTTGACAACCCAGATCAATTCCCTGGACCTATACATGAATCTGGACAATGTTCCGGCAGACAAAGTGGTAGCCCTGGTTCCAGAAATCAACAAGGCCATCGCATCCCTGCAATTACAGTTTGAAGAAATCGTAAGGAAAGACAAGATCCCGATGGAGCAGGGAGAATCGGACATGATTCGAATGCTGGATACTACAAGAGCGATTCCTTCTGCTCCGATTAACAAAACATTGCCTAGAAATTGAGTAAAGCATCGACATCCTTGCAGGCCAGATACGACAAATCTCCTAAAATCAACCAGATTGCGGAAAATTTGGAAATTCGCGAACAAAAAATCCACCTGAAGGGATTGATTGGCTCGTCGTTGTCGTTTGTTGTGAAATCCCTTTTCACAAAATCGGAAAACCCATACCTCTTGATTTTGAACGACAAGGAAGAGGCAGCTTACTATTTGAACGATCTGGAACAGCTGATAAACGACGAAGATGTATTGTTTTATCCGGGTTCCTATCGGAATCCGTACCAGATTGATGATGTTGACAATGCCAACATCCTGCTTCGTGCAGAGGTTTTGAACCGCATCAATTCTAGAAAAAAGCCTGCCATAATTGTTACCTATCCAGAAGCCATTTTCGAGAAGGTGGTTACGAAAAAGGAGCTTGACAAGAATACTTTGAAAGTAGCGGTTGGCGACCAGATCTCGATTGATTTCATCAACGAGGTCTTATTCGAATATGAATTCAAGCGCGTAGATTTTATCACGGAGCCGGGAGAATTTTCGGTTCGCGGTGGGATCATAGATGTTTTTTCCTTTTCCAATGACAATCCCTATCGTATAGAATTCTTCGGAAATGAAGTGGACAGCATCAGAAGCTTTGACGTGGAGACGCAGTTGTCCATCGAGAAACAGAAGAAGATCAGCATCATTCCAAATGTTGAGAATAAATTCTTCCAGGAAGACAGGGAAAGCTTTCTGGAGTACATCAATCCGAAAACGGTCCTATTCATCAGCAATACCGAAGGCCTGTTCAGCAAACTGGACAAGCTATTTGAAAAAGCAGGCGTTGCCTTCGAGAAGCTGTCAAAGGACATCAAACATTCTGAACCTGAATTGTTGTTCTTGAATCAAGCTTCATTTATCAAGAAGGCATTGGATTTTACGGTAGTCGAATTGGCTTCGAAAGCCATTTTCAGAACGCAGAAATCCTTTGGATTTCATATACAGCCCCAACCTTCTTTCAACAAGCAGTTCGACTTGTTGTTGAACAACCTCAACGACAACCACTCCAACGGCATCAAGAATTTCCTGTTCTGTTCGAATGAGCAACAGGCAAAACGTTTCCACGATATTTTTGAAAGCCTGGACGAAGTGAATTTCGAAAACATATCGAAGCGTTATGAAACCATTGTTTTCCCGCTTTATGAAGGCTTTATTGATGAGGAGTTGCAAATTGTATGTTACACCGACCATCAGATTTTCGAACGGTACCATAAATTCAGCATCAAGAATGGATATTCAAAAAAGCAGACGATTACCCTGAAAGAGCTCAATACGCTTTCGGTGGGTGATTATGTAACCCATATCGACCACGGAATTGGACGATTCGGAGGTTTGCAGAAAATACAAGTCGAAGGCAAGACGCAGGAAGCGATCAAATTGGTTTATGCCGATAATGACATTGTGTATGTAAGCATCCACTCGCTGCACAAGATTTCCAAATTCAACGGGAAAGACGGAACTCCGCCAAAAATATACAAGCTGGGTTCAAACGCCTGGAAAATCCTAAAACAAAAAACAAAGGCACGGGTAAAACATATTGCCTTCAATCTGATACAACTTTACGCCAAGCGAAGATTGGAGAAAGGTTTTCAATACAAGCCCGACAGTTATCTCCAAATGGAATTGGAAAGTTCTTTTATCTATGAGGATACACCCGACCAGATTACGTCAACACAGGATGTAAAAGCAGATATGGAAAGCGACCGCCCCATGGACCGGTTGGTTTGTGGTGATGTCGGTTTTGGAAAAACGGAGGTTGCCATCCGTGCTGCTTTCAAAGCAGTGGATAATGGGAAACAAGTTGCCGTTTTGGTCCCGACAACCATCCTGGCCTATCAGCATTTCAGGACTTTTTCTGAACGCTTGAAGGAAATGCCGGTTACCATTGGCTATATGAACCGCTTCAGAAGTGCCAAGCAAAAGTCTGAAACACTCAGGGAACTTGCGGAAGGAAAATTGGACATCGTGATTGGAACGCATCAATTGGTCAACAAGAATGTAATCTTTAAGGATCTCGGCTTGCTGATCATCGATGAGGAGCAAAAATTTGGCGTCAATGTAAAAGACAAATTGAAAACGATTTCTGCCAATGTAGATACGTTGACGTTGACGGCCACGCCAATCCCAAGGACATTGCAGTTTTCATTGATGGCGGCGAGGGACTTGTCGGTTATCACTACTCCTCCACCGAACCGTTATCCGATTGAGACGAATGTTGTTGGCTTCAATGAAGAGTTGATTCGTGATGCCATCTCGTATGAAATCCAGCGAAACGGACAGGTTTTCTTCATCAATAACAGGATTGAAAACATCAAGGAGGTTGCCGGTATGATCCAGAGATTGGTTCCTGGAGCCCGTGTCGGAATCGGACACGGCCAAATGGATGGCAAGAAACTCGAGGAATTGATGCTGGCCTTCATGAACGGCGAATTTGACGTCCTCGTGGCAACAACAATCATCGAAAGCGGATTGGACGTTCCTAATGCGAATACGATTTTCATCAACAATGCCAACAATTTCGGGCTTTCTGATTTGCATCAGATGAGGGGCCGTGTGGGAAGAAGCAACAAGAAGGCTTTCTGCTATTTTATTTGCCCGCCTTATTCGGCAATGACGGATGATGCCAGGAAACGCATCCAGGCCTTGGAACAATTCAGTGAACTCGGAAGCGGATTCAACATTGCGATGAAAGATCTGGAAATTCGCGGTGCAGGAGATTTATTGGGGGGTGAACAAAGCGGTTTCATCAATGAGATTGGTTTTGAAACCTACCAGAAGATCATGAACGAAGCCATCGAGGAATTAAAGGAAAACGAATTCAAGGATTTGTATCCGGAAGATGAAACTGTCGAAAAGGAGTTTGTGAAAGACATCCAGATCGATACGGATTTCGAGTTGTTGTTCCCGGACGAATACATCAACAATATTTCGGAAAGATTGAACCTTTACAACGAGTTGAGCTTGATCAAGGACGAAGAAACCCTATTGACCTATGAAAAGAAACTGATTGACCGTTTCGGCCCATTGCCAAAACAAGCCGTTTCATTACTCAACAGTATCAAGATAAAATGGATTGCCACCAAATTTGGAATTGAAAAACTGATCATGAAGCAAGGCAAGATGATTGCCTATTTTGTTTCCGACCAGCAATCGGATTATTACCAATCCAATAATTTCCACAGGGTTTTGCAATTTGTACAAAAACACCAGAATCTTGGAAAAATGAAAGAAAAGCAAACACCAAACGGCTTGCGATTGTTGCTCACTTTTGAGAACGTAAAATCGGTCCGCAAAGCGTTGGAGCTGATTGAAATGCTATAAACCAAAAAAGCGTCTTGAAAATCAAGACGCTTTTTTTATAGGTTTGGAATTTATTACAAATTCTTTAAATCTTTAATTACCTTGAAAGCTACGTCCACTTTGTCATCTCCTACAAAGATGGTAAACTCATAAGAAGTTGAAATCACTTCATTGATGATGATACCTTCCCAAGCCAGACGTTGGAAGATAAAATAATAAACTCCAGGTGTAGAAACATTCTCTTTTGGAAGCTTGATTGTGATAGAAGCCAGATTGTCTGTTTTTTCCAATAGTTTTTCGCCAGCAAAATGCTTGTCAACCAAATGGGCAACGCTTTCACTGATTACTATGTTGGTTTCGTTTACACCCCTTGAAGAAGTATAAAAAATATCCGGATACTTGTTGATTTCTGAAATCAATTCCGCCTGACTGTTCAAGATGGTTTCAGAAACTCCAAAATTATAATCCACCAAGGAAGAACGAACCGTAATCTCGCCAATGTTTTTCAAAACTTTGGAAATCTTGTGGTTCACCCTAAAATCTAAATCGTCTGAAAGCCTTTTCAAAGCCATTACAACTGCACCTTGCTTCACTTCTTTTCCAAGCTCGGTATCTAATTCGGTCATTATATTTCTTGCCAAAGACGTCAAATTAATGATGCCCTGGGACAAGGCACTTAATAAAAACGGCTTTGTTTTAATGTAATTTTCTACAATTGAAGAAACAGTTTTCATATATGAAATTTAGAATTGATTTTGCAAATATATATTTAAATACAATTTGTTACAAATTTAACCACAAAATTTTACATTAAAAGTGATAAAATGCACTTTCAAGATGTTCTATAACAAACTCATTGGTTGATTTGTGAATAGCAATGATGTCGAATCGCACTTCAACATCTAGGTCATTAATTGTGATATATTCGTTGACCGCTTTTACCAATAATTGGATTTTTTTGGGTTTGACAAACTCCTGAGGCAATCCAAAATCGATGCTTGAGCGTGTCTTGACCTCAACAATTGCAACAATCTCACCTTTCCGGGCAATGATATCTATTTCTGCTTTTTGAAAAACCCAATTCCGCTCAAGAATTTCATAACCCGCTTTTTCTAGAAATTCTACAGCTTTTTCCTCGCCCAGTTTTCCGAGTTCATTGTGATCAGCCATCTATTCAAAGGTTAAGACAGATTCTTTTTCTCCCACGTTTAATGTCACGCTTTTCCCTAAAATCAATGCACGATTGTCTTTGATATGTCCTGCCGGGAAATTATACATGACCGGAATTTTCAACTCTTTTACGATGTCCCGGATGATTTCCAATGAATCATGGCCCCACGGGATATCATTATCATTCATGGAAGTCATTCCGCCAATGATGATTCCCTTCAGGTCTTTTAGCGAACCGTTTCTTTTAAGATTCATCATCATCCTGTCGATGTGGTATAAATATTCGTCCAAATCTTCCAGGAATAAAATTTTTCCTTTCATATCGACCGCCGATTCCGAACCTTGGATACTGTATAAGACAGAAAGATTTCCTCCAACCAATTCTCCTTTTGCCGAACCCGTCTTGTTAAACGAATGGGCCGGGATGTGATATTCCAGTTTTTCTCCGAACAAGGCTCTCTTGAAACTGGCAATGGCTTCCGGTGTTGCCGTTTTCACGCTTATTGCCATGATGGCGTGCATTGTTCCAATATCCATATTGTTGACATGACTGTGCAAGACCGTCACGTCACTGAAACCGATGATCCATTTTGGCTTTTTCTTGAAGTTTGCAAAATCGATCCTGTCCACGATTCTCACTGTCCCGTAACCTCCTTTTGCAGCCCAAATCGCTTTGATGTTTGGATTGTCCAGCATTTCTTGAAAATCTGTAGCACGTTGCCAATCGGGTCCGGCAAGTTGGTTTTGTTCTTTGCCAATGGTTTTTCCGATGACCACTTTGAGACCCCACCTTTCGAGCAGCTTTATGGCAGGTTGGAGTGTAACTAGATCAATTTTTCGGGCTGTGGCAAGAATACCTACCGTGTCTCCCTTTTTTAAATATTCTGGCATGGTGAGTTTGGTTTGAGAATGTACAATTGTATTAAGATTGAAAAACAATAGAAGTAAAATTATTTTTTTTGTGAACATCCGCCTTTTTTTTAATTCGCTAATAAGTGTTCTTCGCTGTAACGTAAATTTAATAAAACGATTTGTTCTGAATAAAAGTTTGCCCAATAAGTTAGACTCTTTTTATTTCATGCCCCACGAACTCTTCCAGAGTTGCAAAAATTTCATCAACAGGAAGTACTTCAAAATCCGGATGTGCTTTTAAAAAATTTGCATTCAGCATGATCAGGTTTTCTTCCAATTCAAAAAAGGCATCGCTGTTTAAAACATCTCTCACTGGATTTACACCCTCCAATTTACCTTTCAGGAATTTATTGAGCTTCACACTGCTCATCAGCCTTACTTTTTTGGACTGCTGTTGGAACAATTCCAAATGCCTTTCTGCACCAATCAAAGCCAAACCCTCTTCGATAAGTTCATTCAATTCTTTGTCCCAACCTGATCTGTGGACGAATTGTGCAAAGTTTCCTTCTGAAAGTTGTGTCCAATAATAATCCAGATAGTAGCTCATCAGGGCGTCTTCGTGGATCAAATCGTCGTTCACGCCTTCTTCCCGCATCAAATTGATTATTGAAATATTGGATAGAATCACGTCGTGAGGATTCTCGCTGTTCATTGCATTTTCTGAAACTATTATTTTACCGGATTCCATATTTTTGCTAATTTTAAAGTAAGTGCAAATTTCCATTAAATAGTTGAGTGATAAAATATTTTCTTGAATATAACTTAAACAAGAAAGCCGCATTATTAATGCAGCTTTCTATATAAATGGAAATTTTCTTATTTGATTTTCATCGGTGGCAAATCAAAAGCAGTTGCTTCGTGTTCAAAATTATTGCGGTGTGAACCATCACAAAAAGGTTTGTTGATCGAATGTCCGCAGCGGCAAAGTCCTAAAGCCATTCTTCCTTGCAATCCATAAACTGTTCCTTCTTGGTCTACAATTTCGAATTCTCCTTCAATTTTAATTGAACCGTTTTTATTGATGATTAATTTCGTCTTGCTCATAATGCTTTCTTTTTTGAAGCCAAAGATTGCAAAATATTTTTGAAGGAATTATTGATTCAGTCTGGTTTTTCTACACCTAGACCTTAATTTACATTGGTTCTAATTTACAAGATAAGCAAAAAAGGGATGTGACAGGAATTATTCAATTTCCGATTTCTCATTATTTTTTTGTTGGTTGATTTTGGCAACCAACGCTTTTAACCGCAATGCCTTTTCCTTTTTTTCTTCTTGGAGTTTTGCCCTTTTTCGATTGAGCAATTTGGTATGCAACGCCTTGTTTTTCGTGTTTTTTTCAGGTCCTTTTCCCATAATGGATCTTGTGATTAATAGTTCTTATGCCAGCCAAAACCATACGTAAATGCTACACCTGCATAATTGTTTTTGGAAATGTTTCCTATTAGTTTAAATCCCACACTTCTTCCAAAGCTGACTTTCTTCTTACCGATAGGAATTAGTCCATAATAAGCTCTGAATCTGGATTTTTCACCTTTGAACCATTTGATGCTAAACTCAAATGGGACACCATAATAATCTTCATTCAATTTTTCAACATAACCTTCGTTCTTTTGATGGTACTCTCTGTAGGTATAGGAAACTCCAGTGGAAACACTCCAGGAAAAATTATCATCGACCCATCTTTTACCATACAGGAATGCAAATTCTTCTCTGGATTCACCTCTAACAAAAAAGGGGAAAAATAGGTGATAATAATTTCTTCCACCTGCCAAGCCCGAGTATCTGGCAGTTAATAAATCTGCTTTATTGAATTGGTAATTCAAGTTCAGCCCTAGGATCAACAAACCACCACTATCACTACCTCCTCCACCGAAATATGCTTCGGAAAAAAGTATTGGATTATTCTTCGATACTGAATCAATCTCCGTTATTTCTTGTCCGAATGCTTGCAGACAAACAAAGAAAAGTAGAACCAACTTTTTCATAGAGGTGTTTTGCTTCAAAAATAAACAAAAAGGAATAATTAGTCGTTATTTAGTGGTTAATGATTTATTTTTGCAATCTTATAAAAGACATCAATGATACAGAATCCAAAAAGATATACGATTACGGCGGCCTTGCCTTATACTAACGGCCCGATTCACATTGGGCATTTGGCGGGAGTTTATGTTCCTTCTGATATTTATGCTCGGTTTTTGCGCTTGCAGAACCGCGATGTGGCGTTCATTTGCGGCAGCGACGAACACGGTGTGGCGATTTCGATGAAGGCTAAAAAAGAAGGAATCACGCCTCAGGAAGTGATTGACAAATACGATGGGATCATCAGAAAATCCTTTGCTGATTTCGGAATTTCTTTCGATAATTATTCGCGCACTTCTTCGAAAATCCACCACGATACGGCTTCTGAATTTTTCAGAAAATTGTATGACAATGGTGATTTTATCGAAGAAACAACGGAACAATTGTATGATGCAAAAGCAGACCAGTTTTTGGCAGACCGCTTCGTTGTCGGAACTTGCCCGAAATGCGGCAATGAAGAAGCTTATGGCGACCAATGCGAAAGATGTGGTTCTACATTAAATGCGACGGATTTGATCAATCCAAAATCTACAATAACAGGAGAAACTCCGATTTTGAAATCTACAAAACACTGGTTTTTGCCTTTGGATAGATATGAGGATTTCTTGAGGGAATGGATTTTAGTCGGACATAAAAACGACTGGAAACCGAACGTTTACGGTCAGGTTAAATCGTGGATTGACGGCGGTTTGGAGCCTCGTGCCGTAACCAGGGATTTGGATTGGGGAATTGACGTTCCGGTTGAAGGTGCGGAAGGAAAGAAATTATATGTGTGGTTTGACGCACCGATTGGCTACATTTCTTCGACAAAAGAATGGGCTTTGCGAGAAGGAAAAGATTGGGAACCTTATTGGAAATCTCAAGACACGAAACTGGTTCATTTCATTGGAAAAGATAACATTGTTTTCCATTGCGTGATTTTTCCAGCTATGCTAAAAGCCGAAGGAAGTTATATTTTACCCGATAATGTTCCTGCAAACGAGTTCTTGAATTTGGAAGGAAACAAACTTTCAACTTCGAAAAACTGGGCCGTTTGGTTGCACGAATATTTACAGGATTTTCCAGACAAGCAGGATGTATTGCGTTATGCCTTGACATCAAATGCTCCGGAAACCAAGGACAATGATTTTACTTGGAAGGATTTCCAGGCTAGAAACAATAACGAGTTGGTGGCCATTTTTGGTAATTTCATCAACAGGGTTGTCGTTTTGACCAACAAATATTACGAAGGAATTGTTCCTAAACCAAACGAATTTTCTGAAGTTGATGAAGCGACTTTGACGGAATTGAAAGCATATCCAGCAGTAATTGCGAGTTCTGTGGAGCGTTACAGATTCCGGGAAGCGTTGGGCGAATTGATGAATGTGGCACGTTTAGGAAACAAATATTTGGCTGATGAAGAGCCTTGGAAAGTGGTAAAAGACAATCCTGAAAGAGTGAAAACCCAAATGTATGTTGCCTTGCAGATTGCCGGTGCCTTGAGCGTTTTGGCTGAACCGTTTTTACCTTTTACGGCTGAAAAATTGAAAAGGATACTGAATGCAACTCCTCCTTCAATTTCAACTTTTGGAATTTCGGATGAAACTGCAGTTTTGGCGGAAGCTAAAAATAATCCCGGATTAAGCTGGAGCGACATTTCTGAAAACTCAGATTTGGTTCCGGCCGGACATAAGATTGGTGAGGCGGAATTGCTTTTCGCTAAAATTGAGGACGAAGAAATCCAAAAACAGATCGACAAATTGGAAGCTACAAAAACAGCCAACAAAGCCGAGAACAAAAAAGTGGAGCCTCAGAAAGACTTGATTCAATATGAAGATTTTACAAAAATGGATTTGCGTGTTGGAACTATCATAGAAGCGGAGAAAATGCCAAAAGCCAACAAGCTTCTAGTCTTGAAGGTGGATACCGGAATTGACGTCAGAACAATCGTTTCTGGAATCGCCGAAAGTTTTACGCCTGAAGAAATCGTGGGCAGAAAAGTGACGGTTTTGGTGAATTTAGCTCCAAGAGCTTTGCGTGGTGTGGAAAGTCAAGGTATGATTTTGATGACCACGAATGCGGAAGGAAAATTGGTTTTTGTAAATCCGGATGCTGAAGTGGGAAATGGGGAGACTATAAATTAAAAACAGAACACAGATTTCACAGATTAGCACAGATTTATTGTGAACTGATTTGTGAAATCTGTGTTTAAAAACATACGTATGAACATAAAAGTAATTGCTTTCGACGCCGACGACACCTTATTTGTGAACGAGCCTTATTTTCAGGAAACGGAAGAAAAATTCTGTGGCTTGATGAATGATTATCTTTCGAAACAAGGAATTTCCCAGGAACTTTTCAAGGTGGAAATTGACAATCTTCCTTTATACGGTTATGGAATAAAAGGGTATATCTTGTCAATGATTGAAGCCGCGATGAAAATTTCGAACAAGACCATCAGCATTCAAGTTGTAGACAAGATCCTGGATTACGGAAAGGAATTACTGCAGAGGCCTATCGAATTATTGGACGGAGTTGAAGAAACGTTGCAGGCCTTGCACGGAAAATACAAATTAGTTGTTGCCACAAAAGGCGATTTATTAGACCAACGTAGAAAACTGCACAATTCTGGTCTGGGGCATTATTTTCACCACATTGAAGTGATGTCGGACAAGCAGGAAAAAGATTATCACGATTTGTTAGGTCGTTTGGAAATCCAGCCCGAAGAATTTTTTATGATTGGAAATTCCTTGAAATCAGATGTCTTGCCTGTTTTGGGAATTGGCGGTCACGCAGTCCACATTCCGTTTCACACGACCTGGGCGCACGAAAAGATCGACCACGAGGTGAAACACAGCAACTTCAAGGCTTTGGAAAAAATTACCGAAGTTTTGCCCTTTTTGCTGTAACTTTAAAAAATCAATAGTTCCTTTGCTGGATTGCGGTATTGTTTTTGAGCGACCTTTTAAAAATAAAGACCCTATGAAAAAATTACTTTTTGTGTTTTTTACACTTTGTTTTGCGAATCTATCTATTGGACAAACCCTGTTGGCTTCCATTGATTTGGATCTAAAAAAAGCATCCAGTAACCACAGGGCCTTGAATGCGGTAAATGCCAAGAATAATGAGGTCTTTGTTTTTGCTTCCGACAAGGAAAAACTAACTGCAATCAAATACAGCAGTTTTATCTTCTTCAAGGACAGCCTGAGTATGAATCGTCCTGACAAGGATTTTGAACAAATGGCAGGTTATAGTTTCAACGAGGAAGGAACTCCTGAAGTATATTGGACGGGAACTGATTTCAAGAAGATAAAAGCTATTTCTTTTGATTTAAAAAACCGCAAGGCTTCCGAAAATTCATTTGAACTTCCGTTTGAAAAAGAATTGATCCTGGGCAGTTTCAGCGAGAACAATTCGTTTTATATCATGACGGTTTCCAAAACCGAGGACGAATTAAAACTTTATGTCTTTCAAGACGGCAAGATGAAAGAAAAGTTCATTGATTTTTCAGAATTCAAAATTGTCAATGTAAAAGGCAATCCCTTGAAACTTTGGTCTGTTTTTGAAGAAAATCCGCTTGAGAAGATTCAAGTTGACGAATTGAATTCTTTGGTTTATGCCACTTCAAAAGCAAAGTTTTATGTTTTAAGCGACAAGCTGATCTTGACTTTTGACCACAATGTTACCGAAACTCAAATCTTTGAACTGGATCTGAAAACGTATAAAGTCAAAGAAAGGAAGATTGCACAAGAAGCCTTGAAAACGGGTACTGGGAAATCCAATTCTTATTTGAGCGATGGAAAATTGTATCAATTGAAACTGAACGAAAATGAATTGCTCCTTACCGTAAAAAATTATGATTCCGGAGAAGCAATCAACTCTTTCAATACTTCCAAGGAAGAGGTTATCAGTTATAAGAACTCCCCTTTGTTCAGCCAGACCGGGAAACAACGCCAGAAAGAATTCAAGAACACCAAAAAATTTCTCGAAAGGCTTGAAGATTCATACATCGGACTTTCTGTTTATGAAACTTCCAACGCTTCTTTTATTACAATTGGTGGACAAAGAGATGTTGCTTCAACTGGAGGAATTCTTTTAGGTGTTGCAAGTGGAGTTGGAATGGCGGTTTCGGGAGGCTCCGGCGTTTTCATGGATGATTTCATGTACAATGGCAATCTCCAGGTAAACTATTTTGAAACCCATCTTGACCCCAGCTCACAATACCTGAAGAAACAACAGGAAATTCTTGCTGCCGATTATATTGCCCAATTTTTAGAGCAGAACAAGGACGCCTCACTTGCTTCTGCATTTAAATTCAAAGACCATTATATTCTTGGATATTACGATACGAAAGCAAAAAAATACGTGCTTCGAAAATTCCAAGATGACTTTTATTAATCTTTATAATTATAGCCCTCTATTAAAATAATGAAAACCCTTTTGAACATCGACAAATGGCCTAGAAAAGAACATTTTGAATTCTTCAGGAAATTTGAAGAGCCTTTTTTTGGAGCAACTGTCGAGATTGATTGTACTGCGGCCTATCAAACTGCAAAAGAACTGAACGCTTCATTTTTTATTTATTATCTGCATAAAACACTCGTTGCGGTAAATACTATTGAGTGTTTCCGTTACCGAATTTCAGATGATAAAATCTTTATTTACGATCAAATAAATGCTTCCGCAACAATCAGCAGGGAAGACGGTTCTTTTGGATTTTCATTGGTCAATTATAGCCCCGACTTTCAAACTTTCAATGCAATTGCCTTGGCAGAAATTGAAAGGGTTAGAAACACAACAGGCCTTTTTACCAGAAGTTTTGACGATGACAATTTGATTCATTTTTCATCTATTCCCTGGATAAACTTCACCTCACTTTCGCATGCCAGAAGCTTTACTTTTCCGGACAGCTGTCCGAAGATTTCTTTCGGGAAGATGATGGTTCACGAAAATGGCAAGAGAACAATGACAATGTCTGTCCACGTGCACCACGGCTTGATGGATGGATTCCATCTTGGGCAGTTCATAGATACTTTTCAAGAACTGATGAATGCCTGAAATGAAATCATCCGCCAATGACGGATGATTTCAAAATGGATTTATTTTTCCAATCCCAATCTCAAGATTTCCTTTATCCCTTCAATATGATTCGTAAATTCAGTCATTTGGGACAAAACCTGCGCCATATTATTGGCATCTCCAAAGGCTTTCAGTTTATTATTCTTGACAAAAGTAGTTTTGATGTCTTGCCATCTTGAAGCTTCTTCTTCTGAAAGCATATTTGTCATTTCTTTGAATTTCAAAAGATTCGCTTCGGCTGCATTTGTCAAAGTCTGCGTTTCATTTTGATAATGTGAAAGCAAAAGCGTTTCGATTTCCGCATCATTCATCACCGGAACTATTTTCGACACCAACTTATTCATATCACGATATGACCCTTGCAATCTGAAAGGCGGTTCCACACGATAGGCGTCTTCCATTGCGGCTGAAGCAATATAGGCCGAATTGGCCTGCAAGACCACATTCCTGACTTTGATGATTTTGTCCAAAATCGCGATATACGATTCAATATCCTGCTTGGAATGGTTTCCCTTGAGATCAAAACCATCACGTTTTCCTGAAGCCGCCATTTCAATCAACGGATACAGGTCGTCGGCATTTTTAGAGACCAATTGCGTCAGAAGCGGGTTTGAAGTCAAGGCATTTTCGATAAGGCTCAATTCAAAAAGTGCGCTTGTATTTCCGATGACGTCGCCCAGGTTATAGATATCAGCACGGTTTGCCAGCATATCCGGAATTCTGAATTTTTCACCTGTTTCCGTATAAGGATTACCGGCCATCACCACACAGAATTTCTTGGATTTCATATCATAGGTTTTTGGATTCCCGTTGAAAACACCTTCAATTTTTCGGGTTCCGTCGGCAAGCGAGATAAATTTCTGCAACAATTCCGGATTGCAATGCTGAATATCATCCAGATAAAGCATCACGTTATTTCCCATTTCCAAAGCCAGGTTCAACTTTTTCAATTCTTCTCTTGCAGCAGAATTTGTAGCCGATTCTGGATCAACAGAAGTAATTTCGTGGCCAATAGCCGGGCCGTTGATCTTCATAAAGACAAGTCCCAACCTGTTGGCCAGGTATTCCATCAAAGTGGTTTTTCCGTATCCTGGAGGCGAGACCAAAAGCAACATTCCAGAACGATCGGTTCTTCTGTTTTCGCCAGCGCTTCCCAATTGCTTGGCGAGATTATCTCCAAATAAAGGCAGATACACTTGGTCAATTAATTTATTTCGAACAAAGGAAGTCAGCACTTTAGGCTCAAATTCATTCAACCGCAGTTCTTCTTTCAACTGTATCGTAAGCTGATGCCTTTCGCTTCTGAATTTTTCAAAGGCAGGGACGTCCACTTCAAAATAATGCTCCAACAAATCCACAAAATGGTGGTAGTTGAACTGCAAATTACCCTCTAAAACTGTCGGATGCGAACCTGATAAGCCTGCAATCACGGCATCTGCTTCAATACTGATCGTATTTTCGTTGCTTTCGTGTGGAAACAACAACAAGGAAACTACTTCAAAAGCATAATCCGCATCGTTCGCAATTTTGGATTCTGACAGATAAGACGAAACCCATTGCATTGCCAACTGGACTTTTCCTTCAAAATCAGCTGCCTTTTCAATTCCCTGTTTGAATTTTAAATGCGTGTTTTTTACTTCCAAAGCTTTCTTGAAATCTTCAAAAAGCTGTTTTGCTTTAAAGCTTGACACAAAAACATCGTCTTGCATCAATTCTCGGAAAACATACGAAGCGATTTTTTCTGCATCGACTTGATTATCTTTGGCAAAATCATACTTTCCTAGGAACAGGATTGCTTCCCTTTCAATTTCAAAAAGGATATAGCCAAATGCACTGCTGTTTGGAAAAACCGCCAAAACTTCGCCTGCGGATTTTATCTTTTGGTTTAAGTTTTCCCGCTTTTCCGATTCCAGATCATTCCAGAACAATTGTGAGAAAGCCCTGGTTTTTGAATCATATCGAAGCATTCCGAGTGCGTTGTACTTTTCCAATAACGTCTTTAAAACCAGCAAGGCATCAGCATCGTGAACGCCCTTGATGTAACCCTCCGTATAATTTTTTGAAGTTTCCTCAGCCACTAGATTCTTAAGATCTTCCAATGTCATTGCCGTTAATTTTTCAATTGGATGATTCTTGAAAATTTTATAGGCCAAATAAGAAGCCCTGTAAATCTGATCATTTTCAGAGATCAAATCCTGGTTCCAATATTTTTTTCCAGATTCTAGAACCTGGCTGGTCAACGGTTGATAGAAATCTGTTCCGGTCAAATGATAGTGCAGTTTTCCATCCTTAAAAACGATCGTCAAATCGAGCGCCTGACGGTTTACAGCAAATTTATGTTTCCCCAAACGGATTATGTTTTCCCCATCTTCATATAATTCCTGCTTGTCTTTCAGCTTTCGCAAAGCATCTTCACGTGCCGATTTCAATTCCGTTTCAATGGCTTCGGCTTTGCCTACATCTTCCAATTCGTGAAGCTGTTTTACCAAATCGCGCAATTTCGAAATCATCAGATCTGAGGCAAAATAGCCGTTGATTTCTTCGGTAGAATTGAACGTCATCGCTTTTGTGGCAACACTTTTCAAGATTCTCTTGGATGCATTTTCAACAGCAATTGCCTTCTTGTTTCTGGCTTCGATCAGGCTGTTTTTCTTGGCTTCAAAAGCAGTATAGATTTCTTCACGCTTTTCGATAATCAATCCGGTGAAATCTTCGAAATCGGCAAACCGTGCTTCCAGATCTTCCAACTGGACCGACATCTTGTTGAGCGATTCTGCAATTTTATCAGGTGTATTTGCACGGTCAATCGCGTTGACAATGCTTTGGTCGATCAGCTTCATCTGAGCGGCAAAATCTGCCGTGGCTTCTTTGCCACCTAAAGCACCGATCTTATTTTTAATTTCTGCCTTGACCTTATTCAGTGTCGCAAAAATCAGGGAAATGTTATTTATAATTTGCGTGGCGTGCGATGTATCGTCGATTTTCAAATTGGAAACAATGTCGATCAGCATTTCCAAATCTGTTGTAATCTGGTTGACTTCTTCCTCCAGTTTCTTGCCTTCAGCAACTTTAGAAATACCTTCAATGGCATTTTGTTTTTCGTTTACACGAACATGGTACGGTTCTAGCGCTTTTTCGTCGAGCAAGAAAGTAACGCAGTGCTGCGATATCCTTTCAGTCTGCTCGATGATTTCTTTTTCCAGGTTTTCTATGAACGTTACCTCAACGTATCTAATTTCTTTCAAGCTGATGACTTCACCGCGAAGTGATCGTAGATCAGCCAAATTGCTGACAAAAACATCAATATTATCCAATGGAGAGGACTTTATCGTGCTGAAAAGTTTGTTCGCTTTTTCCTGCGTTTGCTCCGTAATTAATTTTGCGTGCTGGCGTAATTGCATTACTTTTTCAAATTCATCAATGGCAGCGTTTGCCGTAGTTTTGATTTCAAGAAGTGGAATTTTCAGTTCAAAAGTTTCTTTTCCGGCAATCCAATAATAGCCGTCTAAAATGTTTTGCGACAGCTTGGCCAGATCCACATATAATCCTTCGTAATCATCATTCTTGTTGAGAAGGGTGATGATTGAATTGGAATCTGCCATCGCTTTGACGATATCCTTGTTCCCGATCTTATAGATAAAACTGTCCTTGTGTGCTGACGGAATAATGTCGCCTTTAACAAATGGCGTTTGCCAGATCTGGATGACGTGATTTTTGGTCTGTTCGTTTTCGGATTTGAAATAACACAATTCGCCATTTTTCAAGATGGTAAAACCGTTGCAGATGATTGGCGTATTGACTTCGTGGGAAATCAGATTATACGAAATCAGCACATATTGTCCATATTTTTCTTCGTAGAAGACATACATAAAATCCTCACCATTTGGCGAAGCAATCCGTTCTTGGAAAAGCAGGTTTTCAAGGCTGTTTTCAAAGATTTTGTATTCCCCAGTTTGCAGATAATAACCGTTGGAAAACATCAATCCGTGATTATCCGGAAGCAAGATTGCGGCATTTTTTATACTGTCAATCTTCTGGACTTCCTGTAATTTATGGTTGTAGATAAAAAAACGGGCTTCTTCCTGAAATGGTTTTATCTGCAGGGCAATCAAGTTTCCTAGATCCGCAAATTTGTAATTTCCATCATCCAAGGTTTGGTCGGGATGGAGTACATCTTCGTCGAGAATTCCCTTTCCGGAAGCCGTATTGTCTTCAATTTTTATGGTCAAAGTACCTCCGATGGTTTCCACAAAAACCTTGTCGAGGATTGAAACGTGCGGATGTTTCCCGTATTTGTGCATTTCCCTTGTACTTTCCTGCCAAAGGAAATCGTGCTGTTTCGGGAATTTATATTCGTGGTCGCTTCGGTTGTCAATATACTCCAGGCTGTTTTCACGGATCAGCCATTTGAATGTCTTGATATCGGAAAGCCTGTCGCTCAGCTGGAAAACCATATGGAGGTAATTTCCAGTGATGAAAAACTTTCGGAATTCAGTATCCCGGTAATATTTGTATAGATTTAAAAAATCAAAAAGAAACGTTTCATCGTTGATCAGATCCAGATTCTGTGGCTTGAATTCTTCATTTTCAAATTTGTAGATACTGAAAACATCTTCTACTTTGATTTCAGTTCGAAGACCAAAATGAACGTTATAACCAAAGATGCACAAATCACCAATGCTGACAATATCACTGGAAATACAGTTGTTTTCCGTGATGATACGGTTATTGGCAATCAGCTTGGTTTCAATGCTTCCAAAAACTTCTTTTCGGGCATCGTTGAGCTGTTTCAACCTTTCGATCAAATCCTTTTTTTGAGCTTCTAAACGATTCTGTATGATTTCGTAAGTGCCGCCTTCTAGTGCATTCATAGTAAAAATGTAGCTGGTGGTTAATATGGAAAAGCCTGATTCATGTATCAGGCTTAAAGATTCCCTGCAAGACTGAAATCTTGCAGGAGAAATTTTATTGGTTTAGCCCAACTTCTTATCCGTCAATCCAAAGTTTTTTGCCATTGACATCAAGTTGGCGAACAAGCCTTGTTCGCTTTCGTCGTTACTTCTTCTTTGCAATTCCAAAAGCAATCCCGAAACGGTCAGATTCTTAATATCTTCGGAAGAAATCCCGTATTTATCTGCAAAGCCTTTGATCTTGTCCAAAAGATTTCCTTGATTCAACGCTCCGTCGCCAAGAATTGCCTCCTTGATTTCAGTGATGTTTTCAGAATTGTTTACCAATCTGTCGAAACCTTTGGCTCTTGTAATCTGGCCGACAATCTGGTCAAAGAACATTGTTTCGCCACCAACGATATCAATTTTTGCCGCTTTCAAAGCTTCTCCAATCACGCTCGCTTGAGCATCGGCAATATCTTTCTGGATGTTGATGTGCGCCAGATCCACTTGCAATTCCTTGTTCAAGCGCAATTTGAATTCTTCGTGTTCTTTTCCGACACCGTCCAATTTTTTCATTGCGTTTGCTTTTTCTTCGATTCCCGAAGCTTCCGCCAATGCCTTTTCACGAACCACTTCAGCTTCAGCAAAACCAAGATCCCTTGAAGCCGCGGCTCTTGCTGTCATTCCGGCTGCTTCTGCAAGTGCCGTTTTCTCAATGATTACAGCATCAACGATTCCTTGTCTTTCACTTGCGTCTGCTTTCGCATGCATCACCTGCGCTTCAGAAAGTCCGACTGTTGCATCTTCTTTTGCTTTTGCTTCTGCCAAAATTTTTCTGGCCTGCGCTTCTTTTTCGCTCGCCACCATATGGGCTTCGGCATCAATATTGATTTCTTCCGCTCTTTGTTTTGCAGCTTCCTTTTCTCCTTCGGCAGCCCTGATTCGTTTTATGTACAATTCTTCACTTTCTTTCTCAGCCAAGGTAAGTGCTACTTTTTTCTGTCTGTCGGCTGTTTTGAAAGCTTCAATATCTTTCATGTTTTCCTGTTCTTGTACCACGCCTTTTTCAAGAACTACCCTGTCGCGGATCACGTCTTGGATGTTTTTTCTTTCCACCTCAACAGCTTTGTCCTTTTCGATTTGTGCCAAAGTCACTACTCTTTCACGTTCCGTTTGTTCTAACGCGCGGTCTTTTTCCACTCTTTCGGTTTCAACAGCTTCGGTTCTCTCTTTGTTTTTAAGAGCTACGATTACCAAACGATCTTTATTCTCTTCGGCCACAGCCACTTTTTCTGTTGTATTGATTCGTGCGGTTTCTGATTTCAATCTTTCTTCTTCTGATACTTTCAAGATTTCAGCCTCTTCACGCGATTTGATGTTGGCGATTTCTCTTTTTTGTTGTTCTTCCTTTTCGGCAAGCTGTCTGTCTAATGCCAGAATTGCTTCCCTTGCTTCCACGTCTTGCTTGCGGATTGTTTTTTCTTCGTCCCTTCTGATCAAATTTGACTTGATATTTTGGGCAGCCGTCAATTCGGTAATCTTCTTGATACCTTCCGAATCCAAGATATTGTCTGATTTCAAATGGCTCAAGGAAGTTTGCTCTAAATCGTCAATGGCGCAATCATCAAGAATATATCCGTTCAAATCTGTTCCGATGATGGCGATGATTTCTTCACGGAATTCACTTCTAGCTTCATACAACTCGATGAAATCAAATTTCTTTCCGACTGTCTTTAATGCCTCAGAAAATTTTGCATCAAACAAGGTACGTAGGACTTCCACTTCAGATGCCCTTTCGCAACCGATGGTTTGGGCAACGTTGATAATATCTGTTGTTGATTTATTTATCTTTATGAAAAAAGTCACCTTGATATCTGCACGGATGTTGTCCTTACAGATCAATCCGTTCGTTCCGGTCCTTTCAACGTCCAATTTCTTTACGGAAATATCCATAATTTCCATCTTGTGCAAAACAGGAACAACGAGTCCCGCATTGTAAAAAACTTTTGTTCCTCCAGCTCCGGTTCTCACGATCACCTTTCCTTGGATTATTTTTTTGTACATTGAAATTATCCAGACCAGAAGTCCGACAATGACAATGATTATGGCAATCATTGTAATAAGTAAAGAATTTCCTAACATGTTTTTGGTTGTTTTAAATTAAAATTGATTGATTTTATAGAAAAGTATACAGGATTGATTTTAACAAATGCAATAGGTAAGCTAAAATATGGAGTACTATTACGATCATGTTGGTATGTTTTAATAGTCAAATTTTTCAATGAGATAATATTTTTTGTCTTCGCTTTCGCCAACTATGACAGCTTGTTGGCCTGCGATTAATTTTTCTTCGGTGTTGCTTCTGGCTGCCAATTTCATTGGATCTCCATTCACATTGAGCTGGACTTGTCCCGTTTTGTTTTGATCCAATGATGAAAAAACCACGCATCTTCTGCCTAAAAAATCAATTTCTGGTTCGCCCTTATGATTGACCTGCTTGTACACATAAGACAGCGGCCTGCTGAATATCTTCACGATGAAAAGACTCAGAATGAAGTTTGGAATCAATAATAAAAAACCAAGCAAGGTGCTTTCGATTCCTAAATAATAGGAAACATTGACTCCGATAAACCACATCGTAAAGAAAATAATGGTGAGGATAAACATAAGAGGGAGTTCATCGAAATTGAAGAACTTGAGCACTTTCATAAAATCACTGCCATCCGAAGTTTCCCCCCTATCTGGCAGATCATGCGCATTGCTGTCAAAATTTGTTTCCAGATCAGCAGAATCAAAATCGACACTCAGTAAATCAGGGTCTAATCCGGCAACGATGACCAATATCCAATACACCACCATCACGATGGACATTATGCTGAAAAAGGCATTGACTGGAGAAAAGGAGATTTCTATAAGTTCTTTCATCTGTTTGTTTTTAATCTTTTGGACTGCTGATCCCCAGTTGTTCTTTCAGCTTTTCCAATTCGCTGAATGCTTTTGTCTGGGGCACATTTATCGCCTTGTCAATTTCTTGATCAATAGATTTTGCTGAATTGGCGATTTCACCGTAAGCTTCCGCCAATGCTTCTTCTTGGCTTACTTTTTCCTTCATTCTTTCCAAAAGCGCCACGGTTCCGTTGCTGTCGATTTGAGCCATTTGCTTGTTCAAGCTCTTTGTTGCGTCCGCCACTTTTACTCTGGAACGAAGAATCTTGAGCTCATTTTCCCATTTTGAAATGTTCTGCTTGATGGTTTGCACGTTGGCTTCCATCTGCAAAACATTCTGGTCAAATTTTTCCTTGTCGGAAATCGCCCTTTTTTGTCCGTTTGATGCTTCGTCTTTCTTGATCAATGCTTCCGTTGCCAAACGATCTGCCTCTGAAGTTTCCAGCCCTCCAGATTGTGCTTTTTTCAGAATAAGCATTGCCTTTTCATTATAATCTTCCGCTTTGTTGGCATATTCTTCCACTTCGTTTTTGGCGCGAATGCTCATCGCTTTCACTTGTGCCAAAGCTTCCAGGCTCTTATCCAAGTCTTCTTTCATATCGCGGATTCCCTGTTCTGTCATCTTGATCGGATCTTCCATTCCATCAATTGCAGAATGCACTTCTGCCTGCCCAATTTTGAATAATCTTTTTAGAAATTTCATAATTACTTGTTTTTTGAAAAGTTAATAATCTGTTCCGAATACTCGCTGAGCAAAAGGCTGAGCGAATTTAGCGTAGCTCCAAATTCATTCTGATCTAAATTTTCGAGTTGCAATGAATCCCGGAAAATCACTTTTCTCCCGCTATCATCGACCACAAAAGCGCCGTGGATTATATCACGATTTTTCTGCAAAAGCGCCTTGTAAACCTGATGTCCTTCTTCTTTTATTTCAAAGATGAACTGCTCAAAAATCACAATCGGATATGCGACACAAATAATCAGGTTGAAAATTCCTTCCTGTTCATTGCTGACAATAAAGATTCCTTCCTTTGGGTTTTCATGCTTGATATCCAATTGCAAGGTTTGCAGATAATTTTTTACGATTGCGTAATAGTCCTTCATAGTGATACAAATAATGATTTTATAAAAATCGTTTATTTAGAAAATACTTACAAATTAAGTTTCCAGTACTTCTCAACAATTTTCCAAATAGAAAATAGCACATTGAAAACTCAAATCGTTAGCACAAATTAATTAACTTTGCTAAATATATTAGTACAAATATACAGGAATAATTTATTAATGCAAATAAAATTAGCAAAATGTTATTGATGTTTGGGAAAAATCTAAAAAAAATCAGGAGTGTCCACGGCATAAGCCAACAGGAATTTGCTGATATTTTCGACTTAAAACGCGGGACATTAGGAGCTTACGAAGAAGAAAGAAGTAATCCGAAGCTGGAAACTGTTTTGAAAATTGCTAATCATTTTAGCATAGGCATTGAAGAACTGCTGACGAAAGAACTTACCGTCAACCGCCTTTTAAAATTCAATGAGAAGATAACTACAGAATCTGACCAGATTACTATTGCTGAATTTGATGCCATTCCTTGTATTCTACCCGATAAGAAAAGTGATTTTGCCAAGAATTACGGTTCTGGGTTTGAAATTGACAAACTTCCTGTAATCCGACTTCCCTATATTGACAATGCCAATCGTTTTGCCTTCTCGGTGGATGATCTTTCGATGACTGAAGGTGCTATTGAATTCTTCCCGAAGGATATTATCATCGGAATTGAAATTGACAAAAATAAAATCCAGGAAGAAAAACTGGTAATCGCTATTGTAAATCAAGAACTTGTTTTCAGAAAACTATATTTTCACGATAAGGATTACATTTTAAAAGCAGACCATCACGGTGTTGATGACATTATTGTTTCTGCCGATGAAATTACCGCAATCTGGAAAATCGAGCATATTTTTCATTATTCAATGCACTCAAAGGAGATATTGCTGGAAAACAGGCTTGCACTATTGGAACAAACGATCGCTTCTTTGAAAAAATAAAACCATCCGCCAATGGCGGATGGTTTCCATACTGAATCTAATTGGCTTTTATAATTGAAAGGATTTCTTCTCCGTGGTTCTCGACTTTCAGTTCTCCAAAACCTTTTATACTTCTTAAATCAGAAAGTGTTTCCGGCCTTTTCAAGACTATATCCACTAGTTCCGAATTGCGACAGATCATAAAAGAAGAAATATTAAGATCAAGGGATTTCTGGCTTCTCCATTTTTTCAGTGCAGTATAAGCATCCAATTGTCCTGGTTCTAAATCCTCTTCTCGAACCTGCTCCGTTTTCCGACCTGATTTGAGTTCCGATTTGTTTTCTTGCTTCTTTTCTTCAAAATGAATCAAAACCGACCAATAATCGACGTCTCCTTCAACAAGATGGACATCTGACTTTATAAACGCAACTGTTTCTAAAAAATCATTTAACAATTTCTGATCGCTTGCAGATTGTCCTGGAGCCAGGCTGATGGTAAAAACCTTTACTTTCATAGATTTTCCATTGGTTCCCTGAGAAGAAGCAGATCATTCACAACCACTTCCGTAATATAGCGTTTCTCTCCATCCTTGTCGTCATAACTCCTGTGGATTAACTTTCCTTCAACGGCTATCTCTTTTCCTTTTGTGACAAACTTTTCGATGATTTCTGCCGCTTTTCCCCAGGCAGTTACTCTGTGCCACTGCGTTTGTTCTAATCTTTCCCCTTCTTCGTTCTTGTAGCTTTCCTTTGTGGCGATGACAAGATTGGCCAGCTTTTTTCCTCCTTCGAAATTTTTGATTTCCGGATCATTTCCTACGTTTCCAATCAATTGTACTTTGTTTCTTAATGCATTCATGGCGTTTAAATTTAAAAATTAATAAATATTTTGGTCGTCGTTGAAAAGGCAATTATTGTTTCAATTCAACAGTGCAAAGATGTGACGGCTTGCAAAAATTATTCGGTAATCAACCGCTTACTTTCGGTTGTAAATAATTGTAACCGTTTGTAAATGGAAATTATTTTTGTTATCTTTCACAAAAACAAACATTTATGCAGACTGAAATAAACAAGGTAGAATTACGAAATTTAATGCTGGAAGATTACAAGCAATTGAAAAATTCGATGATAAAAGCCTATTGCGAGATTGATGGTGCCTACTGGATGGAAGAAGAAATTGAAAACCTGCTGGACATTTTCCCGGAAGGTCAATTGGTGATCCTGGTGGATAACAAAGTGGTTGGTGCGGCACTTTCACTGATAATTGACTATAAAAAAGCCATCTCGAATCATACCTATCAAAAAATTACTGGAAACTATACCTTCTCGACCCACGACCTTAATGGAGAAGTCTTATACGGAATTGACGTTTTCATTGACCCCGAATTCCGAGGACTCCGTTTGGGAAGAAGACTTTATGATGCCCGGAAAGAATTGTGCGAGCAACTGAATTTGAAATCGATCATCTTTGCAGGAAGGATTCCAAACTATACGGAACACTCCGAAACGACAACACCAAAAGAATACATCGACAAGGTAAAATTAAAAGAAATCTACGACCCCGTGCTTTCTTTCCAACTAAGCAACGATTTCCACGTCATCAAGATCATGAAAAATTATCTTGAGGGCGATATCAGTTCCCAGGAATATGCAGTATTGCTGGAATGGAACAATATTTATTATGAAAAAAGCCCGAAGCTGATCAACGCCCGAAAAAGCGTTATCCGTCTGGGGTTGGTGCAATGGCAGATGCGCCCGTTGGCAAATCTGGAAGCACTTTTTGAACAATCGGAGTTTTTTATTGACGTCGTCTCGGGCTATAACAGCGACTTCGTCCTGTTTCCCGAATTGTTCATCGCTCCATTGATGGCCGACTACAACCATTTGAATGAAGCCGATGCCATCCGGGAGATTTCGCATTTTACGGAACCCATCCGGAAGAAATTCCAGGAGTTTGCCATTGCCTACAACATCAACATCATTACGGGAAGCATGCCTTATACCGAAGATGGAAACTTGTTTAATGTAGGATTCTTGTGCAAACGCGATGGGACTTCAGAAATGTACACGAAAATACACATCACGCCAAATGAAGTGCAATATTGGGGAATGAAAGGCGGTTCTGAAATCAAGACCTTTGATACCGATTGTGGCAAGATCGGGATCATGATCTGCTATGATGTGGAGTTTCCAGAATTGTCCCGACTGATGGCCGACGAAGGAATGGAGATCCTGTTTGTTCCGTTCCTGACCGATACCCAGAATGCCTATATGCGGGTGAAACTTTGTGCCCAGGCACGTGCCATAGAAAACGAATGCTATGTCGCCATTGCGGGATGTGTCGGAAATTTGCCAAGGGTGAACAATATGGACATCCAATATGCCCAAGCGGCGGTTTTCACGCCTTCGGATTTTGCATTTCCGAGTAACGGGATAAAGGCCGAGGCCACTCCGAATACGGAAATGACCCTGATTGCTGATGTAGATCTTGACATGCTGAAAAAATTGCACGAAATGGGAAGCGTGAGGATTTTGAAAGACAGGCGCAAGGATTTATACCAGATCAAGAAATTGAAATAGCTGCAAGAATGTTTCAAATACAGATTACAATCTCCAAATAGCCCTGATGTAAGGGAAAAGCCTTTTGTAGTGGTACCGAAGCTTCGGGAGCTGCAAAAGCTTTGGAAAGGCAGCAGGAAAATGGATTACAAATACAAAACAAGCGGTTCGCTTCTAATAATCAATCTATGGAAAAATCGTGTCTAGAATGCAGTGATAAAATTGTAGGTCGCGAGGACAAGAAGTTCTGCAGTGACGGTTGCCGGAATGCCTACAACAATAAAATGAACAAGGACAGCACCAATTATATGCGTAACATCAACAACAAATTGCGCAAGAATTACCGCATCCTGATGGAACTGAATCTCGATGGGAAAACCAAAACCACGCGTCCCAAATTAGTAAGCAAGGGGTTTGATTTTGAGTTTTTCACGAATGTGCTGAACACCAAGACGGGAAGTATTTATTACTTTGTGTACGACCAGGGATATCTGGCCTTGGAAAACGATTCTTATCTTTTGGTCAAGAAAGAATTTTAAACTTTGATATGACGGAGAAAGAAGCAAGATTTGTAACGTATTGGGAGGCAACCATGAAACGTGGAAGAGCAAGATATGCACTTTTGCACGGCAGTATTTTTGGTTTCCTGATATTTCTGTTTACCTTTATCTTTTCATTCCTGGACGATAGCTACGATGAGATGTTTGTAGTGCCGAAAGTAGTTGGTTCCATCTTGATTTTTATCATCGGTGGAATTATTTTCGAAGGAGGCTATACTTGGTGGATGAACACAAAAAAGTACAAAAGACTCACCTCATAACTTCTTTTGAAATGAAAAAATACTACTCCTCCTTATTGTCTGCGTTTTTCCTGATTGCGATAACGTACTTTGTTTATTTTGCAATGATGCCGCAAATTGTGGAGAAAACGGAAGGTTCCTTGTCGGAATTCTCGACACAAAGGGCCTTAAAGAAATTAGCCGATATCACAAAAGAACCACACTATACAGGTTCTGAAAACCATAAAACGGTTGCCGATTATCTTCAAAAAGAACTGCAGGAATTAGGCTTGGAGACTACCATCCAGGAAGGGTATAGTTTCAGTGAATGGGGAAATCTGGTCAAAGCCAAGAACATCCTCGCCCGGATTAAAGGATCGGATAATTCCAAAGCCTTGATGTTATTGTCGCATTACGACAGTGCTCCACATTCAAAATCCCTTGGCGCGAGTGATGATGGTTCGGGGATCGTGACGATCCTCGAAGGCTTGAGAACTTTTCTGCACAATAAAACACCTCATAAGAATGATATTGTCATCCTGTTTTCTGATGCTGAAGAACTGGGACTGAATGGTGCCGCCCTTTTTGCAACAGAACATAAATGGGCGAAGGAAATTGGCCTGGTAATCAATTTTGAAGCCAGGGGAAGTGCAGGTCCGGCTTATATGTTGATGGAAGTCAATCAAGGAAATGCCAAGATGGTGGATGGTTTTACAGCAGCCAATCCGAAGTTTCCTGTTTCGAATTCATTGATGTACAGCATTTACAAGATGCTTCCCAACGATACCGACCTTACTGTTTTCAGGGAACGCTCCAAGACGCAAGGGTTCAATTTTGCCTTTATCGACGACCATTTCAACTACCATACCGCCCAGGACGACCTGCAACACATCAGCAAGACCACGCTTGCCCATCAGGGAGAAAACCTGATGCCCTTGCTGAATTATTTCTCAAATGCCGATTTGAAAGCATTGGATTCAACGGAAGACAAGGTCTATTTCAATACGCCCATTCATTTCATGAGCTATCCTTTTTCGTGGAATATTCCATTGGCGGTGGTTGCCCTGATCCTGTTTCTAGGATTGAGCTTTGTTGGTTTCGGAAAGAGAATCTTGAACGGAAGGGAAATAGCAAGAGGGTTCCTCCTGTTTTTTGGCGCACTGCTTGTTGCAGGAGTTGTCACCTTTTTAGGATGGCGCATCATCTTGAAGATCTATCCCGAATATGGCGAAATCCTACAGGGTTTCACCTATAACGGACATGCCTATATTGGCGCTTTTGTGTTCCTGACACTGGCCATATTGTTCTTTTTTTACAGAAAATTCATTACCGAAAATCAGATGATGAATTATTGCATTGCACCTTTATTGTTATGGATCATCATTAATTTCGTTATCGCTTTTACTCTTCCTGGTGCCGGCTTTTTCGTGCTTCCTGTTTTTGCATCACTCGTCACGTTCAGCTATTTCATACTGACACAAAAAACCAATAATCTTCTCAATATCATCTTTGCGATTCCGGCCATCGCCATCTATGTTCCTTTCGTTACGATGTTTCCTGTTGGCTTAGGACTTGGTATTCTTTTCGGAAGTGCCATCTTGCTGGTTTTGGTATTTGGCTTGCTGCTTCCCATTTTTGGTTCGTTTGGCAAAAAGGGATTTTGGTCGTTTATCATGCTCCTTATTGCTTTGGGCTTTTTTGTTGATGCCCACATCAACTCAGGATTTGCAGAAGGAAAGGCAAAACCAAACAGCCTTGCCTATGTCTATGATGCCGACAAAAACACAGCCATATGGACGACGTATGATCTGACTTTGGATGAATGGACCAAGAATTATCTGGGAGAAAATCCAAAACCGGAAGCTGAATTGAACAAGAATGCCCTTCACAGCAAATACAATTCAGGCTTTACCTTCACGGCTCCAGCTCCAACCAAAGAACTTGTGAAACCTACCATTGATTTCCTTCGTGATACCGTAATCGGGAACCAAAGACACTTGACAATCAAGATCACGCCAAATCGAAAAGTCAACCGGTATGACCTTTTTGCAGACGAGAAAGCCGTTATCCACAACCTGAAAGCAAACGGACAAAAATTACTTGGCCAGGAAGGCTCCGTACATCCACGAAATGGCAGGATCATCATAAGCTATTATGTAACCGACAATGAACCCCTGCAAATACAATTCAGCACCAACAAGGCCACTATCTTAGATTTGGAGCTGATGGAATCTTCCTTTGATCTATTAGAAAATCCAATGTTCAGCATTCCAAAACGTCCTGCTTCCATGATGCCAAAACCGTTTATCCTGAACGATGCCATCATCCTGAAACAGAAGATAAAAGCATCAACGAAAGCAGAAGCAATCATTCCGGTTTCGGATACAATACAAGTTCCAAATGTCTCAAATTAGCATACTGGGTTGTGGCTGGCTGGGTTTTCCGTTGGCCAGCACGTTATTGCAAAAAGGTTTTACCGTAAAAGGTTCCACCACTTCTGCGGACAAGCTTCCCGTTTTAGAAAACGCAGGAATACAGCCTTTTTTAATTTCGCTTAAAGCAGAAGGAACTCAGGGTGATGTAATAGAATTTCTAGAAAATTCTAGTATTTTGATTATTGATATCCCTCCGAAACTTCGCGGCTTGGAAAAGGAGGATTTTGTCGCCAAGATTGAAATGTTCCTTCCGTTTATAGAACAATCTACGGTTGAAAGTGTGCTGTTTATCAGCTCTACTTCCGTTTACAAAGATGATGATGGACACATAACCGAGGCCAAAACACCAAATCCAGACACTGAATCGGGAATACAATTACTGGCATCCGAAAAGCTTTTACAAAATAACCAATCCTTCCAAGCTACAATTCTTCGCTTTGGTGGATTGATTGGTGAAGACCGCCATCCTGTAAAATTCCTGGCGGGCAGAAAGGATGTGGAAAATCCGGAAGCTCCCATCAATATGATCCATCGGGACGATTGTATTGGCATCATCCTGAAGATCATCGAAACCAATTCCTGGGGCACAACCTTTAATGCTGTTGCTCCTTTTCATCCTTCCCGCGAACAGTATTACACCTCTAAGGCAATTGAATTGGGTCTGGAACCACCATTATTTAACCACGAGAAAACTTCTATTGGGAAGATTGTTGACGCTGCCAAGGTCGCAGGTTTGGGATATTCTTTTGTCAGGGAAAATTTTTAGATTGCTTATACAAACACCAATTTTTACTCTCCTTTAAGTTCTATGGATTATAAAAGCAACCCTTGTAAATCATTGTGATGCGTTTTAACGTGGCAAATGGTTTAAGCTTCTGCACAAAACAGAACTCATCTTTCCCTTTCAAACTATAACATTCCGTAAAAATTCCGTAACCGAAAGCATTTCAGAAAACAAGAAATTTGGCATCGGGTTGAAACAGGTTTTACGACTCGATTATTCCAAAGACTATCAAAAAATTATAAATGCAACCATCAAAAAAGCCTTACATCATCTTGACCGATGACGATCTAGACGACCTTTTATTGTTTCAACTTGCCTTGAAGGATATCAGCAAAGACTATACCCTTGCTTACTTCCAGAACGGACAATTACTGCTCGACCATTTAAGGGAATCGCAGGATGATTTGCCGCACTGCCTTTTCCTCGACCAAAATATGCCCGTCAAAAGTGGACTGGAAGCATTGCGTGAAATCCGTAAAGAACCCCGATTTGCCAGCCTTCCGATTGCTATTTATTCTACCTCTAATGAAAAAACCAATGTGGCCAATACTTTGGAGAGTGGCGCAGATCTTTACATCACCAAGCCTACTGACATCAAGCAACTAAAGCAACTATTGGAACAAATATTGGATATTGATTGGAAATGTCCGGCATTGGGAGCTTTTGATGGATTGGAACAAAACGTGGTATTGCCTGGAAGGGATTCCTTGAAGGGATTGATGCATCAACGGGTTGCTGCTTTAGCTTAAAGAGAAAAGACGATAGAAGTATTTTTGAGACCTTGCTAAATCTCTGGACCTACACTCAATTTTTCGTACATTTGGGGATAGTTGTTATTGTATTGCGACAGATCAATATTTAGATGGAAGAAGAAAAATTAGACAATCCGGCTTGGTTTTCCTTGGCCGAAACTCATAAAGCCTTTGCCATGGACCATAACGGTACAAAATGCTACCATCCCTCCTATTGCCCTTTCGCTGGTTTTGTAAATCCTGACACAACCCTGCAAGGAATTGACGCTTATGCTTTATTGGCAAGCAATTTCTATGTAGTTGGAAACAAGCCAAATTTCAGCAATAGGGTACGACTGAACAAAGAATTAGTTTGCAATCAGATGTTACTTGGCCAACCAATTGAATTTGAAATTTCCGAACACATCACCGAACTTCAAACAACAAAGCAAATTGCGGATTTATCTGGGCTGGTTAATTTGGTTCAACCTGGTTACTTTAAAGACAAGACGGCTGATTTAGGATCTTATTATGGAATTTACAAGGATGAGAAACTGATTGCGGTTACTGGAGAACGAATGAAAATGATCGGATATACCGAATTAAGTGCTGTAATAACACATCCTGAACATACTGGAAAAGGTTATGCGAAACAGCTGCTTGCCCATGCAAGCAATAGAATATTTGATCAACAAAAAATTCCATACTTGCACGTAGCGGATACAAATACCGGAGCCATTCAATTGTATGAAAAGCTTGGTTTCCTGACAAGGCGAAAAATCAGTTTTTGGAATTTTTTGGCCACACCTATTGAACAGTAACTCGGAACATGCAGCTATATGGTCTTGTAAAATGTAGCAATGAGAAGTAAAGCTTTATTGACATACAAATTGGAACTATCATTCAAATGAAATTATGGTTATGGAACATTTGTCACATCTTTTTACAGTATTGGGTTTGGAACTGCACCATTTTGAAAAGTTCAGTACGGAAATGCGTACCAAAATCATCAAGAAAAAAGAGCATCTGATTACAGAAGGCAGTGTTTGTGATTTTATTGGAGTCGTTGCATCTGGCACACTTCGTTCCTATGTCCAGAATGAGGAAAATGAATTCAATAATGATTTTTACATGGCCACCGATTTTGTAAGCGCCTATACGAGTTATTTGACCCAATCGCCAACGAATTGCAATATTCAAGCCCTGACCGATGTTGAAATCAACTATATTACACATACTCAATTCAATAAGCTAATTGCCGAGGATGCCTCTTTCCTGAAACTCGGTAAATATATTTCCGATCAATATTTTATCAGAAAATGCAAAAGGGAAACTTCTTTTTTAAAAAATTCAGCCTCTGAAAGACTTGAGAATCTTTGCAAACTATATCCGGGAATAGAACAGCAGGTTCCACAATACCATATTGCTTCCTATCTGGGCATTCAACCCGAATCGTTGAGCAGGATCAAACTCTTAACCTACATCAACAAATAAAAACTTCCTTATGGCAAACTTTGTACTTCATTAATCAGTAAAATTTTGAAGTATGCCAGCAATTCATTTAAAAGTCAGCGGTGATAAAAACCCTGCATTAGCAAAAGAACTCGTAAAAACCATTAGCACCCTTACCAAGGACATCCTGAACAAAAGACCCGAGGTTACGGTAGTCACTGTAAGCTTTGTTCCCGATGATTTGTGGTTTGTAAATTCAGTGTCCCTCGCTGAATTAAAAAAGAAAAGCTTTCATCTTACCGTAAAGCTTTCAGATTCAACCACCCTGAAAGACGACAAGTCAAATTACATTGAAGCTGTACATTATGCTTTGGAAAAACTCCTGGGAGCCATTCATCCTGTAAGCTATACCGCGATTGAGGAGATGAAAGCAGACGCTTATGGCTACGAAGGCCTCACAATAGAATACAAGATTATAAACAACAAGATGAGTGCTTCAACAAAGTAATCAGCCTTAATACCCAATTAAAAAAATGAAAAGTTTAAAAACAATAGCGATTGTACTTTTGACAATGGTGCAACAATCCCATGCCCAGCAGAAAACGAATGATAAAAAGGAAATTCATGCTATCATCAACACCTACATCAGCAGCGTAATTGAACGAGATTCTGTTGCGTTCTACGATCTGTTCAATGACGGAACCGTTACCTGGTGTGCCGCAGTCAAGGATAAATCCCAAGAAAAAGAGATTGAGGCAAATAGTGCAGCGAATATAAGAAACAGTTATTTTGAAGGAAGTTATAAAGATTTCTTCAGAGGCTTATACCGATATCATTCAACCGAAGATAAATTTGACAACATCACCATTATTGAAGATGGAACCGTGGCATCCGTAACGATGGATTACAGCTTCTGGGCCGATAACAAGATGACAAATTGGGGTGGAAAGTATCTGACCTTGATCAAAAGGGACGGAGAATGGAAGATTACTAGTGTCATTTATTCATTAGAACTTGCTGCCTACTACCAGCAACCCTCTCTTAAAGAACGGAAAAAAGAAAAAAGGAAGGCAACGAATTTATAAACCATAATCATGGAACTGAGACTGCAGGACTAAAACCTTGCAGTTTTTTTATGCAAAGATTTGAGAATTGTAGTAGCTTTGTTTAGAAGCTTGAAAGTTTAATTTAAACCGTACACTATAACAGACTAACAATAAAACAATCAACAATATGGAAAATCAATCAGATTCTAACACGACTCCAAAGGTAACAGGAATTGGAGGTGTTTTCTTTTTTCTAGACCGTCCACAGGAAACCAAAGAATGGTATACCAAAAACCTGGGCATCGAGATTAATGATTGGGGTTCATCGAGTTTCGAATCCAGAAACATTGACAAGCCTGAGGAGATAGAATCCGTTCAATGGTGTCCTTTCAAAAAAGGAGATGAATACTTTGCACCTTCCAAAAAAGATTTCATGATCAATTACCGTGTCCAGAATATCGAAGGACTTGTAAAGAAACTCCAAGAAAACGGGGTTACGATTCTGGACGACATTGCCACTTATGATTATGGAAAATTTGTACACATCATGGATACCGAAGGAAACAAGATTGAACTTTGGGAACCTTGAAAATAGTTCCCGATAAAAGTGATCAAAGTTAAGTTAACATTACAAAAAAAAACCCTTCCATTTCTGGAAGGGTTTTTTTTGTCTATGGGGATGCCTTATCCTGATTACTTCACGATAAGGAACTCGCTCCTCCTGTTCTGTGCGTGCTGCTCCTCGGTG